>ERZ761592.2-NODE-2-length-1062606-cov-30.806276_pt1 | contig 1062606 bp, 955 predicted proteins | sample MGYA00433095_ERZ761592 | MGnify/ENA primary metagenome ERZ761592 (study PRJEB28899, sample SAMN03785554) | bioreactor sludge metagenome | biome: EBPR Sludge; feature: EBPR Bioreactor; material: 0.22µm filtered reactor supernatant | place: Saint Lucia: Queensland... | reverse complement strand
CTCCGGCGCCAACTCCAGTTCCTACTCCGGCGCCAACTCCAGTTCCTACTCCGGCGCCAACTCCAGTTCCTACTCCGGCACCAACTCCAGTTCCTACTCCGGCACCAACTCCGGTTCCAACTGCGAGCCCAACTCCTGCACCGGTTGCAGTGCTTTACGTTTCACCGACCGGTAATGACGCCGGCAGTTGTACACAGGCGGCTCCTTGTCGCCAGATTCGCCGCGCGCTCCAATTTGTTGGTGCTGGTTCGGAAGTTCGCGTAGCCGATGGGGATTACCTCGGATTTACTGCAAGTAACTTAGTCGGTACTGCTGCAAATCCAATCGTCATTCGCGGCACCGGCAACGGTGCAATTGTGGTTCCTTCGACCGACCGAGGCGCTACCTACGACCGAGACAACATTATATTAGTTGATTCGGCTTACGTGGTTTTCGATCGCATTCGTTCTCGAAATGCCGTTCGCTCTGGTATGCGCATTTCCACTAGTCGCTTTATAAGCGTACGCAACGCGACTGTTTACGATAACGGAAAATGGGGCATATTCACTGACTTCGCCGACGACGTGACTGTTGAAAACAGCACCATTTATGGAACTGGCGAACAACACGGTATTTATTTTTCAAATTCCAACCAACGTTCAATTGCTCGCAACAACGTAATTTATAGCAATCGGCAGGCCGGCATACAAATCAATGCCGATCGATTTTTCTATCCACCAAGTCACTGGGTGGAAGAAGTGCACGGAATTTCCCGCGGGGCTCTTATTGAAAACAATCTAATCTACAACAACGGTGTTGGCGGCGGCGCGGGTATTAATTTGGACGGCGTGCAAGATTCGATCGTGCGCAACAACATATTATATGGCAACCGTGCTGGCGGAATAACCAACTTTCAAATCGATGGAGCCGAAGGCCCACGTGGCATGTATATTGTGCACAACACGATTGTTCACGATAACTCTGCTCGATCCGCCGTTCAATTTTCAGCAAGTAGTGGTTTAAATTATGTTTATAATAACTACCTTTATCATCCTACATATGTAGGGTTGGAGTTGCTGAGCGATTCGGATCGAATGAACATTCGCAGTAATCACAACGCAATTGATCGCGTTTACTTTAACAACGCCAGCGTATCGCTCAACAACTGGCAGCAACAAACAAACCAAGATTTGAATTCACGTTCGGCCGGAAGCCCTACTGCCTTATTTGCGAACTCTACGGCCCGTGACTATCACCTAGCTTCCGGTAGCGCACTGATTGACGTCGGCACGAATTTAAGTTCGACGATCGTCTCGCGGGACTTCGAGAATAATTTACGCGTGCGCGGAAACGCGGCCGACATTGGCGCTTACGAAAGTGCTGAAACCGCTGGGCCTTCGCCAACGCCTGTTCCGAGTGCATCGCCAACTCCAAGTCCGACTCCTGCACCTACGATCGTACCAACACCTGCGCCTACGCCTGTTCCAACTCCAGCTCCGACGCCGGTACCAACGCCTGCTCCTTCGGCTACGCCGGCGCCAACGATCGCACCAACTCCTGTTCCAACGCCTGCACCAACGGCCACACCGGCTCCAAGTGCGACGCCTGCGCCAACTCCTGTTTCGAGCGTTGGTGAAACCATAGTTCGTATCAACTTGCAGAAGCTGGTTACTAGTCCGAACTTAGTCTCGTTTGGGTTACCTATCGCGCAGGGAGTTCTCAACAACGCGCAAAATGTGCGGGTGTATCCGGCCGGTAGCAACTCTCAAATAATCGACGTGAATACTAAAGCGTTACTCTACTATTTTAACAGCCAAGGCGCTCCGATCGGAATTCAGTCGGTATTGATCCAATTTCCGACTTCTATGATGCCAGGCAACAGCATGGAAATAGATGTGGTGCTAAATCGCACTACGGGTACTGTCCCTGGTCTTGGAACGGTTTCCTACGAAAATGCAAAATTCAGTTCTCCACAATTGGTAGGAGTCACTACTCGAACTGCGCAATTTTCCAATGGTGTTTACAGCATGGTTGAAAACGATACTCAACAAAGACAACTTTTTATTGGTCAAGAACCGCAAGTACTTGCGACTTATCCAGATGGATATTTGGCCAACACTGGAGTCCTCGGTGAATTAATGTCCCGCAACCAGGTTCTCGCAAAAGCAGAACTCCAAGGCTTGCGTTTCCTTTCAGATAATTTCGAACCTTTCTCGATTTCAGCAAGCTACAGTGACAGTTATCTATATAATGCGTACCTTGGTGGTGGATCTACGCCGCCTGGTGTTGTGGACCCATTAGGCCCAACCGATGCAGAAGTCGAAGGTTGGCTCTATGATCGTTGCGCCACTTTCCTTATCGGCTACGGTCACTACAGCAATACTGGACTTTTCCGTCATGCGTTACGCGCGTGTTCAAACTATGCTTCCAGAATCACTACCGCTTTAGATGGCTCTAGTCCCGCCGGTTACTTTGGAATGTTCACCGGTAAAAGATATCCCGACGCGAAATATTCGCATATTCGCGGAGTATTTATTTACTACGCATTAACTGGCGATGAACGCGCAATGCAGGCAGCTCAAGACATGGCAGCGATGTGGTACAACGACAGTCTTACCACCAATTACGCTGCAGGTCGCATTCTTCCAGGAGACGCTCTTTGGACTGAACGCCTCTTGGGTGCGTCGCTTGAAGGTATGATTTACGGGTTCCTAATGACCAACAATCAAAACTACCTCAATCGAGCCAAAGATATAGTGAACTCAGCGTACACTCACGTTTCAACACAAAATCAAACTGAGTTGAATGCGCTTTCTGGCGGTAATTTTCCGCCACAAAACTGTTTTATCCACTCTCAAGCGAAACATGGAGAAGGTGGCACCAATAGTAACCCGTGGTGCTCTGGCTGGATGATCGAGCTGGTACTGGATCCACTTCTTCTGTTCCAAAATATTACGGGAGATAGTCGTGTTGACGAGATCTTCGTACGGTATGGAAGATTCATGCGTGAAGTGGGCGCTATATACACTGTCCACGACCAAGACGACGGTTACGAAAGGCCGCAGTTAAATACTACTCTAACCAACGCAGGCACGACTTGTTACGACCCAGCACAGGGATTCCTCGCCCGTAAGTACATGCCGGCCTACGGCGCAGGTCTTTCCTATGGAAGTGGTGGTGCGCTGGTTCGCACCGTTTTCTCGGAAGGCTACGATTACGAACATTGTACGGATGCAACGGCACTCATGTCCGCTGCAATCCGAGCTCTAGTCCGTCGAGGTGAATTCAACAATCCTTACAACGTCGGACCATTCCAGACTGAAGGACAAACGTTCGTTGCGATGTTGCATGAGTTTGCCAACTGCGCAGATCTCACTTTCCAAAATGCAACGCGCTTAAGACGCAATCCAAACAATTCGCATTGGTCTGTGAACAACGGCGCAAATCTGGCGCCGGCCGTGGGTAATCCAGGCTGGTTCAACACCAATCGAATTGGTTATCAACAGTACAGCTCCAATCCTCAACGTAAGTTCAGCTGGTGGTTTAATTCTTCGATGAACGACTTCAAACTTATCGGGGATACTGGAATAAATTTAGATACAGTTAGGGCTGGATTTGTTCAAGGTACCGGCTGCTCAATACCGGCTTCTGCAGTGCCAAATTCAATTCCAAACCCAGGAGCAACACCAGTTCCAGGAAGTTCGCCTTTACCTACAATAATTCCTACTCCTTCGCCCTCGCCTGCGGCGACTGCCGTTCCCACTGCGACGCCCGTTGCAACTGCAGCACCGTCTGCTACTCCGGTAGCGACTGCTACACCTACGCCTGCACCTACGGCAGTTCCGACGCCGGCCCCAGACCTTACAGGAAACCTTGTTGTTGAACCGGGTTTCGAAGACGCACAGCGGGCCATGACTTATTTCAATTCGTCCGACTACACTTCGGGTGTAACCGCAGTTCGTTCAGCCACAACTCCGATTATTGGAAGTGCGAGCCTTGTCGTATCTATTCCAGACGGTGGGTACGGTTCGGCTGCTTGGTGGACGTATCCTGCCAACGGACAAATACGCGCGCAAGCTTACACGATATCGGCGCGTCTGCGTTCAAATGTACCTAGCTCATCGGACTTTAAGCTTTGTCCGTACATTTATTACTCTGACAGCGGAGTAGCTACGCTTGAAAACACTGCGACGGATTGCCCTCGAGCAACTGGCGCAGCTGGCGACAAGGGCGTTATATCTGGAAGCATAACGTTAGACTCAAACCGTGCAATCGATCGCATTCGAATACGTTTCGTACAAGAAGGTACGAGTCGTACAGAATTCGCTATCGACGAACTAAGTGCGGTGCTCACTGGAGCGGTGGGTACGCCTGCGCAGCCGAGCCCGACTCCACAACCGAGCACGTCTCCAACACCGTCGCCAACCTTGCCTCCAGGAGCTACTCCAACGCCAACTCCGATTCCTACGGCAACTCCGATTGCCACGCCAAATCCTGGTGGTTCTCAAGGCATGAACATTCCACTTTCACATCCTAGATTGTGGTTCAACGCCGAACGCTTGGATCGCGCTCGTACTTGGATTCAGTCGAATCCGTTCACGCCTCCCACCAGCACTGACTCGGCCGGTGGTTATGGTGACACTGCACTCCATGGTTTGTTAACCAACAACGCCACTGGGTCTTGTACCGCTGCCATCAACTGGGCAATGGCTAACATTGCTGCGGCCTACCCGATCACCGGTGGCGTAGCGTGTGACCCTTGTCGTTGGAACGGCGAACAAATCGTCTTAGTGTACGACTGGTGTCATGACTACATGACTCAAGACCAACGCAACACTTTCATTTCTCAAATGAACACCCGCATCAGCAACTGGGCGAGCAACAACTGGGGTGGTCCGAACATGTATCAAAATAACTATTACTGGGGCTATTTGCGTAATGAAATGGAATGGGCGATCACTTCTTACCACGAAAACATCACGTGGGCCTCGAACGCGCTCAACTTCGTATTCACCAACCGCCTGCACAACGCGTTCAACCCGAGCACACTCGAAGGTGGTAGTAGCCGTGGCGGCCTTGCTTACGAAGGCTCAGAATATGGACCGGTAGTGGGCGTGTACCCTCTTATTCCGTTTGTGACTTCGATGATTCATGGCCGAAACCTATGGAACGAAACTGACTACTGGAAAGAATTCGTCTACGGTGTCATTCACCAAACCACTCCCGGCCTAACTTCAGTGCCTGGCGTAACAGGCACAGGCTATACTGTGTTCCCATTCAGCGACGAAGAACGTTGGAACGAACGCTTCCAAGCACAATCGCATTGGTTCCCCGATTTCATGGCGGCGATCGCCACAGTTTGGCCGAACGATCCTGTAGGTCGCCACGCTCGCCAGTGGTCGCAAATGGTGGGCGTACAACCGTGGAGACACATTCGCGCGGTCGACGTTGCTACAACACCGCTGTCCTTCAACACTATTCCACTAGATTTCTACGCATCGGGGCCACGCTACATGTATGGTCGAAATGCTTGGGGTCAAAACTCTACATCTTTCTTGTGGCAGTTGGGTGACGCGCATGGCGACTCGATCGGTCACCAACACGGCGACTACGGCACGTTTCAAATCTGGAGAAACGGCCGCTTTATCTCACGTGAAACTGTGGTGTACGCGGGCTCCTCGCGCGATTATTTAGTTGGATACAACGGCTCCGGCAGCGTGGACGGGGCTGGTCCTCTCGGACACAACACGGTTCTTATAAATGGACAGGTTCCAGGTCCACAGTATTCCAACCGTCGTGCAAATGTTGAGCGCCTTGAATCGCACCCAGAGTACACTTTTGCAGCAGTGGATCTAGTTCCTCCCGCAACTCAAATGCAGGAATGGAGACGTGAGTTCGTGTTCATACGAGATCTCGAAACCACCGTCATCTTAGACCGTCTTGAAACGTCGGACCCGAACTCAGTTAAAACATTCATCAATCACTGTGAAACCGACCCAGTTGGCACTGGTAACAACGGTCGAACTTGTGTTGTCGGCAATCAATCACTCGTCATGACCACTCTGTTGCCGGCACAGCGCACTTATCGTGAAGTAAACGAAGGAACAAACATAAGGCACCAATACCGCATCGAAGTAGACACCGCTCCGGGTGCATCTCAGAGCTACATCTTAACGGTGTTACAAGCCAAAGACGCAGCAGCTCCGTCGCTCACGCCGAGTGTTTCGGATTCCGATAGTTCGAGCTTCTCGAGCGGCACACTGACGGTGACGTTGAACAGCTCCCACAACATTGTGTTCCAAAAAGGAATCGGTTCTTCGGGAGGCACCATCACAGTCGGTGGTCAAACATTCAACTTCCGCTCAAACGTGCAACGAATGAATGTCACCAGTGACGGCCCTCAGTGGCAGTAACATTATAGTGTAGTTCTTTTTGCTAAAAACGTTCAGGTAGGCGACCGTCAGGACGCCTACCTGAATTAATTTAAAACCGGCAAAACATACCTACGTCAAAACCCCTACTCGAAATTTTTTGCCTCAAGTCTTAACAGTATTGACCGAGAAATAAACAAATCAACTGCAGTTTCGATTCTTGTCGCTTGAACGCGGCAACGAGGGGGGCCTCCATGTTTGTTTCTCGTAAGTCCGGCTATGTCTTCGCACTTATCGCGAGCATAGCGTTGTTCAACACTGGTTGTTCCTTCACCGAAGTGGCCGACGAGATTCAGAATAACTCCCAAGAAGTTGTCAGACTCGTAGAACCATTTTTTGGCCGAAACAGCGGCAACCTTGTCGCCGACCCGGGTTTTGAAACTGGGGTATCGGGCTTCGAGGCCGATCAAGAAACTACTGCCGTGATCTGGTTGCCGGACGCAGCTGCACCAGACCGCCTGCAACTAGCGGGAGCCCACAGTATTCAAATTCGCACTCAAATATGGGGTGACAGCATTTGGTGGGCCAAGCAAGTAGAAGAAGCTCACCTTCAACACGCTTCTAGACTAGAAATATCAGCTCATTTTCGCTCTGATCTTGCGAGCGCCTCAAAACTTCTATTATGTGGTTACATAAACTACGCCGACGGGAGTGCCACGAGCCGGTGCGAAGAAATTCAAGCCAACCTTGGCGACAAGGGCAAGGTAACTACCATGCTCGAACTCGACGGAACCAAAACGCTCGAACGAGTGCGGATTCGTTTAACTCAAGAAGGCGGCGCCCCTGTACAGTTTACGGTCGATAGTGCTCAGGTCGTTTTATATGGCATAAGTGAAGTACCAGTTCCAACCCCAGTACCAACACCAGAACCTACTCCGGCACCGACTCCAGATCCAACTCCAGATCCAACTCCAGTTCCGACTCCGGTACCTACTCCAGATCCTACTCCGACGCCCGCTCCGACACCGGCGCCGACTCCAGCACCAACACCGACTCCAACTCCGGCTCCAACTCCGGCTCCTACGCCAGTTCCAACGCCGGCACCTACACCAGTTCCTACGCCAACACCCACACCGGAACCTGTCACTTCGCTTTACGTTGACCCCACCGGTGACGATGCAAACCTCTGTACCCAAAGTGCGCCTTGTCGTCAGGTTCGAAGAGCTCTCGTGTTCGCAGCACCAGGCAGCACAATTTACGTGGCCAACGGCGACTATCTGGGATTCAGTATATCCAATTTAACAGGCACCGCCGAACAACCAATCGTTGTTCGTGGTACTGGTAACGCAGTCAACATTGTGCCCTCTACCGATCGTGGTGCCATTTACGATCGCGACAACATTATTGTTGAATGGTCAGAGCATCTCGTTTTCGAAAATCTCAGATCAAGCAACGCCGTTCGCTCAGGAATGCGCGTAAGCACTAGTCGCTTCATTCAAGTTCGGAATTCGACTTTTGCCAACAATGGTAAATGGGGCTTTTTTACTGACTTCGCCGACGATGTAGTTTTCGAAAATAACACCGTATCGGGTACCGTAGAACAACACGGAGTTTACTTTTCAAACTCCAATCAAAGACCTACGGCCCGCGGCAACACAATTTTCGCTAACGGACAGTCGGCAATTCAAATTAACGCTGACCGTTTTTTCGCCCCTCCGACCGGATGGACGCCAGAAGTTTTTGGCATCACTCGCGGCGCAACGATTGAAAATAACACACTCTACGGAAACGGTGCCCGAGGCGGTGCGGCCATTAATCTCGATGGCGTACAAAACTCGGTAGTTAGAAACAACGTATTGTATGGCAACTCAGCCGGCGGAATCACGAACTTCCAAATCGACGGAGCTGAAGGACCTCGTGACATGCTGGTAGTGCACAACACGATTCTACATCAAAACTCGACTCGTGCGGCCATTCAGTTTTCTAATTCAACTGGCTTAAACAATCACACAAACAACTTAGTTTATCATCCTAATGGTGTCGGACTCGAACTAGTTTCCGATTCAGATCGCTTATTTATACGTTCGAACAATAACATTCTCGACAACGTATACGCGTCGAATCGCACAATCACTCTCGCGCAGTGGCAGGGTGAAAGTGCACAAGACGGCGCTTCGATCGCCACAAACGGACTCTCTCTTAATTCAATTTTCGTGAACCCAACAATTTACAACTATCGTCTTGTTGAAAACAGCCCCGCGGTCGATAACGGCATGACGCTGTCTAGCGGTGTCGCAGATTCTGACTTCGACGACGTTCAACGTCCTCGCGGAAACGCTTATGACATTGGTGCATTCGAAAGCGAATTTACAAAACCAGCACCAACTCCGGTACCTACACCTAGTCCGACACCAGATCCGACTCCGACACCAACTCCGTCGCCAGCTCCAACGCCTGGTCCGACTCCCGATCCAACGCCGACACCAGATCCTACGCCGGCACCTACTCCAGCACCAAGCGCTACGCCGGTTCCGAGTGCGACTCCAGCACCAACAGCTACTCCGGCTCCAACGGCCACGCCGAGCCCAACGCCAGCTCCTAGCGACGTAATCCAGGTCACAGTCAATCTTACGCCGCATGCTGAAACCATCGGACAATCGACGCTTGTTAGCTTCGGTGTACCATTGCCTCCTGGCGTTCTCTACGACACTAGTCAAATCGTCGTGCGCGATGAAACTGGCATTGAAATTCCGGTATTCATAAAATCGCTAGGCAACTGGACCGAAATGCCGCCTGAATCTATGCTTTGCAACGGACTTGATCCAGCGAGAGCTCCAGGAGTGCGTAGTGTGTTCGTTCAATTCACTCGTAGTTTCACTAGCACTGCTACGATACCATATGTCGTCGAACTAAACGCGAACCCAAGCACTGCACGGTTAGCTGAAGCGAATGTTCGAACGGGCTACCGATTGGTAACCGAAGGCAGCTTTCAGTCGGCCGACAACGTTCAAGAACCGCTTGTCTACGCAACATTGCCGTCTCGTTGGCTTGCTTGTTCGTTGATCGCCCCTAACGAACAGCCACTTAGCAGTGATTACCTCGGTACAGAAACCGTGAATCAGCTAAATAACTGGTTCACTAGTTTCACTAACCCCGCAACAACTCCGTATCGCACTGGTTATGAACCTTGGCTCTATGATCGTTCCCAAACCTTTTTCAACAACTACATTCGATCTGGCAGCATCACGCATCTGCGTGAAGCGATCCGTAACACTCAATTCTTCTTTGATCGATTTAGCAACGCTGGTTCGTTTTCGATGCGAGCGGGTGATCCGAAATACTCCTACAACGAAAATCAATACTCCCATTACTTGTTAACCGGTGACTCACAAATCACTAGCAAAATTGTGTCTTCGGTCGCCGCTCACACCCAAATTAATCGAAACAGCTTTTTTACGGAACGAAATCTGGCAATGGGCTTACACGCGCAAGTTACGCGTTACGACTTCGCGGCCTCAACCGGTCTAAACCCAACTAACGTAGCTACTTACCGTTCGGCGATAGCAACCACTATAGGTGAAGTCGAGTGGATGATTAACAATCCGAATTTTAGATACAGTTACGGACCTAATGCCCTTCGCACTGGTTGCATTAATTACTACGTCGAAGATGATTCTACTACTCTCGGATTTTCACCTTGGATGAGCAGTCTTTTGGCGCAGGCATTGGCCCGCGCTTATGTGTCGACGGGCGATACCCGTATTCCTACAATCATGACTGATCTCGGTCACTGTTTGGTGGATTATGGTAGTGTAACCAGTGGCGCATATCTGTTGCCGCTCTATACTGCATCTGCAGTAAGCGCTACTCCACAATGGCCAAACGGTGACACCGATGGTGACAGCCAACACGCGCTCGATGTTGGTTACGCCGTAGCACTTGCCGCATATCTCACGCCCGATTCAGCAGCAAAAACCAAATTCACCAATGCAGCAAATCAATACCTAACTGCACATCGGGGAACTGCGGCTCTCGGTGGCTGGAGTTCTGCAAACACCCGTCGCTATAGCTGGTTTTACAAAGCTGGCCCTGCAATGGATTGGTTGATTACTGGTAAAATAGATTCTCCAGTCATTACTAGTGGCGGACCAAGTCCTTCACCAACACCAGTGCCGAGCGCAACTCCGGCTCCTACGGCCACACCGGCTCCGACACCAACCCCTACGGCAACGCCGGCTCCAACACCAGGTCCAACACCGGCACCGACTCCAGTACCGACAGCTACTCCATTGCCAACTGCTACTCCGGCACCTACGCCCACTCCGGCCCCTGGCACTTCTGGCAACTTAGTAGCCGACCCTGGGTTCGAAAACGGAATCGATGGTATCGGTGATTTTGGTACCGGAGTAACTGGTATTCATTCCCAAACAAATCCAATCAGCGGCACCGCCAGCTTAGTGATTTCAATTGCGGAAACTCGATACGGAGCCGCCGCTTGGTGGACTCATCGTGCAAACGGCTCAGTGACTGCTGAGTCTTACGATATCTCCGCTCGCCTTCGATCGAACGTTCAGAGCACTTCGAACTTCGCGTTCTGCGCGTTCATATATTATTTGAACTCTGGTTCACCCGCTCAGCAATGTGTCGAAGTTTCTGGTGCACTCGGAGACAAAGGAACCGCGACCGTGCACCTTGTGCTTGATCCTACGCGTGCTATTGATTTAGTTCGAGTTCGCTTTGTCCAAAATGGCAGTAATCGCACTGAATTCGCAGTCGACGAACTAAGCGCAGTGTTGAATGGCATGAGTGGAACCTTGCCATCACCTTCTCCAACGCCAGCGCCAACTCCAGTTCCGACGCCAGCACCGAGTTTACCGCCAGGCGCCACTCCGACTCCAACTCCTGTACCAAGTGCGACACCAGTTCCAACACCAAATCCTGGTGGTTCTCAAGGCATGAACATTCCACTTTCGCATCCTAGATTGTGGTTCAACGCCGAACGCTTGGATCGCGCTCGTACTTGGATTCAGTCGAATCCGTTCACGCCTCCCACCAGCACTGACTCGGCCGGTGGTTATGGTGACACTGCACTCCATGGTTTGTTAACCAACAACGCCACTGGGTCTTGTACCGCTGCCATCAACTGGGCAATGGCTAACATTGCTGCGGCCTACCCGATCACCGGTGGCGTAGCGTGTGACCCTTGTCGTTGGAACGGCGAACAAATCGTCTTAGTGTACGACTGGTGTCATGACTACATGACTCAAGACCAACGCAACACTTTCATTTCTCAAATGAACACCCGCATCAGCAACTGGGCGAGCAACAACTGGGGTGGTCCGAACATGTATCAAAATAACTATTACTGGGGCTATTTGCGTAATGAAATGGAATGGGCAATCACCTCGTACCATGAAAACGTGGCTTGGGCGTCGAATGCTCTCAACTTCGTTTTCACTAACCGCCTGCATAACGCCTTTAATCCAAGCACCCTCGAAGGCGGCAACAGTCGCGGCGGCATAGCCTACGAAGGATCGGAATACGGTCCAGTTGTGGGTGTTTATCCGCTCATTCCTTTCGTCACCGCTATGTTGCATGGCCGCAATATGTGGAATGAAACCGATTACTGGAAAGAATTCGTCTATGGCGTCATTCACCAAACTACGCCGGGCCTTACTTCGGTTCCAGGGGTTCCAGGAACTGGTTACACTGTATTCCCATTCAGCGACGAAGAACGTTGGAACGAACGTTTCCAAGCGCAAACGCACTGGTTTCCTGATTTCATGGCAGCCATTGCTACCGTTTGGCCAAACGACGCCGTTGGTCGCCACGCTCGTCAGTGGACGCAAATGGTAGGCGTGCAACCGTGGAGACACATTAGAGCTGTCGATACTCCAACAACACCGCTCTCATTCGACACTATTCCTCTCGACTTTTACTCGTCGGGACCGCGCTACATGTATGGTCGAAATGCTTGGGGTCAAAACTCTACGTCATTCTTGTGGCAGTTGGGTGACGCTCACGGCAACTCGATCGGTCACCAACACGGCGACTACGGCACGTTTCAAATCTGGAGAAACGGCCGCTTTATCTCACGTGAAACTGTGGTGTACGCGGGCTCCTCGCGCGATTATTTAGTTGGATACAACGGCTCCGGCAGCGTGGACGGGGCTGGTCCTCTCGGACACAACACCGTGCTAATTGACGGCGCCGTGCCCGGTCCGCAGTACTCCAACCGCCGAGCAACTGTTGAACGACTCGAATCGCACCCTGAGTACACATTTGCAGTGGTAGATTTGGTTCCACCTGCCACACAAATGCAGGAGTGGAGAAGAGAGTTCGTATTCTTACGAGACATCGAAACCACTGTAATCCTGGACCGTCTGCAGACTGCTTCTGCTACGGCGACCAAAACGTTCATCAACCACTGCGAAACGGATCCAGTTGGCAGCGGCAACGACAGCAGAACCTGCGTGGTCGGCAATCAATCGCTCGTGATGACAACATTGTTGCCAGCGCAACGAACCTATCGCGAAGTAGACGAAGGTTCTAACGTACGGCACCAATACCGAATCGAAGTTGATACAACTCCGGGCGCTTCTCAAAGCTACATCCTAACTGTGTTACAAGCCAAGGACGCAGCAGCTCCGTCGCTCACTCCGACCGTTAGTGACTCGAACCCTGGCAGTTTCACCGACGGAACCATTACTGTTACGCTCGACGGCGCAAACAGCGTTGTCTTCCGTAAAGGAACCGGTTCGATCGACGGCAGCATCACCGCCAGCGGTACGACTTACAATCCGAGAAACACCGTTCAACAGATGAACGTGACTCTCGAAGGTCCACAATGGCAGTAACAATTAGCTGTTAGTTAGACTTTGAGGAAAAAACTAAGTCATATTAGAGCCTTAGCTCGTTTGCACATCTCGTATGAATTTGCTACGACTCTTAATTGAGTGGAAAACTTTATCCTTCGCTGGGGACTCCGGTTAAGCGTCTTAACCTTGGGTCTCTTATTACATAGCTTCGTCGTGGCAGCTAACGGGAAGTTCTCGCATACCGTGGAATTCACGACCTTTAATCTTGCCCACAGTAACGCTGTTGGCTTTTCCCTCGTTCGCGACATCGGAGAACGTTCAATTCGAATTCTTACAGAACTCGAAAAGAAGCTCGAACACCGCAGAATATTACTGAACCTCGACCCCACCCTGCACCACGACCTAGTTTTCGCATTTCAGGAATCAATCATTCGTAAAACTCATCGCCGCCTTATTCGGTGGGCGGAAAACCGCGGGCTCTACATTGCTGAGAGTGATTCTCAAGGTGACTTGCTGTTTTTTTCTACTGCTCCAATCGTAGGCTCGCGTTTTAAGAAATTTAGCAAAAATGAAATCGGTCGCAATTTTGGCGTTCAAGAAATTCTGGTCGAGCTTTCAGAGCCCGACAACCCGGCGAATTCGCGACTAATTCGAGTGGTTCAGACACACACTTCCTTTAGCACTCCGGGCCAACTGAAACCCGAGCACGGCATTCACCTCAAAGAGATAGCTGAATTCATACATTCGCCACCGGCGGTCCTGCCCGAAAATACACCTGAAGTATTTTTGGGTGATATCAATATGAGCCGTAATCTTCGGTACCGCAACGGTATGGTCGATGGAGCCACACCGGCCTGGGGTAGTTTCGTAACTTCACTAAAACCCAGACTGGAATGGATCCCAAACGACGACCCAACGTGGGATGAAATTAACAATCCCCTTGCCCGAGATCCGGCCGTTATTTTGCGAATCATCGGTTTGGGTAGCAAAGGCAAAGGCTGGGGACTGCAAAATACCGTGCTTGATCACATTTTTAAGTCCGCTCATTGGACAACTCAGTCTATTCAAGTCACTTTTAAAGAGCCTGTTGAAGTTCTTTCTGCTTTCGAACCTGAAGAAAAAGCCCGTCGTTTTGTGCAGTTGAGTGATCATTACGGGTGTTCTGCCATCCTGAAACTCTAAATAGACTACTCGCGTTATTTTCTTTACTAAAACAATCGGAAATAATATAAGACCTTAGACTTAAAGGGTTTTATGTATTTCTTGCGCCTCATTCTCATAGCGTCTATTTTCGTGACCCATTCTTCGGTCGCGCTTGCCCAAAAATGCAAAGACATCTTAATCGTCAAAGATCAGCGGCTCGCCCAAAAACTGCTTATCGAAAAACTTCAACAATACGTGCAGCCAAACTTTATTGGCCTGAGCGTGGCAACATTCCCCGGCGGGGCCTACGAAGTTGAATATGAGTCCACCCTACGCGAAATGAACGTGGACTTGATTGTTATAGAAAACCCGCTCGCGAATTCATCAGAGAAAACGCAGCTGGGACCAGAAAATGGCTACTTCGAAAAACCAGAAAAGGTCCACTGGACTCTGCCCGTGCAACCATTTTCAGAATACCTCACCACGCGCTCCGGAAAAGAACGGCGCCGTATACTATCGAAATTAAAAAAAAGTGAATCCGTTCACGTCGTACTCGCGCCATTGAAAGTAAGTACTTTCGATGAGTGGTACCAAATCTACCAAAAAGAGGTCGTGGGCAAAACACGCGGCCGGCGAGCCTTATTACCCCAGTGGGCCCTGAAACAGGGCGGCGATCTTGGAAAAAAATACCACGGACTTTTTTTTCGTGATCCTTCTAACGGACAAATGTTGGGCGGCGCACTTCTTTCGCTCGATAAACGCAGCCACACTTTGATGATTTCATATGCGGCTTATTCTAGTGACTCCAAACAATTGGAACTATCGGTACGAACCGTTGAACAAGCTATGTCATTTGCCGTTCGTTCGGGCTTTCTAACTCTGAGCTACGGTTATGATTCTAATTTTTATGGACATCATTTGACACCTGGTCTCATGGAATACAAAGCCGGAATGGGTTTTACGCCGAATGCGGCTGGTCGCACAGAAGTTGTAAAGGTCCTGAACCCAGTAAAGTTATTAGACCCATATGCGTTTTTCACATTTTCTGACCGCGACGGCTCACCTGCGTCGCGCTTAAATATATTCTCTGAGAGTGGAATCAGTCTCATTCCTCCGGCTAACTCCCAGCTTCAACATTTTCCCAGAAGCTTCGGCGTTCCTGCAACGACTGACAAAATTCCTAACGCCCACGTCCCCTTTACTCTTTTAAGCCAACTTCAAGATCGCGCTTTTTTTGAGCTTCTTCGCGACGACATCCTGACCAAAAAACAATCCCATTGGATCATTAAATTTATTGAAACGTATTTTACTGGAACTGAACCGTTTGACCCCATTTTGACGCCGCTATTTTTTATAAGGTCGTTACACCAGGGAGTATCCAACGAAGAGTTGGGCGCAATGTACCGCGACGTCCTGAGCAAACAATTTACTAGCACCAACTCAATTGCGCACGCAAAACGACCCAGCGTAGCTCATTCGCCCGAACTACTTACCAAACGCCTCATCGATAGCGCGAGTCCGCTCGCGCATTTCCTAGTTTCACAACTGTTGTATAGCCAGTTTTCAAGTTTAAGAGCGCTAGAAAATGTGCTTTTCGTCACAGACGAACATCAACCAGCATACAGAGAAGTATTTGAAAATGTCCGTCGCTTGTATGGTGAAGAACATTACGAGTTGTTTATCTCAAGACTAGACGACTATCTTCAACCGATAGGCGAGCCTGGCCCAAAAGCTGTCGATTCTAGTTCGACAATTTCCAACATTGGCAGCACGTCACACCGCCCATCACCAATTCGATTACGCCACTTAAGACTAGAGCAAATATTTCTATCTAACGATCGCACTGAGGCCCGAGAACTTTTAACAGAGCTACATCGTATTTTGATCGACGAAGTGAGTATCCACCCGACCTTAAAACGTTGGGCGGTACCTCGGCACACCGTTACACCGCCGGCCTCCTCCGTAGTGCTTTTCTTGCGGCACTTTCTTATGTCCGGACCGCTTTTTCAGGAATACGTAGTTGAAGATATTGCTAGTCGCTCAACCATCACAACTCACAGCTCTGCCGCTATTTCGACCAGGTTAAAACGTCTCTCGGAACTGGCCTCGAACAGATCGCCCAAAAACACAGATCCCGAGCAAGAATGGTCCTTTTTAAAATTTTGGAACTTACTGCTACAGATCGACGTAAACTATTCGCACCTTCCATCCTACGAAGATATCTTGATCACTGCGGGAATTAAGCCCTTTGATATCTCATTGGAGTACCGAACTCTTCGCGACATTTGGGAGGAGATTTACTCCCGAGCCACTGAGCAACAGCTGACGGCTATCCTCACTACTGTGTCCAACTTCGAACAGTTTCGTCAAAAGAAAGATTTATCTCACACTGTCCGCAGTAAATTGACCGCAACCGCAACCCTTAAAAAAAATAATCTATCGAAACCGTTTTCCGAGTTCGCATCACCGGTTTTAATAACTTTGTTTACTTATTTAAGAAATAGCCTCGACGAAATGACCAGTCACTTCATTAGCGCTGCAAACCCTTTTCTCGAACAATTGGCGCAGTGGTTAGAAATTAAATATTCGCCAAGAACCCACGATATCAATCAGATTTTTGACGAAGCCATGGAAATTGTTCGAAAACGCATAAAGCTAAATGAAACACTTCCGCCGGCGGGGGCGATTTTACAATGGACGAGCTTTGTGCACCCCAACAAAATTCATTTACTCGGCAAGGAACTGCTCGACGGCGCTTTCCCCAGGCTTCCACCGCGCTCCGAAACCCTCCTCGCCATGTTAGAAAACTTCACGGCGCTCCATCAAAATAAATCGGTCGGGGTCTATTTAGATCGCGAAATTTTGGCAGTTTTCTTGCTTGCGTTGGCACGTCCTGATTCCCGCGAAAAAGCCATAGAGCTATTTCTTAAACTAATCGAAAATAGCGATCGAGTAATGGTCAGTGGGTTTTACGATGCCGAAGGTGAAATAAACGTTTTTTTTAAAACCCTTTTCGAAAAAATAAAAAAAGACTCCGCCTCTCATCCAGGACTCGCCAAAATAGCTCGCACTTTGATTGAACGGGATACTTATAATCATTTACACCATGATCTTCTCTTATTCTCGGCTGAGCTTTTGAGTCTATCGGGGTCCGACAGTTCGCTTTTTTGGAATGGTTTGATCTCACTCTGGAATAAAAATAGAAACAGTAAATTTTTCGGTGCTGACCTTTTAATTACTCGAATCGAAAAGGTCGCAAAAAAAAATCCGAAGTTGGCGACATTTCTTTCCGACTCTCCTGCCGCTTTTTTTTCATTTTTGGAATCACTCTCCGATAAGTGGATCGAACTAACCAAGGAACGAAGTAACACCTTAGACTCACGCAGAGCTTTTTTCCTGGAAGAGGCTATACGAAACTTAACCACCACGATTTCACGTTTCGCTTGGGTAGCCCCCAAGCTAGGAACTTCGACGTTTGGCTACCCTGCGCCCTCAGTACCAACCGCTATTTGGTACCGCTTCCATCGCGCAGACTTTAAAATTGATTTTTCTAAGGAACGCGCTTTGTTGGCGTCTTGGATAGAACGACATTGGGAAACATTAGATTTGTCGTTTGTTTATTCAGTTTGGGTTTGGACCCTCGCTCCCGATACCGCTCTAGTTCCGGCTATTATTTTAAATTTTCATCGATTGGCATTTGAATCCCCTGAAACTTTCAGATTATTTATACGGTTATTTGGTCCTAATCAGCCAGAACCCGTCGAGGCCCTGAAGTTTCAAACCTACGCAAATCCTCTGTTCGTAAGAAACCTGGTTACCAACCCCATTTACTCGAAGATGCTCGCGATAGACGAGAGCTTCGCAAAAAAAATTCTACACTTTATAGAACAACCCGACTTTACAACCCACTATGCAGGCGCCTTAGTTGCATTTTTATTTTCGACCGCCGAATCACCCCGCGGCATTTTATGGCGCGACGGCCTTTTATCGGGCGTATCGGAGCAAGGACTCCACAATTTTATTCGACTCTTTCAATACTGGAACAACTTAGATCGCAATAAACAGATGGAATTTCTGAATGATCGATTTCAGGAATACGAGGCAGAACTAATTGGCCGAACAGCGCGATTGGCCTTCCAAGGCCCGGCCAACATTGATTCCAAAGTTGCCGCTTTAAAAAAATCGGGCGCTAACATTCCGAAAGATTTATTAGACCATCGCGAACGCCTAGTAGAGATTCGTAAAATTTTGCGTCGATTTTCGCAGGAACAAAATCCAGAGGCCAAAAAAATAATTTCTGACGAGTTACTCAAAGAAATTCACCAGGGGCGATCTGTCACATTCAACCCTGAGATCGAACGCGCAGCCATTTTAAATTTTGAAAGCAGCAATATGATTTCTCGAATCAATCTTTCAAAAAGCGAGCGTGAGCAAATTTTAAAATTTCTTGAACAGCACGCCAATTACCTGCAAAAAAGCGGCATTTTACATAGACTCGCGGCTTTTTCCGGTTTTGCCGATGAAACTGGAATTGAGCGGTTAAAGCAGCTTTTATTGGCAATCTCGGATCGAGATCTAAGTCAGATTCGCGACGACAAGTTATTTTTTGACGGTAAATTCCTCAAGTTGCCCGACGCGCTGACATCCGCGGGATTAGCTCCCAACCTAGCGACCACTTTGGTCGACGTTTGGCGAAAAGAGTATTCGATACGAGAAAATGTTTCCTCTAAACAAATCTCCTTCAACGCCACGCATGAAATCCAACGATGGGTTAAACACGGCGAAGAGCCCGTACTCACCTGCCAAAGACTCGACAGTATGGCCGGCCCGATGCGAGACACTAATTGGAATCGTCAGTTTGGTGCCTGCGCCAACGCTGATGGTCGCCCAATTGCACGCATACTACTACCTCAACTCAAACTTGCGGAGTTGCGGGTCAACGGGGAGTTAGTCATGCGTTCAGTGCTCGAACTTACTGTTGATATCAACAAGGACTCACAAACCGTTAAGCCAGCATTGTTAGCGGAATTCGCCCACGCGGACATTTCGCTCGACGAAGGAACCCGCCAAGAATGGGCTGCGATTTTGCGCGCGAAAATTAATGAATATGCAGATTCGATCGGTATAGCCATCGACAATGTTTATCATGCAGAAGATAAACCCGAAGGCGATGAGCCGTTTATACATCCGGAACCGCTGCCGGCAGATTACCGAATTTATCGAGACACTTTTCGAACAAAAAACAACTAATTTAGATCGTTACGATCCGAAAACACGATTTGCAAATAGTGGGTTGTACCCTGCCCTTGCGGTTTACGAAAACGACGCATGTCTAAAATGAAATTATCTATAACTGTTTCAAATGTTTCTCTTTCCTTAGGATCGAGTGAAAGAAAACGAAAGCGCGCATAAGGGTGATTACGTTGATCCCCAAAACATTGATCAAATTCTCGACGCATCAATAGTCTCGTCAGACGAGCTCCAATTTCACGGCGAGGTATGATGTAAGCCTGTTGGGTCACCAAATAGCGCCCGCTATCGAGCTGCTTTAACATGCCAACTCGGATAAGCTCCGATATGCGTTTGCGAGTGGATTCAACTCCAGAATCAGTTTTTTCGGCAATCTGTTCAAGCGAAAGCCCCTCGTCGCCTATCGAAATGAATAGATTTACTACATCCCACGCGACTAGGTCTGTTTCCAAATACTCTATCTGCTCTTCCGAAAGTTCATACTTCGACTGCAGTCGATTAAATTTAAGCAAATCATTGAACTTTTCCCGATAGTCACTATAGGTCTCGCTTCTTAAAACCATTGGGGTGACCCGCCCCTCTCCCAGTTCAAAAAAGGATTTTAAGATCTCATTTGGCATCTGGGTCCACGCGTAAGCATAGGCAAACCCCTTCAAATTCTCAATTTCCAGAGCTTCCGCCAGGACTGGTAACTTTTCCGCTGGGGGCAGATATTTTCCCGCCTCTATATTGGCGTAAGACTCATAACTCATTGATAATATTGTTGATTTCGCCCTAAAAAACTCTTTGGCCGAGGAATATCTTAAGGCCTTACGGGCCGCTTTAATGAACTCGTGAAAGGTCGTCATAACCACCGACTTTCTTGGTCGGTTGTATAAATTTAAAAAAATTAAATTTCCAGAAAAAAATACTTCAATTTTTAGGGGTATTTCGTTGACTCGTGGTGTCTTTGGGCCTTATACAATGCATCGCAACTAACGTTCTGCGTTGAAAGCTAACTGGGGATTTAGCGAACAGTCATTAATTCCCGAAATCAGTTTAGTGAAACGCGATCGATGTTTGAAAAATTTTTCATAGTTACGCTTGTGGCTGCACGGAGATCCAGGATTTTTACACGTGGCAGACTGTTTGGAACCTTGGCTTCAATCCCCCGAACGATAGGTTCGATTCGCAGTTTGCTTCCATTTGAACCTGGAGCATCCCCCTAACCCCCTAATCCCCCGTAGTCACAAGCGTACGGACGGGGCCCACAATTTATTTGTGGGCCCCATCCCTATTCAAAAACCAAATTAAAATAATTATCTAAAGACCACCGACAACACGAGCGGACCATTTAACGATCGCTAAAAATATTGCGGTGTATACGAGCATCACAAGAATAAGTGAAAAATCGGTTCTTAAAAAAGGAACATAATAGAGAAAAGACCGAAATTTCTTTTCCACTTTCTCTCCGGCAAAATAACGTTCTACCCAGGGAATCGTTTCATCTAACAACACTGCAACGGCACTTTTTGCAAACGCAGGCCTCGCTAAGCTCGGAAACCCCAGATACCCCAAGCCAGGAGAAATCGTCTTCAAACTGTGTTTTCGCATTTTCCATACATTTTCAAGCACAGCGGGCGAAAGCGTTTTGTAACTTTGATTCACAAGTTCGGGCCGCGCAAGAAGCATGAGTGAGGTTTCGAAAAATCCGCCGTGAAAATCTTTTTTTACCGCGGATCGCTCCTGGTCGGTCATCGCATCCCCTTGGGATTTCATATGAGCCTCGATACGTTCAGCAAAACGACCGCGCAATACGTCGGTTATAATTTTCGATGACGCACAAATCACTTTGGCCCGCCACCGCCACCGCGCTCGGGCAGCTACTTCTTCGAGTACTACCATGTGACGAGGCCCACCATGCGCGCCAATCAAAACTATATTTTTGAACCCGTTTTTAGCCAAAGTTCCCACGACGTCGCTTAGGACTGCGCGTAAGGTTCGCGGTCGAATTTCAAGCGATCCTAAATGAGAAAATACGTCGGCTCCCAAATAAATGGTGGGATAAAGTATAAAACTCCACTGCGAATACTTGGGCGAAGTTTTCATGCGTTCCGCAGATTGTTCTGCAAAATATTGGGCAGAAAAGGCATCAACACCTAACGGCAGATGCGGTCCGTGTTGCTCCAAAGGACCACATGGAATGAAAACAATGGTCTGCCCTCGATTAAGGCCACTAATTTGTTCGTAATTAAGATTTTCGTAACGAAGGATCATTGCTAGATCATTCTAAGTCCGAGGCGCGCGTTCTCCAAACAGAATTGTTCCTAATCGCACCCAGTCAGCGCCTTCTTCGATGGCGACCTCAAAATCACCACTCATGCCCATGTTTAAAAGCAGTGGTTGGTTAATGCCTTTATTCTTTAGGTCTTCCTGCACTTTGTCTCGCAACAATCTCATTCGCACGAATGATTCCCGAAGCTGGCCCAGACTTCCGTCTGCTCGGGGAACGCACATGAACCCCAACAACGAAAGGTGGCGGTCGCCTAAAACTCGCTCAACTAAACTAAAGGCCATCTCGGGGGAAATTCCCGCTTTCTGGGGCTCCGCATCGATATTCACTTCTATAAAAACAGGCCAAGGTGCCCAGGTGGGGGTCTCCTTTAATCTCTTCGAAATCATATCGAATAATTTTTCAGAATCGAGCGCATGAAAAACATTCGCAATCTGCAACGCTGACTTCACTTTATTGGACTGCAAATGGCCAATTAAGTGCCAGCGAGCATCGCTTAAGTGGGCTAGAGTAGAGCGTCTGTCTTCTAAAGACTGGACATAATTTTCAGCGAAATCGCGAAGACCTGCTTGATATGCTTCTTCGATTAATCCGGCGGTCTGAAACTTGCTCACCGCCAGCAATTTGATGTCTTCGACTTTTCGGCCTGCCCGAACACAAGCGTGTTCAATTCGAGTACGTACCTCAGCGAGCCTTTCGGAAACACTCATGAACCGATGCTCCAAAATTCTTTTCAAATGTGTCAATAGCCTGAGAGAGGGGTAATCCCACGACGTTGGCATAAGAGCCGCTCACCTTTTCGATAAACGACACTCCGATCCCCTGTGCCGCGTAGGCCCCTGCCTTGTCCATTGGTTCACCAGTGGAAACGTACCATTCCCAAAACTCGCTATTTCGAGGCGCGAAGGTCACCTTTGTTCGAACTGAGGCAAGCACTTCACGGCACTTTCCTCGAAAGGCTCCAAGCCAACAATACCCGGTCAATACGTCATGAGTTCGACCCGATAGTTTCTTTAACATTCGCACTGCATCAGCGTGATTCTTGGGCTTCTCGAAAACTTGGCGATCTTGAATAACCACGGTGTCGGCGGCGAGGACACACCAATCTAGAGAACTACGTCCGAACAAACCTCGTTTTTCAGAAACGGTTCGGGCTTTATCGAGTGCTAAGCGTTTTACGTAAATATCAGCAGGTTCGCCACGAAGGCGTTTTTCAATAATTCGCGGAATATCGACTTCAAAATCGAGCGATAAATCACGTAACATTTGCTGGCGGCGCGGGGAGCCAGAGGCCAGGATCAATTGCATGGGCTCACAAATACATGAACGTCGATAAAAAGCGAAATTGATCTTTGAATTCTTTGTAAGATTTTGCCTTGCGATAAAACAGCATAACTTCGGTCTTGACGCCCATTTCACAGCAGAACACCATGCCGCCGCAGGTATTAAATACATTGGCAATACCTAACCCCGCACCCGCGACAGAGGCTTTAACCTTGAATTGATCGTTCTGATAAGATTTGGCCAAATGCCCTAATAGTTTCTTTTTATCGAGTGAACCATATTGATCGAGCACGGACAGTCCGAGAACCGTGCCGTCAAACATGATCTTAAAGCTAACTCTCGCGCGTTCACTTAATTCCATTTCAGTGCTTCGGGCGGTTTGCGCATACATGACTCGACCAGTATCGTCTGTCGGGGCATCAAAAATCGCGTTCATAATAATTTCATCGGCAGCAGTTGCAATCGAGGTCGCGGCTCGTGAGTGAAACCCTACTTCGAGTAGTTTCATCTTGAGCGACTCAACTATCGTTTTTTTTTGGGACGCCTTCGTGACCATTATTTCTTGTATTTTTACATTTGGTCCGAAGTAGCGTTCTACCCCGAAACCCCGGTCACTAGCGGCCACGGAGAACAAGCGAGACGTACGCGCCTGGTCCTCAGCGATCGTACGCTGGTCCGGCGCGGCTGAAACTTCGCGCGAGCCGGGACGCATGATTAAATGTCCAAAAAGATCGCTTTCCGCCACGTAATTGAGCGTCTGCAAATCTTCGCCGGCTACAAAAAACATACGATTTACATTAACCGTATCGCTGTAGAGCCCAACTTTCTCGGCGACCACTGTTTCAAATTTTTTATAAATTTGTTCTGTAGAAACATCGACAACAAGTAAAGCTTCGGGGTCTTGGAGCAACGATGCACAAAGGGACTCGGCGGTCCCTGCGTTCACAAAAGGAAGATTTGCCAGTCGCGCGACCGGCTCAAAAAAAGCACGATCTTCAGGTTTTTCCGAAAGCAAAATGATTCTCATCATCGCATCAAGAAACCAAAATATTCTTCTGGTATATCATCAAAGGTGGCTTTGCCTCCGCACTTTGAACACTTAAGATCGGGAATGGCGAGATTGATCTTTTTTATATCGTCCGACTTAAAGAGCCCCAAAAGTTCGGTGCCGCAACTGGTACAGCAAAACGGAACATATATAGATTCAATTTTCGCACCACAGGTAAAGTTCGAGATCAGATTGATTTGTTCCACGATGGCCGTCGAACATTCCAGGAACTTTAAATTAACGCCTTTTGCTGCGATGGATTGAAAGTATTTTACCCACGATTTTACCCCCACCGAATTCATGCGGGGTACTTCTTTGAGGTAAACATAGACGTTTGGCACCGTAATGTTGCCAATGATTCCAGCGAAATCGACGTTTTCCTCAATGCTACCGACAATCTTGATAGCTAGAATATCGCCCTTAACTTCTTTGTGTACCTGAATCAATTCGCACCTCTTGAGTAAAAGAATCTCTCTCTATATAGTTTGTCCTAACTCAAAGGGGAAATCGATGATTAAACTAGACCGAACCAGGCAGAAATTGACGACCTTGGCAGTTTTGCTGCATGTAGTTACTTTCGGGTTTTCAGCGCATGCCGCGCTTGTTGCGACTTCCCCATCTAAAACAGCCGACTTCGACCCGAGTTCCCTTTCCAAAGAAGAACAGTCGGATTATTTGCGATTTCCAAATCTCATTCGGTTTGCCCGCTCGATTTCGACCGACACTTTGATTGCAACTCCTCCGGGAAACCAGCACTTGATAGCCGCTAAAGAGGTGTTTCAACCATCTCAGACGGTTTGGAATGATTTTTTTGCTGCGGCGGTGGCTGATAAAGCCACTAACCTGCGCGCTTTCGCGATTATAGCCAGGGAGGTTAAACGTCGCGGAATAACTCTTTACGGTCCAGGTAAAGACTTCGAACGGGCCGTTTCTGACAATAAAATCGATTTGGGTCTAAGCCTTCCGGCCACAAAGATTGGGCTCGGAATTTGGGCGCCCAACCCCGCAAACACTGACCCAGAGTATCAACTGAGCCTTTCCGTTATCTACTCGGAACGTTACATTCACCAGTTCCCAGACGAAGTTTTGCCGGCAAATTTGAAAATCGGATTTGGGGACCAAGTCGAATATGAAATCGATGGCCAAAAGCAAAGTGGCTTCATACTGACTGCAGACGTATTTAATGGACCCAACGGTATCGGGTTTAAGAACGTAAAGGGTGTCGGCGGCCAAAAGCGAGGTCTTTTGGGTTTCTTCCAAAAAGTTTTCTTTTTCCTACCTGATGCTGTGCACAGCATGACCATTAATGAAAAAGAAAACACCATGATCACAGAGGCGCTCATCGACACGGTCGTAAAAGACTTTGAAACACGCGAAGTTTACCGAATACGCAAACAACTATAAAAAAAACAGGTTAGGACCTCCCTAGCTTTAGCTTGTCTAGGGCTCCGCGTTGGTGCTAGATTGCTCACAAATATGCAATCAAAACAGGCGCTTCTGTACACGAATAACCGTATCTTCAACAATGCTCACAAGCATAAGATTGCGGTAGATATTCTAGAGCGCTACACCGGCTCCGAAGCAAGCATGTTTCGTAAACAGGTGATCCTTACCAATTTCGATTACTACGTAGAAACATTCAAAAAAATGTCCGGCACGGTAGCAACAAAAGGTAGCGCAATGAACGCTGCTCATAACGCCCGTCTCGACGTTTCAATTGTTGATTTTAGCATTGGCAGTCCCAACGCTGCACTTATTATCGAAGTATTGAGTGTTATCGAACCCAACGCAGTATTATTTCTTGGAATGTGCGGAGGTCTTCATCGATCGCTTAAAGTCGGTGATTTTATTTTACCGATGGCCGCGATCCGGGATGAAGGTGCGTCACGCCACTTCATGCCTTCCCAAGTTCCGGCACTTCCAACGTTTAAAGTTCAAAAATTCATCAGTCAGATGATCGTGGAAAAAGGACTAGATTATCGCACCGGCGTGGTTCACACGACCGATTATCGTTTCTGGGAATTCAATCAACGATTCAAAGAAACTCTTTACGAAGAACGTGCGCTCGCCATTGAAATGGAATGCGCGACTCTTTTCGTAGCGGGATTCGCTTCAAAGGTCCCCATTGGAGCGCTTTTACTGGTGAGTGACCTGCCGCTCCGACGCGGTGGAATTAAAACAAAAAAATCGGCTAAAGCAGTATTTAGGAAATTTACTGATGTACACCTGGATCTCGGCATTAAATCCATGAGTCAAATTGCTGGACGCGGTGAACACATACGTCACTACAAGTGGTAGGCGGAGAGAGTTTATGTTTAAAAAAATGTTCGACTGGTTATCAAATGATCTCGCAATAGATCTTGGCACTGCAAATACGTTGGTGTTCGCCAAAGAGCGCGGCATTATCATAAACGAACCGTCAGTGGTCGCTGTGCATAAAAATGCTCGCGGTCAGACCAAAGTTTTAGCCGTCGGCAAAGAAGCTAAAGAAATGTTGGGGCGTACGCCAGGAAGTATTGTTGCGATTCGGCCCATGAAGGACGGAGTTATTGCTGACTTCGAAGTCACTCAGAGCATGCTGAAGTACTTCATCAATAAGTCCAATGACAGGCATTCATTTTTACGCCCGCGCATTATTATCTGCATTCCATTTGGGATTACCCAGGTAGAAAAACGGGCAGTAAAAGAATCCGCGCAATCCGCGGGGGCCCGCGAAGTATATCTAATTGAAGAACCAATGGCGGCGGCTATTGGGGCTGGTCTTCCAATCACCGAACCATCTGGCAATATGATCGTTGATATCGGCGGCGGCACAACTGAAGTGGCCGTGATAAGTTTGGGCGGAATTGTTTATTCTAAATCAGTGCGTGTCGCTGGGGATAAATTTGATGAGGCCATTGTAAATTATATTAAACGTAAGTACTCGCTTCTCATCGGAGAACGCACTGCAGAACAAATAAAACTGGCCATAGGTAACGCATATCCGTTCGAGGAAGAAAAAACCTATGAAGTGAAAGGTCGCGACTTAATTGCAGGGGCGCCAAAAACCATCGAAGTTAATTCGGAAGAAATCCGTGACGCTCTAGCCGATCCAGTCTCCGCCGTAATTGACGCCATTAAAACTGCCCTTGAGCGCACTCCACCGGAGCTTGCCGCTGACATTGTGGACAATGGAATTATTCTCGCAGGTGGCGGCGCTTTGTTGGCTAATCTCGACATTCTCATCAAGGAAAAAACTGGATTACCAGTGGCGCTCGCCGAAGATCCTCTTACTTGTGTTGTGCGAGGTTCTGGCAAGGTTCTCCAAGATATCGATCTCTTGCGTCAAGTGACCATCATGTAGTGTAATAAAAATTAAAATGTCGAATAATTCCTCGAATCAAGATGGCAAGTCTACAGATAAAAAGAATGACGTCGCCTTTACCCTGGTAAAGGACGAAGCGCTAATAGCAAAACTGCTTGAGGCTTTAGGCCGTCATAAAGTTCCACTGACCTTTTGGTTTAAGGAACAAAGCTTAAGATTCGAATCTGATTTTTTCCAATACCTGCAACACTTAAAAAAGTTACTTATTCGTCTTCCAATCGAAGTGGGCGAAGCTGCGTTTTCTGGTGCCATTAAAGCACAAGGTACTCCGCAAATATTTGCCTCGTTTCAAATTGATACGGTTAATTATTTCTTTAAGACCGATGTGCTCGAACTAATGGCCCCTGACGCCTTTCGCATTGAAATTCCCAAAGAGATTTTTAAGCTACAAAGAAGGGCCAATTTGAGAATTCCGTTTAAGCGGCACGAAGCGCCCAAGGTGAGTTGCATTCACCCGGACGCGGCCAATAAGAAGGCTATACTGGACTCTGACCTCATGCAGTTTCGAATGCTCGATATTAGCGCTGGCGGCATCGCCTTAGCAGTACCCACCGAACAACAAGAACACATGGGTTTGGGGCGGATTATTAAAGATTTGCGATTCCAACTAAAAGGAACCGAACTCAATTGTACCGCCATTGTCCGGCACCACAAGGCTGCCGAGAACGAACAAGGAAAAACATTCATTCGAGTCGGGCTTCAATTCACGACTCTCAGACCTCAGAATGAAAAAGCGATTGCCCAATTTGTCTTAGAAGAAAGTCGCAGAATGTTTTCGATTATGTATTAGCGTCTTCCAGAAGACGATTTACTCGCCCCAGAGATTCAAAGGTTCCCGCGTCGCTCCACCAACCCTTAAATTTTCCGTAGGTTAATTGCCCCTGAGAAATATAATGATTGTTTACATCAGTGATTTCGAGTTCGCCACGTTTTGACGGCTTTAGCGTTCTAACGATATCGAATACCTGTGAGTCATAAAGATAAATACCAGTCACCGCCCAATCCGCTTTCGGATTTTTCGGTTTCTCTTCAATACCGATAACTTTTTCACCGCTGATTTCCGCTACTCCAAAACGCTGCGGGTCGGGTACCTGCTTTAATATAATTCGGGCGCCCTTACCCTGTTCTTCAAATCGGCGAACTTCGGGGCCAAGGTCGTCTTGAAAAATATTATCACCCAAAATTACGGCACAAAGACCACCATGAACAAAATGCTCGGCCAAGCCAAGAGCCTGCGCAATTCCACCTGCTTCGTCTTGCACTCGATAGGTGAACCGACAACCGAAGTCCTTACCACTGCCAAGTAGTCCGACTACGTCGCCCATGTGTTCAACCCCAGTGACGATAAGAATCTCATCGATACCGGCCGCTACTAATTTTTCAACCGGATGAAAAATCATCGGTTTGCGGCCAACGGGCAGTAAATGTTTATTGGTAACCTTGGTGAGCGGAAAAAGTCGACTTCCGGTACCACCGGCTAAAATTACGCCACGCACTTTCATTTTATAACTCTCCATAATAATTCTTATAAAAATTTTGGTATTCGCCGCTCTTCACTTCGCGCCACCATGATTCGTTCTCCAAGTACCAGCTGACGGTCTCAGCTAGCCCGGACTCAAAACTATACTTCCGCTTCCAGTTCAATTCTCGCTCTGATTTTTGGCAATCTATCGCATAACGCCAATCATGCCCTTTTCGATCTTCCACGTAACGAATTAGGGATTCGGGTTTTTTTAATAATCGTAGAATTGTCTGCACGACTTCGATGTTCTTTTTTTCCGCTCGTCCGCCGAAATTGTATACTTCTCCTGCTTTTCCATTTTCACAAGCAAGCAGCACTCCATCACAATGATCGTGAACGTGAATCCAATCCCTAACGTTTAAACCTTTTCCGTAAACGGGAAGGGGTTTCCCTTCGAGTGCATTGGTGATCATTAAAGGAATAAGTTTTTCCGGAAACTGATACCGGCCATAATTATTCGAACAACGCGTGATGACCACGTCGAGTTGATGTGTGTGAAAAAAGGCGCGAGCGAGAAGGTCGGCTCCAGCCTTGGAAGCGGAGTATGGGCTATTTGCTGCAAGCGGGGTGTCTTCAGTAAAGGCCCCTTCATCACCCAAAGTACCGTAAACTTCATCGGTCGAAACTTGTACAAAGCGCCGGACACCTTGGGACCTGGCCGCATTGAGCAAAACCAGGGTACCTTTTACGTTAGTCTCAATGAAGGCACCTGCATCAACAATGCTTCGATCAACATGGCTTTCCGCCGCGAAATGAACCACTCGGTCGACACCGGTCATGGCACCTGAAACGATGGTAGTATCGGTTATACAGCCGCGAACAAACTGGTAGCGATCGCCATACTGTTTGTCCAACCCCTCGAGATTACGAAGATTTCCGGCATATGTAAGTTTATCTAAGCATCGGATTCGCAAGCCGTCTCGCACGTTCAGCGCGTGTCTAATAAAGTTAGATCCTATGAATCCGGCGCCACCGGTAACAAGCCAGGTTTCTTCTGAAATTCCCATAGTTTGATCATCTACACCACGCTTTTACAAAACTCAAAGCCCAGATCACGCGATCTTATGCTATAAGGCAGCAGGTCAATTATGGCGTACAATCCAAAAGATTTTTATTTCAAACAGGCTAAGGAACGGCATTTTGCCGCTCGCTCGGTGTTCAAGCTCGAAGAAATCGATACCCGATTCAAGATCTTTCGGCCCGGCCAGAACGTTGTCGACCTTGGCTGTGCTCCAGGAAGCTGGTCTCAGTATGCTTCTCAGAAAATCGGTCAAAAAGGCTTTTGCATTGGTATTGATTTGGCGCGAGTTTCCCTTGTGATCCCCAATTGTGTCTTTGTTCAAGGGGACGCATTTAAAGAAGAAACCATCAGCGATCTGTTGCGAGAAAAACAAATTGAACAACTCGACGTAGTGTTGAGCGACATGGCACCCAAAACTACGGGAATTAGAATTCAAGATCAGCGTCGTTCGTTCGAACTCTGCAAATTAGCGCTGGGAGTCGCGAGACGCTCTTTGCGGCCGGGCGGAACGTTTATCGTAAAATTCTTTCAAAGCGAGTTTTTCGATGAATATATGAAAGAAGTTAAAGGTGCCTTCGACAAGGTTGAACTTCTGCGCCCAAAGAGCACTAGAAAAGCCAGCTACGAGATCTACATTATCGGACTTCGAATGAAGTCTAATATCAAAGAAACGCCGTTAAATCGTCCAGTAACTTCAGAAACGACATAAAAGCCTTAATTCCTGGATTTTCACTTTCACCCAGCTCGGCACCAATCAAGGGTTCGTCTTCACCGGTTACGCGACGAATAGTTAATGGAATGGGTATTCGGAGTGTTGGGTTTAAATAGAAAAAGGATTCGACAGTTTCGCCTACAGCGAATTTATCGACTGGATCGCCCACGAAGGAAACTCCGTGTTCGCTTACGTCTTTAATTTGTAATCTTCGTAGGCCGCGGCTCGGAACCACTAGAAATACTTGGAAGGTTTCGAGCACTTCCTTGCGGCTGGAGCGACGTCTTTCTTTTGGATTATTTTTGCTCATATTCCTCAGTTTGGTTTTGCAACTGCAGTTTTGATTTTGGTAATTACAGCGACCAGTTGACCCGCTAAATTGCGAACGCTGGCCATTACATCTTCTCCCCGAACATTTCCGGGTGACGTAGATCCGAGATAGGCGTTTTGAGCATGATGCAACTCTTCGCTAAGATTTAAACCTGCTTTAAGTGAAGCGGCGACGCTCCTGAAGCTACTTTTTTCGATTTCACCTGCAGTGCGCCCAATCGCCAACGCCAGTTGATCAGAAATTTTGCGATACTTTGCAGAGTACTTTCGCCACTCGTTCACTCTCGCGGTGCCGGGGCGCATTTTATTCAGAGCAAAAAACTTTGCCGCGCTTTCGTTGGCCAGACTTTCCAATGTGTTGGTTATTTGCAAAATTTCTTGGGCCTTCGTTACACGCCAGGCCGCCATTCGGGCGTTAAACTCTTTTAAACGATCCTGATATGCGCTGTCGTTTTCTCCACCCAAAAATGCATTTTCAATTAACACCGACTCCTCACCATTTAACACCGTAAATGTGTACTCTCCTTGGGGCAAAGACTTAGTATCTTCAAGGTAGAACGGTTGAGAAATCGCTACTCTGTTTCGAAGTGTTACGACTTGCTCCGAAACATATTCACTCGCGTTAAGTAAGGTTCCCTCTTTGCCTCGCAGAACCACCCGAAAACTCGACCCGTCAATATTCGAGGCCAATACAAATCGCGGATTCATAACCTCTTGCCCAATCAAAGCGGCGGCAGCTCTTCGGCCCGCATCGGGATTGGCTGTAGCAGCATCCCGTAAACGTGCTTCATCTTTTTCATTTAATCCCTCAGGCAATTCGACGACCGACAGATACTCTAAAATTGGCCCTGGAATATGGTCTGAATATTTTGCTAAGAGCGGTTCAACCTGTCTTCGCAAGAAATTCCCCGCATCACTTATGTACTCCACCGGAATAACGATTTTAGGTACGGGAACTGGCTTTAGATTTGCTCGCCGCACAGTTTCTAAAATCCCAATTTTTTCGAAAACCGGATTCAATAAACCCATGGCAGTGACTTGATAAAAACCTCCGAACACCAAAAATGCCAATACTAGCCACTTTAAAATACCCCCGAAGGAAAACCTTCGCTTGATGCCCATTCCTGACCTCATCATTCCCAGCGCCTGCGCTGAGGAAACTTTATTTTTTTGTGATGCCCCGTCGTGAATGCGAACCATAAATTCGGAGAATGATGAAATTGGAACAAATCCAGTCCAACCTTCTTTCCAAATCGTATCTTTTGATGTGGCTTTTCCCTCATTGATCAATCTTGTGATGGTGCGCAAAGAATGAGGTCCGGTGAAAGTGCGGTTTGAGTTCAAACACCAGACCACGGCGGTTTCAGAGATTCCAGATATATCGGGAACGTTGCCTTGGTGCGCAATTGGTAAAGGACCGCCGACAGAGGCGTCAGACGAGCGCGGTGAAAACAAAACGGGACTCTCTTTTTTTCCAAGAATAAAAGCTGCGGGTCCGTGTCCTTCCCCAGAAGGTCCTGCTACGCCAAATTCCGAAACTTCGGACATCATCATCCAATCTTCAAACCCCTCGCGCCACACATAACTTGAACTCTTGGCGTCGCCTTTTTTAACCAGACTTTGAATTTCACTCAGGCTAAACGGGCCTTCGTGGTGATCAACGACATAGAGAAACCATTTTTTCTCTTCCATATTCCTCCCAGGGTCGAGTTCAATTATAGTCCGAAGCTATGAAGATGCAAAAAATCAAAGAAATCTGGCAAGTTAACAATGACTCTGCGCAAAAAAACAAAACCGAACAATCTCAACGTTCCGAATCAAGATCCTTGTTGCCCGCAATTGAATTAATTGGAGCAAGCGATGATCGCGGTGTTCGCAATGTGGGTGGTCGTCTCGGGGCTGCTCACGGACCGACAACAATTCGCAATAGCCTGGAAGCCATGGCCATCGGAATGTCGCTCGACACTTTAAATTTGCTGAAAGGGTACGACGTCCCAGCCGGAAAATCGATCGAAGAAGGACATATGGCATTGCGCACCGCAGTCACCCAAAGTTTGAAAAGCGACCGCACTCCAATTGTTCTAGGTGGCGGCCACGACTACGGGTTCCCCCATTTGGCCGGGGTGGTCGATTTCAAAAAATCGGATGTAGCCTTAATAAATATCGATGCCCACCTCGATGTACGGCCACCGAATGAACACGGCATTACAAGTGGATCACCCTTTTTCCTGGCGATCGAATCGGGAGTCCTTAACCCGAAACTTTTTTTCGAGTTGGGCATTCAGGATCACTGCAACACAAAGGAGGCTCAGGCCTATCTCACAAAACGAGGAGCTACGGTTCACACGTTGAGAAGCATGCGTAATTCAAAATCTGGCGTTATTTCTACTTTTCGAGAAGTTCTGAAGAGTCTTGCGCATAAAAACATTGCTACCGTCGTTAGCTTTGATCTCGACGCAGTCTCTATGGCCTGGGCTCCTGGTGTGAGTGCGCCGCAAATTGATGGCCTCACTGCCGGTGAAATGATCGAAATGGCGCGAATTTGTGGCGAGTACTCAATAGTTCGTTCGATTGGTTTTTTCGAATTGGCTCCACCCCTCGATGAATGCGGAAAAACCGCACGCCTTGCAGCTACCGCGATTCATCAATACTCTTCAGTTCTTACTCGGGGCGTCGCTTCTGGCCGGAAACCCGGGGCGAAAACACGATTGCGTCGTCTGCTACGCGTGCCAAAAGCTCGTCGAGGTCTTTGATCTGTTCCATTAATTCTGGAGCTGGTCTACCCAGTTTTTCTAACTCTAAACAGAGTTCGCGTGATTCAGTTACCGTTTTACCAATTTCATCGAAATAGCGCTGAAACCTTTTTTGCAGTTCTGGATCTTTGGTGGCCTCGATCGCGCCATTAATGGCGATAACTCGAACTTGGGCCCATTGTTCGGTCATTCGGGAGGCTAAGTTTTTTGTCCGTTCGGATAAATCTTCGGACGCATGCTTGGCTCGGCGCTGGAGTTCGCCGATTTCGATGTCCAGACCAATTACTAGTTCTCGCATCTTGTTAACCACGCTCGAAAAATCTTTGGCAGGTTCCGCTTTTTTGTTTTTAAACAAGAAAGCCACCACCAAAGCGACGATCACGATAGTTTGAAGAACCGCTATAATTTCAATCATGAAGAGCGTAGGTCTCCCTGTTTTCTTATCGAATTAAAGAAGCAAACAATGAATGATCATTGGAATGGCTAGGAAAAATTTACCCCTCTCAAGAAAATTCCCGCCGAGTCGAAGAGACACATGTAAGGGGGCCACAAATGGCGAACAACTCAGGCAAGTCCAAGGACGGGCAAATCATCGATCTCTCTGAGGTACGGCAGGCAAAAATCGAAGAGAAGAAACGAAAATACGAACGCGTAATTTTTAAACAAATTCTAGGTAGTTACTGCGTAATCGAAGGCAAAGGTCTCAAAGCGGTCGATGTGGTTGATGTCAGCCCCGAAGGTTTAAGTTTTCAAATCGCCCCGAGCTCAAAACATGCAGGCGACGTAAATGTCGGAGACAATGTTTCTTTTCGTTTTTATTTTAGCCAAGACTCTTATCTTCCAATTTCTGTTCGGGTTCAAAATAAAAGGGACTGTATCGAAAACGGCGTTCATCTAATTCGTTTTGGTTGCCAGCTTGATCGGACTCTCCAAAGTTATGACACTTACGCCTTGTTCGTAGCGTTTCTTTCAAAGTACGCCGCGACTTCCAAACAAGATTCCGGCGATATGCATATATTTTTCACCTAATTATGTTCACCACTCGAAAAAAAATTTCGATTTTTTGGTCGGTACTCGTCCTTACAACTACCCCCTCCGTTTTCGCCGAAGCCATTGAGCTTAAGCTGCCCGTGAAAGTCTTCGCCCTAAAACGCGGGGAACCAAACCCAAAAATAAAATCTAAGCTTTGGTATTCGGACCAAGTTTCCGAGAAGGCTGTTCTTATTGCCTCGTCGTTTCGCAATTCTGCGTATCGAAAAAAAATCGACTCGTTGGCGAGCCAGCTTATAAAAAATAAGATCCGCGTTCTGTGGATCGACACACGCGTAGGTACCCGAAACTCTGTTACATCGGGCTTAGAGGACATTCAGACCGGCGTTGTATTTCTTCGGTCCGATCCTCGTTTCAAAAAAAAGCCAGTCTCTAAGGTTTCGATACTTGCCGTATCGGAATCAGTGGCTGGTGCCGCGAAATACGCTGGCGCGAGCAAACAGATCGGCGCTATTGTCGACAAAATGATTTTGGTCGACAGCGAAGAATCCCACAGCTCACTCATTGCGGCTTGCCGACCGCTTTGTGAATCAGTATCCTTCCCTCAATGGACAAACTTCTAGAGTTTTTTCTCTATCTTCAGGGTCCGTATGCTTATCTTGCCGCCTTTTTGGTCTTGTTGGGCTGCGGACTAGGAATTCCTATTCCCGAAGATATCACGCTCTTTACGATGGGAATTTTGTCTTATTATGGTTTGGCGGATCTTTGGGTTAGCATCGGGGTCTGTCTCTTCGGTGTACTTTTTGGCGATAGCTTAATCTATTTCATTGGTCGCAGGTACGGTGAGGCGCTTACTCAAAAAGGAATTTTTAAAAAATTACTTCCACCAGACCGACTGGCAAAAACTCGCGAAATGTTCGCCAAAAAAGGGAACAGTGTAATTTTTGCGGCCCGATTCATGCCGGGACTTCGCGCCCCCACCTACTTTTCAGCCGGCGTATTGCACCTTCCGTTTCGAATCTTTTTTCTCTATGACGGAATTGCATCATTAATTTCAGTGCCGCTATTGGTCAGCGTTACCTATATTTTTGGTGATCAAGTTCACAAAGTCATTCAGATCGCGCGCCAAGTACAACACGGCATCGTATTCATCATTATTTTTGTAATCTTGCTCATTGCCGCCAAGTATTTTTGGAGCAAACGAATGCGCCGCACCTGATTCTCCGTAAGTTTTTTTAGTTTTCATTTGACAATCAGCATCAATCCAAGTGAGTGAGTCATCTCTTAGGGGGACCTCATGAATCGCTTCGTATTTGCAGAACGCCACGGCTGGGCCGTGGGTTTAACCGTAATTCTCGCACTATTTTCTACTGTTTCTCGACCAACAAACTTAAAAGCCAAAGGCGTCAGCGAACATGCCCGCGCACTTGCTGATTATTCGTCACGATTAGATACCTTAAAAACCGGCGACGAATCGATCGATAAACTTGCCCCCGAACTTAAAAACATCGAACTAACAAAGAAGGGCAAACTTCAAGTGGTTCGCTTTCAAAGCAACTCAAGTCGGTTAGAGCGTCAGAAACTTGTGACCCAAGTTGGCGCTACTTGGATGCGCGACTTACCAGCCACGGAAAGTGCGATCGTGTATGCAGACAAATCGATTGCCTCAAAACTGGAAAAAAATAAAATTGTGAAGAGTGTTTGGACCAATTCGGTAGCCGAACTTTTTGAACATGAGCAACCGGGCTGTGCGGGTGGTTCTGACGAGAAACTGTGTGAATCATTTCATCAAATCCCCTACGCCGAAACCCAGTGGAATATTGAACGAATTAATGCAGACAAACTTTGGAAAATTGAAACAGGCTGCTCCGTACGAGTTTGCGTCGTCGACACCGGTTTAGATATTTCTCATCCTGATATTGGAATCCGCCATCAATCAGGGCGCAATTTCGTACCCATGCCTGCGACAACTGATCCCACACTAGTTGAAAACGATCTCACCGACTTTCATGGCCACGGCACACATGTGTCAGGGATTATAGCCGGATCAGGCCACAACGGTGGTATTATCGGCGTCGCTCCTAATGCTCAAATAATTGCTGCGAAGGTGTTTGGTACGAGTGGCTACAGCGACTACGCGACCATCACCGAGGCCGTCGCTTACTGCAACTCTGTTGGCGCCGACGTAATTAATATGAGTTTAGGCGGAGGTAGCGTTTACCCACCCCTAGTGGAAGAGATTCAACACGCTATAAAGCAAGGCACGGTTGTTGTTCTTGCAGCGGGGAATTCCGGACGCGGCGAAGAACATGACCCGAAGGATCCAATTGATAATGTTGCCTTTCCAGGGAGCATTCCCGAAGTTTTAACTGTATCGGCGTCCGATGCATTAAATCGTTTCGCCGAATTTTCGAGCGAAGGTCCCCGTATCGATATTATGGCGCCTGGCACTTTTTCGTTTACCTGGATTTCGACCGGTTACTGGCCAACCTACGAAGATAAAGGAATTTACTCCTCGATCGCTGGTGGGGCCACGGTTGGTTCTAGTTACGATGGCGACGACGACAAAATCGACGGAAAGCGCCGGTTTGGTAGAATGTCGGGCACCTCTATGGCCGCTCCGCACGTTGCCGGTGCAGCTGCTTTGCTTAAGGGCTTAAATAACAGCGCCTCGAGTGAACAAGTCTCTGACGCACTAATCGAATCCGCTCAGAGAATCAGTGGCCAACCGACAAACCGACAGGGCGCAGGTTTGCTAGACGTGCAAGCTGCCTACGAACTGCTTAAGAACTAAGGGTCTCCTTCTATGAGGCGCAAAGCTTTTGGGGCACTAACAAGCTTACTGGTGATCGCGGTTGCCTACTTGCAACTTGGCATGGCGTCTTGCGATAAAACACCTACCGTTAGCGCCCCTGCGCTATCTAGCGTGTGGCTTTCTGCATCTGAGGAGGCATTTTTAATTGAACCACCTCGAGGCTTTTTAGGGTCCACTAATCGTCCGCGAATTAAAGGGCAGGCTCCGAGCAATAGCACTGTTCATTTGTATTTAGGCAGCAAATGCGAAGGAGCACCCTTTCCAGCAGTATCGGCCAATGACTTTGCAACTCTTGGCGTCGTTGCTATGGTGTCTCAGCGCTCGCTCACAATGTTTTCAGCAATTGCCGAAAACAGTGATGGCTATCGATCCCAGTGTTCCACTCAAATTGTTTCATATCTTCATGACCCAGACGCGCCTGCTCTCCCTTCGCAACTCGTAACCGAACCAAGTGTAGCCTCAAATAACGCTTATCCAAAAATAAAGGGAACCATAGAACCGAATGGGCGAGTAGAAATTTATGTTAACAGCAGTACTTGCGGTGGAACTCCTGTGCGGGCAGGGGCTGATGAAGACGGCTACTTTGAGGCCCGCGTAGAAGTAACCAGAAACTCTGTTAGCCGTATTTTTGTTCGGGTCTTCGACTTGGCAGAGAACGGATCGCTTTGCGGCCCTAGTGGTGGTGTAAGTTACGAACATGATTCGAATGTTGAACTAACTTTAGTAGACACAACTCCTCCGTCACCATCCAACAACCCGTCGCCGACTCTCAATGGTTTAGCGGAAGCTGGAACTAATATATGGCTGTACGACACTGCGGACTGTAGCGGAAACCCTATTGGATCAGGCATGTCTGACGGCACGGGGCGCTTTAGTATCCCGTTTGCACCGCGGTTACCGGCCACGGGAACTCAAGGCGTCGTAACCACTACCATTAAGGCGAAAGCTCAAGACGCTGTAGGAAACTTAATAAATTGTGCAAAACCTTCAGTTTCGTACACCTTCGATAACGCGCCTCCAATGGCTCCAATTTTATCTGGAACTTTGCCCAGTGGTTCTTCGTCCGATGAAACTCCGCTAGTTTATGGCACCGGCGTAGAGCCAAATAGTTTTATTGAGCTTTTCCGTGGAGCTCCCGGCGACCCACTCTGTTCGGGTATGCCACTCAATAGTCCGACTCTCGGGAACGCTGATGGTTCGTTTTCAGTGGCGGTAACAGTTCCAGAAAATTCTACCTCGGTACTATCCGCGCGTGTGCGAGATCGCGCAGGTAATTCTTCTCCATGTAGTAATGGATTGGTCTATCTAGAAGATTCCACAGCAGAACCCATAGTGTTTATTTCACCAACGATCCCCGAGTCTCCTTCGAATCAAGCAAGCTTTCGAGTATTCGGGCTTATAGAGCCAAACTCTAGCATTGCACTATATAGTTCTTCGAGTTGTGAGGCCTCGACAATCGTGGGCAGTGGAAGCACTGCCGATTTAGCGGGATCAGGCGTTTTAGTTACTTTGCCAAATGATTTACTAAATCAAACCGTCTCTATTCATGGAATCGTCACGGACGAGTTCAATAATGTTTCAACGTGTTCGACGAATTCGTTGGTATACATTCACGACTCTACGCCCCCCGACGCACCCATACTTTTTCTCGCTTCTAGTCTAGGAAACAATAATTCGGTCTTGGTGAATGGGAATGGCCCCAACGAATTACATCCAGGGTACGCTGAAATTTTTAAAACCAACAACTGCACTGGACCTGTCGCTACGTCTGTTCCGATCACGGCAAATCCGACGGGATTTGATTTTTCCGCAGTAATTACAGTTCCCGACAATTCGGTCACATCGTTTTCCGCAAGGCACATAGACGCAGCTGGCAACCCTTCGGCGTGTGGGGCATCGCTCTCGGCCTATCGAGAAGATTCATTGGCACCGATCACTCCACAGCTACTGGGGCTACTGCCCGCGAGCCCCAGTACAACTGGACACATTACAGCTTCAGTTTACCAACCTGACGTCGCCCGATTTTTTGGCGAATTTTATCGCGTTCGACTCACCGGCAGTGGCGGGCCTTGCACTTCCAGCGCTTACTTCGCGGGTCAAAGTGCACCTTTGACTCAGCCAGTATTACTTTCGGTTGCCGGAGATCTCGGCCTGTTCGGTGTCTACCGGGTTCGTGCTTTCACGATCGACGGCGCTGGAAATTCTTCAGCTTGTAGTAACGAAGAGTTCGAGTTTATTTACGAACCAGAACTCATGCCTTAATGTAAATCACTTTCGGCCCCGAAGAATAGCGCCTACGGTTTTCCAAGCAACAAAGGAATTTCCACCTCGCAACACAAGCCGAGACGCCTCAAAAACTATCCAGATCGCGTAAATTACTACTAGTGGCTCTCGCGTCGTGGGCATTAAAAACTGCACGAACCAGAGAGTGAACAAGCCCATAGCCTCGATGTCTCTAATTTTCAGATCAGATAGAAACAATACTGCCAAAAGTGACTGCGCAATGGTTAACAGCAATTCAGTTCGTTGAAAGTCTGACAACTCAAGCGTAACGGCGTGACCCGCAGAAATAGAAAATACGACTGGTACGAGGCCAGCGAGCAAAGTCCACTGACTGGTGACAGACGAAAGCATATTCACCACTGCCATGGGAACTTTGTTGGCGCGGCGCGCCCAATTGAATGCGGTAACTTTCTCGGGAAACTCTGACGCTATGGGTGCTAACCACTGAATAAAGACGAACTCACTAATTCCGAGTGCTAAGGCACTAGCTTTAAGGGCATCGACGAACGGATGCACCGTTATTAAAAGCACTCCTCCCCCAACCACGAAAAAACCAATCACTGCGAGTGGTCGAGATATACCGGGAAGTTTTCTGACTTTTTCAACAACCCACGGTTCGGGCGCGTCATCTTCGATTTCATCGACATGGAAACCTACCTTGCGTTGGCGGTTTAACAACCAAAAATAAAATCCATAAAAACTACATAGAATTACGCCGTCGTAGAAGGACCACGTTTTTTTTAGATATATAACTAGAAAATATACGACCGGCACCAGTAGACCTGCCGCTTCCACCGAAAAAGACTTAGGAAGCGTAACATCCCCGAGTTTCAGGGCATTTTTTCGCCTTTTTCGCGTGGAATACCAATGAATAAACATAATCATTGGCCAACCAAAGCCCATCAGAAGTCGCAAGCTGCCGGTAAGATTCGCCAGCGCGAGGTGAGAGTTCTGTTGCCAAGCAATGGTCGCTTCAACTGCAAATTCAGGAGCGGTCTGAAGCCACGCGAGAACCGCCAGCGCTATACCTGCAGACAGATAAATGGCGGTAACTTCTGCGGCCCAACCAATAATGATCGACGCGAGCATGATTGCGGGAAAGGTCCATAAAAGAGTCATCATAATAGGAAATAGATAAGGGACGACTTGAATTCAGTCCACTACTGATTTAATCGGTCTAGGCTTGGTTTCGTGGTGTAATGGATAACACGCCACCCTCCGAAGGTGGAAATACAGGTTCGATTCCTGTCGAAACTACCAGTTCTTGCTCTTTTTCCCTCGTACATCGTCAGAAAATAAAATGCTCCTGCGACTAGTTATCTAATGTCGAGACGCGTGAGTGTCTCGTACCTTACGGCAGGAATCGAAAGCCGGAAGACGCCGGTTACCCGCTTTGCGGGTGGCGTCTGAGGCCGGCCTGCAGCCGAGGCGCCAAAGGCGCCGAGAGCGGAAGGCGATTCCTGTCGAAACTACCAGTTCTACCATTACGCGCGTCGCGCGATCGACACCTTAAAAAAAAGATTTTGCCCCCCTCTTTTCTCGCTGCTGATCTGGCGTTACTGTCTTCTTACAAAAGAATCCCAATGGAGGGGACGATCATGATGATTCGCGTGTGGCTAGTAGCAGCTTTTGTATTTTCTTTGTTTTCAAATTCACTTTTTTCAGCCGAACCCCTTCAACCAGAACTACGCATGCTCGAGATGCCCGCAAAAAACGTTGCCGTGGTAGCACGAGTGTTGGGCGAGAAGATTCAGCTCATTGGTGAAGAATTGGTGCTTGTACCGGCCGACTCGGTAAAAGCAATTGGCGGAATTCTCCACAAAGAAAATGGAAAATGCGGTGGCTTCATTGACGTCACTGATGAATCCATGAGCCACTTTGAAAAAAGTGTGGCCGGTCTCTCAAAATTCAAAACGGATGAATCCGAATGGGAAGAGGAGCAAGAACCACTGCCTCCACTCTACGAAATCGATCAAACCATCGTTCAAGTGGTAAAGTCAGTGATTCCCAAAAACATAGAAAATTTTGCGAATGCTTATAGCAAAACATTCACCACGCGGTACGCGGCTTCCGAAGAGGGTCTTGAGGCTCCGAAGTGGCTCGCCGAAGTATGGACAAAAATGGCACACGACGCAAACCGATCGGACATTCTCGTCGAACTAATCAATCCCCATAAACGCTACGAACAAAGCAGCGTGCGCGTAACAATTCCAGGAACTAGCTCCGAACGTGCTATTGTGGTGATCGGCGCACACCTCGACAGTATCAATCAAGGCGCATCTGATTTTGCACCGGGAGTCGACGACGACGCATCGGGAATTGCAACGATGACGGAAACTTTTCGAGTGTTGTTGGCCCATAATTTTCGGCCCAGCGCGACAGTTCAGTTTTTCGGTTATGCCGCCGAGGAAGTTGGACTAATCGGCAGTCGGGCTATTGCGGAGTCCTATAGAAATTACGGAGCCAAGGTAGCGGGCGTTATGCAACTCGACATGACTGGTTTTCCAGGTCGCACCAACGCCGTTACTTTCATACGTGATCACACAAGCGATGAGCTCACCACTTGGACCCAGGCTGTGTTTAATATGTATGTGGGTCTGGCGTTCGTAAATGATCGCTGCGGGTATGCCTGCAGCGATCACGCTTCGTGGCACCGCTATAAGTACCGAAGCGTGTTCCCACATGAAGCTGAATTTAATGAATCCAACAACCGCATTCACACCGATCACGATCTTTGGGACGAACATATGAATGCGGAGCACGCGGGTCTATTCGCGAGGCTGGCAGTTGCTTTCACTCTAGAGTTAGCCAAATAGAAAACCCGGCGGGATCTGCCCTTTTTCAAGGGGCCCACGCCGGGTTTTTTCGTTCATCTGTCACTGGGCCGGACCACTCGAGTTCGGCCTGATTAAAGCATTAAAGCTTTGATTTTATAGGACTATTTAGTTTTTTGGAACCTTAACAAGACCGGACTATGGCCTCAACCGGGCGGTGAACGCTCCGTGGAAGCTGCCAACTGGGCGCAAAGATGCTCCCTGGCTTTTTCGCCGGATGACCTCCGCATTTCGGTACGGAAGAGCGCCCACGAGTCTAAACAAATTTCTCGCAGTCGCATTGCGGATCCGGTCGATTGTACACGCATGATGGCCTCCCTTGTTTGTATATATGATCATTATAGTACGGTATTAAACCGGTTTCCAGCAGGATCGGGGCATCTAACTTATTGATATATTTGATAAAGTCATCTACGCTTAACAATAATAAGGAATCACCCATTGGCCAATAAACACGCTTCAAAAAAACTTAAGCTTTTCGCATGGTTATGGATTTCCTTTCCTTTCCTGTACTTAGCTATCTGTCTCAGCTTTTTCGAGTTGGACTTCGGGGGTGTTCTCAAGATCGTCCTTAGTCCCTGGTACTGGTTCGTGTCCGTAACTGCGGTTGCTGCGGGTCTGGGCTTGCTTCAAATTCGATGGTACGGTTGGTACCTTTTTCTGTTTTCGAGTTTTACGACCATTTACCAAACCGCCATCGCGCTAACTTATTATTCGTCGGCCGAAAACAAGTTTCCGGTATTCGCGGTTTACGCCGTTTTTCAACTACTTTTAGTTTATTTGATCGCTCGCGAAGTTCGTGTGCCCTATTATTTTCCGCGAATACGCTGGTGGGAAAGCGACCCACGTTACAAGCTCAGTATCCCTACTCGCATCGAAAAAAATGCCGAAATCTACAACGGCGATATCATGGACTTGTCGATGTCTGGTTGTTTCATAAAAACTCGCGAGTACTTTCTTCCTGACGATTCCGTTACCCTTGAGTTTTCGTTGTTCGAGAAAACTATCAGCTGTGCTGGAAAAGTAGTTTGGCGGACGGAGAGCACAGTTACCCATCCGAAAGGAATCGGCGTTAAATTTTCTGTTTTAGATCGAGACACGTCGACCGCTTTAAAACAGGCAACCCACAAATTGCGCAAACTAATTCAAGAGCACAACAACAAGACGCGGGAAAAAAATTGGGAAGAATACTTAGCTCGCGAAAAACAATATCAAAGCCGAACGAAGGTTCCTAAGAAGTGAATCTTTTTTTGAATGAGGCCCTTAAAGAAGCAATTAAGGCCGAAAAAAAGAACGAAGTCCCGGTGGGGGCGGTTGTCGTAAAAAATGGACGTGTTATCGCTAGAGCTCACAATCTTCGAGAGACTCGGCAGGATCCGTTAACCCATGCCGAACTTATCGCAATCTCTAAAGCCGCAAAAAAAGTTGGATCGTGGCGGTTGGTAGATTGCGAAGTTTACGTAACGCTAGAGCCTTGTGTCATGTGCGCCGGTGCATTATCTCAAGCTCGCGTAAAAGCAGTATTTTACGGCGCTCTTGATCCAAAGGGCGGTGCTCAGTCCCTAAAGGTTAGAATTCATGACAATCCCAAAATGAATCATCGCTATGATTTAGTTCATCTCCCTTCCGCCGAGTGCGGGCAAATTTTAAGTGAATTTTTTAAGAAAAAAAGAAAGGAACGTAAGTCAAAATGATTCGCGCCCAAACAGAACCTCCGGTTCGCTTGGCCCCCCCTGGAAAGGGTTTACCCCTTATTGAGCGTCTTTTAGCCAAATATATTCTATTGCCGAAAATGACGCGAAAGCTCGACGCTAACGGCGCGAAAATCTTTTTCGAAAAAGAAACCCAGAAAATTTTGACGCTAGCAGAATCGGTTTCACCAGAACATTTTCAAAAACCAATATTGATTGATCGCCTCGGTGGTTTAGAAGATAGCTCTCGTTTTTGGTCGGTCGAAATGACGCTTGAACATCTCGTAATCGTAGCAAACGCGATGGATATTTTAATTCGTGATTTACTTGCCGGGCGCCACCCCTCTTTGCAAGTCGACATCGCGAAGGTTAAACCTCACGGGGGGGCAAACGACAAAGCCGCCGTCATCGCTACGTTTAGAACTCAAATGATGGACCTTATTAATAAACACCCAAGTATCGTGGGCGATAGTTCAGTCATGCATCCTCACCCTTGGTTCGGCGCGATCGATGCCCACACTTGGATGGTCGTACGGGCACTGCATCAACGTATACATCGCAAACAAATTGAAAATATTATTCGTGGATTAAACCTTCTTTGAAAGCCACGCTTGAAGATACTTCGAAGTAGGCAAACGATCGAGCGCACGAATTGCCTTTTCACTAGCCGCACATAACCGATCTAACGAGACGCCGGTTTTTATTCCCATTCCCTCGAGCATATAGACGAGGTCTTCGGTGGCGACATTTCCGGACGCGCCCGGTGCGTAGTTGCAGCCTCCCAATCCACCACTGGACGCATCTATTGTGCGCACACCAAAACCAACAGCTGCGAGACAATTAGGCAATGCAGTGCCACGAGTATCATGAAAATGTACTGCAATTTCATCACGCGCGATTTCGCGTTTTAGTGACAAGAGCAGTCGAACCACTTCCAAAGGCGTCGCTACTCCGATTGTGTCGCCTAGACTTACCTGCTCTACACCAAGATCCAAAAGTTGTTTTGCAAGTTTGACGACGTTACTAGGCTTTACCTTTCCTTCGTAAGGGCAACCCCAGCACACTGAAACGTAACCTCGAACTCGAATGCGATCCTTGGAGGCCTGTTTAGCCACAACTTCGAATACCTTGAGTGAATCTTTGACACTCATGCCAATATTTTTTTGGGTAAACGTTTCTGTGGCTCCGGTAAATACCGCTATGGCACGTGCACCTGCCTCTCGTGCCCGGTCTAGACCTTTTTCATTTGGTACTAGAGTCCAAAGTGTTAGGCCCTTGCGTTTCTCATAACCTCGATCACGAAGGCGCTGCAATATTTCAGCGGTGTTGGCCATCTGCGGAATTTTGTCCTCGCGCACGAATGCTCCAACCTCGACATCCTTTAAACCGCTCTCCAACAATGCCTCGATATAATCGACTTTAGCTTCAAGCGAGAGGGTAGCTTTTTCATTCTGCAAGCCATCGCGTGGCCCCACCTCGAAGAGTCTAACTTTTTTTGGCAACGGCCAATTCATAATACCCATTAGGTGGTCTCCCACTCGATCAAAACGGCTCCGGCTGCAATCACCATTCCCGTTTTTACATTGACGTTGGCAACCTTGGCTTTTGCGGGTGCTGCGTAGGTAAATTCCATTTTCATTGATTCACAAACAATTAGAGCCTGGCCTTCCGCTACCAAATCGCCCGCTTTTACATTTACCTTCAAAACTTTGCCGGGATATTCGGAACACAATGGTCCGCCAACTACTCCGACGGTGGCCGCCACGCCCACTCCGGCTTTGGAATACCTTTTCGTCGCGGCCACAGTCGCATCACCATAAACTATCCAAGGCGATTGCGCGGCATCCGCATTTGGATTCGACCGCGCAGTGGTCACTTTTTTTTGGTCGGACTTAGTTCGCGGCGACGGCTTCCAGTTTGCGAATTTTTCGCCCAAAAACTGCGTAGTAACGTTTCCGTCGATAAAATCTTCATGTTCAAGAATGTCCCGCAGATAGTCGCCGTTCCATCGGACCTTTTCTATTTCGGTTTCACAAATCGCCCGCAACACTCGCGTCCGGGCCTGTTCGCGTATCATACCCCAGGCAATTACTTTTCCGAGCATAGCGTCGTAGAAAATACTTACAGTAGAACCAGACTCGAATCCTTGATCAACTCGAACAAAAGGCCCGCTTGGCCATCTTACTTCGCCAAGTTCTCCAGGTTGTGGCATAAACCCTTTTGCCGGGTCTTCTGCGTAAACACGTAATTCTATCGCGTGACCTCGAGCACTCAAGTTATCCACATGTGGAATGATCTCCCTTAGTGTTTTACCTTGAGCAATTTGAATTTGAGCAGCTACTAGATCTACACTCCAAACTAATTCTGTGACCGGATGTTCTACCTGCAACCGAGTGTTCATTTCGAGAAAATAAATATTTCCACTTTCATCGACCAGAAATTCGCAGGTCCCCGCGCTTTCGTAATTTACGCTAGCTGCTAAATCCACTGCAGCCTTGCAGAGCGCCTCGCGAGTTTTCTGTAAAAGATTGGGTGCGGGCGCCTCTTCAATAACTTTTTGGTGCCGCCTTTGGGACGAACAATCTCGCTCGCCTAGAGCAATAACTTTTCCGAAGCGATCACCCAAGACTTGAACCTCGATGTGTTTAGAGGCAGCAAGATAACGCTCTAAAAAAATTTCGCCAGATCCAAAGGAACCCAATGCTTCACGCGCCGCGGATTCGGCCTTTTCCAAAAGCTCACCCTCACCGTGCACCAAGCGCATGCCGCGCCCACCACCACCAGCAGCGGCTTTCAATAAAAGTGGAAATCCGACTTTTTTTGCAGATGCCTTCAGTGTCGCCGCGGTCCAGCCTTCTGCTAAGATCGCCCAAGGCAGCGTGGGAACTCCCGCGCTTTCAGCCGCTTTCTTGGCGGCCACCTTGTTTCCCATGAGTTCAATGACTCGCGGGCTAGGCCCCAACCATTGAATGCCGGCGTCGATGACCGCTTTGGCAAATTCGGCTCGCTCAGAAAGAAAGCCATACCCTGGGTGAATGGCGTCGACTTTTTCACTTTTCGCGACTTCGAGAATTTTTTTTATTGATAGATAGCTCTCCGCAGCGGGACCTGGCCCAATCATCACTGAGCGATCAGCTTCTTTCACGAAACTCATTTCGCTATCTGCTTCAGAATATACTGCTAATGTTTCAATTCCTAAATTTTTTGCGCTCGCAAAAACCCGTCTCGCGATTTCACCTCGGTTCGCGACCATGAGACGCTTAATAGCAGTTTCGGTTTTTGATTTTTTTTCAGTTTTTTTCACGAACGAACCCAATTCGGTTTTCGCTTTTCCAAAAACGCCTTTAATCCTTCTTGGCCTTCGGGAGACACTCGCAGATCGGCCAACAGACATGAAACGTGTTCCATTACTTTTCCCGGTTCACATTCTTTTATGCTGCGAACCAGAGACTTAGCTACCGCCATTGCGTTAGGGCCGCACTGCAAAAGATTTTGGGTGATGCGATCCTGAGCGATTTGTAGTTCAGCTGCTGAATCAACAAGTTCGTGAACCAAGCCTATTTCTCGCGCGCGCCCCGCGTCGAACCGTTCCGCCGAAATAAAATAAGCCCGCGCATATGATTCACCTATTTTGGCTATCACAAAAGGACCAATGCAAGCTGGTACAATTCCCAAACGAACTTCGCTCAGACTAAAAGTAGTCTTTTTTTCCGCAACGACGTAGTCGCAAACACTAACAAGGCCTACGCCACCACCAATGGCAGCGCCCTGTACCAAGCCAACAAGCGGCTTAGGTGAAAGGTTCATGGTATAAAACATTTTCGATAATTTACGGGTATCGGCGAGGTTTTCGTCGCGAGACAACTGAACGCTTCGTTGCATCCAATTTAAATCACCACCCGCACAAAAAACAGGACCGGAACCTTTGAGCACTGTAACTCGCACACTGGGGTCGTTTGCGAGCCAATCAAAGGTGTTTTGCAAATCAGTTATAAGTTCGTCGTTAAAAGCATTGCGTACATCGGGGCGCGACAACTCTATCGTCAACACTCCACCCTTATTTTCCAAACGAATCGTCTTGGTGTTTGGCATCTTCTGTACCGTCATAAACAAACCCCTTCGTTTTCTTACATTCGAAAAACGCCAAAATCCGTTTTCGGTAATCCTGCGTTATAGGCTGCCGCCAGACCCAATGCTAATACCTTGCGCGTGTCTACTGGCGAAATAATTCCGTCGTCCCAGAGTCTGGCTGTACTAAAATATGGCGAACCCTCTTCTTCGTATTTTTTTAAAATCGGCTGACGAATATCTTCTATTTCCGCATTCGAAAGCTTTTGCCCTTTTTCTTTGAGCTGATCAATTTTCACCTGACTAAGGACCGTTGCAGCTTGTTCGCCGCCCATCACCGATATTCGCGAATTTGGCCACATCCAGAGTAATCGTGGATTAAAGGCACGCCCACACATACCGTAGTTTCCGGCTCCATAAGAACCACCCACTACAACTGTAAATTTTGGAACTTGCGCGTTGGCCACGGCCATCACCATTTTCGCTCCATCTTTAGCGATGCCTCCGGCCTCATACTGCTTGCCCACCATAAAGCCGGTAATGTTTTGCAAGAATACTAGAGGAATACGACGCTGGCAGCAAAGCTCAATAAAGTGGGCTGCTTTAACCGCACTTTCTGAAAACAGAACGCCGTTGTTGCCGATAATCCCTACAGGGTAACCAAAAATATGAGCAAAACCTGTGACGAGCGTCGTGCCGTATAGCGCCTTAAACTCGTGCATACGGCTGCCGTCTACGACTCGGGCTATGATTTCGCGAATATCGTACTGTTTGCGCGCATCTTTGGGAACAATTCCAAGTATCTCGTTCGGATCGTACAGTGGGTCCTCGGGCGCTTGGCGCGGCGCCCAGTCTGCCGACCGCGGGCTTTGGCGATTTAAGTGAAATACTATGTCGCGTGCAATTTCGAGAGCATGTTGATCATTCAAAGCATAATGATCTGCCACTCCCGAAGTGCGGGCGTGCACATCGGCTCCGCCCAAATCCTCCGCAGTGACAATTTCACCAGTCGCGGCTTTTACGAGTGGTGGCCCACCCAGAAAAATCGTGCCCTGCTTTCGCACGATAATAGTTTCGTCACTCATGGCAGGTACGTATGCCCCACCAGCCGTGCAGGAGCCCATCACAACCGCAATTTGGGCTATGCCGGCCGCAGACATCTGAGCCTGGTTATAAAAAATTCGGCCAAAGTGTTCTTTATCCGGAAAAACTTCTGATTGAAGGGGCAAAAACGCTCCGCCCGAATCAACCAAATAAATGCAGGGAAGTCGATTTTGGGCCGCTACTTCTTGAGCTCGAAGGTGTTTTTTTACTGTAATCGGAAAGTAGGTGCCACCCTTAACAGTAGCATCGTTCGCCACGATCATGACTTCACGACCGTGGACCGTCCCGATACCTGTGACTAGTCCGGCGCCGGGGGCTTCCCCCTTAAATAGTTCGTGAGCCGCCAAGGGGCTCAACTCCAAAAAAGCGGTACCCGAATCGAGTAGTGCCGCCACGCGATCGCGAACGAAAAGTTTTCCTCGCTCTTCGTGTCTCGCCCGAGCCTCGCTCCCACCGCCTTCCCGCGCCTTCGACTCAAAGGCTCGAAGGTCTTTTAATAGCTTTTCGTGATAGGTTTTATTCTGAATAAATTCGTCAGAATCCGTACGGATTTGAACTTTGATTTGGGCCATTTACCCGTTTTACTTGACTGGAGTCGTTTTTTAAAGCAGTTTGATCTAACTTATGGCGATGCTTGATTTTTCTGGACGGTCTCCTTTCGAAGGCTTTTCGAAACTTAACATTCAAGAACGCCGTGCCGCCCTGAAGAAAATAGCAGGCTTATCCGACGACGAAATTAGGGTTCTCGAAGGTGGGGCGTCTTCTCTTTCCGTTGAAACTGCCGAACACATGATCGAAAACGTGGTCGGGGTGTTTTCTTTACCTCTGGGCATTGCCACCAATTTTTTAATCGATGAACGTGACGTACCCATTCCGATGGCTGTTGAGGAAACCTCGATTGTGGCAGCTGCATCGGCCGCGGCGAAATGGATTCGTCGAAATGGCGGGTTTCATACCCGGGCCATCGGACGTCTGATTATCGGGCAAATTCAGTTTCCATCCATCACGGCGCCCGAAGCTTTTGAAGAAAAGGTGAACGCGGCCGCTGAAGATTTAATCGACACCGCCAACCAAGTAGTACCTAATCTTGTTTCCCGAGGCGGAGGAGTACGAGAAATCAAGGTTCGGCTTCTTGAACGGCCAGACCAACGAACCATGGCTGTCTTGCACGTGTTGTGCGACCCGTGCGACGCGATGGGCGCAAATCTCATTAACCAAATCTGCGAAGGCTTAAAAAAGCCCCTCGAAGTCTTGACTGGTGAACAGGTCGGGCTCTGTATTCTTTCGAATCTGGTCGACACCAAAATGGTCGAAGCCACCTGTGAAATTCGCGATATTGAACCCACTCTGGGCCGAGCAATTGAAGAGGCGACCCTCTTCGCAAACCTCGACCCTTATCGTTGTGCCACCCACAATAAAGGTGTGATGAACGGAATTGACCCGATTTTAATTGCTACCGGCAATGACTGGCGAGCTGTCGAAGCCGGAATTCATGCATACGTTGCGCTTGGGGGTGAATTTCGCGGAGCCCGTCCGGCGGCCTTTCAACAAGACTACCGATCTATTACCCATTGGGAATACACTGGCGATGTCCTCAAGGGTCGCCTGTTAGCTCCTATAGTCGTGGGCACCGTGGGTGGTGTTACTAAGATCCATCCCACGGCGAATACTTGCTTAAAAATGCTTGGAGTTTCGAAAGCTGAAGACCTTGCTCGCATATGCGCTGCGGTTGGCCTTGGTCAAAATTTTGCGGCTCTGCGGGCGCTTTGCGGTGAAGGCATTGTACGTGGACATATGCGGTTGCACGCGACTAATCTAGCCATTGCCGCTGGGGCTGCGGGGCACGAAGTGGCCACCGTTGAAGAGCGATTGCGTAAAGAAACTCGTATCACTCTTTCCCGTGCCAAAGAAATATTGTCCGATGTCCGTGACAGCGTCCCCGCTGTTCCACCTGTCTGAAGCCATGACGACGCTCAGTTGCCCCGGCAAAGTGTTTATATTTGGAGAGTACGCCTGTCTCGTTGGCGGACCAGCGATATTAATGCCGTGTTCACCTGTTTTTAGTCTCCAATATGAGTTTCCGGTAGCTCCTAATGTTGCCAACGCCCTAAATATTTTTGCCGCAGAGTCGCCAGCCGGTCGTCTGATGCGTGAAAACCAAGCGTTTGCCGAAACATTAAAACTCCACTGGCAAGACCCCTATGCCACGCCTATCGGAGTCGGTTCGTCTTCTGCACAATTTGTCTTGCTAAGCGAAGTACTCGCCCAAATTCAAATTAAACCCAGTTCGCTTACCGCCCAGCAGATTGCGGGGCTTTTACAAAATTACTGGCGAATCGTAGATAAGTCGCAGGGTTTGCGCCCTTCAGGAGTCGATCTCGCTCTCCAGGCCTTTGGAAAGCCATGCGTCGTGGTGAATGAACCGTTTTCCATCCGGGAACTTCGACCTGACCCTTTGCAGCCGGGCCAAATGTTTGTATTGGCCTATTCAGGTCACAAAGAAAAAACTCACGATCACCTTTTAGACCTTCAACGTCGGGGGTTCCCGGACGCCTACCAAAGCGCCCTCCGCGAGCTTACAGTCATCACTGAAACCGCACTCACTGCTTGGGAGCGACGTGAAGCGAACCAATTGGGACTGCTATTGAATGAATATCAAACCACATTAGAAAAAATGGGTTTAGTTCCAGCGCCATTTGCGAACAAAATAGCGGCGCTGCAAAAAATCGAAGGAGTGGTGGGGTGCAAGGGCGCCGGTGCTCAAGGTGGCGACTGCGCACTACTGGTTATCGAAAAAAGCTCGATCGAAAAAATTAAGCGAGCTCTACACCCTCTTGGTTTCGAGCTCGCTAATGCATTAATTTGAGTAACTTACAGTCGTGTCGTTAAAATCGACTTCAGTAATATCACACAAAACTGGATCGCATTTCGTTCCACCGTCTCCGGCACCTGGAGCACAGCTCTGTTCACAAGTTTGAACCAAAGCTAAACCCGGAATCTCTTTGATGGTGTAGCGAGTTTTACTTTTTGATTTACCAGCGGCAACCGCAGTTTCTTGAATCGTAAGGCGCGCGCTAGGAGGAAGAACATCAGCTCCACCGTCCATCGCACTTACCGAACCATCGAGGGCGCCGTTGATCATTCCGCAGATCTGATTAAACCCATTTGGATTCGCATACTGTTTATGAGCCGCACCAGAAAACTGGCCTTTGAACTTGCTAAGATTGTTCTCTTTACAGGAATTCACAACTTCTCGCATTTGCGTCGAACGAGGGTCTCGACCGCAGGCCGCGGAAACTACCGCCACCGCTAAAGTTGCGATTAACAAAAATACCGAATTTCTTTTCATAGCTACCTCCTTAAAATACCCAAAAGTCGTGTACTGCTATAACACTACGCGTTAATCTAAGCAAGGTGGGGGTAAACTTTTTTTGTCGGGTTTAATGGGCCTAGGTAATCGGCTTTTATGCCCTATAATCCATGGGTTCCGACGCGATACCCAAGCCGAACCCAACCCGCATGAAGGTCTCGGCGCCACCGGCGGGCATTCCGAACTAGACCCCAGACTCTTAACGGCTGGCGAATGGTCCGTGTAAACGCAGTGACGAACATTGCTGATTTCGCGGTAAGCGTTTCAGCATTCGAGAGTTCCATCCAATCACCGACGAAGGTCGGCAGCGGTGCTCGTGGATTGTCTGAAATTAATCTCAAAACCGCGAACGGGATCTTTCGATCCGAGCAAATTTTCGACAGCGTCGCCGACTCCATGTCCACTGCTTCGGATAAATTCATATTGCTTCCGGGGTGTACGACTTTTTCCGCGTTTCGCACCAAGACTGGAACCGCGCCTAAGATTTCAATCCAACTGTTTGGTGGACGCACACTATTGGTCGAAGCGTCGTAAACCCAACTACCTATTTCAAACTTTTCAGATAGGCCCCCGGCAAAGCCGGTAGAAATCACCAAGTCAGGGGTGCGGGCGTGATTGCTCAATTCGTTTAACAGCGCCGCCTGAGCTGCTCGCGCTCCCATACCAGTTCGGAGTAAATTAAATTTATGAATAGCACCTGTCTTGCGTAGGGCCCGCTGAACAGCGTTATATTCGGTAGTGGTCGCAGCGCAAATTAAGATTGCCATATGGAACGTAGAGGGACTCGGTTGAGCGAACGCGTCTTATCCCGTAGAAAAAAGCCAACAAACGTTAAAGTTACAACCATTACCGCGGTACTGGCCATGGCCAAAGCGTAGTCTCTTATCGCAATGGTAATCGCCAAGTTAAATACAAACACGCCAGCGTAAACCGCGTACACACCCCAAATGAAATTCCAATCCGGGGTGCGAAAGGGTTTCGCGAGACCAGGTAAGATCCGCAGTAGCCATATAAATACCCACTGCGTCGCAAATCCTACGAAAAACCACCCAGCAAAGTTCGCTGCAGTTACGCCGAAATAAAACCCTTCGTGAGGATAAAAATAGATCTGCCCTAAAAACCATTTGTGTCCCTGCAACGCGACGGGATCAATAACAACATCAAGAAGTGTCATGAGTACCCCGCCAAACCACGGAGTCACTCGGGCTGTCAGGCCTTTATTTAGGTCGCGACCATTGGCAACAATAAAACCCGCCAACAACCAACTAAAATAAGACAAAAATACGAATGAGAGTGAATCCCAGAAGGGCACGTTTGAGATCCACAGTTCTTGATTTCGAGTGGTGTCAATGTAGGTATAAATTCCGAAAGGAAATCCATTGCGTGTAGAACTGTATTCACAACCAAACGCGATCAAATAGGTACTCGCGGTGAAAATCAGCGATCGAAAAACACCCATGTGCCGTATCGAAAAAACTAAATAACAAAGAAAAAATAGGTAAACATAGGGTCGAAGAACGACGCTGCCCCAGAACAACCTCATAACTTCTAACACTTGCTCAAGCATTCGACGCCCTTTGAAGAAATCTTCCGATAGCCATCATTGGGAAAAACTGGCGGTAGAGATGATACCGCAAGTAGAAATGGTTAGGAAAACCGGTACCAGTAAACTCTTCCTCGTCCCAATTGCCGTTAGATTTTTGACGAGTAATTAACCATTCTATCCCTTTTCTTATAGACTCGTCAGTGGCTGGCAAATAAGCGAGAAGCCCCATCACTGCCCAAGCAGTTTGCGAAGCCGTCGACTGGCCCTTACCCATCAGCGCCTTATTAGAATAGGATTCTAGACATTCGCCCCATCCCCCGTCGGCATTTTGTACTGACTTCAGCCAGTCGAGGGCACGAACAATCATTGGATCATTAGCTCGTACATTTTTTAAACGCGAAAGGGCACAAAGAACATTCGACGTTCCGTATACATAATTCACGCCCCAACGCCCGAACCAAGACCCTTCTTTCTCTTGCGTCTTTCGCAAATATTCGACGCCACGTTTAATATTTTTTTCGAACTTTCGTCCGCCTAGAATACCTAGTGCCTCCAGCACTCGGCCCGTAACGTCCGGGGAACTGGGGTCGCAGAGCGAGTCCATGTCGGAAAAAGGAATTTCATTCAGAAATATTTTATCATTATTGATATCGAATGCAGCCCAGCCGCCGTCGCGATTCTGCATTCCGACCGTCCATTCGACTGCCCGTTGTACAGTAAGCGATTTTGAAAAATCGCGATCCTGCTTTAGTAGTCCAATAATCACGGCCGCAGTGTCATCTACATCGGGGTACCAGGAATTTTCATACTCAAATGCCCACCCCCCCGAACGCAATTTCGGGTTGTAGACCTTCCAATCTCCGTAATCGACCAAAAGTTGTCTTTGTTTGATCCACTCGCGGGCGCGTAAAAGTTTTTCATCTTTTCCATCGTGGCCACAATCAATCATTCCGATCATTGTAAGAACAGTGTCCCACACTGGTGACACGCAGGCTTGAACTCGAAACCCTTGTTCGTCTTCGATTGCAAAACGTTCGATAGCCTCGAGCCCGCCCTTAACTTCTTTCGAATCGAGTGAATAGCCGTGTAAATAAAGCGCTAGCACTCCATTGTACATCGGGGGAAATATTCCAGCCCAATCGCCTGTTTTTTCTTGGCGCTCCAGGACCCATTCTTCACATTTTTTTATAGCGAATGCCCTTAACCATCGCGGTTTGTAACGCTCATAGGTTCTCAAAAATACATCAGAAGCCGAAAAGAAGCTTTTCCACCCGGTTCCGTGTTTACGAAGTATTTCGACCAAAGGATCGGTGTAGGGAATATTCTTTTGAGTCGGATTTCGCCACAAATGATCGAGCCAATCGTTAGAGGCGGACCGACCATTGGGAAGTGCAAAAATCGGTTTATGATGAAAAATCATAAACAAAGGAACCATAGTTCCACGTGCCCAACTAGAGAGCGAATAAATATTCACCGGACTTTTGGGCGGCAAAAAAATAAATTCAGGGGGTATCACAGGAATGGCAGACCACGGCCACAGTCCAAACATAGCAAAATTAATGCGGGTAAAAATACGAACACGCTCGAGCCCGCCTTGAGCCAATATATAGTGTTCGGCTTTTTTTAGGCGTTCGTCATTTGTCGATATCCCCAACAAACGCAGCGCCAAGTAACATTCGGCTGTGGTGGAAAGGTCTCCTGGATGATTTGAGGCAATGCCCCAACTTCCATCTGCTTTTTGATTTCCAAAAAAATATCGACAGATAGCATTTTTCTTTTTTGAAAGATCCAAACCTAACGCGTGCTGTAGGAATACATATTCCGAAGTAATCGTAGCGTTTGATTCAAGTTCCGCGCACCAGTGCCCGTCCTTACTCTGAATACTAATGCAATAGTCTATTGCTTTTTTTGCGGCTTGCCGGGGTCGGGAAATATCGTGCGAATCATTATTCTTTTTCGGAGCTTCGCGCCGTCGGGACCGCTCTATTTCAAGATTGGACATATTTTTTCCCCTTGAGCCAATTCATCACATTATTTTTCGTCACTGCCCAAACAACTCGAATTAAACTTCTTGGAACCATCATGATTTTTTCAAGACTCGAAAGATGTGCTCGTTTACTGTAAACATCGTAATCATTTTTTCTAATTTTGTTCATGATTTCAGAATAAGCATCGGCAGCGAATTGAAATGACAGTCGTCCACCCCAGGTCGCCACTCGCGGTATTAATGCCAACCCCTCGGCATACAATGCGAAGGCTCGTTCAATTTGAAATTCCATGAATCGTTTGAATCGTTCGTCTCGAACGTGATTTATAATATCGGTCTCATTCAAACCAAAACGATTCAATTCTTCGCGGGGCAGATATATTCGGCCCATTTTTAAATCTGTGCCGATGTCCCGCAAAATATTGGTTAATTGAAAAGCCTTGCCTAATGTTTTAGCTAACTCAACCGTACTTTGACCGCCGGTGAATCCTGAAATTGGAATAAGCATCAGTCCGACGGTACCTGCAACCCGGTAACAATAGAGATCTAACTCGGCAAAATTCTCGTAACGATTTTTTTCGAGATCCATCGCTACTCCGGCCACCAAATCCTCGAATGGATAGGCTTCGATTCCGTACTTTCGCACAGTCTCACCTAACACCATAAATTTAGGTTCTCTACTGTCGGCGCGCACAGCCTTTTTAAATTCGTTTAACAGATTATTTAAATTGTTTTTGGTGGCGGGAACATCGAGCTCCGACTCATCGACAATGTCATCACTAGTACGACAGAATCCGTAGACAGCGGCGAGCGCTCTGCCCCTTTCCCTTCCGAAAAGTTTCGACATTACATAAAAGGTTTTTCCGTGTTCACGCAATATTTCAGCGCACTGGGCGTAACCCAGCTCGAATTCAGCGGAGTTCGACATGATTTGAACCTATTTCAATATTATTGTTCACCTTCGCACTGAACTTTCTTTTCGCCTTTTGAAAACCCAAAGTTTTCATAGCGCGTACCGCGGCGATTTTTCCAGAAAGGGCGGCTGTAGGAACTGCTCCTGGCCATACTGTAAAATGGCCGGCAAATTGTACGTTCTTAAGCGGTGTTTTGGTGTGGGCGAGCGGATTCATAAACGGATAATTTTTCCAATTCAACTCAAACCCACAGGTACCACCCAATTCGTTTCTAGTGAATCGGTGAGTGGTTAACGGACTTCCCAAATCGCAATACTCTATATATTTACGAACATCCGGAAATAGTCCCTCAAATATCGTGATAATTTGATCCGTCACTTTTCGTTTGAGATCTCGATATTCCAAGGAACGTTCGTCTAACTTCCCGCCCGAGAGCCAGTGTTGATTCCACTCACTTCGACTAAAAGCTTGGAGGACAACTGACGACTTACCTTCCGGCGCAAGCGATTCGTCATCTATGCAGTGGGATGTTATCTCAAGAAACACCTTTTCGTGAGCCTGTGGGTCGCCTAGGTCCATTGCGGTGCGACACAGGTTATTTGGAAAATAGAAAATATGAGCGGCCTTTACGATTTTTTTTAACTCTTCGCGTGGAAAGTTTAAACCCAAATAGACGCTCAATAGCGCGTCTGAATGTTTAGTCGCTGCGAGTCGTTTCTTTTCACTCTCGGAGTAGTGATCTAAACCGACCAAATCTGACATGCCTTTTTTGTAGTCGCCACAATAGACGATTTGCTTGGCTTCAAACCTTTCACCTTTTTGAGTTACTACGGCGGTTGCGTTGTCATTTTTTTTATCGAATGCCGTAACTCTTTGTTTATAAAGAAACGTTACTCCACGTTGAGTTAATTTCTTTTCCCAGGTGGCAAACAAATGTCCAAACCCGCCTCGCGGGTACCAATAATCTTCGGCCCATAAATGCCAGAATGCCGACGCTACAAATACATTCATTCGAGAGTATCCACAGGTAGACAACAAATCCCGAACGCCCGATTTAGGGAGTAACCGCTTATACCAGTCCTCGAAATCCTCGAACATCAGCGATTTTAGATCACCAGCAAACGGTAGCATCCGAGCTAGAAATTTTCCGTATTGTGAAACACGTTCGCTTTTTACGAATGGAATCAATTCTGGCAAAAATGATCTTTTTATTAAGGCCGACGTTCTTTCGTGTACGTCGAACACGCGGTCAAAGCCTTCGGCGAATTCCGGAAAACTCTTTTTAAACTCCTGCCGGGTTTGTTCCAGCGAATAAACGACCGTATCAATGCCGGGCATTTTTAAACGATATCGGGCCCGAACGAATTCAACTTCCGAAAGTATTCCGTATTGTTCGAGCAGCGGGAAGATGATTCCCATGTTTTCAAACGACTGACAGCCGACGTCGAAGTAATATCCCTTTCTTCGTATTCCCGCCATCAAACCACCTGGCTGATGATTGTGTTCGATAACAAGTACGTTTTGGCCTCGTAAATTGAGCTCGGAAGCAGCGGTCATGCCCGCAATACCTGCACCAATTACAATAGCGTCGTACTTCGGATTAGAACGCTCCATTCAGGGGCTCCAAAAACGTGTCGCACAACTCGAGCATTAATTCGTGTACTTCCGGCAAACGGCGCAATTCAGCTTGATCTTTAATCTGGGTTTGTAAGTCTCTGATAGTGGCCAATGCTTTTGACTTTGCCCCGTGGCTTTCAAAAAGGGCGATAACATTCGATATATCAGTATCGCTGGTATCCTGCCTGGATTTTTTTAAAATTGCGGAAAGCTCCCTTTTCGCTTTTGCATCACCAGAATCATAAACCGCTGCAACTAACATGGACACTTTGCCTTCGGCGATATCAGTACCGACCCGATCACGGCCTTTTTGTCCGTAAATATCCAACAAGTCGTCCTGAATTTGAAACAACATACCCATGTCCATTGCGGCTTTTTCAAAGGCATCTACAATTGATGGTGCTACGGCTAACGCTTCTAGGGCCCCGGCTACTGGAAGTGCAAACAACCCCGAGGTCTTACCACGAATAATTTCAGTGTACCGGGCTACGGAGGGTTCGAGTTCGTCTTTCATTATGAACTCTTGAGCCTGACCTTCTATGACTCGAATCGTCGCTTGAGTCGACCTTTTTAAGAGTTGTAATATAACGCTGGAATCGAGCGACAGTTTACAAATAAGTTCATTAGCGTATTGAAACATCGCATCGCCGCAATTTATTGCCTGAGGAACGGAATATTTTTTCCATACGGTCGGCCTACCCCGGCGCAGTTCGTCTCCGTCTTGAAGATCATCATGCACCAAAGTTGCGTTGTGAATCATTTCGACCGCGGCACCAAAATATAAAATTTCTTTTGGGTCTCTTTTAAAACACTCAAAAACGGCTGACGGAATAACACCGCGCAATCTTTTTCCACCGGTTTCGAAATGATACCTTGTCATTGCTGAACAACCTCTTGAACCAGTTGCCTCGCAATTTAACAAATAATCACTTAGTGTTTTTTCCAGAATTGGTTGCATGCGATTACGCACTTCTTGCAATCGACTCATGAAAGAACCCTTGCCCCTTCGCCGATCGTTGTTCGAAGAATTTGCACACCTTCAATTCGCTCGAGGGCGCGATCTACGACGTCCGTTGCGTCTTTTTCAAAAAAACAAACAACATTCGGACCCGCGTCAATGGTGTAGAACACCGGTACGCCTCCGCGGCGCAGATCGCTAATTTCTTGAATCAAAGCTAAAGTTTGGGGCTGCCAATAAAACACTGTAGGACGAGCGGCCATTGCTGAAGCATGCATGCGAAGACAATTCGACTCCGCAATATTTGCTAGCTCATTAAAATTTTTATTTTCGATGGCATTCAATATTTCAGCCACATCGCGCTGGGCTGAGTTAACCCAGGACTCAAAATAAGGAGATGTTTTTCGTGTGTGCTCCATTCCACTCGTCGACGCGTGAGTTTTAGCTGTCGCGCGCACCACAAGAACTCTTACTACAAGATTCCAATGACTGGCGGGCTTAAAATTTTCTGCCACGCTGTCGCTACCGTCTAGTTCCTTGCCCGCCTTCCACTGCACGAACCCACCAAAAATGGACCGAGCAGCTGACCCCGAGCCTCTTCTCGCTATTTCTGAAATCTTTGAAGCGGGAATGTCTAATCCAGCAGCTCGTACTGCTGCCAAAGCTACCGCCGAAAGGCCTGAAGCCGAAGATGCGAGTCCCGCTGCAGTCGGAAAATTATTTCGACTTTGAACCCGCGCTTTATGCGACTTTCCAGAAAGTTTTCGTACCTCGTTTAATACTGCAATAACTTTGGTAATTTTTTCCGACGATTCTATAGAACCATTTAAAATTAATTCGTCGTTTTCGAGGCCCGCTAAAAACTCAACTGTAGTAAAACTTCCAAAATCTTTTAACGTGATCGAAACACTGTCGTTAGTAGGAAGATTCAGGGCAAGATCGCGCTTGCCCCAGTACTTGGCGACCGCAATGTTGCTGGGAGAAAATACTCGAACCGCGTTTTTTTCTACAACCGGAACGAGTTCCCAATCTTTTGGTAAAAGCTCTACGCTTCGAATCAAGCAGACTCTCCGTGTTCTATGCCCAGCACTGAATATCCTCGTTCGGTCATGCGCGCGGCTAGTTCTCGCCCTTTGGTTCGAGGAGCTGCAAGAATCACTGCTCCGCCGCCCCCAGCTCCACTTACTTTTCCTGCTAGCGCACCATTTGCGCACGCCTCATATATTAATGCATCAATTGTTTCATTGCTCAGGCCAAGTTCCGACAATATCCCTTGGGATTTTCTAATCGACTCTACAACCACCGCAGCATCACCATAATTTAACCCTTGTTCAGCGTTATCAATTGCGGTTTTTAATTCGTTGGTCATTTCTGTCCATCGATCAAGGTTCTTGTGTTTGAACTCAGTTATGCGCGCAATTAGTGGGGCACTATTTTCCCGAAGCCCACTATCAATAGCTACGAAATCAAGCGCTTTATTTTGAACTTCGCGAACCACCGCACGATTCTCATAACGTATTGGTCGCCCCGCCAAGATTGTTGCGGCATCGACGCCACTCGGATTGCCATGAAATAAAGTTTCAATTGCAGAAACAGCTCTCTCAATCTCCATCCAATCGGCTCGTACTTTTGCAACTTCGGTACGGTATTCGTCGAACGCCCTCGCCAATGCTACCGCGAACGCTGCACTACTACCGAAGCCTCGCGATACCGGGAAATTGGTTTTCGACTCTACCCGAATTGGCTGGCCTTTAATGTCGACTCGAAAACAGTCGGCGGCAATATACACTGCCCGTGCCATAACATTTTCCACAATGTCTCGCTCTGGAGTGTTGGGAACTTCGGCTCGGTACATTGGCACTGTGTCTGGCACAATGGTAACTTCACATGTCAGATCTTTCATCGGAAACGCCAAGGCGGCAACTCCGCCGTGAACTACGAAATGTTCACCAAGCAAAATAAACTTTCCATGAGATCGCCCCACAACCTTCATGTCGTTGTCCTCTTCTTTTTGAGTTCTGAGATTGTCGAAGAACCTGTGACAAACATGGTTACCCGTAGTTCTTCAATTACTCGTTCGATCGCGTTTACCGCTTGTTCAATTGATTGTTCAGCTGCTTTCAACATTGGCAACGCCATTGCTGCAGCATCGGCCCCCAACACCAGTGCCTTTGCAATTTCAATTCCGGTCCGAATCCCTCCCGAAGCAATTACTGCTTTATCGGGCAATGCATTTCGACAGGCGATTACGCTCTCTGCAGTAGATACTCCCCAGGTGGCGAACAACTCACCAGTAGATTTCTGAATTGAATTGGAGGTTCGTAGACTTTCGATTTTCGACCAGGAGGTCCCACCGACTCCGGCCGTCTCCACTCCCGCGACCGGTAGCGTTCGAATTTTCTGCAATGTAGCGTTGGAAATTCCTGCTCCAACCTCTTTTAGGACTACGGGCACTCCGACCTGCGAAATGGTTTCACGGATTTTATCGACCAGCCCTCGAAAGTCAGTGTCCCCTTCGGGTTGTATGGCCTCCTGTAGCGGATTCAAATGGAGATTTAACACATTACATTCAACCGCTTCGACCAAACGACGTATATCTTTCGGTGTCACTCCGTAATTCAATTGAACCGCTCCAACATTTCCAAAAAGTAACGGAAGATTTGGCGCCCATTTTTTTACCGAATACGAAGCAATTAAGGACGGGTCTTCCAACATTTTACGTTGAGAGCCCAACGCGAAACCAACTCCACAACGCTCGGCCGCAATTGCCAATCGTCGGTTTATTTCCGCAGCCCGCTCTGTACCACCAGTCATCGCGCCTATTAAAAGCGGAGCTTTCAATTTTTTACCAAAAAGTTCGACCGAAAGATCGATGTCCGCCTTGCGAATTTCAGGTAACGCGTCATGTTCTAGGCGATACCGAGCAAACCCATTGAGGCGCTCGTCGTAATAATCCACGCTTTCGTCCAGACAGATCCTAAGATGACTATTTTTTCTGTCTGTTTCGCCTTCTAAAACCGACAATTTTACCTCATTGCAGCGGTAATCGACCTAATAATATTGCGCGGTCCCGCCATGCTGTCATTCACTGCCGCCGGCTCATAACCACAATGAACCATGCAATCTCGGCATTTTGGGTGACCACTACGCGAACCATACTTGTCCCAGTCTGTTGTGTTCATAAGTTCCGCGAAAGTAGCTGCATACCCGTTTTCACTGAATAGATAACACGGGCGTTGCCAACCAAAGACATTGTAATTCGGATTGCCCCAGGGAGTGCATTCGTATTCCCGGTCGCCTTTGAGGAAATCTAAATAAAAGGGGGAATGATTAAACACCCATCCGCGTTTTTCCGCAGGTGCCAAAACTTTCTGAAAAAGATTTTTGGTCTGTTCTCTTTTCAAAAACCGGTCCTGATTTGGGGCCTTTTCATAACTATAGCCTGGAGAGATCATCATTCCATCCACGCCCAGGTCCATCATTTGGTCAAAAAATTGATGTAGATCCTCAGGGGGGTGGCCCTCAAAAATGGTTGTATTTGTGGTAACCCGAAATCCCCGACGTTTAGCTTCTTTAATAGCATCGAACGCTGTTTTGAAAGTGCCCTCGCGTTGCACGCATTCATCGTGGTGTTTTTCTAGACCATCCATATGTACGCTAAAAGTCAGGTAATCACTGGGGCTGAAGAGGTCCATCTTACGGGCCAACAAGAGCGCATTGGTGCAAAGGTAGATGAACTTCTTGCGTTCAATTAGACCTTCGACGATCTCCTTAATTTGAGGGTGAATAAGTGGCTCTCCCCCCGCAACGCTGACTATCGGCGCACCACACTCATCTGCTGCGGCGAAACACTGCTCAGGGGTTAAGGTCTTTTTCAGAATTTCTTCTGGATATTGAATCTTTCCACACCCCATGCATTCGAGGTTACAGCGAAACAAGGGCTCAAGCATCAGCACCAAGGGGTAACGCTTGTTGCCGCGGATTTTCTGCTTCATGATGTACTTACCTACGTCGATCGCCTGCCTCATTGGTATCGCCATGGATGCTCTTTTCTCCTATATAGGTTCAACTGCTGGGTTCACCGATCGACCGCCTGCGCGACAGCATGCTTTGGGGCGTCAGTTTCTTACCTATATTTGATAACCGATTTAAAATGTCACTCAAACTTAATTTTTCGATTCCCAAGATATATCTGTCACTTATCTACATATTTTTCGATCACTCAATGGCGTGCCGCAACATCTTTTGGGCCACGGTTTTCTCTGAAGCGTCTATTTTTCGCGCACTAGATTGCGATTCCAGTTGGGAATTTCTACGACTAAATTTTTAGTCCCGTTTGGCACGGTTTGACAGGCGAGTCTTGATTGGGGCGTCACTCCAGGGGCTTTATCCAATTGGTCTTCTTCTTCTTCGGTGCTTTCATTACAAGAATCGAGACCCTCACGAACTACAATATGGCAAGTGGAACAAGCACATACGCCGCCGCAAGCATGATCAATATCAATTCCGCTAGCTAACGCAATATCCAGAACGCTACCTTCGAGTCCCGTCGCGGAACTGGGAGCATTCGCTGGATCAACCGTAATTTCTTGGCCGCCTGGCAAAAACCGAATGGAATAGGCCTGTTTTGCTTTCTCAGGACTGGACTGCTTAATGTAAGGATTTGATCCGCCCATCTGGAACGTATATTACTTGCGAGCACGTTCGAAAACCAAAAAATCAAACGCCTGGGCGTGCTTTTCGTCGATTCCGTGTTTTTCTTCTGAAATCAGCTTCCATTCGGTCTGGTCGAATTCCGGAAAAAAAGCATCGCCCTCGAATGTTCCGTGAATTCGGGTGAGATAAATAAAGTCAGAATGTGGCAGCGCCTCGGTATAAACAACCCCGCCACCACCTATAAATATTTTTTCTGACCCCGGAGCTTTTTCCGCCTCTACGAATGACTCTTCAAGACTATGTACCACGATACAACCGGGAATATTTAAGCCCTTTTTCGACGTGATCACGATGTTCGTTCGATTGGGCAATGGTTTTCCAAGCGACTCGTAGGTAGCTCGCCCCATGATTACGGGGTGGCCTTTGGTGGTGTCGTGGAAGAACTTTAAGTCTTTGGGCAGTTTCCAAGGCAATTTACCTTGAAACCCGAGAACACGATTCAAAGAGCAGGCCGCGATCATAATTCTTACACCGCGACGGGTGCTTTGATGCTGGGGTGACATTGATACCCCTCCAATTGAAAATCTTCGTATTTAAATTCGAAAATTGAACGAACCGCTGGATTAATTCGCATTTTCGGAAGCGGAAACGTATTGCGCGAAAGCTGTAAATTGGTTTGTTCGAGGTGATTGAGGTACAAATGCGCGTCACCCAGAGTGTGCACGAAGTCGCCGGGCTTTAAATCACAGACCTGAGCAATCATCATCGTAAGCAAAGCATAGGATGCAATATTAAACGGCACGCCCAAAAAAATATCAGCACTGCGTTGGTACAGCTGGCAGGATAAGCGACCATTGGCTACGTAAAATTGAAAAAAAGCGTGGCAGGGCGGTAAAGCCATTTTATGCAACTCTCCCACGTTCCAGGCGCTCACTATTAATCTTCTGGAGTCAGGGTTTTTGCGTATCTGGGCGATAACTTCGGAAATTTGATCTACCGATTTTCCGTCAGCCCCGGCCCATGATCGCCATTGGTGACCGTAAACCGGACCCAAGTTACCATTTTCGTCGGCCCATTCGTCCCAAATCGAAACACCATTTTGTTTAAGAAATTCAATATTTGTGTCGCCTTTTAGGAACCAAAGAAGCTCGTAAATGATAGACTTCAAATGAAGTTTCTTAGTCGTGACGACCGGAAACCCTTCGCTCAAATCGAATCGCATTTGATAACCGAAAACACTGAGTGTGCCTGTGCCCGTTCGGTCTTCTTTTTTGGCGCCCTTTTCGAGCACGTGTTTCATGAGATCCAGATATTGGCGCATGAAAGCTCCTCTTCACTAGAAGTCATACCCCCATTGTAGGGTCCGGTCCATCATGTTATCGGGTCCCTGGACTATAGGGGATCTTAAAACATGGGAAAAACAACTCTGCGCACCGCGTTTTCGCGGTATGTGGTGGCACTGTTGTGCGTGGGACTGGGGACAATCGCATCGGCTAAAGCCAACGATTTAGTCGACGAGTGGCAGGTCGAATATTCGGAAGAACAGAAAGCTCGCGATTATGCCGATCAGCTTAGCCTCAGAAACGGTAGCGATTGGGCGACGGCTTTTGTGACAGCCCTCGCTCAAAACAAAAAGGCACTGGCACAGGCACTATTCGAGCGCCGAAAAAATTTTGGCGACCTCTCGCGAGTTGTTCTCAACAAAAGTGGTGAATGTCTTGCCAGCGCACTAATTGGTAAATCACCTAGATTTCTGGAAATTCTCTTAAACGAAGGTCTGGACCCCGACTGCGAATTTGTCCCGAATCTCGCCCGCCCGCTATGGCTTAGCTTGGTGACCAAAAAAGTAGCTGAGGCTAAAACTCTGCTCTCACATGGCGCAAACACTGATTTCTACTTTCGTTCGCCGACTCAAACGTTTTGGCGACAACTGATGCAGGAAAAGTACGCAGGGTTCGCAAAAAAACTTTTCTCCACTAAGCAGCTCATCGAACAAAAAGATCCAAGTGGTACCTGTTTTTTTTCCGCAGCGGTGGTTTGGGGAGCGGAACAATTAGTGGCTCATGCTCTTAAGAAAAAAGCCTCGATTGCCGCCCCCGTCGGTGGTGCGCAAGATTACTTTGGGCTGGCACTAATGAACAGTCAGTTTGGCGCTGCTAAATTGATCGCTCAGAATACGACTGCCAAAAGTATTCTGGTTAATTTTAGGGATAAAACCGACTCAACTTATTTACACTGGTGCGCCGACTTGGGTGAGTCTTCGCTTTGTGAAACACTGGCTGAAATTGGTCTTTCGCTCACCTCGATAGATTCGGCAGGTCGCACCCCACGAGACCGGGCACTAATTGCGGGCAATCAAAAGATAGCTCGTTTATTAGTACCTGAAGGTTCTAACAATCCTGAAAAAGATTTTCTTTTAACTCAGACCCTGAATAAAAACTGTAAATCCATCGAGTCTTTTTTTGTGGACCGCAATGATCCCAAAGGAATTTTGGAAATTAATGACTGGGATAAAAACGGTAATACTCTGCTTCATCTTGCGAGTGCAAAGGGTTCTTCGAAGTGCGTAAGAACTTTTTTGAAATATGGAGCTTCTGCTCGGTTGCCCAACCGCCTCTCGGAGACCGCCCTGCACTTGAGCGTAGTTAACGACCACCTGAACTCTACCCGTTTGTTATTAGCCGCCGGAGCGGACCCCTCTGACATTAACGTCCAGGGAGAATCACCGTTCCACCTCGCGGCAAGACACGGTCTAGTACCCCAAATCGAAGCCCTCTATGGCGCGGGCGCCTACAAAAAGTACATCGTTTATTTGACTAACAGTGAGGGGCGTACCGCCCTGCATTTAGCTACAATTCACAAGCAACCACTCGCCATGCGCGCATTGCTTGGTAAGAATCGCGCCCATGTAACCGCACAAGACGACTACGGTTTCACGGCTTATGATTACGCAAAAAAGAGTCAAGACTCTTTGGCAATTGCAATTCTAGAAGCCGCCCAATGAGCAACTAGGGTTACTCTTCTTAATTGTGGAGAGCCATTGCAACCTCTAAGGAGTGGTGCTAATTATCTGGCGTCTCAGAGATCGTTTGTCCGGAAATTATATTGAGTTTCCGCGTAGGCTTGGGGTGTCGACAAGCGGTAAGTCTCTGGATTTTGATTCCAGCATTCCTAGGTTCGAATCCTAGCACCCCAGCCAAAATAAAAGGGGCCGAGTCGCGCAAGCGTTTCGGCCCCTTTTATTTTGTAATCATCGATTACTAGCTTCGCGCTCGCCAGGTGCCACATTCGCGCAGTGAAGGGGCACATTTAAAAGTACTTTTTTGCCACTTTTTGAAATTTTCTCGAATTTAGAATTTTCTGGACGCGCGTGATCTACCGACAACCGAAACAATGGTCGGTATCCATTTTTCGAAATCAGCTTTGCTCGTTTTGAATATTCAACCTTGCTTAAATTGGCTTCGAAATCGCTCAAATATAGATTTAATTTGGATACTGTTGGGTCCGCATCATCTGTCCACACTTCGCCGATTATAAAGCGAGATAGCTGAAAACCCTCTTTAACTTCAGATCCAAATTCTTCTAAAAGAACTTTTTCTAATTCGCTAGGTGCTGATTCTGCGATGGCCGCAGTCTCGTCCCAACTGGCATCTTGTCGATCTATGAAAAGATTAAGACTTTCTCGTGATGGAACATAATTTATCGACCGTAGATCCTTGAACCACTGAGCTTGCGTTTGCTCGCGAAACGCATATTTACTTTCGAAAAACAGTGCATACACTTGATCGGCTACGGCGTAACGTACCGACTTGGACCGCTGGTGCTTTCGGCCAGCAGCAATTGCGGCCAAATAGTCGTCGCCAGAAAACGGGGTCTCAAAATCGTAAGTGTAAACAAAAGTGCGCAGGCTAAGTAATGACCGTTTTCCTACACGCACTGTGCAATTGATCGTTTCGTGAAATGATTCGTACCGCGCGCCTCTGTCTTTTCGCCAATCGTAACTTAGGTCTCGCGCACTAGCGGCAATCCCCGATACGAATGCAACCCCCGCGATCACCGCGCCTAAAAAACGTTTAAAATTCACCATATTTACTCCAATTTGCGTTCGCATTTTTAACACAAACTAAATTCTGACTCAACAAGTCCACTAAATCCCCTCTAAATATCTGATTAGAAACGGTTTGCACCCGTTGCTAAAGCGAAAATCCTATGTTTGAGCTAATAGGGTCCATTTGTAATTGGGGAAACAATTTTGGGGGAAAAAATGAATCTTTTAAGAATGCGTGTAGCGACGCTCGCCGTCGCCTCGTCTTTAGTGTTCGCAGCCTGCGGTACACAGCCTACAGAAAATAGATCTGACTCTGTTCAAGCAGCAGCAAAAATTTCGGAATCTTTTGCAGCTAAAGCTGTTTCTGGTGGATTAACCCAGCAAGAAGCAGAACCTACGCCAGAAAATCCGGTAGTCCCGCCCGAAACCACTAATCAAGAAGAAGTGGCTGCGACACCAGATGTCAGCACACTGCCCGCTCCGGCGGCTCCAGTATTCGGATCATCCGACAAAATGCACCTCGTGATTTACAAGTCGGCACTCGATAAAGAATTTTTGTTATCCGCCTCGATGATCGATCAAACGGTGGCCGCGACGGGTTCTGGCCTTAACAGCCGAGTGGTGGCTTTTAAACGCCAGGGCGATCGCATTTTCATGCTCGAATCAAACAAAGGTCACAAAGTTACAAACGATATGCCTTCGACCTTGATTTTAGCGGAAATCCCCATCGTTTGGGAAAGCGACGACCGCATTGAACTCGACTTCAATAAGGGCATGAGTAAGGTTTTCGTGGCCAGCAACTGGTACGCGAGTGATATCGAGAAATTATTTTCGGGTGGTGGTTACGATCCCATGGCGAACTTCGTGGCTTTAGGAGTTTCCAATAGTTTCATCGATTCAGTGCGTTTGAAAAACAACTTAGTGGAAATTCGCCAATTGGTTCAGATTGGATTCAATAGAGGTTTCGTCTTAGCTCCGTCTTACGAAGTACGTTATTACCTCACCCCATACTTAGAAAATCCGAAGTACGTAGCCAAAGAAACCGATAAAACTTTCGACCGAGTCGGTTACTTCGAAGTTCCTCCAACTCTCGAGGAAGAATCTGGTCGCACTTCGATTAAGATCTCCAAATGGGATATCTCTAAGCCCGTTACGTTTTACGTCAGCGCAAATACGCCGGCTGAATACGTCGACGCAGTTAAAGAAGGCATCCTCTATTGGAACAAGGCTTTTGGTCGCGAAGTTTTACGAGCCGAAGTCGCACCTGCTGGAATCACTGCTCCCGACCCAAGCTACAATTTAATTCAGTGGGTACCTTGGGACAGCGCGGGTTTTGCTTACGCTGACGCGTTGATGGACCCCCGCACGGGTGAAATCAAAAACGCACAAGTGTATTTGACGAGTGCGTTTGCATTCGGATCAAAGGCGCGTTTGCGTCGTTTCTTGCGCACTTACCGCCCGGCGGCCATGGCGCGAAATGATCACCGTGACCACACCGATCATCAGCACGGCATGCTAGAAAATGCCGAAGAAGAAACACCGTACAGTCGACAAGAGCTGCTCGAAACAGCTCATCCGAAAAATCGAACCAAGCGCCCGCTTTACAAGGGCGTGGCACTTGAGTTCATGCGACCTGCTCGTTTGTGTAACTACTCACTCGACGAAGCAGCAGCAGCAAACCTCGAGCCTTTGCTTGAAGCAAATGCAGACGATGCGACGCTTCTTCGGGTATCGCAGGACTACGTACGCTTAGTAACAGCGCACGAAGTGGGCCATACACTTGGACTGCGCCATAATTTCGCCGGCAGTCTCGGAGCAAGTGTTACTATTCCGCAACGTGACGCTCCATTTCGTGAATATGTGTTAAAAAACACAGTTCCAAATAGTGAACACGTATTCGGTAGCTCTGTAATGGAATACATGCACTTCATGGACGACGTTCTTGCCGCAGCTCAAATAAAGTCGGGCGGTGAAGCGTTGGCCTATGACAAAGCTGCTATTCAGTGGGGCTATTCCGATCAGCAAATGGCTGAAAAAAGCCCGTTGTTTTGCACTGACAGCCACGCGATGCTTGGTTATTTGGACTGCGATACGTTCGACAGTTCGGCTTCTCCGATCGCAAACTGGGCTTATGAATCGGTTTCCAGCGTAGCAATGCTACCCACCACGTTGGTGGAGCGCTACATGGCGGCCAAGGCCCCGCATGATCCGCGAGATGCTATTCCATTGGATGCGGTCGCGTTAAGCCCGCATGTGTATGGACGAAACGCCGCAGTTCGCTTGTTCAGGGCACTATATCCGCTTTCTTCAGAAGCGTATTTCATTGCTATTGATCGTCAGCACGCGGTGCTCGACGGTCTCAACATGGAAGAAACTATCGCCGCGCAACAGCTAGACTATGTAAAGGCACAGCTCAAAGCGATTGGTGGTTTGGAATGGGCGTACTTTACGTTGTTGCCTGTTTCGAAGCCCTACATGTCAGGAGTCGCCTCGATTCAGGGCATGAGTGGGCGATTGTCCGAGAATTTGAAAAAGCAACTCGACGCTTATTTGGGTCGTAAAGATGTGAGAAACTTCGTTGGTCTTGACGGAAAAACTCACTCTTTTACCGACAAAGAAGTGGCCTACATTCAGTCGCGGGCCGGGCAATTTTTCGACAAGTTCGAAGCGGCCTACTATGCATGGGCTGCTATCGCGTTTAGCGCTGTTCACATGGACCTCGAATTTAAGGTTCTACGCGATGTTCCTGCCGATGGCATTATGATGGGAATGAAGAGTGCGTTGGAATCAACTATTCGTCAGACTGTTCTAACTAAGAGCGGGAAAACACGAGTAGGTTCAGTTTCCGTGAATGGAATGCGTCCAACGGTAACTATTCCGACCTATGCCTACGGGACTCTTGAACGCAGGGCGATGGCGAATTATCTGAGTTCAAGAATTTTGCCAATACCGAACTGGTCTACCGCAACTCGTCAAGCTCTGGCTTCTCAAATGACCTCCGAGATTGAAAACTCGCTGGGTAAACGTTTGGCAGAAGTCACCGAGGGAAGTGTTTCGAGCGACCTTTATTGGTGGTTGATGGATGAACGAAAAGTGATCTCTTCGTTCTAAGCAACCCCAGCCAGATAATAAAAATAAAAAGGGCCGGAGCCACTTTCGTGGTTTCGGCCTTTGTTTTTTGTTGGTAAAAATACTGCAGACGGAGGTTCCCCACCCCATGCGTTTGTGTCTTTTTGCTGGTTCATCCAATCGAGGTCTAGCTACTAAAGTTGCCGAAACGCTTGGTACCCACGTGAGCGATGCCACAATACGAAGATTCGCCGACGGTGAAGTGTTTGTCGAAATCGAAGAAAACGTTCGGGGCAAAGACGTCTATATTTTACAGTCAACTTGTCCACCGGTGAATGACCACATCATGGAGCTGTTGATCATGATCGACGCGCTCAAGCGCGCGTCTACCAACAGTATCACGGCGGTGATTCCCTACTATGGATATTCTAGACAAGACCGCAAAGTGGCGCCTCGCACGCCGATCAGCGCCAAACTGGTGGCTGACTTATTAACCGCTGCGGGTTGCTCGCGGGTTGTCGGTATGGACCTGCACGCGGGGCAGATTCAGGGTTTCTTTAACATTCCTTTCGACAATCTCTACGCAAGACCAGTGATCCTAGACCATTTGAAATCTCTTTTTAGTAAGACCGATGACCTTGTATTTGTTGCACCTGATGCGGGCGGTGTGGAGCGAGCAAGAGCCTTTGCCAAACGCATCAACGATGCCGGCGTTGCGATGATCGACAAACGGCGCACGGGTCCGAATGTGGCCAAAGCGATGCATCTTATCGGCAGTGTTGAAGGCAAGATTGCAATAATTCTCGACGACATGATCGACACAGCGGGAACCTTGGTTGAGGCAGCTGAAACGGTGAAAAAAAACGGAGCCACCAAAATTTACGCCTGTGCGACCCATGCTGTTTTAAGCGATCCGGCCACCGATCGAATTAAAAACTCATGTCTTCAACAGGTAATCATCACCGACACGATTCCTTTGAGCCCGGCGGCCCAACAGGTCGATAAAATTCACGTACTCTCCAGTGCCGGTATTTTAGCTGAAGCAATTCGGCGCATTCACAGTTACGAATCCGTGAGTTCGCTTTTTACTTAAATGAAGCTCGTCATCGGACTTGGAAATCCTGGCCCCGAATACGTCGCCACCCGCCACAATGTCGGATTTATGGCAGTTGAACGCCTAATAGACGACCTTAAGGGAAAGTTTAAAACCTGGGGCCAACAAAAAAATGCCCTATTGGCGGATGTCTCGATCGATGGTGAACGCGTTCTGGTACTAAAACCGCTCACTTACATGAATCTTAGCGGTCAGGCCGCGGTGGCAGCAGCCCATTTTTATAAGATTTTGCCAGAGGATATCTGTGTTTTACACGACGAGCTCGACCTTCCTCTGGGTACTGTTCGCTTAAAAACCGGCGGGGGTCCCGGTGGTCACAATGGTTTACGATCGCTCATAGCGTCACTTGCAACCCCTAATTTCTCAAGGGTTCGTATGGGGGTCGGTAAGCCCGAAAACAAAGACGACACCTCGGATTTCGTGCTTGGGCCCTTCCGCAAGCAGGACTTGCCCCTCGTCGAGGATATGATAGAACGTGCACTCCAAGCGATCGCAGCGTTTGCCAAAGGTGAGAAGGCCTTCCTCGCCGCGATGAACACGTTGAACCAAAGGAATTAAGAACATGGGTTTTCAGTGCGGTATCGTCGGCCTGCCGAATGTCGGCAAATCGACTATTTTTAATGCGCTCACAGCCGGCTCTGGCGCCCACGCCGAGGCAGCAAATTACCCGTTCTGCACCATCAACCCCAATGTCGGCATAGTCAAAGTTCCCGATCCACGCTTAAAAGTCATTTCTCAGTACATTCCGCCTCAGTCGCTGATTCCGGCCACAATGACGTTCGTTGATATTGCCGGTTTGGTAAAAGGTGCGAGCAAGGGTGAAGGTCTCGGCAATCAGTTTCTTGGTCATATTCGAGAAACCAATGCGGTCGCACACGTCGTACGATGTTTTGACAATCCAAATGTCGTGCATGTTGATGGATCAGTCGACCCCGGACGAGACATTGGCGTTATCGATATGGAACTTATTTTGGCCGATCTTGAAACCGTTACGAAACGTTATTCCACTCTCGAAAAACAGGCGCGCTCTGGCGACAAAAAAACCCAAGCAGTTATGGGAGTCCTGTCGCGCGTACGCGAGGCACTGGAAAAAGGCAAAACTGTCCGCTCGTTGAAACTCACCGAAGACGAACAAGAGCTTGTGCGCGATTTTCATTTGATAACGATAAAACCGGTGCTTTACGTCGCAAATCTCGACGAAAACGGCATTAAAAATCCTGAGGCAGTTCCTTATTTTCAAGCTGTAAAAAAGATCGCTGAATCCGAAGGGTCGCAAGTTGTGCCTATTTGTGGCGCATTGGAATCGGAAATTGCTTCTCTTGAATCTGAAGAGGAGCGCGCCGAATTCATGAAGGAATTAGGAGTCTCCGAAACCGGACTTGATCGCTTAATTCGTTCGGGCTACGCGCTCTTAGGCCTAATTACCTATTTTACTGCGGGCGAAAAAGAAGTTCGCGCTTGGACAATTCAAAAGGGATTTAAAGCACCACAGGCTGCCGGGGTAATTCACACTGATTTTGAGCGCGGCTTTATACGGGCCGAAACTTACCATTTCAATGATTTGGTTCAGTGTAAATCCGAAGCAGGGGTTCGAGAAAAAGGCCTTATGCGTTTGGAAGGCAAAGAATACGTCGTCAAAGATGGCGACATTATGCACTTTCGATTTAACGTTTAAAAGTGCGTCCCTGGCGCCGGGCGGCTGGCGCTCTCTTTTTGATAGAGATAACGTTTTGTAATTCCGCCGAACTTTTCGAAGTAGGTGGTGAGGTTGTGGTTGAAAGACTCAACAGAAGCGCTGGTAGGTTCGGAAACAAATCCGATTTTACTCTGCGGGTGTACCAGTAATAATTTCTGATAATGTTTTGAACGTATTCGCGTGTCTCACGGTAACCAATGAGCTCTATGTATTCCTCGGGTGGCAAATCGCTTGGAGCTTCACGAATCCAACGATCGCTATTGCCCGGCCCCGCATTGTAGGCCGAAAGTGCGTGAATCGCGTTTCCGCCGTAGCGATTCATGAGCATGCGGAGGTATTTGGTTCCTAGCTTCATGTTTTTGTCCGGATCAAAGAGGTCAATCACCTCAACCCTCGGATCCATGTCACGCGCGGTGGGCAGAATAATTTGCATCAATCCAAAGGCATTTGCTCGTGAAGTGATTTGAGTAGCAAACGCACTTTCTTGTTTAATGAGAGAAATTACGAAGAGTGGGTCAAGTTTGACCTCACTGGCAATTGGCCGGATTCGTGGCAAGTAGGTGGTCGGAAATAGTAGTCGCTGGCCGTAACTTGAAAACAGTCCTTGAGACCCTCGTGATGATAATTCGCTAAATATCTGAAACGTGCTCAAATGGTTTTGAGCCATGTGATTGAGCAACGCTAAGTAAATGAGAAATTCATTCGACATCTTATCTCTCGCTCTTACTTGCGAGAGTTCAATGGCCGCGAGATCAGCGGTTCCAGTTGCTAATAGCTGCTCCGCGCGGCGTAGGTGCACAATATCTGATGGCGACAACACGGGCGCGTCTTTGGTTACAGGGGGAAGCTCTAGGTCCATCATCCTCGATAAATCAATATTGCCAAACCAAGACGCCAGCAATGCATAGTAGGCGAATGGTAATTCTCGAATGACTTCTTTATATAGGGTTTCGGCATGTGAATCGTGATTTGACCGCTGAGCAGCGCGGCCCATCCAAAATTTAGTGCGTAATTTAATTGAAGTGCGCGGATAGTCTTTCAACAAATTACGCCAGGTGGCGTAGGCGTCGTCGAATTTTCCGGCCAAGTAAAACAAATAGCCCTTTTGAAACATTTGTAGATCGAGATCGACTTTATAAGGAATCGAGACCGTTCGCTCGATCGAAGGTATTTTATAGGTTGCGACGCGTTCAAACACTTTAGCTTCGATCGTATTTTTTAGAAGAGGCGCGAGCCGAGCTTCCCAGCTAGTGCACACTTCATTTGGTTTTCTTTCACAAAGTCGCGCGTACTCAACCATATAATTTTTCGGAACCGCCGCGAGAAAATTCGCCTGCGACAGGCGCTGAAAGCCCGATTCAAAATTAGATAACGCAATTTTTTGATCTTTCTTTTTGGCCTTGGCGTATGCTTGGCCCAGGTAAACTTCAGTTAAACCTAGATAAAGCGCGATTCGCGATTCGAACGTATTGTAGGGCAACGAGGTCTGAGCACTATTGAAATGAATCGAGGCTGTTTCACCGTAGGAAATGGCGGTGATCCACTTTTTTGCCTCGGCTGCTTGCACCATTTTCTGGTAATGGGCACTACCCATTAGGTAGTGATAGAAATCTGAAAACTCGCGATTAGTGGCCAGAAGTCGAAGTTTGTTGATTGCGAGGTCCGTTTTACCCTTGCTGAGCAAATCGTAAGCTTCAAGTAACCCGGGAATTCTTTTTTCTTTGTCGGTTACAATCCGTTGTTCGATTTGTTCGATGAGCGAGATATTTGCGCCGATTGGTTCATCGGCCGCGAAGCCGGCGGTTGCCAGAAAAATTAAATGTGCAGAAATGATAGCAATTCTCAGAATTGCGAAAATCGAGTTATTTGCCATTCGTTAGTTTAGTCTACCGGTAAGCGGCTATTCTTTCCAACGCCGAACGCCGAGATGTTGGACCATTTCGTTGAAGCCATCTTGCAGTTCCATAAAATGGTCGTTCTTTCGAAACGTTATGCGCTGGTCAAAATTGCCGCGCGAAACTTCGTCGATCGCGCGGCGCAATTTAAACAACGGCCCGGCGATACGATGACTTAAGAAAATACTGAGCATGAATGTGATCGTAAGGAACAAAAGCTGTAATATGCCGAGTACGATGACAACCTGGTTTTCGACGTACTTAACTTTGTCGACGGTTAATACATCGTGCGGTGCGCTGAGAATTTTAAGAAAATATTCGAAAACATTATAAATAATGATCGGATAAACCATGCTGAGAGCGAAAATCCAGGAACAAACGAAAAATGCAAATTTGAGCTGAAATCGCCTATTGATGAGAAATTTCGAACGTTTATACGGCATATGGTTCAATGGTAAGGCGCATCTAAAATGTTGTCAAAGCAATCTCGTCCAAACAACTTCGATTGCCGCTTAGCAGCAACCCGTGAGTCGTGATATGGGCACACCATGAGTTTCATAACACTCTCGAGTGGCGGTCTTGAGAGGGGTAAAAAGATCCCTTTTTTGAATACGATAGACATGATTTGGCGCATCCTGGCGGCCATAGTTTGGTTTTTAGTGGCCTCACTAATGGCCATGTTGCTTTTGCCGTTTCGCTGGCGAAACCCAACCGTAGGGCACGTATTCGCAAAATTGCTGCATACTGTCGGTTTGCGAATATTCGGATTAAAAGTCATGGTTCACAACCCGGAGCGCATGGACCAGCGCCCTTGCGTGTACGTGGCTAATCATCAAAGTAATTTAGACATTTTTACGATGTCGACTATTTACCCGCCCGACACGGTGGTGATTGGCAAAAAAGAACTTAAGTGGCTGCCGCTTTTTGGTTGGTTGTTTGCAGGCGCAGGCAACGTGATGATCGACCGAAAAAATCGAACCCATTCTTTAAGCGGTTTTGACGATGCGGCTAAGGCCGTTCGCCAGCGTGGCCTGTCGGTTTGGATCTTTCCAGAAGGCACTCGTAACCGCGGTAGCGCGGAAATGCTTCCTTTTAAGAAGGGGGCCTTTCACCTGGCCGTGCGCGCCCAAATTCCGATAGTGCCGATTGTGCACCAGCACCTACACCGGTATTTCGATTACGACAAACATTGGTTTAACCACAAAGACGACGTTCATATACAGGTATTAGAGCCCGTAACGACCGCCGGGCTTGGGGTGGGTGATATCGAAACCCTAATGGCAACGGTTCGTTCAAAAATGGATGAGGTCTTAAAACAGCCGCTGTACCGACCTGAGCCTTTGGCACCTGCCAGTTCCAAAGGGTAAAATTCTTGCAAAACCAGGTATTCTTTCGTAACAAGATTGTCCGACTTAATCGTCATATTCAGGAGTAGCTCAGTCGGTAGAGCAGGTGACTGTTAATCACCATGTCGGGGGTTCGAGTCCCTCCTCCTGAGCCATTTAAAAAAAATAAAACCCTGCCAGCGCAAGCTGGTGGGGTTTTTATTTTTTATGGCGTTATGAAAGAGGACTCGAACGCGGAGTGTGCGGCGGAGCGGGTAACGCCGCCGAGTAGGCGGCGTTTCGCGCCCGCAAAACGCGCACGATGCGCGTTTTAGCGAACGAAGGGGAGCCTACGCAACGAGGAGCCGGAGGCGACGAGTGTAGTAGGTCGAGTCCCTCCTCCTGAGTCAATTTAAAAGTCCAGTTAATTCAAGGGTTTAACTAGGATTTCTTTTTAGGCTAGTTGCCTGAGTCAATTTAATCGAATCTTTTAGCAAACTCGATATATTGACCTAAAATTTAGGTTATATTACCCTATATTTAGGTTATGTTACTTTCTGGCATATTCGGAAATGAAACTGCAGAAAAAGTTCTCCTGTTCTTGGAGAACTACGAATTCGGCTATCCACGAGGAATCGCAAAAACTTTCGATCTTTCTATCAGCCAAGTTCAAAACCAACTTGAACGCTTTGAGCGCGAGGGAATTGTAGCAAGCCGGCTTGTTGGAAAAACAAGAATGTATGAGTGGAATCCAAGGTACTTATTCTTACCCGAACTACGCGCAATGCTTGAAAAAGCGCTAAAACGCCTTCCAGAGTCCCTACAAGAAAAATACTTTCGAGCACGAACACGTCCGAGAAGAAAAGGAAAGCCGCTTCCTTGATAAACACAAAGACAACCATCGAAGAACTAGGAGCCATTGTTTGCCAAGCACTGAAAGATGCCGGTATCGAAGCCTTTCTTTCCGGAGGTGCTGTTGTCTCGATTTATACTAAAAATAAATACGAAAGTTATGATCTTGATTTCATCACTTTTGGGGATCGCAAGAAAATAAAAAAAATAATGGAGGCTTTAGGATTCGTACAAGACAAGTCACGACACTTCATTCATCCCAAATCGGTATACTTTGTGGAGTTTCCTGGATCGGCAACAATGATTGGAGGCGAACGCATCTCTGAATTCCATGAACGAAAAGTTAAAACAAATACCTTGAAGCTACTTACACCCACCGACTGCATTAAAGATCGGCTAGCTGCCTATATTCACTGGAACGACAAACAGGGTTTGGAACAAGCCGTAATGGTCGCCCAAAATCAAGAATTTAAGCAAACCAAAGTTAAGCAGTTTTGCAAAAGCGAAGGCAATGTCGGCGCCTATGAAGATTTTCTCGAGCGACTTCGAAAGTAGGTTGGCTTCTTCAAACCGGCTAGATACTCTCTTCGCACATTAATATGTGTGGTCGAGCCTACGAAACATTTACCGAAGATGAACTCGAAATGCGTTACCAATGGGCTCGCACCAAACGCAACCCGCTGGGTCTTCAACCTAACTACAATTTGTGCCCTACTCAAAATGCTCCTGTCGTAGTTCGCAGCGCTGATGAAAATACTGTAAAACTAATGCGCTGGGGATTAGTACCGAATTGGGCCAAAACTATTAAAGACGCCTCTAAGTATTCACTTATAAACGCCCGAGGCGAGGAAATTACTGAAAAACGCAGCTACAAAAACGCTTTCGCAAACCAGCGTTGCATAGTGCCATTGAGTGGTTTTTTTGAGTGGCGGCGAGAAACTGAAAAGGGCCCCAAGGTACCTTTCGCCATTTATTTAAAAGACGAACCCATTATGTCGATCGCTGGGATTTGGGAGCGTTGGCATTCTGAAGATTCCAAAGAAGAGGTTTATTCGTTTTCAATCGTTACCACCGAAGCCAATTCGTTCATGAAAAAAATTCATGACCGCATGCCGGTGATTCTCGACCGCGAAATGGAAAAGGTCTGGCTAGATCCCACAAATCACGACACCTTACATTTAAAAACTTTTCTGAAACCTTGTCCTTCAAATTGGCTCTCTGCGCATGAAGTGTCTAGTCTGGTTAATTCACCAAAGAACAACCGAAAAGAGATTTTGAAACCTTATGCCCGCTAGGAACTCTTTGTCCGAGACTCATAATCGTACTTCCAACGCCCTATTTGAACTAAATCTCAATTGGGGTTAATGTGACGCCAAACTTGAAAGTGAGGCCGATCATGCGCGAAATAAACTATCAATTCGACGGAAAAGTTGCACTCGTCACTGGTGCAGCGTCGGGAATTGGCCGAGCCACTGCAATTGCATTTGCTAAAAGCGGCGCCAACGTTGTCGTAGCTGACGTCTTGGAAAAGGGTGGCACTGAAACTGCCAGCATGATCGACGCCTTGGGACGCAAAGCCCTTTTCGTACGTTGCGACGTTTCCGACACCCAGAACGTTAAGGACCTTGTGCGACGAACTGTGGAAAAATTTGGCAGGTTGGATTTTGCATTTAACAATGCGGGCATCGAAGACACCCCGGCCTCTACTACCGAATGCACTGAAGACAACTGGCATAAAACCATCGATATAAATTTAAAAGGCGTTTGGTTGTGCATGAAATACGAAATCCCCGAACTACTGAAACAAGGTGGCGGCGCTATCGTAAATTGCTCCTCGATTGCCGGTTTAATCGGGTTTTCGGGAATTCCCGCGTACACAGCCAGCAAACACGGCGTCATCGGTCTTACCAAAACGGCTGCTTTAGAGTATTCCAAGTCTTCCATTCGCGTAAACGCTGTATGCCCGGGTGTGATTCAAACACCTATGATTGATCGTTTCACCCAAGGCTCGGCGGAAGCGAAAGCACAACTAACTGCTGGTGCGCCTATGGGGCGCGTTGGACTACCCGAAGAAATTGCCAACGCAGTGTTATGGCTTTGCTCAGATTCTGCCTCTTACATGACAGGCCAGACCATGACCATCGACGGCGGATGGGTTGCCCAATAACGCAGAGCCAAGGACCATTTTTAAATGCGCCACCAAAACCCCCAGCCTTGCATTCAATTTTTAGGCGGGGTCGGTACCGTCACCGGCTCCAAGTTTTTGGTAAGTTTAGGTTCCGAAAAGATTCTTATCGATTGCGGACTGTTTCAGGGCCTCAAAGAACTACGTTTGCAAAATTGGGCGGAATTTCCGATCGATCCACGCTCTATTACCGCTGTAGTCCTCACCCACGCTCATCTCGATCACTCCGGTTATTTGCCATTACTAGTTAAAAAAGGTTTTGCTGGAAAAATTTACTGCACGCCACCCACTCGAGATTTGTCGAAGATAATTCTAGAAGACTCTGCCGAAATTCAGGAAGAAGATGCAGATTATGCAAATAAAAAAGGCTACTCCAAACATGACCCGGCAAAACCTCTCTATACAATTGAAGATGTTCGGCGATCGCTTCGCCACTTTACCGTAGTACCGAACTCTGATTGGTTTAAAATTAACGATCGGATTAAATTTCGTTTCAAACCGAACGGTCACATACTTGGTTCAGCCTTCATTGAATTAAAGATCGGAACAACGAAAATTACTTTTTCCGGCGATATGGGTCGTAAAAATCCTATTATTTTAAATCCGTCGTCTAGCCCTGAGAAAACTGATTTTTTAATTGTCGAATCGACATACGGAGATCGCCTTCACCCAAACCTTTCACCAGCGCGTGAATTAAAGAGAATAATAAACGAAACCCTAGCGAGAAAAGGTAAACTTATTATCCCGAGCTTCGCCGTGGGTCGTGCCCAGGACCTATTACACCTATTGTCTCAGCTGCGAGCCCAAAACGATATTCCGAATGTTCCAATTTACCTTGATAGTCCCATGGGAATACACGCCACCGACATTTTTATGGCGCACTCAAAATGGCACAAACTTAAAAACAACGAAGTTGATGCCTTGGGCAGAATTGCAGTCATGGTACGGAAGCAACGCAACTCCATCGAAATCGCCGAAAAAAAACAGAGCTCCATCATAATCGCCGGGAGCGGAATGCTATCTGGCGGCCGAGTGCTTCACCATCTGGAAAAGTGCCTACCGGATGAACGAAACACTGTTCTAATTGTCGGCTTCCAGGCGGCGAGCACTCGTGGTCGCTTACTTAAAGAAGGTATTCCCGAACTTAAAATTCATGGCAAATACATACCGGTACATGCACGCATTGAAGAAATTTCGGGTCTCTCGGCACACGGGGATCAAAAAGAAATCCTCGATTGGTTGAAACAGTTCAAAACTGCACCCAAAAATACTTTTATTGTTCACGGAGAACCGCAGGCCTCCGACGCACTACGCGTTTGCATACAAGATCGCCTCGGGTGGAACTGCACCATACCAAAACCGTTCGATCATTTCATTTTGCCGAATTAGTTTTTTGTATTCGAGTACCAATAGTATCAATTGTTCGAAAATCTAAACTATCGGTCCAGCTTTTATCGCCTTTATTAACCAACACGTCGACCATATATGTTTGGCCCGAGGCGCTCCTTCGAACTCCGACCACATGAACCGGTTGATGCGCATAGTAGTCGTTTGTCAGAAACACTGGACCCATCACAGGAGTAACTTTTGGATTTTTGATTAGTATCCACACCGGTGCAGCGTCCACTCCTAGAGAACTTTTCAGTAGTCGCAGTAATGATTCTTCTTGCGAGTCGAGTGTTGGTGTTTCTGGCGTAACCAATTCTATCGAATCAAAATCGATGTGTTTTACTTTAAATGAACGAACGCCAAGAGTTTGAAACGGGCCCATGTCTTCTTGAACTATAACTTCAAGATCTCGAAGAAACATTGACCTGCTCGCACCAAGAATGTACCCGTGAATTTGTTGTGCATCCCGTGCAAATCCCGGCCGGGCTTTAAATTTTACGGACTGACCACTCCTAATGGCCTCCAAAAACACCCGTTCCGGCCCATTAATCAATAACGCCTGGCATGAATCCGCCAGCGGCGAATGTTCGGTTGCAGCGGCAACAGAAAAATTTAATACACACAGAAGTATCAGCACTCGTATCATATTCAGCCCCTATTTCGGGGGGGCCTAACATAATTAAGCGCCTAGGAACAGCGTCCAGTAAAGCTTGTTCAGCAAATTACTCGGACAATTTACGTAGTTTGCCCAGTTTCTCTAACTCGTCTTCCGGTACGAAGGTGCCGCCACTGCCACTGTAGTCAAAGTAGAGCTTGGTGGCGTACCGTTTGTAGCATTTCTTTGAAATTTCGGTGTGCGGAAATTCACGAACGCAGGTTTCAAAATACATACTGTCGAGCGCCCAAAGCAACGGGTCTTTAAGAGCATCATAGGACACTCCTAATAGATACAGCGCTTCGCCGCGAAATTTTCCTTGAGGACTCTTCTGTAAAGCTTCGTGAATGTGATTCGTTGCCCGCAAAAAACTTACGTCCCCGGTTGGATCTACTGCAAACAACTGTTCCTTGGATGCTTGTTGTACCAATAAGCGGGCTTTGGCCATGTGGGACTCGGCCGAAAGTTTGCCGCCGGTCGAACGCTCCTGCTTCCAAGATGCTACGCTCTTTTTCCAAGACGCTACATAGCGTTTAAAATAGTCTGGAACATCTTTGCGTTTATCAATCTTATCTAAAAATGCCGAAGTTAAATTTGGGTCCTGCTTCACTCGAACAGTGATGCTCAAGACCTGTCGTATAGCGCGCGCGAATTCCAAGAGCGCAAACTCTCCTTCTGGAGAATTACTAATCAACTCATCGAGTGCGGCGAGCGCCTTATCAAATTGTCTAGTAGCGGCATAAAATTCAGCTCGCTGAAACTTGCTCAATGTTAGGGTATCAACTCGTTTCCCTAAGTCTTCAAAACTTTTCTCCGACCCAACTCGCGTGTGGCAGTTCATGCAGAACCCAGTGATAGTTTTGACCTGGTTGCGTACAAAAGTACCCCGCCCGCCTTCTTTGAAGGCGCGTTGTACATCCTGCAAATATTCGCCAAACAAACTTGCGATCGCAGCAAAGCCCGGCTCCCGATCTAAGCTTCCTTTCGGGAACACGTGTTTAAAGTTCGCGAGAATATCTAGGTTTTTTTGAATCTCAGCGCTATTTTTGGGATCTTGGAATTTTTTTTCATCGGCGATATAGGGCTGCAAATTAGTCAACGCTTCGAAATTTGCTCGCATGACCGAAGTTACCACCGCTTTTTCGTTTTTGTCGGTTTCGGCATTTAGTTTCGAGGTTAAAGTTAATGCCGTAATAATCGTCGCCGCTAAAAAGACATTCAAGATTTTCATAGTCTACCTTTGTTAAGTTGCTGCACCGTCATTGTACTCGCTTAGAATCTTTGTTCAATAAGCTACCTCGCACCAACACCATTTTAAATTGATCCTTTTCGAATACGATCTCAGCCTTCTTCAGACGCTCTTGGTCAAAAATGTATCGAACTAGCTTTTCCTTTGAACCGGGCCAAAGAAGCACATAAATGTCGGAAATGCCCCTTAGACTGGTTAAACAGTCTGCATTTTCGCAGTCTAGGTAGGTAGTGCGGCTGGGTCTAAGCCTTTTAGACACCCGAATTTCCCTTAGGCGTGAATGTTTTATTTCCCTGTTTATATGCCGACTACTGGTTTGAATTAGTGGGTAGGGTGCACTCGCTGCGAAAACATTACTCTCCTAATTTCAGGCCACTCCGGATTGGACAATTTATATATCCGCCGCTAATTTTGCTGAATGCTCTTCAATTCTTACGTGTTTATCTTTCTCTTTCTTCCGATAGTGATTACTGTCTATTTCCTTCTTCAAAAAAAGACCTCTAATGCAATTTCTCAGAGCTTTTTAGTTCTGGCTTCCTATTTTTTTTATGCCTACTGGAACCCTCACTTTCTTCCCTTTATTCTTATTTCTATTTATGCCAACTATTTCATTGGACTACGCATTTCGAAAACACGTTCACTTCCCACACTCGTTTTTGGAATTGTTCTTAATTTGGCTCCACTTCTTTATTTCAAATATACTGCATTTTTATTGGAAATTTCTAACTTCCTATTTGGAACTCAATTTAAAGATGTTTCCCTAACATTGCCGCTTGCGATTAGTTTTTTTACGTTTCAACAAATCGCATTCTTGGTAGATGCGTATAAGGCCCTGACCAAAGAATACGACGTCACATCGTACAGCTTGTTTGTTTCTTTTTTTCCGCAACTTATCGCAGGGCCAATAGTTCACCACAAACAAGTGATCTCTCAATTTCGATCACTAAAGTCCCGTTATTTTAGTAAACACAATTTTATTCTTGGAATTTCTTATTTTTCCGTCGGACTATTTAAAAAGACTGTCTTGGCTGACACATTAAGCAGATATGTCACAAACGGTTTCGACAACTTAATTACATTAGACTTCTTTGAGGCCTGGTTTGCTTCTCTAGCATACACGTTTCAATTGTATTTTGACTTTTCAGGCTACAGCGATATGGCAGTAGGATTGGGACTCATGATAAACATAGCGATACCTGAAAATTTTATGTCCCCATACCAAGCTCGAAACCTCAGAGATTTTTGGAAAAGATGGCATATGACTCTCGGTGCATGGTTAAGGGATTACATTTACGTCCCTATTGGAGGCAATCGCCTTGGAGCCCTGCGCACTGCGCGGAATTTATTTATAACCTTCCTAATTGGGGGTATTTGGCATGGGGCGGGCATTAATTTCGTGATTTGGGGCGCTTTACATGGGATTGGTGTTAGCGCACATTTGCCTTTGTCGCGACTCAGAATATCGATTCCAAAGGTTGTCTCTATAGCTTTAACTTTTTTTTATGTACACATATGTTGGGTTTTCTTTCGATCCAAATCGTTTGAACGCGCAGTAGATCTTGTTTCTTCTTTATTCGGAATTAATGGTTTCAACCTTCCTAAGAATGTAGATAGAATACTTGGAATCCCCCACCTGCCGGATGAAAAACCTTGGATTTCTCTTATCGTCGGTAATGAATCCAATAAATATCTTCTTATTTATTTAGTCGTGTCAGCCTCCATTTGTTTTTTCCTTCCGAACACAAGAGCATTTTTAACTAATATTAAAAATAGACGCTACCTCCCCTATTTTATCGCAGGGCTGCTCGCTATAGGAATAGTGTTTATTTCTAGAGAGAGTGAATTTTTGTACTTTCAATTCTAAAAATGAAAACATTCGAATCAAGATTTTTATTTATATTTTTCCCTCTACTGTTTTTAATTCTATTCTTGCTAGCGGCCTTTAATTTCGTTGTAGATCCTGGAGACATTTACCTTAAAAAAGCGTCTTTATTTTCAGAAAATAAGCTGTCAATTCAAAACGCTGAACTAAGCCTATTTAATTCATTTGAACGCTCCAAAGTCGGACTCGCCTTCGAAGGTAATGAGAGGGTCTTTAGCAACGCACTTGCCAAACATAAAAAAAACATGGACTGCGTTATTTTAGGTTCCAGCCGCGCAATGCAGATAAGCAGTATTCGTAGTAGGCATTTAAATCGCCTCTGTACCAACACCTTAAACCTAGGCGTTTCCGGAGGTTCTCTTGAAGACATATTTATCTACGTTCAACTTCTCACGCAAAATAACAATTTACCAAGGATCGTTTTTATAGAAGTCTCTCCGTGGACTCTAAAATGGAATATGGATATACGCTTTTTATATAATGCGGATATACTTAGTTCTTTTCTCGAGGAGAATAGAATTTCGAAACCAGGCTACACGGTTAAAAATTATAAAATTAGCTTATTAAAAAATTTAATAAATCTAGAATACACTAAGGCGTCCCTGCTCAAATTGTACCAACACAAATTCAAATTAACATTTTTATCTGATACAGCGTTTTTGGAGAATCTAGTTTATTCAGAAAATATTGCCAATCTTGAGAACATGATTCTTACTAAGCCCGTAAGGATCAAAGATGGAAGCCTAGTCTACCAAAAATCGTTCACTGATACAAACAAGACCGGCTTGTCCTACAACGAACCGCCTGCCTATAATTTAAGTGGCCCATTTTTCGAAGATAGCGCCGTCGACACCCTTTCCAACACGATTGAGAAATTAGGTCACCGTAATGTTGAGATATATTTAGTTCTCACTCCGTACCATGAAAGCAGTTTCAGGCCAGAACATGCCGCGTACTCAAAATATTTGATCGCGGTTGAAAAAAAGACCAGAGAAATTGCCCGCACGCATAATATTAAACTCTTGGGAAGCTACAGTCCATCAAAGGTGGGCTGTAGGCCCGAACAGTTTTATGACTTTATGCACCCGACGTCAGAGTGTGTAGACTTAATATTTAAGTGACGAAAAACGTACTACTTGCATAAGTCGAAATTCGAATCGCAATAGCCTGTATCCGTTGTTCTGGATAATAAAAACAGGTAATAGCCTGGGATTTAACTATTTACCGCTCAACAGGACCATCTTAAACTGATCTTTTTCAAATACAACAGTGGTCGTCCTAGACTGTTCGCGTTCGAATACAAATTTGACCAACGAACTTTTAGATCCCGGCCACAGCAATACGTAGGCTTTATCAGCGAAAGAAATCCCAGACACGCAGTTTGTATTTTCGCAATCTAAGTATTTAGTGCGTTTAGAAATATCTGGAACCAACGTCAAATAGGGATAGTCTGTGTAAATCGGGTATTGATTTGGGTGTCGGCTAAACTCAGTATAAATTTCTTTGTTGATTTCCCTGTTTCCAATCCCTCGCTCCTTAAAGTCCTGTATCGCCAATAGTTTATCTGAGCTGAAATTACGAGACGCATACCATGCCGCGAACAAGACAAGTCCGACTAACAACAAACGCGTTGAAACCACCAACACCCGTCTATTTAGATTTCCCAAAACCTCTACAAGTATTTTTATTCGAAGAGTAAAGAACCAAATTCCGCCGGCAACGGAAATTGCCATAGGCCCAAGGCCCAGCGCCAAATTACGCGAGGCATATGACAGTAGGTAGCTCCAACAAATAAATATCGGAATGGTTAAAAACACCGTCACCAATCTTACTTTAGGCAAAAACAGACTTAGCGGCGCAAAGAGCAAGACCTCGGGGCTGTGAGTCCAAACATACGTCAAGGTGCTGACAATCGTTTTAACGAGTTGCGGATCGGTATAGTTAAAAAGCATTACTACTGTAGGTTTTTCTACACCCGTAGCTACCAAATAGGCTCGACTAAGATACCAAGGCGCGACCAAGCCCAATGTCAGCAGCACAAAGCGTGTCTCACGCCTTCCAGTCCAATAACTAAACGTCGCACAGAGCAAGGCCAATAGACCCAGAGCATTGTGTTTCGTGAGCGCCGCACTTGCGAGAATCGCAGCTAAAACATATTTAATAAAATCTTCGTCTTTTTTTGAGTTTCTTCGCTTTAGAATAATCAGACAAATCAGCATTGCGAGCGGATAAAAAGAAAGCGAAGCGTCAACATAGCCACTGTAGGTGAGGTGGCCAACATAGACCTTTAGAAATTTAATATAGAAATAAGTTGCGATTACGAATATCGCCGTCAAAGAACGGTGCAACAACGTCGCCGCCAATAAAGAACCTACTCCAAGCAACACTAAAATGCCTTGGCTTGCGTGCGCGAAAAACTGAACCTTGCTGGTTCCGATGAATTTGTAGGTGAGAGAATATACAATTGGTAAAAGCTGTGGGTACAACCAAGTGTCCAAGGGGACTCTATTGCCGTACCACTGCGTGGCCCAATAATTCCAACTTACCGCCGCATCCCAAGTTTCAAATATCCCAGGAACTTGTAAGTAAAAGTTTTTAAACTCGCGAACAACAACTTGCAGAGTAAAAAGGCAAAATGCGAAAAGAACTAAATTAGGAAACTGAAACTTACGGAAATTTTCGAAAACACTCGGGTCCAAAAATTTGAACGGCGACTCAGAGCTCTTACGTCTATTTTCCAACTTTATCAGCGCAAACAACGCAATGCACTGAACGGCGAACAGCGACAGCACCACCGGCCGCAAATACCAGCCACAGGCTGTTAGAAAAAACACTAGATAGTGCGTGAACAAAAGACTGAAGGGCACCGAAAAAAACAGTTGCACCATCCAATTCGATCGAAATTTAAAAACCCTTTGTAAAATGAGGCCCGGTAGAATGAACGATTGAACAAGAGCTGCGAACCCGAGAAGAAACATTTTTGAACGATATATTACGGACTACTGCGTTTCAATAACGATTCAAATAACTCTTTTTTGGCCGGATATTTTGCCACTGCACTTCTCACCAGATCTTCGGCTGCAGCGCCAAGATTAGCTTCTACTGAACGTTTAATCATTACTTCGTAGAGTCGCGGATCTTCAATGCCCTGGGCCAATAAACGCCGGCCCTGCTCTACCACCAGTGAAGGGGCCGACTTGCCGTTTAAAATTAGAAAATTCATTACTTGAAACTCTTTGCCCTTATGCGTTTCTGGTGGAAACCGTTTTAAAAATTTTTCGGCTTCCTCAGGCAAATTATTTTCAATAAGCACGGGAATGATTTCTGACAATACTCTTGGGCTACCCATCGAGGTTACTGCCGCTTTATTAAAAATATCGAGGGCCTTTCCTGCACCTTGGTTTGAATCTAAATAGTACTTTCCGCACACTACTAAAGCGGCGGTCGTGTATCGAATCAACGTTTCGTTACGTTGATCCAGCGTCATGAACATCAAATAATAACGTTCGATGTCCTCGTATTCTCCGGTCATGATTGCTAAGCGCAACACTTCTCCAAGGCGCTTTGGGTTGGCAGGAAAATATTTAGCGATTTTCTTTACGACGTCGTAGGCGTCTTTGTGTCGCCGCTCTTTCATTAATAGTTCGTACATTCCAACTAAACATTTGTAGTGAATGCCGTTAAATTTTAGGCCCTTCATGTAATTAGACTGGGCCTGAGCAACAATTTCTCGTAAAAACTTCACCTGACCAAGGTAGTAATAAGCAAGCGACGGCGCCGGATCAAGTTTCGTAGCTTTGTTGAAAAGCTCCTCAGCCTCATCGAGTTTTGCCTCCTCCATGCGGGCCTTGCCTTGCTCGATTGTTTTTAAATACTCTGGCGGTCGAATTTTTTGAATCGCTGCATTCAGAATTGTCTTTCGAACAAATTCAAGGGTGTAGGGCTTAATAATATAGGCATCGATGTCCTCTTCTAATGCTCGAGCTGCAGCAGTCTGCGACGTATTTCCCGTCACAATTATAAATATGCAATCCTTTGTTTCTTTAGGACGTTGCTCTCTTTGACTTTGAAGCAGCTCCAAACCGCAGCGCGGACCAAATTCGTACTCGGCAATTACAACGTGCGGTTTGAGTTCTGCTATTTGTTCTTCGGCAGCTTTATAGGTGTTCGCTAGAAACAACTGATTCGATTTGGCGCCCATTTCTTTTAAAACGTTAAATAGACTTGAACGAGACCCCGCATTGCTGTCCGCAATTAAAATTTTTCTTCCGGGGAGAAACTTCTGAAATAGTTCCGCATCTTTTGATATCTGCGCCACTATTTATTCCTCATCTCGAACAATCGAGATATCTCTTGCTGGCGACTGGAAAATACACACAAAAAATCGTTCCAGCCTTTTTTATCAAATTGAATCAAATCCAACACAATCAGTAATCGGTCCCCGTCGCCGACCTTATCAATTTTGATCATCTTGGCGGTGGTATTAAAAATAGGAACCTGGTTGCCCGACGCGGGATCGGTCTTAAATATTTTTAAAAGTACATGGTTATCCACCGCACAATTATCGAATGGAATTTCCACTGTTAGCGTTTTGTCGCCAACTTCGAGCAACGATACGTCACTCGAATTGGGCACAGACCGGTCGGTCGATAGATTCTTAAAATCAAAGGTCAGCCGAATCGACTCAAAATCAGAAGGATTAAATAACTCAAACTCGTCGCCCATGTAGGTATTTTAGGGCAACCTTCGTTTTTTATCTACGCTAGTCGAAAACGAACCCATTGATACTATGCGTTGCACCATTCCGCTGACTATGCATCTCGCAGCAATTCTTATAAGGTTTCCTAATGAATCTGCTCAATCCACAATTTTATAAAAATCAGTCTGATCCCGATGCACCGATGCGAGAAATCGCACTTAAAACCATTGATTTTTTCGAAACTCGGGGCAAACGAAAGCTCAAGCGAGCCGATCACGATCGGGAATGGTACGCCGATTTTCTCGAGTTTCAGAAGCAAAATCAGATTTTTTCGACGCTATTAACTCCGACACAATACGGAAACGGGCATTCCAGATGGGACACCTCTCGCATCTGCAAATTTAATGAACTCCTCGGATTCTACGGACTAAGTTACTGGTACACCTGGCAAGTTTCCATGCTGGGACTCGGGCCTATTTGGATGAGTAAAAATGAACCCCTCAAGAAGCAAGCCGCTGAGTTTCTAAAAGAGGGCGGCATATTCGCATTTGGTCTTTCGGAAAAAGATCACGGTGCCGACCTTTACGCTACCGAAATGCGCCTTTTCCCAATTAACGAAAAACTGCACCACGCGCGCGGACGAAAATATTATATAGGCAACGCTCAAAAAGCGGCACTCGTTTCGACATTTGGAAAGTTTGAAGGTTCTGGCGATTTTGTATTTTTCGCTGTTGCTCCCACCCAACCCAATTATGAATGCTTACAAAACGTGGTTAACTCGCCCAATTATGTCGGAGAGTTGGCATTAAATGACTATCCGATCACCGAAAAGGAAATTCTGAGTCGCGGCCAAGAAGCCTGGGATACAGCCTTAAATACCATTAATATCTGCAAATTTAATCTCGGCTGGGCATCGATCGGAAGCTGCACCCACGCATTTTATGAAGCCATCAATCACGCGTCAAAAAGGCGTTTGTTTGACCACTGGGTCACCGACTTTCCCCACATTCAAACCCTGTTCGTAGAGGCCTTTACTAGACTGTTCGCGATGAAACTTTTCTCTACCCGTGCAATTGACTACCTGCGTTCAGCCTCTGAGTCCGATCGGCGTTACTTACTTTTCAATCCGATTGTCAAAATGAAGGTAACAAGCCAGGGGGAACAAGTCATAAACCTATTATGGGACGTAATCGCGGCCAAGGGCTTCGAAAAAGACACGTTCTTTGAAACTGCAGCTCGAGAAATCCGAGCTCTTCCGAAGTTAGAGGGCACGATTCATGTGAACATGGCTCTCATCATTAAGTTTATGAAGAATTACTTTTTTAACCCCGGTGTTTTTCCTGATATTCCGCCCACTTCCAAAATCACGGACGATAGCTTCCTCTTCAACCAGGGCGCCACCAAGGGGCTGGGGAAAATCCAGTTTCACGACTACCGAACAGCCTTCGAGAGTGTCGACCTACCCAGCGTTAAAACCTTTCGACGCCAGATTGCAGCCTACAAACGGTTACTTTTTCTCGCCGGCCCATCTAAAGATCAGATCAAAGATTTTGATTTTTTACTTATCTTTGGCGAGCTCTTTACTTTGGTGGCCTATGGGCAACTCATCATCGAACAGTGCCAAAAATCGCGAATAGAGAACGACCTTTTAGATCAGATATTTGACTTTATGGTGCGGGATTTTTCGCATTTTGCACTGCGATTATACGCAAAACCGAGTACGACGCGACTTCAGGCGATGCTCGCCCAAACGATGATTCGAAAACCTTCAGCTAATCGTTCGAGCTTTTTAAACGTTTGGCAAAAACACGTTCATTCGTTACGCGAAAATTACGAAATGAAGCCGTAAAAATATGAAAAAAAGCTCAACATCCCCAAAGTTCTTCTAGACAATGAGGCCTCCATTCTAGAAAGTAGGGCCCATGATGAGAAGAGATAACCAACCTAAAACCGATCACGAAATTGATATTGAATTTGGCCAATGGCTACGCGATCGCAGAACGCGAAGCGGGCTTACGCTTGAACAAGCCGCTGAACGTTCGAAAATGCCTGTTGAGCGTTTGAAGTCTCTTGAACTGGGCTACGCACAACGCGGTGTTACTCAGCAAGAATCCGAGAAGATCTGCGCTACCTTCAAAATCAATCTTCAGGAATTTCTCGATCGTGCCGCTGGCAAAGAGCTGAACCACTCATAACGCTGTATCAGGCATTGTCTGATCCGGGCTCGAAGGGGGATTTGTGGCAGTTGCTGTGATTGACGGTGCAAGAACACCGTTTACCAAAATGGGTACCAGTCTCCGCAATTCGACTGCGGTTGATCTCGGTGTCGGACCCGTAAACACTCTAGTATCTCGATACAATCTTTCGAAAGACCCTGGTGGCCTTCTGGTTTTTGGGTCAGTCATACTTCACTCTGATGTAAGCAACCTCGCGCGTGAAGTGGCGCTCGAGAGCACATTACACCCCGAAACCCGCGCTTTTACCTCTATTATGGCTTGTGCAACCAGCCTTTCAACCGTTGCCGAAGCATCGGGTTGGATTCATCGAGGCGCTGTACCCTGGGCGATAGCTGGCGGTTCCGAAAGTAGTTCCAATTTTCCAGTGAGTTTTCCTCGCAGCTTTGGACGCGTATTAGGTAATCTTCAATTTTCGAAGACCAAAACCGCCAAGTTAAAAAGCCTGACTGGCCTTCGACCAAGGGATCTTACCCCTACAGTACCTCCGGTGGCAGAACGTCTCACCGGTCTCACTATGGGCGAGCACTGCGAACTCATGATTAAGGAATGGAAGCTCCCTCGAAAACCCCAAGATGAATGGGCTGTAATGACTCATGCTCGCGCTGCTGCGAAACAAGACTGGCATTCCAAGTTTCTTTGTTCTGCTCCGAAGTCTGGCGGTAAACTGGTCGACAATTTAATTCGTGGCGACACGAATCTCGAAAAAATATCCAAACTTAAGCCCGCGTTTACCAAAGACGGTACGATTACTGCTGCTAATGCAAGTCCAATGACCGATGGCGGCGCTGCCGTGTTGCTAGCCGATGAGTCTTACGCCAAAAAAATGGGTTGGCCCATACTCGCGCTCATCGATGATATGGAAACTTCGGCAATCAACATCAATAATGAAGGCCTGCTCATGGCTCCACCATATGCAATACTGCGCCTTCTTAAACGCAAAGGGCTCCAACTCGCAGATTATGATCTTGCCGAAATCCACGAAGCATTTGCGGCCCAGGTTCTCTGTAATCTCGAAGCTCTTCAGAACGAAGAATGGTGTAATTCCAGAGTTGGTTTACCTGCAACGAAGGTTCCGCCATACGAACGAATTAACGTGAACGGCGGATCAATTCCGCTCGGTCATCCGTTTGGCGCAACTGGTGCCAGACTGGTAATGCAACTCGCCAAACAACTCCAAGATTCTAATCTAAAGTCCGGCCTCATCAGTGTCTGTGCGGCTGGGGGGCTCGGTTTTGTAATGACGTTGCGACGTTGAAAATGACTTCAATCGGGCTGACCAAAACTGCCACTGGTATTGCCGTACTTACCTTGGACAATCCCCGGAGTTCGGTCAATACGCTCTCAAGTACAACACTCGGTGATTTGCAAGCGGCGCTCGACGAAGTCTTTCGGGATAAAAAAATTATTGGGTGCGTGATCACGAGCGCAAAGAAAAGTACTTTCTTGGCCGGCGCCGATTTAAACGAGATCGCCGGAGTCAGTAATTCCAAAGAAGCAGAAAAATTTGTCCGATTTGCGCAAGACATTTTTCAAAGAATAGCGGACAGCCCCATTCCCTTCGTAGCAGCCATTCATGGAGCCGCTTTGGGAGGTGGCCTAGAATTGGCTCTCGCATGTCACCATCGTGTTGCAAGTTTAAGTTCCGAAACGGTCCTTGGTTTGCCCGAAGTCCAGCTCGGATTAATTCCCGCTGCTGGCGGCACTCAGCGTCTCTACCGATTGATTGGGCTTAAACATGCGTTGCCGCTAATTTTAGCCGGTACCCGTGTTCGTCCGGACAAGGCTCTAAAACTTGGTTTAGTAGACCGAGTAGTCGACCCTGCGGTCGTATTAGACACGGCTATTAGCCTTGCGAGTTCAAAACAAAATATAACAAAAAAAAGACGCCCGACTTTGGAAAGTTGGATGGAACTCCCTGTAATAAACAAAATTGCTCTCGCGAAGGTCAAAAAGGAAACTCTGAAAAAAACGCGAGGTCATTACCCCGCACCACTCGCTATTTTAACTTGTATCGAAACTGGCCTTCGTCATGGTCTACGAAGGGGACTCGAAGCAGAAGCAAGCTGTTTTGCAACTCTTGCGGTAGGCCAGGTATCGAAAAACCTCATTTGGCTGTTTTTAGCTACGAACCAACAGAAAAAAACCGAGTCTCCCAACATTGCGAAGTTGGGAGTTATTGGTGCCGGCTTGATGGGTGAAGGTATCGCTGCAGTTTCTTTGCCTCTCAGTAGCGTAGTACTTAAAGATGTTTCGGACCAATCGCTCGAAAAGGCACGAAGTGGCATTTCCAGTTTTCTTGAGAAACGCAACAAAGGGGCTCTCACTTCTAAATTATCGACCACCACATCTTATGAACCACTCAAGGATTGTGACTTTATCGTTGAAGCGGTTTTTGAAGAGATCGACCTTAAGAAGACAATTTTAGCAGACATTGAAAGCGTTGTTAGTTCCGCGACTGTATTCGCTTCGAACACTTCCGCACTACCAATTCACGCAATTGCAAAAAATGCGAAACATCCTGAACGTGTCATAGGAATGCATTACATTTCGCCAGTCCAAAAAATGCCTCTTCTTGAAATAGTGGTGGCTGAACGCACCTCGCAAGAGGTCGTGGAAAAAGCCCGCCGCTATGGCGCCGCCCAAGGAAAAACGGTCATTGTCGTGAAAGATAAGCCCGGTTTTTACACCACCCGCATTCTAGCCCCTCTGCTCAACGAAGCAATGTTGCTTTTGGAAGAGGGAGTTCGCATTGAGGCGGTCGACGCGGCAATGAAGAGCTTTGGTTTTCCTGTCGGTCCCGTTTTGTTGCTCGACGAAGTGGGAATTGATGTCGGCGGTCACGTGGCACACGATCTGGGATTGGCTTTTGGATCTCGGTGGGGACGAACCAGTGAAGCCTTAGGCAAACTGGTTAAAGACGGTTACTTGGGCAAAAAGAATCAAAAAGGCTTTTACACCAAAGATAAACGCCCCAACGACGCGGTATACCGTTACTTCGGCAATCCCCCGGTCAAAACGATTAGCTCACCCGACATTTATGACCGCGTAGCTCTAGTCATGGTTAATGAAGCGCTCTTCTGTTTGCAGGAAGGGGTTATCGCCGAACCAAAAGACGGGGATCTTGGCGCTATTCTAGGACTGGGTTTTCCACCCTTCCGCGGCGGACCGTTCCACTATTTAGATCAAATCGGATTACACGTTGCGGTAGAAAAAATGCGCCGCCTTTCCACCCTGCACGGTAAACGCTTTGAGCCCGCGCCGGTTCTCGTCGAAATGGCCAAACGCGGTGAGCGGTTCTACAAAGGGCTTCGGTAGATATACTTAGTTAAGCTCTCTGAACTTTGACGGATATCGTGAGTCGAAACCGGGCCATCACTTCACCGTCCACTTCCGCTCGGACGGCTACGGGGGCGTTTTCCCGCTCACCAGAGCTGACCGCCTTATCAATGAGTGCTTTAACGACCGAACCCTCATCACAAACGAAGTGAACATCCTTCATTGGGCGCTTCAAAAATTCGGCTGAAAAGTCCTTAAATATTATGGAGGCACGCTTGCCATAGGGTTGAATAAGCTTCATGGCCAAAATGCCGCCCGCACAATCGGCACCCGTGCAAAGTGCCCCGAAATACATTGATCCGAGGTGGTTCCGGGTCCGGTAGGAGAGCGGAACCTTTACTACTGCCCGCTGATCAGTAAATTCAATTACCGTGGGGCGTACGAAAAAGATCATCGGAATTTTTAACAATCCGAAGGTTCTTAGAAAAACGGTGTTTTTTATGACTTTGGTTAAGGATGTCTCCAGCATGGCCTTCATGCTGCCACCCCAAATAAAGACCGTCAAATTCCGTCTTCCGTTACTTATTTATAACCCTATGCAATATTTACGTAGCTTTTTAGTCGTGAACCTTGCTATGTACCCTCTCGTTATAGTGACTGCTGACTTTGAGAGTCTTGATGCGTAGTGCTCATGTCCTCTTAAGTGGCTACCTAGCCTTATAAGGAGGTTTCATGGGTAAAAAACTATTCGTAGGTAATCTACCATTTTCCGCAACCGATTCGTCGCTTGAGCAAATTTTTGCACAAGTGGGAACGGTGGAATCCGCAAAAGTGATTTCAGATCGCGACACGGGCCGAAGCAAAGGCTTCGGATTCGTAGAAATGTCGTCTGATGCTGAAGCAGCTGACGCAATCGCACGTTTCAACGGCGCTGATCTTGAAGGTCGCGCTATGACTGTAAACGAAGCTCGTCCAATGGCTCCACGTGAAAATCGTGGCGGCGGCGGCGGCTTCGGCGGCGGCTTCGGCGGCGGCGGCGGTGGTCGTGGCGGCCGTGGTGGCTTCGGTGGCGGCGGCGGTGGACGCGGTCGTTACTAAGTCCTAATTTAATCAAGGTTCTCAAAGGGCCTCCTAAAAAGGGGGCCCTTTGGAAACCACACGCGACTGCTCGTCCCTCCTGACTTGATTCGTCGCGTATCTCTTGCGACGAAAGCAAAAAATACATGAATTCTTTTAAAGACCTGTCTCTTCCAGAGGCGCTGCAAAGCACGCTCTCTGCAATGAATTACTCTGTTCCTACACCTATCCAAGCCAAGGCCATTCCAATTGCAATGGCTGGGCGCGACCTCGTAGGTTGTGCGCAAACCGGAACCGGTAAAACCGCTGCTTTTTGCGTTCCGATGATATGCAGCCTAATAAAAACACCCGCTAAAACTGCACTAATTCTCGCTCCGACTCGCGAACTTGCGATGCAAATTGAAGAAGTGTTTAAAAAATTAACTGCGCGGCACCAAGATTTAAAAATTGCGCTATTGATTGGCGGCGCGTCGATGGGTTCTCAGTTCCGAGCGCTTCGAAATCGACCGCGCGTGATTGTCGCAACCCCTGGCAGATTGAATGATCACTTGCGCCAAAGAAGCGTGACACTCGATAGTGTCGGAATCCTTGTTTTAGACGAGGCGGATCGAATGCTCGACATGGGGTTCGCTCCCCAGTTGAATCAAATTTTGAAATTTGTACCTAAAAATCGGCAGACGCTCTTGTTTTCGGCGACAATGCCTTCCGATATTCAACAACTGGCTATGCGGTACATGCAGAATCCAGAACGTGTGACTATTGGCACCGTTTCTCAGCCCGCAGTCACGATTGACCAATCAGTGGTTCAAACGACTCAGGCGACTAAGAACAATGTGCTCATCGACGAAGTCACATCACGTGACGGCTCAATTTTAATTTTTGCTCGGACCAAACGCCGAACCGATCGCTTGGCTCGTTTTCTTTATGATAGTGGTCACAAAGTAAGTCGTATTCACGGCGATCGAACTCAAAAACAAAGAAATGACGCAATTGACGGATTCAAGCATGGAAAATTTCGAATTCTCGTTGCCACTGACATTGCGGCCCGTGGAATTGACATCTCCCACATTGCTCACGTCATCAATTATGATCTACCGGCGGTAGCGGAAGATTACATTCACAGAATTGGCCGCACGGGAAGAGCAGGAGCAGAAGGCAAAGCACTTAGTTTTGTCACACCTGAAGAAAAGCCTCTTTGGAAAGATATCACCCGTCTGTTGGCGAAAAAAAATGTCTCGGTGAATGCTAGGACGCTTCAACAATAGTATCGATATGGCTTCGCGAGCTTTACTTATTCTCGCTAGTCTTACCTTAATTCTTGATGTTGCTACAGCTAAAGCAGCGCTCGAATGCGGAACCGTGTTATCTCGTGGCTCTGGCGAAATCACCGCTTTAGCAACAAATCATACGGGCGATCGAATTGCCACGGCGTCTGTTAATTCTTCTGACGGCAGACATTCGACCTTCACTGCAATTACGGTGTGGAACCAAAGCGGTGAAGCATTGGCAAAGAACGTACTCGATCGTACGTTAATTACTGCCCTTGCGTTTGATCCAACCGCACGAGCAGTCGCCGCCGGTGATTCTGACGGCGTTATATACTTGATGACCGCCGACAATCAGTCTGCTTTGAAAAGTAGTCCTCCAAGTACAAATACCGTTCAAGTTGCCGACCACAGTGACATTTTCAGAAGACGCCCAACAAGCGGGGCCTGTCAGGTGATCTCATTTTCGAAGAAACAGCTCATAGCCGGCACGAACACAGGTTGTTTGGTAAAGGCAGACTATCGCGTTCACTCTAATAAAACCGTTTTTCTAGGAACGCAAAACGCCTTACTAAATACAAGTTCAAGTGAGTCGGGGGCGGCACCACATCCTACTAGATTTATCGATGCGAAATCTGGTCTCGTATTGTCTGCTGGCGAATCCAGCGTACTAATACACAACCACTTTTTTTCCGGCGGAAAACCTGAGTTCGAAAAGACGGTGGGTATTCCCATGCTTTCCGAAAAGTTTACACCGGAAACAGTAACTGCAATCTCGCGGTTAGATAACAGTTCAATCTTCGCGATTGCTGGCAACTACGGCTCTATTCGCTTTTTAGACACGACCACCAATAAATTATTAGATTGGCGGTTTACTTTACCTCATCTGCGCCCATTCCTGACCAACCCGGACCATCGAATTCCTCGTTTAGTGGTTAAAGAGCTTTTGTATTCCGCGGAACGGAACTTATTAATAGCGGTAGGCTTTGAAACTGTTAGAATCAATAATTTGATATTTAAAAAAATCGATGGCGTACGATTTATTGCTATCGACCTGCTAAGGGGTACTTTAAAAAAGGACTGGTTCGAAACTTTTGAGAATAGAAACGATAACGTTCAGAACTTTACATCTCTCCAGTTCGACCACCCCGTTGCCATCAGTGCAGATCGGAAAACTCTATTCTTTGGTTCTTTAAAGGCTGGCTCCATTTTTAGGTTTCAGGTTGAACAGTTGTTTGATTTCGCTGATCGCAAAGAAACGTTCAATCAATAGTTCTTAATAGCAGAATGGTTTTGCCATCATCGGCAACTACCTTTGACTGATGACACCAATTGAAAGGACATGCCTCGAAATCCTTTCGATTGGTAAGAACCCAGGCGTCGGTGAATATTGCTTCCTCGAATTTATAGTAGTGTGGGATTCGCACCGTTCGCTGGTTTAAGGTCCAGTGAAATTTCTTTTGCAGGCGATTATCGTCATTAGGTGTTCTCGAAAGCACTATCGGCAGATCTCGTTTGGTAAGTATTGTTTGAGAAAAGTATTCCACTTCGGGAGTGCGATTTTTGTGTAGTTTTGGACCAAACAACGAAACAAATGCGAAAAAGATACCACTTGCAATGAGAATTCCGACTCGCCACCGGGACCACTGCCTTTCAACGATTTTAAAGGTGTAAGCAGCCGTAAAAACCGCAAAAAAAGCAAAGCTCGGTTGCACATAGTAATCGAGTTTAAAATGCGCCATCGAAAAACCAGCAAAAAATCCCAGTCCGAAAATGAGTGCATCACGCTCCAGCCCACCCACCCAATCGGCTATCCTCAATCTGCGCACTGCCAGAACAAATAGAGGCAACACTGGCCAGTACTGACGCACCAAGACTCGAAAATAAAATAAAAAATCAAACGAATTACTTTCTTCTCGGCCTTCGACCATGCTGTTGAGAACTTGTTCTGATAAGTATCTTTTTAAAAAATCACCGAATACTTCGCCCCTCGCTAAAAATACCAACGAAATGTAAAATAAGAACAAGGGCACAAAAAACGAAGCGGCGTGTCGTCTTGAAGACTTCTGTAGGAATTTCCAGCCGAAAAAAACAAATGGCCAAAGCGCAACCATTCCCTTAGTCAAAAAGGCCATAATTACCGCACTCGAACAAAGAATGGCGTAAATAGGCTTGGCTTTTTTTCGGAAGCGGCACCACGACAAAAATGCGCCGATTAAAAATATATTCAGAAGAGGCTCGATGTTTCCGGCGACCGAACCTTGGTAAAATCCGACCGTCACCAGCAACATTAAACAAGCAAAAAGAGCTTGGCCTTTTTTTTCAAAAATCGACTTTCCAGCGAAATACAGCAGCAAGACTCCAATGGTTACCAGAACTCGATTCACCATGATGAATTGCAGATCTCCAACCCCGAAGAGTTTAAAAACTAAGGCGACAAGCCACACATATAGCGGTGGATGATCAGCCAGGGCGTGTCCCTGATAGTAGATGGGGAACCAGGTGGCCCGTTCTAGGACCTCGCGCGCCATGCTCGCGCGATGAGCACCATCGGGCGTCGGCATGGATTGATCCCATATCCCAGCGAAATAAATGAATAAGGCGACCCCTAAGAGGAGCCACTCATCTCTAATAAAAACGGTGGAAAGTTTTTTCACACAACCTTCACAACTAAGGCTTCTTTGGCAGCCAACGAAGTCTGAAAATCTTTTGGTAAATTCTGCGTAATAGAATCAAAAATTGCTCTCATGATGTCTGACTTCCATTGGTCTCGTCGAGCAATAAGACTGACTTCGCGCATGGGAGATGGAGTTTCAAATTCGCGTACATATTTTTTCCGTTCAGGAGGTGACAGGGTATTTAAAAACAATTGTGGAATTAGGGTGTACCCGTGTCCTTTTTGAACAAGGTATCGGAGTGTCTCTAGATTTCCACCTTCAAAATAAATATTTTTGAATACTCCCTTTTGATTTTTTAGAGAACATAAGCGAATCATTTGATTTCTTAAGCAATGCCCGTCTTGAATTAACCAAATTCCGGTTCCGTCGATATCGTCTTGCTTGACGCGAGTTTTTTTTGAGAGTGGGTGGTTTTCTGAAACGTATAAATAGAATTTTTCGTAAAACATTGGTTCTTCATTTAAACCCTGTTCATTTAACGGGGTGGCCAATACCGCTGCATCAAGAAGATCTTTTTTCAATTCAGCCACTATAGACTCGGTCTTCATTTCATCTACATGTAGTTTGACCTTAGGGTAGGTTATCGAAAACTTTTCGAGGAATAGCGGCAATAGATACGGAGCAATAGTAGGAATTACTCCAAGCCGAAATTCTCCACTCACCTCCTTTTCGTCTTTTTTGGCATGGGCCATCATGCGCTCGTGCTCCCGAAGCACTGCCCTGGCTGACTCAATAAAGCGCGCTCCTTTTTCGGTCGGCACAATGGGTTTCTTCACCCGATCAAACAGCGGGAAACCAATCTCGTCTTCTACTTTCATAATCTGCATGCTTAAACTTGGTTGCGAGACATGACAGGCCTGAGCCGCTTCGCCGAAATGCCTTAATTTATCGACTGTTACGATATATTGCAGTTGAGTGATTGTGGGCAAATCGCACCTCTCTCGTAATAGTTTTTATCTATCATATGATAAAAACGATATATTATACATATGACACAAAAAGGCCGAGAATCAAAACATAACGATCTTAAAAATAAGGAGGATCACGTTATGTTAGGAATAGGAAAGAAGTTTCCAGAATTTAAATTGAAAGCAGTTGTCTCAACTGAAGCAAAGAATGCCTTTAAAGACGTAACCAATAAAACTTTCGCTGGAAAGTGGTTGGTTGTGTTCTTCTACCCGAAAGACTTTACATTTGTGTGTCCTACCGAAATTAAGGGGTTTGCGGATCTTCATTCCGAATTCAAGGAACGCGACACCGAAGTATTGGCCGCTAGCACCGATTCGGAGTTCGTCCATTTAGCTTGGCGACAGAGCCATGGTGATTTGAAGAACTTACCCTTCCCAATGCTTTCGGATATAAAACGTGAACTATCCGGTAGCCTCGGAATTTTGGACGAAAACGAGGGCGTGGCACAACGTGCTACTTTTATTGTAGACCCCCAAGGCATTATTCGTTTTGTCTACGTTACGGATTTAAGCGTTGGAAGAAATCCCAACGAAGTGCTCCGAATTTTGGATGGCTTGCAAACCGACGAACTTTGCCCCTGCAACTGGGAAAAAGGCGAAGAAACTATCAAGGTTTAAGGAGCAACCACTATGAGCATCTCGTTATTAAGGGACTCCCTTAAAGACTATGCCCGCGACATCAAACTCAATCTCGGAAGCGTTCTCACGGAGGAGGGCGCACCGGGCTTGACCAAGAGTCAAATCCTGGGCACTGCCCTTTCTTGCGCCTATGCGACAAAAAATTCAAAAGTCATTGAAGCGCTGGAGGGTGACGTTCGTTCGGTTGTTGCCCCAGAAACCCTAGAATCTGCCAAAGCCGCAACCACGATCATGGCTATGAACAACGTCTACTATCGCACCGTTCACCTAAGTGAAGACAAAGACCTGCGAAGTCTGCCGGCGCGTCTTCGTATGAACGTTATTGGAAAACCGGGTATAGCCAAAGTCGACTTCGAACTAATGTGCTTGGCCGTATCTGCCATGAGTGGCTGCGGCGCGTGCATCAATTCGCATATATCCGAAGTAAAAAAGGCTGGAATTTCAACCGAAGGCGCCCAGTCGGCGATCCGAATCGCCTCGGTTATCAATGCCCTGGCGCAGGCCGCAACGATCGGCTAGAGTCGGGGAAGCAATAAAGGAAGGTTTCTTATGAAAAACATGAATACGATCGACATTGGGATACCCGAGGGTGACCGCAAAGCAATCGCAGAGGGTCTCTCTCGCCTACTAGCAGATTCTTACACCCTTTATTTGAAGACTCACAATTTTCATTGGAACGTCACGGGACCAATGTTCCAAACATTGCACTTAATGTTCGAAGCCCAGTATACTGAGCTATCCACCGCTGTGGACTTGATCGCCGAACGAATTCGCGCTCTAGGGTTTCCGGCTCCCGCAACGTACAGCGAGTTTTTAAAGCTCACTTCAATTAAAGAACCGATTGGCGTGCCGGCAGCAAAAGACATGATCCGTCAACTAGTAGAGGGCCAAGAAGCCGTTGTTCGTACGGCTCGATCAATTTTTCCTGCGGTTGAAAAAGCGCACGACGAAGCGAGCGCGGATCTTTTGACTCAGCGTATGCAGTTGCACGAAAAAACGGCATGGATGTTACGCAGCCTGCTCGAAGAGTAAGCAATGAAGAGTCCTTGTAAAGTAGTCATTCTAGCCGGTGGGCGTGGTACTCGATTCCAAGAGGAAACGGAATTGAAACCTAAACCCATGATCGAAATCGGTGGCAAACCGATTTTATGGCACGTCATGAAAATCTACAGTCATTTTGGATTTAATGATTTCGTCATTTGCCTTGGCTACAAGGGCTACATGATCAAAGAGTATTTTCAGAACTACGCTCTTCACAATAGCGACGTAACAGTTGACCTAGAATCCGGACGTACCGAGGTTCACTATCGCCGGGCGGAGCCATGGAGAGTAACTCTAGTAGATACAGGGGAAGACTCTATGACCGGAGGACGGTTGCTGCGAGCTAAACCTTACCTAGAAGACGCCCCTCTGTTCATGCTGACCTACGGCGACGGACTGGGTAACGTGGATATTTCCAAACTCCTCGCCTTTCACAAAGAGCTCGGACGGGCGGCAACTGTCACCGCCGTTCAACCACCAGGCCGTTTCGGTGCACTTCATTTCGGCACTGATCATAAAGTAACAAGCTTTACGGAAAAACCAATCGGTGACGGCGGTCGAATCAGTGGTGGCTTTTTTGTCTTCAGTCAAAACATCTTTAAAAGGATTACTGATGACACTACGATATTGGAGCAGCACCCTCTTAAATCGCTTGCCGCCGACGGAGAACTCGCGGCCTTCAGGCACGATAGTTTTTGGCACCCGATGGACACCCTTCGAGATAAAAATTTGCTTGAAGATCTTTGGGCCACCGGGAAAGCCCCCTGGAAATTATGGTAGAACTCGACGTCTATAAAAATCGACGAGTTCTCGTTACTGGCCACACGGGTTTTAAAGGCAGTTGGTTGTGTCTCTGGCTCACCAAGCTCGGTGCCAAAGTTTATGGCTATGCTTTGCCAGAAGAAAATGGCCCCGCCGCTTATTCGGCACTCGAAATTCGAAATTGTTTGGCAGATGAGGCACTCGCAGATCTTCGAAATATCGAAGAACTCAGTACCTTTGCTGAAAAGGTAAGTCCCGAAATTATTTTCCACCTTGGTGCGCAGGCGCTAGTTCGAAAATCCTTTATTCAACCGCTCGAAACGATTCAGACCAACATTCTAGGCACGGCTCATATTTTAGAGATACTGCGAAAAAAAAAGGTGCCCGCTGTTATAGTTACGAGTGACAAGTGTTACGAGAACCTTGAAACAGGAAAGTCCTACGTCGAGACCGATCCGATGGGCGGATACGATATTTACAGCATGTCGAAGGGTTCTTGCGAATTACTGACAGCATCCTATCGACGTTCATTCGATCTAAATGTGGCAAGCGCTCGAGCGGGTAACGTGATCGGCGGTGGCGATTTCGCAGAAGATCGCATATTACCCGACTGTGTTCGCTCTGCCCGCGCGAAAAGACCCGTTTTATTGAGAAACCCAGATAGCGTGCGACCTTGGCAACACGTATTAGACCCAATCAGCGGCTACCTCACACTCGGGGCCCAGCTACTCGGGCCGGACTCCATTGGGTTTCGAGAGGGCTGGAACTTTGGGCCGGAACTGACTTCTACGATCACTGTACGCAAACTGGTAGAAACTTTTTTTGAGTACTATGGTCCAGGCGAAATTCAAATCGACCAAGAGAAACAGCCACACGAAGCCAAACTCTTGCACCTCGACATAAATAAAGCCAAGAACCGCCTTCGCTGGGCCCCTCGATGGAACGTTCAAGAAGCAGTATCAGAAACCAGCCTTTGGTATCGGAATTTCGATTCCGGTGGAATGATGAAAAATTATAGCTTAGACCAAATTTCACGTTACGAACGGAGCGAGAAATGAAAATAGGAATGATAGACGGCGTTGTTATTACTCCGAAAAAGAAAATTGTAGATGATCGAGGAGCGATTTTTCACATGCTTCGCAACGACGAACCTGTTTTCTCGAAATTTGGAGAAATCTATTTTAGCAAGGTTCACCCTGGAGTCGTTAAAGCCTGGCATATTCACCGCTCTATGACTCTGAATTATTTTTTAGTGACTGGAAGTGTTCGATTGGCACTATTTGATGATAGAGAAAGTTCACATTCCCGTGGCGTCTTTCAGGAAATTTATCTCGACGAATCCGATAGTAAGCTTGTAACTATACCGCCCTTAGTGTGGAACGGATTTAAAGGTCTTGGTTCTAACAGTTCCATTGTTGCTAATTGTTCGACTGAACCACACGATCCTGAAGAAATTTCTCGCCGACCATTCGATGATATCTATTTTAAGTACGATTGGAGTCAAAAGAACGGATGACCTCGTCAATACGTGAAACAGTAATTGCGGCTGCACGGCAGTACTTTCGCAGCGAACATCGGTCGCCTGATTTTGTTGCTGGAAAAACCTTTATTCCTGCCGCAACAAAAGTAATGGATGAAGAAGACCTAGTTAATCTAGTGGAATCTTCTCTGGATCTGTGGCTTACCGCGGGACGCTTCGCTCGCGAATTCGAAAAAGAATTGGCAGCATTTTTCGGAATGAAAACTTCCGCAGTGCTTGTCAATAGCGGGTCCAGTGCAAATTTGTGTGCACTCAGTAGTCTAGGGGCACCCATGCTAGAAACCATGGGACAGAAACCGCTTCTTCCAGGTGACGAGGTCATAACCGCGGCTGCGGCATTTCCGACCACTGTAAATCCCATACTTCAAAACGGATGGGTTCCGGTATTCATTGATGTAGACTCTAGAACTCTCAACTCTTTGCCGGAAGCAGTCATGGCGGCAAAATCGCCGCGAACCAGAGCTGTTATTTTAGCCCACACTCTTGGGAATCCTTTTCGGGCAGATTTATTGGCCGAGTGGTGTAAAAAAGAAAATCTATTTTTAATTGAAGATTGCTGCGACGCTCTGGGAGCTCAAATCATAGACCGTGGTAACGTAGGAACTTTTGGGCATTACGCAACCGCTAGTTTCTACCCGGCCCACCACATTACTATGGGCGAAGGTGGCGCAGTAATATCAGCAAATGCCAAATTGCGACGAGTGGCCGAAAGCTTGCGTGACTGGGGCAGAGATTGCTGGTGCGAGCCCGGGCAGGACAACACCTGTAAAAAAAGGTTTTGTTGGCAACTCGGTGATTTGCCCTACGGCTACGACCATAAATACACCTATTCTAATATTGGCTATAATTTAAAAGCCACTGACATGCAGGCCGCTGTTGGACTCTCGCAGCTTAAGAAACTTTCAGGATTTGTAGAAAAACGCAGAGCTAACTGGAGCGCGCTATACAAGGGCGTGACCCAATCACCTGTACTTAGAAATAAACTCATTCCCGTTGAACCTACAACGGGGACCAATCCGAGTTGGTTTGCCTTTCCAATGCATTGTGCTGAAGGTTTAGAGCGCGAAAAAATCACGACCTATTTGGAACAACACCTTGTGGGCACGCGTTTGCTTTTTGGCGGCAACATACTGAAACAACCCGCATACAAAAAATCTTCGTTTCGTGTCGTAGGCGACTTAAAAAATACCGACGCCATCATGCGAGATACCTTTTGGATTGGAACCCATCCAGCGATTAGCGACAAACACATTACTTATATGCTTGAACAACTCGAACAGGCGGTTCGTAGTTTTTAGCTTTAAATATTTCGGACTAAATTTTCAGGCTGTTCACATGTGTCGCGCATCTTCATTAGCTGCTCGAAAACCGCACTCGGAAGTTCCTGTCTCTCTCGAAGAGCCCAGGTCAATCCCTGGGTTCCGCTTAAGAGGTACCCGCCGAATAGTTTGAAGTCCTTGGGGCCACCCAAAATCATACGTTTAATGGATCCGACATAAAATCTAGCCGAGTAGTTAAGCGCTGAACCCAATGGGTAATATTTCCAACGAACCCAGAATTCATTTCTTCGAATTAGAGCGTCGTACAACTTTGCTCGGTCACTCGAAGGGGCGGTCTTGTGATAGGCAACAGCTTCAGAGTAGTATCGAATTTGATCCATTCGAAAACGATTAAAGACTCGTAAAGTAAAGTCCCATTCATTCACATAAATAAAGAGCCGCTGATCGAACCCCCCCAGGCCTAAAAATGCCTCGCGAAGTACCAGAAAACAACAACCGTTAAATTGCACCATTTGTTGCCCGCCGCCGGGCAGCTCGGGCTCTGCATGAATAGGGTTATCGAACATCGTAGTTTGGGTAGTTGCATCTAATATTCTAGCACCACCAACCACTAGATCTGGATAATCCTGAATCGCTTTTTTAAACACTTTTATCGCATTTCGATCAAGCGTTACGTCACTATCTACAGCCATTACATATTTTGCTTGGCTCTTTTTAAATCCCAGATTGTAACCCGCGATGCCGATATTGTTTTCTATTCGGACAACATGTACCGGAAAGGAATACTTCGAACTATCGATCGTAAGTGGCCTATTGCTGCCATTGTCGATTAGCCAAACATTTTTGGGCATTTCGCTTTGAATTTGAATCGAATCGAGCAAATTTTTTACATCATTTTCTCGATTGTAAACTAGACTCACGATGTCCATAGAAACTCGTAGAATTTGAATGGCGGAGAGAGTGGGATTCGAACCCACGTTACGTGTTACCGTAAACACGCTTTCCAAGCGTGCGCCTTCAGCCACTCGGCCATCTCTCCGCAAAAAGGCAAAACCAACGCTTAACTTTTGACCCAACCAGAAGCAAGTGGGTTCTCAACAAAAATCTATAAAACAGCCGGTCCGTTAGTTAGTATCGATCTATGAGCCTGTCCCCTCATTTTGGCGTCCGATTCGCCCCTTCGCCTACCGGAAGGTTTCATGTTGGCAACCTACGAACCGCCTGGATTTCCCACTCTTTGGCCCGAGTTAGGCAGCAACCGTGGATCGTTCGGTTCGAAGACATAGATACTCCGAGAGTTTTACCTGGAGCTATGGATCAACAACTATCAGATCTCGCAACGTTGGGTATGGTGCCCGATACCATCGTCGTTCAAAGCAAGCTTTTAAACCGACATAAGGACGTATTTTCCTTGGCCGTTAACTCGGGGCAAGTTTACCCCTGCACTTGTTCACGCGCAGAGGTACAGCGGGCTCTGGCCAATCTTGCCTCTGCACCGCACGAAATTGAACCCCTCTATGATGGTACCTGTCGGGCTACAAGATGGGATCCAGTACAAATATTAAAAAGACCTGAGAACCGCCAAATCGCTTGGAGATTTCGAAGTCCACCGGATTCGGGGCATCAAGACTTCATCGTAGCCAGAACGACCGGAGGCATCTCTACCGTAGCGCCGTCCTACCATTTCGCGTGCGCTATCGACGATTACGACGGTAATTACGGACTCCTCGTACGGGCCTGGGACCTGGCTCCGGCCCGGCTGATACAAAAAGCAATCTATGATTGGCTCTCGTCGAAGGAAATACCCCGGGTTTACCCTGAAATTTTTCACACTTCTTTGGTCACTGATAATGACGGTCGACGCCTTGAAAAAAGGACGAAAGGGGTCACGCTCGAAGAACTATTGGCCAGTGGACACGACGTAGGCGGTCTTATCCTGCTTTTCGAACGTTCTTTTGCGGTGGTGGGCCCGTTGTCCGACGGCGAACGTCATCAGCAAATCACCCTCAGCAGCCTCGGTATCGTAAACTAATCGCTTTGCTTGACACCGATCATAGTTCAAATCATAACTGGACCTTAATGAACCAATCTCTACGCAAAAAAACTGTTGGCCTATTTTTGGTACTCATTAACCTTCTGTGCATGCACTCTTCAGCGCAGCAAAAAGATAAAACAATTTTAGGAATGATCTCCCAACGAAATGCCCAATCCGATCAACAGGCCAACTTAACTCAGGGTTTTTTCGAGGTCGGCGGCAGTCTCGGATTTCATAACACCTTCAAAAACGGCGACGATTATTCCCACCTAATTCTGTCTTTTGTATCTGAGTACTTCGTAATTGATCGACTTTCCCTGGGCGGACAATTTAGCCACTATTCGACACGTGGCTTTAACGAAACGGCCATTGGTCCCTCTGGCAAGTATTACTTTTTTCAGAAGGATTCCTTCGCTCCTTTCGGAGGACTTGCAGTCCTTTACAACAACTCAAACGATTTTCGTTATTACTTCAGTACGAAAGCAACTTTTGGTTTTAAGTATTTTGTCACACCCGCGGTTGGAATTGTAAGCAGTCTATCTTGGTTTCATCTCTTTGGTGGCAATCGCTTTGATTCGCGCGCTACATTAAACCGGGTTTCCCTTGAAATGGGCTTGTCGGTTCACCTGTAACCTGTCGTCGATAAAATCGCCCGAGTAACACCACCAGTATTAGATAAGTTGGAACATTGGCGTAAGCGCTCCAAAGTGCTCCACCGAATTTCGCGGCTACTCCGTAAATAATCGCAGCTACGATTAGCCAGGGCAGGAATATTTCTTTCGATATGGCTTTAAGCGAACAGCGTGCACCTATATAGGTGGTTAATGGATGGGTTACACACAGAAGCAGTACGCCCGCCAATTGCCAGCGAAATAGTGTTAGCGCTAAATCCACATTTTCGACGCTAATTTTTCCGCGACCTACGGCATTTAAAATTTCTAGGGCGAAGAAATGCCCAAAAAGGTACAAACTACCGCACAGGGTTACAAAACCTAGGATCATTTTTTTTAAAAGTTTTGCCTCTTCTAAAAAAGATGCGTTTCCAGCGTTGCGCCCCAGATACACTCCGAACGGATTGACCAATGCTACCGGGAGAACCTGGAAAAAATTCGCGCTCTTTAAAGTAATGGAATAAACACCCACAGTTTCCAATGCAACACCGAGATTCCCTAGGAAAAAAGTATCAAGTGTTTGAATAAACTGAGCCATTACTCCATTTAGATGTATCCACAGTACCGTGGAAGAAAGAATGGCTTTCATCCGCTGCAAATATTTTCCGAAATTTTCTTTTGAAACTTTAAATGCGCCTCTTAGCGGCACTCCCCAGACCCACCCGAATAGTACGTAGATTAATATCGCGGTTCCCGATATGGCGCTTGCGTCTCCCGGCCGAAGGCGTGCGACACCAATTATAGCTCCAATAAGCACCAATCTCTGCACTGCGCCAATTAAGGCTACCCACTTCGTTCTTAGTTCGAATCTAAGTATCTCCCGCAAAAAACCGTAAAACGCCTGTGAGAGCGGCAAGGCAAAAGCAAAAATCACAATTGCAAATCGTACTGTCCAATTCATGTCATTCGGAATTAAGGAAATAGCGAATGCAAACATCAACGCTACAAACATCTTAATATAATTAAACTGACGATAAACCGAGAGCTCCCGCGCCAATGAACCCTGGTTCTTGAGCCTATTGTAGTCACGATAGAGCGCCAACTCTAACGAGGGCAAAAACAAGAGTGCAATACCAGTCCAACTTTGATAAATTGAAAAAAGACCAAACTGTTCAGTGGAAAAAATCCGAATGAGCACAATCGTTACAATTGCGTCCAATATTCGAGTGCTCGCGTGCTCCGCTAGCGTCCAAAAGGTATGCAGCGACCAAGCCAAAAAGTTTCTCTTCATTCTTAATTTGAGACTCGCACAGGCATGACTAAATTCAAACTGTTTCACTCACTTAATCAGAATAAAATTGAATTTCTCTGCCTCGCTGCCCTTACTATGGCCATGGTTCCCCTGCTGCTCACCGGTCATTACTTTTGTTCGGACTGGCTAAACCACCTGTGGCCCGTCGGTTACATTTCGAATTACTTTAGATCACATCTGTGGATCCCCGATGTAGTTTCAACTAATAATTTTATCGGACTACCGTACCACGTTTTTTATGGACGATGGCTCTACATTTTCGGTGGACTACTCGGTGCGCTTTTCCAACCGGAAGTCGGACTTCGACTTGTTTTATTTTTTTCGTTTTTTTTCCAGGCCGCGTCTGTATTTCTCGCATTTCGCAGCTTAGGACACCAACGTGACACCAGCGCTTTTGCGACGGTTGTCGTGAGCATCAGCACCTACTCGCTCACAAATCTATACCACCGAGCAGCTTTACCAGAGTATGTTGCAACCGCGTCAATAATTACTACGATCGCTCTTACGGTTCTATTGGCCAATACTCGTCAAACACCTCACAAGATTTTTTACTTTTTTTCCTTAGTTTTGGCCTTGGTTTGGGCAACCGGAAACCATCCTATTACTACACTGTATTTTGGATTAGTTGCATCCCTACTATTTTTAGTACTTCAAATTTTTGCTCCCAGTCTAATCAAAAACAACTTTCGAATCCTGCTGATTTTATCTTTTGCGGGGGCAATAGCATTTGCTATTAATTTTTCATCATATTACGCAATAATTCGCTACAAATCAGATCTTCATATTTCTACTACTTCGATACTTAATTTTATTGAGTCAGTAGATACGATCGTCACTCGTTTGTTTCCGATACCGTTTGATAAACGGTCTTTAATTAATGGCACTAAAATTGATACACCCTATCTTGAAACTCAAATTAACGGCGCACTACTGTTGTTAGTCCTCCTTGGAATTAGAACCAAAACCTTAAAACCATTTAAATTTGCGTGTCTTGGGCTGGCTGGCATTTTTTTGTGGTTATCGGTGAGTAATACAGGCTGGAATTTTATACCGAGCAGTTTGACCATAGTACAGTTTCCCTATCGCCTAGTTACGTATGTGAATCTTTTTCTCTTTTTGGCTCTCTTAGGAACAAACCTAGAAAAACATAGGAGGACCATTGCTCCTCTTATGGTTTATATTCTGATAGGTCTGATTATTAAATTAGTTCATGTAGGTGCTGTAAAAACTGACAAATCCAAGGTGGGAGTAGGCAATGATAAATCTTACTTAACTTGGATCAACGATACCGGCCCTTTAAAAAATTACACCACCACTGGCCCTTGGTCTCAAATAGACAATGCAGATTTAAAAACCGCGAAAACAACGAATCTAACGATAACGGTAAACAGCCCTCATTTTGGTGAGGTTCCATCTGCCCTGGCCGCAGAATCAGGGTGGCATTTGACTAATGTTTCAGCCTTTCCTTGGAATCACATTTACGTCAATGGAGAACGAGCAAAGGACCTTTTAAGAAATGATGGAAGAATTGCAGTTCATATTTCCCAATCTAAGTCACGGTTGGATCTAGCGGTAACCCCCGACAAAACCTGGTACCGATTGAATATAATATCGTATCTTTTTTTAATTGCAGCACTAACAGGGTTTGTCGGCAGCTTTATCTTGCTACTACGGTCCATGCTCCGAACGAAAGGCCTTTGGGCCTAAAACCCAAACTCACCCAGTTGTCACAATAGCGACTGTATAAAACCAAAGTGTTTTTGGATGTATTTGCAAAAAAATCAAACTCACTCTCGGTGGTGCGCAGATAGTCGACCTTGAAATCAGAAGCGCATTTATTTTCGCCTAATAGATAACGACTGAGTTGCTGCGAGCCTTCGTGACAGTTGGAAACCAATTTAATGTGGGGATTTTTTCGCCATTCGTGACATGCATAATCAGCAACCTGCCTAGAACGTTCGAAGTAATCGTAATAGTTTTTACTACCATTCACGACGCTGATCACCTGGTAAACGATCGTTAGTGCCAAAAACACAAATCCAACGCGAGTAACTAAAAACTTCGACCTCACCAGGCCAGCTACTATAAAGGCCCAACCGAATGGAATAATTACATGAAGATAGAACCACGAATCGAACGGTCCCCACATATTAATAAACAACGTAAAAATTACTACGGTAGCCGCACCAATCGCCACAAGAGCTCTCTGTGCCTGCGACAGCGTGTTCCAGATTTTTTTTTGACTTAACGGTAGCAATATAAAAATTACGCCGGGACCAAAGCTTTTTATTAGAGGCTCCACAAAGGAGCGGAGTATGGAGAAAAAACCCAAATTTGAATACGATAGTCCTTCGGTATATAATTTTGGCAAATTTCGAATAAATATTACGAAAATTAGGGCTTCAATCATCAAAAGAAGCGCGACTATCAAACCCGCATTACTTTTCTTATTTTTTTGAAAAAAGGCAACAACGGCAAAAACTGGGGCCAATACTACGAAGCTTTCTTTTCCGAAGAAGGATAGTGGAAAAATTAGCAATGCCCACCATTGAGAATTTTTCCAATTGGCGGAATAGGCCCATAACGCAACCATAAAATACATAGCGCCGATACGTTCCGACACAGTCATGGTCGTGAGCATTTCTTTAAGAGAATGATTGGAGACTAACAGCAAGACCGCCAATAGTATTTGATCACGAGCGCAACCAAATACCCTTAAAATGCCTACAAAACTTACGACCGATATGAATACGCTTATAAAAAAGGAAATTCGAAAGTACCTGGCATCAATTGGCAGGATCCCGTAATGTATTACGCGGTTCAAGACGTCCATCGGTTGAAAACGACCGTGAGTCATTATGCCTTTTAGGTAGGCCCAACCATAGTCGACAACTTTGTCGGGATTAGCCCCCCATTTGAGTGCAAAGCCATAATCGTCGCGTAAGGTCCAATACTGCGGCAAATAAATAAAGAAATAGCTGTAGATCGCTGCGATAAGAACGATCGCTGTAGCGAGAACTACTTCCTGAGGGGACCACTTTTTTAAATTAAACATATCGTTATTATATAAGGGTTTTTTCAAAACGACGAAGGTCTTTGATTTGTTTTTTTTCGAATACTCCGTAATGCCACATTATTCGAGTTATGGCTTTAAGATCCCCGATTAGTATTCGTTTAAGAGACCGCTTACTTTCTCGGGTATCACACCATTCTACGCCTCGTTCACACACACGATATCCTAGTAGATTAGCTCTTACCAAAATTTCGACATCTGTAACCCCATCATACGCAACGAGGTTGCAATACAATACCTTCGCGACTTGGTTCTTAAAGAATTTAAAACCGCATTGAGTGTCACTGTATTTTCGGCCTAGTCTAAATATGACTGCGTTTACGCCAACTCGAAGCGCATCACCGAGAACGTCCTTCAGCCAGAATTGCTCGCGCACTACATTTGCACCCATCGCTCTTCGTGATCCGATATAAAGATCGGCCTCATTCGCTTCGAGGACTTTTAGAGCTTCGAGTATGTATGTGGCAGGGGTCGAAAGATCTGCATCAAGAAAACCAACCGTTCGCCCCTGGGCTCGCTCAAATGCCCGAGCTAAGGAGAGCCCCTTTCCGACAGGCGGCGAGTTCCGAAGTAATTCTAATCTGGCAAAACCGATTTCTTTTTTTAGACGTTCTACCAACTCTGGCATTGGGTCGGAACCATCGTCGGCAATCAATAACTCGGTATCCTTCGACAATTCTGGACCCAAGACACGTTCGATTTCGCGTAACGAGTTTTCAATAGTGTCAGCTTCATTAAAGGTAGGAACTACGACCGTCAGTCTCATTTCGATCCAGCACCCAAATAAAGAACTCCGAGAACAACTACTACTCCCAACAAACATTCGTACTCTTTGTTTTTTAAATACTGACGAAACGAAAACTTCCTCTTGCTTTTAAAAGCAAAGAATTTTTTAAGCCCACCGACGCGAGGCCAAAGAGGACCGGTTTCATTGCAGTATCGAGCGTAAGACTCCCCGAATCTCTTGAGGAGATTTTTTTCTTCATGCCGAATAGTGTGTAGGTATGTAAGAGCCGTCACTCCGCCAATCGCTAATGTAACGAACCAATGATGCAAAGTAATAATCAAACCGAGTGCAAGCAGGCAGGACCCCAAATACAAAGGGTGGCGCACCAAGAGATATGGCCCAGCCGCTGCCTGCTCCTCATCTTTGTGCAAATATCCGGCAGCCCACGCTCTCAGCAATATACCGGCACCTACGAATAATAGACCCCACCACCATGGCTGCCGACCCCAGTAAAAAAGTGGCAGTACAAATACTACTAGACGCGAAACAACCTCTCGAAATTTTGATCGGTCGATTGTCGCCGCGTAGACGGCTTGGAGTCCTTTAGTCAAAATCATTTTTTTCACTTTCGCAAAGTTAATAACGTACCGACTAAGCCGCTTTCAGTGTCTTCGTCGTTTCTCTGATTTGCATTCACTTCTTCGTATGCATAAACGTCAGTAGTGTTCGCGTCGATCATTTCTAAAACAATGCTTCCACATAAATGCTCGATGTGGCTGGTGCCAGCGGTCTTTTGGTAAGAAATCACCACGCGTTCCGGAGCCATGCCTGATCCGCGCGTAATCGCATAACCCCATTCCTCGGTCCATTCTGCGGAAAAGAAAATGAGTGCTGTCACTTCAAAAGTAATTACATGCCGAGCGAAGTAGTTTTCATCAGACGACTTCGAAAAATTGATTTCCCGAATTTTACTACTTTTTGTGGTGTTGTGATCAAGCAGAAGATTCAGGAGCTCGCGTATTGGTTTTCGAACAACTCCCCGCGCCTGGCCCCATACATACCCGCTTTTGGGTTTTCCCGGCTCATGCCGAGTGACTTTACCGCGGCCGCTCACATCTTCCCTACGATCCGACTTCCAGGCGGGGGCGGTTCGCAGGGGATCGGCCACCTTTTTTGAAAAATCAAAACACGCGGAAGCCCCCTCAGTAGCGAGCGCTAAGGGTCCGAAGCCAAAAAAAACAACACTAAAAACAACTTGCAACAAACGTAGGTGCAACATACGTTGCGGTTTTAACACTGAAATCATGAGTACCGCAAATCTCCTTTCGCAAGAAATCGCTCTTTGGCTCATTCCTGAACGCGCTTTAAAGCGTAGATGGTGGCCTTTAGCATTGGGACTCGCCTATGTTTTGACGATATTTGTCTTAGGTGGCCTAGAATCAAAACATGTAATAATCGCATCATTGGTACTGTTGGATTCCTATAATTCCAGAACTCGTACGTTTCTAAAATATTTCACCCCTTTCATTTTGACGGGAATGGCTTACGATTCGATGCGCTATTATTACTGGCAGGGAATCGAAGGAAACGTGCACGTTTCAGAGCCCTATTTTCTAGAGAAAAAACTATTCGGCATTGAATCAAATGGAACTGTTTTAACCCCAAACGAATACTTTGAACGTAACAACTGGAAGATTCTCGATTTTTTCGCAGGATTTGCTTATATCACCTTCGTTTTTGAATATCTCGGAACCGGCTTTCTACTATTATTTGCCCGACAGCTGGCCGTCCTTCGTACCTTTGGGTGGTGCTTTTTTACTGTTAACATAATGGGTTTTGCGACCTACTTTATATACCCCGCCGCACCGCCCTGGTATGTTGCTGCCTATGGCCTTGGTCCTGCTCGTACAGATGTGGTGGCCAGCCCGGCAGGAGCTGCTCGTTTCGACCAATTAATGGGTACCCACTTTTTTGATGCCATGTACGGTATGAGCGTCGATGTGTATGGTGCCATTCCGTCACTGCACGTAAGTTACCCACTGTTAGTCGCGTGGGCGGCGTTGTCGGTTAAAAGATTCCGGACTCCCGCCATCGTATTTTTCCTTTTGATGTGCTTTAGTGCCGTCTATTTGAATCACCATTACATTATTGATGTTATACTGGGCATACTTTACTCATTGACGGCCTTCGTCATAGTACGCGGTATCGAAAGCTGGCTGCAAAAAAGGTACGCTCGTTCGGAGTCAGAGTCCGATAGGCAAATTAATTCTCTTAAATCGGACTCAACTAATCGTAGATATAATGCAGAAACTGCCTCTCCCTCATAAAAGGGTCGATTTGAGGAGCGAGACGGTCGCTTCTTTGCCGAGCTGTTGTTTGATTAATCCCTGACGAATGATCACTTCGAATTGTCCGCTGGAAGCAAACGCATTGCCAATAACCACAATAATTGGCATGCCACACAATTCGGCGTCCGTAATTTTCGCGCCAAACTGCAGTTCACGATCATCGAACAATACTTCGAACCCCATCTCACCCAATTCACCGTAGAAAGCTTCTGCTGCCTGACGAATTGCGTCATTCTTCATATTGCTACAAATGAGGTGCACTTGGTACGGAGCTATCGCCTTAGGCCAGATCATTCCGCGCTCATCATTGTTTTGCTCGATAGCGGACGCCATCAGTCGCGACACTCCAATCCCGTAACAACCCATGGTCGGAACCATTGGTTTGCCGTCAGAGCCGTGCAACGATACTTTCATCGCTTCGGTATATTTTTTCCCCAACTGAAAAATATGTCCGATCTCAATGCCACGAGCACTTTCGTAAACATTGGTTTCGTCGCAACGATCGCCTTTTTTGGCAAGCGCGAGGTCTTTGCTTTCGTGTACTTGAAAGTCTCTACCTTCCTGAAAATTTTTAAAGTGAAAGTCTGTTTCGTTGGCACCCGACACCCAGAATTTACCTGGCTGCGACAACGAGTGATCGAAAAGATAGATTACCCCTGTTTTGGGTGAATTAGACGGCCCCATAAAACCCAGCGTCAGTCCGAATTTTTTCGCGGTATCAACCGAGAGGGGCCGCAGTTCACCGCGATCTAAATATTTTTTCAATTTAGTCTCGGATACCGGCAAATCTCCACGAATAAATACCACCACAGGACGAGACTCTCCCACGCCGGGCACTACCAGCTCATAGGCCACAGACTTAATCATATCGACCATCGAAACCTTGAGGGTTCGCTCTAAATCTTCTAATTTCGTCGCACCGGGCGTACCAACCTTTTCGACCCCTCCACCAGTGCCGTTCGACTTAGTAAAATGCGCATTTTTTGGAAGTGGTGCCATCTCCGCATTCGCGGCAAGTCCAATCGCATCACAAAATAATATTTCGTCCTCTCCTCGTTCCGCTAATACATGAAATTCGTGGCTCATCGAGCCACCCATGTTTCCGGTGTCCGCTTGAACCACTCGGTATTTCAGCCCAAGGCGTTCGACAATTCTACAATAGGCTTTGAAATATGCATCGTAGGTTTTCTGTAAACATTCTTGAGTCTCATGAAAACTATAGCCGTCTTTCATAATGAATTCGCGACCGCGAAGTAATCCAAATCGGGGTCGTGGTTCGTCTCTAAATTTCGTTGCAATTTGATATAAAGAAATTGGGAGGTCTTTATAGGACTTCGCTTGGCTTCTAAAAACGTCAGTAATTACTTCCTCGTGTGTGGGAGAAAGCGCATAATCGTTTTTCTTTCGATCTTTGAATCGCGCCATTTCAGGTCCCATGTCCTCCCATCGCCCGGACTCTTTCCACAAGGCCGCTGGTTGAACAAACGGCATCAGCAACTCAACGTTACCATCCCGGTCAAGTTCCTCGCGAATAACGCGTTTCACTTTTTCGAGGGCCTTCTGTGCCATCGGCAAATAGCTGTAAAGTCCTGCACCGTGTTTAAGTAACATTCCGGCGCGCAGCATTAGCTTATACGAAATCGCCTCGTCTTCTTGGGAAACTGACTTCGAAGTAAAATAAAAATATTTGGAAATTTTCATAATTTTTCTCTTAGATTATTCGCATAATCCTTTTAAATTGAGTTTTTCAGTTAAGCAAGATACGCCTCTTTATGTATGCAAAATCATTTGGTGAATGAGCGTCGGGCTCGTGTACTAGCGCTTAAACAGCGACTTGCGGACAAAGTACTAGTCATCGACGGTGCCATGGGCACGGCCATTCAGGAACGTAATTTGACCGCCGAAGATTTCGGTGGTGAAGACCTCGACGGCTGTAACGAAAATCTCGTTTTAACTCGCCCAGATGTTATTCAAGGGGTGCACGAAGGTTATTTGAAGTCTGGGGCCGACATTGTTGAAACTAACACGTTCGGTGCAACTCCGCTTGTATTGGCAGAATACGGTCTACAACACAAAGCAGTTGAAATTAATACCGCGGCCGTCCGATTGGCCCGAGCCGCTTGCGAAAAGTATGCAACTACTGATTGGCCACGTTTTGTCGCTGGATCAATCGGACCTACCACGAAAGCCCTATCGGTTACCGGCGGAGCTACTTTTGAAGAACTATTAGATACTTTTTACGTGCAGGTAAAAGCCTTGTACGACGCAGGAGTTGATTACTTTTTGCTCGAAACCTGTCAGGACATGCGAAATGTAAAAGCTGGACTACTCGCGATAGAACGACTGTTTACAACAATCTCAAAAGAAGACCGAATACCTGTCGCAGTTTCTCTTACTATCGAACCCATGGGCACAATGCTCGGCGGCCAGAACGTAGAAGCCGCATTAGCGTCGTTAGAGCACACCGATCTGCTTTATATTGGTCTCAACTGTGCAACGGGGCCCGAATTCATGACGGACCACATTCGCACGCTTTCAAAGTATGCGAGTATGCCAGTGGCCTGCGTTCCTAATGCCGGGCTCCCCGACGAAAACGGAAAATATCTTGAAACACCGGGAATGGTAGCCGCCGCCCTTAAGCGATTCGGCGATAACACTTGGATAAACGTTGTTGGCGGCTGCTGCGGAACTCATTCTGGTCACATAGCAGAACTCCGCAAGTTGGCCGACTCACTGAAGCCAAGGACTCCTGTAAAAACCAGGAGATCGGTTTTGTCTGGTGTCGATCCGCTGGAAATCACAGATGAAATGCGACCTGTGCTTGTAGGTGAACGCACCAATGTAATTGGTTCCAAAAAATTCAAAGATTTGATTTGTGCGGAAAAATTCGACGATGCTTCCGAGATCGCGAAAACTCAGGTTAAAAACGGCGCTCAGATAATTGATATTTGTCTCGCTAACCCTGATCGCAACGAAATGGACGATGTTCGAAAGTTTTTGGAGTTTGTCATTCGCAAAGTTCGCGCTCCTTTAATGATTGATTCGACAGATGCCAAAGTTATCGAAATGGCTCTTACCTACTGTCAAGGTAAAGCAATCATTAATTCAATCAATCTGGAAGACGGCGAAGAACGCTACGAAGAAGTAGTGCCGATTGCTAAAAAATTTGGCGCAGCCCTAGTGGTTGGGACCATCGATGAAGACCCGGTTCAAGGTATGGGCGTCACTCGGCAACGAAAGCTGGAAATCGCAAAGCGTTCGTATGATTTATTGGTAAATAAATATGGCGTTCAGCCAGAAGACATTTATTTTGATCCCCTTGTTTTTCCTTGTGCAACTGGTGATGCGCAGTACGTGGGGTCGGCGGTTGAAACGATAGAAGGCATTAGACTCATTAAACAAGCCTTTCCCGCATGTAAAACAGTTTTGGGTATATCAAACGTTTCCTTTGGATTGCCTCATGCCGGACGTGAGGTGTTAAATTCTGTTTTTCTTTACCACTGCGTACAGGCAGGCTTGGACCTCGCAATTGTAAATTCAGAAAAACTAGTACGTTTTTCTTCTATCTCTGATGTTGAAAAAACTTTATCGGAAAATTTAATATGGAATCGCGGCGAAGACCCTGTCGCAAAATTTGCAGCACACTTTCGAAATGTAACGCGAACCAACGAACCCAAAGTTCGATTACCTCTTGAGGAACGTCTGCCTCGATATGTAATCGAGGGTTCAAAAGACGGATTAATTGCCGACCTCGAAGCGGCCCTAAAAATTAGCAGGCCTCTCGATATAATTAACGGTCCTCTTATGGCGGGCATGGACGAGGTCGGGCGACTTTTTAATCGGAACGAATTGATCGTAGCCGAAGTACTGCAATCCGCTGAAGTTATGAAGACGGCGGTTAATTTTTTAGAACCTCACATGGAAAAAGCGGACACTGCAAGTCGTGGAAAAATTCTGCTCGCAACTGTCAAAGGTGACGTTCACGATATCGGAAAGAACTTAGTCGAAATTGTACTCGCGAATAATGGGTTTCAAGTTGTAAACCTGGGAATCAAAGTTCCTCCGGAACAATTAATTTCTGCGGTAAAAGAACATTCACCCAACATTCTTGGTCTTTCCGGTCTGTTAGTTAAGTCTGCTCAACAGATGGTAGTTACCGCTGAAGATTTAGCAAAGGCTGGAATAGATGTTCCAATTTTAGTCGGAGGAGCGGCCCTTTCTAGACGATATGTAGATCGATCAATCGCTCCAGCCTACGGGGGTACCGTAGCCTATGCGAAAGATGCCATGAATGGTCTAGATCTGGCGAAGCAAATTGTTGAGCCTTCTTCGTTTGAACGCCTAAAGAAAACGCTAAGCGACGAACGTAGTATTAGCGAAGCAAATACCCCTACAGAAACTAAACTGAACCCCATTAGCGATCGGCGGTCCAAAAAAGTCGAAGTGCTAACTGATTTTCCGGAACCCACCGATTTTCATCGTCACGTTCTTAAAAATTCACCGATTGACCAGATTTGGTCCTATATTAACCCACTTATGCTTTACGGTCGTCATTTGGGCATAAAAGGTGGCGTCGTTCGTCAGTTGGTGGCTAAGGAATTTACCAATATTCCCACGGAACAAAAAAAGGCCGTCGAAATATGGAACGCCGTCGAAGAAGTAAAACTTTATTGTAAAGAGCGAGAGCTGCTTAAACCATCGGCAGTATATCGCTTTTACAAAGCTGGTTCTGAGGGGAACTCCATCTTTCTTTTCGATGACGGAAAACAAGTTGCCGATTTTGAGTTTTCCAGACAACCCGGAGAAGATGGTCTGTGCCTCAGTGACTACCTGGCGCCGTTTAAGGGTGGACAAGTACCAGACAACATAGCCATGTTTGTAGTATCTTCGGGATCTGGCGTGCGCACTCAAGCCGAAATCTGGAAAAACAGTGGCGACTATTTAAAATCACACATCATTCAGGCTTTGGCGCTAGAAACCGCCGAGGCTTACGCGGAGTTTTTACATTCTCGCATTCGCGCAATGTGGGGTTTTGCGGATCCTATCGACATGACCATGATGGAGCGGTTTCAGGCCAAATATCGTGGAAAGCGTTATTCTTTCGGTTATCCCGCGTGTCCGCGTTTGAATGATCAGGAAAAGCTATTCTCGCTTCTGAAGCCGCAAGAAATCGGCGTAGAACTTACTGACGGATTCATGATGGAACCCGAAGCCAGCGTTTCGGCGATAGTGTTTCACCATCCTCAAGCAAGTTATTTTTCGGTTGGCGAAGGCGGAGAAAATCGATGACTTCGAATACTTCCGACGCCCTGCCCATTAGCGGAATTGGAAGTTTACCTCACCACAACGTCGATGCGGCACTTGAATATAGTTTTCGATTCGACATTCCTTTCTTTCCACAAATTCCACTACGGAATCCGAATGAGTATATGTTACCTCAGGCGTTGCATGGGCTGCCGGGGTTAGTAAATGATTCTGAGGGCTCAGTTACTCTTGATCTTCTTGCCTGGAAATCCGGCAAGGACGTTTTTAGTGATCTTTTGGATCAAGGTTTGCGTAACGGGATTACAAAACCATTTGAGTTATCCACCGAATACGCCTCCTGTTGGAAACCCTTTCTTTGGGAAATCATCGAGCGTAAACAACCGCTCGTAAAAATACAAATCGCCGGCCCTCTTACTTGTCAGTGGGCGCTGCGCATGAGTGATCAGACTCCTGTATTCGCCAATCCAGACGTAGCCTCTCAAGTCTTAAAGCTTGTTACTTTGCGCGCCCAATCGATGATCGAAACCATTCAAAAAACTGGTGCGCATACCATTATTTATTTAGACGAACCCGCACTCTTCGCTCTGGATGTTAAGAACCCAAAACATATTTTGGCATTGGGGGAACTCCGGCTTTTAATTGGAGCATTAAAAAAGATGGGAGCGACTGTCGGATTACACTGTTGCAGTAATACTGATTGGAAAGCAGTGTTGTCGCTCGATCTTGATATCTTATCGTTGGATGTGGCTCTTTCACTCGACGGACTTACTCAACATCACCGTGAGTTGGATCAATTCGTCGCAGACGGACGAAGACTTTCGCTTGGTATCGTATCCACCAATGAAAATAGCGAATCCACTTCTGCGGATCAAATAGCAGGCATCTTGAGAAAACTACCTCCGAGGGCACTGTCTCAAGCCTTGCTCACTCCCGCCTGTGGGCTCGCATTTAAAGCCGCCCAGGAATGTGAACACATTTATACGGTGTTGCGCGAGTACCAGACAACGTTGTTAAGAAAAGTGATCCAAAACTAAAAGACCAATCGCGAAAACCGCAATCACCCACATTTGTGCCTTAATTTCTCTGCTTCTTCCGGCCAACGTATAGGCGGTCACATGTAAAATAAATCCCCAGAGTATTCCCTGAGTTATCGAGAAGGTTAGCGGAATCATGACAATGGTAAGAAAAGACGGAACCAAATCTTCTAGACGTTCAAAACGAATCTTAGTGATAGAACGAAACATCAACGCACCCACTAAAATCAGTACCGAAGCCGTCGCATAAGCTGGAACCATCCCTGCAATGGGGGCAATAAAAAAACATGGTAAAAAGCAAAGTGCAGTAAAAACGGCGGTCAATCCGGTGCGACCTCCCATTTCAATTCCAGCGGCACTTTCGATGTATGCAGTTCCTGAGGAAGTACCGAACGCGCCCGCAAATGCGGTGGCAAAGCTGTCCACGATTAGACCCTGCTTTAGATTTTTGGGATTACCCTGATCGTCCGTCAGACCTGTCGCTTGTGAAACGCCCACGAAAGTTGAAATCGAATCGAATAGATCGGTCGCAAAAAAAGAAAGAATTGTCGGAAGCATAGCGAGCTTCAGAGAACCCCAGAGGTCGAGTTTCATAAATACGGTTGAAAAATCTGGCCACGCAAAAAGATCTTGCGGTACTTTCACGTCGCCACAAAACCACGCTAGAATCGTGGAACCACCTATGCCGGCCAAAAATGCTAACGGAGATTTACGCGTCATCAAAAACAAAGCTAACGCTATTCCCGCCATACAAACTAGAAGCGAAAACGAGAGTCCTCCGAATCGCACGAATGTTTCGGAGTCGCTCGCCACGATGCCAGCGTTCTTAAAACCAATGAACGTAAGGAATAAGCCTATTCCAGCAGCTGCTGCAGTCCGAAGATTGGGGGGAATGGCCTTGGCAATTCCTTCGCGTAATGGCGTTGCAGAAATTAATACAAACAACACACCAGACCAAAACACGGCCCCCAGCGCAGTCTGCCACGGTACGTTTTTGCCTAGCACAACGCTGTAGGTGAAAAACGCGTTAATCCCCATTCCCGGAGCCACTCCGTAGGGCAATTTGGCGTACAAGCCCATGAACAGCGTCATTGAAAAGGCTAATAATACGGTGGCTGTAAGTACCCCGTTGAATTCCATGCCGGTTCCTGGAGTCGCTAAGATGGCAGGATTCACCACTATAATGTAGGCCATAGTAAAAAAGGTGGTAATTCCCGCTAGAGCCTCTTTTTTTATGTCTATTTGGTCAGTTTTTTTTAATTTCATGAATGATTTCAAGGATAATTCCCCGCTCAAAAGGTCGCTAGTTTATAATTGAATCCCCGGGGAACTAAATGATACAACACGACGAGTCAAATTAGTTAAGCTACTGGAATTACGCAAATATTTTTCCTTAAAGTTTTTTTTGAGGATCGCCGATAAGTCCCTAGAGGCAAAGATTCATTTGTTAGTTTTTGCCGTAAACTTATGGCCGTAAGTTTTAAAATGGAGATGCTATGAAATCGAACCGAAAATTGACGATCGTCGGAACGCTTGCTGTGGTCGGGCTTTTTGCTTGCAGCCACGCCGGGCGGGATCTGGGACAAACGCTCTACAAGGTCAACGGCGAAATGCCTTCAGCTTTGAAAGCCAAAAAAGGTCGGTCAATTGCTTCGAATGAAGAAGCGGTCACATTGAATAAACGTTTCAACCTTTACAACGGGGCCTATCCGGAGTCGAACAAACCGGTAACGATCTTTAAGGGCATCGACGGGCTTCCAGTTCAAGTTACGGTCATCACCGAAGATTTTATTTCCTGCTCTACTAACACTGGTTACATGGGCCAAATAAACCAGTACACCGTAGAATTTTTGATCGACAGTTCTGATGTAACTATTCAATGTCAAAATCTGTCGGGCACTGCAGAACGTCACATCTTAGGTGTTCAGTACACCTTTCAAAAGAAGGCCTTCGACTATACGGCTTTAAAAGACAGCAAACACAAAGAGCTATCTGAAGCGCTTCGTGCTTTCACTAACAAAAACCTTTCTAGTCAGTCGCCTCAAGCAGACCAAGATGCCTACTTCGCAGCTTTGGACCTTTTGAAGAAAGAATCTTTCGCAAAGGTTTACACACTTCAAGTGTTGCCCAATAGCGAAGGCGGATTTGCATTCGATGTTGACGGAAACACCGATCGTCTGACCTATGCCGAAGGTTTTCGATTTCTTCCTTACGACGCAGTAACCATTGACGAAATTGGCGGGGAAGTCAAAGTAGGTAACGCTAAAAAGAAACAAGCGAAGTATTCGGTTCAAGCCGAAGGACTGCCTAAAAATCTCGTAAAAGGTAAGTTTCCAATGAAGGGCGAAAATGCATACGCCTTGGTATGTAAAGAATTGCGCTCCGACAAATCTGTTTCTGTAGAAACAGACAAATGGACTACTATTCTCGGCGCCGCAGCTAGTCCCGGAAAAGTTCGCCGCGGAAAAGCCTATTCAAATATTCGTTGTTACGTAAACGCTCCAGCCAGTGAAGTTAGTAAGGGCAACGTTTGGGGAATGTACACCGTTAAAATTTCCCACCTCCCTTACAATGAAACTGTGAAGCTCGTAGAAGGTGCATTAAAGGGTGAAGAAGAAGCCCTGGCTAAAGCTAGCAAACAAGCCAACGACGAGTTAGTTCAACAAGTTGAAGATGTTTTACTTGCCGCTTTGAATGAAAATGCGGCGTTGGATTCTCAACACGCGCAAGCGGTGGCTGCTAAAAAAGCGACTGAAGATCAAATCGCCGCAGCGGTAGAGAAAGCAAAAAAAGAACTGGAAGAACAATACGGAACAGTACTAACTGAGCAAACCGCAAAAGCTGAAGACGCGCAAAAGAAAGCTGAAGAAGCGGAAAAGAAACTAGAAGAAGTAGTTGATGCTAAAGCCGAGCTCGTTCGCATGACTCGAGCAGAGGAAGAAGTTTACATCAACGAAAAATTTCAGGGCAATTTTCCGAAAACCAAATCTGCAGTGTTCTACCCTGCATATATTGAGTTTCACGTTCGCACTAAGATTACTGAACCTCAAAAATCCAGTTACGATGAGATCGGTGAAACAGGAAAGCGACGAGTACATGTTGTCTTGAGTCGCATTTCTCCGATTTATTGTACTAAAGATTTCATGATTCCGGGCAAAGAGGGCCAGTCCCCACTTTTCTGGGAAGGACCAACTAAGTACAAGCCGTCGCTGTTTGGAAAATTTACCAACTTGAAAACGGCTACGGAAGTTGAAGATGTGAAAAAGGTCGATGAGGTTTATTTGATGCCTTACGCAAACCTTCCATACTTCTTGGACGCCATGAAGGATCTCAAAGAAAGCGTTTACAAGACAAAAAAACCAAATTCGGCTGAACGCTATCTGAAAGAAATCCGTCTGTACGCCAAGAAAAAAGAAAAAGACACTGAACTGCTTTGTGACTCAAATGCCGTGGTAAAAGATTCCAAAGAGGTTGAACGATTAACGTTCACTCGTGATATCTCTTCTACTACGTTTATTTACAGTCGTAGCTACTGGCAGTCACGTGAAGAGCTCGAGTACGGTGGCGAAGCCACTAAACGTGAGCTCTTTAAACCAGAGCGTATTGAGATGAAATATCGTCCAAACGTTTCTAAAGATGCCAACGCAGAGATCAAAGCGCTCACGATTAGAGGCACTCTGTACAAAAACTCTGGCAGTGAACATCCGTTTTTCAAGTGCGGCGAGGTACGTAAGAAAAAAGTTTACGTAGAACCTAAACACGTCGACGACAATTACGATCGTAAACTCACCGTGGGCACACTGTTTCCAGCGTTTGACGACGATGGAGAGGTTCTCCCTGGTGAACCGGTACTTCCGCCTTCCGATGGCAATTATGTTTGCCCTCAGAAGCGTGCTAAGTAATTGATCGCTATAAAGAACTAGTTCGACAATATCTAGAGAGCCGCGGGTTAATAGCCCGCGGCTTTTTTGTTTAATCGGAAGAAGTGGTCGGTTTAGGGTCGAGCCAATTCTTTAGAGCGTCATTTATGCGGTCGAATTGTGCAGAATGTTTAGGCAGGTCTGAACGAAGACACCAAATCTTTACTTCAACATAGGGCTTAAAGCAGCGATAGCCGGTTCGAAGCCCAGTACCGCGAACTATCGATTCAACGAGATCACCAATTTCGGATTCTGCCTTGTCTTTGCAAATCCAGGAAAGTAACTCGTACTTTGGCCCATCGGGGATCAATTGCTCGATCATCTTTCGCACCCCGGCGTCCCAAATTGCCTCGATTTCCAACGGTGGCCCAGGGAGCACCCACACCCGACGATCACGCACTCGTAAAAAAAAAGCCTCGGCTGTCCCTTTCGGGTTTTCTAAGATCATGGCGCCTTGCGGAAAGGAACATTGCTGTTTTTGACTGTTGGATGCAACGCGACCTCTAAGTTCCAGTTTTTTAATTAGACGAGCCCACGCCGAATCATCAAAATAAAGCGGAAGTCCCGCCCACGCTGCCACAACATCTCGGGTGAAATCGTCGGTCGTTGGCCCTAAACCACCCGTAACGAAAATCAACTCACTAACTAGTTCCGCCGATCGCAACGCATGCAAAATCGCACCATGGTCGTCAGGCACGGTAATGTGAAAAACGGAATCTACACCCAGCGAAGTAAGCGCCGCAGAAAGTTTTGCGGCATTGGAGTTAATAATCTGACCCGACGTAAGTTCTGTTCCGATCGCGACAACACTCCCTCTCATGATCGATCGTTACTCCCTTCGGATGTTCTGCGATACCGGATCGCGCTGGGTGAAAAAAAACGAAAGCCGTCTTTGAGACCCCTAAGTCCCTCAACGGCAATGGAAACATTCCTGTTCTTTAGCGCTTTCGCAAAAACGTAGGTAATGTTGTAAATTTCAAAAAATGGAATCATCGGTCGCAACATAAAACCACTGTTAAGAAGACTGTAATTCCTCATAAACCAATAGGTGTGTTTCGCCTTATCTTTTTCGCGATTTCCTCCACTACCCTCTTGCAGATGCAGCACTTCGATCGAACCGTCGTATATCAGACCATAGCCCGCACTTTTTATTCGCAGCGCAAGTTCTGCGCCTTCGAAATAGGCGTTACCGCGAAACTCTTCGTTAAATCCGCCGACTTCTTTGAGAACATCAGTCTTTGCCGAAAAATTGCACTCGTGTAGGTGGTCAATATGGCCACTCATTCGTCCTACAAAATTACCTGAGACGAGTCCGAAATACCGACTATACCGCGCCAGTTGGCCGATGCGTTGCATTTTTTCTTCCGAATAGCCGTCTTTAGGTTGCACAACTCGGCCACAAACTACAGCGATCTTATCAGAAGCCAGACTTCGATGTTTCGACACATGTAAATACAGAAATTCTGGTTTGAGTCGTACGTCGTCGTCTACAAAAACGCAGAGCTCAGAATCCGTCGCAAAAATAGCTTTATTTCTACCCGCGTGAGAACCAAGCGGTTCCATCGGAATATGGCGGAGTTTCACACTACCCAGATGATGTCCCAAGTCTTTTAACGGCGCGGTGTTCTGATCGACAACCCACACGTCGAAGTCTTTAAATGACTGACGACTTAAATCCTCGAGAGTGTTGCGCAAGCATCGATCGCGTCCGCGGGTAGGAATGATGACTGATACTGTTTTCATAAACACCAATAAAAAAGGGCGGGCGACTTTTGGTCACCCGCCCCAGAAATAAAACATAAACGCGAAAACGACTACCAGTTACGTTTGTTAGCGTAGATGTCTTTCAAAGTCTTTGGAAAGGACCAACGGGGCTTTTTGCTAGCCGGGCGAGCCTTCACCATGATTTCTTCACCGGTGAATGGATTACGACCTTTACCAGCTTTGCGCGCTTTTACGTCGCGACGCACAAGGGCTCCGATGATCGGAAATCGAACGCGCTCGCCTTTTGCGCCAGCTTTTGCAGCTGCGGTGAAAGCGTCATCCAACACTTTACGCAAATCACCACGTTTGATCTTAGCTTCGCCGCTACGGGTTACTTGCACTGTGGTAGTTACTCGGTTGTGTAATTCGTCCAGTAATGAAAACTTCTTCTTTGCCATGAGGGCCTCCTATAAATTGATACGACAAATGGTCCTGCGATCGGTAAACGCTGTCAAGATTTTTGCGCATACTTGCGCTTTTGCCAAAGTTTTACGAACGCTCCTGTTCCAGTTTGAATTGCTCGAGACCCCCGGGTGACTTTCGATATGCTGATGCCCAACTCATCACGAATGTCTCTTTGCGCAACTCCGGAAAGCAGAAGGTCAACAATGCACCAACGCTCCCACAATTCTTTTCTCTCTACGGATGTCAAAAAATCAAGTAAAAAGGCCTTAAATTCCGCCTTATTTTCAAATTCCAGAAAGAGTTCCGCTAGCTCTTCGGCACGATGTCCATCGGGACTAGCACTATGTAACTTGCTTCGTTTTTGGTGACGGACTTGTTTTTGGTTCCCCGACGACATGGTATGAGTCTGATATGGACATCGTGGTTTTGCAATACACCGAACTGCGCACCGAAGCCCCTCTGGGTGGGGTGGAAATGCATATTAATAAAGTCTCTGACGCCCTGGAGCGCTTGGGCCTAAAAGTAGCGGTCGGAAAGACTGCCTGCGAATCGCAATTGCCCCACATTACAAAAAATCAAACCGCGGTAGTGCACCTACATGGGGATTGCGCTGTGCCCCGAAAATTTTTGGAAAGCCTACGACAATTGGGAATACCTACTTTTCTAATGCCGGTTTACCACGGCACAACTGCAGGGCGCATGATAGCCTGCCGCGAATATTTTAGTCCTGCTGGATATCGTTCCTTGCTTAAGGAGTTCAAAATCGCACTCCGAGCTAACGCTGCCGTGTGTGTTAGCCCATTGGCCGAACAGGAAGCACGACGATATTATTTTTTAAGGTGTCCTACCGTCGTAATTGAAAATGCAGCCGATGTAGAAATATTTAGACCCCTCAAAGCCATTTCCGAGGAGCCCAGAATTTTATTTATCGGGCGCAGCGGGGATCGTGTAAAAAACACTGACCGGATTCTAGAAGCTGTCTCTCAAGTTGCTAAAAAGGGAACCAGGATCATACTTTCGGCCGTGCCAGGCATTTCAAATACCAACAGTAACAATATCGAATCCCTCGGCCCCAAAAATAGCTTCGATCTTTACAAACTATTTCAATCTAGCCGCGCTCTCATTTTAGGCTCGCTTTACGAAGGTGATCCCATTGTCCTCCATGAGGCAAAAAGTGCGGGTTTACCGATTCTAGCGTCTGATTTGCCTCAAATGAGGTACGCGCTACTAAATTACAAAAATTCCTATTTTTTTAATCCGCGCAACACTGACGCCATCGCCAACCAAATAGAATCCCTACTTGCAGATCCAAATTTAAAACCCTGCTCATTGGCAAGTAGTTGGAGCAATTCTGCAAAAAAATTACTTAATTTTTATTCCCAACAAATAGCTGCTCAACGAAGTTAGCAAATTTTTCGCTCCGTTTACCCCAAGACCTTTGGTAGGCCCAATTTAAATTTTTTAATCTGCGCTCCATGGCATTTTCATAGGATTCTGCTAGCGCTTTTTTTATACTTTCGCTTACTACAGTTGGGCTCTGCTGAAATTCAGACTTTGAAACGGAATGTGCCGCGCTAGATTCTAGTCGAAGTGGTGCCGAAAAATTACCGGTCGTTATCCAAACATTGGCTGCGCTCCACATTGAAGATAGAAACGACGAACGCCTCTCCGACACTCCTTCGTCATACGGAAGCACTACCAAATCAGCTGCCGTTAGCAGTTGTTGAAAACGTACATCGCTCGGTGATTCTATAAAACTAAAACGTCCCTTGGCGGCTGCACTTAGCCGCCTTGTGGTTTCCATTGCAAACACACGATCACGTTCTTTCGGACCGAACCCACCGACGACCACAAGGTGAAAATTTTTGGTGGCATTTTCGAAACTGTTCAACATTTGCTCAAGAGAGTTGACCCCCTTGCCAGGAGTGACTAACCCCGGATGAACAATTAATTTAGCGCCTTCCGCGAGATTTAAATCCGAGAACACTTGTTTTCTGAAATTTCGCACCGCACTCTCTACTAAATTCCGATTTAGATCTAATTCCGATTTAGGCAAACCCTCGAGCGATAGCGTCGGGCCCAAGGGGATTCTTAACAATCTCGAATGCCACCGAGACATGCCCGTCTCGTCAGCCTCTGAATTCACCACAACAGCGGTTGCCAATTTGGTAATTGCGATTTGTCTAATTTTCCAATGTGCGGGGGCTTCCGAAAATTCGTGAACGAGGCTGATAAATTTCGACTTAGGAAACGCCGCCCGCAACATAAGGGCAGACTTAAGTGGGTACCACGGGCGCAGTCGGTCGTGAAGAGAAGGAGCGTGAAATAGAATTACATCAGGAACTTCAATTCCTCTGGTAATCGGATACTTTTTTTCGGTGTCCGGTTCCAATATTTGGACATTCGTAAAATAATCACTGAGCGCTGCGGCCTCCGCCCTCGCGAATGCTCCCACACTACAAACTTGATCTTGCCGAGAACCTACCGCGACTAAAAGCTTCCTGTTTAACATAGCCTACAGGTATCGTGAAAGATGTTGGCGATAATAGGCAAAAGTATTTTGTAAGCCCGCCTCAAACTCAACTTTTGGTCGCCAGCCGAGATATCGCTCAGCAGCAGTTATGGTTGCTACAAAATCTCCGGTTTCGATAGCTTCTCGATCTTTTGGCCACGGAACAAACTCTACGGACCCACCACCAATGGTGGCCACACGCTTGGCGCATTCGGCAAACGCTTTTGGTTTGCCTGATGCAACGTTAAAGATAGCAAACGGAACTTTCTCTCCCGAAAGCTGCACCTCTGGGAAGGACTCCCCGTTTCGCAATTTCTCCCCAAATCTCCCGGCGGCGACAAAGGAATCTATCGCGTCAGACACGTAAAGGTAATCTCGTAATTGCGCACCAGTCCCGTAAATTTTAATAGTTTTACCCTGGAGAGCCAGACTCATAAACCAATTCAAAATACCGTATTTACCATTTTTCATCTGATGGCGCTCGCCAAAACAGTTCGTCAAACGGAGTGAAACGTACGGAATACCATGAACTCGTGCGTAAACCGCTCCGTACCACTCGGCAGCGAGTTTATTAACGCCGTAAACATCGACAGGGTTTGGAAGAGTACTTTCTCCAGCAGGTGATTCTAGCGGCGCGCCGATGATCGCGCGAGTTCCCGCGTAAACCACAACGGGCTTCTTAGCACTGGCCTTTGCGCCTTCCAGAACCGCCAAAGTTCCTTCACAATTGAACTTTAGGTCAAGCCAGGGGTCAATCATACTGTCGACATGAGAGCATTGCGCCGCTATGTGATATATCACATCGGCCCGCCCACAGAGCTCCTTCATAAGAGCGCGATCCGTGATATCGCCACGAATTAGGTTTAAATTTGACCCGAGCCCCTCTAGATTGAAGGGGTTCGCGCCGTAGTCGGGGTGAAAATTATCTACCACTGTTACGGCGATCTCGTTTTGAACAAAACGCGTCGCCAGATTGCTGCCCAAGAATCCGGCCCCGCCCGTTACAAGGACCTGCTTTCCACGATAAAAGTTGATTGCGTCGTTCATTTATTATTTCTATAATTTTTTTTGATTAAATGCGCCATAAAATACTCATTATCAAGCTTGCGGCACTAGGAGATATTGCATCTACCTCGCGGGCTGTCGCCGAAGTGTTTGGTGCTCTACCTAAAGATTCCGAGATTCACTGGGTCCTCGATGCGGGCTATCACAAATTAGCTCAGTCCATGACTTCGATACTTGGTTGTGACGGTATTCAATTTCATGCCTTCAACACTGAACGACTATTTCGCGGTTCTGTACCGAATAAATTGGTGGCTACCGCCGGACTTTTGTCGAAATGCAAAGCCATCGGGCCTTCCGCAATAGTTTTACTCCACCGGGACTTTCGTTACAAACTAGCTTTGCGCGCCGTCTTTCGAGTTCCTATATTTGGATTACATCTGTCGATCGAAAACGAATACGACATGTATTTCGATGCATTGTCGCGTCTACGATCACACTATTTTTCTGCGCACACTCCGATTACAAACATCTCGGAATTTCAACAATTCAAAAAGGGTCACGTAGGAATACTAGTTGGCGGTGCAGCGAACACTAAGGGAACTTTTTTTGAAAAGCGTTGGCCCCACCTAAAAAACTTCATCGAAAAATTAGTACTCAAGCAGAATTTCAAAATATCGCTTTTTGGTGGCAAAGAAGATGTTAGTTTGGCCAATGAAATTCTCGCTTCTGAGACGCTGCGCAATGCTAATTGTTCGGTCGAAAATTTTGTTGGATTACTTGATTTGGATCAGATCCCAAACGCCCTGCAAAGCCTTCAATATTTTGTCTCTATTGATTCCGGCCTTGGTCATATTGCAGCCGCAGTTATGACCGCACCTGAGCAGAAAGTAATCTCTTTGTTTGGGCCAACCGACCCTCGGATTTGGGCGCCTAAACCGCGCACACCCAATCAAATGAATATCGTTTATCGCGGCATTTCCTGTTCCCCGTGTTACAAAAACAGCGGACTTTTCAGCCCTTGCCCCTACACAGGCGAGAACTTTCAACGCTGCATGAAGGAAATCTCACCTGATCATATACTAGATTTGATTACGTGACACATCGGCTGCTTTAGTAGATTCGAAGCGTATTCGGCGCCAGTCGATGCCATAAATTTTTATTTTCTCAGTTAACGATACTTTATTTAGGCCCGCCCGACGGCTGGTAAGATTGATTTGTCCGTTGCAAGCCCGCAAAATATACTCAATATACCGTTTTTCAAACTGGGCCTTCGATTCTTTAAAGTTAAGATTTACTGGTAACTCAAGAATGCTCGACGAAGCGTAAAATCCCGCACCCTGGGTCGCTGGCATCGGTCTTTCCATTAAAACCGGCAATTCTTCCTTGCGCCCAAGACCACCCTCTCTCACCCAAGTTTGTATTGGCACGGGCATAGATGTTAGTTGCAGTTCGGCTGTTGGTTCCATGGCTACCGCAAATTCCAAAGCATTACGAAGTTCACGAATGTTACCCGGCCAAGGATAGTGGCGAATAACGGACTGTAGGTCTCGCGATATTTTCATGTCAGGCTTATTCAACCGTCGTAGGTTTTCAAGAATCAACTCTCTTGCCATGTCGAGTGCCACCTGCGGGGTGTTTGCTAAATCGCTTAGGTGAACTCGAAATACATTTAATCTATGAAAGAGGTCCTCGCGAAAGGAACCGGCTTTAACCGCCGCCTCGAGATTACGATTTGTAGCGGCCAATATTCGGACGTTTAAATTTAATTCTCGATTAGAGCCAACCGGAGTAATTTTTTTGTACTGTATAAAATCCAAAAGCTTAGACTGAAGACGTACTGGCATTTCACCAATTTCATCCAAAAATACTGTGCCACCATCTGCACTTTCCAGTTTTCCAACTCGCCGAAAGTCAGCCCCCGTAAATGCACCTCGCTCATGCCCGAAGAGTTCCGATTCAATTAAATTTTCGCTCAGAGTGGCGAGGTTTACCTTTATCAACTTACGGCCACCGCGGCGCGTATCGGCATGGTGAATCTGCTCAGCCAGGTGTGACTTGCCGGTTCCAGTGGCACCAGTAATTAAAACGGTGGCATCAACCGCTTGTGCGGCCTTCAATATGCTAACTCCGATTGGCGCCAAATTCGGTAAATTTAATGTATTCATAAAATCGAACTCCTCTACTTTCTTGACGTGCCGCTTCAGCAAATGTGGTGCCACGAACTTTTCACCTAAAAAGGGAGGGGCTCGGTTTCGCTTTTTCCGGAATTCGGCCCCGATTGTACGCGATCGCATAGTGTATTGTTTTCCGTACAGTGTCTGTATTTTATTCAGAGCCCTTGAGGTGCCTGAATATATTGTCCTTTAAAAACAGGCACTTATATTTTTACCCCTAGGGCACGGACTTTGCTCTTTAACACCTTGAGGTAAAAACCAATGTTGGCTCGTAAAAAGAAAATTCTATTGGTCGATGACGATCGAAATATTCATTTAGCTAATAAATACATTCTTAAAGATTACTACGAATGTATTAGCGCTTACGACGGCGATGAAGCGCGCATCATTTTGCAGTCGCAATCGGTCGACCTCATCTTACTCGACATTCACATGCGAAAATATGAAGAGGGTCTCGAGTTTATTCCTATCTTCAGAGAAATTGACCCCGATATCGACATAGTTATTTCAAGTTCGAATAAAGAACTCGAATTAGCCGCTCGCGCCGTCAAAGCGGGGGCTAGCGCCTATCTCATCAAAGAAAACGCCTTAGAGCAGCTTCTTATCACGGTTGAGTCGGTTTTAAGCAAACGCGAACTCATTCGTCAGAACCAGCACCTTTTTAAGGATCGTAAACGTTCGCTAGAAAAGGCTTCGATTATTGGCGAGTCAAAGGCCATGAAAAAACTGCTCCAAGATATAGAAAAAATCCGCCGCGTTCAGGCAAACGTCGTGATCACCGCCGAAACCGGTTGTGGCAAAGAATTAGTAGCCCGGCATATAGGCGTGGTCGACGGAGCGCCTTTTGTGACCGTCGACAGTTCCACCATTACCCATTCCATGGCAGAGAGTATGTTATTTGGTCACGAAAAGGGTGCGTTTACAGGCGCTGTTGCTCAATCTAAAGGTCTTTTTGAAGAGGCAAATGGCGGCGTGATTTATTTTGACGAAATATCAAACATGCCCCTTGATATTCAAACTAAACTGCTGCGAGTAGTTCAGGAAAAGGAAATTATGCGATTGGGGTCCACCAAAATAATCCCTCTCTCATTTCGAGTCATTTGCGCCACAAATCGTGACCTCGAAAAAATGGTGGGTGAAGGAAAATTTAAAGAAGACCTATTCCAGCGCCTCAATGTAGTAACGCTTTCTATTCCACCGCTAAGAGATCGTCTCGAAGACTTTTCTTTATTAGTCGAGAGTTTTTTCAAGAAACACGGGGATGAAGCGAGTCCTAAACGATTTTCAGATTCTGCTACTGAACTGCTATTAAAGTACTCCTGGCCAGGAAACGTGCGGGAACTTTCTAACCTAATAGCAAATATGTGTGCGCTTATTCATGGGCAAGAAGAAGTGGAAGTGGAAGACCTGCCGGAACGGTTGCGCATTCAAACGACACATATGCTCAGAATTGCTCCCCCAGCACAAGAACCTACTAATATCGACATCAATGAAGACTTCTACGAGTACATGCGCCGACTCGAAGGAAAAGCCCTTCACGGACTATATCAATCATTTTCGGGCAACATTAGTGCGATGAGTAAAAAACTAAAGATGAGCCGCAGTCACCTTTACTCTAAGCTCTACGCCCACGGCATACACAAATAAGCACTGCCTATCGGAAAAAATTGCCCACTTTGGATTTTTGGCAATATGACGATGTGTAATTTGTAGGTCGCCCCAGTTTGCGACCGCTTTGTTACAGCCAAATCCAGGAGGGAACCGTGGCAAACCAAGAACACTCTAAGAAAAAAACCGACACGAACCGCACACTGACTACCGTTGCGCGTCGACAGGAGCTCGAATTCGAGGCGGACGTACTATTTCAACGCCTTGGAAATAAATGGTACGCTTTCAGCGTTGTTGAAGACGACTGCCTGATGACTGAGGTTTCAGAAGAAGAAGTTCAAAAAACCCAAAAAAGAATGATGAAGCGCGGCGCTCGCGCAGCTTGAAAAGTTTGTATAAATGCCTTGGAGACCACAACCACGAAAAAAAGGCATGAAGTCCACCGAAGGAACACGAGCGCCCGAAAAGGACGCTCGTGTTTCGTCGAGTGACGATATAAAAAAACAAATCGCTATTTTATCTGAAAAAATTAATTCCAAGCTAAAAACCGAAACATCGGTAAAAAAGGCTGCCCTTATTCTTGCTTCGTGGATTTCAAAAAAAACAAAATAAATTCAATTCTTACAATTCAATTCAGTATTCCTGTGCTATCAACTCGCTCATGTATTTTTCATTTTTTTTTAGTCTTTCATTGATCGCATTGACACAAAGTTCTGCCTTCGCGTGGGGTGAGATCGGACATGAATTAGTAGTAGAATTCGGGAACTCTAAGGCAGATCCTAAGGTTTTTAAAAATTGCGAAACCAGTGCTGCCGAACTTGTTCAACACACGAACGACCCCGATCGCATTTGGAAATCACAGCGGGGCAGATACAAAATGGAACCGGCTGCCCACTATTTTCATGTCGACACCCAAGATAAGGGTTGGGAGTCTCGAAGTACCGCCAAAAACCCGCGACTCGGCTTTCTGGTATATCGAATTATTGAATGGGTTGAACTTGGGAAACAAGCGCGAAAGAAAAAAAATCTAGCGGAGCTGAAAGAGAAACTCTACGGGCTATCCCATTATATTGGTGACCTAGTTCAACCGCTACATCTTCATAGCGACCACGATGGTAAAAACGCCGGTATCCCGGGCCTTCACGCTCAATTTGAGACTAAAATGATTCAACGGTATCGGGCCGAAATCCGCCATTTGGTTTCGAATAAAATAAAGACAGCTCAACGACCAGCGGAGTGGCGACACCTTTCCTTGAATGAACTTATATTTCGAACTGCGACTGACAGTTCTTTGAAAGCACCACGTCTTTTTGCACTTTCAAAAAATGCCTTGGTCTTTAATAAGAAAAAGAAATCGGCCAAACCAAGATTTCAAAAAAAATTACTTTGGGAACACACAGGGACGTTTGCCACCGATCAAATTGTAACTGGAGGTTTAATTTGGGCCTATATTCTTGAACAAGTTTGCTCTTAGCCAAAATTTAAACTTTAGTTTTTTTTGAGAGTGGGTGTGCGCGGTCATAATCTTCGCAAAGTTTTTCTATCGATAGGTGGGTATATTTTTGGGTGGTAGAAAGAGATTCGTGGCCTAGCAATTTTTGAATACTGCGGAGATCTGCTCCCGCTGACAACAAATGAGTCGCAAAGCTGTGACGCAAAGTATGCGGCGATATCTTATTTGAGAGTCCCGCTGCGGCGGAAAAGTGTTTTACCACATGTTGGATATGTCGAGTAGAGAGCCCGGGGATCAGTGTGCGAAGATTACCGCGAGCCTTAATGTGAAATAGTACGAACTTGGCATTCTCGCTTTCCACTGATTTGAGGTAATTCCCCTGCAGCTCTCGATACGTTCTAAGGAGAGGCACTAGTTCGGATACCAACGGAATGGTTCGAAACTTGTTTCCCTTCCCGATCACCGAAATTTCGCTTCGTTCAAGTGAGACGCGGTCCCAGGTAAGATCTGCAAGCTCCTGGGCACGAATACCGGTACAGTAGAGCAGCTCTAGAATTATAAAATCACGAAAAAACGTTAGCTCTGGCTCGTGATCGGGATCGATTCGAAAGAGCGTTTGAGCGTGCTCTTCAGCCAAAATATGTGGAATCGTTCGTTCTACCTTTGGTTTGCCCAGGGGATCGCAAGGGTTATTTTCTATGCGGCCTATCGAGATGAGGTATTCAAAAAAAGCGCTGAGAGCCGCGAGTTTACGTTGCATAGAGCGGTTACTAAGTCCCTGAAACTGCATCATTGCCGTGCGTATTTCCGAAGTCTCAGGCCTAAGGTTCACGAGACCATCGCGTACAAAAGCGCCGATCCACAAATGAACGTCGGACAGGTAGTTTCGCGAAGTGTGGTGCGATCGATATTTTCGCACTAAATAGGCCTTAAATCCCACCAGGTGCGGAGTCCAAACATTAGGCATGCACCACCGATTGTACGCCAGAGCAGTCTCTAAAAATACCTCGCTATTGCTCCGCCCTCCCGGTATATGATGCGCCATGTCGGGAAAGACTATCAACATAATTGGCGGAGGACTTGCGGGTTCCGAAGCCGCATACCAGTTGGCCATTCGAGGGTTCCAGGTTCGACTATTCGAAATGCGACCCACTCATTCGACCCCCGCTCACAAAACCGGGGGGCTCGCCGAATTAGTATGCAGCAATACATTCAAATCGCTGGCAGCCCACTCGGCTCATGGAATTTTTAAAAAAGAGTTGGCTCAACTTGGCAGTCTTCTCATGAAAATAGCGCCCCTGGCCCAGGTTCCGGCAGGAGAAGCGCTAGCCGTCGATCGCGAAGTATTTTCGAACGAAATTGAAAGAGCGCTTCTGGAAACTGGTCGGGTAGAACGATGCTCAGCATTGGTAGAAAATATCGACTCATTGCCTTTGGCCGATCGCACTATCATCGCAACCGGCCCGCTAACCCAGGGTCCAATGGCCGATTACATTCGTAGCTTATCGAATGGCCATGGACTCTACTTTTATGACGCTATCGCCCCGGTTATCGATGCAACAAGTATTGATACTAAGATCGCCTTTCAGGCGTCACGCTACGGCAAGGGTACGGACGACTATTGGAATTGCCCCATGAGCCGAGAAGAATACGACCGATTCTACGACGCGCTAATCGCTTCGGAGAAAATGGCGTTTCATGATTTTGAAGCTGCTCAATATTTTCAAGGTTGCCAACCTATCGAGGCGATTGCCGAAACCGGCCGCGACTCGCTCCGCTTTGGTCCCATGAAACCCGTGGGACTCGAGGACCCCAGAACTCAGAAACGTCCCCACGCTGTGGTTCAACTTCGTATCGATAACCTGGCGAAAAGCGCATACAACATGGTGGGATTTCAAACTAAAATGAAATATGGGGAACAAATTCGGGTATTTAGATTAATTCCGGGACTCGAAAACGCCGAGTTTCTACGCCTAGGTTCGATGCACCGAAATACTTACATTTGCACTCCCGAATTGCTGAAACCTGATTTTTCGTTAAACACTCATCCAAATATCCATTTCGCGGGGCAAATCACGGGCGTAGAGGGTTACACCGAATCCAGCGCTATCGGTTTGTTGTGCGCCCTGGCAATAGACTGCCACCGCAAAGAAATACCGTGGACCTTGCCTCCTAAAAATACCGCCACCGGAAGTCTGTGTAGATATTTGTTTGAAAGTCCCGCCAAGGACTTCCAGCCTGTTAATGTGCACTTTGGCCTGATCGACACTTCGCTTTTTAATATGCCCGGGAAAAAAATCGGAAAAAATGAAACCCGAACTATGATCGGGGAGCAGTGCTTAACCAATCTCGCGAACTGGAAAAAATCGTTACCAGATCCCCTAAACCCGGTATAAGTTTGCTCATTATGAATACTGCAAAAACTGCGAAATTTATTGTTCCGGTATTTTTTGGACTTATTATAACCTGGGTTATTTTTACTAATAATTCTTTGGTTCAAAAAGAAGAAACAGTGAACCAGACCTGGGCTCAGGTCGAGAACGTATACCAAAGACGTGCGGATCTCGTCCCGAACTTAGTCAATACCGTTAAGGGTTACGCGAAACACGAAAAAGAAACTCTCGAAGGCGTTATTCAGGCTCGCAATTTGGCACTTTCTGCTTCGGGCCAAGCCAAAGCAGCACCGGGTTCCGCAACTAGCGAAGACAAAGTTAAAACCTTTGCAGCGGCCCAAGACACATTGGGGGCAGCTCTTTCGAGGTTAATGGTTGTGGTCGAACGTTATCCCGAGCTCAAAGCCAATGAAAATTTTCGCGATTTACAATCTCAACTCGAAGGATCTGAAAATCGAATCGCGGTAGAACGACGGCGTTTCAACGAAGCCGTTCAGACTTACAATTCTACTGTTCGATCCTTTCCAACTTCCGTTGTAGCTGGTTTTAGAGGTTTCGAAAAAAAGGCCTACTTCGAAGCGGCCCAGGGATCTGACGTAGCTCCCAAAGTAGATTTTTAGTGGAAAATTTAATTCGATCTTTTTTTCTAACTGTTTTTATTTTTCTCTTGATCGCCCCTGCTGGCGCTAGCGGCGCGTTGTCGCTACCCGAGCCAACAGGGTTTCGCATGAACGATTTTGTTGGTGTCTTAAGAAACCAAGAGAGTCGCACAAAAATAGAAAATGCACTTATCGATTTTGAAAAGAAAACCAACCATCAAGCCGTAATAGTTATCCTAAACTCTTTAGAAGGAGAACCGGTAGAATCGGTTGCTAATAAACTTTTTGAAAAATGGAAAATTGGAGACCGCACTCGAAACGACGGAATTCTTTTATTGGTGTCTACGGAAGACCGCTCTGTTCGGATCGAGGTCGGTTACGGACTGGAGTCCATTTTAACCGACGCGCGCGCCAAACAAATAATATCTCAAGATCTAATTCCGTTTTTTAAGCAAAATCAGTATTCAACAGCTTTTCTGTTATTTCATGATCGTTTGCACGATCTTTTAATGCCTGAAAACAAGAAACAGTCCACACTGCTTTCGCCTTCTTCCGTCACTCGCAGTTTGTTTTTTTTATTATTGTTTCTTGCCATGCCGTTTCTAATCTTACTTCTTCGCAAACGGGTGACGAGTGGCGGAATATACGGCTACGAACGAACCTACCGATCAAACGGGGTTTTTAGAGACTCCTCGCCCTGGTTTGGTGGCGGTGGTGGTTTTGGCGGCGGCGGCTTCATGGGCGGAGGCGGTCTTTCCGGCGGGGGGGGTGCAAGTGGGCGTTGGTGAACTATTAAATCCGAAAGAAGAGGCCGTCCTGGTGGCGACGATCGCCGAGTGGGAAGCCAAAACAAGCGGAGAAATTGTTATTCACATTGCTAAGAAACTGTCTTCCAAAGACGGAATGAAAGATGCTTATTTCTGGTTTGAAAAACTCGGTATAACAAAAACGAAAAACAGAAATGGTGTTCTTCTTTTCATAGCTGCGCGAGATCATTTCGTAGCCATCTTGGGTGACGTCGGAATCCATTCGAAAGTAGAGCCCGATTTTTGGAATCAGAAAATTCATTTGTTAATTGAAGCCTTCAAAAGTAACGATAAATTGATCGGACTTTGCCGAACGGTTGAAAGCATTGGGGCGGTTTTAGCTCAACACTTTCCTTTGGAAAGTAACGAATCTAATCCGAACGAACTCGATAATGCTCTTTCGAAAAGTCACGAGGGGCACTGAGTAAATTAGCAGCGTTTTAATAAAAAGGCCCCATTCGAATGGGCCATATAGTTCGACAAACTTCGCCGGGAGTTGAACCCTAAAAATCGAACCCAATAAATAAATTATATAAGCTGGTCCAGTTTTAAGTATCGCATACATCAGTTCACCGGGACGCAAAGCCAGGCGCCACACTTCAAGTTGATAGGTTAAATTGCCCCAATTTCTTTCACCAAACTCAGTTTGGACTATACTCAATCCGGTAGCTGGCGTGTGCTCAAACACCAACATAGACGCCATAGGTAATAAAAATATCACCAAAAGATACGGCCCTATTTTTTTATAGCGAGATAGCAAATCGGCGAACGGACCAATTAGAACGGGAACAGCGGGAAATACTAGATAGCGATAACCATACCAGCCCCCCTGCCCTTGCCATACGACCACTAAATAAAACATTGGCACGAGCGATAACACCAAAAGATAGAACACCCGCGGGTTAAATGCCTCCTCGTACCGAGATTTCGAAAATCTCTTAATACCCAGAAGACCTAACAGGAGTGCTGGGGCTGTAAAAACGAGTCCCCAATCCAAGCCAAACAGCACCGTTACTGTGCGTTTAAAATACAACCACATCGGGTAAATCTTAATGAGATCTTCTGTAGGATCAAACTGCTTGGTCACCTCTTCGAAATGAACTTCATTTCCAAATTTCATCGCATTTTTTGTAATCCAAAATAATAAGAATGCGAGCGTCAACGTCCAACAGATCTTCTTTAAATCGGGAAAATAAACAGCCACGCACCAGGCGGTCGCTATTAGAAGGCCTTCTTCCCGAAGTAGGAACACTCCACAAGTTAAAAGCACGATCAGAGACGTTTTAGGAAGGGCATTGGGTCTAACGGCCAATTTTTTTTCATATTTATTTTTCATCAAATAGAAGAAATAAATCGACAACAAAAACAAGTACGCAACGTGAGCCATTAGTGGACGGCGAAACGCATATAGAGCACAACCTTGCGCCACGACCATGGCAAATATCGATACGATCGCGATATTTTCTGAATAATTGAAACGAAGCCCTTTGAACAAGAATACTAGTGCCAGCCAAAAGTACAAACTAGTAGAAAAAAAGGCGCCGAACAATGTCCAGCTACCGATCAAGTGCTCACGTGTACGTTTTTCAATCAGCGGCGAACTCGCGATACGATCAAAAATGGAAAAAAGCCCGACTAGAGGGGCGATCATCAATCCCCCGCCCATCCGACTTGGTGGAGGTATCTTAAAATCGTCGACGTACTCGAGTTTAAAAGAGGGAAATTCGAAATAGGTCAACGAAGTGGCGATAGCGAGATACTGGCTATCGTCTCCACCATACAGCATTCCATGGTGGTTTACCTGATAAGGTTTAAAGATAAAAAAAGCCGTTAGAAAATAGAGAAGCGCTAGTTTTTTCATGAACGAGGGCGCAGGGCCGCGTAAAGCTCCGAACTTAATTCCGGAAAATCATCCCCTAATTCAAAAAGTGCTTTGAGCATTGGCTCGTCCCAATCGTTCATTTGGCGATTCGAGAGAGGCTTTAACATTATTCCACCAATGCGATCTGCCACTAATCCAGATTGTTGAATGTGCTCTGAAAGCAATGCAGGAGTATACACTCTCTTATGCCCCAACTTTTTGTCTTGGGCATTTAGGTCCGTAACCTTTTCTAATAGGCCCATTTTCACACCTAATTGGCGATGCAAAGAATGTGCGTTCGGTACGTTAATCAATATAGTTCCGCCTGGCGAAAGCCAATTAGACGTTTTTTTTAACACACTCACCGGATCTTCTAAATGTTCGAGGACATGAACTAAAAATATGGCATCGAATTTTTGTTCGGTCTCAAAGTCCTCAAATAAACCCTGAAAAAATTCTACGTTATCTATGCGACTTTTTTGTTTTAATGATTCCTTTGTGGCGTTCAAAAATTCGGCTGATCCATCAAGTATTGATAACTTTTTAAAGTCTCGCGAAAGCAGCGTGCTCATCGCCCCATCTGCGCAACCCATCTCGAGCGCCGCAATCCGCCTTCCTGGATCTGTTAAAGATAGAAGCTTCGTGTACGTAAACTCCCATTTGAGATGGTAGATTCGCTCCCACCCATGTATGATCTCGTGATTGTAGGACGAAGCGATGCGCTCGAGTGATGCCAACATTTACGTGAGAATTAACAAGAAATGCCTCGAATGGAAACTCTAGACCTCCGATCCGCCGCAAAAAACTTTTCTTGGCTATTGGGAGATAAGATTTTCCGTTTTGTAGTTACAGCCGGAGTAAACGCCGTACTGGCAAGAAAACTCGGGACCGAAAACTGGGGAACGCTCGCCTATACGACTTCCCTTTTAGCGCTTTTTGGGTTCCTCGCGATGCTTGGCATAGATCAATGGGTCGTCGCGAAATTAATTTCGAACCCGAAAACTCGAGATCGTACTCTCACTGCCGTAGCGGTAATTCGACTCACGGGTGCGGCCATCGCAATCGGCGCTGCGCTACTTTGGAGCGGGGTGTCTACAAACGATAGATCCTTACTATTATTCGGCATTTGGGGGGTCTTGGGCACGGCACTCGACTTTCCAGATCTATATTTTCAGAGCCAAAATAAAAGCAAATATTCGGTTTTTTCTAAGGGAATCGCTTTTTCCATTGCAAACGCCTTACGGATTGCCGGTGTTTTTTTGGGCGCGTCCTTGGGTTTTTATGTAGCCATAGTGGCCGTAGAGGCGATCGTAACTGGATCTCTTCAACTCTTTTTACTGAAAACCAAAACTCGGGAGAGACCCAACTTTTCTCATATCCGCAATGATACTATACAGCTCGCAAAACAAAGTTGGCCCTTGGGATTATCGTCCCTTTTAGTACTCAGTTATTCGAAGCTCGATCTTATTTTGATCAATTCTTTGGGCTCTCCCAATGAGACTGGAATTTATGCGGCCGGTTCCAAGATTTTAGAGTATTTGGGGGTGTTCCCTTCAATTTTTTCAATTTCGATCCTACCCCTCATATTTTCTGTTTTTCGAAATCATGAAGCAGGTTCTCAGAAAGAGCGCGAGCGAGTGTCAATGGCCATTGGGGTCGCTAATATTCTTGCCTGGATTATTCCCATCGCGATGTATGCTCTAGCTCCTTGGATTATCACACTACTCTACGGAACCGCCTTTCGGGAGGCCGTATCAATATTGCGAACTATCGTATGGATCTTTCCGTTGACCTTATTTGGCGTTGTGCGTCAAGGCTTTCTACTTCTCAATGAGAAGTTGAGTATTTGTATTGCCCTTGAGGCGTTGACGCTCGCGCTACTGGTAGGCTTCAACTACCTCCTAATTCCGAAACATGGCGCGCAAGGCTCTGCAACTGCCCTTTTGTTGACGAGTTTAATGGTAAATATTGCGGCCATCGTTGTTTCGAAGTCGGTGCGCAATATAGCGAAGTTTTACATAAAGTCCATTTGGAGTTGCCGACGTTTTCGGCTAACAAACATAAAACGATGTGTGGAATCGCTGGGTATTTTCAAACCGCATTAATAAATCCTCACGACCTGGCTCAAATGAGCTCCGCTATCGCCCATCGCGGGCCCGATGGTAGTGGCCTCAAGACTTGGAGCACTACGGCACTTGCCCATCGACGTCTCTCCATATTAGATCTCTCCGAAAACGCGTCGCAACCTATGCGATATTCTGACTCTGGTCTGTGGATTACCTACAACGGTGAAATATATAACTACCTAGAGATTCGCAGCGAATTAGAATCCTTGGGTTATTCCTTTCGAACCAATTCAGACACAGAAGTAATACTCGCTGCATTCGATCGTTGGGATATCTCGGCCTTTAATCGCTTCAACGGTATGTGGGCGCTCGCTATTTATGATGAAAGAAAACAACGTCTGGTTTTGTCGGTCGATCGATTCGGAGTAAAACCCCTCTATTACATGACGACCGCCGACGGTGGAATAATCTTCGCATCGGAACTAAAGGCATTCTTTGCGGTGGCGAGAAAATTAAATTTAAAATGGGACGAAAAGGGAATTAGAACCGCGCTGCTGTCGCCACTCAAACTTGAAGGTACGGGGCACACCGTTATTAAGAACCTCTCGAGTATGGGAGGAGGGGAGGCTCTAGACGCTAGTCCGAAATCAATAAATAAAATACAGTGGTGGAATACCGCCGATCACATTGAGGCGAATTTTAAAGAGCCTCGACACAATGCCGACGAATTTTTGAACCTTCTTACTGACGCGGTGCGAATTCGCTTACGAAGCGATGTCCCTGTCGCTTCTTCGCTAAGTGGCGGACTCGACTCCAGTGCAATCGTAGCAATCTTAAGTCGGCTAGGTTCAGCGCAAAATCAAACTGCCTTTGTGCACGCTTTCGAAAATACCAGACACGACGAAAGCAATTTCGCAAAAAAAACAATCGCCCACACAGGGGTTTTAGGAAAATGGGTTACTCTCGACGAAACCAATCTCGTAAACGAGATCAGCCGATCTATTTATGCCTCAGAATCCTTTTATCCGGGTTCTCAGGATGCAGCGAAACGCATTTATAAATCTCAAAAAGAAAATGGATTTAGCGTCACTATCGACGGGCACGGGGCCGATGAACTGTTAGCGGGTTATACTCATTATTTTCCTTATGACTCTTCTGGATTTAATTTAAATAATATTCGCGCCTTAACCGGTTCTTTTTTTGAGTGGAAACATTTGGCCGCCAACTATTTAAAAAAGAACTTTACTTCCTACACCAATGATACAGTTCGAGTTCTTGCTGGTCGTTTCTACGATCCAGTTTTAAGTACCCTTAAGCTTCCCTTTTTACTTGGGGAGACGTACTCGACGAAACCATTGAAAACCCCCGAATCACTCTTTCGTTCCTCACCATTAGCGCGAGTTTTGTTTTATGATTTTCATCGCAATATTTTACCGCGAATTCTTAAAAATTTTGATGTCACATCAATGTCACACGGCGTAGAAGTTCGAATGCCTTTTTTGGATCACCGGCTTGTCACTTTTTCTTTTTCTCTACCCGATACAAGTCGCCTAAAAAACGGCATAACGAAGGTAATATTGCGAGAAGCTACACGCGGATTAATACCAGAAGAAGTTCGCACTCGATCAGATAAAATGGGTTTGAATTCGCCCCTTTCGGTTTGGCTAAGTGGGCCCTTAAAAGAGTGGGTGTTGGATTCATTGGAAAGTCCCTCACCAATCGATTCGGTGTTAGCTAGAAAAAAAATTCGAGCTATATATCGTAATCACTTAATGAAAGTACCGGGGAACTGGTCTCTTGCGTCTAAATTTTGGCTGCAATATTCCGCACGTCATTGGATGCGGGAAGTTTCGAGTCAACATGGAGTTAGCTGGTGAGTTTCAGATTTTTAAAAATTTCTACCCTTTACCGCGGCGCTGTAACTCAGTTCGAGAGAGATAGAACCTCTCACTCCGACGGTTACAATCAAATTCTTGATCGACTCTGTTCAAATAATTTTTTTTGGTCGGATTACTATGCTCGTCACCTTCGCCAGCTGGGAATAGAGGCGTTTGAACTCTTTCCGAATGTGCCGTCACTGCAAAAGGCGTGGGCATTAGAAAATCATGCTGCCGGTTCAAACGAAGATTTAGTTTTGGCGCAGATTAAAAAAATTAATCCAGATGTTATTTTTCTTCAGGCCTCTGGGGCGTTTTCTAATGCATGGGTTGCACGCCTTAGAGAGTCCATACCCGCGTTGCGTTTGCTCATTGGATGGCGTTGCTCACCCTTCGGAGCTAACGATATAGATAACTTTAAAATGCACGACGCCATATTTACCTGCAATTCTTCGCTTACTTCCGCGTTTGAACAAATGGGGGTTCCTTCTTACGTACTTCATCATGCATTCGAACCCAGCACTTTTTACTCTGTCTCACAAATGTCCGAAAGCCCTTGGACCAGGCGCCTCGAGAAATCGCTGGTATTTGCAGGTTCGCTAGTTCAGGCCCGCGAATTTCATCTAGGAAGAATTGGGTTTATTGCAGGTCTTTTAAGCGCAGGTATTCCATTAAGTCTATTTGCTGAGACTGATTCATTTTCGCGACGACTTGCTAAACGATTACTCGGCGAAACAGAATCGTTTTTAGCCAAAATTAGACTTTCACCATTTCTTCCAGCTCGCTCCTTTCGTCGGCGCGCTAGCCTCTGGAAAGACACGCAGTTATGGTCGCCAACCCACTGGGCAATAGCTAAAAATAGCTACCCTGCATTGTATGGTAACGAATTTTATCGTGTACTCGGTGAAGCAGCCGTTTGTCTCAACTTTCACATCGACTCCTCTGGCCCATGCGCAGGCAATGCGAGGCTATTTGAGGCCACCGGAATGGGAACCTGTCTTCTAACTGACTGGAAACAGAATATCGGGTCGTTCTTTTCAGAGGACTCGGAAATTGTGACCTTTCGCAATCCCACTGAATGCATAGAAAAAGCGGTTTGGTTGCTTGAAAATCCGACCGCCGCTAATGACATTGGAAAGCGCGGTCAACGTCGGTGCTTTGAGCACCACTCTTTTCGGTTACGAGCCGAAGAACTGCTAACCACCGTTCACAAACTGTTGAGCAAAGGACGAAGTTCTTTCAGAACAAAGTCAGGGCTTTCTTTCGCAAGTAACTCCGAGGTTCGAATTCCAGACTCGCATGCAAAAGACTTACACCCAAGCGCCTGAGCACAGCGAATATCTGTCTCGGTGTCCCCTACCATCGCAACAATTGAATTCACTGTTTGATTTTCGCGCAGAAGGTACTTCGATACCATCGCGTATTTAATTTCCCACTTCGAACGGTGCGCATTATGTAATTTCTGATTTGAGCCAGAACACAAAACATTAGAGAAAAAACCAGTTAGTCCATGCTCCCGAAGCTGGTAATTAACACCTTCGGGAGAGGTGCGCATTGTTACTAAAACCAGTTTATATCGTTCATGCAATGTTCCGAGTACGTCCTGAACTTCATTCTGAAGCTCATCTAAATCGAGATAACCTTTTGTCTCAATCACACCTTCACGAAGTGACCAGTATTTTTCTAGTATTGATTCGGCCTGTGAGCGACGTAATATATCAAAGTCGGGCACTTTATTTCTTTTGCAAGTCCAGTAGTCTGTTTCGTCTAAGGGACTGAATGAGAAGCTCCTTAGAATGTCGGAATACACTCGATGATATTTTCTTTTTACATCGAGAATCGGGCCGTCAAAATCAAACAACAAGTATTTTTGATGCTTCATGATTCGAATGTTTTACATGAGATCTATGTGTCTCAACCCAGTGACTCATATTCGATTCCGCCCATTTAAACTCTCGAGTGATACCGTCTGATAGCGCTGTTTTGGGAGCCCATCCGAGTGTTTTGTTGGCTTTTTCGGTAGATAACCACATGCTCTGAAGTTCGGCGGTGTTTCGTCTTTTATATGTAACCAGAGCTGAATAGGCTCCCTGCGAAACGTTCTCATTTAAAATTTCTGGACGAAATCCCGACTCGCGAAAGCTAACCTCAGCAACTAAAGTGGCTAAATCTGAGACAGATATTGCCGTGCCCGACCCCGCGTTAAAGGCATTTCCGTCGGCTCGTGGGTCATACAAACAAGTGCGATGTAAACTAACTACGTCATCTACGCAGATAAAATCTCGTTTTTGTTCGCCCGAGCCGAATACCACTAATGGTCTTTTTTCAATGGCTCTACGGATGAAGATCGTAAGAACTCTCCGAAACCACTCACGCTCGCCGTATACTATTCCATAGCGTAGGCTCACCACTGGAACACCATAATAGTCGTTAAAAAGGTGACCGTAATTTTCAGCAGCCAATTTGCTCACTCCGTAGGCCCAGTTTGGGCGGAGGCTTTGCGATTCAACACTAGCACCTTCGTGCTGACCATAAACACAGGCTGAAGATGCGTTTAATACCTTTTTTACTCCGACCTCTTTTGCTGCTTTAAGTACGTTCAAAGTGCCAACAGTATTTGCTGTTAAATCATACAGTGGGTCATCCGATGCCTTAAAAATCTCAAGCTGAGCCGCCTGATGCGAAACTACATCAGCCCCTTCCATGGATTTCTGCAATAGGTTCAGGTCTAAAATATCGCCGCGAACAAACGATATCCTCGACTGAACATTCGATAAATTTTCCAAATTTCCAGTCGATAAATTATCGAAAACGCAGACATCGTGCCCGTCCGCCACCAAGGATTCTACGATATGAGAACCGATAAATCCGGCCCCGCCGGTGACAACTATGCGCATATTCGTTTAGCTCTGATAAACAAATTCGTTCCAATATTTTGTCATGCACAGACCCTCTTGACCGCGACGCATAGGAAACGCAGCAGGAGCAGAATCCAGCATCGCTTCAACGCACAAGGCCGGAATATTTACACCAGCATGAACCGATAACATAAGACCACCCGCCGCAAAACGAGGGTTCACTTCAATTAAATAAGGCTTTTCGTTAACTATAAACTGAAAATTGCTCGCGCCTCGAAGCTGCAAGCGGCCGCAAATATGTTCGATGATAGCCATAAAGGGCTCCACTGCAATCGTTACACCCTTCACAGATTGGCCCGATTTTACGGCCATCCTTTTCCGCGCCGAAGCGGCACGAACCCTGCCTGAGTGATCGCAGAAAACATCTACTGTCACTTCGTAACCTTTAATTAATTTCTGAATTAAAAGATCGGAGTGCGAGGCAGTATAAAAATTAAACTCTTCCATTGAATGAAGAGGCATAGCGAATCGGCTTCCACTGCCTTCGATTTTTTTTGCAAACAACGGAAAATTGAGTGGGTCCGGGGTGAATTCTAGTAGTCCGGAACAAAATAGAACTTCCGGCACCATAATCTCTAATTTTTTTGCGAAATTCCAAAACTCCCACTTGTTGTCGCAAACATTGACGGCCTCGTGCGATGGCAAAAAAGTATGAATCCCGTTTTCCTTGAGAAGTGCGGCGTGTTTAGCAAACCACTTTATTTCTCCGGAAAAAGTTGGAAGACACAAAACCTCGCCTTCGCGATCAGCTATTTCAAATAATTTTTTTGCAAAAAGTGGTGAATCGAATCTTGGTACAAGGAAGGTTTTATCAGCAAGGAACAGTCCTGGGGCGGAAGGGTCGGTATCAGAGGCTAAGATCTCTATGGCGGGATCCATATGACGTAGTGCACGTATCGCATTGACGGCGGAGCCTGTGCCTGACGATGTTATAAGTACTTTGTGGGCGCCCATAGCTAGACTAGAATTAACAACAGGGCTTTTAAATGACAATTCTCAAGTTTAAAACTCGACTTTATTGGCTACGCGTTGACTCGGCGCTTCATTTTTGGGCTTGGTAGAAAGTCCCTTTCAGGAACCGCCGAACTGAGCACTCGTTTTTCCCAACGCTTAAAATCTAAAGTCACGTGATAAAGCGAAAAATAGAAAATCGAAATAAACCCTCTAGTCCCATCTCGATACCCCTGTTTCCAAAAATAGTGCCGCAAGAAAAATCGAAAAGCGCGGTAAATTGTTGAAAACACCGATCGAAATTCCCCGTCTTGACCGCCATTCGAGGCGTCAAATTCCGTGTACTGATCGGTTTTCTGAAACCACTCCGATAAACTGTTCACATTGAAGTGTAGGTACCCGTTTCTAAAAACATGTACCAACCCCTGAACGGAAACTCCGCGGTGATATCCTTTTTCGCAAGGGTAGTCCCAGGTACCAGTGCGAAACAGTCTTATTTCCGACGATTTTGGACTGTAGAGCCCATACCGCAGGGGAGCGCCCACAAAGTAAAATGAGTTGGGAATTTTGACGCCCGAAAACCTGGAACTTCTTGGGTCTGACAAGAAAGCCTTGAGCTCACTTAAGAGTTCCGGGGTTGGTCGTTCGTCAGTATCGATGTACAAAAGCCATTCCGAGGTAGCAGACTCCAGTCCGAACTTGCGATTTAAATCAAAGTTGCCATTTGGGGGATTTTTTTCATATACGGTCGCGCCCAATTTTCGGGCAATCGCAGCGGTCGAGTCCTCGCTCATTTGATCAACAACAATCACTTCCTTAGCGATCGCTAGCCAAGGACGTAGCGCGCCCTCAATACGCTCTTCACAGTTGCGCGCCGCAACAACGACGCTCAAACTCATTAACTGCCCGGGATTCGACGGTGTCGTCATTTGGTTAGCTATGACATACTCGATTTAGGTTGAGTACAGAATAATGCCGGCTCGCGCACTGAAAGACATCGAACAACTGTCCAATAATCCTGGCGTCTATTTTTTTTATGATGCGGCAGACAACCTCATCTATGTTGGCAAGGCCAAGAACCTAAGACGTCGTTTGGCCCAATATCGTAAAACTAGCCGAATTAGAAAACATCGTCGCATGCGCGGTATAATTCGCGACACTTTTCGTTACGAAACCCGCAACTGCCCAAGTGAATTAGACGCCCTATTACTCGAAAATGAATGGATTCAAAAAGCAAAGCCCAAGTGGAACATCGTGGGTGCTTTCTACTTTATGTACCCTATCATTTCCGTTCGACGCGAAAAAAATGGTGATCTCATATTGGGTTATTCGACCGAAGAAGCATCTACTATTCAATCTGGATCAAGACTGTTCGGCAGCTATCGATCGCGCAGTAACACTCGGCGCGCATTTTTTTCCATGAACCGCTTAATCGGATACATCGGGCACCGAGAAAAGAAAAAATCTAAGACTCCGAGCTCCCGCAGTGAGTTCGTAAAAAACCGTGAGCAACGGTTTAGGCAACTTTCGGTAGAGTGGGAAAAGTGGATCACTCTTTTTTTTAATGGAGAGTCGTCGCTGTTGCTCGAAAAAATTGTCACGCAGCTGCTTGATCGGCCAAAAGCCAGAAGGCGGGCAAGCGAAGTTCAAACCTATATCGACGAGCTGGCGCTTTTCTATTCTACGGAAGCGAAGCGTTTAAAGTTCATAAGAGACCAATTGGATTTGGGCCTTGGTTTCATACCCCAACGTGAACGAGATCGTTTTTATTTGTTAGCAAAACACATCGCTAAATCCAGGTTAACGGATGGAACGCACTTTCATTCGAACCAGATTTCTCAAAGTTTCTCTCAAAGCCTCCATTTGGCTATCGATTCTAAGGTCACCGAGACCAAGTTCGTGAAGCCCAACGGCTGAAACGCTATGACCATGGGCTTTGAGTAAAAAATAGGCCGCGACAACAGCGGTACGTCGATTTCCGTCTTTAAAGACGTGGGTAAGAACGAACTGGGCATAAACATCGGCGGCAGCTTCAATCGCTTCTCCGCCGTCTGCTCGATCTTTGGCTGCCCTCAAAATTTCTCGAGCCTTTTTTATCGGATCGGCAAGAATTGCAAACGTGGCTTCGCGTCCCGAAGGCAGCTTACATATGGCGGGTTCTACGCGCCAAGGATCATTTTGAGTGCCGGTTAATATTTGGTTCAATCGTCCTAGTTCCGCGGTATTTAGAAACACGCCGGACTCGACCATACTATTGACTACCTCGAGCGCGCGCTCGAAGCGGGAAAGTTCTAATTGTCGTTTTAGATTATTCTCGGGCATAGCCGGAAACTAGCATAAGGACGGGGGGGCGAAAATTTAATCTTCGTCGGACGGGCGTCGGCCGCCACCCGCCTTCAGCTCGGAATCATAAGCCGCCAATATTTGCGCTTCCATTTTTTCCCGAGTTTCGGTGTTTAGTGGGTGTGCGATATCTTTATAAACGCCGTCTTTTCGCTTTTTTGAAGGCATCGCAACGAATAGCCCGGTATTACCATTGATGACCTTGAGATCCCGGACGACAAAACAATTGTCGAGAATAATGGTTACGTAGGCCTTAAGCTTTTCCTCATTAACCGGAAAAATTTTTATTTCGGTGATCTCCATGTTGCCTCTCCTGGTCACTGCACCTACAAAAGAAATACCCTACTATTTCCATTGTAAACCCAGACTAGAACACGACGCAACAAAGCGGCTTAAATCAGCTACTGCGATGCGGCATTTTTTTCCACATATAGCGAGCCGCCCTTTAAACCTACCGAAACCGTATCACCTGGCAGAAAGGCGCCTTCCAATAGTTTCTTTGCCACCACATTTTGCAACTCTTTCTGAATAAGCCTCTTCAGAGGGCGAGCACCATAGTCGGGGTCGTACCCAGTCTTCGAAAAATATTTGACTGCCTCATCCGAGATACTAAATCGAAGCTCCTTTGCAGCTAACAACTCAGCCAGTTTCGCGGTCTGAATCCGTACAATTTCGGTAATTTGGGTCTCATCTAAACTGTTGAAAATTACCGTATCGTCGATGCGATTTAAAAATTCGGGTCGAAAGTGGTTTCTTAAGACCTGCATCACAATTTCTTCGCGTTTTCTTGGCTGTTTCTCTGATAGAATCTCGCGACTGCCGATGTTACTCGTCATAATTATCACAGTGTTGGTAAAGTCCACCGTTCTTCCCTGTCCGTCGGTGACTCGACCATCGTCGAGAATCTGTAAAAAAATATTAAACACATCACCGTGGGCTTTTTCGATTTCATCCAATAAAACCACCGAGTAAGGGCGACGTCGTACGGCTTCCGTAAGTTGTCCGCCTTCTTCGTAGCCCACATAACCTGGAGGTGCGCCAACCAAGCGCGCTACCGAATGTTTTTCCATATATTCGGACATATCAATTCGTACCATTGCGTGTTCATCATCGAACATGAACTGAGCGAGTGCTTTTGCTGTCTCAGTTTTTCCAACGCCGGTTGGTCCAAGAAACAAAAAGGAACCGATCGGCCTGCGCGGATCCTGCAAACCAGCACGAGATCTGCGAATGGCGTCGGAGACAGCCTCAATCGCTGCGTCTTGCCCGACAACTCTCTCGTGCATTCGTTTTTCCATTTGCAAAAGTTTCTGAACTTCACTTTCGAGCATTCTCGACACTGGTACGCCGGTCCATTTGGAAACGACTTCGGCGATGTGTCGTTCATCTACCTCTTGGTGAAGAATCTTACGTTCTTTTGCCTTCGCAGTTCGTTCGTCGAGTTTCTTTTGAAGATCAAGCAAAACACCGTACTTAAGCTCTGCGGCTTTTTCCAGATCGCCACGTTTTTCAGCCTGCTCCATTTCAAAGCGCTTCTGTTCAATTTCGCTTTTTAATTCACCCAATCCTTGTACTTCTTGTTTTTCTTTTTGCCATTGCGCCCGAAGGGTTTTCGATTTTTCTTTTGCGTCACGCAGTTCGGTTTCAATTTTTTCTAAACGATCTTTTGATCTTGCATCGGTCTCTTTTTTAAGGGCCTGACGTTCGATTTCAGCCTGTAATATTTTTCGATCGAGTACATCGATTTCTTCTGGTACCGAATCCAAAGCCGTTCTTACGCGACTAGCGGCTTCGTCTATAAGGTCGATTGCCTTGTCAGGCAAAAACCGATCGGCAATGTAACGGTTGGAGAGATTTGCAGCAGAAACCAATGCGCCATCTTTTATGGTTACGCCATGATGTAATTCGTATTTCTCTCGTAGGCCACGTAAGATTGAAACCGTATCTTCGACCGTAGGTTCCTTTACAAAGACTGGTTGGAATCGTCGTTCTAGGGCCGCGTCTTTTTCGATTCGCTTGAATTCGTTCAAGGTGGTGGCGCCAACGCACTTTAGTTCGCCGCGGGCCAAAGCTGGTTTCAGGAGGTTCGCGGCATCCATCGCGCCTTCACTTGCTCCGGCTCCTACGAGTGTGTGAATTTCGTCTATGAAAAGTATCACGCTACCCGCGGAGTCGTTCACCGCCTTTAAAACTGCCTTTAGCCGTTCCTCAAATTCACCACGAAACTTGGCTCCTGCAATGAGTGCACCTAAATCTAGCGCAATGACTCGCTTGTTTTTTAGTCCTTCGGGTACGTCGCCTTTCATCACTCGTTGGGCCAAACCTTCTGCAATTGCGGTTTTTCCGACGCCTGGCTCGCCAATAAGAATGGGGTTATTTTTTGTGCGTCGAGATAACACCTGAATTACCCGCCTAATCTCTTCGTCGCGTCCCACCACTGGGTCTAACTTTCCTTTGGCGGCAACCGCCGTTAAATCGCGGCCGTACTTTTCTAGAGCGTTCATCTTGGCTTCAGGATTTTCGTCTTGCACGCGGGCTCCCCCTCTAATTTTTTTTAGGATTGTTTGCACTTTTTCGTAATTTACGTCAGCCTTAAAAAAGGCCTTATAGGCATCGGAGTCCTTCGCGTTGCGATTGCCCAAAAAACCCAACAGAAAGTGCTCTACGCTAACATACTCGTCTTTGAGTTTCGTAGCTTCGTCTTCTGCCAAAACCAGCAGTTTGTTGAAAGCGCCGGAAGGATAGACCTTCCCTTCGGTTGCTGCTCCCGTAACACTGGGAAATTTTCCGAGTGCAGCGCTTATTTCTTTTTCAATGAATTCCGGATCCGCACCGGCAGTGCGAACAATAGACGGTACTATACCTTCTGGTTGTTTCAGCAGAGCAACGAGCAAATGCTCGGGTTGAATTTCTTGGTGGTTTCGTCGAATGGCCAAATGCTGGGCATCGACTAACGCTTCTTCGGTTTTTGCTGTAAATTTTGCAGCCATGTGCTTTCTCCTCAAACTGGAGGAAGCGAAGCCGCAACCTCTCAGCTAATCTTTTTTGCCCGTGAGGTTTAACGGCCTAACCTCAAATACTTCCTCACCGTCAGGGTCTGTCGTTCGAATACCCAAAACAAATCGTTTCTTACCCTTCAGCATTCGTACAAAATCTTCGACCTTTTTCACCGGGCGGGTTTCCTTACCAGCTTCCTTAATGTCAACAATCACATCACCGCGCTCAAGACCCGCTTCAATTCCTGGACTATCGGGCTTAATCTCTTTAATCACAACGCCTTGATAGTCAGCGGGCAGACCCAATTCACCTGCAATTTCAGAGTCGATCTGTTCGACAGTTATTCCAGCAACCTCTGCTTTTCCGGGACGGTCAGGACCCTTATTATCGTGTCTACCCTTCGCATCTGCCCTGAAATCGGGTCTTCCTTCTACATCGACTTTGAACTTCTTTTCCGACACCTTTCCGTCGTCGCTTCTCAAAACAGTCACATCGGCCTTTTCGCCGATTGGAATGTTCGTTATCGTGTTCAGCAGTTCACCAATGGTCCGAACTCGTTTACCTGCGACTTCCGTAATAACGTCGGACTTTTTAATGCCTGCCCGAGCAGCCGGTTTACCACCAACCACATCACTAACGATGGGGCCTCTCCGGTCCTCGTCAAGTTTTAGGGCCTTAGCAATTTCACTATTAAATTCCTGAACATTTACGCCAATATAGCCCCGATCAACCCGCCCCTTTGTTTTGAGCTGTTCGAGCACTTTCTTGAGCATATTCACGGGTATAGCGAACCCAATGCCAGGGCCTCTTGCATCGATCGCATTATTAATGCCGACCACTTCACCGCTTAAATTCACCAACGGCCCGCCGGAATTGCCCGGATTAATTGGCGCATCGACTTGCAGATAATTGCCAAAAGTACCCGGTAGCGACCGCTCTTTTGCACTGACGATTCCGTGAGAAACAGAATGGCCATGGCCAAAAGGATTTCCTACCGCGGCAATCCACTCGCCCACTTCCAATTTGTCTGAGTCTCCAAGTACCACCGGCTGTAGGGTTCTTCGGGTTTTTACTTTCAATAGAGCAATATCGAGTTCGCGATCTCGACCTATGATTTCTGCTTCACTCTCTTTTTCTTCGACGTCCTCTGTGAATTTAACCTTTATTTCGTCGGCCCCTTCGACGACGTGGTTGTTGGTAAGAATCAAACCGCCGACGCTGTTTTTTTCAATTACAAACCCAGAACCAAGGGACATTGCTTTTCTCTGAGGCATTACGCGGTTTCCATCACCCCGAGGACCGGGCATGACACCACCTCCGAAAGGTTCCCCTAAAAACTCTTCAAAAAATCGTCTCCATAATTCGTCGCCCGGCTGTCCGGGTGTTCGCCCTCGATCACCCCAGTGCGGCGCCTTTACGGTTGAGGTTGTAAAAATATTCACCACCGACGGAATCATTTTTTTTGAAATTTGAATAAACACTTGATTGACGGGAGTAACAACATTGTCAGCGCTCGCAGCGTGTAACTCTTTCGTTAAGCCCCAGATAGCGAGAACGGACAAACCTAGGATCGCCCTGATCTTCATTGTCTTATTCATGCGTACTCCGTATTTACTTTTTTTGTGCTTCCACAAAACGCATCCGCGTTTCGTATAAAAGATTGTCTATCAATTTTTGTTCGTCAGAACTTAGGTTGCCTTTGGTTTTCTCTTTAATGAGCTCCAATAAATCAATATTGTGCCGCGCCAACTCTAGATCAACTTTCTTTTCTTTTGAGTCCGGGCGAGGCGTAAGGCCCAATCCCATAAAAACGGCTGAAGAGATTGACAATACAAACGTGGTAAAATCGAGCTTCATAGCTGCACTCCAGATTGAATACTTCTATACTTTCCGTATTTCAGCGCCAATAGTTTTTGTACCCTTAATTCCACCGGAGCGTGGCGATCAAGAACCCCAAGCAGCGCGGAAGACGAATAAGGGTTCACAGTATATAGATGAGCCGCTCCGGGAGTACCAAAGGTCGCATGACCAGTACTCATATTCTGAATTTTTCGAAGCGCATTGGCCATCCATTCAGGTTGCATACAAAATTCCGCTCCAGCACGATCGGCTTCAAAATCCTTCGATCTAGCTACAAGTGTTTGAAGAACGACCCCGGCCAGCGGTACAAAGATCATTCCTAACAATGTGTCGAGCGCCCCGGGTTGTCTGGAGCTGGTTCGCTGTTTACCCAGGATTGCCCCCCAACTGCTTAACTTCGCACATGCAAGACAACCAATTGCGACAACTGCTGCAATGGTACCAACAAAAGTGTCACGATTTTTAATGTGGGCGACTTCGTGGGCGAGAACGCCCTCGAGTTCGTCGTAACTCAGAATCGCCAAGAGCCCTTCCGTAACAACAATCGAAGCATGATGAGGGCCGCGGCCCACCGAAAAAGCGCTTAGGCTGTGACTTGGCGAAAGATAGATTTGAGGCACTGAAATCCTAGCTCGTTCTGCCAACCGCTCAATAATGTCGTGTACGCCCATCGATTCAGCTGAACGTAAAATTTGCGCGCGATGAATCTTGAGCACGAGCCAGTCTGATAGACCGACCAGGGAAACTACGATTGCCACTCCGACTGCAAGGCCAATAGGAAGCCCACTATTCCCAAATAACAACACTCCTAAAGCCGTGGTAATGGTGGCAATAACTCCAAAAAATATGAGGACTTTCAAATGGTTAGTCATGCCACTCCATTTAAGCGACTTCGCCTTTAGATAATCAAGACAATTCGTTCCAACAGATTTTCCGCAAAATTTTGCAAATTTCTAACGCAAATGGTCATGTGCGTGTTACAGAATTCCCCAGCAAGTTTCGACAGTTAACGAATTTTAAAGTCCCACACGGACACTTGATGCGCTTTCGTCTACATGCTAAATGGTCACACTCAATCTTGATGTGACAGGAGATTCATCTTCTATGGACAAATTAGGTTTCGGCACCGCGGGCTTTCCGAGCAAGGCTCCCAAAAAAGACCCCATCGCTGCTTTACACATTGTTAAAGACCTAGGGCTAGATTGTTTAGAGCTAGAATTCGCTCACGGCATACGCATGCGCGATGAATCGGCGTTAGAAATTAATCGCACCGCTAGAAAATTAGGAATTACTCTTACTGCTCACGCGCCCTATTACATTAACTTGAACGCTAAAGAGCAGGACAAGATTGACGCGTCAATTAATCGTCTTCTACAAACTGCGCGACTCGCTGGTATGTGCGGCGCCTACAGCATGACCTTTCACGCTGCGTTTTACATGAAAGATGAGCCAGGCACGGTTTTCGGAATCGTAAAGAGATACCTCAAACATATTACCGATCGTCTTGTGGATGAACAAAATCCCATTCACTTGAGACCAGAGCTTACTGGAAGGAAAAGTCAGTTTGGAACGCTTGAGGAGCTATGCGAATTAAGCCAAGAGGTACACCAAGTTTACCCTTGTCTAGATTTTTCGCACGACCAAGCCAAAACTGATTGCAATGACTTTGAACATTTTTCTCAGGTTTTTGAGCGCTACAGAAAAGCCCTCGGTAAATCGGCATTAGGGCAAATGCACATTCACGTTGCGGGAGTGCAATATGGCTCTAAGGGAGAAATTCGCCACCTGTCTCTCAAAGACAGTGGTTTTAATTACAAAGACTTTCTACGTGCTTGCAAGGAATTCAAAATCCGAGGCTCTGTGATTTGCGAAAGCCCAGAGCTTGAAAATGACGCTCTTTTACTTAAGAAAACGTGGGAACAATTGAGCGAAAAGAAATCTGCCAAGAACTAGCTATCCGTGGTTATAGCCTTCTTCGCGTTTAAAGCCAGAGAGTCTCATTTTTAAGTCCTCTGGTTGATTACTGGCGTAAATTGCTTCTTCGTTTGTTATTACGCCTGCCAACACTAAACGTTCCAGCGTCTGGTTGAATGTCTGCATTTTGTAGTATGTCGTAGAAGTTGCGATAGCGTCGTCAATTTTGTCGAGTTCGTTATTCAGTATTAAATTTTCGATAGTAGGACTCTTAATCATTACTTCGCAGACGGCTATTCGACCTTCGCCATCTGCCCTCATCACAAGTTTTTGACTAACTACCGCTAGCAAGCTGGCGCTCAATTGGACTCTGACTTGGTTTTTAGAGTTTGCCGGAAACACGTCTAGTATGCGGTCTACAGTAGAACGCGCATCGTTCGTGTGTAGAGTAGAAAGTACTAAATGCCCTGTTTCTGCGGCGGTTAATGCCGCTTGTATGGTGTCGATCTCTCGCATTTCACCTATCGTGATAATGTCGGGGTCCTGCCGCAAAGAACCAACCAAAGCCTCGTGCATATTTAGTGCGTCAGTGCCGACTTCGCGCTGGCAAATGCTGCTTTTAATGTCACGGTAAACAAACTCAATGGGATCCTCGATCGTAATTATATGGGAATGCCGATGCTCGTTAATGTGATTTACCATTGCGGCCATGGTTGTGGACTTACCGGCTCCCGCACTACCGGTCAGGAGTATGAGGCCCCGTTTCTTTACACAAAGATCTTTCAGGACACTTGGCAATCCGAGCGAATCGATGCTTGGAACCGTGAGCGGTATCATGCGTATTACACCCGCTACCGTTCCGCGTTGAATGTAAATATTCGCCCGAAATCGACCCATGGATTCCATGTTGAAACTACAATCCACTTGCATGTGTTCTTCTAGTTGATGAATGAGTTTCGCATTTAAAATGTTATACAAAATTTCTTTTACAGTATCCGCAGCTAGCTCAGGAAGCTTTGCGGGCACCAACTTACCGTTGATTCGAAACATTGGTGGCCGACCAGCCTTTAGGTGCAAATCTGAGGCTCCATGTTTCAACAAAGCATGCAACAAATACTTCATGGTCGGACGGTGGGCTGACCCATTACCATTGGCTGTCGTACTATTGTTATTCAACATGCGAAGAGGGTTGCTCATGCGGCCTCTCCACGGTCTAACTTTCTTAGATCGATAAGTTCTTTGGTGACGGCAGCGAGAACCAACCGTTGTTCAATTACTTTGGCGGCAAATTCGCAAATAGTAGCGAGAACCTCTTTGTCGGCGTCAGTATAGAAATCCTCTCCCAAGCGATTCAATAACTCAAGGCAACCAAACGTTACGCCTCTTATGACAAGCGGGTAGGCTACAATATTACGAGTTTCGAAACCCACCGAATCGCTTATTGTTTTTAAGTATACACTGCTCTCATCAACCTTGGACAAGGCCATTACTTGTTGGTTTTCGCATACGAAACCCACCACGCCTTTGCCGCGCGGGATTGTAAAAGTTAAAAGATTCTTCGATGATCGCCCAGATACTGCTCTAAAAAACATATTATTATTTTCGAAATCGATTTCGACGATAGAGCCCGCTTCCGACTTCACGTGCTCCATGGCTATTCGTAAAATTTCGCTAGTAAGCTCGCCAAATGTGCAGTCCCGACCTACTAGCCGAAACAATTCCTCAAGCGCGGCGAACTTCCTATTTACGCAAAATAAAGTGTCGTTATCTAAGATATTAACGGGTGTTGCACCGCCTATTTGTTCGAAATCAGCGCTAGCTTCTTCGACGGCAAGTGGGCTTATTGTCACCGATTCAGTCGCTACTGGTTCTAGTTTTTCAAACGGGTCGGTGCCCTTAGGGATGGGCGCATCTTCAAAAATTTTGTCTACCGACGCGCCACGATTTAATACGTCGTCAAACGACGGTTTTTTTTTCTTATTATCCGAGTCCATACCGCAGTAGGTGCTCCCTCTATATAGGCTTCGGATTAAGGAGCAAACCTCTTAAACACTGGCGGATCTAGGGCGTTCGGGGTGGCATTTTCTGCCTACTAAAAGCTCATTTCGTTCTGATGCTCGATAACGGTTTTCAAACTTTGGACCTCTGAAATCAGCCACCGTTCATCGATTTTTTCAAATATGGCATGTTTCTTAGTAAGAATCTTTGCTTCAGTGTTAACGGTCTTGTTTTTGAAAGATAACTCGTAGGTAATTGAAAAACGACCGTCGCTTAACGCTCGCTCGTCCTTGATTTTCATTCCAATAAAATCTTTACTTTCGTCTATAAAATGCCGTTGGAAATCCGCGTCCGACATTGTTGTTATCGCGGCTTTTACCTTGCCAGTGGTCAGTTCGATAAGTCGGTTTTTGTCTTCGACATTGTCGATAGCGAAGGTTCTAGAAACATATTCTCGGAGACTGTTTTCAGGCGACTCCGCGCTTTTTTTCGGACTGCACGCGCCGAGCACCAAAATAGAAACCACCAAGATGAAATTACGATACATACCCTGCGCTCCTTACTGAATCGATTAGGTCCAAAATCTCTTTATTCGAATCAAAACTGTTCTCTACAAATCTAAGGCCCATTCCTTTTCCGCGATCTACCACCGATATTAAATCGACCTGGGACTGAGTAGTCACGCCTTCGAGCTCTAGCTGTAATACACCTCGACCTTTATTTTTTCGAAATTGCTCTGCCACAGAATAAACGAAACACCCGTCGTTGGCCAGTTTCGTGAACCTAACCTGAAAAGGAGCGGCTCCATCGAAAGACAAATACGCATTGAGACGTGGAATAAACCGCGGCTTTCCTTCAAACCATCTTAGACCCGGGTTCAAGTAGGCCGCTTTCAATAACTTGTAGACGGAAATATGAAAAAAAATGGAACTAATAGCGACGAATAAGGCGTAAAAGGCCAGTGCGTAGTTTTTGGTGAGAAGAAGAAAATAAATATTTGAACTAACTACAAAAGTAGTAAAACCCGCCGTCAATAAGAAGCCCAACCAACTGGCCTTCCGAATTAAAACGAAGGCTAAAATAGCAACTATCAATGTTGGAATTAGTACTTTTTGAAGCTGGGAAACGGCAAAGATCTTGTTGGTGCCCTTTGAATAAATCCAGAAATTGACCGCTACAATAGGTAGCGATAAAAAAGACGTTGCGGCCAGAAGATTCAATAGCGGCGGCCTTCTTAAGAAGCGCATGATACTAGTGTGATTCACCTTGGATATTTGTCAAACTATGTTACCGTTTATGCAATATGCCGTTTTTAATCGATAAAAACTGCACCCGATGCGGAGCCTGTTTACCAGAGTGTCCAACCGGTGCAATTGCCGAAGCCGAACCAATCTTCCTAATTGATGCAGATGTTTGCTCGGACTGCATGGCCTGTGTACCAGTTTGCCCCGTACATGCCATTCAACGTATTCCAGAGGCGCCCAAAACGGAACCCGTGAAATGAATCATAGCGTTTTCTCCTTAGGGGTCATGACTGGAACCAGTTGCGATGGAGCAGACGGCGCCGTGTTAAAAATTGATCCTGAAACGGAGAGTGAGTCTCTTTACGGGACTTATTCCCGGAAGTTTCCCGCCAATCTTAGACTCCAACTGCGCAAAGCCCAATCGGGAAAACTAAATATCGTCGACGCGGGGCGGATCGAACTGCTGTACTCTGATTGGCTTGCTCAATTTTGCAGTCAAGTCATTTCCAAGTTTAAATTAAACACCGCGCGCACATTATGTTCGATACATGGCCAGACCGTATGGCACGAACCGCCACGCTTTTCGATCCAACTTGGGGAACCTGCCCGGATCGCGATTAAAACCGGGCTAACCACCATTGCGCGCTTTCGGCAGCCAGACCTTGCCTTGGGTGGCCAAGGTGCGCCATTGGTTCCGTACTATCATTGGCTACGCGCCAAACAGATGCGACAGACCCAAAAAAATCCCTTTTCAATTCATAATATTGGGGGAATTTCGAACCTCACCGTAGTCACTCACAAGTTAGATGAAATATTTGCGTTTGACACTGGGCCAGGAAATGCCCTCATTGATTTAGCGGTGGAAAAGGTTACCAAAGGTCGTCATCACTTTGATCGCAGCGGACGTATGGCCGAAAGCAGTCTCTCGCAAATCGACTGGGGTAAAATTGAAAAACTATCGAAACATCCTTATTTTTGCGAAACGCCCCCGAAAAGTACGGGAAGAGAACTTTTTAACGAAGCTTTTCTAAGAAAAATACCAGGCCAAGGGGCGCGACTTGTAGCCAATGCCACTGCCTTTACCGCGCACACCGTTGCTAAAGCCTATCGCGATTTCGTAATTAGCCGTTTTCCGAAATTTGACTGCATCTACATCGCCGGAGGGGGCGCCGCAAATAACGTTCTTGTACTGTTAATTCAGCGAGAGATTGATCGTCTTTTGCCCAAAAAAAATATTAGAGTTGCGATGCTGCCCAAGACATTGGGACCGTTACATTATTTAGAGGCCATGGCCTTTGCCCGACTTGGATATGAAGCACTCAAGGGACGTGAGATTTCTCTTGGCGCGGTCACAGGGGCTCGATCAAATGGAATTGGCGCCGCCATTATTCCCGGAAAAAACTTTCAGTCACTTCTTCGCAGAATAGCTTTGATTTAAGAATACTAACGTATCGGAAGTACCATTTTCCAACAGTGCTTTTTCAAAACTCGCTTTATCGCCACCAAATCCAAGGTAATCGCTAATTCCGCAAAAGCGCGGCCCGAAGTTTTCTATGGCGAGATTCTCCCAATACTCCGGTGCACCAACAACGATCACCGGATTGCGGACGTCAAATTTTTTGTTACGAAATCCACCCCAGGTTTTGGGCCGCCAAGAACCGGGAGCGAATTCATACATTGTGGACTCGATAAGCGGCCTCGCTGCTCGTAGTTTCGACGGTACGTCGAACTGTGCGGAAAAAAAAGTGGCCAACGTTCCCGTGTCGAACCATTCGATATCTTCGCGGTAGGCATAGAGCCGCGCTTCTTGAACCAACGGCTCCAAGAGCGAGGGTCGCAATTCGCTTACTCCGTCGGGCAATCTTTCTAATAACTCCGGCTCGATGATGTAAGCTCCCGAAAACATCGTTCCCTGATTCGATTTTTCGCCAAAACCAACAACCAAGCCTTTCGAATCGACTGCAACATTGGTGTACGGCTCAGAACCATTAAACGCCCTTACATGAATAGTGAGCGGTGACTTTCGATTTACGTGGAATTCGAGCATTTTGCGCCAGGGAGCGAAGCATACGCTATCCCCATTTACGACCAACAGCCGATCATTCCCCACCCAGTTTTTAATTTTTCGAAGAGCCCCAGAAGAGCCTAATATCTGCTGCGATTCGTCACTATAATCGATAGCGATTCTTGCAAAATTTCTCAAATCAGCAATTTCTAATGCGTTATGAATGGTCTCGGGGCAGTGCCCCACATTGACCATCCAGCGGTCAGGCTGAAGCTCTCGCAACACCGACCAAATCGCATACCAAACGGTAGGGACTCCCACAATCGGAAGGGCTGGCTTCGAAAAGTTGTCAGTCAGGGGTCGAAGTCGGGTACCGAAGCCCGCACACAAAACAAGTGCTTTCATTTTTAACCCTTAAAAATAGTAATATCGAAAAAGCAGACATCTAAGCTCGTCGAGCTCTGGGAAACGTAGCAAATTTCTACGAATATTTTCAAACGTGTTGCCAATAAATTTTAAGTATCTCGCATCACCACGCTTGGCATAAAAGGAAGCAAACGAACCGATGGCCTTAAAATTTCGCTGAATCGCCATTAGATCGAAAATTCGTACGAATTCCTTTCGTCCGGTTTTCGTACCCTCCATTTTATCTCGTTGGCGAATATAGTAATCGACCAGTTCGTAAACTACTTCTTCTTCTAATTGATAATAGGAATCACGCAAAAGCGACGCGAGGTCGTATTGGGCGCAACCCATGCGCGCATCTTGAAAATCGATCATGTATAGGTCTTGATCCACGACCATGATATTTCGACTGTGGTAATCGCGGTGAGTAAAATACCACTCTTGACTGGCAAGTTGTTTGCAAATGCTTTCAAAATAATTTTGAACTCGACGCTCTTCTTTGTTTGGAATCTTTCGTGCTAACGTGCCGCCGTAAAAGTGTGCAAGCGCAAACCGCACTTCCCACATCAATTTTTCTTCGTCGAAGTAGAGTCCATATGCATCTATGGGCGCAGAACGTTGAGTAGCCACAACCTGCATATTCAAAACTAAGTCGATTGCCCGTTTAAACCAAACCAACTGATCTCTTTTTTTCGAGACTCGCTCCAGTCTTTTCAAAAGAGTTTCGTCTCCCAAGTCGGAAAGCAAGATCACGCCACTCTTGTCATCTACGTCGACAATTTGGGGAACATTAATACCAAGTTTACTCAGATGTTTTTGTACTTGTATAAAAGTAAGATCATTCCCGGAATCTTCGAAGGGCTGCATCTTCATCAAAATGAAGGACGCAGTGCGAGTTCTTACTCGATAGTATCTTCGAGTAGAGGCGTCGCCTGGCAGGGCTTCAACGGTTACGCTGCGGCCAAGGCGTGACACCCAAGCCTTTACCAAAACATCGTAATTAACTTCAGCTGTTTTTGTTTTTTCCGGTCGCATCTGTTTGATTTACAATTCTTAAAAATAACTCAAATCCTGCACTCTTAACTATAGGATTACGAAGCGGCGACTGTTTCGCAACTTCATTGCGAAGTTCGTCAATTCTCTCACTTAGAGGTGGCAATATCTGCCCAACCGGTTCCCTCGCGAAATTACGATTTGATTCGCTTAGACGACTCAAATAAGAAATACCGCCCCTCGGGTCGTAACGGTGTTCAACGAGGCGTTGAATGGCACTTCGGTCAGCCTGATAATAAGCGGCATTTCCAAAATCGAAGAAACCACCTTTTTCAAACCACTTACCATCAACCGTGGGTAAGGCCTCACTAGTTCCAGCATCTGCACTTAACCCCATCGGGAGGTAGACCTTACTTTCGGCCAGCGCTCGACCCTGAATGGTTTCGAAACTGATCTGGGGGTGGCGGGCCTCTAATAATGCGATTTGGGTAGCCAACACAAAAGCGAGTTCATTTTCAAACTTTATCGCCTTAAGCAGGCCGGTTGATAAGTAGATACTGCCATTTAAACCCGCTCCGTGAATTAAACGTCTACTATCGATGATTTTTACCTTAATGGTACTGGAACTGGGCGCTGATGCGGACACCGCAAGCGTGTTAACTAAATTTTGAATAAACTTTTCAATCTTCAGAAAGTCAGTTTTGAGTTTGGTTTTTGATTCTAACAAACCATATTGGTGTTGTAGATTTTTATACATCCGCGCTTCAAAGCTCGATTCCATCTCGGGAGAAAGCACCCCTTGATCGACCTTATTTGGCGCGGTGCTGCAGCCCGACCAGACCAAGAGAAACACAAGTAGTAGGAATCTTTTCATCCTACTACTGTAACAAAAGACTGTTGTGATGACTAGATATCGTCTTTATTGAGTGGCTGTAGGGACTCGATCTTGCTCGACCACTTCGCCATCATCTGGCGCGGCTAAGTCGTTAAGTCCGCCGCCAACGCTGCCAACCGTAGTAGGACCAAAGGTTTCCGCTGAGGGCATGCCGCCAAGACGTTGATTGCGCCGCCCCTTGATTTCGTCTACTCGACGACGCTCTTCTTCTGTAATTTGATAATAAATATAGAAGCCCGCGTAGATGCGATTAGGATCTCTGATTAGGTCCTTATTGTTTTCGTAAATCTTCTTCCATTTCGAACGCTGGGCATACACATCGTCGGCAATCGAGCCGAGCGTGTCACCGGATTTAATTAAGTATGGTTCGCCGTTGTGGCCAACGTCGGGTTCCTGAACTGGTTTTTCATATTTAATTTTGGTGCCGGCCATTATCATGTTTGCGTTTTTCAACTTATCCCGATTCATATCGAAAATGTCGCGCCAACGCGTAATGTCGCCGTAAACTTCAAACGCAATTTTCATCAAAGTGTCGTTCTTTTTTACCGTATAGTGGTTAACTTCCCCGGTGCCGTAATTGGTCGACATTTGAGATGGGGCGTCATAACTATCTGCTGGAATCTCGGCTTTCGACTCGGTGACAGTTTCAGTCACTGGTTCGGCTGCGACAACTTCGGCATCGCCTTCGCTTTCAACTACAGCCGTGTCTGCTCCGGCATTTTCTGCGACCCATTCGGCATCTTCATCTTCAGCCGATCCGCCGCAACCTCCAAGACCAACTGAGCTGGCAACCACTGCTACTACCAGCAACCTCTTCATTAACGCCGAATAAGTGAGCATATACGGGTGTCTCCTTCACCCCACTTGTCGGCGCCCCAAAAAATAACTTCAGTTTTTTTTAATATACTTATGAAAAGAGGAATAACTCTTGCTGGTCGAACTGACTTTCAATTCTCCGGCAAATGCCTTCGAAGTCCTCGTTATACTTAACAAAATCGAGGTCGTCGGAGTCGATCACTAGCACTTTACCGTCGCTGTAACTACCAATCCATTCGTCGTAGTACCTGTTCAAATTAGATAGGTAGCCATCGGAAATTTTTTCCTCATACCCCCGACCTCGGGTCTGTATGTTTTTCCTAAGTTTCGGTAACGATTTGCGCAAATAGATTAAAAGGTCCGGTGGAGTGAGGCTTGAACACATTTCTTTATAAAGCTCGAGATAATTTAAATAATCCCGTTTTTCCATGTGTCCGCTTTCATGCAAATTGCGCGCAAATATATGTGCGTCTTCATATATACTGCGATCCTGAATAGCGCTATTGACTCCGCTGTTAATCATTTTGTGCGCGCGAAATCTGCTGTTTAGAAAAAAAATCTGAATCGGAAACGACCAGCGGTTCATGTCGTCGTAAAAATCTTCAAGGTATGGATTATCAACTACTGTCTCAAAATGCGGCAACCACGAATACCGCTCGGATAACATGGATGTAAGCGTTGTTTTTCCGGTACCGATATTACCGGCGACCGCAATATACAGTTTTGGCCCATCTTTCTGAAGGCTTCTCAAAGAGCCATCGACCTCGGGTTTCACAATCGACGTGGAGATATTGCCGTTTTCGTTAGGAAAAACAATTTGTTCCATGATCCGCCGTTTATTCGACGTTCGCACCAAGGTGTCAAACTGCGTCGCGTCATTCCAGTTGATCGAATTTATGCTTACGGAGTTTTAAACCTGTACTAAAATCTAGACGGTAAATCAGGAGCATTCCTAAACATCATGGTTAACGCAGAAGACGTCTTTAATCCGAAAGATTTTAAGTCCATCGAATTGGAAATTTCGATGAAAAACCTCACCACCCAAACCGAAGTGCGACCAGGGCCTATAAATACTCTGGTGGAAATCGGTGACAAGATGCTTACGTTCGAGTTTCCGGCGAAGTGTTGCAATATAAAACACAGCGTCTTCGTAGAAATCAGAAAAAGACTTCCCGACGAAACAAAATCATCGGAACTGTGTTCTTTGACGGGAAAAGTACTCGAAGCAGAAAACCTAACAGATTCCGAAATGCGTGTAGTGGTCAACGTGGTTCAGGTAGATGAACTTAGCTGGAACGCCTTGCTCAATATTTTTGATTCACGCCAAGCTCAAATCAGTGAATTTTTAAACGCTGTAAGAGGATAAATCAGTGTCTGCAACTCCAGAAAAAGAATCTGACATTTTTAAAAAATATCTCGCTACTAGAAAGGTGCTGATCGCGGATCCCAGCGCCACCTCACGTTCTGGGTTGTTTAGAGTTTTTCAAGATTGCGGTTCGCCGCCCAATTCAGTGATTCTCGTAAATTCCTACGGACAAGCAAAAGAAACGATCAAAAATATAAAGCCCCACATCGTAATTACCGAATTTGATATCGATCGACGTTCTGGAAGTGGGCTCGACCTGCTTATTGAACAAAGGCAGCAACAGCCCAAAGAAACGAAGGAGTGCCTTTTCGTAATCGCGACCAACAACACTTCGCAGTCAGCCGTTGCGAGAGCCGCCGAAGAAGATGTCGATGCTTTTATAATTAAACCCTTTACTGTTGAAACCGTTCGAAAAACTCTCGTAAAGGCCGCGCTACTCAAACTAAAACCACCCGAGTATTTGCTGCTCGTAGAAAAGGGAAAGGAAGCGTTGATCGCGCAAAACTACGATGAGGCTGAGAAACTTCTGGAACAAGCCGTGCCACTTGATCCCGCCCCATCTCTTGCACTTTACTACATAGGTATGACCAAGTTCGCACGGCAAATCACTGAGGAGGCTGAGGGCAAATACAATAAGGGTCTCGACTTCAACAAAATTCACTACAAATGCCTTGTAGGTCTCTACGAATTAATGGGTTCCCAAAAGCGGCACCACGAAGCCTATGAGGTTGTGAAACGAGTATCCCAATATTTTCCAGCAAATCCCAAACGCCTTTCGGAAGTATTGCGTTTGGCGATTATCACGCAACAGTACGACGACGTGGAAAAGTATTATCAAGCCTTCTGCAATATCGACGAACGAGACGACACATTGGTGAAATATGTTTGTGCCGCGCTTGTAGTTTGCGGCAAATATTACTTGGGCACCGGGGCCAGAAGTCGCGCCATGACACTTTTTCAGAAAGCATCTGCCACTGGCACAGGCAGAGCAAACATTATTAAAGAGATCGTGCAGGCGCTTGTAGAAGCAAACTTGCCCAAAGATGCGCGCGATTATCAAAAAAAGTTTCCGCCGGAATTTCAAACAAGCAAGGACTACCAACTACTGAATTTCGAGATCACCAATCTCGAGGGCCCGGTATCCGCTGTTATTCAGATCGGCAGAGAATTGCAAAAACAGAATATCCACAGTGAACGCTTTTACGAAATTATGATCGGTCGTTCACAGGAATCGTCATTAAAAGATGCGGTCGAAGCTCTCGCTTACGAGGCTGCCAAAAATTATCCAGATAAAAAGGACCACTTCATGGCGCTCGCTAAAATATCTTAAGCATCTTAGTTCATTTCGGAGTTTGGTTCAGTTTCTTATCGAGCTTGCCCACTAGAACTTCTATTTGAGTGCATTCCCGATTAGAGGGTTTGAGGGCCATTTCAATTTCGGCTGACGACTGACAGCGTTTTTGAAACAAGGTTAAATACTTTCTGGCTTGCCAGGCTGATTCAATCGAACCTTCTTCGGAAATTCTAAAATAAAGCTCTCCCAGTTCTAGCAAAACCTGGGATCGATCGATGGCACCGTTGTACTCCTTTTTTAAGTATTCAGCCGCTTCCTTCGATTTACCCTGAGCCTCAAGGTGGCGAGACTTTAGCACTATCAATCGATTTTCGTCCCGAATCGTATTGGGTCGCACGCCCGACAAAAGGGCTCCGATTTTTGGAAGCTTCTTTTGGCCCAAAAGTAATTCCGAATACTCTAACGCAGCATCCGTATAGTTAGGAACCGTTTCCAACGCTAATTCGAATAGGCGTTCGGCTTCAACTTTCTTATCTAAAAGCGAATAACAATGTCCCTTTAAAACTATAGTTTGAATATTGTCCTGATCACCTTTTTCGATTTTTTCTATTTCTGAAAGGCACTCACCTCCATTGAGGGAACCGGCGGCCACTTTGGCGGCTTGATATTTTTCGAAAGAATCGGTTCGCAGAAATTGCTCGGCATACAATCTTCTTTTTCCGCTAAGCCGCTGTCGTTCGCGATCTTCAACAGCGTGTTTTTCCGCAGCCACCAACGCTTCCAATGCTTCTTTTCTTTTTCCAGCCTGCATTAGGCGTTTAGATTCGTTTTCTAACTTTTCTAAGTAATTAACTCGAACTCCACCCTCACCCTTCATTTGGCGGTTTTCCGCGTTCGCAACCGATAAATTCCCGAAAAGTAACAGTAATAAAAGTTGAGCCCTAACCATGTAGCGCTTTTTCGATTTCGTTTTCATGAGCAAATATTGAAGGAAACCCACCGGTATGAACAAAAAGTATTTTTTTCCCAAAGTATTCGGCTCTTTGTCGAGATGCAGTTAACTCCTGAATCAAGCCGTACAATGCTTTACCGGTGTAAACGGGATCTAAAAGTATTCCATCGGCTCGACATGCCTGAACAATAAAATTATACAGCTGCGGGGATGCTTTCGCGTACCCAGGAGTAACGTAACCGTCGATGATGTGAATATCAGCGGGCATAAAAGAAATCGGAAGGCGATGGCGTTGAATAGTGCTGAGGGCCACTTTTTTAGTCTTCGCAGCCATCTCCGGTGCGGTCTTGCAGACATTAAATCCCACTATTTTAGTGTTTTCGTGTTCGAACACGGTTTTGCCTAAAATAAGCCCGGCCTGAGTTCCTCCCGATCCGTTCGCTACGACGATCGAATCAAATGGATACGGCACCTGCCCGGCTATCTCTTCGTATGCTAGCGCATAACCCATACCGCCGATATCGTCGCTTCCACCTTCGGCAATAAAGAACGGACTGATTCCGTCGCGTTTTTTGAAAACCTCTGCCGCTTCCGCAAATACGATATCGATTCTTTCGAATTGCTCTGGAGTAATGAAACGGATGTCAGCCCCAAAAAGTGCATCGAGCAGTAAATTGCCAGTCAGTTGCCGTGAGGTCCCCTCGTCCCTTAAGAATAGGACGCATTCGAGACCCAATTGCCTACTTAAAACAGCCGTAGCTCTGGCGTGATTACTTTGAGTCGCTCCACACGTGAATACCACTCGCGCTCCACGTTTTTTTGCGGCGGCAAAGTGTAGCTCTAATTTTCGAATCTTATTCCCGGTGGCGATAACGTGGGTCAGATCGTCCCTTTTCACAGCTATTTCTACCTCGGCAAATTTTGACGCCAGAGCAGATAACTTAGGGAGACGCTCAATGGGCGTAGGGGTTCGGGCCAGATTGAGCTTGTCCACCATTGAAAACTTAGACATACTTGACCAAGAGAGTTGATATGCGCCCCATCACCTGGAGCACTGTGATTAAAACGCTGACCCATCTAAAAGTCAAAAATACTGCGCGATTCGCTTTTGCGATCACGCTAGCGTTTGGACTAGGTTCCTTCAATATTTCCACCGCTCAGTCACTTAAGACCATGGAAGAAAATGAAGTCGGACTAGATGCCCCCGTAGACTCGGAATCGTCCAATCGACTATTGCCGGCCGAAGAAGAAACCCGTCCGATCGACGCTGAAGAATTCCGTGTTCAGATTAAAAAGAAGAGTACCTCGGGTCGAGTAGTTCTACTCGATGATCCAACCGAAAATCGACCCAAACCCGGTAAAATCCTATTGTTAAAAAACGGCAAAGAAAACGTAGTGGCGGTGCGCGTTTTGAAAAACTATATTGGAAAATTTGCCGCCAAAACAGTTCTACCATTTGGCCCGGCGACCGAAATGAACCAGGAGTATCGCGCACTTAAAAAAATCGGCGATAAACTGATGGATATGATTCGCAAAGAGGAAATGAAACGCGCCGGCGAAACTCTCACTGACGAAGAGCTTGCCAACGAGGTTGCACCAAACGACCAAGAGTTAGACCGAGGAATTCCTAAACCAAAGGCCTCACCGGCTCCGGTCACCAAGTCTGCGAAAAGCTCTCCTAAAGCTCCGGCAAAAAACCCCAACATGCCGGAACCTCTGTTTTCTAAAGACGGTGAGGAACTTTCCATTAACGACATCGAGGTTTTAGAAGAAGACGATATCGATATGGACGATCTCGCGGTTCAGGAGACTCGTAACTTAGAACCTCTCAAACACGCTCTTTCAGTCCAATACGCCGGTATAAAAAACGTAGATCAACACGAAGCCGTTACTTCTTATAATGGAATCGGGCTTCGTTATTCCTACAATTTGTCGCAGCGAGTACTGCTTAAAAAGAGCACGCCCGACATGTTGAGCGCCGAAATTGGCGCGTTTTACTACAAGATCGCGGCATTTAGGGAAAGCACTGACGAATTGACGTTAATGCCGATTTTAATTACCGGTCGGTACGGAATCTTGTTAGGTGAAAACTTTCATCTCTATGGTTATGCCGGGTTTATGTTCAACAATATTACATCGAGTCAAAACATCGACCTCTCAACCACAACGGTAGATCAGCCGAGAACGGCCCTCGGAATAGGGCTAAACGTAAAACTCGGCCCGGCGTGGGCCCTACGGGGAGATTTTGGTACTGACATGTTCGGCGTGGGCGCGGTATTAAAATTTTAAATGACTCACTTGCCACGGTTTTTAATTTTATTGTTCACGTCGGCTTCAATCGCTTGTGGCGTAAAGGGCCCGCCTTTGCCGCCAGAAGACTATCGCGATACTGATTCAGAACCGATATCAACTCTTAAACAAAGCCCAAAACCTTCGGCATCTCCAAGCACCGCCCCAAAAAAGAAAAATGCCAAAACTAAAACCGGACGTTAAACGATTCGACGACCCGTCGAAAACTTTGGATGGATTCAGTTATCGTCGAGGCGAGCTATATTGCGAGAGCGTTTCGCTTTCTGAAATAGCCCGCGAACTCGGAACACCTGTTTACGTTTATAGCCAAAACGGAATTATTAACCGTACCCGTCGCCTACAAAAATCTCTTGAACCACTTGAAGACCGCGCGGGAATACGCTTTGCCGTCAAAGCTTCTAGCAACATTCACATACTGTCGTTACTAACAAAGTTAGGATGCGGCGCCGATATTGTGAGTGGCGGCGAATTATTTCGAGCTTCGTTAGCTCAAATTCCACCAGATAAGATTGTATTTTCCGGCGTCGGCAAAACTGAAGAAGAAATTTCTCGCGCAATAGTCGCCGGAATTGAGCTCTTCAATGTCGAGTCACTTTCGGAGGTCGAGCTACTCAATGTTGTCGCTCAAAAACACAACACCAATGTCGATATCGCCTTGCGATTTAATCCAAATATTTCGGCGCAAACACACAGGCACATTTCTACTGGGCTTAAAAACAGCAAGTTTGGTCTAACTTCTGACGAGTTTTGGGCGGCGGTAACCATGAGCGAAAAGCTCCCGCGCATCAAATTAATTGGAATAAGTTGCCATATTGGAAGTCAAATTACTGACCTTCGGCCCTTTCGGCGAGCCTGGGAACAGCTGTTGATTCTGGCTAAAAAAGTGAAACATATCACTACGCTCGATATCGGCGGCGGTTTAGGCATAGATTATCAATGTCCAATTGAATCTGCCGCATTGGAAGATTACGGAAAAGCGATTGTTACCTTCTTCAAAAGCGAGCCGTATAAAATTTTAGTCGAGCCCGGGAGGTCGCTGGTAGGCCCAACGGGTGTTTTGGTGTCGAAACTTTTACATCTTAAAAAACGAACCAATCGAAATATTGCAGTGCTGGACGCGGGTATGAATGATCTATTGCGCCCCGCACTCTATGGAGCAACCCACGGAATCTTTCCCCTGCGATCGCGTGCACCGGGCGCTAAATCGATCGTCTGTGATGTTGTAGGGCCGATTTGCGAAAGCGCGGATTTATTCTTGAAGTCGCAGCCTCTCCCAATTTGGGGGTCCGATTCCATTTATGCACTCGGTTGCGCTGGCGCTTACGGCATGTCGATGGCCAGTCAATATAACTCGCGCGGACGACCGCCCGAGGTTTTGGTAGACCGCGATCAGTACCGCGTTATTCGCCGGCGTGAAACTAATTTGGATCTCGTTAATCACGAGCTTTAGCGCCGGTTTTAAGATTGACTACTCGATCTAATCGAATACTGTTGAACCGTCACACTGTCTAACTATTGGGGAGTTTTAAATGAATATTTTCGTGTGTATTAAACAGGTCCCCGCGACCGAAACCAAAATTAAAATCAATGGTTCTGGAACAGGCATAGATACCACCGGCGTAAAGTGGATCATGTCGCCCTACGATGAGTTTGCAGTTGAAGAGGCCCTGCGTTTAAAAGAAAAAAACGCAGGAAGTACCGTGACCGTTTTTAGTGCTGGTCCCAGTAGAATAGCGGAAACCCTGCGCACCGCATTAGCCATGGGTTGTGACAACGCTGTGTGTGTAGACACTCCAGAAGAAATCGACAGTTTTCAAGCAGCTAAATGTTTGGCTGAAGCAATTCGCAAAGAAGGTAAGCCCGACGTGATCTTCACTGGCAAACAAGCGATCGACGATGATTGCGCTCAGGTAAGTCAGTTGTTGGCCACGTTTTTGGAGCTCCCTTACGCTACGGTGGTATTAAACGCGGAGTACGGTAGTGGTCAAATCACGGTTAAACGTGAGACGGAAGGGGGAACAATTGAAATTATTGCGCTTCCAACCCCTTGCTTGATTGCCGCGCAAAAGGGCCTCAATGAACCGCGTTTCGCCTCGCTGCCCAACATCATGAAGGCAAAGAAAAAAGAAATTAAAACGCATCCCATGGCCTCTCTCGGAGTGACCGATGCCGATCGCAAGATAAAGCTAGTAAATATGCAATTGCCGCCGGCCAAAGCTGCCGGAAAGAAACTGGCAGGCGACGCGGCCGCACAGTCTAAAGATCTCGTAAAGCTGTTGCGCGAAGAAGCTAAAGTTCTCTAATTACATTCATAGGAGCATTTTCAAATGGCAACCGTATTGATTTACGCCGAACACAAAGAAGGCAAAGTAAAAAAAGTTACCCACGAATTAATTTCAGAAGCGAACCGAGCGGGTGCCGAATCGGTGGTATTTGTAGCGGGTCAAGGACTCGATGCCGTCAATAAAGAACTGGGCGAAATGGGCGCCAAACGCGTAATTGCGGCCCAGGGGGATGCTGTAAAATTTTATTCCAACGAAGCCTATGGAAAACTGTTCGTCGACGCAGTGAAGTCTACTAACCCATCCGTTATTCTAATTCCCGCCACTGCCCAAGGTAAAGATTTGGCTCCGCGCATTGCGGCGTTACTCGGAGTTGGGCTGGCAAGTGACTGTACAAAAATTCAAATCGACGGTGAAAAGCTCAAAGCAACTCGCCCTATTTACGCTGGGAAGGCGGTTGCCGATGTTGAATTCGTTGGTCCAAAACCTTACATGGCCACGGTTCGTCCGAACGCGCTATCCGTAGGAGCGGCTAGTCCCGGCGCCTCCGCAGCAGTAACTGCGCTTTCACTCGACACCGGCGCCCTGAAGAGTACCGTAAAAGACGTGGTACGTGGTGCAACTGCGAAGCTTGATGTGACAGAAGCTAACATCGTTGTCTCAGGCGGTCGTGCAATGAAAAATAGCGAGAATTTTGCGATCCTCGAGAAACTTTCAGAGGTTTTACCAAATTCGGCGGTTGGCGCATCACGAGCCGCGGTTGACGCCGGCTATAGACCGCATTCTTACCAAGTTGGACAAACTGGAAAGGTCGTAAGCCCTACCCTTTATATTGCTTGTGGTATTTCGGGAGCCATTCAACATCTTGCGGGAATGCGAACTTCCAAAATTATCGTCGCCATTAATAAAGATCCAGAAGCACCGATTTTTCAGGTTGCGGATTATGGTATTGTAGGTGACCTGTTCGAAGTGGTACCATTGCTTACGGAAGAATTTAAAAAAGCGCTAGGCTAGGGCGAGCAATACGCGCAGATCCTCGATGCGTCGTCTTGCGACGCTCATTTCATCATGGGGATCTAAATCATGGCCATTTCTTCGTTAGTTTTTCTCGCAGTTGTGCTCGGTGCAACCGGGTTGTTCGCTTACAAGGCGTCTATCTTATTTCGTCTCGCTAAGGCGACCAAAGGGCCCGTTTGGAGCGGCAACCGAATGGACCGCCTCGCGGAACGGGTAGAGACGTTTTTCACGAACGTTCTTTTTCAAAAAGCAGTACTCAAGAAGAAAAAAGCTGGCCTCATGCACGTGGCGATTTTCTGGGGTTTCATGATCATTACGATCGAAACCATGGAACTATTCGCCTACGAACTTTTCCCCGGCTTTAGTCTTAGCTTCATCGGAGAATCCGCATACGCGACTTTGCGATTAATCCAGGAACTCTTCACGCTTTTGGTTCTTTCCGGCGTAGGCTACGCCTTTTATCGTCGACTCGTTTTACGCCCTGAAGGACTTGGGAAATCGACTGATGCGATTATTATTCTTTCACTAACCTCTGGCCTGATGTTGGCCCTTCTTGCCATGCGATCTTTTCATATTTTGGCGGAACCAAACGATAACAATGCTGTGATGTTCGCATCAATGTGGATCAGCGGCATTTGGCAGTCGTTGGGTGTCACACCAGAGGTTGCCTCTACGATGGCGGCCGGTTTTCGCTGGTTTCACCATTTGCTTGTTTTAGGTTTTATGGTTTACATTCCGTCCAGTAAGCACCTTCACGTGCTAACGGCGGCTCCAAATACTTTTTTTCGTAAGCTTGAAACACCAAAGGGCATGCGAAAGGTAAACCTAGAGGCCGAAGACGCTACGAGTTTCGGAGCTGGCAAAATCAGCGATCTTTCCTGGAAAGACACGCTCGACCTTTATGCCTGCACGGAATGCGGACGCTGCCAAGACGCTTGTCCGGCCTGGAACACCCAAAAGCCGCTGTCCCCGAAAGCTTTGGTCCACGATCTTAAGGACAGTCTGTACGAAAATAAGCTCGCCCTACTCAGTGGCAAGACCGACGAAGTAAAACCCATCTTGGGGTCCAAAATTACCGATGACGTAATTTGGGCGTGCACCTCCTGTCGTGCCTGCGAATCTGCCTGCCCGGTGTTCATAGAACAAACCGACAAGATTTATGAAATTCGCCGAAACATGGTTCTAATGGAAAGTCGTTTTCCGGCAGAGCTCCAGACCGTATTCAAAAACATTGAAAACAATTTCAGTCCTTGGGCTATGTCTCCTGACGAACGCGACAAATGGACAGAAGGTCTAGAAGTTCGCACTATGGCTCAGATAGCTGCCAGCGGCGAACAAGTGGAGTACCTTTTCTGGGTGGGATGTGCGGGTTCGTTCGATGATCGCAGCAAAAAAGTATCCAAAGCACTTGTCAGCATTCTGAAGAAATCCGGAATAAAATTCGCAATTCTTGGAAAAGAAGAAAAGTGTACTGGCGACCCTGCTCGAAGGGCCGGAAATGAATACTTGGCTCAAACTTTAATTCAAGAGAACGTCAACGTATTGAATAATTATGGCGTAAAAAAAGTTGTGACCGCCTGTCCGCATTGTTTTAACGCACTCAAGAATGAGTGGAAGGATTTTGGCATCGAGCTCGAGGTCATTCATCACACTCAACTAATCGCTGAATTAATTAGATCTGGAAAAATTAAACCCACTAAGGCGGTGGATGAAAAAGTGACTTACCACGATTCTTGTTACATCGGCCGCTGGAACAACGAATACAATGCCCCGCGGACAATTTTAGCCTCGGTACCGCAATTGAAAGTTAATGAAATCGAACAGAATAAGTCCAACGGCATGTGCTGCGGTGCTGGGGGCTCACGTATGTGGATGGAAGAACACATTGGCACTCGCATAAACGTCAAACGCACAGAGCAGCTTTTGGAAGCTAAGGCCGGAGTCGTAGCTGCGAATTGTCCGTTCTGCATTACAATGTTAACGGATGGTATTAAAACCAAAGAGTTAACTGACAAGGTGCGAGTTATGGATGTGGCAGAAATCGTAGATCAGGCCACTGTTTAACTTAAGGCGGACAATAGCGTCTAATCTATAGGCACTTGTCCAGGCATTCGTCAGGTTTTGCACCGACGCCCTTTACTAACACGCGAGAATCATGCGGATAACCAACCGGTCCTATCTGGCACGGACCTTGTTATAGCGCTCTACTGGTTTACGTCCATCTAATTAGATGGATGTGGGAGGCCGGTAATGGTTCTCAGAAGTAAAATTGAAATTTCGTTGGCACTCTGTAGCATTGTGATTTTGGCTCACACCCAATTAGCCTGCAGTCCTGTTTCATCGAGTGTTTCCAAACTCGCAAAGACCGGTACGGTTACAAGCACCGACAGCAGTGAGGTCGCCGAAACCTCAACGGTTGAAGAGTCAGATAGTGCGTCGAGCGCCCTGAAAAATGCCATAGCCGAACTTAAAGACAGCGGCGGTCAATTTATGACCGAAGCGGACTTTTCTGCTATTCAGTTTGTAGCTAAAAAGAAAAAGTCTAAGACGATTTATCGTGAGATTCCTGAAAAATATTTACTCGGATTTCGTAAAGACTGGCAAATCGAAGTACCGATCGATGAACTCGACCTACGTTCCGGGGATCTCGATAAACAAATTCGCTTATATTTGATAATCGATTCAGATAACCAGCGCGTTGTACAGCGCCTTACAGAACAATTTGAACCAAAGTTTTTAAAGAAACATCAAACTGTGGAAAACCCTCATGCGTCGATGGGAATAAAAATTATACCATACACCGACCAAGTGGATCCCGTTTCAGCAGCAGATGCCGAAAAAGATTTAAACGATAAACTTCAGAAAATCGTAATCGCAATACATTAACTGCGATAGTTTTCCGGAAAATAATCCTTATGCGCCGAGATAAACCGCTTAAGCGCGGTGCAGACTAATTCTGATTTTGGAATTTTTGTAAAATCTTCCATAACTTGAATTTGGTCGATTATTTTTTTCTCTAGTTCGAGTTCAATTTTCGCCATCGGTTCGTTTTTAGATTTAGCGCCTTTTTCAGATCTCATAAGATACCTCCAACTTTAATGCAGAAATTCAAACTTCAAACCAGCATCGCGAAGAGCGCGGACTAGGTCTGCGCTGTGCTTTATACCGCGGGTCTCCAGGGTAAGCTCAACGCCGGTCTCATTTAATCCAACTTGCGGCATGTCACGGTCGTGAATGGCCTGCAGAATGTTCGCACCTTGAGTGGCGACTAAATTTGTGAGCCGGTTTAAGGATCCCGGTTTATCTGGAATAAATACGTTCAACCGAACCCGCCGCCCGGTTCGAATCATTCCGCGATCAATTAAACGTGATAACAGGTTCACGTCGATGTTTCCGCCGCTTATAATTAAGACAACTTTTTTTCCACGAAATTTGGAGGCGTTTTTTTCAAGAATTGCCAGCGGCAACGCACCGGAACCTTCGGCTACTGTTTTGGCTTTTTCCATCAGCGTCAGAATTGCAGTTGCGATCGATTCATCGTCCACGTGATCGAGCTGATTCAAAAGAGGACGCAGCAAATGGATTAGATTCGGACGAGCGTGCAGTGTTTTAATTCCGTCAGCGAAGGTTTCAACTTTTCCAGTATTAACCACTCGATTTTTTTTGACGGACTCTAAAAGTGATCGTGCTCCCGACGCTTGGCAGCCGACCATCCATACCTGTGGACGCAACGCTTTCATAACCACGCCAACCCCTGCCATAAGGCCGCCGCCCCCCATCGATCCAATAACTACGTCGACATCAGGGATTTGATCCATGAGCTCTAAACCCACGGTTCCCTGGCCTGCTATTACGTCCGGATCATCGAACGGATGAACAAATGGTGCGCCCGTTTTCTTGGCGAGCCTATTTGCTTCTTCATAGGCCTCATCGTAGTTGTCTCCTTTGAGCAATATTTTTGCTCCCAGCGCCTGAGTTTGTTCAATTTTCATGAGTGGGGCCGACGATGGCATTACAATGGTCGAACGAATTCGAAATCGACTGGCGCCCCAAGCTACACCCTGAGCGTGATTTCCGGCACTTGCCGCAAATACTCCCTGTTTGCGTTTTCGAGGAGCAAGATTAGATATCTTGTAGGTCGCACCTCGAATTTTAAAAGAACCGATTGGTTGCAAGTTCTCGTGCTTGAGGTAAACTTCACAACGAAATTTTTCTGATAACCATGGGTTGAAGAGCAAGGGTGTAGGCTTCAACAGCTTTCTCAAAACCGTGCGTGCCCGCTCTACATCTTCAAGCGAAACTTTAATCATTTAAGTCCTAATATTTCTTTTGTTTCATCTACTGTCGCGACAGATCGTTGCAAAATTTCTGCTAAATTTGCGATCCGCTGCACCAGTTGAGCGTTGCTTTTGGCCAACACACCTTTACTGAAATAAATATTGTCTTCCAAGCCAACTCGTACGTGCCCACCCATAACAATCGCCTGTGCCGCAACTGGAAGTTGATATCGCCCGACGCCTGCGGCCGTCCAGGTACAATGTTCTGGAACTAGATCCGCCATTCGACAGAGATTGCGTGGCTCACCGCTGATACCGTGACCAGTTCCCAACACGAACTGAAAATGCGCGGGTTGCTTGATAATTCCCTTTTTTACCAGTTTGAGGGAATATTCGAACATCCCGTAATCGTAAACTTCAATTTCAGGCTTAATAGAGAGCTCGCTCATGCGTTTGGCGAGAAATTCCACGTCGCTAGGGAGATTCAAAAAAACTTCATCTCCGAAATTTATGGAACCGGTATTAAGACTGGCCATTTCGGGTTTAAGCGTAAGTGGTTCGGCGCGCCGTTCAATTTTTTCACCGACGGCACCACCGGTGGAAACCTGAACAATGACTGGGCATTTTTTCCTGATTTTTTCTATTACCTCTCGAAAACGATCCACCGACTGACTCGGTTTCCCGGAATCGTCTCGTACGTGTAAATGAATGATGGAAGCGCCTGCTTTCCAGCAATCGTATGCTGCTGTGGCCTGTTCATCGGGGGTGATAGGGAGATTTGGATTTTGGTCGCGAGTCGTTTCCGCGCCCGTAATAGCGCAGGTAATGATCAGTTTATTGCCCATATTTACAAGACATATCAGCACCAGAAATAGCCGTAAACTATGAAGAAACCCTGCGCTACAATTGTGCGCTTAAATTCGCAGTCATTTTGAATAGAGTTTGTTAGTGGTGTTCTATGCCGTTTAGCAAGCGACTCGAATCAGTAGTAATTTACTCGGTTAATTTTGTAGCCCTTTACTTCTGTGTACCCGGTTTTTTACCCAAAGAAGTTCGGAACTATTTCATTCAGCTTTTTACCACCGACCGTGGTCACGGATTGTTGTTTATGTTTGCCAGCTCGATTCCCCTGCTTTTGGCGGCCGCTCGAATCAAACGACGGGGCTATACCCGCACGATCGTAGGCGCCTGCTTCTGCCTTCTCACAATTGCCATGACGTTTGACCTGTTAGCCGACGCAATTTTAGGTCACGTTGTGTCCAATTGGCTGTTGCGCGCACTGTGGGTCTTCCTATTTATTTTCGGGATAGCCGCGCGCGAGGACCTGCTAAGTTCTTTCAAGCTCCGATTACGTGACATTAAGAGGTCCACCTTTCTCGCACGGATAGTGCTTTTTTTGGGTTTATTTTTTTTACTGCGTCAGTCGTTTGCTTTTTTTTATAATAGGGGTGGGCCGTTCGCTGATGAAATTAACTTTTGGCACACTGCAGCTACCGACTTCCTGTCGGGGGGATTCGCCACTGTAATTCAAAAACATAGCTACACATTAGCGGTGCCGTGGTTGGCGTCATTACCCGTTAGTCTCTTTGGTGGTTCACACTCGGAACACGTATACGCCTATTCGACTGCTATCGTTTTTGGATCGATTTTTTTAGTAGTCGAACTTGCTCGCAGTCCGCGCGCTCTTCTTGCCGGATTAGGAGTCTTGCTGCTTTGTTTTGCGATTCAGCGAGATTTATTTTCACTCTATGGGGCCTCGCTTTACGGCGAGGGTTTAGCTAGCCTATTGTGCGCAACGGTTTTATTGGAGTTTTTGAGACTTTATTATTTAAAGCGTCCGACACCGAAACAAATTTTTGCCTTCAGTTTAATTGCAGCATTTGCCGCCGTTTCGAAGCCACCACTGGCCTACCTAGTCTGGATGTTGCCCGTAGTTTTAGCTACCCGCTCCCGGAGCTGGCCATCACGAGCATTGTTACTTTTTTCGGGAATCCTATTCGTTCCGTGGAGACTTTGGTTGGCGCTACTGAACAAGAGCACATATTATCAATCCTTTGATCTATTAAATGCTCTCGATCGTCGGGTCGCTTTTGAAATTCCTATTAAAATGATTTCGGGTTTACTTGACCATGGAACACCGCAATCAGCCTACACTATTGCGTTAATTGTGGCTGTAGTTCTTGCGATCCTGAAAAAAAGTACTGAACTCTTGCGAGTGTATGCACTTTTGATTTTCGTATATTGGGGCTTTGTTTTCGCGCTGTATGCGACACTTTGGCAGCATATGGAACAGTTTAGCGCCGGCAGATATATATCACACGCCGCCATCGCTTGTGTTTTAATGATCCCGCTAGCTTTTTCAAAGACAATTAATGAAGAGACGAAATGAAAACCCTTAATGTGATTATCCCGTATTTCAATGAAGCCCAGAGAATGGAGCCCATGATTGTCGCAATGGCCCAAGAAATTGCGGCCAACGACATTTTTGACGAGGCTGGTTTGCCATTGCGTTTCATATGGGTCGACGACGGATCTACCGACAATGGGCGGATGATCCTCGAAACATTAATTACTAAACACCTACCTAATGATTCGCGTCTCGGGGCATTCCAAGTCCATCATGAATTTGTAGACTTGGGTAAAAACTCCGGAAAAGCTTCAGCGATGCACGCCGGAATTCAACGCGCCAAATTGATAACAACGAAAAATGGAGAGAGCGCTATCGTATCTTTCTGGGATGCGGACGGCGAACTGTTAGCTGACGGGCTATTTTCCTTAATTTATGAGGTCTACTCGGAAAAGGCGGACATTGCGTTTGGTTCGCGCTTTAACAAACGCAATCCTCAGGTCTTGAACTTTCGGCACTATCTCGGAAATAAATCATTAACCGTTCTTTCAAACTGGTTTTCAGACTTAAATCTTTCCGATGTACATTGCTGCGCACGGGCGATTCGCATTGAATTACTCGCCCAGATTCCATTGAAATCAAAGGGCTTTGATTTTGAAGCGGAGTTTGTGGGGTTAATCGGACGAATCTCATCACCAATGCTAAAACTTACCGAAGTACCATTAACTTACTTGCCACGCACGCGTGAAGAAGGAAAAAAAATTGGTATACGCCACGTACTTCCCCAAATATGGCAAGCAATACGGTGTCGCTATTTTGTGAAAAACATCGAGCTTCGAAATTTTTAATTTAACGCAGTAACGTTCGCAAAGCTGCGTACATGGTTTTAGGTAAATCGTTCATTTTTCGAGCTTCGAAAAATGAACCATTTCCCAGGCGTACCAGATCTTTTAAAAGTCCCCGCCCTGCCTGATCGCGACCAATTTTCAGTACATTTAGTCTTTTAAACCTTCTGGCCAAAGAAGTGGGATCTCGGCCCTCGGTGTATTTGCCGTCGGTGATGAGTATTACATTTGCCCGTCTTAACTTCGGTGCGTTTAATACTGCGCTAATTTCTTCAAGTGCAATTTCAAGGTTGGTAAAACCGCCTGCCGGAAGCTCCAACACCCCTTCGACGATTTTTTCCAACGACATTTTATTCCCGTACTTTTTTATCCAACGTACCTTGGAGTCAAAACCCATTAATACGAGATGCTCGGACGGTACGCTTAGTGCGACGACCGCTGCGGCTACGGCGAGAAGGGCTATTTTCTCACCGGTCATGCTTAAGCTTGCGTCCATTACTAATGCGACCGTTGTATTTTTCTCAAGTGCGGCATCAAAACGCAGACTATTGGCTGCCAGAAGACTTTTGTCACCGCTTCCATAGGCGGCCTCTAGGGTTTCACTGAGGTTGAGTTCCCCGTCGACGCCCGCGCTACGCAATTCACTTATATCGATTGTTTTTCGCACCTGGGGTCGCCACACTGGCCCCACGACTGCCTGAGCTTGAGCAATTACTCCTTGAATAGCTCTAGCTTTAAGCCGCTGCTTTTCTTTGTCTGGAATATGTCCAAATTTCTTTAGATCCTGGTACCGAACTGCTACATCCCAAGACGATTTCTGCTCATACCCCGAAATGTCTTCGGGAGAGCCCGCTTGCAATAGCTCGGGAGCTACAAAGATCTCTAGCGTGTTTCTTTTGTCATCAGGTCGAGACGAATTTACTAGGACTTCATCTATTTTTAATGGGTCATTGAAGGATTCAGGGGAATGTTGGAGTTTTTTTTTAGTTCTTCGAACAGTTCACGCAACACTGTATCGCACTCCACTTCGAATTCTTTTTGATTCTCGGAGGCGCTTAATTCGATCCGCGTAGGAAAAGCGACTTTTATTGCACTCCATAAATCTTCAGTCGTAATCGATCGAGTTCCAACGAGCCCTCGAAGAACTTTTAAAACCGCTATCGCCGCCCTTACAGATGCTCCTCGCTTAATTTTCGGATGGGATCGGGTTAATCGTGTAAGCGCCACAGCCATTTTTACATGACTTTCTAGGTTACCCAAATCAGCAACAGCATTACGTACGATTTCGCACTCATCTTCGAAACTTTGATAATCTAGATGCACCCACTCCATTCGATCGAGTAGAGCTTCGCTCAGGTGCGCTGTAGCGACAAATTCTCTGGGATTTTGTGTGGCAACCACCAAAAAACCGGGCTTGGCTTTAATAGTACCGAGCTGCGGAACATGAAGAATACCCTCATCGATGGCGGGCAATAGTATGTTTTGCACTGCCTCCGGCATTCGATTGAGTTCATTTATAAATAAAACAGCACCCTTACGCATTGCTTCGACCAAGGGACCAGCGCAGAAGGTTTTTTCTGAAAAACCCTTCTTCAAAACCAGGTTTGGATCAAACCAGCCAGTAAGTTTCTGTTCGGTGAATCGAGAGTCCCCGTCAATTCGCACAAGATCGCGATCTAAGAAATGGGCCACCGCCGAAGCTAACACTGTTTTGCCAACTCCTACTGGGCCCTCGATCAAAACATTACGTCCAGCACGCATAGCGCCCAGTAACAATTTCATTTCGACGTCACGACCAACTATCGCATAGTTCTTCTTAATTTCTTTTACTGCTGCATCTACGTCGATATTTGTTGTCTTTAACCTAGAACTGGTTTTGTTTTGTTTGGACGAGGCGCCCTTTTTCACTTTTTATTCCTTTTTAGTAACTCGTAAATCACATAGCTGGCTACTTCACTCGGAACCGTATTAACTCCGAACCCAGCGTCGAATCCACACTCCAATGCTAATTGGTGGGTAACGCGTGGTCCACCGGCAATAAATAAAATTTTATCCCGAAGTCCCATTTTTTCAGCTTTTTTTATGAGATCTTCCATGTCTTTGATGTGAATATTATGTTGGGTCACTACTTTAGAAACAAGAATTACATCTGCATTCGTTTCGACAGCTTTTTTTAGGAGATCTTCGTTTAGAACTTGTGCTCCCAAGTTCCGTGCGTCGAGCCATTGGTATCGTTCGAGCCCGTAATCTCCGGCAAAACCTTTCATGTTAATTATAGCGTCGATACCTACAGTATGGGCATCATATCCCGTGCAAGCGCCGAGAATAACTAATTTTCGACCAAGCTTCTCTTTAATCAACTCGTCGACTTCTTTCATCGATAGTTTTGGTGATTCCACTTTAATAACCTTGATAGACGTGAAATCCACAGTGTGAGCTAATTTCCCGTATATTACAAAAAACGAAAACCCTGGTGCTGCAATTTCCATTGTAGCGATTTTTACTTCAGTAAGTCCCATTTTTCCCGCAAGCTGCGTGGCGGCTTCACGAGCTTCTGGCGAAGCTTCAACGGGCAATGTAAAGGACACCTGTACGACTCCGTCGTCCATAATATCGCCGTAGGGACGTAATTTTTTCAAATCGGCTTTTTTAATAACGTTGGAATAATCTTTCATAGAAGTTCGAAGAATGGATTAGTATATTCTTTGTCCTTTTGAACAACGCCGTCGAGCCCTTTTCCACCAGTTTCACTCCGCGATACGTTCGCGAAAGCTCGATCTTCAATGGCCTTGAATAAACCGTCTCGATCAATTTTTCGAAGTAAAACTAACGTGTCATCTAATACTTTGTTAGCCCACTTAGATATTGTGCCGTCGCGCTTAAAAGTTATTTCTTTACCAAGATCTTTGGCCGCACCGAAAATGTAATTTGCATTTTTGATGCTCATCCATCGATCTTGTAAAAGTGGCGTGTGCATTGCTTCGGTCGGCATGCCTAAAAGTTGAATCCCTTGATTAGTTAAAACGCCAACAAAGTTAAACATCGCATCCATAAGATGACTAAAGAAAATATCTCCTACTTTATGGCGAGTTGGGGGCATAAATTTAATAGGCGATTTTGGAAAAATATCACGCGTCATCTGGGCTCTTGCGATTTCCAATAGAAGTACGTTCGGGTGCCATGGGTCCATTTCGGCCGCATGTCCTAATCCCATCTGGTCTTCGCGCATGTGAGCATGAAGAGCAAAACGCTCGTTGATAAACTGCGAGGCCAACACTTGGTGACCATTTTCTACAGCGTCGGCGGTGGTTAGATAATTGTCTTCCCCGGTATGAATTGTAATATCTGAATACGCGATAATCATACGCGAAAAGTTTTGATCAATTAATGTTCGTTTCATATTAATGTCACGAAACAAAATGCCGTACATCGCGTCGTTAAGTAGAAAATCGAGCCGTTCGATCGCTGCTGCCGCTGCTATTTCAGACATACATAGACCAGAAGAATAATTGGTCAATCGAATGTAGCGACCAGCTTTTTCTCCGGCCTCATCAAGCGCTTTGCGTATTATCTTAAAGTTTTCTTGAGTCGCGTAGGTCCCGCCAAATCCCTCTGTCGTAGCACCTTCGGGCATATAGTCGAGTAAACTTTGAGCAGTAGATCTAATTACGGCAATGGCATCTGCCCCCGCCTCTACGGCGGCTTTAGCCTGAACTGCGTCTTCGAAAATATTACCGGTCGCAACAATAACGTATTTTAGCGGTGTACCGTTCCAAGTAGTATCAAACGGATCACCCTGCGACTTACGCAAGTCGGCGCGTTCTTCTCTCTTAGTCTTCAGGCGATTCAGAGCTGCTTTACATAGTTCTTGGGCTTTTTTCCGAATGTCCGTCAGGCTCGCTCGGTCCAGCTGACTTAGTTTAATTTCCCCTGCGCCAACCTTAAGGGCAAGTTCGTTAGTTTCGAGTCCTGACGCTAGAAGACCGTTCGCAAACCAATACAACGCGCCCTTGGCAATTACTCGATCGCTGCGGAGCTGATCTACAATTTCGTTCACTAGTGGATAGTTTAAGCCGTTTTTTTGAATTGCGCCTTCGACTCCTATCAACCTAAGTGCCGCGCGTTCAATACTTACACTGGTATGCACGTCAATGACTGTTTTAACTTTTGCGACAATTTGATTTGCCAGCTTACGACATTCGATAATGGTCTGTTGATTCAGTTCAAGATGCGCCATACTTAGTCTCGTACATTTTTCTAATTTCAGGCGCTTGTCTTAATATATTTAGCGCCAAGTCCGCGTGTCCGGGGCGATATCCGTTACCCATAATTAGTTCAACGTCCGCTCCAACACCTTCGGCTCCTAGGGTAGCTTTCGTAAAGCTGGTCGCCATACTAAAATAATAAGCCACTCCCCCTTGCTTGGAGGCCAACACACACGACATCTCCGTATCAGGAATGTTTGCAACGTTTATTACTAAATCAGCCATTTTACCGTCAGTCGCTTTATTCACTATTTCGTAAACTGCAAGCGCATCACGGGCATCTACCGCAAATGCATTTTTTACAAATGAAAGTGAGCGAATACCGTTTACTGCCTCCGTGCTGTAATCGAGCGCGATCACCTTTCCTTTTGGTCCAACGGCCTTTGCGGCTTCGTACAGACACAATACCCCGGATTTTCCAGCACCACCAATCACCACAACCGTATCGCCGGGTTTGCAAAGTTCAGCGGTCTGAGCGGGCGCACCACATACATCTAAAATTGCTAATGCTAAAGACTCAGGAATATCCGATGGTAATTTCGAATAAATACCGGTCGTAAACAAGACTGCGTGGCCCGAAATGTCTACTCGGTCCAAATTCAAATGAATTTTTTTTATCTTTTCGATGTGCAGCGGCGTCAATGTAAGTGAAACTAAGGTCGCAATTCGGTCGCCCTTTTTTAAATTTCCATCCTTGAATTCGAACTTAGGTCCAACGTCAGCCACCGTTCCTATGAGCATTCCACCCGATCCGGTTACTGGATTTTGATGTTTGCCCTGACTGCGGACCAAATTTAAAATATGCGATTCCATGCTTGGCAGACTAGAACCACAAACCGACTTAATTTGGTGAAAACTCGCGGAATCGATATTTAACGATTCTACTTCGATTAGAAGTTCATTTTCATAAATGGGCAGTGAAGCATCGAGCACCGTTGCCTGCTGTGGCAAAGACCCAACGGGTTCTTTCGAACGGTGGGTACCAAAACAGTTGCCCCCCATTCGATACTTCTGAACGGTTCCCAAAACTAGGACCTCTTTTTCTTAGCGTTCTGAATTCGCTCTTCCGCCATGCGGTCGGCAATACGTTGAGTTGGTTGATTTTCTTTCTTCGCTCTAACCAAAATATCTTCGATGGTTTTGTAAATACCCCCAACATGATCATAGGCCCGTTCGGCATTGTAGCCGTCGAGTTCGTGGTAGATATTCATGAGTCCGCCAGCATTGATGGCATAGTCGGGTGCGTACACGATTCCGCGCCGCATTAATTCCGCACCGTCTTCATCGGTGGCCAATTGGTTGTTAGCAGCTCCGGCAACTACTTTACACTTCAGTTCGCGAATCGAAAGATTATTGAGAATAGCACCCAGCGCGTTAGGAGAAACAATGTCGCAATCCTGAGCCAAAATTTCATTAGGTGCTACGATGTCTATTCCGTATTCCTTCTGCGCTCTTGCCACAGCCTGAGGGTCAACGTCGGCACCTACAACTGAGGCGCCCTCTTTAACCAAATAACCAATGAGCGAAAAACTAACATAACCCAGTCCTTGAACTGCAATACGTTTACCTTTGAGCGAAGAAGTACCCCAAACGTGTGCGGCACAGGCTTTCATTCCGTTGTAGGTTCCCCAAGCAGTGAGCGGTGATGGGTCGCCACTTGAACCTGCAACGCCTTCAATCCCCAGTACGTGATTGGTCTCGCGACGCACCAGTGCCAAGTCGTCACCATTGATGCCCACGTCTTTTGCGGTGATATAGCGACCCTTGAGGGTTTCGACATACTGCCCAAATCTTTTCAAAAGTTCGGGAGTTTTATCTTTTTTTGGATCACCAATAATGACGGCTTTCGCACCGCCAAGCTTCAAGCCGCTAATCGACGCCTTGTAAGTCATGCCGCGAGAAAGTCTCAAAACGTCCTCTAAAGCTTGATCTTCAGTCGCGTAGGGATACATTCTGCAGCCGCCGGTGCCGGGCCCAAGGGTTGAATCGTGAATAGCGATAATTGCTTTTAGGCCCACGTCTTTGTCGTGGCAAAATACAATTTGTTCATATCCATCGTTGCTAATTCGCTCAAAAAGATTCATCTCGGTATGTCTCCTCTTTCTTTACTCAAACGTTACGCAGATCTATAGCGCATTTGATATTGACACTCAACTAACGAGAACGATAAACCTACGATATAGATCATTATTTTTAGGGGGATTACGTATTATGGCACTTGGATCTGTAAAGTGGTTTAACGACGCTAAAGGCTACGGTTTTATTCAACAGGACGGTAGCGAGCGAGACATTTTTGTTCACTACACTGCTATTCACGGGGACGGCTTCAAAACCCTTGCTGAAGGCCAGAAGGTAGAGTTTGAGCTTGTTGAAGGTCCGAAAGGTCCTCAAGCAACCAAAGTTCAAAAAGTTCAGTAAATCACAGCTCTTTGTTCGTAACAAAGCCGCCACCCCACGTGGCGGCTTTGTCTTTTTTAAAACTTGAAAAACCCAATTCATTACGCCTGTCTCGTAGTAATTTTGGCTCTTGCGGCGCTGGTTACGGCGCTTCCTCACTTCGAACTTAAGTCCAATCGGTACATGCCCTTCTATAACTTACAGGCTGACGCCTTTTTGCACGGACGAGCGGACCTGGACTTGCCCAAAGACTGGGGCCACGACGTCATTGAGAAAGACGGGAAAAAGTACTTTGCCCTCCCTCCCCTCAATGCGCTTCTGCTCGTTCCGGCCGTGGCTATATACGGTGTTGCGTTTCCAGAGCGCCTTTTTACGCTCACCCTGCTTGCCCTTTATCTCTTGTTTTTATTGAGAATTTTATCCAAAAACTGGCAGTTTCCCACGAAATGGGACCTCCCCCTGTGGCTGGCCTTCCTCGGGCTGGGAACAGACCTGCTCAGCGTTACCGCAAGAGGAACCGCTTGGTTTAGCGCGGCCATCAGTAGCAGTTTCTTTCTTACCTGTTCGGCTTATTTTTTGTGGAAGGGCACCACCTGGTCACGGTATTTCTATTCTGTTTTATTGCTGTGCGTCGCCTCCCTGGGGCGCTACCATCTGACGCTTTTGATTCCAGTGTATCTTGCGGTAATCTACTTTAAATCAAACAACAATTTTAAGCGAACAGCTGCCGCGGCTGTCCCATTGCTGGGGTACATTTGCGCAATCGCGTTTTGGAATTGGTGGCGCTGGGATTCCCCGCTTAGCTTGAATTACCAAAAACACGGCTACGCTACCCACTTTCATGGCCTGGTATCGCAGTACGGCTTTACCAATCCGCTCTATATCTTGGATCACCTGCATCACGGGCTGTTTGCAGTTCCCGAATTATCCTCGGTTTATCCGTTCTTAAATTTCGATCCGAACGGGAACGGGTTATTTGCTACCGCTCCACTTTTTTTGGTTCTCTTTTTTTATCGTAAAAAATATCAGACTCAAGACTGGGTGGCGCTAGCGTGTATTGGCATCGTTGCTTCGGTTGTTATGACTCATTTTTCTACTGGATGGAGCCAATTTGGGTACCGGTACGTCTTAGACGTATTTCCGTTTCTTCTTTTTCTTACATTAAGAACGGACTTTAAAATTTCATCCCCTCTAGGAATTAGCCTCGTGGGGATTTCAATTTTTTTCAGAGTAATCGGAACAATCCTTTCAACTTTGTGAATGGATTATTCCCAATTCAAACCGGTATAAGTCGCTTTAAGAGGTTTCGGTTCCGCCACTTCCAGCGAAGCAACGGGGTACACGCAATAATTCGCAGCCGAGATAGCTGTCGGAAAATGATTTCCACTTTTCTTCACTCCGCCAAAAGGCAATCTGGAAGAGGCTCCGACCGTCGACCGGTTCCAGTTCACTAAACCAACTTCAAGTTCTTGTGCGATTTTTTGGTATTTGTTTTTGTCACTCGTAAAAACACTGGCAACCAACCCGTATTGGACACTATTTGTCAGCTCGATTGCTTGCTCTGGTTCCGAAAAGGAATAAATCGCTAGCATCGGGCCGAATATTTCGGTTTGCTGAAATACACTCTTGCGAACGGCCTGAAGAGAGTTATCACGCACCAAGCAAATCGACGGAGTAACGTAGTTACCGGGAACGTCAATTTCTAACTCTTTGCCACGCATTAATACATCGCAACCTTCACGAGCGGCTATTCCGACAAATTTAAGATATTTTTCCACTGAACTAGCGTCGATTAATGCGCTCATAAACGGGTTGTCGAGCGGGTGCCCGATTGCAAAGGCCTTGGCGCGCTTATGAAGTTTTTCAACATAGGCGTCAAAGATGGTGTGGTGCACAAAAACCCGACTGGTGGCCGAACATCTTTGCCCGGCCGTAATAAAGGCCCCCGTCAATACCTCGTAAATCGACCAGTCTATTGAAGCGTCATCGCACACAATGGCAGAATTTTTTCCGCCCATTTCTAACGCAAGCAGTTTCCAGTACTGATGAAGAGTGTCTTGTTTAATCTTAAATCCCACTTCGTAGGACCCCGTGAACAAAACTCCGTTGGTGTGTTCACTTACCGCGAGTCGCCTGCCTACTTCGCGTTCGCCCTGAACCATATTGAAAACACCTGGCGGAAATCCAGCGTCGTTGAAAGCTTCTGCCATTATCTGGCCAACGCCCGGACTTTTTTCTGAAGGTTTGAAGACAACAGTATTTCCCGTCGCCAGAGCGGGCACTATGTGGCCATTGGCTAAATGCCCAGGAAAATTAAATGGCCCAATTACTACAAAAACCCCATGTGGCCGATAACGACAGGCCCCAAGTGTGCCGTCGAGGATGTTGGGCACCTCGTAATCTGATACGCTTTTCAGACCCTCAGCCAATGTAACGTCGACTTTATTAATCATGGTCGCAACTTCTTGCTTGGCTTCCCACAGGGGCTTTCCGACCTCGCGTGCGATCGTTTCCGCGAGTAGATTTTCTTTGATTTTTAATTGATCTCTATACTTACGTAACAGTTCCGACCGCTCCGCAAGTGTCGTGCGGCGCCATAATTTGAAAGCTTCCTTAGAATTCAAAACAGCGTCTTCGGCGTCACGATACGAATAGACGTAACTTCCCAAGTCGTCCGAAAAGTCGGCTGGAGAAACAACCTTGATTTCACCGGTCTTATCGCGGGGAGCGCGAAAGGTTCCACCGATATAATTGCCCTTGGGAATTCCTAACTTCGAATAGTTGCGTTTTGCGCTCATCGTACCTCCGCGATCTTTTTCAATAGTACGGCATAAAATGAACGGCGTCACCAGGGCGCACCCCGATCAAATCTGCCGTAGGAGCCGAGAACCAAATTTTTCCGTCCTTCACCAAGGCTTCGACATGTGCTGACCTGAACGGAGTCACTCCTTTTGGGGTGACTAGACCCTGGCGCAGACCGGTATTGGGCTGCGTTTCGGCGGAACCGCCCACGTAGTTCACCTGAACCATCTGGCGAATAGGCAAAACGTCGTCCACGTTCGCTGAAACATGAGGCCCACCATCGAATGGGTCTACTTGATTGCGATACTGAAAACCGATTTTCTTTAGCATATGCATAACAGGTTCGGTTTCTTTGCTCACTTTACCAATCGCATTTCGGGCTTCTGCAGATAAAAAAGTGATATAAATTTTCTCTGAGGGAAATAAAGAAAAGATAAACTCTTTGTTTTTGGAGCTCAGAATATCGGCTTCTGTGTAATCCATATTCGTAAATCTTCGTCCGACCGCTTCCCACAGTGGTGATTTTCCTTTTTTCGTAAGCGGGGGCAGTAACTCCGCGAGAATTCTTCTCTTAAACTTGGCCTTATGCATTGCTATATAAAGAAACCTTACAAAGGATATTTGGCGTCCAACTCTTTCATCGGAATTTCGTTTTTCCGGATCTACCAGCAGTCCCCCAATTTCGGTTGGACCATCGGTGTCCCATTTGAATTTTAAAGTTCCATGAATAAAGCCTGTAGATATGGTTTGGCTGTATTTTTGGTCGCTTCCTACTTCGAAATAAAAGTGGGGGGAATCAGGAGTTCCGTGCTGAGCTGCGACCATCGACACACCCAAAATTCGCTTCGTAGCAACGTCTTCCGCAACAAACAAATATTTCGCATCCATTTTATTTGCGACTTTGTCAGAAAACGAATCGGTCGACCTTCGAATTTTCTCACGCCATTGATCTTGGTCATTCGAAATATTTAGAAACCCCGGATGCCTTTCGGCCGCGATTTTCGATAATACTTCTAGACCGGGGATGTCTGACTCTTTGGCTTCACGCAGAATAATCAAAGGCAAAACCTCTCAATCATTCGGTCATAGAAGTGCACCGCCTTATCTAGATGATCTACGATATTGTACTCATTTGGCGAGTGGCTGTTGCCATGACTTAATCCGGGACCGAATACTATAGCGTCGAAACCCGCCTGATAATATTGTGCCGCCTCAGTACTGGTAGCTTTTTTATCTACTTTTTCTGGAATTCCCGCGAGTTGCTGTGAATCTCGCGCCACGCGCACCAATTCGCTCTCGAGTGAAGTATTAAGTGCGGGATTAAATCGCACACGGCTAACTTTGGTCGTGAGATTAGGGTATCTTGCGTTTACTCCCTGAATGGCGCCCTTCAGTTTTGAATCAAATTCATCTGGATTAACTTCTGGCAACAATCGAATATCAAAACTTAAATCTACTGCTCCCGGCCGACACACTATTTTACCAAAATTTATGGTCGAAGTTTTTGGATTAAAGGTTTCATCCTGGGCCGTGAGGAAATCTGTCTGCACTTGCACTACGGCGCGATTAATTCCTTCAACCACTTCGAATACTGAATCCGGTAAAAACTTTACGCCACTTTCGCCGAGACCACCGAATTCGACTCTTACGTTGTCCTGCGAAAGCTGGTCGCGATAAAATCTTCTAAAATCGTCAAAGCTGCTCGACTGCAAATAAAATTCGATAGCCGCGCTATCAGGAACCTTGTTAACCGCGTCGCCCCCCAGGGTTCTGGTGAACCGCATTTGAAAATTCGCGGCTCGAATTTTTTCAATTACCTGAAGCATCTTCTGAATCGCATTTTCACCCAGGTGCGGATAACTGCCATGAGCAGACTTTCCAAAACACTGTAACCCAATTCGAGTGTTGAAACCTTTTGCATCTCGTTCGAGTTGCGCATACCCCACACTAACTTGGTAAACGCAGTAGGCTTTGTGGGCATAAATAATCGACAACTCACTCGGCTCGCCCACTACAACGTATTTGGGATTTACAGCCAGAGACTTAATTAAAAATTTAGCGCCGATCATACCAATTTCTTCGCCGGCAGTGCCCACAAGATAAATTGGCATTTTTAGTTTGCGATCTTTATATCGTTCGCAGGCCTTTAATTTGCAGAGAAAATCTAATTTTACGTCGGCTGATCCTAGCCCAAAAATTTTACCGTCTTTTATTGTGGCAGCGAACGGATCGCCTGAAGTCTCTGTCCAATTGCTTTTCAGGCCTGGACCCACCGTATCGATATGGGTATTGAGCAACAACCCTTTTTTAGTTTTGGTGTCCACCAACGGGTCACCGAGGGTACCAATTAAATTAAATTGGCGTTTACTTACTCCCTCAAGAGAATGACTCACCTCTTGAAGTCGAACTTTAAAGCCCATCTTGTCCATGAGCGACTGCAAATAAACGGCAATCTCTTCGTTGCCATTTTGGCTTACGGAATTAATTCGAATAATGTTTTCAACTTGTTCCAAAAAATTCATCGCTGAATCTCTTTTGCAGTTTCACGAACTGCTGTTTCAATTAATGTAAAAACTTCTTTTACGTGAGCCTCTGTCATTACAGCCAGCGGAGGAAGCATTCGTACCCGGTATGGGTCGTGGCCGCAGAAGAAAGCAATTGCGCCGAGATCCCAAAGTTTAAAGAGGAATTTTTTGGTCTGTTCGAGCGTGCCGTCAAAGAGCGTGAACGCTTGCATGCCTCCTACTACAGTGTAGTCGATAACATGTTTTCCCAAATCACCTTGTTTAAGGCGCTCAAACTCTGAAATTGCTATTTTCTCTAATTTTCGTACGTGACCATGTTGACCGGCTATTTGTTTTTTTAATAATTCAATCGCCTTGCGTCCGGCCCGTAAAGAAGACGAAGCTCCGGCGAATGTACCCGACACCAATCCCGGCTTCGGATTATATTCTGCTGCATATAACACCGCGCCAGTTTGAAGTAACTTGGCGATCGTCACAACATCGACCAGCTCTTCTAGCCCGAACCTCTGATACGCAAAAATTTCTCCGGTTCGACCAAACGTTTGAATTTCGTCGACCCATATAGCGAGTCCCGCTTTTTTTGCCTCGGTACAAACCTTCACAAAAAACTCGTTGGGCGCGCTGTTAAACCCACCTTCTCCCTGTACAATTTCGAACTCCAACGCCGCGTAACGCCCGGGGTATCGCGCCATTTCATCTTTAATGCGACCCACAACAGCGTCGGCCTGCTGATCTGGTGAGTCACTCGAACGCGGATCAAAAAATGGCAAATAATAAACTTCGCCGTAGACCGGCTGTCCTTCCCGGTATTTCGCGTTGTCGGTAATTTCCTGTAGTGCTGTGGTTCTGCCTGCAAAACAATGTTCAAAAGTAAAAATTCGCGTCGCTGGCGCTTTTTTCTGCCGAATAATCTTGAGTGCGTTTTCGTTCGCAATAGCACCACAGGAGGTCAACCAAACGTGCTTGAGTCGACTCTTCGGTCCGACCACATCCAGCAAATCTGCCATTAAGCCGCCGTAGTCGGGCAAGGGGGCTAAGTTTCCTTGCATCACATCACCCCAAAGCCCGTCGAATTCTGCTTCAAAAAAATCAATATTCCCGTGGCCCCAAAAATTAACACCAATTCCAGTAATAAGGTCGTATTTCACGCTACCGTCGCGCAATTCAACGAAGGGGCCATTTCCAGCGCCCGAGCCTATGAATGGATAATAAAGATCTCTTCCCCTGGCCTTTGAAACTCGATCAACTTCCGCCGCGTAATCTGCCCTTAATTCATTGCTTGGCCCGCGCACTCCGTTAATTTTTGACAACTCCTGGCGCAGTAACCGCATTATTTCATTTTTTTTCTGCTGATACTCTGGAGCCTGAGTGATCGTATCAAATACGGTGGATGATTTGGGTGCAAGCGTGGGTGTTGCGGGCATAAAACCTCAGATCGGCTTCTTTGAATTTGTAATGACGAGTGCACAAACGCTAGCATATGGGGTATTTTGTTGCAATAAAGTGGGAGCTTATGAGCGAAACTCAGGATTCTACGCAAAAACTATTTGAAAACGGCGACTTCGCCGGCGCCTTGGCTGCCATTCGTGAGTCCGAAATGCGGTCGCCATCTGATTGGAATAATTCAGGTCTAATTCTATATAAAAACGGTCAACTTGAAAAAGCTTACGCGTATTTTTTAAAAGCGAAAACCTTAGGCGGCGACAACCGCGATTCGACTCACAATCTTCAAGTGATCGCCGAGAAGCTAAAAATGCAGGGCATTACTGCTTCGCAGCAATCCATCTTGGTTGATCAAATGGGATTGGGTGCTAAATCGCTAACCGTGGGTTGGGTGGGCCTCCCTCTTGGAATTTTACTAACCGCGTCTGCTTTTTTTTTGAAAGCGGCCAAACGCCAGCGTGCCATAGACCGTCCGCTCATTCGCATTCCCGCTTTTGGCTTCGCACTTTTCTTTTTAATATTAACCATTCTGCTGGGCGGCGGGTTCTTTTACGTGCGCGGTTTGAATTTGATGGTCGTGTCGGTTCCCGTTGCAGAGGTACTTTCGGGTCCGGCCAAAACATATTCTACAGTTCACAAAATAGCGCCGATGACCGTGGTTCGCGCTACCGGGGACCGCCGTGTGGACACAGATGGAAAAGAGTGGCACCAAATCGAATTTGGAAACGAAAACATCGGCTGGACCCGCGCCGAAGAACTGCTGGCTTTGTAATTACCGGCGTTGTATTTCCTAAAAAGGAGTTGGCTCAACCATGAACTTTTATCACTCTTCAATTTCGACTATTTTGACTGCCGCGTTAATTGTCGCATCTAGTATTACGAGCGGTTGTGCGGGCAAAGGGGTGGATGAAACGAATCCGCAATCGGTATTCGAAGACGCAGTCGAAGACGCAAATGACCATCGTTACGCAATGGCTCTCGAAAAACTAAAGGATGTTAAAAATCGCTTCCCCTATTCTAGTTTTGCCAAGGCGGCGCAACTAAAAATCGCCGATGTTCATTTTGAAGACGAGTCCTATGTTGAAGCCGCCTCCGGATACGAAACATTTCGCGACCTTTACCCGAAACACGAAAAAGCAGATTATGTAATATTTCGTACTGGCGAGTCTTATTTCAATCAATTGCCATCGACCACAGATCGCGACCTTTCTCCGGCGTGGAAAGCAGTCGAATCTTTTCGAGAATTGCGACAGCTTTACCCCAAATCAGAGTTTGTGGAAAAGTCGCGATCCCTCGAGGCCGAAGCTCTCGGAAAACTTGCTGAAAAAGAACGTTACATCGCGGATTTCTATTTCGACACCGAAAATTACGACAGTGCTGCAAGACGGTACGAGAAAATCACGACTCAATTTGTCGGCACGCCTTCTGAACAACCGGCTTATGCCCGTTGGCTTAAGAGTCTTCTCAAACAAAATGAGATCGATGCGGCTAGACACGTCTATGATACCTATGTGGCGCGCCACCCCAATGGGGAATATTCCTCCGAAATGAAAAACGCATTTGATAATTTTTCGAAAGATACGGGAAATGAATGACAACGCCTCACTTTGACGCTCAAAAAGCCCATCGTTTTATAAAAGAACGAAACTTTGATGCGGCAATATCAGCTTGTGAGTCACTGCTGGCTTCTGAACAAGCCGCTGAGTCCGACAAAAAAAACGCTCTTCATATGCTCGGCACTGCATTTTACATGCAAGGGAAGCTCGGAAAGAGCATCGAACAATTCAAAAAATTGCTAGCTATGGATCCTAAACATACAGATGCCGCAATTTCCTTGAGTGTCATTTACAACGACATAGGTAAATACGACGAAGCCAAGAAAATTTACCAGGTCGCAAATCAGTCGCTACAGTTGAAACGCAAGGGAAGCGACGAAATGCTGGATCGCAAATTTGCCCTCAAACACATTGAGCTGGGTGATCTTTACCTTAAATATCATCGCTATGATGATGCACTGGATGATTATTCCAGAGCAGCGCGCCTGGCACCCGCCGACCTTTCCATTCGCATTAAACTTGCTAAGGTTTATGCGAAAAAAGGATTCACTACACGTGCGATACAGGAGCTCCAACAGCTCTGCAACGAACACCCAGAGTACACTTCTGCTCGCCTTCACCTTGGTTTAATGTATTTTTCTCAGGGTAATGTCATTGATGCTCAACTCGAGTGGGAAAAGGCCCGCAATCAAGACCCGAATAACCCTGAACTACAGACTTACCTGAACATGGCGTCCCGTGCGACTGAGACGAGTGTTTAAAAACCGCTGGCGATTTTTATGCTTGCACCAAAGTCGTGGAGCGACCCAAAAATTATAAATATTTCTTCTGGAGTAGCGCTCTGTTTCGCCAGAAACGCCTCTACTCTAGCTAGCGCAAGTTCTTCTCTTTTTTTTAGGATTACTTCATAGATTTCTTTGCTCTTGCCGCAATCTATGTGTGCAACAGAATTAAGATCGCATTCGCCTAACAAAACTACTCCGCGATCATACAACGAACGTTGCTCACTACCACTTCCAGTAGCGTACACATTGTTTAGTCGACCCAAAACCCACAACAAGGGGGCGGCCATGTTATTTTCTAGAAGAAATTTTTGATCCTCATTTAGGTCTTCGTAACGGCTAGGAAGCCCGTTTGAAAATGTCTCTAAATAAATATTCAATTTCGGATTTTGCTCTAAGTAGCTTTTGCGGTTCTTTTCTTCGAGATCTTCGGTTAGCCCCTCGACGAAAACTATGGCGCTGGCCCGATTCCAGAAAAACTTTGCTATTTTATATTGAGACTCACAAATCTCTTCTTTATCAGGGACACTAGCGGTCCCGCCTTTTATCGGGTGCTTCTGGCGAATATGGTAGATTTTTGCCTCGTTACTCATCAATGAAATATCGGTCTGTTTCTGAGAACTTCCGATAGGCACAACTAACCTACCCCAAAACGATATGTCGCTTCGCTACTGACTTCCCGGCTTCTCCTAAAGTTGATTTAATTTAAAAGGTCAAATACGTTGCTTTAAATGTCTCGTGGATACTTTACCCTCACTTCTCCGATTTTGGTTCTTTTCTTGTTCGGGTTAATTTTTATTTTTAGGGCTTTTTTCGCAAAAAACACCGGGTTTTGGTGCGATGAAGTTGGCTGGATCGGTTATTCGATCGGTACCTATGGCGATACTATTAAAAATGTAATCAATGAACCGGGCCCCCTGGGTCCGCTTGATCTTTTATTGATCGCATTTTTTGGTAAAAACCTAATTTTTCTTGGCATCGACCCCCATGTCGCACTTCGAATTTTTACTATCTTGCTGGCAACCGGTACGAGCCTGTTGGCATTTGGTTCAAAGTTTGTAACCAAGCCTGAACGTTGGTCTTGGTTGTTGTGGAGCGCTTCTAACTCCGCAATAAACGCAATGGCTACAAATATGCGTCCATATGCGGGTATGATATTTTTCTCTGCCTGTGCGCTTTTCGCCGGCGTTGAATTGATCCGTTCCAAATCGCAAGCACCCACAAAGTTCTTTTGGCTTTTAATGGCGCTGCTTTTTGTTAGCTCCCTTGCCCACCCCTACATATTAATGGCTATGGTTTTTATTCTGCCCTTTATTTTTCTGAGTACATTTTCCAAACGACACAAGGCGCTGCTTAGTGGGCTTTTATTAATTGGAATCGCTGTAAAAGTTTATTGGTTTGCCTTTTTGCGGAGCTCCCCAGAACACACTCTAGCATTTCCACATTTTTTCCAGCAAGTTATGCGCTTCCACTGGCTCCATCAACTGAACGAAGGGCTACATGCACTGGCTAGCCCCGGAACACCACTAAAAGTTGTTGGTCTCTTTTATTTGGGAGGGCTCTTTCTAGCTCTAAAAGAGAAGCTGATTTGGGGTATAGCGTTGGCTGCAATGCTTCTTGGCGGTCTGGTAATCCCGATTTTTTTGAATATTCGACATGAATATTTCTTTGCATCGAGGCAACTCTTGATTGCGCTTCCATTTCTGGGTTGGCTTACTACCCTTTCCATTTCTTATTTTTTTTCAAAAAGGTGGAAGCTACGTTGGGTGATCGGCGCTGTGTTTTTGGTCGTCGGGATTATTCTACCTTTGCGACATTGGGTTCTTAATGTTCCGCCATTTGTGGATATTCCGCGTTACAAAATGCATGAGACTTTTAATTTACCAGAATTTAGCGACGACAAAACAATCATAGTTCTTTCGAGTTGCCATGTGGGAAGTGCGTATCTTTATTCTTCGAACGACGGCTTTAAAAATTACTTCGACCACTACGCGGCAAAAAACAAAATGATGGTTCCAGTCAATAAACGCGTTTTACTCTGGTCTACGGCAGGAAACAGTTGCTCGGGAGAAATTGCTAAAGTTCCGAACGATCTTAACTTGCTTAAACTCACGAAAAATAACCCCTCACAGTTCGCAGTTCTTGCGCCGTTCAATGTGGCGGTGCCTGAAGCCATTCGGCATTTACCCTGTCGCACTGAAATCAACTCTCAATGCAACTAAAGCGTTTTAACTTGGGAACTTGGAACCATCGATCGGAGATTGATCGGTAGGCTTGTAGCTTTCCGCTCTGTTTCCGAGCGGGTTTTAGCGGTGGCAGCGATCGTAGTTAAGTGGGTCTTGAGTTCCTTGAACATTAAATGTTTCAAGGTAAATTCATTTTCCTGCAATACCACCTGACGACCAACTTGATCTCTCAAATTGATTACGATTGGAGCCTTTAAATTTGCAGTCATTTGCGTGACGTCACGAGGAATCGTTAGAATTGTAAAAACGATACTTTGATTGATATTTTCTAAGCAAAGCAGCTTTAATTCCTGAGCGGAAAGCTTTACTATATAATCTGATTTAAAGATTCGGGGTTCAAGCACTGGAAAAGCCACACCCGGTTCGTCCAGTGACTGCATCCACAGAATGAGAGTTTCATCCGCCGGGTCTACCAAGCAGTATCGCTTGAGATCCGTAAAACCCAAAATTCCATCGGGAAACGCGATAATTTCTTCGGGACTAACTTCCAATTCCTCAAAACGCGTCGTTTTTATTTTCATGCTCGACCTCCTGTCTCGCTAAAGCCTGGGCGCACCATCTTTTTGGTTTTATCCTTTGATTGCTTTGGACATGTCCTTCATCGTGTCCGGAGTCGCACTTACAGCTTCCTTGTTTTGTTCCTGAATAGCAAGGTACACCTCTTCACGATGAATCTTGGTTTCCTTAGGGGCTTTGATCCCTAAACGAACTTGTTTGCCTTTGATCTGCACAACCACAATCTTAATATGGTCGTCGATCGCAATACTTTCTCCGAGCTTCCTTGTTAGAACCAACATAACTTCCACTCCCTAATGCTTTGCAATAGTAGTCCTTTACAGGGTTTCCGTATTATCGATAGATGGGGGGTTACGCAACACATTAATAAAATCCTACTTCAAAAAATCCAGCAAAGTCGGTTGGATAAGCTTTTGTGCAGCGCTCAAAGACGATCTTAAAATGGTTTCCTCTTTGGCTAGGTTGGACCAAAGCTCCGTATAATCGGCATCTTCTATTTGAGTGGCCAACTCAGCGTTAGAAAGATCAGCCTTTTCCGAAGCCCCAATTGCCTGATCAATTGAGTTGGAACGCGCGCTTACCTTTGCACGTACCGTAATTGTATTTTTAATAAGTTCGTCGAGGCGCTCCATCGTATCGCGTATAGTGATTGTATCGTTGGTCAATAACCCTACGCGCAGCGCGTCGATCTCTTTAAAAGCGTCAATGGTCTCAATGCTGGGAACACCCTGTTGTTCACTAGGCGGGGGCTCTCCCGGAGCTGCGGCCGAATTCTGAGTTTTATCTACTGCCGCAGGCGATCGGGCTTGGTCCTCGGATTTATATCTTTGGATTTGAAACGCTACCGGTCCTGGTACATTTATCGGAACATAAACGCCCTTTTGAATTTCTATCGGCATTTCGCCATTGTCACCACGGTATTCACCTGTCGGTGTGTAGGGGGCGGAAAGGGTTTTGAATCCACCGAACAAATATTGTTCACCTACCCGGCGATTAGCGATTGAAAGTAGCTGCTGATAAAGAGCGGTCACCTCTTGCGCAACACCCAAGCGCGAGTCAACCGAAGCGCTGGCGCCGCTCGATTGATTAATGGCTATCTCTTTGGCTCTCACAAAAATATCGTAAAGTTCGTTTAGGGCAGTGTCCGCAAACTGAAGTCGATTTTTGGCCATCGCGCCATTATTTGCAAACTGCGAATTCACGGTAGCCTGGGTGCGAATATCCAGTATTTTACTGTTACCCGCCGGATCGTCACTTGGCGTTACTAATTTTTTTTGAGTCGCATTCTGAATTTGCAAACGCTCTAAACGACCGCGCGTTCGGCGCAACGCATCTTTAACGCTACCTGCTGATGTGTTGTCACTTACCCGCATAAATTACTACGCCCTCATGTTCAGAACGGTTTCGAGAATCTCGTCTGCCACTTTAATTACTTTCGCCGCCGCATCGAATGCGTGCTGATACTGCACAAGATTTGTAGTTTCCTCATCGAGGCTTACGCCCGAAATGCTTTCCCGCACTTTTTCCAATTGAGTAACTATGTTGGTTTGATGTTCTAAAACATGCTTATTGCGATGGCTCGCTGTCGCAAGCTCAGTAACTGTGGCATTATAAAAATCGTCGAAAGTAGCTACCCCGCCCCCCATGGTTTTTGCGTGTTGTAGGTTCGAGATTTGTTGAATCAAGCGATTGTCACCTGGAGAATCCGGTAACAGGCCAGTAGCTATTACATTAGCATCCGCCGCGACAGCATCGCTAATTCTCAGAAATTCAGCAGCGCCTCTTTTTGTTGTGAGCGGTGCAAAAAAATCAATCCCTGTCGTTCCTCGGGCAGAGTAACCCGCGCGATGGACTTCGTTGAGCTTGGACCCAAATGAAAACGCTAACTCATCAAGTCTTTCGTGTGCTCGTCCGATTAGTTTGTCTCGAGACTCAAGAAGTCCACCAAGTTTACCGCCTGAGATTCGTTCCGTAACATTGGGTGGCGCTAAATTTTCCAATAAGATCTTTAATCCACCTTCCGGGCGGCCCGTCTCAGGGTCACCCTTGGCCGACTCAACATAAAGCTTATTGAATTGCGTGCCAACTACAAGCGGTCCTACGCCTGCCAACGAAACCGTGAAATCTCCTTTTTCATTGGTGGCAAGTGATACGTTAGCGGTAGTTCCCAGTTTTTTTACTGCAAGATCTCGTTGGTCTCGCAGGTCTGGCGCTTCGCCCCCTTTGAGCTCCATGGTCTTAATTTCCTGATTAAGATGAGCGATTCGCTGAATTAAATCGTTAGCTTCCCCAACCGACGCACTGATTCGTCTATCAATGTTGCGCTGCACGTCTGTTAGACTTCGATTAATGCGATGAAAGTCAGAGGTTAACTGAATGGCCGACTCGCGCAATGTAGCACGAAGAGACTCGCTTTCTGGTTCGTTTGCAAGCTTTCGGTATTCGTTGAAAAATTTACTGATTAATCGGTTCATTCCGTCATTATCGATCTCGTTGAAAATGTTTTCTGTCTGAGATAGCGCGACATCTTTTTCTTGATACTCGCCAAAGTGTTTCATCTCATTCGTGATTTGGCGGTTTAAAAAATCGTCGTTTATTCGACGCACGTTTGCTACTCGGGTGCCCGTACCCAAAACAACATTACCTAATCCAATCGGTGTGCTTGTTGTTTGATCGACTCTTTGGCGAGAGTATCCCTCAGTATTGGCGTTGGCGATATTATGACCGGTAGTAGACAGTGCAGTACGGCTGGCAAAAAGTCCGGACTTTCCGGTATTAAAAAGATTAACGGAACTTGCCATTTTTGTTTAAGCTTCCGTTGAAAGAAGCCTACCCCCCTGCTCCGCAATTGGTTGCCGGGTACCCTGACTCGAATAGTTTTCTGGACTACTCGAACTGGCTACGCCCAACACATTGCGCTTTAATTCTTCAATTCTAGCGAGAGATTCTTCGGCAAATGTCATATTACGTTTATTGCGGTCTCGGGCTTGTTCAATGAGCATGTTTAAGGCTTCGCGGGTTTTTACCAACACCGTGATCCCTGGGCCTTCAATGCGTTGTCCTAGAGCCAACGATAGCTCTTTGAGAGTAACGGTGGCTGGGTTCAGCTTGCACTCAATCGAAATTTCATCGACTATTTTTTTTCTAAGTTGTTCGAGGTTCCATATTTCAGCAAGCAGCACTTCTTTAGTTTTAGAGGCCTCGCCCAAGGCTTCGATCTCGAGCGACACCATGTGCGCGTGCTCTTCATCTAAAACGTCTAGCAACGTTCGATGAACGCTAAGTAGTTTTTCTAGAATATACTGTAATTCGTTTAGCCTAGATTCCATGGCGTTACGTCCGGCCCTCCTAGCCGGGCAAACTTAGGGTGCGAACTTATCTCATATGTTCAGCGAGCATTTTCTCCGCGACTGCATCGGTATCAACTTTGTAGGTGCCTTTTTGAATTGCTTCGCGCAATTGCGCTACTCGCTCTTCTCGAACATCTGGGGCATTGGATGCGATTTCTTTCGCCTTGGCTGCCTGTTTAGCACCCGAAGAAATATCTACTTTTTCGTAATTAGCTCCACCGCCAAATAAACTTTGTTTTCTTTTATTTTTCGATGTTTGTGCTTCACCTGCGCGATTGGTAGCAGTGGAATCTTTGGTTTTTTCTATCGCGTTGGAAGCTGCCGGATTTACCTTCATAAGACCTCCGTGTCTCTATACATAAAGTTATCTTTTACGTCGAATCTGCGCAAGGACCAGGTCCTTTATGCCTAACATGCCCTGGGAGCTCATTGTGCGGGAATATTCATTGTCGAGCATCTGCCGAAAAATACGCTCGCCTTGGCTTGTGGGAACAAGCTGTGATTCTTGGACGGACTTTCTCATTTCTTGAAGCAAGAGATCCGTCATTATCGCCTCCATTCCTTCTGCGGCGGCAATTTCATCGGGGGTGGCGTCTCTCAGATTATGCAGGGGAATACTTTTACTCGCGGCCGGCATAAATTGCCCGCCTCTCGCGGAACTTCCTCCGACTACTCCTGCTAGAACTAAAAGAAAGAGCAGGGGCCAACCGTGGCCCCTGCTCCTGGTCACAACGATGCTCTCACGAGCGTCCGTGCTCTTCACGCGCCGCTTTCCAGAACAAAGGTTTCCACCCGCCATCCTAGCAGGCAATTCGATTCCTCGTCTGTTTCCTGTGGGCGCACTCGTCTTCCTATGACTTTGAGCCATCGTTGTTTCCAAACTACAAGACCTCCAAATCCGCTTGTAATGCACCAGACGCTCTTAACGCCTGAAAAATTGCTGTTAGGTCGCGTGGCGTAACCCCAAGGGTATTCAACGCTTTCACGACGTCTTTGATCGTAGCACCACCTACGACCCCTACTTTTTCTTTTGGACCTTTCGGACCGGCTACTTCGATTGCAAGTTCACCATGAGAAATTGCGACGTTTTTAATCTGAACATTTTCACCGATTACAACAGTTCCTGTGCGTTCATTTAGAACGACTCGAGCTTTCGAATCTGCATCGACGTCGAGATTTTCTATTGTAGCCATCAACTCCACGCCACTTCCTTCAAAGTTAAAGGGTGCGATAACATCTACTGTTCCGGAATCTCGTGCCACTGCATATTTGCCGCCAAGCTCAGTGTTGATTACCTTGGTGAGCCTGGCTGCTGTCGTAAAATCTGGATTGTTAATTGAAAGTACAAAAGTCTTTTTGTTCGTAAAACTTCCATCGATTTCCTTTTCCACCAACGCACCATTTGGGACTCTTGCCGTGGTAGGAAATGATACTTTGCCTCCGCCGTCAGTTAATCCACCAAGAGATACTGGCCCCTGCGATACCGCGTAGACTGTCTGATCGCCTGCTCGCAAAGGAGTAACCAGCAAGGTCCCTCCCTCGAGGCTGGCAGCATCACCAATACTTGAAACGGTAACATCGATTCGAGTGCCGGCACGGGCAAACGGCGGAAGCTTCGCGGTGGCAATTACTGCCGCAACGTTTTTTGACTTAAAATCGGTCGCACCGGTTTGTATGCCCATTTTTTCGAATAATCGAATCATGGATTTAGAGGTTATATCGGTGCCCGAGTCACCCGTTCCTTTGAGACCAATTACGAGGCCATATCCAATTAGCAAGTTGTCACGCACGCCCTTTACTGAAGCGATGTCCTTAATCCGGGAACCATGCACGAACGGCGTTGCCAAAAAGACGATCACTATAACTATGACGTTAAGCTTTTTCATCGATAGAGCTCCACTCGATGTTCAAAAAATCTCGATGACTTGATCTGGTCTACTTCACTAATTTCGTTGCCACGTACGATTGCTACGACTTCGATATTGCGCACTGACCTTTTAAAGGGAATGCGCTTTACTCCACGTATACGTATGTTTCCGTTTTGATACCTTTCGAGAACTTCGGCAGTCATAAGATCCTCATGAGACAGTTCGCCACTGTTGGTTGCAGCCGGTGCTCTGGTAGCATCGTCGGGTGCGGCCGCTGCCACTTCTTTTGTTAGGCCGGGAACTCGAATCTCTTGGTCCCTATATTCGGGCGGCAGTATTTTTTTTACTTCCCGTACCATGTCGCTTCTTAACTGATCTTCGATGACTATGGTGACAAGGTCGCCAGGGGCCTTAAGTTTGTTTCGCGCAAATAGATAATTACTTTGTCCGTCGTCGTTCCAGAGGCTGTTTTCATTTCTCATGGATTCATCGATAAAGTTCTGTTTGGTCACGCGGCCGGATTTTGCTCTGATTCCTGCCAAGTCAACCGGGGTACCTGAGATTGGAGCCTCGCGAGAGTCGCGCGCATTTAATGGCGGTGGTGGTAACATTCGATTCGCGGGATCTCTATAGTCAAAATCACTTGCCGGTGCTCGACTCGTGTCCGCCTCGTCCTCCACTTCAGAACGCAAGCTACGAACCCATCCACAACCAGACAGCGTGGCGATTAATAGAAGCAAGAGCGTGGTGCTCGCAGTATTCACAGCCACACCTCAACTTGTCTTCCGGATAATAGTCGGCCTCGAAATGTACGATTATATTTGTTTACTTGCACACTAATGGTGTCGCCCTGGGCGCCGCTGCTCTGAGCAGTTCCCTTTGTAGTTACCGTAAGGTTGTCGGACTTTATAATCAACGTTACCGCGTCGCCCATGCGAACATCCTGAATTTTTTCTATGGCACTGAAAGTTAAGGGCGTGCCTCGAATAATTGATCTTTGCGCCCGTCGACCCTGCGGAAAACTATCTTCCGGAAACGATAAATCGTTACTGCCAAATAAGTTTATTGGTTTTAATTCGAAATTTTCTTTTTCAATTAAATCGCCGGGTCGCACAGTTTTTGTAGCTACATACGCTTTAGCAGTGCGCGCGACTTCAGCTGTAATCCAGCCGAGCGGCTGCGTTCCGACTCCGGTACTCACAATTTTAGCATTAATTTTTTGACTCAAGTTCGGTGGAAGATCGAGATCCCAACCCGTATCGCCAGAATATGAAACATAAACTGGATTCGAAATTCTGATGTTTTCTACTTTGATATTTTCCGGATCTTCGCTAAATTTTTTGACTAGTTTTTCTTTTATTTTCGAAGATATTTCTTCAACCAGCAGTTCACGATGGGTTTGTTGAACTGCAACCGATTCGGAACCAACAACACGAAGTACATAACCCGTTAGGCCGATTGATGCGGTCGCTTTCTGAATATCTTCACGGGAAATGGTGCGATTTAATTCTCCATTCAAATTCCAAAGACAACATTGATTTTTCGAGTGTCGACATCGAATTTGAATCCATGAGTCTTCCACCAAATCCTGCAAACACACCGACTGAGAGCTGACCATTGCTGCGTTTTTTAGACGTATTTCTCTTTCGATCGCCAGGTCAGGAGTCGCAACAAGTCCCGCCATCGATGTGCTGGACACGAACAGTAAGAGAGTAAAGTACTTTGTCATATCACCCACTATTTCATTACGTTATTGAGAGTGGACCACATTTGGTCGCCGACCGTCATAACCCGCGCGTTAGATTCGTATGTGCGTTGTGCGGAAATCATGTCCATTATAGATTCAGTCGGTTTGACATTTGACGCCTCCACGGCGCCCTGCTGAATGGTGCCCAAAGTATTTTCCCCGGGAGTGCCCTGCACTGGTGGGCCACTTGAGGCCGTCGGAGTAACTAGGTTTTCTCCAATTTTTTTCATAGCGCCCGGGTTGAGAAAATTGACAGTCTGAATTTGTCCGATCTCGGCATCCTGACCTTCGGCCGTCATGACTCTTACCTGACCATTGCCGGTTATGGTTACGCCGGCGGTTCCTGGGGGAATCTGTATTGGTGGAATCATCGGATAACCAGAAGACGTGACCAAACGACCTTGTGCATCCATTTTAAAAGATCCATCTCGAGTGTACGCGATCTGCCCGTTTGGCAATTGGCACGCAAAAAAACCCTCGCCGTTGATCATTAAATCGAAAAGACCATTCGTGATTTTCACTGGTCCTTGTTCCTGAATGGAATACTGTGCTGCTACTTTTGATCCCGATCCTACTTGTACACCCACAGGCGCTTGATTTACGCCAGGCGCCCCACCAGGATCTTTTATCGTTTGATACATGAGGTCGTGGAATTCGGTCCGACCCCGTTTATACGACGTCGTATTCATATTCGCTAAATCGTTGGAGATCTGATCTAATTTAGCTTCTTGCGCCTGCATACCTGTTGCAGCTGTTGATAAAGATCGAATCATAATTTACCTACCTCATTCGCTTCTTTTACTGCCATTTCGTTATATGCCTTGATGGCTTTCATATTGGATTCGAACAACCGATTCGCTTTTATGACATTCATAATTTCGGATACCGCGTTTACGTTGCTACCCTCGATAAAACCTTGGTGAATTCGCGAACCTCGAGCAACACTCGCTACATTTGTGGGGCTAGGATTGGTAAAAATCGCAGCTCCTTTTTTTAATAGTTGGCTAGGATTTGAAAATTCGGCCATCGCGATCTGCGCAATTTCCTCATTGCCTACAAAAATTTTTCCGTCGTCGGTGATGCGAAGTTTGGATCCGGAACTCATCGCTTCAGCTAAGTTAATGGGCTGCAGCCCGCCTGGTTGTGCTTGGTCCTGGGGCACAGCGCCTGGGGCGTTCTGCTCTCCGCCACCCCAAGGCGGAAGCGCGCCACTAAACGGACTTGCAGCGGCTGGAGCTCTACCTACTTCTGCCTGAGCATCCGCTGTTTCACCGCCAGCTTCGGCGGCGGCGCCAGCTAGTGAGAGCACGCGGTAACCGTCGTTGGTCATTAACTGACCGTTACCGGCAATTTTAAAGTCACCGGCTCGGGTAAAGGCGAGACCGTTTGGCGTTTGGACTGCGAAATACCCCGGGCCTTCTATAGCCAAGTCTAAGGGGCCGTTTGTTTGTCGGAAAGTTCCCTGCGAGTGGTCCGTAACCACTGCGTCAACATTGACCATCGCATGCTCGCGGCCGTCATGATGGTAAAAGTCAGAGTCTCTAAAGATCGTTCGGGGAATATCGACATCGGGCGACGGCGGCCTTTCGTGAATTGTCAGGTACTCTTTGAACGTAGGTTCATCTTTTTTAAAGCCCGCAGTATTTGCGTTAGCTAAGTTATTTGCAGCGATATCGATGGCCTGGCTTTGCGCCATGCTACCCGAAACCGAAGTCCATAATCCAGTAGGTGAACCCATGTGGTCGCTTTCCCCCAATCTCTAAGAAAGCAAACTGTGGGCCGAGAGCAACCCGCTTCAGTATTTGTAATCGGTATTTTTGACCTCGATTGAAATGACTCATCTTTTTTATCGGTATCGAGCAAAAGTTTCCTCATTTTCATGACAGAGCCCATCCCAATAAGTTCATAGATCTCACAAATTTTTGACGATACTTGGCATTTGCCGTCAATCCTCCAACGGTTCGCATAAAGATCAGCGGCACTGTTTGACGATACAAAACCCCCTTGTTAGAAAGCCTTATGCCCACTCAACTGCTCAAGGCGGCGCCAGTCACGGCTGCGCTTTACGAAGAGTTAAAAAGAAAAATATCCGGATTTAAAAATCAGCACGGCCGATCTCCGAAGCTTGTCACCGTTTTAGTTGGAGAGGACCCCGCAAGTCAGATCTATGTTTCGAAAAAAGGTTCCACGTGTCACGCCCTTGGAATGGCTCACGAGGACTTTAAGTTAAGCTCAAACATCTCCGAGGGCGAATTGCTGTTGCTTCTAGATCGCCTAAATGCTGACGATTCGGTCGATGGCATTTTAGTTCAAAGTCCACTTCCCAAGCAGATTTCGAGTCAACGGGTTTATGACCACATTCGACCTGATAAAGACGTCGACTGTTTTTCTGCTACCAACGTTGGTCTTTGTGCGCAAAATCGCGCATTACTACTACCCTGCACTCCGGCGGGCATCATGGAACTTCTGCGCTTTTATAAAATAGCCGTAGCTGGAAAAAACGCACTCGTTTTGGGTCGCTCGGATATCGTTGGAAAACCAATGGCCCTTTTGCTTCTGCACGCAGATGCTACCGTTACTGTGGCCCACTCGAAAACCTCCGATCTTGCCGAACATATCGCTAACTCTGACCTGGTCGTTTCAGCCATCGGGCGTAGAGGCGTGTTGACGGGGACGCTCCCCTGGAAATCTTCCTGCACAGTCATCGATGTCGGGATTCATCGCATTGCGGACGGCAGAGTTGTTGGAGACTGCGAATTTTCAGAAATTGAACAAAAGGTCGCCGCTATCACTCCGGTTCCGGGCGGTGTGGGCCCCATGACCATCGCATGGTTGATGGCCAACACTGTTAAGGCGGCCTATTTTCGCAAAGGAAACTGAAGTGAACACACCGAAATCGAATCAACTTAAACGGACTTCTTTATATGACGAACACGTTAGGCTTAACGGCAAAATCGTAGACTTCGCCGGCTGGGAAATGCCTGTGCAGTATACCGGCCTCGCTGATGAACACGACACCGTTCGCAATAAAGTTGGATTGTTCGATGTTTCTCATATGGGCGAAGTTCGAGTTCGAGGACGTGGTTCGCTCGAGTTTCTCAATAAATTACTCACCAACAACGTAGCAAAAATTCAGTTGGGTCAGGCTCAATACAACGTCATGTGTTATGAGGATGGCGGGTGTGTAGATGACCTCATTGTCCATAAAATGGGCGAAGAGGATTATTTCATCTGCGTAAATGCTTCAAACACCGAAAAAGACTTCGAATGGATGCGGCAACACGCTCCGGCGTCTTTATCTCTCGAAAATGTTTCTAGCGAATACACTCAAATTGCCATTCAGGGTCGGTTCGCAGCGGAAACTCTAGCCCCCCTCACCGACGCGAGTCTCGATTCGATTAAGTACTACTGGTTTCAGCAATCTTCGATTTTGGGTAAACCTGCCATAATTGCCAGGACTGGTTACACCGGAGAAGACGGGTTCGAAGTTTATATTCCCTGGGACCATGGTCCCAAGGTGTGGCAAACATTACTCGAAAGTGGCGCTGGCCGAGGAATTAAGCCGTGCGGACTAGGCGCCCGTGATACCTTGCGTACAGAAATGAAGTTCGCACTTTATGGTCACGAAATCGAAAAAGATTTAAATCCCCTCGAAGCCGGGCTCGGTTGGGTGGTAAAACTTGAGAAGTCAGATTTTATTGGTGCCGGCGCGCTGCGGCGAATTCAAGAGACGGGCCCCAAACGCGCGTTGGTTGGCCTTAAAAGCCTAGAGCGCGGAATTCCCCGACAGGGTTATAAGGTAGAGCACAACGGTCGGGAAGTTGGACTGGTAACCTCGGGGACTATGTCACCTTCATTGCGCGTCGGAATCGCGATTGCTTATGTAGAACGCGATTTATCTGCTGTCGGGACTACGCTTGATGTTGTAATAAGGGATCAAAAAGTACGGCATGAAATTGTAACAACGCCGTTCTACAAAAGACCCTATTGAATGCGATAGCAGGAGAATACGCCGATGGAATTTCCCTCTGGCCTTTACTACACAAAAGATCATGAATGGGCAAAATGGGACGAAAAGACCGGAACTGTCACAGTAGGCATTACCGATCATGCTCAAGATTCTCTTGGAGACATTGTCTATTTAGAGCTTCCTCAAAAAGGACGCTCCCTTAAAACGCACGAAACATTTGGCGTGGTCGAATCGATCAAGGCCGTCAGCGATCTCTATTCCCCCGTATCTGGGGAAGTGGTCGAGACTAACGCCAAAGCTGCAGAAGATCCGTCGGTTCTCAATCGCGCGGCCTACACAGATGGCTGGCTTATGCGCTTAAAAGTTGCCGACTCCGCTGCACTTTCCGGGCTCATGAGCTCCAAAGATTACGAAATATACGTAGCCTCTTTGAAATAACCACCTCCCCAATTTAGGAGTCGGTAATGCGTTACATTCCAAACGGCGGCCAAATTGCAAAAGACATGTTGAAACGCATTGGTTTCAATAGTTTTGCCGAACTATTCGACACTCAGATTCCTCAAACTGCTCAATTCAAAGGCGACCTGCGAATTAAAGAAGGAATCTCTGAATTAGAAATTCGACGTTTGATGGGCGGGCTTGCTAATAAAAATCTTTCGAACCCCTCCAAGAATTTTTGCGGAGCTGGACTTTATTTTCACTACATACCCAGTATCGTAGACAATTTAAGCACTCGGGCCGAGTTTTTAACTTCTTACACGCCGTACCAACCAGAAATCAGTCAAGGCACTTTACGCTATATTTTCGAATTCCAGTCATTTTTGACGTCAATTACCAAGATGGACGTCGCAAATGCTTCGATGTACGACGGTTCAACAGCCTTTGCCGAAGCTATTTTGATGGCAAAAAGAATTATGCCCAAACGCAGAAAAGTTGCCATAGCTGCGTCTTTACACCCAGAGTATAGGCAAGTTGGCGTTACCTCGTCTGAACAGTTTGGGCTCGAGTACGTAACTATTCCGACAACTGTTGGCGGCGGGGTTGATCTCAACGCGATAGAGCAGTTTACCAAAGACCCTGAAGCTCTGGCCATTTGCGTTCAATCGCCAAATTTCTTTGGCATAGTAGAAGACGTTAAGAACATATCTAGGATTGTTAACCCGAGTGATTCAAGCATTGGTACCGACGGACCACTTTTGATTGTGACAGTTGCGGAAGCCATGTCACTCGCACTTTATGAGCCTGCGCCAGCCGACATTATGTGTGGCGAAGTTCAAAGTTTTGGAAATTATCCAGCATTCGGCGGACCGGCCGTAGGTTTTTTTGCTACCAAGGAAAAATTTGTACGAAATATGCCCGGTCGAATTGTGGGCCAAACCTTAGACGGACAAGGAAAAACTTCTTTTTGCCTCACCTTGTCGACACGCGAACAACACATTCGTCGAGACAAAGCCACAAGCAATATTTGCACTAATCAAGGCTGGTGCGCGCTCAGATCAACAATTTATCTCGCGACTATGGGAACGAAGGGCATTCGGGAAGCTGCCGAACAATCCTATTCGAATGCACATTACGCGTTCGAACTTTTAACTAAAACTCCGGGTATTCGCCGAGTTCACACAGACGACTTCTTTAATGAATTTGTCGTCGAAGTGAACGATTTGGATCGCCGATTTCAGGCAGCACTCAATTCCGGTCTGATCCCTGGAGTTCGGCTTTCAAAATTTGGTGGATCACGCAATGAGCTCTTATTAGCATTCACCGAAGTTCATTCTCGATCCGACATTGAGTCGTTAGCTCTTGCTCTGAGAGGTTCAAATTAATATGGCCATCACTCACGAAGAAGGCTCTCTCTTTGACATTCACCACCCTGATAAGTCAGCTTACAAACTTCCTCCGTTAGAAGTGCCGAGTAAAAAGCCCACTAAACATTTGCGAGAATCGACGCTTGGATTGCCACAGGTGAGCGAAATGGATGTCGTCCGCCATTATACTCGCCTATCAAACATGAATTACAGTATCGACGCGGGCATGTACCCCCTCGGGTCTTGCACAATGAAATACAACCCTAAAATCAACGATGAAATTTCAATGCTCGACGGGTTTAAAAATATTCATCCGTATCAGCCTCTCGAAACAGCAGCGGGTGCCATTGAAGTGATGGGTCGACTTCAAGATTTGTTGGCGGAAGTTACGGGTTTACCTGCTGTGTCTTTACAGCCGGCTGCGGGTGCACACGGTGAGTTTACTGGCGTAAAGGTAATGCGGGCCTACTTAAAAGAAAACGGTGGCGTTCGTCGGAAAATGCTTATTCCAGATACCGCTCACGGTACAAATCCTGCCACTTCCACACTTTGCCAATACGAAGTAGTACGCGTGCCTAACGGTCCGAATGGGTATATTGAAGCTTCAGATGTTGAACGGTTAATGGACCGCGATACGGCCGGCATCATGGTTACCAATCCAAACACACTTGGCTTATTCGAAAAAAACATTGTCGAAATCTGTAAAGTTGTTCATGCCCAAGGCGGTCTTGTTTATTGCGACGGTGCAAATTTTAATGCGGTCATGGGTTGGTCGCGACCGGGTGATCTTGGAATAGACGTCATGCACCTGAACCTGCATAAAACTTTTTCTACGCCCCACGGTGGCGGGGGCCCTGGGGCTGGGCCGATTTGCGCGGTCGAAAAATTACGCCCCTATTTGCCTTCGCCGCAAGTAGTACAAAAGGACGGGGCTTACGCGCTAGAATATAATCTACCAAAGACGATCGGTCGCGTACGAATGGCATACGGAAATTTTTTAGTTTTAGTGCGTGCGCTAGTTTACGGATTAACTCTGGGTCGCGACGGCCTCAAGGAAGCGTCGACCATTGCCGTAGTAAACGCCAATTACATTTTGAATTTGTTAAAGGCAGATTATCATTTGCCGTTCGGGCCAACCTGCCTTCATGAGTGTGTGTTTTCAGATAAAAATCAAAATGAATTTGGCGTCAAAACAATGGAGATTGCAAAAAGGCTGATGGATTATGGTTTTCATCCACCAACAGTTTATTTTCCATTAGTGGTGCCCGGCGCAATCATGATTGAGCCCACTGAAACTGAGCCTCTGCATGAAATCGATCGCTTTATTTCTGCTATGAGGGCGATAGCTCAAGAAGCCAAACTCAATCCGGAAAAAGTAAGAACTGCTCCACATACCGTTTTTGTTAAGCGGGTCGATGAGACTGTGGCAGCAAAAAAACTCATTCTTCGCAATAATTCCACGATTTAGCTTTTGGAAAATCATGAATTTTGATCACACCGCAAGGCTTTTCCATACGGCGTTAGTTGCTACTAAGGCGACAAAGGCAGCAAACTATTCAGAGCAACTGACTGAATTGGTTCGGACGCCTGCTTTCGTAAGTATTTTGAAAAGTGTTCAGAATCTTGCCCACGAATTGGGCATCACGGAAGAACAGGCGGCGGAACGAATTATTGTCGCCTTTAGAGCGATCGATTCGGTGTGGTCTGAGTATCTCTGCAAAGAGGGTATCGAGTCTCTAAAATCTCATTTGTCACAGTAGATCAGGTGCGTAGTACGAATTCCCATTCGACTGTGACCGCGCCATTGTTTGCTTCGAGCATGCCACGTGGTGGATTTGGAAACGGTCCCGCCTTATTGAACGCGTCGATCGCTGCTTGATCTAATTCCAGTAGGCCGGACGTATCTCTTACTTCAATTTTAGTAATCGTACCTTCTTTATCGAGGTGAACCATTAGGCGAGTGGAGTGTTCTTTGTCGGAGGCCAAAGTTCGGCCTTTGGCGAAGAACTTTTTAAGGCGCGACCTGAGATTGGGCTCCCAAAACTGTTCTAACTGCTGACGAACTCGTTGGTAGTATGAGTAGTAGACATATTCTCGGGTGTTAAGAAGCGTTTGCGCACCCTGCTCTGCATTTCGTACATAGTCACTCGACGCAGAGCCCGGAGCAAGGTGGCCAAGGGGCGCGAGATTGGGTTTCATTCCAAGTTTTTTTAAGGTTAATCCGTCGGTATTTTTCGCGATCTGATCGCTTTGTTTGGCACTGCGACTTTGGGTCGGTGCCGAAACGTAGGCGCCAGTTTTTTCAGCTCGTGTTTGCTTTCGAACACGTTGCGTCTGTTGGCCCAAAAAGGCCTTTGAGTCTGGAGTGTCGGTTTTCTCTACCAGGTCCGTATCCACTATTTGACGACTTTTGGCGTCTTTCGGAAGCTCTACAAATGAAATTTCTACAAGTTCCTTGAGCGGCTCTTTTTTCGAAATTAGATTCAATTCATCGCGGTAAATAAATATTAAAAAAGCGAAAATATGTAGCGCTAGCGACGCGCCAATGTATTTAATTTCACGTTTGGAATTCGTGTTCGATAAATTTTGTGACTTCCTATCACTCATGGACCACACACCTTTGTGGCAGTGAAACGACCATACAAACGCATCGTAATTTCGGGCAACTGTCTTGATGGGTACGAATTTCCCATCCCATGGAACTGGAACCGAAAGGTGGACTTTATATGTCTGTTATTTAGACCCTTGATGAGCCTCTTGTGAAGAAACGGCCGAGGAGTCGGGCAAGATTGAAGGTGCCGTATCCTCGCAACTCAATGATGAACTAATTTTTTTGGAACTACTAGGAGAATTCGAATACAAACGTAGCATGCAATTGCATTGTGTTTTAATTGACGACGATCCGCTGGTTCATATGACTTGGAAGGCTTTTGCAAAAAGGAGCGGCAAAAATGTCGCTATTTTCCACGATTTAGCTGGATTTGAAACCATAGCCCCCGATTTACCAAAAGACACGCCCATTTACGTAGACAGCGCCTTGGCTGCCAACGTTAGAGGCGAGGAACTCGCTCTGGGTCTATATAATCGCGGATTTACAAATTTGTATCTTTGCACAGGCTACGATCCATCGGACTTTCCTCCGATGCACTGGATTCGCGCCATCGTAGGTAAAGAGCCAAATTTTTAGCTATTCTATATCTTCTTTAAAAAAGTCTTCATTGCCGGAGGTCCGAGGCGGCGAAGGAATTTGATCACCAGCACGATCTGAGTTTGTACCTACATTGTTTGAATTAATGGTATTGCGAACAAGTCCAGGTTGCGTGCCTTCTATAAACACTTCTCGAATTGAACCGGGCGCGTTCGCGACGGTTGGCTTTCCAGTTTTGGTGTTAATAAAGGAAAACGTCACACCATTTGGTACCGCGAACTCTTCGATCGGTTGATCTAACGTTGCCTCTCGCATGTAGTCCATCCAGATCGGAAGTGCTGTGTTGGCTCCGGCAGAACGTCCACCGAGACTCTTCTGGGTGTCAAATCCAACCCAAACTCCCGTAACGATCTGAGGGGTAAAACCCATAAACCACGCATCGAGATAGTCGTTAGTGGTCCCCGTTTTTCCAGCGGCTGGTCTGCCTAGATTCTTTACGGCGTGACCCGTTCCGAAGGTTGTGACCTCGTTCATTAAGTGGGTCATGACAAAAGCTGTACGAGGGTCCATCACAAGATCAGGGTCGGATTCATCTGGCGTCCAGGCGGGCACTTCGGCATCTGCTCCTCCCGCGGCCCTTCGCGTTTCCAATTCTCCGGCGACTAATACCGGCGGAATAGTAGTCGATAAATTTTTGGACTGCGGAAAAATAAATGGCGGCGACCGATTTTCCTCCAATAAATTACCGTCGCGATCACGCACTTCAGTAATAAATATTGGTCTTAGTTTTCGACCGCCTCTTGGAAAAACAGCGTAAACCGAAGCAAGATCCAACAGCGAGGCAGTCGACGACCCTAATGCTATTGATAAATCTCTATTGAACTTGTCGGGCAGACCTAAGCGAATCGAGTACTCTACTAAATATGGGACCTCGATATCCTGAACGATTTTAATCGTAGGAATATTTCGTGAATGAATAAGCGCTGATCGAAAAAGAGTATCACCGTAAAATTTTTCTTCGTAATTATCTGGTTTCCATTTTTCATTTTCGCCGGCATCAAAAACGATCGGGGAATCCTGAATGATCGTAGCTGGTGTATATCCTTTGTCGATGGCCGCCGAATAAATGATTGGTTTATAGGCTGATCCCGTTTGCCGCTCCGCCTGAATGGCGCGATTGAATTCGCTTTCTTTAAAATCGTAACCGCCAACCATGCTAATCACATCGCCAGATCTTACATCCAGCGAAATCAGTGCGCCCTGTACAAGGGGTACCTGCTCTAATGCTAAAGACAAGTATTCGGGCCGATCTTTCATTTCTTTAGCCAACAGCGAAACCCAAATAACGTCCCCCCGAGATAAGGCCTGCGACGGAAAATTTATTGCCTCTACTGCGCTCGCGCCACTTCGATTCGGATTAGCCCACCGCATATCCTCAATTAAAATGATTCCCTTGGTCACACCTAGATCAACGAGAACTTCTTTCTTTTTGTCGTCGACTTGTACAACCAACCCTTGATAAAGCTCGTCTTCCTGAAAAGCGTCGGCTGGTTTACTAAGCTGCGCAGAATAATACTTTATATCGGTGCTTAGTACACCCTCATCCACCAACACAGCATACGGAAACTTTTTTTCGAGATTAAAATGTTGAATCTCCGCAATAGCGCTGGCCTCTTCGGAGCGAATTTTGATTTTTTTAATTGGACCGCGGTAACCAAGCCTGCGATCCACTGTTCTCACCCCTCGTCTCACCGCTTTGGTTCCGACTTCAGCAAGTCTAGCATCTATGGGCGAGAGTACCTCGAGCCCTTCTTCGTAAAGCTTTTCCTTTCCGTATTTTTCGAGCAAATACTTTCTCACGTGCTCGACATAATACGGTGAATATTTCAGATTGTAGTCCTGAGTGTAGTATAGATTGACCGGTTGAACGCTCGCCTCTTCCATTTGCCGCACAGATATCGCCCCCGACTCCATCATGCGGCGCAGAACATACAGCTGTCGCTGTTTTGCTGATTTTGGATTTTGTAAAGGTGAGTATTTACTTGGTGCCTGCGGAAGCCCTCCTAACAGTGCACTTTCAGCCAAAGTTAAGTCTTTTGCATTTTTATTGAAATAAATTCGCGCGGCCGCCTCTATGCCATAGGCTCCCTGGCCTAGATAAATTTGATTTAAGTAAAGATACAATATTTGTTTTTTATTAAAATTTCGCTCCATTCTGTTTGCAAGAATAAGCTCCTTAAACTTGCGAACAAAACTTCGCTCAGGGGTAAGTAATAAACTTTTAGCTACTTGTTGCGTTATCGTACTTCCACCTTGTACGACACGTCCGGCCTTAAAATTTGCGATCGCCGCCCGTAAAATTCCATGGAAGTCGATTCCCTGGTGCTCAAAAAAGCGATCGTCTTCAGCAGCGACGAAGGCCTTTACGGCTAACTCTGGAATTTGATCTGGAGGTAAAACGTATCGTCGCTCTTCAAAGTGTTCACCAATAACCGTGCCATCTTTTGCTCGAATGGTAGTTACGATTCTCGGTTTGTAATCTTCAAGTGTGAATAACGCGGGCAGATCGCTAGAAAAATAGAGAAACACTGCTCCACCGACCACACAAATCGCCAATGTTGAAAGCACTAAGCCAATAAATCCGAATCTGAGAATCGACAGCAATATTTTTGGTGTCTTGCCGTTATCGATTTTTTCGGATCCGTTATTGCTTTCTTCTACTTCTTGGTCGCCAGCCACTTTTGAACGCCTGCCTTTCCTCGAAATATGAGTTCTGCCTTCTGTTCAAAATCGAAATATCCAATTCCGTCAGTGGGGATGCGAACAACTTCATCGCAAGCTTTAAGCTGTTCTTTCGATAACGCAGCCACTGTTCTCATCTGAGCTGCAATTTGGTGTTCATAATTTTCCTTCGGCGTAAAGTTATTACCTCGTCCCACCACGTCAATGCAGAGGGTTTTGCCATACCCTAGATCTCGGGCATAATCGCTTGGAAATGGAATCTCGAACGCAGCGTTGGATCTTGTTAATCCGCCGACCTTTATGGTCTCAATGATGTTAGGCAAACCTAATGCACCCCTAAGGATTTCGATCGGATTCCCTTGCCGTTCGAAAATCGGACCGTTTTCAGTCGAAGAAACTACAATTATAGGAATCTTAGAAACCGCGAGGTCTTTTACTGATATTGAGTTTTCTATAAACTTTGTAATTTTATTCCCCGGGGCGGCGCTAGATTTTCCCTTTAACAAACTGAAATCTAAAAGAGTCCCTCGAGATAATTTATGCGCCTGCCACTCTAGATTATTGATCGAGCTGGTTGCCCAGATTGTCGACAATAGGGCGCCCAAATCCATCGTGACGATTGTCGAAATTCTTACGTTTTTATTTTCGAGTTCCTTTAGAACGCCCACATAAGCGAAAGATCGCGCTAGTCCCGGACCAAGTACCAATACGTACGACTCCTCCGGCGGGGTGTAGTCTTCATCGGGTTGCGGTCCAACGGTGGGCGGCGCTGCTACATCGTAGCTATTTTCAACCGCATTTCCGGTATCTAAATCTTCGTCTCGCGTTTTTTTTGACGCACACCCACCCACCAACGTCGCATGGATCGCAAAGGTAAGGACCAGTAAAAACGCAGTAGTGTTGATTCGGCGTCGCGACATTTTAATTAACGTGTTTTCAGTTCAATACTAAATGAATAAGGTACTCCGTGTTTCCGGTAGTTCCCTTTATTGGAGATTCTATCAAGCCCTTCTGTGTAAAACCAATGCTTTGTGCAAACGAACTAATCCCATCACGCGCGGCCTCTCTTATGGCTTGATCCTGTACAATTCCACCTTTTCCCACATTTTCCTTACCTACTTCGTGCTGCGGTTTAATTAGGGCAACCAGTACGCCCCCTTTTTTTAAGAATTCCTTTGCGGCCGGCAGAATTAGCTTGAGAGATATAAAGGACGTATCGATGCAAATAAAATCCATGTTTTTTGGAATAAGCGTGCCATGAGTTATGTGAGCCTCTCGAAAGTTTACTTTTTCAAAATTGACCACTCTTTTGTCAGAACGAATTTTCCAATCTAGCTGATTGTGCCCTACGTCTACTGCATAAACCTTTGCAGCGCCGCGTTCGAGGCAGACTTGGGTAAACCCACCGGTACTTGCGCCGATGTCGAGACATAGCGCGCCCTCGAGTTTTATTCCAAAGTGGTCTAACGCCCCCAGAAGTTTATGCGCGCCGCGAGACACGTAATGATCAACCTCGCCCCGAACTCGTAGCTTTAAGGAAGATTCGATTTTTATTCCTGGTTTTGTGTAGAGGTGGTCTCCGACTAAAATTTTACCTGCCAGGATAAGCGCTTGCGCCTTTTCACGACTATCTGCAAGGCCCTGCTCTACGACCAAAACATCGAGCCTAGTTGTTTTTTTTACTTCAGACTTCGCCATCTTTTGCCATGCCGAACGGCTCAGAAATGGGGAATCCGGTCTCGGCGGATTTCGAAAGAATTTCGATTTTTCGTTCAGCCTCATTCAAAACTCGGTGAGCAGCTCCTGCGAGTTTTACGCCCTCTTCATAAAGCTTTAGTGACTCTTCTAAACTGCAGTCGTTTTGCTCAAGGCGATTTACGATTTCATTCAATCGGGTAAAAGAGCCCTCTAACCCGTCTTTCTTTTCCGATTTTTTTTGCATAGTAGGCAAAACCTACCCTCTTACTGCTGTCCCCGACAACCGATAAAAGTATGAATGGCGTCTATACTCTATCTTTTTCTAGTGGTTTCTCTCCTAATAAGCGGCGGTAAGTTGGCGTTCGCAAAATCGGAGGCGTTCGAATCTGGGGTACTTGAAACTGAGGCCGAGCATTTTAGCGATTCCACGCCCCATCCCAAGGAAAACGCGCATTTTTACGACCTCACCCCGGACGCGCGGGACGCGCTACTTGCAGACAAATCTAATCGGATTTCAGACTTGTTTTCAGTACCTCGCGGAATCCGACATATGACCGGTTTTTGGTTAGAGATTTACGCTAAGTACTCTAGCCTACAAACGGTTCTCTATGATCGGGAGCATCCTAATTTCGTATATGATGTGGTGGATCTCCGAGATTTGTTTAAAAAGGGGTCATCGCCGGTTGTAATCGAGCTTACTGGAAAAAAACGAATTCAGAATAAGTTGAATGAAATTAGGTCCGCCATTGATCAAATTTCAAAAAATAGCTCCGTACGGTTTAAACCAGGAAGTGCCGGAGCCAAATTGGTGCGCTACTGGGGCCGTAAGCCGAAGATTGGCTGGGCAAAGGTTCGAGAAAATCTGAGAACTCAAACCGGTCAGAGAGATCGCGTTATTCAGGGCATCACTCATGCAGAGCGTTTTATTCCTGCAATGGAGGCAATTTTCAAGGATTTCAATCTACCGGTAGAGCTCACTCGTCTGCCCCTCGTTGAGTCATCCTTTAATTTGAAGGCGGTGTCAAAGGCCGATGCTGTCGGTGTTTGGCAGTTTTTAGAGCGCTCCGCGCTTGAATACATGAAGGTGGATGAAAAAAATAAAATTGATGAACGCCTGTCGCCAATTAAATCTACCTACGGAGCTGCAAAAATGTTTGTGCGTAATTACCGACTCTTGGGTGACTATGCACTAGCCATCATCGCGTACAATCACGGGCAGAGAAACCTTATTAAACTGCGTCACAAATATCGAACTGAGAATATTTCAGCGCTTCTACGTTCCGAGAATTCACCCCTTGGTTATGCTAGTCGCAATTACTATGCAGAGTTTCTGGCGATGTTGATTGCCGAAGAATATCGGGATGAACTTTTTGGACTACCTCTCACCAGAGAGGTCGAGCATGTTTCAATTGTAAAACTAAAAGCGCCATCCAGCATGTTCGATGTGGCTGCCCACTACCGGCTATCGCTACAAGAAATTAAAATATTTAACCCTGATATTTTTGACCTAAAAAGAACTCTTCCGGTCGGCACCCGCGTAGTAATTCCCCGCAAGGTGGATCAGGCCTTTGTAGAAAAAGAAAAATCTCGCAGCCCTTCTTCTGAGGCTCCGCAGATAGCTGGCGAAGTGATCAATCTGTATTAATTATTATTGAAGGTAGACGTTAACGGTGGATGGCGAAATCATAATCGGCCAATATGAAAGCGTGTATTCTCCATCTGGGGAAAGTGTCTGTAGGTAGGACAGACCAATGGGCGCATCAAAGATTGTAAATCTTCCAGAAGTAGTAGTTTTATCTAAATCCGGGCGCAGAACTCCGTCGCGCCCATAATAATAATCGCGACCACGAAGTGTTTGCTGTGGATTCATTTCGTCTGGGCCCCAAAGCTGAACCTTGGAGCTTGATTTACTAGAAATATGGCCAACGACAACACCAGTGTGTTCGTTGAGTGAAACATCTGCGCTCAAAGCGTCGCCGTCGATAGAGGCCGCAGGTAAAACATAAACGTTTTTGGGTCTATCAAACGCATCGCAATTAAAATCAATCCGATTATGATAATAGCCGTTTTTCGCTACTTGTAGGTAGTTTAGTTCAGAGCAATCAACATAGACGGACTCGATTGCAAAGCCACCCGTGCGCTTTGATTCAACTTCTGATTCCATCGGCTGCCCCAGCAAGCGAATCTTAGCTCCCGCCACGGGCTGATTAGCAGCCGCATTAATGACGCGACCTCGGACGGTCTTTAGCTGACCTATTGAAAATTTTCGCATGATGCCTTCGTTGGAACTTACGTGAAATAGGCGTGATGCGAATTCTCGGTTATCGAGTCCCCGCATAGTCATTAAATAGGTACCCGAGGGAACATTTAGAAACACAAACCGTCCGTTAGCTGAGGTTACGATGTATTCCCTATTTGGAACGCCAGCATCGGAAAAGTAGTTTGCTTTCAATTCTGCCGGAGCATTATTGGAATAGGAAGACACGGAACTAAGAGCTACTTGAATGCCGGCTACCGGATTGCTCTCCGTATCTGTAACGATGCCAGCCACCACGCCTTGATCCGTGTTAAAAGGTTGACCGAGAATTTCCGAAATCATGCGGGCACTGTTTTCAGAGACTAGTTCAATTTCGTTATAATTTTGTTTCAAATCTATTTTGCGACCGAGATAGCCTTCTTTAGTTAAAACGATTGGAAGAACCCCTTGGATGGTAACATCGCTAAAAACGATCGTACCGTCCGAAAAGCTTTCCCCAAAAACAGCGGTACCTAACACTTGGGCTTTAACGCTTGAGAGGGTCGTTCGCGCGGTATCGAAGGCATCAACTACTCTCAGTTGGAATTGTTGCCCTTGAATCGTAGCTGGCTCGACCTTACGCGCAGTTAACTGACTACTAGCGCTGGCCAATTCAGTTAAATCTTCCTCTTTTGTTCGAGTGTCTTCCTCTTTAGATAAATCAGGTGCGGCAGTCGGGGCTGGTTTAGCGCTTGGCAAGGTTACCACGACTCGACCCTCATGCAGTGGTTGGCTACTCAATTGACTATCCAAGATCGGAATCGGTTGAATAACTGGGACTGATGCTGGTTTTTCTACTTCGGTGGCAGCTTTTAATTCCCTCTGAGTATCCACATCAGTGTTGGTTTCAGTTGGTTTAGCCAAGGCCAGCAACGCATCTGGATAGGAATGTGGGTCGATCTGGGCTTGAATTTCATTCAACTGAATCGGCTGTACCGGTATTGGGTCTGCATCAGATAATGTTTGACGACCGTCGTCACTAAACATTGCTACAAGTTGTGAATACTCAAGTTTACTTTCTGTTGTTAAATCCTGAATTTTTTCGGGGTCATTTTTCGCAATTAAAGGAACGGCACTCTGGATAGCCACTGTTTTCACAGTTGGCTTTCTTGTTTGGCTATTCAAAGCATTCGAGCCTTTTGGATTTTGAATACTCACTTTACCGAAAGGTATTTTTTTTCCTATTTTTACTTCTGGTCTTTTAATCTTGGCGATGGGGCGCAAAAGTTTTTCGGTGGGCGCTGTTGGTTCCTTGCTGGTTAAGACTTCCATTAAGCCAGACCGGTCAAAATCTTCTTCCGGTTCATATTCTTGAACAACAATTACTAGATCATTTAAATTGTTGTCCGAGATTTCATTTTTTTGAATTCCAGAAATTTCAACAGCTGCTTGGGTGTCTGGTGCGTTTTCAAAGACTTCTTTCGAGAATCGGTAGCTCGGCGCAGTCCGCTGCCATTTCGAAATATTCGCCGCATTTAATTCAACTAAAACCGGGGCCGCTTCAATTTTCGGAATATAACTATCCGCAAATCTAGAGTCGCCAATATCAGCAATTTTAACTGCCGTTTCGGAAAGTACTAAATTACGGCCAATTTTAACGGTTTTAGCATCAATTCGCAGGGCTTGTACCGCGGCTACAGTTACTGCCGCAGCACAGATCAATCCACACGCACTAAGTGCATAAGTTGCGCCTTTAAATACGTGATGTGAAACACCCGCAGCTTTTTTTAGATACATCTTTTCATCTATTGTAGATTCTCTGGTGCCAAATAAAATAGACTACAAATTTTCCGCGGGGTACTTTGGTCTCGGCAAAACCCGCACTCAGTGCGGCGGAAGCAGGTAATTTGCCGCCTGCAACCGTATCTGAGAACGTTGCGTTTTCCGTTGCCACTTAACCATGTCTAGTTCAAAGTTTTCCTTTGCTTTGAGCTTTTCCTGGGCTTTTTCAAGGGCCCGCCTTGCTCTATCGACGTCAATTTCCTGAGCTAATTCGAGCGTTTCAGCGAGCATCACAATTTTGTCACCGTGGACTTCAACAAACCCGAAAGACACAGCGGCGAATTGTTTTTCACCATTTTCACGCTCAAACGACACAACCCCCGTTTCGAGAGTCGTGAGGAGACGGGCGTGCCCCGGCAAAATAGTCACTTCGCCTTTTCCCGCAGGAGCCGTGAGGCTTTTTACGGAAACGGGGCCAACTACTCTACGTTCTGGAGTCACTATCGTTAAAGAAAGCATCGCCACATCTCTCCGCGTTGGTTTAGTTCAACGTCTTTGCTTTTTCGATCGCGTCTTCGATGGTGCCAACTAGGTAAAAAGCTTGTTCCGGTAGATCGTCATGTTTACCGTCACAAATCTCGTTAAAACCTCGAATCGTATCTTCGATTTTCACGAATTTGCCTTTAATTCCTGTAAACTGTTCAGCAACGTGAAATGGCTGTGACAAGAACCGTTGAATTTTTCGCGCACGGCTAACAACCAACTTATCTTCTTCAGAAAGCTCGTCCATACCAAGAATGGCGATAATGTCCTGCAAGTCCTTATAACGTTGTAGAACTGATTGAACTCGACGAGCGGTTGCATAGTGCACTTCACCAACTACGTTCGGATCCAAGATTCTCGACGTCGACGCCAACGGATCCACCGCCGGGTAAATCCCAAGCTCTGCAATTTGTCGCGACAAGTTTGTAGTTGCATCCAAGTGGGCAAATGTTGTGGCCGGCGCTGGGTCTGTATAGTCATCCGCCGGAACATAAACAGCTTGAATCGAAGTAATCGAACCCTTGTTGGTTGATGTAATTCGCTCCTGCAATTCACCCATTTCCGTAGCAAGTGTAGGCTGGTAACCCACCGCGCTTGGAATTCGTCCCAAGAGAGCGGACACTTCAGATCCCGCCTGAGTAAATCGGAACATGTTGTCGACAAACATCAAAACGTCTTGATTTTCTTCGTCGCGAAAGTATTCAGCAATAGAAAGCGCAGTTAATGCAACTCGTGCACGCGCTCCTGGTGGTTCGTTCATTTGACCGTACACCAATGAGGTTTTGTTAATTACTCCGGATTCTTTCATTTCCATCCAGAGATCGTTTCCTTCGCGCGTACGCTCTCCGACGCCCGCGAATACCGAGTAACCACCATGGTGGGTTGCAATATTATTAATCAATTCCATGATAAGAACCGTTTTTCCTACGCCTGCACCACCGAACAAGCCAATTTTTCCACCGCGGGCATATGGCGCGAGAAGGTCCACCACTTTAATCCCGGTAAAAAATGGTTGTACTGTTACGGATTGGTCCCGAAAAGCTGGCGCAGAACGGTGAATCGGATAATATTTTTTTGCTGTAACTGGGCCAGCCTCGTCAACCGGCTCACCAATTACGTTCAAAATTCTACCCAGAGTCTCACGGCCCACTGGAACCGAAATTTGAGCGCCGGTGTCAGTAGCGTCCATACCACGCACTAGACCATCGGTGCTGTCCATGGCTACACAGCGAACGGTGTTTTCACCTAAATGCTGTGCGACTTCTAAAACCAGGTTCCCGGCTTTGTCACTCAACGCCGGATTGCTCACCCGTACTGCGTTGAATATTGCTGGAAGTCGACCGGATTCAAAATTAACGTCGACGATCGGACCGATTACTTGTTTTATTTTTCCGACACTATGTTGGGATGTTGCTGACATACTTTCTGGTCTCCCTTTTCCTAAGCTTTTTGGGCTTCTGCGCCCGAGGTAATTTCAAGCAACTCTTTCGTAATGGCTGCTTGTCTGGTTTTGTTATAGAGAAGTGTGATTTTTTTGATCATTTCGCCGGCATTCTTAGATGCGTTTTCCATAGCCGACATTCGAGCGGCGTGCTCACTGGCCAAAGCGTCATAAACAATTCGGCAAATCTGAGTGGCGAAATGTTTCGGCAAAATTCCGTCTAGAATATCTCGCACAGTTGGTTCGTAGAGAGTCATTTCCGACTCGGTGGTTGAGCTTTCGCCAAGAGTACCTACTGGCAAAAAGCTCTCATCCATAACCGACTGACTAATGGCTGACTTGAATTCGCTGTAAATAAAGCGAATATGGTCGTACTGCCCGCTCAAGTATAACGCGATCAATTCTTCTGCCAATTGTGTGGCTTTTGGCATGCGAAAGCCGGCGTAAAAATCTTGGTAATACTTACCCGGTTTTCGGTTTTTGAAATATTCATATCCCTTTTTTCCGATGAATGCGAAATCGCACTTCTCGTATTTAGGGGCTTCATTTTTGATAAATCGTGCCGCCGTTTTTATGACGTTGGCGTTTAAGGCGCCGCAAAGTCCGCGATCAGATGTCACCACAAAAACTAGGCAGCTTTTTATCTCGCTTTTAGCCTCTAAGAGCGGATGTGACTCCTCGCCCGAAGCCTTTACAGCCTGCGCTAAAGAGCCAACGACTTTTGACATTTCTCGCGAATAAGGACGCAGAGAAACAATATTCTCCTGCGCTCGACGCAACTTCGCAGCCGAAACCATTTTCATGGCTTTCGTAATCTGTTGCGTATTTTTTACGCTCGAAATTCGTTTTCGTAGGTCTTTGGCGCTAGCCATTTTTTACTCACCCGTTCCAAAAACAGTCTCAAATTCCTTAAGCGCTTTGATGAGCTTTGTTTTGGTAGCATCATCAAGTTTGCCGGTGGTCACGATATCCTTACAAACATCTGGATGTTTCGCGTCCAGGAATCGGTAAAGTTCCTCTTCGTAACGTCCCAATTTATTGAGCGGCAGATGGTCGAGATAGCCGTTAGTTCCTGCGAAAATCATAATAATTTGTCGCTCAACTGCCATTGGTGCGTATACGCCTTGCTTGAGCACTTCAACAAGCCGCGCGCCTCTGTTCAGCTGCTTTTGGGTAGCTGCATCGAGGTCACTGCCGAATTGAGCAAATGCAGCTTTTTCTCGATATTGAGCAAGGTCAAGACGTAATGTACCGGCAACTTGTTTCATGGCTTTAATTTGGGCTGCTCCACCAACGCGAGATACTGAAAGTCCCACATTCACTGCGGGGCGTATTCCGCTATAGAACAAATCTGACTCCAAATAAATTTGTCCGTCAGTAATCGAAATTACGTTGGTTGGGATATAGGCCGAAACGTCGCCAGCTTGAGTTTCAATGATCGGAAGCGCAGTCAAAGAACCGCCGCCCAATTTGTCGCTCAGTTTCGCAGCACGCTCTAGCAAACGAGAGTGCAAATAAAACACGTCGCCCGGATACGCTTCGCGTCCGGGAGGACGTCGTAGTAACAGCGATAATTGACGATAAGCTTGCGCTTGCTTGGTCAAATCATCATAGACGATCAAGGCGTGGCGGCCTGAATCTCGAAAATATTCCGCCATAGTTACGCCAGCGTAAGCAGCAACGAATTGCAACGGAGCCTGATCAGATGCCGTCGCACAAATAATAGTGGTGTACTCTAGAGCGCCATGTTGTCGAAGTTTGTCGACCACTTGAGCCACGGTGGACTGCTTTTGACCGATCGCTACATAAAAGCAATAAACGCCCTTACCTTTTTGATTAATAATAGTGTCGATTGCAATTGCGGTCTTACCGGTTTGCCGATCGCCAATGATCAGCTCGCGTTGGCCGCGACCAATGGGAATCATTGCATCGATAGCTTTAATGCCTGTTTGAAGTGGTTCATGTACCGATTGGCGTCCAACGATACCTGGCGCTTTAATTTCAATTTTTCGGAAATTTTTTGCGCGCAACTCGCCTTTTCCGTCGATCGGCAAACCTAGCGCATTCACCACGCGACCCAAAAGCTCTTCACCGACTGGAACTTGCACGATCTTGTTTGTGCGCTTAACGGAACTGCCTTCTTTAACGATTGTATCGTCACCCAGAATAGCTACGCCAACTGTTTCTTCTTCGAGATTGAGAACCATTCCGGACACATTGTTTCCGAAATCGACAAGCTCGCCCGCCATTGCGTTTTCTAGACCGTAAATTTTGGCTACGCCGTCCCCAACCGAAATTACTGTTCCGGTCTCGGCAACTTCGACTTTCTTTTCGTAGTCTGCCAATTGCTTGCGAATAAGTTGCGTTATTTCTTCCGCGCGAATTTTAATCATACTGACTGCCTTTCGAGATTTTCAGTAAGACGAGTCAACGTCGTCTTCAAACTTCCGTCAAATGTGCGGCCCTGAACACTGACGATCAGTCCGCCTAGAATTTCTTTCTCCACGAATTGTTCCAAAAGAACTTTTTTTCCAAGTTTTTTTGAAAATGCTTTTTCTAAATCTTGTCTCTCAGCGTCCGAAAGGGTTTCCGCCGTGGTAACATTTCCACGAATTAAACCCTGTTCCGCGTCCCAAAGTTTTCGATACGCCTTTTCAACAGCCACCAAAAGCAGTAACCGATTGCGGGCTACAAGTAGTCCGACCAAGCGCCGCACAAGCGGGTTCAGTTGAACCTTTTCTTGCATAAGATCCAACACAGTTTCGCGTTCCTTCATTGAAAACGCCTGACCCGTGAGGATAGTGCGCAGCTGGTCACTTTCAAATAAAAACGCGCTAAAATCTAAAAGCTCTTGGGCGATTTTTTCCTGAATTCCCTGCTCTTGAGCGAGCGAAAACAAAGCTTTCGCGTAAAGCTTGGCTGCGGGCTCAACAGATACGGAGGCTTGCTTTGCCGACATTAAACCTTCCCTACGTATTCATTCACGATTCGTTTTTGATCATCACTCGAAACACGTTCGCGAATCATTTTTTCAGCTTGGTCTACTATTCTTGCAATAGTTTCTCTTCGAATTTGATCTTTAAACTCTTGTACATTTGCTTGTGCCGTAAGCTCTGCATCTTTGATAATTTTCTCGGCACTTAAATGTGCGGTGGCAATAATTTTTTCTTTTAGCGCGTTGGCGTCGGACTCGGCTCGCGCAAGAACTTCTTTGGCTTCGCTTTCAAATACGGCGAGCTTTTGTGTAAATTCCGCCATTTTTTTTTCGGCTTGTTTCTTTAGCTCTTGTGCTTCGCGAACCTGCGTGTCGATAGAGTTTCGACGTTGCGCAATCATTGCACGCACTGGTTTATTTAAAAAATAAAATAGCCCCGCAACCAAAATTGAGAAATTAATAGTGGGTGATATCAAATCATGCATAATTAAGTTTAATGTCTATTCGACGTAACCGGGCGCCCCAACACTTTGGTTGCTACTTCAACCGCTAAAACTGAAATTTCTGGCGCCACAGCGTCGACTAGATTTTTTCTTTCCGTGTCTAATTGTGCTTGTACATTTTGAAGCGAAACTTTTGCTTTGTTCCCGGCCTGCGAAAGAATCGACGATTCTTCTTTTCGTGCACCTTCTTCGGCGGATCTCAAAACCGATCGAGCCTGGTCGGTTACGAGACGAAGGCGTTCGCGATATTGATTAAATTTTTCTTCGGCTTGAGACGCGAGTCCTTGGGCTTGTTTTTTTACACCCTCGATCGAGTCCTTTCGACGTTCTAATAGTCTTTGGTATGGTTTCAGATAAACAGCTGAAAGCAAAAAATACAGCACCGTCACAGCGCCAAAAACTGTGTAAAATGACTGATCAATCCCAAGCTGCGCGGCTATTTGTTGAAGTTGCTCCATATAATTTTCTTGCGTGTTCTGGAGCTAGCATGCGTCAAAAAGTCTAGTCAAGGCTATTCGGTCGCAAGAAAGGATTTTATCGGGGCGGGTTTCGAGGAAACCATTTTCGAGCTGCCTTCAAAAATTACGCCTTCGTCCACCATAAGGCTGGGGGTAACAATGTTGCCCCGAAAAACGGCTGGTTTATGGATTTCGACGCGGTGTTTCGCAACCAAGTTTCCGATTACTTCGCCGTTAATTATAATAGTGCCGGCTTGAATTTCTGCGTGAACCTTTGCGCCTTCGCCGATTACCAGCACGTCATTGGTGAAAATTTCACCGCGAAAGGTCCCGCCAATTCGTAGCATCCCCTCAAAACAGAGTTTGCCCTCAAATTCGCAACCTTTTTCGATCACACCGGTGACTTCGTATTTCTCCGCCGAAACTGACAGGTCGTTTTTACTTTGAGCCATCTTGATTATTTTAACATGATTTCTAAAACGCGATTCAAGTCGTCGGCCGAAAAGTACTCGATGACGATTTTTCCTCTTTCGGCGTCCCCCTTGAGACGTACTTTAGTGGCATATTTTGCCGTTAAGTCACGGCCCAAGTTTTTCATTCGGAGCTTGATCGGATCTTTTTCCAAACCACTCTCTTCGGATTCGGCAGATGCTGGTGCGCTCAAATTCTTGAGCATTTGAATTCGGGCTTCAAGTTCCCTAACCGACCACTTCTTTTCAAGACACTCTGCGGCTAGTTTCTCAATTGATTCGGGACTATCTAGGCCAGCGAGCGCTTTACCGTGACCAAAACTAAGCTCCTGACTTTTTAAACTATTCTGAGTCGAAACCGGCAATTTTAATAGCCTAAGATAATTGGCAATTGAACTGCGTTCCTTGCCCATTTTAGTCGACAATTCATCTTGTGTTAATTCAAAGTCCTGAATCAATTGATAGTAAGCCAATGCTGTATCAAAACAGTTCAGTTCCTCTCGTTGTATATTCTCGATAAGAGCTAATTCCAGCGCCTCTCTATCGGTTGTTCTTCGAATTACTATTGGAACGTATTTCAGTCCCGCAATTTTCGCGGCGCGCCATCTTCGCTCGCCGGCTATTAACTGGTAACCCCGTTGCGCTTTTCTCACAATGAGGGGTTGGATCAGGCCGTTTTCCTTGATCGATTGTGAAAGTTCTTCGATTGTTATGTCGTCGAAAATTTTTCGTGGTTGAAATTCGTTGGGCACAATTTCATCGATTGCCGCCATACTAATTCCGGGATGTCTGTCTCGATTGGAATCGGGCTCCGTTGCACCACCTCCAAGAGATGATTCTGTCGGAGGAGTTGGCGGCGGCGTAACTGCAGCTGTCGGCAGGAGAGAGGCTAAACCCTTGCCTAATGCGGGACGCGTGGGTGCTGATCTAAATTTTTCCATTTTAATACTCCATTATTAATTGGTGTTCACTTCCGGGCTACCAGAAGTTGTGGTTCGCTGTTGGGAAGACATTGTTCGAGCAATAAGTTCTTTCGCTAAGCTCAAATAAGCGACACTCCCCTTTGAGTCGATATCGTATAGAAGAATTGGCTTTCCGAAACTCGAGCACTCACTCAAACGAACGTTTCGAGGAATGATGGTCTCAAAAACTTTTGAACCGAAGTGGGTACGAACCTCTCGGACCACCTCATTGGCGAGATTATTTCGACCGTCATACATTGTAAGTACGATGCCTTCGTCTTGGAGCGCCGGATTCAAATTCTGACGAATCAAACCAACCGTATTGAGTAACTGAGAAAGTCCCTCGAGCGCGAAGTACTCGCATTGCAATGGCACTAAGAAACTATCCGATGCGGTTAGTGCGTTGACGGTTAAAAGTCCCAAAGAAGGCGGACAATCTATGAAGATATAGTCGTATTGATTGCGAATCTCCGCTAATGCGGCCTTCAGTTTATTTTCGCGCGCAAAAGACGAAACGAGTTCAATCTCGGCTCCTGTTAGATCGTTGTTGCTAGGAGCAACAAACAGGCTGTCGATTTCCGTCGGCTGGATAATTTGCGACATCGGAACTAGACCGATGATTGCATGGTAAAGATTTTTTTCCGCGAAGGCCTCTTTACTTACACCTAGAGCAGACGACGCGTTTCCTTGGGGATCAAGATCAAGAATAAGTGTTTTTCGTTCGGCCACCGCCAGTGCGGCCGCCAAATTCACCGTCGTCGTGGTTTTTCCTACTCCACCTTTTTGATTTGTAACCGCTATTACGCGTCCCATAAGTTCCTCTAATCCGCTCCAGTCAACGCTCTATGAATATTCAGTGCTGTTTTTTCCGATCAACCAATGACTAAGCAGCGACCTTACACAGTTTAGGCTAATAGAGCCTCGAACTTTCGCAACAAAAAAATGTTCCCCGTGGAACAACTTCTTAAACTATTACCAAAGTTCTACTGCCGGCCCCATGGGGAAGCTCGTATTCGACTTCCTGTGCGTCGGAGAATCGTTCCTTCCAGATTTGTTTCACGCCCTTTTCATTCATGATTCCCAGTTTTTCATCGCCCCAACCCGGCCCCTTCATTAATACAATGGTTTTAATGTCGGCTCGCGGAAAGGCTGATGTCAAAAGCAACGCCAATTTCGGCCCCGGAAGCACACCGCGAAACCAAAATTCTGCATCCTCCGGCAGCTTGGTCATCGCCTCGAGCGTCTCACACTTTGCGCGCACCCGCGATTCGAGCCCAAGTTTAGAGATCATATGTTCAAGCGCCCGATATTTTTTCTGCCTGCGCTCCACTAGAAGCACTTTCACTTCAGGAACTATGACCGCAATCGGAATTCCGGGCAGCCCACCGCCGCTTCCGACGTCTACCACCTCTCGAGAAGGCCTCCCCAGGGCCTGAATAGCCAACCAGGTGTCTGCAATGTGCTTAACAGCGAACTCTTTTGGGGTTTTTGCACCGGTCAGATTATTTGTTTCATTTATGGCGAGCACCAATTGCATATATTTTGCTAATTTGTCGACTGGGGGAACGCTCGCGTAGGCCAATGCTTGCTTACATTCGTCTAAACTGGGCCCCGCGCCCTCTAGAATAACCAACTCACTCATAAAGAAGCCCTGTTTTCTGATTTGTTCCACGTGGAACGTAGAGATTTAACATAAATATGTACTGCCGCGACGGCTGCCGGAGTTATTCCGGAAATTCTAAGCGCTTGACCCAGGGTTTCTGGTCGAATCAAGCTAAGTTTTTCGACAACCTCTGCCGAAAGACCGGCAATGTCGCGATAGTTCAGCGTTACCGGAATCTTCATTTCTTCGTTTTTACGATAACTCTCTAGCATTTCTAGATCTCGCTGAATGTAGCCTTCGTACTTTACTTGGATTTCTACTTGCTCGAGCGCATCTATTTGATTAGTCGCGGGCAAATAACCGACCTTGCGTAGTCGTGAATAATCGATTTCAGGCCGTTTTAAGAGTTGTTTGGCGCTAATTCGGTCTTTAATTTCCGCGGTGTTTACTTCGCGAAGCTGCTCATTCACCGAATTCGTTGGGTTAAAGTAACTCGACCCGAGAGACACCAGTTCCTTTTCGATCGCTGTCTTTTTTTCTACCAAAGTTCGATAGGATTCCTCACTAAGCAACCCTATCGATCGCGCACGCTCGCCCAATCGCAAGTCGGCATTGTCTTCCCGGAGTATAAGTCGGTATTCGGCGCGACTGGTAAACATTCGGTACGGCTCTTCGGCGCCCTTTATAATGAGATCGTCGATCAAAACGCCTATATAACCCTCGGTCCGATCAAAAACGAATTCCCCGAGACCTTTTGCGCTTCGAGCCGCGTTAATCCCTGCAATAAGTCCTTGCGCTGCAGCCTCTTCATACCCGGACGTTCCATTGATTTGACCCGCACAAAACAGCCCTGGAAGATCTTTTGTTTCAAGGGTGCGCTTCAACTGGGTGGGGTCGAGACAATCATACTCGACCGCATAGCCTGGCCGGCTAATTTCAACATTTTCTAAACCCGGAATAGTTCGTAAGAATTTCTTTTGGACTTCTAGGGGCAGACTTGTGCTCAACCCGTTTGCGTAAATTTCTTTGGTCTGCAGTCCTTCTGGCTCTAAAAAAATCTGGTGCCGATCTTTATCGGAAAACCGCTTAACCTTGTCTTCAATTGAGGGGCAATAACGCGGTCCAACCCCCCTTATTAGCCCCGTAAACATGGGACTTTTATCAAAATTTTCCCCAATGATTTCATGGGTTTGCTCATTGGTATAGGTAATCCAACAATCTATCTGCGGTAACACCGGGAAAACACTGGGCTTATAATAGAAAGAAAAGGGCAATGGCGGGGTATCGCCCCCCTGGGGTGACATTTGACTAAAGTCTATCGAACGGCGTTCAAGCCTCGGTGGTGTTCCGGTTTTTAGGCGTTGCATTCGAAATCCGTACTTACTTAGCCAATTGGACAACCCAACCGAAGCGGCGTCGCCGGCCCTGCCGCCGACCTGGTTCTGAAATCCCACATGCATAAGGCCGCCCAAAAAAGTTCCGGTGGTAATTACTACGGTGGGCGAAAAAATCTCTTCTCCCCAATTGGTGCGCACGCCAATGACTCGATGGTCCTTAACAAGAATAGAATCGATCTCGCGCTGCATTAACGTAAGATTCGGAGTGGACTCAACGACCTCCTTCATGTTGGCCGCATAAACATATTTGTCGCACTGGGCACGACTTGACCGAACTGCCGGCCCCCTTGAGCTATTTAACTTTTTGAATTGTATACCACTTTTGTCGGTATTGATCCCCATCTCACCGCCGAGTGCGTCAATCTCTTTGACCAGCTGTCCCTTTGCGAGTCCGCCGATAGCGGGATTACATGACATATACCCAACGCGATCGTTGTTTAAAGTCGTTAACAACGTACGACAACCTAGTCGCGCCGCAGCAAGTGCTGCTTCACACCCTGCATGTCCGGCGCCTATGATGATGACATCGAAATTTTGTTCCACGTGGAACGGTTTAATATCACGTCATCAAAATCTAGTCTATTTAGATATTGTTGATTATTTTGATATATTACTGATATTTTCCGACTTATTTGATCTGACTATTCCAATCCGTTTGATTCGAATTCAAGTAACGCGAAACTTAAAACTTCTTTCGTATTCCACGGGTTAGGACCTGAGCGGTTTTACTTTGATCGCGGTAAACGGTTATACCTTTGCAACCGAGCTCATGGGCTTTTAGATAGATTTTCCCAATATCGGCGGGCGTTGCGTTCTCGGGCAAATTAATAGTCTTCGAAACAGCGCTCTCACTCATTCTTTGAAACACCGCTTGCATCCGCACGTGCCAAATTGGAGCTATCTCGAACGCCGTTCTAAAGACTCTTTTTTGGGTGGAACTAAGCTTGGGGACCTTGGAGAGAGTCCCCGTTCGCAATATTCTTTCAATACTTTTTCTATCCAACACACCGGTTTCGACAAGGTTGAATACTTCGGAGTGCAAAAAGTAGAATCGCTGCCCATCCAGCGCTTGCCTTTCATGGGCGTACGAAAAAATCGGTTCAATTCCACTACTAACTCCAGCAATAATACTAATGGTTCCAGTGGGCGCTATAGTAGTGACAGTCGCATTTCGTCTTTTTGCCATTTTTCTTTTTGCCCAGAGAGAGTTTTGAAAGTTTTCAAATGCTCCTCTTTCTTTTGCCAATCTCTCCGAAGCACTCACCGCTACTCTGTGAAATCTTTGGGCTACCAGTGTGGCTCTTCGCAGAGCATCTTCACTGTCGTAGGCAATTTTCCAATGAAGAAGGGCATCGGCCCACCCCATAATACCGAGACCGATTTTTCGATTTTTTTCTGTGATATTTTTAATTTCCGGCAACGGATACCAATTAACATCAATCACATTGTCTAAAAATCTGACTGCGGTTTCAATGTCTTGTTCTAAAGTTCGCCAGTCTAAGTCCTTGTCAGAAAGGTATGGCGCTAAGCTAATACTGCCAAGGTTGCAACTTTCATAAGGCAGCAGTGGCTGTTCGCCGCACGGATTCGTACTGTCTAGCTTTCCAATGTCTGGCGTTGGATTTTGTTTTTCTATGGTGTCCAGAAACACTACGCCCGGATCCCCGGTTCTCCATGCGTTTTCGCAGATTGCAGACCACAGGCTCTTTGCGGGCAACTGCGCGACTACTTCTTTCGTTTGCGGATTGATCAGGTTCCATTTTCCATTTCGTTTTAGACACTGTAAAAACGCATCAGAAATTCCCACCGAAATATTAAAGTTCGTAATTCCCCCAGCGGTTTTCGAAGCGATGAATTGCTCAATATCCGGGTGATCAATTGGCAGAATGGCCATGTTTGCGCCTCGCCTTGTGCCACCTTGTTTAATCACTCCAGTGGCTAGGTCGAAGATTTTAAGAAACGCCACGGGTCCGCTAGCTCGTCCGCCGGAGGATTGCACCAGATCCCCTCTTGGTCTTATTTGCCCAAAGTTGAAACCGGTTCCACCGCCGGACTTGTGAATAATCGCTGCATTGTGGAGTGAACTAAAAACGCTCGAAATACTGTCTTCTATCGGTAAGACGAAACACGCTGCAAGCTGACCTTGTGGTTTTCCCGCATTCATTAAGGTGGGTGAATTGGGGATAAATTTAAGACTCCGCATAATTTTAAAAAATTTTTCTTCCCAGCTCGCCCGTGTCGCGGCGGATTCACAAGACGCTACTGCTTTTGCAACTCTACGAAACATCTGATCGGGACTTTCAATCACTTCTCCCGCAGAATTGCGTAACAAATACCGAGCCTTGAGCACCCGCAATGCGGCATCTCCGAGTTCTCCTGCTTTGGGTGCAAAAAGGCCAAGGTCTCCCAGTGAGCGCCCAGCTTTAGGTGCTCGCTTTACAGCCCTTCTTTTTACCGCGTTCTTTAATTTCTTTCTGCTTTTCACGACGCGTTTCATGTCATTATAATCATTCAATGATGGAACCAATTTTATCACGGAATCCCGCCACCGGGGCGACACTAAAACAGATCGACCAAACACCCGTGGCAGGAATTGCCGCGCTCGTCGAAACCGCACGTTACGCACAAAAATCTTGGGCGAAAGTTCCGATTAGGGAAAGAGCTAAGTGCCTACTCAATGCGCGCGAATATATTCTAAACAACCTCGACGACATTGCTGATTTAATTCATTTAGAAAATGGCAAGCCCAAATTCGAAGCAATCGTAAACGATATCATACCGGTTTTAGATCTTCTCAGTCAGTACGCCAAAAAAGCTCCCAAGCTCATGGCTGACAAACGCATTCCTATGAAGCTCATGCTACACCGAGCTAGCTACTTGCAGTTTTGGCCGAAAGGCGTGATTGCTATCATTTCACCCTGGAATTATCCTTTTTCCATTCCTTTCGGTGAGGTCGCTTTTGCCTTGGTTGCTGGAAACGCAGTGGTATTTAAACCAAGCGAAGTTACTCCGCAGATCGGCTTAAAGATAAAAGAAATTTTCGATAACTCTGGTCTACCAAAAGACCTTCTTCAGATCGTTCTAGGAGATGGTGCCCGGGGTGCCGCACTTGTAGCAAGTAAGATAGACAAAGTATTTTTTACAGGAAGCGTTCTCACTGGAAAGCGCGTTATGGCTTCTGCTGCCGAAAACTTAACGCCCGTAGTGCTCGAATTAGGCGGCAAAGATCCCATGATTGTCTTGCCTGATGCCGACTTAGACTACGCAACCAGCGCCGCACTCTGGGGTGGCTTTTCTAATTCTGGTCAGGCGTGCGCCTCAGTAGAACGCATTTTGGTTCACGAAAGTATCCATGATGATTTTGTTTCTAAATTGAAAGAGAAACTTGCCGCATTGAAACACGGTCAGGACTTGGGTGTCGCGACCTACGAAAAACAAAAAGCTACCTACGCTGAACAACTCGCGGAGCTTTCCAGTTCGAATGCTCAGATTGTTTGTGGCGGGCACTTTTCAAAAGATCGCACTTATTTGGAACCGACAATCGTAACCAATCCAAAAAATCACACCGACCGGCCTTTGGAACGCACAAAAATCTACAACGACGAAACCTTTGGACCAGTGGTTGCCGTGACTACCTATAAGACCATAGAAGAGGCTATCGAAAAGGCCAATCATAGTCGCTACGGATTACTTGCTAGTGTAATCGGTAGAGATGCGGCCCTAGCGGAACAGGTAGCGAGACAAATCGAAGCTGGCACCGTGGTTGTAAACGACGTCATGTATACTCATGGCCTCGCGGAAACCCCTTGGGGCGGCATTAAAGAAAGTGGATTTGGGCGAGTGCACTCAGACCTAGGATTTTTGGAAGTAGTGAACGTTCGTCACATTCATAAGGCGAAATGGTGGGCTCCATTGTTTAAGGCTTTTTGGTGGTTCCCCTACACCGAACACCAAATGAAAATGTTCCGACATTTTGCCAACGTAATGTTTCGCAGATCTTGGTTCGACAAGGCACGGGAGCTTCCAAACCTACTCACCGAATTTGTAGAGATGCTGAAAAAAGAAAAGCGTCTCTGACTCTACGCTATTTTTCGTTTCGGTGCGTTTTTTCGAATATAGCTGATTACTTCTTCTAGACTCGCACCCGGAGTATAAATCATGTGTACGCCTATTTTTTTTAGAGGTGCTATGTCTTCGTCCGGAATAATCCCGCCAACTAGAAACAGTACGTCCTTTGCTCCGGCTTTTTTTACGCCTTTGATCACATCGGGTACCAACGCATTATGAGCTCCGGAAAGAATGCTCAACCCTACGACGTGAACATCCTCTTCAATAGCAGCGTTCACTATCATTTCGGTAGTTTGGTGAAGTCCCGTATAAATTACCTCAAACCCTGCATCCCGCAGCGCCCGAGCAATGACTTTTGCGCCACGATCATGTCCATCAAGTCCGGGTTTAGCCACTAGTACCCGTATTTTTTCTTCTTTCATGTTTTCCCCTTAATACATGCCTGGATCGCGATATTGACCGAACACTTTGCGCAACACATCGCACATTTCTTGAACCGTGCAGTAATTTTTCACGCACTCGACCAAGAACGGCATTGTATTTTCGCTACCTCTTGCTGCGCGGTCTAAGGCAATTAGAGACGTTTCTACTTTCGAAGTATTTCTCTTCTTCTTTATATCTGCTATGCGTGCGCACTGCCTTTGTTCTGCAGTCTTATCAATGTAAAGCACATCGATTGATCGACTCTTTTCTTCTTGCTGGTAACGATTGACACCTACCATTACTTTGTCCTTCGTTTCGAGTTGACGCTGAAAGTGATATGCAGCATTAGCAATTTCCGCTTGAGGAAACCCCTTTTCAATGGCCGCCAACATTCCGCCCAATTGATCAATTCGATCGATATACGCTGAGGCTTCTTTTTCCACCTTATTAGTGAGCCACTCCACAAAATAACTGCCACCAAGAGGGTCGATCACGTTCGCTACACCGGATTCCTCTGCAATAATTTGTTGAGTCCTTAAAGCAACCATAACTGCTTGCTCGGTCGGAAGCGCCAATGTTTCGTCCATCGAATTGGTGTGTAATGAGTTCGTGCCACCGAGAACTGCGGCGAGTGCTTGGATCGTCACTCTAGAAATATTGTTCATCGGTTGTTGAGCGGTAAGCGACACTCCGGCGGTTTGCGCGTGTGTTCTTAACATCCACGATTTCGGATTTTTCGCCTTAAAGCGATCACGCATAATATGGGCCCACATCCTTCGCCCCGCGCGAAACTTGGCTATTTCCTCAAAAAAGTCATTATGAACATCCCAAAAATATGAGAGTCTCGGTGCGAAATCGTCGACATCCAGCCCGCGTTCGATACCAGCCTGCACATAGGCAATACCGTCGGCAATCGTAAAAGCAAGCTCCTGTACCGCCGTCGCGCCAGCCTCTCTTATGTGATATCCACTGATAGAAATCGTATTCCAGTTTGGCAGTTCCTTAGTGCAAAATTCCAAGGTGTCAGCTACCAGGCGCATCGATGGCTTCGGCGGGTAAATCCATTCCTTTTGCGCAATGTACTCTTTCAAAATATCATTCTGCAGAGTTCCTCGAATTTTTTCGCGGGGCACTCCTTTTTTTTCTGCGACCGCCACATACATGGCGAGCAACATCGGAGCAGGCGAATTAATCGTCATGCTCGTAGTGATTTCATCAAGAGGAATGCCGTCAAAGAGCGTTTCCATGTCTGCCAGCGTGTCTACGGCAACACCGCACTTGCCTACTTCGCCTTTACTTTGGGGACTATCGCTGTCGTACCCCATAAGTGTTGGCATATGAAACGCTACGCTAAGTCCCGCCTGTCCACTAGCCAACAACATTTTGTAACGCTTATTTGTATCTTCTGCCGTACCAAATCCGGAAAACTGCCGCATCGTCCATAACTTTCCGCGATACATGTTAGTCTGAACACCGCGGGTGTACGGAAACTCTCCTGGAAAGCCAAGGTCTCGCAGGTAATCTAAGTCTTTAATTTCTTCGGGCGTGTACAGCGCTTGTGGGATTTCTAAATCGCTTACCGTTGAAAACCGCCGACGAATCGGTGGGTGCTTTTCTTCGTGAAGCCCTAATTTCTTTTTCCATTCACCATAGGCCGTTTTAAAATCTCCACTCGCCATATTGTCCCTCTTTAATCTGAAAGTTCTATCGAACCGATAACGATACGTTGAATTTCAGAAGTTCCTTCGTAAATTTCCGTAATTTTGGCATCACGAAAGTGACGTTCGACGGGGTATTCTTTACAATATCCGTACCCGCCATGAAGCTGTATCGCTTTGGTTGTTAACCACATGCACATTTCAGATGCATACAACTTTGCCATCGCTGCCTCTTGGGTATACCGCTCTCCGGTGTCCCGCTTTCGGGCCGCACGGTAGGTTAGCAGTTTTGCCGCGTGCAAACGGGTCGACATATCCGCTACCGTCCACTGTATCCCTTGCAGTTTCGCTATCGGATTACCAAATGCTTGTCGTTCTCTAACAAAGTTTTTAGCTGCTTCTAGTGCTGCTACTGCAATTCCCAGGGCTTGCGCTGCGATACCAATGCGACCGCCATCTAATGTGTTCATCGCGATCTTGAATCCTTCGCCTTCTTTTCCAAGAAGATTAGCAGCCGGCACTTTTACGTTATCCAAATGCAATTGCGCCGTGCTGGACCCCGTAATTCCTAATTTATCTTCCAATTTACCTACGGAATAACCGGCAAACCCTCGCTCAACAATAAAGGCGCTGACTCCCTTGTGACCTTTCGCAGGGTCCATTGTGGCAAATAAAATGCACGTTTCAGCTTCCTTACCGTTGGTAATAAAATTCTTTGTGCCATTCAAAATATAAAAATCACCGTCTTTTTTTGCGGTAGTTCTCAAAGCGGCAGCGTCACTTCCGTTTCCTGGCTCTGACAATGCAAAACAGCCGAGTTTTTTCCCTTGAGCCAAAGGCACTAAATATTTCTTCTTCTGCTCTTCGCTTCCGAATTTTAGTAACGGCGAACAAACAAGAGAGTTGTTTACCGACATAATCACGCCAGTCGAAGCACATCCCGCGCATACTTCTTCCAACGCCAGAATATAAGACAAAGTATCTAACCCTGCTCCGCCATATTCTTCTGGAACATACATGCCCATGAAACCCATATTCCCTAGTTCTTTAACCAACTCTGTTGGAAATCTGCCTGTTTCATCTATTTCTTTGGCTTTCGGTTGAATTTCTTTTTTTGCAAATTCACGAGCGGCATTTCTAATTGCAATGTGTTGCTCTTCTAAAAATAAATCTTCCATAGTCAAACTCCCTTAAATTTAGGTGCGCGTTTCTCAAGAAACGCCGTCGTGCCTTCTATTTGATCGCCGGTGCCAAATATGTCTCTAAAATGTCTTGCCTCAATGTCTAACCCATCTTTTGCCGTCGCGCTCTCGCCCGACAACCTAATGCTCGCCTTAGCCGACCTTACCGCTGTGACTGAGTTCCTAATAATTTCATTTCCTAACACCACGGCTTCATCAATTAATTTTTCTCTGGCCACCACTTTATTAGTCAAACCTATCGACAAGGCTTCAGCCGCTGTAATTTTTCTTCCGGTAAAAATTAGTTCCTTCGCTTTAGCGAGTCCAACCCATCTCGCTAATCGCACTGTTCCACCAAAACCGGGAATTAAACCGAGGCTCACTTCTGGCAATCCAAATACTGCGGTATCCGACGCAACTACCATGTCGCAGCTAATCGCCATTTCGCACCCGCCCCCTAGTGCAAAGCCATTTACCGCGGCAATGACTGGACAGGGAAACTCCTCTAGCATCATGGAAACTCGTTGACCTAGTTTTCCGAATTCCGCGGCGTTTTGCCCGGACATTCCATGCATTTCTGAGATATCCGCACCCGCAATGAAAGCCTTTTCGCCGGATCCAGTGATTACTAGGACTTTCGAAGCCCGCAGTTCCGTATCTGCCAGAATTTTTTCCCACTCTAATAGCAGCGCGCGATTTAATGCATTAAGTGCTTTTGGCCGATTAATTCTTAGAACAACAACTTCGCCAATTCGTTCAATAATAAAGTTTTCGTAGTTCAAACAATCAGCTTTCGTATTTATAGAAGCCGTGGCCAACTTTTTTACCTACTAGCCCCGCCGACACATATTGTTTCAAAAGTGGGCAGGGTCGATACTTAGGGTCGCCGAGCCCTTCGTGTAATACATTGAGAATCGCGAGACAGGTATCGAGTCCAATAAAATCAGCCAATGCAAGCGGACCCATAGGCTGATTGGTGCCAAGCTTCATCGCATTATCGATGTCTTCGGCTTTTGCGATACCTTCGTAAAGCGCATAACAAGCTTCGTTAATCATCGGCATTAATATTCTGTTAACAACGAAACCTGGAAAATCTTTAGATTCTACACAAGTTTTTCCCATTTGTTCCCCGACTTGTTTGACACTTGAAAATGTCGCGTCGGACGTACGAAGCCCGCGAATAACCTCTACAAGCTTCATAATTGGAACGGGATTCATAAAATGCATACCTATCACTCGATCTGGGCGCCGTGTATGCGCGGCAATTGCTGTAATCGAAATAGACGAGGTATTAGACGCTAAGATCGCCTCTTCTTTACAGATTGAATCGACTTTTCTAAATATTTCGAACTTCAACTCTGGTTTTTCAACAACAGCCTCAACCACTAAGTCAGCCCGCGAAAGCTCTTCTAAATGCTGTGTAAACTGAATGCGCCCCAGGGCCGCCTTAGCCTCTTCGGCGCTAATCTTCGATTTTTCGACTAGTTTTCCAAGACTGTTTTCAATTCGAGCTCGAGCTCTAGTTAGGGACTCATTTGCAACGTCCTGCAGAACGATACCTAAGCCACTTGCAGCACCAACTTGTGCAATACCCGAACCCATTTGACCCGCGCCAACAACGCCGATCACTTGTATTTTAGATTTTGTTGTCATGGGCGAACTGTAGCGCCGGGAGCGCGGCATTTCAACCTATTTGCCGATGCAAAACTCACTGAAAATCTTTGTCAAAACCGTATCGGGAGTGGTCTCGCCGATCACGTTTTCCAATGCCTGCGCGGCAATGCGTAATTCGGCACTTACAAGTTCTGGATCCCTAAGGCCTCGAGTTTTTACGAGTGTGCAAGCTTCCAATACAGCTTTCTGAAACCGCACAAGCATATCTAATTGATACTCTGTGGCTAGGAAGCCCGACTTCGCATCTCCATGATTCGCATCTAACACCGTGCGAATAGCTTCAAACAACTCTAAAAGACCCGTACCGCTTTTCGCGCTGACAAATACTACCGGCTCAATACCCACCAATTCACTTCTAATTCGGGCGGTGTTCTCGGGCGTCATTAAATCGGCCTTGGTAACAACGACAATGGAGTTATTTTTCTTGGGAAGAACACAAAGTTCTTTTAGGGCATCCACCGACACACTTGTTCCGTCGTAAATATGCAGCACTATTTCCGCAGCACTTGCCAGCATTAGCGCTCGCTCAACACCTGTAGCTTCAATTACCTCGCTAGTACCTCGGATACCCGCAGTGTCTGCCAACCTCAGCCGGTAGGGCCCAACTAGCAGTTCTTCAGTAATAATGTCTCGAGTAGTTCCTGCAATGGGCGAAACAATCGCTCGATCCTCTGCAAGCATTGCATTAAACAAAGTAGATTTCCCCGCATTTGGTTCCCCAAGAAGCACAACTTCAAATCCTTGCGCCACCCTTCTCGCGGAGTTCACCTTTTTTATGATCCGGTCGCAGCTAGTAATTACTTCGTTAGCCTTATCTAGAATAAACTCCGAAGTGGTCACTTCGACATCCTGATCTACAAAATCAATTGAGAGTTCCACTTTCGTTAACAAATCCCTAACGATGTCTCCCATTTTTCGAATGTCTGCCATTCGGTCATTCGAAAGCGTGTTGCGAGCAACTTTAACTTCCAAATCGGACCTGGCGCTTATCATCTTTTGCAAAGCGCTGGCGCCGCTTAAGGAAAGTTTGCCGTTTCTAACTGCCTGAAAGGAAAACTCTCCCGGCAGGGCTAATCGACATAACCCTGTTGAAAGCGCTTCCTGCAAGACGGCCTGAAGCACGTGTCGACCGCCATGGAGTTGCAGCTCCACAACCTCTTCCCCAGTAAATGAAGCCCCAGCTCGAAAATAAACGGAAAGTCCGTCGTCAAGCACTTCTCCAGTTGCCATTTTACAAATTTGAATGCGGTGCAAATAGCGCGCGGGTTCTGATTTAAAATTTGGATCCAACTTTAAAGCGACCGCTTTGGCATTTTTACCGGAAACACGAATAATCCCCACTCCGGCGTCAGCGGCCAGACTCGTTGCAACTGCAATTATGGTATCATCCGAAAAATAGCTTCCTGCCATAGTTACTTCTTAAATTTCGTACTACGAAACCACGACCGGCGTTTGTTCCTTCGCGTTAAGGATTCGTAGTATAACCACCTGTTGAGCAATACTTACGACACTGTTAACCAACATATACAGCGTAAGTCCGGCGGGTAAAAACGCCATCATAGCCCCGAAAATCAACGGCATAAGTTGCATCATTTTTTGTTGGGCTGGGTCCATGGGTGCAGCTGTCGGTGTAATTTTTTGTTGCAAAAACATTAACAAAGTTAACACGATCGGAGTCACAAAGTATGGATCGCGGGCAGCCAAATCTGTGATCCAACCAAAGAATGGCTGGCGATATAAATCGAACGCTCCATAAAGAACATTGTAGAGCGCTATGAATACCGGCATTTGTAACAACATCGGCATACAGCCACTCATTGGGTTGTACCCATTAGACTGCATCAGCTTCAGGGTTTCCTGATTCATTCGCTGCCGATCGTCTTTGTATTTTTCTTGGAGGCGTTTGATTTGCGGTTGAATTCGCTGCATCTCTTTCATGCCCTTCATGGACTTGTAAGTCAGAGGATACAAAATCATTTTTATAGCTATAGTTAACAAAATGATCGCAACACCGAAGTTTCCAAAAATCGTGTGCAACCATTTCAGGGCCTGAAGCATTGGGTATGCAATTACGGTAAACCAACCAAAGTCCACTGCAAGATCCAACTTGTTCCCTACTTTTTTCAGGGAATCGATTTCTTTTACACCGTAATAATACCGTACTGGTAAATTTAAACTGGGGCCCGTCAAGCGATATACCAAGCTAGCCGCCACTTCGCCGCTATCTGTGGGTCGTGCCTGAAACTGTGGTTTTGTCGCCGATCCGTTGTCGAGTATTGCCTTTAGAAAATAACGCGAAGAAATTCCGGCCCAATATCCGCCTGCCAAATCTTCCTTAACTTCGCTCATGTCTGAAAGCGCCCACGTCGACAGGCCATCATCATTTACGAATACGGCTTCTCTTCGTTCATTTTCGCTGTATTCTTTTGCCACGTCTCGCGCGGCACTAATATTTACAAAAAGATAATTGGGATAGGTATTTCGAAACTGAAAAGTAGTGTCGTTATCAACGGTGTGTGCGTCGGGATTAAGCACGAATGTTCGCGTTACTGCTACTTTTTCGTCGGAATAACTCAGAACTATTTTTCGGGTATCGTCGCCGCTTTTTTCCGACGATTGTACCTTAAAAGGCAGTGAAGCAAGATACATCCATTCCTGCGACGGACTCAAAATTTCGAGTTCTTTCTTTCCTCCAATTAACGAGTTCAAATCAACTGCACGCACTGTCTCGCCGCGATTCGATTCAATTTGTGTAATGACTCCGCCGCGAGTGGCAATTTTTACTTTCATTCCCGCGCCGCCAAGGGTGACGACCTTTTCTTCACTTATTGTCGAATTAGGCGTCGTACTTGTGGTATTGCTCGCAACTCCCTTTACATTTTCATTAGTAGCTGTCGAAACCACATTCTGTAGTGGTGCACCAACGTGCGGCTTTACGAAAAGTTGCTGCCAAAGCAGAAAAATTCCTGCGCACAAAGCGACAACCAAAAACATTCTCTTATTTTCCATAAATTCCCTCTCGCTTGACTTCGCCCCGAAACGTAAACCAGGGGTTGCAGGACAATAACCTCAACAAAATCTGTGGCAACGCGCGGATCGCGCCATTTCTTCGTACGGCTTTTTCCGCAAACTGACTGCACGTTACTTCGTATCGACAATTAGCTCCAAAAATGACCGAAAAAAAAGGCGAAAACACCACTTGGTAGAATCGAATTAGAACTAAAACGGGCAAAGACACTATATCTTTCATACTCCGCCCCGCCATTGAGTTAGATCTTTCTTGAGCCGATCGATGTAGCTTTTAACAAGATTCACAGGGGGTTTTACAACTATATTTAAGTCGATATTTCCGAGCATGTCCTTGTGCAAACGAAACCATTCTCGAATTGTTCTTTTAATTCGGAAACGCCACACAGAGGAAACCTTGCCCTTAATGGTAATACCTAAACGTGACCGGCCGGTTTCACTGTCTTTGAAAAAAGCCAGAAACGTACCACCGCGATGCACACCCGGTTCATCAAACAACCGAATAAATTCTTTTCGTTGAGTGAGGCGTTCCGACCTGGCAAATGAATTCTTTTTTTTCACCGACAAGCGAGCGTCGCGCAAATTTATTTACGGGAAGTAGTAGGCGCTAAGCGCTTGCGACCTTTTCGGCGGCGACGGTTTAACACCTTCGCTCCATTCGACGTGCTCATGCGCGCCAAAAAGCCGTGCGTACGGCGACGTTTCTTCCGACTTGGTTGAAGTGTTCTTTTCATAGTGCTGCGTTCATACGACGCTAGACCGTCCGTGTCAAGAACTCGCGCGATACTGTATCGCAGCTTGCCCAAGAACACCTCTTCTGTTATCCCTCTCTTCCTCGTCAATCGGGGGATTATGTCTAGCCATTCATTCAACTGGGAACAGCTACTTTCGGAAGTTGGCAAAAAAATTCCACCCGCACAGTTTCGTGCATGGCTGGATCCAGTGCGTTTTCTCGAGCTAACCTCAGAGAGCCTAGTGGTTACGGCGCCCACGCCTTTTAGCAAAGACTGGATAACTGACAATTATAAGACCATTTTTGAGGAGGCGCTGCTCAGCCTTTACGGGGTACATGCCTCATTAAAGGTGGAAGTCGACTCCGAAATGGGCCTCATTTCAACGACCGACGTTAATGCAGAAAACGATTCGAATCATATAGTTAAGTCCGGTGAAGGGACAAAACATTTGCATGAAGAAAGTGAGTTGAGTTCCGAAATCGAAACACCACAGTCGAATGAAGCGTCAACGAATCCGGGACTCCCTCTTTTTGAATATATAAAGTCGTCGAAGACCAGCGAACCTCGAATTCACACCCGTTACCAAGAGGAACGCCCCGCAAGCAATACCCCGGTAGCAGCGATCTCAGTAAGAGACCTTACAACCCCGGTCGTTAGAACCCAGGGTCAATCGCTTGACCCGAAACAGACGTTCGATCGGTTTGTAGTTGGTGCAAGTAACCAGTTTGCCCACGCGGCAGCGCGAGCAGTGGCAGAACAGCCCGCCAGCCAGTACAATCCTCTATTCATATATAGCGGAGCGGGCCTTGGTAAAACGCACCTACTCCATGCAATTGGTAATTACGTTCTCAAAGTGAACCCGAAAGCTAAGATTTGTTATCTTTCGGCCGAAAAGTTTGTAAACGATCTCATTGATTCGATTCGTCACGAAAAAATGAGCCAGTTTCGTTCTAAATACCGCGACGGATTCGACATGCTGTTGATGGACGATATTCAATTCATCGCTGGCAAAGACCGTACTCAGGAAGAATTTTTTCACACTTTCAACGCACTTCATTCTTCAAAAAGACAAATTGTTGTTACGAGCGATAAGTTTCCTAAAGATATCCCAGGGCTAGAAGAGCGACTACGTACTAGATTTGAATGGGGTTTAGTGGCGGATATTCAACCGCCCGAAATTGAAACACGAATCGCTATCCTCAAAGCTAAAGCAGAAATAGATGATATTTTCTTACCAAACGATGTCGCCGTATTTTTGGCTAGTCACATTAAGACAAATGTACGGGAACTTGAAGGCGCGTTGATTCGCATGGGTGCACAAGCTTCGCTTTCCGGTGTTGAAATTAGTCTTGAACTCGCAAAACGGGAACTTAAGACTATTATCCAGGAACCTTCGCTTTTAATTACCCCAGACGTAATCCTGGACGCCGTGGCTTCTCATTTTTCTATTCGATTGGCCGACTTAAAGGGGTCGGTTCGATCTCGAAAAGTGGCTCTTCCTCGTCAAATTGGTATGTTTTTAATTCGAAAGTACTGCACTCACTCTTTTACTGAAATCGGTCTCCTCTTCGGTGGAAAAGACCATTCAACCGTTATGCACGGCGTAAGATCCGTAGAAAAATCTCTTTTAAGCGACGCTGAAATCCGAGGCCACGTCGAATCGATTCAAAATTCTCTTTGAATCAATATTTGCGCTTTGCACACAGCTTATCCACATAACATTGCAAGTTATCCACAAGACACCCCCTACTTATCCACAGCCGGGGTAATACCTGTCCACATTTCAATTTTGCGTCTTTGACTTATCCACAATGCACCCAAAAATCTGTGGATAACCCTGTGGATAACTTGTGGATAAGTTTTCTGTTCAAAAGTTATCCACAGAGTTATCCACCGACTTATCCACAAGGAAATCAAAATAATTCCAAATAATTAACTTAGTTATCCACATTATCCACAAGGCGGAACTATCCACATGCGAACTCAAACTCTTAAAAGTTATCCACACCTGTGGATAACTCTCGAAAAATACCCGTAGCTTGGCGCAGCAATTATTGGGTTATCCACAACGTGCTGCGAAAATTGTGGATAACTTTTTAATTACAAAATGTTATCCACAGATCCCTGTTGAAAACCTGTGGATAAAGTGGTTTAAAACCTCCGATGAGGGGTTTTCCACAATTTGGTTCGAGTTATCCACAGAGTTATCCACCGAGTTATCCACACGGAAAATTCTTTTTTATCAAGGGCTTGGTTGAGTTATCCACACTATCCACAGCCTTATTACTACTACTGTATTTATATATATTAATTATTTAGAAGGTGGAGAGTTGAGGAGAACATCATGAAGTTTACACTTCAAAAAGATAGCTTTCTTGAAGCGCTTCAAAAAGTTCAAAACGTCGTTGAGCGAAAGAACACTGTTCAGATTCTTTCTAACGTTCTTCTGACCACTGACAAGGATTCACTCTCACTAACAGCGACCGATCTTGAAGTAGGTATTGTCGTTAATCAACCAGTGGATAAGTCCAGTGAAGGTAAGGTTGCAATCTCAGCTAAAAATCTTGTGGAGATTGTGAAAGAGCTCCCAAATAAAGCTGTTACACTCACCAAAAAAGATAACAACTGGGTTGAGATATCCTGTCAGAAGTCCACTTTTAATCTTGTGGGTTTAAGTGCAGAAGAGTTTCCACCACTTCCAGCTTTTGAAAGTAAATCCTTTCTAAAAGTAAATGCAGCGGCTGCTCGTGAAATGATTGATCGCACGCTATTTGCTGTTTCGACCGACGAAACTCGTTATCACCTCAACGGGGTGTTTTTCGAAACAATTGAAAACGGCCTCATTCGTATGGTGGCTACCGATGGCCACCGCCTTTCGTTTATCGATCGAGAACTTTTTCTATCGAAAACGGACCAGTTTGAACGCGGCATCATAATTCCCAAAAAAGGGTTAGGAGAGTTGCGCCGCTTGATCGAGGGTAAGGTAGATGAATTCTCGCTTGCTCTAGATAAAGGCAATCTTTTGGTAAAACTCGACCGTACTTTGCTCTTTATTCGCCTTATAGAAGGTGATTACCCAGATTATGAGCAAGTGATGCCAAAGAAGGCCGATCGACGTTTGACGGTCGACCGTGAAGAGTTCTTGGGCAGTCTGCGAAGGGTGTCTCTTCTAGCTAATGAAAAAAGCAGAGGCGTGAAGCTGGCGCTCTCGGCCAATAATCTCGTTATCACTTCAAGTAATTCCGACTTAGGCGATGCAAAAGAAGAACTTGATGTGGATTATTCTGCGGAACAAGTCGAAATCGGCTTTAATGCTCGGTATGTAATTGAATGCCTATCCATCTTGGATTGCGAAAAAGTGACGTTTGATCTCAATGACAAGTTGAGTCCTGGCCTATTGCGGCCAGCCGGTCGTTCAGATTACACCTACATAGTCATGCCGATGCGAATTTAGCGTCCAAAATACGAAGATGCGATGACGCGATGTATATTGAATCACTGCGTCTTTATCAATTTCGCTGCTTTGAAGAGCTTACGCTCGAGCCGAAGCGCGATTTTAATGTCATTAGCGGACTGAATGGGCAGGGTAAAACGAGTCTTTTGGAGGCTGTGGGCCTTTTGGGCTCGCTCAAGAGCTTTCGTCATGCGAAAAACCTAGAGCTCGTGCAGTTCGAAAAATTAGAGGCCTTAGTCTCGGGCCGAGTTCGAAACGGAAGTTTAGAAGGCCGCGCTGAGGTAAGAGTCTACCCGGGTCGAAAACACGCCACATTCAACGGTAAATCCTGTAAATTTCTTAGCGAATATCTTGGAAAGCTTTCAGTTGTTAGTTTTAGTCCTTCGGATTTGGAAATTATCCGGGGGGGCCCCGAATATCGAAGGTCCTGGGTGGATCGTTTTGCTACCGTGACTAATCCAGAACATGCAGATTGCATGGCCCGATATACCAAGGCTTTGGACAACAGAAATCGCATCCTAAAACAGCTTAGTTTAGGACACATTTCTCGAGTCACCGATGACTTTTCGGTGTGGACCACAGAGGTCGCAAAGTTAGGCGCGCAAGTTATCCACAATCGCATCCACACGGTGGATAACTCACGCGAAAAAATAGCCCAATATTACAGCGAAATTGCCGGCCAAAATACAGATGTAAGTATACGATATATTAGTAAAATTTTTGAACAAGATCCTGGTGGACAACCGTCCCTGGGTTCTATAGAACTATGGTTTCAAACGCTTCAAAAAGCACTGGTGGATAACTTCCGCAAAGAGTGTGTTCTAGGAGCAACTTCTGTTGGACCACACCGCGATGATTTGGAATTTTCTCTCAACGGAAAAGAAGCCAAATCGTATGGTTCGCAAGGAGAGGTTCGATCGTTAGTTTTAGCTCTGCGGTTAGCAGAGGTTAGAACTTTTGAACTTACGCGAGGATTGAACCCGATATTGTTGATTGACGATTTTTCGTCGGAACTTGATTCGAAACGGCGAGATTATTTGCTGAAATATTTAAACAGCAGAGAATCTCAAGTTTTTTTGAGCACGACAGAAATCTTGAATCTCGGGAAAACATTTTTTGTGAACAGAGGAAGGATCGTTTCGGATGACCATGAACCCGCAAGCGAACGACGTCAGCAATTATAACGCAGATAAAATTAAAGTACTCGAAGGTCTGGAGGCCGTAAGAAAAAGGCCCGGAATGTACATTGGCGATACCGGCGCACGTGGTCTTCACCACATGGTGTACGAGGTCGTCGACAACGCAGTCGATGAATCTCTCGCTGGATATTGCAAAAACGTTAAAGTTACGGTTCATGCCGACAATTCTGTAACCGTAGAAGACGACGGACGAGGCATTCCCGTCGACATGCATAGCTCGGGAGTTTCTGCAGCTGAAGTCGTAATGACCAAGTTGCATGCTGGTGGTAAATTCAACGAAGATGGTGGCGCATACAAGGTATCGGGCGGTTTGCACGGTGTTGGCGTTTCAGTAGTAAATGCGTTGAGCGATAGTTTAAAACTCGAAATTCACCGCAGTGGGAAAGTTTATCAGCAGCTATATAAGCGCGGTAATCCGGTTGAATCACTGAAACAAGTTGGAGTGAGCGAAAAACGTGGGACTATGGTCACGTTTAAGCCGGACGCCGAAATATTCGAAGTACTCGAATACAATCACGATACGTTAGCCACCCGCCTTCGCGAGCTTGCGTTTTTAAATCGTGGTTTAAATATTGTTTTTACTGATGAACGAAACGAACGAACACAGACCTTTTGTTATGAGGGCGGAATTGTATCGTTCGTCGAATTCATGAATAAGAGTAAAGAAAAAATTCATGATAAGGTGATTTATTTTTCCCAAGAGAAAAACATGATTACCGTCGAACTTGCCATGCAATGGAACGACGGATATTCGGAAAATATTTCGTCCTATTGCAATAACATCAATACAATCGAAGGTGGGACCCACGTATCGGGCCTCAAAACTGCGCTCACCCGCGTAATGAATAAGTACGCCGAAGCAAACGGATTTTTGAAAAATCTAAAAGAAGCAGTACAGGGTGAAGATATTCGAGAAGGTCTCGCTGCAGTAATTAGCGTTAAAATTCCGGAACCTCAATTTGAGGGGCAAACCAAAACGAAGTTGGGTAATAGCGAGGTCGAAGGCTTTGTAGCCTCTATTCTGAACGAAAAATTAACCGACTACTTTGAGCTTAATCCAGGAGTTGCAAAGAAAATAATTCAGAAAGCAATCGATGCAGCCACCGCACGGATAGCTGCTCGAAAAGCGCGGGATCTTACGCGAAGAAAAACAGCGCTGGATTTTGGCGGCCTTCCAGGAAAAATGGCGGATTGCCAAGAAAAAGATCCTGCACTTTGCGAAATTTTTCTGGTCGAGGGCGATAGCGCCGGCGGATCCGCAAAACAAGGTCGCGATCGAAGGAATCAAGCAATCTTGCCCCTAAAAGGTAAAATTTTAAACGTCGAAAAAGCTCGCTTCGATAAAATGTTGTCGTTTGAAGAAATTAAAATTTTGATCACTGCATTGGGAGCGGGAATCGGCAAAGACGATTTCGATATTACTAAGATTCGATACCATAAAGTCGTAATTATGACTGACGCCGACGTCGACGGAAGCCATATTCGTACTTTGCTTCTCACCTTCTTTTATCGACAGATGCCAGAAGTAATCGAAAAAGGTTATCTCTATATTGCTCAGCCACCTTTGTATAAAACGAAAAAAGGTAACAAGGAACGATACCTCAAGAATGAAAATGAACTTAATGATCATCTTCTTTCTACCGGTGTTGAAGGGTTGGTAGTAAAAAGTGCAAATGGAAATGTGCCGCATTCCCAACTGTTATCTGGTGTAAAGAATGCCTTAAAATTTAAGCGTTCGGTTGAGAAATTAGCGAAGAAGTACGAAGTGAACGTAATGCGTGCACTTCTTTCTCAGAACGTATCTGTGGATAACTTGAGTGATTCCGAAAAACTTAAGAAAATTATGGATCGGGTTGCAGTTTACGCAAAAGCCCAGTCCACCGAAATCGGAGACATCAAGTGCGACATTATTAAAGACGAAGCGCATAACTGTTTTGCGGGCCACATAGAGGTAATAAAAAACAGTACTCGCTATTTCGTAAAGGTCACTCACGATCTTTTGACGTCTCCTGAATACGAAGATTTGGTAAAACAATCTTTGGCTATGAACGTTTTAGGGCAGGCGCCATTTGTAGTCACAACTGAAAATCAAACAACCGAAACGGTTTCGACCGTGGAAGCACTCGGCAGTTATATTTTGGAAGCATCCAAAAAGGGTGTTTATGTACAGCGCTATAAAGGTCTCGGAGAGATGAACCCGGAACAACTTTGGGAGACCACGATGGATCCATCTAGGCGCACTCTCTTGAAAGTGTCGGTTGAGGACGCAGTCGAAGCTGACAGCATTTTTTCAGTATTGATGGGTGATCAAGTTGAACCTCGGCGTCAATTCATTGAAGAAAACGCCCTTCGTGTGAGGAACCTGGATGTCTAACGTTCGCAGCAAGATCATGGGCGTAGGTTACTACGTGCCCCCTCGCGTCGTTACTAACGACGATCTTGTAAAACTGTATGGAATTGACACCTCGGATGAATGGATCCAGCAGAGAACTGGAATACAACAGCGACATTACGTAGATCCGGGAGTTACCAATGCAGATTTAGCTGTCGAGGCTTCCAAAAAAGCGCTAGATGCCGCCGGAGTAAAAAAAGAAGAAATAGATTTCATTTTATATGCGACCTTAAGCCCCGATCATGAATTTCCAGGGACCTCGTGTTTTTTTCAGGCAAAGTTTGGAATTCCTGGTGTCCCCGCTATGGATATTCGTAATCAGTGTACGGGATTTTTATATCTACTATCGATGGCAAATGCATTGGTGCGCACAGGTCAGTATAAACGAATACTCGTAATTGGCAGTGAAGTTCATTCGAGGGGTCTTGATCTATCAACACAAGGTCGTGATGTAGCAGTATTGTTCGGGGACGCGGCTGGTGCAGCGGTGGTCGGGCCTTGTGCTCCCGGTGATCAAAGTGAAATTCTATCTGTTCACCTTCACGCAGACGGAGAGCATGCTAAAGACCTTTGGCTCGAGGCTCCTGGGTGTGCATTTCACCCATTTCGTTTGCCGAAAGATGCCTTGGAAACGAGAAGCATTTATCCGCAAATGAACGGAAAGACAGTTTTCTTAAATGCAGTTCGCAGAATGCCTGAAGTCGTTCTCGAAGCACTCAAACACCACAATCTAAAAATGTCCGAAGTAGATCTGGTGGTGCCGCATCAAGCAAATTTAAGAATTAATGAGGCAGTAGCGAAATTTTTAAGTGTTCCGGAAGAGAAATTTTTTAACACTATTCAGCGCTTTGGAAACACCACAGCGGCTACTATTCCAATTGGTCTTTCTGAGGCTGCGGCTCAAGGAAAACTAAAAAAGGGAATGTTAGTGGCAATGCCAGCCTTTGGCAGTGGCTTTACCTGGGGTGCAGCGCTCGTTCGTTGGTAGATATTTAGGAAAAAATCATTATGACTCAAGAAACAAACGTCGAAAAAAATCACATTACCGTAAATATCGAAGATGAAATGCGCGGCGCCTACTTAGATTATGCAATGAGCGTAATCGTAGGACGCGCCCTTCCCGACGTGCGTGACGGATTAAAACCAGTTCATAGACGGGTTTTATACGCAATGTACGACCTCGGTAATACCTATAATAAACCCTATAAAAAATCGGCGCGTGTCGTGGGTGACGTTATTGGTAAATACCACCCACACGGTGACACCGCTGTTTACGATACGATGGTCCGAATGGCGCAAGATTTTTCTTTGCGTTACACCCTTATTGATGGTCAGGGAAATTTCGGTTCTATCGACGGCGATAGCCCAGCGGCGATGCGTTACACCGAGGTCAGAATGTCTCGTGTTGCCGACGAAATGTTGAGTGATCTCGATAAAGAAACCGTAGATCACGGACCAAACTATGACGACTCTCTAAAAGAGCCGCTCGTCATGCCTTCAAGACTACCGAATCTCATTATCAACGGCTCAAGCGGTATCGCAGTCGGTATGGCAACCAACATACCACCTCACAACCTCACAGAAGTTTGTGATGCGGTGATTTCGCTCATTCGAAATCCAAAAATGACCATTGAAGAATTGTGCACCTATATAAAAGGGCCGGACTTTCCCACTGGCGGAATTATTTGCGGAGCCGACGGCTTGAGATCTGCCTATCGAACAGGAAAAGGTGTCATTCAAGTACGAGCAAAGACGACACTTGAGAGCAGCAAAAAAGGCGATAAAGAAGCCATTATCGTAACAGAACTACCCTACCAGGTGAATAAAGCGAAACTTATCGAGAAAATTGCTGAGCTAGTTAAAGATAAAAGAATTGAAGGAATTTCTGACCTTCGCGATGAGTCCGACCGCAACGGCATGAGAATCGTTATTGAGCTAAAGCGCGGTGAAAATTCGCAGGTTATTTTGAATAACCTGTTTAAGCTTACACCGATGCAAGACAGTTTCGGTATCATCATGCTGGCATTACATCAAAATCAGCCAAAGGTTTTTAACATCAAGGATATGTTGGCTGCTTTCGTAGAACACCGAAAAGAAATTGTTGTTAGACGGACTATATTTGATCTTAAGAAAGCTGAAGCTCGTGCCCATATTTTAGAGGGTTTGAAAAAAGCGGTAGAAAATATTGATGATGTAGTTACTCTCATTAAATCGGCGAAAAACCCGGACGAAGCTCGCAGCGGCCTAATGTCGAAGTACTCTTTTACCGAAATTCAAGCTCAAGCAATTTTAGATATGCGGCTACAAAGACTCACAGGTCTTGAGCGCGATAAGATTGTTGAAGAGTATAAAGAAATTCTCGGCGTAATTGAAAAATTGAAGGCAATTCTAGCCTCGGAAAAACTAGTTCTCGATATTATTGTCGACGAACTGGAAGAGTTGAAGAAGGCCTACGGTGATGCACGTCGCACCGAAATTATGGAAGGGGCGCTCTCAGACATAGACACTGAGGATTTAATTGCAGACGAAGAAATGATCGTAGCAATTACTCATACCGGTTTCGTAAAGCGATCTAGCCCAACCCTGTATCGTAGCCAAAGGCGCGGTGGTCGAGGAGTTCGTGGCATTACCACTGGTGAAGAGGATTTCGTGTCCTCAATCTTTAGAACTACTAACCTGAGCTATCTGCTGTGTTTTACCAATAAAGGTAGGATGCATTGGCTCAAAGTATATAAAATTCCAGAAGGCAGTAAACAGTCCAAAGGCAAAGCGATAGTAAATTTAATTAATCTAGCGCCGCACGAACAAATAAAAGCGATTCTTCCAGTGCGAGAGTTTATCGAAGATCGTTTTATCGTGATGGTTACTAAAAAGGGCGTAATAAAAAAGACCGGATTAAATGATTTTAGCAATGTTCGAGCTGCCGGAATTATTGCCCTTACTATTGATGAAGGCGACGAGTTGGCCGCAGCACGAATAACCAATGGAAAACAGCACATATTTCTTTGTTCTAAAAACGGCATGAGCATTCGTTTTGACGAGGAAGATGTACGGTCAATGGGCCGGTCCGCAAGAGGCGTGCGCGGAATTGAATTGGACGAAGGTGACGTAGTTGTTGGAGTTGAAGCTCTGGATCCAGCCGATAAAACCGCAACCATCTTGACCGTTACCAATTTGGGTTACGGAAAACGTACAGAACCAGAAGAATATCGAATTCAGTCCCGGGGTGGAAAAGGCATCATTACGATGAAGACCACCGATAAGACGGGAGAAGTTATTGGTACTAAATCAGTAACTGACAAAGATGATCTCATGGTCATTACTGATAAAGGCCAAACTATTCGAATCAAAATTGCGGAAATTCGCTCGATGGGTCGAAACACCCAAGGTGTGCGCGTGATCAACGTTAACTCCGGAGAACACGTGGTTGGCATTGAACATTTGGCAGAGAGTGAAACCGAAGAAGATTTGGGAGCAGTCGGCGAAACCCCGACAAGCGCGCCGGTTAGCAATGGAGCAGATCATTCTTAAAGTGTTCGTGATTTGGTCTTTTGTGAAAAACGACAGATTTGTTCGAAGAGCATTGATTAGGCCATTGTTAGTTTCGATTTTGCTGGTGTGTTGCGCTTGCAATATGCAAGCGGACAAGAACCACTACGTTTTAGCCGAGCGACTATTTTCAGATCACAAATACGCAGCAGCTGTTGCCGAGTTCCAAAAGATCATCGACAGTAATCCGAGGGGTCCGCTAACTCACCAGGCCCTATTTCGAATAGCGGTGATTCAATATTTGTATCTCGAGCGTTACCAGGATTCGATTAATACATTTCGTCAATTCATCGCATTATCTCAAAATGAAGAGCTCGTGTACCAGGCTGAAAAAAGCGTAGGGGAAATTTTTTTTTCCAAAACGGAAAATTACCGTAGTGCGGTAGATCAATATAAGAGACTCATCGAAAAATACCCTAATTCAAAAGAGGGTGATTTTTTTCATTATCGATTGGCTAAAAGTTATTACGGAGCGCTCCGATTTGCCGATGCTATTCAGACCTATAAAGAATTTCTCGATAAATATCCCAAAAGTGAGTTGGCGGCAGATGCTAGTTACCAAATAGGTAACACGCTTTTCACTCAAGGTGATTGTGAAGCCGCCGTAAAGGCATTTGAAAATGTTATCAAAAGTTTTCCCAATAGCGATGTTGCCATATTCGCTCAGTTCGGAGTTGGAAATTGTTATGAAGAAACCGGAAGGACTTCTGAGGCACTCAATCTGTACAAAACTCTTGTGGACCGCTACCCTACCAAGTCCATCATAGAGGCCAAAATTAAGCGACTTCAGTCGAAAGAGGAGTCAAGGATTCGCTAGTCCCAACCTTCGATTGACCGGCATTTTTACTCATGGTAACGGTGCGTTAAATTTAAGAATGTATCAAAAGTTTGCCCAGGCATTTGGAATGGTTATGCAGGTGTTTTTTCTGAGCCTGGCCGGTTTTGTAGTTGGTTACGGTTTAGACACCGTCGTCGTAGTATCAAAACCATGGCTTTCGATCATACTAGCTTTTGGTGGTATTAGCCTCGGATTTTATCGACTTTATAAATGGTATATCAATGACTCAAACACAAGCACCTGATCACCTACTTTTAAGAGCAAATGCCTTTTTTGGTATTGCGGGGCTATTTTTCTTTTTTCAATTTGGCGACATGATTTCGGTTAAGTCCTTTCTGGTAGGGTGGGCCATTGCTGTCGTTAACCTTGAGCTTCTTCGTCGGATCATGAAGATTTTGATTGCCTACTATAACGGTCAAAAACCGAGTAAGTTGATTTACTTTTTAGTATTCGCAAAACTTTCGTTTTGGGGTGTGGTGATCGCCGCATTTTCAAAGCTCGATTGGATACACCCCCTCCCCTTTGTAATTGGGACTCTAACGATCCTCGTAGCCGGATTTGCATTTGGTTTTAGAGAGTTTTTTAGAGACAAAACGGCCACTTTGCGTGTAGGTCAGCAGGAATAAGGATTTTAGCGTATGCACGGAGAACATTCATTTACGTGGATTAGTTTGATTCCAGGCCTGGAACATGCGCCGAATCACGTGGTGATGACGGTAATTGTTGCTATTCTAGCCGTGGTTATGGGCGGGATTGCCACTATGCAGCTTAATGCCGCAGGTGGAGCCATCATTGTTCCGGAATCCAAGCTCACTTTTCGCAATTTTTTCGATTTAGTCGCAGAGAAGCTTTACGGATTTTGCGAAACGACCCTAGGTGAGCATGAAGCCAAAACCTATTTTCCAGTGATAGGCACGCTTTTTATTTTTATATTTTTCTCAAATCTTTTTGGATTAATTCCAGGGTTTTTACCTTCGACCGACAATATCAATACAACGTTGGCGGTCGGTTTATTTGTTTTCATTTTTTATAATATTCAGGGTTTCAAAGCTAACGGAGTTGGGTATCTAAAACACTTCCTTGGTCCGGTTTGGTATTTGGCTCCTCTGATGTTGGTGATTGAAATTGTTTCTCACGTGTTTCGCCCTCTCAGCTTGGCGCTGCGTCTTCGCGGAAACATTCAGGGTGATCACGTGGTATTGGGAGTTATGTCGTCATTGGTGCCGTATTTGGTACCCGTGATTTTCATGCTCTTGGGTTTGTTTGTAGCCTTTGTGCAGGCATTTGTTTTTTGTCTGTTAACAATGGTTTACATCTCGTTATCAACTGCGCACGACCATTGAAAGGAGAACGAGCAGTGAAAAATATGAGAATTTGGTTAGTATTGGTGGCTACTTTTTTAGTGAGCTGCGTGGCTTTTGCAAGTGAAGGTGGCGCTACGGATCCGTACGCTTCGTTGGCTGCAGGCCTTGCAATTGGTATTGCCGCGTTCGGTGGATCTCTCGGACAAAGCAAAGCAGCAGCAGCAGCTCTCGAAGGCATTGCACGAAACCCATCGGCTTCGGGCAAAATCTTTGTACCTATGATTATCGGTTTGGCTCTTATCGAGTCACTTGTTCTTTACGCATTCGTTATTGCGTTCGTTAAGATCAAGATCTGATAGTCTGAAAATAATCGACGAAAAAGGCCGTTTCCGAATGGAGACGGCCTTTTTTATTTACAGATAACGAGCTAGGTACCGGCCCGTAACCGACTTGGGATTTTGTGCTATCTGCTCAGGTGTACCAATTGCAACGATCTCACCGCCCAATTCGCCCCCCTCGGGCCCTAAATCAATGACGTGGTCCGCTGTTTTGATTACTTCTAGGTTATGTTCGATCACCAGTACCGTATTGCCCTGTTCTACCAGACGATGAAGTACTTCATTGAGCTTTCGCACATCATCAAAATGCAAGCCCGTGGTCGGTTCGTCGAGAATATAGAAAGTATTACCCGTAGAACGTGATGCCAGCTCCTTAGCTAACTTCATGCGTTGCGCTTCACCACCAGACAATGTCGTCGCACTTTGGCCGAGCGTTATATAACCGAGCCCAACCTCCGACAGGGTTTTCAATTTCTGTTTAAGCAATGGAACCTTCGAAAAAAACTCCATGGCGTCGTCGATAGTCATGTCGAGCACGTTGGATATAGACTTGCCCTTGTAAAGTATTGAGAGAGTGTCGTTATTGTACCGCTTCCCTTCGCATTCATCGCACCTTACGTAAATATCGCTTAAGAAGTGCATTTCAACTCTTACAAGGCCATCCCCTCTACATTTCTCACAGCGCCCACCCTTTACATTAAAAGAAAATCTGCCCGATTTAAAACCGCGAGCGCGCGACTCTGGCAGTTGCGAAAAGAGATCTCGAATTAAGCTAAAGGTACCGGTATAAGTCGCAGGATTGCTTCGAGGGGTTCGCCCGATTGGCGACTGGTCGATATCTACTACTTTATCAATTTTATCTAAGCCAGTGGCACCCTTCAAACGCAGCGTGGGGATTTTACTTTTATATAAAGCCTGCATTAGCAGTGGATAAAGCGTATCTATTACTAAACTAGATTTTCCAGAGCCACTTACACCCGTCACACAAATAAAACAGCCTAAAGGAATTGTAGCCTCTACATGTTTTAAATTGTTCTCTGCCACTTCTGATAGAACGATGGTTCGGGTCGGGTCGGTTTGAGTACGTCGAACTTTGGGAACAGGAATCTGAGCCTGATCGTTTAAATAACGCCCAGTTATTGAACTAGAGTTCGCAATAATGTCCTGAACCGAACCTTGGGCGATAATGTCGCCGCCATGGGTGCCTGCCGCCGGCCCAAGGTCGATGATATGATCAGCTTTTTCGATTGTATCGCGATCGTGTTCAACCACCAGAACGGTGTTCCCCATATCTCGTAGCCGTAAAAGACTTTCAATTAATCGATCGTTATCTCGCTGGTGTAGACCAATACTTGGTTCATCTAATACATAAATAACGCCATTTAGTGACGAACCAATCTGACTAGCGAGACGAATGCGCTGACTTTCGCCACCGGATAATGTTTGAGCCGACCGATTCAAGGAAAGATAATCGACGCCGACTTTTAATAGGAAGCTCAATCGATCTTTAATTTCTTTTAATATGCGATCGGCAATCAGAACTTCTCTTTTGGTAAACGAATGAGTATCAAAAAAAGAAGCTAGTTTTTTTATAGATAACGAACAGAGATCAGCAATGTTGTGATTACCAACTTTGAAGTGCAGTGAACTCTGTTTGAGACGCGTCCCATTGCAGTCCGTACACACGGTTCGAATTAAAATAGCCGGACCCGTTTCGGCTGAATCGTCTTCGAGCAAGTCGTCTTCATCTTCGACGTCGTTGCCTAGATAGCCTAGACCATTGCATTTTTTGCAGGCACCAATCGGAGAATTAAAAGAAAATGTTCTCGGTTCAGGAAGGGGATAAGACACTCCGCAGTCCACGCATGCGAACTTGTCTGAAAATAAATGTTCGGTTCCGCCGTCTTCTAACTGGATTGCCACCAAACCTTCAGCAAGTTTAAGTGCCGTTTCTACAGAGTCTTGCAGCCGCGCTCGAAGAGCCCCTTTTCCGGTCGGATCCGCCGTGGATGGAGCCATAGGACGCAGAACTAAGCGATCGATGAAAACATCGATGTCATGTTTTTTTTGTTTATCCAATTCAATATTTTGCGAAAGGTCTAGTATTTCTCCGTCAATACGAATTCGGGAAAAACCTTTTTGTCGATAGGAGGCAAGTTCTTTTTGATACTCGCCTTTTCTTCCCCGAACCACGGGTGCGAGTATGCTCATTTTGGAACCTTGTTGAAATTCCAATATTTGATCTACAATTTGCTGGGCAGTTTGCCCCGAAATAGATTTTCCGCATTGATAGCAAAAAGGTATCGAGATTCGAGCGAACAAGAGTCGAAGGTAATCGTATACTTCAGTGACAGTTCCTACGGTTGAGCGTGGATTATGGGAGGTGGTTTTTTGTTGGATTGATATCGTAGGAGACAACCCGTCGATGCTTTCCACGTCTGGCTTATTTTGAGCCTGCAAGAATTGACGGGCGTAGGTAGAAAGCGATTCTATGTATCGGCGCTGACCTTCTGCAAAAATGGTGTCAAAAGCGAGAGAAGATTTTCCAGACCCACTAAGGCCTGTGATCACTGTCAGCGAATCGCGGGGGATCCGTAGCGAAATATTTTTAAGATTATGCTCTTTTGCCCCACGTATAATAATGGAGTCATCATTGTTGGCCGACATAATCTTTTAAAGCTCCATCGAAAGCCGCTTCAACGATAGAGCGAATTTTTTTAAGGGCAGAATCGGAATTAGCTTCGAATCTCATCACAACAACGGGTTGTGTATTCGAGGCGCGCAGTAAACCCCAGCCCTCTGGCATTTCAACTCGCACACCATCAATATCCACCACTGAGTACTGCTTAGCTAAATAATTCTTAACGCTATTTACTACGTCGAACTTTATTTCATCGGGACAATCTACGCGTATTTCAGGCGTGCTTACTGCCGTTGGAAGATCGGACAACAAAGAAGAAACGGAACTTGTTGTTCGTGAAACAATTTCTACTAGCCGTGCGGCTGCGTAAACTGCGTCGTCGTAGCCATAATAACGATCCGAAAAAAACATGTGCCCACTCATCTCACCAGCTAATTCCGCTTTTTCTTCTTTCATCTTAGATTTGATGAGAGAATGACCGGTTTTCCACATGATAGGGTTGCCACCGTTTTTTGCGATATCGGCATATAAGCGACGACTGCTTTTAACTTCCGAAATAATTGTAGCCCCAGGTTTACGTTTTAGAATTTCTCGCGAGTAAAGCACCATGAGTTCGTCGCCGAAAATAGGATTCGTTTTTTCATCTACTGCACCGATTCTGTCTGAGTCTCCGTCGAAGGCAATACCCAACTCAGCTTTGGTACTTAATACTGACTTCTGTAAATCTGCTAAATTTTCAACTACTGTGGGGTCAGGGTGGTGATTGGGAAACGTTCCGTCCAACTCACAAAAAATTTCAGTTACGTTACACCCAATGAGTCTAAGCAGTTTTGGAGCGACGACCCCAGCCGTACCGTTACCGCCGTCGATTACGACAGACACGGGTCGTTCTAATTTAATTCGGCCGGCGACATCTTTTAGGTAAGGTTCGACAATATCAACTGTCGAAATGTTCCCACGTTTTGCAGTCGTACCAGGGTTCTTTTCGACTTCGCGACAGAGTTCGAGCAGAGTCTGAATTTGAGCGCCGTGCAAAGTACTTTGGTAAACACAAATTTTAAACCCGTTGTACTCAGCGGGATTATGACTTCCCGTAATGCAAACTGCACCGTCGATTTTAAGGTGATGAGTTGAAAAGTAAACTAAAGGGGTAGGAACCACGCCCAAATCAATTACGTCAACTCCAGACGAATTCAATCCTTCGATAAAGCGTTTGGAAAGCGCATTGCCAGATGGCCGAACATCGCGTCCAACTGCAACAACGAGCGGCTGGGAAGAGTCTTTTTGTTTTGTTCGTAGAAAGCGAACATAGGCTTTAGATAAAAGTTCAGCAAACGAATCGTCATAATCGGTGCCGTATACGCCGCGAACGTCATATTCTCGAAAAATTTTTTGTTTATACATACTTTCAACCCTGTAACATGCGACGTCTATTCTTGCCAATTCTAACGGCGAGCTGGACCGCAGCACAAAAGCTCGACGAGTCTGCCCGGTTTTTACCGACTATGTCGTATCCGACGCCGTGATCCACCGAGGTTCTAATAATAGGGAGTCCCAGTGTCACATTCACCGTTGACTCAAAATCGTGAAACTTTGCGGGAATCAACCCTTGATCGTGATACATGCATACAACAGCGTCGAAATTCCGCCTATGGCGCTTTTCCCAGTGCGAAAAAAAGCCGTCCGCGGAGAATGGTCCACTTATTTTAGCGTGGGTATTAAGACGTTCTGATGCTCGAATTGCGGGAATAATAATGCGATCCTCTTCGTTTCCAAAGAGACCCCCGTCTCCGCAGTGGGGGTTTAAACCCATTACAGCAATACGCGGACTTTTAATTCCAAAGTCATAACGTAGGGCGTTTATCGTGTTATCTAAGCAAATTCGAATCGCATTGCGTGTAACAGCTTTCGGAACGTCCCGAATGGCTAAATGACCGGTAACCAGTGTAGTTCGCAGGCGTGGACCGGCCATCATCATTGTAACCGATTTAGCCTTACACAGGGATTTCAACATCTCCGTATGACCATCGTAAGGGAAGCCACCGTCTCTCAGGGCGTTTTTTTCGATAGGCCCCGTAATAATTCCGGCGACTTTGCCTGCTAGCGCTCCACCAACTGCAAGTTCAATATAGCGACCACAAAAATAGTTGGCCTTATCTTTCGAACCAGCCTTTACTGAGCGACGCAGTGTAGGCACCACAAAATTGAGCGCGCCTCTTTTGGGCCCTCTCCAGGTTCTTTTGATAAATTCGGGTTCAGAAATAACAGACCAATTGCGCGGAAGAAGTTTTCGAAAAGGGAGATAAAGTTTGGGGTCACCAAAAATTAGAAAAGAATCTAACGAAAAATCCTTTCCAAGACGTGACAACCCTTTTGCGATAACCTCTGGACCGATTCCAAAGTGGTCGCCAGTCGTAATTGCAAAATAGGGGCTTAGTGGATTATTCATTCACCTTAACGTAAGCGTCATTTCGTGCTCGGTCCGCCCAGAGATATAGCTGTTTTTCATACTCGACTTCCGCGAGTTCCTGGCGAATTCTCTCTTTTGCTTCAACGAACTGTTTTGACTCCATAGAGCGGGCATCCAACAACTTTACTATAATGTAGCTGCGGTCATTTTTTAGAACCTTACTATGGCTACCAATCTGTAACCCCTTCACCGCCGAACGAATTGGTTCTACAAGCTGATCGGATGAAAGGTAGTCATCGATAATTCCTAAATTCTCTTTCGATGGATCGTCGCTATATCTAATGACGTCTTCGAATGCCTCACCCTGGTTAATGGCACGAAGTGCACGTTCTGCTATATTTTGCGCAACTTGCGGCGAATCATGTTGTGCCACGTCTACGATGATAAGTTGAATTTTATATTCAAGCGGAATTGAGGAATTTTTGAGGGCCTTATTGTAGAAATCATTACGAACATCGTCGTCACTTATATTTACGCGGCTACGAATTTCCCGGTCAATTAAGGCGCGCTTTGATACGGCTACCGCAATTAGTTCTTCGTATTCCTTCGGAGAAAATCCTTCACGCCTCAAAAATTGATCTAACTCTTCGCGCCGGGAAACATTTGCATTCCTCATTACGGCTTGAATTTCCTGGTCGATGTCGGCCTCTGTGGCGCGAAAAGTTTGAGTGATTAATCGTTCCTGAATAAGAAATTCTTGAATTTTAGCCCGAGAAGGAGAGTCGCCCATAGATTTGTCGAATCCCAAAATCGGATCAATCTCTCGACGAAGCTTGAAGGTTCTTTGGAATTTATCGAAATCGGACTGAAGAATTACCTCATTATTGACCGTTGCCACAATGCGGTCGATAAGCGCACTGTGGGCTGACCTCAGAAACAGACCTTGAGCTAAAATGGTCGCCAATATGGAAAAGACAATCACACAGGAAGCACCTGATTGCACTCGTTTGATCATGCCTTTACTGCTACCGCAACCCGCAGGTTTTAGCAAAAAATCGCGGCTGAAGTGGCGGAGGATTTAGTTCTTCTTAGTGTCTGCTCTTGGCGCTTCAGCGGTCTTTTTCTCTGAAAGAAGGTTGTAATTGACCGAAACCTGGCTCCGAGCCCGAAGCGAGGCCATGTAATCGTCGTAGATTTCACTGCGTTTTTCTTCAAATACCAGCCTGCGCACGACGCCTGGGTCAACTTCGGTATATTCCTTTTTTCCGGTCAACTTTATGATGTGGTAACCATATTGACTGCGAACAATACCACTGACGTTGCCTACTTTTCCGAGGGCCACCGCCGACTGATAATAAATTGGGTCGAGCTTGTCCTTAGTTTGATAGTCGATGTCACCGCCAGCCGCTGCCGCAACGCCTTCGGACTCTGCCACCGCTACTTCCGCAAAGGTTGCTTTTCCGCTCTTGAGTGCTTCGTCGAGAGCTTTTTTAATGCGCGTGATTTTAGTTAGCGCTTCCCGCTCCTGAGCGGGGTTGGCATCGAATCTAACGGAGACAAAAATATGGGATGTTCGAATTTCAGGATTCTTTTTATAATACTCGCGAGCATCCTTTTCGGAAATTTTGATCGAATCGAATTTGCTGGCAAGTTGTTTGTCGACAAAGGCGTGAAATAAAACAGTATTAATTCGTTCCACCACTTCGGGATCTTTATCGAGGCCAATCTTCTTTGCTTCAGCGATTCCCAAGTCGCGATTAATTATTTCGTCGAGCACGTTCTTTTTGGTGGGGGTTTTTGCCCGGAAAAAACGCATACTATCGCGGTATTTCGTATTGAACTCTTCAAGAGTGATTACTTTAGAGTTTACACGCGCTAGTTCCGTAGCCCCGTGAACCGTTACCGCAATGCCAAGTGCGACGGGTACGGCCAAAAGTGGGAAAAGATTAGAAATTAGACTACGCGATTGTTGCATGGTGATGCCCCCTAGTAGCACCATTTTAGCCACGTCCTGTGTTTAACGCAAACAATCAGGTATATAGAAGTTAACTCGATGCAGCATCGCTCGAGACTGTACTCAAGAATTGACGCAGATCGGCGTGAAGTGTTTTGGCGTCTGTAAACGGCTTTCTAAGGAGTATTTTTGATTCCGGGGTGATCGAGACAGTCGAGGGGCTCTTTTTTACGATACTTAGAATCTTCTCTGGCGCTAGCGCGCGCGCTTCAGAAGCATCAAGCGAGATGCGATCCTGGCCTACCAGCAAAGTCTTTATGTGATGATGAACGAGCAATTGCTTAATTTGGATCAGCTCAAGCAAGTTCAGAACGCTTTGGGGAGGCTGGCCAAAACGTTCTATTAGTTCGGCCTCGAGGTCAGAAATTTTGTCGATGGAATCGGCTTGGGACAATCTTTTGTACAGACCCAACCGCTGTTGAATGTCGGGAACATAATCGTCAGGAAGAAGTGCCGGCACTGGAATTTTAATTTCTGGATCGAAGCGATCTTCAATCTCTTCACCTTTAATTTCGTGAATCGTTTCTTCTAATAGATCGGTGTAGAGTTCGTATCCGACTGCCGCAATATGTCCAGACTGTGCTTTGCCTAAAATGTCGCCGCCCCCTCGCAGCTCTAGGTCGTGGGAAGCCACTTTAAAGCCCGACCCTAAATCGACAAACCGTTGAATAATCTCGAGTCGCTTTTTTGCGTCATCTGTAACAAGGCCCTCTTCGGGAAGTAGCAGGTAGCAATAGGCTCGCACTTGCGACCTCCCTACTCGACCGCGTAGCTGATAGAGTTGGGCGAGTCCAAACATGTCTGCGCGGTTGATAATGATCGTGTTTGCTGAAGGAATGTCTAACCCAGACTCGATTATGGTGGTGCAAAGCAGTACATCAGCTTTTTTACTGTAGAACTCGACCATTTTTTCTTCGAGCTGACCTTCTTTAAGCTGCCCATGAGCCACGACTATACGGGCTTGTGGAACGATTTTTTTTAAGCGCTCTTCCATCGCTCCAATGCTTTGAACTCGGTTGTGAATAAAGAAGACTTGTCCGCCGCGGGCGATTTCCTGGGTTATGGCAATTCGCAACGCCTCTTCTTCAAAGTGCGAAATATAGGTTCTAACGCTGAGTCGATCGACCGGCGCGGTGTTGATGACTGATATGTCGCGCAATCCCATGAGCGACAAATGCAATGTTCGGGGTATTGGGGTGGCAGTTAATGTTAGAATAGCAGTTGTAACTTTGAGTTTCTTCAACTTTTCTTTGTGTTCAACTCCAAATCGTTGTTCCTCGTCGACGACCACCATACCTAGATCTTTAAATTCTACGTCACGTGAGAGAATTCGATGGGTTCCGATAAGGATGTCGACCTTCCCTTCTTTGACCTCCGTTAGAGTTTCTTTTAATTCTTTGGATGACTTGAACCTAGATACAGAAGCGACTCGAACCCCGGTATCTTGAAAACGATTTTTAAAAGAAAGTTCGTGTTGAAGAGCTAAAACGGTAGTCGGTACGAGTACGGCGACCTGCTTTCCGTCCAAAGCTGCCTTGTACGCGGCCCGCATCGCGACTTCAGTTTTGCCATATCCTACGTCGCCACAAATCAGGCGGTCCATTATTTTACCGCTTTGCATGTCAGTTAAGGTTTCATCAATGGCTCGTAGTTGGTCCGGTGTTTCCGCAAATGGAAATCGGGCCTCGAATTCCTTAAACTGCTCGTCAGGCGGAGAAAATTTAAAACCCGATTGAGTAGCCCGCATCGCGTAAATACGCAGAAGTTCGTGAGCTACCTCTTTAAGTGCTTCCCTGACTTTGCTTTTTGTTTTTTCAAATTGAGCACTGCCGAGTTTGTCGAGCGGTATAAGCGAACCATCGGAATCGCCGATGTATCTTTGAACCTGTTCTAGGCGGTAAATGGGAATATATAGTTTATCGCCCCCCGCATATTCGACCAATAAAAAGTCTTGGGGAATTTTTTCAATTTCTAATTTTACGAGACCCTGATAGCGGCCTATTCCGTGCTTTTGATGCACCAAAAGCTCACCAGAACGAATTTCTTCAAGCGACGGAATAAAGGTAGAAAGTGCGTCAGATACCGAGGCGCTTTTTTCTTCTTTTTTTCCGGCACGTTGTTTTTTGGGGCCGAAAAGCTCGCTATCGGTGACTACTGCAATTTCATCGAAAGGTAGGCGGAATCCGTCATTTAAATTGCCTACCGCAATTTGTACGTCCTTCTTATTCGAAAAATCTACATTGCCCAACACGAGTTTCGACGAAACGTTTTTTTGAGAAAGCAAGAATGCGATACGCTCGGCTTGAGTGTTGCTGCTGGCAATTACGATTCGGGTGTAACCTCGTTCGGCCCAGGCCGCGTTTTTATTAATGAAGGGTTCAATTCCGGATTTCGTGTTGGGAAGCTTTAAATCGGTATTCTCTCGCAGCTGAATCGTAGAATTATTTGTAAGCGCGACAACTTGTCTTGGCGCATTTGAGTCGTCTTCTGAGTTTTGTAGAACATCCCCTTGGCTTTTAATGGCACCTATTTGAAATGGGTTTAAGAAAAGTCCTCGGTCGGCAACCCGCAGTTTCGCTAGAACTTCGAAATCATAAAGACTTTCCGGTGGGCACGCGATTTGATGATTTTCTATATTTTTTTGAAAACCGTCTTTTAGTTCGGCGCTCAATCGATCGAGCTCCGATTGAACCGCGATTTCATCGGACAAAATAACCGCCCAAGAAATTCCGGAAAACTCCAAGTAGTCAGAGACTAACTCTAAAGGCTTTTCTTCGAAATACGGGAGAAGATATGCAAACGACGGTTCTTGAATGCCCGCCTCGATTTTTTGAGCAATTTCATCGCGAATTTTCTTTGGAATTTCGTATTGGTCGGAATACGCCTTTATTCGTTGACGGGCGAGAGCAGATGAGTCGGGACCAATCTTCCATTCGTTGGAAGGCACCACGACGGCAGATTTTAAAATTTCCGGTTTGGTTCTTTGTGTTGAGGGGTTAAAAAATCGAATGTTTTCGATTTCGTCACCTAAAAACTCTACACGTATTGGATGTGGATAATAGGGCGAAAAAAAATCTAAAATATTACCCCTAAAACAATAGGTGCCAGGGTCTTCTACTGGGTCGGACAGATGGTAGCCAAGATTTTCGAACTTTTGTCTCAGTGTTTCACGTTCCTGAAAATCTCCGACAGCGAGATTGCAGGAAGCCTCGACCAGTCGCTCTACCGGGGGAGTTTTTTGCGCAAGACTTCTGACATCAGTAATTACGAGAGAACACTCCCCGAGCGCGATGCGATAAAGAGCTCTTAAACGCCGAAATTTTGTTTTAACGTTCGGGTTGATGCTCCGGTACGGCGACGTTTCCCAGCCTGGCAGATATTCAATGAGATTTCCCACGTTCGTAGCATCTGAAAATAAACCCAAGAACGTTTTAAAGGCCTGGTGAAAAATCGTAGCTTGATCGGCGTCCCCGCAGACGATGAGTAAGTTAATTTTACGATCTTTAATTTCAGTAAAAAGCGAGGCACAAGCATAAGCTCTGGCCGTAAGCGTCAAACCACTCAAATGGATAGATGAGGGTGGCGACTGCGAAAGGAGTTTTGATAATTCCCGACCAAGGCGACTAGACATTTATAACTCCGCAATATAGTTTATTTACATGCGCATGCAAGCGCCGCGGCAAGATTAGTTCACGGAGAACTTTTGGAAAAACACATTCCCATACTAATCGCGGGTTTGGCGGTTTTTTTTCTCGTTAGCGGGTTTTTTTTATCGGCTCGCCGCAAGAAGTCGGCCAATTCCGGTATCTCGGATGTAAAAGAACCCTCCGGGGTGCCCTCTCGCATTGCCCCCTACTACCACGTATCTTTGGTTGTGACCGTCGCTTTATTTATGGGGGTCCTTGTACTTTTACCGATAAGTTCGACGCTTCGCCCCTTTTTAGGGGGGGCCGATCGTTTAGATGTCGTAGTGCGAATTTTTGTATTCGGAATAATACTGTTTTTAGCTTTTCTATTTTCGCTACTTAAAAACAATTTGGATTAGGCACATAGGAGCAAATGTGGCGTTTGTGTTTTCGCGATTGGACGACCTAGCAACTTGGGCGCAAACGCATTCTTTGTCTTTCTTGTTTCTCGACTTATCGTGCTGTGGAATTGAGATGATGCATACCACCGGCGGACGATACGACCTAGAGCGCTTTGGCGCAGTGCAAGTTGCTTCACCGAAACAAGCGGATTTGATGATCGTTGCGGGGAGCATTTCTTACAAATATGCGGAAACCTTAAAAAAGAATTACGAGCAAATGTGCGATCCAAAGTGGGTAATGGCTATAGGAAGCTGTGCGGGTTCAGGCGGTATGTTCGAGGGAGAGTTTTCTTATTCCACCGTAAGCGGAGTGGATAAAATTCTACCCGTAGATGTTTATGTGCCGGGTTGTCCCCCTAGGCCCGAGGCGATTATGCACGGATTACTCACGCTTCAGAAGGGTATTGTTAAATGTCGAGCACAGAATTCTTGGAAGGACTCAAAAACGAGTTCCCCGGAGCTATAACCAAAATAGATATTGGTTACGGTCAGAAATTTGCGGAATTTTCGTCGAACGCGGCGGCTTCCATCTTTAACGTTTGCTCCACCAATGAGCGGGGCCGATTCGATTTATTGGAAGATCTACTGGCTTACGACTCCGGCGACGATATTGTTTTGGTTTATAACTTGTATTCCACATTGCTCAATCATCGAGTGATTTTAAAAACATCACTTCATCGCAAAGAGCCAAGTATTTTGACAGCAACCACAGTTTGGTTGGCGGCACTAAGTTACGAAAAAGAAATCGCCGAACTTTTTGGTGTTCGCTTTAAAAACCACACAACAGAAATTCCGTTTCTCTTGCCCAAAGACTGGCAGGGGTTTCCAATGCGAAAAGACTACGTCTATCCGGGTGGTTATTCCGGAATTGCCCATGGGTCCGGAGTTGAAAGGCGAAAACGATAATGGAATCGTTTGAAATAAATGTTGGTCCCACGCCTGCAACTACTTCAGGACCGTTGCACCTTAGAGTTCAAACCGATGGCCACCGTGTCGTGCAGGCAAAAATAGAAGCAGGATATTTGCACCGTGGAATGGAAAAGGTTGCCGAACGAATGACCTGGCTAAGTTGCCAGCCATACATGGGACGCATCGACTATGTTTCCGCCATTCATTGCGAACACGCATACGCACTAGCGGTAGAAAAACTCTGTGGTTTTGAAATTCCGGAACGATCGAAAGCTATTCGCGTCGTAGTAAGTGAGTTAAGTCGAATAGCGAGTCATTTGCTTAGTATAGCGTGGTTAGCTCGCACTACAAACGCATCGACGGCCGTAATGTTTGCGCTCAGAGACCGCGAGAAGATTTGCGACTTGTTCGAAATTTTATGTGGGGCTCGCTTGACCTACAATTACGTGCGAATAGGTGGAGTCTCGAACGATTTTACTGAGGGTTTTGTAGATAAAACCATAGAGTTTATCGATTATATTGTTCCGAAACTCCAAGAGTACCATCAGCTGCTCACGAATAATGTATTTTTCATCGGCCGGCTCGCGGGCGTCGGCGTCGTTTCTGCGAGTCAGGCTATTGCCGCAGGACTTAGCGGACCAAACTTGAGAGCGTCAGGGGTAAAGCTCGATAAACGCAAACAAGAGGACTACGAAATTTATCGAAAAATAGATTTTTCTACTCCCTTAGGCGCTACCTCGGCCGACTCTTTTCGGGGTGCCGTTCAAGGCGACGCGTTTAATCGCTATTTCGTAAGAATTCAGGAAATTGAACAGTCCGCCGTGATCATAAGACAGGTGCTAGCGAATGTTCCCGAAGGCAAATATGCACTGACCCTTCCAAGGGTATTTAAAGTTCCGGCGGGAGAGATTTATGTTTCGGTCGAAAGTCCACGCGGAACGCAGGGTATTTTTATAAGAAGCACGGGCGAAAAATATCCGGATCGCTTAAGACTCCGAACACCATCATTTCCGGTACTAAATATATTGCCAGCAGTTTTGGAGTCTTCGACCTTAGAAGACATGGGCCCTTTGGTGGCCTCGTTTGATTATTTGCCGTCGGAGGTGGATCGATGAGCACAATTCTTTTGTCGGAAATCAGTCCATTTTCGGCATTTTTGATGTCCTTCACAGACGGATCGACACTGTCGACGCAAATATTCTTTTTGATTTTTGGATTTCTCCTGTTTCTTGCCAGTTTTTTAGTCCCCGCATTTTTCGCGATAAATTATCTAGATCGGAAAATTTGCGGGGATATTCAAATGAGAATAGGACCGAACCTCGCGGGCCCTCATGGAATATTCCAGGGAGTTGCCGATTTTATAAAGTCGTTTGAAAAAATTCGCACCGAATCTCAGGCGACGAGTGGCGGCTTTTTTTTCGTCACCATATCTATGGCAATAGCTTTTCTGGTTTTTGCCGCCATCAATGTGCCCGTCTCTTCTCAGTGGTTGTACTCGAATGTTGATTTAAGCGCTTTGTTCGTAGTGGTAGCGTTGGTGGTTTCGAGGTTATTTCTTTTTTGGTCGGCTTACAAAACCGCGAATGCCTGGTCGACCGTTTCGGCTTTTAATATGTTAAGCGTTATCGGTTATTTTTTAGTGCCATTGACGCTCGCTTTGGTTTCGCCTGCGTTGTTAGTGGGGTCGTTGGACCTACAGAATATAGCTTTGGCCCAGGGCGGAATGCCGTGGGAATGGATGGTTTTCAATGGTCCGGGCAGCTTTTTTTCTTTTGCTTCCTTTGCGGTAGCGCTTTTTATTTGGCACGGTCGCGCGCCAAGTAATTTGTTCTTTGAAAGCACGTCTGTGAAATCGGAAGTCATTTCGGAATTCGAAGGGCGCAGGTATTTTGTTCTCAAGCAGATAGAGGTGTTTTCCTTATTTCTAGCAGCAGCCTTGATTGTAACGGTTTATTTAGGTGCTTGGCGGGCCCCTTTTTCTTTGGAATCCTTCGGACGGGCTGCCAATATTGTAGAAGCCTGCATTTTCTTTACTAAAACAATGTTCGTAACTTTCGTGATGATTTGGTTCCGTTGGTCTATGCCGAGCGCGCGACTGAAACAGATATCAAATTTAAGCTGGTACTTGTTATTGCCCGCAGGCTTTGCAGGAGTTGCTATCACCTTGCTTTGGTTAGCTGTATCTAGAGGAGAAGGGGTGCGTTGGTGGCTTTAGCTCAAGGTAGAGTATTTTTCGGAGTTAGAAAGAATCTCGCAACCGCGTATCGTGTTTTGCGAGTCACATTTCCCTATCTATTTGGCTATCGGAGTGAGTATCGAGAAAACACCGAACAGTACCCGGATCGAGTCAGCGCCCGAATGCCGGAAGATTTACCCGCCAAAGTTAGGGGAATCTTAAAAAACGATATTGAGAAATGTTCAGGGTGTCGTTACTGCGCCGACGTTTGTCCGGTAAATTGTATAGAAATCGAAACCGAAGTTGGCCCCGATCGCAGTTTGAGTTGGGTTTCAGTCTTTGATATCGATCATTCTAAGTGTATTTTTTGTGGAATGTGTGTTGAGTCCTGTCCCACAGGAAGTTTAATTCACACCAAGGAGTACGAAGCTTCGACGGAAAAACTTGATTCGTTAGTAATGGGTTTTGGGCGCGGCTGGGTTACTCAAAATATGAAAGACGCATGGAACAGAGAACAACAGGCTAAAGAAGCTAAAGCCGAAGAAGCTGCTGTGAATGAGTTGAGCCCGATTAGTGCAGAAATCAAGCGACGACTGGAGGGCTCATGACACTTTTGGGTCTATTGCTCTATTTGTTGTTTGCCACCACTCTTTTTTGTGCGGTTTATCTTTTATTCTCAAAGAATTTATACCGAATCTCCTTTGCGTTATTCGTGTTGAACGTTTCCTTGTCGGGAATAATGCTTTATTTGGGCTATCGCGCCATTTCTTTAATATTTTTTTCCTGGTCTGCTATTGCGACCGTTCTGTTTCTCTCGTTTTCAAGCGCGTTGGTCGGCGATCTTTCCAACGGTTTTCAAAAATCTGAAGGCACTAAAAAGTTTGCAAATTATATAGGACTTTTTGTTGGTGGTGGCTTTGGTTTTGGTTTTCTATGGGCGATTAAGAGACAGGGCTTAGCACTAGATCGAAGTAGTTTTGATCCGGGCATTCCGATGGAAGCCCTAGGAAAGCAACTGCTCGGAGAGCACTCCATCGTGCTACATCTTATTGGGTTTTTGATTTTAATCGTGGTGATAGGGGCCTCTACATTGCGGCGAAGAATTGATGGGCAACGGAGTAGCAATGAGTCCTAACGTAAATGACATTCTAGTTTTGGCGGCAATTTTATTGGGATTAGGAATAGGCGGTGCGCTTTTCAGAACAAATCTTGTTGTGTTGTTCGCGGCACTTCAAACCGCGGCTGCTGGCGCGGTATTGGCCATATGTGCAATTGGAACAGCCAGCGAGACAGCTAGAAATACTGCACAGATTTTTGCGTTAATTGTAACCGTGTCTATGAGTATGAGTTCGGTTTTGGGTTACATTATTTTCTTTTCTAGGTTTAGAGCCGTGAAACGCAGCAATATAAACGATGCCGTGGAGTTAAGAGAATAATGCTATCGACCCCATATTTTTTATCATTAGCCGCTGCCTTCGCGGGTATTCTTATTCAGCTCTTCGCTCCTAAAGGGAAGTGGATTCCTGGATTACCAGCTGTAATCATGAGTGCATTAGGTTTCTCAGGGGTAGTTTGGGCTGTCGTATTGATGTCCTCCGGCGAAGTCTGGAACTGGGAGTTTAGCTGGTTTTCCCCCGGCCCAGATCAAAACTTGTTCATTAACCTTAATTTAGGTGTAGGAGAAAAGTTTTGGTTTTTAGCGTCAGCTGCAGCTGTATTTTTACTGAATATTCATTTCTTAATTTTAAGAATAAGGGCCATTCGAGATTCTAACGAGAGGACGATAGAATCGGGCCCCGAAATGGCGATGCCATTTTTTTCAATGGGCTTTTTACTTACCTCTGCTGCTGGAAACGTGCTGACATTTTGTGGTGGGTGGTCGTTTTTTATTATTGGTTCCCTTTTAACGGTTTATGTAGGGCGGTCAAACCTCGATATTAAATCCACCCGAACATATCGTTTTTTTGTGACTTCGGTGGTTGGCGAATCAATTCTGTGTGTAGCTGCTCTGGCGTTGAGCGGGTTTGTGCCAAGTGGAAAATTGGCGGAGATTACTCCGGAAGTCGCGTCACGAATGCCGCTTTGGGGCAGTATCGCACTTTTGGTTGGCATCATTTTTAGACAATCTTTACTGCCAGTGACGAAAACCGTAGCGCATCAGGCGTCGGCTCGCGGGCCCGGGGTACTAACTGCGATATTTTATCAAATGCTTCCCCTGGGAATATTGTTTCATAAATTCGGGGTACTGTTCACTCATTCACAGATTCAGACCGTCGCAGCGATAGTAGGTCTTGCCTCAGCTCTGATAGTTGTTCTGTCCAAAATTGCCAGCAGAGATGACAGTAGTTTTGTTTGCTATTTACAGACCTACTTCTCGTCTATCGCTTTGGCGATGATCGCGGTGGGTTCGGCGTCTTCCTCCGAAATGGTTATAGCGGCTGCAGGGTTCACGCTGTTAGCGTGGATGGTTTTGCACTGGACTGTAATTTCTACCGAAAGCGCACTTCTCGCATCCTATCCCCTCTGGGCCCAATATTCCCTAGGACTGGTGACTGTGGGTGTTCCTTTTTTTGGAACTGGATGGTCCAAGTTTGAGTGGTATCGAAGTTTGCTGGCTCTTTCAGCGGACCCATTGTTGGGTCAAATCCTTTTGGCTTTTGCTGTCTTTATAGGTCTTTTGTATTCGTTTTCCATTTGGGGCCGAGTTCGTCTGGCGAGTCTATCGAATTCTGAAAACATCACTACGTATCAAATTGGAGTCGTACTATTTTTTCTGCCGGTAGCGTTACTTCCCATCGATTTACTGCAATTTTCCCCAGAGGACATTCTTCCGCTCTCGTTGGTGATTGGAGAAGTATTCGTTGGTTTCGTGGTCGCAATATTTTGGATTTATCGTGATGCCAAAATAGGTACGGCCTTTGTTGAAAGATGGAACTTGAAAGTGAGCAGGCCCATAGCTGGTGAAGTCGGCAGCGAGTACAGTTATTTGGAGATACTTTTCGAAAAAGTATTATTTTTAGGCAGTCGAATTTTAATAGTTTGTGAGACGGCCGGAGAAACTGGTGTTTTTCGAACCGTTGGCAAAAAAGTTTTTAATGTTGTTACCCATGTTTTTCATCGTTTGGAACACGGAGTGCTCGAAAGATTATTTGTTCAAAATATTCTACGCAGTTTAAACGGCGTCGTAACCGCAGTGAAGTTCGTACACAATGGCGCGGTGCAGTTTTATTTTATTCTCGGGGTATTATTGACGGCGGCTATCATCTTCTTGACCAGTAAGTGAAAGGATTCCCATGTTATTCGATAATCTTTTGAGCACCCTAACCCTCCTTCCGATAGTTGGAGCTGCTATAATCTGCCTAATACCTAGTGGGGATCGACCGATTCATAGATTGGTAGCCAGCGTTTTTGCACTCGGCGCACTCTTGTTGAGTGTGGTCTGTTTAGTAGAGTTTGATTTTTCGAGTAACACCTTACAGTTTGTGAGCCAGCATCGTTGGGTATCTAGTTTAAATATTTCATATAACGTTGGTCTCGACGGTCTAAATGTCTTTCTAGTCTGTTTGGTAGCACTCATATTCTTTTTGAGCATTTTTGCCGCGAAACAATTTCGATATATAAAAGGTGGTGCCGCATCTTTTTCGGAGTCCGGCTATCAGATATCGGGGGCTAAAGGTTATTTTGCGCTGTTTCTGCTTTTACAAAGTACGGTTTTCGGAATGTGTCTTGCGCAGGATTTGTTTTTGTTTCTAGTGTTTTTTCTAATGGCATCCGTGCCCCTCTATTTTCTAATCGGTGTTTGGGGTGCGAAAGATCGCGAGCGAGCGGCTACCGAATATGTTGTATACCAGCTAATCGGGGCAGTGTTCATTCTTATGGGTATGTTGCTTCTATATTACACAGCCGAACCGCATACGTTCGACCTCGGAGCGCTGAATGATCAAAAATTAAACGGAACAAAGATTCTATTTCTGGATCGCGAATGGGATCTCGAAAAGAGTGCTTACTTGTTAATGTTTATCGGTTTTGCAATTCGTGTGGCGTTAGTTCCGGTGCACGCATGGTTGCCCAGAGTATTGAGTGAAGCTCCTCCCGCGGTAGCAATGGTGTTAAGCTCTGCGGTTCCGGCCGCGGCGATTTATGGCTTTATTCGGATAAATTATAGTCTTTTTACCGAAGCAACAATTTGGTTCAAAGACGCGTTAGCGGTGATTTCAGTGGTCACAATTCTCTACTCGGCCTTTTGTGCGTTGGGCCAAAAAGATTTACGAAGACTGCTCGCCTATTCGACGATCGGGCAATTTGGTTTTGTTTTTTTTGGATTAACCGTCATATCTCAGAACGCACTTCACGGTGCAATGCTCGCATTGATTTGTTCAGTAATCATTAATGCCCTGATGGTTTACCTGGTTAGTGTGATTGGACAGAGAGTTGGCCACTTTAGTCTTACAACCGACAACGAAAAAGCAACTTTAGGTGGATTGGTCCTACAGTCCCCGTGGTTTAGCGCAATTTTCGCGCTTGTGGTGTTTGCCGCCATAGGGTTTCCCGGCATTGGTCTTTTTGGCCCTCGAACTTTGATTTTCTTAGGAGCGTTTAAGGAGCGGGCGGTTCTAACTCTAGTTGGACTTTTCGGCATATTGTTGACGGCTGGATTTTTGATGGGAGCCTATCGAAGGGTGTTTTTGGGCAAGCCAGGTCATGACTCGGAGAGAGTTTTTGATCTGAGTCTTGGTGAAAAAGCCATTGTGTTGCCAATGGTCGCTCTAATTATTTTTATCGGGGTATCGCCAGGTTATTTAATTCGGGTCTCCGAAAACACTGTGGCCAAATTGGTATCAGCGCTCCATGCGCCAGAAGAAAGTAAGACAGATGTTCAACAGTGATCTAAGTCAGAATTTATCTGTACTTCCAGAGGCAATTATTCTGCTCACGGCAGTTCTTGTGATATTGGCGGATACGTTTTTTGCTTATAAGGATAATTCGACACGGGAACTTTCGGGCTTTTTGACCTTTATCGGAATTTTTGCTGCGCTTGTGGTTTTGGTAATGACCTGGAATTTGGCGCCAAGTCGATTGGCCCAGGATTCATTAATGATCGACCCAGTTAGTCAGTTCCTAAAGGCGATGGCGGTGTTGTGCGGTTTGGCCACCGTACCCATGGTGGCTTCGACTAAAGAGATTCGAATTGAAACCCGAGGCGAATTTTACGCATTACTTCTGCTGATGCTATTTTCGTCTATGATCATCGTGTCGGCGCAAAACCTATTGGCCGCTTACGTAGCCATTCAAATGTGCATATTGTCCGCAACTTTGCTGACGGCATTTAGAGCGCGGCCGAAAACCTCCAGCGAAGCAGGATTAAAATACTTTCTTCACTCACAGATCGTTTTGGCCGTTTTTCTTTTTGGCATGGCTTTGTTGTTTTTTCATACCGACTCCCTCTATATTCCTGAAATCCGCGCTCAGCTCGAGTCGCGCGGCACGGCAGCGGGGTTTTCGTTGGTTACATTTTCCTTTCTGGCGCTGTGCCCGTTGGTATTGGCTTGGGTGTTCCCGTTCCAAATGCTCGCTCCAGATGCAAGCCAGGGCGCGCCGACGGTGTTTTCGGGATTTATCTTGGCAGTACCCTTTATTAGTGGACTTTCGTTACTGCTAAAATTTTGTGTACAACTTTTTGGAGTTCCCCAGGATGGCGGATGGGCGCCTATTCCGAGTGTGCGCTGGGATCTGCTCTTTTCAATTCTCAGTGCTTTAACAATTAGCGTGGGGACTTTGGGTTCGGTTAGGCAGTCCAACGTGAAAAGGTTTTTGGCTTACTGTGCAGTAGCTCAAGTGGGTTACATTCTTCTCGGAATGGCAGTGTTGGACCAAAGGGCGATTGTGGCGATCCTTTCAGGAGTAACTAGTTTTGGGGTGGCGCTTTTTGGGATCTTCGCGGTTACGCACCGCATAATTGAATCCAGTCAGGGCGAGTCCTTCGAGTCTTTTAGAGGGTTAGTTTGGCGTGACGGTCTTATCGGAGTAGCTGCATGTATTTTTTTACTAAGTTTGGCCGGGTTGCCGCCATTCGCGGGGTTCGCCAGCCGTTTTGAACTGCTGGGAGCGGTTGTTCACGGAAAGCTGTATTGGCTGGCCGGCGTTGTGGTCCTGAATTGGGTGATTGGTTTGGTTGCTTATGGGAAGCTGATTAAAGAAATATTTTATCCCATTCGCCAGCTCGAGGAATTTCGCGGGTCCGCCAACGCTGCCCGATTCGTTGTTATCGCCATGTTGGTACCCACCGTGATTTTGGGAGTGGCGTGGAATACCCTTCACGGAGCGTTGGCAGAATCTGTTTCGAAGCTAACTTGGTAAAAATCGAGTTTTTTGTATTTATTTTGTACGCGAACAAAAATATACCAAGTTCATCCATTTATTTATAATATCCATCTAACGATCATAAATTTTTTGGAAAGGGGTTCGATGTGAGTGCATACGTGCCCGTTTTAATTTTAATGGGTGTCGGCATGACAATCGCTGGAGTCGTTCTGGTGATCACCCATATTTTTGGACCGAAGAACCCGAACGTTCTGAAAATGGACGTATATGAATGCGGCGTCCCACCCGTTGGCGACGCTCGCCGACGTGTGTCGGTGAAATTCTATATCGTCGCGATTATCTTTTTGCTTTTCGATGTGGAGGCGGTCTTTTTTGTGCCTTGGGCCATCGCCTATAAAAAGTTCTTAGCTGTTAATTCATTCATCTTGATAGAAATGTTTGTTTTCACGCTCATTTTGCTCGTAGGGTATATCTACATTTATCGCAAGGGCGTCTTGGAGTGGGATTAGAAAGCGAGTAACGGTATGGCGAAAGACGGATCACCAGAAATTATCACAACCAGGTTAGACGCCGTGATCAATTGGGGGCGAAAAAACTCACTTTGGCCCCTGCCTTTCGGGACGTCGTGTTGTGGAATTGAAATGATGGCCAGCCTATCCGCTGATTACGACATGTCTCGTTTCGGAGCTGAGGTAGTGCGTTTTTCACCGAGGCAGAGTGACCTGCTAATTTGCGCAGGAACAATCGTCAACAAAATGGCGCCGGTTTTGCGAAATATATATGATCAAATGTCCGACCCTAAATGGGTTATGGCTTTTGGAGTCTGCACCTCATCTGGGGGAATCTACAATTCCTATAGCGTGTTGCAGGGAATCGACATGATTATTCCTGTCGATGTCTATATTCCAGGCTGCCCACCCAATCCCGAGGGCGTGATTCACGGATTAATCAAACTACAAGAACGGATCGCTAGGGGCGATTACAACGATCGCAATCGATTGCAGCAGAGGAGTGTTTGATCCATGGCATACTTTGCCGAAAAAACGAACGCCACAGATCAGCAACTTGAGCGCATAGTTGCAGCCCAAGGTGCGGCCATTTTAAAAACCGAAAAAGACCGTGCAGGGTGCCCAGTGATTTGGGTGTCCAAAACCAGTTTAATGGTTGTTTTGAAATTTCTAAAAGAAGCAGATGGTCTCGAGTTTAATTTTTTGGCGGATCTCACAGCATACGATGATCTTGGAAGTGGCGAAGACGGATCTGGAAGGTTTGTCTTAGTTTATAATCTGTTTTCCTTGAGAAATTTGAATCGCATTCGAATTAAGCTGAGACTAAAAGACCAGGAATCCGCGCCTACGGCAGTACCATTGTGGGCAGCGGCTAATTGGGCGGAGCGCGAAGTTTTCGATTTGTTTGGTATTAAATTTGACGGTCACCCAGATTTACGCCGAATTTTGTTAGATATACGCTGGGAAGGCCACCCTCTTCGAAAAGATTATCCCCTTAGAAAGTATCAATTATTTACCACTCCGGAACAAATTCCAATGGAACTACTTCGACCTGCTCCGGGCGAGGTAAAGTCCGTTGAGGATTCTGATGAAATTTTTGACGACTCGCGCATGTATGTGAATCTGGGCCCTTCACATCCCGCCACTCACGGCACGTTAAGAGTGATGGCTCGTTTGAACGGCGAAACGATTGAAAAATCCATAAGTGAAATGGGTTATTTACATCGGGCTAAAGAAAAAATTGCCGAAAGTACCACGTACCACAAATTTATTCCTCACACCGACCGCATGAACTACTGCTCGGCACTAGCGAACAATGTTGTATACACAATGGGTGTTGAGCGATTAATGGGGCTCGAAATTCCTGAACGCGCAAAATACATTCGAACTATTTGCGTGGAAATTGCTCGCATAATAGACCATCTAATTTGTGTAGGTATTAATGCAGTCGATCTAGGTGCGTTTTCTTTTTTTCTTTATGGGTTTCACCAGCGCGAAGAGGCCTATACCTTAATTGAAATGCTTTGTGGTGCACGCCTGACAACCAGTTACACGCGCGTGGGTGGGCTTGCAATTGAACCCCCGCCCGAGTTTTTACCGGCATTAAAAAAGTGGATCGAAAATTTCGAACCAGTGATTGCTGAGATGGATAAGCTGTTGACCACCAATAAGATTTGGATGGATCGAACAGTGGGAATAGGCGCTTTTTCAAAAGAACAAGCACTAGCCTACTCTTTTACGGGCCCCTGCGCTCGAGCGAGCAATATCAATATCGATTTGCGACGAGACCAGCCCGAGCCGTTGCTTAAATACGACGCGGTATCTTTTGACGTTCCGATTGGCCGTAATGGCGACGTTTATGATCGTTACTTGATTCGCATGGAAGAGATTCGTCAAAGCGTCAGCATATTGAAGCAATTAGTAGAAAAATGCCCGACTACGGGAAGCGTGTGGGTGGACGACAAGCGTGTTGTTATTCCTCCGAAAGAGCGAGTACACAACTCGATGGAAGCTTTAATTCATCACTTTAAATTTTTCATGGAAGGTTTCGACGTTCCACCGGGAGAGGCCTACACCTGCATTGAAGGCCCTAATGGCGAAGTAGGTTTTTATATTCAAAGCAAGGGCGGTCCGCGTCCGTGGCGCACGCGTGTTCGATCACCGTCGTTTTGGATGTATCAAAGTTTAGACCCAATGATTAAAGGCCAAAAAATCGCAGATATGGTCGCATCTTTGGGAAGTATCAACATCATCGCGGGTGAGCTCGATCGTTGATCGGAGTGCAAAGTATGAAGAAACAATTGTCCGACAAATTTTACAAAGAAATAGACAGGCTTCGCCCTCGCTACCCTACCAATCAGGCGTTATTATTGCCGGCATTGCACTTAGCACAAGATGAGTTGGGTTGGGTGTCTGGTGACACGATGGACGAAATTGCAGCAGCCATCGATATACCGCCTCCCGTTGTGCGCGAGGTAATCACTTTTTATACGATGTACAACCTCAAGCCAGTTGGAAACTATCATCTCCAAGTCTGCACTAATATTTCCTGTGCACTTATGGGCGCCGAAAAACTACTTGAACATTGCGAAAAGAAGCTCGGAATTCAGGCCGGCGAGACCACTCGCGACAATAAGTTCACAATTACCGAGGTAGAGTGTCTCGGTGCATGTGGAACCGCCCCGTGTGTTCAGATCAATAAAGACTATTATGAAGATCTGACTACCGAAAAAATGGACCGAATCCTGAGTGAGCTAAAATAAGGATGGTTTCTTAAATGGCAGAAAAAATCGTCTCGAAATATTTTTATAATAAAGAAGCCGCGGCTTTGAGTTTTTACCAGAAAGACGGCGGATACTCGGCGGCTAAAAAAGCGCTGGGCATGGCTGTGGACGATGTCATCGCAGAAGTAAAAAAATCCAATCTTCGTGGACGGGGTGGCGCAGGATTTCCTACCGGTATGAAGTGGAGTTTTATTCCAAAAGATTCAAAAGCCCCAAAGTACCTTGTTTGCAATTGCGACGAATCTGAGCCCGGGACTTTTAAGGACAGAGCGATTATCACCTACTCCCCTCATATGTTGATCGAAGGAATGCTGATTGGGGCTCACGCGATCGGGGCTCATGTTGGCTATATTTATATTCGAGGAGAATATGTTCGGGAGGCTGAGTTTTTAGAACATGCGATAGACGAAGCTTACAAAGCGGGAATTTTAGGAAAGAACGCCATGGGCTCGGGCTTTAAGTTTGATCTTTACGTTCATCGAGGTGCCGGAGCTTATATTTGTGGTGAGGAAACCGGATTATTAAACAGCCTCGAAGGGAAAAGGGGCGAGCCGAGAGTAAAACCGCCATTTCCGGCTATTAAAGGTGCGTTTGGTGGTCCAACTATTGTTAACAATGTTGAAACATTGGCGGCGATTCCTTGGATCATTAACAATGGGGGCGAGGCCTACGCAAAAATGGGTAAATTCCCCAATAGCGGTGGGACCCGGCTTTACTGTGTGAGTGGACACGTAAACAAACCGGGGCTCTACGAATTCCCTTGTGGCGCAGTCACTTTACGAGAGCTGATCTACGAACATTGTGGTGGCATTCGAGATAACCGAAAACTCAAAGCAGTAATTCCGGGCGGATCGTCGGCGCCAGTATTGGCCGCACACGAAATCGACATTCCACTAGACGTAGAGCCAATGGCTAAAGCGGGCACCATGCTCGGGTCGTGCGGTGTAATTGTTATCGATGATTCATGGTGTGCGGTAAAAATTATCAAACGAGTGACCCACTTTTATGCACACGAATCCTGTGGTCAGTGCACGCCGTGCCGTGAGGGCACGCGTTGGATGGAAGATGTATTGCACCGTATCGAAGATGGACATGGGAAAATGTCTGACCTCGATCTGCTTTTAAACGTAGCGGACAATATTAACGGAAAAACGCTTTGTGCACTGGGAGACGCTGCTGCCGGACCAGTATTAAGTTTTGTGAAAAAATTCCGGCATGAATTTGAAGCGCACATTAAGGGTGGAAAATGCCTAAATGCATAATTGACAGCAAAGAATATGAGTTTAAGGCCGGTGAAACGGTTATTCAAATTGCCGATCGAAATGGTGTCGACATTCCGAGATTTTGTTATCACCCGGCGCTCACCGTAGTGGCCCAGTGCAGAATGTGCGCAGTCGAAGTTGATAAAATGGGAAAACTTCAAACAGCCTGTTCATTGCCCGCAACCGACGGCATGGTTGTTCATACTAAGTCTGAAAAGGTTAAGCAGGCTCAGGCCTCAGTAATGGAGTTTTTACTTATCAATCACCCGCTCGACTGCCCAGTTTGTGATGAGGCCGGAGAGTGTCAGCTTCAAGATTATAGCTTTTCGTACGGAGCACCCGATTCTCGATACGATGAAATGCGGCGTACGTACATGGACCTTGATATGGGGTCGGTCATTAAGAAGAATATGAACCGCTGCATTCACTGCACTCGTTGTATTCGATTTTGCGACGAAGTCGGCGGATATCGTGAAATGGTAGCTTTAAAGCGGGGTAATTCTACAGAGATTGTTACTGTTGATGGGGCTCCGCTACAAACGCAATATGCCGGTAATTTAGCGGATATCTGCCCGACGGGTTCGCTTACACTTAAAGATTTTCGATTTAAAAAACGAGCCTGGTTTTTAAAGAAAACCCCCAGTGTATGCGAAGGCTGTTCTCAAGGTTGTAACATCGAAGTTCATCAAGAAAATAATGTCGTGTATCGCACTCACCCGCGGGAAAACATGGATATTAATAAGTGGTGGATCTGCGATGAAGGCCGATTTCTATTTCACTACGTACACTCGGAAGAGCGCGTATTAAATCCCTCAGTACGAGACGGTACGTCGGCGTTGGAAAAAATGGACTGGTACGACGCAGTCGAGAAAGTTTCTCCAAAAATAAAAGGCAAAGCACTCGTTTTAGTGGGCTCGGATCTCACGCAAGAAGAGATTCAAGCAATTCAACAATTTGCCGCCTCTAAGTTACAAACGACCGCAGTTTATCACTACGGAACCGAAAATATTTTAAAGGCCGCCGATGACACTGAAGAAGATAAAATCCTAAGGCGCACCAGTAAAACGAGTAACCTGCACGGGGCAGAAAAGCTGGGTCTAAAACCCTGGAAATCAGCCGACCATAACAGCGGAGAATTTGATTGTGCGTTAGTGTTTCGAGGTGGCAGGGCGATGGTCTTGAATCAGCTTCGAAAATGCGTAAAGGGCGCAATCGTCGGCGTAGGTGTGTTTAATTCAGGAGCTGTTGACAGTTACGACGCCGTGTTGCCCGGTCTGTCTTTTGTAGAAAAAAGCGGAACCATCGTTAATTGGCAGGGAAAAGAACAACGCCTGAATCAGTCAATCGCGCCGCTCGGTGAGTCGAAGTCGATCACTGATATTTTGCAACTATTGAGGTAAACGTGGATAGATTTGAGTGGATCGCAATGGGAGTTAAGACCGGCCTCGTAGTCTTGGTCATGCTTCAGGTTGTGCCGATCATGGTTTGGATCGAAAGACGCGGATCGGCTTTGATGCAAAATCGACTCGGACCAAACCGAGTTGGTCCCCTGGGTCTATTACAGTCGCTCGCCGACGTGGTGAAGTTTCTTTTTAAAGAGGATTTTGTTCCTAAACACGTCAACAAATTTTATTATTTGTTGGCGCCTGCGATTTTGTTGATTCCTGCGTTTATGACGTTCGCAGTCGTGCCGTTTGGCGGTTCAATTCAAATTGGTGATCGCCTCGTACATTTGCAAATAGCTGATCTCAACGTCGGAATTATTTATATTCTTTCGATCGCTTCGTTGGGTGTCTACGGCATTATAATGGCTGGCTGGTCTTCAAATAATAAATATTCCCTTTTAGGCAGCCTACGCAGTTCGGCACAAATGATTAGTTATGAGTTGCCATTGGGTTTAAGTTTAGTCGGCGTACTCATGGTTTTCGAGTCCGTAAATTTGCGGGAAATCGCTGCAGCTCAGGCGACCCCATGGTTGTTTGGACTACCGAAGTGGGGCATTTTTGTTCAGCCCGTTGGATTTCTTATTTTTATGACAGCTTCTTTCGCAGAGACCAACCGACTCCCGTTCGATTTACCCGAGGGTGAAAGTGAAATCGTTGCGGGCTACCACCTAGAATACGGAAGCATGAAATTTGCTCTATTCTTCATGGCGGAATACATGAACATGGTCACCGCTTCGGCTCTTATGAGCACCCTCTATTTTGGTGGCTACCAAATGCTTCCGGGGATGTCCTATTTGGTCGGACCTCTTGCATCGTTTATTGGATCGTTTGATTTTAGCTTTTTATCATTGGTAACGCCCACGGACTGCGCTCGAGTACTTCTCGAGGTGGCTTCTTTCACAGCAAAAGTTGGCTTCTTCATGTGGTTCTTTGTTTGGGTACGGTGGACGTTGCCTCGGTTTCGCTTTGACCAGTTGATGGATATTGGATGGAAGGTATTGCTTCCTTTGTCGCTGGCGAATGTGGCTGTTTCCGCTTTGTTAATTTATTTTGGTGTTATTTGAGGACATATTTATATGTTGGTTAAACCCAAAACGGGCCTTTTAAATAAATTCTACTTTTTTGAGATCACGACAGGCCTGTGGATCACGATGAAGAATTTTTTCTTCGGAAAAAAAGTTACGATTCAATATCCGGAAGAAAAGCGGAATTATTCGAAACGTTTTCGCGGTCTTCACTATATTAAAACTGTTAATGGGGTGGAGAATTGTACCGCTTGCATGTTGTGCCCTACGGTTTGCCCGGCAGAGTGTATTCACATCGAAGCCGGTGAACGTCCCGACAAAGAAAAGTATCCAGTAATATTTGATATCGATATTTTACGATGCTGTTATTGCGGTTTTTGTGAAGAGGCTTGTCCAAAGGACGCCATTAAACTTAGCACGATTTACGAAATGGCAGAGCATCATAGAGAGAAGGGCGTTTACACCAAAGCTTCTCTATTAGTTCAGCGGGGTGAGAAATAATGGCCGCGACCGACGTATTCTTTTATATATTTTCTGCCATTGGGCTTTTGTTCGCCTTGAAGGTTGTAATGGGTAAAAATCCCATTAGTTCAGCCTTTAGCTTGGTGCTGGTCTTTTTTTGTATGGCGGCCAATTTCGTATTGTTAGAGGCTCATTTTATCGCCGCAATGCAAATTTTGGTCTACGCCGGCGCGCTCATGGTTCTTTTTGTCTTCGTGATTATGTTGTTAAACGCCGACGTTAAATCGCTGGATGTCGGAAAAAAACCTTTGCACTACGCATTGGGGGGCGCCGTTTGCCTCGCCTTGATGGCCTTGGTGGTTTACGCGTTAGTCAACGGAACGTCTTTTTCCGAAAAAGCCGGTCTTTCTGCGGAAAAAATCGATTCAATAGGTGGGAACGCCCAGGTCGTGTCGTTAATGATGTTTTCTGATTATATACTGCCGTTCGAGCTCACCTCAATATTGTTGCTCGTTGGCATAGTTGGCTCGGTGGCGCTTGCAAAACGCCGCACCGAATAGGGAGTGTAGACTGTGACGACGACAAGCACTTTATTAGTAGCAAGTGGGTTCTTTTTTATCGGGCTTTTCGGAGTTCTTGTAAGAAGAAACATTCTAATAGTTTTAATGTCCATTGAGCTAATGCTGAATGCCGTGAACCTTACCTTTGCTGCCTTTTCGAGAGAGCTCGAACAGGCGGCCGGTCAGATGGCGGTATTTTTTGTGATTACAGTTGCTGCGGCAGAGTCGGCCGTTGGGCTAGGCCTTTTGATCACACTTTTTAGAAATCTTAAGACCGTGAATACGGACCAAATTCAGGCGTTGAAGGAGTAAACGATGTTGGCGTTGATCTTAGCATTGCCGTTGGTAGGGTTTCTAATTAACGGCGTTTTTGGTCGGCGGTTTTCTGCGAAGATAGCTGGCTCAATCGCTTCCGCAGCTATCCTTGGTGCCTTCGTAATTTCGGTATCAAAGTTTTTTGAGCTTTATTCAATGGATGAAAGCTCGAGAGTTATCGAACAGGTGGTGTTTCAATGGATCACTGTGGGAGATTTCTCTTTGCCTTTTGTTTTGAGGCTTGATCCGCTTTCGTCGATCATGACCTTAGTTGTGACAGGGGTGGGATTTTTGATTCATGTTTATTCGATCGGATACATGGATCACGACCGCACTCCGCCAAAGTTTTTTGCTTATTTAAATTTATTCAGCTTCGCCATGCTTGCGCTCGTATTGGGCGGAAATTTACCAATCATGTTTTTAGGTTGGGAGGGCGTGGGTCTCTGTTCTTATCTTCTTATTGGCTATTGGTACGAAGACGATGCAAAGGCGTCAGCAGGGAAAAAAGCCTTCATCGTAAACCGAATTGGTGATTTAGGGTTTTTGGTCGGTATATTTACGTTATTTGGTCTTTTCGGAACTCTCGACTTTGTGGCGATAAAAGATGTTGCTGCCCAAAACGCGACTACAGTTTCTATTGCAACGTTAACCTTCGCCACTGTGTGTCTTTTTATAGGTGCCATGGGCAAGTCAGCTCAGTTTCCGCTCTATGTTTGGTTGCCCGATGCAATGGCGGGTCCGACTCCGGTCAGTGCGTTAATTCATGCTGCCACAATGGTAACCGCGGGCGTCTATATGATAGCACGCATGAACTTTCTCTTCGCGCTCTGCCCCACTACCCTAATGATTGTTAGTGGGGTCGGGGCATTTACCGCGCTTTTTGCTGCGACGATCGCACTCGCGCAAAATGACATTAAAAAGGTTCTCGCCTACTCGACTGTCAGCCAATTGGGCTACATGTTCATGGCGGTCGGGGTAGGTGCATATGTGGCGGGAGTGTTTCATTTAGTAACCCATGCCTTTTTTAAAGCGCTTTTATTTCTTGGCTCCGGCTCCGTGATTCACGGAATGCACGAAGAACAAGACATCATGAAAATGGGTGGGCTAAAAAAATACATGCCGAAAACATTTCTGACTTTTGCGATTGGTACTATCGCAATTGCAGGAATTCCCCCGTTTGCCGGATTTTTTAGCAAAGACGAAATTCTGTGGAATGCATTTTCCTCTCACCATGGATTAGCTGGAACTGCGCTCTGGGGCGTTGGTGCACTGACTGCCTTTTTAACAGCATTCTACATGACGCGCCTTACTTGTCTGACTTTTTTGGGCGCACCGCGGTTCGATGCTCATCACACCCATCCGCACGAATCCCCCAACGTTATGGTGGTTCCTCTTTTGATTTTGGCAGGGTTGTCGATGGTCGGAGGGTTCATTGGAATTCCTGGTCACTCTTGGCTTGCGCACTGGTTGACCCCGGTCGTTGGGCCGCATTCGGCAGCTCACGACTCTATGGAATATATTTTAATGGCGGTTTCGGTTCTTATTGCAGCCGCGGGTTGTGGCTTAGCGTACTTTATTTTTGTCGCCCGGCCTGAAATAGCTGCCAAAAGTGCGAAACAATTGGCCGCTATTCGTAAAGTCTTGTCGAATAAATACTACGTCGACGAAGCTTACGACGGGCTTTTTGTTGGTCCAATAAAAAAACTTTCAGTGGCGCTCTGGAAGCATTTCGATGTCAAAGTCATCGACGGTCTGGTGCTCGGCGTAGCTCGAGTGTCAAAAGCTGCCGGCGAAATAGCTCGTATTGCGCACACGGGAGAGTTGCAACTTTATGCAGTTGCGGTTGTTTTTGGTCTCATCGCCATCTTGGGGTACATGATCTATGGAATTAATCTCTAGTTCGATCGTTTCGCTGACGGTTTTTCTGCCGTTGATTTTCGGCCTTGTTCTCCTGGCGATGCCGGCAGATACCGAGGCAGGAAAAAAGCTTCTTAAAACAGCGGCGCTGGCTTTTTCGTTGGTGGTGTTTCTAGTCTCGTTAGGGCTCTATGGGCGATTTGACGCAAGTTACGTGGGCTTCCAGTTTGTAGAGTCCATTCCGTGGATCGAGTCTTTTGGAATATCTTACAGCGTCGGGGTCGACGGAATTAGTCTTTGGCTAATTATACTTACGACTTTTTTAACCCCAATTGTAATTCTCGGTTCTTGGACGGCCGTTGAAGACAAGTTGAAGACCTACTACTTCCTAATTCTGGCGCTTGAAACCGGAATGTTGGGTGCTTTCGTCGCATTAGACGTGATTCTCTTCTACGTTTTTTGGGAAGCAATGTTGATTCCGATGTATTTGTTAATCGGTGTCTGGGGTGGAAAAGATCGTATTTATGCTTCGATGAAGTTCTTTTTATACACGTTGGTCGGGTCTCTATTAATGTTGATCGCGATTTTCTACGTGATGAGCCAGTATAAGGCGCAGTTTGGCAATTATAGCTCTGCGATATTAGAGCTCTATAAAGTTAAAACCGCATTCGACGGATTCTGGAGCCCTCAAACGCTTCTGTTTCTTGCGTTTGCACTCGCATTTGCCATTAAGGTTCCGTTGTTTCCTTTGCATACCTGGCTGCCAGACGCTCACGTTCAGGCGCCCACTGCAGGTAGCGTTATTTTGGCTGGCGTCTTGTTAAAGCTCGGGGGATACGGATTTATCCGCTTTGCGTTTCCTATGTTTCCCCAGGCAGTTCAGTATACCGCGCCAGTGTTTATAGCTCTCGGTTCAATAGCCATTGTTTATGGCGCTTGGGTTGCGATGATTCAACCCGACATTAAGAAATTGGTCGCGTATTCGTCGGTAAGTCACATGGGTTACGTGATGATAGGTCTTTTTTCGTTAAACCATCTGGCGGTCGCTGGGTCAGTTTATCAAATGTTGAATCACGGCATATCTACTGGTGGATTATTTTTAATTGTCGGGATGATTTACGAGCGTCGTCACACTCGTGAAATATCGGAGTTTGGCGGCATCACCCGTATCATGCCAATTTTTGCTGTAATATTCATGATCGTTACCCTGTCTAGCGTGGCGCTGCCTGGCACAAACGGTTTTGTTGGAGAGTTTCTGATTTTGCTCGGCGTGTATCAAGTTCATAAAGTTTGGGCAATTGTAGCAGGAACCGGCGTGATTTTCGGCGCTGTTTACATGCTATGGATGTTTCAACGTGTAATGTTCGGGCCGATTCGAAACGAAGAAAACAAAAATTTAAAAGATCTTTCGCTGCGCGAAATAATCGTAATGGCACCAATCGTAGTTGCCATTTTCGTTATGGGAGTGTTTCCGAACATTTTCATTTCAAAAATGGACACCTCAATTAAGGCCTTTTTGGCCCAAATCAACGTGTGAGGCCCTATGGAAGAATTTATTAAGCCGCAAAATTTGAGTCTTAGTCCGCAACAGTTATCGGTACTGATGCCCTATCTGGTTGTGATGACGGGCGGACTGATCACGCTTTTACTCGGCGTTTTTCGAAAGGCGGTCAATATGACCGTGCCCGTTGCCGCGTTCTCGGTGCTTACGATGGTGCTTGCGGCCTATTCTTTATTTTTGGTTTGGGGTGAGCCGACTGTATCTCTTTTTAATGACATGATGGTGGTAGACAATTTTTCGAACCTGTTTAATTTAATTTTTATTGTTGCTACCGGTTTAGTCATCGTGGGGTCAAATCAATATTTAGTGCGCGAGGGAATTGAGCATTTTGAGTACTATTCTCTAATGCTTTTTTCCTGTTTAGGCATGATGTTTATGGCCTCAGCAAAAGATCTAATTGTGCTTTTTATCGCGCTCGAAATCATGTCGATTGCAGTGTACGTATTGGTTGGTTTTAAGCGGGCGGACACTCGATCAAACGAAGCAGCCTTAAAATATTTCATATTGGGTGGCCTCGCCTCCGCAATTTTGCTCTACGGAGTAGCGCTTCTTTATGGCGCTACCGGCAGTATGAATATTCAGGCATTGGCTGCAGCCGTTCAGGCTGGAGCCGCAAGTAATCTCTTATTCGTTCTCGGCGCGGCACTCGTAACAGGCGGGTTACTTTTTAAAGTTGCCACTGTACCATTTCACATGTGGATGCCCGATGTTTACCAGGGGGCGCCCACTACAGTCACCGCGTTTATGACAACCGGACTAAAGGCAGCGGCATTTGCGGCGTTTGTACGATTTTTTATGAATCTCGGATATGGCGCAGACTTGTCCAGCACACTCTATAGTGGCCTTTATAAGGTTCTATGGGTCAGCGCGATTGCCACTATGCTGATTGGTAACATAATTGCCTTAACCCAGAAAAACATCAAACGGATGTTGGCATATTCGTCGATTGCGCACACAGGTTACCTTATTGTGGCGATATTGTGTGGTGGGCGTTCCGAATACGGCTATTCGTCGGTATTGGTTTATATGGCAGGTTATGTAGTAATGAATATTGGGGCTTTTGCCGTCGTTGCAATGTTGTCCGAAAAGAACGACCGACACACCAATATCGAAGACTATGCGGGTCTCGGCTTCAAAAAACCTCTGACCGGTCTTGCTATGACCATATTCATGTTTTCGATGGCGGGAGTTCCGCCAACTGTTGGGTTTGCAGGAAAATATTTAATCTTTTTGTCGGCAGTTCAAGCTGGCGAGGTGTTGCTGGCCGTTTTGTCAGTGCTTTGCAGCGCAATTTCAGCCTACTATTACCTGAGAGTGATTGTATTCATGTATATGAAAGATCCTGTGCCGGGTCGGGCTATGAACCATACCCTTGCGCCCGCCTTTGTCATAGGAATATCGGCCGTAATTACAATGCAATTGGGATTGTTTCCCTCGGTTCTTATCGAAGCTGCTAAAAAAGCTGCTATGATGTTCTAGGTGGACACCAGAAAGTATAAAGTCCGATTACGAAGTGGCCGCGTACTGGGTCCCATGGGCCTCGACCGAATTTGTCTTTTTATATTGCGCGACAAAATCACCGGCCTAGAAGAAGCGCGTAGTTACCCAAAGGGTGATTGGAAAGACATTAACAAATTTCCCGAAATTGCGCGCATGCTTCTCGATAAGCTCGAAGGGCGACTCGAAGCGCCAAAAGTGACGGCGCCACCAGAAGAGCTCGATAACGAAATACGAATTGCACCCACGGAAGATCTTCCGGATTCAGTGGAACCACCAGGACCGCCGAAAACCGATGCTTCGTTTCATATTGAAATAAAAACACACACCGCTACGCCAATGGCCGAATCTTCTGTGCCGCGTACCAAGAGTGAAATCGAAGAACGTACGGTTGTAATGACGCCCAACGATGAAAAAACGGTCGTACAGCCACGTAATGAATTAGATGAAAAACAATCGTCGAAAGTTAATCAATTAGTTGAAGTAGAAGCCGTTCCCCAGGAAACTCCGTTTGGGCAATCGGTAGCGAATGAGCCCACCCAAATGATTCAGATAACCCCTACAACGGCGGGCCCCACGACCTATGCAAAAATTGAATTAGAAGGAAAGTCAGAGCAAACCGAAGGACTAAGCCTTCAAGGTCTACTAGCGAACAAGCGCAAGTTATCGTTCATTTTGATTGCTGGATTTTTAGTTCTTTTCATTCTTTTTGCCCCAGCCGAAAAAAAACCGGAAAAACAGATTCCATTTAAAGTTACCATGCCGGCGCCCAAAGAAAAATCCGATCCCCAGAAGAGTTCTCAGCTCTACGTGTCGGCGTTGAAGTTCTACAACGAAGACACGGTAGAAGGTTACAAGAAAGCGGCTGGCATTCTGCTTGAATCAGTTGCCAACGATTCAGACAATGTTAAAGCGTTATGCCTTTTGGCGAGCGCGTATATGCACCTCATTGATGTAGTAGATCGCGATGAGAATTACTTCAACGTCGTGACTCGCTTAATCGAATTGGAGCGGGCAAAAAATGTAAATTTACCCGAAACGGTAGTGGCCGACGTTGAGCTTTACCTTATTCTAGGGAACCCCGATGCGGCCATGAGCCGAATCGTGGAATTTACAAAGAATAGAACGTTTGGCGTAGAAATGTTCTATTATCTCGCCCTTAGTTTTTTTCACAAAGGGATGCATCCGGACGCTCTTAAGTATTTAAACAATATTGATCCGAAAGATTACTTTAGTCCCAGGATTCACTATCTTTATGGCCAAATTTATTATCACTCGCGACAGTTGGAAAATGCTGTCAGTTCGTTAGAATCCGCCATTCAGAAGAGCCCTAAACACATTAAAGCAAGAGTGCTTTTGGCCGACACTTATTTTAAAAAAGATTCCTATGAAAAAGTGGTCGAACACAGCAGTTTTGTTATTCAAAACAAAGCACTAGCTTCAAACGAAGAAGAAGCTCGAAGTTATTACCTAAGAGCTCGAAGCTACATACTTCTGAATAAACTCGTCGAGGCTCATTCCGACCTACAAAAAGCCCACAAACTTTCGCCGGATGATCAAGACATTCTACTCGAGTTTTACACTCTCAAAGCCCGAGTTGGCGAACAAGTGGGTGAAGCCGCAAGTCGTGCGCGAATGTTTAGTCAAATTGCAGTTGGGGAGCGAGCTTTAAGAGAGGGCCGTCTGAAAGACGCGAAAGTAGCGTTCCTTTCCGCGAGAAACATTCAGGGTGACGACCCTACCCCATTACTGCGTCTAGCCGAAGTTTTTAAACGTACCGGTGAAGCTGCCGAAGCAAGAGCAGCCTACGAAAAGGCCGTTAAGTTAGGGTCTTCTAGTCGCATAGATTTCTACCCCAAGTACATTCACGCCTTGGTGGACGCGTATGAATTTGAGGAAGCGCAACGTCAAATTGAAATTTTCAAAGGCCTGCGGCCCCCGACTTATGCGATCGATAAAATTTACGGGGATTTTTATTTGCGCCAAGAAAAATTGCGGGAAGCGCACGGTTACTACAAGCGCGCTTTAAGCGCCACAAATGTAGATTCAGGTGTTTACAACTCTTACGCGAAAATCATGTTTAAGACCGGCAGTTTTCGGGAGGCGGCTTTTTATTATGGTCTTGCCAGACGATTTGATCCATTTAACCCGGACGCTACCATTGGTATCGGTAAATCACTGGCAGAGCTAGAAGGCGTTGAACGGGGGGTGGGTTATTTGTCGAGCGAGCTCGCTACCAATCCCAACAAAGCAGCGCTGTTCAACGGAATAGCCGAAATATATGTGCGAAAAGGTGACTACGAAACCGCAGTTAAGTTCGCCAATAACGCGCTGGCCGTTGATCCAAAGTATGCGCAGTCACTCAAAACAAGAGGCGATGCGTTCGCCGCACAGGAGCGGTACAAAGAAGCACTCGAGGAATATCAACGATACGCCGATGCGGCGCCGCTAGACCCCAATGGCAACATTGAGCGCTACAAAATATTCATGCGACGTCTCAATTTAAAAGACGCAAAAGACGAAATTCAAAAGGTGATTAAAAACTATCCCCGATTCCCGGGCGCCTACTATATGTTGGGCGAACTGTTTCGGGAGGCTCAAAACTGGCAAGGAGCCCTGCAGGCCGCTGATCGAGAGATTCAAAATAACCCATTATTTGCCCCCGCCTATGTTCTCGGCGGGACCGTGTTTAATGCAAATCGGGAATACACCCGGGCACTTGAGTACCTCAACAAAGCCTTACGCGTAGACCCTAGTTACGTGCCGGCGTTGATTCAGGCTGGATTTGCAAATCAAATGTTGAAGACATATGCTGCCGCCAAGTCAATGTACGAGCGAGCTTTGGCGCAAGATCCGGGTAATCCGAAAATTCACAAACACCTAGGTGTTTTGTTGTTTGAGTTGGGCGACCGTGCAAAAGCAGCGGAATACTTAAAAAATTATATCGATTTATTTCCAGACGCCCCCGACCGTGCAGAGGTCGAGCGGAAGCTTCAGGGATTGTAGTATCGGGAGTCTCAGATGTTAGATGCCAGGTATTTTGGTGAAAAAATAGAAGATCTAGAAAAGGCCTTGGCGAAGCGCCACGCAGATCGCTCGTTGGTAGAACAAATTAAAACCAAAGCCGAAAGTCGGAAAAAAGCTATTTCAGAAGTCGAGCGACTTAAGGCCTATCGAAATCAAGCATCGCAAGAAATAGCTGCAGCAAAAAAATCCGGACAGAATGTCGACGCGAAGTTGGCCGAAATGAAGGGTGTAGCAGACCAGATCAAGGTTCTTGATTCTCAAGCTGCACAAATAGACGAAGATTTTAAGTCGTTGGCATTAGTTATGCCGAACATTCCCCACGCAAGCGTGCCAACCGGAAAGACCGCGGAAGATAATGTAAAAGCTCGCGAGTGGGGATCCCCTAAGAAATTTAATTTTCAGCCGAAAGATCATACGGACTTGGGTTCGGCACTCGGCATTTTAGACTTCGACCGAGCGGCGAAAATTACTGGCGCGAGATTCGCGTTACTAAAGGGAATCGGAGCAAAACTCGAACGAGCGCTTATGAATTTTATGCTCGACATTCATGTAAATGAACACGGTTACACTGAAACGTGGACGCCGCTGATGGTAAATCGCCAGGCCCTGGTGGGCACTGGTCAATTGCCAAAGTTTGAACAAGATCTTTTTAAAATCGAAGGGCAGGATTATTTTTTAATTCCCACCGCGGAAGTTCCAGTAACTAATATCTTTCGAGACGAAATATTAGACGGCAAAGATTTGCCACTTAAATTTACTGCATACACCCCTTGTTTTCGTAGTGAGGCCGGATCGTATGGAAAAGATACCCGCGGCCTTATTCGACAACATCAATTCGATAAAGTAGAAATCGTAAAATTTACTCACCCCGATACTAGCTACGACGAACACGAAAAGCTCGTGCGCGACGCGGAAGTCATTTTGCAAAGACTTGAATTACCCTATCGCGTAATGACGTTGTGCGGGGGAGATCTCGGCTTCGGCGCGGCGAAGTGCTACGATCTCGAGGTGTGGGTTCCGAGTCAGAACGCTTATCGCGAAATATCATCGTGTAGTAATTTTGAAGACTTTCAAGCCCGGCGCGCCAATATTCGTTTTCGAGAGACACCGACCGATAAACCGCGCTTTGTGCATACGTTAAACGGTTCCGGTTTAGCTATCGGCCGCACGTGGCTGGCGATTTTAGAAAACTATCAACAAGAAGATGGCTCGATCATTGTGCCTAAGGCCCTCCAGTCGTACGTTGGAACTAATGTCTTGAAATCCTAAGCGCCCGGGGTTAAGGCACTGATTTCATAAAGTAAACGGAGAGGTGGGTGAGTGGTTGACGAGTGTTCCGCAAAGCGGAACCTTGTAATCGAGGCGAGCGGGACGCGAGCCCTACCCCTCGAAGCTGCGGAGTCGTAGGATGCGACGGAGCGAAACCGCCGTTGAAGTTTGAATTGTTCTTTAAGAGTTGAATAGTCAGTAAACGGAGAGGTGGGTGAGTGGTTGAAACCGCACGCCTCGAAAGCGTGTTTGCCTTAACGGGTAACGTGGGTTCGAATCCCACCCTCTCCGCCATATCCGCCGCAGGCGGTAGGGCGGTATCTAATATAAAAATTACGAAGAAATTTTTCACCCTTGGGTGGGAAGAGAAGCGCCGGAGCGAGCGGGTGCCCACGTCAGTGGGCAGCGAGTGAGGCGGGCCTGTCTGCTTAAGCGCGAATAGCGCGAAGACAGATAGGCGAATCCCACCCTCTCCGCCATATCCCAACTGACAAGCCTCAAAAAACCTCAAAGTATTTTTATGTCAGCCCTCGAACTTGATTTACAATCTTAGGATGCAGCTTAAAAAATCCAAACTCTTCGCAGTAGGGTTATTCCTTGTCTACTTTGTCCTTAGAATATTATTTGACGATCGATGGCGCGAAATATCGCCGTACTACTCTTATCTATTTGAGGCCGGAATTATTGGTGCGGCTATTTTCGTGTACCAAAAAAGAACCGCGTTCAAATGGCCGAACCTGCAGAATCTAGTCACGTTTGGTTGCGTCGCACTTGTCGCAGGATTTGGGGCCCACGATACGGCAGGGGTATTTGGAATATTAATCCCATTTAACCTTGAAGGCTTTGAAACGCTGTTTCTGTTATTAATACTAGCGCCAGTGCTTGAAGAACTTTTGTTTCGATTTGCGCTTTGGGAGCCGCTCGAATTGTTTACGAAGAGTGGTGTTGTAATCGTAGCGCTGACCACCTTGTTTTTTGTGAGTGGTCACCTGATGTCCTATTCCTACGTTCCAGACGAATTCAAGTCCTTTATTGTTTATCAAGCAATGTACGTGATTCTTCTCGGAATCGGCGCGGGCTTCGCGCGTCTAAAATACGGAATGCCAACAGCAATTCTAGTGCACTTCTTTTTTAATCTAGGATTTTTCGTGAGCGCAAAAATGTAACAATTTTACTGTTCAAACTCGTGTTCGGTCACCAGTCCGGTTTTGCGTTTAGTTTCTCTGCGCAACTGGCGATCGAGCAGGTTCACCAATTGGTCGTAATGTGACCACGGTTCGATTTCCGTTTCGATTTCATTCAGCACAGAATAATAAAGTTTAGGATTCGAAGAACAGCGCGCAGCCACACTCATGGCGCCGAAAAAAGAAGTGTTTAGTAAAAGAGTTAACCAGTGGTCTAGGAGTTCGTCGTTGCGTCTCACACTCTCCATGGTATCTGCGCAACTGTCGAGCAATGCTTTATAACCTTTTTTGAAGCGAATGACGGCCGCTTCGCCCTGAATCTCAAGCAGCGAAGGTGGGTTTAATTTCCCGACAAGCTCCGAAATGACCTCAATCGACCATTCAGAACCAAAGGGATAAAGCCCCTCTTCGTTTAAGTGTTCGGCAAACAAATCGAGCGCCTGTGGAGACGAGAAAATGTTTTGGTAATTGTTCAGCACGTCGTTTGAGCTGAGCTGATTTTCACCGCCGCCCATTTCCGAGCGTAAGGCTAAGTTGCGCACAACTTCGGTACTAATATAATGCACGCCAGCTACAAAAGCGTAAGTCACTGCGCGTAGCGCTTCTTTTTTTCGTCTAAAACTTGCCATAAGTGCGTGGATGACTAACACAGCGATAGCCAGCGCGTCCAGAAAATGGTAAAGTAACTCGGTCCGGTATATTGGGCCCACACTTTACGAATGTTACGAATATCATCAAAAAAGTTAGCCACTTACCTTGGCCCCGCCATATGGATGATCGGGGCCGCCGTTTTATTTTCGATCATGGGAGCGTTCGTTAAGGCTTCCCGTGACGTGCCTATCTGGGAAGTCGCGTTTTTTCGGGCCTTTATTAACGTGCTTTATTTTTTACCGTGGGCCCTCACCCACCCGGTCTGGCCGGAATTCAAAAAAGAACCATTTTATTTACTACTTCGTGGCTTTGCCGGCTTTGCTAGCGTTGTGATGTACTTTTACGCCATTCAGCACATCTCACTCGCCGACGGTACTATGCTCAACCATGCCTCCCCGGTTTTGGTTTTAGTGTTGTCCTGGTGGTTCTTGGGCGAAAGACTTTCAAAAAAAGCGCTGTTTTATGTGGTGTTGGCTTTTTTAGGCGTGCTCCTGGTCCTAAAACCGGGGTTTCGCATAAATAACTTGGCGGGATTCCTGGGGGTCTGTAGTGCCTTTACGGCAGCAATAGCCTACGTTGCCGTGAAAAAGGCCACTCGAAAAGTTAGCCCCGAGTACATAGTGTTCACCTTCGCGGTCGTGGGTACATTGGCCAGTGCGATACCCGCGTATAGGTCCTTTATTATGCCCACCGCGCTCCAGGGGGTGTACCTGTTGGGAGTAGGGATTTTTGCAACGCTTGCTCAAATTGCGATGACACGGGGGTATTCGCTACTCCCGGCATCGGTGGCAGCACCGATGCTGCTCATTACTGTGGTATTTTCAACACTTTGGGGATGGTTATTTTGGGGCGAACTGCCCGACGCTCTAAGTGCTCTGGGAGCGGTCTGTGTGGCGGTGGGCCTCACGCTTGCCTATCGTCATCGCACACGCTAGAACTGGAAATTCTCTATGGATTACAAATCAACGCTCAATTTACCACAAACCGAATTTCCCATGAAGGCTAGCCTCCCGCAGCGCGAGCCCGAACGCGTGGCGCACTGGGAAAGCCAAGCGACCTATAAAAAAATGATCGCCCACACGCGGTCAAAGCCCCTTTTCACGCTTCACGATGGCCCACCGTACGCCAATGGCAACATTCACTTGGGGCATACGCTCAATAAAGTTTTAAAAGACATCGTCATCAAATACCAAAACATGGCGGGCAAACACGCAGAGTTTATTCCGGGGTGGGACTGCCACGGGTTGCCGATCGAATTAGGGGTGGAAAAACAGCTTCGCGATAAGAAGATAGATAAGACTACTCTCTCACGCGTCAAGATTCGCGATCTCTGCAAAGAGTACGCACTCACCTACGTTGAGAAACAAAAAGAACAGTTCAAGCGACTTGGAATATTGTCCGACTGGGACGCGCCATACCTTACACTGGCCGACGACTACGTGGCCAACATTGTGCGGGAACTTGGGCGCATATCAAACGCCGGCAACTTGTATAAAGGAAACAAACCGGTGTATTGGTGCGCCTCTTGCGCCACCGCACTGGCCGAAGCTGAAATCGAATATCACGATCATACGAGCCCGTCTGTCTACGTGAAGTTTTTTCTACAGGCCACTTCTATCGAAAAGTGTTCGGCCATTGCGAAGCTAGTCAATGGCAAGCCGGTAGCCGCAGTTATTTGGACCACGACGCCTTGGACACTTCCGGCAAATCTAGGTATTTCAGCGCACCCAGATTTCGAATACGCATTAATAGACGTAGGAAATGAAGTCTGGATTATCGCCGAGGGATTGCGGGAAAAGTTTTTAACTGAAATCGAAAGAACCGAACCTGCAAAAGTTCTCGGAAAAATTAATGGTCGCCAATTAGAAAACTTGAAAGCCGATCATCCCTTTATGAAACGTAGTTCGCTTTTGATGGTAGGCGAACACGTTACGCTTGAAGCCGGTACTGGTCTCGTTCACACCGCGCCGGGACATGGTGTTGACGATTACAAGATTGGTTTGCGTTATGGACTAGAAGTCTTGGCTCCCGTCGATGCAAAGGGGGCCTACACTGCGGAAGTGCCAGACTATCAAGGAAAGAAAGTTTGGGAGTCAAACCCACTCATCATTGATCGGCTGAATTCGAGTGGTCATCTCATTCATCAAAAAAAAATAAAACACTCTTATCCGCATTGCTGGCGCTGTAGCAATCCGGTGTTATTTCGAGCGACCCCGCAGTGGTTCATTGGAATGGAGCGCACGAAACTTCGTGAGCGGGCGGTGCAAGAAATTCACAAGACAGAGTGGATTCCAGCGTGGGGCATAAATAGAATTTTGGGAATGGTCGAAGGGCGCCCAGACTGGTGTGTGTCTCGACAACGCGTTTGGGGCGTGCCGATCACCGTATTTTACTGTGAAAGCTGCGAAGATTCCGTACACAGTAAAGAGAGCTTTGATTTTGTTGCCGACGTCATTGATAAAAATGGTCCTAACGCCTGGTATGAATGGCCAGTAGAGAAGCTCTTAAAACCAGGAACTCGCTGCCAGTGTGGCAACTCCGACGCCGCCAAGTTTCGGAAAGAAACCGACATTCTCGATGTTTGGTTCGACTCGGGTGTAAGTCATGCCGCCGTACTCGCAGCTCCAAAAAATAAATCGAAGGTAGAATGGCCCGCCGATCTATACCTTGAAGGCAGTGACCAACATCGCGGTTGGTTTCAAACCTCGCTCCTTACGGCGGTCGAAGCACGAGGCGCGGCCCCATTTAAGCGCGTATTAACTCATGGATTCGTAAACGATCGTGAAGGAAAGAAAATGTCGAAATCCAAGGGCAATGTAGTTGACCCGCTGGATTTTGTGTCAAAAAACGGAGCCGAAATTTTGCGGCTTTGGGTCGTGACTGAAGACTATCGCAATGACATTAATTTTTCGTCGGAGACAATCGATCGCATTTCGGAATCGTACCGAAAAATTAGAAACACCTTTCGGTATATTTTAGGAAACATCAATGATTTCGAATCGAGTATGCTTCCGAAGTCTGAGTCGGATTATTGTGATCTCGATCAGTGGGCGCTTGCACGCACCGAAAAATTTTTGGCGCGCGTAAAGGCCGCGTATGATTCATACGAATTTCACCAGGCCTACCATGCACTGGTAAATTTTTGCGCAACGGATCTGAGCGCGCTGTATTTTGATATTTTGAAAGATCGCCTGTACACGTCTGCAAAAAATTCGAAAGAACGCCGTTCGTCTCAATCGGCGCTTTATCGTATCGGGTTGGCTCTGGCTTCGAGTTTGGCGCCAATTTTGTCGTTTACCTCTGAAGAAGTGTGGGGGTATCTCAAGCAGACGGGGTCGGTATTCGAGTCTGATTTTCCAGTGTGGTCTGCTAGTTCGGAGCGCGAAAACATAGCCATGCGTGTCGAAAAGGCCCTCGAGCTTCGTGAGCCCATTAATAAAAAGTTAGAGAGTTTAAGAGCCGCCAAAGAAATTGGGCACTCTCTTGAGGCCTCTGTCGAAGTGAAGGCGCCGGATACTGTAGTTGCCCAAGTTGAACAAGTGCGCGAGGACCTTGCTCGAATGTTTATTGTGTCAAAAATTATTTTAAAACCTGGAAACTCCGAGGGAGTGGAGGTTTTAGCGAAAAAGGCTGACGGCGAAAAGTGCGCACGATGTTGGACGTATTCCCAGCACGTTGGCACGGACTCGAATCACCCACAACTTTGTGATCGATGTACAACGGCGGTGAAGGCATGAAACTCAAATATCTCATTCTACTCGCGGTGAGTGGAACCATTATTTCAATTGATCAATTGACCAAGCAGATTGTTGTTCAGCGGTTTTTATTAGGCGAAAGCGTCGAAGTGATTTCGGGATTTTTTAATTTGACCTATGTACACAACCCGGGTGCGGCATTCGGATTCCTCGCTCAGGCGCACTCTGGTTTTAGAGTTCCGTTTTTTATCGTTGTTCCGATGATTGCTCTAGCGATTATCGGATTTATTTTCAGAAAAGTGGACGATCGAGATCTTAAGTTGTCTGGCGCACTTTCGTTGGTAATTGGCGGCGCGGTCGGAAATTTAATAGATCGAGTCGCCTACAACTATGTAATCGATTTTTTAGATTTTCATTGGAATTATGCGATTCATTTTCCGGCTTTCAACGTTGCAGATATTGCCATAACGGTTGGAGTGGCCATCTTGATTATAGATATTTTCCAAAAGGAAAGCGCGCAGGCAAAAAATGTATCCAACGCTGCTTGAGGTCGCAGGCTTTCCAATTCACACCTACGGCGTATTAATCGCAATTGGATTCGTATTGTGTGTTTTTGTCGCAAAGCGCGAGGCACAGCGAACAGGTCTTCAAGCTGAAAAAATCGTAGACGCGGGTTTCTGGTCGCTTTTTGTTGGCATGATTGGGGCGCGATTACTCTATGTGATTACGCGCTGGGATTATTTTCGTCTTGTGCCTTTGGAGTCATTTTACGTCTGGGAGGGTGGACTTGTTTTCTACGGCGGTCCACTTTTTGTTATTCCATTTTTCTTTTGGTACGCTCGTCGCCACCAAATTCCGATTTTCAAACTCATGGACATAGGGGCTATTTCTTTGCCCCTCGCCCACGCTTTTGGGCGGCTCGGTTGTTTGTCCACTGGGTGTTGTTATGGACGTCCCACTAATAGCACCTGGGGAATTAAGCTGCATTCAGAACTTGTAGAGCCTTATCTTAGAGGGGTCAATTTGCATCCCACCCAACTCTACGAATCTGCTGCGTTGTTTTGTTTGACCGCGATTCTGTTCGTGCAGCATCGTAAAAAATCTTTTGACGGCCAAACAGCCTCTCTTTACCTAATTATTTATCCGGTGATTCGATTTATTGTAGAAACCTTTCGCGGAGACACGGTGCGGGGTTTTGTTTTTGGCGGTGCACTATCAACGTCGCAGTTTATTTCGATTTGGATTCTGTTCAGCGGAATATTGTCGTACGTTTATTTTCGGTCACGATCTCTAAAAAAAGCGGTCGCGTGATGCGTTGGGTTTTAGTCGCGTGCTTGCTGTTTTACTCCACGGTCTCCTCTGCTTCAGAAAATTTTTCGCGTATCGTGGTGCTCATGCCACATTTAGCGGAATCTCTTTTTAACTTCGGAATACTGGAAGAAATCGTTGGGGTTCCCGAGTTCACCACGGTGCCGGAATCTCAGAAAAAACGAATCAAATTTATTGGACCCTATCATCGAATTTCCATTGAAAGCGTATTGGCGCTCAGGCCAACCATTGTGTTGGCAAGCAAAGACGGAAATTTATTAAGCAACGTCGACGAATTAACAGCCCTAGGAATTAATGTTAAAACATTTGACCCCCGAACCCTTGGAGGGGTGGTCGCTACATTAGTATCTTTGCGCGAAATCGCCGATCAAGTGCGGCCCAAACTAAAGCTTCAAAATGAACGAAAATTATTAGATTTTAAGAAGCAATTAACTAAACTGCGCGGCTCATTACCTAACGCCCGAGTTTTTGTTCAAATTGGATTTGATCCGTTGGTGACGGTGTCCGATCGGAGTTTTCTCGGAGAGTTCATTCATCATTTAGGACTTGAAAATATTTATGCAAAGGAACTCGCTGCATATCCGCGGCCCGCAATTGAAGACGTTGTGTCTCGCCGGCCGGATATTATTTTGATCGTCAATCTAACGAATTCAGCTCAAGTCGGTGAAAAAAATCGCGCCGTATGGGCGAAGTTTAGATCTCTTCCAGGGGTAAGCAACGATCGAGTAATAATGTTAGCTGGTGATCGCATTGTAAAACCCGGGTTCGAAATGCTTCAGGGCGCAGGGGATCTGGTTACACAGTTAAAGAGGAATAATGGCAAATAGCGCCAAAATTATTGGGGTCCTGCTTTTGGCGTTGCTCGCCTTTGTCGTCGCAGTCTTGGTCGGGCCAGCCGAAATGACGTCTGAAATATTTTGGCAATTGCGGTTGCCGCGTGCGATCGGCGTGGCCAGCGTTGGCGCGGGACTCGCGGTAGCGGGCGTGCTCGTTCAGTCGAGTTTCGGGAACCCTTTGGCAGACCCGTTTACTGTCGGTATCGCCTCCGCCGCCGCTCTTGGAGCAGTAGTAGGCGCGGTGGTTTTTCGCGGAAGTTTTCTGGGTTTTGGACCCGGAGCAATGGCATTTGTATTTGCCTTAGGGTTTTCCTTCGTTATGACGGCATGGATGCGGCGTGGTATTCGTAGCGCCGCCGACATATTATTAGTGGGAGTCGTGTGTGGATTTTTCTTTACCGCATGTGCCACCTTAATTCTCTCGCTCTCGGAACCTCATGCTTTGGCTCATTCTCTTAGTTGGCTTATGGGTTCGGCCACTTACATAGAATTACCGTGGGCACTTGGTGTTGCTGCAATAACGACCGTCGTCACTTTAGTGGCGTGGCTTCAGTGGCGCGCGATGGATTTAGTAACAGTCAACGAACTCACGGCTCGCAGCATGGGGGTAGATGTAAAAAAATTGCGACTCCTACTGTATGTTTGTGTGGCTGTGATCGTCGCTATTAGTGTGGGAGTCGCTGGCGTGATCGGTTTCGTAGGTCTTGTCGTGCCTCATGCTCTTAGGCGCCTTGGTGTGCGAAGTACTGTAACCTTAATTCCAGCCGCTTTTTTTTCGGGCGCCGCGTTAGTCTTAAGCGCAGACGCTTTGGCTCGGACGATTATAGCGCCGACAGAAGTGCCGGTCGGGGTAATTTTGGCTATTATTGGTGCTCCAGTGTTTTTATGGTTGGCGCGGAGGTCGTTGTAAAATGAGCATCGACTTTTCTAATTTCAGTTTTACTTACGCCGGCGGTTCCAAGGCGGCCATACAAGATATTTGTCATGAATTTGAGTCGGGTTCTTATTGGTGTGTCGCCGGAGCTAACGGGTCCGGTAAGTCGACTCTCCTTAAATCAGTCTGCGGAATTTTAGACGGTACGGTTGGTAAGGGTACAGTCAAAATCGAAGGGCGAGAAATTCGCTCGATCGATCGAGTTAATTTGGCGAGAACAGTCGCTTACGTTCCGGGTGGAGCGGGAATACAATTTCCTATTACTGCGCGCGAACTTATTGCGCAGGGACGCTTTCCCTATAAGCAGCGGCTATCTATTGGTTTGAGTGAAGAAGACGAAACAAAAATTCAGTCTATTGTGGCGTTGTTGGGTTTAGAAAAAAATCAGAATCGCTTGGTGTCACAGCTATCTTGGGGAGAGTCTGCCCTGGTGATGTTGGGCCGTGCATTGGCTCAGGAAACTAAATGGCTCGTTCTCGACGAAGCAGTTTCTAGTTTAGACCTCGGAGTGCAACGAAGAGTTTTTTCAGTACTCGAAAAAATGCATCGCGATCGAAAAGTTGGAATATTATTTGTAGGCCACGACCTTAATCTTGCTGCGGAATTTATTCCAAAACTGCTTTGGCTTCATGAGGGAAAAATAATCAAAAGCGGACCTTTTAACGAAGTTTTGAGCGACGATTTACTCAGTTACGTTTATGGCAAAGATGCGGGCCTTAGCGTGGGCCAGAACCCGAAAAACGGTAAGCCAAAAATTTTCTTTTCGTAAACTCACGTCGGGGACGATTTACATGTAAATGTCCATCGTAACAGCGTGGTCAAAGGAACGAACAGCGTCTTCACGCTTCGATTGATAACCGTAACTCAGTCCGAGTTTTGGACCAACCCAGCCACCGCCAGCGCTCCAACCCTTTTCCCGATATCCGAAAAGGCCGCCGCGGGCATAAAAACTTCCGCCCATCGCGATTTCCGCGCCGCCACTGTAGACCGGGTAAGCGCCCCGATCATGCCAAAATTTTTCAACCAAATCGCCGTAGAGTAACAAAATCTTACTTACGTTGACCTTTACTCCACCACCATAGGTTCTGGGGCCAGTAAGCACTTCATCGGAAGCGCGGTGAATTAAGTTATCGGCTACCAAACCTATTTGAATTGGTGTTGCGATTACGGTTTCCGGAATGGCGAATGAAACCGAAGCGCCACCGTCGACGCCGCTAATGGCACGTCCCGTCGCGGCCAGTCGATTGTCGCGAGTTGAATAGCGCTTGCCGCCCAATCCAATACCCATGAACGGGAGCACTCGCTTAGCCACAGCCACGTGTACAAAGTCCGCGTCATGACGTCGGGTAAAAGAAAGACCGGCGCTCGCGTATTGGTTCTTTCCATCGATAACCGACACATTAAATGTTTGATTTGTATTGTCAGGTGTTCCGGCTCCCGTTGGGGAATTGATCCAGTTAAATGTGCCAGAAAGTGAGGCCACTTGTTGAAACGCGAGCATGCTTGGGTTCAACGTCACCGTATCATTCAACATTGCACCGCCTCTGCCGCTCTGCGAAAGGCTCAACGTTCTTGACGACTGAAAATCCAGCGCCAGTGTACTTAAAGGAGTTGTCGCTAATACTAGACTTATTAACTTTAGAATGCGGGGCATTGAATTTTGCATGGCTTTACTTCCTTATTTCCCTAGCATATAGGAGTCCAACTTATGACGAAAGCAAAACTTGAATATTTTCGTAAGATTTTGACCAAGTGGCTCGAAGAGCTCCGGAAAGATATGCAGCAAACCGTTAGTCAGATCTCTCATGACGACGAAGTCTATGCCGATTGGACAGACGTAGCAAGTGTCGAAACCGACAAGACCATGCAGCTTAAAATTCGGGATCGCGAACGCGTTTTAATGTCGAAAATCGAAGAAGCCCTTCGTCGAATTGACGATGGGACCTACGGTGAATGCGAGCGTTGTGATGAACCCATTTCCGAGCCGCGCTTGAAAGCGAGACCGGTTACGACTCTTTGCATTGACTGCAAATCAGAAATCGAAGGTACTGAGCACCGCTATCGTGCTTCGTATAGCTAAACTGATTTAATAGCCCTATACTCTAAACATCATGCGTGTACGTAAAGCGGTTATTCCCGTTGCTGGGTTAGGGACCAGGTTTCTGCCTGCCACGAAAGCCATTCCCAAAGAAATGATCCCGATCATCGACAAACCGATGATCCAATACATTGTTGAAGAGTGCGTCGGCGCCGGCATTGAAGAGATCATTTTTGTTACTGCTCGTGGTAAAGATGCAATTCTAGATCATTTCGATATTAGCTTTGAGCTCGAAACCACATTACGGGCCAAGGGTAAGGCCGATCTTTTAAAGATATGCACTGAAGTGTCGCAGATGGTTACAGTAACAGCGGTGCGTCAAAAAGAGGCGCTCGGGCTTGGGCATGCAGTTCTTACGGCCAAGAGCGCCGTAGGTAACGAACCGTTTGCTGTATTACTTGGCGACGATTTGGTCGTCTCCAAGGTGCCTTGTATTCGCCAGCTCATCAGCGTGTTCGAAAAACGAGAGCAGCCCGTAATCGGAGTAATGCAGGTTCCGCGCGAAGAAACTGGGAAGTACGGTATTATTGGCGGCAAAGAAATTGCGGGTTCGGGCGGGAAGCTCATTCAGGTTAAGACCATGGTTGAAAAGCCGAAACCTGCGAGTGCGCCTTCGAACCTCGCGTGTCCCGGGCGTTATGTACTCACGCCGAAAATTTTTGAATTACTCGAAAAAACTAAGCCCGGCGCAGGTGGAGAAATTCAACTGACTGACGCACTCGCGAAATTGCCCGATAACGGGGGCTTATTAGCCTGTATTTTTGACGGACGTCGCTATGACACGGGCGATAAATTGGGTTACATTGAGGCGACGATCGCGTTTGCACTGCAGCGCCCGGAATTCAAAAAGTCAGTACGTGAGCTTTTGACTCGATATTCTCAATAGGACAATAAAAGATGAAACAGGATTTTCGTCGACGATCACTCAAAAAACTTTGGTGGTTACCCATTTTGGCTACGGCGAATTTCGTTGGGAGTTCGGCACAGGCCTATGTGGACCCTAGTTTTCACATTATTCGCCAGGTTGCCCGTAAACACTCAGCTATTGATGAGCTGCGCACGCGCAGTCGTCTGACGTTTTACAACAGGTCCGGCGAAGTGGTTCGCACCTTTACGGAAATCGTGGGTTTTGACAATTTATCTAAGGTCGCCGTTCGCATCGTAGACGCTGAGGGGGTTGAAGTCTCATTCAAATCTCGCACCCATCTGGCAACCGATAAAACTCGCCCCCTGCTTTACGATCTTCTTTACGTGCGCGATTCAGAAATATTGTTTGAGCGGTTGCAGTCCCTGGGTCTTCCGTTAAAGTCCGAAACCGATCTCTATTCGGAAAAAGAAGGGATACTGCCGTACAAACCCGAGACATTTGTAAATCTTAAGCAGTTCGAAGGACAAGCCCTGTTAGTGATTGGTGAATTTTCAGACCGTACCCCACAGCTTTGGGTTACCAAACCGGAACGTCAAAGTACTTCGAGTGCCGCAGTCGAAGGCTATCAAGTGGCACGTGCCGTATTTTTTACGTCTTTCGACGGTCCCAGTGGCGATACATTGGAATTTCGTTTTCGAAACCGAAAAGAATATCGTGGGGTAGAATCTAAAACGTTTTTTTACCCCACCCGGATTGAAATTATAAAAGACGGTTATCTCTGGTCGACGATCGACATTCTTGAGTTGCGATCGGGAGCTGGAGCTTCGAACCTCGACACCGCCCATGTGAAAGCGGCTGATTCAAACGCCGACTCGAGAGAATTGTTAGAGCCGTACTTAAAATGGATTCGATAAAATATGCTGAAGTTGTGGTGCCGAAGCCTTTGCCGGGGCCCCTAACCTATCGCATACCCGTCAGCCTAGCTGGAACCATTCAGCCCGGCTCTTATGTGAAAGTCCCCTTTCGGTCGAGTCTGGCCGACGGTTTTGTGGTTGCAGTTTCGAGCGGCACTCACTGCGACGAAAAAATTAAAATTAAAGACATTTCGGAACAACCATTTTTTGATTTGTTGTTTAGCGACGAGGATCAAAAATTTTTTAAATGGGTTTCAGATTACTATCAGTTGCCTATTGGCGAGGTATTTCACAGCGCGTTTCCAAAGAGTATCTTCAAAATTCCGAAAAAAGAAAAAAAAACACCAGAAGTGAGTTCGTCCGCGAGTGGGGCACCATATAATTCACGATCAGCTATCGAACCCACTACGGAACAAATTAACGCGATTAACGAAATTGTATCTGCGGTTTCAAGCGCGGAATTTCGCTCTTTCCTGCTTTTTGGGGTAACGGGTTCTGGAAAAACAGAAGTCTACTTAGCGTCAGCAGCGCGTGCCTTGGAAATCGGAAAGTCGGCGTTAATTTTGGTTCCGGAAATTGCACTGACACCACAATTAACAAGTCGCTTCGAGAGTCGTTTTGGTGCGCAGGTTGCCGTTTTACATTCGGGACTCACTGAAAAAGAGCGCCGCGAACAGTGGTGGTCCATTCGCCGAGGGGAAAAAAAGGTAGTGGTTGGTGCCCGATCGGCGTTGTTTGCGCCGCTGAACGACCTTGGTTTGATCGTAGTGGACGAAGAACATGAGCCGTCTTTTAAACAAGAAGATCGCCTGCGTTATAACGCCAGAGATTTAGCCTTGGTACGAGGAAAAATTGCCTCAGCGGCGGTAGTTCTCGGTTCCGCGACACCCTCCTTGGAAACGTTTTTTGCAGCTCAAAACGGGCGCCATCGATTACTGGAGCTAAAAATCAGACCGAATCAACGCCCAATGCCGTCCATTGAAATTATTGATATGAAGGGAATCGACGGTCATTTCAGTGATCCAATGCGAAACGGTATCGAGCAAGCGTTAAAAAATGGCAATCAATGTATGGTTTTTGTTAATCGCAAAGGTTTTGCCCATTTTTTATTGTGTACTGAATGTGGCGAAGTACCAAAGTGTCTAAACTGTAGCGTGTCACTCACTTACTATCGCGCCTCGAGCACTCTTCGTTGTCATTACTGTGACTTTCAGATTCCTTCCCATTCCGCCTGTAAATCCTGTAATTCGATTAGTCTTAAACAAGTGGGGTTCGGAACTGAGGCGATTGAAAACGAATTGAAAGTTATATTTCCTGCGGCCAGCATACGCAGGCTGGACGCCGAAACAGTCGATACAAAAAAGAAATTAGATGAAGTCTTGAACGATTTTCGCTCCGGTCAGATAGATATTTTGGTCGGCACCCAAATGTTGGCTAAGGGACATGATTTCCCAAATGTTACTTTTGTTGGGATCGTATTGGCCGACACGGCGTTACATTTGCCAGATTTTCGTGCATCGGAAAGAACATTTCAACTTGTTACCCAAGTGGCGGGTCGTTGTGGGCGTTCCGATAAACCGGGTACCGTGGTTTTGCAGACGTTTGTGCCCGATCATTATACTATTATTAATGCCGCTAAACAGAGTTATCGAGAGTTTTATGAAACGGAACTCGCCATTCGTCGCGACTTTTCATACCCGCCATTTAGCAAAATGGCGCAAATCGAATTTCGTCACCTTAAAGAGAATGTCGCGCGAGATCAGGCATTCATGGCTGAGGCCTTACTGCGAAATGCTGGCGCTGATTCAATGGGCGTAGAATGTTTAGGGCCTGCTGCCGCTTCGATCGCCCGCATTGCGAATCAATATCGCTGGCAGTTGTTGCTGAAAGCGGCAAAATCTTCCGCCCTGAACGGTGCGATCAAAACCCTTCGCAAGGCTGGAGTGAGATTTATTGATGTCGATCCTGTAAGCACCCTATAATGGTTGAATGGGTAAGATTGAGTTCTCTTCAGAACGCGGTAAGTGTCCTGCCTGTCGAACTGAAAATGTAATTTTGAAAGAAGTTAGTGGAATTCACGTTTGCGAAAAATGCGCATCCAAACGATTTTCTACGTCGGTAAGAAAAAGAATCGAAGAAGCCTACAATCGTCAGATGGACGCCAAGCGACGCGAAGCGTGGATGCAACGCATGGTGGTCGCAAAACGCGGGGTAAAGTATTACGAAGAAGGAAAGTTGCTTGAGTCGTTAAAGTGCTTTCGTGATTACATAACGATTCTCGAATCACGGTATCGAGTACCCCCGGGCGGATTGCACCCCTCTCTATTTGACGTTAAGAAAGATGCCGGCGAACTGTTGCTGATAGCCGGTGTTTATTGGGATATGGTCAAGGCATACGACCATATCAAAGGTCACACCGGTGAAATGCGCGGGGCTTTGAATAAATTTTTGGAATTTTCGATAGATCGCCCCCACGTAATATTAGCCTCGGAGACCATTCGAAAATACGTAGCTTCCGGATCCGCAGTACACGTAAATGATTTCAAGAGAGCTCATGAACAATTGCGAAGTAATCTTTCAAAGTGTTTTATCGCCACGGCAGTTTATGGACCCAAGTCCGACGAAGTGGCTGCTTTACGTGCGTTTCGTGATCATTTTCTAAACAAGAATCTTATCGGAAGAAGTGTTGTCGGTTTTTATTACGCAATTTCACCGCCGCTTGCTCGGTTGGCGGTGCGGCAGCCCCGCATTGCCGACGCCATTCGGCCCTTTTTAAATCTCATCGTGAGAAGCACTAAAAGAGCGAGCCGTCTCAGTACAGATAGGTAATTTTCGCAGCCGCGGGAGCTCTGGTGGTTCTGCCCAAACCCACGCTATCTACGAGGCACTATTTTCCCTTAAACATTTCTAAAAGAAGTTTTAATGGTCGAGCGAATGTACCGATATCCTTAGAAGAGCGATGTAAAGCTTCAATATTTGAATGAAAACTGAAAAAAATTTGAAAGACCAAAAATCGCAATTAGACCAGCTGATTACAATTCTAATGAGTTGTTTTGCAGAACTTGGTGTACGCCCAAATTCGCTTTTTATTGAAGACACTGCCGTTATGATATACGACGCAATGTCGACTCGTACCCGATTGTATCATCGACTCGAACATTGTCTTTCTACTCCACCTAACGTCGACGCGTTGGGAATATTGGCGTATCTTTTTCACGATGTCATTTATTGGCAGGTAGACCGAGCTAGAAGTAGCAAACTACGACAAGGTATTGCACCGCTTGAACTCGATGACCACGGAACCGTTACGCTCACCGGTGAATGTGGAGAGTTAGGCACCGCTAAAATAAGTGAACGCAACACGCTCGCCCGACTGGTATTCGGATTCAATGAACCAGTTGAACTCGACTTTTCACATGGTATGAACGAGTTTCTCAGCGCGTGTGTAGCCGAAAACACCTTTAAGGGCCTGCTGGATACCTGGCAGATTGTACAAATTCTCTGCTGTATTGAAGCCACGATTCCATTTCGTCCGGCACTCGATGGGAAAACCGCAATCGAAAAGCTCGCGGCCAGATTGAAAAAAATTAATATTGGTTATGCGTTTGGTAAAACGGAAGAAGAGCAAAAACAGGCTATTCGACGTGCAATCGACGTGGCAAACCACGATGTGGGGAACTTCGCGTATGCCACTACGAGTACGTTTTTAAAAAACACCTGGGATTTAACCTGGGAAAACAACCCCGCACTTCAGCGTGACACCTACTCTATCAAGCAATACCGGAGTGCGCTGCAAGCGAACATCGCATTTTATCGAAGTCTACAACCTCGGTACGTTTTCAGTTGTCTCGACGGTTACCCGACCCGCGGACATTTTGAAGACATTGTGGGGCGTACTAAAAAAAATATCACCACCGGCTTACAGTACATTCAAGTAAAGCTAGTTGCATGTGCAATTATCGAATCCGTTGCAGATCTTACAGGTGGGGACGCCCCCCTCATGTTATTTATGGGAAATCATTCGCAACAGGGGCTAATTCCAAAATGGGCCGACTTGCTTGAAAATATTGATCCCACGATAATAAAAGACGAGCTTCGAAAAGATGTTTTTAAATTACTTTTCGAAGGTCGCCCGGAAATGAAAGAACAATTTGACGTTGCCCGCTCGCCGATCTCGGCACATCTCTATGCATCGCTCGACGCTGCTAATTTTCAGAAGGCGGCTGCACTAGCAGACGAGTTTTTCGTTCAGCGTATGAGTGCAAAAGAATTTCTTCAGGCCAATCCGATTAATTTAGTTTATGGTCCGGTCCTTGAAAAATTTAAGGAAATCGTTTCTAGCCGAAAAGAAGCGCTTAGCGCTCTTGAAAAAGAGCTGCGCGCAATCAAGAAAAAGTCGGCTGCTTAAAAAATCAGTAGATCGAAGTGCCAATTCGAGACGGTCTAAAGTAATACTGGCTTTCACGAAAATCGAGCCACAGAGATAGCCATACAAACAAGGCTTTGCCGCGCACATTTTTGATAGGCACGAGCCCCCAAAACCGAGAGTCATAACTAAAGTCTCGGTTATCCCCCATAACAAAAAGGTGATCCTCTGGAATACTCATCTCACCATAGGACTCAGTGATATAGGTATTTCGATCGAGTAAAACCTTATATTTTTCACCCGTCGTGGAGTTCGTTTCTTCAAAAAGCGAAAGCGAGGTCTTATCATACTGCTTGCCTTCGATCGAAGCGATTACGTCTGGTTTATCGAGTGGCACTCGCTCGATTGGTTTGTCATTTACGTAAACCACCTTGTCTCTCACTCGAACTTTGTCACCGGGAACTCCGATAACGCGTTTAATGTAATAAAACGCTTCGTCCTTAGGAAACTTGAAGACAATGATGTCACCCCGCTTCGGAGGATCGCGATCAACGACGTAGATTGGGCGATCGGTAAAGAAATCGCTAAACGGAATTTTCAAACCGTAGGCGAACTTATTTACGAAGATATGATCACCCACCAACAAAGTGGGAATCATGCTTCCGGAAGGGATCTTGAAGGCTTCGATAATGCTCGACCGAATAATTAAAACCAAGAAAACCGCTACCCCGATCGACTTTACGTTCTCAATAATAACTTGACGGTTTATTTTGGCGCGCCCTGTCGAGGGCGGTTTCGCCGAGGAAGACTGGTCTTGGTTTGACATACTGGTCCAAAGATAGCTGAAGGGTTTTTCAAAAGCAAACGATTCTGGGTTATGCTGGGTATGTCATGCGTATTCTCGATCGTTATGTCTTCTTCGAATTCATTCGGAACTTTGCTATCGCGCTAGTCGCGCTGGCGTTGGTGTTTTTCTTGGCAGATTACCTACGGGGTGTCTGGGACGAGGAAATCTCGGCCTTTGTGCTTTTGAAGTATGGGCTCATGAATTTGCCCGCGATAGCCTGCCAAATGGCGCCGCCCGCTGCCATGATCGGAACCATGGTGACGCTCTCTTTGTTAAATCGAAAAAATGAACTTACGGCCATGCACGCCGCTGGGGTAAGTTTAATGCACATTTCGGTGCTTATTTTTGGTGCCATTTTTATAGCGTCTTGTCTCACATTAGTGGTGCACGACCGTGTTGTCCCTCCACTCGCTCGCGCCCGCACAGCCTATTATTGGAAGGTTATAAAAAATCGTCCCGATTTTTCGATGGATATTAAAACCAGCAAAATTTGGTATCGCAGTAAGAACTACATCTACAATCTGAGGACTTACGATAAAAAATCAGAAACAATTCATGGCATTGGTATTTATTTTTTTGACTCCACTTTTCGTTTAATTCAACACGTCGAAGCAGAGAATGCGAAGTTTGAAGAAGGTCAATGGGATCTTCGTAATGGCATGTTAACGATATTTCCCGAAGACAACCGCTTTCCACTTAGTAAACATTTTGATCAGAAAAAATTCACTCTGCCCGAAACCCCATCGGACTTTCTCCAGATCGAGAAACAAGTGGAATCTTTACGGCTCAAGGAATTGCGACGCTTTATTCAACGTAATCAGGAGGCGGGCTTAGAAACCCGCGAGTACGAAGTAGATTTTCACGCACGCATTGCGGTGTCTTTTATATCACTCGTCATGGGACTGCTTGCTATTCCCTATTCCGTTCGCCCAAAGCGGCAAGGCGGTCTTGGAAAGGATCTCGCCGTGTGCGTGGGGTGGATCTTTTCTTATTGGCTTTTATTTAGCATTAGCTTATCTCTTGGGCGATCAGGAGCATTGGCGCCATGGGTTTCGGTTTGGGGGCCATCCGCGCTCTTTTTTGGCGCAGCGTTGACCTTGGTCACGCGAGTTCGAGCAACCTGAACCTCCTCGTAAAAAGGCGAAAAGATGGCGATTTTACCAATAAACACCTTTCCCGATGCCGTACTTAGACAGCGAGCTGAAGAAGTTGCTGATTTTGACGCAGCGCTAGAGAGGCTTGTTTCTGACATGCTTGACACCATGTACGATGCGCCAGGAGTGGGGTTGGCTGCGAACCAGATTGGGCTTTTAATGCGGGTAGCAGTAATTGACGTCGACTACGAAATCGAATCGGACGAAGAAAACACGGACCCTGCGCCTCGAAAATATAAAGGAAAAAATCCGCGAGTGTTTGTGAACCCTGTAATCACCAAACGCACTGGAGCCACACCGTTTAAAGAGGGTTGCCTTTCAGTGCCGGGTTTTTACGAAGATGTAAAACGTGCAGTCGAGGTGGACGTCACCTATCAAGATATCAAAGGCACGACTCACACCTTGCATGCTACTGGCTTGTTGGCGATAGCGCTTCAACACGAAGTCGATCACCTGGATGGTCGCCTTTTCGTAGATCATTTAAGCCCCATCAAACGAAGTCTAATTCAAAGCAAAGTGAAAAAAGAACGAGCTCGGGGATTCGAGCGTTCAAAATTTCACGTCGAACTGTAACTATGGGAGATTGGTCGTTTTGAAATCCCCTCTTCGAGTTGTTTTCATGGGAACGCCCGATTTTGCTGTGCCTTCGTTAAAGGCGTTGGCCGCTGAGCGGGAATTGGTGGACCTTGTCGCCGTATATACCCAGCCCGATAGACCTGCCGGACGCGGGCAGAATCTAAAAAAATCGGCAGTAAAATTAGCTGCTGAAGATTTGGGAATTCAAGTTTTTCAGTCCGAAAATATAAATTTGCCCGAAGAAGTACGGCGTTTGGCCGATCACCTTGCCGATGTGGTGGTCGTGGTAGCCTATGCTCAATTTTTAGGTGCAGCGATTTTAAATACACCGCGCCTCGGATGTTTGAACGTACATTCTTCTCTTTTACCGAAGTTCCGGGGAGCTGCTCCAATTCAATTTGCGATATGGACGGGCGAAAAAGAAAGTGGCGTCACGATTATGCGACTTGTGCGCAAAATGGATGCGGGGCCCATTTTAATGCAAGAAAAGTTAGCAATTCCTGACACTATGACCGCACGAGAATTACACGATCAACTCGCGATTCTTGGCGCGCAGGCATTGGTAAAGACATTAGAGGGGCTGCGTTCAGGCACCGTGAACGAAGTCGAACAAAACGAGTCCCAAGCTACGTACGCCGCGCTTATTCGAAAAGAAGATGGCTTGCTTGATTTTTCTAAGTCGGGCGTAGAATTGTTGCGCCAAATTCGGGCACTGAATCCTTGGCCGGGAGTGTTTTACAAGAGCCGACGCGGCATTTTGAAAGTGCACCGGGCCCGATTTGAAAATCAGTTAAAACAATTTGGAACAGGGGAAAATATCAGTGCCAATGTAGCTATTTTTGGTGGTCAGCTGTTTCTGCGGTGTTCCGATGGTTGGATCGAGGTTTTGGAAATTCAGCCCGAAGGAAAAAAAGCCATGACCACTGCGGAATTCTTAAACGGCGTACGTTCATCCGAAGAACTCGAGATCATATGAAAAAAAATCAGAAAAAAATTATTGCGCCTTCGATTTTATCTGCCGATTTCGGAAAACTGGCCGAAGAAATTAAGGAAGTTCAAGATGCGGGCGCCGATTGGATACATTGTGACGTGATGGATGGTGTATTTGTTCCAAACATTACCATTGGTCCGGTCATAGTGAAGGCGGCTCGCAAGGCCACCAAGCTTCCGCTTGATGTGCATTTGATGATCATCGATCCGGACCGTTATCTCGAGGATTTTCGCAGGGCGGGGGCTGACGTTATAACAGTACATCAAGAGGCGTGCCCCCACCTGCATCGAACCCTTACGAAAATCAAGGAACTTGGTGCGAAGGCCGGCGTATCCATTAATCCATCGACACCGATCTCCGCGCTTAACGAGGTGTTTGGAGTTGCCGATCTCATTTTGGTAATGACGGTAAATCCCGGATTCGGCGGACAAAAATTTATAGATAAATGTCGCGAAAAAATTTCAGATCTTCGCGATTTAAAGAAAAAACATGGTTACAAATTTATCATTGAAGTCGACGGCGGCGTATCAGAAAAAAACATTAAAGATCTCTCAAATCTGGGAGCTGAGGCCTTCGTAGCGGGGTCGGCGATATTTGGAAGCGACTCATACGAAAAAATCATAGCGAAAATGCGGAAAGAAGTGACTAAATAAAATGCGTGAAATTCAACTCGACGGCCAGTCTTTAACACTCGAGGTACTAGCGGAAGTGGCCTACGCTTCGCACGATAATGTGCGAGTATCACTTTCCAAAAAGGCGCGCGATCGCATGGACCGTTCTCGCAAGGTTATCCAGTCAATGTTGCGTGGCGACGACGCTATCTACGGAGTGAACACTGGTTTCGGATTATTGAGTCAAGTACGTGTCGATAAAAATAAACTTGATCAACTGCAAATTAATCTACTGAGATCACACGCAGCCGGAGTCGGACAACCGTTGAGTATACCCGAAGTTCGTGCTGCGATTTTATTGCGAGCGAATACCTTAGCTCAAGGGAGTTCCGGAGTATCTACGCAGTTGGTAGAAGCGCTTTTGAATTTACTCAATCGTGGGGTTCACCCCTGGATTCCGGAACAGGGCAGCGTGGGTGCCTGTGGAGATCTAGCGCCCTTAGCTCATTTGTCGTTGGTATTGATTGGCGAAGGGGAAGCCTTCTTCCGCGGAAAGCTGATCAGTGGAGCTGCGGCTCTGAAGGCAGCGAAATTAAAACCCTATAAACTTCAACCTAAAGAAGGTCTTTCGTTAATTAACGGGACGCAAATTATGACGGCCATTGGTGCACTCACTTTTTTGAGGGCCGAAGCACTCGCCCAACTAAGCGATGTAGCCGGTGCCATGACTATCGAAGCGCTTTGCGGATCAAAAGTACCGTTCGACGAGGATTTACATAAAACGCGGCCGCACCGAGGTCAGATGGAAGTTGCGAAAAACATGTTACGTTTGCTCGAAGATTCCGAGATCATGGCGAGTCACGCAAACTGTACGCGAGTACAGGACCCCTATAGCTTACGATGTATTCCACAGGTGCACGGAGTAGCGCGAGACACCCTTCGTTCGGTACGAAAAGTACTAGAAGTCGAAATTAACAGTGTAACCGATAATCCACTCGTATTCGTTTCCGGAAAAAAATCGAAAATAGTTAATGGTGGCAACTTTCACGGGGAATATGTGGGAAATGCCATGGACCAACTTGCCATTGTGGTGTCGGAGTTGGCCAACATCTCTGAGCAGCGCATTGAAAAACTTATCAATCCGAATTTTTCAGGATTGCCTCCATTTTTAGTGGACGGCGAAGGTTTGAACTCCGGGTTAATGATCGTTCAAGTAGCCGCGGCTTCGTTGGTTAGTGAGAATAAAATTCTTTCACATCCTGCCACGGTAGATTCAATTCCAACTTCTGCTGATAAGGAAGATCACGTAAGTATGGGCACAATCGCCGCTCGCAAGGCCCGATCCGTTGTAGAAAATTCTTGGAATGTGATTGCGATGGAATTTTTAGCGAATTCCCAGGCGTTGGAGTTTCGAAAACCCCTCGCCCCAGCAAAAAAATTAAAAAAAACATTGGCCGCAATACGCACGCGGGTTCCGGTAATTAAAGCGGATCGCGCATTCCATAAAGATGTCGAGGCTATTGCTGATCTAATGCGAACCGGCCATTTGTCGACGAGGTAACTATGGGTCGAATTTTGCGGGCAAATCACGGAGTCGAACTAGAATGTAAGGGTTGGGTACAAGAAGCGGCTCTTCGCATGCTTATGAACAACCTCGACCCCGATGTGGCAGAAAAACCCGAAGATCTTGTTGTTTATGGTGGGATTGGAAAGGCCGCGCGTAACTGGCCAAGCTTCAATAAAATAGTTTCCGAGCTCAAACGTCTCGGCAACAATGAAACGCTGTTGATTCAAAGTGGCAAACCGGTAGCAGTGTTTCCGACTCATACCGATGCGCCACGAGTAATTTTAAGTAATTCAATGCTTGTACCGCGGTGGGCGACTTGGGATCACTTTCGTGAACTAGATGCCAAAGGCCTAATGATGTACGGACAAATGACCGCGGGTAGTTGGATTTACATTGGTACCCAGGGAATTGTTCAAGGCACCTATGAGACTTTCGCTTCTGCCGGCCGCAAACATTGGAATAGTGATCTCGCGGGAAAATTCGTTGTATCCGGGGGCCTCGGAGGCATGGGCGGCGCGCAGCCATTAGCAGCTGCCATGGCGGGCGCCGTATTTCTGGGGGTGGATTTACAGGAAGATCGAATTAAACGACGACTAGATACTCGGTATCTCGATGTTCACGCCAAAAGCCTCGACGAGGCACTTAATCTGGCCCGCGATGCCTGCGCGAAAAGAAAAGCGCTCTCGATTGGACTTACCGGAAACATTATTGATGTCCTAAAAAAAATGCTCACGCAAAAGGTAAAAATAGATCTCTTAACCGATCAAACGTCAGCCCACGACGAACTAAACGGTTATTTTCCAGAAGGGCTTACGCTCTCGGAGGCCCTAAGCTTAAGGAAGCAAGATCCTGAAACCTACCGGCGTCGTAGTTTAGAATCCATGATAACTCACGTGAAGCTGATGCAGGAGTTTCAAAAACTTGGAACTCACGTATTCGACTATGGCAACAATTTACGCGGACAGGCCCAAGCTGCAGGACATAAAGACGCATTCACCTTTCCCGGGTTCGTGCCCGCTTACATTCGCCCGCTTTTTTGTGAAGGCGCCGGTCCATTTCGTTGGGTAGCGTTGTCTGGTGATCCCGAAGATATTCGAGTTACCGACGAAGCCCTTTTGAATTTATTTCCAGAAAATAAGTCCATGGCGCGCTGGCTTTCGATGGCAGAGGAGCGCATTCAGTTTCAAGGGTTACCGGCGAGAATTTGTTGGCTCAAGTACGGTGAGCGTGAGAAGGCTGGCGTGTTATTCAATCAATTGGTCGCACAAAAGAAAGTCAAAGCACCGATCGTAATTGGGCGAGACCATTTAGATTGTGGATCGGTGGCTTCACCAAACCGTGAAACAGAATCTATGAAAGACGGAAGTGACGCCGTGGCAGACTGGCCGATATTAAATGCGATGATCAATTCAATAAACGGCGCTTCTTGGGTGAGCGTGCATCATGGCGGTGGCGTCGGAATGGGATATTCGATTCATGCGGGAATGGTGATCGTAGCCGACGGAACTCAAGAAGCCGAAAGGCGTATCGTGCGGGTCTTAAATTCCGATCCGGGAATGGGAATTGTACGGCACTGCGACGCCGGTTACGAAGAAGCCAATCGAGCCTATAAACCAGCAGATAAAAACAAAATTCGAATCCCCTTTTTGGAGTAAATACTTGGCAAAAAAGATTTTCTTTCACTCACTAAATGAACTTATTACTAATGCCGGCGTTTATAAAAAAGCAGGTGTAGGGGTTCAGGAGCGAGATCTCGGAATAATCGAAAACGGCGCGCTCCTGTGGGATTCCGCCAAAGGCATCCTCTGGCTTGGAAAAACCAAAGACGCCCCGAAGGCTCTCGTGAGAGGCAGCAAACAAATAGACTGCCGCGGACATTTTCTTTCCCCTGCCCTGACGGACTGTCATACCCACTTGGTTTTTGCGGGTTCTCGACACGAAGAGTTTGCCAGTAGAGTGGCGGGCCTCAGCTATCAAGAGATATCCGCCAAAGGTGGCGGCATTCGTAGTACGGTAATGGCCACTCGAAAAGCGAGTGAAAAGGAACTTTTTAACGTAGCCCTCGAGCGTATCGCGGTCATGAAATCTCACGGGGTTGGGGTTTTAGAAATTAAATCTGGATACGGTCTCGACTGGGTAACCGAACGTAAACAGTTGCGAGTCATACAACAATTAAGAAAAAAATCAGATCTTCGGATATTTTCTACCTTTCTTGGTGCCCATGCATTTCCACCCGAAGCAATTACCGAAAAACAACGTAACGCATATGTTGATACGGTAGTGAACGAAATGCTCCCCGCGGTTCGTAGAGAAAAACTAGCCGATGCGTGTGACGTATTTTTCGATGATGGATATTTTACCGAAGACCAGGCTCGAAGAATTTTGCAGGCGGCTATTTTTCAGAAGCTGCACATTAAGCTACACGCCGACGAATTAGCCAATACAGGTGGTGCGAAATTGGCAGCCGAGATGTCAGCACTTTCGGCTGATCATTTGTTAAAAGCAGACGTCGATGGCATCAGCCGCATGGCCAAAAATGGGGTGGTAGCAGTGTTGTTGCCGGGGACCGCGTTTTATCTTGGGTTGAAGTATCCTGACGTAGCAATGATGCGAAAACAGGGAGTATGTTTTGCGCTCGCCACGGATTACAACCCCGGAAGTTCGCCCACGACAAACCTGCCATTTATGATGTCGCTCGGTTGCTTGCAGATGGGAATGACTTTGCCCGAGGCATTTGCTGCGGCTACCTATGGTGGCGCCAATGCTTTAGGACTTCACGACAGTGAGGGAGCCCTGCTAATCGGGAAAAAACCTAAAATCGCTCTTTTTAATCAGCCAAGTTACAAGGCTTTGATTTCCCAGTTTGCCGGCGTGGGCTCTTGCCGTCTGTTGCTTTAACTCTGATTGTGGCGGCGAACAAAACTTAATCGTCGAAAATATTCTGCTGCCGGAAGATATTGCACTTTCTTAAAAAAGACATAATAGCCCGCTACTGCGAGAAGTATTCCGCCTACGACATCAACAACATAGTGTTGCTTGGTTGGGAGCGTTGAAAGGCCGACCAGAGTTGACCAAATAAAATAGATCCAAAATTTTAACCGCGACTCATTTTTAGGCAGATACGCAAATGCGGTCAAGTAACAACACGCCACGTGCATCGACGGAAAACAGTTGCTTGGATTATCGATTGTACGCAACGTTAAAAAAACCTTTGCTGTGAACCAGTGTGTATCGGGTGGAATAGGAAATTCACCGCGCGGATAAGTGGTCGGCCAGAAAACAAAAAAGAGCATTCCCGTAAAGAGCACGCCGAAATAGGCCCAAATGTATTTGTTTCGATTGATTTCATTTGAGAACAAGAAATAGGCGCTTACGAAAAGAATATATTCACTGGTGTAAATAAAAACGGTCCACGGCATGAATGGAACGGCTGTATCCCACGAAGTGAGTGGTAATAAGTTGGGCTCAAACAAATGAAAGTGATTTGGAATGGTGTAGCCAAGGAAAAAAGCGATTCCACACAAAAAAGCCATTCTAATGCGATTGCTTGCGTGAATAAAAATTGGAAGAGTCATGGTTACTTAGAGTCCGTTTTGAGCGCTTTCCTTAATTCTTCAACAATTGCGGGAGCAGACCAATCGCGCTCGCCGCTTTCTGCCCAAAGCACTCGCTGGTCCTTTCCGAGAACAACCGAATAGGGAATTGCCACTACGCTAAAAAAATCAGTTAATGTGTTTTTTGGTTCCAAATACACTGGGAACTTCAGCTCCAACTTTTTGGCTAGGTTCGGCACCACGTCATTGGGATTTTCGTCGACATTGAGTGCAATGACTTCAAAACCTTCGTTCTTGAGGGTTTCGTAGAGACGATTGATGCTGGGCATTTCAACCAAACAAGCGCTGCACCAACTTGCCCAAAAGTTAATTAAGACAACCTTGCCCTTAAACGCCTCAAGCGATACGGCTTGTTGATCATGAAAGCGCACAAACGACACGTTGGGCACTTGACGCTGGTCAGCAGATTTTGGGTTTTCCAATGATATTGGATTTTTTAAGCGGAAATGTCGCTCGACGCTTAGTGTTACGCCAATTAAGACAAATCCAATTAAAATTCCGAAAACCGCTTTCCGCATCCGGTCTATCTAACTACAATTAATCTTATGATTCAAGGATTTCGGCCGCTACGGCCGAGAAGCCGTCGATTTCAGTCGGGTCAAGCTCTGGTGGAGTACGCGTTTGTGTTGATCGCGATACTCGGGATCTACTCAATCATCAACCGGTCGGTACTGCGCGGCATCGGCGGGGTGTGGATGAACATCGGAAAAACAGTTGCCCCGGGTTGCCCAAAGTGCGAACCGCCCGAAGAAATTCGTTAGACCGTTTTATTGGAGCCCTCATCTTCAGTCGGAAAATACACATATTTCCGCTTTTTGAGTTCAGCGTCTAGCTGTGCTTGCATTTGAACTCGCACTTCTTGTGCAATTTGCAGGAGTTTTTCGCCATCGTTTGGGTCGACATCAGCGTATTTTTCGAGGGTAATTGGTTCCAGAAACTTAATTTTCCACTTGGCCGGAAGCGGCAGAATGTTCAGCGGAATTGGAATAATTTGACCCTTAAGATATTTGGTCAGTTTAAGTGAGGCCAAATTAATGTGGGTCTCTTCCGCACCAATTACCAGGGTCGGAATGATCGGGGCGTTGGCCTGAAGTGCCATTTTTACGAAACCCCGCTTGAATTCGCGGAGCTGATAGCGTTCGGCAGTTGGTTTAAAGTTGCCGTATTCGCCTTCCGGAAACAACATTACGATGTTGTTCTTTTTAAGAAGCCGCACGCCATTGTCAGTCGAGGCTTCTTCCATGCCCATTTTTCGGGCAATAATTTTAAGTTCGGTATTTATGAAGAAACCCTTGTGGGCCATGATTCTCGGGATTCGTTTTTTCGATTTAAAAATTTCATTCCCAATCATAACCGCATCGAACCCCGCCCAACCAGAGTGATTCGGTAGAATAATGGCTTTACCCCGTGCTGGAAGGTTTTCTGCGCCTTCGATTTCCAATCGCAAATACTTACGAACAATCTCGAGCAAAAAGCGCGGCAGCACATAGAATGCGAGTTTATCGAAATCCAGGTTGTGGAGATCGAATAACTTTTCCTTTCGCTTGCCAAAAAACCCGCGCATGGCCAAAATCCTCACTTAAATGGAACTTATACTTGCGATCGATCAAGGAACTACCGGGTCGACCGTATCAATAGTCGACACCGATCTCAACATTCACGCGCAACACGACGTCGACTTTAAGCAAATTTTTCCGAAGCCGGGTTGGGTTGAGCACAACCCGGATCATATTTGGCAGTCGGTGACTTTGGCAATGCGAGGTGCGTTGGCCAAGCTTAAGCGCAAGTCTCCCAATATCGTGGGAATTGGCATCACTAATCAGCGAGAAACTTCGTGTTTTTGGAATCGAAAAACCGGCGAGCCGTTGTCCAATGCGATTGTCTGGCAAGACCGCCGAACCACCGATTTGTGTGACGAGCTTCGAAAAAAAGGTCTGGAGCCACAGATTTCTAAATCAACCGGCTTGTTGATTGATCCGTATTTTAGCGCCAGTAAAATTCTTTGGTCTCTTAAACACAATCCGAATGTATCCAGAGCGGCAAAGCGCGGTGAGTTAGCATTTGGCACAATCGATTCCTACCTGGTGCATCGCCTAACCGGTGGTCGAGTTCATATTACTGAGCCGTCGAACGCTTCGCGGACCATGTTGTTTGATTTGCGAAGTAATGAGTGGAATAGAGATTTATGCAGAATCTTTCAAATAAGCGTAGATAGTCTGCCACTTGTTGTTAATTCGTTTAGTGAGTCGTTTGGCAAAACCTACGGTGTTAAAGAACTACCTAACGGAATTCCGATTACTGGTGTTTTGGGTGACCAGCAGTCAGCCCTTCTAGGCCAGGCTTGTGTAAAAAGTGGTCAAGCGAAGTGCACCTTTGGAACAGGTTCGTTCATTTTGATGAATACCGGACCTCGCATTGTGCGATCAAAACACCGACTGTTGACGACAGTAGCGTGGCGGTGGAACGACGTTTCAACTTATGCCCTAGAGGGCGGTGCTTTCACTGCCGGCGCCGCAGTACAATGGGTGCGCGATGGTTTGGAACTAATTCCGAATTCTCCTGCGATCGAAGCGCTCGCTCGCACGGTAGACACCACCGACGGAGTGATTTTCGTACCGGCCTTTACCGGAATTGGCGCGCCATATTGGGACCCTGAAGCACGCGCGGGCATGCTCGGGTGTACTCGTGGAACAACCAAAGCGCATGTTGCGCGCGCGGTACTAGAAGGAATTGCACACATGAATGTGGAAATTCTCGAAGCCATGAAAAAAGACAGTAAGCTACCGCTACGCAGTCTCAATGTTGACGGAGGAGCGAGCCAAAATACGCTACTCATGCAGATGCAGGCCGATGCTTTAAACTGCAGCCTTGTACGTCCGAAAATTATTGAAACCACCTCACTAGGAGCCGTTTTCGCCGCAGGCCTCGGTGCGGGCGTTTGGCGGGATTTTTCGGCGATTGAAAAAGCATGGAAAAAAGACTGTGTATTTCAACCCCGAATCAAATCACTTGATCGAAAGAAGTCGGAGCTTCGTTGGAAAAGGGCCGTCAAAGCTGTTCGATTATTCGGAAGTTAGTCAAAGATCTAGCGCTTTAACTGCTTCATCGAGCGACCGTACCCCGGTAACTTCGATTTTTGCGCGGAAATTTGCTTTTGCCAGTGCGTCTAATCCAGATTGTGGAACGATCGCACGTTGAAAACCTAATTTGGCCGCTTCGGAAAGCCGCAGATCAAGCTGTGAAATCCGGCGAACTTCACCGGTTAGCCCCACTTCGCCACAAATCAATAGTTTAGCGTCGAGCGCTCGGTTCTTGAAACTACTGAGCAATGCCGCAGCAATTCCTAAATCGGTCGCTGGTTCATCAAGCTTAATGCCGCCAGCTACCTTTGCGAAAATGTCGTGGCCATATAGCGGCACTCCCAAGCGCTTTTCAATAACCGCCACTAAGAGCGCCACTTTATTTTGGTCGATCCCCAACGTTGTTCGTCGGGGCATGGCCAAGGTAGATTGGCTCACAAGCGTCTGAAGCTCTACCAATATTGGACGAGAACCTTCGACCGCCGAGACGATGGCTGTTCCAGGAGCATCGATGGTTCGTTCCTGTAAAAATAACTCAGAAGGATTTTGAACTTCCCTTAATCCACCTTCGGCCATTTCGAAGACACCGATTTCATTGGTGGAGCCAAAACGATTTTTGATAGCGCGCAAGATTCGATAGGCTGAATGATCGGAACTTTCAAAGTACAATACGGTGTCGACCATATGTTCAAGTACTTTCGGACCAGCAATTGAACCTTCCTTTGTAACGTGACCGACCACAAAAGTTGCTATTTCGAGAGTTTTCGCCAAAAGCATGAGACGACCAGTACATTCACGTACCTGAGAAACGCTGCCAGGGGCGGAAGTTACGGAAGTAGAAAAAATTGTCTGAATACTGTCGATAATCAAAATTCCAGGGCGAAGTTTCTGAGCAGCTTCAATAATTTCTTCAAGACGAGTCTCAGCGAATACCAAAAAATTCTTTGAATCTACACCAAGCCTTTTTCCGCGAAGTTTAATTTGGTTGGCGCTTTCCTCGCCCGAAACATAAAGAATTGGTTTCTCGGGGGTGGCGCTAAGTCCTTGCATTAAAATGGTAGACTTACCGATTCCGGGATCGCCGCCTAAAAGCACTAAACTTCCCGGTACTATACCCCCACCTAAAACCCGGTCTAGTTCCCCCATTCGAGTGGTTGAGCGCCTGGCCTCGTCGATATTGATTTCGTGAATGGCAAGCGGGCGATTATTTTGGGGCAAGGCCTGTGAAAGAGCTTCACGAGAACCCGAAGGTGTTTGAGCTGATTGGGAAGGCTCTTTGTAGGTTTCTTCTACAAGTGTGTTCCATTGTCCGCACTCCGAACAACGGCCCATCCATTTTGGTGCCTGTGCTGCGCAGTTTTGGCAGGTGTAAATGGTTTTAGCTTTCATACTTTCTTTAGAAACTCCTCTTCGGTCAATATCGCCACACCGAGCGACTTGGCTTTATCTAGTTTACTGCCAGCATCTTCGCCCACTACCAAGAACGAAGTTTTTTTCGTCACGGAATTTCCTACTGAACCTCCATTTAATTCAATAAGTTCGTGGGCCTGAGTACGGCTTAACTTCGAAAGAGTACCCGTAACTACAAACGTCAAACCCTTTAATTTTTGACTCAAGGGCTTGGGCCCAGACTCAGGTTTCACGCCCGCTTGTTCGAGTTTTTTTATCATCGATCGGTTTTTTTCTTTTGCGAACCAATTCAAAACACTTTTTGCAACCTCGGGACCAATTTCGTGAATTTCGAGCAATTCGGTTTCTGACGCATTGGCTAACGCATTCAAATCGCCGAATTTGTTCGCAAGAATTTTAGAAATTGTTTCGCCAACGTGGCGAATTCCAAGCGCAAATATAATTTTAGAGAGCGCGCGTTTCTTCGATTCTGCGATGGCAGCGACAATATTAGAGGCGGATTTTTCGCCGAAACCCTCTAAATGTTCTAAGTCGGTTTTCTGTAATCGATACAAATCGGCGGAATCTTTGAGCAAGCCGCGGTTAACAAAGTTTTCCACGATTCTGAAACCCAATCCATCAATGTTCATAGCGTCTTTTGATGCAAAATGGGCGATCGTCTCGATTATTTGGGCCTGACAATCGGTATTTACGCAGCGGGTAACCGCTTCGTCGTCTTCGATTACAGCTCTTGCGCCACAGGAAGGGCATTTTTTGGGAAATGCATAGGCAACCGAGCTGGACTTTCGTTTTTCTTGTACCACTTTAACAATTTCGGGAATTACATCACCGGCTCTCTGAACTACGACCGTGTCGCCAATGCGAACGTCTTTACGTTCTATTTCTTGGGCATTGTGTAGTGTCACTCGGGAAACCACGACCCCGCCCACATTAACCGGTTCCAAAATCGCGACAGGAGTTAATGCACCGGTCCGCCCGACCTGCACCAGAATGTCTTTCACCACAGAAGTTTCCTGTCTCGCGGGGTACTTATAAGCAATCATGCTGCGAGGCGCGCGGGCCACAAAACCAAGTTCATCTTGAAGGCGGACGGAATTTACTTTTACGACGATTCCATCGATGTCGAACGGGAGTGACTCTCGTTTTGCTTGAATTTCGTTATAAAACTTTTCAACTTGGGCAACACCCTTGCAAAGCTCGCCAGTCGACGAAACCTTAAAGCCCCAACGTCGCAGTTGCTCTAGAATATTTTGTTGGGTTTTGAGCGAACGACGCCAGACATCGTCGGCCGCTCCAAGGCTGTACCAGAAACCCGTAAGTGGTCGATTTGCTGTAATGCTCGAGTCCAACTGTCGTACACTTCCTGCCGCTGCGTTGCGTGGGTTGGCGAAAAGGTCTTCGTCAGCAGAGGCCCGTTCATCGTTTAATTTTCGAAAATCAGCGTGAGATATAAGAATTTCTCCACGTACCTCTATGAGAGGCGGATATTCCCCATTTAAACGTAATGGAACCGATCGAATTGTTTTAATATTGGGAGTAACGTTTTCCCCAACTGTGCCGTCACCACGGGTCGCTGCAACCGTTAAATTGCCGTTTTCGTAGGTGAGCGACATACTAAGTCCGTCGAATTTAAGTTCGGCCCAGTACTCGATTGTTTGGTCGACGGGCATATTTAGAAACTTTTTTACTCGCAAATCAAAATCTTCGATTTCTTCAGAAGAATACGCGTTCGCAAGACTGAGCATCGGCAATGCGTGGGAATGTTTCTTAAATTTGTCTAGCGGTGGGGCCCCCACGCGTTGAGTGGGAGAGTTGGCAGTTCGGAGTTCGGGATATTTTTTTTCTAATGAATCAAGCTCTCGAAATAGCTGGTCGTATTCCTGATCGGAAATCAGTGGCTTATCCAATACATAGTAATGATGGTTGTGTTTTTCGATTTGTTCGGAAAGCTGCTCTATTCTGCGAGCCGCTAAGTCTTTGCTTTTCATGCGATACGAACACTAGCTTAGAAGTAGAACAGGATCGAGGGTAAAAACCCAACTTGTTTTTGAGAGGTGGAGGCCGAATTTTCGGATGTGCCCACGAAATCGGCGGAATAGGAGTCGAAGAAAAACCCTGCTCGAATGGCAACCTTTAAGTTTATAAAGTGATAACCACCCAAGAAAAAATTTACAGCACTCATGGAGCTTTCACCTGGACCAGTTCGGTTACCCGACTCATCTAATGCGCCGAATAAAATAACGTTCACCGAAGTGGTGATACCGAAGTCAGGCGAGGCGATTGGCAGCGAGCCGCCTATGCCGAGGTTAAAGCCAGAGTAGCTCTTCGGATACAGCAGCTCCCGAGTGGAAACCGCAGGGCTCCAAGAATAGTTGCGATATCCGAGTTTAACGAAGGCTTGGGGACCAAATATTGAACGATGAATAAGATATTTATAACCAAAACCAAGGTCAAAACTTCTGGTGGTTTGTCCCGTGGAAGCTGACACGATGGATGCGTCATTTGCTTTAGATTGGCTAAAAGTCATTGAATTAAAGCCCAATCCAAGGTCCGCGAACCAGTTTTTAGTAATCCAAAGTTCACCGCCCGCTCTCACGCCCGGGGCGAACGCAGACCCTGAAAAAGTTGCAGTTCCACCACCGTTTGAACTGGTGCTGGAAAATGCGCCAATAAACGCCCCCAGCGTTACGAAACCCATTTGAGGTCGTTCGTCTTCGGCTCCCGCTTCATCTTTTTTTCGGGTTATTACAGGTTGTCCTGTGACTGGATCGTTTATAAGCTGATCTTTGTTTTCGCGCTCCTTGGGCATTCGCGACTCGATCGCCGTAACTTTATGGAGTCTTAAAATTCCTTCGCCAGTTAGGGTTTTGTGAACTTTGCCGAAGGCTACGGAATCTTCTATTTCGGTAATTTCTACTGAACCTACGGGCACCAGTTCCACGTCTACAATGGTTTTAAGCAAAGGATGTCGCTTAACCCGTTCGACTCGCGAAACTTGGACAATATCGCCCTCAAGTAGCCCTTGGATAGAACCAATGTCGAGGGTTACCATATCGGCGTCGCGCCCAGTTACGGTGCCATAAAACGGGATCCGCTTGAGCGCAGTTTTTAAAAGTTGCTTCAGTTGATTTACGAGCTCTCCTCCGCTGCTGGCGGCGGGCAACGATGCCCGCTCCACTACAAAAACTTCCTTGGAGGGTTGCAGCAGGAGCTTGATCTCGAGATCGGTTCCGCTGACTTTCTTTTCGATAGACGACTCGACGACGGTGTCGGCGATATCAATGTCGTCGACTAGTTCAAAGCGTAAATTCTTTTCAAAAATATCTGCAAATGCCTCAGAAACGGGCTGTACGTAGGCGCCGTCAACATTGTCTTTGGGCGATGCCACGAACACTTTTTTAAATGCGAACATGGCATTGAGATCGGTGTTTTCGGCTGCACGAACGTTTGGCGCGCAACAAATAGCGATTAAGTATACAAAAGCGAGGTTAATGGCCTGGTTGAGCAAGTTTTTCTTCATAAATTGCGACGAGCATTTTGAGTTCGTTGATCTGTTCCTGGGCCTGGATGAGTTGTTGTTCCAGGTCACGAACGCGTGCAAACACTGAAAGTGTGTCTGGGCTCGGGGAGGGGCTCCAGTTTAGTTCTTTTTTTTCTTGAGCCTCTTCGGACAGAATCAGGTAACGACCATTTTCAATCTTGTAGATAATTTTTTGGGCTTTAATGTAACGACGCAATGTCGAAGTGCTAATTCCCTTGAGTACAGCGTAATCGACGATGGGGATCCAACGTTCCATGAGTAAGCTCCTGCCTAGAATTTTATTTCTCGCAGTCGCGAATGTAAAGTAACATTAATGTAGGGGGTTCCAGCGCTTGAAGAAGAAACGAATCGCGTTTGTATGTAGTGGTGGAGCCGCCAAAGCTGGTGCTTACCATTTAGGGGTGGCGTTAGCCCTGCAAGAAAAGGGTTTTGTGTTTAGCGGGGGATTGGTCGACGACCCCGTGGAGCACGAGTCAAAAAAACTAATCGATATTTACGTGGGTTCGAGCGCCGGAAGCATTATTTCCACCTATTTGGCGAGCGGTTATTCGTTAGAAAATATTTTTGATTCTTTTTTGGGTCGGAAAAGTCCCGACGCACAAGGACGCATTCTGCGAAAGTTAACCTACTCAAAAATGTTTTCACTGCGTAAAGACATGGGCCTTTTTCGAACCCTGAGTGAACTATCAGAGGGCGTCCGCATGCCTGCGCTTGCGCGGTTTATTCAGGGCATCGCCAAAGATTCGTATGAGAGCCTATTCCACTGGAAATGGTTAAAGTGGTCTGGCGTTTTTGCGACGACGGGTATCGAGAAGTATTTACGCGAAGAAGTGTTGCCGAGTAACGATTTTAAACGACTACGACCAGATTTATTTATCGTTGCGACACAATTAAATCATTCGAGAAAAGTAGTGTTTGGAAAATATAAATACGCTGTCGACCCACTTGATAAAACTGTAGGCTATCGCGATGACGTTGGAATATCTGATTCTTGCGCCGCAAGCACCGCCCTGCCTTTGATTTACGCGCCCTATCCCATAAAAAGCGAGCAGGGAAAGGTGGTTTATTATTTCGATGGTGAAATTCGTGACACACTTTCTACTCATGTTGCGACTGATGCAGGAGCAGATCTCGTGATTGCAAGTTATACGCACCAGCCCTACCACTTTACCAAGGAAGTTGGATCTCTTCATGAGTTTGGCATGCCAGCCATTTTGATACAGGCTTTGTATTTAATGATTGAACGAAAAATTCAAAGCTCTCAAGCGATGCACACGAAACATAAATTGGCGTTGGATGCGGTTTCAGAGTTCTTCAGAGATCACCAACTGAGTGATGAATTACGTAAAAAATGTATGAAGGTCATGGAAGAAAAGCTCGGAACCCGTCGAGATGTCGAATTCGTATATATTCACCCGAAGTCGAATGACCGCGAAATGTTTTTCGGAGATCACTTTAACTTGTCGGGAAAAGGAATGACCGAAATCGTAAGGTCCGGGTTTAAAAGCGCCATCGATATTTTGAGGAGACATAATCTTGAATAAGATTTTTGCAGCGTTTACCAGCAGGCGAATGTTTGTAACGTTGCTACTCGGCTTTGCTTCGGGACTGCCGTTTGCGCTTTCTGGAGCCACTCTTCAGGCCTGGATGGCTGACCAAAAAGTAGATTTGGCCGTCATTGGAATATTCTCATTGGTTGCTCTCCCCTATTCCTTAAAATTTATTTGGGCACCTTTTATGGATCGTTACGTGCCGCCGTTTTTGGGGCGCCGTCGCGGTTGGATGATCATTGCGCAGTTCGCGCTAGCAGTTGTGATTTTTTTACTGGGTCAGTCTGATCCGGTTTTAAATCCAGCGAAAGTCGCTTTTATAGCGGTTCTGGTAGCATTTTTTAGTGCGAGCCAAGACGTAGTGATTGATGCCTATCGAACAGAAGTGTTGCCTACGGAGGAATACGGAATAGGTTCGGGCGTCTACGTAATGGCGTATCGAATTGCGATGATTACGTCAGGCGGTGGGGCGCTGGTGCTCGCTGATCACATGCCTTGGAGTCGCGTTTACACTATCATGGCCGTTTTAATGGGTCTTGGGGCATTAGGCTCCCTGATTGGGCCGGAACCAACTCTTGAAGCGAAACCACCGAAGTCCATAAAAGAAGCCGTAATGGATCCATTTCTGGAGTTTTTCAAAAGAAAGGGCGCCATCGAGACCTTGTTGTTCTTGCTGCTCTACAAACTCGACGTATTTATGACGCTTGCGATGCAGACGCCGTTTTTACTCGAGATTGGATTTTCCAAAACCGACATAGGAGTAATCACGAAATTCTTTGGTATGGGGTCTACCATACTTGGCGCGCTATTTGGCGGTGGGCTCATGTTGCGCCTTGGCATGGAGCGTTCGCTTTGGGTTTTTGGTGCAGCGCAAGCGTTGGCGGGACTAAGTTATATGTTACTTGCGCATATAGGTGCCAATCACTCACTGTTGGTTTTTGCCATAGGTATTGAGAATTTGTGCAGCGGAATGGGAATTGCCGCTTATTCGGGTTTTATGATGAGTTTATGTGATCGCCGTTTTACGGCTACTCAATACGCGCTGTTAACCAGCTTTATGGGCCTTTCGCGTAGCTTCGTTCAAACCCCATCGGGATTTTTGGCGAAAGCAATAGGATGGGAATACTACTTTTTAGTTTGTGCTTTAATTGGAATACCAGGTCTGTTGCTGCTTACGCGCTTTAAGCGTTGGTATGTACCCGGTATGGCAAATAAATAGTAACGCTCGAAAATTCATTTGGTTTGTTCTATAGAGGGGGTCTCGTAGTATTTTAGGGAGATCTCAATGTCGTTTAGTACCAAAGAATTTATCGATTTTTTAAAAAAATATCAGGTCATAGGTTTGGCCATCGCAGTTATTATTGGCGGAAAACTAAATGAATTTGTTAGCACACTAGTAAACGACCTTTTGGTGCCGCTGATTTTCCAACCAGCCTTAAAGGCAGCACGAGTCGACGACATTCGATCGTTGTCGTTTCACGGGATTAAATACGGAAAAGTTATGGGCGCGTTTATTGATTTCGCGATTGTTGCTTTTGTAGTTTATTTGATTTCGAAGTTTATTCTTCGCGAAAAAGAAGTCACAAAAAAATAAGGATCAGCCGAACATGAAATTCTTGAAAATAATGCTCATCGTTATTCTAGCGGGCGTAATGGGTAAGACCACGTATGCATCCAACGAGTCAAAGCAATTGATCGATGGTTTTACCAACGAAAGCAAGTTGGGCATTGTGATTACAACCGGGAACTCCAAAACCCTTACTTTCGATGCGGCTCAAAAAGACACCTACGAATGGGGTCACAACAAACTTGGCTTTCTGGGTACCTACCTTCGGTCAACTTCGAAAGGTATTGAGAGCGCCAGAAGATGGAGCCTCGGTTTGCGCTATGATCGGGCAATTGCCGAGCGTTGGGCGCTTTTCGTTTCGCAAATGGTAGAGGGCGATTCTTACGCTGGATTTTTACAACGCTACAACACGGACATAGGTGGAAAATACAACATCGTGAAAACAGACGCGAACCAATGGTTTGCAGAGGCGGGTTATCGTTTCCAGCATGAGAACCAAATTACCGGAAACGAAAAGAATTCTTCCTATTCTCGTTTATACACTGAATACGAACACCGCTGGAATGTGACGGTGTCTTCAAAATTATGGCTCGAATATCTACAGAATTTGAGTGATGGCGAAGACCGCTTTTTTAACGGTGAAGTGTCAACTAAGGCGGCTTTGACCAATATTCTTTCGGTGCAATTCGCCTACTTGGTGAAATATCGAAACAAACTGCCAGCCAGCGTTCCTTATAAGACAGATACAATGTTGACCGCGGCACTTTTGGCGCAGTTCTAGGTATCAAGATACAGTCCCGGTGGTATTTTTTTAAATGGCGGAGAGGGCGAGAGTATCGATCCATATTCTCTAACCCATTAATCGGAAAAGAAGTTTTTCGGTTTTATCCCGCTGTGAGAGCTCTGCGAGTGATTTATTGGGGTACTGAGTGGTTTGGTTGTGGTTTGTGTGGACCCTGGGTAACATTAGAGCATGGTCACAAAATTCATACGCGCGTTTCCAATGCTTCTTGTATTCGGAGTGTCCATCTCGGCGCATTCAGCAAATTTATTTTGTACAGAAGTTGGTTCGACTAGCATTGATTTCGAGAACAAATCTTTAAAAAGCAACGGCTTTGAAAAACCAGAAAAAGCATCGCAATTCAGCATTTCTGATTATACCTCGAATAAACCCACAATAGTAGGTAATGCTGGAAATGCGAAAATGGCAAAAATCGGTGATGGTCGCTTTGTGGAAACAACACCATCTGGAAATGTTAATTTTTATTCTTGGTTTTCGACAAAAAAGCATAGACGGGGGATAAACAAAGAAGCGGGTTTTTTGTACGTCCATAAGGCATATAGACCGGACGATTTGGACATGCCCTATACTATTACCACAATCTATAAATGCGACGCTGGCTTTTGAAGCTGTAATGGTATTTGCTGTCTTTGTTTTTTATTGAATCGAAAAATCGAATTCTATTTATTGCTATTAGCTAATTCAATGGCGCCCATTGTTGGCGAATTTATTCATTTCGTTCTCAAAAACAATTTGCGCCTATGCGCAAAAGCAAAAACGCCTCCGAAACCTGCTTCGGGGGCGTATTAAAAAGCGGATTAGTCGATACATGAGACTTTCCAGAAGCTTAAGCTGACATCCAGGAGGAGTTCAGTTAGTTTATCTCAAATACTTCTTACAGTAAGGAAATCATGAAATATCAACTCTTTTTATTTTCGATAATGCTCTCTCTTTCCAGCGCAAAAGGTGCCGAACCTCATAGATGGTATGCTGCAAAAATCAAAAATTCTGCGGAAGGTACAACTGAGTCTATACTTTTGTCAGAGAAGTCTAAAACCATTACTCTTAGCAATGCATGGAAATGTATGGTGGGCAGCGTCAATGGTTCGGGAGGACGAGAGACAGTCTGTAAAAAACATGCGGAAGAAGCGTCCTTTTCCGTTCAATGTGATTCCAATCGTCCTAATGACCATACCCAAATTAGGTTTAAGAGCGAAGGCATTTATGATTTTATCGAAGTTGGTTGTAAGTCCAAATAGATCTTACTTGTGATAAGCTCGATAATTTTTCATTAACCCCAAGTGCGCTCCGTACTTCACCCAGTTGGACGGGGACGCCGTAATACACTGGCGGCTGTTGCGGATTAAATTACTTAATTGTTTTTGTAAGGTCACAAACGCAACTGTAGGAATCTGTTTTATGCAGCGGGTGTGGTAGGCATTGTTTTCGGCAAATTTCTGTAATTAAACTCTGTCGTTTGTATGAACTATACAAGTAGTCAGAGCAGTAAATAAAACCAACGAATATAAATAGGAATGCAAGGAGACCGAATACAAATTGCACGAATCTTTTCGCAAGAACGGTAACCTTTGAACGTACCTTATCAAATGAATTAAACACATTTAGTGAAATCATGCATTTAGAGGATGCAAGCAAAAAGCCAAATTATAAGTGTTGAATTTTATTGCAATTAATCGAGTTGCTGGGCGATTCCCCCCTTGGCAGGATGTCGAAACTTTTTACGCTTTTTTAGCAACTGCTATAGTCGCCATTACCTGAACATATTGTCGATCGTTTCAGTAAATTTGTGCTGAGCGGTTTGCTTGTGGAAGATACGCTGGTAAGCGTGTTTCGCTACGGTAAGGGCAAATAAAAGTGGAGTTCTAATATGGAATACGCGCTAGTCGATAAGCAACGCCGGGTCGCAGAGCCTGGCATTTCGGGCGAATGTCCAAACTGCGGTGCTAGGGTAATTGCTAAATGCGGCGACATTAAAATTCGGCATTGGGCTCATTACGGAAAGCGCGATTGCGACCCATGGTGGGAAAATGAAACTGAATGGCACCGTAGATGGAAGCAGCGGTTTCCTGTTGAATGGCAAGAAGTCACACAAATTGCAAACAGCGGTGAGATGCACCGCGCAGATGTTAAGACTGCTCTAGGCTGGGTATTTGAGTTCCAGCACTCTTTCCTAAATTCTAAAGAGCGCCAAGCTCGTGAAGCCTTTTATCCAAAATTAATTTGGATCGTAGACGGGATAAGGCGAGAGCGGGACAAGTATCAATTTTTCAAAGCGTTGGAGAATAGAAAGCCGATTAGCGATAAAGCCCCCGTATGGAGAATTTTTTTTCCAGACGAGATTCGACTGATACAAGAATGGGCTGGATGTCGCGCGCCAGTATTCTTTGATTTTGGTGAAGAGTCAGTACTTTGGTGGCTCTATCCAAAGAGCGCCGACGGGAGTGTGTTCGTTGGAAGATTTGCGCGTGCTGAATTAATCCAAACTCACCGTGATGGGGAGGCCCAGACAACCCACAGTTTCGCCGAGTTCGTGAAGGACCTTCCCGACTTAGTTTCGAAATACAGCGCACTTCTTAAGGCTCGGTGGGAAAGGCAGGTCGAAGCGAACTGGAGGAATCAGCATGTTCGGCAATATCAGTATACTCGTTCTCGGCGTGGACTTCCGCGCTTTTAGATGCACAAAAATAATTCACTAAAAAAAAGCATCAATCATAATTTTTTCCCCCGAATTCCCGCTCGAAAAGCGGGGCTTTTTGAACTATGCCGTCGTGAGAGCCCTGAGGCGATTTATTTGAACGCTGAGCGGTTTGATTGTGCGCAGGCGCTCAAATAACTATAAATTAGATATGGATGTTCAAATTTCTTCAAAAATTGATTTGCGGGACGCAGAGCAACGCCTCCATTTGATAAAGGCGGTATTAAACAGCGGTTTGTATGCAGAATCCGCTCTGAGTCATTTTCGTATAGGCTTAGAAATATTTATATCTGATTCTGGAGTCAAAGGGCCTTTGATCGCTTATCCGCCGGGAATCCTAAATCTCGAAACAGGCCATAATAAAAGTTCGGGCATTTCAATTCGTGAGCTAAGCGATCTAGCTATTAATTTGTCTCTTCTTAAAGACTGTCAAAACTTCTGCGAGCTATTAAATGGGTTTTCAAATTCGCCTCAAATTATGGACACCATATTTGAGGTTCATATTGCGGCATGGTGCCTCGGACTCGAATCTACAATCGATCTCGAATTTTCCCCAAAATGCTTAGTGAAACAAAGAGAAAAACGACCCGACTTTGTTTTCTATACAAGCGAAGAAGTTGTCTATTGTGAGTGTAAAAATCTCCATTTAGAGAGCCACAAAGCCACCAAGCGTTTTAATAAAATTTTTGAAACATATATTGAGGCTTTAAACTTATATCCGATTCCGAATGAACTCAGACTTGATGTAAGAATCGACACCCCCATTCGTGGCGATTTAAAAAATCAGGTGCAAAAAGTTGTTTTATCTGCCCTGGAGGCAGGTCGGGACAAAATTTTTGAGGTAAGAAAAAGTGATTCTTTTAGCTATAAGATTGGACTTAGAGAGGAGTCTCCGCCTTTTTCCGAATACAACATGGCTCAGATGCAAGTTACTATAGGAACGACAGCAACCAAAATAAGCTGGGAAAACGCTCAGTTTCGATTGGTTTTTCAAGATCATAAACTTATAAAAAGTATCGGTGATACGATGTCCGATGCAAAAAACCAATTGCCGAAAAGCGCTCTAGCTGTGATTTTTGTTCAAGTTTTTCATAGTCATTCAAACATCGCAAAACGAGCGTGTGAAGTCCGACTTACAGATTCGGCTTATGAACATATTGTAGCTTTTGGAATTTTAGGCGATGGTTTTCAATTTCATTTTCGCGAAAAATCACGACAACGGATTCAAAAATTTTTTCCCATTTGATAATAATTTTTTAAAATTTATTTTAAAGTTTCATCGATTTTTCGCAAAAGATTCTGTTCATCTTCTAAAACGCTGTAGTCCTCTGTACTTTGCGTCCAACCGAGTGGGCCGCCAATAGAAGCAGATTTATGCGTCATTAAAACCTTCACTCTAATTTTGTAGGGGCGCTTTTCGCTAATTTTGATCGTGGTGTACTTCAGAGTATTGCCGGCCACCCCAAGGGCTATGTTTCCAGAGGAAGGTTTTGTAATAATTTGCTTAAGAGCCTTGTCGGCTTGTTCGATGGTTTGGTCTTCCACCGCGTTTAAACAGGCGTTCCAAACAGCATTGAAGTCTTTATCGTAGGCATTTAGCGATTCTTTAAAGCTAGGTGTGTCGACTTTTCTGGCGCAGCCAGTTAAAGCCAAAATTAGTAGGAAAAAAGAAATCGCTACGGTTCTCATTGCCGCCTCCGGTTTAGATCGAAAATGACCATTTCATCGATCATATCGGTAGAACTAGGACGAACTTTATAGTTCGTGGTTTAAAAAGTTCGTGTCTTTCAAAGTAAAGGGATGGACATTGAGGGCAGCTACCGTAAGTTATTGAAGCGTTTGGCTGCAAATATCAAAAAAGCCCGTAAAGCCCGTGGATTAACCCAGGAAGAAATGGCAACCTACGGCATTAACTATCGGCATTACCAAAAAATTGAAAGCGGTCGATACAGCCCGAACCTCTACACCTTACATCGTCTTGCCAAGATTTTCCGCGTAAGCATCAGAGAGTTTTTATCTAAAGTAGATTAAAGTAGAAGCCATGGCACGCCCATTGGGAACTCCAAAAACAGGTGGAAGGAAAAAAGGAACGCCGAATAAGCAAACCCTTTGGCTTCAAGACCAGCTCGAAAGTCAGAGTATCGATGTGGCGTCAAAAATTTTCGAAATTTTCCCGATGTTGGCGCCTGAAAAACAGGTCGACGTTTTATTAAATCTTCTGCCCTATTTGTATCCCAAACGAAAACCTATCGAAATGGATGTTCCTTCGGACGCAGAGGACGGAATTATTTTCGTAACGACCGAACCCTAATTCCGGCAGGTAATTGTTTTTCTAAAGTTCCGTAGGTGTCGAAAACCTTCACAAAATCTCTTCTTTTTCTGTATTTTTTTGATGAGCGTCGATTTTTTGGTTGTTTTAACACCTCGTCTATCGTGTTTCGAATTCCGGGTGGGAGGTGATTGAAATTGATGCCTCTCATCCTTCGATGGTAGTTTTTCCAGGCTGACGCGATGAAATCATATTCATCAACTTCCGAATTGGTATCGGGCAAAATCAAACCATCCGTAACGAGCAGTTTAAACAGCTCCGAAAATAATTTGTGCTGCTCGGCTTCCGGAATGCGAGTGTAAAAATTTAATTCAAATCTGAAAATTTCTTGATATCGGTTACAAATTTTATTTAAAAATTTATAAAAATCGCCATCGGACAGTTCCGCTATCGTTCTTTTTTTAAATAGCCCCGTTGCATTTAGATCACGCGTAATCCGTGTTCGAAACTCAATTACAGACCTTCCTGGAGGAAGTTTGCCAGGGTTGAATTCTTCAAAAACCGCCAATTTTTTCGTTCGAATGAGATGGCCGATGATTTTTTGTGAGTTCCGGCAGTACAAAGCAAATCCGAAATTGGAAATCAGCTGAAAACGTCCTGATTGAGTTGGTACGAATTTCGCCAAGGCCCCTAAAAATTCTTTGAATGGGCCTAAATCTAGCTTTTCTTCCGGTGAAAAATATTCAAACCACTGCCCGTAATACGTGATGAAATTGCCAATTAAATTATCGGCGGGTTCCGCTTGTTTGGGGAGGATTTTGTGCAACTCAGTGTTTTTTTTCATAAATCTGATCTGCTTGCTGGCATCGCTTGTCCATCTATCGTTTGCGATAACTGAGTTCAAGCAGCATCTACCGCTGCCAATAGGAGGAAAGAATGAATCGTTTGAAAGTCTGGCGTTTGCAGCGCGTTTTATCGCAAATCGAATTGGCCCAAGCAGCGGGAATACCCAGATACGTTATTCAATTGGCTGAGTCGGGTATTCGAATGCCAAATGATGATCAGATCAATGCGCTGGCTAACACCCTGGGTGTTCGAAAAGAAGATCTCTTTGGTGCGATCACCGAGAATGTAACGGTTTGCCATGAATAATAAAAAAAATGCATCAGGGAGTGGATTTCTGAAAACAGCTTGCGAACGAGAGTTCGTAGGTGAACGAGAGGCGATCGATAAAAATTTCGATCAAGGCGATGAGAATTTGGCCGCAAAAAGGCATTTAGCGTACGTTCGAGCATTACCTCTGCGGTTTCAAGGGCTTTTCCGAAAAGTGTTCCTGAGCTCAGTTGCCCCCCGGCAAGCGATAAAAGCAAAGTGTATTGATTGCGTCGGATTTGAAACCGTAAGCATGCGAATCCAAAACTGCCCAACGTGGAAATGCCCACTTTGGCAGTATCGCCCCTACCGCTCGGAGTAGTTATGGGCATCAAAATTAGTTTAGGCCCTAGGCAAACTGTTGTCCCAGCGGGCGAGTATTTGGCGAAGTTAGTTGAAATCAAAGAAGGAACCTTTGTCGGACAGCGAAAAACATTCGAGTTTTTATTTGAGATTGCATCGGGAGAGCACTCTGGAATCATAGTGCGCGGATTCGTTAACGCGAATTACGAAACATTCTCCGAATACACGAAGCTACGGCAGTGGGCCACGATGGTTGCAAGGTTTGATACCGATATGGGTGCCAAGCTCGATTTGGATATTTTTTTCGGCAAAATTCTCAAAGTGAAAGTTGAAACAAAAGTATCAAAAAAGACGAAGAATCTATTTAGTAACGTTACGGCGATTTTGGGGCTGGAGTATGAGCTTTGACTCGGTGCTATACACCGTTGGTTCACTTGACCCAGTTGGGTGGAGTCACCAATGGTCTATTGCCCATGTTCAAGAGCCTGAACCCACGGCCCTAAAGGCCCACATCAATCCCCAAGACCTAAATGCCAAGAGCGGTCCCACAAGCATCTAGGTCTTGGGAGTGGGTTAACGAAAGTAAGAGTATGAAAGATAATAACTTGTCCGGCCCAGTGCGCCACGATAGACCGTTTGGGTTCGAGTCGGTCTTTGAAAACCTACTAACATACAAACAAGCCGCTCAGTGCCTTGGATTGTCAGAGCCGTATCTTCGTAAACTAAAAGCATCGGGGCAATTGCCTTATGTAGTTGTAGGCAGTCGAGCGATACGGTTTCGCATGAGCTCTTTAACTCGTTGGATCGAGGAAAGAGAAATCAAAAATGAAACGTAAACTAGAGAAGGTCACGTCTTGTCCAGGGGTTTTTAAAATCGTGGTATTTGACAGTGAAACGAACGACTGGAATGAGCCGCCGCATGGTTCGATGTACCGAGCATTTCGGTACGAACAAATCCACGAAGGCAAACGCAGAAAAGTGAGCAAGTATTTCAATTCGCTCACATCAGCCAAAGTTTGGGCGCTTGGATCTCATGCACGAACTGAAGAATATAAACTCCCGCTCCTGCAAAAAAATCCAAGCGCTGGAATGACTTTTGGAGAAGTCGTTCAAACTTGGTTAAAAGTGTGGCTTCCAAATAAACAGATCGGAACGCAACTTCGGTACAAGGCCTATCTAAAGCATTTCGAGTTTTTTTGGAATATGCCCGTCGAACGCATTGAGCCAAGCGATGTCGACGAATGGATCACGAAGATCAAGAAACCAGAGTATCTCAAAATGGGGCACACCACTCGTTGCGATTACAGGCATGAGTTCAGCGTGCTCAGAAATATTCTGAACTTCTACGCAAGTCGCTACAACCGCAACTACCGCCTTCCGTTTCTCAAAGACCACAAAGCAATGTTGAAGGTTCGCGAGAAATTGAAAGCACGGAAAGATCTAACGGTTGATGAGTTTCGAAACTTCATTGGTTGCTTGCAACGCATTTGCATAGAGCACGATTGTGAGGCTGTCTATTATCTGGCGTTAATGCAATACAGCACCTACTCCAGAATTCAAGAAACCGCCGCGCTTGCTGTAGACGACTTCGACTTCAGCCGAAACAAAATTCTATTCACAAAGAAAATGTTTTGGCCGAGAAAGCGTGGCTTTCAAACGCAAGTCGTCGACGGTGCAAAAGCAGGTGGAGGAAAAGAAATTCCAATGTCAGAACTTGCATCCAAAGTTTGCAAAGAGTGGATGCTGAAATCTGGCATACGAAGTGGGCAGCTTTTCATGCTCGACGGTGAGCTTATCACTTACCGTCAAATAGAGTACCGTTACACGCGGGCACTTCAACAAGCAGGACTCCCCTTTTCGGCCACGCATATTCTGCGGCATGCTTCGCTCACGGAATTCTACCAAACGAGCAAAGATTTGTTGCTAACTGCAGCAATGGCAGGCCAAAGGGATTTGAGGTCCACAACTAAGTACACAAAAGTGAGAGATGAAAGAGTCGTCCAAATGCAAAAACAGATGGACGAAAAATGGGCTGGAATTTTGTCGTAGAGTAATCACTTTTGCGAGCTCTCAAACAGCTCTCAAAAGCAATTTGCCTACGCACAAAAACAAAAAAGCCTCGTAATCATTGGGATTACAAGGCATCAGTCAAAATATGGCGGAGAGGGCGAGATTCGAACTCGCGAGGGGTTTTACCCCCTGCTCCCTTAGCAAGGGAGTGCCTTCGACCACTCGGCCACCTCTCCAAGGTATTAAAGACGAGTAGGCAATCCCTACCCTGGTAGCACACTGTTTTACCCCTGCCCAGCGGATTTTGGAAGACGGAATGCTCGAACTTTGGGTCATACGTTGGAAATTTTCCCAATCCCCCGTTAAACTAATTCGAGGAGTCGTGCGGCGACATGCAACAAAAAAAAGCTAAATTAAGGGTAGGCATATTATTTGGTGGAAAATCCGGCGAACACGAAGTGAGCGTGACTTCCGCACTATCTATATTTCAAGCACTCGATAAGGAAAAATACGAAGTAACCCTGGTAGGAATCGACAAAACCGGGCGTTGGTTGCTTCCCGAGCAAGCTCACGTACTTGCCCACCAGAAAAATCCACGTTTACTAAAACTCAATGAAGTGCGCGAAACCGTTGGATTTCTGCCGTTTCCAGCCGAAAAAAACCTGGTGCCCTTCGAAGGGGGCAAACTCAATGCCGGATCGGCTTCTCAGTTCGATGTCGTATTTCCGGTTTTACACGGCACCAACGGTGAAGACGGAACCATGCAGGGCTTGCTCGAGCTGGCGAATGTAGCCTATGTCGGGTCCGGCGTGCTTGGATCTTCGGTGGGAATGGATAAGGACGTATCCAAAAGATTGTTTCGTGACGCGGGAATTCCGGTGGTCCCCTATTTGATGCTGCATAGACACGAATACAGAGCCTCCCAGGAAATGGCGATCGAAGAAGCTCAACGCAAATTCGGATACCCCTATTTCGTAAAACCAGCCAATCTCGGATCTTCGGTAGGGGTAGGTAAAGTAAAGAATAAAACCGACGCGATCGCCAAAATCGAAGATGCTTTTCAGTACGACACTAAAATTTTAATTGAACAGGCAATAGACGCACGCGAACTAGAGTGTGCCGTGCTTGGTAATCACCAACCCGAGGCTAGCGTGGTGGGAGAAATTATTCCCCTGCACGAATTCTATAGCTACGAAGCGAAGTACATTGACGCCCAAGGTGCCGATCTGCGAATTCCGGCTGAAAATCTGTCGCGTGAAATTGAAGAGCGGGTTCGAACGTTGGCAGTTCAAGGGTTTAAAGCGCTTGAATGTAGCGGGTTAGCTCGCGTCGATTTTTTCCTAGACCGCAAAACAGGAAAAATATTTTTAAACGAAATCAACACGATCCCGGGTTTTACGAGCATAAGTATGTACCCGAAACTCTGGGAAGCGACCGGCATGCCTTACTCCAAACTGCTGGATCGTCTTATTCATCTTGCCCTCGAAAGATTCGAAGAAAAGCGTGGATTAAAGACGACCTATGAATCTCAATGAAAAAGTTAGCGCCGAACTATTAACCGATCTAAAAAAATACGGCGATCGTACTAGTTCGTTTATGACATTGTATCCAGGATTCGAATCTTATAAATCAGACAATGGTTTGGTTCGTTATATGGAGACAACTTCCGCTTGGGTTGCCGGCACCGAACCGTTGGCGCCTGCCGAAAAAAAAATTGATGTATTCAATGCTTTTAAAAATAGCGCACTAAATAAAAGAAAAAACGCCATCGTAGCTCCGGTCACCGAAGAATTTTCAAAAGAACTTACAAAAGCTGGATTTCATCGCATTCAAATCGGTTCAGAACCGGTGTTTGATTTAACTTCTTATTTTTCAACCATTGATCCTGTTCACCGCTTCCCAAGCGCCCGTTCACTTCAAAAGAGAGGCGCGGTGGTTCGAGAGCTTGCATTCGAGAGCATGACACAGGAGCAGCGCGATCGTATTTTAATGCTTGTAAAGGCTTGGAAAAACACAAAAAAAACCGCTCCGTTTGGTTTCTTGAACCAAATCGACCCCTTTTATTTCGCTAATGAAAAAAAATTTTTTGTCTTAGAGTTACACGGGCGAATTCTCGCTTTTTTGGCAGCAGTGCCCGTGTTTGCATTGGAAGGTTATTTTTTTTCCGAATACATGAGAGCCGCTGAAAGCCGTGTCGGTACTACAGAACTACTCTTTATTGAAACAATGCGTCTGCTAAAAAAGGCGGGTTACAAAGAAGTAAGACTAGGAACCTGCTTGTTTTCAAATCTTAGAGTGAATTCAGAAAGCAATCTGCGTCAGCGCGTAATGAGCTTTGCCATGGGATTAGCCTTTAGGCACCTGCGATATCCTTTGAACTTCAAGTCCATTTATCAATTTAAGGCTAAGTTCGAACCAACTCGTTGGGAGCCCGTTTATCTAGCGAGCAAGAGCAAGGTTGGAATAAGAGTCTTGTTTGACGTTCTAAGAGTACACTTTAAGGAACTAAATTTAGGGGCCCGACTTCAAGGATACTTTGCACAGGGAATAAACACACGAGCGCTCCCAAAAACTTTTGGTGAGTTCCTTTACCGCAGTAAAATCACATTCATCTTTTCGGCTATTTTCGTGGTATTGCATTTGTGGCGTACATTTTCGACCACCGGTTTGGCGTTTTTTCAAAAGAATGGGTATAGTGTCTCGGGCTATTCCGCTAGCGGACATTTTTGGAGTCCATTATTCCATAACGGTCACACGCACTTTTTCGGTGATTTATCGACCTTTTTAATTTTCGGCACTGCTACGGAAGTATTTTTGGGGTCATGGTTCGCCGCCAGTGTAATTGCGTTTGGGCTTTGGGCGTCAAATCCACAAGCGGTTTACATAGTTGAAAAGTTAATTGGGCCGAACATAGATGCTGCCACATTGGCCCGGTTTAGATCTGAAACAGATTATGGTTCCTCGAATGCGATATATGCCATGGTAGGTGCGCTAAGTGGTCTACTTAAGCGGCCAATGTTGCTCATGTTGCCCTTTATTTTAAACGGTTTATTTCTCTGTATTGCGCTAAAAAGTATTTTGAGTATTCATCATCTAACGGCACTATTTACTGGTTTTGTAATTTGCAAGCTATTGCACATTGTCCAGAAAAAATTTCCCACTTCGGTTTTGGAGCAAAGTAAGACAGAATAGATCTATTGTGCTCGTTAAAATCTTAAAAAAAGTGACATTTACTTTGCTGGTTTTGAATGTGGCGTTTCTTTTTGCTTCATGCGCGAGCGCCCCAAAGCCCATTGATAGCGAAATCGGTGATAGCGGTTTGTCTCAAGAGTCGATCGATGCGATTCGAGCTATTGAACGCGAGATTCAAGCCACCGATGATCATATTCAAGAAAAACACGAAAAATTTAAAATACCGATCGAGGTGAATCATCTCGTTTTGAAGTGGGTACACTTTTTCACGGTTACCGACAGAGATCGATTTCAAAGATTTTTAGATAACGGTGCGGTCTACCAGAACTTGGTTAAAAAAGTATTAGCCGACTATGGCATTCCCACCGAGCTTTATTATTTGGCAATGATCGAGAGTGGCTATTATCTCGGAGCGAGATCGCGCGCCCGTGCAGTTGGCCCGTGGCAGTTTATGCTTGGAACGTCTCGAATGTACGGTTTGAAGACCAACGCGTTTGTCGATGAGCGTCAGGACATCGTGCGTTCAACAGAAGCCGCCGCGAGATATTTAAAGGCGCTCCAGTCTAAATTCGATTCATGGTATTTAGCGATGGCCGGATACAACGCTGGCGAAGGACGAATTGCCGGCGCCATACGCCGGGGTCGCAGTCGAGATTTTTGGGTACTTGTAGAAAAGAAAGTATTGCCGCCAGAGACCCGCGACTATGTTCCGAAATTTTTAGCTGCCGTCATTGTTGGTCGAAATTTAAAAAAATATGGGTTCGAATCAAGCGAGAGCATCGAGAAATTCCCGACTGTGCGAACAGTGTCGGTCCCAGGTTCTGTCCGACTCGACGATATTGCCAAATCTATTGATATGCGGGCATCCGACCTCAAGCGCCTGAATCGCCACATTTTGCGAGATATTACCCCGGTCGGAATGCGACGCTACGGTGTTTGGGTACCAGTCGAAAGGGTTGCGCAATTGGAAATGTCCAAGTCAAATCTTGCGCGTCACCGAATTGCGCCGGTTCGTGAAAAAAAACGATACGTGGCGTCCGTTCGTAAACGCGGTCGCGTTCGATATCACCATGTTAGGCGTGGAGAAGCTCTTGCTTCGATCGCGAATCAATACAATGTTTCCACGGAAAAATTGAAACGTCTAAATCGTTTGAAATCAAATCTTATCTACGCCGGCCAACGATTGGTGCTTCCAAAAAATTTGTAGTTTAGAGAAAAAATGGCGCACTCGGCAGGGTTGGCTCGCTTTGCTCGCCCAGAACCGTAGAACCCAAGTGCAGCAAAAATAAAAAAGCCGTCGAGGCGTTGCCCCAACGGCTTTTTTATTATGGCGCACCCGGCAGGGTTCGAACCTACGACCTTCAGATCCGTAGTCTGACGCTCTAATCCAGCTGAGCTACGGGTGCACCGCTACGTTAAATAGGTGACAGTCTTATAGGGTTTTTTGGCTTGGAGGGCAAGTGTTTTTCAGGTAATCCCGGGGGAAAACACCAGCGGGGGAGCTGCTAATGTCTGCGGCTGAGAGGCTCGATTTTGATTCGGGCGACCCGAAAACTTGATCCGGATAATGCCGGCGTAAGGACATCTAATGAACCGTTTTTTCTTAATTTTTTATATTCTTGGGCTGCTTGGCTGTTCGGTCGTCTTAGCGGAAGAATCGATATTCCGTGTGCGGCTGGTTGAAGACCTGGGCACGTTGGACTGGGGCTATGGCGAAGTAAACGCCCAGGTCGTAGATCAGCTAATGGAAGGTCTAACCTTTGTTGATCGAAGGGGCAATGCGACGCCAGCGGTCGCGCGAAAGTGGGTATCGACAGGGAATATCACGCAGTTTTTTTTACGCTCCGACGCCAAGTGGTCAGATGGCCGCCGTGTTTGTGCTGAGGATTTCGAGATTGCCTGGCAACGAATTCGTGAAGCGCAGATAGTATCGCCCTATTCTCACCTGTTTAAAGATATTCAGGCGGTGCGGGCTAAATCCTGCGAGAAACTAGAAGTCGAAACCAAAACTCCCCTTTCCTACCTACCGGAACTACTAAGTCATTGGGTGTTTTATCCGGTTCAAAAAAATAGCTATCAGAAACAGCGCGATAAATTCTTTGAGCCCGAAAATTTAATTTCTAATGGACCGTATAAAATAAAAAAATGGCACAAAGATTCTCGTTATGTACTTGAGAAAAATGAATACTATTTCGCCGAAAAAGCGCGCCCGCTTCTGTTGGAATTTTTAGTTGTTTCAGACGATCAAACCGCCCTCACACTGTATAAAGCAGGAAAAATTGATTGGTTAAAGGACCCACCGATATTGAGCCGGGACCAGATAGTGCGGTCAGAGGGTTTTCGAGTGTTCCCCACCGCGGTAGGGTATCATCTAGGGTTTTCATTTTTGGAAAATAAAAAAAGCTTCGATCGAAATGCTCGTTGCGCCATTTCTAAAGCGATCGATGTTACAAAAATTCCAAAAATATTATTCGGAACCGAAATTCCTTCGCATACTTTTGTTCCTCCTCAATTTAAAATGGAAAAGGCTAATAATAGGTTCTCGAAGGCAGACGCCCAAATGTTGTGGAGTAAATCGACTCATCCGGAAATAATTGAAATCAGTTACTATGCGAAGCAAATTCACGAAACGTTGATGCAGTGGATTCAGGCAGAGCTCGCGAAAAATTTAAATACCAAGGTCGTTCTAAATAAAATGGAATCAAAGACCTATTGGTCGGAACTTGCTAATCGATCTCCGAGTGTTTTTTTGAGCGGCACCACGGCCTATTTTAGTCATGCAGCGGCTTTTTTAGATGAGATGCGGACAGAAAGCCCCGCCAACTGGGGCAAATATTCTAATAAGAATTACGATCGAATTGTCGATAGCATTAAAAAATCTAACTTTAAAAGAGAACTAATTGCTCAAGCCGATCGAACGCTCGTGCATGACGACTGCTCGGTAATTCCGCTTTACTTTCGACCAACTGCTCTTCTTTTAAAACCAAGATGGATAAACTTTGAACTAAACCCACTAGCTCGAGTGCAACTCAAAAAAGTTCGATCCCGATAAATTCCATTGGTAGGCAATAAATTCAGTATCCCTCGGTAGGTCGTTACTAAGCTAAACCTGCCGATCGCAGGAAAGCCCTTAATAGGTCATTCTAAGAGAATGGGGCTTCGATTCACATGGGTCGTCACGACTCTATCGTTGTCGTTACTTTCCTTTGCTTTCGGATCTGAAGGATTCGTAGAACTGGATTCAAAATTTTTGCACGTTAACCCACGCGTGATTCGAGCGAAACAAGACCGTCCACATGCGGTCTGGGCGAAAATGCACACTCGTGATATAAAGCGGGTTTCCGCCATTCTAAAGCAAGCTTTGGCTGATCAAAAAGATATATCGGTAGAAATAGAAAGCTTCTACCGAGAAACTGGTGAAGTAAGGTTAATTATTCGTAATCAGTCTCGAGAGTCCAAAGAATCCGCCACATTACGAATTGAAGAGGCGCTTAAGAAAAATAAAAACATTTCACTGGTGGGGCGTCGGCGAATTTTTCGAATTACCGAGATGCGAAATGAGGAACACAGAAAAAATTCCTCGAAGGTCGCTGAATGATGGGCTTTCCAATCAAAGCGAAAGCTTCTTTAGTGATTTGCTGCACTTTCGCAGTCTTATCGGCCGCCTGCAGTTCGCAGGAGCGCGTTGAAAAGTTATCGTCAGGCCCGAGTTTCCGCAACAAACTACCACCAGCGTATTACACTCAAAGCACTCTTGATATTCCTGCTAATTTAAATGACCGCTACTTCGCCGACAAAGGTGCTTGGTCGCAGGTCTACACCGACTTGTGGGCCCACCTCGAAATAGGCGCTGCCGCCCTTTATTCTGGTATTACTCTTCCGTCGAACGAAATAGTGGTTGCGGTACTCGATACCGGGGTAGATACGGATCACGAAGATCTAGTGGGTCGAATGTGGGTAAACCCACGGGAAATACCGAGTGACCGATATAATAACTCAGTGGACGACGACCAAAACGGCTTCGTTGACGACTTTGTTGGTTGGGACTGGGTGAATAATACCAATAATCCATCCGACGACAACGGACACGGGACCCATGTTGCAGGCACGATCGCCGCAATTGGCGGCAATGGTAAGGGAATTGTCGGAGTAGCTCCGTTCGTTCGAATAATGCCACTGAAAGTGTGCAGCTACGACGGAGCATGTGAAAGTAGCGATATTCGTGACGCAATTCTATACGCCAATCGCAACGGAGCTAAAGTAATTAATCTGAGTTTGGGTGGTCCCGACGATGGACCAGAAGGCCAAGCTTTTAATTCTGTTATTGAGCAAGTGTCAAAAGCCGGCACCTTGGTGGTTACCAGTGCGGGTAACGATGCGATGGACGTTGGGGAGTATTCACCCGCGAATTCGACTTATGCTATGCCAGTTGCGGCTCATCGAAGCGATGGGCGTATATGTGGGTTCTCAAATTTTGGTTGGAAGCTTGACGTGTCTGCCGGTGGTTGCGGCGAGAAAAATGGTCAAGACGTTGGGGCAATGATTTCGGCGAACTCCAAAAAATGTGGCAGTCTTGGAGATCAGTATTGTGCGGTTCGAACCGCGATCGGTGAAAAGTATTCGTTAAAATACGGTACATCAATGTCTACGCCGCATATCAGCGGACTAGCCGCATTGGTCTGGTCCCTTAATCCTCAAGCTACCCCGCTTCAGATTAGACAGACAGTTTTAAAAACAGCGGTGAAAGCGAATGCCGATAACAAAAATGTAGACTTTGGTTTCGGAAAGGCCAGCGCGGTTGATGCTGCGAGAATAGCACTCGAAGCCCCAGGTATTAAAATAACCTCGCCTTTCCATGGAGCCATTTCAAATCAACATCTATTGAAGTTAAGAATTGAAGCCCAGTCCCCCGTGGCGTGGGAACTTCGGGCAGTCTCGGTGCAAGATGGCGATGCTAATTTGCAATTAACCGCGGGTGACCTTATAGCTACGGGCACCGTATCTGCTGCGACCAACGTGGACCTGAGTGAGCTTTATCTACCCGCGCAAGCGGGCTCTTATTTGATAGTACTGAAAGCGCAAGTTTCAGGTGAATCGTATTTCGACACAGCACTCGTTCGGCGTTAGCCGTCAAAAGTAAAATAAACCTGATTTGTTTTTACCACTGAACACGTAGATGCCCCGTTCGTCACCCCGCCTACCACACGGAACCATATGGCGTTGGTCGCAGGGTCGTAGTAATTCGCTGGATTCGTTATCGTGTGGGTAATCGAAGTTTCCGTTGTTCCCACGGTGGTGATGGATTCCCAAGTAGACGTCGAATCGTTGTAAACTTCCATTCGAGGAGTTGCTCCGGAACCGGCACCAGTTGGCGAGCTTGAAGAGTCGCAAGGTGTGCTGTAAATGCCCGCAGAGCCTGTCCAGTATATCGTTAGCCGATCATAGTATGTCTGAATGGTCGTGAGGTCCGCATACACTGCGTATTCGTTCACTGTAACGTTAAAATTTATGCCAACATAATCGCATTCCGCATTAAAACTTGTAGCATCGTTGGAAGAAACTGCAGTGTTTTCCGCGCCCGCAAAGGCAGTGCTGGTGATAGGTGGTATATCGGTACTATCCACTAACGCCGCATCACCACAAGAGTTCCAATAACGCCCAGCCGCATTCGAGCCGTTGACCTGCGCCGTGTAGGTGATTGCATGACCGTCGCCCTCGCAGTCTAGGGCTGCCGTTGTACCGCTGGCAAAGCTGATGGGAATCGAAACCGAAGTAGAGGCGGTTAAATTGATGGTAGAGCTGCCCACGTAATAGCCGGCAGCCTCATCTCCATTGCCACCCATCGACCCACCACATTCCAAAATTCCGGTAGAAGGGTAAATTCCGTAAACATCAATTCGCCGTGCATCGCCAGCGGGAATTTCCACCGAAATTGAGCTTGATCGCTTAAACGGCTCAGAAAAAAAACCAAAACTTTGAACTCCGGCGCCACCGTTTATTGAGCAGCCTTGAAACTGTTCACTATCTGGCAAAACACCGTCGCCGGTAATGTTCACAGCAAAACAGTCAAAGTCTGTAGTCGAAGTAGGCGCTTGAATCGCAAACGGTGGCCGGGTCAGTGAAGTGAGAGCTGCCGTTTGGGTATTGTCTTTTAAAAAAATTGTTAACTTGTTGGAAAGCCCCTCTGGAAGCGGCTTAAAGGAACATCCGAATAATGTGAGAAAAAAAATTGGAGTAAATCTTTTTAGTCCCATCTTGTTGATCCCGTCGAAGTAATAATGCGTTTGACGGTAAAGATATCTGATTTGCTCATGGCTTCCAAGTTTTCAAATTTACGATAATCATCCCATAGGGCGCTAATTATTTTTCCGTACAATCCTACCGAGGCGTCGGAAATTAAATAAGAACTAAGATCCGCCGCTTTAAACGGAGAATTTCCACCCTTCGATTTTTGTTCAATAGACCTTTCGTAAAGATCTTTTCCAACGTTGGCTGGCCCAGCTGCCAGTAGGTCGTCTAAAAATTTTGTATTTACGTTGCCGGGAGCAATCGCGTTGACGAATATTCCAAAGGGCGCCAACTCAGCGGCGACGGTTTCAGTGAGCCTCCAGACGCCCCCCTTCGACGCCGTGTAGGCCGAAAAATTTGGGACAGCACCTTGGCCTCCGCCACTAAAAAGCACAATTCGCCCGGCTCGATTTTCTTTAAAATAAGGTACAACGGCTTGAATTGCGCGAACCGCGCCAACGAGATTGATGTTAACGCACCTGGCCCATTCGTCGACCGAATTTGTCTCGATTGGGCCGATTGGGCCATAAACGCCAGCTGCGAAAATTAATGCGTCTAGACCGCCGAGCGTTTTAATAGAGTGTTCCACTGCCGACCTAGTGCTGCTTGTTTCGGCTACATCGCAATGAACGGGTGTCGCAGATTCTGGAATATGTTCGTTGATAAGTTTACAGGTAGCCTTGATTTCAGACTCTGAACGCGCCGCGACGCATATTTTCGCACCTTCCTTGGCGAGCCCTATCGCGACGGCCTGACCAATTCCCCGGCCCGCGCCAATGATCAAAACTCTTTTATCTTTGGAAGGTTGTTTCATGTTTGATAGAGAGACATCAAATGAGCGAACCTGTCAAAATATTAGTAACCGGGGCTGCAGGCTTTATTGGTAGTAATTTGGTCGATCGACTATTAGCCGAAGGGAACATCGTGCTGGGAGTCGACAATCTTAGTACCGGGCGGCGTGAGTTTTTGGCCGATGCCGATAAAAACTCCAATTTTCGTTTTTTTGAACGAGACCTTCTGGATGAAAAAGCCTTGCACGGAATTCTTTCTGAAGAGGTCGACACGGTCGTACACCTAGCTGCGAACGCCGATGTGCGTGACGGATTAAAACATCCACGAAAAGACCTAGAGCAAAATACTATTGTTACCTGGAATGTACTTGAAGCGATGCGACGTGTGAACGTTCGAAAAATCGCATTCTCGTCCACCGGCAGTGTTTATGGGGAAGCTCAGAAAATTCCTACTCCAGAAGACTGCCCCTTTCCGGTGCAAACATCATTGTACGGCGCATCCAAGCTTGCAGGGGAGTCTTTGATTTCTGCTTACGCTGAAGGGTACGATCTTCAGGCTTCGATATTTCGATTCGTATCTATATTAGGTGAGCGCTACACCCATGGACATGTGATTGACTTCGTGCGCAGTCTTTATCGCGACACTTCAAAGTTAAGGGTGCTTGGCGACGGATCTCAGCGTAAATCTTATTTGTACGTAGGCGACTGTGTGAACGCCATGCTTACAATCATGCGGCATAAGACCAAAAACAAAGTAGAAGTATTCAATCTCGGAACTGATGAATACGTGAACGTGAATCAGTCTATCGATGTTATTTGCGAAGAACTTAAGGTCGAACCTAAACGCATGTATACCGGTGGGGACCGCGGCTGGATTGGCGATAATCCTTTTATATTTTTAGATTGTTCGAAGCTTCGGAAAATCGGCTGGAAACCAACGCGTTCCATTCGCGATTCAGTTCGAACAACAGTTCGTTACCTTCAAAAGAACGATTGGCTAATGCAATGATTATTACTAGAACACCTCTTCGAATTAGCATCGGTGGAGGCGGAACAGACCTGCCTTCCTATTTTGAGCGTTTCGGAGGCTTCGTAATTTCCGCCGCAATTGATAAATACGTTTACGTTGCGCTCCATAAAACTTTTCAAAAAACCTACATGATTCGTTATTCGCAATTTGAAGCGGTAGACGATGTCGCTAGCATTAAACATCCGATAGTGCGGGAAGCGTTCAAATTGCACGATGTCGGACCTTTTATTGAAATGGTGAGCATGGCCGACATTCCGGCTGGAACTGGTTTGGGTTCGTCAGGGTCCTTCAATGTCGGGCTCTTACGCGGCATTTATACCATGAAACGAGAGCCCGTAACCAATTTTGGACTAGCCGACGAAGCCTGCAAACTTGAAATAGATATTCTACGTGAACCCATCGGTAAACAAGATCAGTTTATTGCAGCGTTTGGCGGAATCACCTGCTTTGAATTCGAAAAAAATGGGGGAGTAAATGTGGCTCCTTTGCGAATTTCAAACGATTCTTTGGCAGATCTTGAAGACAATCTTTTAATGTTTTTCACCGGGTATTCTCGCAGCGCAAGTAACGTGTTGTCCGATCAAAAGAAGCGCTCTGAGGTGGACGACAAAGAAATGTTGAACAATCTGCATTTCATTAAAGATTTGGGAATTACGATAAAAAAAGAACTCGAAAAGGGTAATTGTTCGGAATTTGGTCGATTGATGCATGAACATTGGCTGCATAAGAAAAAGCGGTCTTCCGGTATATCGAGTGATCAAATCAATCGATGGTACGACGTCGGCTTCGCCAACGGAGCACTAGGTGGAAAATTAATCGGTGCGGGTGGCGGAGGATTTCTTATGTTCTATGCGAAAGATCGCGTAGCACTTCGAGAAGCCATGGCAAAAGAAGGGCTTAGTGAAGTTCGGTTTCGGTTTGACCATCACGGTTCACGAGTGATGGTGGAGAACTAGTTTGAATATTGGAATAATCGGTGCCGGATTAATCGGTAACAAACGTGCGAATGCGTTGCCGTCAACCTGCAAGCTTACTGCGGTCGCAGACTTATCAAATGACCGCGCTCACAAATTGGCCACCGCTTTCGGTGCTCGCGCAGAGTCGAGTTGGGCCAAGCTCGTTTCTGCGAGCGACGTTGATTGCGTTATAGTCGCGACCACCAACGATGTAATTCCTGATTGTGCTAAAGCCGCACTTAAGGCAGGCAAGCACGTTTTGATCGAAAAACCGGGCGGGCGGTTTCCCGATGAGGTACGTTCAATCGCCGATGTAGCGGCATGCTCACGCGGAATTCTGCGCGTAGGGTTCAATCACCGTTTTCACCCGGGTCTTCAGGGTGCAAAAAAATTGTTGGATTCTGGTGTAGACGGCCCATTAATGTACATTCGCGCTCGGTACGGCCACGGGGCTCGAGTCGGTTACGAAAAAGAGTGGCGAGGGAACCCGAAATTGGGTGGCGGCGGCGAACTTCTCGACCAGGGAGTGCATTTAATTGATTTGTGCAGGTGGGTTGGTGGTAGTTTTGAATTGCAGTATGGCCACGCCCAAACATTTTTTTGGGATATGCCCGTAGAAGATAATGGATTCCTAATTTTACGCTCACCCGATCGCAAACGTTCTGCATTTTTACATGCGAGCTGTACAGAGTGGAAAAATCTTTTTGATTTCGAAATTTTCGCTAAAAACGCCAAAATTCAGATTTTCGGCCTTGGCGGCAGTTACGGCACTGAAGAACTCCGTTACTACAAAATGAAGCCAGAAATGGGGCCGCCGGATATTACAGTGACTCCCTTTCCTGGTGCCGATGAATCTTGGAAGCTTGAGTTTCAAGCGTTTCTATCTGAAGTTGACGGACGAAAAACAGACATCGGCCGAATCGAAGACGCTGTACGGGCCATTGAGATTGTTTTCGATGTATATCGTTCAAGCGGTTACGATATGGAACGCGCGATATGCAATGCGTAATTCTAGCCGGCGGCCTGGGTACCCGCATGCGCGGCGTTACGCGCGATGAAATTCCAAAAGCATTAATACCAGTTGCGTCAAGTCTTGGTACAGAGCCCTTTGCGTTCTATCAGCTTAAGTGGCTCGCCTCCTGTGGAGTAACAAACGTTGTCTATTCGATTGGGTTTTTGGGTGAACAGATTCGAGCCGTTGTCGGCAACGGGTCTCGCTGGGGCCTTACAATAAAGTACGTCGACGAAGGTAAAGAGTTACGAGGCACAGGCGGCGCCCTTCGAAAAGCCTTTGACGAAAAAGTTCTCGATGAGCGATTTTTTGTGGTTTATGGGGATTCATTTTTACCGATCGAGTTACTACCCATCTGGTCAGCGTTTGCTCCAATGGCGGCACCCGCCCTGATGACGGTTTTAAAAAATCGGAACCAATGGGATTCAAGCAACGTTATTTTTGAAAACAACAACCTGCGCTTATATAAAAAAAATGCCACACCGGAAGAAAAAAGTCTGATGCATTACATCGACTACGGACTCTCCTTAATCCGACGTAAAACGATCGCCACAAACATAGAGGCCGATAGAAAAACGGACTTGGCAGCCGTTTACGAGAAGCTTAGTGTAGAGGGGCGCTTGCTTGGCTACGAAGTGCAGGAGCGGTTTTACGAAATCGGCTCCGAACAAGGGCTTAGAGATTTTGAACATTGGCTTAAAAAACAGGAGAACATTCAATGGCTTTCCCGCTTAAATTAGCAATCTACGCAGACGGCGCGAATCGCGACGCAATGATCAAACGCTATCGTGAAGGCTTGGTGAAGGGGTTTACCACGAATCCAACGCTTATGGCCAAGGCCGGTGTGCGTGATTATAAGGAATTTGCTCTTTCGGTTTTGTCTGAAATAAAACAAATGCCCATTTCGTTCGAAGTATTTTCTGATGAATTTGGCGAAATGGAGCGCGAAGCGCTAGAAATTAAATCTTGGGCCTCAAACGTGAATGTTAAAATACCAATCACGAATACGAAATCGCAGTCCTCGATTCCATTAATCAAATCGTTACTGGATAAGGGCACGAAATTAAATGTCACGGCGATCTTTACCGACAAACAAGTTGATGAGCTTGCAGCGGTTGTTCGACCTCAGGACGATGTAATCGTTTCGATTTTTGCCGGAAGAATTGCCGATACGGGCGTAGACCCAGAACCAACTATGCGTCGAGCGGTAGAAGTGTTTCGAGGAAAAACAGGCAGCAAAATTTTATGGGCCAGTCCACGCGAAGTGCTTAACGCGTATCAAGCAGAACGTTGTGGCTGTCACATTATCACGATGACGGATGATCAAATCAGCAAGTTCTCACTGCATGGAAAATCACTCGCAGAGTATTCGCTAGATACAGTTAAAATGTTCTATGCCGATGCTACTAAAGCTGGTTTTAAGCTGTAGTTCGAAAAAAACCATCAACGTAATTTGTTAATTAAATAGACGATACCTGAAAGCACAACGCTTAAAATTATCGACGTTGCGAGCGGGAAATAGAATTTTACGTTTTCCCGCTCGATAGCGATGTCGCCTGGCAATTTACCAAACGGCACAATCTTGCCGCCAAAATGCCAGATTAAGCCCGCCGCCACGAGCAACAACCCGATTAATATAAGTGTTTTAGGACCCATTATTTTTCTAAATAATTTTTATACTGATAACGAGTAGCCACCCACACGAACGCCACGCCCATAACTGAAACTAGGATCGCGAAGAAAAAGAAAAAGGTGGGACCCTGGAATACGTTTATTTTCGAAATAAAAGCAGTCAGCATGTTGCCGAAAAATACGGTCAAATACCAAAAACTCATGATCGTGCTCTTCATGCTTCGCGGAGCTTGAGTGTAGGCTAGTTCAAGTCCAGGAATCGAGATCATGATTTCTGAAATAGTTAACAATAGATACGGGATAAATTGCCAGGCCACTGAAACTTTATGGCCCGCTTCGAGTGGAATTTCCAGCAAGCCTACGACCGCAAATGAGGTTCCCGCAATAAACATTCCTGCGCTCATTTTTCGTAGCGGAGTAAGTTTGATACCTAACTTTTCCACCAGTGGATAAATTCCATAAGCAAAAATAGGAATTAATACCATTACCATGATCGGATTGAGAGCCGATATTTGGGAAGCTTCTAACGGCATACCCCAGAACGTGCGTTCCATTTTGTCGGCCTGCAACACCCAGCTCGAACTGTGCTGATCGAACAATGCCCAGAAGCCTGAGATAAGCAGAAATACTTTAATAACTTTAAACGCGGCTTTTACCGCTTCGACGTTTTCGGAGCTAAATTTATTTTTAGCAACATCTAAGAAAGAATCTCCCTTACTTTTTCCTAGATGTTTTAGAGCATAAGCAAAAATCGGAATAAAACCGGTATTACCAGTTTCCCGAGTCGGAGGCACGTGAACATATTTGTCGCGACCCATCCAAAAGACAAATGTCGCAGCTGCCATCAGAATTCCTGGAATTCCAAATGCCCAACCGGCCCCATAACGGGGCAAAATCCAAGGGATCATGATTGTTGAAAAAGTAGAGCCGAAATTTACCGAGAAATAGAAAATGTCATAAACTCTTTGAATAAGGTGTTTGTTTTTTTCAGTAAATTGATCGCCCACGTGTGCTGCTACACAGGATTTGATTCCTCCTGCGCCGAGCGAAATAAAAAACAGACCCCAAAACATACCGGCTTTATTTTCCCAAATTGCTAAGATTCCGTGACCAACACAGTAAAAAAGCGAAAGGTACAAAATGGTTTTATATTTGCCGAGAAATCGATCCGAGAGGTACGCACCAGCAACGGGTAATAAGTAACAAGCGCTCACGAAAAGGTGAAACACACCCAGCGAATCAGCCTTCGACATGAGAAGGTATTGCACCATGAAGATAACCAGAATGCTCCGCATTCCGTAATAGCTGAAGCGCTCACAGGCTTCTTGGCCAATGATATACCGAATCTGTGGTGGAAAACCGACTTTGCTTGACATGTAATGTCCCCCTTAGAGGCGAATAGCTCAAGAACTAGGGATTGCCAATCAGGGATTCTACTTGCCAGGCGCTTCGAAAGAAGTTCCGTCGATCAAATGCAGGCCAGCGGTGTCGATTCGAGGGGCATTGTCGGCGAAAACAGACAGTTGATGGACTAGCTCTCTCAGTAATACCGGATGCCCGTGGTAGTGCACCTCGGTCAGGTCGAGGTGCACGAGCTCTTGAAAGCTTTTCGCGAATTCGCGTGCGGCCGACATTTGATAGGCCTGACGTTTGCGTAGAAAGTCCCTCGCCTGAACCACTCGATCCATTAAATCTGGCCGATCGTCGCCATTTTTTTTCAAATAATCCTTAATGGCGAGTAAATCGGCCCGGGTAATTGAGAGCGAATACCAATAGAACTCAAGTGCTCGAAACAGCAATGCAGTCACATAACGTTGTCCATCGAGCGAATGTACCGTGTCGGTGGAAAAAAAAGACTGGGCCTGTAGGCGCTGCATGTTGGATTGAAAAAAGAATGCGCCCGCTTCCTCCAGGGAGTGTTCGTCGTAGTAGGTCTTTATTTGTTGGCTAACTTTAGCATGAAAGGCATGCGTGCCTCGAACCTCGAGCCGAGGAACGAAAGCGCTGCCTTCGTGTAAAGATGGCAGCAGCGATGAAGCTAAATCAGGAAAGTAATTCAATTTGGCGGCCTTTCGTTGGTTTTGAAGCCAATGGAATAGTTCGTGTAGGGTGACGTACCAGATACGGTTCCACTGCAAAAATTCGGGTGAATTATAGGAAATGATAATATCGTCCTGATTCACATCGGCAAGTACGTGAGCGTTCATACTCCCCTTAAAGTCCAGAGGACTGATTCTCGTTACAGTATTTCCGCTGCGAGAGTGTTGGCTTAAAAAAGTTGAAAAAGGCACCAACCAATGGCCGAGCAAATCTGAAGTCGCAACTTCTAGGGTTATTTGGTTATCTCGGGTGCTATGGAAATTAAGGTTCGTTGTTATAGAGATTTGTTCCAGGCTTTTTGCGAATGCCTTCAGGGCTTCAGGCCTGTGAGTTTCCGGTAGTTCGCGTATCGATTTGAACTGGGATATTAAGTTTGCCGTAAGTTTAGCGTCGTGACTGTGAGTGGGTAGCAGCTGCTGACCTAAAGCAGCTTCGGTGCTGACCGTCATGGTGAGGTTTGCGCCGTCGAGTGCAATAAAAACAGGGGATGCCCCCCGAGCGACGGGTATGGGCAGTAACAAAGTGTCTTCCGGTCGCGGCTTTTTTAGTAAATTTCGTACGTTTTCAGGCAGGTGCCGGCTTTCGGCGGCCAGCACGACGTCGCAACTTGGGTCTGCTCCGTGGGCGGCTGCTAGCGGAAATAAAACTGCTATGAACCAAAAAAGCATAGCCCCCTATATAATGACCGACTAATAATATCAACAAATCAGTGAGCAGCTTTTGGAAAATTAAATGATAACATGATGTTATGAACGCTGGCCTACTTAAAAGACTCTTCTCTTACCTACAATCCATTCACTATGTTTGGGGTCCGCTTACCCCGGACCGTCTGATAGAGGCGCGACGCAACCCTGCTCATTTTGCGATTAGGGCCCAGCTTTTGGGTTTAGGCCTAGGCATCGCGCAAACAAGCGTGGAAGAAATTTTTCCGAATGAGCTTTATGCGGAACTTCAGAATGCCGGCTTTTTATTTAGCAAGGAAGCCAACGGAGAATCGCTTGTATTCAGTCGCTACGCGGTAAGCGGTTTTTCGGATTTGTTCGTTTTGCATGATCATTGGCCGCCTAAAGTTGGTCTTGAGACGAGTTTCGTGCACGTAGGTCACGAATCGACCACTCTCGCCCGAATCATTCAGTCGGAGTTGGAGGCGTTTATTTCAAAGTCCGTTCTCGACTTAGGATGTAGCAGCGGAATTCTTTCGTTAGAAGTCGCGGGAGTGGCGAAGAGAGTGTGTGGTATTGATCTTTGCGAGCCGGCGACTCGATTAGCTACCACGACCGCCTCTGCTTATGGATTTTTAAATACTGAATTCATCGCAGAGTCAGTGTTAGATCCTAATTTACTGGAACATGTTCGCAGAGCCTACTGGGACCGAGTGATTTTTAATCCTCCGATGGTAGTGCCCGCCGAAGTCCCCTACCCTCATCGCGATGGTGGAAAATACGGCATCGAGATACCATTAAAATTTTTTGATTTTGCATTGGCGGCACTTAAACTCGGCGGTGAATTATTCTGCCTGTGCACCAATCCGATCGTAAAAGGTAAACCGCTATTGTTTGATGAACTAAAAAAGAAACGTGAAATTGAAATCTTAAGAAAAAAAAGAATCCACACACATTTTAATCAAACCGTCGCACGCCAACACGGATATGCTGAGCAGGGCATTTCCCAAATCGAACTATGGTATTTGAACATTAAAAAAATTAAATAGTCTTTTGGCGTCCAAGTTCAAGGAGCTCTTTGGGTGGTTCTTTTACGTCCCAAACTAGCCCCAATCGCTCGAAACCTTTAATGATGTAATAGCTAAGATCTATTTCCCACCAATAAAAACCCTGACGAGCAGAATGCATGTAGTGGTGATGATTATTGTGCCAACCTTCTCCCATTGTGATCATCGCGGTGAAAAAATTGTTTCGACTAGCATCAGATGTTTTAAAACGACGTTTACCCCAAATGTGCGTAAGCGAATTGATCGTAAACGTGCCATGCCAAAGGGCCGTAATCGCCAATACAAAACCCCAATAAAACCCGAACCAGCCGCCAATTAAAAAGGTGAGAGCGCCATAGGTGGCAACTGGTACGAGGTAATGTTTATTGAGCCAACGTAATTCAGGGAATTTTTCGAAATCTCGAACATACTGATTCATAGTGGGTTCGTATTCCCGAACCAAAATCCAACCGACGTGGGACCAAAAAAAACCTCGCTGAACTGGCGAGTGAACGTCTTGAGGATCGTCAGAATAACGGTGGTGGTGCCGGTGATTACCTGCCCACCAAAGCACGCCTTTTTGGGAAGTCATCGTTCCCCATAGTGCCAATAAAAACTGAAACACCCGGCCAGTTTTAAATGATCGGTGAGAGAAATAACGGTGATACGCAATGGTGACCGCAGCCATGAAAAAATAATAGGTCCCTATTGTAAGCGCGATACCCTTTAATGTGATTGGAAGGAGAAATAAACCGGCGACCGCCCCTACGTGCATAAGAACAAAAGGAATGGCGCCAAGCCAATCTGTAGAGGTGTCTATTCTTGGTTGAAGATTCGGTTTGCTCGGTTGGGTAGTAAACGGTTCGACAATAGCTTCTGCAGCGTTAGCCATTTGGACTCCTTTAACGTGATTAGTCAAAGGATCTCACGATCAAAGGTGGTTAGCTGTAAAAGTTCTGTAAAACCGGGCAAAAAACTACCGAGTCAAAGGCTTATACTTAATTCGGTGCGGGCGATCGGCCTCTTCACCGAGGCGTCGGCGCTTGTCTTCTTCGTAATCGCTAAAATTCCCTTCGAACCATTCAACATGGCTGTCACCTTCGAATGCGAGAATATGGGTTGCGACGCGATCTAAAAAATAACGATCATGGCTAATAATTACCGCGCAACCGGCAAAATTCTGGATCGCCTCTTCAAGGGCACGCAGCGTATTGACGTCAAGATCGTTGGTTGGTTCGTCGAGTAGCAATACGTTAGCTCCGGTGAGCAACATGCGAGCCAGATGTACGCGATTGCGTTCTCCTCCAGAGAGTACGCCAACTTTCTTTTGTTGATCCTGACCTTGAAAATTGAACTTCGCTACATAGGCGCGCGAATTGATCATTCGATTTCCGACCTGAATATTTTCTTCACCGCCAGAGATTACGTCCCAAACCGTGCGGTTATCGTCGAGTACATCCCGCATTTGATCCACATAACCAAGACGAACTGTCGGGCCAACTTTGAACTGGCCTGAATCTGGTTTTTCAAATCCAGCAGCCATTTTGAAAAGCGTGGTTTTACCGGCACCGTTCGGGCCGATCACGCCAACAACGCCGCCTTTTGGCAATTTAAAGCTGAGATTTTCAAATAAAAGTTTGTCGCCGAACGCCTTAGAAACGCCTTCGGCATCAATGACAAGGTCGCCCAGACGAGGTCCAGGAGGAATGAAAATTTCCATTTCCTCATCGCGCTTGTCGGTTTGCTCTGCCAACAGTTTATCGTAGTTGGCGATACGCGCTTTGCTTTTAGCCTGGCGCGCCTTCGGTGAACTGCGAATCCATTCCAATTCACGCTCTAAGGTTTTACTTAATTTAGATTGTTGCTTTTCTTCTATCGCAAGGCGTTTTTGTTTTTGGTCCAACCAGGTCGAGTAGTTGCCTTCCCAGGGAATACCTTCACCGCGATCAAGTTCTAAGATCCAGCCGGCTACGTTATCCAAAAAGTATCGATCGTGTGTTACGGCGATAACGGTGCCTTCGTATTTATGTAAAAATTTCTCAAGCCATTGAACTGATTCGGCGTCCAAATGGTTGGTCGGTTCGTCCAATAGCAAAACGTCGGGTTTTTTTAATAATAGTCGGCATAGAGCTACGCGGCGGCGTTCACCGCCAGACAGTGAACTACATTTAGCATCGGCCGAAGGGCAGCGAAGGGCATCCATCGCCATGTCCATTTTGCTATCGAGATCCCAAATTCCCAATGAGTCCATTTTTTCTTGAAGTTCGCCTTGTCGCGCAATGAGTTTGTCCATGTCATCGGCACTCATTTCTTCTCCGAATTTGGCGTTCACCGCGTCGTACTCATTTCGAATATCGACTAGGTTTTGAACACCTTCTTCGACGACTTGGCGAACGGTTTTGTTCGGGTCTAGCTGGGGTTCCTGTTCGAGGTAGCCCACCGTGTAGCCCTTGGCCCAGCTGATGGTTCCAAGGTAACCCGTATCGACACCAGCCATAATGCGCAAAAGAGTACTTTTACCGGAGCCGTTTAAACCTAGAACGCCAATTTTTGCCCCGTAGTAGTAAGAAAGATAAATGTCTTTCAGAACCTGTTTTTTCGGGGGGTGAACGCGGCCTACGCCCTGCATGGTGCAGATAATTTGTTTGGAACTCATGATTGCTCCTGTTTTCCAGGTGCTTACCACAAAATAGCTAGGAATTATGAGTAAATTCAGGTCGGAAACGAGGTTTAGCAGAGTAAGCCGATTTGATGGTCTTTCCACTGATAGACGTTGGCAACCCGGGCCTTGTGCTCGGGGTCGTTGGGGTCGGGCTTGATCCAGACGAATGTTTTGGGGCAACTTGGTTTGGTGCACTCGATGTCGTCAAACGCCGGGGACCAGGTGCCGGAGTTTAGGTATTCGATGCCGCCAAAATTCGTGTGCATGAATTCGTGTGTATGGCCATAGATCACGCGTTTTACACCCGTAATTCGCGCGCCCAGTTTGGCCGCGCGTTCGTAAAACCGCAGCGGTACAATCACTTTCGATCGAATCGACTTAAAATAAAAAATAAAAAACGGAATAAATAAGGCAAACAGTGCAAACGTCCAGAAAAACGAAACTGGTACGATCAAATTTATTAGCGTCATAATTTCGAAAACGATAACGGCGCTAATTGCCACAATGAATGCGCGGTCTAACCAAAGTTCCCGCATAACCCCGAGCGGGTCAAAAATAGCAGCGGGTGCGTGGATCTCTTTAAGTGCTCGAACAATTTTGGGAGTCGCGTTGGAGTTAAAAGCTATTTCTTCCACTTGGTCTTCGACCCGCAAAGGGTCCTTAACTTCCGGTGTTAGCCCTTCTCGAAACGTCACGTAAAGAGTGGCTACAGCGCCCCAAAACCAGGTCCACATTATTAGGGGTTCTCGTTTAAGTAAGTGTTTCAGGGCGAACTTCAGATATTGAGTGAAAGTCATGATGTATGATCGATCCGAATGAGGGTTGAAGTAACCCATTCCATTCATCATGAACCGATTAGCGATACTTCCGAACGGAAGGCGAATTCTTTTCTTAATCCGACCGCTAATTATCGGATTGATGGGGTTTTGACAGTTGTTGTGAGAATCGTGTTGGTTCCCGTGCTCGATTAGAGTGTCTTCGTTGCTAATATAAAACCAGTTGTTAAAGCGCACTCTCTCGCGTTCTTCTGAGTTTAGCTCGAGCGCACCTAATACCTGCCGCTTGACGCTATCCCAGTGCAGCTCAAGATCGTGGTTGCCTATAATAAAAATGACGCGATTGCCGTTTTTGATAAAATTCTTCAAAGATCTAAAAAATATTGGATGATCTTCGATAATCAATTTCATTTTAAATCGAGACTTTCGTTCTTCAGGGTCTAGGCCACGGCGCTTTTCATACCAGGTCATGAAAAATTTCTGGCGCAACGGAAGTTGGGTAACGCCGTCGAAATCGAAAATGTCGCCAGAAAGCACTAATTCGATTTTGTCGCCAAAAACATCTTTTTGCACCGCGAGCAAAAAGGCTTCGAACGCTGCGTCGATAAAAAATTCCTTTTGTTTGTAGCGTTTCCACAACTTATCTTTGGGGTGTACCGGTTCGGCGGTAGTTAAGTGAATATCGCTTGCGACCAAGGTGTGGTTGCAATGGCGAAAAGGATTGTCTGATTTGTGCGTGGAAAATTCCCCGCTCATGTGGGAGTAACCTCTATGATGAACTCTCTATTGATTATACTTGTGGCGTTTAGCTCTGTCGCTTCCATTATTGCTATTTTTATGGCCCTTAGACAGGGTCGAAATGACCAAAGTTTAGAACTAACGCGGACCCTCATGGAAGTTTCTGCCGGCCTTGCTCGGTCGAGCGCCGAGATCAGGCAGGAAGTCGGCGAAAAGCTTGCCCAATTTGGCAGCGATGTGCAGGGAAAACTCGACAAAAACATACGCGATGGTTTTTCTCACTTTCAAAAAGTTCAGGAACTGCTCACAAACGCAGAAAAACAACTCTCGGGTTTAAATAATGTCGGCAAGTCAATTCAAGATCTCAATAATGTTTTAAATTTACCGCACCTACGCGGAAAAATAATTGGCGAAGGCAATTTAGAGAGGCTGTTAACGGACTTTTTACCGGCCGGATTTTTTGCGATGCAGCACCCCATTCAGGGCTCTTTGGTTGATGCAGTTATCAAGTTTCCCCATCTCAACCTCGTTTTGCCGATCGACAGTAAGTTTTCGCTCGAACAAGTGTCGGCACTATTTGAGGCGCAATCTACCCCGGAAGACCTAAAAGCTGCGCGCAAACGCCTTGCAGATGTATCGAAACAAAATGCGAAGGACATCAAAAATAAATATATTAAACCTGAACATGGAACAACGGATTATGCCTTAATGTTTCTGCCTTCGGAAACTCTGTATTTCGAAGTGATACGTGACAACGAGCTTTGGACTTCTTTGGTGGATCTCAAGGTGTTTCCGGTTTCGCCCAATACCCTGGCGATTACCATTAATTCGATCGGTAAATCACTTCACTACTATGAAATGGCGCGAGGTGTTCAGCGTACGGTATCACAAATTCAGCAGGCTCAAACACACTTGGGTAACTTTAAGAAACGATTTGACGATGTGGGTGAGAAACTCTCGAAAGCGCAAGATTCCTTTCAGAAGGCGGGAACCCACCTTTCCTATTATTCGTCTTCGATCGAACGCTTGACCGGCGACGTCGGCACCTTGCCCGAGGCTGCGCCTGAATTTAAAACCCCCTCGGTACCACAGTAGATGTTTAGGACAAAGGCAGAGCTATTTTTTCTGTACAACCGCTCGTGGCATTGTTAGCAGAGGGTTTAAGTCGTCTTAAAAGTCCTTATGCGGACGTGGCGGAATTGGTAGACGCATACGATTCAGGGTCGTACGCCAAAAGCATGAGAGTTCGAGTCTCTCCGTCCGCACCACCCATTGCCATCCCCCTATTCGTAAGCAAAGATGTAAGCCATGAAGAAATCAAAACGCAGCTCAAGACGTGGCGAACGTCGCGCTCGATCCCATGAAGCGGGCAAAAAAAAACCAACCGCCGGGTTTTCGGGTCGTCCACCGGAAAAAAAACGGAAGTCGCTAGCGGAACAAGCGCGTGAGCGCAACGAACGACACCGCGCAGGAAAAAAAACCGGTTCTCAGAATCATCACCCTCCCGGGAAAAATTTGGTCATCCTCCAGGGCGCCGTTCAGAAGAATCGCAAAGGATTCGGTTTTCTACTTCAAGAAAAAGAAGATGTCTTCATTCCGCCGGAGCTTGCAGCGAATTTGCTTACGGGCGACAAAATCCGCATGCGCTACAATCCGCGCTCTCGTGAAGCAATCGGCGTAGAGTTAGTTGAACGAGGATTAAAGCAATTTATAGGTACCTATCACGCGGGTTTTTCGAATCGGTTCGTGGAGTTGGTGGATCGCACTATGCGAGAAGAAGTGAACATTCCTCACCCCCCCGCAATCGTCGGTTTGCGCCACGGAGACAAAGTGTTGGTCGAAGTCACTAAATACCGTCCGAAGCTGGAGGGGCGCATTGTCCGTTCATTCGGCCCAAAGCTGGCGCCAAAGTTCGACACTTTAGCTGTGGTCGTTCGTTCAAATTGGCCGCAGGAGTTTTCGCAAGAAGCTTCCAGCCAAGCCGAAAGATTAAGTGTTGAAATTCAAGAACGCGAAAATATCGCGGGTTACCCCGGTCGAAAAGATTTGAGAGAAAAGCACTTTGTCACAATTGATGGAAAAGACGCACGCGATTTTGACGACGCAGTTTTAGTAGAAAAAACAGATTCAGGTTATGTCCTCTACGTAGCTATTGCCGACGTGGGAGAGTTTGTACGACCAGGTGATATTTTAGACGAAGAAGCCTATGCGCGGGCCACAAGTGTGTATTTTCCAGAGTGGGTCATACCAATGTTGCCGGAGGCCCTCAGTAATGGTGCCTGCAGTTTGCGACCCAACGAAGAAAAACTCACACTCACCTGTGAAATGCATTTCGATTTAAATGGAAAGAAAAGGTCTGAGCGAGTTTATGAATCTGTGATTCGTTCGCACCGCCGTTGTATTTATGAAGACGTACAGAAGGAATACGACAGTGGCGATAAATTCTGGGCAGTGCCGTACGAGTTATATCGGATTCTTCGTACGAAACGAATCGATCGCGGCGCCTTGGACCTTGATTTGCCAGAAGCGAAAATAATACTCGATGAAAACAGCGACACTATTGATATTCAAAAAACTGAACGGCTTGATTCCCACCGCTTGATTGAAGAGTTTATGATCGCTGCTAACGAGGCCGTTAGCGAATTAATGGAGCGGGACCAGTGGCCGTTTGTTTACCGAGTCCATGAACCGCCGCAGGCTGAGGCGTTGGAACGGTTCGATCGATTCGCGTCGGCTCTTGGTTTAAAGCCAAAGCTCGGCGACGGTGCGAGCCCAAAACTATTTTCCAATTTTCTATCCAGCATCAAAGAAAACCCTTATTTAGAGACTCTTAGTTATCTAATGTTGAGGTCACTCAAGCAGGCGCGTTATGAACCTTCAAATCTAAAACATTTCGGACTTGCTTCGAGGGCGTATTCCCATTTTACTTCGCCGATTCGTCGCTATCCGGATTTAATGGTCCACCGTATTTTAAAACGTTATGTGCGACGTAAACCTTTTCACGGTGGTGAACGCAACGACTTTGAGGCGTATCTCGACGACGCTTGTTTACACTGTTCGACACAAGAACGAAAAGCCCAAGACCTTGATCGTACAGTTACCAAAATAAAAAAAGCTCGATTCATGGAAAAACACTTGGGTAAGGAATTTGAAGCACGAGTTTACAACGTGGGTGAGAACGGTTTGTACGTCGAGCTAAAGCAGTGGTTTATTGAAGGGCTCGTTCCAATGGACGAAATTCCTGGCGACTACTATGAATTTATCGAAGATAAACTTATGTTGCACGGCAGAAGAACTGGAAAAAAATTCAAAATTGGAGATCGACTTCAGGTTGTGGTTTTAAGGGTCGACATGGATAATGGATTTGTTGATTTTTCATTGGATACCGAAAACAAAATAATCGAAGACGCAGCGAAAGACTAAGATGCAAATTTTTCGAACCGGAAAACAAGTGACCCAAGCAGTAAAAAACGTACAACGTCTACGGGCGATTTTAGGAGTATTTGGTCGACACGGGCTTCAGGAATTTTTAATTCGAATGGGCCTTGAACGCCACCTTTCTGCTTCCGCGAAGGAAGAGGGCGTTGAAAATCGGACGTTACCAGAACGACTGCGCATGGCGTTTGAGCACCTCGGCCCAACGTTCGTAAAACTCGGACAGTTGCTTAGCAATCGGCCCGATATGATTCCCGAAAACTTCATTGACGAGTTTAAAAAATTACAGGACAACGTCGCGCCTTTGCCGTTTGAGGCTATACGCACACAAATAGAAAAAGAGCTTGGCGGCAAGATCAGTGATTTTTTTTCGGAAATACATGCGGAGCCCCTCGCCTCTGCTAGCATCGGGCAAGTTCATGCGGCGAAGTTGTTAGATGGTTCTGACGTAGTAGTGAAGGTACAGCGACCCGACATTGACCACACTATAAAACAAGATATTTCGATCTTGTCATTTCTCGCGGCAATGATGGAAAAATACTTGCCCGAGACCAAGTTTTTGAGCCCACAACAAATTGTAGAAGAATTTTCCAGAGCCCTTCATTACGAACTAGATTTCGTAATTGAAGCCAATACGATGATTCGTTTCGCCGAGAACGCCCGTGGGAATTCAAAGGTCGTGATTCCGAAAGTATTTCGCAAGCTATCGGGCAAACGAGTGCTCACCATGGAGCGTTTACATGGAGCGCGGATTACCGACCTCGCGGCGGTAAAAGCGATGGGAATTAATCCACGTGATTTGGTCGATATCGGAGCTCGAGCTTTTTTTAAAAACGTAATGATCGATGGTTTATTTCACGGAGATCTTCACGGCGGTAACGTGTTTGCGATGAAAAACCCCGAAACCGGTGAGGCGCAAATAGGTGTTATCGATTTCGGAATCGTCGGACGATTGAGTCAGAAGTCTAGAGACTCTTTTTCGCGAATGGTCTTAGCGCTAGTAAGCGAAGACTATGAAACTCTGTGTTACGAATACGCAGAATTAGGCGCTAGCGGAACAGGTATTGATTTTGATGCCTTTCAAAGAGAAGTACGAAATACGCTATCGCCCTATGTTGGAGCGGCACTAAAAGATGTAAACGCTGGGGCTATTTTAATAGAGGCCACAAAAATAGCAGTTCGGTATAGCATTAAAATTCCTGGCGATTGGATGGTCGTTTTCAAGGCGATATTTACGCTTGAGGGCATGGGGCGGCAGTTAGACCCTGATTTCGATTTACTGGCCATTGGTTCAGATCTTGTAAAAACCGTATTGAAAGACCGCTACTCATTTCAACGCATTACCAAAGATTTTGCTTGGCTCGCTCGCGACGTAAACGCACTCTTGCAAGTAGCCCCCCGACAAATTCGTTGGATGTTCCGTAAATTCAACGCCAATGACTTTGCTTTTGAAATTAAGTTCAAGGAAGTCGAAGTGATTCGGCGTCAGATGGAACGGAGTTTTCGTGGTTTGGGGCTCGCCATTTTGACAGCAGCGCTTTTCATGGCGGCTGCTATGAGTTTACAAATGCAGTCCGGCCACTTTGTTTTTACCTACTACCCGCTTCCCTCGATTTTATTTTTCTCGATGGGCTTAATTGGGTTTTTAGGACTTATTTTGCGAAGTTGGCGTTAAAGTGAGTCGAGTCCCCAGAACCAGAACTTTGAATAATCAATGACCCGACTTGTTAGTGGCTTGAACAACGCCAAATGCGATTGCATTAGTGGCTTGAGCGAGGTTCGATTTTCCGCTAGTCCCATGATGGGGTCAGCCAAACCGGGGTGAGTGAGCCACGTGAGGTCCGAGTTTTTGCTCGCAGCTACTGCCGCCAATTTCGTGAGCGCGTTACCCTCGCCCCCCCATTCGTGCACGACGCCTTTCAAGTCCTTGCCACGGTTGTAGGCCAGGTAAGCCGTAGCTTCGCCTTGTTCATTTAACCACTGCAACCGAGTACAGGTCCTGATTTTTTCGAGCTCCGCCCAATATTCTGGGGTCCGTTCGCAGCGAAACACGTGATTTTGGTATAGGGCTTTAACTTCTTCGTTCCAGCCATACGCCGCGCTTCCTTTGGTTTCGTTGAGAATGCGATCAAGATTTTTTTCGTTGATGGCGGCGAAAAGTTCGGTGAGCAAATAAATTTCCTGAGTGCCAGCAGCCTTAAAGCCAAGTTTTTCGTAAAATGCCACCTGATCGCTCCAGAGTACAAGCGTTTCACAATTGTGTCTTAGTGCTAACCCCTCGAGTTCGGCCAACACCTGTGACGCAAGACCAGCGTTGCGGTGTTGAGGTGCGGTGGCGATTGCTCCAATAATACCGGCTTTAAAGGACTCGGATCCAACTTTAACGCGGCTAACGTGCAAAGCGCCAGAAGCTGCGATTGTGCCATTCTTAGTAATGATGCGAGACGACTCTAGGGTGGTGTTAGAAAAAAGCGGAGCAAAATCGACACAGTAACTTTCGTTGGCATCGTACTGGAAACTCGCATTTAAGAGTGTTTCCAGCGCATCGAGGTCTTGGCTTGTTGGATTTCGAATTTCAAAACTCATCTCAACAATTGTTCCACAAACGGCAGCTGGCAACACTCGGCAGAAAAAACCATTTCGGTTCGGCAAGTTTTGCCCCTGCGAGCAACGAAGGTATGGCGATTACGGTACTTACTCGTAAAGCAGGGGCAGTAAAAGAAATCGTATATCGTTATTGGGCTGGAAACGGGCTTTCGCTCGATAATTTAAACTACCAAGTAGACCGCATTATTCTTGGCGATGAAGAATTTCAGGATTTCATTAATGACGTGATCTTTAAGTAGGCCCGGCAAAGATTGCCGCTTCATATTAAGCAGTGTCACATGGACATGTGTTTTTCCTAAAGTCCCAAAAACTGCCGCCGATACGTGTTGTGAGTGACGGGAAGTCGCTTGATTTAGACGTTTCAAGGAGGAAATTATGGGTCTCAGGGTCAATACAAACATTGCTTCGCTTAATTCGCAGCGCCACTTGCGTTTGACGCGCGCCGCTCTCGATAAGAGTTTGGAAAAACTCTCGTCAGGCAGCCGAATCAATCGCGCCGGTGATGACGCCGCGGGACTCGCAATCTCCGAAAACCTAAGAGCCCAAATTAAGGGCCTACAACAGGCAGAAAGAAACGCACTCGACGGTGTGAGCTTGGTGCAGGTCGCAGAAGGCGGATTGCAGGAAATCAGCAACATCCTCATCCGGCTGCGCGAACTTGCAGTGCAGGCAGCTTCCGATACCGTGGGGCCAACCGAAAGAAAATTTCTCAATCGCGAATACGATGCTCTCTTACAAGAGGTCGATCGTATTGCGAACGCGACCGAGTACAACCGCATCTCTCTACTTAATGGTAGCGGTACGGTGTTCGATATTCAGGTCGGTACCCGCAATAATCCGAACGTCGACCGTATTACGTTTTTCGATTCATCCAGTGCCGACGTCGGTGTGGTTGCTCTAGGAATTAACCTTTCAAACGTGGCCGACAAAGCTAGTGCGCAGAATACATTGACGTCAATCGACAACGCGATCGTGTCGGTTTCGTCAATTCGCGCCGACTTCGGTGCCATGCAGAATAGATTGCAGTCCATTATTAACAACCTGGCGATCAGCATCGAGAACATGAGTGCAGCCAACAGCCGAATTCGCGACACCGACGTGGCACTCGAAACAGCCGAGCTCACGAAGAACAACATTCTGGTTCAAGCGGGCACGGCGGTACTCTCTCAAGCTAACGCGTCAATTCAAGGCGCGCTGAGCTTGTTGAAAGGGACTGGTTAAAGACTTAAACCCGCTGTCTCACTTGCTAGACGCTTTCGCGGCGCCTGGCTAGAGAGCAGAGGTTAAGACAGGCAATTGCCTGGTCTGTTTCCTGTGGACTTTATGTGTGGGTGATCTCACGGAGTGGGATTACCCGCACATCAGTCACCTTTGTGAGTCAAGGCACGAGGGGGCAGATGTAAGTAAAGTCCAAAAAATGGCGGGAGAATAAAATCTTACGCCAGGGTTTTTGGGAAACGGCCTGCTTTGCGCGAGCGAAGCGGGTAACGCAGTACTTGTTTCAAAGCGACCAAGGAACGGTCCGCCCTCGTATGGATACGCGGGATATTTCAAGGAGGATGGGTTTATGAACGGAGGCTAGAAACATGGGATTTAGAATAGTAACCAATACCTCGGCGATCAACGCTCAACGTACTTTAGGCAACAACCGACGGATGCTAGACAAGAGTTTGGAAAAACTCGCGTCTGGTAGCCGAATCAACCGATCGGGCGACGACGCTGCTGGTTTAGCGATCTCTGAAAACTTAATAGCTCAGATCCGAGGCTTAAGGCAGGCAAAGCGAAACGCGCAAGACGGCATCAGTTTGATTCAGGTGTCAGAAGGCGGCTTGAACGAAATTTCAAGCATCCTCATTCGTCTACGCGAACTTGCGGTGCAAGCTGCTTCAGATACGATTGGCGATACGGAACGTAAGTTCACGGATCGCGAGTTTCAGAATCTGAAGGACGAAGTCGATCGTATTTCCAACGCCACGGAATTCAACGGTACTCCGCTGCTTAACGGCCGCGCCGGTATCTTGGAGTTCCAAGTTGGCACACGCAACAATCCAATCCTGGATCGTATCGTGTACAACGGTGAAGGTGCAAACGCCACGCTTGCAGCATTGAAGCTTGGCGGCGAATCGGTTTCGACGAAACTCGGAGCGCAAACGTCCCTCGCAGTTATTGACGACTCGCTGATTCAAGTGAACTCCATACGCGCCGACCTAGGTGCGATGCAGAATCGCTTGCAAAGCACGATCAACAACTTGGCGATTGCAGACGAAAACTTGGCAGCAGCGAATTCACGTATCCGTGACGTCGATGTAGCCGAGGAAAGCGCTGAGCTGACTCGTAACAGTATCTTGCTCCAGGCCGGTACTTCGGTACTTGCCCAAGCCAACATGGCGAGCAAGCTTGCATTGAAGTTGTTAGAATAGTCCAAAAACCCTGGCAGCCCCGGCTGGCGCGCGACCCTTCGCGGCTAGTCGGGGTTCCTTATTTTGGCAATCCAAACGGTTTTTGCGACCGATTTTGAACTAAAGTAAAAGCTAACCTACAAAATTTGCCGAGTTGTTTAAAGCGTGCCTTTTGCGAAAATCAGAGATGAAAACTTTCGCCAAGGAGCCAAAATGTTTGCTCGTCTCACAATAGTTCTTCTATTAACTGCAATGTCCGCCCACGCCCAAATGATGGGAGTGGGAGGAATGTTCTACCCTTTTAAACATTCCTCTGAAATGACGTGCGAAGAAGCCATTAACTCGCTCAATGGTGTTAGCGCTGCAAACCTTTCGGGATTAAGCGACTTTCAGGCCCCGTTCGTCATGAAAGACGGTAAAATTAAAGTCACTGACGACAAGGCAATTTTCAAATCCACCAAAAAACAGGATCGGGTTTCTTTTACCGTCCCCATGTTTACCATGAATGGATTAGAATATGCCCCGGTAGACTTAATCATTAAAAAAGCCGACGGAAAATTAATATCCGCCACCTTTGGTATGACTGAAGAAGAGCAACGTAAACGGATCGAAATCGCAAAAAAAGCGGGACAAACCTCTTTCGAATATATTCAAACCAACGAGTATCTTTTTGAAAATAAGGGCGGCAACTGTCGGCTGAGCCAGGTCGGCGCTAAAAATAGCCCGATCGACAAAACGAAAGGCACTGCTGCGACTTCGGTTTTTTACGATCGAAAATACTGCGAAAATATCGACCCGATCTTAAAACGTTTAGGCACCAATAATGTGGCGGAGTGTGCGAACTTATTTGGGCAAGCCGAACGTTCTTTTACGGCCCGCTCAACTGAATTAGCCAAAGAAAATAAAACGCTCTGGGGATTTGCTCCGCCCAGTGGTAGCGGCGGCGCATTTAATTTAATTTATTTAATTAATCTTTGCTCAACGCTGTCAATGCCGGGCAGCGGCATGTTTGGCGGATATCCCGCCACCGGAGCGGGAGAAGGTGTTGCCGCTCCGGCGTTTTAAACTCTTTTACGTCCACTGCTGTCGAGACCTACATCTTCTCTGCGGTGTTGGTTAGGCTCGCTGCTTTGGTGATTGGCAAAGCCAACATGGCGCGCGACCCTTCGCGGCTAGTCGGGGTTCCTTATTTTACTAAACCAAACGAATTGTTTTACGGAATAGCGTTTCAACCAGTAGAAAAAGCGATGAGTTCTTTAGGTAGAATTTTTACGCCAGTTTTATGGGCTTTTTCTAGAACGTGTTCATCTTCAAAGTGGCTGGTTACTAAGATGGCACGATTTGAAATACCGCTGGTTTTAATAAGATCAATACCGTCTTGGGTACCACCTAATTCATAATCGACCAAAAAGAGATCTATTTTAGACAGTTTGTTCCGACCGTTACGAAAATAGCCGTAAAAAGAATCGGCTGAAAGAAAAGTAGTTATGTGATTTTCGGGAACATTAGAACTTGCGATTTTTTGGCGCCACAGTTCGTGAACCGCGTGATCGTCGTCGATTATAACAATGTAAAGATCAGGGTTTAGTTTCAATTTAATTTCAAAAATATCGGGTTTTTCACAGAGGGGAATAGTGACTGTAGTGGTTGTTCCGTTGTCTTCTTGCGACTCAAAACTGAGACTTCCACCCCAAGACTCAATGGTTGCTTTCGCATGATGTACGCCTAGGCCGTTTCCGTTAACCTTGCCGAATGAAAGTCCGCTTTCGCCGAGTCTGGCCAAAACCTCGGGTGGAATACCTCGACCGTTGTCTTTTACGGCTATAAACGCTTGGGTGGCGGAACACGAAAGCGAGACTTCTACTAAAAGATCTCGCTGAGATTTGGCCTCGATAGCGTTGTCGATCAAATTTGAAAGCACGCGTTTAAAGGCAAAACGCTCGAATTTAGAAAAAACCGCTTGAGTGCCAGCGTCCGACGAAAATTCTATTGTAACTCCGGGAAGGTTGCGGACTTGAGTCCTTTTTTCCGAAAGAATCTGCTGCAAAGAGGTGATAATTAAATTGGGTTGAAGCCGGGTTTCGGAAGCATTTTGTAAAGAAGGTTGGAGTTGCTTTATTTCCCTGTTCTTGGCCAATAGCATGTTCGCAATATCGCGAATGCGGTTGGTCGCGGATTTTAATAGAATTTTAGTATCGTCGGATTCAAGTTGAGTAAGAGTAGGGAGCGTGGCGTCGAGCGCCGCAAGCGGAGAGCGAATATCGTGAGCAACTTGGGTGGCGATTTCCACCAGCGCGCGATTCTTAGTCGCTTCTATAATTTGTAAATTTAACGCGTTAGCATGCTGAATCAATTGGTTGTAGCCGTTTACCAATATATCGGTTTCCTTTAGATTCGTCTTTTTGGTGATCGGAACCAATGCGGTTAGACTTTGCGAGTTGGAAGTAATGGAAGCCTGTTGGTACACGATACTTGCAACATTTTCAAAAACTGAAGAAACTCTCAAAGAAATTGAATTTGATAGCAACCAGATGAGAAACGCTAAAAATATAGCACTGGTGAACTCTAAGGCGGTCGGCATGGAGTATATCTTGAGCAAAGATATTCCGCAAAGCAGCAAAATGTTGGTTACAAATATTGCGAGCGCCAAAGCGGTACGAACGCTTTTCATCGCCGTAAACTCCAAATTAAAATTACGCGGGCGAATTTTTACGTAGTAAAGGGCACAACCTGCTCCCGCCGCGATCGATACATTCCAGGCATAATCCGCCCAAATAAAAACCAAGCTATTTTCTACGGCCGAATGGAATCGAATAGCAAAATCACCAATTACCAAAAGAAGAAAAGAATTTAGTGTCAGGAAACCAGAGACAGATTTTACCTGTAGGGCTAGGACTGAAGCGAGCCCAAAAGCGATCGACAGGAGATAACTGTAAGCCGTACTGTTTACTAAGTGAAATAATTCCGGTGAAATGGGGCGACTGTAAAACGGATGTAATATATATTTGTGGCTAAAAATTGCATGTAGAGCGATCAAACCGAAAGAGAGAATGGTGAAACCGACGGAGGGACGGTTTCGTGTGGTAAGTATTCCAATAGTTAACGCTGCCCCCGCCGCAAATATCGTATACGCAACCTCGCTTAGTCTACGAAGTACAAGATGATGCTCAATTTTTTGAAGGAGCAGGTAGTTGTAAGTTGTGTCCGCGAGAAATAAAGAAAAGAATGACGCAAAAAGAATTAGGTTGGAATAGGTTATTTTTTTTGCCACTTCAACGGCGATTAGCCCGGCCAGTAGTAATTCACTCAAAAATTGTTGAAATATGAATACGTATTCTTTTGTCTTCGGAAGAAAAATCGCTAGTGTCGTAGGACCCAACGACAGAAGCAAGATTCCAAAAATTTTCAAATTTATTACTAAATTCTTAGCATTAAATTTTGATGCAGGGTTCATTTAATATTTTACGTTGGATGTGTGGAAGCCATTCCATCCAAAGAGCCCGCGCTAATATTGGATTTTGCCAATCCGTACCTTTGATAATTTTTCGACAAACTGGAGAGCCACATTCACAATTAAGGGTCCAGTTGTCTAGGCCGGCGATTAGCGTAGCATAGTCTAGCGTCAGCTCGGTTCCGGGAAAGATTTCTTTTTTTGCCACCGTTACTAAGCCGCCGATTCTGGCTACGTTAGATTCGCAGTGATGATTTAGAAAACACCCAGCATCGGGTTTATTAAAATCTGTCGGTGCAAGATAAAGAGAGTCTGTAATCAAAACCGGATAAGCCATTTCCCATGGAACATCTGCAACCGACGACAGCACAGTGCCACCTTCTTGAAAAATTGTGCTACCCTTGGGAATGTGTTCTGCCGCAAATGCCGCTCGATAGCCCTTTTTTAGTTCTCGAACTTCGACACCAAACCATTGCTTGTGTTGAGTTGGTGCAAATCGGTGACCGTCCTCTACGAGGAACTTTGGGTAAAATTGCATTTTATGCTAACCTCTCTTTATGCTACGACTATCGTAACGAAATAGGCAGAAACTTTCAAATATTAGCCAGAGGGAATTTCGGTGCTAAGGGTAGTAAATTCGATTAGCTTTTTTTTGATTTTTGGATTGATCGGCACGTTTGCATCAGATCGTCCGCTTTATGGACCTAGAAATAACCCCTATGCTGTGCCTCTTTCGAAAGAGAACTCCTATTTTCGAAATAAAAAAAATATCGCCTTAGATTTTTGGACGCTGATTTCCTATTACGAAGGCCAACATAACGACTACTCTTGTTCTGTCGGCGCCGTGTTGCCCGTTCTCAATTCGGTGATAAATTGGAAAGAAAAAAAATACGGTCAAATTAACGTAGGCTATCAAGAGTTATTAAATAAAGTAAAAACTGGAAATTGGAAAGAAAGGGTTTCTGAAAAGGGGTTTAGAGGGAAGCACGGCGTTCCATTGGTTGCTTTGGAAAATATAGTGGGTGAGGTGTTCAGGGTCTACGGTCAAAGTGGATTAAAAATTAGGCGAGTACATGTTTCGAATACGAACGCTAGTACGCTCAATAAAATTAAAGAAGATTTAGTTAAAAATGAGATTTCTGGTAGAAATTTTATTATCGCAAATTTTGATGGATCGAAGTTTTTCGACGACCCCGAACCTTGGGGTCATATTGCAGTCATTGGTGCTTTCGACGAAGACACGAATCGAATCTTAATTTTGGATCCCTACCGAACATGGTACTCGCCTTATTGGGTAACATTGGAGCGATTCGTTTTAGCGTTGGCGACGAAGGATACTGAGAACGGAAATTTTCGGGGTTACTTGTATTTGGAGTTTCCGCAGAGCTAATTACTACCTCCCCGTACTCCCAAAGCCACCGCTGGATCGGACGGTGTCGGAAAGTTCTTTCACTTCGGTAGTTGGGATTAAGTTTACTGGCAAAATTAACATTTGGGCGATTTTATCACCGCGTGAAATTTTGTAGGGTTCATTTCGCAGGTTAATCAACAACACCTGAACCTCACCGCGATAGCCGGCGTCCACTACCCCGCCGAGTGTTCGAATGCCTTTAGCCCCCATCGAACTGCGATCGCAGATCAATCCTACATGCCCTTCGGGAATCGCCATGGCTATTCCGGTGGCAACCTTGGCCGGCTCATGTGGGTTGAGCGTTACGTCGCCAATGCAAAATAAATCTAGGCCCGCATCACCAGGGTGCGCACGACCCGGAAGACGCGCGTCGGGGTTGAGTTTTTGAACAGGAAGTTGAGTCGTCATGATTGGTTTCTCCGTGTATTCCGAGTACTAAAAATACCAACCAATGGCAACGCCAGGAAGTACAACAACCTCGCCATTAGGCACGGTGACACCTAGGTTTGCTCCAAGATGAAACCCCTCTTCGTTTACCCAGTCGACCCCCCCTTGAATATAAGGGATCAGGCCATTCGAAAACTGTAGGTCCCAAAATAGAAACTTTCCCTCTGATCCGTTCATGTAGGAAAGCCCACCACCCACGTACATAGCCACACTTTCGGGTGATAGAAAAATTTTTGTATCGAGCGCATAGGTCATCCACTGACCAGCTTCACCAATGGCTAAAGAAAGCCTCGCGTCGTCATGCACATGAAATCCGATCATTAGTCCGCCATAAGAAGGCACCGGTTGACCAAGTGCGAAATCGAATCCGGAAAAATGATTGGCCCGTGTTCCGCCGTCGGACGTCACACTTTCCTGAATGGGCTGAAATTTACTCGGTGGCGCTTTACGATTTTGCGCAAAAGCGAGGTTGGTACCCAAAATAAAAATGATCATTATCCCGAGCCGCGCTGGCTTACTCATATGACTCAAGTGTACAATATTTCTGGGGGAATGTATTCGTGCGAACCATCATGGTAATCGGTGCCAATGGCTTTTTGGGCTCCTCGATTGTAAATTATTTCGGAAAAAAGCATAAAGTTATCGCACTATTCAATAAGCACATTCTTCGATTTCCGGGTACCACCCACTTTAATTACAATCTGAGCGACCGCGACTATATGAAGCGAATTATTTCGCTCACTAAACCCGACACCATAATATACTGCGCTGGAATCAACGACTTCGTAGAGTGTGCAAAAAATCAACGAATGGCCGAGGCCGTGAATTCCTACGGCCCCACACTTATTTCATCGGCTGCTGACACGGTTCAGCATCGATTTATCTATCTATCAACCGCTTTCGTTTACGATGGCAAACGCGGCAACTATCTAGAAACCGACGTAGTGCTTCCCCAGAGCGCCTTCGGTAAGTACAAGCTTGCTGGAGAAAACTATGTACGAAGTAAGTTTATGACATATACCGTCATGCGACTTTCTCCGGTTTACGGGCTGGGAACCATTTATCACCCGAGCCAATTTGATCAAATTAGAATGAAGCTTCAACGCGGCGAACGGGTAGAACTGCCACAAAACGAGATGCATTCATTTCTCTTTGTCGATATTGCCATGCGGGGGCTCGAATGGGTCATTACCCAGGAATCGCGAAATCGAACCTATAATCTGGGTGGATTAACCAAAGTTACTTGGTTCGATTTTGGAAAATTAATTGCCGAGTCGTTTGGTTTTAATCCCGATCTAGTCATGCCCGCGAAAGGTAACTTCGAAGAGGACGTCGACTTTTCCCTCAATGGCACAGACTTAGTGCGGTTGTCACAGGTCGATCCCTTGATCATGGAGCAGGGCCTTGATCTGCTTAAGCAGCAATTGATTCGCCGATGATTTTTTCAATTGCCGAGAAGCCTTTACGAATTCGATAAAGAAGTATTTCACAAGGCGTTCGGGGTTCACCTTTTCACCTTGATACGTCCAGCTCACATCCATAAACGGGCCCATTTGAGCAATGATATCGTGGCTTTGTTTTTGAGAGGTTGACGAACCGTCGGCCGCCAGATCGTTGCGAGTGTGTTGAGTAAAAGTTGCGTTGATAATGCCGTGAGCTGAATTTGAAAACACCAGTTTTACGTTGTTACGAAAAACCATAAAATCAGCCGGAGTATTGGTGATGCCGTAAATTTTGGCTTCACTGAAGCGAGAATTATTCTCGCTATACCCATTGAAACTCTTGGCAAACATTGTGAACAGATCGCGCAGATCTTCGAGAAACCCGATTGTGCTCTCCTCGATGAGCTGCTTGGGATCAAGTCCCGCCATATCATTTATGGTGCTATTCGCATCAGGGTTGATTTCGTTTTTAGCAAGCTCGTGAATCCAACCGAGTTCTGTCGAAAGAACGTTTTTTGAAGTAGCCATCCGTAACCTCACTCAAAAAGCTGGCAAAATTTAGTTGGGCGCGAGGCAAGGGGGAGCCTGTTTGAAACCCGCGACTCTGACAGGTGGGCGCCGTTTAACCGCTTTAGGCTTCCTGATTGAACAGGCTTGCTCACCACGATTAGGCACAGCTCCCTTACGAACGAATTGTAGGTTCAAACCGTTTACACCCCGGGCCTCGCGTGCCCAGTTACGATCATAGCACAGGATTTGACACGCTTCATAGCGGGGTGGGATACTATTTAAGATAGGATGCTATGGGAAAAAAACTCCTCGTCGCCGATGACAGCGCCACAATACAGAAAGTAATCAAGCTCGCGCTTTCTTCAGAAGGCTATGACATATTGGCTGTTTCTGATGGGCGCGAAGCAGTGCGTGCTATTCAAGAGGAACGGCCAGACATCGTACTGATCGACGTTGCGCTCTCAAATGGCGATGCTTACACCGTAAAAAAGGCAATAAACCAAGATTCGTCGCTCGCGGGAATTCGCTTTATTTTGATGGCTAGTGCCTTTGAAAAAGTAGACGAAAAGGCGGCCTCTGGGGCCCGTTTCGATTCTCGTTTAATCAAACCCTTTGATCCCTCGCATTTGCGCAAAATGATCTCTGATCTTTTAAAGTCGCCGGCGACACCGACCGCCGCGCCCCCCCCGCCCGCTGAAGTACCAGTAGGTGGTGCGGTCACAGTGGAGCTTTCCACCGAAGATGAAGCGCAGGCTAAAGAAATTAGTGATTTTATTGCAGTAACACCGCCGGCGCCCCCGCAATCTGTTCCCGAGATAACGGTATTCGATGGAATGGAATCTACCCCAAGTGAAGTAGAAGCCGAAAGCGATGTTGGCGAGGAAGAAGACCTAGAAGCCACCCAAGCTTTAACTCACGAAGAAGCGCGCGCACTTGAAAATGACATTCGGGACCTCACGGAATCTACTATTAAAATGTCGGAACCAGACGAGTTGGAGTGGAGTCTTAACGATGACAAAAAAATGCGCACCGCTCCAGTCCGTAGTTCCCGTAGCGAAACAGAGGCGAGTTTTGACGGCGAAAAAACGGTTGAGCTGGCTAAGGTTGATCTAACTGGTCGTCGCGGAATAGTGTCGGCACCGACCAAAGCTTTTGATGATGGCGGTAGCAATTTTTTGAAAATAGGCCTGGAACAAAGTGCTCGCGGCTCAGACGCCACGAGAACGACAAACATAATGTCGCCACAAAGTTCGACCGACGAAAGTCCTAGCAAGAATTCCAATACCAGTGGCACCCTGCCCTTTTCGCAACAAGAGCTCGAAGTATTTGTTCAAAAAGATATTCAGGAAGTTATAGAAAGACTTGCTAAGGAAATGGTGCCCAAAATTGCTGAGAATCTAATTAGAAAAGAGATCGAAAAGATTCTTTCGGAACCATAAATTTAAGAATCAACTTGGGTTAAAAATACTAATTCCCCCGCCCGTTCCCCTTCTAAAATTCGCACCTTCAGGCAACCCTCTTCTGTGAGTTCATGAACCCGTGCGCGCACCATGGTTTGGGGGCTATTTCGAACGTCGAGCTCAAAGAAAGAGTCCAGGCGGGCATAATGATTCCACTTCTGGCTCCAATAAGTCCGATCAATCGGGGGTGTGGCTGCCGCTACTAAAAGCGAGGCCCATGAATTTAGAAATCGATTGCGAAAATCACGTAAAGAAATTTGAAACGAACTATCTTCTAACATTTCAGCGATCGAAGTGGTGTTGCGGTCAATCCGAGGGCTAGAAGCCAAATTAAGGCCGATTCCGACCACAACCCCCGCAAGCTCCGACCCCTGAAACCGTGACTCACAGAGTATACCCCCAATTTTGGAAGTACCCACATATAGGTCATTGGGCCATTTCAACCGCAACCTTTCGGCTAGACCTAAGTCAATCGCGGCAATGGCTTCATGAGCACAAATTCCTGCAAGTACGGGAATCCATGTAATCTGTTCTGGTGGTAGCGCCGGCTTGAAAATGAGCGTGGCCAAAATTTGCAAACCAGGGGCGGTTGACCAGACCCGCCCTTGCCTGCCTCGTCCATTAGTCTGCGAATCAGTGCTAACTAGAGCGGGCCACTGAGTGTTGGGGATTTTCCAGGCTTCGTCGTTGGTAGAAGCGCAAGATTCCATTTTTTTGAAATAAAAATTGTTCATGAAAAATCAAAAAGCAAAGATAGATCTGCTGCCGGAGACGAATGAGTGATGGCACCCATGGAAACATAATCAACCCCTGTTTCGGCGTATGCGCGAACAGTTTCGAGATTGATGTTACCCGAAGCTTCCAGCTCCACCGCACTACCAAAAAGGTTCACGGCCTTTTGCACATCGGCAACGCTGAAATTGTCGAGCATTACTCGATTAGGCTTATTTTCCATGGCATATTTGAGTTCAATGAAATTCGAAACTTCAATTTCTACAAAAGAGGCTTGATCTCGAAATTTGGCTATACCGTCTTTTAAATGCTGCAATGACTGGGAAGCCCGTAAATGATTTTCTTTCACCAAAATGGCATCAGATAGGCTTTTGCGATGCGGATAAGCGCCTCCCACGAGCGTTGCATAAATATCGGTTAAACGGTGGCCGGGAACCGTTTTTCGAGTATGTAGCAGTTTGCAGTTAGTTCCTTCTAAGAGCGTAACGATTTGGCGAGTATGAGAAGCAATGCCACACATGCGCATAAGAAAATTTAAAATGGTTCTTTCAGTACGTAGGATTGCGTTGGCAGAGCCTTCCAAAATTATCCAAGGTGCTTTATCACCAAGGCTTGCGCCGTCGTCGGCTAGTATAGACACAGTGACTTTTTCGGAAAACCCGGCTCGCTGAAGGACTTTTCGAGACAGTATCCCGCCTGCGGCAATTGTGGTTTTTTTAGCAATTACGGTGGCGCGCACAGTTCGGCCAACTTCGGCGCAACCAGTTGCAAGGGTGGTGAGGTCGTTAGAAATTCCGTCTTCAAGCAACGAGAGATCAATGAGGTTATCCACCAGTGAATCATTTAATAAATCTGGCAGTAAGTTCTTCAAATCGCCCATGGGGCACTTCTATCGCAGTCAGGGTTAATGTAAAGTAATGTTATGTCGGATCGCATTAGTCGAAGTATAGATATTGCACGCAAGGCGTTTTACCCCGTATTTTTCTTAGTGCTGACGATCCCGCTGTATGCCCAATCTAAACCGCGAACAGATTGGCTATTTAAAGCAACCGATGACGCCAAGCCAAAGACTTTGACCGTGCGGCGACTCACCGACGGCGGTGACTTTATTTCCGCCAAACAGTTCTGCTTTTCCTTGGGGTGCAAGCTAGTTTATCAGTGGTCGGCTTCCCGCCTTATTATTAGCCATCGGACTGAAAAACGGAGCGCCATTCTTAACCGATTTCTGCGGCATGTATTGATTAATGGCAGCGTTTTTAAGTTGGGTAACCCCATCTTAGGGGATGCCAAAGACGGCTATCTATTGCCAATGTCGCTGGCGGTGGTTTTGACGCGAGAACTTAAATTAGGAAAGATTTGGTCTGAAGTAGAGCGCCAGCCGATAACCGAAACACCGCGAGCCGGAATTCGGGAAGAAGAGCTCAAACGTATAGTGATAGACCCCGGTCACGGCGGAGCCGACCTTGGAACGTCGTCCGGAGGTATTTTGGAAAAGGACGTCGCATTGATTTATGCTGTTCGACTTCAAGAGTACTTGCGACGTGAGATTCCAGACCTAGAAGTGTCTTTAACGCGTTCGGGCGATGAATATGTAAGTCTGGCCGATCGTGCAAAGTTAGCCAACTCCAAGAATGCGCAGTTATTTTTAAGCTTACATCTAAATCACGCGGCGGACTCCAAGGTTGAAGGGGTAGAGACTTACATTCTTAGTCCCGACGCTACCGATGACGATGCCAGAAAGGTAGCGTTGTTAGAGAATGAAACTTGGCTCAAGTCCACCCAATTAACGGGCGACAAGGCTGGAAAAACGGACCTATTGAAGTCCATTCTGGTCGATATGGAACAAACAAAGTTCATTCAAAGCAGCGCTATGATTGCAGCGCTCATCAACCAAGAACTGAAAAGTCTCGAAAAAACACGAGGACTAAAGAGTCGCGGCGTGAAACAAGCTATGTTTTATGTGCTTTCCCAGGTGGCAATGCCCTCGGTTTTGTTAGAAATAGGTTTTTTATCAAGCGCCGGCGACCGTGGCCGATTGATGGACGTGGCATTTCGCGACGAATTTGCTAGAAGCGTGGTCTCAGCCATTAAACGCTTTGACGAGAGGAAGTATTAGCTATGCCAACCATTGAACGTTCTTTTAATCGCGGTTCGGGCGATTTGCGGCCCGTTAAAATTACAACTGGGGTAAATGCCTATGCCGAAGGTTCGGTAATGGTTGAGTTTGGTGGCACCAAAGTGCTTGTCACTGCTTCGGTCGAAGAAAGTGTTCCCGCTTGGTTGAAAGGCAAAGGTCAGGGGTGGATCACCTCCGAATATGGCATGCTTCCGCGTGCGACGCACACGCGTTCCAAACGCGAACGCGATAAACTTTCTGGCCGCACCCACGAAATTCAACGCCTCATTGGGCGCGCGTTGCGTACTTGCATAGATCTGGGGCGCGTCGGTGAACGTACCATTATGGTCGACTGTGACGTCATACAAGCCGACGGTGGAACTCGCACGGCGTCGATCACGGGCGGATATGTCGCCTTGGCTCTTGCAATGAAAAAATTGGCCGCTACCCAAGCTTGGAATAAGACACCAATAATTGAACAGGTAGCCGCGGTGAGTGTGGGTTTGAAGAACGGCGAAGTCTTGGTGGATCTAGATTATAAAGAAGACTCCAGCTGCGAAGTGGACATGAACTTCGTAATGACTGCCAGCGGTTTATTTGTAGAAATTCAGGGAACCGCAGAGCATAAGCCATTTTCGCAAGGTGATATGCAAAAAATGACTGCGTCGGCTATGGAAGCCTTGGCCAAATTGCATCAAATTCAAAAAGACGCGCTTCTCTAACGGAGCGATTTTTAGGATAACCCCGAAAGTTTTACGCCCGCCCCGGCCAGCGCATCTGTTGTGGCAACCGAAGCTAAGCCAGGTACTTTTCGAAGAAATATTTTAAGTGGCAATTAGTTGAAAGAAAATAAAAAATCAGGAGCCTCGTCGATCGACGAGGCCCCTGATCTCACTGCACCCAAGTCAACATCAGTTCGCTGTACCGTTTTTCCACCACCGAGCGTTTATCCCCCGCTACCGTTTGCTCTTTTTTCTTCATGTCGCCATGAAAGAAATGAAGAGCACCCTGGGGTCTGAACTCCCGGCGACCCGGGAGAAGTTTCCCCAAGGTGCTCGGAGGTGGGTGGGTACAGCTCTGCTGCCGCTAGGCAACCTTTTGAGCACGTAACCATTTCTGGTAGTGCTCGAGCTTTTTTTCGTAATCCATAACCGGCAGTCCGGTTTTGGTGATCAACCCAAACTTAAATTGTCGAAAATGTTCTTCACAAAAGTTGAAGCGCGAATCTTTGTCTTTGCAGCCTTGTGCGAGGCAACCGATCTTGGCACCTGCGCCTTTTGACGGGCCTCCCATTGGGGCAGCGCTCGGAGCGCCACCTGCATGCGGAGCGCCTTTCGGTGCTTCTTTTTTTTCGGTGCCTTCCGGCTTCTTTTGCTCTGGAGCGCCTTGTTTACCCATTTTTAGTGACCCCCGTTACACATTGCCTATCGGCCAAAACAGCTATAACTTTAGTAATTTTGTCGGATTTTATGAGCACGGGACAAAAACCCTTGTAGTTTCTGTAGTTTGTCTTACGCTTGGGTTACCAACAATTCATCTCCATGGAAGGGAGTTCTGCAATGGCAAGGATCGGCGTTGTCCTGTTCGCTTTGATGTTTATCTCGGTACATTTTGCCCACGCCCACAGCACTGGCGGGTTTCCAGGCGCAAACTTCGTGCACGTCAAGGCGACAACAAAAAAAGACCGTACGGAACTAAATAATATCGGTATGAGTATTGATGCCGTGGTGAGCGACGCAGTATATGGCACCGTCAACGACGCAACGCTCGAGTTGATTAAAAAATCTAAATTCAAAATCATTGAAACGTTTAAGATCGACACCGGCAAAGCGAAGATTTCCAGCTTTCCACCAGGAGATGAACCTTATCACGACTACGCCGAACTATCTGCGGCGCTACAAGCGTTGGCCGACAAGCACCCAGATTTTGTGAAGCTATTAAGTATTGGCCGAACTGTGGAAGGTCGCGAAATTTGGTGTGTGCGGTTTAATACAAGCAAGGAAGTCATGGAATCTGATGACGCCGCTGAGCTTTCGGGCAAACCCGGTGTGCTGTTCGTGGGCAACCACCATGCACGTGAACACTTGAGCGCGGAAGTTCCGCTAATGCTCGCACAGTACCTCGCATCTAACTATGGCACCGATGCGGGAATCACTGAACTTATCAACACTCGGGATATCATGATTGTTCCAATGCTCAACCCCGACGGAGTCGAATTTGATATCAACAAGCAACCAGGTCGTTATCAAATGCATCGCAAAAATATGCGCGATCCACGCGGTCAACGAAGCATCGACCTCAACCGTAACTATGGTTACAAATGGGGCGGAGACGGTGCGAGCGACAATCCGAATTCCGAAACCTATCGTGGACCCGAAGCATTTAGCGAACCCGAAACTCAAGCATTACGAGATTTCGTATCTGTGATGCCGAATCTAAAAATGCTGCTTTCATTTCACACTTTTAGTGAGCTCATTCTTTATCCCTGGGGTTACACTGATGATCCGATTTGTCGCGACGACTGCGGCGACGAAAAAAAACGTATGGATCAACTTGCTCTAGTAGCTATGGCCCGCCAAATGGCTCGTTGGAATAAATACACTGCAAAACAAGCTAGCGGACTATACATTGTGAGCGGTGATACTATCGACTGGGCATATGGAACTTACGGAATCCTGGGTTATACGTTCGAGCTAAGTCCAAAATGGGCATGGGGCGGAAGCGGTTTTTATCCAGGCGCCGACATTATTCAAAAAGTGTTTGAAGACAATCTGAACCCAGCGCTTCATATGATCAACCTTGCGGCCGATCCCTACCGCTCAATTGAAACTGAGTGGCCGGGTGGCGTAGTTTCCGACGAAGATCTCTACGGAGACTATGATCCAAACGATTTCAATGACGACTGGCTCTTTAGAATGAAACGATAAAAAAATCGCGTTCTAGATGCGAGAGATCTCGTTTCGTCCAAGCGACCTTCCACATTGGCTCGCCAGAGGGAGACTTCCCTTTGGTGAGCCAGCGTTTCCAGGTTCGTATGTTGGGCTCTCTTTCGGCAGACGGATGGATCTTTTTCCATTCAGCCAGCACTGTGGCGAGCGCCTTGGCATTTGGTACTAATACAGTGTGCCCCGGCTTCGTCGCCTCTTGAATTTGATTTATCCGATGAAGTCCGAATACCGGTCGATTTAGAGTAAACTGCAACAATCCCCACTCTGACCAAATCGAAGGCTCCAGATTGTAGTAATAGATTTTAGTTTTTGGATTTTCTTTTAGATAATTGCGAACATCGCGCATTTCCCGATTTCCAAGCGGCGTGGTCGCCAATGCGAAAGCAAAGAAAAAAGCTACCGTTCCAATGGTAAGGGTTTTAACAGTTTTTCCATAAGCGAAACAAAATATGAAAACAGCCATAGTCGCAAAAGTTGCGTAAACCCAATAAATATTCCACCACTCAGGAAGTGGCCAAAAATGCGCGATCAGTCCGATAAAAGCAAATAAAGCGGCAAGGCAGAGAAAGGAGACAATTCTATAAACCAGCATCGGGGGTTTGGGCTCGACGTGGGCCTTTGCGAAACAAGCAAAACCAAAGAGTAAAAGTCCCGGCAGAATCGGAAGGTTATAGTTCTGACCTTTGTAATCCCAAAACATCCAAAACAAAATAGTCGGAACAGAAACGGCAGCGCCAAGCAACATCATCCGCCGATCGATAGCGAACTGATTTGGCATGCTCATAAACCGTCGCTTGCCTGAAGTCGCACGCCAGAGAAGTTTTCCCACTGCAGCGAATACTATGAGAGTCCATGGCAATAAAAAATGTATCAACGGGAGAGTTGGGTAATGCCACGCGCGATTATTGCCACCCTTTTGAAATTGTTCTCTACCAAGGTAGGTCGCCATGAAAGCCTCTTGGTCACCAAGATAAGCCGGTAGATAACCCGCAACACAAACAGCCATTCCCACGAAGACGCAGGCCCATGCTTTAGGATTCTTCAGTCTTGGCCATAGCTGACGAGTAAATGCCCAATATATGATCGCACTCGTGCCGAGTAAAACTGAATGTAGTGGGCTCTTTACCCAACCAATGATTCCGGCGATTAACCAAAAAAATAAATCTGAACGAAAAGAAACGCGACTCTTACTACCCGACTGAGCAAATGCCTCTGGGGCCAAACCCAATGCGCTAATAGCCAAAGCAGTGAGGGCAAGCAGTTCGACTTCCATTTGACTAGCAAAAGTATGCGAAACCGCACCAACATTTAGGGCTGTGGCGAGACCTAATAAAAAACCCGCGCGGGGCCCCCATCGCCGATGGGCCAACTTGAACATTGCCAATGCCGCAATTACCAAGGCTAGTGCATTCATCCAAACACCGGCGGCCAATGAATCACCAAAAAGGACCATTCCAATTCGAATAAAAATGTAGTGTAGCGGCCCTTTGAAGTAACTCGGTTCATCTGCCATGGTTTGAAAAAACCACGAATTCGACCTAGCCATTTCGACAGCCTGATTAATGTATACCTTTTCGTCGCCGGCCATTCGAAGTACGCGGGAATTCAAAAACGGCACAACCGGCAACAAAACTATGAGAACCAACAATAATCTCAACACTATGGAAGATCCCTTATCCAGATCGCGAGGTCGCCCCATTCGGGCTCGTGGGCCAAAATCCTCAGCCCGTACTGTGGGTGTGCGATCGACTCACCCACGCGAAGTCGTTCTGCTATGCGCAGATCCGAGTTAAAGTTCGGAATGTGCGAAAAAAATAACTGCTTTTTATGCCAAGGACAAGCTTTACCGGTGGGTTTAGAATCGAGTTGTAAAAATTTGAGTGGTAGCCCAAAGCGGTCGTCTTCGACCCAATCCAAAGTTAGGGCGCAGCCGTTTTTTTCTGCCCAACTAAAAACCCGTTGAAAGGGCCGAAAGTCACGCGCACTGTCATTAAAATGCCAAAGTCTAAATTCCCGATCAAGGCCCGGCCGAGTTAGAAAACGGTTTAGATAGTCGCTTTGAAAAACAAACAAATTAACAATAAACGCGAAAACTAAACTTAGTCCAAGTAAAGTCCGTGCGCGCGGCTGAAACCGGGACCTTTGCCAATAATCATCGAAAGCAAGAGCCGCCCAAATGGTTAAGAAAATTGCGGGAATAACAAAATAGCGAGGCGCCGGTTTATATACCATGGCATTGCACGCGATTAGCGACAATACAAACCCAAACCATGCGCGGCGCTCCCACGAAAATTTTGTTGAATCCCGAGTCCAATTCCAGCGACCCGAATTTAAATAGAGAGCAATTAACAGAACAATGTTTAAGGGCCACCACCAAAAAACAAGGCTTCCGGTAGCCTGTGCGTATGACCAGGGACCGCCCCACATTAAAAATAAAAATAATAAAAAAAATGGGATTGCCACAATTTCGAACAAGGGTCTGGCTAGAAGGGTGGCTCGTGAAAAGTAAGTTTCTTTTTTAGCCAAAAAAAAGGCGACTGTAATGCCAGCTCCACCGGCTAAGAACACAGGACCAATTTTCCGTAAGTCCAAGGTCATGCGAACCAGAATGAAAACCAATGCTGTGCAGTAAACCACAGTTATAAACCTAGAAGGTTTACCTTCTAAACTCGCGATCCCGAATATCGCAATGGCGAACGCCAGAAATAATACATGGCTAAATGTTCCTAGAATAAGTGCAGCGATTAGCAGGAAAGCGCGGTGTTTGCGGTTATTTTCGAAAGTTGTCAGTGCATAAACGGCGGCAGCCATGCACAACGAAAAAAAACCGGTCATTTCTATAAAAAACCGATGAGTGTGGACAAAAAATGGCAAAAGACCCCAAATAAGTGTGAATATAAAAGCCGCGAGTGGTTTTTTTATTTTCAAAAAAGCGAAGACGAAAAGTGACAGCGCTAATAAATTGCAGGCAACGTAAAAAATGCGCATTACTTCCAATGTTGGCCAAAATAATTTGAAAAGTAGCGCTATTGGATAGTGAACAATGGAAAAAGTGTAGCTATTCATCGCCTGAATCGGAAAAAATCCGGGCTCGAAAGCAATTCGGTAAGCGTAGAGGCCCTGCCAAGCTTCATCGAAATGAAGACCCGGCACATCTGAAAGTGCGGTGGTTTGGGTGTACACCGCGCATGCAAAACCAATTAGAATAAGCAACAACTGTGGAAAATTCTTAAACATCGATCAAAATGGGAAGCACAACTGGTTTTTTTCCTAAATGAGCTGCAAAAAACCTTCTCAATCCTATTCGAATTTCTTCTTGGAGATCGATCTGTTTTTCAGATCGCTCGACATCTCGCAGAATGCTCAGAACAGTTTTTTTTCCTTTTTCGAGAATTTCGAGACCGTCATCGCCATCGAACAAGCCTCGCGAAATAAGGTCCGGCCCACCCACTATTTTTCCACTTACCGAATTACGAATTAAAACACTGAAAACAATTCCAGCTTCAGCCACCTTGCGACGATCTTTGATAACGACTTTACTGATGTCGTTACCGCCCTCGCCCTCGATAAAGATTCGATTCTCTTCAAAATGATCAACACGTTTGAGAGAATTTTTGGTTAATTCAAGAACATCGCCGTTGACGGCGATTACGATATTTTCTGCAGCCACTCCGTTTTGTTCTGCCAAACGAGCGTGCTTAACCAGGTGGCGATACTCGCCGTGAACCGGGATAAAATGACGCGGCCGGGTAGCACGAAGCATTTTGCGCAATTCGTCGGCGTTCGCGTGACCGGAAACGTGAATATCTTCAACCGATTCGTACAAGACATCAGCTCCCATTTTGAACAGAGAGTTGATCATTCGTCCGATTGCTTTTTCGTTCCCAGGAATAAACTTGCTCGACATGATTACAGTATCACCAGGACCAACGCTAACTGATCGGTGTTCATCGCTCGCAATTCGTGCAAGTGCCGATCTAAATTCTCCTTGGCTGCCCGTCGACAGCACAATGACTTTGTTGCGTGGGAATTGTTCGATTTCGTCGACTCCAATTAACACGGATCGAGCGTGTTCGAGATAGCCAGCCTCTTGGGCGAGCCTAACATTTTGTTCCATGCTGCGTCCGAGTAAGGCCACTTTGTGTCCAAAATGATCGGCTAGTTCCATAACCTGACCGATGCGCGCAATATTCGAAGCGAAAACCGATACAATCGTTAGGCCGGTCGGTTCCGCGAATAGTTCTTTGAATTTGCGATAAATGTTTACTTCTGAAAGAGAGTGTCCATCTCGTTCGACGTTTGTGGAATCACTCATGAGCAAAACCACCCCCGCGTCACCGGCTTTTTTAAAGGGCTCGAGGTCGGTTGTGGCTCCGTAATAGGGGTCGGTGTCGATCTTAAAGTCGCCAGTAAATACGACCATTCCCACGGGAGTTTCGATAAAAAGCGCCATGGCTTCCACGATCGAATGATTGACCGGTCGCGAAGTTACCTTGAAGTGCTTAAATTTCATGACTTCGTTTGGGGCGAAAATCTGAAACTGGGTGTGATTAAGTAGCGCGTGTTCCTCTAGTTTGGCAGCAATGAGTTTATGAGCGAAATTAGTGCAATATACTGGTGCGGGGTGGGCCTTGAGTGCAAAGGGAAGGGCTCCGATGTGGTCTTCATGGGCGTGGGTAATCACGTATCCAGCGATTTTGTCGCGATTGGCTTCGAGATACGACAAATCTGGAATCATAAAATCGACCCCCAGCATTTGGAGGTCCGAAAACATCACGCCGCAATCGACTACAATAATTTCGTCGGCGTATTCGAAGACCATGCAATTGAGGCCGATTTCGCCCAGGCCGCCTAGCGGCACGATCTTAAGTGGAGAGTTTTTTGCCATGCCCTTATCTTAGATGGGCCGAGATGTGACTGGCAACTACTTCAGCGGCACGGTCTGTATCTTCGCCTACGACCAGGTCGGCGTAAATGCTGGTGGGCTCCAAATATTGGCGGTGCATTGGACGAACCATATCGTAATACTGATCTATGATGCCATCCAAGTTGCGGCCCCGCTCTCTAACGTCGCGGTGCAGTCGGCGAATAAAACGAATGTCTGCGTCTACATGTAAAAATATTTTTAGATCTAACATGTCCCGAATCAATGGGTCATATAGCGCGTAAATACCGTCGAATATGCAAACTTTCCCTGGCCCGATTTTCACAGTTTGAGCTAGTCGAGAGCTCGAAACAAAATCGTAAACAGGCGCCTCGATGCGTTTGTTTTTTTTAAGAGCGGCAAAATGCTTTCGAAGTAACTTCCAGTCAAAAGCGCTGGGGTGGTCATAGTTGGGCTTTTTATTAATGAAATCATCTTTTGGAAGTTTTTCCAGGTAATACGAATCTTGATGCAAATGCATCACTCGAGTACCAGTTACCTTTTCGATTATTTTAGACGCAAAGGTTGTCTTTCCAGATCCCGAGCCGCCAGCAATTCCAACAATATACATACGTATTTAATTAAAAAAAAACCACCGGAGCGCATGATGCCGTACGAGATGTCAATTCCGCGATCCGGTGGCAAGGCCACAAGCGCTCTCAAAGCGTGTTGCCAAAACTAGATGTGATTCTGCTTTTCAAGTCTTGTTATCGATGACCCTATTTTTGGTCAAGGTGAAATTCTTGGTCAAGGTCAAAAAAATATTTCGACGCATTTTTTTCTGCTTCGATCGCGGCCAAAAGTTCCGGAAAAAAATTACTCGATGCGAAACCGAAAGAACGATGGCGATAAATCGTCAATAAATCATTTAAATTGTAAACTTTGTACTTGTGCATGGCGCGCAGTAGTGCCTTACGTCCATGATTATATGCTGTGACGGCGAGACTCCAGTCACCCAGTGTTTTAAAGTTGGCGGACAGAAGTTCAGCAGCGGCTTCGGTAGCGCGAATGGGGTCATTTCGTTCGTCAATCTCACTGTCGATTCTTAAATAGAGTTTGCCGGTCGAAGGCATGAATTGCCAGATTCCACTGGCGCCGACCTTTGATCGAGCTTTTACGTTAAACGAGCTTTCAACGAAAGGTAGACGGGTCAATTCCACCGGCAAACCTCGTTCCTTAAAGATTTTTTCCATTTGGGGCAGATACGATTTTGAGTTTCGGAGACCTCTTGCAAAAGAGGTCTTTTGCCCGCGTTGAAATCGTACTCGTTTGTAATTGGCAGCTTCAAAAAATTTATTTTCGCCGCCAATTTCGGAATAAAGTTTCGAGAGCTCTTGCAGCTCTTTATCAAGAGTGGTCTGGGCGGGGCGGTTCGATGGCGTGTGGTTTGCTGCGAGTGCGCGATGTTGTTCATATTTGCTGAGTCGCATTAAAAGATTGGCGTAGTGTTTCTTGCGCGTTTCGATATAGGCAGTGCTTTTTTTACGACGATCTATTTTTTCAAATATTATATAGGGATACTGGGCGTCGTGAATAACACCTTGATCATCGGAATACACGGTATAAACCTGTAACCAAAAATCTGCTCGCTTTCGAATTTCGCCGGTGTAATTCGATATCTGAAAATTCGAATCGTCCCCCCGGGCGGTCGATGCGAAAAAAGCTAAAAGCAGCGGTAAGATTCCAAAAAGAAAGTGGCGTATCGCCATTTTTCTATTGTAACTATTTCTATGAGGAGAACAACCGTTGGGCAGGCACGAAAGCAAACGACATATTTTCTTACCGGGGTCCGACGGAAATGAAGCAGCGCATTCGTGGAGCGTGGGTACCCGTGTATCGATGCCAGAGGAAAAAACGGCACATCTTCGACGAGTATTGCGCCTTGAACATGGGCAAGAAGTTCTGGTGACTGATGGACGCGGGCAGTTATACGGCGCCGTGTTTGAAGTAGAGGGTAAAAAAGGCTTTGCTCAGATCAGGGGCCTATTGAGAAGTGAAAAGAAAGAGCACGACGTGACCCTGATTCTAGGGTTACCAAAAAACAACACAATGGACTGGGTACTAGAAAAAGCAGTCGAATGCGGTGCGAGCCGCATTGTTCCAGTTGAAACGGCGCGCAGCGTAGTAAAGGTTGGCGCCGAGCGCGGTGATAAATATTTGAAACGTTGGGGTGCGATTGCGGAAGCCGCAATTGAACAGTCGGAGCGGTTGTGGGGAGTAGAAATAGCCGAACCGGTTTCTTGGAATGATTTTTTGAGTTCTTATCAAGCTCCTGGCCATCCAGTACGAATTGCGTGTTTTTCGGAAAGTCGCGAGGAGTATGAGGACCAGAGGATTCCGTTGCAGGAGTTTTGGAAGGCGATGGCCGATTGCCAAAATAGACCCATTGAAGCCTGGATAGGACCCGAAGGCGGATTCACTGAATCGGAACGTAAAATCATCGTTGAGCGGGGGTTCGTACCTGTCAGTTTAGGCCAACAGGTTTTGAGAGTTGAAACCGCGGCGGTGGCGGTCTTATGGTCGATTGTTCTTCGCAGAGCTTTGGGTTAGAAATAGACATGGAACAAAAAACCAAAGATCAGGAACCGGAAATTGCGTTTCGCCCACTAACCGAGGGACTCGGAATCAACCACTTTTCCGACGGCTTACCTTACGCAAACGCCGGACAGACTCCCGCCAGGCGGCCTCAGGGGCATTTCGACTTCCCTCCTCCTCGAGCGCCAAGGGCTACTGCCCCCGCTAAACAAGAAGTTGTGACGGACTTGCGGGTAGAGTCCGAGGTAGACCTAAAATTGACTCCGGTCGCTCCACTTGCAACGGGTACGCTCGCCCCAATTTCCACGCGCCTTATCGCCTATTTGTGTGATCTGGGTTTTGTGGCTTTATTCTATATAGTCGTAATGAGTGCGGGGCTCGCCTTAGCTGGCGTGTCTATTTCATCCTTTGCGGAAGGCCTTTGGGCTTTTCGGCAATCTCACCCGGCGCTCGATTTAATAGTTTCTATGTTTGGATTAATTTATTTTGGGTATTTCCTTCTTCAGGAAGTTTCTTGGGGAACTACTCTCGGTAAGTCGCTTTTTCGTCTACGGCTCAAGGGCGGGTCTGTGTTTACTCGTGCCCTCAGGGTAACTTTATTTTTAGCCCCGATTACAGGTGTTTCGGTGGTTCGAGAAGCGTGAGATCATGACGATCCGACTAAATCTTAAAAATAAAATTAAATCGCCCTCGCAATTAGCGAAAATAACCCAGGCGCTAAGGAAAAAAGGCAAGTGTGTGGTTTTTACCAACGGGTGTTTCGATATTTTACACCCGGGACACGTAACCTATTTGCAGGAAGCGCGAAACAAAGGCGATGTATTGGTAATCGCGGTCGATACCGATGCGTCCGTACGTAAACTCAAGGGCCCCGATCGGCCCGTAAATGCCCTTAAATCGCGAATGACCGTCTTGGCGGCACTTGAGAGTGTTGGATACGTGACCTGGTTTTCAGGCGGGAATCCAATTCCTACGATCAAAGCGATTAACCCTAAAGTTCTGGTTAAAGGCGGTGACTGGAAAATCGATCAAATCTTAGGTTCGAAAGAAGTTTTACGTAGCGGTGGCAAGGTCTATTCGCTGCCGTTCGTAGCCGGCAAATCCACTACACGTGTGATCGAAAAAATTCGTAGGTCCAAATGCAAATCGTAAAAAAAATGCTCGCGGGAGACCGTCTTGCGTTGGCTCGCGTAATTTCTGTTTTGGAAAATCGTGGTGACGCTCTCGAGAAGTTGGTGAAGAACCTCTACCCCAAGACCGGAAATGCGTTTGTACTGGGAATAACTGGGCCTCCGGGGGCGGGAAAGAGTACTGTGACCGATCGCTTGATCGCCAGGTTTCGGGCCGCGAAACTTAAAACCGCTGTGATCGCGATTGATCCATCTAGCCCGTTCAGTGGTGGTGCGATTTTGGGTGATCGCATTCGAATGCAATCGCACACGGGCGACAAAGGTGTATTTATACGAAGTCTAGGCACGAGAGGCCGTCACGGTGGATTATCGCTTTCGTCCCGCGAAGTGGTCATGGCGCTCGATGCGGCCGGATTCGATGTGATCATTGTAGAGACTGCCGGAGTTGGTCAGACTGAACTCGACATTTTGAAGCTTGCCCACGGCGTATGCGTGGTATTAGTGCCAGAAAGCGGCGACGGCATCCAAGTAATGAAAGCCGGATTAATGGAAATCGCCGACATTTTTGTAGTAAATAAGTGCGACAGACCTGAATCTGACAAGCTGGTGCGAGAACTGACGAACATGTTGCATATGTTCCAGAAGGGAACTGATTGGGAGATTCCGGTAATCAAAACCCAAGCAACCCAAAACCAGGGAATCGAAGAGCTGTTTCAATCGGTACTTTCTTATCAAAAACATCTAAAAAACACTGATAAGGTTGATAAAAAGCGTCTGGAATTTCTGCGAGAAGAGCTGATCGAGATCGTTCGTAACGCATATGGTCATAAAATGAACGAGGCGCTCGATACTAAAAAAGGCCAGAAGGCCCTAACTGATTTATTTTTAAAGAAAAAAAGTCCTTATGAAGTCGCTCGATCGTTGCGATTGACTGGAATTAAATAAGGCCTAGCCAACCGACTAAACACCTTGGTCGGCAGAATTTTCACGGCATTTCTTCGTCTCTGGCTAGTAGTTGATAAAAATACTCTAAAGTAAATTAGTACACTATCCGAAATGGTTTGTGGGACAGCAAGAGGTGGTAGAGGTGGGACAGCAATCAAACCCCTTCCTTCTCTTGTGAATTAACAAACAACGTTTCTGTTATTTAGGAGGAGAAGTGTATGGGTTTTCGTATAGCAACTAACGTGCAATCTTTGGCTGCTCAGCGGTCGTTGGGTACTCAAAGAAGCGCAATGAACCATCAATTAGAAAAACTTTCTAGTGGTGAACGAATCGTGCGAGCAGCTGACGACGCTGCTGGTTTGGCAATCAGTGAAAAATTGAGAGCCGAGATTCGAAGTAACCGCCAAGCGCAACGCAATACTCAAGATGCGGTTTCGCTCGTACAGGTCGCCGAAGGCGGTTTGAACGAGATAAGTAACATCTTGATTCGCATGCGCGAATTATCGATCCAGTCGGCATCGGACACGATCAGCGATCGTGAACGGGCATTTACTGATCGCGAAGTTCAAGCTCTTAAGCTTGAAGTAGATCGTATTTCAAATACGACTCGCTTCAACGACGTCGATCTGCTTAACGGCACCGGCGAAGAACTTGAGTTTCAGGTTGGTACTGGCGATGACAAGGCTCGAAATCGAATCACGTACGATCCGCAGGAGTACAATGCTACTGTAGACGCACTTGGCATTCGTGAAGTTTCTACTGAGAAGAAACTCTCTTCTCAGGAAAACCTAGCGAAACTCGACGAAGCGATTTCTCGAGTTAGTTCAAATCGCGCGGGCTTCGGTGCAATGCAAAACCGCTTGCAATCGACCTTCAGCAACTTGCAAGTAACTGATGAAAACATCTCGGCTGCGAATTCTCGTATCCGCGATGCAGACATCGCAATGGAAACTGCAGAGCTAACCAAGCGAAACATTTTGACTCAGGCAGGCGTGGCAACATTGTCACAGGCCAATCAAAATGGGGTTCTTGCTCTTAAATTGATCTAAGTTCAGGAAATCCCATGCCTTCGGCGGGATAGGGACTGCACCCTGGGACGCTATTATAATGATAGCGGCTAGGGCACCCCTATCCCTCCCTCCTGAGAGAAAAAATGGCCTGACGGCTATTTTTTCCTAAAGTAATTTTTGCCCCTACCGATAAGTCTAGTGAGAGCAAGACGGGAACACAAAAGCTCGGTTGTAGCAGAAACTCTCGACTTAAGCGGATCAGATCTTCTGAAGGGTCCAAGGGACTCACAGAACGACAGTAGAAGTTCATCGTAGTAGTTCAAAGTAGCAGTAGCTCAACCCGTACAACTCAAAAGTTATCAAAGTTTAAGCGCGCGTTTCGACGTGCGTTTAAAGGCTCTTAACAATCTCGCAAGGGTCTGTTTCGAGTCAGGGGAACGGCGCAATGGGGATTCGTGCGAACCACGATGATGCAATGCGTCATTTAATAACTAAGTAATAGGGGACATTCTTATGGGCTTAAGAATTTCGACAAATCTAGCGTCCATGGCGGCTCAACGTACGTTGGGCCATAATCAAACCGCTGCTGGCAAATCGATGACTCGATTGGCAAGCGGTGATCGTATCACTTCCGCTGGCGACGATGCTGCCGGTTTATCGATCTCTGAGCGTTTACGCGGTCAGGTGCGATCGATGAAGCAAGCACAACGAAATGCCAACGACGGTATCAGTCTTGTGCAAGTAGCAGAAGGCGGCCTCGGCGAAGTGAGCAACAACCTCATTCGTATGCGTGAATTATCGATTCAAGCTGCATCAGACACGATCAGCGATCGGGAGCGCGCATTCATCGATCAAGAAATTCAACAATTGAAAATCGAAATCGATCGCGTTGGCGATGCTACCACTTTCAACGGAACCAATCTGTTGAATGGTGAAGCTGCGAAGGAAATGCTCGAGCTACAAGTTGGTGCTAACGGCGTTGAAGCCGACCGAATCGGATACAACGCTCGCGAGTACAACATCAAGACGGACAATATCGGCATTCAAGATACTAACGTTCTTGAAATCGACTCGGCTCGCGAAGCATTGTCGACAGTAGACGAAGCGTTGGACCGTGTGAACGGATTCCGCGCAGGTCTTGGTGCAATGCAAAACCGCTTACAGTCGGTGTCTAACAGCTTAGGTGTAAACATCGAAAGCTTGTCGGCTGCGAATTCTCGAATTCGCGACACAGACATCGCTGAAGAATCGGCAGAGCTCGTAAAGAGAAACATCTTGAATTCTGCAAACATTGCGGTTCTTGCCCAAGCGAACCAAATGCCATCAGCAGCGTTGAGATTGCTCTAATTGGAAGTAAGGGTGCCGCGTCGGGGGACATCGGCACCCTTTCTTTCTCAAAAATTTTAAGACGGGTTTGATAGATTTTAACAGCCTTGCGCGATGAAGAGCTCAACCAAAAGTGGAGTTCTTCCTTAAGCCCGCCCCGGGAGATTCGCTTAATAACCGAATCTCCCGGGTTTTTTTCGGGGGTAGCCAATGAAAAACATACTATGGACCGTCGCTATTTCGGGCATTCTTAGCTTCATTTCAGTTATGGTTTGACCTCCACTCAATTTCCCGTTAATGCCCCTCTGATGAAGGCATTTGGTGTTATTTCAGTTTGCCTACTTTTAATGAGCCAGTCCCACGGTGCGTTCGCCGCCCGTGATCGAGATTTGGCCCTAGTGCCCCAAGCTAAGCTTCGTCACGTAGCCTATTCGCCTAAATCTAACAGCCAGGCGAAAAAGCGATGCTTTGAAATTGGTCGAGAGATTGGTTTAAAATCCAAAGAAGCAGATTACCATTTGTTAACCCCTGAGAATTGGCACTCCAGAACCGAGTTAAGACGAATAAGTTTTGATATCGCGATGCTTCTGGATGAGTTTAGCCATTATGTCCTCAATCATACTTTTTTAAAAGGGCCGAACGTCTGGCAAATGGAAAACCCCCTCCCGGTGGGAGCCGCGACCTACGTAACAATTACTGCGGGCATAAACTATTTATTGCCAGATCTCGGTTGGATGCCAACGTTATATTTATCAATGATTGCTGCAGTTGTACCAACCTTTACAGTGATTGAAATACTAAATTCTAATTCAAAGTTGCGGCAACCGTTTTTTACCGTTCAAAATTATTTCAGAGATCGGCGATTGAGAAAATTCCTTGATGCCTTTGAATCCGGATTACGTTCTGAAGGCCTAGTTTTTGATAAACAATTCGCTCTCGAAAGAGCGCAAATTCACCCGCTTGGTTTGCTGGAAAAAATTGCCGGTTCGCTCACCAATCAAAACGCGTGCATAAATGTGCTTCTGGGTAAAAACCCACTACCCCCTCCTGAGAGATTCTAAAAAAACCCCAATTTATAAAGATTTCAAGGCCCGCGGCCGACAAGCTTTTTGAGGAGTTGTGTCGGGGTACCGATTTTATGAAAATTGATAAGGTTTGGACACAGATGTTTGGTACTAGCTTAATTCGTCGCAAGAGCGATGCTGAACACGATTCTCCTGAAAAACGTAAAAATCATCAACAGTATCAGCAAGATTCTCAAAATTATCATCAGCAAAAAGACGGCCAGGCGAGTAAAGAAGAAGTGGAAAAGGCAGTTGCTGTTTTGAAAGCCAGCGCCGAATTTTCAAGTTCCGGTCTTTTGTTAAATCTGGTGGAAACCCCAGATAAAACGCTCACAGTAGAAATACAACAACCGAACGGAACAGTCGTGAAATCAATGACCGGAGCGGAATTTTTACGTCTGCGTAGCTTATCCGACGGCGAAACTATCGCTCGTGGAAAAATTCTTGATCAAAAATTCTAAAAAAATCGTCGTTTTCTGTTAAATTCAAACCCATGGGTGGAAGAATAATAAGCGTGAGTGATTTGCATTTGTGGGGTCCTCAGGACCCACTATATCGGGCTCTATTGAGATTCATGAGTGAGCAAATCAAGTCAGGCGATAAGTTCGTAATCGTTGGTGATTTATTCGACCTCTTTGTCGGCAATAAGTCGGTCTTTGTTCAAAGATACTTCGAAGTCTTAGAAGCTTTAAAAAAGTTGGGCGAAAAGGACGTCGAAGTATTTTACATAGAAGGGAATCACGACTTTCACTTAGAGAGCATTTTTGAAAACGCCCCTCATGTGCGCATTTACTCCGACTATCTTCATTATGAATTTAACGGAAGAAAAATTCTTTTTTCACATGGAGATAAAATCAATGCTAAGGATTATGGTTATCAACTTTTTCGTTTTGGATTACGGAATCTGGTTTCCCAGACAATCCTTGAGGTGGCACCAGGATCTTTAATAGATCGCATCGGAAGTTCTATGTCGCGGGCAAGCCGTGGCTATCATCCGGAACCAGATGAAAAAGTAGTTCAGCTATTTAGAAATTACGCATGTGAACAAATTTCGAAGGGATACGATTTCGTAGTATTAGGGCATTCCCATTATATGGATGACATGCATTTTTGTGTGGAAGATCACAAGGGTCAGTACGTAAATGTTGGGTATCCAAGGAAGCATTGCAAGTATTTAGAACTCACGGCAGATGCTCCGACTTTTAAGTTTTTGAATTGGGATGATGTTGTAATTCCATTTAGATCGAGTTCAAACAGAACTGTCTCGGATTAATTCTTGTGCATGAGCACGTGATTTAGCCGTAACTTGGGCTCCGCCCAGCATTCGTGCAAGTTCTTCGACGCGATTTTTGTCATCAAGGTGCCGTACAATGCTCATAGTTACTGCCGATATCGTTGTTTTTTCGACCACGTAATGAGCATTTGCAAAGGCTGCTACTTGCGGCAAGTGAGTAATGCAAAGAACCTGATTGTGGCTCGCCACGTCTTTTAACTTCCTTCCAACAAGAGTTCCTGTTTGTCCGCCAATTCCGGCGTCAATTTCGTCAAATACGTACACGCCAATTCCGCCACGATCACCCAAAGTTCTTCTAAGAGCTAACATGAGACGGGACAATTCCCCCCCCGACGCCACCTTAGCGAGAGGACGCGGTTCCACTCCGGCATTTGCCGAAAAAAGAAATTGTATACGATCAACTCCATCGACAGAACCGATTGACTCGGGGTCAACTCTAGAAAAGTCAATTTCAAAGCTAGTGTCTGGCATTCGCAATTCGGTGAGTTCTTTGGTGACGCTGGCTTTTAGAGTACGAGCAACGTTTTGCCTTTTTTTCGAAAGAATCGATGCAGTTTTGATATAATCTGCCCTAATCAGGTCAAACTTTGCTTGTTTCTCATGAATCAATACTTCAATATTTGCAGTTTCTTCAAGTTTCTCTGAAAGACGGTTTCGAGTTTCGAGAATGTCAGAAATTGTGGAACCATATTTGCGCTTGAGTTGATTAATTTTAGTCAGTCGATCTTCGAGTAAGTGCAGTCTTTCGGGGTCGCCGTCGATTCGTTCCGAGTAAGCTTCGATGGCATTTGCTAATTGAGCGAGTTCCTCTTGAATTTGTTCCGTTAGTGGGAGTAGTTCCAACAGACCGGCGTCTTGTTCCGCTAGTTTAAGAAGCCGTTGACGAATGCGACCGACCTGATCAAATGCGCCCATTCCGTTTTGGGATTCCTGATTGTTTCGAGTCAGATCGAGAATGTTTCGGCAGCCCTCGTGAATGGTTCCAATATTACGAAGTCTTCGATGCTCGTCCTGTAAAAGCATATCTTCGTTTTCTACTGGAGCAACAGCGTCAATCTCGTTAATTTGATATCGAATAAAATCCTTCTGTGACTCGTTATTGTTGATCTTCGACTTTAATGAAATCAGTTCTGACTCGAGAGAACGCAATGCAGAGTAGGATTCTCTAACTTCATTTCTAAGTTCACCGAGTCCTCCGTAGCGATCGAGAAGTTCTAGTTGAAAAATAGGTTTCGCTAGGCTCTGGTGTTCGTGTTGCGAACAAAGATCAACTAGATTTTCACACAGGTCGGCAAGTTGACCCAAAGTAATTAAATCATCGTTTAAGTAGATTCGATTTTTTCCATTGCGTTGAATGGTTCGCTTTACCAATAGTTCAAAATCATTTTTTTGCAGGTCGATTCCCTGCTTTTCCAAACGAGCCGTCACGGAGGGGTGTTTGGCCAGGTCAAATAAGGCCTCGACGACTGCTTCGTTGCACCCATTGCGAATTAATTCCGTTTCGGCGCGATTGCCAAGTACAAGACCGAGAGCCTCCAAAACGATGGATTTACCAGCACCGGTTTCACCCGTAATTACGTTGAGCCCTCCGTGAAATTCGAGCTCGAGTCCATCAATTATTGCGAAATTGCGAATTCTAAGTAGACGTAGCATCGTTTGATCCCATTCCTGGGCTCAAACTACCAAAACCAATCAATCTCGGTAACCGTATTTTAGCTTTTCGCGTAGCAGCGCGTAATAATCGCGTTTTGGCCACCGTAGGATTTTTAGCGGATGTTTTCCGTATTTTGTGACGCGAATTAGATCGTTGGGCTGAAGTTCAAAGCTTTTTTGACCATCGAGCGTCAAAACGACACTGCCACTTTTAAAACGTGGTAGGACCGAAAGCTTCGAAAGATCGCCTAAGACCAGAGGTCTGAGGGTCAGAGAATGAGGGCAAATAGGGGCAATAATAATTGCTGGAACCGACGGTTCAATAATGGGCCCACCCGCAGCCAATGAATACGCTGTGGACCCCGTGGGAGATGCCACGATAAGGCCATCGGCCTTAATGTTTGTTACCAGCTTTCCGTTGACTGAGACTTCCATATCGAAAATGCGGGCTATAGCGCCCTTGCTGACTACCACATCGTTAACAACTGGTTCTCGAGCCAATACCTTTCCGCGTCGCACCAAAGTACATTCAAGCATGGTTCGTTCGCTAATAGGTAATTTACCGCGAAGCGCAGCAGAAAGGCCTTCGAATAGTTCGGTTTTCTTGAACTCGGTTAAAAACCCGAGCTGCCCCATGTTAACCCCTAACAAAGGAACGCTCTTTTTTTTCATGAGCCGAGCAACGCTGACGAAGGTTCCGTCGCCGCCCAGCACAACAATCATATCCGAAATGTTTATGAGGGCTTCTTTGCTTGTACAACGAACTCCAAGGGCTCGGTCACAAACTTCCTTAGATTCAGACGCAAAGGCGACTTTTATTTTTCTTTTTTTTAAATAAGCTGCGACTTCAAGTCCGAGCTCGTTGGCTTCACTTACCTTCTGCTTAATAATGATTCCAACGCAGCGGATTTTTGCCAAATCAAGATACCTTCCAGTTTTTTAGAATTGGAAAGACATCCTGCTTCCATTCGCCCAAATTTTCGACAAGGTCTTTTTCCAGCAGTTCGGCGAGATAGATGTAATTATTTTCGCGTTTAGCAGTCAATAAGTCGTTCATGATACTGACGAGACTCGCCTCAACGACTGCTATTTTGGTGTGTAGTCCAATTCGGAGAGCAAGTTTTATTCCGCCGATAGTCTGAACAAAAAGGTCGAGCGAGTCGATTGCTCGCACAAAGAAGGCATCGGCAGCGAGATAGTTTTTAGATTTATACCCGTCGGCAGCTTTATTCAGAGTTTCGATCACTTTAACAATATATTGATCTAGCGTGATAAGAGTTTCATGCGCCAATTCAGTTGGACTTGAAGTAAAAATCTCGACTTGGCCAATTTCCTGCATTGTTTTATTTCGAAAAAAACCCTCTTGTTCATCACTGATTTCCTGACCGTCAATGCGAATTAGGGAAATAACTTGTTCGGATGATTTGAGGTCTTGGCTAAGTGAGCTTAAAAATTCAGAAAATCGTGCAGAACCTACAGGGAACTCGCGTTCCTCACCATTCATTATAAAATGTTTACTCGGCATCTAGTCCCCTCTTGGTATCGACCTGCGTTGATTTACTTGTCTTCGTGACTCTTTTTGTGGCTGCATTTACTGCAGTTTGTAATAGCTGTTCGAGAATGTCGACGTTTTGTTCGAGTTCACGATAGGCTCCTTCTTGTGCCCCCGCCAGCTCGAATAAACGCTCTTGGGCGTTTTGTGAGCAGTCTACGAAATCCCGAGTCACACGAACCCAATCGATCAGTGGCCGAACGTACTCGCTCGACCCATGAAGCTCGTTCATGAGGCGATCGAGTTCCTCTAAATCGCGAGTTAATTTCTTCATAGACCGCTTGTCGCGAGAATGGAGAATTAGATCAACCGCGAACTGCTGACCCATTTTTCCAATTTTCTTAAGTGCACACATGGCGTCAAATGCGTGCAACAGTCGATCTACCTGGGACTTGGCGTTAGATCCGGGCTCGTGCGCGGAGTCTCTAAGTACCGGTATGGGTAGGTCGTCAATTCTCCCAGCACACCGAAATTCAGCTAAAAGATAGAAGCTTTGTTCAAAAAAATTGCGAGTTTCATCAATTTGAAAGTTGAAGTTCTGAAGTTCCGAACGAACACTTCCGAATGAAGTTTTGCGCAGCGTGGATTTATAATGAAAAAAAGAAGTTCCAACCGCATCACCCGCAATGATTGCCTGTATCGCTTTTGCGTAATCAGAAGATTTAGGGCTCTTAGGAATTAGTACTGAATGACCTTCGCCGTACGGTCCGGTTTCTTGAGCGCGAACACCACCAAGGGAAATGTTTATTACATTAGTTCCTGCAAGCGACGCGAGGTGCACCATCGCTGTGTCTGGGGTTACTATATGTTCACATGCCCTAATCCAGCGTACATTTTCCTGAAGTCGTAGTTTACCCGCTAAAACAATAGACTCATTTGGCGCAATAGCGTGAATGCTATGTTTTTCGTCCGATGAACCGAAAAAAACTAGTGTATGACTACCGAAGCTCTTTTTTAGGTATTCGCAGATTGTTTTCCAAGTAGCAACGTCCAGTGTTTTTCCAGCAACACTCGCACCGATCTGAATGCCGAGATATTTCTTTTTTGCCTCTGGCGCCTCGACATCGCGAGGCATGCTGGTAGCCCCCAATTGCACAGGATATGAATAATCTTCCACGCCACAAATACGTGCGAATAGATCATTCAGATGAAGAATGTTGAGATTTCGGTTTGAAACCTGGGCGAGAAAATACTGGCTCCACGGATCTTTTACGGCTACCTCGTGGTCGCGAGATCTTTGAAGTCCTCGTTTTTCAGTAGCGGTAATCATTTGGGTGAGCAATGAACTTGATTTTGAAAAAGTTAGATTGAGGCAAAGATCGTATTTTTGCCGCATGAAATCGTTGGCAAGAAAACGAATTAAATGCGCCAGCGTGACTGCTTTGTTATCGTCACTCGGTTCGGAAAAATAGGGTCCCAGGATTTCCCTCGTGGGAAATTCTATCAAGTGATCTACGAATGGACTAAGAAGGGCGGCGTCTCGAAAGGTAGACCTAACCAGCAAAGTAATTTCACATTCAGGATATTTGGATTTAAGGCCTTGAATAGACGGCAGGGTTTGCAAAATGTCCCCGAATCTCGCCAGCTGAATTATTAAGATTTTTTTCATTTCGAGTTTTGCTCCTCGATCAATGCGTCGAGTAGTTTGAGGAGTAACGTTTTATCGATCGACGTTAGCATTTCTTCGAGTTCTTTTTTTGAGTTGTCGTTCTTATTCATTTTTATTCCTGCGCGCGATAATGTCACGAAGCTCAATAGCTCCGGCGTGACTAGCGTTGATTTTTAGTATTCGTTCAACTTCCTTTGAGGCGTTGGCTATGTCGCCTTTGTGGAACAAAATGCCAGCATAACTAAAAAGAATTCCGACGTTGGGTGCGGAATTTTTCATATAGTTTTCTAAGGCTTCCGCTGCATCACTGTATTTCCGAAGATCTAGAGCACATTTTGCGAGGTTGAATAGCGCGGTAATGTTGCTTGGCTGGCTCCTAACGGCGGCGAGAAAATAATCATAGGCCCGTTCAATGTCCCCATTACTCAAATGCACCATACCAACACCGCAAATGGCCTTATCGTTGTTGGGGTTAAGTTCGATGGCTTTTTGAAAGTGTTCAAGCGCGGCCGAGATATCATTTTTCTGGAGTGCGAGGCTGCCTACGTTTACCTGCAAAGTGTCGGACTTTGGTTGGTATTCATAGGCACGAGCGTAGTGGTGCTCTGCTTTGCCGTAGTCGCCCGACCTAGTGAAACAGTTTCCAAGTGATTTATGCAGTTCAAAGCGCGTGGCCTCGTCGATGTTGCCAAGACCCAGGGCGTGTATGAGTGTTTTCGCGGCTTCTTTGTCATCACCCGTGCGAATTTGAAGCGCCGCAAGCGACTGATAGAACGAAAGTTCAGATGCGTAGGCAATTGCCTCGCGATAGTGACGAATCGATTGTTCGAAAAGACCTTCCTTTTCGAATGTACTAGCGAGGCCCGCGTGAGCTTCCGCAAGTTTTGCGCCTATTTTTAAGAGTGCGGAATAAATATTTCGCGCAAGAGCATAGTCGCCAGATTCCTCAAGTAGCCGAGCGTTAGCCAATAAAAATTCGGGATCTTTTTCGGGATCGCGGTCTGTGGGTAATTGATGTTTCTCCACCGGACTGCTTAACGTTTGATCTACCAGTGAATTAAAGTCGGTAACCGTCTCCCCCCCACTCGCAGGGTCGCCCTCGGACAAGGTTGTCTTGGCTGGAGCATCTAATAACTTAGATATTGATCCGGTCGAACGTTTGACGCGAACGATAAAGTGCGCATAGTCCATGTCGTCGTCGAACTTATTTAAAACGTCTTCAATATCGTCGACGATATGGCTTTTTTTCTTATGATTAGCGGGTAGTTCAACTGCGTCGACTACGAGATCTTCGCGAACGAGCTTTTTGATGCGTTCGATTTCTGTGGACATCCTTATCCTCCATCGAAGGCCGATTCAATTTTGAGAGCAAATGTTCAAATAAATCCTAATTTGAACACCTTAATATTATATGGGGTTTGGGACTCAGGTCAAGTTGACAGGTAAACTCGTGTTTAGGCTTCTTTATCAATAATTCCAGAGTTTTCGGCCTGTTCTACCTTTTCGAGGGGTGATCGGTACGCGGTAAGTGTGCGCCTGCTGCTTTGAAGGGAGTTAAGTTTCTGAATTGTTTCATTTTTCAATTGATCAATGTGCGTCAAAATTTGCAGATCGAGATCTACGATGGCCTTGATGATAGAGTCTTTGGTTTTTATGAGGTGGGAAATTTGTTCCCGTGCTTGGGAGCTGAGCATAGACTCGAAAAGTTCGGGGTTGGAATTGTAACCTCCGAGAATTTTATTGCTCTCTTGTTCCAAATCTTCCAATACGTTTACCAAACTTTGGCGTTTTCTCTGAAATTCTTCGAGAGAATCGGCTTTTCCTTTCGATATTTCCTCTAAAAATGCCTCGCAAAGTCGATGAAAATTTCGCAAACAGAGATTCTTACGCTCTAAAATTTCGATAAGGACTTCCATGTCACTTCTCCTCAGTTTTACTGTACTGGTCGACAGCCACTTTCCAGCCGTCATGTAGAGTTTCCAGAAGCTTCAAGATAACTTCAAGGGGTTTCGCATCATTTTTGACATTGGCCTCAGTAAGTTGCTCAATTATGTAATTGTATAGTCGATCGAGCTCTTTACTGATGTCGCCGCCCACTTCGTGATTGAGCGAAAGCGAAAGTTCGTTCACAATGTCCTGCACCTTAACTATGTAGGTGCCCTTCTGAACACGGTCATTCTTTTTTACGCCTTCGATTGCGAGCTTGGTAAAGCGAATAGCGCCCTCGTAGAGCATGAGCAGTACTTGCCCGCGACTTGCAGTCGTTACTGAGGTTTGTTTGTACTTATTAACCCCATAATTGTTACTCATCGTTCGGTCTCCCTGTTAACCACCGGCCATTGCCGCGCTGGCGTTTCCAAAAGCTTGTTGCAAGAATCCTTGTTGCCCCTGCATAGAATTTACCAGGCCTTCTAGCTGGGAAAATTGTCTCTTTAATTGTTGTTCCTTACGAGCTATGTGCATTTCTTTTCGTGCAATATCTTGATCAATGCGGCGAATTCGATCTCGAATACCAGCCTCACGGGAACCAAGTACACCGATGCCGGGAGCGAGAAAGCTTTGAGTCATTTCTTTTACTTGTTCGATGAAATTACCTTCGCCAGCGAAGAGTTCCGCGACATAATCAAAATTGTCGGCGAGTACTTTTTTAAATTTGTCTTCATCGAATTTTAAATTACCTTCCTTTTGAAAGGTAATTCCGATGTCTCCAAGTCGCATATAGGCATCTTCATCGTCGTAATCGACATTAAAATATTCAAATACCCACGTCTGAATCCGCGACTGTACAGTAAAGAGCGTGGTGTCGCCACCAAGCGTGCGGCTAGTGTCCGATTCGGCGGTGAGTTTATTCTGAGCCACAACGAAATCTAGTACCGCATTTATGGAATCAACCAGAGCTCGCACTTTAGCCGCGATCTTTGCAATGTCTTCACCGATACTTAGAGTAAATTCATAATCTTCCTTGGCTTGTTTGAGATCTAGAGTTACTCCGGGCAACAATTCGAATTTGTTGCCCTGGCTCATGATTTCAAAACCATTAAATTTGATAATCGCGTTTTGCGCCTGGCGTTCGTCGTCTGCATAGAAGCGAAAATCACCATCGAGGAAGTAAAAATCCGGATAAACTATGTCCTGATCGACGCCGGCTTTTTTTCCGGCGATTACTACGCGCCAAGGGGTTCCGCTATCGGAACCGTCGTTAACTAGTGACGCTTGAACGCCCAGTTTTCGTTCGTCGTTAATAGCCCGAACTAGGCCTTGCAGGGTGTTATTCCCGGGGCCGACCCACACGCTTTTGGTTTCACCGCTCGGTAGATCGTAGGTGAAATAGCCGATTCCTATTTCATCGGTCGGATCTTCATAACCGTTAGAAATCATCGAGTGTCGACCGGCGAGTTGCGTGACTTCAATTTGGTACTCGCCTGTTTCGGCGATATCTTTGTCGATCAATACATCTAACTGGTCTTTAGCAGGCCATTCGGCTTTTAATTCACGAAATTTTCGAAAGCTGTCGAGTTCTTTGTAAACTTCAGGCAGCTTGCGCATTTTTCCGAGGAATTCTTGAAATAGTTTAAGACGTTCGTTTTCCTTCGCCTTACGCGCTTCGAGCTGGCGAATAGGTTCGCGCTCCGCGTTGACGAGCTCGCGTACTACTTGCTTGAACTTCCCATTTCCAAGCGGGTTAGAAATCTCCACGCTCAGCCGATCCTCCTGATAATGGCGTACGCCAGCACCTCATGTGCCGCGCCAGAGGCCAAAAAACACTTTGCCCCTTAGATATCAGTATAGTGGAGTGGGTGTCGGAAGAGCAAACGGGTGGTGCGCGTTACTGGGCAACTTCTTCAATTCGCCCGGACTTAACCGTAAGAATGTGAAGGTCCTTCGAAAGGCGCCCGGAACGGTAGGATATGCTTCCCGAGACGCCGTCAAAATTTCGTAGTGACATGATTCGGTCGCGCATTTCTTTACGGCTTGGCACCATTGAAACTCGCAACAGTTGAGCGGCGATTCGCCCTGCATCGAAGGCTAGTGCTTCAAGTAAACCGGGCTCATTGTTGAATGTTCTCCGGAAATCCTCAATAAATTCGCGGGCGAGAGTTTTTTGCGAGCCAGGATAAAATCCGTCCACAAACACCGCATTCTCGGCGAACTGGCCAGCCCGCGAAATTAGTTCTGCGCTGTTCCAGGTATTGATTCCTAAAAAGACGATGTTTTCTACATCTCGATAAGCGAAGGTAGGCAAAATCTGCCCCAATGCCTTGGGTTCGTCCGGAATGAAAACGGCTTCGAAATCGACGATCGGTTTAAGCGAAAACATTCGGTCGAGTTTCTTGGAGCGCGTTTTAATTGGAACGGCTTCTTTTAGTATATTCAGTTCCTCGATTTCGCGGGCCCGAGCTTCATTTTCCCCGAGCCCAACGATTCGATCCACGAAGCGTCGATAGTCCGTTTCGCCATCAGGATAAGTTTCATAACCACGCACTACGGCGTTTCTTGCTTCGAGTTCATCCCAAAAGGTGCGGGCATATTCGGACCCGAACTTGGAGTTCGGCGCCATAATGGCAAAGCGTTTTAGGTTAAGTTTTTCGGTAGCATAAGCGGCAATCGCTTTGACCTGCATTTCGGGAGTTAGCGCCACGTTGAAAACGTAATCACCGCCAGCCGACTCTTTTTGAGTGAGCGAAATCAATGGCATGCCCAACTCTTGCGCTTTCTTGCCAACAGGGTCTCCGAGGCGAGAAACCATGGGACCAATTACCACTGCTACTTGGTGTTTATAAAAGAAATCATCCATCGCAGCGAGCGCGCGATCCACATCGCCTTCGTCGTCCATAACTACCAGCGTGAGTTTCTTTGATGCGGGAATGTCTCTGCGGAATATATCGAGAGCGAGCTCGATTCCCTGTAGAGCGCTTTGTCCATACTTTGCAAATCGGCCCGACAAAGGAAGTAAAACACCAATACGTTTTGGATCAACAGCACCCTGAAAATCGAGTTTTCTTAAGTAATCTTGAGCCTGTGTTCCATAGCGACTATTAGGGAATTTCGAGACAATGTTTTCGAAGTAAGGTTTTGCGCGGTCACGGGCCCCTTGCGAAAAGTATGTTTGACCGAGTTTATAAAGAAGGCGATCGGCGACTGGGCTATTTTCAAAGTCGGAATAAAGACGTTCGAGTATCACAGCGTTTTGTAGTGGCTCGACCACATCGTCGAAAAACGCGATCATTGGTTCAAAGGCAGCTGCCTGTTTTTCGGCATTTCGCCCAGCTTCGATAGCGTTTAATATGTCGCGGGCTGCTGCGCCGTTGTCTTGTTTCAGGCGCGAAACCTTTGCTCTTAAAATATAAAACTTAGTTTGGTTATCGTAATCGAGGCTGGCGGCTTTGGTGGTGTCTAGCGCGTTTGCCGCTAGATCCACTTGCCCGAGTTCAAAGTAAGAAAATGCTAAGTTGTACTGCGCCATATTGCGAAGCTCGGTACGTTCAGTGGTGTTGAGAACCTTTTTAAATACCGAAATCGCATTTTGATATTGTTTCTGCCCGAGCAGTGCCAGGCCGCGCAAATTGTAAACCATATCCAAAAATGGCGACTTTGAGTGGTTTTTGGCAAACCCCGCACTTTTACTGAGCACGCCATCGTAATCCCTTGCGCGGTAAAGCGAATCTATTTTTTGGTATTCTCGAGCGTCGGGGGTGTTTTCGTCTCGAGCAATGGCGAGTACCTCATCGCTCGACTCTTTTTCGCCCTTTGGTGGCGAACCAGCACAACCTTGGAGCAATACGATTCCAACCACTAAAAGTGAATGTAAGAGTCGTGTTTTCACGTTCTCTGATTCTACAGAACGCAGAGCAGCTTAGTCTAGGTTAATAAGGTTATTGATTAATGGCTACTCGAACAGACCGCGCATCTTGTCAAAAAAACCCTTGGCGAGCGGATGGCTCTTTTCGTCGCTTAGTTCCTGAAATCGACGAAGCAGTTCTTTTTGCTCGGCAGATAGTTTTTGGGGTGTTTCTACCAATACTCGAACTAATTGGTCGCCCCGACCGTATCCACCAAGCTTAGCTATGCCCTTGTGTTTCAGCCTTAAAATCTTATTGGACTGCATGCCGGCTGGGATTTTTAGTTTAGCTTTACCCTCAAGCGTTGGCACATCGATTTCGGCACCTAAAGCAGCTTGTGGAAAACTAATAGGGACCTCACACGTAATGTCCGCCTCTTCTCGGGTAAAGAAAGGGTGATCTTGCACTTGGATAACCACGTAAAGGTCGCCCGAAGGTCCCCCGCGCAAACCGGGTTCACCCTCGCCTGAAAGTTTTAGGCGTTGACCCGTATCGATACCCGCTGGAATCTTGATTGCGAGGTCGATGTTCTTTCGATTTCTTCCAGAACCTGAACAATCCGTGCAGGGGTCAGAAATAGTTTCGCCCGTTCCACCGCAGCGATTGCAGGTTCTCGAAACAGAAAAAAATCCCTGTTGAAAACGCATTTCACCCGAACCATGGCATTGCCCACATTTCGACGCACTTGTTCCTGGCTTGGCACCAGACCCATGACAGGTTTTGCACTCACTGTTTCGAGGAATGGAAATTACTTTTTCAGTTCCAAAAGCCGCTTCTTCGAAAGTGACTTCTAGTTCATATTGAAGATCAGCCCCAGATTGGGCTCTCGAGCGGCGCCGCGCGCCTCCCGCACCTCCGCGGCCGCCTCCAAAAATATCACCAAAGATATCTCCGAAAATATCGTTAATTGATCCGCCGCCGAAATCGAAACCTTGAAAACCCCCGGCTCCGCCGTAAGGACCGCCGCCACCCATATTGGCTGCGGCGTGGCCGAACTGATCGTACATTTTTCTTTTTTCGGGAGTGCTTAACACTTCGTAAGCCTCGGAAAGTTCTTTAAAACGTTCCTCCGCAGCCTTGTCGCCCGGATTTTTGTCTGGGTGAAACTGCACTGCGAGCTTACGATATGCTTTTTTGAGTTCCTCGGGGCCGGCGCTTTTACCGACCCCGAGAATCTCGTAATAGTCTCGTTTTTGAGCGGCCATTTTTTAGCCTAGGTTAAAGGGTTTAGACTTCTTTAAAGTCGGCGTCGATTACATCGTCGCCATCTTTGCCGTCTTTCTTTTTAGCAGTCGAATCGGAGTTCGTCGATCCGTTTCCTTCACCAGCAGCTGCTTGGGCGCCAGCGCCATTCGCAGCCGAAGCTTTATAAATGACTTCTGCCATTTTATTCGAAGCCGTAGTTAAGGTCTCAGTGGCCGACTTCAACGTGGCCTCGTCGTTCGATTCGAGTGCTTTTCTTGCTTCGGTCAACGCCGTTTCAATTTCGGCTTTGATCGGAGCATCTACTTTTTCCCCATGCTCCTTCAAACTCTTGTCGATCGAGTAAATTAAGCCGTCTAAGTTGTTGCGTGCCGTGACTACTGCCTTACGTTTCTCGTCTTCACCGCGATTGGCCTCAGCCTCTTTGACCATGCGTTGGATTTCTGCTTCAGTCAGGCCCGAGCCCGCAGTAATCTTAATCGCTTGTTCCTTACCGGTTCCGAGGTCTTTTGCGGAAACGTTTACAATTCCGTTCGCGTCGATGTCGAAGGTCACTTCTACTTGCGGCATTCCACGTGGAGCTGGGGCAATTCCTACTAAGTCAAAGCGCCCGAGGCTCTTGTTGTGTTCGGCAAATTCTCGTTCCCCTTGAAGAACGTGGATCGTTACGGCCGTTTGATTATCGGCTGCAGTCGAAAAGACCTGACTTTTTCTCGAAGGAATCGTGGTGTTTTTCTCAATAAGCTTGGTGGAAACACCGCCTAAAGTCTCAATTCCGAGCGAGAGAGGAGTTACGTCTAACAACAATACGTCTTTGACCTCACCCTTAAGAACCGCACCCTGTACGGCGGCGCCAACGGCAACCACTTCGTCGGGGTTCACGCCACGGTGAGGTTCCTTGCCAAAGATTTCCTTAACTTTCTGTTGAACGCGCGGCATGCGGGTCATACCACCAACCAGAATTACTTCGTTGATCTTCGACTTTTCAATTCCCGAGTCCTTAATGCACGTCTCACATGGAGCGACCATTTTATCGATCAAGTCCGCAACAAGTGCCTCAAGTTTCGAGCGCGAAATTTTAACACTCAAATGTTTTGGCCCCGACTGATCGGCCGTAATAAAAGGAAGGTTAACCTCTGTCTCAAGAGAGCTAGAAAGCTCGTGTTTGGCTTTTTCAGCTGCTTCCTTTAGACGTTGCAGGGCCATGCGGTCTTTGCGCAAATCAATGCCATTTTCTTTCTGAAAACTTTCAGCAAGAAAATCGATGATTCGTTGGTCGAAATTTGCACCGCCAAGAAAAGTATCACCATTGGTGGCTTTTACTTCAAATACTCCGTCACCAATTTCCAAGATCGAAATATCGAACGTACCACCACCAAGGTCGAAAACCGCCACGACTTCGTCTTTTTTCTTATCTAATCCGTAGGCCAGCGCTGCGGCCGTCGGTTCATTGATAATACGAAGCACATTGAGGCCAGCAATTCGGCCCGCGTCTTTGGTGGCTTGTCGTTGTGCATCGTTAAAGTAAGCTGGTACGGTGACTACGGCTTCTTTAACTTCTTCACCCAAATAATCTTCCGCGGTCTTCTTCATTTTTTGAAGCACTAGAGCGGAAATTTCTTGAGGAGCCATTTCGCGATCGTTCACTTTAATCCAGGCATCACCGTTTTTCGAATCAGCAATCTTAAAAGGGGCAACTTTCGCAAATTCTTGCACCTCTTTAGTGTTGGTTTTGCGTCCGACAAGGCGCTTAGCTTCGAAAATTGTGCGATCAGGGTTGGTTACCGCCTGGCGCTTAGCAGCTTGTCCAACGAGCTTTTCGCCGTTGTCCATAAAAGCGACGATTGACGGAGTAGTGTTCAAACCTTCCGAGTTCGGAATAACTTTAGGTTCTCCACCTTCGACGACTGCGACGCAGGAGTTTGTTGTTCCCAGGTCGATTCCTATTACTTTTCCCATAAATTCCTCCGTTATAAAGTTTCAAAAGTTCCTTAACTATAAAGCTGGGACTAAAATCTTATTTGGCAATAATCACCCGTGCAGCTCGCAGCAGTCGACCGTGCAAAAGATAGCCCTTTTGAACTACCGCCAAAATAGAGCCCGATTCCTTGTTCTCAGAAAGTTCCTGACCAACGGCTTCGTGCAGCTCTGGGTTGAATTTCGCCTCAATAGACTGAATTTCCGTAACGCCAAAACGACTAAACGTATCTTGCAGCTGTTGCTGGACCATTTTTAGTCCATCAAGAAGATTTTTCGGTGCTTCGGTCGAGTTTTGAATTGCGCGCTCTAGGTTGTCAGCTGTCAAAAGTAGCTCACCAGCAAAGTTTTCATGACCAAACTTCAGTAGTTCAGAGCGCTCTTTAATTGCCCTTTTTTTATAGGTTTCAAATTCGGCGTAAAGATAGAGATATTTGCTTTTTTGATCAGCAAGCTGCGCCTCAAGTTCAGCTAATTTATATTCGCCCGACGCAGCGGAGTCGGTGGCGTTCTCGAGCTCCTCGGAAGCAGAAGCCGCGGGTTTGGTCGATTCAGGGTTTTCTGTATTCAAATTGTGCTCCATAATAGTGGGTCCTTCCAAATTAAGATGGGATTACGCGTAAAAATGTCAAGTCAAAAAAGTGATAACTAATTGTAATTATTGTGTAATTTATCTAATCGCCCCAATAATGGAGTCGCTCAGAAAGTACCCGTCGCCCATTAGTCGAATTTGGTCCTGGGACCGAGAAACGAGCCCCGCAGCCTCCCATTGGAGGATTCGAGTGTCGTTGTCCGCTGCGAGATCACGCCCGAACCGAGCGGAGTAGTCATGGGTAACTATTCCGGCACTGGTTCTGAGTCTGAGCATCAAGTACTCGAGACGTCGTTGTTCGCGATCCAGCGACTCCTTCCAGTCGATCGGAGGAAGAGCATTTTCGACGTCTTCACAATAGCTACTTAAAGAGGCCTTGTTTTTCCAACGCAATTGTTCGGAAGAGTCGAAAGAGTGAGCGCTTGGTCCGATGCCGAGGTAGCTGCCACCATTCCAGTAATTTAAGTTGTGCCGGGCCTCAAAACCTGGCTCTGCGAAGTTAGAAATTTCGTACTGTAACAACCCGTGAGCGGCGAGGACATCGCGTACCATTCGCAGGTGTTGAAGTTGAGCTTCCTCATTTGGCAGCTGCGCCAATTTGGGATTGGTTGTTTGAAGGGTTAGTAAATAGGCGGATACGTGGCGAACGGCGGGGAATTTACTGAGAAGCTCCCCTAATTCTGATTCTATTTGAGAAAGGCTCTGTTCCGGTACTCCGACGATATAGTCAATGCTTACCCGCTCAATGTTTGCATTATGAACTGCTTCAAGAGCCTTATAGGCCGCAGCCTTCGAATGCACCCGCCCCAGCCATTCTAGTCTTTCGTTCGAGAGCGCTTGTACCCCGAGGCTTACACGATTAACGCCTAACGATTTCCAGTGTGAAGCGTTTGTTGGGGTGACGCTAGAGGGGTTTGCCTCTAATGTGACTTCGCAGTTTGAGTCTAGGTCCAATTTTCCGAAAAGCGCTTCCAAAAAAGACTCAGGCGCGAGAGATGGGGTGCCACCACCTAAAAAAATGGTTTCAAGCTCGCCTAAGCGGTAAAATCTAAATTCGTCTAAAATATTTCGATAAACTTTTATTTGGGACTGAGAATCGTATTTACCTTCGGGCAATGAAAAGAAATCGCAATAGTGGCATTTGGTTTCACAGAACGGAGTATGAACGTAAAGATTTCGGAACTTCATAAAAAAATGTAGGCTGTGAAAGTTAGCCCTGACTCCAGGGGCATTTCACTAACATAAAATCGGTCTTTATCCCAGCGATGAGGAGCTTACGATGTTTGAAAAAACTTATGAAAATGGCTTTGAATTAGTCGTTGTGCCCACTCAGTCGCCGGTAGCTGCGGTACAGGTTTGGGTCGACGTCGGTAGCATTGATGAGGCGCCGAAAGAGGCCGGCTACTGCCACTTCCTCGAACACATGCTTTTTAAGGGTACGAAAAAACGTACAACCCAGGAAATCGCGGGCACAGTGGAGGGCAGCGGCGGGGAGATGAACGCCTATACTTCGTTCGAACACACGGTTTATCATATAACGCTTGCCGCCGATCGTTGGGCGATTGCTAACGATATTCTATTCGACATGGCGTTGAGCAGCCAGTTTTTGCCCAAGGAATTTGCTCCCGAAAAAGAAGTCATTCTTGAAGAGATTAAAAGGTCCGATGATTCGCCTGACCGTCAGCTTTATCAGGGAATTTATACCATGCTCTACGGTAAGGCGGGCTACGGTCGTCCAGTAATTGGGTTTCCACGGACGGTTGCAGCCTGTACCGCAGCATCTTTAAAAAGCTTTTGGAAAAAATGGTATTCTCCACGGTTGATGACCCTGGTTGTCTGTGGAAACGTCGACCCCATCAAAGTTGAAAAATTAGTTGCTCGAACGTGGGCTCGTGGCGGTGAGACCAATAATGCAGCCATACGCCCGAGACGTCGCCAAGTTGAATGGCGCAGTGGGGCTGGTAACGGCTTTGTGCGACCAAAAAACTTACTCGATGTTCGCCCCTATGACGTCAGTTCAGTGCGTTGGTTGGCCGCCCTCCCCGCCTGTTCTATGAGGGGCGCTGATCTGCCCGCACTCGATTTGGCGACAATGATTTTGGGTCATGGCGATACTTCGAGGCTCTACGACGAATTGTTTAGAAAAAAGGGCCTGGTTACGTCGGTTGGGTGCAGTCTTTGGGCGCAAAGTGCTCCTGGAGCGTTAATGTTGGACGTCGAAACCTCGGTTGAGCAAGCGGGTGGAATTCAAAGGGCAGTGTGGTCGGAAGTGGAACGTTTTTGTAAGGAAGGTCCCACAAAAGACGAATTCGACCGCGCCCGTATGAGCATTGAAACTGACCGAGTTTATTCTGTTCAGTCAATGGATGGCTACGCCAACCGAATCGGATTTCTTAAAAACGTAACTGGAAACGTGCGATTTGATCTCGAGTACCTGGCGAGTATTCGTGAATTATCTCTCGAAGATATACGAGCCACCGCAAAACGCTATTTGATCGACGCGCGTGACAACGGGGAGCTGCGAGAATTTTCGTTGGTACCGAAATCGTTCGATATAAAAAATATCACCGAGTCTACTTTAGTAAAAAAAATCGATTCAAAACCAAATAAACGATCCAGCAAAAAAATAAGTCAGTCCGCCATTGAACGAGTGACGTTAGGCGGTCAGGTTGAGCTTTTTTTGATTCCTCGTCGAGATTTGCCAATAGTCAGTGTGCAGGTATGCGCCATGGGGGGGCTGCGCGCTGAAAACCCAACTAATTCTGGAATAGGAAATATCCTGGCAGACGTTTGGGAACAAGGTCCGGCGGGAATGAGTTCAATGGACTTTTCAAAGTTTCTCGAAAATCACGGCGCGCGAATGGATGCTTTTTCCGGCAGAAACAGTTTGGGCGCAAGCGCAACTATGCTCACTTCGCGAGTAGATGATGTGCTTCCACTGTTTTGTGATTTGTTAAACCAACCTAAATTTGACGCCCAGGAAATCGAACGATCCAAGGCAGTAGCGCTAGAAGATATTCGCGGTTTAGCTGATGACGGAGGCCGTCTTTGTGGGCGCAGATTTAGCGAACTCATGTTCGGAGATCACCCGTACGCGTTGTCAATGACTGGCAATAAAGAGTCAGTGCAAAATCTAGATCGAAAGGTAATTGTCGATCATTACAGAAAAACCTTTTTTTCCGGAAAGAAAGTGATCGCTGTTAGCGGAAAATTTAATTCGTCAGATGTGGTGCGGGTCTTCGAAGAAAAATTAGAAACCAAAAAAAACGAAAATCCCGGACCCGACATGAAGATTCTCCATCAGAGTCTGAGTGCGGCTAGGTTGGTCGAGGAAAAGAAGAATCGGGAACAAAGCCACGTGATCGTCGGCTATCAGGGCACCACTATTGGCGATAATGCACGTTATGACCTGAGGGTATTGCAAACTATTCTCGGTGGGCAGAGCGGTCGACTGTTTCGAGAAATTCGGGACAAACGCGGTTTTTGTTACACTGTTTCGCCCATGTCGTTTGAGGGCATTGAACCAGGATATTTCGGCGTCTATATCGGATGCGATCCCAGCAAAAGGGCCAACGCTATTGACGCTATTCACACCGAACTAGATAAGGTGAAAACTAAGAAAGTTTCCAAGGCAGAATTGAACCGTGCGAAAGAATACATCTACGGCCGAAATCGTATGGAAATGCAAATGACGGCAAGCGTGGCTCTCGCCGTTGCGTTTAACGCTCTTTATGGCTTGCCCTTTGACGAACATGAGCGGCTAAGAGAAAATCTAAGCGGTGTAACTGAGCATACTGTACAGCGATTAGCAGCAAGAATTTTAACTCAACCTAGCGTGACGTCGATCGTCGTCTAGAGTCTCGAGGATCTTTATGGCGCAAAATTTCGTAATTTCTTTTTTGGGATTATTTGTGGCGATGGATATAATTGGAATCTTGCCAATGTATTTAGGCATGACTCGAACTTTGGATCCACGAAGAAGGGCCAAGACTGTTAATCAATCAATCCTAGTGGCGGCAGTCGTAGCGATTACATTTATTTTTGTAGGAAAGTTTGTATTCAAAGTTCTAGGTATCGCTATTTGGGATTTTAAGGTCGGTGGTGGAATCGTGTTGCTCGTAATGTCGATTCTCGATTTGATCCGGGGAAAAAGAAACGACGAACACACCGCATCGACCGGAGTAGTACCCTTGGCTGTACCACTCATTACTGGACCGGCTCTAATTACAACCGTCATGTTACAGGTCAGTCTTTACGGTCATTTAGTTGTTTTTCTTAGTTTAACTGCGAATTTTGTATTCGCCTGGTTTGCGCTTTTTCGAAGTGCATTGATAACAAAAGTGATTGGCGAAGAAGGAACCGATATAGTTTCAAAAATTGCGGCGTTATTCATGACGGCAATTGCATTTTCGATGATTCGATCAGGTATTTTTGAAGCAATAGCGGCCGCGAAAATGTAAACTCTCGTCCGTTAAAAAAGAAGTCGCGGGTTATGGCTCCACGGGTTGCGCGCGCCAGCAGACCGAACAGTAGTTTGGTCGCGTCTCACCGGTTGAAGGGGTGTGGGCACCGATGTATGCCGCATAGTCAGAGCCCGTGCGAAACCCAAGTCTAAAGGTGGAGCTAGTGTGGTTGCCCTCTGCGAAAGGAATTCGCGCGTGGTCAAACATGGTTCCCGTAAAACCCGGAAAACTGGTTGTTCCGTCGTGCATCGCCAGGCAACTTCCGATTGAAGCGCGATCTTGAGCAGCGCTGTACCCGCTCCAGTGTTCGCCGGTATCACCCCCGTCGAGTGAAAGCGATGCCAGACTTCGGCCGGGGTAAAGACGGTCATACCCTGCAGGGCACCTTGGCGGAACGTTTGAATTGTCAACATCATGAACTACCATTACGTGGCCGTCGATTTCACAAATCGCGCACTCCGAGAGATTGTCATAATAATATGAACCCAGGTCGGTGCCTTGAGGCATGTTTATGTCTAATTTTCGCAACCAGAGTGAGAAATCGCCTGCGGATCCAGCCCTGCAACCCGATGCGTCGCATTCCCGATAAAAACCGCTCATGAAGCTAGAATTATTTATGCAGGACCCCGACCCGCCCAGGTCTTGGGCCGACCCAATTCTGGGGTTTATCCACATGCCGCCGAAACTGCGACGCAAGCCATTGGGTAAAGCAACAGGTAAACCAGGCGCAGTTTGTGTTAAATCGCGAAACGTTTTGGTATAAAAGGTGCCATCGTTTTTCATTGTACCTGGAAATCTACACCCCATCACACCGGAATTTCTCAAAAAGTGGTGAGCCAAAATATTCACGTTTCGAGGAGCGGTTGCGCATCGAAAAGATCCATCGCCTTGCACCCCAACTGGCACGTAACCATTTGCTGAATCGCAGTTCGGTATGCCGGCGAGATTGGTTTGATTGAGTTCCGCGTGCGTTACGTTGAGAGTTCTGACGACCTCAGGAAGTGTTACGCCATAATACGGACGTAGCGATCGCACTCGGTAGCTAAAGTCATAGGAAGTAGCTTGTTCACAGCTAACAATACCATCTGTTTTCGTACCGCAAACCGGGTTCATAAAAAAAGTGAGCTCAGTCACGCAATACGGGCTAGTGGTAGAAGAACATACTTTTCCGTTTACTTCGTAATACCCGCGATTGGGTGAAAAACTTCCACCTATCATGAATTCGTTAAGTAAATTTCTAATTCGAAGTCCTTCATAGCCGAGGCCTGTGGTTTCGGCGCAGTCTAGCATTCCATCGCCATCGTTAATAAAGCACCTATTGAAATTGCGGTTGGCGTCAACCCCTATAACAAGTGCAGGATTAAAGTTTGAAGTTACTCGAAGAGTTTCGCGTGAGAGCAAGATCATATCTCCGTAGGTGCGAACTTGATTAAAGGAGTAACGCAGTTGTTCGATTTTATTTTGTCGTTTATTGTGAACCATGACGCTAGAGGTGGCGGCTGCAGCAGAAGCTACCAATGTGGCGACCATGGCAGCTTGTACGGTGCTCATACCTTTTTGAGATTTTTTTCTCAGAAACTCTCTAAACATAATTTACTCCTCAAACGTTCTATTACTTACTTTCCAAAGTCTAAATTCAACTACGGCCCCATTAAGATCAGGCTTCCCCCGATTGGAGCAATGGGCGCAGCCGTTGGTGTCGGCGTTGCTATAACACCTACGATGATCAAATTAAGCGGTGGCGTAACAGTTGGTTCCTTGTAACACACCGAACATCGATCAAAGCTAATGGCGTTGGTGTTTTCATTAATGGACGAAAACCACATCGCGTAATCATAGTTTGTTCGGTAACGGCAGACGATTGATTCAGCATCGCACTCTAAAAACTGGGAGGGACGAACGTCTGCTTCGCCCATCTCAAAACAACTGCCAGGGCTTGAGAGGTCCTGCCGTACTGAATAACCTGCTTGATCGGTTTCTTCTTTGGCACTAAGGGCTCCAAAACTAAGACCGGTCCAAAGGCGATGGTAGCCAGTGGGGCATTCCGGTGCGTAGTGACTGGCCATTGAGTGTTGCACTAAAACGGGACCTGGAATTTCGCATTCAGTGCATTTACTTACATTGTGTCGCACACCGGTTACAGAGGCAGATGATCCGTTGTTGCCGCTAAAAGCATCGCGCCCCGCGATCAACCAGAGAGTATAGTCGTCCCAAGTTTGGTCAGTGCAGCTTAAATCTGAACTGCATTCTGTCATTTGATTTCGAGCGAAGCGATCATCTGAATCTGCCTCGACTTTTGCACAGGAGCCACTCTTACCAAGGTCAATTTTTGTTCCAACTCCCGGTGACATGAACGAACCAAGATAACTGTAGCGGGTGTCCGTAAACATTTGTGGAAAAGTCGTGGGTACGGTGGTGGTAGCACCACTACGTTTTACGTTGAAGGTACAATTTGGGCTTGAGCGACTGTGAGAGTGGCGTGCAATATAGGTTTTTTGAAAAGGAGGCTTTGCACACGTCACGGTGCCCCCGCCCGATACTCCGCTGACTATTTGGCCAGCGTTCATGTCGCAGTTTTGCGACACGTAGATTGCAGTTTTTCTTAAAAACTCTGTTGTCATGATCACGGGATCAGATGCATTTGAACTATATTGAGTAATGGTATTGGTATTGCCGACCGTTGCTGAATTCGACTCGACAATATAGTAAAATTTAAAACTCTTTGCGATTTCGCAGCGAGCGGTGGTGTTTATATTGTCGTTACAAGCGGCAATGACCCCAACGGAACTTCGAATCGGACAGCTCTGCGCATTGTAGGCTGGGTAACCATTTGTGCCAGTACAGGGCACACCATTGATCGTCCAATACATGTATCCGGGGCTGTGTACGAAATTATTGTGTTTATCTCGTAATTCAAAAAAATAAGGCGCGACCGGTAGCGGAACCGGTGTAGGCGTAGGAGTCGGAGTCGGTGCGGGTGAGGGAGTGGCGGTTGGATTCGTGCCCGGATCAATCACAATGGGGCCTGAGCCTCCGATGGGAGGTGGTGTGCCACCAATCGCAAGCCCGTAGGCTGCTGGAAAAATTGAAAAATTAAACGCACCCTGAAGGACTCCGCCACCTGGAGGTGGTTGAATAATTACTCCACCGCCGATTGGAGTCATTCCTGGCGGCACTTGGTGACAGTCGTCTGCAGTGCCACCATCGTCGTAAAGACACTTTTTAAGGTTGGTATTGCCATCGCTAGTGGTGGCTTCAGATGAATTCATAATCGCGGCCGGGTCACTCAGGTTTTTAGCCAAAAATTTTACGATCTCCATTCTGGTTTTTTTAGCCTGAGCATTGCGTTGGGCCTTTTCCAGACCGGAAATAATCGAACTTGCACCAAGTGCAATCGCAGAAACCACTGCCGCGCTGATTACCAGCTCAAGGGTTGAGAACCCTTTGTATCGAGTTAAATTCTTACTCATAATATTGCTCCCAACGTTCTTCATCTTTTTCACCCTACTGCACCATCATTTGCGCAGGTTTGTAACAAACAGAGCACTGGTAAGCTTGGCCGCCAGAACGAGTAAACCAGAGTGAATAGTCTGATCCCGTGTCGTAGGAGCAGCCGATGCGTTCGCTGTCCCCACTGCCCGTACTGAAATGTTTACATTCAATGAATGGTGTTCGGTGATGAGTAAAACCCGATGGAAGGCGCACACAGCTGCCCGGGCTGGAAAGGTCAGTCATGGCAGCATACCCTGCATCGTTGTCGTTTGCATCGAGCGAAAAGCCACCTAGGCTTCGGCCGGTATAAAGTCTGTCCCACCCAGAAGGGCAATTAGGTGCGACGTCGCTGTGAACTTCATTGAAATCATGTACCACAAGCAGGGGGCCCGGTATTTCGCACACATTACAGTGGCTCATGTTGTTCGCCATCATGCCGGCAGAGCGAAGCATGCTGTCATTTGGAATAGAAGTATTCAGGGCAGCTAGCCACATCGAGAACATTCCGTCGTTTTTTGCCGTACACTGAAGATTCGAAGAATTACCCGATCCGTTGCACTGAGAAATCATGTATGAGTTTTGAAAGTGCTCAGTACCGATCGAGTAGTAATAGGCAGCCGGGTCGTAGTTTGTGGTACAAGACTCCGGTTTTCCTAGGTCCATGGCGGTGCCGGTGTTTTGTTCCATCCACACGCCGCCAAAACTCACGTAATGAAACCCTTGGCTTGGTGGTAACAAGCTTGGAAATTCCATTGTAACGTCTGACGTCGCTCCAGACTTTCGAACAGAAAACTGGCACGATGGTTGAGAGCTAGTAAACGAGTGAATGGCAAGAGGGGTGACTTGGGCGCTCACTTTGCCGCACTGAAGTGTGCCGTCGGCATTGAAACCTGTGATCGCATAACCATTTGCGTAGTCACAATCGCTCGGAAGCGCGATCGACATGCGTAATAATTCACCGAGCGTATAATAAATTGGGTCATTAATCAGAGAGTCATACCGTGGTAATGGCGCCACGCCTGAAATTTTCGCGGTGGTCATTTCGACGGTGTAATAGAACTTAAAAGCTCTAGCGATCGAACAACGCGTACCAGCCGTGTCCCCCGCGTTGCAGTAGGCTGCGAAACGAACGTTAGTGATGAACGGGCACGTCTCGGGTTTTAGGGGGTCGTAGGGCGGGTTGCCGTTTTGGCCGTCGCACAATCTGCCGTCCATAGTCCAATACGCAGTTGTGTTGGGGTGCACGGTGTTTCCCAAAGGGTCTACCAATATAAATCTCCGAGTGTCGTACTGATCATCAAGCGGCCGCGAGTAGGGTGGTGGTGGCCAGTGAAAGCAGGTGTCCATTTCCTGGTCGCCGTCGTCGCGCAGGCAGTCGAGAAGCATTTTATTGCCGTTTGGTGGATAGGCGTCATACGGAATATTGCCGGGAATCACGTCTGCTGATCGACGCAGTGCCACCCCGGTCTTCAAGGTGAAACTTAATCTTCGGATAAGGGAGTTGTAGGTTTGTTGAGCGATCTCTTGTTGCTGACTTTTTTGAATGAGTAAAGAAACTCCGGCGGCGCCTAAAGCAACAATGCTGAGAGCCCCTAGACCAATTAGGGCTTCCATAATGGAAAATCCAAGAATTTTCTGACTTCTCTTTTTTTCACCAGCCAGTACTCTAGCAGCACTGGTTACAAAGCACGCAACCCGGCTATGCCGGAATTGACGTTTCATAGAACCCCCTCAAATACGTTCCACCTGCCGGTCTGACCAAGTGGGCCCCTCAAAAAGTCACACGTAACCCCACGAGCGACTTTGGTCTGATGCTTGTCCCTAGCTAGGACACGGTCCTGTTTATACGATCATTTTAGTATGTTATTGTTGCTACGCGCAATGTTTTTTAAGTCTAATAAAAACAATGGGTTATTCTGCATGGTAAAGGGCGACTTAACATTGTGGTGGCAGTTTGTGCCCCTGGGCTTGACTCGGTTCCAGATTTGCTAAAATAGAGGTGATGCAAGCGGGTCGTAAAAAGTCGGTAGCGATCAGTATAGTCGAAGAACCTAATGAGTTTTTTAAAGATAAAATCGCGACCGCTCTCGAAAAACAAAGGCTTTCGGTAGATCAGAACATTGAGTTTTATCTGGTCAATCTCCTCTATCAATTCATGTTTGCCGAAAATCTCTATGCGCAAGACGACAAAGGGAATCCTCGTGAAGAGGTTTTGGCGGTCTTGTTAACTAAAGCACTTTCGGCGGAAGATGGTGACTTTAGAAATGCCCATTTGCGACGATTGGGCGACGTTTCGCTTTATACTGCGGGGTTCTTTTCGGACAGTTTAAATCGTAAAGTAGTGGACATTGATTATTACATTGGCATGGGGAAAAGTGCGTATACGAGCCTTGCGCAAATTCCCTCTTTGGGTGCAAAGAAGCACATTTTTAGCGAGCTCGGAAAAAGGTTTCATAAATTTGTCGACGTATTACAGGACGTAAGTGAATCGACCGGTAACAAAGACCCGCAAAACATACTTAGAATATACGAATTGTGGCTCAAAACCCGCAGTGAGAAAGCCGAAAAAAGTTTGAAAGAAGCGGGCATCATTCCAAACGCCGCCATAAAGCCTGGCAGCGAGCAGTAAAAAACCAGTATTATTCGAAGTGAATTTCGACCAAGTCGTCCCACTGAACAATGCGATCAAGCACGTCTTTACCACCCGTTTTTTCGCCAGAATCCACTACTTGTCCAATAACGGTATATGCGTTGTCGAGGTGGGCCCAGGTTCCTAGCGAAATATAAAACTGGCTGTCGGCGCTATTTAGGTCCTGAGCGCGCGCCATGGCGACGGTTCCTCTTACATGTTTTCGACCATTGATCTCAGCATTGAGTTTTTGGCCGCTACCACCAGTACCTACGGTAGGGTCATTCTTATTTTTGCTCTTTGGATCGCCTGTTTGCACCACGAATCCCGGAACAACTCTGTGAAAAGATAGGCCGTTGTAAAACTTCGACTGAATCAACTCAGCGAATCGTTTTACGGTATTCGGGGCGTCTTTCGAATAAAGTTTGAACTTTACGGTACCTTTCGAGGTTTTTAGAACAACCGTCGATTTGCTGAGACCGTTTGAATCCGGTGTAAGGTCATAAGCGTTTTGAGTCACAGAACCCCCAGATGACGCGGTGTTATCGGTTAGAGTGGCAGCGGGTTGCGCCTCGCCAGAGCTCGTCCCGGTGGTATCAGGAGGTGTTTCCGTGCTGGAAGACGCCGAAGAAGCCTCTTGGTTTTGGTTAACTACGAACTTGTGGTAACCGAACCAGGCACCGCCCAGAACGATTACGAGTGCAAGTATAAGAAGTGGCGCTTTTTGTTTCACGGTTGATCTCCTGTGATTTTTTAGAAATATTGCAGGGATCGTGGCGAAAAATCAAATGGCATTTTGGGATCACATGGATGAATTGCGCGCCAAAGTCGTGCAATGCCTCTATGTGTTTTTTGCGGGGTTCATAGCGGCTTACTTTTTGAGCGATCATTTGCTCGACTGGTTGCGGGAACCTTTGTTCAAATACCTACCCGAGGGAAAGCGCCATCTCTACTATACCGGGCTTTTCGAGAACTTTTTTGTACACTTGCGGGTTTCTGGCTACGCTTCCTTGCTTTTTTTGTCGCCAGTCTATTTTTTGATTATTTGGAAATTTATTTCTCCAGGGTTAACTCAAAAAGAGCGTAAAAACGCCCTTCCCTTCGCGATCGCTGCGAGTTTCTTTTTTTTGGTGGGTGCCGCATTTGCCTATTTCGTGCTTTTTCCTGCAGGAGTTAAATATTTTCTTTCCTACGGAACTGCGGCCGAAGTCGCCTGGTTAACCTTAGAAAGCTATATTTCTTTAGTACTCAAGATTCTCTTTGGTTTTGGACTGGCGTTCGAATTGCCAGTTTTATTGGTGTTGTTCGCTAAGCTTGGAATTGTAACGCCGTCTTCCATGCGTGCACACCGAAGAACCGCTTTGATCGTTATTACTATCGTAGCGGCGTTCGTAGCGCCACCCGACGCTGTTTCGATGCTGTTAATGATGGCCCCACTGTACGTTTTGTACGAGGGAGCAATCTTCGTAATCTCCAAGTTGGTTCGGTCCAGCTAACCATACTCAAGCATACTAGATACTGATTAGTACTAATTAATACTAATAAAAGCTTGCCCCCATAAAAAACGATTGGTATAAATATAGTTAAGGGAGTTCACCACATGCGACATCCAAATATGACCAGCATTTTGATGACTGTAGAGGAGTTGGCGAAATATCTTAAAATTAAGCCAGACACGATTTACAAAAAAGTGCGCCGAGGAGAATTGCCCGCTCTAAAGCTTGGTAAGCTGGTCCGGTTTCCGAAAGATTTGATTGATCAGTGGGTAATCGATCAAGCGACCCGCACAATGAAAGATGTGAAAGCCGCGAAAAAGGCAGTGGGCGCTAAGGTTGAAGAAGCGTTCGGTGAAGTTAAAAAGACCGCACGCACCGCGGGTCAATTAATTGATCAGGTGCGACACGCTCCCATGAATAAGAAGCAAGATGCTCTAAATAAGGGTCTAAAAAAGCTGCTAAAGGAAGTCGATCAAGGGATAAAAAAATTCACACCTAAGTCCCCTAAAGCTCGAGCCAGGCGCGGCGCTTCGCCAAAGGTAGTTCGCAAGACCAAGACTGCGAAGTCTGCAAGAGCAGTTAAAATGACCACCGCCCCTGAAGAACACACTTCAAGCGGTACGCCAGCAACGTTGACGCATTAAAAGGTTTTCAAAGCGCCATAAGCGTTTTGATCTTCGAACCGGCCTGTAGGATTAGTCCCCTCCACTCAAACGCCCCTACAGGCCGGTTTTTGAAGCCCCCACCAAAAACCCACCAAATTCGTAGCTCCTAGATTGAAATGCACCGCAAAATGATTTACTCCTGCCCCATGTCAAAAAAGGGGTACATCGTGAAAAAACTGACACAAATTTTTAGAATATTTTCGCCCGGCGTTCTTAGCGGTTTTTGCATCGTTGGGGTGGTCCTGGTAGGGGTTGTTTCAAGCGGATGTCCGACGGCGACTTCCACCACCGCTTGCAGTGAAGAGTATGTTGACCCCTCGGACCGCAGAGCTTGTAATTCATTTTGCAGTACCGCCAGTAACTCAAAAAAGTTAAATAAAATCGATGACTTAGAAGACTTTAAGGCCGGCTGTCTTAAGGGACAACGGGGGTTTCTAAGCTCTCAGGTAAGTTTGAAAGTAGATCAGATTCACGCATTTTGTGACGACGTCGAAAACCAGTCTTCCTCCTGGAAGGTCGGTTGTTTGGTGGGTGCGTCGCGTGAGTGGCTGCAGAAGAACTACGAACGGTTCCCTAGGGAGTCGGGCGAGCGAGAAACAGGCAATATCTCGATGGATGAAGTCATTGATTTCTTAGAAGACGAGAATTTCGTAACCCCCGAAATGACTTTATAGTTTAATCCGGCCGGAGGTTGTGTTAACCCTCGGCGTTCCTTGTTCCGCGAATTGGCGCGGGACCGTTAGTCCATAAGGAGGTACTATGAAAAAGTCCACAAATCTAACGATCGGGTACGAAACAACGTACATTTCTAAACCGGATTCCGGCGACGACGCTCTTCGAAGTTTCCTGGAAAAATTAAAAGGTATCATCAAAGCCCATGGCGGCGAAGTTGTTGCTGTTGAAGACTGGGGCAGACGCCGTCTTGCTTACCCTATTCAGAAAGAAACGCGTGGGGTTTACACTCACGTAGTATATAGCGGTAACAACTCGCTTGTCGCAGAGTTGGAACGTAACCTTCGCATCAATGAACAAGTCATTCGGTTTTTAACTGTTAAGATTGCAGACGAAATCGACACTGCAACGTTTAAGCGGAAACCGACTGCGAATATCGCTGCGACAGCGGTGCCGCTTCCCGCTGCGGCCGTCAGCGCAGCTGCCCCTATTACTGAATAACTAAGTTACTTTTTTTAAATTTGGAGATTTTACAATGAGAGATCGTGACAATTACAGAGACCGTGACCGAGACAATGACAAGGATTTTGGCGGCGGAAGAGATGAAGGCAAAGACGGCGAAGGCCGTGGTCGCCGTTCGTTTAGTCGCAAGAAGGTTTGTCGTTTTTGCGCGGATAACGAATATATCATGGACTATAAAGACGCTCGAATGATGCAGTCCTACATGATGGAACGTGGCAAAATCGTTCCTCGTCGTATTTCCGGAACCTGTGCGCTTCACCAACGTAAATTAACCACTGCAATCAAGCGGGCCAGAAACCTTGCGTTGGTTGGTTATATCGGTTTTAGCAGCGGCGGTTACGACGCTCGTTAAGCAGCAACCCCATGGGTGAAGCTACTTCTTTAAATCAGAACCATGCGCATGGGCACCACCGGGCGTTTTTTCGCCTGGCGGTGCTCGCGCCTTTTCTATTGGGCGCAGCGCTCCACCTGAGTGTTTTGTTTTTGCCGCTGTCGGCTTTGCCGATGATCTTTGCACGTTTGCGATACGGGCGCGTGATCGGTATTCTGTGTGGCATTTCGAATCTCGCCATTGTCTGGTCACTTTCCGGGCGATTGAATGCGGCGCTCTTTTTTGTGGTTGGCGTAGTACTGGCAATCACATTGGCGGAATCACTAAAGCTTAAATTGAAGCTGGAGTGGGCAGTGGTGGCTTCGATTGGCGCGATGTTTTTGGCGTCGTCCCTACTGTTGCTAAGCTATTCCCACCGCAACAAAGTGAATCCGATCAAAAAATTTGATTCGTTTGTGGGAAGTATGGTCAATCAAGTCGCCAAGAGTGTTGAAAAATACAAGGCCACATCGAGCGTATCGAACCCTGATCTAGAAAAGTTTTTAGTAGATCCGGAAATGACCAAAAAAAATATTATTCACGAGTTTCCCGGTGCGGTTACAATCACGCTTTTAATGCTGGTACTTGGAAACTTATTAGCCACGCTGAAGTTTAATTTTGCGGAAATTCGGCAAGAGTTAGGACTGGGTGAGGACTTTTTTAAGAAATGGAAAGCGCCAGAGAACCTGGTTTGGCCAACGATCGTAGCGGGATTTTTTCTAGTCTATGAGGTAGGCGTTGTTACCGATGTAGCGCTAAATTTATTTAAAGTGTTAATGGCTATCTATGCCATTCATGGGTTGGCTGTTACGACCCACCTTTTTGACGTTTGGGGCTTAAAGGGCGTTTTGAGAGTTTTAGGGTACATTGTGGCGGTAGCCATTTTGTTACCACTTGTTATTAGTTTAGGTTTTTTTGACCTTTGGTTTTCTTTTCGCGAGAAAATCAAGAATACATAGAATGCGTTTTTAGGAGGTTTTATGAAAGTTATTTTGCGTGAAAATATCGATAATCTTGGAAAAATCGGCGACGTAGTAAAGGTATCGGAAGGATATGCTCGAAACTTCTTGTTGCCTCGAAAGCTGGTTTATTTGGCCGACGAACAAAACATTAAGTCGTTAGAACACCACCAACGCGCACTCGCTCGTAAGCGCGAAAAGAACACCAAAGATGCAACGGAACTTGCTACCAAGCTCGAAGCGTATTCGGTTACCATTCGTTGCAAAGTCGGCGAAAACGACAAGCTCTTTGGTTCAGTAACGGCGGCTGACATTGCTGCAGCACTTGCGAAGGGCGGCTATGTTATTGATAAGCGACAAGTTCAAATTGATGACCCAATTAAGCAGGCTGGAGTGGCCACTGTGAAAGTAAAACTTTCACCTGAAATTTCGGCTCAAGTTAAAGTTTGGGTCGTGGGCGATAACGCTTAAAAAATTCGGTCGAATAACTTTTTTCAAAACAGGTAGTCGGGGGACCCATGGAGTTTGGTGACGAGGACAACCGTTATGGCGGTGCACCTTCGTTTGGCACAGGATCATCGAGCGGAACAAACTCTGCGGATTCGCGCCATGTGCCGCCCCATAGTCTAGAGGCTGAACGTTCGGTAATCGGTGCGTTGCTGATCGACTCAGCCGCATACGCCAAAGTGGTCGACATTGGTTTGCAGCCGATTGATTTTTATCGTGAATCTCACGGAAAAATTTTTGAAGCCATTCAGGACCTCACGGCACGAAGTGAACCCGCTGATTTAGTTACTCTTACGACGACACTTAAAAATCGAGGAACTTTTGATCTCGTCGGCGGCTCCTCTTATTTAACGGGTCTTTTTGAAGACGCTTATAGTAGCGCACACATCACTCATTATTCGAAAATCGTCAAAGAGAAGGCGATACTTCGCCGTCTCATATCAACTGCTAACGAGTTGGTAGGAACTGCCTTTAGTGGTGTGGACGACGTTGAGGAGTTTTTGGATCACGCCGAGAAGGCGGTGTTTGAGGTTACAGACTCCAAACTGCGACAAAGCTTCGTAGGCATTAAACAGATTTTGATGGAAAATATGCAGTCCATCGAAGAGTTGGCGCAAAAAAAAGCGACTGTTACCGGGCTACCGACTGGATTCACCGAACTTGACCGCATGACCTCTGGGCTGCACCCGGGGAACTTGGTGATTGTTGCAGGTCGTCCTGCGATGGGTAAAACCTCGCTGGTGTTAAATTTAGCTGAAAATGCGGCCCTTCAAGGTAAAGCCTCTGTCGCATTGTTTTCGCTGGAAATGTCAAAAGAAGAACTTGGATTTAGATTTTTAGCTAGCGTTGCAAAAGTTGAATCGTCGCGTCTGAAAGTCGGTCGATTGCAAGATCGCGACTGGAAAGCTCTTACAAAAGCAGCTGGTATTTTAGGCGAGACCAAAATTTTTATCGATGACACTCCTGCCATTACGGTGTTGGAAATGCGTTCGCGTTGCCGAAGATTGGTTACCGAACATGGTCTGAACCTAATTATTGTGGATTATTTGCAACTAATGCGTGGGAATTCGAAGGGCATGAAAGGCGCCGATTCTCGGGAACGCGAGATTTCGGAAATTTCTAGATCGCTAAAAGCGTTGGCAAAGGAATTGCGGGTTCCGGTTATTGCCCTCTCTCAGCTCAACCGAAGCGTGGAAAGTCGCCCTGACAAACGACCCATGCTCAGTGATTTACGGGAATCGGGCGCGATCGAGCAAGATGCCGATATCGTGGCTTTTGTGTATCGCGACGAAGTTTATAACAAGGAAACCGAAGATAAAGGCATTGCCGAACTGATTCTCGCCAAACACCGCGCAGGCAGTGTGGGTACTGTACGGCTTTCATGGCAAGCCGAATTCACGGCTTTCGGAAATTTAGCACCAGACTATTACTCGCAAGACTCAACCATGGCGCAACAAGGGCAGTCGTTTAGTGCTGATTCGGGTTCTTCCGGTCGCGCGAAATCCCCGGGCCTCGATCTTCGTGACCAGGGATTGATACCCACACCTAAAAAAGGTCCTCTCGATCTACCTAATTTTTAAATCGAGGATTCCTGGTCTTTAGTGCGGTCTTTAGGGCTTTTTTTTTGCTGAAGTTTCGACGTTAGTGTCGCTACTTCTTCAGCCAAGGTTTCGACTTTTTGTTCCAAAGCTTCCACTTCAGCCCGAGTAGCAAAACCCATTTTTCGAAAAGCTTCTGCGATTTTTTCGTTAGGTAGGTTAGCTACGACCGATTTCGCTCTGGAAACGGCTTCGTGTTGGAGAAGTTCGAGCACTTTTACCGATTCCTTCGCCTGGCCTAGGATTTTGTCCAAAGTTTCTTTTGTCTTTGTATTCATATTTTCACCTGTGTCAGTGATCATCGTCCGATTTAACCCATTTTACAAAGGGCAAATCTTGCCTCTATCAGAAACTTTTAGAGGCGCTATTCTAAGAGAGAGTTGGCCGTGGGTTCATTTGCTAGAGGGCAAGACATGAAAAAACTTTCGATTCTCTTGATATTGATCGCAATGGGGTGGGCCGAATCCGGAATGGCGGCAAAAAAAAGAGGCGCCCAAGTCATGAGTTCTTCGTCGGATGATAGCTACTCCTCAAGTTCTTATAGTCGGTCTTCATCGAATAACGAACTTCTCATGGATCTTACAATTAACTACCTTCGTGGTACCCAACCCGACCAGGCCACCGATACTGCACCTCGGTTCAGTATTGGAGGGATGTTTACGGACTGGGTTGGACTCGACTTTCAGGGTATTTACACCGCTCGCTCCAAAAATTTTTTAGTGGGCGCCGACCTTCGTTTGGCGCCAGTTGAATGGCTGTACGTAAAAGGTGGAATAGGTGGCTACTCCGACAAAGCCACCCGCCAGTTTACAGTAACCCCGCTTGCAGGTACTGGAATTCGCGTACACCTTACTCAGAAGTCATACTTCGTAACCGAAGCGACTTACTATCAGGTTAATCGCGAAGAATTTATCGGAATTGGTGCGGGTCTGGGCGTAAGCTTCTAACTAATTCGGTTTATTGCCCCGCTCATTGACTCCCGCTCTCGATTCACGGTAAATCTATGTGCGGGGCGTTATGGGGCATCGGGACCAGAAAAAGGTTTGTCAGTTCCTTCTACTGATCTTAGCGGCCACCCTATTCGGGTGTTCCTCCTCGTTATTCACCGGAGATACCCAAAGCGATCAAGCCGTCGGTGACGGTAGTTTTAATAAGGGCTGTCTCGGGGTTGATCTCTCGCAAGAAACTCTCTCAGTTCGGTCCACTCGCGGGCTAATGGGGTGTTTAAACGCCAATGGCTCCATTCAAGCTTATTCAGATTTACTAAACTCGATCAGTGACGACGAACTCCTCGGCCTAGTGTCGGTGGTGAACAAAGAACTTCTGACGAATCCAGATCGATTGAAAGAAGTCACAGTTTCGCTCGATCAAATGGACGCAGCCGGGGTTCTAGATCGCACGCTCAAAAGTGCTGGCTCGTTTCTCGAAAATGCAGATTTCCTTTCGAGTGTTTTAAAGGCAATTCAGCTGGGCGGGCAGAACCCAGACATTCAGGATCACCCATCGATTGATCCCGAAATATTAACTACAATTGCGCAGCTAACTAAAGAGTTGGACAGCGGTGCCGGTGCCATTGCGAATACTGCCAAAGGTTTCGATGTCGGAATAAGTGCTGTTGGATTGCCGTCGTTTCAGGAGATCGTCACCGGTTTGCGGCCCGAAATTGAAGACGGACCAACATTAGCTCAAATTGTAGAACAGGTTCACGTTTATGTTCAGGCTAAACAAGATCCAAAAGAACCGAAGCTTTTGAGCGTACTGCTCGAGGGAATCGCAGATCGATCGATCTTTTATGGGCTTGATCATTTTTATTATGACGAATGCGAAGGTGCGCGCCCCGGTGATTGCGCCGATCGTCCTCGCTTGAGCTTGGATCATCAAATCGCATCGATGGAAGCGTTTGTAGCCTTTTTAACTCGTGAGCGACGCGATGTTTTGCAGCGACTAACTAAATTGTTCGGTGTCATGAATCGCCCCATTCGATGCCTCGGAGATACCAAAGAAATTCCAAACGCCAACCTCTATACGATGGATCAACTGGTTTCCCGAGACCCACTGCTGGTGCCTTCGTGGGTAGTGCGCGAAAACATGACCAAGCTAAAATTGGCTTCTGGCATGTGTGATTATCCCGCTGAATTTGACCAACTCATGGGCGTTTTACGGGAATTGGCGGATCCCGAGTTGGCCGGAAGATCGCGGGGGGGCGCCGCGCGCGACGAACATATGTTGGTAACCGTGGCTCATTTTGTTCAGGGTTTGCGGGTGGGCGACGAATTCGGGGCACGCTCGAACCTCGATCGACACCGTTTTCGAAAATTTCTTATCAACTGGTTGGGGGATCTTTCAGACGTATCGCCGGCGAGTCACTTGGCAAACGGACTAGCAGAACTTTCACGAAGTGATCGGCGAATTATTGCAAATCTTTTATATTTTCTTAATGCTCCAGACGACATGGATCGCGATACACTCGCGAATTTGATTTCGGTACTATTGAAACCACGTTCAGAGTTGAGCGGTCAGTCAATTTACCAGGTAGTTAGTGGCGTGGTAACGCGATTAGACTCTTCGACCGTCTACGACGTAGTTAAAACTCTACCTCATTACATTCGCAGCGAACAAGCATTGCTAGAACCACTTTTGAGCGCAAATCGTGACGCATTTCATATGAACGATGCCCACCCTTTCGTGAATTTAGTGCTCGCGGTCGGAAAAAATGCGGATACTACCTATCGCCCTTTTTTTGAGACGCTCTTTGCCGTAGCGGGTCGCTCGCAGAACGAGTTAAAAAACGCGTTTGCGCTCACTGCTAAAATGGCGAAGAACGGTTCTTTGAAGGAATTGCTCAAAGGTTTGTTGTTGCCGTTTCGCATGACGGCTCGCCAATCGGCGGTCAATCCGAATCTTCGCAGTATTCCTCCGGTGCGAAAGCGATCCAATATTGACCATCGTCGCAGTGTCGCTCAGGCCAAAGCTTGGGATCCGACGCCTCCTTACTGGCCATGGGAACACGATGCGATATTAGCGTGCCATCAAATGAATATCGAAAATCCCCTAACCCCACCTCTGCCAAATTCACCCGGCTACGGGCCTTGGGCTAGTGAAATAAACCAGTACGGGGCGTGCGTTGACGTCGGCCGTAATGCCGGCGGTCAAACAGCGGCTATGAGGGAATTTATAGAGTATGGGTTAAATAAAAAAATTGGCAATCAAAGCGCCATCGGATTCATAATTGATCTGGCCGCAGACTTTGTAAGAACTGACGTGCAGTTGAAACATGTCTATGACGAGCTTAGCGATCTTTTAATTAACAATAAAACGTTTCAAGATATTGTGAAGTTTCATGAAACCATGGTTTTTGCTCTTCACTCCAAATATGGACCTCATGCCATGAGTGTGGTTCAAGGTTTTTTGCGAACTCTTCCGATAGTTAATCAAACCAATTCGACTGGACAGGACCGTGTTCAACCGCTGTTAAATATAGCAGCAAAGGTGATCGAAAGTCCTAGTGCCCCTGGGGCAGCAGTTTTAGTCTATGATTTATTGGATGAGGCAGAAAAAAGACCTGCCCCTACGATTGCGCCCAAAGTTATTCCTCGAAGTTTTCCTGTGAATTTAAACAATGAGATTGTTGTAGCTAGGGCCATCGAACTCTTAAATCAGGTAGAAAAGACCAAAACTGATACCGAGCGACAACGGCGCCTAAATGAAATGTTCAACGAATATTTGGGTTACGTAAAAAGCGATGAGCGACGTTGGGAATATCGCAACGCTACAGAGTTTAAATCCTCACTAAAGCCCTTATTAGACGAAATCGCCAAGGGATCCCGAATCGAATGGATACTAGCTTTTATGCATTATCTTGAGAGTGATCCCTACGACCCGAAATGGTGGGAGGGCTGGTTTCACCGTTTATCTTCACGAGTGTTTCCGATCGCCTATCAGTACCCTGGTGAAGCCAAAAGAGTGCGGTTGGTAAATTATTTAGATCTATTGGAGCTGATCGTAACCGACGCGAATTTTACCCTAAAAGAGGTAGGACAAACGCTTTCGTTTCTAGACGGCCTCATACTCAAAGAAAGTGACGTAAGCGCCGTCCGGCACTTGTCCAAGCTCGGAAGGTATCAAGACGGTCAAGACATGACTCCTTGGGTGAATGAACTTCACACTGAGATTGAAATTTTTAATTCGGTACCCGTTATTCCTATCTTGGGTGATCCATTGAAACCAGAGGTCCGGCGAAGACTCTTTAATTTGGAAAATGTTGCATTCGTTGTAAAACATCTCAATCAATCCGAGGAAACAATAACTGCGCCCGACGGGCGGCGACTTGTTAGAAACGATCTTGGCGTATTGCGTGATCTTTTTAAAATGCTCAATAGCTCTATGCCGGTCGATCAACGCTTGAATTACAATCGAGAGCACGCACTTTCGGTGGTCACTTCTTTGACGGAATTTGGGCTACTTCGAATGATTGGTCGAAACATATGGGTTTACGACGAAAACGGTCGAAAAATCGCCGTTGGCCTGAACTCGATTCTCAAAACCTTGCGTGATGTGGCAGTCCAGAAAACTGCTGTAGGACGTGAAACCAATAAAGACACATTGGCACTGCTGGATCATTTGTTACGCAAAGATGTGAAGCCGGGCGTAGACCCCGCACGCGCAACATTTGACGAACGGTATATGTTTATTGGTAAATTCATTGATCAGTATTTTGCGTGGGTGCAAAATGATCAGTGTTCTGCTCCCCCAGCGCACGCGGCTTTTAAATGTTCCACGGCCGCAATAAAAAGCGCCACTTATGGCCTGGCGTCGTTTTCAGCCGATGCCAATAATCCGCTAGATCTTTCAAAGGTACTAAGGGCGGTAATTTCGAACCAATACACTACGTTTCTTGGAAGAAATCTCGATGTGCTCGAGGATCTTATCGCTACGCCAAAGGCCGCTGGTTTCTTTTCAGGCCTTGAACGCGCGGCAGATAATGAAAACAATCGAGCCCAGGCCTATTCCGATTTGTTAAATATTACTCGAACCTCTCTTAAAGATATGGCGCTCTCCAATGCGATTAATACCCACCACGCGGTGTCGATCGTTAAGGACCTTAAAGAAGACGCTCAAAATCGATGGGATAAAGCAGTGGCTACCCTTGATTCAATGAAAGCCGACCCAGCATACCAACGGCACCGAGAAGAAGTTCTTGAGCCGATCATGAAGTCAGTAGTCCATTGGCTACCGGAGAAAACCGCATTGAGACCCCGACTGCAAACCTACTTGGCGAATCATTTGCGAAATGGAAAAACACGAGAGATTGTCCGGTTTGGCGCTCAGGAGTGCGTAGATGATCGCTCGTACTCTAAGATTAAGTTTATCGGCGAACCAACCTACGTGTCAGGGTACCAGGATTTCCTTGAAGATTTGCGCGCCGGCTTGCAAGATATTCACTGATTCACATTCAAGCTTTCAAAAGGACAATTTATGAGCGTAGACGTCAACTCCTTGACCGAGAAGGTCAAAGTTCATTCAAAATTCATCGACAACGTCGTTAGCGAGATTTCACAGGTTGTTGTCGGTCAGCAGTCAATGGTCGAGCGAATTCTTATGGCTCTTTTATGCGACGGTCATATTTTGCTCGAAGGTTTGCCTGGATTGGCGAAAACCCTGACGATTAAAACCATGGCGGATACGATTCATTGTGGATTTAACCGCATACAGTTTACGCCGGACCTTTTACCGGCAGATTTAATAGGAACTGTTATCTATAACCAAAAAACTGGCGAGTTCACTCCGAAACTCGGTCCCATACATTCCAACATTATTTTGGCTGACGAAATTAATCGGGCCCCCGCCAAAGTGCAAAGCGCGTTACTCGAAGCAATGGCCGAAAAACAAGTGACGATTGCAGAGCAAACCTACAAATTGAAAGATCCATTCATTGTGTTGGCGACGCAAAATCCAATTGAGCAAGAGGGCACCTATCCGCTGCCTGAAGCTCAGCTCGACCGTTTCATGTTTAAGGTAAAAGTTGGGTACCCATCTGTGACCGAAGAAAAAACAATTTTGAATCGCATGACCGGCACTGAGGGACCAAGGGCGAATCGCGTCATAGAGTCGGGAGTGATAGTTGAGGCGCGGCAGGTTGTTTCTTCGATATACATGGACGAACGAATTAAAGACTACATTCTATCGATTGTGTTCGCGAGTCGATATCCCGAAAAATATGGGCTCAGTTCTTTAAAGGGAGCCATTCAGGTGGGAGCCAGCCCGCGGGCTACGATTAACTTGGCAAAAGGTGCGCGAGCTTCAGCCTTTTTGTCGCATCGAGGATTTGTAACTCCGGAGGACATAAAGACCGTAGCAATGGACGTTCTCCGACACCGCATTCAGGTTACTTTTGAGGCTGAAGCCGACAACGTAAACTCCGAGACGGTAGTGCGTCAAATCCTGGACCGAATAGAGGTGCCGTGAAAGAGCGAGCAGAAGAAATTTTGCGTCGTGTGCGGCGCATAGAAATTTCCACGCGCAAAGTCGTAGACAATGTACTTTCTGGCCAATATCACACGCGATTTAAAGGCCAGGGAATGCAGTTTTCCGATTTTCGGGAATACGATCCGGGCGACGATATTCGCCATATCGATTGGAAAGTTACAGCCCGCACTCAGTCTGCACATATAAAAAAATTCGAGGAAGAAAGAGATTTAACAGTCTATCTAGTGGTGGATGTTAGCGGAAGTGGACTTTTTTCCACTGTTGCCAAAAATAAAACAGAAATATTAGCCGAAACTTGCGCTATGTTGGCATTCGCGGCTGTGCGAAATAACGATCGTGTAGGTTTAATTCTATTTTCTGATCGAATTGAAAAACATGTGCCGCCCAAAAAAGGCCGTTCCCATGCGATGCGATTGGTGACTGAAATTCTTTATTATACACCGGTTGGCCGAAAAACTAATATATCGAGCGCACTTGAACACTGCGCGAACGTGATGAAACACACCGCCGTAGTCATTGTAGCCAGCGATTTTATGGATAGCGGATACGAAAATGCGCTCAAGCGGGTAGCAAAACGACACGATGTTATCGCAATGCAAGCCAGAGATCGGCGAGATTTCGAGGTACCCCCCATTGGCGAAATCGAGTTGATAGACCCGGAAACTGGGGAAAGTTTCTTGGCCAACACCGCTTCCTATCAGTTTCAAAAAGAATTTAAAGATCGCGTGACTCAATTCAATAAACAAACTGACGATATTTTTGCACGCACTGGAGTAGATCGAGTAGAAATTTGGACTCACGAAGACACCTTCATGAAAATCGCAAACTATTTTAAGTCTAGATCAAAAAGAATTTGAAGAGGGCACTAAGTGGAAATTGAAAAAGCCACAACTACTGTAAAAGTACTGGCCGCTCCCTTCGGAAAACCAACGGCCGGCGATATTACGGAATTAGTTGTAAAGATCCCCGAAGCCTTTCTAGGCAATGAAACGGCGGTGATCGAACCGGAATTTGCCGAATCTTTGGCTCTCGGGCCTGTAAAATTAGGTGAAAATATTCGGGTATTAACCTGGAGTCGTCGCGAAGATACCGTTGTTCTACAACTTACGACCTATGTGCCAAGTAAAATTGACATACCCTCGGTGGCGTTTCGGGCCGAAGGAAAAGTAATATTTGTTTCAGAACCGCAAACCATAGAATACGGAACAGTTGGTCAAAGCGAAAAACAATTGGAAATTTATCATCCACAAAGCGCCGCCCTGCCTCAGTGGGTGTGGCTCGGTCTTTCATTTGCGACACTAATTTTCGTTGTTGGATGTATTATCTTCATTGCGAGGTGGTACCGACGAAAACAGCAAAAACTCAGAGATCTTGCCGCCATACCACGAGTGTTAACCCCCCACGAAGCACTTCTGGAGGCAGTTAATTCTTTAAACAAAAAGAATTACTTAATTAATCGCCGCTTTAAAGCGCATTATTTTGCGTTAAGTGACGCTGCAAAAAAATTCCTGGCGGACAAACTTAGAATCGACGCGGAAGAAAAAACTACCCGGGAACTGCACCGCGAATTGCAAAGAGTGCTGCTTGATCACAGCTTGGCCGATGATTGGCGCGGTATTTTCGAAGAGTTAGATATTGTGAAATTTACTGATCAGCAACCCGTCGATTTACAGGCAAGTGACATCGCCAATCGTATACTAAAGCTTGCCGAGAGGACTTCATGATATTTCGCGACAAAGAAGTATTGTTGATCGCGATCGTGCTTGTATACGTACTGGCACGTGCTTCTAGGGGCACAGCGCCTACAAAGTTGCTAGTTTCTTCTGCTCGATTTTGGAATGTCCATGTAGGCAAACGACTTTCTCATCGATTGATTCAAGCAATTATTTGGACGATGGGCATACTATTTTTACTATTTGCACTGGCTCGCCCGCAGGTACCACACTCGAACATAAAGCGTACGGTCGAAGGAATCGATATCATGATGGTACTCGATCTTTCCGCCAGTATGCGGGTAGAGGATTTTCGGGATCGCAATCGACTCGAAATGGCTAAGCCAATTTTGAAGGAATTTATTCGCGGTCGGGCAAGTGATCGTATTGGTTTCGAAATCTTTTCGGGTGAGGCCGTGACCGTAGTACCGCCAACACTAGATTATGAATTACTACTGAACGCAATCGACGGTGTGGAGATTGGGGATCTAAAGGATGGAACTGCGATTGGCGACGCGTTGGCAACCGCGGTCAGCCGTTTAAAAGAGAGCACCGCGAAGACCCGAGTTGTAATTCTCGTTACCGACGGCGATAGTAATATTGGACAGGTCGACCCATTGACTGCCGGCGAACTAGCTAAAGGATTCGGAATAAAAGTCTACAGCATTGCTATGGGCCGAGACGGGCGCGTGGCTATGCCATTTGTAACCAAAGATTTTTTGGGTCGATCCGTAAAAACCTATCAGTATTACGAGAGCTCGATTAATCCGGAGTTGCTAAAACAGATATCAGCCCTAACGGGTGGGAAATTCTATCGAGTGGAGGGTGACGAAAAGTCATTTAGACAGGTTTTTCAGGAAATTGATCGTCTAGAAAAGACTGCAGTCGAAAAAACAGAGCACGTACAATACGAAGAAAAATTTGCGCGATACGCTTGGATTGGTTTAATCGCGTTATTATTTTTTATTCTAAGTGAAGCAACTATTTTCCGGGTGTTTCCATGAGATTCTTAATGCCAGCGAATTTGTGGCTAATGCTCCCTTGGTTGGTATGCGCGTTTCTTTGGCTAATGTTCGAACAAAGGTGGAAGAAGAGAATTGAAAAGTTTGCGGCCCCCGAGGCATTACGGGCGCTCATTAGGGACACCAGGGGCCAGTCGCAAGATCTGTCGCGGGCGAGATTGCGGCAAATGGTGGTGCGGTGGTTGAGTGGAGCCCTGGTTATCGTGGCGCTGGCTCGTCCGCAGCTTGGCAGTCGGGTTGAGACAGTGAAAACCCAGGGACTTGACGTGGTATTTGCACTAGATGTTTCAAGAAGTATGCTCGTGGAAGATGTCGTCCCGAGTCGTCTAAAAAAAGCCAAACATATAATTCGAAGTTTTTTGGATCGTCTCGGAGGTGATCGCGTAGGAGTCGTTGTCTTTGCTGGCTCAGCATACCCCGCCATTCCCCTAACCAGTGATTTTGATTTTATTGTTAAGACTCTCGAAGGTATCGATGACCGAGCGGTTCCGAATCAAGGTAGTGATCTAGCACTCGGGCTCTCTCAAGCAATGCGGTTAATAAACAACGGTGGAGTAAACGAAAAAAACGATAACAACACCGGTGAAGCTAGCGGACGGCTCGTGGTCGTCTTAAGCGATGGGGAAGAACACGAAGGAAATGAGAGTAAAACCGCCGACAGACTAGCTAAAGATTCGATCAAAGTATATTCCATCGGCGTAGGTAGTGAGCGCGGTGGGCCCATTCCAATTCGCGATGATAACGGCTCTCTTCGCGGTTACAAAAAGGACGAAAGTGGTAATATTGTCCAATCTAAACTCGGAAAAGCGAATCTTGAAGCAGTTGCAAAGAAAACCGGCGGTCAGTATTACACTGCATCGACAAATGAAGGTGAGATTGACGACATACTCAGCAATGTTTCACCGGGGGGCAGCGGTAGTTATCGACAGGTAGTTGTGTATCGCGAACTATTCCAGTACCCGATAGGAATGGCAGTGGCGCTGCTTTTGATTCAAATGCTCGCGGCGGTTTTGAGATATTCTTCAAAAAATCTGAGTCCCACATTAGGGATGCTTTTGGTCGCATTAAGTGTGTTTGGCGCAAAAAATGTCCAGGCAAGTTCGTTGCGAGAATATTCGGAAACGCAAAAGGGCGTCGATTCGTATTCCAAAAAAAAATACAGCGACGCGATCGATCGTTTTACGCGAGCGCAAGCGGCAAGCCCTGAGAGCGACTTACAACATCTGAATCTCGGCGGATCACTTTATCAAGCGGGCGATCTTGATGGAGCCATTAGAGAGTTCGACGCATTAGCAAAAAGTAGAGATGCTAATTTCGCGGCGAAGGGTGCGTTTAATTTGGGACAGACCTTTGAAAAGAAAAAGGATCGAGAAAAAGCTATGCAAGCCTATCAAAATGGTTTGAATACGCTGGCTAGGGCGGAAAAACCTGATCCGGAGACACTTTTGCGGCTTAAACAGGCGTTAGAGTCAGCACAACAACGTCAAAACCAGCAGTCGCAAGAAGGCAACGAAGGCGAATCGGATCCGAAAAAATCTGAGAACGGCGAATCTCAGGACTCAGAAAAAAAGGATTCGAAGGGAAAAGTAGATGAAAAAAGTGTCGGAAAAAAACAAAAGTTCAAAGGAGAGCGTCTTTCGGAGATGGACGCAAAACAACTATTAGAAAGACTTCAGGATCAGGAAAAGAAAACTCAACAACGTTTGATGCGGGGTAAAAGCGAAAAACCGAACAACGCGGTTGGAAAAGATTGGTAAATATGTGGCACGTTAAAACAGCGATCGTAACTTTTTTAATTAGCTCGATATTGATGGCGGCGGATTTAAAAGTTGAACCGAGTGCCACTGAAATTTCCGAAGATGACAGTGTTTCGGTTCAATTTGAAATTTCCCAAGAAGGTAACGAAGGTGAGTCAGGCGATATTTTTTTTGACGCAGACGACTTCGAAGAATTGAATGTAATGCGTTCCCAAGGCATGCAATCGCTTTGGATAAATGGAAATTTTCAAACGAAACGCACGTTGACAGTCACAGTAGTATTGCACCCCAAACGGACTGGTGAATTAAAAATTCAAAATATTCGCACTACAGTCGGGAATAAAAAACTTACGGCTCCCGATCAGACCATTTCTGTATTAGATCGAGATGCCTATGCCAAAAAATTCGGTAACGGAGGTTCGCTTCCGGGTTACGGTTCTGCGATAGGGCGACGCCACCCAGCTCCAAGAGGTTCTAACATTGGCGCACGAGAGAGTGGCGGCAATTTATTGGTTCGCACCGAACCAAGTAAGACCAAAGTATATAAGGGCGAGCAAATCCTATTAACCTATGCGCTTTACTCGCAAGTAACTGTCGCTTCAGTTGGTGCGGAACGATACCCGAATGCTCCAGGATTTTTAAAAGAAGAAATAGAAATGCCAATATTAAAGCGACTCCAGTTTGAGCCCGCAGTGCTCGGTGGAAAGGCCTTTAAGCGCGCTGTGTTGGCTCAATACGCCATCTACCCGGTTAAGACTGGTAAGTTGACCATCGATCCACTGACAACCAAAGTGAATGTACGTTCGATGCGGGGTATTTTCGATCAAGACGACGAAGACATCTTTGGAATGAACCAATTTTTTAAAGCGTTGCAAGGGCAGGTCGTGACCCGTTCGAGTGACCGTGTGGACGTTGAAGTCTTGCCGTTGCCCACCGAGGGGCAGCCCGTGGATTTTTCAGGGTTAGTCGGCGATTTTACGATTGCGATAAGTGTAGATAAAACCGCTTTGAAAGTGGGAGAAGCCCTGAACGTTAAGGTGAAGGTCGAGGGAGATGGGCACGCGGCAATTTTAGAAAAACTTCCGATTAGTTGGCCCGAGCAATTCGAATTGTATGAGGATAAGGCGCGAACTCTGTTTCATAAAACTGGCCGTACGGAGCGTACTTTTGATTTCATGTTGATTCCCAAGACCAAGGGGCAATTTGAAGTGCCTGCGATTAAAATATCGATGTTCAATCCAACTTCAGCTCGTTACGAAACGCGGCAAACTAAACCAATTTCCATAGAGGTTATCGAGGGTTCGGGGGGGCTGGTTTTTCATCCGACCAAAAAGGAACAAAATACAGGACCTGTCCTGGACGTTCGTGGGTGGATGTCGCCAGATCGTAACCGCCGGTCCGTTGTACCTTGGATCCTTGGTACTTTGGTTTTTGTCGGTGGGCTCGGCCTTTTTCTCTGGAGTCTTTTGCCCTTTATTTTACGGAGAAACTACGAAATCGCCCGAGCAAAACGTGAACTTTTTGACCGAATAAAAAAGAGAGCAGCCAGTTTAACCGTCGGTCCAGACGGCGGGAAGGCTGAGTGGGGCGCCTTTTTGGCTGATTCCGAGGGGTGTCTGGAGCAGGCGATCGAGATCGTTTATCGATTCAAACCCAACGGTCTCACACGGCCAGAAATTCGCCAAGCACTTACAGGTCGTCAAGCCGATCCTGGGCTTGCCCAGGCGATCGAAAAGTTTTTAGAGCGTTGCGAAAATTTACGCTTCACGCCAGCGGGCGGCATTAACACAGATGGGGCTGAAATTCGAAAGGAGCTTCTTGAACTTCTTTCGGGGATTGAGGTAGATTCCGATAAGAAAAAAGGGGGCCCCAATGCAAACCACCCGGCAGCAAATAATCCAATCCATTGATGGTCGTGCAGTACGTCGATTCGAACCAGTTCGAGGCGACAATGGAAATCGTCTTAATGTTTCTGAATATTACGGATGCAATACCTTTAGTCTTGCGGTGATGAAACAGAAACTACCGAAAGATGTTTACCAGAAATATATTTCAGTGGTTCAGTCCGGGCAGGTTGGAAAAAAGTTAGATTCTGATACTGCGGAAGCAATAGCAAAAGTTATTAAAGAGTGGTCGATCGAAAACGGCGTGACTCATTTTTGTCATTGGTTTCAGCCCCAGACCGGATTAACTGCCGAGAAGCATGATTCATTTATCACTGTAGATGAAAATGGCGTGGCGATTGAAAAATTTTCTGGATCGCAATTGATTCAGAGCGAACCAGACGCCTCTAGTTTTCCGAGCGGTGGAATGCGAACCACGTTCGAAGCTCGCGGATACACAGCCTGGGACCCCTCGAGTCCCGTTTTCATAATGGAAAATGCTAACGGAAAAACGCTTTGTATTCCTTCTGTATTTATTTCCTACCATGGTGACGCCCTAGACGAAAAAGCCCCTCTTTTGCGTTCCATGGAAGTGTTGAACACTAAGGCGGTCGAACTATTGCATGTTATCGGTGAAAAGGCAGTCAAACGCGTAGTTCCTACGGTGGGTCCCGAACAAGAGTATTTCTTGATTGATCGGGCGTTCTACAATTTGAGAACAGATCTTGTGATGACCGGCCGAACTTTATTGGGTGGTCAGCCTCCGCGAGGCCAGCAGCTCGAAGATCACTACTTTGGAAGCATTTCATCGCGCGTTCTTGCTTTTATGCAAGAAGTTGAGCTTGAGCTCTATAAGTTAGGGGTGCCGGCCAAAACGCGTCACAACGAAGTAGCGCCAAGTCAGTACGAAATGGCGCCAATTTTTGAAGAAGCAAACGTAGCGGCCGATCACAACCAACTTGTTATGGAAGTAATGCGTCGGGTCGCCGCTCGGCACAACTATGCGGTGTTGTTACACGAGAAGCCATTTGCGGGTGTGAACGGCAGCGGCAAGCATAACAACTGGTCGATGGCCACAGTTGGAGATGACGAACAGTCCCCTAACCTTCTTGACCCAGGTAAGACACCTCACCAAAATTTGCGATTCTTAATCGTGCTCTCTACCGTAATGAAAGCAGTTCATCGTCACGCTGGGTTGATGCGCGCCACAATAGCGACTCCGGGCAACGATCATCGCCTGGGAGCAAACGAGGCGCCGCCGGCTATTATCTCGGTTTTTTTGGGAGAGCAGTTGTCCGAAATTTGTAATCGCATAGAGTCGGGAACTAATCTTGAACAAAGCGGGGAAGCCGCAGTCATTAGTTTGGGTGTTTCTAAAATTCCGCAAATTTCGAAAGACAATACCGATCGGAATCGAACCTCGCCTTTTGCATTTACGGGTAATAAGTTTGAGTTTCGAGCAGTCGGTTCTAGTTCCCCGATTTCTTTTCCGATCACTGTTTTGAATACTGCGGTGGCGCAAGCAATGGGTGAAACTACCGACCTGTTAAAAAAGAAACTTAAAGCAGGTAGGCCGATTGACGCCGCAATTCTCGAAGTGGTTCGCGAGACCCTGCTAGAAACTAAACCAGTGCGATTTGAGGGCAACAATTACTCCGATGATTGGGTACGCGAAGCCGAAAGACGCGGTTTGCCTAATTTAAAGCGAGCCCCTGAGGCAATGGAACAGTTGCTGTCACCATCGTCTAAGACGCTTTTTTCGGAAACTGGAGTTTTGCGCGAGCAAGAGTTGCATTCGCGTTATCACGTAATGATGGAGCGGCACGTAAAAAAACTCACGATCGAAGCCGAAACCTTGGCGACCATGGTTGACACAATGATTGTACCTGCTGCGCTTAAGGAACAAAAAGCATTGGGTGAAGCAATTCGAGCGTTGACTGAAGTGACTCGCAATGCCGACGTGTCAGAACAGACTACGAGATTAGGTGTGGTTTCGCAGGGAATTAACGACCTATTAAGTAAACGAAAAGATCTCACTGCGATGGTTGCTCGAGTGCAGAACCTCACAGAAGAGGCAGCTAAAGCCCATATGTTGAGTGGCGAGGTCGCTACTTTGATGTCGCAAATTCGTTCGATTAGCGACCGACTCGAAGATCTCGTATCCGATGAGTTTTGGCCGCTGCCTAAATACCGCGAAATGCTGTTTATTTCTTAAGTATGGATGTGCTCAAGGGTTATCGCGAAATTAAGAAATCCTTTCGTGATGCAGTATTGACCGTTGGAAATTTCGACGGTTTACACCTTGGGCACCAAAGTATTTTAAACGAAGTAGTTGCCAGAGCGAAAAGCTTGCGTGGTCAAAGTATCGTTTACACATTTCGTCCGCACCCACAGGCAGTTTTGTCGCCCTCGCGAGATCTCGAATTAATCAGCACTTACGACGAAAAATTAAGACTTTTCGAAAACGCAGGTATCGACGTAGTAATAGAAGAACCCTTTAGTAGAGAATTTTCGGGTTTTTCAGCGGAAAAATTTTTTTCTGACGTCATCGTAAAATCAATTGCACCGAGAGCCGTATTTGTTGGCTACGACTTTGGCTTTGGAAAAGACCGGTCAGGAAGTTTAGATATTTTAAAAAAAATGTGTAAAACAGAAGGAATCGATCTTTCGATTGCTTCACCATTAAAAATTGAAAACGAAGTGTGTTCGAGTTCACGCGTTAGAGCTTATTTAAAAAGTGGCGATATCGTTTCAGCGAACCGTTTATTGGGGCGACGTTTCTCTTATCAGGGGTCTGTCATTCGAGGCGACGCTCGTGGTCGCACTATAGGGTTTCCAACGGCAAACTTGTTGGCAAGCGCGAAAATTCAAATTAAAAATGGCGTTTATGCGAGTGGGACTATCGTAACGATGAATAAAAACAAAAAAAAATATCCATCGATTACGAACGTAGGGGTAAAACCAACTTTTGCTAAACCAGAAGACCAGCGGCCCCCAGTCGTGATTGAGACTCATCTTTTTGATTTTAACGATGATCTTTATGGCCGAACTATTGAAATTGAGCTGGTCGAACGAATCAGAGACGAGCAGAAGTTTGATTCGATTGAAAAGCTTGTCGAACAAATTCGAAAAGATGTAGCGCAGACGCGGCAACTTTTTACCATTTAAGTGCAATCTTTGCCGGGAGTAGCAAACTTTACCGGCTGTCGAAAAATGTCACTGTTCGTTAGCATTGGATGAAGAAGGATAAAGAATCCAATGTCTCGAGCACTAGCAGATATTCTGCTGCGTGACAAAATCATCACGCAGCAACAACACCAGGAAGCAGTCGATGCCAACAAGGCACGCGGCGAGTCTCACGTACGTTATTTGATAGCCAAAAAGTACGTGGCTGAGCCGAAACTTTTGCAATTTCTAAGTCAGAAATACAGCATGCCCGCAATTAATTTGGCAAAGTATGAAATCAATCAGGAAATTATAAAAATTGTGCCAATGGATTTGGCCAAAAAACACAATGTAGTGCCGATTCAAACGAATAAAAACGTCCTAGTGGTAGCGGTCGCAGACCCGACGGTACTAGTAAATATCGAAGACATTAAGTTTCGCACTAAAATGAATATTGAAGCGGTGTTAACCACACCGAGCGCCTTAGATGCCACATTAAATCGCTACTATTCCGGCAGTGTTCTGATGGCAGATGCAGTGTCTCAATTTCAAAAAACTCAAGAAAAAGATAACGAAAATGCATTCGAAGGCTTGAATGCCTCGGCCATCCAAATCGATGCCGGAGCAATGACCGATAAAGACGCCCCAGTCGTAAGCTTAGTGAACAATATACTCGTAGAGGCAATGCGAAAGGGGGCCAGCGATATACATATAGAATCTTACGAACATCGGTCTCGCGTTCGATTGCGAATAGACGGTGTCCTGCAAGAAGTAATTCAGATTCCACCAGAAATGAAGCGACCGCTCATGGCGCGTGTAAAAATTATGAGCAAACTTGATATCTCAGAGTCGCGCATGCCACAGGATGGGCGTATAAAAATTAAAGTCGGTACTGGTGAAATCGACTTTCGTGTATCAACGATGCCATGTTTGTTCGGTGAGAAGGCCGTTTTACGTCTACTGTCAAAAGGCAACTTGCAGTTAGATCTTGGAAAATTAGGTTTCGAACCTAAACAACTAGAAATCTTTCGCAAGGGCACCTATCAACCAAATGGAATGGTACTAGTCACCGGACCCACCGGTAGCGGCAAAACCACGACACTTTATTCTGCCTTAGCAGAGTTGAATAAATCGACCGATAATATTTCCACAGCCGAAGATCCTGTCGAGTATAATCTCGATGGAATCAATCAATGTCAGGTCAATAAAGACATCAACCTGACTTTTGCTTCTGTTCTTAAAACGTTTTTGCGCCAAGATCCTGATATTATTCTAGTCGGAGAGATTCGAGACGCCGAAACTGCCGAAGTCTCAATTCAAGCTGCGCTAACTGGCCACTTAGTATTGTCCACTCTTCATACGAATGACGCTCCGAGTACCGTGATGCGATTAATGAACATGGGAATTGAGGCGTTTCTGGTGACTGCATCGGTAAATACAATTGTGGCACAACGGCTTCTCAGGTCGGTATGTCCCAAGTGTCGCGAGCCGATGCAAGTTCCGATAGCTCGCCTTGTTGAACTTGGAATCGCGGAAGAGATTGCTACTCAACTAAAGTTATTTAAAGGTCGTGGTTGCCCCACCTGTAACAATACCGGCTATAAGGGTCGTACCGCAGTCTACGAGGTGTTGGACTTCACCCCTACCCTAAAAGAAATGATTTTAGCTGGTGCTACAGCGTTAGAATTCAAGCGAGCAGCGATTCGCGAAGGAATGAAGACGTTGAGAATGTCGGCGCTCCAGCGCGCTGCAGAAGGCAAAACAACTTTGGAGGAGGCCCTGTCTATAACAGCGGCAGAATAATTTATGGCAAAAGTCCCTCTTCCCGCACTGCTGAAAGCAATGGTCGATCAAAACGCCTCAGATTTACATGTAACTGTTGGGTCCCCTCCGCAATTTCGCATTGAGGGACGAATGGTACGTATAAAAATGGAGAGCCTTGGACCACAGGAAACAAAAGAACTTTGTTACAGTGTATTAACCGACTCTCAAAAAGCCGAGTTTGAAAGAGACTGTGAATTAGATTTTTCTTTCGGTGTCAAAGACATCGCGCGATTTCGGGGCAACATATTTTTACAAAAAGGCGCGGTCGCCGGGGTGTTTCGACGAATACCGATTCAAATTCCCACATTCGAACAGCTGGGATTGCCGATAATACTCAAAGACATACTAAAGCGTCCAAACGGATTGGTATTAGTCACGGGTCCGACAGGCAGCGGAAAAAGTACCACTTTGGCCGCGATGCTCGACCTCCTTAATCAAACCGAGTCTGGGCACTTAATAACTATAGAAGATCCAATCGAATTTATTCACCCGCATAAATCTTGTATCGTAAATCAACGAGAAGTCGGAACCGACACTAAAACTTTCAAAGATGCGTTGAAACGGGTTTTGCGCCAAGACCCTGACTTCGTTTTAGTTGGTGAGTTACGCGATATCGAAACAATCGAAATGGCCCTTACTGCTGCAGAAACTGGTCACTTGGTGTTCGGTACGCTTCACACCAACAATGCGGTACAGACTATTTATCGTATAGTGAACGTATTTACGCCGCACCAACAACCGCAAGTTAGGCAGCTACTGGCATTTGTACTTCAAGGCATTGTGTCCCAGCAGTTGATTCCAAAGTCGAATGGGACTGGTCGCGTGCTTTCAATGGAAACCATGTTTCCCAACAGTGCGATTCGCAATCTTATTCGAGAAGATAAGTTACACCAAATCTATTCGACCATGCAGGCCGGTCAAAATGAGTCGGGCATGATGACCATGAACCAATCGCTAGTGAGGCTGGTGCAGCAAGGTGCTCTAACTAAAGAACATGCCATTGAACTTAGCCAGTTCCCGGAAGAGCTCGCCAAAATGCTAGGTATGGTGAGGGTGTAGATGCCTCAGTTTACTTACGTCGCAGTAAACAAAGAAGGGCAAAAAATAAAAGGGACAGTGGATTCTCCTAATGAAGGGGAAGTGCGCATAATGCTTAGGTCCCAACAACTACGCCCAATCCGAATTTCGAAAGCATCAGCTTTAGAATTTGATCTCGCAAAAATTGGTGGCTTTGGGGGAAAGGTCAAACGAGCGGACGTACTCTTATTTACCCGACAATTATCAGTGCTTCTGTCTGCAGGTATACCGTTGGTTCAAGGATTGGACATAATTTCGGGACAAGCCAGTAATAATGAATTGAAACAAATTTTGGGAGCACTGCGAGAAAAAATATCTGGTGGTTCATTTCTCTGGCAAGCAATGGGAGCCTATAAAGACACTTTTCCAGATATATTTATAAACATGGTAAAGGCTGGGGAGTCTTCTGGTAGTCTCGATACAATTTTAAAACGACTTATCAAATACCTTGACGACGCAGAAAAACTGAAAAAATTAGTAAAAGGAGCGATGGTTTACCCCATTGTTGTGACAGCAGTAGGTTTTATTGTTTTGATAGTAATGATGATATTTGTAATTCCAAAATTCGAAGAACTTTTAAAATCACAGAATCAAGAATTGCCAGGTGTCACTAAATTCGTTATCGACGCAAGCCATTTTTTTCAAAAAAATCTTCTCTTTATTGTTGGTGGTGGAGTCGCTGTTTTTTATTTTTTTAGAAGTTATTTAAAAACAGAAGAAGGAAAAAAATTTTTTGATCTAATCGTATTAAAAGCTCCTCTGTTTGGAGAGCTGGTACTTAAAGTATCGGTAGCAAGATTTGCAAGAACCATGCAGACTCTTTTGGCGAGTGGCATAAATTTATTAGATGCGATCGATATATGTAGAACGGCTGTAGGAAATTCGACCGTAGAAGAAAATTTAGTTAAAGTCAGAGCGGAAGTCGAGAATGGCAAAACGCTGTCGTCAGTTATGGGCCGACTGCCAATATTTCCAAGCATGGTTGTGCAAATGGTTACCGTCGGTGAAGGCACAGGTAACATGGATAAAATGCTTGAGCGCGTTGCAGACTATTACGAAGAGGACGTAGAAAATTTAGTTTCCGGTATGACTAAAATGATTGAACCACTGATTCTCGTGTTCCTCGGGGGCATGGTTGGGGGAATGTTGATCGCGATGTATCTGCCAATCTTTACAATGGCGGGCAATTAATGAGGGCATACCGTGTTTACGCCGAATATCTGCAGCACGGCGTACCGAATTTGCCCCAACCGCAATTGACGGCCGATAAAGACATTCGCCTGTACATGTTTCTCAGGCTCTTGATGCTTTTCTCAGTTTTGACTACTCTGATTTGGTTGCAAATTATCGGCGTTATCGAAAGAAATGTTCTAAATCGCAGTTACATTCTAATTGGGGCTACCTTTGCCCTAACTAGCGCATTAATTCTTTTCTATGAAAAAGCTGCGAAATTTCGCTATTTTTTGACTAGCCAGATACTTTACGACGTGTTTTTTACCACCGCATTGATTTTCTATTCAAATCCATTCGAAAGTATTTACACCGTTTTTTATATGTTTAATGTGATATTTGCTGCGATCTTATTTCGTGGTCGAGGCGCGATTGTAACTGCGATCTTATGCAGCGCGCTTTACGCTCTACTTAATAGCGTGGCCCCCCAGGTAAATAGTTCGGAAAAAGTGTATTCGGTATTGACCGTAGTAACTGCTTTATTAGCCGTCTCAATGTTATCCAGCAGATTATTTGATGAATTAAAAATGTCTCAGCAAAAAATTGGTCGGCTTGAGGCTCTTAACGACGAGATTATCGATTCCCTCGATAGCGGATTGATCGCTGTTGACCGGCACGAAAAAATTGAAAGAATTAACCGAACCGCCGCACAGCTCTTCGAAATGCAATCGGTGGATTCGGCCTATGGCAAACACCTCACTTCGATATTTCCAATTCTTTCTACGAACGATCCAAATCACATTACCGAATTTCAAATTAATGAACGGCAGCGACGCGTGGTGATATCTAAGGTGGAGCTTCCGGAGTCCCATAAAATGTACCTAATTCGTGATCTTACTGATGTTCTCGAACTTGAAGAAAAGTTACGGCGACAAGAGCGTTTAGCGGCAGTTGGGCAACTCGCAGCGGGTATTGCTCATGAAGTACGTAACCCGGTAGCTTCAATTTCAGGAGCAGCGCAATTACTTTCAAATACCAAAGATTCCGAGATTTCAAGCGAAGAGCGAGTGCGGCTGATCGAGCTTATCATTCGCGAAGGCGACAGAATCGATCGATTGATTGTTCAACTTTTACGGTTCGCAAAACCAAGCGAACATCCGCGCGAACGATTTCGACTGGATGAAATTATTGAAAGTGCACGCGAAGCCATATTAGCGCGAACCGATTTGGTGCAAGATTCCAAAATCACTGTGTCGGGCGAGACAAAAATTGAAATCATAGGGTATCGCGATCAATGGTATGAAGTCATTACAAACTTACTTACTAATGCACTGCAGGCCGGTGCAAAAAAAATAGAGATTATTGCGAAGTCTCAGCACAAAAGTGCTGAAGTGGTGATTAGCGACGACGGCAAGGGCATCGACTCGAAAGTAAGATCTCGAATTTTTGACCCATTTTTTACAACAAAAGCACAGGGCACGGGGCTGGGGCTCGCTCACGTACATAGAGTCGTGCGGGAACACGATGGTCAAATAGACGTCGAAAGCCAATTAGGTCGCGGAACCCGAATGAAAATAAGAGTGCCGTTAGCGGCCTAAAGAAAGTTTGTAAATATGGCAACTGAAAGCAAGGCGATTTTAATCATCGAAGATGAAGCGAGTATGGTTGAAATGCTCGAAATGGCCCTAAAAAAATGGGGCTACCGCGTGCGTGTTGCGCGTAATCTTCACGATGGTTTAGCCGCCGTGGAACGGGGTCGCGTGGATTTAGTGTTGAGTGATATAAAGCTTCCTGACGGGTCGGGAATCGATATATTAGGCAGAGTGAATACCCTGCCCGAGCGTCCGCCGGTGATCTTTATGACCGCTTTCGGAAGCGCGGAATCGGCCGTGCAGGCAATGAAGTTGGGTGCCACGAATTACATCTCGAAGCCGTTTAAGTTAGAGGCTCTTAGGGAGTTGTTGCAGGAATCGCTAAAAAAACACCATGAAGTTGGCGATACTGGAGCCACGGGTAGTGTGGTCAACAAGATTGAAGAACCACTGACCGCAACCTCTGGTGCGAAACGCGGGGAGTTTTCAAGGTCGAATATTATCGGGCAATCAAAAGCACTAAGGGAGTTGTTTCAACTCGTAGACCGAGTCGCTAAAACGAAAACAAATATATTAGTTACCGGCGAAAGTGGTACCGGCAAAGAACTGGTGGCGCGAGCGATTCATGCGGGTGGGCCGCTGAAAAACACTCCATTTGTGGCAGTCAATTGCGGTGCCATACCGGAAACCTTAATAGAAAGTGAGCTCTTTGGGCATAAAAGGGGTTCGTTTACTGGAGCGGTCGCAGACAAAGAAGGTTTATTTCAAGTCGCCAACGGTGGCACGATTTTTCTAGATGAAGTTGGTGAATTGCCAATGTCTATGCAAGTAAAGCTCCTACGAGTGTTGCAGGACCGCACGCTGCGCCCAGTGGGCGGCACCGAAGACATTAAAGTAGACGTTAGAGTCATTAGCGCAACGAACCGAGACCTCGAACAAGAAATAGCCCGCGGGAAGTTTCGGGAAGATCTATATTATCGATTGAATGTGATTCATATTAAATCGCCGCCACTTCGTTCGAGAAAAGAAGATATTCCGCTTTTAGTAGATTTTTTCATAAAAAAATTCGGTCTGTCGATTGGCAAAACGATTAAAACAATTTCTGCTGCAGCTATGAATGCGTTAATGCATTACGATTTCCCCGGCAATGTGCGTGAATTGGAAAACGTAATTGAACGCGCTTCGGCGCTAGAGGGTAGCAGTGAAATTACTGTCGAAAGCCTTCCGGTGGCTATCGCGAAATTTGCGAATTTAGCCGCAGCCCCATTGCCCGATAAAACAGAAAGCGAGATTGATGAGGATAATTCAGGTTCAGTGCAAAGTGTTTCGGGTGCTGATCCGGCTAATGCGCGAACTGACCTTGAACAATATTTTTCGAAGACTGCGATTCGCGAAGCAGTCCGAGTGGCCCTTACACGCGGCGGCGTGAATCTCGAGCAGGTTGTTGGGGAGATTGAACAAGAGTTTATTTCCCGAGCACTCGAAATGAGTGGTGGAGTTAAAAAGAAAGCAGCGGAATTATTAGGTGTTACCTTTCGAAGCATGCGCTATCGCATTCAGAAGTACGGAATTAAAGATCTCGAAAACGATTAGGTACCATTTTTTAAGAAATGGGCCTTGCAGTCATAACCAAATAACCCCAAACTGGAATCGGTGACCGTCCTTGAAATGCCGCCTTGGGGGCCATGTGAATAAAATCAAATCAACAAGTTCATTAGTGGTAGCGCTCTTGTTTCTAGTCGGTTTGTTTTTTCTGCAAAATCAAACACGGAGTTTAATTACCGGTGGCGCGGCGATTGTTCCACTTCCCAGTCAATACCTTGGAACATCGATTAGACCAGAGGTGATAAGAAGATTTTTGGGAATAAGAATACTGGCGGCAGACTTAGTGTGGATAGACACGCTACTAAAAGCCGATATACAGCACGAAGGAAAACCGTACACAGACGTCTATCGGTCTTTTAAAACGATTTTCGAACTTGATCCAGACAATCTGTTGGGATTACACGTAGCTGGTATTTATTTGTCGGTAATTAAAGACGATTCAAAGGGGGCTGTTGCTATTCTCAGCTCTGGAATAGAAACAATTGAAAAACACCGCAAGTTAAATGCACTTTGGAAGAACGCTTGGGGTATACCATTCCTTTTAGGATTTACGTTAATGTTCGAAGAACATGAGTTTTTGGAGGGAGCAAAATGGGTGCGGCTTGCCGCACGTGAAGAGAACGCACCGAAGTACGTACGTGGGCTCGCAAATGTAATTAAGGACAATAGGGGTGTGTATGAGTCCGCAGGTAGAATTCTGTCGGATTTGCTGGAAAAAACCCAACGTGAGGATGAAAAAGATAAAATTAGGAAAAAACTAGAAAAAATATTTCTTCAGTCCGAGCTCAGCGAATTAAATCAGCGGTTTGATTTTTTTCTTGGAAGAATTGAATCTAAAGCTCCAAAGAAAATAGTCCTCCGACAATTTTTGAGAGAAAATGGGATCAGCGCAACTGCGATGTTTGGGAATAATAAATGTAGCTTGACGCTTGATTCTAACGATCGGATTGCATGTTTAGAAAAAAAGTAGGAGTTGGGTAAAATGAACTACCCAACTCCCAGGTTTGGTTACTAACAATGACCAGTTAGGTTCTGCTATAGGCCAGGTGTAGGGTTAGATAGGATCTTGTTCTGATCCATTCTCCAAATATCACGGACCGCTACGTTAGTTGTGCTTATTACGCCGTGAGCTTCTATTTGAAACGCCGCAGTCGACAACACTGCCGCTGCTGATGCGGGCATTTGTCCCGTTGCCGCGATGGCAATGCCGGTATTAGCTTGTCGGTTTGCAGTAAAAAGGGTCTGACCGTTCGCTACGGTTCTAGCATCACCAATGGTGCATGCTGCTATTGGTCCTGCACCATCTACGTTGGCGCAGGTAGTAGCAGCAAATCCCGGTCTAACGCAGATGTTCGCTCCCGAAGCGCCGTCGCTGAAACCAATCGTGTAGAACATGTCAGAGTTTGGAAAACCGTCGATGTCGAAGCCAGCATCTCTGAGACAAGCTGTAAATGTTTGGTACTCGTTACGAAAAGAAGACAGCGCTGTATAAGCAGATCCAAGATTTATCTTGGCTTCTGATTGGCGCGACTTCGCAACATATCGTTGATAATTTGGAATCGCGATCGACGCTAACACACCGATAATCGCAACTACGATCATTAATTCCACAAGCGTAAAACCCGCTTGTTTGGACTTCTCTTTTAACGTTCTACTAAGCATATTAATGCCCCTTTCCCTTTTATCTAACTGCATGGTGATAGTGCAACGGCAGAGCCAGTTTCTAAGCCCTCGAAAATACTTGAGAATGCCCAAAATTGTTCCTGCCAAATATTGTCAATACCGGTTTTTGTCATTATGATTGTAGCGGCATATGACTAGAAATCCACAGGCAAATCAAACGGTTCCACCGCCCAGCTCTAGCCGAGCTGCCATTCACGTGGAGGGGGTCGAAAAACGCTACCGAACCTCTCGGTTGGCCTCGGTTTTAGCCTTAGATAACGTGAGTTTAACGGTGCCACAGGGCGAGATTTTTGGTTTTTTGGGCCCCAACGGGGCAGGTAAAACATCATTAATAAAGATCTTGGTGGGCATTCAAGGGGCCAGTAAAGGCGTCTGCCAAATCATGGGTGAAAACTGTGGCACCCGAGAATCGAAACTGCGTCTCGGGTACCTACCGGAGCGACCCTATTACCACGAGTTTTTAACCGCCCGGGAGTTTTTGCTTTTTCACGGGCGTCTACTCGGACTTTCTGATTCGAACATTCACGCTAAAAGCGAAAAACTGCTCGATCGTGTAGGGTTAAAAAAAGCGCGTGATCAAAAGTTACGAACGTTTTCAAAAGGAATGCTCCAACGCGTCGGGTTTGCCCAGGCCCTTTTACACGACCCAGCGGTATTGATTTTAGATGAACCAATGAGCGGGCTTGACCCCGTTGGTCGGCGTGAAGTGCGCGACATCATTGCCGACATTGCCAAAACTGGGAAAACCATTTTTTTTAGCACTCACATTATCCACGATGTGGAAGTTTTGTGTACAACCGTTGGGTTTATTCAGCATGGCAAACTTAAAGGCTCTGGCAATATCGATAGCTTACTCGGGAAAACCGTAAAATCTGTTGAAATTCGATTTTCTATGGCTGCCGATCGCGATGCTTCAAAAGTTAATACGCTTCGCAACAGTCGAAAAACTATGGATGGTTGGGTATTGGAACTTGAATCGGACGTCGAAAAAATCGAACAACAAACGGCAGAAATAATTAGCAGTATTTTGGATGAAAAAGGCCGAGTTAAGTCGATAATACCCCGAAAAAGTACCCTTGAAGATCTCTTTTTTGGTGAAACATGAAGCAAAATTATCTTCGAACGCCTATCAAGCAGTCACTTCGCCAGGTATTTGCAATTTCCTCGGTTACGTTTCAAGAACTGCTACGCGAAAAAATTCTTTGGAGCGCGTTACTATTTGCAGTTTTGTGTGTTGCGCTATCCCTCGCGGCAGCACAGCTTTCCTTCGCCGATCAAGCGCGGATTGCGCTGGACTTTGGACTTACTAGCGTAAGTATAATTGGCGGCCTAATCTCAGTGATCATGGGTTCTTCGTTGATCGCCAAAGAGGTGCATCATCGCACTCTTTATCTGGTGCTCACGAAGGCTGTTTGGCGTTGGCAATTTGTAGTTGGCAAGTTCTTGGGACTGCTAGCCTTACTAACTCTAAATTCACTCATTATCAGTGGCATCGCGATCGGAATTTTTCTATTACTCGATGGCCAGTTTCGCATGTCGATTTTGCAAAACTATATTTTGCAGATGTCAGAATTTGCTATTCTTTCAGCCGTGGCCTGTGTGTTTTCCGCGTTTTCCACGGCGACTCTTTCAGCCATTGTGACCTCGGGAATCTGGATCATTGGTCACGCCATGACTGATTTTCAAGTATTGATTCCTAAAATAGAGCCGCCTTTAGCGCGGCCTTTTTTAGACTTTACGGCCCGCGTTCTTCCCGATCTCACGCGGTTTGATATCAAAGCGCAAGTCTCCCATATTTTACCGGTAACTTGGTCCTACACTGGCGTTAGCGTGCTCTATGCTTTGTCCTACGTTCTATTTGCCCTAGCTATAGCCTGTTTTGTTTTTACGAGGCGTGATTTGTGAGTCTCTCCCCCTTACTCGATCGATTAGCGATCGGTTGGTTCGGGTTGATTGGTTTAGTGGTGGGTAGTTTCCTAAACGTAGTGATTTACCGCTTACCGCGAGGGTACCTACTTAGTCTTCCTCGACGTTCAGTTTGCGCAAATTGTAAAAAACAAATTCGAGGTTATGAAAATATTCCCATAATAAGCTATTTGTTTTTAGGCGGGCGATGCGGTGGCTGCCAGATTTCCATAGGTGTTCGTCACCCATTCGTTGAAGCTTTAACCGCAGTGTTGTTCGTTGCGATCTATTTGCATTTCGGTTTTTCAGTTCTGACAGTTTATTACGCCTTTTTTGCAGCGGCTTTGATTGCGGTTACCTTTATTGACCTCGATTTCCGAATAATTCCAGATAGGATTTCAATTTTAGGCATGGTGTTGGGATTAATCGGCGCCATGATTCACCCTGCCTTAAGCGCATCTTCCCACGTTTTAGGACTTCTATTCGGTGGAGGCGTGTTTTGGTTGTTTTCCTTTTTGTATCTAAAATGGACGGGGCGTGACGGATTAGGTTTTGGCGACGTAAAGTTGCTTGCCATGATCGGTGCGTTTCTTGGCCTTCAAGGTGCCATTGGGACTCTGCTCGCAAGTTCGGTGATTGGTTCAATAGTGGGATTAAGCCTAATGTTCATTCAAAAAAAAGATCTTAAGATGGCAATTCCTTTTGGTCCGTTTTTAGCTATTGGTGCCCTAATTATGTTATTCTGGGGTGACTCGTTTGTACTGCGGTTTTACTCCGGAGAATAAATGTAATGGCGACTCAAATTGAGATCATTGACTCAGAAACAGTAGCGCGAAAGAAAAAGGAACGGCGCTTACAATTTTTCGCGTTCGTGATCTGTGTTGGTCTTTTTATTTACCCAGAGGCCCGTGACTATCAATATCGATGGTCGGCACTTCGTGGGGCTCGAAAAATAGCGTTGGAAATTAACCGCTTGCGAACCCAAGCGATCATTGGCCGTAAGGCACTTGAAATGCGATTTATCGGGCCGGCGCAGATTACGATTCACGAGGTAGAAAATTGTGGCCCCCAGGCTCAAGGTAAACAAATCGCGGAAATGCAGTTGGAAAGTTTCGACCCTAACTTAGTATTTGCCCCCACTGAATGGGTACGCAACGAAGTGATTCCAATACTCGACGATCCAGAACTGACTGCAGAAAGAGTTGCAAATCGCTATTGCTATGATGCGTTATATGGGTCGTCACTTCAGGCTGATGGAGTGGCGAGCACGTCTATTTACGTTCTGCACCAGGACAGCCTAAAAAAACAAAGACCCTACGATACGGTAGGTATTCGGCTTTCTGGGACTAACGGCGACGTTCAATTTTTTTAGTTCGTTTTTCTTTTGTGTCAAATTCTTGACGCGACCCCTGCAGATTCTTCCCCTCTTATTGTGCACCTTTGCTTTGACGCTCCAATGACTGAGGTTATCATTAAAGTTATGGGACTTTTCGGTTCGTCTACTCAGATCGGTGTAAGTATTGGTGGCAGCAGCATTAAGGTTGCGGAGCTCAAGAAAAGCGGAAAATCTTTTGCGCTTCAACGTTTTGGTATTGCTCAGCTTCCAGAAGACGCCATTGTGAATCGTGAAATTATCAATCACATGGGCGTTGTGGATAGCGTACGTAGTCTAGTCGATCAGCTTAAAATTAAAGGTAGGTCAGTAGTAACGTCTGTTTCGGGTGCAGGAGTCATTGTAAAAAAAATTCTTCTCGATCAAGTTCCGCAAAAGGAACTTGCCGATGCAGTTCTCTGGGAAGCCGAACAATACGTGCCATTTAACATGAACGAAGTCGTGCATGATTTTCAAGTACTCAACAAAAGTGGTCCCGAAGGAAAAATGGAAATCATGTTGGTGGCCTGCAAAAGGGCAACAGTAGAAAGCTTCGAGGCTGTTCTAAAAGACGCCGGATTAAATACTCAGTGCATTGATGTCGATTTTTTTGCCTTGGAAAATATATTTGAAGCTAATTACCCGGTTGATACAGCGTCTGCCATTGTCGATGTAGGGGCGAGTAGCCTAAAGCTGGTAGTCTGTCATAACGGTCAACCGCTCTTCACGCGTGATAGCGCCATCGGTGGCAAGACCTTGACGATGGAAATTCAAAAACATTTAAATTTAAGTTATCAGGAAGCCGAACTTCTAAAAATCGACGGCAACTCGAATGGTCAAATGCCCCAAGAAGTTTCCGATCTCATGCACGTGATGGCAGAAAATTTTGCCGCCGAAATAAAGCGCTCAATGGATTTTTTCACGGCCTCAAACAGCGCAGTTCACGTGTCCTATATTTTGCTCGCTGGTGGCAGCGCGCGGCTGCCAAATTTATCAAAAATTGTCGAAGACACCGTAGGTGTGCCGGTTCAATTGATGAATCCTTTTAATACCTTAACCTATGATACAAAGTCTTTTACCCCAGATTTTATTGCAAATATTTCAAGTGTCGCTGCGGTTCCCATGGGTCTCGCTATTCGGGGGTTTAGTAAATGATTCGGGTAAACCTGGGACGAAAAATTAAACAAAAATCAAACGCCGTCGGTGGCAAAGCTAGTCTCAGTGACATTATCAATAAGTTAAAAGGCGGCACCAAGGGTGGCGAGGCAAGCGGCGATACGTTTGATTTTAGAAATTCTACCATCCTCAAGGTTATTATATTGGCGGCGATATTGTACGGGGCCGACTTTTTTATCGAAAATGAAAAAGCGAAAAAAATGACTGTGCTCAAAGCAGAGCAAAATACCCTTCAAGCAGAAATCACGCGCCTGACTGCTGAGGTAGAAAAAAGCAGGGGATATGAGACGGTAAAACAGCAGTTGGAGCAGCACGAGCAAACCGTGCGCACCAAACTAGAAACAATTAGCAAATTATTGGCCAATCGGTCTGGACCCTCAAAAATGCTTATCCAAATTGCCCAATCAATTCCCAGCGACGTGTGGATAACCGAAATGAAGGTAACTGAAGAGGCCATCTCGATTGCAGGGGGAACGCCAGGATATTCTCAAGTGAGCGACTTCCTAAAATCGTTATCCGAATCCAGTTTTCTGCATGATCCGAGAATTAGCGGTATTGAGGAAAATATTTCTGCAGCGAAAGATCAGCTTTTTCAAAGTTTTGAAATTTCTGCGTCAAGGAGGCGCTTACAGTAACCATGCTAGCGCTGGAACGCGTACTCAGTAAAATGCCCGTAATCGTAATTGCATTCGCCTATGCCATGTACATGGCCTATGGCTACTACGATTGGTTGAAAGATCCGGGTTCAGAGTACATCCAAACACAGTCCTCTATCGCCCAAATGCGCACACAGGTAACCCAGTTGAATCAACAGTTAGTTCAAGCCAAAGAATTTATGGACAACCTAAATGTTCTTCGCGCTAAGATTCGACAATTGGTAGAGCAGCTTGATAATTCGAAAACCACTCTCAGTAATGAACTTGATCTTGCTAATTTCGTGCGAATGATCACGCTAGAAGCAAAAAAACTTACGCTAGGTATTCGGGGAATAAAACCAGAGTCAGAGCAAAAGCGCGATTACTATGTCGAAATTCCGTTTACGATTTCCCTCCGCGGGGCTTACGTTCAAATGTTGGTCTTTTTTGATCGTATTTCGAAGCTACAACAGGTCATTCGCGTTTCCGATTTCACTCTTAAACCTTCTGGCAATACGTTTACCAAGTACGTTGAACTCGAAGGTACGGCCAAGATCGTTACTTTTAAGTATCTAGGAACCCAAGCTGATGACATCGCAAAAACGGACGTACTCAAAGACAGCGCGACCTCCGCGAGTCCTCAGGAAGGGGGAATTTAATGTTGCTGAGTCGGCGTACCGGGCGATTGGTCGGAATAGTCGTGGTGTTAGGGACCATTGAACTCATTGCTTCCTACGCATATTCCCAGCCGCTCCCCGGAACAAAGGCGATTGCGCAGAACGAAGGAAGTACAGTTTCCGAAGCTGACACCCCGATTTCTTTGGAGAGTTCTTTAAGTTTGCGTGATCCGTTTCGTCGCCCGAAATTGCGCGGGCGGGGCCAAGACGACGAAGGTGGAAATGTACCTGAATTAGAGCGTTTTGCTTTAGAGGAATTTTCATTGGTCGGCGTAATAACCGGCACAAAAAAAAATAAAGCACTGCTGTCTTTGCCAAGCGGAAAAATGGTGATCGTTCAAGAAAAAACCATCTTGGGTCCGCGACGTGGTTCAATTACTCGAATTGTACCCGGAGCCGTATTTATTGAGGAACGAGTAGTGAACTTGTTGGGCCAAGAAGAAAAAATCGAAACAATCATCGAGTTCAAAGAGAAGAAAAATTCGGAACAGAGGGCTAATTTATGAAAATAATTATTATGCTTTTTTTAGCAGTAAACGTGTTTGCCCAAGAACCGGAACTCGTAGGTGATCCCAGCGAATCTTCAGAACCCACTTTAGAGGCACCTAGTGAACCAGTAGCGGAGGCCATCCCCGAACCGGCTCCAGTTGTTGAGTCCGCATCTGTGCAAAGCCTGAACTTTAACTACGCACCAGGTAATTCGCGGCTAGAAATAGGCTTGAGCAGTGAGGCCCAGTTTGAGACTACCAACCTAGAGAACGATCGCCAGGTTATTCTTGAACTTAAAAATACCACCATTGCACGGCGATTTGCCCGCAAATTAGATACTAGTTCCTTTAGAAGTAACGTGAGTTTGGTAAGCCCCTACCAATCGGGTGAGAACGTGCGTGTGGTGTTTCAGCTTAAAGAGCCAGGGTCCGTAAACTTCGTACGCGAAGGTAATCGACTAGTGGCGGTGATTGATAACAATGAGGGGGCGACATCAAAAAACAATAGTCAGGCGTCCGCTGCGCCGGTACCAGACAGCAATGATGCCTCGGCTGCCACTGCCGCTCCAGAAAATCAAAATAATATTGCGGCGTCCGACTCCGTACCTACAGCCGAGCCAGATTCTAACAACAGTGGTACAAAAGAAAGCATAGATAGTTTTCTCGATGCGCGGTCTAGTAAACGGTATTTGGGCCGCCCGATTACGCTACAGTTGCGCGATGCCGAAGTTCACGACGTATTTCGGGTAATCGCCGAGGCCAGTGAATTTAATATAGTGTTGGGTGAAGACGTCAAAGGGAAGCTGACGTTGAATCTAATCGATGTCCCTTGGGATCAGGCACTTGATATTGTATTGAATTCAAATCGATTAGCGGCGGAACGTTTCGGAAGCGTACTACGAATCACTACAATAGATGGCTTAACCAAGGAAAAAGAAGCTGAGGCTACTGCAAAACGTGCGCAAGAAGCTGCCGAGCCGCTTGTTGTGAAAATATTTCCAATTTCTTACGCTAAGCCCGAAGACATGAAGCGAATTCTAGAAGATTTTCTATCGAAAGAATTCGCAGGTAATTCGGCCGGCGGCGGTAGACGCGGAAGCATTCAAATCGAACCGCGCACCAATTCTTTAGTCGTACGTGATACTCCCTCCACCATGGAAAAGGTTAAACGCATTTTACGCGAGCTTGACACCCAGACTCCCCAGGTGTTGATCGAAGCAAAATTTGTAGAAGTAAGCGAAGCTAAAGCGCGAGAAGTTCAGGGTAGAATATTTGCGACCAATCGTGAGGCGAACAGTGAAGGAACCGGAGTAGGGTTTTCGACCACCAATGCGAATTGGGGGGCGCTCTTCGGGGGTTCTACCTTTACGTCTTTGCCAACCGCTTTTGCAGTTAGCCCGGTTCCAGGTGCAAGTTTCGGTTTTTCGCCCAAGCTTGGTGTGATTCCCGGCATAGGCGAAATAAGTGCATTTCTCAGTATTCTGGAGACCCAAGAAGAATCTAAGACAATTGCAAGTCCGAGAATCGTTACCCAGAACAAAGAGAAGGCCAACATAAAACAGGGGCAAACTATTCTGCTTGCAACAGCCGGTGGAGTCGGAACCGGCGGAAGTTTTCAAACTGTGAGCGCAGAATTGAATCTAGACGTTACGCCCCAAGTTACCAATGACGGGAATATAACTATGAAGTTAACGTTCAGCCAAAATACTCCTTCTAGTTCCAGTTTGTTTTCCAGTCAGGGAGCAATGAACACCAAGGCCGTTGATACCACGGTGTTGGTCGACAGTGGCGCTACCCTTGTGATCGGAGGCGTTTATCAAACTCAAACGAGTACGGCCGAAGCGGGCATTCCGTTACTGCGCCACCTACCCATCATCGGAGTACTTTTTGGCAGTAAGGGCACCAACGTTACAAAAAGCGAACTGTTTATTTTTGTTACGCCACGAGTCTTGAACGAAAAAGAAGCTGGCATTAAAGGCTAGACTCGCATGAGTTCAAAGTACCCGCCGCTGCTACTAAAATACTTGACCCAGTATCAAGAAAATCCGAAGTCCCGAATCTTTGCCCCCTTGGCCGAAGCATACCGAAAAATTGGGCTGGTCGACGAGGCCATACAGATCTGTCGCGAAGGGTTAGATCATCACCCAACTTTCATAGGCGGAAAAGTCGCGCTGGCACGAGCGCTTTTTGACAAAAAGCGTCATAGAGATGTTCGCGAACTTCTAAAAGACGCCATCAATGAAATACCCGACAACTTGCTTGCCCAACGGTTACTGGCGGACTCCAATTTGGTTTTGGGATTTCTTGATGAAGCTTTGAATGCCTACAAAATGATTCTCTATTTTAATCCAAGCGACGAAGAAGTAGCCGGAATGGTTCAGGAACTTGAAACACAGTCTTATCAGGGTGGGGGGCTTTTAAAGGACGGCCCGAACCCCGAAAAAATGCGCAAATTGCTTCGGCTTCAATCTCTGCTTTCCCGCGTGCAGGCTGCTCAACACTCAATTTGACAGGATCAGTCAAGCTGTCTAAGGTAACGCCTTCAAATCAATTTAGGCGTGAGGAGAGTTTTTGCATGTTTTCGACCAATGATTTTCGCAAAGGTCTTAAAATCGAAATGGAAGGCGTACCTTTTGCGATCGTTGAATACCAATTTGTTAGCCCGGGCAAAGGTGGCGCGTTTGTACGCACCAAATTGCGTAACATGCTCAACGGCAACGTAATCGAAAAAACTTTTAAATCAGGCGACAAGGTCGACAAAGCAGACCTTGAACAGTTCGAATTTCAGTATCTGTATAAAGAAGGCGAACATTTCGTTTTCATGAACAACACGAATTATGAGCAGACTCATTTGGATGAAAGCATGCTCGGTCGAGCCAAGGATTTTTTGAAAGAAAATACGGTTATTCAGATTTTGTTCCACAATGGTCGTCCAATCGGTCTCGATTTACCCACATTTGTTGAATTGACGATTGCTCGCACAGAGCCAGGGTTTAAAGGCGACACCGCTACAAATGCTTCGAAACCCGCTACTCTTGAAACGGGTGGAGTTATCACTGTGCCTCTACATATTAAAGAGGGCGACATGGTTAAGGTCGACACTCGCGATTTTTCATACTCAGAGAAAGTGAATCGGTAAAATTCGCTCATGGCGATAGACTTCAAAACTCTCGAAAAACTTGTGGCTTTGGCCAAAAAACACAAACTTGCCGAACTTGAGGTAGAAGACGGTAAGTCGAAAGTGCGTTTTCGAACAGCCCGCGATGTTCCGGGTTCCGTTGTTTCAACATCAGTATTAGGGAGTACCAATCAAAAAACTGAAGTGATCGAAACAAGTTCGCTACCCTTGGCTGAATCAAGTAAATCGCGCATTTCAAGTGGTGACGATCGCTATCAAAAAGTAGCGAGCCCGTTTGTTGGCACCTTTTATCGTTCACCGTCTCCAGAGGCCGACCCCTATGTACAAGATGGCCAAATGGTAAAAAAAGGCGATGTGCTTTGCATTATTGAAGCGATGAAACTCATGAACGAAATAGAAGCGGAATCGAGCGGGCGCGTGGTTTCAGTCTTGGCAGAAAACGGACAGCCAGTGGAGTACGGTGAGGCGCTTTTTCTCATCGATCCCGTTTAAGTTTTTCAGATATGTTTAAAAAGATTCTTATCGCAAATCGCGGGGAAATTGCGCTGCGAATTATTCGCGCATGCCGCGAGATGGGCATTGCCACAGTTGCGGTTCATTCCAAAGCAGACGAAGAAAGCCTGCATGTAAAACTTGCTGATGAATCAGTATGTATCGGTCCCCCCCAATCCAAACTCAGCTATCTAAATGTTGCGGCCCTAGTTAGTGCCGCAGATCTATGCGGAGTGGACGCCATTCATCCCGGTTACGGATTTTTAGCGGAAAACGCCGATTTTGCGCGTATTTGTGAACAATGTAATGTGACGTTTATTGGGCCCAAGCCCGAACAAATTTCGAAAATGGGTGACAAAGCTACTGCGCGACGAATTGCAAAAGAAGCTGGTGTTCCCATGCTTCCCGGCACTGGAATATTACGCGATGTAGAAGATGCCGCCCGTAGGGCTGATGAAATCGGGTATCCAGTAATGCTCAAAGCAACCGCCGGCGGAGGAGGGAGAGGAATTCAAATAATTTACCACCCTTCGCAACTTCGGACATCGTTTGAACGCGTACGTTCTGAGGCAGCCGCAGCCTTTGGTTTGGGCGACTGTTACATGGAAAAATTTTGTGAACATCCTAAGCACATTGAGATTCAGGTATTGTGCGACGGCAAGGGCAATAATTTAAGTTTGGGTGAACGAGATTGTACTGTGCAACGTCGCCATCAGAAACTAATCGAAGAGGCACCTTCACCAGTAGTAGACGCCGAATTAAGAAAAAAAATGAGCGATGCTGCGATTCGACTTTGTCAGGCGGTCGACTATTTAGGTGTAGGCACAGTTGAGTTTTTAGTCGACGAAAAAAAGAACTTTTATTTCATGGAAATGAATACCCGAATTCAGGTTGAGCACCCGGTAACGGAGATGGTCACTGGAATCGATTTGATTAAGAAACAAATCCTAGTCGCCGCCGGGTACGGCCACGGTCTAAAAAATGAAGACGTCGTAATAAACGGCCATGCAATTGAGTGTCGTATCAACGCTGAAGACCCTGAGAAAATGGTGCCTAGTCCTGGGGTCATTTCTACCTACCATGCACCAGGTGGATATGGCGTTCGCGTAGACTCGTTTGTGTATCAAAATTACCGGGTTCAGCCGTTTTACGACTCGATGATAGGCAAACTTATCTGTCACGCCCCAACGCGAGACGAAGCAATTGCCAAAATGTCCTGTGCGCTATCTGAAATTGTCGTCGGCGGTATTCATACGAACGTCGCTTTTCAGAGGAAAATTATTCTCCATCCAAAATTCAAAACAGCAGAGTACGACACGCACTTTCTGGAAGAAGTTCTCGCAAAATACTAGTAAAATTAATCTGTTATGGACCAAAAAAAGAATCGACCCGACGGCACCACCGTGGATCTTGGCGATGACTTACTTGAAGCCACGAGATTGCCCGTCGGACAAAATAAAGTCGCACCGAACCAAGTGCCCGATGTAATTGAATCGATACCCGATTCGGAAAAAAATCCGGAAGCCAGCGAAAGTAGTGATGAAAAATTAATGCGCGCTGAAATTTTAATTGGTGAAAGACTTTTTGAAGACGCAAAAAAAATTCTACGTCAAATGCTCAAGGCCGATCCAAATAGCGCGATCGTAAAAGAAAAGTTACTGGAAATTCAAAAAGGTGAAATTCAGGAATTGCTGGTAGATGGCGGGCGGAAAAAATTAACTGTCGAAAAATCCGAACAAAAAGTTGAAAGCTCAGATGAAGTGCTCGAACGATTGGAACGCGATCTGCGCTTAAATATTAGCGGCGGTGTCAAACCGGTTCCTACATTATTTGCCACTCCGGTCGCCTACGAAAAGTACTGCAATCGTGTGGTAGCCGAAGTGATTCGTCTTCCGGTTAGAAATAGAATCGACTTAGGAATCGCTCATCTCGAAATGGGGCTTTTTGAAGTCGCCGTAGCTGTATTTGAAACTGTCGTCAGGTATGAAGATCAGAAATTAGAGGGTACCTATCTCATGTGCCTGGCTCTGATTTTTGGAGGGCGCGCTATTGAAGCTACGATTCGGTTAGAACCCTTGGTGCGGGATTTAACCATGCCTGAAGACGATAAAACCGATTTTATGTACCTAATGGCATTGGCCTTTGAAAAACTAGGGGATATTCGTAAGGCGAAAGAGTTTTACCGACGCGCCTACACACTAAACCCGCGGTACCGAGACGTCGCCGAGAAATTAAACGAACTCAAATGAAAAAGAGACGAATCCTCTTTTTATTTTTCAGCTCCGTCTTTCTCTTCGTGATGACGATTCTCTCGTTCATTCAGAGTGAGATGTTCGCTCGAATATTAAAAAGCATAGCGCAGCGCCAGCTGCCTTTAGATCTCGGTGTAGAAGGTGAATTTCGCGACTTAGGGGTAAAGTTGTTACCACCCGGAATAGTTATTCACAAACCCGCCCTTGAGCTAAAAGAAAAGAATTTCGCGGGTCTTCCGGGCGGGACAAAAATAGAAGCCGAAGCACTGGACCTTACGTTTCAATTTTTTCAACTTTTAACTGGCGAAGTTAACGTAAACGCCTTTGCTATCGTTGGCGCTAATTTGACTTTAGATCTAGATGAAAAGTTTTTCTCGAATTACGAAAAAAGATTAAAGGAACAGCAGGCCGGTTCCGTGATGGGCATTAAGGTGCCGTCGATATCGATCTCCTGGGATCATCTTTTTCGATTTAAATTTCGCAGCGTAAGTATTCAAGATTCCAAGGTCGATATTCGACTTCATCGCGGTGGAAATTTTATACCAGTATCAGTACAGGCTTTAGCAAAGGAACTCACTGTTGGTCAAAATACGATCGACGGATTTCCTGCGTATGATATCGGAATAGATTTTCAAAATGCTTCATTGAAGATTGGCGATTTCGATCAAACTTTAGCACAGTTTCAATCCAGCATAGAATTGTCTTCTAGAGGAGCCAATGTACGAATGCTGAGCATGCAAGAGCAAGACATGAATCTTCATGCAAACGGCGCCATCGTAGGAAATATTTTAAATCCAACTCAGCTAATGTCTGACATCAACTATATAATTAAGGGACCAATTCCTAAATTATTGTCGCCGAAAATGTTGGGGTTTTTTGTAAAGCTACCCAAGAATACCCGTGCTGATGGAATGCTGACACTCGAAGGAAATGCTAAATCAGATTTATTAAAGTTGATTCCCAGTATCGAATCAAAATTTACACTTAGCATCGCAAATCCATTTTATGACGGTTGGAGCGCACGAAAGGTGTCAGTAGCCGGTGAGTGGCGGCGACCGGTTCTCGCGATGACTGGTGCAGAAGTGGAATTCGATGAGGGTGGCGTAAAATTTAGTCGAATTGACTACGACTCTAGGGCGGATCTCGAGAAAATCTCTGTAGTAGCTAAGTTGGAGAACGCGGACTTTCGAAAGCTACTTGGTCCGGCGGTGAATAATGTTTTTCAGATTCATATGTTTTTAAGTGGACAATTAACTTCGGAAATCGATTTGAGAAATAAGATAAAAGTGGTTGGCTCCACCACGCTCGACATCACCAACTTTTCTTTCGACAACCAAAAGCCCAACATTGTGAAGCCCTTTAAGCAGCTTCTTTCTATTCCGAAAATGGGTCTTAAAGCGGGCTTCGCGCTAGATGAACACGGTGCGCGATTTTCAGACACGGAGTTGAAAATTGATCAAACGAAGCTGACTGCGACTGGAAAAGTCGACGGATCCGGAATGTTTGACATAGATATCCGAGGACCAATTAAATTGGAGGAAATCGGAAAGTTGTCAGCATTCGAGATTGGTGGCGAAGGAAATTTACATTGGACCATTAAGGGAAAGAAACCACACGTGCTGTTTTCGTTTGACGCACAAGCGAAGAATACTCGTTACCTGAATATGAATTTGGGTACCGTAGCAGGTAAAATAATTTACGACGACGGTTCTGAAATCCTCACAATTAGCAAATTGAAGTCTCAAATTCACAGAAGTGAATTTGAGGCAAACGGTACGGTCGATCTTGGAAAAAGTGACGTTATAGATGTCGACATTCTTGTTCCCGGGGCAACCATTCCTGATCTGTCCTTTATTTTCGAGCGTTTTATTCGTGCATCGGTTCCTTGGTTTCCATGGGACTTAAATGGCCGCATGGACGGTCGAATTAAGGTGTCCGGGTTAACAGATACCGAAAAACTCAGTGTAATGGGCGATATGAATTTATCTGGAATCGAATATCGCGGGGAAATTTTTAGAGGTGGCCGCGTATACGGAGGTTTTCGCCGCGGATCATACGTTGCTGAGAATATCGATATTCACAAGCGATACGGCCGTATATTAGGCGACATTGTTTTTGGTTCTGATGATATTCTGAAAATGAAGTTGAGAACGGAAAATGCTTCAACTCTAGATGTAGACCGTTTGGCGGCTCTCGGAATTCCATATTCTGCCCCTCTTTCGATAAAAATAGATGTAGGTGGAAAATGGGGTGCCTTAAATGGGGTGGTCGAATCGCAAATCGGCAGCGGCGTGATCAAAGGATATCCCATAGGGGCGTCGCGATTTCGTCTCGACCTTGGTGGTGCCCGCTGGAAGGGCAACTTGGCAGTGTTTGATACCCAGTTCGAAAATACGTTTGATCTGGGCTGGACTCCCGGTTCCGAGTCGCACGTGGAATTTCGAGCCAATAGTTTTCGATTTCATCCGTTGTTGATTGGCCTAAACACTGGTCTGGCCTCGGATTCCGCGCTTTATGGAAACTTGGGCGGAAGTGCGAAATTTAGCTTTAAAACAGGTCAGGTTAGTCGCTTAACGGGGGATTTTGCGCTGGATTCCTTTGTATTGCGTCGGACTGGATACGAGTTGGCATTGGGCGCGCCGGTTAGGTTTTCGTTGAGAAACGGGAACTACGATTTCACCGGTGCGGAAATACGCTCGACTGCGCTTGGTGGCACCCAAAAACTGAACATCGACGGGCGTGTACGAGAAGGAATTATTAATTACAAACTAGACGGTGGACTACATTTGCGATTACTCGAATTTGTGACCTCCGAAATCGCAGGTGGTGAAGGGGCCGCGGCGATTCAGGCGCGGCTTAGTGGAGCCGCAGATGCGCCGAATCTCGATGCCAATCTCGCAGTAAAAAAAGGTTATTTACGTTTGAGTGCCGTAGAGCAGCCCTTTGAAGAAATCGAGGCGGCTCTCACGGTTAAAGATAATCGCTTGGCAATTCAGCAAATAACTTCGAGGTTCGCGGGTGGAGTCGTTCGGGCTCAAGGCACCGCACTGGTGCACCTCACAAGTGTGCCAGAGTTTGAGATGAGCGCCGAAATCGAAAATGCTCGAGTGAAAGTGTACCCAGTTACTTTTGCCAGGAGTACCGGAAAGCTTCACCTCAAGGGCAGTTCCCTCCCCTACGCTGTGACCGGAAACATTAAAGTCGCAGAAGCCATGATTCGTGAAAATTTTAACTTGTCCGAGGGTTCGCGTATTTTGCGGTCCTCCAAATTTATGCCGAGTACAACGTCGGGCAATCGAGAATATAGTCTGTTTGACTTAAATATTAATGTTGTCGCAGATCGAGGCATTTTAGTTAAAAACGAACTGTTCGACGCCGAGCTGCGCGGCAATCTACGGGTAATTAACAGCGTAAAGACACCGCGGTTATTGGGAACTGTAGACGTTTTATCAGGAAAACTACTGTTCAAAGACAGCTATTTTGCCATCGACAACGGTAATTTGAGATTTACTAACCCTACCGTTATAGACCCGGAGTTTGATTTTAGCGGGTTCACTGAACAAAAAGGCTATAAAGTTCACCTGATCGCTGGTGGGCGAGTGTCGGACTACAAGTTTAATTTAACTTCCCAGCCGCCTTTATCTCAAAATGACATCGTCAACCTGTTAACACTCGGTGTAACGTCCTCAGAGTATCAGAGTTTGTCGCGTGAAAATCGCGATGCTTATTCGCGAGACGAAGTGTATGGCTTGTTGTTTAATCAATCGAGTATTAATCGCGGTATTAAGGAAAAGTTTGGTTTAAACGTTCGTTTGGACCAAGCGCAAGTAACGACCCCAGATAACGTTTTTCGTGCCAAATCGGCCGATGCTTCAGAGAATCTTGCGCCGAAAGTGGTGCTGCAGAAGCAAGTAACGAAGCGGCTGAGCGCGTCTGTCGGTACTACAGTAGGTGTGGGTGATAGCCAGGAGCGGAGCGCAAACTTGGAGTACGACATTCACCGAAACTGGTCGGTTCTTGGAACTTACGAAGATCAACGTGGCGCGCAATTGAAACAGTCTCGTACATCTTTGGGAGCTGATTTGAAGTTTAAGATGCGATTTAAATAGTGGAGAGTCTTTAGTGCGAAATTTCGTCCTCAACATCGCGCTTTTCCTGTTCTCAGTGGTTGTGTTCTTCGGATCTGAAGCGCACGCGCAACCTACCAATATTCAAGAAATTCGTTTTATTGGTATTTCTAAAATTATGGCGCGAGATCTCGAGGGCGAACTTCCGATTGTTCCCGGAGATTTCTGGAAAGAAAATTTACACGGCGTAATTCGAAGTACCTTAAAAAAATACTACGAGAGGCGTGGTTTTTTTCACGCGAAAATTCTGAGTGAACTGAGTAGCAATGGCAGGGTGTTGTCGATCAAAATTCAGGAAGGCGAAGAATGCAAGATTCGATCGATTTGGGTTGATGATCCCCCGAAAATCACCAGCAAATCGGTGCGGGAAAGATTTAAAAAACGGCTTGAACGAGTGTTAAATATTCAAGTTGAAAGTCGATTTGACGAAATTATTTTAGCCGACAAATTGCGCGAGCTGCGAGAATGGCTTGTAAGCGAAAATTACATTCTGGCCGACACCGAAACAGTTAAAATGACTTTCAACGAAAGCAAAACCGCCGTTGATCTGGTGCTTGCGGTACAATATGGCGAACAAATTACGTTCGGATTTCAAGGAAACTCGATTTTTACTCGAGGTGAATTAAACGAATTCATTACCCAGAGTCGCAATATCGACTTAGGGCGAGATTTTATTGGTGTGATCACCAGAAAATTTAAAGAAGAATATCGAAATCGTGCCCACAATCATATGGATGTCAAAACTCGCATTCAGGAGATTGGTGGAAGGAAGCATGTTACTTTTTTCATAACAGAAGGATTGCGTACGCGAGTAGAAGATTTGCGTTGGGAGGGCCTGTCCCCTGAAAATGTAGAATTGGTGCAGAATACCTTTGCTGCTGGCGCCAGTCGTTTAGTGCAACGTGGATATTACGTAGAAAAAGACTTCGACAAGGCCGTTCAAATTGTACTCGAAGAGCTAAAATCTAAGGGTTATTTGACCGCCAAATTAGTGGCAAAAAATTTGCAGTCTCCCAAATTTCCGGAGCGCATTCGTATTACATTGCAAATTTCTGAAGGCGATCAAACGTTGATCGGTGACGTAAAATACCAGGGGTTCAAACATTTTAGACAGGAAGATGTGGAAGCACTTCTCGGGGTACAGGTGGGACAACCATTTAACCCCTTTCTTTTTGAAGAGGGTCTGCAAAAGATTAAAAACGCCTATCAGGCTGAAGGTTATCTTTATTTTAAATTCGTCGGAACTGACAGCGAGATAGTATCGTTCACCGAAAACAATCGTACTGCCAACATTTTAACGAGTGTGGTCGAAGGCCCTCGTATTAAAATCGCAGACGTTCAAGTGCGAGGCCTCTCAAAAACGCGGGAATATGTAGTAACTCGCGAAATCGAGATTCAACCAGATGACTGGTGGCTCGGCAGTAAGATCGAGGTTGTCGAAGGAAATTTAAAAAACCTTGGACTCTTTAGCGAAGTAAAAATTTATCCCGAGCCATCGGCACGCGGTCCTGACTATCGATCTATGATCGTGGATCTAAAAGAGCTGGAGCCGGGTGCGCTCGAGACCGGCCCGGGATTTCGATCAGATCTGGGCGTACGGGCGTTTGCCCGTTTGAGTTATAACAACATCGCGGGTCGTAACTGGATCGGAATATTGAGTGCCGAAACCAATCGCCGGGTTAACGAAGACTATCGTTTCCTAGAGTATGGAGCTGACACTTCATTCATTGAACCACGGTTTTTTGGGACCCGTAACCTGTATCTGGTGGGACTCAGTACCAAAAAGCAACAATTTCCACCGAACTTCAATGCGGTCTCGACCACGTTTACTACGGGTTTTGAACGTAAGATGAAGCCCGACTTAATATTCGTAAATCCGCTGGTGACCGCAAAACTGATCTATCGCATTGAACGCATTCGCCAATTCGACGTATTTGTAGATGGGCAGCAGTACCCCGAAGACAATCGAACCTTGTTAATCGGTTCGATCATTCCGTCGCTCAGTTTCGATACTCGCGACAACCCTTTTACTACGACCAAGGGAATTCTCGCGACGGCGTCTCTAGAGTATTCGCACCCTTATTTAACGAATCAAAAGTCCTACAAAAATGAATCCCACAATGAAGCTCCGGCTTATTCGAAGTGGACTGGATCGGTTCACGGATACATTCCCGTAACCAAAGATATTGTATGGTCTAATGTCGCTTCCGCGGGATTCATTCGTTCGAACATATCGGATCGTGAAATACCTTTGATCAAATTATTTCGCCTTGGCGGGTACAGCACAATTCGCGGATTCAAAGAGGATTCGATTAATGTCGATGCAAGCAGCATAAAGGGTACATTAACCTATTTAAATTTCCGCACCCAATTTGATTTGCCGTTAGTAGGTGACCTGAAATTTGCGCCATTTCTAGATGCCGGAAATCTTTATATAGATAAGCTTCGTGGCAAACCATTTTTCCGCGCTGGCGCTGGGGCCGGCTTACATTACATGACGCCAATTGGTCCTATAAATTTCGATTGGGGTTATAAGATTCGCCGCACCGGTTCCGAAACACCCGGCCAATTCCATTTCTCAGTCGGACTTATCTGATGTGTTAATCCGACAGTCCGCGTTCCACCGCCGCGAGAGACATGCATTCGAACAATATGGCGCTCGCAAGCAAACTGGTGATTTCCGACACGTCATAGGCCGGGGCAACTTCCATGCAATCGAATCCGATGAAGCGAAGTCCGGCTAGTTTGCGGAGCATATCGAGCGCTTGAGCACTGGTGAGTCCCCCAACAACGGGAGTTCCGGTGCCTGGAGCAAAAGCAGGATCAATACTGTCTATGTCAAAGGTTAGGTAGAGCGGAATGTTACGATTGCGAATTTCGCGAATAAAATCGGCGAGCCGTCCGGCATTAATTTCATCGATTCCGAGCTGTTGAATTCCTTGTTCCCGGTCCCAATCCATTTGGCTTTTACTGGTAAGGGGACCTCGCAAACCAATTTGAAAAATATCTTTTCCGGCGACAAGCTTTTCTTCAATGGCACGGCGAATAGGAGTGCCATGATGATATTTTTCACCCCACGCTTGATCTGCAGTGTCTGTGTGAGCGTCGAAATGAACAATGCCGAAGTGGCGATACTTTTTTTTCATTGATCGTAAAATAGGAAGTAATACCGAATGGTCTCCACCCATGGCGATTGGTAAAACGCCCGCTTTGAGTAGTTTGTCGTATTCTTTTTCTACTTCTGAAAACGTGGCCTGAATATTTATTGGGTTTACGTTTACGTCTCCGTAATCGATTGCGCTTAATTTTTCGTAAATGTGCACATTATATAGCGGGTGCACGTTTCGATTAAGTACTGAAGCATTACGAATACCGCGAGGTCCTAGACGAGCACCGGCGCGGTAGGTGGCAGCTCCGTCGAACGGGATACCCAACACGGCCACGTTTACCCCCTTCAAATTCCGGGTATGGGGCAGTCGTCCAAACGTCGCGATGTCACCAAATCGAGGGCTAAGTAGTGGATTTTTAGGGGCATGTCCCTTCAAGGTCACTGTAGTTGACCGATTTTGTTTATTTTTTGGGGTCTTCTTTGTGGTTTTAGGTCGCGCCATGGGTCACCTCACGAAAGCGGGTATGGGTTTGGATTTGCGAACATCGTATTGTAATTTCACGTTGACTTCAACCAACCCTGTGCGATAACCATTCGCCTCTATGCGTAAAACATTCCAAGAAAAAAACATCAATCAAAACAAGAAGGCTTGGTATCTCTTTGATGCCAACAACCAGATCGTTGGGCGCCTAGCTACCCAGATAGCGAGAATTCTCGTTGGGAAGCACAAGGCCACCTACACTCGTCACGTTGATACGGGCGATTTCGTCGTGGTTGTAAACGCAGACAAAGTTTCTTTGACGGGTCAAAAATGGAGCGACAAGCTTTATTATGACCACACGGGTTTCGTGAGCGGCCTAAAAACTAAGACTGCCAAAGAAATGCTCGATAAGCACCCCGAAGAGATTCTTCGTCGTGCAGTATGGGGCATGATGCACAAGAGCAAACAAGCTAAAGATCAACTCACCAAGTTAAAGATTTACACTGGCACGGATCACCCACACGCGGCTCAAAAGCCAACTGAGTGGAAAGCTCCAGCCCGCAAATCCAAAGCTAAGAACTAACAAGGTAGGAAACTCAAATGGCAGAGAAAGTTTATCACGCAGTTGGTAAGCGCAAAACGGCAGTAGCCCGCGTTTACATGCAAGCTGGTGAAGGTAAAATTGTCGTTAACGAACGTGGCTTTGAAGATTATTTCAGCCGCCCAACTTCCCGCATGGTTGTTATGCAACCACTTGAGCTCACTGCTCAAACAGGCAAATGGGACATCGAAGTGAATGTTTACGGTAGCGGTGCTGCTGCACAAGCTGCTGCTGCAAAACACGGTATTTCGAAAGCGTTGCTTGAAATCGACGGCGCGCTTCGCGGAACCTTGAAAAAAGCTGGTTTCTTGACTCGCGATGATCGAATGGTTGAGCGTAAGAAATACGGCATGTCCGGCGCTCGTAAGCGTTACCAGTACTCGAAACGTTAATCTCGAGTCACTCGGTATTATTGGTTATCAAAGGGCCCACGGTCTTCGGACCGTGGGCTTTTTTGTTTTCATCATTAAACCGAGAAAATCTTGCCTATACCCCCAGTGGGCCTGAAGCGATGCTAAAATAAGGGGGCCATGGTTTGGACTACCTATAAAGAGAAGCTGCGCAAGCTGTCAGAACGAATAGTAGATGCGCAGCGACCCATTCGAATTCTAGATGCCATAAAATGGGCTCCGTCGTTCGATGAAGAACTTCGTAAATCTAAGTTTAAAGACATTCCAAAAGTCGATGCCGACTACTACGAGAGCCTTCCGCTAGGGTTCGATCCTGAAAAGAAAATCACGGAATTTGAAGAAATTATAGCCGATGCTAAATCCCAAGTTGGTGTTGAAGATGAACTGGCACGCATGATGATTCAAAACTGTGAAGAATACAAAAATGTAGTTCACATGCTCGAAAATCGAGGCACAAAAAAGTTCTATGATTACGCAAAAATACTCTATGGCTCTCCAAAAGAGACTTTTCGAGATGAAAAAACCACCATCAATGATTTAGCGCGCGTGATGTACGATATTCTTTCGATTCTTGACGACGCCGTGCTCGGGCCGGTTTATCCCGAAGATCTTTCAGCCGAAGATGTTATCAAAAAACTAAACAAACGATTTGAAAACTATTTCGTCGATAACCCCGTACGCGCCAAACTGTCTGACGGAATAGTGGCGGACGCCGCGGCAGGCAGCGATAGCGTGAAAATTCGAGAGGGTGCGCTTTTTTCACAGCGTGACGTCGACATCCTAGAAGTACACGAAGGTTGGGTGCATGTGGGCACCACGCTCAACGGTCAGAATCAGCACATTTGTCGCTTTTTATCTAAGGGGCCGCCGCGGGTGGCGCCAACCCAAGAAGGGCTAGCGATCTTAATGGAGATTTTTTCGTTCGTAAGTTACCCGCGACGTGCGCGCACTATAAATGACCGAGTGCTTGGTATCGACAAGTGCGAAGACGGCGCAAACATTCTGGAACTGCTCGAGTTCTACCGGACAGAGGGATACTCCGAAGAAGACTGCATAAATAACGCAAAGCGCGTATTTCGGGGTGGGGTCCTAACCGGTGGCGCTCCTTTTACAAAAGACATTGCCTATATCAAGGGATTCATTGAGAATTACAACTTCATGAGGGCAGCGATGAAGGCCGGAAAACCGGAATACATCCCTTACCTCTTTGTCGGAAAAATACACTCCTCGGACGTGCCGGTTTGGTACCATAAACACCAAGAGGGGATCGTCGATCCGCCGAAATACCTGCCGCCGCAGTTCAAAGACTTGAACGGTGTGGCAGTTTGGATGAGCTTTTCGAACGTGTTTAACATGATCGACATGAAGAAGGTTCAGGAATACTTTTCAAAGATTTTTTAATCGAGACAGGAGGCCTTTATGAAAACCAAGATTCTATTTACCCTAGCGACGATGCTAATTGCGTCTGCTCCCGCGTTCGCCGCGAAGATTGCCACGGTCGGTGAAAAAACCATTAACACTGAAGATCTCAAAGCCGAATATTCCCAAATTTCCGACGAACAACGTGCGGCGATCAATAAAGACGATACGACCCGTCGCGGAATTGTTGAAAACGCAGTAAACGGCGAATTGCTGGTTCAAGCGGCTACCAAAGCGGGTCTGGATAAAGACCCAGACTACATGAAAGCGCTAGAGCGGTTTAAGCGTCAGTACCTGGCTTCGCGTTTTATGCAAAAAAGTTTGGAGCCTAAACTCGAGCGCGGCGAAGTAAAAAAATTCTATGAAACCAACAAAAATATGTTCGACACAAGCCAAGTTTGCGCCCACCACATTGTGGTTTCTGACGCCGGCACTGCAACGAAAATTGCGGAAGAGTTAAAGAAGAAAAAGAACAAAAAGGGCGCGATTGATTTGAAGGCGTTCGAACAAATGGCTGCAAAAAGTTCAATCGACCCAACTGCTCAGGACAACAAAGGCGAACTCGGTTGTTTCACCAGAGAACGCATGGTTCCTGAATTTTCTGCTGCGGCTTTTAGCATGAAGAAAAACACAATTAGCGACCCCGTACGCACCATGTTTGGCTATCACGTGATTTTGGTAACCGATCACAAACAGGGTAAAGTTGCGGGCTTCGAAGAAGTCGAACAAAAAGTGAAAGACTCGTACCGCATGAAACTCATGCAAGACATGCTGACCGACCTTCGCACGAAGTCGAACGTATCGATTAACGAAGACGCGTTGAAAGAGTTTAAACTCTAACCACTACTGATAGTCCCGCGCGGTTATGCCATATTTCTCGAGCTTTCGAAGAAGCGTTTTCTTCGGAATGTTCGCATGAATAGCTGTTTGGTTGATCTTGCCTTTAAACGCTTTAAGCGCGCTAATGAGAAATTGTTTTTCAAACTCCTCTTTGCCCGCTTGAAAGTCCAAACGGTTGAGATCAAGCGTAAAGCCAACGTTCAAGTCAGCGCCTTGTGCAGTTGCTGCATTGGTTAAAGCCGCTTCGCCGGCTTCAGTTAACCCACTAAACTGCGACAACGAACTGCCCGACACCGATTCTGGCAATGACATAGGCGAAATTTCGTCGCCGTTCTCGATCACAAACGCGTGTTCGATCACGTTCTCAAGCTCTCGAATATTGCCCGGCCAATTGTGCTGCCGCAATAACTGCATGGCCGCAGGCGTTATACCCTTAATGTTCTTTCGGTGCATTTGATTGAACTTAGCCACAAAGTGAAACGCCAAGTGTTCAATATCGTCACGACGTTCACGCAGTGGCGGTAAAAAGATTGGTAACACGTTCAAGCGATAGTAAAGATCTTCACGGAACTCGTTTTTCTTGATCATTTCCTCTAAGTTCCGGTTCGTTGCAGCGATAATGCGGACGTTCACTTCAATCTCGCGGTTTGAACCCACGGGCGTGAACTTCTTTTCTTGCAAAACTCGCAACAGTTTTACCTGCATGCCCGCGCTAATGTCGCCGATCTCGTCTAAAAACAAAGTTCCGCCATCGGCAAATTGAAACTTACCAATCTTGCGAGAATCAGCGCCAGTAAATGCGCCTTTTTCGTGGCCGAAAAATTCGCTTTCTATGAGATTTTCAGGAATCGCGGAACAGTTTACCGTAACAAAGTTCTCGTCTTTGCGCGGGCCATTAAAATGCACGGCATTGGCCACCAGTTCTTTACCGGTACCAGATTCGCCCCGTATCAAAACCGCAGTTTCAACGCGCGAAAGGCGGTCAATCACATTAAAAATCTTCTTCATCTCGTTGCTTTGGCCAACAAAGGTCGAACCACCGGGCAGCTTAATTACCGGCGCTGAAAACGACATGGTGCGCACCATGCTGTGGGCGCGCAAGGCTTTGTCGATCAAATAAACCAGATTTTCAGCTTTAATCGGTTTTTCTAAATAGTTGTATGCCCCTTCTTTAGTGGCTTCCACCGCGTCGCGAATGTTCGAATAGGCGGTCAAAATAATCACGATGATCGACGGGTCATAACTCTTAATCTGCTTAAGCGCCTCAATACCATTCATGCGCGGCATATTAACGTCCATGAGTACTAGGTCGTAAGAACTAGAACGAATCTTGTTTAAAGCTTCTTCACCATCGCTGGCTTGCTCTACCAGATAGTTTGCCTCGCCTAACGCGCTGGTGACGGTTAAACGAAGTCCAGAGTCGTCGTCCACCACTAAGATTTTAAACATACAATTCATCTCCTTTTTGACGGGGGCGTTTCTGCAATTTGGTGTTGTTGCGTTTGAAGAAAGTTCTTCGATTAACATTTGTTGGTCGAGTCGCTTTTTCGTCGATTGGTAAGGTTAGAGTAAAGGTACTTCCTTGGCCGGGATGCGAATCGACTGTTAACTGTCCGGCGTGCATTTCTACGAAATAGCGACTAAGGTACAAACCGAGGCCGCTACCTTTGGTTTGCATCGTAAGATCGTTTTTAGCGCGATAAAATTTAGTAAATAAATTTTCAAGGTCTTTAGCCTCAATGCCATAACCCGTATCTTTTACCGAAATCTCCACACAGTTTTTTAAATGAGGGGATTCTTTCGAACTGACAATAATACTTGCTCCTACTGGGGAGTACTTTATTGCATTATCGATCAGATTACTTAAAACCTTCGCAATGAGACCGGGGTCAATTTGAATCGGAAACAGCGGTTCGAGATTCAACTGTAGTTGAATGCGCTTTGTTTGCAGTGAAAACGAAAACTTTTGAATGACGTCTTTAATTACTCGGTTCACATCTTTGCTCGTTTTGGTGAATTCAACGCGATCAGATTCTATTTTAGTAAGCTCAAGAATACTCGTAATGAACCGATTCAATTCTTCGGTACTTGAAATAATTTCGCCAGTTAAAAGATGGTCCGCCCCGTTGCGATCCAGTACTTCGGCCAAGCCCTGAATTCGCGCCACCGGGGTTTTTAAATCGTGGGTGATAAGACCCATGAAGTTGTTCTTCAGTTCTTCAACTTGCAGCAATACTTCGTTTTTCTTTTGAAACTGCCAGCGTTTTTTGTACTCCATTATCAAGCGGTATGGAACAAAGACGTAATACGCAAAAAATACGCCAAGCAACGGGTGGGCCAATCGAACCCACACGGAAAAAAACCGAAACGCGATCGATGCAAAAATGGTTACCCCGATAGCGCAAATTATAGTGACTGCCACCCCGCGTGCGGGAGTGGTGTAAAAAACTAATCCAATAATAAAGCTCGTGAGTAAAAATGTTAACGCGAAGTCGACCAGGCTAGAAGCTTTCACGATCGCGTTGTTGTTTACCAAAGTTTCTAAAACGTTCGCGTGAACGACTAGTTTTGAATTCGTAAAAATCGCGCGAGAATACGGCGTATACACATAGTCATTCGAGTCGTCTTTTGTCTTCGTGCCTATTAATACTACTTTGTTCTCAAACGCATCGGCCGCAACACTGCCATTCAGTACATCAATGGCTGAATACTCGGGTATCCCGTGCCGGTCATCTTGGGTCGGACCCGAATAATTTATATAAAAGTAGTGGGCCTCAACTTCAGGCATGTAGTAGACGCCACGAAAATCTTTGGTTTGAGGTGTTTTGCCAGAAATGATTCCCGCCAAATGAGTGTGGAGAACCGGCTCGTCGTACACCGAAAATAGCGCCCGACGTGTAACTTTATCTTCCGAAAAAGTGTTTCCGTCTTTGTGAAGTAGCGCTACTCGATGCGGCAGTTTACTGAGCGGGAACGCTGGCACCACTTCGCCGGTAACGTCGATTTCGGTACCCAAAATGACCTGGGTGCCATTGGTTGAAAGTTGGTCGGCAAGGTCCACGAATGAATCTGCCGCACGCATGACGCGAGGGTTTGAATGGTCATCACCGTCGGCGAGCATGCTGTCGTTAAAATTAATGAGGTAAGCCACCGCTTTTGGTTTTGCTCGGCCAAGTATGCGAAGCAGCAACACATGTTGTTCGATCGAAAGCGGCGCAAACTCGTTAAGTTGTTCTACGGTTTTATCGTCAATCTTGATGATCGCTACGTGGTTGGGCGTAGAGGCCGTGCCCTTGTTTCTCATGCGAAGGTCGTACAGGTAGGCCTCAAAGAGATTGAACTGAAAGTTTTGCAGTACCAGTGTTAGAACAAGCCCAGCTCCGAGTGCTAGAGCCTGCACCCGGAATCTTTGAAGACCACTAATCCACTGCCTGAAGAGTACTTTCATAGTCGCCGGCCGCGAAAGCGGGAACGGCAGAACCCTCTCAGCAAGGGGTATGCCATTTTGACACCAGTCTGACAATCGTGATTTCAAGGAGTTAGCCCTGAGGTTAGATCTGCGGCCTTGTCGAAGTCTTGCTCACCGAGTAGTTTTTACAGCAATTCGGAGGTTGGTATGGGTGGAATCGCAGTTGGCGGTAAAGTGCCGGAATTCACGCTGAAAGATCAAAACGGCAAGGATCAATCGTTCTATAAAGACATTCTACCTAAGGGTGCCGCGTTGGTGGTGTTTTATCCGGGCGACTTTACAATGGTTTGCACCAAACAACTCTGTAGTTATCGCGATAACCTAGATGAATTTAAGAACCTAGGCGTGCAGGTCGTCGGAGTGAGCAAGAATTCCACGAAAGACCACGAAAGTTTTTCGAAGGAATACGGTTTTAATTTTTCGCTACTGAGCGACGATAAGCGCGAAGTCGCCAAGGAATTTGGCACGGCCTCGTTTTTAAGTATTGGTGGAGTGAGCCGTGCAGTGTTCATTGTTTCGCAGCAAGGAACCGTGCTTTATCGTCATATTGAAGCGACCAACATTTTGCATCGCAAGTCAGACGAATTATTGAAAGTCATTCAAGATCTTAAAGACCAAAAGCAGATCTAAACTGTGTTTTTCCCAACCATTTTTTTTAGTGTTGGTCACACTCTTTTTCAGGCAGTGTTCCGGGTTTGAATTTTTCTTCGTAAACCCACTCGTTGGGACAAGTCGATTTTGAAATCAACCCGGTCGATCGATCGATGCTTTGTTTTTCGAGGTCAGTCTCCAGCAGCGGCTGTTCCGCGGCCAATGCAGCAGGTCGAGCTGTGGCAAAAAACCTGGCCCAAATTGGTAACGCTGAACCTGCACCCGTAAGTTGCGCGGGAGATTTAAATGTTTCAAGACTTTTCGTGTCTTCACTGTCAGGCACTTTTAGTTCGTCAAACCCAGCCCAGGCGACGGCTACTAGGTCTTCGGAAAAACCGGCAAACCAAGCATCGCGATAGAAACTAGTAGTACCAGTTTTTCCAAATGAGGTTTTTTTGTAACCCAGTGCCGGCAAACTTTTTGCGGTTCCCTCAGTAGTCACTGCGTTCAACAAATGGTTAAGCAGGTCCACGTTCGCCTGTTCGGCGGCCTGTCCGGTTTTGGCCACAAATCGTGCGAGAATTCCACCGGAGGCGTCAGTAATCGCAGTGACCGCCGTCATTTCTTTCCAGGCACCTTGATTCGCAAATGTTGTATAAACACTCAACAAATCCAACGGACTAACGTCCACCGAACCTAGGCTTACCGATGGTACTTCGGGTATGGCTGACTGCACTCCGAGCTTACGCGCCAGCGATGCGATCGCAGCGGGTCCTACATCAACACCAATTTTTGCTGCAGGAATATTAATTGAATTTACAAACGCTTCCCGCAAACCAATTCGGCCGCGGTAGGTTTTTTCATAATTGCGAGGACTCCACTGTTGATCGCCTACGTATTTGTGAGTCCACGGTTCATCGTCAATGAGGTAAGCAGGAGTGTAGGAGACGCCCGAAGCATCTTTTTCTTTTTCGAACGCCGCTAAATAAATAATGGGCTTAAAAGTACTACCCGCTTGTCGTTTCATATTTAGCACTCGGTTAAAATTAGTTTCAGCGTAGGAACGTCCTCCCACTAAGGCTCGCAAAGAGGCCGACTTCTGATCGCCGACTACAAGCAAGCCCTCAAGTCGAAGCGGTCGCTCTATTTTGTGCCGTGACTCCAGCTCGCGTACCCACGCGGCTACCGCTGCGTCAGCCTTTTTTTGCAGCTGAAGATCGAGCGTGGTGTAAATGCGTAAACCTTGCGCACTTAGATCGTCGGCCGAAAAACGATCCTCAAGTTGGTCTAATACCTGCGCTTTTACGTAATCGACAAAATATGGGGCGCGATTACCGGCTTGGGTCGGTGGCGCAAACGTGAGCTGTTCTCCGCGGGCCAACTCATAGTCTTCGCCCGAAATAATTCGGAGTTCCATCATTTTTCCGAGCACGGTGTCTTTGCGTTCAATGGCTTTTTGCATGTTCTTGTACGGAGAGTACAACCCAGGGCCGCGAATAACGCCGCAAATTAGGGCCATTTCAGCGAGAGAGAGCTTGTCGATTGATTTTGCAAAAAAGTAGCGGGCGGCTTCTGCCACGCCGTGAACTTCAAGTGAACCAATTTGCCCAAAATAAACTTCGTTCAGGTATTTCTCTAAAATTTGCTCTTTAGTGTACCGAGCCTCCATGAGAATTGCCAAAACCAGTTCCCGTGCCTTGCGGGCCACGGTCTTTTGCCGAGTACCCAAAAGGTTTTTAATCAGCTGTTGAGTGATCGTACTTCCGCCTTGGGAAAAACTTCCAGACTGCAAATTTACCCACATTGCGCGCATAAGACTGCGTAAGTCGAAGCCGGGATGGTCCAAGAAACGCTGGTCTTCAATCGCAATAATAGCCTGCAGAAGTTGAGTGGGAATTTCTCCAATTTTTACGTAATCGCGAATAGACAAAGAGTTGCCCGATAACTGAGCGATGGTTGTTGGTTCAAGAGCAATTGCGTCGTGAGATTCGCCATCTACCGAAATAGCAGAGATTAAACCCTGGGACGTTTCAACCGCAATCAGTGCATTGGCCACCGGAAAATGAACACCGGGATCTCGCAACGTTTCCGGATACTCGAACGAGCGAGCGGCGTATTCGAGTTTGCCGTTTTCAAACCGAAACGGAATGCGCAAATCGGCTAAGCGGTCGAGTAAAAACTGATTTTCGAAAATCGCGTCCTTACGTATTACGAATATATCGGAATATATTATAGATGGGCGCGATTGCCGCTCTTGAGTCATTAGTTGCTCAAGTTCGCCAAAGAGCGAGTAAGAATAGAGAAACAGTGCAGCAAGCGCACCAAGACCCGCCACCAGAAGCCAGGCGATGGACCTTCGAATCCCGAATATCAGAGTAGACATGTGGTTTCTCTCCATCTATATCTAAAACCCACAATGTTCAAAATAACGAGGGAAATTTATGCAAATCCGTAAGCTTACGCGTTTTTTTGCCGCACCGATGTTGGCTACAACATTGCTCGTGTGCATGTTTGACGACGCGAATGCGATTCAAATGGATTGGGGCGGCCAGTTTTGGTTCGACAATCATTGGTTGAACAATTATCAGCTCGATCGCGGGCGCCCAGGCTACGACAACGATCCCACGTACGACAACGGCAGTCCCTATGTGGCCGGGGCCGGTGAGAAGAACGCGATTTGGTATTCGGCGTTTATGAAGCTGAATCCAAAATTGATAGTGAACGACAATATACAGCTTAAAAGCGAATGGCACGTTGGAAGCCCCATATATGGCTTCTTCGGACGCGGGTATCCGAGCAGCGGCGATGAACGTTATAATTTTACGGGCGCACAGAAAGATAATTTTACGATCGGAGCTCAACGTTTTTGGGCTAATTTAATCACCGATTTTGGAACAATTGAACTTGGTCGAGCACCCATTCATTGGGGCCTGGGAGCGGTCTGGGATTCTGGGGACGACCTCTTTGAACGTTATCAAAACACCGGCGATATGGTTCGATTGACTGCCAAATTTGGCAATTTTTTAGTCCAACCAGCTCTGTCAAAAGTAGCGGTTGGCAACAACGTTGCTGGCGCTAGCACTTCGACCGGCGCTACGCTGCAAGGTAACGATGATGTTACCGATTACAATTTGGCCGTAAAATACGACAACACTGAAGAAGATTTTGAATTCGGCGTCATGTGGACGAAGCGAACGGGCAATACTGCGCAAAATACCGTTTATTTCAACCGGGCCAATACGGGTTCGAATCGGATAAATTTTAATACCTTCGACTTTTTTGCTCGAAAAAAATGGAGCCGGTTTTCGTTTGGTGCGGAATTTCCGCTCTTTACGGGCGACATTGGCGCGGTCGATCAATCTTCGGCGATCGAGTATCAGTATAAAACCTACGCTTTGATTTTAGAGTCGGGTTATAATTCGGACGTTTGGGATATCAAATTTCGACTGGGTCACGTGCCCGGTCAGCCACCGACGGGCGCTGGGGATGAACGTTTTCGCGCGGTTTACCTGAACAAAAACTACGATCTTGGTTTGATCATGTTTAACTACAATCTTCATGGTCTGGCCCAAAACAACCCCGACACTGTTGCTAACGCGAGCCTCAATTCGCCCTATGACAACCAAATTGTGAATGCCAATTACCTGGCGTTGTTGCCGGAGCTCAAGCTCGATAAGTGGTCCCTAAAGGGGGGGGTAATCGTAGGGTTCGCAGACGAAGTGGCTGAGGCTGGCCGAAGGCTATATTCTTACCACAAGCGTCGTTTTTACGCCTCTAATGGCAACCAATCGGAGTTCCTAGGGTGGGAAGCGGACATTGGAACCTCCTTTCGTTGGGACGAGAATTTCGTCGTAAGCTGGGATATTGGGTTTTTCTTCCCCGGCTCTTATTACGAGTTTTCGAACTTTGCTAATAACTCCCGGTTGAACACGAGTATGATGTTTGCCTCGAGGGTGCAGGCCGGAATCACATTTTAATCGGCTGTTAATGGGTTTGTTAATCCATAGTTGACTAAAATTATTTTATCGTGATACCCCCACCCAATGTTTTTGCGGTTGGTGGGTCAGTTCAGCACAATTGGTATTTTGTCGTTAGTCCCTATTTTGGGGCTAGCTGGGCCGGTGGACCACCGGCTTGAAGCCGTTCAAGACGCCACTCGGTACAGCGACGGGCTCTATTTAAAGCTACAAGCTAAAGGAAATTCGAAAGAGCCAGTGCGCGACGAGGAAGCCGATCGAATGGCGATGCGCGAAAGTGTGCGGGCGTTGTTATCCGAAGAGACTCGCCAACTGACGGAACTTTATGATCGACTTAGAGCGTTAAACGTTGAAGCTGTAGAAAGTGAATTACTTGAAAAGTTCGTTCAGCAACGTAGGCGATTAGAGCCAGTTTACGAATATGTTCGATTCAAAAATGGTGGTCCGGTCTCGCTTCCGCTACCGGCCGATAAAGAAATTCCTCGAATTACGCTCCGAGAACTAGTTGATATAAAGGTGACGCTTCAAACACTTTTACTGCAATCGCATAAACTAAATCGAGAACTCGACGAATCTCGATTCGTAATGCGAAGAGACGCAGGTAGCGAAAGCGCCATGTTTCGAACGAGTGCCGCGGTCCTATTAACCGGCGCGGCCGCTTTGATCGGCGATTTACCTGCTTGGGCAATCGCGCCCGCTGCTTTTACGGGTGGTGCATTTACCCTTTTTGCGCCACGTGCCGCTGGCAAAGTGTCCGAGAGCCGTTTGCCAATGAAATTGATTTTGCTGACGCGCAAAGAGCTTGTTGATGAGCTAGGAAATTTGACAAAGTTGATGAGCGAACATTTTAAATTTCACCCCGTGCACTGGATCAGCCAAATCAACGGCAATGTGTGCAAGGAATTTCTAAATCCCGAAACAGCTAAGCTAGAAGTCCCCGGCAGTTCTCCGTGGGATGCAATGCCTTCTATTGTAGAATAAACGTATTAAAATAGATGTCCGTGATTCCGGCGGGCTTGGTAAGTTCGTTGAACTTTCCCATAAGCTCTGTTTTTAACAATAACTTACCCTGAATGGTGTTAAGTTCAGTGATCTGCCGCTTACCCAACGTTGAAATTACGCGATCGACAAACAAGTCTTTCTTTTCTTCGACCATGCGTTTTACTTCGTCGTCACGGCACTCAACAGCCCACGCGATCGTGGCATAATGAGCCTTGCCAGAAGTCATAGCGATATTGACCATTAATTGTTCGAAATCCACAGTCGGTTTTTGTTCTGGAACCAACGGCCTATGTGATTCTTCTAGTTTTTTCTGGAGCTCGGATTCTTCAGTAATAACGGGTCTTTTAAAAAGTAATTTCGTGTAAACAAGCGTACCCAACGCCGCGAGCGTAAAAACAACGTTCACAATAAGAAAAATTAAATTCTTATCGAGGGGTTTTTTGGGCGCAGCGGCGGCTTCTTCACCACCGCCTTCGCCAGCTTTTTCTTCTGCCATTGTTCTAGAGAACCTCGTTCTCTAGTTTAGAGCTTAACGGCCTCGTAAGGAAGTCCTAAATCTTTCGCTACTTGAAGATAGGCCACTTTGCCGTTGTACACGTTAATGCCCTTATAAAGAGCGGCGTCTTTCGAAACTGCGTCTTTAAAGCCCATATCGGCAAGCATGAGGGCGTATTTCAAAGTAACGTTGGTGAGAGCATACGTTGAAGTGCGAGCCACCGCGCCAGGCATGTTCGGAACGGCGTAGTGAATTACGCCGTCGATCGTATAGGTCGGATTGTCGTGACTCGTAGGCTTGCAGGTTTCAATGCAACCACCCTGGTCTACTGCAATATCTACAACAACAGAGCCAGGCTGCATTTCCGAAATAAGGTCTTTCCCAACAAGTTTAGGAGCCTTGGCACCTGCGATTAAAACTGCTCCAATGACGAGATCTGCTTCTTTTACGGAACGTTCAATATTGTCGGCGTTCGAAAAGAGCGTTTCAACAGCTCCACCAAAAATAAAATCTAGGTATTCGAGACGTTTAGCGTTCACATCTAAAATGGAAACTTGCGCTCCCATGCCGGCAGCAATCTTTGCTGCATTGATGCCAGATACGCCACCGCCTAAAATTGTAACGCGCCCACGAGGCACACCTGGAACACCACCGAGTAAAATTCCTTTTCCGCCGTTAGCTTTTTCAAGAAGATGTGCGCCAATCTGAGTGGACATACGACCCGCCACTTCACTCATCGGAGTTAATAAAGGCAGCGAACCGTCTTCTGGTTGAATGGTTTCGTACGCGATTGAAATAACTTTTCGCTCCATAAGAGCTTTGGTGAGTTGGGGCGCGGGAGCCAAGTGAAGATAAGTATAAAGGATCTGATTTTCACGAAGCAAGTTGTACTCTTCGGGGAGGGGTTCCTTAACTTTGATGATCATCTCGGCTTTTGCAAAAACTTCTTTAGGAGTTTCTACGATCGTCGCACCTGCTTTTGCGTAGTCGTCGTCAGTGATGCCGATTCCCTGACCCGCCGAGCTCTGTACCAGAACAGTGTGTCCGTGACTTTTAAGTGCTTTCACACCGGAAGGCACTAGACCTACGCGGTTTTCATTATTTTTAATCTCTTTTGGTACGCCGACAATCATTGAGTTGCCTCCTGGTAATTCCTGTTTTTCGTCAGGCTTTTATAACCAAGCCGTCGAAAGCGGGAAACATGTTTTTAGGGAGCGAACGCGAAAACTTCTGGTACTCGAGTTCGTGTCCCATATGGGTGAAAAAAGTTCGTTTGGCTCCAATACGTGTCGCGAGTCGTAGGGCGCTGTCAACATGAAGATGCGTGGGATGGGGCTCTGGGCGCAGACAGTCGAGTACCAAGACATCGAGCCCCCTAAGTTGTCGAAAGGTCGAATCTGGCAGGTAGGTTAGATCGGTAACATAGGCGACATTATTGATACGGTATCCTAGGACCGGCATGCGACCGTGAATGAGTTCAAGCGGAATAACCCGAACGCCTTGAATTTTAAGCGGTTTATCGATGATGTGTAAATTGAGTTGAGGTTTGCCCCCGCCGACTTGAGTCTTCTTAAAGATGTAGTCGAAACGACTATGAAGGGTGCCGATCGTCCAGGAGTTGCCGTAACAGTCAATGCTTTTGGCCATTAGAAAGTTAAACCCGCGAAGGTCGTCCAAGCCATGAATATGATCGGCGTGAGGATGAGTGAACAACACGGCATCTATCCAATGAAGCCCGTTTTGATGTGCCTGTTGGCGAAAATCGGGTGAGGTGTCTATTAAGAATGTGCGTTTTCCCGCCTGAATAGAGACTGAGGCTCGCAGCCTTTTATTTTTTTTGTTCTTCGAAGTGCAGACGGGACATTTACACGCGAGCAACGGTACACCCGACGAAGCTCCGCACCCAAGAATGGTAAGCGCGGTACCGCGAATGGCTTTGGGCGGATGTACACGAGGTGAGCCCAGTGGGGTTTCGTAAGAGCGTATGACCATACTGAATTTATGAGTGATTTCTTCCAAACTGGAAAGGGCGGAGAAGTTGGTTTTCAAAATAATTTAAAAGCTAGTTTTTTGCGCCATGAGTTACTCCGGGGGCAAAGTGGGCGGTAATGCGATTGACCTTTGTGCCTGGGTTACATAAAACACCAAAATGGCTTTAAAAACTGCACTGGTAACTGGCGCAAGCGGCTTTATTGGGAGTAGCGTCATTCGAGCCCTGTCTGCTCAGGGAATTCGCCCGCGAGCATTGATGCGGGCGACCAGTTCTAAAGAAAATCTCGTTGGAGTCGAATATGATTTGGCGTTGGGTGATTTGTCCGACGTCGAATCACTGAAACGGGCTGTAGACGGAGTGAGTTATATTTTCCATTTGGCCGGTTGCGTTGCAGCCAAAACTACCGCCGAATACTTCGCTCACAATGCCCAGGGCACCGAAAACTTAGCAATCGCCGCGCGACAAAACGATTCTCTCGAGCGATTTATTTATGTTTCCAGTCTTGCCGCCGGCGGACCTGTTTCGACTGATACGCCACGCACAGAATCAGATTCGGATAGTCCCATATCTGATTACGGTACGAGTAAACGCGAAGGCGAAGAGCGATTGCGTCGGCATTCTGCGGGAAAGTACAATATCACAGTGGTTCGCCCTCCTGCAGTTTATGGCCCTAGGGATCGCGGTATTTTTGAATTTGTAAAACTTGTAAAGAGCGGAATTTTACCAAAATTTCCCGCACGAACCAAAAGTCGTGAAAAATATGTGAGTCTCATCCATGTTGAAGATTTGGTGAATGGCATTTTAAACGCGGGGATCAACGAGCGCCAAGAAGCTGACGAACTTTTTTACCTTAGCGGCGACGGAATTCATTCTTGGACCGAAATATTCGAATCGATGGCCAAAGGACTTGGGACCAATCCAATTCGAGTGCGTTTGCCGAAACCGCTATTGGTGGGTTTGGCAGGGATTTACACCGGATTAGGGGCCTTAACTGGCAAACAGTTTCCTCTCACCTTAGACAAGCTCAAAGAGTTGGAGCCCGATTATTGGACTTGTTCCAATGAACGCGCAAAAAAGATAATTGGATTTGTTCCGCGCTACGACCTAAAAACCGGAATTCAACATACGATCGAATGGTACAAGCAAAACAGCTGGCTTTAATTTGTTTTTTGGTTGGCGGTATATTTGTCGGAGGTTGTTCGACGAATCGTACTTTGGTCACTGATACAAATACCAATTATTCTGAAGTTTTTTCGAATTGGCCGCTACACATTGAAACTTTACCGAACGGGTTGCGAATTTTATTCGTAAGAGATGTTGAGTCGCCGGTGGTTAGTTATGGCACTTGGTTTGCGGTGGGGTCTTCCTTGGAAAAAAAGGGCTCCACAGGTCTCGCACATCTTTTTGAACACCTAATGTTCAAAGGAACCAAGCAATTCCCGAACAAACCTTTTTTTCGACTAGTTGAAGCCCGCGGGGGCGTCGTGAATGCTTTCACTCAAAGAGACGCAACCGTTTACTATCAAGTAATTCCTCCGCATTTACTAAAAAAAGTTATTCAGTTGGAGGCCGATCGACTGAATAACCTTCGCATCACTACCAAGGAACTCGCTGCAGAAAAAAAGGTAGTCTTTCAAGAGCGACAGCTACGAGTAGAAAGTAACGTCATGGCTCAGGCGTTCGAAAAACTCAACGAGCGACTGTTTTTAGGTCATCCTTATGGCCGGCCGGTCATCGGTTATAAAGAAGACCTTGAAAACGCCACGATCCAGGACTGCCTGCAGTTTTTTGAACAACACTATCTACCCGAAAATGCATTGGTCGTCGTAGCTGGAAATTTTGACTTCAAGCAAACCAGAAAGTGGATACGTGATTTCTATCTTTCGAAATCAAATTCGAAAATAAAAAAATTCGCCAAAGCAGTGGTCCCACCCGCGCCTCAGTTGGAAAAATCTGAAGCCGTGACTGTGCGTCACGAAGTGGCATCCGATTCTCTTCTAATTGGGTATCCATTACCGTCGATGTATCACGATGATGCTGAGGCCCTGTCGATGGCAGCCTGGTATTTATTTGGTATGGCCTCCAGTCCGATGGTGGACCGAATGGTGAGAAAAACCCAAGTCGCCACATCTGTGAATGGTTCGGCATCCTTCGAAAAACACGGAGGCGCCTTTCTAGTGAATGTCGATCTACGCAATGGAATATCTGGGGAACAAGGACTTAATTTACTGGACCAAGTGTTGAACGATTCCATGGAAGACGGAATTTCAAACGAAGCGTTGCAAAATATGAAAAGAAAAATGCTTTATAGTCTTTTCAATGAAGGCAAAAGCGTGGTCGGCGTGGCTGATTGGTTTGGGTCAGGTCTGTTTTACTGGAACGACCCCGGTCGCATGCGTGCGGTGTTTGAAAAATATCAAGATATGACCGGTGAAAGCCTCGAACGCGTAATTCGCAAATATTTACTGGGCGCCAAAAGAGTTGTCGTGAAGGTTACTCGATGATGCTCGCGAGAGATCGAATAATTAGCGTTATAGTTTTTCTAATCTTAATCGCCGCTTCGTTCGGCAAAGAGGGTAGCGCTTTTGCTTCGATCGTGCCTAAACACTTTGTAGTTAAAACCAACAACGGAATCGAAATAACAGTTTTTCCCATCGCCAAGGTTCCAATTTTCGACGTTGAACTTTTTTTTCAAAACGGGGCCAATACGGAACCCTTGGGGCGATCGGGTGCTTCAAGTCTTATGGCGTCGCTTTTGAATCGCGGAACACCGTCGCGCACGGAAACCGTATCGATGAAGTTACTCGATCAGTTGGCAGGAAGTTCACATTTTGGACTAGATGTCGACGAGTTCATGGTAAATGCTTTTGGATTAGATTCAGAATTTGAAAAAATATTACACTATTCGATTGAAAATTTAACCTCGGCCACGTTTGACGAACGTGTCTTTCACCGCGTTCGAAAAAATGCACTCGAATCGTTGAGTCAGATTGCGGATTCTCCGGCCAGTCTTGCGAGCTACGCCGCAGATCTGATCGCGACCAACGGCACAACCTACGCCAGGCCGATTGCCGGCGGATGGTCGGACCTTCAAAGAATCACGCGGCAGGATTTGTTAGAGGCCCACCGGCGGTTACTGCGTCCAGACCGCATGAAAGCACTCTTAATTGCGGGCAGGTCTGAAACTGATCCGTTCTTACAAAGTGCTTTAAAGTTACTGAAAGTAGAACTTGAAAAATTACCTTGTTACGAATGCGGAAAACAACTGAAGCCAGTCGTAAGTGCGAAATGGAAACCACTTGATATTCCAGAAGGAACTTTAGTGCTGGTGGATAAAAAAGGATTTTCAGAAAGTCACGTGCGCCTGATCGCCCGAGGCCCGAAGCGAAAGGTCCCCGAGTATCACGATCTGTTGGTAGCCGAAAACATTTTGGGCGGTACATTTGGTTCGCGATTGACCACGTTGTTACGCGAAAAACTAAATTTAACGTATTCCGTAGATGTAAATTTCGAATTTGGTCGTGAACTAGGAGTTTTTGAAATAGCAACTTCGACCCGCAACGAACGCCTTTTAGAACTTCTCAATGTATTAGAAGGGGAATTGCGTGGCTTTGTTAATGACGGAGTTAAAAAGACCGAAGTCGAGTCCGCTAAAGAGTATTTATTAGGATCTTTTCCAATTGGGCTGCAAAATTCTTTTTTAGTTGCTCAAAGGTACTTTCGATTACTTCTAGAGGGGCTTTCGCCAAAATTTCTAGACGAGTATCCCGAGCATATTCGAGCTGTTTCACAGGAAAGCGTTAACGCTGCAATTCGAAAATACTTTTCGTATGATCGATTTATTTCGGTAGTGGTATGTGATGCGGAACGCACTAAAGAATCACTGAAGGGTCGAAAGAGTCCTGTCAAAGTAGTTTCCGCCAAACAAGTAATTGAAACCTACTAACGGAGAACTCGAATTATTAGGGTTCGATCAGCACCAATTCGCTATTGGTAAGAAGGTGAATTCCTTCGATCTTTTCTGAAACTTTAGAAACGTTCCTTCTTAGCGATTCAATTGTGCCGGAGTGGATTGGCGCTTGGCCCAGTCGTAGGTCGTATACTATTCTTCCCCTGCGTTGGGGCCCGCTAGGTGTTACCCCGAACAAGTGCATTGCGGAGGTCATAAATCTCGATGAACGCTCTAAAACTTTTTTTAGTCCTCGGTTTTTTTTGAGGCCGTGTTGAGCGCCTGATAGTTTTAGGGACTCATTCATCCAGGCGTCATATTCTGAGAGCTCGATTACGCGCAGAAACGCCCGACGGAGATAAAAGCTTTTATGTTTTTGCTTAACATTGGTCTTTAACAAGGTTTTCAAAGAAAAATTTGCAATAGGAAGGCCGTATGAATTTACAATGACTCCGTCAAAACCTGGTACGGGACGTTCGTGTAGACTCGGAATAAATACGACACGCTCACCTCGACTTCTAAAAACTATCCGAGCATAGGCCGCGGCAGAGTCCAGCTCATGCAGCGTAAACCCCGAAAAATTTTTACTCATGGTAAGCTTACGCAACTCTACCACGGAGGTTAAACCCTTTGGCACTGCTGAATCGAGCATGAAGAAACCCGGAGCGTCGTTGAACTCTCGAAATTGAATATCTTCAACTTTAAGAATTTCCGCACAAGCAATGTCTCTGATTCGCGCGCGCAAAGAGTCTGTGTCGGCAAAGGCCGAAAGCGTCGCAATGAAAGAAAAAAATAAAGAAAAGAAATAAACCAAGAACCCCTCACCCCAAAAACAAACTAAATACCCGCGGGCTGAGGTGTAGAGGAATCGACTGCGCGTGTCAATGATGTGTTTATTGGGTGATCGTTTCGCATGTGCCTTCAAAAAAGGCACCGAAGCCGATGGCAATGCTTGGGGCTCGAAGTTTACCGATCACTCGACCAGTTTCAGTAAGCACGATTCGGGAGCTCGCTTCTACTTCTCCACGAATAAAACCATCGATTATCACAACGTCGCCGTTAACTCGGCCTTCCACCACGCCGGTTTCGCCTAAAACGATTTCGCTGCCGGGTTGCCCAACTATGTTGCCCGAAATCGATCCATCAAACCTGGTAAAACCCGAAAACGTCACGGTACCTTCGAGTTTGGTGTCCGTAGTGATCAGGTTCGTTTTGTCGATCTCATTGGCCATTTAGTTGGAAACCTCGTGCATTGTATTGATGAGCAACTCACCTGATCGCGAAAAAATTAAGATTTGAAAATTTTTGGCTCGTTCTGCAGAAAACTGCGCGTTGACCAACCTGAATCGTGCCACTTGGAAAGTTTCACCTTTTTCGAAATCGATCAAATAGGGTCCCGAGTTTCTAAAAATATTTGGGTAACCTAATAGTGAGCTGTCGTTTCGTGCAAGCACGACAATATAACCTTTTTGTACGATCTCCGCTGAACCGGCATTGTGTAATTCAAATGTTAGCGTGAGAGGCGATTTTCCGTCGCCGGGGGAATATTTGAAGTTAGCAATTTTAACGAACGGTCCACTTTGTGTCTTGTCGGTCACAATCGGCGAGAAGAGCCCCAGGGCAGGATTTTTGCTGTCCAATTCTTTTGGTGCATTTTGGAGCGCCTGGGCATTTTGTAGGCGAGATTTCGATAATTCGATTTCGTCACGCAAAGCCCGAATAAGCTCTTCAGGAGAGTTCGTTGGGCCGATTATGGAATCACTTTGGTCGTCGTGAGAAGGAACCGATATTTTTGTTGGTCCACGTAGGTAAAGTTTGATCAGCAAAATAGTTGCGCCGATAAAAAACAACGATGCGAAACTGCCTAGCACCAAAGTACGGTAGAGAGTTCGCGTACTTAGCGAGATGCTTCGAGGGGAGTGTTGGTCTTTGTAAATGACCAGGCGCAGATCGGACATATTGAAAATTCAACAATGTCGCGGGTTTGATGTCAACTTTTCTGTGTTTTTATCCGAACTCTATCATGATGAGGTTTCTATTAATTGACACAGATTCGACCTTCAGTTCGATGCTAGAGCAAATGCTCCGGTCTCGTGGTGTGGATTGCGCCAGCTTTGCTAACGCGAAGATGGGTTATGAAGCCCTGAAACATGAAGGCAAGGCAGTTTCTTTGGTGATTCTCTCGAAGGAGCAAACCGAAGAGAACGACGGACTCGCGATTTTAGAGGCGATCCGAAAAGAATACCATATTCGAAACACACCAGTGATTCTGCTCTCTTCGATCTGGGGAAAGGCAGAGTTTGCGAAGCACCAAAAAAGCGAAAGCGGCGCAAACGGGTACTTCAATAAGTCCACCCCTGTCACAGAATTTGAGTCTGTTATCGAGTCGGTTTTAGGCGGTAAGTTCATAGCTCGAAAGCCAGTGGCACCGGCGGCTCCCCAGAAAGATGCGGGCGCGCCACCTCCTTCACCGATACCCGAGCCAGGATCAATTTCGAGTATTACGTTAGAGGTATCAAATAGTGGTGCAGAACCTGAGAGTTCAGACTCGCCCGTTCAGTTATTCGAGGCCAAGGAGGTTCTTGGCGGAGCTCCAGTAGATAAAATTTCGATCGATTTTGGGCCGGCAGTGGAAGGTGGGGCTTCCAGTGTTGCTCAAGGGGCAGCCGTTCCCCCGAGTCCGCCCGAGGCAACGGTGGTACCAGATTTGTCGTCGGTTAGCGTTACGATGGCCGCACCACAACTCGAAAAACTAGTGGCCCAAAGTGAAGCAGCCAAAAAATCAGTTGAGCCGGAACCTATTACTATAGCGCCAACCTCGGAACCCGTTGCTCTGCAACAACTAACGGGTGTCACGAACATGGCGTCCGATATTAAGCTGGAAACAACGCAGCTTCCAACACCTCCGTCGACGCCAGAACTAGTCGAGGCACCCGACACAAAGTTAAGTGATGAAGACGTTGCTAAAGAACTTCCGTATTTATTTTCTGAAAATACCACTACCGCACCGCCTTCGAATTTGACGCGTCTAACGAGCATGGGGGCAAAACGTCCTGCTTATGACGTAAAAATCAGTCTCCCGGGTTCAGAGTTTTCTGCGGGAGGGGTGGGGCCTGCGGCGAGCGGATTAGAAGCCGCGCCCGATGACGTGGAAACCCTAAAACGCTACCTCGCCATGCGAGAGCAAGACGTTTCAGTTCTCACCGTTCAATTAACTTACGCCAAAGAAGAGTTAGCAAAGTCTCAAAATCAAATTCAAGAAATGGCGCTTCAGAATGAAGACCTATTTCACCAGTTAGACGACCTAAAAAGAAAGTATACTGAGCTTCAAGCCGAACAAGTTCACAAAGGAGCGTCTGTACGAGGCGAACTCGATGCAGCGCTTTTGGAAATAAAGGAAAAGTCTGATCGCTTGAAGTTGTTGGAATCAAAATTAGGAGATTCCGCAAAACAATACGATCGACTGAAAGATCGGGTGCGGGTCGATATTCGAAAGATTAGAGCGCGAGAAAAAGAACTAGAAAGTAAATTGGAAATTCTCAGAAAAGATTCTGAAACGTTAATTGCCAGTCGAGAAAACAAGATTTTAGATCTAAAGCGAAAAGTCGATCTATTGGAATTCAATTACGATGTTCTACAAGATAAAAATGCCATCGAACGCGGCAATGTGCAGAAGGCAAACGAAAAAATTGAGCGCGTACTGAAAGTGCTACGGCTTGCATTAGGCATGATCGAAAGTGACGATTTGACCGGTGAAACTGGGGCTTCAGAGCAAAAGGACAAGGACGTACAAGTTTCCTAAGTAATATAAGGGCGTACGATGTTGAATAATAAATTGAACATTCTCATCGTTGAAAGTGATACGCGCCAGACCGAGCTCATGGTTGATTTAATCAATGACGTCGCGTTTCGCCCTAGTGTAGACACCACTAACTCTCCGGAGCGTTCTCTCGAACTAATAGGACGATCTAATTACCAGTTGGTTATAATGGATACCGGAACCGGCAAGGTCGACGGTGTTTCAATTCTTGAACGTATAAAAAGCATTAGCCCCTCTACTTCGGTGATCATGACTTCAAGCTTCGCCACGATCGAAGAAGCGGTTAAGGCCGTTAGGTTGGGGGCAGACGAATACTTTAAAAAACCCTTTAATCCGGAACAATTCAAGCTAGCGGTTCGTCGCGCCTTGGACCGCCGCGATCTTTATTCAGGCGATGAGGCTGTAGTCGGCCTAATGAATTTGCTCAACTGCTGTCAGTTGATATCTGGCTGTCTCGAAGAAGAAAAAATTTTTGATACGGTTCTGGGCTACTTGAAACGCGAGACCCACTCGCAAGCAGCAGCTTGTTTTATTTATACCAATAATAAAAAAAAATCAGAACCAAAGCGCATCGAACTCTCTAATGAGCAAGATGCTGATGTAGTTGAAGTTATGGTCAGTAGCGTGAATGTAATCCAAAGCCACGCCACGGAACCAGGTTCAATGAAAATTCTTCCAAAAGCGCAAGGCAACCCCGAAATAGTGATTTTTCGATTCGCTTGGAACGAAGAACGTTCCTACTATGTGGTGTGTGCGAGCCCAACTTGGGCTATTTCGGTCGACGAAGTAGATTCACGCGTGCGCCTTCTTCAAAGTCAAATACACATGACCGCGCGAAACATCGACAGTTATCGCGACGTACAACACTTGTTAAATCTCGACGAACCTACGGGATTGTTTAATACCCGTTACCTTCATAAGAGCCTGGAAGATCTTTTCGCAAAACGAAAGGCCGGAGAAAAGAGCACCTTCTCTGTTTTGTTTGTTGATGTAGATAAGTTTAAGTCGGTCAACGACCAGTACGGTCATTTGATAGGCACCAAATTGCTTCACGAAATTGGTCAGATTACCCGAGGGTGTTTGCGCATGGGAGATCTGGCGTTTCGTTACGGTGGCGACGAGTTCGTCGTAATTCTTAAAAACTGTCCGACCAAAGCCGCAATAGATATTGCTGAGCGTTTAAGGGCAGGAGTTGAAAAGAACGAATTTCTAAGTAAAGAAAAACTGAACGTCAGATTGACGGTGAGTATCGGAGTGGCCAATTGCCCAGAGCACGCTACTTCGAAACGGGCAATCATTGAGGCCGCCGATGCCGCGATGTACGCTGTAAAGCGTAGTACCCGCAACCGAGTTTATGTCGCCGAACTCAAGGCCGCCTGAAAATTAAACAATTCCCGACGGCGTTTGACAACGATTCCCCCGATTGGTATTGCGATGCGACACCGGGGGGTTGGAATGTTGATTCGAGCGGCCATATTGTTGATTGCTTCTCTGCTGTCTGTGCAAGTTTTCGCGGCCAAAAAACCACCAAAAAAACCGGAAATACAGCCTATCCCAGGCACTGATGTCGCGCGCGTTTTGAGCGAGGCCGAGTGCGTACTGGTGTTAAATCAGGACCCTAGCGAACCTCAGTCTGAACTCAAATATTTCAAGTCGATCAAACTGCTGCACACCGCAGAACTAGTAAAATTGGGTGATGACCTCACTACCAGCGTTCGAAATTCTCCGAGTGGAAGATTCGTGGCCAAAGGGACGATTCCAGGCACTCTCTCTGTCGCATCGCCACTTGGCGGTAACCCAGTGATCCTCCAGGCCCATATTGGCGCGATAAGTCAGATAGAGTTCGATCACGATGCAACGCGGATGCTCACCCTGGGCGGAGAGGATCAAGAAGTTAAACTGTTCAGTTACCGAGAAGGGGAACAGGCAGCGGAAATAGTGCCACTTGCGACATTAGCTTTCGAGCGCCAAAAAAACTGGGGCAACGACACAGATGGAGTGTTTAGAGGCGATCAACCACAGGTGATGTCCGTGTCTTCGGCACTTCGTTTATTCGCAATCGGAACCGCGGAGGGACACGTAGAGATCCATTCGCTCCAAGACGGGGCTTTGGTTGGAAGGGCACAAGCTGTTTTCGACAGTCCGGTAGCAGCCATAGAGTTCGATGTTCAGAAAAGGGAGTTACACGTTTTAGCTAACGATGGGATTTACGCCAGAATTTCGATCGACTCTCCCAATGAAAATCGCGAACTCAGGGTCGACTCACAGACGGCGGCAGCTCGAGTGGTCAGTTACGATCGATTGAAGTCCGACGGCGCTCTTTCGGTGGTCGGCCGAACCGACGGAATGATCGAACTGCGCGACGGATTTAATCATGAGTTGGTTGAGGTCAATCAAGTTTTCCCAGAGGGGCGATATGTAACTACGGTTAAACTTTCGAAAAGTGGCGACATAGTGTTTGCGGGCGACAGCTCGGGGTATGTATTCATCCTCGAAACTCTATCGACGCCAGCCCTTGCGACATTATTTGAAATACCGGTGCCAAAAGTAGTGGCGGCTGAAGGAATGGCCGGGCGAGAAGTGGTCGCTATTGAGCTTGATCCGGAATCCGAACCCAAATGGATGCGAGTGACATATCGCTCCGGGCATGTTCATTTGCTGGAGTTACTTGGTGAAAGTAACGCAGATCTCAATTAAAAAAACAGCGAACGAATTGGCACGTTGAAATGCAGAAGAAAATTTGTATCGTAATTCCCGCGAGATTAGGGAGTACCCGATTACCCGAAAAGGCGCTTGCCGATATTCACGGCAAACCGATGATCGTTAGGGTACTTGAACGAGCTCGTCAAATTAACGGAGTTCACGAAATTATCGTGGCTACAGACCACGAGCGAATTGTGGCTGCGGTCGAAGCGGCAGGCGGGACTGCAGTCATGACACCGGATTCGTTGCAGTCGGGAACTGATCGAGTTGCCTTTGTGGCCAATGAACGCACAGCGGACATTTTTGTAAACGTTCAGGGTGATGAACCTCTGCTCGACCCCAAGGCCGTTGAGCGTACGCTCGCTCTTATAGAGGGGGGCCGATTCACAATGGCTACTCCCGCGGCCCCTATTCGGCACCGGGACGACTTGAAGAATTCAAATATTGTAAAGGTTCTGGTCGCGTCTGATGGACGCGCAGCGTATTTTTCACGGTTTCCGATTCCGTATTCACGTGGGGATATTCCAGCTGATTTGGGGGCTTTGGCGCCGCTACAACATATTGGAGTTTACGCTTATACCCGCGAAACCCTTTTGAAATTCTGGAAACTCGAGCGAACAACTTGGGAAGTCGCAGAGTCCCTCGAGCAGCTTCGCGCGCTGTATCATGGCATTCCGATCGGTGTGGCCTTGACCGAAAAAGCATCAACTGGAGTCGATACGATCGAAGACCTTGAGCGCGTACGTTCCTTGATGGTATGAATGTGGAATGGCGGCAAAACCCAAGCAAAAAAAATACGTTTTCGTAACTGGCGGCGTTCTTTCTTCCATTGGCAAGGGGATTGCGGCGGCTAGTATTGGTTATTTATTAGAAAATCGTGGCGTGAAGGTCACGATGATCAAAATGGACCCGTACATCAACGTAGATCCTGGCACCATGAGCCCCTTTCAACACGGGGAAGTTTTCGTGCTTGAGGATGGCGCTGAGTGCGACTTGGATTTGGGCCACTACGAACGATTTGTGAATTGCACGCTCACCCGCGAAAATAATTTTACTACGGGTAAGGTATACGACACTGTTATTCAAAAAGAGCGCCGTGGTGAGTACCTTGGTAAGACAGTACAGGTAATTCCGCATATCACCGACCAAATTAAAGAAAACGTACGTAAGGCCGCTGCCGACGCCGATTTAGCAATCGTAGAAATTGGTGGAACCGTCGGCGATATCGAGAGTTTGCCTTTTCTCGAGGCCATTCGACAATTTAAAGCAGAAGTTGGGGCTGAAAACGTATTGTATGTGCATGTGACTTTAGTTCCGCACATTGCCGCCGCGAGCGAACTTAAAACCAAACCCACCCAGCATTCGGTAAAAGAACTACGGGAAATTGGAATTCAACCCGATATATTGTTGTGTCGATCCGATCGCGCACTTCCTAAAGACGTTAAAGATAAAATCGCGCTGTTCTGCAACGTCACGCCGGATTGTGTTTTTTCTGCGATGGACGTTCAAACCATTTACGAAGTGCCTTTGAATTTTCATCGCGAAGGTCTCGACGAAATTATTATGGAGAAAATGGGAATCTGGACTCCGCGACCAGATTTCAGCGAATGGGAACGATTGGTTTACAAAGTAAAGAACCCAAGTCGCCATGTTAAAATCGGCGTTGTTGGTAAGTATGTTGATCTAAAAGAAAGCTATAAGAGTTTGAGCGAGGCGCTTATTCATGGAGGACTCGCCAACGATGCAAAAGTGGAAATTGTATATGTCGACTCCGAAGAATTACAGCAGGGTAAGGGCGTGCAGTTGCTCGAGCAAGTGGACGGTATCTTAATTCCTGGCGGATTTGGTGAGCGGGGAATTGAAGGAAAAATTAAAGCAGTAGAGTATGCTCGACTGCACAAAAAACCGTTCTTCGGAATTTGTCTTGGCCTTCAATTAGCAGTCATCGAGTTTGCGAGAAATGTTTGTGGTCTAAAAAATGCTACCAGCTACGAATTTAACCCTAACGACCCGTGTGCGGTAATTACAGTAATGGAAGATCAGAAATCGATCACCAACAAGGGTGGTACCATGAGGCTCGGTGGTTACGATTGTGTCTTGCGTCCAGGGACTCGAGCCTATTCCGCTTATCAGAAAGAAGTAGTCTCGGAGCGCCACCGCCATCGATATGAAGTGAATAATGAGTTCAGGAAAGAACTCGAGTCGAAAGGTTTGGTCATAAGTGGGGTTTACCGCTCGCCGAAGGCTGAGCTTGTAGAAATGATCGAGCTTGCAGATCATCCGTGGTTCGTGGCCTGTCAATTTCATCCGGAGTTTAAAAGTAAACCACTAAAGCCGCACCCGTTGTTCGCGGCCTTTGTGAGTGCATCGCTTAAAAGAACGTAGAAAGAGGCCGTCTTTGAAAAGAAACGATCGCTTTATTTTCATATGTGGCCCGTGCGTGATCGAGTCAGAGGGCCTGCTCGACGAGGTAGCTGGATTTTTAAAAGAAACTCTAGCCCGAGTTCCGGCTTGGGACTTTTACTTTAAAGCGTCTTTCGACAAAGCAAATCGTAGTGCTCACGATTCCTTTAGAGGGCCGGGACTCGAACGTGGGCTCAAAATGTTGAGCGGAATAAAAAAGAAGTTCGGAGTAAAAGTCTTAACAGACGTTCATTTGCCCGAACATTGTGGTCCCGCCGCTGAAACGGTAGATGCGCTTCAGATACCGGCATTTCTTTGTCGCCAAACGGATCTTGTTATTGAAGCCGCCACTCAGGCCGCTAAAAATGGAAAATCGCTAAATATTAAAAAAGGGCAGTTTTTGGCGCCTTGGGACATGGGAAATGTCATCGAAAAGGTTGAAAGTACAACCAATCAAAAAAGGCCGCCTTGGCTTTGGTTAACCGAGCGAGGTACCAGTTTCGGATACAATAACTTAGTAGTCGATATGACGTCTTTCCCGATAATGCGAAAACTCGGAGTACCGGTACTTTTTGATGCCACCCATTCGGTGCAACTACCCGGGGGCGCGCAAGGCGGAAAAGTAACTGGCGGGCGCCGGGAAATGATCGAACCTCTCGCGCGTGCGGCGACGGCAGCTGGTATCGATGGAATTTTTATGGAAACTCATCCGAGGCCAGCCGAGGCGAAAAGTGACGCGGCAAACGCATTCCCGTTGACCGAACTTCCGCGTTTTATCGAAAGTATTGAACGCATTCGTGAGTTGGAGCATATTTCGTGACCACTGAATTTCGGCGCTCGAGCTGGTCCACTACTGATGCGGTGGCGCAGGTTTGGGTCGACGAGTTAATCTGGAAAATGTTGCGATGTTGCGCCGCTGAAGAAGAATTGGGAACTGCGACCATCCCTACGGCAAGCGGTAGCTCCGTTGAACTTTATAAAACAGCTCACGCGGTTGTTGCGGCTCATGGTTTACTGGGAGTTGCCGATTTGGTGTATGGTCGACAACTACTTGATTTAAAGGATGTCGGTGCATACTGGGTAGATGACGCAGAAAAATCTCGCAAGCGGTCCGATATTTTAAACCACGAGTTGAACTGGCTCGTAAGTCCTAAGCTTGGGGGCCGAGTGCTCGCCATCGATTCGGCTGGCATGAGATCGCTTTACGCAAGTATTTCTAAAGAAAAAAATCCGCGTCACATGGATTTTCTTTGTTTGTGGGCTCCCACGCTCGATTCTCGAGAAGAACTCGGCGAACTGCTTAAATTAGGGGCTTACGAAGCAATTTTTACTTCGCGCGAAGAAGGTTCGGTGTACCGTTATCAAAAAAACACTAACGGCATTTTTCATCGAGTGGAAATTCGAAGTGTACTTTGGCCGACATCGAAAAATTGGTCGACCGACATTGAGCGTGCTATTTGGGATCGTGCCAAAGAAGATTCGGCGGGACGATTAATACTCGATGCAACTGACCTTTTTACCCTAGCTTTGCGGCAGTTTGCAGTTGATTCGCTTTTAGGCGGGGCGGCACCGCTGCTCGACATGCTGCGCATACTAAAAAAATACGACGACAATATCGATTGGCAACGTCTTCGCCAGTATAAGAATCAACTTGGTAAATGTGAGTGGATGTGGGCCGGGTTATACGCGATCGACTTATTCGAAAAGAAGACTGGTGTCGGCTTGCGTTTGCCCACCTGGGCTCGCGAAAACCTTGTCGGCATGCGTGAGTCGTTTTGGCCTACTTTCGTAGACTCTCGCCTTGTTTGGGCGAATCCTGACACAAGACTCGGTGAATTTGCTCGTGCTCACGTTAAGCTAGCTCGTGGCACTTGATGACGCTGATTTATTGAGAAGCGCGAAAATGGACTTTTCAAATAGCGGTCAACCGAAGACACTAAAAGCCAATGAAGAGCACCAAACCTCGAAAATTCAAAAATCCCTTTAAGCAGCTTCCTTCGTCGGTTCAAAAGCGCTTAAAGAAAATTAAATTACTTGCGTTGGATATCGACGGAGTAATGACTGACGGTCGTGTTTTTTGGGTCGAAGGTACCGGTTGGACTAGACAATTTAGCGTCAAAGATGGCTATGGAATTAAGCTGATCATGAAAGCCGGAATTGATGTAGCTATCATCAGTGGTGGCGATTCAAAATCAGTACGGGAACGAGCAAACTGGCTCGGTATCAAACATGTCTATCTGGGAGACGAAAACAAGATTATCGCATTTGATAAGATCAAGAAAGACACTGGTCTTTCGTCTGATCAAATAGCATTCGTCGGTGACGATTTATTCGACATCCCAGTTTTGGAGCGCGTTGGCTTTTCTGCCACTGTGCCTCACGCCGTTCCGGAGGTTTGTGCCATTGTGGATTACATTACCCGTGATATCGGCGGTTACGGCGCCGTTCGCGAGATCTGCGATTTAATTCGGCACGCTGTTGAAAGTAGATGAAACGGCCAAACTTTCTTATTCTAGCGCTCATTTGCCTTTTCGTATTCGTCGAAGTGCTGTTTTTACGACCCTCAAATTTAGAATCGAACGAACAAGACCCTCAGGGCATGTTCAATTCTATCGAATCACAAGTTTTATCGGAAAAAAAAGAAGACAGTGTAGCCTACACGATCGAGGGATTCCACTACACCGCGGTCGAGGGGGAACAAAAACAGTGGGAGATGGACTCGAAACAAGCGCTTTTGTACGAAAAATCCCGTTTAGCGCGCGCCTACAACGCCACCATCACGATGTTCGACGTAAAGGGAAAATCTACCTTAATTGAAGGCGACGAGGCTTTTTTTCGGTTTGGGTCACAGGACCTCGATTTAGTCGGAAACGTAAAAGTCACCTTTCCCGACGGGTTCTGGATTAAAACATCTAAGGCTTACTATCGTCGGGCAATTGATGAAGTGAGTACAACTGAACCATTTCATGGTGAAGCGCAACCCAATGCCGGTGAATTAATGCACATGTGGGGCCGTGGGTTTAGGGCAAAACGTTCCGAGGCGGTAGTCTACGTATTGAACGAGTCGCGGGTCAATATGCGGCGATTGCTATCGGATGAGCTTACCGACGTACGTTCGGATTTTGCAGAAGTAGATAGATTTAAAAAAGTCGCTTATTTCACCATGTCTTCTCCTCAAAAATTTGTAGAAACGGATCGGGGTACATTGCATGTAAAGTCTCGCAGGCAAGACGCAACGTACGATTCCAAAAGTAGCAGCATTAAAGTGATGACCGCTTATGACGACGTCTTGATCGAAGAAAGAGATTTAAAAAAGAGCAAGAAAGGTTTGAAATACGCGACTTGTCAAAAGGCGGATTTTCTAACTTTAGAAGACAAAATATTACTTTCGGGGTTTCCGTCGGTGTATCAAGAGAAAGACACCCTAACCGGGGAATTGATCACAATTTTTCGAAAACGCAATGTGGTAGAAGTAAATCAGGCGAATGCCCTTCATGAAACCGGTTCATCCGAAACAGTGGAAACTCCGGCCCCGAAACGGTAGGCTAAAAGTCTAGTTATGAGTGAAATGAATCGAAATCGAAAAGACCGCACACTCGAAGCCAAAAAGTTGGTGAAGACTTTTGGTAAACGCACCGTGGTTCGGGAAGTGGACTTCAATGTTTCTTCCGGACAAGTCGTGGGCCTTTTGGGTCCTAATGGTGCCGGTAAGACCACTTCGTTTTATATGGTAGTCGGGTTGATTCGACCAGACGGCGGTAGCGTGTTGCTCGACGGGCAAGATATATCAAAATTGCGTATGCACGAACGAGCCCTCCAGGGGTTAGGCTACCTACCGCAAGAGCCCAGCGTATTTCGGAAGCTGAGTGTCGAAGATAACCTGCTTGCTGTGCTCGAAAATACAGACCTCACCGCTGCCCAACGGCGCGAAACACTTTCGAATCTACTCGAGGACTTCAATATTCGTCATGTAGCCAAGCAGCCCGCGTTTACGTTGTCTGGCGGTGAGCGGCGGCGCGTCGAAGTGGCGCGGGCTTTGGCGTTAGACCCAGTGTTTTTATTATTAGATGAGCCTTTTGCGGGTGTCGATCCGCTCGCGGTGGCGGATATTCAGGAGATTATTCGTAAGTTAAAAGCGCGTGGACTAGGCATTTTAATCACAGATCATAATGTTCGAGAAACTTTGGGAATTTGTGATTTGGGCTACATTCTGTCTGATGGTATGATCTTAGAGTACGGCACACCTGAACACATTGCTCAGAGCCCCCGGGCTCGCGAAGCGTATCTAGGTGAAAATTTTAGGCTTTAAGACGAGATCTACACCGGAGAACCATGGCATTAGAGATTAAACAGTCTCTGAAACTGAGTCAGCAGCTGGTCATGACCCCCCAGCTCCAACAGGCAATTAAGCTATTGCAGCTTAATCGCATGGAGTTGGTGGAAGTCATCACGCAGGAACTCATGGAAAATCCGCTACTCGAGGAAGTAGCTGAGACCATTGATAATCCCGAGGGGCTTGAGGCGGGTTCCGAAGAAGCCGCGGCTCAACAAAATGAGCCCGAGGCCCCAGCAGCAGAAGCTACCACTACTGAAACCAAAGACGACGTCGATTGGGAACAGTACATTGAGGACGTTAACAACAATCAGAGTGCGCTCCCGGCAGTAAGACTAAACACGGAAGAGCTACCAAGTTTCGAAAACATCCTCACCAAAACCACTACTCTCAATGACCATCTCCGCTGGCAGTTGTCGTTAGCTCAAATGAGTGAAGAGGAACGTAACTTTGGTGAACTGGTAATTGGAAATCTCAACGACGAGGGGTATCTCATTCAGCCTCTCGAAGAACTTGCTAAAGAAATGCAAATGGAACTCGAGGATGCGCTCGAAGTTCTAAAAATGATGCAAAAATTTGATCCGATTGGGGTTTGTGCCAGAGATCTTCAAGAATGTCTCATGGTGCAAGCACACTTTCTGCAACCCAGAAACGAGATGGTCGAAAAAATCATAGCCCATCACTTGCCCGACCTAGAACGTAGAAATTATCAAAGTATAGCGAGAGCGCTTGGCATTCCGATGGACGAAGTAATTGCCGCTACCAAAGTTATTCTGGAGTTGGAGCCCAAACCCGGTCGTTCTTTTGTAGCAAGTGACAACACACAGTACATTACGCCTGATATTTACGTGTACAAAGTTGGCAACGAATACGTGATCATGCTCAACGAAGACGGCATGCCGAAGTTACGTGTGTCGGGTTATTATAAGAACGTTTTAAGCGGCGCCAAACAACCTGGTCAGAGCGACGGTGAAAAGAAATCTGGCGCGATCACCAAGGAATACATTCAAGATAAACTACGCTCGGCGGTGTGGTTGATTCGCAGCATTCACAATCGGCAAAAGACAATCTACAAAGTGACCGAAAGTATTGTTAAGCACCAGCGTGATTTTTTCGAGAAGGGCGTTGGTTTTTTAAAGCCAATGATCTTAAAAGACGTAGCGGCTGACATTGGTATGCACGAATCTACCGTGAGTCGCGTGACGACCAACAAATTCGTTCACACTCCAGTTGGAATTTTCGAACTCAAATATTTCTTCAACAGTGGCATTTCGGCAGCCGATGGCGGCGGGGATGTGGCATCCGAGGCAGTTAAAGAAAAGATTCGACTTATGCTTTCTAAAGAAGATGCCACCAAACCCCTTTCGGACCAAAGAATAGTGGAACTGCTCAAGGCCGAGAATATCGACATTGCCCGCCGTACAGTGGCTAAATATCGAGATATGTTAGGTATTTTGTCCTCCTCCAAGCGCAAGAAAGTGTTTTAAACCACGATTTGATCCCCTGTGTTATTGTTGACTTTTTTTGTCTAAATAGCTAAAAACTGCGGCATGAAAGCCGCGTCATTTGGACTTGGAATTCTTCTTTGTTGGGTCTTTATTTCAACTTCGCAGGCGGCTCCTTCGAGTAAAGCAGTGGGTATCGAACCCCGCCCCCCTCGCTGGTATTCCAAGCTTTCCCCTTTGAAGATTGCCAACGCCTTACCCTGTCAAAGTGTAGTGAGTGCTGGCGCACCAACGCGTGAACTTTTACATAAGCTCGCAAACCAAAAAGTCAGTTTGCCTGCCTCGCGTGCGATCGACGAACTAATTCAAAATCACTTACCCGAGGTTGCTGGTATTGTTGCCGATTTCTTGAGCGTGCAACCAGCAGGTACAGTAACTACCGAAGATGCTTTACAAGAAGCCTTTCTCGCACTCAGTGAGATTGTCTACTCGGAACAAGGGCCAGAAAAAAAATCACCATTTTCTTACCGTTTGCGAATGTTGGTTTTACGCCGCCTCCAAAATTTAGTCACTCAGGAACAAGAATGGAACGAACTGGAATTCGTGAGTTCGGACGTGCAGCTGTCCGGATCACCCGGCGAGCAAGAACAAACTGCCAACTTGGCTACAGTTCGCGAGTTAGTTAAATTTGCCGTATCTAAAGATTTAGTGACCGAAGATAATTTTTCGGAGTACCTCGATTTTCACGCGAACGGGTCAACTGTTCAAGAAATAGGCAGCGAACGCGGTGTATCTCCTCAGGCCATATCGATGCGAATTAAAAACGTATCAGACGCTCTGGCATCGGCCAGCGAGCGACTGCAAAATACGAAGGTTAATCGATATCGCAGAAAAGTTCGTAGCACTAACTTAAAGCCGGCGAACTCAGTCGAAATCGGTCGAAAACATTTAATCTGGCCCGACCAGTCTTCTTTGAAATTTTCAGATTTGAAACGAAGCCGATGGCTTGCCCACATAAAAGCACCGCTACAGCTGAAAGTGTTTGATCAATTCGGGCGCGTTTTAATGGTTAAAGAACCGGGACAGTCGGGGTGGTCATTTCCGGAAGTTCAGGTACACCCGGATTACTCGATTGAAGAGTTGGCGCTCTATTACTTGAAATTTCGGGTCGGGCTCCCGGTGGCATCAGTTTCAAAGCCAGAACTAAACACAGATCAAGATTCGAAAATAGTGTGGGTGCCAATTTCTACAGAGAATATTTTGCACCAGCGCCCCGTTTTTGAACTTAAGCTTAAGACCAGCAACACTCAACCGGCTTACGATAACACTACCGGTCGTCTACATACTACTTGGGTTAGTGAGCCATACGCCGAAAAATTAGCCCGAGCTCCGGTAATACTTACAAAATCAATTTCTCGATCGGGTGTTTTCGTCGCCATGAATTCTAAAGACGAAATGCGCATTCGAGCAGTTATTCGTAACTCAGAAGGTAAGATTCTTTTGGTTAGGGCGTCTCGCGAGGGTTCGGGGTGGAGCTACCCGGAAATTTTGGTGGAGTCCGGGAACCAGCCGGAAGACGGTCTTTTGCAGGCGATTCGAAAAATGAGCGGGTTAAGGGAAAACGAACTTCGCGAGCAAACCAAACCGATCGATCGAAAAACAATTGAAGACACATCGGTTCGAAGCTCGAGAACCCTGTATCTGCGATCGAAAAACGACGCTCTAAGTCCGCGAAATGGTTACGAAGCGCAGTGGTTTTCGTTGCAAGACGTAAAGACCTTGCGATCCGAGTAGTTTTGCAGGAAGATCGGCCACCTATGCAGATTCACATTACTTTCAAACACATGGACGCCACGGAGGCGCTCAAGAAGCACACGGAAGAGAAAACTGCCAAACTCGAAAAATTCGCTAACGGGCCGTTCAATGCCGATTGGGTGTTGGTCGTGAATGCTAAGGAACATGCGGCTGAATTGCGAGTGCACGGGCCAAATTTGGATTACTTTGCGCACGCTAAAACTAGCGACATGTATGTTTCAATTGACGAAGTAGTTTCGAAACTCGAAACGCAGCTGCGTCGCCATAAAGAAATCGTCAAAGACCACTTACACCGAAAGCGCGACTAGGTTAATTGCAGCTTTCGGCAATTTTGAAATAAGTTACGGTTCCTTTTTTAGGAGCACCGTATCCGATCACAACGTTAGGGCGCGCGGCTGCCATAGAGAAAATGCCGTTCGGCGCAAACAAGTTCTTTGCCCATAATGCTTTGCCTTTTTGATTTAGGCCGAAAAATTGAATTCGACCATTGTTCCGCATATCGAAAAACCCGATCGCCACATCACGTTGGGTTTGAAAAGGTGGAGTCACTAACGCTGGTTCATTGTTGGAATAAAACCATTCGGGTTTTCCGGTGTTTTTTTCGTAAGCGGCAACCCATTGTTCGTTTTGGGCATTCGCGTGGACTACGATTTTATCACCCACAACCGCAAGAGCGTCACCGTGAGAAGGAAGTCGTGATTTCCAAAGCCAATCCGAACTTCCAGAGCCTAGGGCGAAAAGTAAATTAGAAGTAAGTGCGTAATATAAGCCGTCCTCGCTAACGGTAACGGCGGAGATAGGTTCTGGCAGTCGCCACTTGTGCAAAATAGTTCCGAGGCTATCAACTACGATCATGATTCCACCGGTAAAAAAGAGCGAGATCTTGCCCGTCTTCCGGTCAACGTAGGCGTCGCTCATTTCTAAATTAGTCGGATAGTCAGCATTCTTTAAAATGCGTTCGACAGTGTCGTCGAACAATAACTTTCCTTTAAAGTCGTAAACGAAATGAGAATGACCCGGCTGAGAGTCGTCATCGTTGATTAGTACGATTTTGGGCTTATTGTCTCGATCGTTTTCTATGAAAACGGGCTTACCAAAATGATTAGCCTCCCACTTTAATTGGCCATTTGCCGTATAAAACTGCAAATGATCGCTGTAGTTTGAGATTGCGATAAAACGGCCGTCTTTGGAAATGCTCTGACTTTTTACAGGTTGTTTGAGAGTGCGACTCCAAAGCACCTTGCCCATATGGTCCAAAAGTCGAATTTTGCCATTCGCATTTTTTTCGCCACTAGAACTTAGAAGAATTGCCTTGCCACTCTCTGAAATAGATAAATTAGATATTTGACCGGGCACAGAGAAGTTCCATTTTGCGCATGGCGTAAAGCTAAGATCGTCGACCCGGATCGGGTTTGAACGATCAACCGGCAAATTGGCGTCGATTGAACTGCACGCGAAGTTTGCAAACAGCAAAAAAAGGAAGATGATTTTAGTGGTCATTGCGTTCATTCTGCTTGAGAGGCGCTGAAAATGAAAGTCACTGTTCTAACAAGAAATCGAAATCTACATTCCATTAGACGACTGTTAAAAGAAGGGCGGGCACTGCGGGCTGAAGTAAGTATCGTCGATCCGCTCGACTGTCAGCTGGTAGTCGGTTCGCGTGTGAATGGGCTTTATGTGCACGATCGACCAGCGTCAAGACCAGACGTGGTAATACCTCGTATTGGTACTTCGATTACCGACTACGGGTTGGCCGTTGTCACCCAGTTCGAGATTTTAAACGTGCCCGTTATCAACTCAGCACGAGCGATAGCGGAATCGCGCGATAAGCTCCGTTGTCTGCAGTTGCTATCTGCCAAGAACTTTGGAGTACCAACTACGATTCTAAGTCGCTCAAAGCGGGGTACTCGCTTGGCTTTTCGTCAAATTGGAGGAGTACCGGCGGTTTTAAAACTTTTACAGGGAACGCAGGGCGTTGGTGTGATGCTTGCCGAAAGTATGACATCGGCGGAATCAATATTAGACACCATGCGCGGTATGGAAAAAGACATTCTATTGCAACAGTACATTGCTGAAAGTGGCGGGCGCGACATTAGGGCCTTGGTTATCGGCGATAAAGTTGTGGCCGCCATGCGGCGTCAAGCGAAGGCGGGCGAATTTCGTTCGAACATTCATCGGGGTGGTGAAGGTAGCCCGATAGAGTTGTCAGATTCTTACAAAAAACTAGCGGTAAACTCCGCTAAAGCGGTGGGACTCGGGATCGCTGGCGTCGACATTTTAGAATCTCTTACGGGACCCAAAGTAATCGAATTAAATTCATCACCCGGGTTTGAAGGAATCGAAAAAACAACGGGTCTCAATATTGCGAAAATGATCCTCAATTACGCGTTACAGATCGCTCGGCAAAAACGCAGACCCGCCCGCAGACGATAGAGTCGGCAAAAAATTCCGACTATTTCTTTTTTTATCGAGTACGCCCAAAAAGCCGAAACGTTAAGGAATGGGTCGGTTTCGTTTATATTTAATAATTTGCGTTACTTTAAATGTGTTTTTTGGGGGGTGGTCCCAAAGCCAAGGCATGAGTGCCTTCGAGCGACGGGTGCGCGAGTATATAGCTTCGGAACAAGCCGAGCATTGGAAACATTTTTCAGTATGGGTAGATAACAGATACTATTTTTTCGGACCGAGCAGTTGGGCGCCTTACAAAGAGCTACTTCAGGATATTTCTAAAATTGAGGCTACAGGTAAAACGCCTCTTGTTTCAGTAAACAAAAAAAATCTTAATACTAAGGAAGAAATATTTTCGAGGCTTGGCCAAAAATTTGATCCTTCGAAAACCAATTCTGTGGAATTAATTTATGCCGAAATAAAAGAGTTGATTGCCCTCCACGAAAGGCACAGCGCGGACAATTGGTTGGGTGACGCGCAAACTGCAGAAAAAAAAGCAACCGTTGTAGCCCTTGTTGACCGCCTGCGAGGCCTAAAAAAATGGACACGGGCAGAACTAAGCGCAAAGAATATTGATGAATTGCTATTTTTCTTTTCTGTGAACCACTATGTTTTGTTAATTCAAGAGCTCGACTCGAATAGCGGCGTATATTTACCAGAGTCGTTTGATGATTTTTTTGCGGAATTATTTCCAGAATACAAAAAAAACCAAACCATTAAAAAAGTACTTTTAACGTACGAGCACCGAAAGAACCTTACCGAGAAATTACAAAAGTCTCTATTTTCAATTGCTAACAGTGAAGTCAATCCGCGAGAATTAATTCAAGATGTATCGCAGCACGTACTGAAAAATAAAATCACGGCACCCGAAATAGTTAACGAGCTGTTTTTGCCTTTTGAAAGCAAAGCGATTCTTAAAAAAAATTATGACGCCGAAGCTGCAAATAGGGCGTTTTTTCGAGTTAAACACTATGTATCTCCTCGAAACAATAAACTTAATATTTTGGTGGACTACTTAGACACCAAGTTTGCGACTCAAGCGTTGGACGTATTGTTAGATTTGGGTCCTAGGAGCAGTGATTTTAGAAAACTACTTATCCAAAAACTGAGAAGTCCCAAAATCGATGTGCAGGCGATGGCTGTGCAGCTTTTAGGATCGAGTTTTCCAAAAGATAATGGAGTGCAAGATTTATTGATCGATCGAGTCAGTCACCGCTCAGAAAAAATGCGAGCCTCGGCGTTGAGTGCATTACGAAAAACAGGGTTACGTAAGATTACGCTAGATGGTGTCACGGTCTACCCTGATCTAGATGCGATCGCTAAAGCATTATTAAACGAAGAGTATTCGTCGAACGTCGCACTTTTTATCGATGTTCTAAAAACTCACGCGCCCAACGAAGTTGTAACTCAGGCCGCTTTTGCGAAATTGATGCAGTCCAATAATGAGTCTATTCGAAACCTCGCCGCCGCTGCCATAAAGGGCATTAACATCGATGATGATGTTGCAGGCTATTTGTATCCTGTGGTGACGAGTAAATCGCCTATGATTAGGAGGGGTGGCATTGCCGTAATCGAGAGTCTTGTATCTGACGCGAGCACTGCCCAGGGTCTTTTAGTGGATCTCCTAGACGACGAAGATCCACTCGTGCGTTATGCAGCCTCGGATCGCTTAAAGGAACTGGAACTCCTTCCAGAACATTGGGCGCGCGTGCGAGATCTTACAGACCCTAAACTCGTGTCTGATTTTTCAATTCGGATCCCAGCCTTGCGAGTAATCATGAGTCTCGCGGACAAAGACCCTGCGAGTTTAAATGTCTTATTGAAAGCACTAGAAGACCCGGACTCCGATCTAAGAAATGAGGCCTACTATCGACTAAGAGAAATATATTTTGATCAAAAATTTAAAGGGGCGGGTTCCTACAATCAAAGGCTCTACGAACTTTCAAAAAAAAATAATTTAACCGGAAATCGAGCGTTAGACCTTTTACTTAGAGACCCAAAGATTACTTCGTTCTTCGACACTTCGTTGAGTAACAAGGAGATAGAAGAAACATTGATTGCTGCCCTAGGGAGAGGTTGGCCGGAAATTCGAAAAAATTCACTGAAACTGATTGGCGATATTATTTCTGTTAAAGAAGGCATCGGAACTAATCTCTTGCGTGCCTATTATGATGAAATTCTCAATGAAAAAAGTTTTTCGTCAGCACTTGATATGATCGGCAAGATTCCAACGAATATTTCAAATCACCCGCCAGACTTAAGAAAAAAACGTAGCAAAATGTTAACCGACTTAGCTGTGCGAAATTTTCAGCAGAAAAAACGTATGCTTCAACGCACGGATCCCGCAGGATCAGTTCATTCTTGGGAACTAGACACCCTGACGAAAATTCAGGACCTGGTGGGGGAGCAACTTGACTCGGATGATGTTAAGAACTTTTTTTCCTTAATGAAAAACAACTCTTACTTTACTTTGGGACGCCGTAAGTTTGCCAGCGATAAAGACTTACTTTTGGAACGCTTGGTTTTGAGTGCAGCACGAGAACATATGGGAAATTCGAAAATTCGTAAACTGGTTGTAGAGCATTTGGCGATGACCGGTGGGTTGTCCCGTAGACCGATTATTATAAGTGTTCGCACAACTGATTTAGGTATTAATTTACTGCCTTCTGAACTCGAGAGAATTCTAGACGTGTGGTTCAGTAAAAAACTAGTTAGTCGAGATCACATAGCCGAGAGTGTTTTTGATTTTTTAATTCATTCCAAAATATTAGACGTGTCTACTAGGGTGCGCTTAGTGCTTTTACTAGACAAGGCAACTGACCCTAGTTCTTTTGCCAATAAGATGTTACTGAGTCTTCGCTTGCAGATAGTTCTTCCGAATCTAATCTGTGATTGATGTTCCGATTATTTTCGCCCAACACGAAGTTTTTTAGTTTTCGCTTGATCTTTTTTCGCTACTTCTTTTTTTATGAATTCCGAAATCGAAAGACAGCCGTAGGTTTTTTTCACCAGCATGTTGCGCACTTGTTCTCGAAGTTCTTCTACTACGACGCCGTGCCACTGTTGTGGGACCGCGACGTTGCGCGAAGTTAAGTGATTTAAATAATCTTTGATGATGTTGTCGATAAACTCTTTAGAATTCTCTTCTTCTTCGTGAAAATCGTAGAGATGTTTTTCAAATATTATATATAGTGGATCGACTTTGGACTCGCTCATTAACACTCCTTTGTGGTCCCAAGGATTTTATCGGTAACAAGGCCTTACCCCTGGAGAGGGTGAAGCGGCAAATGTTACCTATCCCAAATCTTATATCTTGTTCCGATAAGCTGAAGAATGGACAAGTCACTACACGATGCCGGCAGGTTACTTGCGGCAGCTCATTCTGTTATCATCTGCACGCATCTTATGCCTGACGGCGATGGTCTAGGGGCCGAAGTGGCGCTATTCCATTGTCTAAAAAGGCTGGGTAAAGATGTTCGGATCGTTAATCCGGATCCAGTCCCCGGACGGTACCGTTTTTTGGATCGGGGGGGAGTAATTGAGACTCTTGGCGCGGGCTTTAAAGAGGCACCGTTTGATCTCGCAGTCGTAGTTGACACTAATGAGCCCAAGAGACTGGGCAAAGTGTGGGACTTTTTTGAACGTCAGGCCAAAACGATTTTATTTCTCGACCATCACCACGGGGGCCTCAATGGTACCAACGGGAAAGTGCACACCGTAGTGGATGTGCGTTCGTCCTCAATTGGTGAGCTTTTGTATCGGCTGTTTCACCAGGCACAAGACGTTCTTGATCCCGATGCACCGTCGTTTAGACTATCACCCGAAATGGCGCTCGGATTGTATGTTTCAATTATTACCGATACAAATTCTTTTAGATATTCCCGTACCACCGCACTTTCTCATCGTATTGCCGCTGAACTCATAGACTTCGGATTACAGCCAGAAGAAGTGTATCAAAATATCTACTCTTCAAAGTCAGCGGCCCATGTGCGGTTAATAGGCGAAGTTTTGAGTCGAATTGAAGAAGTTCCGCTTCGTAGTCCTAGTCACGAAAACGGGACATTAGCTTGGGTAGAAATACCGAGAGACGTACGCAAGAAATTCAACGCATCCAGCGACGACACTCAATCGATTGTTAATTTTCTTTTGCTTTTAAAAAACGCCGAAATTCTAATTTTGCTTCGTGAAGAAGATGATGGAAGAATCAAGGGGAGTATCAAGTCAAAGGGCACTCTGGTCGTAAACACCGTAGCTCAGGAGCTGGGCGGCGGTGGCCATGAATTTGCCGCGGGTTTTATTGTAAGCGGAACTATGAGCGAGATTCGCGACCGTCTCTTGAGAAAGTTGGCAGCGTGAAAAAAGACAAAAAAAATTCTGAAATCGGGTTGGTGTTGCAGCGAATAAGCGGACGTGAGCGTCTACTTCCATGGGGCGAATTCTTAAAGCAGGAAAGTCTTTTACCTCACGATCGCGATGAAAACACCTGGTTTCAAGAGCGCTCCCAATTGGCGCTTCACTATTTCATTGTTAAAAAACCAAAGGCTAAAGAAGGTTTCGAGCAAGAAGGCGGTATGGTCGCATTTGCCACGCTATCAGCAGGTGAAGCACAACGGGCCGTGAAAGACGAATTGTTGCGTTGGGGGCAATCCGTGGATTTCGACGTTACCGAACCTTGTATGCTCGTATTAAATCTGCACTCTAAGGCTGGATTTAAGCAGGCACTCAAAACACTTGTGAATAATGCTACAATGGTAGCAAAAGCGGCCGCCCCCGAAGGAATCGCGCCACAATTTAGTCTCGTGTTCGTGCCGACTTCTGACGCCTCAGTTGCTCGCAGCTTAAAGAGCCTCGGATTCGAGAATGTGTTTACCTCCGAAAAAATTCAAATCTACCGGATTTCAAACCAAGCGGCCAAGTCGCCAGACTCCCGGGACTTGGACAACTCCAGTCCCGCCAAGGCAGTTTTCTGAGGTCTTGACAAAAAAGCTCTCCCGTCTAAATTGAAGCGTACAAATTCAATTTGAATTCGACTGGGAGCGTCTATGATCGAAGTTCAGGCATTGTCCAAGTTCTACGGCACTCGTAAGGCGGTCGACGAGCTTTCCTTTAACGTGGAAAAAGGAGAGGTTCTAGGCTTTCTCGGCCCCAACGGCGCGGGTAAATCCACAACAATGAAAATTCTCACCTGTTTTATGCCAGCCACCAGTGGAACGGCGAAGGTGGCGGGGTATGACGTCTTCGAACAACCGCTCGAAGTAAAAAAACGCGTGGGCTACCTCCCTGAGACACCGCCCGTTTATAAAGACATGGTGGTGTTAGACTATTTGATCTATGCAGCCAATCTCCATGGTTTAAAGAAGGCGGCCGCGAAAAATGCGGCGCTTGAAGCAATTGAAAAATGTGGCCTAGGCGGAGTTAAAGGGCGCCTAATCGGCAATCTTTCCAAGGGATATCGACAACGAGTGGGGCTTGCGCAGGCCATTGTGCATCGACCCGAAGTGTTAATTTTAGATGAACCAACGGTCGGTCTAGACCCAAAACAAATCATTGAAATCCGGGGTCTGATAAAAAGTTTGGCCGGTGACCATACCGTTATTCTTAGCACGCACATTCTACCAGAAGTACAAGCGACATGTTCCCGTGTTTTGATCATCAACCAAGGAAGGATCGTAGCGATCGATTCACTCGACGCGATATCCGCTCGACTCCGCAAAGGTAATGTTCTTAGTTTGGTTGTTGAACGTGGAACGTCAGACTTGGTTGGAAAGATTCAATCACTTCCTGGCGTTGCCTCCGTTTCCAACCCTGAAAGAGCGGATGGTGGACACCGAATTATCGTTACTGCCGATGAATCTTCAGACATTCGTTCAGCGGTCGCTAAAATCGCATTTTCCTCAGACGCAGGTCTGTTGGAGCTTAAAAGAGAATCAATGTCGCTCGAGGACGTTTTCGTAAAACTTACGACTGTGGAGCATTCGATTTAAACTGGAGGTTTTTATGCGAAACATTTGGATCGTGGCCAGAAAAGACCTTCGTGGTTATTTTACTTCGCCAATCGCGTATCTGGTTATGGCGATCTTTTCGGCCATCATGGGATACATGTTTTTTTCGCTGCTCAATTTATATGTTCTTCAGAGCATGCAGTTCGAACAATTGCGGTACGGTAAGGGCCCCAGTTTTAACGACAGCCTCATACGACCAATATTTGGCAATATGAACGTTGTGCTCCTTTTTATTGTACCCTTCATAACGATGCGGCTTTTCGCAGAAGAAAAGAAGAACAACACAATCGAACTTTTGTTCACTGCCCCTATAAAAATGAGCCAAATTGTACTTGGAAAATACCTTTCGGCATTGCTTTTTGTTTTGGTACTTTTACTTTTGACCATCCCTTATCCGATCGCCCTTTCCGTTGCAGCTAATCCCGATTGGGGAGTGATCGCCATGTGCTATCTTGGAACGATTTTGATGATAGGCACATATATCGCAGTGGGAGTTCTATGTTCCTCGATCACAGAAAATCAAATTGTCGCGGGCGCACTTACTTTCGGAACCATTTTATTTTTTTGGATCATTAAATGGGCCTCGTACAATGCAAGTCCGTTTTGGAGTGATTTATTAAGTTATCTTTCTATAGTTGATCACTTCGAAGATTTTTCTCGTGGCATTTTTAATACGCGAGACATCGTTTTCTTCGCCTCGAGCATAGGGTTGTGGTTGTTTTTAACTTACAAAACGCTCGAGTCGTATAGTTGGAGGTCGTAATCCATGAAGGGCAATAAGCAATCGGGTGATATTCTCCAAAAAGTACTTGGAATTGCTACTGGCTTTTTCGCACTAGCATTTCTGGCGGTGGTTTTTATTTACCCGGAAATTAAGTCTGCGGTCTTGACGTTTGCTGTTCTTTTGTTGGCGTGCCTTGGTGCGCTGGCCTGGCGTAACCAAAAAAGTTTGAAAAGTGCCTTTGCGCAACGATCGACGAGATACGGCGCGAATGCTGCGCTTACTGTGGGGTTAGTATTTGCGATTGTGGTAGTCCTTAATTTTCTTAATTTTAACCATCATTGGAAAAAAGACCTCACTGAAAACAAAATTCACTCGATAAGCGATCAAACCAAAAAAGCTCTTGAAGGGTTACAAGAGGACTTGAACATAACTGTGTTTGTAAAAGCGCAGGAGCGAGAGCGAGCTAAGTCTTTTTTTGGTAATTACACCTACCTCACAAAAAAAGTGAAGGTAGAGTACGTCGATCCTGACCGCGATCCGCAACGGGCGAAAGCGTTGAACGTAAAGAAATACAATACCGCGATCGTCGCGCTTGGGAAAAAAGATACGCGGGTGGATGATTATACTGAAGAAAAAGTCACCAACGCAATTATGAAGCTTATGAAAACGGGTGTAACTCGTTTTTGTTTGGTAACTGGTCACGGGGAAAAGTTGCTTGATAACCCCGGCCCGGACGGACTTGGACAACTCAAACAAGAACTCGAATCTCAGAATTTCGAGGTACAAAGTTTAAACTTGCTCGAAGAAGGAAAAATTCCTGAAGGTTGCACAGTCGTTGCAGTTGTTGGTCCCGAAAAAGCATTTTTTGAAAAAGAGATTGAACTGATCGATGCTTGGCTGAAACTCGGTGGGCGCCTTGTTTTGGCGTTAGACCCACCCGTTCGATCAAATTCAGTGGTTCAGAAGGAACTCATCGGGCTCGCAGATAAATGGGCCATCGAATTTCGACACAATTTGATCGTAGATCCGACCAGTAAACTTCTGGGCGGCAACGCCAGTGTACCTTTGGTTGGCACCTATAATAAGGATCATCCCATCGTGAAAGATTTTCAGATTGCCACTTTATTTCCTCTTCCGTCTGGCGTTGACGTAAAAAGTACAGTGCCGGGAATGAAGACCTGGTGGGTGGCAAAAACCACTCAGCGTTCCATTGCGAAATCGGATTTTAAAGAAATTGCAACTGGTCGGGTAAAAGTGAATGAAAAAACAGATAAAGTCGAAGCTCACGCAGTAATGGCAGCCGTCGAGGGGCGGGCCGCGGGTACAAAACCCGATGCTCGACCGGCCCGCATAGTGGCGTTTGGCACATCTAATCTTGTGAACAATGCTTATGCGCGGCACGGAGCTAACATGGATTTATTTATGAATTCACTTCGTTGGTTGGCCGACGAGGAATCTTTTATTTCAATTAAATCTCGTGAAGATGGTCCGGTCATTCCGTCTCTTTCTCAAGAGCAGGGCCGAGCGATTCAATTTGCGACGATGTTCTTAGTACCTGGAGGTTCCTTATTATGGGGTCTAGCGATTTGGCTTCGCCGAAGAAAACTTTGAGCTCTTCGCTAAAGACGAACTTAATATTGGCAGGACTGCTGGCCGCTCTTACGGGCGCCGTCTATTGGTACGAGTTTTATTCGAAGCCAGTACGGGAGAAAACCAAAAGTAATTCCAATAAAATCTTACCAATCGGCGATGAAATGGAACTCGATCGTTTGGTGATAAAAAATGAGACCAAAGGTATCGAAGTTGAACTGCAGTGTCGCCAGAATTGCAAATTTAATGACCCAAAGGCTGACTGGACTCTAAACAAACCACTTAGCTTCGATGCAGATGATCCGAACGTCGGTACTTTTCTTGCTGCTACTTTTGGTGCTGATGTGATCGAGACACTGAATTTTGAGGGTGAAGAAAAGCCAAATTTGGAGTCGTTCGGGTTGGCGGAGAACCAAAAAAAGAATCTCGCACAACTTTATGTAAAGGGCCGCTCGGAGCCGATGGAGGTTGCCACGGGCGACAATACCGCTATTGGTGGAAGCGTTTATGCGCATACCAGTGACGGGCGACTATTGATCGTCAATCATGCAGTGCGAGTTAACTTAGAGCGAGATCAAACTTACTGGCGCAACAAGAAGCTCTTCAATTTTGATGGCAACAAAGTGATAGCTCTCAAGCTCGTAAACAAAAGTGGCACGATCGAACTTAAAAAAATAGGGGATCAGTGGTCGTTTCGAGACGGGAAGCCTGCCGAATACGACACAGTGTCGTCTTTTGTGACAGGGTTTTCCTATATGCAGGCAATCAATTTCGTAAGCGATGAAAAAAATAAAGACTTTGCAAAATACGGACTATCTCCCACGCCTTCAGCGAAAGCAGTGATCACGCTTGATGATCAAAAAGAAGTTATACTCGATGCTTACTTTCCGAAGTCGGGTGATGCGAAGTTGAAAAATAAAATTTTTGGGGCATATCCGGACAAGCCGTTTTTATTTGAACTCGACCGAGCCGGTGGTGAAAAGTTTGGACGAGAACGAAAATTTTTTAGATTCCGCAATTTATTCGCAAAGGGAGCCCGTCAGGAATTTTCGCGTGTAGAGGCGTCGTTTCCTAATGGGAACCGGTATCTTTTCTCTAGAGATGGAACGGATCCGTCGAATTGGAAAATCGACTCCGGTGTGATTCCAGAGTTCGATACAGTGCGATTTTCTAAGTCTCTCGATCATGTATTTAAGTTGCGAGTTCTCGATTTTTTAGGTGCAGAAGCTCCTCCGAAAGGGTCACGACAAGTTAGTCGTTGGAAGATTCTTGACCCTCAAGGCAAGACCATTGCTGAGTTTACGTTGTTCGAAGGTCCTAAAGATATCCAGAATCATTTTGTAAAAGTTGGCGCTGAATGGATGAAGCTTGAACTTCACGACGCACGGGATCTTCCGCTCGAGGCAAAACAATGGAGCAAAAATACTCCGGCGACTCCCACTCCCGCCCCACTAGACCCTTCTCAATTGAAAAAAGGGGCGTCAAATGACGAGCATCATGGCCACCAACACTGATCCCAACAACTGCCATAAGTGTTTGCTTGATTTTGAAGTGTTTCCACCGGGTGAAGCTCGAAACTGTCCGAACTGCGGAGAACTAATTGATCGAGGCTTTACGAGTTCCCGAAAAACGGAACCTCGATCGTTGGGAGTTGTCTCTACAACTCCGGGAGCAGCACTAGAATTAGCGAAACGGTTTTTTCAAAATGTGTTTGAAATTATAGTCGCTCCACAGAAATTCTTTAAAAAAAATGCGGAATTAATCCTCTCGGAAGAGGGCCTTTCTTCTGCGCTCGCGTTTTCCGTTATAGTGCATTGGATTGCGGCTTTTTTTAACTTTGTGTGGAGTTCGACACTTACCGTTTTATTCTCCCAAAAAATTAAGGATTTTTTTCAGGTAGCCAATGAGGTGGTCGATGACGCCGGTTCCGGATTACCGGGAATTGATCGCACTGGTACCTATTTTTATAATCTTTTAATGAGCGCTGGATCGTTAGTTCTTTCGCCTTTTTTAACGCTCATTCAATTAGTTATTTCGGCCTTTTTTATTCATTTCGGTGTTCGTTTATTTATGAGTACCCATGAAGGGGTTACTCCTAAATATACGACCACTCTCAAGATTTTAGCCTACTGCTCTGCCTCAATGTTCCTTTGTGTCATTCCGGGTGTAGGCATATTTTTGGCATTTCTTTTATGGATGGTACCCGCTGTGGTCGGGTTAAGCACGGTGTATCGTTCCACTGGAACGCGAGCGGTTTTCGCGATTGCGACTCCCATGATGCTATTTGGCCTAGTGGTGTTACTGCTCGTGTTTATTTTCGCAGTTCTGGGACTGGGTCTTCTAAGACTTGCCATCTAGCGGAAATTCAGTGATAAATGCGACTCGATGGGGGACTTTTCATGGTCAATGCTATCCCGCGCGGAGCCGGTTGGATTGAAGTAGTCTGCGGCAGCATGTTTAGCGGAAAAACAGAGGAATTGATTCGAAGATTGAAACGCGCGCAAATTGCGCGGGTTAAAGTTCAATGTTTTAAACCAGTTATCGACGATCGATATTCCAAAGATCATGTCATGAGTCACGATGCAACGCGCATCTCGAGTATTCAAATCGACCGACCATGGCAAATTCTCGAACAGCTGGGTGACAACACTCGAGTCATTGGAATTGATGAAATTCAGTTTTTTGATGATTCGATCGTTGAGGTCGCCCAGAAACTCGCAAATCGTGGAGTCCGGGTGATTTTAGCGGGTTTGGATCAAGACTATTTGGGACAACCTTTCGGTCCAATGCCGAGACTATTGGCAATCGCCGAAGACGTCACCAAATTGTCGGCTATTTGCGTACAGTGTGGTGCTCCTGCTCATCGAACCCAACGCCTCGTTTCGCGGGCGGAGCAAATAGCTGTGGGAAGCAAAGACATGTACGAAGCGCGATGTCGAATATGTCACGATCCGTCATTGGGTGCTGAATCGGCCCAGGGAACTTTGAATCTGGCTGGCCCGAGCCATTCCGCATCATGATAAAAGACCGCACATACACGAATGTTCAGTACCGGCTTTCCGAAATTGAACATCGTTACGGGTCAAACGTTCATATTCTTTCTGATCCCTTCCTACTCACTCATTTGGCGCAACTATGTTCTGTGAACACGACGCAGCCAATTATTAATCAACTAGTCGACACAATTTATTCAAACCTCGTCAAAGTTATTATCAATATGGAGTTTCCTCAGAAACGGGTGACAGTACGTTCGCGAATGGCGGAACACCACCCGGAAGGGCTTTTTGAATCAAACTTAGTTGATGCAGAGCAGCCTGCGGTGTGTGTGAATTTGGCGCGTGCCGGTACTTTTCCTTCTCATATTTGTTATAACGCATTGAATTATGTATTGAACGCAAGTGTAGTGCGACAAGATCACATATCAATCAATCGGGCTACAGATGGGCAAGAGCAGGTCGTAGGAGTTCGAGTTGCCGGGCACAAAATAGGCGGGTCGATCGACAATGCAATCGTATTGTTTCCAGACCCCATGGGGGCGACTGGTAGTACGATTATTTCGGCCCTCGATATTTATAAAAAAGAAGTTCAAGGTACCGCAAAAAAATTCGTTGCAGTGCACCTGATCGTAACGCCAGAATACCTGAAGCGGGCGTCGGAGCGACATCCCGATTTAGTCATTTATGCAGTTCGGCTTGATCGTGGGCTTTCAACTAAAGAAGTCTTAGACAGTGTGCCGGGAACCCACTGGCAAAAAGAAGTCGGCTTGAATTCCAAACAATACATCGTACCGGGCGGTGGCGGTTTTGGAGAGATTCTGAACAATTCGTTTGTGTGAGGTGCTTATGTTGTTAAAAGATCCAAAAGTTTTGATTCCTGAAACTAAAATTATGAATCGAGTTCATGAACTCGCATCAGAAATCGCGTTTGATTATCGAGGAAAAGAAATCACCGCTATTTGTGTTTTGAAGGGATCTTTCATTTTCTTTGCTGATCTTATTCGAAACATCGATCTTCCGTTAAATTGTGAATTTATGGCGGTTTCTAGTTACGGGAGTAAGACGACTTCGTCCGGCGAAGTTAAACTGACGTTGGATCTCACAGAGCCACTTGAAGGCAAACACGTAGTCGTGATCGAAGATATCGTAGACACGGGCCTGACCATGCAATATTTGGTCGAAAATCTTCGAGCAAGAAAGCCCGCCACTCTGCGAACCTGTGCATTGCTTTTTAAACCCGAAGCCCTTCAGTGTCAGCTGGACCTTGATTATATTGGTTTCAAGCTCGGAAAGGAATTTGTTGTCGGATACGGACTTGATTATGCGGGCCGCTATCGACAGCTGCCTTATATTGGCGCATTGGAGAGTGAGCACTAAAAATGAAGACTATCACCGCCAAGGCCCCAGCTCGCATCGATTTGGCTGGTGGAACATTGGACCTTTGGCCGCTTTATTTATTTTTCGAAAACACTGCGACGATTAATTGTGCGATTGATCAAATAGCTACTGTCGAAATTAAATTGGGGACTGAAAGTAAAATTGGCGAAACTCCTTCGCTCGAATTCGCGAGCGGAGACCGAGGAGCGAAACACAAATTTAAATCCTTTGGCGAACTGATGGAGTCATTTCAAGGCACGCACAAGGCCGTGGGATTGCCCCCGGCATTGTGGTTGCATGCTAAAGTGGTTCGCCATTTTTTTGCTTTTTGGCGCCGATCAGCTCCTTTGAGTTTAAGTACCTTTGCTGATGCACCAGCTGGTGCGGGTCTCGGTGGTTCCAGTGCGCTGAACATAGCAATGTGTAAGGCTCTGCAACATGTGACGAATGCAAATTACACCGACGACGAAATCATTGGCGTAGCGAGGGACTTAGAGACTACAGTCATTGAAGTACCCGCTGGTATTCAAGACTATTATTCCGCTCTACATGGCGGAGTACAGGCCATTCGAATGGATGCCGGCAGAGTTCATAGGAAGGTTTTCTACAAACAATCTGACTTCATTCAAAGTAACATAGTTCTCTGTTATTCGGGGCATTCGCGAAACTCTGGCATCAATAACTGGGCTGTCTATAAAGGGTTTATCGACAAAAATCCCGACATTCATCAAGCATTCAAAGAGATTGTTAAAGCTACTTACCGTGTGGAAGAAGCACTAGAGCGACTATCTTTCGAAAAACTAGTTGAAGGTATTAACGGCGAGTGGAAAGCCCGCCAGTTACTTGCGCCCACAATTGCGACGCCTGATATGCTTGCGGCCATAGAAGCAGCAAAATCAGTTGGCGCCGTTGCTGCAAAAGTATGCGGGGCCGGCGGTGGTGGGTGTTTCATTGTTGTTGCCCCCCCTGAAAAAAGAAAGCCCGTTGTGGAAAAGCTTCAGGCATCGGGAGTCAAAGTAATTGATTTTAAAGTACACGCTGAAGGATGTCGCGTTGTCGAAGCGACCGCAGAGTGATCGGAGCTTGATTGGTTCGTCCGAGTCCACGGGATAACGTAAAACGAGTATTTGGACTAAGTCTTGGGGGTGCGCGGTCAGACCGAACTTGTTTGACTGTGATAGACTTTTATCAGCGTGACGAAAAATCTAATGAAAAGGCTTTTGTCGTCGATGTCTTTGAAGGAATTGGTCAAAGTGGAGAACTCGATGGCGATGAGGCATTATTAAAAATCGTCAATGAGTCGCTTATGGAGCGACCGGCGACGCTCCTTGCTGTGGATGCGCCTTTGACACTTCCACCGTGTTTCGTGGGCTGTGCAGATACTTGTGAAGGATATCAAAAGTGTAAGCGTCCGACTGTTAAATGGATGCGGAATCAATTTTTAAAGGCCCGCCAAAAAAATCGGGGTATAAAAGGATTTACACCGTATCTACAACGACCCGTGGATATCTATTTTCGTTATCAATTTACCGATAAAGAACTTTTTAAAGACGATACGCTTGGCGCCAACTACGCGCCGCAGGCTGCTCGAATGCAGTATTTAAAACAACGCTGGTTGCCGGGTGGTTCAAAAAAAAATAATTTTGAATTGATCGAGGTGTGGCCAAAGCTTGTATTGTTTTGTTTACAGAAGGAATTAAAACTCACGCGAAAAGAAGCAACCGGTTATCGAAATGTCGAGCAGGGGGCGGGAATAAGAGAAAAACTTCTCGAAACTCTTTCGGATCGATACCATATATTTGTTTACGAACGCGATGCATCTAAATTGCTTTCAAGTGTACCGGCGTTCGACTCGTTTATCTGTGCTTTTGTTGCTCTTCAATATAGCCTAGGAAGAGTGGTCGACTTTAAACACGAGCTCAACCAAAAAGAAATTCTGAAGACGGGTTGGATCGAATTACCGAATTTTTGATGAGGCGCAATGGCTTCGTTTGTAATCAAACGCATTCTCTTAGCAATACCTACGCTTATTGTTTTGATGACTCTGACGTTTGCCATCATGAAGGCAGTCCCTGGTGGGCCGTTTGATTCCGAAAAAGCGTTACCCGACGATGTTCGGGCTAATCTAGAAGCGAAGTACCATTTAGATAAACCACTAGTTGAACAGTATTTTTTGTATCTAGGAAATCTAGTTCGTGGCGACCTGGGACCGAGTTATAGGTACTTGGGCACTAGGAGCGTCGGCGAAGTAATTGCCGAAACACTGCCCATCTCAATGATCTTGGGGTTCTGGGCACTGTTATTTGCTATCGGTATTGGTATTCCGCTAGGAGTTGCATCAGCCTATTTTCGACATAGCTGGATCGATATTTCAGCCATGTTCATGGCAATAGCAGGTGTCTCATTGCCGAACTACTTGGTAGCGAGTGCGCTAATCTTAATTTTCAGTATGTATTTCCAATGGCTACCACCGGCGCTGTGGGACGACTGGACTTCTGCAGTATTGCCGACGATCACGCTAGGGCTTCGACCAATGGCTTTGATAGCGCGAATGACGCGAGCGTCTATGCTCGACGTATTAAATGCCGATTATGTGCGAATGGCATACGCAAAAGGCGCGGGCACCTTGCGGGTATTGTTTGTGCACGCCTTAAAAAACGCATTGGTTCCGATTCTGACTATATTGGGCCCGATAACAGCTGCGATTATCACTGGTTCATTTGTGGTTGAAGTCATTTTCGCCATACCCGGCATGGGTCGCCATTTCGTAAGTGCTGTGGTGGATCGAGATTATACTTTAATTTTGGGAGTGACGCTGACTTACGGAATTATTGTAATAATAGCTAATCTGCTCGTAGATATGCTTTACGCTTGGGCAGACCCGAGAATTCGGGTGAAGGCATGAAGGCTGAATTCGCTAAAAAATTTCTAAGAAATCGTGCGGGTGTTGCAGGTCTATTGTTTATTATTTTCGTGTGCACCTGCGCTACTTTTGCTCCTTGGATTGCCACTCATTCGTACGAAGAACAAAATATTGACCAACGTTTGAGTTCACCGAATGCCGAATATTGGATGGGTAGTGATTCGCTCGGGCGTGACCTCTACAGTCGCATCGTCTATGGTGCGCGCACGAGTATGGCCGTCGGTATCATAACCGCGTTAGTGGCGGTGTTTATTGGTACCTTTTATGGCGCACTTTCCGGTTATTTCGGAGGTTGGGTGGACGCGTTTCTCATGCGCGTCGTCGACATATTTTATATTTTTCCATCCTTGTTATTAGCGATTTTAATCATGGTGGTGTGGGGCCAAGGATTAGTAGGAATCATTGCCGCACTCAGCATCGTAGGCTGGGTCGCCCAAGCGCGGTTGGTTCGAGGGCAGGTTCTACAGGTAAAGGAAATGCTTCACGTCGAAAATGCTCGCGCACTCGGTGTTCCCCCAATTAGATTGCTGTGGCGACACGTATTACCTCTTATTTGGGGTCCGGTGATTGTTCAAATCACCTTCCAGATTCCTGCGAATATAATGGCCGAAAGTTTTTTAAGTTTCATCGGACTTGGAATTCAACCGCCACTTTCTAGCTGGGGCACATTAGCTAACGAAGGTTGGCGAGGAATGCGGTCTTATCCACACTTAATCATTTTTCCAGGTGCGGTTTTATTTCTTACGATGCTCGCATTTCAATTCTTTGGAGACGGTTTGCGAGACTGGCTTGATCCTTATCAAACTAATAAGTGATATCTCTAAAATACACGTAATTTAGCGGATTCAGGACAAACCCTTTGATCTTCGGATTTAGTAAAAATGCCAATGTGTCGTAATGAAGCGGTACGATCGCTGCATCTTTACGCAAAAGAATTTCAAGAGCTTCTTTGTACAACTTCGTACGTTCGGTACCATTTTGAATGCTTGCGGCGATTTTCACGATTTCATCATAACGTTCGTTTTTCCAGCCGGTGCGGTTGTTTCCGGACCACGAAGTAAAAACGCCAAAAAAAGTATCGGGGTCTGAGTAGTCGGCTCCCCAGGGGCGGTAGTGCATTGCTGCGGTTTGCAAATCGAGTTGCGTTCGAAAGGTTTTATATTCCGGCATATTCAACGTTACTTTTAGACCCAGATGCTTTTTTAATTGGTCCTGAATATATTGCCCAAGTAGGGCGTTTTCGTCGCTGGAGTAGGTTAGTAGTTCTAGTGGCGGAAGAGTACTAGGTTCCAAGCCAGATTCTTTAAAGACCTTTCGTGCTTTATTTGGGTCAAACTCTAACCCGGAATTCTGGCCAGCGGGAAACATCGAAGGAGGAACCAAGGAATTTGCTGGAATTTTCGACTGGTGCATAACCTTGCCTACGTTCTTTTTATCTATTGCCATGGCTATTGCCTGTCGAACGTTTGGCAAATTAGTAGGATACTTCTGGGTATTAAACCCTATAAAGCTTGTGCGAAAATAGGGAACGTTTTTGTAGGATGGTGATTTTATTAAATCGCCAAGTTCCAGAAAATTAATCGGAAGCACGCAGTCTAGTTCGCCAGTTTTAAAAAGGTTCAATGCAGTGGAATCTTCGTTAACAATTTTAAGATGCACTTCGTCTAGTTTGGGACGACCGCGATAGTACAGATCGTTGCGTGTTAACGAAATTAAATTACCCTGTTGGTATTGAGTAGGAACGAAAGGTCCCAATACCACTATTTTTCCAGGCTTAGTCCAAGCGGTGCCATGTTGGGCGACAAGGTCTTTTCGAATGGGAAATGTGACCCAAAATGTAAGCATTTGTAGAAAATAACCGACGGGCCTTTTTAATCGTACTTCTAGAGTAGCGGCGTCAATAGCCCGCACTCCAACTTTTGAAAAATCAGTGTGTTTACGGGCATTGTATTCTTCTGCCCCTTGTATATCGAAAAGCATATAGGCGTAGGGCGCCGCGGTAAGGGGATTCAATAAACGCTCCCAGGAGTCTGCGAAATGGTGTGCTGTAAGAAATTTCCCATCGGACCATTTTACACCGGGTCGAATTTTAAAAGTGTAAGTGCGTTGATCTTCCGAAACGGTCCAGGACTTCGCTAGGGCAGCCCTTAATTTCATACCCCCATCGAACTCTACCAACCCTTCCATGATATTCATCAAGAGGTAAGTTTCCATGGGCGTAGTTGCAATATTCCAATCGAAAGTTTGAGGGTCGGCTACTAAACGCATGCGAAAAGTCTTGGTGGTGTTTTCAGCATGAACGAAAATTGAAAGCAGAAAAAATATACTTGCGAACAGTATACTGGTTTTGGTTCTCACGGGTCCCCCTTCGATCGTCTTAAGAATAGCAGTTCAGCCTTTTTTTAAGAAGCCGTCTACATTCTTGTTCTTGAAATTTTTATCTAAGGTGGCCTGAATCAGGAGCTCTGCTAGGTGACGGGTGCCGTCGCTCAAAGCCTTGTGAGCATTTTTAATTGCTGTCAGGTCTTCTTTCTCGATAACACCACGCAGATTAGCGGTTAAAGTTTCGATGTTTATTCTTTCATTTTTGTCCAAAAGGTCAGCGACTTTTGGAAGAGCTTTTTCGGTAGCAGTTAAGACGGTCCTCGCGTCATTACGAGCTTCTACCAATTTGGCGACAGAAAGGTCTTCGTCTTTGTTATCCAAGTAGGCTGCCAGCATCTGTTCGACCTGTTCGTCTGTAAGCCCGTAACTTGGCCGCACTTCAATGCTTTGCTCTACTTCGCTATAAAGTTCCTTTGCAGAAACACTCAATATTCCGTCGGCATCTACCAGAAAGGTTACCTCGACGCGAGCAAGTCCAGCAGGTAAGGGCGGTATTCCCGCTAAAACGAATTGCCCCAATTTTCGATTGAAGGTTACGAGGTCTCGTTCACCTTGATAAACATTGATGGCAACTTTGGTTTGGCCTTCTGCGTAAGTGGTGAACTGCTCCTTGGCCATGGCGGGAATGCGCGTGTTTCGCGGAATAAGTTTATTCATTGTTCCGCCCATGGTTTCTATTCCGAGGCTAAGTGGAACCACATCGAGCAACAAAAAGTCTCGATTATTTCCAGCGAGAATATCGGCCTGTACCGCGGCTCCCAACGCTACCACTTCGTCTGGATTTAGATTGCAATTGGGCTGTCTCCCAAAAAGCTGGGCCGCAAATTGCTGAACTACAGGCATGCGAGTTGGGCCACCCACTAACACCACGTCCGTTAGTTCCGTTCGGTCAATTTTCGCGTCTATGAGCGATTGCTCGACCGCGGTCCGTGTTTTTTCTAGAATAGGTACAACGATAGTTTCGAGTTGTTCCCGGGAAAGAGCATAACCTTCGAAAGTCGCACTCTTCTGTGTGGTCAATGCGATCTTAAGATTTTCGGCGATAATTAGAGCTTTACCGGAGTCTGCTTCCAGCCCGAGGTGCCGCGCAATCGCAATATCAATGTCGTCGCCGCCCAGTTGAGTATCTCCGGCGGTAGACAAAACTTCGAACAGGCCGTCTCGCAATTTCAAAATCGATACGTCAAAAGTGCCGCCCCCAAGATCATAGACTGCCACGAGACCATTTTTCTTTTCGTGGAGCCCGTAGGCGAGTGAAGCGGCAGTCGGTTCATTTAAGATACGTAGAACATTTAATCCCGCCAACCTGCCCGCCGCGCGAGTAGCTTGCCGCTGACTGTCGTTAAAATAAGCGGGAACAGTGATTACAGCATCTTCTACCGGGCGACCTAGTGCGGTTTCAGCGGCTAATTTTATTTCTCTTAAAATCTCCGCCGATACTTCGATGGCTGTAATTTTCTTCTCACCAATGACAATTTGGACGTTTTGAGGTGAAGAAAGGTCTAGATCGTAAGGAAATTCAATTCCCGAATCGAGCATATCCGCGGCGCCTCGTCCAAGAAGTCGCTTTGCAGAATAGATCGTATTTTTGGGATCAGTGCTTCGGCGTTTTTTTGCTGAAAAGCCTACTTCTATATTGTTGTCGGCGCCATAGTGAACGATCGACGGAATGAGGTTGCGTCCCTCGCGCGACGGCAGCACGATAGGCGTATTATTTTTGACAATAGCAACCAGACTATTGGTAGTGCCGAGATCAATTCCGATAATAGGGTCTTGCGATGACGGACGGTGGGTCATCGGACCTGCTGATATGACCGGAAGTTCTTTAAAACTGCTACTCATAATAAAACTTTCTGCAAATTGGCGATGAGCGATCGTAAATACGCTCTTTTGGCCCGAGTTTCCATAAGAGTTAATAGCGACTGTTTTTCTAGTGGTTTATTCCAATTAAGTGAGCGAGCAATCCGGTCAATTTGTTCTAAAAGCGCGTTATCTTCTTGTTTGATTTCGGATTGTAGCGAAAGAGCTAGTGCTCGAGCGGCAGCGGCGTCTTCCATGCGCAATTCCTGCATTTCAAAAAAACGCTCTGCGTATCGAGTCGGGATAGCGTCACTATTTGTTTTTGCAAGATCACTACTGCCGACCAATAAAGCATCCAGGCGAGACTCGCTATTTTTCAACGACTCGTAGGACTCATTGACTAAAGCCGAAAGCTCGCCACATTTTTTGGTCCAAGTGTTTCCGAGCGTTGCATAACGATCGGGGTGCAACCATTTGGATAACGCTAAGTAGCGCTCCTCTAGCTCCGAAAGATCAAGATCATATTGCCGTGGAGCTCCGAGTACCGCGAATGGACTCCGATCAGTGCCAATAAAATCCGGTGCTGAACATTTTGGACACGCAAAAAAACCTAAAGATGACTGGTGCGAAAGGTCTGTTTTACAATTCCAACAATGCATGTGGCTGAGTACTCACGCCGCTTTGGGTTTAAACCGAGAAAGAACTGCCGCAGCCGCAGGTTCGCTTCGCGTTCGGGTTTTGAAAAGTAAAGCCTGTGCCGTTGAGGCCGCCGGAATAATCTAGTTCCGTGCCCGCCAGATAGAGATAGCTTTTTTGGTCAACCACCACTTTAACGCCATCTTGTTCGAATACTTTATCGGTTTCAGCCACCGGCGTAGATTCAAAGCCCAGCTTATAAGACATGCCCGAGCATCCGCCACCTGCGACCATTACGCGAATGTAAGATTCTTTCGAGCTGGGGTCACTTTCCATGAGCCGAAGAATTTCTTTAACCGCATTTTGAGAAACAGTAATCATGCCGATTTTTGCTCCTTCTTTTTGAGATAGTCTCTCACAGCAGCTTTAATCGCATCTTCCGCCAAGACCGAACAATGAATTTTGATAGGCGGCAAAGCTAGTTCATTAACAATATCGGTATTTTTGATCTTCATGGCATCTTCCACGCTCTTACCGATAATCCATTCGGTTGCGAGGCTCGAACTAGCAATCGCGCTTCCACAGCCAAAAGTCTTAAATTTTGCATCCTCTATAATTCCGTTATCGTTGACCTTCACCTGTAACTTCATAACGTCGCCGCATTCAGGAGCGCCCACTACGCCGGTACCAACATCTTGCGCGGTTTTATCGAGACTTCCCATGTTGCGCGGGTTGTCGAAGTGATCCAATACTTTTTTGCTGTATGCCATAATTGCCTCTGAGTTCCTTAGTGTGCGGTCCACTGAATCGATTTAAGATCGATTCCCTCTTGAGCCATCTCCCAAAGCGGTGAGAGATCTCTCAATTTAGAAATTGTTTCGATTACTCTGTTCGCTGCATAGTCGATTTCTGCTTCGGTGGTTTGACGTCCAATGCCGAAACGAATCGAAGTATGTGCCAATTCTTCGCCCACCCCGATTGCTTTGAGCACATAAGAAGGTTCAAGTGATGCTGAAGTACACGCTGATCCAGAAGAAACTGCCAAATCTTTGAGCCCCATAATGATGGACTCACCTTCAACATATGCGAAACTCAAATTTAAGTTGCCCGGTATGCGTTCAGCGGGGTGACCGTTTAAATAAACGTCAGAAAGTTTCGTTGTAATGGTTTTAAAAAGTCTGTCGCGCAGAGCGGTGATGCGTTCAAATTCTTCGCTGAGTAACTGATTCGATAGTTCCGCTGCTTTGCCGAGTCCCACGATTCCCGGCACATTGAGGGTTCCGGATCGCATGCCGCGTTCATGTCCGCCGCCGTGAATTTGTTCCGCCAAACGTACGCGGGGATTTTTGCGCCGAACATAAAGAGCACCGACCCCTTTTGGTCCGTACATTTTGTGTGCGCTGATCGAAACCAGATCAACACCAAACTCTTCTACGTTAAATGGAATTTTGCCTACACCTTGGACCGCGTCGCAGTGGAAAAGAATTCCCTTTTCTTTGGCGATTTTTCCGATTTCACGAATCGGTTGAATGGTTCCAATTTCGTTATTGGCGAGCATTACGGAGATCAATATTGTGGAATCTTTTATGGCGGCCCGTAACTCGCTCACGTTTACGCGTCCGAACTGGTCTACTGGCAAGTAGGTCACTTCGAAACCCTTTGTCTCAAGATACTTGCAGGTGTCTAGTACTGCCTTGTGTTCGACTGTCGACGTAATGATGTGGTTGCCCTTGTCGCGGTACATTTCGGCAACGCCCAAGATAGCGAGATTGTTAGATTCAGTGGCGCCACTAGTGAAGAGTATTTCTTTAGGAGCCGCCGCACCCAAAAGTGCTGCAACTTGTTCGCGCGCCACTTCCACAGCTTCTTCGGCTCGCCACCCATATTCATGACTGCGACTGGCCGCATTACCAAAGTGTTCAGTAAAGTAAGGAAGCATCGCATCTAAAACGCGCGAATCCACCGGAGTAGTGGCTTGATAGTCTAAGTAGATCGGAAATTTCTTTATCGTGTTGTTCTTCATAATGCCCCTTAGGGTTCTTCTCCGTATGCAAGACTGCCTAGTTGTACGACCTCTGGAGTCCGATTGGTGTTTGTGGTTGTGGGCCCCGAGAGTACGTTAAGAGAGCTTACACCCGGACGGGTCAGTTCTTCCACTGAAATACGACTTAAGAAGTCCGCGATGCGAGCATTTAATGCCTGCATGGGGTTTTGAATTGAACAGCCGGAAGAAAATTCACACGCGGTTTCTTCGGAAGCACAGCACGAGACCACGGCGAGGGGGCCTTCGACCATTTTTAGAAATGAAGCAAGGTCGAGTAGCTTGAGGTCACGCGCCAACACGTAACCTCCCCGCGTTCCAAAAGTGGAGGCGATGATGTTTTGTTCCTTTAAACGCTGGAGAGTTTTGGCCAGTATTTCAAATGGCAGGTGAAAATGCTCAGAAATTTCGCGGGCCGAAGCCGGCTGAGCGTTTTCCTTGGCGCGTATATAGCTCAAAGACAAGAGGCTATATTCAGTAGTTCTATTGAGTTTTATCACGTTTAGTGGCTCCCACGCTCAAGGTTAAAAGTTCCCATTAAATACGATTTAAATCATCGGAGTTCAAGTAAAATGGACACATTGCCCCGTACGAACAAGGCTAAGTCGTCAAACTACGACTATTTATATCGTACTTAATGCGTTTGCACCTGTCAATTAGGTCTATGTATTCAATATTAAAGTCTTTTTTATTTAACCACCGTTAGTGGCACCCCTTCTAGACCAGAGTAATTTAGTATGGTAATAGGAGCGAGCAGTTTTTGAAATTATTTTGCGGAGTTTAAAAGGTGAAAAACCCGGTTTTTCTAATCCTATTGGCGTGCGGTTCAGTTTCAGTGGTGTCGGTCGCTCGGGCTTCGGAAAACTATTTGCCAGGCGCAGAAATAGAGAGTTTTTCGGGAACCTGCCAAGATTACTTACGGCTCGAAACCAAAAAAAAGAAAGCTATATTCCGACGTCTTCACGCCGCTTTGAAATACGGCGACGGACTAAAACTGATCGAAAATACGATTCCTCTTTTTCGTCAACGCATAGGACGAGCTTTGCAAGTTTCGCAGGAACGTTGGACCGAATCAAACGTCATAGACGAAAACGCGAAAAAAGAAGTGGTAGAATCAGTGGTACTTGAACGAATGGGAATTCCAGTGACCGAAGATATCGACCAAGAAATGCCAACGTTTCAGAACAAGATTGCGAGTCACCGTCCAAAGAAACTACGGAAGAGATTCGTGCCCATGCCTCCGGTTCCCTATGCTGAAGCAGGAGTGTTGCATACCTACGGGTATTTATTCAGCCAGATTCAGACACCTTACGGACAAAAAAGCGATCGTTGGTTAGTTCATGGACTCGAAGAAAAACTAGGTTTAGTGCCGGGCTCTTTGTCGCCATTCTCGGAACGGGGAGAATTTCTAAGTAATTTAACAGACGCGCTGGACCAAGTGGTCGCCGGTCAAAATGAATTCACTAAGCCCGAAATGGTACTTCACGAAAAAATTATTTGGAGAACTCCGCCCGGAAGTATCGATTTTTACGGTGAAACATCTTCTGAAATCGAACTACGCCGAGCAGTATTAACCACTAGGGTCTATCAGCTTACAAATGCAACTGCGCTATCGAATGGGTCGCCGCTAGACCGCCTAGTGGTGTATTCCATGCGATTCATTGAACAGTCGCGGGAACGCTATGTAACGGCCTTTCCGGCTGATGCGGACTTTGCCAAGCGCCTTACCGCCCGTGTCGAAACAGAAGGCCTATCTATTGAGGGGCTGGGGCCTCGATATAACCTTTTTATTCCGCAGAGTTGGCAGCAAGTATTCTACGAACCGGTGTTTGAGGTACGTGGTTTCACTAAAATGCGCCGTTGACTTGAGTGCCAAAAAATGTTCGTTAGTTCTGGGGCGAGTTTCGACCCAATAATTTTTGCTGAGAGGAGGTGATTGGTATGCCAGGAATTCGTATTAATGACGGAGAATCCTTTGAAGGCGCGTTAAAGCGCTTCAAAAAACAGTGTGAAAAAGCAGGCATCCTTTCAGACGTGCGCAAACGTGAACACTTTGAAAAACCAAGTGTAAAGCGCAAGAAAAAAGCTATCGCTGCGCGCAAGCGTGCGATGAAGAAGGTTCGTCGCTTTTATTAATTGACCACAATCACATAGAGCGCGGCCGGGTTTTTTGATAAAACTTGGTCGCGCTTTTTTTATTTGCCGTCACTTGTGAGGAAATATGCCATCGATCAAAGAACGCATTTCAGAAGATATGAAAAACGCCATGAAGTCAGGCGACAAAGCCAGGCTTGCCGCCATTCGCATGCTGCACTCTGCAGTTCGCAAGCGTGAGATCGACGATCGAACCGATTTGGACGATGCAGGGGTGTTGAAAATTTTAGCCACCTTGGTCAAACAACGACAAGAATCGATTGAACAGTTTAAAGCTGGCAATCGTGCCGATTTAGTCGAGAAGGAAACGGCAGAATTAACTTTGCTCCAAGCTTATATGCCGGAACAAATGTCCGAAGCGGAATTAATTCCCATTGTCGAAGCAGCCATAAAAGAGGCTGGAGCTTCGACCAAAAAAGAAATGGGCAATGTAATGAAGGTACTTATGCCGAAGGTCGCAGGTAAGGCCGACGGAAAACTTGTAAATCAATTGGTGCAAGCGCGCTTGCAATAGTTTCTAGATGAGCGATTTCGTTCGACAACTTAAAGAACGCAGCAATATTGCCGAAGTCGTAGGCGAATTTGTACGACTTCGTAAAGCTGGTGCAAATCACATGGGGCTTTGCCCTTTTCATGCTGAGCGTTCGCCGTCGTTTTCAGTGAATGAAAAAAAAGGAATATTCTATTGTTTCGGCTGTCAGAAGGGCGGCGACGCGATTTCTTTTTTGCAAGAAGTCTTGAGTTTGTCTTTCGTCGATGCGGTTAAGACACTAGCCGCTAAAGTAGGATTGGCTCTCCCCCCGGAATTTAAACACGGCGGAGGAAGTTCGGGCCAAGCGACAGCGGCTCGAGAGGGCGCTCTCGAAATTTATTTTAAACTCAATCGGTTTGTCGCTCATTTTTACCACGAATACCTGCTTGGTCCCAATGGAGAGGCGGCACGAGAATACTTAAGCGCCCGTGGCGTAACCACCGATTCAATTCGGAAGTGGTATCTTGGCTACGCTCCAAATGCCTGGGGCGAACTGGTTGATTTCCTTGCCGCTAGGAAAGCCCCATTAGAAAAGGCCGAAGAGTTGGGGTTGGTTCGAAAAAAAGAGACCCGCGACTCGAGCGGGCGCCAGCACTATGATATTTTTCGTGATCGGATAATTTTTCCAGTGACGGATTTGCGTGGCCGAGTAGTCGCCTTTGGCGGCAGAGCGTTGGGCGATAGCGATGGACCCAAATACCTCAATTCTCCCGAGACCCCGATATTTAAAAAGGGCAATCATCTTTACGGACTATTTCATGCGCAAAAAGATGTTCGTGCCGACGACATGGCTATTCTGGTCGAGGGGTACATGGACTGTATTGCGCTTCACCAGCATGGAATTGGCTGTGCTGTAGCAACTTTAGGAACGGCTCTTTCAAATCGCCAAATTCAGGTGCTCAAGCGCCTTACCCAAAATATTTACGTGCTGTTTGATGGCGATTCCGCGGGTCAAGAAGCTGCAAAAAAAGCAATGGAGCTCTTTTTAGCGGAAGACCTTGTTGTTAAGGGCGTTACGATTCCAGGCGAAGAAGATCCAGACGAATACCTAAAATTACACGGCGCAGAGGGACTGAAGTCCCTGCTCGCCAGCGCGCCTTATTTGTTAGATGCGCGCATCTTGGAAATCGTGAGTGCGGCCGGAGTGCACGTAGAAGGCAAGGCGCGGGCGGCTACTCAAATTGTTCCCTGGCTTTCGAAAATCAGTTCTGAAGCGGCCCGAGCCTTTCGAATTGAACAGGTAGCCGGCATGCTCGGAATCTCATCTGCAAGTCTTACTGACCAGGTACAACGCCTTCGGTTGGGGCCGGCAGGTGGGCAAAGCAGTGTCAGAACAGCACCAAATTTTCGTGGGCCGGTTCGCCAAACTGGAACTTTTTCAAAGAGAACATCGAAAAATACCAACGCCAAGATCGACGCTCTTGATCGCAGAGTTTTGGAGTTGCTCATAAATTCCCAGGAACTAGTTGAAAATATTGATAATTTCGAAGGCTTTTTAGATGGCCTTCAATCTGAAGAAGTTCGTCGAGTTGTGGCCTATATCTTGAATCATTCTCAAATTGAGCCCACGCAGCTCTTAGAGCTGACCGAGACCCCAGAGTTAAAGAACGCAATTACTCGGTCATTTGTGGAAACGGTTGAAAAAACTGATGAAATTTTACAAGAATTCAGGCACCTTGTGGCCAAGCTGATTCGCCGCGGCTTAGAACGCCGCAAAGACACTTTACGGGCCATTATCTTAAAAGCAGATGGTTCGGGGAGTTCTATTGAGTTTCAGAAGCACATGGCGGAATACAACGAACTTATCCGTTACTTGGATGAAACGAAAGTTCACTGACGCCCTAGAGTTTCGAGCCCAGCTTTTTGATAGATTTTAGCCAGATTTTTGATCGAGGAGATGTTCAAACATGACCAAAGCCGCTCAAACTAACCCAAGCAAATTAAAAGAGCTCAAAAAAATTCTCGAGCTCGGCGTTCAACGCGGATTTTTAACTTACGAAGAGATCAACGATCTACTTCCTCCAGACATCATTGATCAAACCAAGATCGATGAAATTATGAACATTCTCTCAGAGAATGATGTCGACGTTGTGGACTCCGCAAAGCGTGCGCGCGATGACGATGACGATAGCGCTGATGACAGCGACGAAGTAGTTGTTGGCCCCACCGAAAAGGCCGCTGCTGCTGATGAAGAGGAAAAGGTAGATGAATCGGCTCGCAGCACTGATCCTGTAAAACTTTATCTCAAAAAAATGGGTGCGGTATCGCTTCTGACTCGCGAGGGCGAAGTCGAAATCGCCAAACGAATTGAACAGGGCGAAATCGAAGTATTGCGGGCATTGCTAGCAACCCGAGATGGTGTGCAAGCCATTCTTGAGCTCGAAGAACGCATGGAAAGCGGAAAACTCAAAGTTAAAGATGTCATTCGCGGCGTCGACGAAGAAGTGAACACCGATGATGAAAAAATGTATTACAACAAGATTATCGGAGCGCTCGGGAAGCTGCGTCAGTATTCTGTAGTTCAAGAAAAGTTTTTACCTAAAATCGATGATAAAAAACTTTCTGCAAAGGTACGCGATGCGGCCGTTAAGGATTTAGAGAAACATCGTCTCAAAATTGAAGAAACGCTAATGGACGTAGCGTTTAACCGCAAATCGATCAACGCTTTCACTGAAAAACTCAGCGAATGGTACGAGCGTTTGAAAGAAATTCGCGATCAAGAAAAACGAATTTTCGACTTCCTCGAAGTAAAAGATCAAAAAGAATTTCGAGCCTTGGTAAAGATTTTTGGATCAGGTGGAACAGAGCGAACTCAATTGCTTCGCCGCTTGGATACCAGCGAACTTAAAGTTGATCAGCTGATCAAGCAATATGAAGATATACTTAAGCGTCGCGCGAAGGTTGAAACCGAATGCGTGATGGTTTTCGAAAAACTTGAAAAACTTTATTACGCAATTAAGTCGGGCGAGCGTAAAGCGGACTTGGCTAAGAGCGAATTGGTGGAAGCAAATTTAAGGTTGGTGGTGAGTATCGCTAAGAAGTACACCAATCGTGGTTTGCAGTTCTTGGATTTGATTCAAGAAGGTAATATCGGTTTGATGAAGGCGGTTGATAAATTCGAATATCGCCGGGGTTATAAATTTTCTACCTACGCCACTTGGTGGATTCGTCAGGCGATTACGCGTGCAATTGCTGACCAGGCGCGCACGATTCGTATTCCTGTTCACATGATCGAAACGATCAATAAATTAATTCGTACTAGTCGGCAGCTTGTGCAGTCGCTTGGCCGTGAACCAACTCCAGAGGAAATCGCAGCAAAAATGGAATTGCCTGTGGAAAAAGTACGAAAGGTTCTGAAGATTGCGAAGGAGCCAATTTCGCTTGAAACGCCAATTGGTGAAGAAGAAGATTCATACCTTGGTGATTTTATTGAAGACAAAAAAATCATTAACCCAGCTGAAGCGGTAATGAACATTAACCTGTCTGAGCAAACACGAAAAGTGCTTGCAACGCTCACACCACGTGAAGAAAAAGTATTACGAATGCGTTTCGGAATCGGGGAAAAATCCGATCATACTTTAGAAGAAGTCGGACAGGATTTCTTCGTAACGCGCGAACGTATTCGCCAGATCGAAGCAAAGGCATTGCGAAAACTTCGTCATCCGTCGAGAGCGAAGTTGCTCAAAGCTTTTGTGGACGGCAGCTGATTTTTCAACCTTGGGGGAGCGAATATGGGTTTTGTTTGGGGCTCAGTCGTGGTCCTGATATTTGCGTCGCTTTCGGTCGAGGCAAAGGTCCCTGAGCTTGGCAAAAAGAAAGAACCCGTCTTGAAGGCGTCCCACCGTGCCCGCTCTTCCGAGCAGAAGGCCAAGGACCAACAAAGAATCGAACAGAAGCGAAAGGCCGCCAAAAAAAATCAGGTTGTTTCAAGGCCTGTGCAAAATGATAGCGTGCAAAATGAGTGTCAACGGATCATTCAGAAAAACCCTGCGCTTTTTGGGGGGCATTTAGACCCACAGTCCGGGTCAGCCTTAGAGCCGTTAGAGGTTTTAGAAAAATTAAAGAAATATCAAAAATATTTGTGGGACGAACCCGGAATGGAAGCTAGATATTATCTTGAGTTTCCGTCGGACAAACTAGAAGATGTCCCCGTCGAAACCGTAGCTGCGGCTCTTTTATGGAACAGTCGTGTTTCTAAAATCGAAGCTTCAGTAGCTAACGCGGGCCCATAGCTCAGTTGGTTAGAGCTTCCGGCTCATAACCGGGTGGTCCCAGGTTCGAGTCCTGGTGGGCCCACCACTTGTCAAGCTGTTCGAACCACGGCGAGGGGGTCGTGAGTTCGAGCAGCCAAACAAGCCAATGCACGTAGTTCTTTCAGGGGAAAAATCTGCATTGGTTCGCAGGCAAAAACTCACCCCGGCCCCATTCGGATAGAATCTAAACAAGCCTCCTTTTATAGCCGAAGCATAAATATGATACGAAATGTCGTTTGGGCGGGTGTTGGCCTGTTAGTTGTTTCGAAACCAGTATTTGGGGCATGCACCATTAATGGAGAAGTAGTTCCTTGCTCGAGGCTGCTTACGGAATTTAGTGGGGTACTCGCTCTCACAGTTCTGGCAGTTGTTGTGATTTTGGCTTCATGTGTATCTATTATTTTAAAAATTAGAGGGAGAATTCAAAATTATAGGCGGGTGAATAGCCAGCTAATTCGCCAGAATTTACCAGAAGCTAATTTTAAGAACGCAGAGGCGGAGAGTCGAAAGAATGCATCCCATGCAACTCCGATTGGGCGCGAAGAAATTCGGCAGAAAATCTCAGAGACCTACGGTAATTTAATTCAAGCACACGACCGAGAGAATCCGCGAGGCGTCATTGTGTTGACCACATTGGCACTGGGTATATCGGCTATAATTTTGGTTTCATCGATAAACTCCTCCCTGTTACTGATGAAGGGAAAAAAAGCCAGCGGCACAGTAGTAATGGTCAAAAAATCGCACGGGAGTTTCAAAGCGAACAAGAAGAGTGGCTATATAATTGTAAAATTCACTTCAGAGGACGGTCTGACGCAAGAATTTCGAAACTCTGTTTATAATTCGGCTAGTTATGTTCCAGGTCAACAAGTGCAGGTGATTTACAATCCTACCGATTCGACCGATGCTAGGTTAGATAGTTTCTATGAGCTATGGAGGACTCCAGCGGCACTTAGCTTGTTTGTAATTCCTCTCTGGGGGTCCTGTGTGGCGGTCATACGAAAACGTAAAAAGAACAAAAGCGATCGCGAATGGTTAACAAAGTTTGGTAATTCGGTGAGTGCTACTGTAATCGCTATTAACCAAAGTGTCGTGGTAAACGGAAAATCATATTTCACTATCGAGTACCAATGGACCGATTTAAATACAGGCGATCAACGCACCGCACGTAGCGAGGTAATTCCTTTCAATCCGTCAGTTTCAGGATACGTAACAATTGGTCAAAAAATAGAAGTCTTAGTTGATCCGAATAACCCGTCTCGCACCTATTTCGATATTCAGACTATTTTAAATAGGGCTGCTTGATTTCGAAGCGCATCTAGCCTTTAGAACTGCTGAAAACCGATTTGAAGGCAGTGTTTATTCGTAAGCCGCCTTCCTCCTTTTCAAAACGTATATTCGCTTTTAGTATCGGGGTCATGAAAAACGCTGAGCTAAAAGTTCGAGTTGAAACTGACACCATGGGCGAAATGAAAGTAGCGAGTGACAGATATTGGGGGGCGCAAACCCAACGCTCCCTCTTAAATTTCGAAGTGGGCGACGATCGCATGCCACGACCGATGATTCGCGCATTGGGAATTTTAAAAAAAGCTGCTGCCTTAGTGAATCATGATCTTGGAAAACTTCCGAAAGACAAACTCGATGCCATTGTGAAAGCCGCCGACGAAGTGATTGCAGGTACGCTCGATGATCACTTCCCACTCGTCGTGTGGCAAACCGGTTCGGGGACTCAGACCAATATGAACGCTAATGAAGTTATATCGAACCGGGCGATTGAAATTCTGGGTGGTGAGATGGGTTCCAAGAAACCAATCCATCCGAACGATCATGTGAACATGAGTCAGAGCTCCAATGATTCGTTTCCAACAGCGATGCACATTGCCGCAGTTGAAGAAATAGAAGATCGACTGCTGCCCGCACTCAAAAAGTTTCACACCGCACTGCAGATGAAGGAAAAGAAATTCGAAAAAATTATTAAAGTCGGCCGAACGCACTTGATGGATGCTACGCCCCTCACTCTCGGCCAGGAATTTTCCGGCTATCGCACACAAATTGAAATTGGCATAGAAAGAGTGGAGCAAACGCTAGAGCGATTGCGAGCGCTGGCTCAAGGCGGTACGGCCGTGGGCACTGGACTTAACACTCATCCAGAGTTTGCAGATCGTGTGGCAAAGAAAATTTCTGAAATCACAAAAAAGAAATTTTTGTCTGCGCCCAATAAGTTCGAAGCACTGGCCGCGCATGATGCATTGGTGTTTGCGCATGGTGCGCTGAAAACCCTGGCTTGCAGTTTCATGAAGATTGCTAATGACATTCGTTGGTTGGGAAGTGGACCACGTTGTGGTCTTCAAGAGTTGGCACTCCCAGAAAACGAACCTGGTTCTTCCATTATGCCGGGCAAAGTGAACCCGACGCAAAGTGAATCTATGACAATGGTATGTTGTCAGGTCTTAGGAAACGACACCGCGGTGAACGTCGCAGCTTCTAATGGGCACTTTGAGCTGAACGTATTTAAACCGGTAATTATTCATAATTTTTTACATTCTACCCGCCTGCTCGCAGATTCGGCGAATGGATTTGTTGACCACTGTTTAGAAGGGCTAAAGCCAAATGAAGCCGTTATTGCGAAACATTTAGAAAACACACTAATGCTCGTTACTGCATTGAATCCCCACATTGGTTACGACAATGCGGCAAAAATTGCGAAAACTGCCCACAAAGAAGGGACCACGTTAAAAGAAGCCGCTTTGAAATTGGGACTTCTTAATGAAAAACAATTTGCTGAATGGGTACGACCAGAAGATATGATTTCTCCGCGCGAATAGATTGAGATCGAAGTTACTATGGATAAAATAGTTTGCGTCGGAAAAAATTACGCTGCTCATGTTCTCGAAATGGGAGGGAACGTAAGCGAAAAACCCGTACTGTTTATAAAGCCCCCGAGCGTTTTGCGACAGGTAGAAAACTCTGAAATCGCTAGTGTGGCTTTACCAAAAAACCGAGGAGCGGTTCACTACGAAACTGAGATAGTATTAATGTTGGGGGAAAAAAATCAGATTAAGGCGGTAACCCTCGGTCTTGACATGACCTTACGCGACCAGCAAGCGAACTTAAAAAAGGCGGGACAGCCGTGGGAAATAGCCAAAGTATTTTCGAACTCGGCAATCGTCGGTCCGTTTATTCCAATCGAAGAATTTGCAGATTTTGCGACCTCCGAATTTCAGATGAAGTTAGATGGTGTTCCAAGACAAAAAGCTCAGAGCACTCAAATGACTTTGTCGCCCCTAAATCTGATTCAATATGCCGCGAGTTTTTTTCCTTTGTTGCCGGGCGATTTAATTTTTACTGGCACTCCGCACGGAGTAGGACCCGTTCTCCCTGGTCAAAAAGCTGATTTAGATTGGGGTCCAATTAATTTCTCGGTCGCCTTCGAATGAGTAGAAAATGGAAACTTCTTATTTTGGCGTTAGGAATTTCATTATTAGGTGGCGTTATCAATACTCTGCGAATTCCGCCCACGATCGAGATTCAACGATTTGTCGACATCGACGCTGATGCTGAAAAAATAAAGAAAATATCTGATGCCCACTTTCAATGGGAAAATAAATCCGTATTGATTCAAGCTTTAAGTTCTAACCGCTCCCGAGTGACCCTGGTGTTTCGACTTGAACGCCGTCTCGTTGAGCGAATTTTGTGGGCCTTTTTTGACCTGCACACTCCTACCGAAGCCAGTTTGGATTCTGATCTCACACGACTGACCGAACTAGTTAAAAATGACCGAAATTGACGCCATGTATTAATATTTTCATATTTCCTTTTTTCAAATCTGGGCGAACAATTTGCTGTTGTGGCCTTTTAACGCATTTAAACCAAAGGGATGTTCCAATGAGAAAGTTCTTTCTAATTTGTATGTCAGTTCTGTTATTAGTGACCGTCAATGTCGGATTCGCGCAAGAGAGCGATTCGGAGGGAGCCGGTGAAGCACCCAACGCCGCGGAGCGCATGGAAACAAGAAAAGCACATCGCCAAGAAATGCATCAAAAAAGACAAGCTCAACGAAAAAAAATGCGCGAGCATCGAAAAACCCGTCTCGCTGCGAAAGCAAAAAAAATGAGAGCTCGGGCAGATAAAATGGAACAACGAGCTCAAAAAATGGAACAAGGCGGAGGAACCCTGGATTCCGGTGAAGGCGCCACCGAGTGATTTTTTTGTCCCCCGGCGAGGTGAACTCGTCTGGGGGACGTCCTCCGGCCTCGATTCGATTTAAGACATTCAATTGACGCAGCGAAAAAAAAGCTTTGTAATAGTGGGCATGCGTCTCATAAAAATTGCGTTGGCACTTAGCATTTCTTTAGTCCTATCCACCTCCTGCGTTAAAAAAGGAATTTTGCCGCCTCCTAAAGAAAACGCGCTGCGTTTGCATATTATTTCCCGCATGGCGAGCTTAGATCCTCACGTGGTGAACGATGTAGCGAGCCACCAGGCGAGCGCGCTGTTTTATGAACCGCTATATAGTTTTCACTATCTTAAACGCCCTTATAAAATGGAACCGCTTCTGGCCGAATCGCTTCCGGAACTTTCGAAAGATAAAAAGAAAGTCAAAATAGCTCTGAAAAAAGGAGTCTTCTTTCACGATGATCCGTGTTTCGCTGGAGGCAAGGGACGAGAATTTAACGTCGACGATGTGATATTTATGATCGAAAGAATTTGCGATCCCAAAACACGTTCCGAAATGTATGGGGCATTCGAAGGGCGATTACTTGGCGCAAAGGAATTTTTTGTAGGTAAAACCAAGTCTATTCAGGGGATTCGCCGAATAGATAACTACACGTTGGAACTCACACTTGAAAAACCGCTGCCAAGATTTGTGTCAGTGTTCGCCGACAATAAAACCTCAATAGTTCCACGTGAGTGCGTAAAAAAATATGGCGACGATTTTAGAAATCGCGCAGTCGGAACCGGACCTTTCCTGCTACAGGAAGCTAATCTTGCTTCGAAGGTGGTTGCAGTTCGAAATCCGAATTACAACCACATGACTTATCCGAGTGAAGGTAATCCGGGAGACGCTGAAAAGGGCCTTTTAACCGATGCCGGAAAAAAGCTTCCACTAGTAGATAAAGTGGTTCTCGAAATCATTACTGAATCGCAACCTGGGTGGTTGAAATTTTTGGCAGGTGACTTTGATATTGGTCGAATTCCAAAAGATAGCGTGCACTCTGTAATTAATGGTGAATCATTGTCGCCGGAATATGCTGCCAAAAGAATAGAACTTTCTCGACAAATGAAGGGTGATGTCACGATGTTGATCTTCAACATGGAAGATCAACTCTGGGGCAAACAAAAAGAATTGCGCCAAGCTGTCGCACTTGCGTTGAACGTGCCCGAAGTTATCGAAATGCAATATTCGAAACAAGCCATTCGCGCTCATTCACTAATTGACCCGACTCAATACGGTTACGAGAGTGGATTTCAGAGTAAATGGGCCAATCAAAATGTAGCACTAGCCAAAGAGCTACTTGCGAAGGCGGGTTATCCCGACGCCAAGGGGCTACCACCAATTCACTTTCTTAACGGTACCGACACTGCGTCGAGGCACCTAGAGGGATTACTTTCAAAACAGTTCAAAGCAGTAGGTATCACTTTGAAGCCCGAGGGAATGACTTTTCCTGAAATGTTGCGAAGAGTGAAAGATACCGGGAATTTTACATTCTATGGACAAGCCATGGTTTCTACAGTCTCGGACGCAGACGACTCGCTTGCTTCTTACCATTCAAAAAACATCAAGTCCGGTTACAATCCCTCGCGCTATAATAATCCGATTGTCGACCAATTGATCGATGAAATCGAATTCATGGAGAATGGGCCAGAGCGTTTGGCAAAGATTAAGAAGGTTCAAGAAATCGTAGACGAAGACTTACCGATTATACCAATGGTTCATCGAATAGCTAATCAACCCAGTCATTACTGGCTCAAAAATAAAGTTCATATCGACGAAACTTTTTACGCTTTCTTAAAGTATCTAAAAATCGAGACAGCAAACGGTCCGTAACCGGTGGCTAAAAAATGAAAAAGAAAAATAAATCTAATGTGGTTCGAGTTTCAGATTTATTGGAACGACTGAGGACCCTTGCCCCGTTCGATCTAGCAGAGTCTTGGGATAACGTGGGTTTAATTTGCGGCGATTCGATGGCTCGCGTGACCGGAATTGTGGTTGGGGTGAATTTAGGACGTGAAACGCTAGATGCCGCAGCTGAGACAGGTGCGAATCTAGTCATTTGTCACCACCCGCCAATTTTTAAGGCAGCGCTTAGAATTACGCGAGAGAGTCACCCCTTTCTCTTGGAGGCCATACGAAAAGGGGTGGCCGTAGTGGCCCTACATACCAACTTCGACCTAGCCTCTCATCCGCTCAACAAATCTTTGTGCGAAGAACTGGGGGGGGGATATGTTGGGGCGCTCGCCAACCGGGGGTCCAGCGGAACTCCCGACTCCGACCGTTTCGCCAAGTTTGTAACCTTTGTGCCTGAAACGCACTTAGAAAGGGTTCGTACGGCAGTGGCGGAGGCTGGAGCAGGCCATATAGGGAATTATAGCCATTGTACCTTTTCCTCGCCCGGCGAGGGGACATTTTGGGGACACGAAAAGACCAAGCCAGCCATAGGCCGAGCGGGTCGTTTGGAGAAGGTCTCAGAGATTCGGCTTGAAACCATTATACCGTGGCGCCTTCGCGAAAGTATTGTGGACGCGGCCAGCAGGGCCCACCCTTACGAAGAAATGGCCTATGACGTGTACGAAATGCACCTGCCGACCACGCGACTGCCTCGAAAAACCGGCTATGGCTTTGTCGGCAAAGCTCAGGGAAAAACTCAATTTGTCTTTCACAAATTCCTGCGTCGTGTTAAGAAGGCTTTCCGCATCCAGGATACGGTTGTTGTTGGACCTGCGTTGAAAAACGATAAGTTCTTTGTTCGGAAGTATGCGTTTTCACCGGGATCAGGTTCGGCCTTTGTGGGTGCCGCGATCGCCAAAGGTGTAGATACCTACATCTGTGGCGAAGTGGGATATCACCAAATGCTCGATGCAAAACGCGCCGGAATGACGCTGATTTTGTTAGGGCATAGCAACTCGGAACGGTTTTTCGTCGAAACGACGGCTAAGTGGTGTACGGATGCACTGCGCGGTGTCGGAACGGTGAAAAAAATTTTTGAGACCGTCCATGAAGTGCGTTAGGGTGCGAGCACAGGAGAAACATGACTTTGCGTGAAACATTGCTGAAACTTGAGGCTGTCCAGGAACTCGATCTTCAAATAGGTGTTCTGCAAAAAAAGAAAAACGAAATGCCCGCCAGGTTAGCCTCCTACGATTCACAGATCTCTCTTCTCACCACCCAACTCGAGCAAAAGAAAAAAATTTCCGAAGAAATAGAAAAAAATCTTCGTCAAAATCAAGGGGCCTTGGAGCTCAATGAAGAACGAATGAAACGCTCTCAGACTAAAGCTGAGGCCATTAAAACCAATCAAGAGTTTCAAGCCGTTCAAAAAGAAATCGAAGCGCTCAAGAAAAACACCGGTGTTTTGCAAGAAAACGTAACTAAGCTTAAATCCGAGTTAGAAGTGGCCCAAAAAAGTGTGGAAGATATTCAAACTCAAATTTCTGCAATCGAAGCAACCCGGGCCTCGGAGTCCGAAAAAATCGGCGGAGAGAGCAAGGAATTCGACACTGAATTGGGACGATTGAGCGGTTTGCGCGCGCAAGCTGTCGTAGGAATCGATGTTCGACATCTTTCTCAATATGACCGTGTACGAAGCGGTCGTGTTGGTGGAGTCGGAATCGTTCCAGCGGTTTCAGGCAACTGCAAGGGCTGCAATATGCGAATTCCTCCCCAAATTTATAATGAATTGCAACGGGGCAACGAACTACATTTTTGTCCAAGCTGCCGTCGTATTTTGCTGTATAAAGAGGCGGCTGATACCCAGAAAAGTTCGGGTTCCTCCGCGGGCAGTCACTAGTCTTACGATTTAATCACCTAGCATTAACAACATCGCTCTTTGAAAAGTTTTCCAAACGCGACGGATGACCGCTGGTTTAACGACTGGAGGAAAGTCCGGGCACTATGGAATAGAGTGCTGGCTAACGGCCAGGCGCAGCTCCGGTGACGGAGGGGCGACGGAAAGTGCAACAGAAAATAAACTACCGCTGATTCGGGTTTTCCTGAGTCGCGGTGAGGGTGAAAAGGTGGGGTAAGAGCCCACCGGATCCCTGGTAACAGGGGTCGCATGGCAAACCCCACTCGGTGCAAGATCAAATAGGGGAACGGTATTTGTTTCAGAGTCCGTAAGCAACTTGAGAAAGCATAAGCCTCTGAAAACATAGGTTATTCCGCCGAGCAAATGGTCGAGTAATCGGTCTTTTGCCGCGTTCCCGGGTAGGATCGCTAGAGCTTATCGGTAACGGTAGGCCCAGAGGAATGGTCATCTCGGCGCTCTTTATTTATGGAGTCGCTAGGACAGAACCCGGCTTATAGTCGCGTTTGGAAATTTTCAAAAAATCACACCCTAACACAATCCAAACAAATTAACATTTGGTCGACCGCCTGCGCCGTGTTATATGGCCCGCGCAATCAATAAAAACAGCTTTGTTGTTTAGGAACCTTCCTAAAGACGAGGACGAATAAGATGACCGGCTGCTCACCGATCTTTCCTTGTTCCCGCCCCCGGCCCTCAAAGTGTAACGTTGCTTTTGCTGCGGGACTACACTTTGCGTTGGTATTGGCGTTTGTTGTTTCGTGCACGATTCCCTCTTTTGCTCAAGATTCCGGAAAAAACTTAAGTAACAACTCTTTCAGTCATTTGACATTTGAACGTCCAGTAATTCGTTCAATTCAAGAAGACCAGCTGCAGCGCCTTGAGACCCATCGTGTTAGTGCCACTATTCAGTTTAGTATTCCAACGTCGCATTACGATAAAGATAAGGACCCCCTTTCTTACTTGATGTATCGACTGCCTGACTACTTTCCTGCGCACAACATTCCGGCCCATCGACGCGTACATAGTACGTTTCTTCATCTCGACGATTTAAGTCTAGAAGAACTCCGTGAGGTGGCATGGTTTCTATCGAACATACCGGCTTCGGTCGTGGAACGTTTCGGATTGAATCGTCGATTCAAAATATATGACGGTAATGAGAAACCAAAATTTCGCCGTGTAGGTGTTGAAAGCGTGTTTTTAGCGCTCGAACCGCCCAGAGAAGAAATAGAATTCCAAGTTGATTTTTATAGGGCGGTTCAATTCTGCGCTTCAGCTACCAGTGACGAAGTTAGCCCGCGCATGAGAGCTGCTGCTAAGTACATTGTCGACAAACACCTTTCTCATTTTCCGGAACCGGAAAAAAAGGCAAGCGCATTTTCAGATACAGTTCCACACTACTCTTTGGTTCAATTGAGAAGAAAATCGCTTGATAAGGGCTCCAGTAAGCCTTCGCAGACAGAGTCACTTCACGCGGCCGTCTCAGAAGATGAGTTCAACCGCGCTGCTAGTAAAGTTGGCGAAATTATCGAATCCGCAAATCAACGCTACAGAGAACTCAATCAAGGTCGTTCGATCGAACGATTTATGAGTCTTGAAACGAACCCGCTCGAAGTAGTAGTTGCGCCGCGGTCTCGTGGCGAAGAACCGCTTCAGGCATTTGCTTTGAAAATGAATTCGCGATCTGAGTGGATGCCGAGCAGTGTACTTCGGTTTTTTGTTCCTGCGAGTGATGTGCAAGAAAATAGCGACTTTGTACACACCGAGATAGTTGAATTTTACACTGATAAATTGCTCGCCGATGGCGAATTTTCGAAAGCTTTATCGAACGCGCTCGTTCCATGGCGGTCTGACATTAATGCTTGGTCCGAGCCGCGTGAAAGTCTCACTCCGGCAAACCTCGATGGCTTTTTAAGTGAGATTAGTGACGAACGTTTAAGATCTCTCTATTTGCGCATGCACGAGAATCGGGAAATTTCACCGTCCCAGTTACCCGCGGTTGTCGAGGTAAATGGACGGCGAGTGTTCGTAACCAATCAGGTTAAGGGCACCATCGCCTTTGATAAAGGTAACGAACAGCTAAGCATGGCGAGAGAGTTAATTACTAAAGCGGATCACGATCCGAAGAGCCCATTTTCGGTTTCGTTTGGATACTCGCTCTATGCTTCTCGTGGAGACCGGGTTTATAGTTGGTCGGGCGACACTGACATTGCGATTGGTATATTAGTTCATATTCCAGAAAATCTCGTGCTCACGACTGAACAACGTGACGAATATGTAGCCCAGGCACTTGAAAAAGAGTTCATTGAAGTACTTTTACGAAAAGCTGAAGGTGGCGAGATCGCGATTATCGAATTGCGAGCTGGTTCTGCCCGTAAACATGGTTCGGGCGGAAACCCGATTAACGATATCGATGATGCCTACTTTTTTAGTGAAATTGATTTAAAGCGCGGCTTTACAATTGATCCCGCAACCAAAAACAAAATTTATCTGCGAGAAGTTCTACGAGAAAACGACTGGATCAAAGGCAAGTTCGAATATGTTAGTTCCGGCGAGCAGTTTTCGATTCAGTTAAACGTCGGTTCTGATGGGACTACAGAACTTGGTTATAGAGTTGTAGTACCAGGCCAGCGCGATGCGATTAAGGGAATCCCTCCTCTGACTCGCGGTGGAAAAATGTTAGACGCAGAGTCTATGGCCGTTTTCACGGCCTTGCATTCCGGGTACATGGTCCATGCGGTGCAAAAAGGAAGCATGGCGGCTAGAGCAGGTTCGGAAGTTCATAGCGCTGCGTTTGCCAAGGAACGATTTGAACCAATTTGGAACGCAAAGGGCGCAAAAAAAACCCACAGTTTAGAAGTCTTTTTTAGCCAAGGTGGCACTGGTTTTGACGAAATTGGTGCTGTTCGTGTCATCGAGATACTCAAGTTTCAAAATGCACTGCCCGAAGAACTAGGCGAGTTGATTAGACAGCGCGGAATATACGCTGTGTTGGACCGCCTTAAAAACACTCTTCGTTCGGCATTTAATCAGCCAACGCTTGGCCTTCTGAGTTCGGTGCGTCGAACGGTAAACGATCTTCGAGAATACAACGAACGGGGCCATGAAATTACTGAAAAAATGTGGCGCCAGCGGCAAGCGGCGGTAAAGGAAGTTCTGCCGAAGCTAAAGTCCGTCTATCAGCAACACGTTTCGCAGGATCAAATCAGCCAAATGCCTGAGTTCGAGAAAGCCCAATTGCGTTTCGAAAACGTAATGGATCGTTTAGGAAGATTGCCATTTGAGCAGGTAAAAAAGGAACTTATTAAACCCGCTTATTACCGAGTTTTTCGGCGATTTGAATCTCAATTAACAGAATTAGATAGGCGTTTCATTTTAGCTGAACTCTCGGGAGCCGATCGAGTTTTCGCTAGTACACTTATTCGATACTTTCCGTTTATTTATTTGGAATACATTCAGAGTCGAAAACAAACGTCCGATCAGGACTTTTTATTAGAAGTGCAGCTACTTGGTGTGGAACCGACTCAAGAAAATATCGCTCGTTTGCGTGATGTAAAAAAAGTGTTCACTTTGAGTCCTGCGAGTCTCGAGCGGTTAGAAATGGAATTGTTTGGTGTGGGATTTCGTGAAGATAACTCTGGCGAAATCAATTTAGAAAAATTTGCAGCCGACTGTAACGACGTCATTGATAGCTAAAGTAAGGTGGTATTCTTTGAATCAACGTTTGGTGGCCTGGATCCTGGTGATCAGCTTTATATCGAGTCCATTTGGTGGACTTGGATATGCCGCTGACAGCAAAGTAGAGTCAAATTTGCGATCCACCTGCAACGCAGTTTTAGCACTCACAGTCGACATTCCTCTTACCTCTGGTCGCGAAATAATTGCTTTCTCCAAACAGCTTGGAAAATTTGCAGTGAGTCCAGTCCAAACGACGAAAGACTTCGTCGACGTGGCAATTACTCCTTTCGGGGAGGCGCGCCATTCGCCGCTTTATTATGTGTCGATCGTAGGGCCAATCGTCGATGCAGCGAGAGATAGCTATCGCAGGAGAGGAGCTTTGATCGACGCGCCTTTGGGAGGTATACCCGTTGCTACAGCCGGGGGGTTTATAGCCGCCTGGACCATTCAAGGGCTACACGGAAATGTTCCTCAGTTTTTTGAAATTCCAAAGGACATGCTCGAAAAGTCCGCTCGAGCGTTCGCCTCAAGCACAACCTCCCAAGTCGCGAGATTTTCGGTCTATGATGACCCAACGCTGGACCCTGATACTAGTCGACTTTATGGTCGCCTGATCGGTGTCGTAAACTACGTAGCCTGGGAACTACTCAAATCGCCCACCATGATTACCGCACTATCAACCGGCGCATACGTAGGGTTTTTCTGGAGCTCCTTTAGTCAAAAAGTAGTTCAGGAGATCGTGAAGCCCCGAGTTATCGATTCACAGCCGCGACCAGCGCAGATGCGAGCTATTCGAGATGAACGTTTTTCATTAGACGATATTCTAGAGGGTAATAAAGATTGGGCAGAAGCGACTGCAGTTGAGTTAAAAACCGCAATGAGTGAGCGAGACCATTTACGGGTAGAGCTTAATGATGTTTCCGATAAAGAAGTTCGTAAAGAAATTAAAAATAAGGTGAAAGAGCTAAATCAAAAGATTAGCGGATTAAGAATGGATTTGTCCGTATTAAACGGTGGCCACCAAAAAATTATTAAAGACCAAGAAGGAAAATTAAAAAAACTAGAAACTGAAATTGAACGTATCGGAAAAATTTCGGAACTCACAGGCGCCCAACGGAAAAAAGCAAAAATTATCTACGAAAACGTAGCGAAAAATCTGAGAACCGAAAAAAGAAAATTAATTAAAATGAAAGCGGCGAACGAAGGCCCCGACCTAGTTAATCCACAGGCGAAGTTGGTCGCGAAACTGCAGAAAGCTTCCAATCGTCTTGAGGAAAATTTGGCACCCCGCAAGGTTTTGAGAAAAAGAAAAATTGATCTGGGAGTGGCGCGAGTTACTTTAAAGTCCTTGCACAAAGCTAAAGAGCGAATTGGAAAATATTTTACACATATTCGATCGAATAAAGGTTCTAGTCGCGCATGGAACCGCGTAAAGATAGAATCCTATTGGTACGCCACAAATGTCGCTGGCCAGTTTACCGCTTTGTTCATGTTGCCACTTTATTTGATAGGATTGAATTACCTGGTTGGTGATCAAAAAAATCCGGGTCCTTTACGGGACTTTTTTAGTTCCCTTGGTGCCGCCGCGAGTTGGTTGTGGTCAATGGGCGGCGATATGCTCGAAGACGCTCTCGACAGAATTCACGGTGATCAAGCTATAAATGATGGCGAACAATCGGATCAGGAGCGGTCAGATAATCAGGCCCTGATCGAGCGCATTGAAGAAGTAAGGCTTGAAGCAGAGTTGGCCGAGATCTACTGAGTAGATGCCTTTGCAAAACTTGCCTGAGTTTCTCGAAGCTTATTGAGGTAGCGGTGCGTTCGTAAGGCGGAGTCTTCGGGTAAGGTGGTCGCCTTAATCGTGGCTTCTATCAGATTGTTTGCTTCTTCAGATTTGCCTTGTTTATGAAGTGCCACGGCCAATGCATCAACTGAGCGCAAATGATTATCACCATAAGAATACTTCACGGCGAGTCGGGCAGGAGCCTCTGCATCTTTTGATCGGCCTAAATCATTTAACATTCTGGCGTAGTAATAAGAGAAGGTAAATTCCTGAGGATAGAGTCGTTGCATTTTCCGATACAACGACTCAGCTTCCTTTACCTTGCCGCCCCTGTAGAGAGAATATGCCAAGTCAGTACTAATACTGCGTTCAAGCGATTTGGCGTCGACGTGTTTAAGTTTCGATCGTTCGTTAAGTGTTTTTTTAAGCAGTGCAGAGGCGGCTAGCCAGAGGTTTCTGGCAGAATCGATATTGCCATTTTTTTCAGCCTCTTCCGCTTTACTCATGAGGGCATCGTGGGGCAGTGAAAGCTCTGCCTGGATTTGAGGGAACGGCATGCCAGACGAAATGGCTGTGTGGACAGTTAAAAAATCGCTTAGAGGGTAATACCCAATCATTCGACCAAGCTCAGTTCCAGACGTGTCAGCAAATATGATTGTAGGGTAACCGGTTACTTTATATTTAGATTTCAGTTCCCACGACAGCGGTGAGTCTGCATCCATTTTTAATTTTACAAAAGAAGCGTATGTCTTCTTAAAGTCAGGGTGAGCAAAAACTTCGGCATCAAGTAAATTACAAGGTGGACACCAGATACCAAAAAAATCGATTAGAATCGGACGGTTGTGTTTCTTCGCAGTGGCGAATGCGGTTTTTGGATCGTTTTTTAGGAAGTCTTCATTGGCTGATAGCGGCGAGCTGCCTTGTTTGCGAACCCCATTTTTTTGGGGGGGCGTATGTTGAGCAGGGGGAAGACTTGAAAGCGTATCAATTTGATGGGTTTTTTTTACGCAATAAGTTTTGGCGTTGTCGCAGAGATAAGCGGTTACGGTAAAGGGTGCATTCAAAGCTGGCGAAAGTTCGAAGCGAAGTTTCGAATCGGTGGCATCTAACTTTTTCGAGATTTTTCCTGTTTTGTCTTTTACAGAGTTGGGGGCCTCAATATTGAGGTGGTGCTGTGCAGGAGGTTCCAGGTGCAGTACTTGTTTGGAACCAGATTGCTCTAAACTTAATAGCAGCGTAAGTGCAGCGACGATTTCGTTCATGAGTTTGTAGACCTCGAAGAGTGTTTTTGCAGAAACTGAATTACAGCGGCCGCAGTGTCCTCGAAATTATCGACATGCACCCAGTGGCCGGCCTTTTGAATCGTGGTGGCAAAGGCTTTACTGTTGTTTTTTTGGAGGTACTGCAACTCTTCGGCACTCAAATGGGACGACAACGCGCCGCGAACTAAGTGAATAGGGCATTGAACGGTCGCGTAATAGGACTCATAGTTTTCTTCAAGGGCTTCCAATAGACGGGTCTTGATGCCATGGAGATCAAAAATCCAAGCTAGAATACCGTCTCGGTCTCGCAAATTGGACCGCAAGAATTGTTGAAGCCCAGCGTCTTGGTAACGACTTAAAAACTGATCTGCTTCTTCGCGATTTGCAAAAGATGGGGGCATGGGGAGAATAATATCACGAACGTTGTCGACACCCCGGCGTGATACGCGCGGCCCCACGTCAAGCAGTGTGAGGCTTTGCACGAGGGTTGGTGCGAGAGCAGCAACCAATAGGCTTACTCTTCCGCCGAGACTGTGTCCGACGAAGTGAGCTTTTTGAATGCCCTGTTGCTTCATGAGTTCAATGGCGTCGGCGGCCAACTGTTGAACGGTGTAGCTTTCTGGTGATCCATGAGGACTGTGTCCGTGCCCGCGCTGGTCGTACGCAAAAACAGAAAATCCTTCTTTGTGTACAGCATCGTAAAGTCGAAAGAGATTGCGACAGGAACCTAAAAGACCGTGAACAAAAACAACGGTGTCAGCTTCAGGAATCTGTTTTCGGATGGCAGATAAGTTCATGAGGAAGAAAGCAATTTGTCGAGTTCGCCGGACTGCTCAATCGCGGTAAGTTCCCTGTAGCCCCCGACGAAGTGTTCATCGATAAATATTTGGGGCATTGTTTTGTATCCCGTTAACTTTTCTAATCGATCCCATTCTGGTTCGTCGTCCAAAGAGACTTTGATCTCCTTGTAAGGAATCGACTTAGAAGCCAAGAGGCGTTTGGCGTTTTCACAATAAGGGCAGTATTCCATCGTGTATATCGTGACTGTTTTCATGCACCCCTCAAGCTATTCGAAGTGCGAAATTTTCGCAACCGGCTGTGTTTTGGGACTATCTGGTGGTTTCTCGGGATAATTTGATTTTCGCGCTATCGAGACACATTAGTACCGGTTCCTTTTCAACCGCCGTGAGCGAATCATATGGGGTTTCAAGAGCGAATAGTACTTCTCGGGAGGAGTTATAGGTCCGCTTGGGATCTGTCGGATCTGGTTCGACTGGCATGTGCCGCACATCGGTGAGTCGACCTTTGGGGTTGAAAAGAGCAAGATCGAGGGGAATATGAGTATTTCGCATCCAAAATGTAACTTTTTCTGGCGGGTCAAAAACAAACAACATGGCTTCGTTAGCTGATAGTGGTTTGGTTCGCCCGCTTAGCCCTTTTGAGCGAGCTTCTTTGCTGCGAGCAACAGTTGCAGTGAACTTGCGATGAGGCTCGGCGCAGCTATGACCAACGGCCACTTCAATTTTTACACCATCTTTTAGAGGTTTAATGGCTTGGTGGTAATCGAGTTCTAATAAAATGGACGACCAGGGTAATAGGGCGATTGAATATAAAGCTGTGAAGCGGGATCTAAGTTGAGATGCCATGCTCCCATTATTACAAAAAAAAAGAGGGAGGCAATCGGCAGGTTTTCACCCGCGCCGATTGCCTCCCTCTAAAGAAGGACGTTTTTAGCTACAGCCCATGGAATTGCCGCAGTTTAAACACTTGTAGCATGCGCCGTTTCGTACAGTGGTGTGTCCACACTGGTTGCAAAACGGAGCGTCACCCATCATTTTTGATAAGTGCTTGCTAAGAAGCGCTGATCCCGAAGCGTTTTCAGCGGTTGCACCTACGGAAACGCCAAATGACTTGGTGCCCCGTTGATCGCGTTCGGCATCGAATAGCGACACTTGAGCGTCAGACTCTTCGACTTCGTTTGAGTTCTGTTCAGTTTTCGCCGGTCCAATTTCGGGTTTTACGTGCACGAAATCGGTTCGGCCAAGGTATTCCATGCCGAGTACGCGGAAAATAAAATCCACCACCGAAGTTGAACTCTTAATGTTCGGATGGTCGACCATTCCTTGGGGTTCGAATCGCGTAAAAGTGAACACGTCGACAAACTCTTCGAGTGGCACGCCGTGTTGGAGTCCGAGACTCACCGAAATCGCCAGACAGTTAAGCAGGCTTCTAAAAGATGCGCCTTCTTTGTGCATGTCTATGAAGATTTCACCGAGCGACCCGTCTTCGTATTCCCCCGTTCGCAAGTACACCTTGTTGCCCGCAACTTTGGCTTCTACGGTAAAGCCGCCACGTTTGCGAGGCAGGCGTCGTCGTGCCGTTAATTCTGGCGAAACTACCGTCGAAGCAGCTGCGGCGACATCGGTCTTTTCTTCTTTCTTTTTGCCTGACGAAGAAGAGAGCGGCTGACTCAATTTACAACCGTCTCTGTATAGAGCGATCGCTTTGATTCCAAGTTTCCAGGACTCGAGATAGATGTTGCCCACCTCTTCGATCGTGGCTTCGTTAGGAATATTAACCGTTTTCGATATCGCACCGCTTAAAAACGGTTGAGCTGCGCCCATCATTCGGACGTGGCCCATCGGAGCTATGTAGCGCTCTCCGTGTTTGCCGCATTTGTTGGCACAGTCGAACACCGCAAGATGTTCTGGTTTGAGTTGAGGAGCACCTTCCACGGTCATGTGACCACAGATGACATCGTTGGCTTTATCGATTTGCTCGGCCGAAAACCCGAGGTGTCGAAGTAAGCTAAAGCCCATCGATTTAGCCATGTCGGAAGTTACGCCTAATCGACGATAAGCGTCTTCTCCCAAAACGTGTTGGGCGAAGGCTTGATTCAGTTCAAAAACGCCTGGCAACGCATTTACTACTTTCTTGAGGTCGTCTTCTGTGAAGCCCTTGGCGCGTAGCGAATCTTCATTGATCGCCGGGGTGTTCACCAAATGGAGTGTACCCATAGCGTATTCAATTATCGCTGCCGCCTCGGCTTCGCCGTAACCCAAAGTTTTAAGTGCTGCTGGAATGCTTTGGTTTACAATTTTAAAGTAACCTCCGCCCGCCAGTTTTTTGAACTTCACAAGCGAGAAATCTGGTTCGATTCCTGTTGTGTCGCAATCCATGAGAAGGCCGATGGTCCCGGTAGGAGCAAGCACAGTGGCTTGGGCGTTCCGGTAACCGTAGCGTTCGCCCAAGGCGACAGCATTATCCCAATCTTCACGCGCAGCCGCGTGGAGATCTTTCGGACAATGTTTTTTGCTAATTTGGTCCGCCGCGCGGCGATGTTTGCGCATCACGCGCATCATCGAATCGCGGTTGTTCTGATATCCTGGGAACGGCCCCTTCTCTTTGGCGATCTGTGACGAGGTAGTGTAGCTCGTACCAGTCATGATGGCGGTAAGAGCGCCGCACCATGCGCGACCTTCATCGCTGTCGTACGGAATGCCCTTCACCATGAGTAAAGTTCCAAGGTTGGCGTAACCCAAACCTAGGGGACGATAGTCGTGGCTGTTTTTGGCAATTTGTTCAGTTGGATAACTCGAAAAGTCGACCGCGATTTCCTGCGCTATGGTCGAAATGCGGCAGGCATGACGGTAGCCATCAATGTCGAAGGTGCCGTCGTCGCGTAAAAATTTCAAGAGATTCACCGAGGCTAAGTTGCAGGCCGTATCGTCCAGAAACATATACTCGCTGCAAGGGTTCGAACCATTGATGCGATCAGTTCCAGCACAGGTGTGCCAGTCGTTGATCGTGCTGTCGAATTGCAATCCGGGATCCGCACAAGCCCAGGCCGCTTCGGCAATTTTGCCGAACAGTTCCTTTGCTTTATATGTTTTATGAACTTCCCCGCTCGTGCGAAGGCGAGTGGACCACTCTTCGTCTTTTTCGACGGCGTCCATGAATTCGTCGCTTACCCGCACCGAATTGTTGGAGTTTTGCCCGCTAACGGTTCGGTAGGCGTCACCGTTAAAATCACTGGAGTAACCGCCAGCAATAAGAGCTGCGACCTTCTTTTCCTCGCGCATTTTCCATTGAATAAAATCTTCAATTTCAGGGTGGTCGATGTCGAGAATCACCATTTTTGCGGCCCGACGAGTAGTGCCGCCGGATTTAGTGGCACCCGCGCCGCGGTCTAGCACTTCGAGAAAACTCATGAGACCGCTCGAGTAACCGCCACCCGAGAGTTTTTCCATGGCACCGCGAATTTTGGAAAAATTACTACCTGTACCGGAACCGTATTTAAAAATACGAGCCTCGTTTTTTACCAGGTCGAAGATTGACATGAGGTCGTCGCCAACCGACTGAATAAAACACGCTGAACACTGAGGGTGTTCGTAAGCGTTCTTAGTCACTTCAATTTTGTCGGTCTGAGGGTTCCAAAAATAGTTTCCGCCGCTGCCTTCGATTCCATATTCCTGGTACAGCCCGCAGTTAAACCAAACGGGTGAATTGAAGGCCAGCTTTTGGTGAACAAGTAAGTGAGAGAGCTCCATTTCGAAGGCCTGAGCATCTTCTTTTGTTTTAAAGTAACCGCCGAATTTCTCGCCGGCCACGCGAAAGGTATGCGCCACGCGTTTTACAAGTTGGCGAACGCTAGTTTCGCGCCCGAAACCAGGCACGCCAGCCTTTCGAAAATATTTGCTCACGGCAATGTCCGTGGCGAGTTGGCTCCAGGATGTAGGCACTTCGGCGTTGTCCATTTTAAACACAACGCTGCCGTCCGGATTGGTAATTGCAGTGGATCGGATATCCCAAGTTATTTCGTCAAAGGGGTGGGAGTCTGGACGCGTAAACAAACGCGGAACGCTCAGGCCCTTTTGTTTTTTAACGGCACCAAGATCCAACGGGACTTTCTTTGACTTGAGTCCTTTGGATTTTTTTGAGCCTTTTGACGATTTAGAACGTTCAACATCCTGTCCAAGATTAGTGTTCATAGCTTCTGTTTTTCCCTCCGTGATAGGACCACCTAGACTACTCAGGTCCGGCATACTTGAAAAGACGACTTCAAAAAATGTTATACTGCGTCAAATGACGCGATCGGTAATGGCGCCCGAAATCACAGTTAAAATCACTGGGATTTACTTCCTTGGCCGTAAAACACCGACCTTGAAACAAAGTTAGCGCCGAAGTGGAGGGTGCGCAAGGAAAACACTACCTATAGCGGTTAAAAATATTTTTAGCGCTACATATTGTGTTTCTGTGCCTTAGTGTTCTCACGCTATTTTTGGGGCTCTCCGGATGACGCTAAGCATTATTTCGGTATTTTGTGCTAGGATGGCCCCATGAAAAATAAAAAACTCGAACTACTCTTTCCCACTCAAATCTGGCGTGCTCGCCTCAAGTTCGATCGTGCTTTTCGTAAAGATCTCATTCGTGAATGCCAAGCTTTTCGCGAGCTCGACGATCATGGAAAAAAGTGGTCAGCCAAACACTATCTCGCCGGTTACACGTCTTATTCGTCTATCGCGAATTTACATGAGAGGTCTTCAAGTTTTTTACTCCTTAAGACGGCGATCGATCGAGAAGTAAAAATGTACGCCGACTCATTAGAGTTCGATCTCAAGTCGCATCGTGGACGCACGCTTCGCATGAGTGCATTTTGGATTAATATTATGGGGCGATTTGCTCACCATTCGTTTCATTTGCATCCGTTGTCGGCGATCAGCGGTACCTACTATTTAGCGGTGCCTGCGAAGTCGCCGGGATTAAAATTTGAAGACCCACGAATTGCCGCATTCATGGGTTCGCCTCCTCGAAAAACGGCCGCCACTCGCAACAATCAACAATACGTAGAGATTCGCTGTGACGAAGGCGAAGTACTGCTTTTCGAAAGCTGGCTTAAACATGAGGTTAGGGCTAATGCCGATGGACGAGAGCGAATTAGCGTGAGTTTCAATTACGATTGGGCTTAGTACGAAAGGCCCTCATACCCGTTTTTGTTGTCGCAGATCATCCGACGAAGAATTAAATAATAGTGGTACAACAGCGGGCCTCCTGGTGAACTCTCACACATGAGGCTGGCTGCGGAGCACTTGCTGGCCAGAAATGAAGTTGATAAACCTAACGTGGTTTCAAACTGATCATACTCGTCGTTAAGCCCCATCATGTGCCCCAGTTCGTGAGCTACGATCTGTTCGTCCCATGCCGTGGACCAGAGGGCGTCGTAAGGGGATCGAACACTTTTATCAGTGAGCGGTATGACAAAGTGTGCGTCGTTTACATTATCGACGACATTGAAATTGAAAGTCATATTGAGTGGGCTTTTACTGGTCCATAGGCGCTCTGCGTACCCGATTTTGGCCTCAATATTTCTGACGAGGTCATTTTGTTGGCGAATTGATTCGGTGAAAAAAAATAAATTAATCGTGAGTTCGACCTCATAGTTTTTATTTAACGTGAGATCGTAGCGGTAGGGCCGATTACTCACCGAAAGATAGGTCGTAGTACCGCGAATCTTATGAAGTCCAAATTTGGCAGCTTTTAAAACATCAGTAGGGTGTGGGCGGCAGTTTTGGCGCGAATCGGTTCGAAGGTGTAATGCAAACGAAGAACAAATTCGTTTATTTGTTTTTGCTATCCAAGGGTCTATTTCTTTTTCGGCGACGCAACGATTGTTGGTAGCCGGTAGTCCGAGCGAGCCGGCTAGCTCATCGAAACGAATATTGGGAGCCGACCAAGTATTTTGTGTAAAACAGCAGGCCAAAAGAAACGAAGTTAAAAAAACAAAAACGCCGTTGCGCATTCAAAATCAATGGCACAACGGCGTTTGAATCGAAATGCGCTAGGCGTTACTTCTTGCCGCGCATCCAGAGTTCGCAAAAACCGCGATAGTTGTCGGCTACAGCGGCGACCGCCTTTTCGCGCGAAAGTTTGCCCTCTTTAAAACCCTTGAGCGCGTCCCAAAAAACAGTACGACCTACGGCGAATCCAATTACGCCCGGAGTCTTTGCCGCTACTGTCAACCACTGGCGAACTTTGTCAGCGTTTTCGCCACGGCCTAAAACGATGACTCCTACGTACTGCCGGCCACCGATTTTTGCCTGGTGAACCACAGCGCGACTGTCTTCTGCGCTTTCAATACCTTCAAGTTTCCAGACATCTGGCTCAATACCGAAATCTTGGATCTGAGCCATTGCCTGAATCATGACTTTTGGGCGAAGAGTTGCGTCGTATTGTGCCACGCTGCCACCGCATGCCTTAAGTTGTGCCTCAGTCGCTGGAACGAGCAATTCAAACATAAATTTACGTTGAGTGCGATGGCAGTACTCACTCAAACGCTTGAGACGGGTCATTTGTCGGCGATTGGCGGCGTCGTCTCCCTCTGGATTTTGGCGAACCAAAACTTTTACAAAGGTCGGGTTGAACGCCGCGATGTGTTCCTCGTACTGATGGCCATATTCAAAGTCGAATTCGTCCTGGCCAGATTTTTCTGCTGGCATGGCGAGCATAAGTCCCTCGGCCACTGCTTCTTTGGCAAATTCTGAACAAAATTGTTCGTCAACCAAAATACCGGCCTTGTCACGAGGGACACCGTCGGCCAGAGCTTTTTTGAATCCGTCGTAAATGATCTTTTTATAAGAAGTGATCATTTTTGTTTCTTCTGCCGTGGGTTGCCGATCCTTGATTCCAAAAAGTTTGGCCTGAAACGATCCACGGTGATCGAACGGCATAACGAACAAGTCCTGAGTGTATCCAAGGTCGCGCATAAAAAACCCTTTCTATTTAAACGGTTTCTAAATCTTTTAAACTATTTCGTAACGATTTAGAGCGTCTTCAGCAAGGAATTTTCGTGAAGCGATGCGTCTCAATTCGGCGCTGGCGATTGTTAGACTGAATTATTCTCGATTGACTTTCTCACCTATTACGACGTTTTATAGAGGCATCGTTATGAGTGGATTGAAGTTGGGGGATACAACGCTTGATTCAGGGCGAGTGCTTTACTTACACTCCCTGAAAGCCTGCGTTGTTGCTGGATTTGTTGAAGCCACCGGTGGTCGAGATCCAAAGATTTCGCAAGAAGCCCGTGTTGGCAATATCGAACGTCTTCATAGGCAGTTCGAGCGCTGGCGAGCATCGCACAACCCAGATATCCTCATCATAATCGGAGAATTAAGAGATGGGGACTTTCGTCCCGGACAGCCCGAGCGAACATTAGTTAAGTTGTGGACGTCTTTAGGGGTGCGAATGTTATTTATCGCTCCTAAGCCGGCGCGAACAACCACCCATGTGCTCGAGAGTCTAGGGTGCGAAGTTCACCAAGATTTAATCTGGGGCCGCTACCGGTTTGAGTGCGGGATCAACGGCATTCCTATCGACTCAAAATTTCTCTGTGTTTCGGCAGAGCCGAGATATTGCATTAAGTTTGCCTCTGGTATGTTACGCACCCGGACACTCGGCGTATTTTTGCGTGGGTTCGGGCAAATTCTTATTCCGTCCCTTGATTCCAAGTCCGATATGAAGTCTGTATTGCGTTCGAGTCTTGCGCGGTATGATGTTTTTGCGGTAGGTCATCAGAAGATACTTCCTTTAGGTAAGGTGGCCGACTTGAGAGCAAAACAGGGGCTCATCACGGGTATAAAGGGTCTGAAACTCACAATTTCGGGAGCCACCGCCGGAAGAAAAAAACTAAAAGGCGGAACCACATGGAAACCAAAGACTGGCTCGTTCGAGCAAACCAACAGATAGACACCTTTGTTCGTGCCGGAGGTCTAGGTAAAGACCCTTTTGCGCAAGTCTTCGAGGCGCGCCGCAAGGCTTTTTCACTTTTTTCTCAGCAACTACATGACGCCGAGATCGAAAAAATGCGGCGTTATATATTCAATTACGATCGTTTACCGACCAAGCCGGGAGATACACCGGCAAAAACACCTAATTTAATCGCTGGCGAATGGGTGATGGCTGCTAAAAACGAAAAAATGCTCAATCCGGGCGATCGCCGAATAGCTTTGGCAGAAATGCCAGACTCCGGACCAGAGGAAGTTGATCGCGCTTTGACCTACGCGTTTGAGTATTGGAAAAGTTTAAAATGGACCGACGATACGTTGGCCTATCGAAAACAAGTCGTTAAAAATTTTTCAAGGATTTTAAACTACTATTATGAAGAATGTTTAACGGAAATTCGCGTTCAAATTCCGAAAACGCGCCTTGAGGCAGATAAAGATTTTTGGGAAGGCAAACGCGCGGCCGATCATTTAGAAGGTTCCGCCGAGAGAGCTATGTTGGGAGAGATTGTTCCCACCATGATTGAAGGTCACACTTACTGGAAGAACAAAAATCTTCCCGCGGGAGTTTCTGCAATTTTTACTCCGATGAATTTTATTTACGGTATTCCGTGCATTCAATTCATCGGCGCATATTTAGTGGGAGCGCCTTTTGTTTTAAAGGGACATCCGTTATCTGCGATCGCGACCACGACAATGATGCGCATGTTAATGGCGGCGGGTGCTGATCCGCGCATGGTCCAAAAAATCGAAGGCTTCGGAAAAGGCATTGAGTCACTCGTACACGATCATCGTGTAGCGATCGTAAGCGTGACTGGTTCTGACGCGACTGCTGCAAGAATGCAAAGTCTTCGTGGCGTGCGTCCTGTTCGGTTCGAAGGTGGTGGATGTAACTGGAGCTATATCGACGACGGCTATAGTGACGAAGAACTGCAAAAAATCGCCATTCGGCTCACTTATTCGAAATTGGGTTTTTCCAGTCACAAATGCACAACCCTTCACGGAATTGCTGCTTCCAGTGCGGTGCTTTCAAAAATTCTTCCGATGATTAATCGCGAAATGGATGAATGGAAGCTTGGCAATCCCACCGCTGTACCGGCAGAGGTAACAAAAATTGTTGGACCGTGTATGGTGCATAAGGCGCAAACAGCAACAGACATTCAAGAAGCAGCCGAAAAAATTGGCGCTAAAGTGTATCGCAAAGGTGGTCGAGTTACTGGTGGTGAATATGCAGAAAACGCGGAAGTCATTGCTCCCATCATATTGAGCAATGCCACACCAGATATGACCGTGAAAGTTAATTGGGATGGCAGAGGAGAAAAAGAGGTCAACTTAATGACCACTGAATTTTTCATGCCAATTCTTGTGACATCTGAAATGAAATCGTTTTCTGATTTCATGAATTTTTGCGTGAATATCAATCACCACGATCTTGCCGTGAGCATTTGGAGTCGATCAGACGTATTGCTGTCGAAAGCTCGAAAAGTATTGGGTGGTATGGTTAAGGAAAACGACGGCACTGATTCTGCGCTCGAATGGGAAGAATTCGGAGCCTCAGGCGTAGGTACTAGTGGAAACATGGGTGTAGGTGATCCAGAAGCTACGTTTGCAATATATTCCCGCCGCCAGAAGGGCCGGCACGTAGTGTTTTAGTAGGGGCAGGCTTTTTTTTCTGTGATCCCGATCTGTAGCTGTTCTCGAAATCTATTTAGTTCACGATGGTTGCCGTATTCTTGCCACACAGGATTTGAAACCCCACGGTGAGGGTCGCCTTGTTCGCGTTGTTTGTAGTAGGGAAGAATGCCCTTCATGTATGAAAGTTTTGTTTTAGTTTTGGCTTTCGTCGCGAGCGATTCTGTAATCGCTTTAATTTTTGAAAATCGGTAACTCATCGAACAGTATATCGTAAGTGTATCTGCGAAGTGAAAAGGGTTTTGCCATTTGTTTGAATTGTTTTCTGTCGAGGAGCGAATGCGCAACAATTTTACAAACCAGTCCTTCACTGGAAATTCGGAAAGTTCACAGTCTTTTTTAATTTCAACATCAGAGTGAGATGCGTGATATTGCTCTTTTTCCAAGAATTTTCCAAATTGTGACGATGAATAGCACTTTTCGAATTCTTCGGGAGTTGGTGGTAAGTTTTGGTACCATCGGTCTAGTTCTTTCGAAAGTACCTCAGCTAAGTCCGCGCCCGCAGCCATCCAAGCAAGTTTGATTTTTCTTTTTATTTTTTTCTTTTTCATTACTTTTTCGAGCGAATCGGCGAATGCCCAGTACACGTGGCTATATAGTTCGGCTGGAATATGTTGCGAACTCAGCGCTTTTACAAAAAACCTAGCTCTATCAGGCGAAGTCGAGCTCGCGGTGTTCAGCGCGAGCGTTGCGCAGGCAAGGCCTTTAATTTTAGATGTGTCATCGGGCGTCTCGCAGTATTTCTCGATTTGTTCGGGCTCGAATGATTGTTTTGCTGGAAGGTGCGCCCAGTAAGGCAAGAGACTTAAACACGACTCAAAGAAAAAGGGATCATTGAATACAGACGCCTCTTCCGGAACGATGGTTAAAAATGCCGTGCGATTTTCCGGGACCATTAGGTAGTTTAACCAGTGACCGCACACTTCGCTGGATTTGGCAGGAGATTTCCCTATTAAATGTTTTGATAAATCGAATATCTTCATTAAACCACGACGATCCGGTTTGTTTTTTAGTCCATCCTGAAGTCCCGCAATTTCCGTCGCGACGTCTAAAACGGGCTCGCTTAGATCCGGACGCGATTTAGTGTCGGGAAAAATGTGTTTCCAAATTTGGCGAATGTGGTCTACCGCGGCAGCAAGGTTAGGATCGGTCCACTTGGTGTTACCAGCCTGTTTCGTAACAGTTTGAAAATATAATTTTAATGCCTCAACGTGACCTTGGACGCTTGTAAGGTCGTTTTCAGACGCAGGTTGAAAACCATTCCAGGTTAATACCTTCTTTTGTTCCAGTTCATACGCGGCAAGTATTAGCTGCCAAAGGAATTGACCCACTTCTTTGGTAGAGGGATTGTCTCCAGCGAGGATCCGTTTTTGCGCGTCGGCTATGGTGACGTTGTAGAGCCGAATGCGTTCCATGCGTGACCCCAGAGCAGTGGCGATAGCCCAATACGGCGAATCTATTGGAAGCGATCCCAAAAGAGCGATTGATCGATTTAACGCGACGTAGGCCCGCCCTACATAACTACGACGACAACTTTGGTGTTCAAACTGGGCGCTGACTAAGTCTTCTCGAATAGGAGTTTCAGTGGTTAAATCGCATCCTGCTGAAAGTTGTATGCTGCGCGCTGCCCACCAGATGGCCGCGGCGCCTTGTATGTAGTCCGGATCGTCTGAGTGGGCCAAATAGTAGGAAGAATACTCGATCGCTACTTTGGTAAGGTGAGAGATTAGACCATCGATATCAAATTTTTTCCAGTCTGCGGCAGACACTTTTGGGAATATTTTTTTTGAAAATTTTTCAGCAAAGTTGTCTATCAGTCGTATTTCTTCCTCGGAACGAACCTCATCACTTCTTATTTCGCCGGAAGTAGATCTCAGGAAAGTTTCGCTGCTTCTCCAGAGATTGGCCAGAATACGGGCTCGCGCCTCCATTTCTTTAGCGAGCTCATTGCCATAGTCACCTTCATAAAAAATTTTCCATTTCTCTACTCGGTGGTCTTGATCCCAAGAGCGCGCGTGAGCTTTGAGAAAACGCGAAAAATCGGGAGACTTCGTGAGATCGATCTTGCTGGTATAGTAGCTATAAACCACATCCCAATCGTCACCTTGGAACTGCGACCCTTGCGGTCCGTCGGCCTTGGGTTGAGATTCCCGCTTGTTGAGAATTATAAATCGTACGTCTCCTCTGGCGGTTAAGACATTGGTGGCTTTGTCCATAAAGTGCATGACAAAATTGGATTTTGGCGAACGTTTAAACTCAACCGCGACTATGGTGATGTTGTCTTCGAGGTTCCATAGATCGATTTTTTTTCCGGTTGCAATGTTTTCCGAAAGTGATTTGACTTTGTTTTCCACGTCTTGGGGAAATGATTTTTGGTCTACCTCAAAAATATAGCTAGGATGAGCTACGGTCGGAGCAGTACAAACGTCTTCGCTTGGACTCAGTCCGCAGTAGGGTCTTTTTGAAGACGCCGCATAAGGGAGAAAGGGTAGTTGGGTTCCAGTGAGAAAATATTTCTCGGAGATACTGGTCACGTTTTTTTGAAGCGCGGCCTCACAGGCCGCTTTTATTACAACAATGCGTGGTTTGATATCGGTGTCATTTTCGGCCGCGTAGGACCACTTATTTGGGTTGGCATAGTAAAGATCGTGTTTGGTCGAGTTTTTACTGATATAGCGACTATCCGCAAGGATGCAGTCCTCCGGTATCGTAGTGAGAGACTTGTTGCTGAGAGAGTCGTCTTGAAAATTCGCGGGCGCACGCCCCGATTCCAATGAGTCGGGAGCTTTCGCAAATTTCACCGAGGTACAGCTTGTTGCTGCAAGTAGAACCAGTGGTAATAAAAAATTCGTTTTCATCCTCTATATTTGTCGGTTTTTTGAGCATCCAATCGTAGTAGGGAAAATTTGCCGAGTGTTCAAATGATGCCGCGTGATATTCTTGAATCGAAGGGGTGAATTGTGATGAAAATGGGAATGTTTTTATTTGGCCTGGTGATCCTGGAGCTGGTTGGCACGAAGTTCGCGTATTCTGAAAAATTATACCAGCCCCCTGAGTGCGCAGACACCCAAGGAAAACGCACATTGGCGGTAGATATCACCAACGATCTTTCCTATATGGCGACGCCCGCCCCTAAGACCTATAAAAATACCGTTAATGAAAAATTCAGAAAAGTTACAGCTTCCAAGATCAAGAAGGAAGAAATGTTGTGTCTCGTTGAAACGGAATGTCCCAAGACCGAGAAGTCTGAAGATAAGTGCTATCTTTTGAAGGGCCACAAGACGTCCAAAAGTGATGTTGCGAATATCTTTCAATTAAAGCCCAAAAAGGAAAAAAGCTCTTCCAGAACTCTAGAACGAGTGAAGAAAGCATCTAAGTGTAAGGACGTTGTACTTTGCGGAATTGAAACTATCGCTATGCCACTTGGACGGAAAGCACGGAGTGCCATAATTACCCATGAATCATTCCAGGGGACCACGAGCTTCAGCGTAGGCGCAAGCTGGAGTGATGAAGGCGATGACTACCCGCCGAATACCGGAAGTGCCGAGGCGGTACTTGATGCAGGCGAATCTAGACCATTAGACTAAATTAATTTTGAATCTAAAATAAAGGTCACAGGACCGTCGTTTAGAAGTTCGACCTTCATGTCTGCGCCGAAAGCACCGCCGCAGGTGCGAACACCGAAACCTTCCGAAACTTGAAGCGCTTTATCGTATAGCGCTCGTGCAGCCTCGGGTACTTCTGCAGTGGTAAAGCTGGGGCGCCGCCCGCTCGTGCAGTCGGCAGCCAACGTAAATTGCGAAATAATCATGTGGGCGCCTGCAACGTCTATGAGCGAACGGTTCATTTTGCCATGCTCGTCTTCAAATATTCGGAGTTCCACAATTTTTTGAATCATCTTTTTTAATTCGAGTTCGGTATCGCCTTTTTCGATACCCAACAGCGTGAGCACCCCAGAATCGATGCCCGCTATCTTTCGGTCCTGAACAGTGACGCTTGCGTGTTTTACGCGTTGTATTACACATTTCATCGTACCCAACACTACTCGAAGCGACACATTTAGGCTAGGTAGAGCGTATGCTGCAAATAGATCGAAAGTCGATCGCCTCGCTCGTAGAATGGTTTCGCAAAAATCAACGCGATCTTCCGTGGCGTCGAGATCCTCACCCCTACAAAGTCTGGGTTGCGGAAGTCATGAGTCAACAAACTCAGATGAATACGCTTCTTCCCTATTTCCACCGCTTTATGGAACGGTTCCCTTCTGTTGGCCACTTGGCGCAAAGTTCGATCGAAGAGGTGTTCGTGGCATGGACTGGTCTCGGTTACTATAGCCGCGCAAGGAATCTGCACCGAGCAGCTAAAACCGTGACGGAAGATCTAAAAGGTCGCTTTCCCACGTCATTCGGCGATTGGTTGGAACTCAGTGGGGTAGGGCCCTACACTGCCGCTGCGGTAACTTCGCAGTGTTTTGATTCGCCGCACGCAGTGTGGGATGGCAACGTTTTGCGCGTCGCATCGCGATTTTTTGCGGAATCTCAGGCTTACAGCCAAGGCTTCAAGACCGCAGTGTCCCGGGCTTTAGAAAAGCACATGTCTCGCGTGCCATCGTCGCAGCTCAATCAAGCTGTAATGGAGCTTGGAGCCCTTGTTTGTACTCCTGTGAAACCAGACTGCGACAACTGTCCGCTTCGTCGCAAGTGTAGAGCTTTTGCTGACAAAAATGTCCAGTTGTATCCACCTGCGAAAATAAAGCGGCGGGAACACGTAGTGCATGCCGTGGTGAGTGTGCATTTGAAAAAAACTGCAGACGATTGTTTTGTTCTGCTAAAAAAAAGAGACTCCGGGCTTTGGTATTCTGGAATGTGGGACTTTCCTACAGAATTAGGCGGAGTTCAGAATCCACAAATCACTTTATTAAGATTAAAAGATAAGAAAAATGACCTCGGGACGATCGCCCTGAAGCCGATCAAACACAGCATCACTCATCATCGAATATCGCTTCTTCCTCGAGTGAAAGTTGAAGTCGGATTGAATCAGCCAACGGAAGACTCTGAGGTGAAATGGTTTAATGTAGAGCAAGCTTTTGGTGATCGACCTCAAATACCAGTTGCCACCACCGCGCGTAAAGTCATGCGGGCCGTGAGTCGTTGGTTGGACCAAGTTAAAGAAAAGGAAAATTAAAATGTTCGAACTATCATTGAAATGTCGCTGCAGTACTGTCGCTCACAGCCAAAGCGCCTTGCCCCGGAGCTCAAAATTCTATTTACCCGAAGCCAAAGCTCATTACAGCCCCGATCGTTTGATCGACGTAGAGCACATAAAACTCGACATCGCAGTTGATCTTAAAAAAAAGTGGCTGGGAGGAACTTGTTTGACACGTTTTATTGTTCAAACTCCCACAGTCGCGAAGTTGAAGTTCGACGCGGTGGATTTAAAAGTCAGTAAAGTCACTGATCCGGATGGAAAAACATTAGAATTTAATCAAAGTAGCGATTCAATATTTGTTCTTTTGAATCGTGAACTTAAATGTGGCGAAAGATCGGAAGTTACTTTTACCTATGAGGTAACGGAACCTCGCGCTGGGCTTTACTTTGTGGGTCCCAATGAATTCGATTCAAAACGCCCTAACCAACTCTGGACTCAAGGGGAAGATCAGGACAATCGGTATTGGATTCCGTGTCACGATGCCCCCAACGAAAAGGCCACCACCGAAATGCTCGTTACGGTGGAAGAGCATCTTACTGTTATTTCTAATGGTGGCCTAGTTGCGGTAAAACATGATTCAGCTCGCAAAAAGAAAACATTTCATTGGAGCCAAAAAATTCCGCACGCCTCGTATTTAATCACTCTTTGCGTCGGCGATTTTGTGGAATTAAAAGACGAGTGGAAAAACAGCAAAGGTGAATTGGTTCCGGTGAATTATTTCACGGTAAAGGGGCGAGAGGAAGAAACGAAAGTTTCATTCGAGAAAACCCCAAAAATGATTGAATTCTTTTCGAAGAAAATTGGGGTCGATTATCCCTATGAAAAATACGCACAGGTCGTTGCTTGGGATTTTATTTACGGTGGAATGGAAAACACCTCAGCAACTACTCAAACAGAGTACACATTGCATCCGCGGGAAATAGATCTTGATCACTCGAGTGAACCACTCGTTGCCCATGAGTTGGCGCACCAATGGTTCGGCGATCTTTTGACTTGCAAGGAGTGGTCCCATGCTTGGTTGAACGAGGGTTTTGCTACTTATTTTGAATCCCTTTGGATGGACTATGAACATGGACGCGACGAATTTCTTTATGAACTATTTTTAAATGAAAAAAACTATAAAACCGAAGACCTGGCTTATCGACGTCCAGTGGTAACGAATTTGTATTTAGCTCCAGCCGACATATTCGATCGCCATTTATACGAAAAAGGAGGGCGAATATTGCACATGTTACGTGCGATAGTGGGCGATGACATGTGGTGGAAGTCAATTAAACGATATGTCGAACTCCATCACGCTAAAACTGTTGAGACTGTCGACCTGCAAAGAGCTTTTGAAGAAACGACGGGGCGGGCATTGTCATGGTTTTTTGATCAGTGGATTTTTCATGGCGGACATCCGGAGTTAAAAGTTCAGAGCGATTGGAACGTCGAGAACAAGACGCTTAAGATCACAGTGAAACAGACTCAAAGGTTCGACGAGTTGACGCCTTTTTTTAGAATTCCCATTCAAGTAAAAGTTATGGCAAGCAATCTCGAACGAGTGTGGAATTTCGAAATGAACCAAGCGGAAGAAAGTTTTTGGATTTCTTTGAACGAAAAGCCCCAGTTTGTTTCAATTAATCCCGGAAATACTGTTCTATGTAAATTGGATTTTTCGCCTTCGAGGGAAGCTCTGCTTACTCAGTTACGTAACGATTCAGATGTGATGGGACGTGTTTTTGCCGCCCAGACCTTAGCTAAAGACCATTCCTGGGAAAGCGCGCAAGGGTTGGCAGAGGCCCTAAAAAACGAATTGTTTTGGGGGGCGCAGGCTGAAATTTGCGACGCTTTGGCAAATATAGGCACCAATACGGCCGTAAAGGCTTTGGAATGGGGCATGGAGAATCTGAAACATCCGAAAGCTCGTGCTCGAGCGGTTCGCGCATTGGGTAGTTTGAAACTTCCCGCTCAGGAGACGCGCTTTGAACAGGCACTGCGTGAAGACCCAAGTCCGTTGGTACAGTACGAGGCTGGAGTCGCGATCGGTAAGACCCAAAGCAAGAAAGGGTTTGAGCGTCTTGTTAATTTACTCGGAAAACGCCCTTCTTGGCATGACTATAGTGACCGAGGCATATTAATGGGCCTCGCGGAACACAAGAATGAACCAAAAGTATTTGATTTGGTGCACCAGAAAACTAAAAAGACGGAAACAATGTTTTTGCGCCGCGACGCTCTGGGAGCCCTGCTCAAGTGGAGCGCTGCCAACCCCCAACGCATCATCGAAGAAGTACTCGATCTAGCGCGAGACGATAATTATTTCGTACGTATTTCTGCTGTAGATGGATTGGCTGATCTCGGCAGTACAAAAGCTTTGGGTGCCCTCGGGCGCCTGGTAGATTCAGTGGTGGAGCCACGTACCCGAAGGGCCGCTCTCATGGCTCGAAAGGCTTTACTCGACGGGCACTCCAGCAGTGAGGAAGTTGAAAAGCTAAAGGCCGCTTACGACAAACTTCAGGAACAGTATCGCGAGATCTTGAATAGATTAGAAAAATTAGAGCCAAGGGCAACGACTATTTCCTAGTCCAACCGCCCTCGTCTTCTATCCACGAGCCCGAAGGGGAATTGTTCCGAAGTGACTTGGACATGGTTTTGCGAATCACTTTTACACCGTTGCGCCCCATTTGGTTATCTTCGGCCACGGTGTCATAGAGTTTTTCCCGAATTGAATTTTCGGAGTCTACGAATTTTTTTATTTCGGGAGTGGCCTTCGCTGAATCTTTAATTGCTAGGTCGCCGTCAATCGTTTCTCCAACAATACCTGCAGATTTTAGGCGATTTAGTTCGTCTTTGCGGGACCGCATTTGATCAATTATTTTTTTGGCATTTGGAGTATCAAACCTAGGTTCGCGACCGGGAGCATTGATGTCGGCTGCGTAAGCTGAACTAAAAAGTACTCCATTCCAAAAACTCGAAGACGGACTTTTCTTTGACGACTTCTTTTCGCCTTCGGGAGATCCATAAATGTCCTTTACGAAGTCGTCGGCTGCACGTTGGACCGCGCTTTCTGGAAAATTCACATTTACGGTAATACAACCAAAAGCGGCAGCCACGCCAAGTAGCATGAGGCCCTTTTTTAGAAAGTTACCAAAGAGGAACGCAGTCGTCGTTTGAATCTTCATTAGTCTCTGAACCTTTCATTCGTTTTCTAAAAAATTCCGCCATACCCCGTAGCCAATTTTGGAATGATTCCGTGTGCATGAGGACGGGGTAAACTCCGTGGCTATTTAATGGTATTGTAAACTCCCTTCCGTAAAGGAAATAATGTTTTTTACTACCAACTGGGTCAAAAGTGCTTACCTCGGTCCATTCTCCGTCGGTTTTGGCTTGGAAGCCCGCATAATCTACGGTCGCAGGCACTAGGTTGCGCCACATTGTACTCGCAGATATTCCCACGTTCGCGTACCAAGGGAGATCGTCACGTTCCATTCCGACGAGTTGCAGAATGTTATTGATCGCACGACCATACATCCGAATTTTCTGGCCTCCACGGTTTAGGCCACGAATTCTAAGATCGTAAGACACTGGAATGGGTCCAAGACTAGTTAGAATCAAAGTTACGTCGCGTAGGTGACCCTCTACTCCGCCACGCATATCGCCGATTTTAGTCCAGCTACCAATGGCCGCGAGATCTAAATCATTCCAGTCGAAAGAAAATCGCAGGCGAGGGTGGTCGCCCGATAGTGAAAAATCGATATTACCCAACTCAGCCGTTCCGCCAAAGAGGTTCAGTCGAGTTCGCCCTTTGAATGTAAGATCGTGCTCCTGCTGTTTGAGCGAAGGGTATTCGAAATATAACTGCCCCGGTACGGGGTTTTTAGAGGCAAAACAGAGATCTTTTTGAATCGCGGCCAGCTCAAATGGGCCGCCAAAGACTGCGGCGTTGATTTCAATAAGACCGCTCCAAGGTCGAAAGACATACAAATTTTCGATATCAATTTTCCCGCCCCATGCAATTTGTCGTATGGGTTCGTCTTTATTTTGAGAATTTTCAGTGGTGATTTCGATGCCATCTTCAGTGATTCGAGAAAATAATCGTAGTTTTTTTAGAAGCACTGATTTGAATTCGAGAGAGCGAACCTCGAAACGGCCCCAAAGAGGATCTTCGTCAGAAGGAAAAGTAAATGGAACATGAATTACCAAATCTTCAGCAAAAAGATCAACGTTCGGGACTTCTATTTTTTTTCCATGGAGAAAAAGGGTTCCTTGATGAGTCCAGTCGTCGGATACCTTGGTAAATTTTCCGGATAGAGTTAATTGCCCTCGAGCTTTCATCCTGCGAATTTGACGGTGCTCTACGCTGAACCAAGGGACGATTCGTTGATCAACCAGTTTATCGAGTGTATCCCCGAAGTGATAGAAAAGTTCGCCAGTAGTATTGTTAAAGTTCAGCCCTCCGTGGGCGCGAAAGTTAAGTGGACTTACTGCGACATCCAGCAGTTGAATCGAGTCTGAAGTAACTTTGCTTTGTGTATTAATTTCCAATAGTGGTTCTTCAATCTGATAGGCCGGCAACTCCATTCGAATACCGCGCGCTAGAACTTTGGCAGTGGAATATAGTGGTAGTGGAAATGCTTCCCGCAGGTAAAACAAATGGGTGCTTGTTACTTTATTTATTTTGATTTTCGTAGTTTTAACCAGTGTTTGTAGATTGGATATTTCGTTGATTACAGTAGCTTGCCACTTCGTTTTATCTAGCAAATTGGTGGTATTTACAGCGCCGGTGCTTTGACAGCGTTCGAAGGCAACCTTCAAATTGTTTTGACCGAGTTTTCCGAGGGTAATGCTTCCAGGTTTAGCACATGAGAGCTTAAAGTTTGCGCGGACTGCTTTTAGCCCAAGACCTATTTCAACTTCTCCTTCCAAGGGCGGAAAGTGCTGAATTTTAATTTCGGGGTTTAGTGACAGTATCGTTTCGCCTTGGCGTAGAGTCTGACGAACGGATGTTTTGATTGCGATATTGGTATTAGTCGCCCGGTGACGAAGGACGAATGAGAGTTCATCGATTTTTCCTTGGAGTAGGTACTTGGGTCGGATTCGCCACTTGGCGCTTACCACCTCTACTGGTGCATCGATTTTCTTTGCGACCCATCGCACAAAAATAATAGCGCTGAAGTGAGTCCAGAAAAAATAAACCAATAGAGCAATGCCGAGCAATGGGGTGAACAGGCGAAATGCGCCGCGATGATTGAAGCGATTTAGAGGCATTTTTTTAAGCTCGTTTTACGAAAAAATTGTACCATGATCGAAGGGGGGTTTTGATGCGAAGCAAGGGTTTCAAAATGAATGCTACACGCGTAACGGTTTTGATACTTGGTTTCGCTGGGGCATTTTTGCCTAGTTATACATTAGGAAATGAAGTTGAACGGGTTTCGGGCGTAGTTGAGCGTCGCACCGGGCGTTCCCACGTTGAACGAGGTGATGGTAGTGAGCGGGTTATTGTCGACACGGGGGTGCGAGTTTTCGACAAGGACCTCATTAGCACTGAAAAGGGTCGTGTGCATATACGGTTTCGTGACGGAACCTTGGCTGAAGTTGGCGAACATTCTAAGTTTGAAGTAGATCGAGTGTTTCAACGTAAACGGGTGGCGTTTGAAAAATTGATGCCCCTAAGTCGTGTTGACGAATCTGTTTATAGATTACACGACGGTGTACTGCGAATGACCGCAATCGAACTTGATACATTTCAACAGTACACCGTAAAAACTGAATTTGCGGTTATACACGTTACCGAACCGAGTGATTTTTTAATGGCCAAGGTGAATGATGGAAAGCAGTGCGAAATTCGTCTGCTATCTGGAAAGCTTAACCTGGTCAATATCATCACTAACGAAGTTCAGGAACTGAAGGCTGGATATTCCGCCGTTATGAAGTCAAACGGGCTCATACAATCGGAACGTAGATTATCGGGTGAAGAAGTACGATTTCTTAAAAACCGAACTGGAATTTAGATATCTAAAATGAAAAAACTTTTTATTCTTTTGCTGTTCCTGGCTACTGCGAATGCAATGGCTACTTCGCGCCCACGGCACCAGCACGAAGACTTATTCGGTGAGGACGATTTATGGCTCGGGCTAAAGGCAGGACCTAAGCTTTCCTCCTATACAGATTTTAACAGTATTTCGGGAACTACCCGGGTCCAAGGTGAAGCCCAGTATGCATTGGGTGGAGCATTGAAATTTATATATGCTGTTCCGAGAATTGAATTCAATGTTTTGTGGAACGTGCGGTCTGGCATTAATAACGAGAGAGATTTACACTTTTTTTCTTTCCCCTTGATCGTAAAAGTCCCATTCGAACTAGAAGAAAATTTTGATGTCGAAATTGGAGCGGGTGCGCAAGCAGACGCGTTAATTTATTCAAACCATCCTTCGCGGCGTTGGTTGACGGGCTTCCTCGGTACCCTAGGGGTGTCTTATGATTTCGTGACCTATCTTTTTGAATTCGAAATAAGATACGTCCTTACGAGTCAACCGCTGACTCCAAGCATTGACGGCGCGAAGCCGCGCGATCTGCACGTAATGGCCGGCCTCATGTGGCGATTCTAAAACGAATATGAAAGCCCAGTTGAAGCAACTAGTCGCGTGTAGGTAAACGTCGCAGACTGGGTCGAGTTGTTTCTCGTAAATGAGATATCTGCCAAAAGGTTAAGATTTGAGCCCAAACTGTATTGGCCCGAAGACTTTACCGTAAATAATAGCTCTGTCCGAGTAGGAACGGCACGGTAGTAGTCTGTAGAAAGCAAATCGAAGCCAGGAGTAACAGTGAGTTCGTCGGTGAACGAAATCGGGTTAGTGATATTCATTCCGTAGGACCGCGAGCGGTAACTGGTGCCGAGAGTGTCGTCCCATTCAAACGTAAGTGCTACATTCGGAGTGAGCCACTCTATTTCTGAATTAAATTCTGTCGTGAATCGAGTGTAGAGACCGCGACCACTACGGCGATCTTCACCTTCCTTTGATTCGCGGTAGTAGCGCTTCGGCTTGTAACTGATTTCGTATCCGAGATTCAAAGAAGGTAGCGCTTCATATCGTAGTAAGGGGCCGAAGTCGCCGGTCATACTATAAGGGCGATATTTGTAACTGCCGTCAGCAGTCGAAAGCTGACGTTTCATGTTGTACGTCCCTTCGGCTTTTATCCCCGTAGAAAAACGATTATAGGGTTTGTAGAACAGATAAAAGCTCGGAGTATCGCTGAAAAAATTCATCTCGCGCGATTTATAATTATAGTTGTAGTTGGTGTAGACTGTGTTGCTAGGAACAAATTGAAACTTTTTGGTTGGTGAGGATGAGTAGCCCGCCACCACACTAACGATCGACTTGAGAGTACGCTTGCCAGTAGCTTGCTGACCAGTGGTGACAGTGTAAGGCATGAGGGTAACGTTGTTGTCCCACTGCTGCAAATAGGTGCCAGTTACAAAGTACTGTTCTTGGTTGAAAGATTTCAATGCGTCGACTGCATTTTTTTTGAGATCGCCGTGTTGCGAAACTCCTGGTGTTTTTTTCGAACTTTCAGAAACATCGAAGGCCGTTCTTACATAGTTTCGAATGGCGGCAGTACTTTTTCCGGCCTGTGCGTGGGCAGTAGCAAGATAGAAGCGAGATACTGGTCGCATAGGTTCGGCGTCGGGATATAAAAGCGAGGCTGCAAAGTTTTTGCTAGCGGAAGTCCAGTTTTTTTGGCTGGTGTCAGCCATGCCAGCAAAGAAATGACTGGTGCCTTTATTGAACCCTCTACGCGCAGAAGCAGTGAAGTGTTTTTTTGCTTCATCGAGTTGTTTTTGTTTAAAGCGAATAGCCCCAAGCTCGAAGTGATATGGGGCTGCTTTTTCCGGCGGAGTAATTTCGATTAGTTTCAAATAGGTTTCCGCAGCCAGGTCGTTTTTGTTTTGACTTTTAAATACTAGAGCCCTTAGTTCGAGCGCGTTTTTATTGGTGTTGTCGGCCTCGAGAATACTGTCGATAACCTTCAAACACTCGCTTTCCTTTTTTGAGTGAAAAAGAATTGCAGCTTTTGCCTGCAATACTTCTACCTCGCCTTGTTGGATAGGAGCGCCTTGGACTGATGAAGTCAGGGTAATTTGAAAAATACCGAGAATCAGCGCAATGCGTTGTATGGAGGTGAAAAATTGAAGCACTATCGAACTCCTTTGAGTTGATTCTATATGGCCGCGCGACTAGTCTATGTAACGACAAGAGAGGTCGTCAACATGACAAGATCGAAGAAGTTTTACTTTTTACTCAGTGTGATTGCAACGGTAGGATTTGTCGCGCAACGCGCAAATGCTCAAACAGAAATTGGTCGCCTCGCGGTTGTCACCGGCGATGTTAAAGTCGCAAAAAATGGTGCCAGCGATGCTGGTAAGCCGGCAAAAGCGAATGATCCGATATTCAACGGAGACGTAATTAAAACCGGAAATGGCGCGATGGCCAAACTTCTTTTCACCGACCAATCAATTATGGACGTTGGCGCCAATAGTGCATTCAAAGTCACCGACTACGATCTGAAGCAAGGCGAAAATCGCACAGGGTCGTTTAATTTGATGTACGGAAAATTGAGAGCTTTAGTTACCAAGCAGGTAGGTGAAGATGGCAACGTGAAGGTGCGCACCAAAGATGCGGTGATGGGAGTTCGGGGAACTGAATTCGTGGTGAATCAACCACCAGCCATTGCGGGGGGCACGGCTCCACCTACCCAAATCGTCGTTGTATCGGGGCGAGTCGAGGTTACTCCACCCAGCGGTGGTCCTCCAGTATCGATTGGTGCTGGACAAATGGCTACTGCCGCTTCTCCGTCGAGTGGTGATACAACCTCAGCAAGCTCAAGTAACGTACAGGTTTCGTCGATGACAGCCGAGCAAATGAGTTCTGTTGCGGAAGGAGCGGTTGCTCAAGATAACACATTTGTGGCGGCAGTCACCATCGCCCCTGCCTCTGGGGATAACTCGAGCGGACCTTCGAACAATCAACAGGCGCAAATGATGTCGCTTGCTTCGAACAGTGCGCCTCCGCCACCATCTATGGACAGCAGCGGTCCTCGGCCAGTCGATGTGCCAGTACTAAATAGTATGAGTTTTCTGCCCCCCGTTAATATTATCGTGGGCGGTTTGGTTCGCTTGACTGTATCTATTCAATAAAGGGCTAGAAGCATGAATCAGAAAAAAGTGGCAGAAGATTTGAGGGCCATTCCTTTTGCGGCTAGACGCCAGCACTTTTTGTCTCAGATTGTGGCTCAAACTGAAAACGCGGTTGCAATTGTGCCCGCTCACTCTGAGCTGATTCGAAATCACGATGTGCATTTTAAATTCAGACAGGATACCAACTTCTATTACTTAACTGGGTTTGAGGAACCAGATGCTATCGCAGTTTTTCGAAACGTTGGTGGCAAGCGAGAATATGTTTTGTTCGTACGACCCAAAGACCTTGCGCAAGAAATATGGACCGGCTACCGGACCGGAGTTGATGCCGCCGTGTCGACTTGTGGCGCAGATCGAGCTTATTCAATTTCGGACTTTGATCAACAGCTCCCTAAATTGTTACAAGGTGCAGACCGATTTTATTACTCTTTTTACAAAACCAATCAACGCAATGGCGTAGAACATTTGGATCAAAAAATACTTAGGCATTTAGATTCATATAGAGCGAGTCAGGGCCGCTCTGGCCGGGGTTTTTTGCCAATCTTTGATGCCGCTGAATTGCTTGGTGAAATGCGCATTTTTAAATCGCCAGAAGAATTGGATCGTCTACGTCGTGCCGGCGATATTACTGCGCGAGTCCACACCGAAGTCATGGCGCGCACTAAGGCAGGATTGTACGAGTTTCAAATCGAAGCGCTGCTCGAATATCTTGCGCGCGACGCGGGTTGCGAGCGGCACGGTTATCCCTCGATTGTGGCTGGGGGGAAAAATGCCACAATTTTGCATTACGTAGAAAACGCCGAGAAACTTAATGACGGCGAATTGCTTTTAATTGATGCCGGTTTCGAATGTGACTACCATACTGCAGACATCACACGCACCTATCCAATCAACGGAAAAATGTCGGCGCCACAGCAGGAAATTTATCAAGTCGTATTAAATGTTCAAAAAGAATGCATACGTCTAGCAAAGCCAGGGGCTACACTTGCCGCAATTCACGCATTTGCGATCGACGCCTTGACAGACGCGATGATCGCATTGAAGTTTCTTTCTGGCGATCGTAAGAAACTCATCGAGACTTTAGCCTACAAGCGTTACTACCCGCACGGCACCGGTCATTTACTGGGAATGGACGTGCACGATGCTGGACTATATCAGCAAAATGGGGCTCCACGTTTGCTGGAGCCAGGCATGGTGTTTACGATCGAACCTGGTTTTTATGTGCTTCATGACGATGCACAAGTTCCCGCTCATTATCGTGGCATTGGGGTGCGCATTGAAGACGACGTTGTAATTACGCCCGAAGGCTGCGAAGTGTTGACCGCGAAAGCGCCAAAAGAAATTGCTGATATGGCCTCAGTAATTGGCACCAAACCGTGGTTGACGGTGTGATTTGGTTAGGAAATTAACCCAACCGCGTGCAGCCATTCTGGCGTAGCGGGAATCAGTTTGCGGGCCTGAAGGTCGAATAAGCCCATTTTGAGAGTGGCGGTACAATGTAGCTGTCCCGATTCGTCTTTCATCTCTTGTATAATCACGCCGACCTTGCCTTCATAGTTTTCGGTGCGAGTGTGTATGACAATGTTTTGGCGTAACTTTACTTCGCGATGAAAGCGCAAATTCACTTCAAGAATCGTGGGGCCAATTTTAGTCTGCTGAACCTTGTCTAATCCGTAGTTTTTACGGGTGATCAAATCCCACCGGGCCTCTTCAAAAATTTCTAAATAGGCTGCATTGTTCACGTGACCAAACGAATCGAGGTGCCGTTCAAGAATAGTGAGGGGGTAGGTGTGGGTTTCAAATTTCATAATAGATGGAGTTTTGCATGCTCTTGCCCATTCGCCAAGAGGGGCCCCGCTGCTCTAATTGAACCCTCCCAGGCACGGTTAGGTGCAATTTCCCAATGATACCGTCGCCCTGGGTTAAACCCAGATTTTCGGTCACTATTTGCGCTAAAACATGCTATATCCTGGGCGCCGAACGTTTCGGCAAGGATCATTTAAAGTGCTGAAACTAGGCGAAAGAACCATAAATTTTCCGTTCGTTCTGGCTCCAATGGCCGGTATTACTAACGCCCCATTTCGACGATTAATGCGCGAAATGGGAGCCGGTGTGGTGGTCAGCGAGCTCATTTCCGCCGCCGGAATTGAATATGGCGGACGCAAAACTCACGAGCTGTGCAAATACTTCGACCAGGAACGCCCAGTTGGGTTGCAAATTTTCGGCGAAACCCCCGAGCACCTTGAAAAAGCCGCGCTTTACTTGGAACGCCTCGGAGCCGACTTCGTAGATATTAATATGGGATGCCCGGTTCCCAAAATTGTAAGTAAGGGTGGAGGAGCCGCCATGTTGCGCGACCCCAGTAAGCTGTACGCTACCCTCAGTCGGCTAAAAAACGCCATTCGCATTCCACTTACGATTAAAATTCGCACCGGTTGGGACGCTTGCTCGCTCAACGCAGTTGAAGTAGTGCATGCCGCCGCAGAGGCAGGCGTTTCTTGGGTGGCCATTCATGGACGAACTCGAGCGCAAGGTTATGAGGGCTCGGCCGATTGGGATTTCATAGCCGAGGTGAAAAATAAATCCCCAATTCCAATTATTGGCAATGGCGACATCCTCACAGCAGAAGGCGCAATTCATCGACTGCGCACCAGCGGCTGTGACGGAGTGATGATTGGTCGTGGAGCTCTTCGCAATCCGTTTATTTTTGTGGAGATTCAAAATCTCTTAGGAAAAAATAATACAACCGAACACACCTATTGGTCACTGATCGAACGCCACCTTGAACTCCTACGTGAGTGTTACGTCGATTTTTATTTGGGTGTGCAATTACGAAAATTTTTGACTTGGTATTCTGCCGGCATGGAAGGCGCGTCAGCCTTGCGAAAGACGTTGTATTCGTTTGAAAATAGCGATCAAGGTACGGCCGAAGTGCTTCGTGTTGCTCGGGAGTTTTTCGATCGACCCGGTTTACGAAAACAATCGAGTTATTTAAATGAAGCTTTTCTACAGGGTGGCCACGGCTAGCCGTAGCTACCGTTCGCGAACTCGACTTTTCTTTTAGTTGCGAATACAATAGAACTTCCACCATGAATAAAATTATCTTCGTAACTTTGGCAATGGTAGCGACGTTATTCAGTCTCGCTGATTCCGCGCGAGCCAAAAATAAGTCTCGTAGGGTTTTTGGAATTCTTGAACGTTCAGTGGTTCTAGATTTTCCGTTGCCCTATGGATACGTGCCGAAACTGACTTTAAGTTTCGAAAGTAAGAACGACTTTGACCCAATGTGGTCTAAGTCTCTGACTGCTGATAATTGGAACGACTTTTGGTTCGATTGGGCCTCAAAGCGACTACTGTTTCCGACCGCGTCGAATAAATTGGAAATAGAAACCAAGGTTGAAACGTTAAGCGTGCTCGGTACGTTACGAATTCCCAAAACTTTTGATTTTATTTTAACTGCGTTGAAGGATCGACTGGAGTTTATTGAAGTGCGAAAAGCCGCGATTCAGTCACTTAAAGATTGGGGTGGTTTCGTATCGGCGCGTATTTTGGCCGACCAATTAAAGCTAGAGAAAGACCCCGAAATCAAATTAGCACTTCACGATGCGCTGAACCAGATCGGCGGTCGTCCTAATGAGCGGAACCTTTCGGTAACAAGTTCGCCCGACGGTTCTTCGCGCCTGGAATGGCAATAAAATAATACTCGGCATCCTCTTCGAGATGGGAAAGCAATGCGTGGTATGGGGCACTTAAGAATCGTGCCCAAGGATAGCCCGCGTTTATTCGATCTCCGTGGGTTTTAGAGATATTAACGTACAGCGATCCTCCTCGATACTCTAGCATTTCAGCCTCGATTGCGATGGTCTCTTGATCAGTGAGCGTGGCAGTCCACTTTTGGTGACCACAATCCACGGCCACAACAAAAAATGGAGTATCTTCTACTTCGATAGCAATGGTTTCGTAACCTACCGTCAGGTAGTAAGTATCGGGACCATTGAAGTTTTTAGGTTTCCAGTGAATAGCCCTATAAAAAAGGGCTTTTGTTTGATCGTGGGTGATTTCGATCCCATCGGCCAACCAAAGACCGTTGGATTTTAAAACAATTTTTTCGCCTTTGACGAAGAACTCACCTGCCATTGCATCTCCCTCTGGAATCTTCTAATGTAGAAATGACAGAAAGCGAAGTGCCGATGGCGATTCTTAAAGTAGCCCGTTTAGGGCACCCAGTCTTGCGCAAGACCGCGAAAGAGGTTTCCAAGGCTGAAATCAAAACTGCAGAGTTTCAAACTTTTCTCGACGACATGGTCGACACCATGAGGGAGTACGAGGGAATCGGGCTTGCGGCCCCCCAAGTACATCGATCTCAGCGCGTATCGGTCATTGAATTGCCAGAAGAAGGTAGCGCCCGCTATCCGAACCAACCGCCAACTGGCCTCCAGTTTTTCATTAATCCAAAAGTTACAATTCTTACCCAAGATCTTGGACGTTATTGGGAGGGCTGTTTAAGCGTACCCGGCATGAGAGGCCTTGTGGAGCGGCCGAGTAAAGTGAAAGTAGATTATTTAAATCGCGAAGGGAAAACCGCCGAATTCGTGGCCGATGGCTTTATTGCTACAGTAGTTCAGCACGAGTTCGACCACCTCGATGGCGTGTTATACGTCGACAGGCTGGTCAGTTCTAAAAACTTTGCTTTCGATCAAGAATTTGAACGTTACTGGTTGCCCGACGCGGAAGACGGTGAACTTCCGGAATAAATTGATTTGGGAATTGGTTGATTTACGCGGCCGCGGCTTTTTTCTTATCGCCAAATAGACCGACCAGCACCTTTACCAGATCGCGATCATACTTGCCGACTTCGTGTTGTAAAATTCCCAATGCTTGCTCGATAGTATAGGCCTCCCGAAATGGTCTTTTGGTAATTAGCGCACAAAAACTATCGGCGAGCCCTACTATTTTTGCGGGATAAAAAATAACTGGTCCGCGCAATCCGCCGGGGTAGCCCGATCCATCCGGTGCCTCGTGATGTTGAAATACAATGTAACGAACTTCATCAGGAATGTTTGGAGTAGCCTCGATCATTTTTACGCCCAACTTTGGATGCGAACGCATTTCACGCCATTGAGCCGGTGTAAGGTCGGTCGGAGAATCCACTACTTCTTTTGGTAGCATGGTGAGACCGATGTCGTGCAAAAAACCACCCATCCCGCAGATTTCAAGCATACGAGGATTCGCTTGGCCAGTGGCCTTCGCCAGGTACATGCTAATTACGGCTACCGAAATCGAATGATAAAAAAGATACTCGCCGTGACTTGCGGTTCGCAATAGTGTCGCGAGGGTTTTCGGATTTTGACCCATCATTGTAATAAAGCTTTTTACAACTTTGGTACTGCTGGCGGCGACTTCGTTACCGATAGCTACTACGTTAAAAAGTTCATTCAGATTTTGTTCCGCCATATTGAGAAGTAGCGAGACTTTTTTTGCGTCCGGCACTTCAGGGTCGAACAGCATCTTGTCGGGCGATTTTTTCATGTATTCACGAAAAAGTAGATCATCTTCTTCGCGAACAAACAGGTGGGTGATTCCCTTAGATATGTACTGTGCTAATCGTTTGTAGTCCACGCCCGAACTGCGCGAAAACACGTGAGCGTAATTGTCTTCGGCGAGTTTAAGGTAGACGTCGAAAGTAATGTCTTTCGCCGAATTTCGAAACATCTTGATGTCGACTGGGAAATATTTTCCTGCCATAAATGGTTCCTTGGACCAACTCCTCTCAAATAGGTTCGGTTGTTTGCTGCGAAAGATTAAGAACTCATGATGGGCAGGTACTGCAGGTGCAGTTGATGTGCTCAAGTCCCGCCAAAACCCTGACGATAGGTTTGTGGGTAGGGGAACTGTTGTCATGAAACGTGTACGATTTACTACAGCCAGTCTTGTTGCAGGAATCTTGTTGATTCTATTTGCATCGACAAATGCGCGTGCGGAAGATTTTTATGTGACATCAGTCGTTCGGGATTTTCCATTATCTGGCAATGAAAAAAGCCCAGTCGATTACTACATTAACGCGGGTAGCGTGAACGGTCTTCGTAAGGGCATTTCAATTGAGGCCATTCGGAAAATGCCAATTTATGACAATATGAACAGCAAACTCATGGGCGACACGTCTGTAAAAATTGCCCGCATGAAAGTCATTCATGTCGACAAAACCTATAGCGTGGCCCGTCTAGTAAAAATGTACGATAAAACTGAAACCCCACTAGCTGGGCACTATAGCGTTATGATCGGCGACCTCATCGAGGTCTCTGAAAAGCAGTAACGATTGCACATCCGATTTTTCCGATAGCGTTAACTCTTCAATCAAGTCGCCGCGCCGAATGCCTTCAAACGATTCATTTTTTTCGTTTTTTCGAGAGTTCAATAGTCGAATTTGCCTTTTACCGGTTTCGGTACAAATCCAGCACTTGGTCAGGCCTTTTTCAACAAACCTGTGACTTACTACTCGCGGGAGCCGAGCCAAGCGTCCAGTTTGAGCTTTTTGACCGAGTACAAGGTAGGAAAAAAGGAGATTTTCTTTTTTTAATCCAGCTTGTTTACCGATTTGGTTCATCCATTCCGGAAATCGAACTGCAATTTCTTCGTGGCACCAGTCGCCTTCTCGTGCCAGAGCTCCACACGGTCGGTTGTTTAAACAAGGCAGCTCAACATGCACACCCTCGTGCGCTATCAACCGCGCTCGCAACTCCAAAAGCTCCCGCGATGCGGAAATTGAAGCTGGTTCCAAAAGAATTAGTTTTCGCTCTAGGCTGTCTTGGTCTGTCAACACGCTCAGCGTTTTCAGTAGTGCGAGCACTATTTTTTCCCGGTCTTCGATCTTCGGTGCGATTTCCGCGAGAGCATTCGAAAAAGTCACCATCGTTGGCCGTTCGGTTTTTACAGTTTCTAGAATAGACTCAAGTGTTAGCTTGCGATCGATCCAACGCGCCCGAAGTGTACCGGCCTGTGCTCCAAGGCTGCGTTCCAGAGATTGCGCCAGATTTGGGGCTAATCCGGAAAACTGGTGCGACTGATCGATTCCAACGAATTCTAACTTTCGATTCATCTTCCAGTGCCACCACGCCGCTCCCCAATAAACCGTACCAGGGCCACAACCAAAGTCGCAGATCTTAGTAGATTCGTTCGCGAGTGGTGCAACGAATTGCACTTCGTCTAAAACGCAAGCCCACTTCAAAAGATTGGCCGGCAAGTAATACGCTGCGTAAGTCGCGGCGAACTCTTTACGATGTGAGTAGTGATTCTGTTCCGCGATGCCACGTTTTTCAGCGAGCTCAGGCCACAACCTGCTGAGTGTGTCGCCCAATCGGTTTATTTCGCGCGCCGAAAAAGTCTGACCGTTTTCGGCGAGCGCCACTTCGAGAGCGGTGGATAATTCATTCGGAAAGGTTACATCTTTTTCGTAGAACAGCATGCCACCGATTTATCATGCGGAGGCACTTTCCGCAGCAGGAACGTCGTTTTGGTCTTCATTACTCTTTTTTGAGTACGACGACATAAACTGTATTCGGTATGCGATTACACTGGTTGAAGTAGATTTTTTACCATCGGCGTCGGTGTAGGTGCTTGTTTCGCTACTACCTTCCACAAATATCAAAGAACCTTTTTGCAAATAGCGCGCACAATTTTCAGCCTGTGCGCCGAATACCACTATGCGGTGCCACTGGGTGCTTTCGCCACTGGTGCCATTGCCGTGGGTCGCAAGTGAAATGCGCAAGTAGGGTTTGCCGTTCTGCGAAGTTTTTAGTTCTAGTTCGTTGCCGACGCGGCCCATTAAAAAAATACGATTCAGGTCTGACATAGATTTTACTCCTGGTTTCATTGAAAGTGTTACAGTTGCGAGTTGACCTAAAGCAAAACCCGCGCCATCTTAGTTTGCGATGCTCGAAAAATTTGGCGCTCAAGCAGAAAAATTCGTCCGGCAATATATCCCCGACCCTTTCGTATTGGTTTTACTATTAACGCTTGTCACCTTTGCTCTCGCCCTTTGGGTTACACCTGCCCAACCCAGTCAGTTACTTAGCTTTTGGAACGGCGGTTTTTGGGAACTTCTTAGTTTCGCCATGCAGATGGTCTTGATCGTCGTCACCGGTGAGGCCATTGCGGAAACTGAATTGGTGCGTAACGCCATTCAAAGATTGTGTGGAATTCCCAAGTCAGCTTACTCCGCGGTGTTGCTACTGACGACAGTTTCTATTTTACTCGGTTGGCTACATTGGGGTTTCGGTCTTGTGGCCGCCAGTTTGATGGGGCGGGAGCTGGCACGAAATCTACATAAAAGAAAAATTTTCGTTCATTATCCAATACTCGGTACGGCCGCCTACATGAGCATGTTGCTCTGGCACGCAGGTACGACGGCTTCGGCTCCATTGCTCATTAATACCCCTGGGCACTTTTTAGAAAAACAAATTGGCCTAGTACCGCTCACTGAAACCATTTTTCTACCGAGCAATTTGCTGGTGTGTCTCTTTTTAGCAATCACAATACCGTTTGTAATCGCGGGCCTAATGCCTAGGCGGCATTACCGAACCATAGATTATTTCGAGATTGAGGAACCAAAACCCATACGCGCCTCTGAAGAAAAGGGTAAAACCATCGCAGAAAAATTGGAGCGAAGCTATTCTTTGAATCTCACCATCGGGGTGTTGGGCCTGGTTTTTATTGCACAGTATTTTCGAAAAAATGGCTTGCTCGGTTCTAATCATAATATTGTGAACCTACTGTTACTGAGTTTGGGTTTGGTCCTTCATAAAAGCCCGCTCGCTTACGCACGAGCGGTGGCGCAGTCAGTGCGGGGCACTTCTGGGATTATATTACACTTCCCATTCTATGGCGGCATCATGGGCCTTATGAGGGAGTCGGGGTTAGGGCACGAAATATCAACTATATTTGTACAAATGGCTACGGGTGAAACCCTGCCTTTTTTCGCGTATCTCGCGAGCGTGGTAACCAAACTTTTTATTCCTTCGGGAGGGGGAGAATGGGCGGTCGAGGGACCCGTCATGTTGGCCGCCGCTAAGGAACTAAGTTCGTCGGTTGGTCTGACTACTATGGGAATTGCCTACGGGAATATGGTTGGAAACATGTTTCAACCTTTTTGGGCCATTCCGCTGCTAAGCATCATGGGACTCAAAGCTCGCGACATCATGGGATATTGTTTGGTCGTTTTCGTTTTTGCGTTCCCGATTCTTGGCATTGCACTGTTGATGTCCTAGTGCTAGCTTTTCGACAATACGAAAATAAATCTCAGAAGGAGTTCATCATGACTTTTAGGGTACGGCGAGCATTGCTCGTGGTTTTATCCATGACAACTTTAGTATTCGCTCTGGCATTCAGCGGTTGTGCTGCAAAGAAAACAAAAACCGGCGATGAAGATTCCAGCGGCGTAGCAGATTCGGACATTTCAGGTGGAATGGCCGACAGTGATTCCGACAAAGCCATGGGCCTTCAAACTGTAAATTTCGCGTACGACTCGTCGATCCTGGATTCGTGGGCGCGCAATAAGCTTAAGGAGAACGCTAAGATTCTCAGAGAAAATAGCTCGCTTCGTGTACAAATCGAAGGTCACACCGACGAACGAGGCGGAATTCAATACAATCTTGCGTTGGGTGAGCGTCGTGCAGGAGCTGCGCGAGCGTATCTTATCGATCAAGGGATCGACGCGGATCGTATGACAGTTATTTCGTACGGTAAAGAAAAGCCAGTAGACCCTTCGAGCAGCGAAGGTGCTTGGGCTAAAAATCGCCGTGCTAACTTTAGGATTACTTCGAATTAATAAAAAGTGCTGAGACACTTTGAATTTTCTGTACGTTTGGTATGGGTTTGCGTGGTCGCGATGGGGTGTTCCGTCGCGGCTACGCGCCCCGTACAGGAAATGTCCAACGCTGAAACCGCAATTCGAGCTGCCAAAGATCTCAATGCAGATTCTCTAGCGCCCGAACTCTATCGCAAAGCTAACGACTACCATTTCAAAGCCAAGCGCGAATATCGTCTAAAAAATTTCGATCTAGCTAGAAAATACGCTGTGCGCGCCATGCGTTATGCCGAAGAGGCCGAATTTTTAGCTCTCAAGGGTGGCGGCGCCACTGTTAATGCCGATTTACTTGAAAGCGAAGAGGGGGCAACTCCTGACGCTGAAGCAAGTTTTGAAGAAATCCCCGGTGAACCGACGGTCCCATTTGAAGAGGACCCAAAACCAAAAAATGAAAAGCCGTCAACTAAAAGTGAAGACTCCGGCACCGACTATAACGCTTATGTAAGAAACCAAGAGCGCGAGGCCCAAGAAGCCAAAGAGCGGGAGGCCGCGGAAAAAGCCGCAAGCGACAAGGCGAAAGCGTCAGCAAAGCAGCCTCAAGACGGCTATTCGCGGGGGCCCGAGAGTCCTCGTTTATTAGCGCAAAATTTTAACCGAGACTATCAGAGCAATCCAGCCATTCGAACAGGGTCCCTTTCTCGCGCTATTGGCCCGAGCGTGCGGCTTGATTCTCCGACTCCTCCCAAAGCGAATACTTCGAATCCGAAAGTTATTTACCTTCCACGTACCGGGACTGAGCAGAGCGCCCCCGAGTCGGGTAATTCTGAAGCCGATGTATATGGCGAAATTGAAGATTTTAATCCAGAAGAGCCACCGGTAGTCGGCGAAGACGAACGGTCTGATCAAACCGCTCTCGCTGCTTCGGCCAGCCCGAAGCCCTCACCTAAAGGAGAACAATAATGTTAATTAAGCAAAAGAAATCCCATTTGGCCGTTGTTAGCGCGCTTGCCTTGATGGTTGCCGCTTCAGGTTGTTTAAAAACGCGTTCGCAAATTAAGGGCGAGTCCGGCGGCGATAGCCAGGCGCAAGGTGAGGACGGCGGTAACGTAGAGGAGCCCACCCCTCCGGGTGGTTACCGATACGAAGAGCTTCGAAATGAGCTCACGCGAATTTCCGGTAAACTTGAAGAACTCGAACATCATTCTCGTAGTCAAAACTTAGGAGAAGTGAAGGAATACGCCACTCGCCTTGAAGCACGCATCGAAGAAATGGAAAAAAATCAGATTTTGATTATGTCCGAATTAAAGGAAATCAAAGATCGATCTGTACCCGTAACCTCGAATAGCCGCGAAAGTGGCGGTGTTACACCGAGTGGACGTTTGGCTGAAGCGCAAACTTTGTTGGCGTCAAAAGAATATGAACGTGCTGCAGAAACATTTAGAGCCATTTTAAGTCATAATCCGAAGGGAAAAGTTGCGGTAGAGGCTAATTTTGGGTTGGGTGAGGCGGAGTACGCGCAAGACAATTTCAAAAAAGCCATTGTGGCTTATTCGAAAGTTCAGGAACTCCAACCAAAGTCTTCGCGAGTTCCTGCAGCATTATATAAGATCGGAATGTGTTTCGAGCGTTTAAACATGAATAAAGAAGCGAAGGGATTTTTCGCTGAACTTGCTGAACGTTTTCCGAAGACGTCAGAAGGCAAAAAAGCCAAAGCCCGTTTAAAGTAGCAAATGAAGTTAATTAAGTTTTCACGGATTGGCTTAGCCGCGTGCCTATTGTGGAGCTGCGCAGAAGCACCGGTGTCCCACCATGAAAATCGCCCTTTGAGTGGTTTGCCAATTGTCTACTCAGCCAATGTTAGCGGCGAAATTGAACCGTGTGGTTGTCGTGGCAACCCCTCGGGCGGATTAGACCGACGTTGGAACGCCCAAAAAGAAGTTTTCGCGAGCTTTGACGAAAAGCAGCCGCTGGTCGTCGATAGTGGCGATCTTTTTTTTCGAGGAGCGCCGGTCCCCTTTTTGCTGGCCCCCCAGTGGAAGTACCAGGCCCAAGTTTTAGTAGAAGGTTATAACTCCTTAGGTATCGAGTTTCTTGCACCTGGAGAACTTGATTTCGCGGCCGGGATGGATGCGTTTATAGAGCTTCGTCACCGCGCACGGTTTAAGGTTCTCTCGTCCAATATATACGAGGAACTCTCGGGAGCTTTAGTTTTCGATGCGAGCGCTGTGGTAGAAAAAAACGGGAAAAAAATCGGCATTCTTGGAGTATATGACGAAGAGCTTGATTTGCCCGCAGGGTACCGAGCCCGACCCCATATTGAAGCGGTAAAACAGGAAGTTAATAAACTCCGATCAGAGAAGAACGTAGCTGTAGTCGTGGCTCTCACTCACCTTGGTCTTGAAAAGGACCGTCTGCTCGCAGCCAGTGTTTCTGGCATTGACGTAATTGTCGGGGCGCACTCCCACAGTTTTTTAACCAAGCCCGAAAGAGTGGGCGAAACAATCATTTTGCACTCTAGCTATCGCGGCCAACACTTAGGTGTCTTTCTAGACGGTACAAATACGTTTTACCAACTCGAGGATCGTTACATTTCCCCTGCGGGTAGATCGAATCCTATGGATCAACTGCTTTTGCGTTCCAAAAAACGAATTGCCGAACTCAACGCCGAAAGTGATGCAGAAATTTTCGGCGACGCGGTACCGGCAAAAAATAAACACGTGCGGGCAGAAAAAAAAGTACGAAACACGACCACTCCAGGGCAGGTGCTCCAAACATTTGCGCAGTGTGCCCAGTGCCATAGCAAACAACACGAATTTGTGTCCAAAACCCGTCACTCGAGCGCCTACCTCACTCTTATGAAAGTAGGTCAAAATAGGAACTTAGAGTGCTTACAGTGCCACACGCTTGGTCAGGGGATGCCTTCCGGGTATTCCCACGTTGATCGCCTAGTGATCGGCACCGACGGTTCTCAGTTAAATGTTGAAAAATTTGCCAGCGAACTACCGCAAATGTCGGTAGCCGAGCTTCGTAAAGTAAAGCGGGCGCTTATAAATGTGCAATGCGAAAGCTGTCATTCAGTGGCGCCCACCCATGCCCGCAAGTCCGGGGGTACGAACATTAGCCCGAAGCCGGGAGCCGCTACCTGTCTAGCCTGTCATACTTCGGACCGGGCCCCCGGTTGGTACCGCGATGGGAAGTTGGATCAGAAACTCTTTGCTGAAAAGCTTGAGAGCGTTTCCTGTCCGCGTTGAGTCTGTGGTATGTAAAATCTGATGTCGAACAAAAAGCTTCTCGCTATAGAAACTTCGTGTGACGAATGTTCAGCCTCAGTGGTGGAACAGGCCGACCCTTGGGTTAAACCGCTTTCAAATGTTATTTTTTCGCAGATCGAACTACACAGGCGTTTTGGCGGCGTGGTGCCCGAGGTTGCTTCCCGAAATCATTTGGACATGTTGTTTCCAGTCATCGAAGAAGCCTTAATTAAAGCCGGTGTCGGATTTAAAGACCTCGACGGCGTAGCAGTCACACAGCGCCCGGGTTTGATCGGAGCCCTTTTGGTAGGGGTCTCTGCAGCAAAAGCAATTGCCTACGCATTGGACAAACCCTTTATTCCGGTGAATCACTTGGAGGGGCATGTAAGTTCGCTTTTTTTAGCGCACCAAGGTAGTTTTCCGGCACTTACTCGAGAACATCTTCCCCTTGTTATCTGTCTGGTGAGCGGGGGGCACACCCAACTATACTTAATGAAAGAACTTCCGCCGCAAAATCTTGGGCTAAAGCTTTTGGGCGAATCGCGCGACGACGCAGCGGGCGAAGCATTCGATAAAGGAGCTAAGTTGTTAGGGCTTCCTTATCCTGGTGGCCGCGCCATCGACGAACATGCAAAAAAAGGTAACTCAAAGGCGTTTGCTCTTCCGCGTCCCATGTTGGGGGACAATTTGGAATTCAGTTTTAGCGGGTTAAAAACCGCCTTATTTACCGAATTAAAGAATCAAGGATATGAACCTAGCGCTCGAATTTCTACTAAGCCTGCAAAACTGCCAACTGGAAAGGCTCTAGACGATTTTTGTGCGGTTTTACAGGAATCGATCATCGAAGCGCTATTCAGGAAAACGCAGCTCGCGATTCAAAAAACGGGCGCCCGTGCGGTGGCCGTTGTCGGAGGGGTTTCGGCTAACAGTAGGTTGCGCAGTCGTTTTACTCACGAAATTTCAGTTCCATTCATTTCAGTGCCATTAGAATTTTGTACGGACAATGCAGCAATGATTGGCGCAGCAGGGATGTACCGACTTTTAAACGGTAGCTTTTTGCAAGGGCCCCAATTGCTGTCGGCTACGGCATATTCTAATTCCGAGGGTTAACGTGAAATCTCGCCAACAAGTTTTAGGTCAGAACTTTCTAAAGCACACACCCACGATTGAAAAAATTATTACTTCAGTTCGCCATCGTCTCGAGCAAGACCGCAAGCGCGGAATTGCGCCCAAAGCCATTTTAGAGGTAGGCCCTGGAGCGTTGGCACTAACGAAAACCTTGGCTAAAATTGCGGCCGATGAAAAGTTAGATTTTGTTATTGTCGAACGTGATCGATTTTTGGAAGAGGGGATTCGTACCGGTTTGCCACAGGCCGAAGTTCATTTCTTTGACGCAGCCACTGAAAAGCTTGCGGAGCTCTTCGATCAACTCAGATCGAGAGGATCAACCCCAATTCTATTTGTATCCAATTTGCCTTATTCAGCAGCGTCACAAATTCTTGCGGCGGTTTGCAAACGAATCGAACTTTTGAGTTCCGCCGTCGTAATGGTGCAAAAGGAAATGGCACAGCGAATAATTGCCCCCGAAAAGTCGGAACATCGGGGGTCTTTCAGTCTTTTTATGCAAAGTTATTTTGCCCCTAAAATTTTATTCGATGTACCACCCGGCGCGTTTTCACCCCCGCCAAAAGTTATGAGTACCGTTTTAGATCTGGTACCTCTGGAAAAAACTGTACTCGATCGAATCGAACAGCCATTAGAGTTCGAAAAATTCTGTAAAAAACTCTTTAGTCAGCGAAGAAAAATGATCCGGAATTCATTAAATTTACCCAAAACTGGGCCACTGCCGGACGCCTTTGCAAAGCTTGGCATCAATGGTACGGAACGAGCGGAAGTACTCGATTTCGAAACCGTTTTGCAGCTTTATTTGGCGTCTGGAGGAAAATGAGCACGCGTTTTTGGTGGTTCGGTTTCTGTCTAATTTCGATTCTGACGGTGCATTCAAAAGCGTTTGCTTCAACCGGTGAAACCTATGGTTACGGTTCGCGCGCGTCGGCACTCGGCAATACGATGCTTGGTGGCATTCAAGACGGGTATTCGACCTTTTATAATCCAGCGGCCAATAGTGCTAATTCGGGTCTGCGTTTGAGCCTTGGCGTGGCCTACGCCAAACCGAGTTTTCTCGAAATCAAAGATATTGTGGTCGGAAACACTGCGGTCGCCGCCGAAACTGGGGATGTACTCGGCAGTGTAAAAAACGATGATTATTTGGACCATCTTGGGCAAACAGTAGGCGCTAGTTTAAATTTCGGCGAAAAATGGAAACTATTGACCGTCGGTTTGACTGGTTCGCTCCCAATTACTCGGCTGGCTTACTTAGACACTGGTGAAGCATTTAGACCTGAGTATTTTGGCTATCGATCTCGAACCCAACGTCCACAAGTATATGCGTCGATGAGTGTGTCGCCGTTTCAAAATTTTTATATGGGCACCGGCATCGCGATATCTACCAACCTAGCTGCGAATACGACACTATACGCTACGACCAATCCTGGTTCGGTCAGTTATCAGCGCTTCAGCTCAACTATAAAGCCGGGGGCCGCGCCTTATTTTTCGCTCTATGGCACGCCATCAAAGTTGATTTGGGGAGTGACGGCGCGTCTACCCAATCGTTATACTTTGAGCATCGATACCAATGCGAGTGCCCGATTGTTTGGTACCCAAAGTGGTATACCCTTAGTGACCAATAGTGCATCTACTCTGTATTATGATCCGCTTGAAGTGGACCTCGGAATGGGCTTACACATCACCCCGCAGACTTTTGCCACGCTAGAAGTTGATTGGTTTCAATACAAAAAGTACGAGTCGCCAACGGTCAAAGTGGTGGATAAAGGATCCGGCGCAGCTCTATTGACTTCGATTTCTAATGTGCCCACGATGCGAGATATATTTGTTCCGAAACTGGGCCTTGAACATCGGTTTGAAAAATTCAAAGCGCGATTTGGCTATGCTTTTAGAAAGTCGCCCGTTGAAAATAACAATGGTCCGGGCAACTTAATTGACCCCGACAAGCATCTCTTCAGTTTGGGCGCTGGTATCGATCTAAAAGAAGCCGGAATGGTTGCTCAGAATTTAATTTTAGACCTTCACGCACAATACCACTGGTTGGTACGCAAACGTGTTACCAAGGCTTTAGGAAATGAAGTCGGAACGCTTAGTCAGTCAAAGGTGGGCGCACCAGGGTACGACATAGGTGGCAAAATTTATAGCGCCGGACTTTCATTTTCGATGGCCTTTTGAGGGAATTTACTCCTATGACCATGATCAAAAATGCACTCGGGTCTTTTCGTAGCAACGTAATTACCGGCGCACTCGTACTCATTCCTTTCGCGGCAGTAGTTTGGATACTGCTTTCTCTTTGGGCGTGGATCATGGGTTTATCGGATTTAGTGCCCACTGCGTTGCATCCGCGCGCTTGGTTAGGACTAGAAAGTGAGTTGGCTAACAAGGGAATCGACTTTGCGGTGACTCTTTTAGTGTTAGCAATTTTAATTGCCGTTGTATGGGGTGCAGGTGTGGTGTCGCGGCATTATTTAGGTAAACAACTACTCGAAGGATTTGCCAAATTTCTTTCGAGAGTTCCAGTGCTCAGCACAGTTTATTCTACGCTACAACAATTGCTCGAAACATTCGGCAGCGCCAAAGCAAAAAACTTCCGCCGCGTAGTCGCAGTGGAATACCCTCGAAAAGGACTCTACACTTTGGCTTTTGTTACAGGTGAACGCAACAGTGGGCCGGGGGGCGAATCTGGCAAGTTTTTAACAATCTACGTACCTACGACACCAAACCCGACCTCAGGCTTTTATCTCACGGTATCTGCCGACGAAGTCCGTGAAAGTAAAGTATCGGTCGAAGAGGCGCTCAAAGAAATAATTTCCATGGGCATTGTTCACAAACACGGGACATGAGCTAAATGCCTTCGCCCAAACAAACAGAAAAAAAAGTCGTACCAGCTCAAATTTGTGTCAATAAACACGCAGCTCGCGATTTCGCCCTTCATGAACGTTTTGAAGCGGGACTGGTGTTAAGTGGCACCGAAGTAAAATCCATTCGAGCCGGCGGCGTTCATTTGAGCGACTCCTACGCCAACATTGAGCACGAAGAGGCCTTTTTACATAACATGGAAATCGCCCCCTATTCGCACGGGAATCGCTTCAACCACGAACCGCGTCGCAAAAGAAAGCTGTTGTTACATAAACATGAAATTCGAAAGCTCATAGGGTCAGTCGTAGAAAAAGGCTTCACACTGGTGCCGGTACGGCTATTTTGGGTCAAAGGTCGCGTAAAGGTTGAGCTCGCTTTAGCAAAAGGCAAAACCAAAGGTGATCGGCGCGAAGACATTAAACGACGCGATGCGAAGCGTGAAATGGACAAGGCATCTAAACGTTCGCGACGCTAGTTGCCTAAGTATTGTTCCTATTGTTTACTGTTCAAGGAATCAGATTCTTTTGAATTCAACAAAGGACAAGAAAAATGAGCTCGAAGACCCAATCCTTTCCCACGATCACTCAAACTTTTTTGAATCGAGTCCGAAGCGCCCCTGATAAGAAGGCCTTCTTTAGTAAGGTCGGTACGGAATGGAAAGCTACTACCTGGAAAGATTACCACGGTCTGGTGCGTGAAATTGCTCTTGGTATTCAACAATTGGGTCTTTCGGCAGGTGAAAAGGTAGCGTTAATTTCGACTACGCGAATCGAATGGGCAGCCTGCGATATGGCGATACTTGCAAATTGCGGTGTGACGGTGCCTGTTTATCCGTCGAATACCCATGACGATGTCGAGTTTATTCTCCAGCATTCGGAGTCCGCAATCGTATTTGTTGAAGACGCGAAGCAACTCGATAAGGTTTTGCACGCTAGATCAAAACTAACAAAATTGAAAAAGATCGTTATTTTCGATTCAGTGGGTGCCCACGATTTGGAAAAAAACGGAGTTCTAACGCTTTCAGCTCTGCGGGCCCTTGGCGCCGATAAAGGAGACAAGGATCAGTTCGAAAAAGGCCTATTAGCCGCTAAACCCACTGATGTGTTTACGATTTGTTATACTTCGGGAACCACCGGAGTGCCAAAGGGCGTGGTTCTCACCTACGATAGTCTTTCAAGCATGTTGGAAGACGTAGGCAACCGTCTGGGGCGGTGGGTGAGCGACGAAGATACGGTTTTATCTTTTCTGCCGGCATCGCACATATTTGGACGTATCGAGAGCATGGCTGCCTACCACTTTGGTTGGACAACCTATTACGCGGAAAGTATCGAAAAAATTCTTCTTAATCTTGGTGAGGTCGGTCCAACGATATTGTTTGCGGTGCCTCGCATTTTCGAAAAGGCCTACAATCGAATCAAAGCCAACATTGACGAATCGTCATCTACCAAAAGAAAACTGTTTGCTTGGGCCAGCCAGGTAGGTCGTGCGTACTACGGAAAAATTTGGGAAGGCAAGCGACCAACGTCGGTAGAGTTTGCCAAATACCAAGTAGCCAAGAAATTGGTTTTTTCAAAGGTATACGCTCGTTTTGGTGGCCGTATCAAGTTTTGCATTGCCGGTGGAGCTCCTTTGCCAAAGGAAATCGGAGAATTCATGCGCATTGTAGGCATTTCGATTCTCGAGGGTTACGGACTAACGGAAACTTGTGCAGCGGTCACCGTTAACACGCCCGACGAAATAAAGTTTGGATCAATCGGAAAACCACTTCCTGAAGTTGCAATTAAGATTGCAGACGATGGTGAAATACTGATTAAGAGCCGAAAAGTTTTCAAAGAGTACTATAAAAACCCAGAGGCTACCAAAGAAGCCCTCGATTCGAACGGCTGGTTTCACACCGGCGACATTGGCGTGATCGATGGTGAGGGGTTCGTAAAAATTACCGACCGCAAGAAAGATATTATCGTAACTAGCGGTGGTAAAAATGTCGCCCCTCAGAAAATTGAGAACCTCGCCAAAACCCACAAGTACATTAGTCAATTTGTGGTGATCGGCGACCGTCGTAACTATCTTAGTGCTCTCGTAGTGCTCGAAAAAGACGAAGCAGTTAAATTTGCTAAGGAACATAACATCTTGTTTTCTGAGTATAGCGAACTGGTCAAACACCAACGCATTCAGCAACTAGTGCAAGGCATTTTGGACCAAGTGAATTCGAATTTGGCGAACTTTGAATCGGTGAAGCGGTTTAAGATTCTGCCCGTTGAGTTTACGGTCGAAAGCGGTGAGTTAACGCCTTCGCTCAAGGTTAAACGCAAATTTTGTTGCGAAAAGTACCGGGCAGAGATCGATTCAATGTACCCTCAGGCTTCCGCGGCAGAATCACGGGCTATTTAGAGTAAAATAGTCTGGTATGCTTGACCCGGACGCCAAGTCGCGGTATTGAATTGAAAATTTTTCAGAGAGGTATTTATGGCACGCGTTACTATCGAAGATTGTTTAGATCATGTGGATAACATGTATGAATTGGTCCACGTTGCTACGCAACGCGCGCGCCAACTCTACAACGGCTCTGGTCGCACGGTTCGCTGTAAAAACAAAGAAGTAGTAGCTGCATTGAGAGAAATCGCAGCCGGCCATGTTGACGTGGCTGAAGATCGCAGCGATATCAATTAATTTCGCTTCTATTAATTTTCGAAGGCAGATTTAAAAACGTCTTCGACCGTTTCGGCAAAAACAAACTTAAGACCTTTGATGTTTTGCTTCGGCAATTCACGAAGGTCTTTTTTGTTTTGTTTCGGCATCACCACGGTCTTGATACCGGCTCGCTTAGCAGCAAGTACTTTTTCTCGAATGCCTCCAACCGGAAGAACTTTTCCAACTAGCGATAGTTCACCCGTCATGGCCACATCTCTTCTAACTTTTTTACCCGTTACCAAAGACAACAGCGCAGTGGCCATTGTAACTCCGGCTGACGGACCATCTTTAGGAATGGCTCCCGAGGGCACATGCAGGTGGATATCGTTTGCCTCAAAAAAAGCCTGAGCTGCTTTATTACGCCGAGTTTTTTTCTTCACATAACTATAGGCAATGGCTGCAGACTCGTTCATTACGTCACCGAGTTTTCCGGTGATTTTGAGATGGCCATACGACACTTCGCGCGCCGGAGAGCCACTGGCCGCTATCGAGAGCCCCTGTTCGGTTTTTATATGCCGAGGAATGTCGCCCGCTTCTATAAAAAGTATGTCGCCTCCGAGTGGAGTCCAAGCTAGGCCTACTACAACGCCCGGATTCTGAACTCGTCGCAGAACTTCATTTTCGAAACGTTCGGGCCCCAGATAGTCGTACAGGTTTCGAGAACTGATTTTTATTTTTCCGATTTCTGGATTTTCTACTACCTTAGCCGCGACCTTACGGCAGATGGTGGCAATTTTTTGTTGCAACGACCGCATGCCAGGTTCTTTCGCATAACCAGTGACTATTTTTTCCAGTGCGTCGTGGGAAAGCTCTAATTGTTTTGCCGTTAATCCGTGAGCGGAAAGTTCTTTCGGAACTACGTGGGCCAACGCAATTTTTTGTTTTTCTTCGAGCGTGTAACCATTGAGTTCGATGACTTCCATACGGTCCAAGAGTGGGCCGGGGATCGTGGCCGTAGTGTTAGCCGTAACAATAAAAAGCACCTTTGAAAGATCGAACGGTACGTCTAAATAATGGTCGAGAAAACTTTGATTTTGTTCGGGGTCTAATACTTCGAGTAATGCTGAAGCAGGGTCACCCTGAAAACTGCTGCCTAATTTGTCGATTTCATCGAGGACCAACACCGGATTCACGGATCCAGAGCGCTTCATCGCGTTTAGGATTTTTCCTGGCATAGCTCCAATGTAAGTACGACGATGCCCTTTGACTTCCGCTTCGTCGCGCATTCCACCAAGTGAAAATCGAAAAAATTCTCGTCCCATTGAACGGGCGATCGATTTTCCGAGTGAAGTTTTTCCGACCCCTGGAGGCCCGACAAGGCAGATAATCGACCCCTTGTGAGTGGGGTTAAGTTTGCGAACGGCTAGGAATTCCAAAATTCGTTCTTTTACCTTTGGAATACCGTAGTGATCTTCGTCTAAAATTTTTCTCGCACGCCGTAGTTCCAGGTTGTCTTCGGTTTCTTCGCCCCATGGCAGCGACAGCATCCAGTCAAGGTAGTTTCTAATTAAATTGTGTTCGGGCGAGGTTTCTGGGGTCGACTCGAACTTTGCTACTTCTTCGAGCGCTACCTTTTTTGCTTCGGGACTTAATTTGGTTTTTGCGATTTTTTCACGGTATTGTTCACTGCTTGACGGAGCGCCGCCCTCTTCGTTGCCGAGCTCTCGTTTTATGGAACGAAGCTGCTCGCGCAAAAAGAAGTCGCGCTGCATTTTTTGAATTTTTTGACCGACGTCTTCGGTAATTCGTTTTTGGACTTCTGAAACCTCGTGTTCCCTTTTTAGGTAAAAGAGCAATTTTTCAAATCGCTCCCGAGTGGAAACGGTTTCAAGAAATTCCTGTACGTGCTCTTTTTGGAGGCCCAGGGAAAACGCTACTAAATCGGCCAAAGCCGCTGGATTAGGCGCATTGGCCAGGGCGAGCTTCATTTCTTCAGTAAAGAAAGGGTTGCTCTCAGAAATCGTTTTGATCTGCAAAAGTACGGCTCGGGTGAGCGCGTCGAGTTCCACTCCGCGTTCGATCACATCTTCCAGGTATTCAACTTGAACCACCAGAAATGGCTCGTTTCGAACCACTTTTTTTACTCGAAAACGTTTGAGCGCGTGAACCAAGACGGCGGCGCCCCCCGTTGAGTCATTGAGTTTTCGAATGATTCTAGCTGCTACCCCCACGCTGTGGAGCGATTCGATGCCTTCGATCGAGTCAGTCTTGGCGGGCTCTTTTGGGGGCCGGCCCGAAATGTCTAAGCCCGAGCTTCCAGTAGCTTCGCGACTCAACAATAGGCCGACAAGGCCCCGGTTTTCCATGGCTTCTTCAATAGTTTCAACTAGTTCTGGTTTAGATAGCACCAGGGGCGAAAACATACCCGGAAACGCCGGTGCCGACTGCACCGGCACGACAAATAGGGTAGTCGGGAGTACTGAATCCGGGCGAGTTAGAGCCTTTTCCAGGGTGCTTCGCTCAGATTCCGACAGTTCAGGTAGGTTTGAAGATTCCAATTCATGATCACTCATACCCCCTTAAAGATGGGGGCAAGAGTGCGGCAGTCAATACAGCTAAGTTAAAGATTCGGACGGGCTAGGATTTTTTGATTGATTTGACCGACCATTTCGTTTGCTCGAATGGTTTCGGGTTCGGAAACTCGTACCCAGGATTCAAAGCTGCCATCGGATTTAAGACGCTCAACTTCTTCTTCGGGTATAACGGTTACTTTGACACCGCCTAATTGTTTTTCCGCAGTAATGAGGAACTTGTAACGAGTCTGTAAATACCGTTTTCTAGGAAATCCATTCACGGAGTATTCGAGGTATTTGTCATTTGAAGTGGAATAAATCCAATCAGTGCGGATTCGGCCGCTTTCGGAGTCTTCTTCGTCGAGTTTAATTTCCGAAACCGCGGCGAGAATGGCTTTCCAAACCATTTCATAGTCTTCTTCGAAAACCTTGGTGTTCGAGAGGCTGGCGTATTTTTGCGTCTTATACGGAGCGGACGAGCATGCAACAAAAGTGCTGACCGTGAAAAGGGCAAATAAACAGGCTGAACTTCGAATCCATTTTTTTACCGCGTGTTTCATGGTTTGAAATCCAACACGATTCGAGCCGGGTTGGATAGGTGAAAAATTTCAACTTTAGGCTTATTTGCAGTAGTAAACTCAAGTATGGCCAGCCCATCGTCGACAATTTGTACCGGAGTTAACTTCTTGATCAGAGAACTTTTTTTGAAGAGTGTTTCAGCTTTTTCTTTTTTAAAATCGTAAGTTGCGGATCCCCAGAGACTAACTATAACTTTCTTTTTTTCCGGTACCGCGACCATTTCGTAGTGAGGCGGTTCTTTGGTTGCTTCGCCGCTGTCGAGTTCGAACACCACGCGCTCGTAACCATCTTTGCCGATTGGCGATCTTCGAAGGTCGGTGATTCTGAACGTGCGCACCAACTGATTACCACCGATAACCGTACCATCGGAGACGTAGTGATTTTTTTTCTTTCCAGCAGAGTCGGTCATAAAACTTTGTTTAAGAGGTGGTGCTGCGATTGCCAAAGTTGAGGCGATTCCTAAAATCAGTGCGAGTGTGTGTTTCATACTGGGTCAGTTTAGCTTGAAATATTGAAGGCGGCAATCTTAGCGGCGACGAGTCCAGAACCACGCAGCCCCCATGACGCATAGAGCAATTATTGTGATAATGAACCCGTTGGTTTTTTTCGGTTCTGGAGTCTTGGTGCCTTCCTCGTTTAGTGCCGTAGTTGGTGTGTCGGTAGTTTCAGTTTCACTGTCATTATGGGAAGTCGACGCGGGAGTAGCTCCGGGTGATTCGGTTTTAGGGGGAGATGGTGGTTCGTTGGCTGAATGACTAGCAGCAGCCATGGTTCGAAATTCTGAAAGGACCACGCGCGAGGTGTACGAGAGTTCACCTTGGTTTTTGGATTTCTGATATATTTCGTCCGAACCCAGACTGTTGACGAGTACTTCGTCGCCGTTTTTTCGACGTTCGACATTGAACTTGGCAGTCGCCAATCCGGGTAAAAAATAACTTTGATCCCTTGAATCAAAAGGCCCCAGTAGTAAAACCACGTCTTCGCCTTCTTTGAACTCGGCGGTTCCGGCGACCCGCATTTCCATGCCGTCTTTGGCGCCGCCTGGCTGCCGAACGAGCACTTCTTTTTCACTGATGGTTCCTTTAAGCACTTCGTCGATTTTTACGCGGGTGTAGGTCATGATGCGGCCCGAACCGCTTGGTTCGTAGTCGACATGGGTTCCAACCACCACTCCGCGCACTATCGCTTGCGCTTCGTTCACTACGGCGGTCATGGGCCGATCGACAAACGTGGTAGCAAGTAATGTGAAGGGCAAGGAAACCGTTAGACTCACAAATAAGAAAAATGCCGTGCGCTGTGCCTGTACGTTCATCTTAGAAATGTAATAGGTTCGAGAAACAGAAGAAAGAGGTTCTCGGTGAGAATGAAATATTTTTTTAGAACAAGCTGGATTGCACTTCTAGTTTCTCAATGCGCGTTTGCCACAATCGACCGCGAAATTGAACTTGCAATAACAGTAGACGATTTGCCTTCTACTAGCCTTGAACATACCCAAACTATGACCCAAGCATTTCACGATCACGGTGTGAGGGGAGTTTATGGTTTCATTAATGGCAAGCGCGCATTAAATTCGGTAGTAGCTGATTTTTCGAATGCTGTTTTGCAGCACTGGGTAAACAGCGGTCATTTTTTAGGAAACCACACTTATTCTCATTCCGATCTTAACTCGACGGATGTTGCTCAGTACGAACAAGACATCGACGCAAACGAGCCATGGTTGAATTTCTATAGTTCGAATGGGCAAGAGTTTAATTTTAAGTACTTTCGATTTCCGTTTTTAAGAGAGGGTAACACACTCAAAAAAAGAAATGCGGTACGGGAAGTTTTGGCGAAGCGCGGTTATTCGATTGCTCAAGTCACCGTCGACTTTGGGGACTATCTTTGGAGTGCGCCCTATAAGCGATGTCTGAAGAAAAAAGAGATTAAATCGCTTGAGTGGCTAAAAAAATCTTACGTAGATACGGCTTTTAAGAGCCTTCTGGGTTATGCGGCCCTGGCAAAGGCGATCTTTGATCGTCCGATTAAACACATTCTGCTTTTTCATACGAGTGCGATCAATGCGGATGCTACTGATTTACTAATACAGAAATTCAAAGAAGCAGGAGTTCGTTTCATAAGCTTGGAATCTGCACTCACGGATTCCGCTTATACCCAGAATCCCAACCTGCCTATTGGCGGAGGGGCAAATTTCTTAGACCAAATGGCGCGGGCGCGGAAGGTAACGTATCCTAAAGAGCCGTCTATTCCAGCGCCTCCGAAAAAAAAATTAGCATCAATTTGTCGTGACTAGCGTCGCTTTTTAGAAAGCTCTATTCGTGAATCTTTTAGATTCACGGACCAATCGAAAAACGGTCTGCGAGGTAGGCCGCCAACTGTGTTGGAGTCGAAAACTGAAAGTTCAACTTCGCCTTTTTGGTTGAGGATCATTTCTCCGCCCCCGCCCAGAGGCAAAAGGCGAATAAAAATGTTTGAATGGCTAAAACCCACTTCTTCAAAGTAGGCAGCCAGCTGCCCTTTTCCGCTAAATGCTATGCGGCCGATCTCGCGCCCGCGACCCGAAATAAAAATTTGGTAATCTGCCGCATTGAAACTGCGTCCGTGAAGTTCGTTCTCTAGTCTTTTGATATCGGTAACAAAATTTTCGAAATCGTTTATTTGTTGGAAAAAAAAATGGTGTACGTAGCCTTGTTTGGTTTGCTGGTTCAAAACGATTGCCGAAAGACAGGGCCCCATTTTACCGGCGCGAACTTCTTGGCCCCTAGAAAACGCAAAAGTTTTGTTCCAGGCATTCATATCGTGAATGGCAAGAATGCCTTGTTCTTGTTCTTCCTGAAGAACCTGTTTGCAGCGGGCTTCGTACGATTGATCCATTTGAAATAGCGCATCTAGAAAAGACGTTCTCTTGGCGGCGAAAACACCGCTTGGGAAAAAAAGAAGCCCCAAAGCTAAAAATAGTCCGACACTGCGCATAAGGGCCAGTTCCTTAGCATGGGGGGTAATATGTTGACAATAGAGGTCTGTTTTTGTGTGTTTTCGAGGCGTGGGTTCTAAATGGTGGATCGTGCAAGGTTCGAACTTGCGACCCGTTGATTAAGAGTCAACTGCTCTACCAGCTGAGCTAACGATCCACCTAACAAAGAACCATCAAAAGAGAGCCTTGAATACTCTACTTTGGGTCAAAAATTCAAGCTTCGCGTTTGGCGGCGCGGTCGTATTGTAGCGATTCACCACTCAACCCGTGAGGCAGGCTTTCGGCCACTACACCCGGTGCGCATTCTACGAATTCGGCGAATTCTCGCAGTTCTGTTAATGTGCGGGCGCCAACGTAGGAAAGACCAGAGCGCACACCCCCAAGGAACGTGCCCAAAACTTCCGAAACGGGCCCTTTGCTATGGACCCGAGTGGCAACGCCTTCCGGGTGGCGGTCTTTAAAATCATAGCCGTAATGCTTGTTCTGAGCTTCGGCCGAGGCCATGCCGCGGTAAGTGCCCGACTCGCGAGCCCATGCTGGTACTTCTTTAGAGCCAGCTAAGAGCTTGCCCAGCATCACCGCTGACGCCCCAGCAGCTAGCGCCTTTGTTGCGTCGCCACTATTACGAATGCCGCCATCCGCGATGATCGGTGCGCGCACCGAGTGGGCGCAATCTGCAAGTGCTGTAAGTTGGCCGTAGCCCGCGCCGGTGACGACACGCGTGGTGCACATGCTTCCCGGGCCGATACCTACCTTCAATACGTCGGCACCCCAGCGTTCAAGGTCCGATGCCCCTTCTGGAGTGGCCACATTACCAGCAATAAAAATTGGAGTGCGTAGGGGAGTGTGTGAGCCAGAGGGCAGGCCCAACGCATAATTTTTGAGTTCGCCCAACACACGTTGCATCATTGAACTGTGGCCGTGAGCTACGTCCAAGCAGAGCACGTTAGCTCCGCGATCCATCAATTCTTTGGCGATTCCTACCTCTTCTAGGGTTACGCCCACGGCCATGGCGCGGTAAGGTAGATCAACAATCTTCGCCAGTTGCTCAAGACGTGCTTCACGAGAAAGATAGCGGTGAATGACGCCGAGTCCACCCATGCGGTGCATGGCAATGGCCATTTCGTGCTCGGTGATGGTGTCCATGTTCGAAGAAACTACAGGGCAGGTTAATGCGATTCCGCCCAGATTCAAAGATAGGTCGACTTTGGAGCGACTTTCGATGGTCGAAAATCGGGGTACTAACAACAAGTCGTCAAAGCCATAAGTTTTCTTTCGAATGCGCATGTAAAAAGAACCTCCGATGGAATTCCAAAAGCCCGAGCGACCATAACATAGTCCGCCGAAAATGTGCTAGCCGCGGAGCAGGGAAAAACCCTATAATGGACGAAGTTCAACCGGGGAGGCTTCGTGGCAAAAAACAAAGTGAAAACAAAGGGTTTGGTATCGAAAGGCGCAAAGAGCCGACTAGCCGGTAAGCCCGTGAAAGAATCGGTCGTTCAGATGACCGAAGTGGTGCTGCCCAGTCACACCAATGCTTTGGGGACCATTTTCGGGGGGCAAATCATGTCGTGGATCGACATCGCCGCAGCGATTGCTTCTTCGCGCCATGCCCGCGCTGTTTGCGTAACGGCAAGTATCGATGCGCTTCACTTTTTAGCGCCGGCGCGACTAGGTCAGGTGGTCTGTCTATTCGCTTGTGTAAATGCGACCAACCGAACCTCCATGGAAGTTGGAGTTAGGGTAGAAAGCGAAGATCAACGCACGGGGATACGCAAAAAAATTGCAAAAGCTTATTTGACGTTTGTAGCCGTGAATGAAAAAGGCCAACCAATAGAGGTTCCGCCCGCTATACCGGAATCACCCGATGAAATTCGGAGAAATCGCGAAGCCGTGCTTCGACGTGAAGCGCGCCTGCGTTTAAAACAACAATTAAAAAATGAAAACGCCTAGTAGGACTTATCCTTCGTTCTGAAATTGTTCACGGGCAGCCATGTCGACATCAAGGTACTTGTACTTATTCATGATCTGCTCGGAAGTGTAATAGTTTTTAAGCCACTTGTTGATCAAGCGGTATTCGTTTTCAAAAATACCGTAGGCCCAAGGCGCTTCTTCTTGTGCGATTTCTTCTAACTGACAAATGAGTTTTCTGCGTTCTGGTCCGGGTGGCATGAGCGCCATTTTTTCGAAGATTTTGTTAAATTCTGGGTTATCGAAATTGGCTTCGTTCGGGCCAGGTGATTTGTTTGGACCGTACAATAGTCCAAGCGAATTTTCAGCGTCGGGGTAATCCATGTTCCAACCACCTTTACTCATCTGCAGATTTTTTCGTTTCATTTTATCGAGATAGGCCGGGAACGTATTAACGTTGATTTCGAGCTTTATACCGATTTGAGCCAGCGCACGACCGACGAACTCAGCAATTTGTCGGTCAGTCATTTCTCCATTGCGAGTGTCCCATTTCAGAGTGGGTAAACCTTTGCCATCGGGGTAGCCGGCTTTTTTGAGCAGTTCTTTGGCGCGAGCGAGGTCGTAACTCCAACGATATGGTTTGCCACAACGGTCGACGATCGCTGGTGGATTCGCCTCGTTTTGAATAGAGCCGCGTCCGTTCTTGAATTTTTTGAGCCATTCATCGCGATCAATCGACGAAGCAATGGCTTGGCGGAGATATTTATTTTTCATGATAGGGTCTTCAGTATTCATGCTGGCGTACCAGAAAATAAGCGACGGTTCGTAGGAAACAGTCACACCTTTTTTGGCCAACTCTGGTTTCACCTGCGTGAGATTTTCAATAGCTGCGTCAAAATTGTCTTTCGGAATTTTGATCTGGTCGTATTTGCCTTTTAAGAACCCCAACCATCGAGGTTGTTCTTCTTTGACAACAGTGAAGCGAATGGCATCGAGAAGCGGAATTTTTTTTCCCGCTTCGGAAGCAAATTGAGCGCGGCGTTTTGGCCCCATTTTGTCGGACGATGGAATAAAGTCGTCGCGATAGTTTTCGTTTTTGACAAGAACGATTTCAGATGTCGGTTGCCATTGGGTTGCGCGGAATGGGCCCGTACCGACCGGATGAGTGGGGAACCCCTTTCCATATTCGGTAATTGCTTCCACGGGAATCGGTGCGGTGAAGGTCATGGTAAGAATATAAATCAACTGCGGGTACGGTTTTTTGAATTTGAGTTGCACCGTATAATCGTCGATTGCTTTCATGCCTTCGACTTCGTCCTGCATGATTTCAGCAGCGGGCCGGCCCTTGCCGAATTTAGCTGCAAATTCGTCGATGCCGACAATCTTGCCTTCCCAGATCCAAAAGCCCTGGGATTCGGTGGCAGGATCGGCGTGGCGTTTCCACCCGTAGACCAAATCTTGGGCCTTGAGCTCGCGACCTTTTCCGCCGCTCGCTTTAAAACAGGGGTCGTCCTGAAACCGAATGCCTTTTTTTAAACGTATTGTGTAAGTGAGTTTGTCTTTAGAAACCTCGGGCATCCCGTCGGCGAGCAGAGGAATAACTTCGGTTTCGTCGGCAAAGTAATTGTACTGATAGGGGGTCTCGTAGATCTGTTGAAGAACGTCGAGAGTTACTTCGTCATAGGCGTTTGTAGGGTCTGCGGATTTAATGTTATCGCGCGAAACCGTCAGGTAAACCTTGCCGTTGAGGGTTTCTTTTTTGGTGCAGCCAAAGCCCGCACTCACAATGATTGCCAAAAAAGCGAGTGCTACGCAGCGGATAGACTTGAAGTTTTTCATTGGGAACCCCCTCTTAGATTGTCCAGTTAGAGAGTCTAGGCAGCCCCGTTGTGCGTCGTCAATGATGGAAGGGGCAATTACTGCCGAATTTTCCGTGCTCTAATCTGAGCCTTCGAAGATTCCGAACCGTATTCTGATGAGGTACGGGATTATTGCCGTTTTCAGCATTTTGATCGCGATTGATGTGGGTACGTTTGCCCGAGGTGCAATTGCCTCCGACTCCTGCGTTGCTGACTTAGGGCAGATTCTCGCACAAAAACACCAAAGTAAATTAGAGAAAAAAAGGAATCGAACTGAACAGCGATTGGCGCAAAAAGAAAAGTCTGAACGAATTAAGCGCGAACGATCTGCTCGAGAAAACGCAAACATAGAAGGTCGAATTACTAAAATGTTGGACCGTTCATTGAATCGTGAACCATTACTTCCGAGTGAAGTGCGCGAAATGAAAGCCGCAGCTCGCGATCTCCGAATACAAGGTAGGGTGGACGATGCCAAAAAGCTTGAATCTCGGATCGCGCGTCATGAAGCAAAATACCACCCGCCAAACCGATTGAGAAAATTAAGTTCAGACGAAAAACAGCAACTATCAGAGAAAGTAGAAATCAGTACCTACGCCGTAAAGCAAGTCGGTACTTTAAATACAGATGTTCGAGAAGTGTTTGAAAATAAGATTCTTCCATTGATCGCCGAGGATCCGAAAAATGCGGGATTGAATTATAGAGGTGCCAATAACAAATCTAAAATCGACGGGATTCCGGTTGGGGCCTTCAAAAAAGTAAGATTTTCTCTAAAAGCCGAATACCGGGTGATTTACCACATCGACGAAAGCGGAAAAGCAATTATCGACGCAGTCGGTCCTAGAGAAAGCGTTTACAGCGGAAAATTTTCAATTCTCGACTAACCCTTGAGAAGTTTAGTAAGCGATTCCAAAACAGCATCAAAATTATTGTTTTTGCCGCCGGCCTGAGCCAGGTCTGGTTTTCCACCGCCGGAGCCCCCAATGATCGGAGCGACTTGTTTGATGAGCTCGCCCGCTTTAAAGCGTTCCGTCCAATCTTTGGTGACGGCGATCAAAAGTGCAGACTGATTTTTTTCTTGGTCGAAAGCAGCTAGTGCGATGACTGATTTACTGAGCTTGGAACGCAAAACATCTGCCAGATCCCGCAAAATTTTCGCCGGCGCTTCACCGTCGGGAATCGAAGGAATACCAAATACCAACTTACCATCACCCACAGTTTTTGCGTCGCGAATCCAGTCGTCGACGTGGCTAGCTGCACTCTTGCGTGTTTGAGTTTCTAGCGATTTTCGCAGTTCTTTTTCGGACAGCTGCAATTTTTCGATCTTAGGCAACAACTCGTTCGGCGCTGACGCTTTCGTGGCGTGCATGAGTTCGCCAAGAAGCCTTTCTTGTTGCCGTAATTGCGATAACACCGAGGGGCCAGTAATTGCTACGATTCGGCGCACGCCAGCAGCGATGCCACTTTCGTTGAGGATCTTGAACATTTGAATGTCTGAAGTGTTTTTTACATGGGTTCCGCCGCAAAACTCAGTTGAATAATTTCCGACCGTGACCACACGTACACGAGCCCCGTATTTATCACCGAAGAACGCAATAGCGCCTTTGGCCATAGCCTTGTCTTTGTCCATTTCCTCACAGCCGACAGTTTCGGCGCGCTCAATTGACTCATTAATGTAATCTTCGATTTTTCGTATTTCTTCGGCACTTAGGGCTTTCGTGTGATTGAAATCAAAACGCAATAACTCGGGAGTCACTAGCGAGCCCGCTTGCTTAACGTGGGGGCCCAAATACTTTCGCAACGCAAAATGAAGCATGTGGGTTGCGGTGTGATTTTTGGCAGTGCGCGATCGAATTGTGGCTTCAGTTGTCTGTTCAACTTGAGCGTCTACTTTTAATGAGCCGCGCGCTTCCACACAGTGAAGCACCACATAGTCTCCAGTAGGTTTTTGCGCATCGACCACCTTAGCTTCAAAGTTCCCACCGCGAATCGAACCATGGTCACCAACTTGACCGCCAGACTCAGCATAGAAAGGTGTAGCATCCACAACGATTTGAAAGTCACCAGTCGAACTTTGTTTGACGAGTTTACCATCTTCGATGATCGCAAGCACTTTACCCTTGTGGGATAAAGACTGATAGCCATGAAAAGAGGTTTGAATCCCTTTTTGATGCAAACTTTTGTAAACCTCTCCGACGGCTTCTTCGCCAGAGCCCTTCCAGGATTGTCGCGACCGGGAACGTTGAGATTCCATAGCCGTTTGAAAACCTGCTTCATCAACAGCAAACCCGCGCTCTTTGGCGATCACTTGTGTGAGATCGAGCGGAAAACCAAAAGTGTCATAGAGTTTAAAAGCGACCTCACCGGAAAGAGATTTGCTCTTGGAGCGTTCAATTTCTTCGTCGAGCACTCGTAATCCGTTGTCGAGGGTGATTAAAAAACGTTCTTCCTCAAGTTTGATCGTACTTTCTAAGAATTCTCTTTTGTCTTTAAGATCAGGATAAGCGCTTCCCATGACGTCGATCAGCGGCTTGGTAAGTTTAAAGAAGAAAGCATCTGTTTGCCCAAGGTTGCGACCGTGGCGAATCGCACGACGCATAATACGCCGCAAAACATAGCCGCGCCCTTCGTTCGACGGAAGCACGCCGTCTGCGATTAAAAAGTTGGCTGCGCGACAGTGATCGGCCAGCACCCGAAGTGAAACGCTGGTTTTCTGATCTTTTCCGTATGTTGAATTGGTGGTTTTTGAAATCGAAGCGATAAGATCCTGAAACAAGTCAGTGTCATAGTTTGTAGCAACGTCTTGCACCACCGAGGTCACACGCTCCAGGCCCATTCCAGTATCGATACTCGGCTTTGGGAGTGCGGTCATTTTTCCATCGGCCGAACGTTCGAATTGCATGAATACGAGGTTCCAAATTTCCATGAAACGATCGCAGTCGCAACCTACAGTGCAAGCAGGTTTGCCGCAGCCGTACTTTTCACCTCGATCGACAAAAATTTCAGAACAGGGTCCACACGGGCCGGTGTCGCCCATGGACCAAAAATTGTCTTTTTCACCGAAACGAAAAATACGGTCTTTTGCGACACCTTCCTGTTTGTGCCAGATGTCGGCAGCGTCGTCGTCTTCTCGAAATACGCTCACGTAAAGACGATCTTTAGGAATTCCTAAATTTTTTGTGATGAACTCCCAGCCAAAGTGAATGGCGTCTTTTTTGAAGTAGTCGCCAAACGAAAAATTACCGAGCATTTCAAAAAAAGTATGATGGCGCGCCGTGAAGCCTACATTTTCGAGATCATTGTGTTTGCCGCCAGCACGCACGCATTTCTGAGAGGTCGCTGCCCGTTTGTAGGGCCGAGGGTCGGAACCCAGAAAAACGTCCTTGAATTGCACCATGCCGGCATTGGTAAAAAGAAGAGTGGGGTCGTTGTGGGGAACTAAGCCCGACGATTCGACCACTGTGTGACCATTCTTCTCAAAATATTTCAAAAATTCGGTTCGAATTTGCGCTGCGCGCATAGTGAGGCTCCTGCGCCAAGACGTTATCCGATTTCGTTCGTTTGACGAAGGTTTTTTTTACTGCTACCCGGTGTCTACAAGGGGGATCTATATGTTATTGAAAAATTTAAGACGTCATTCCGCGCTTTTGGGGGCCGGAATTGTGGCATTGGTGGCCGCAGGCTGCCCAACGCCCAAAGAAACTGCCAACGCCGTAAGCAAGTTGATTGCGCGTGAAGGGGCATCTTTCGAAGAAACAAGAGGCCTTAATGCGCCGAGTGGCACCTATATTCATGGCGAGCACATCGCTCAGTCTTTAGGGGCTTGGGCTGCGAATGCGCATGAAGTTGTACGGGAGCTAAACAGTTTAGCCGATAAATTGAGAGACTCCGGAACTAAGGCTGAAGACAAGGTGTCGCCTCAAACGCTCAATGCCATCAAAGCACAGCTGCAAGAAATGCTTGTGCGTGTGGTCGATATTCGTTTGACCGTTCCAGAGTGGCAGCTCAATTCGGCGCAAAGTTCGTTAAAAGCGCTAGTCGCAGCCTATAAAGCCTTACCCACGGCGTACGCTGGCGTGTTTGAGGAGAACATAACCTTTACCGGTTCAATCAAGGTGGCTATCGAACTTGATCCCGAAATGTACGACACCAAAAAAGATTGCGAAACCGAGTTGCGAATTTATGCCGCTGAAACGCAGGAACCGTTTTGCCGGGCTCACGCGTATTCGGTGTGTGGCCATCAAATGGACCTTAAATGTTTGAGTGATCTTTTGAATTCCGCCGCTCGCACTCAAAAGAAATGTGAGCACATAACCACCGATGATCAAGGTCGAGAAAAGAAAACGGGCATGAGTAGCGGCTGGTACCACAGTATCAGCACTTCGTGTAAGGCGACATCACCAGTACTAAGGTAGTCGCTTAAGTTCAGGTCAAAAAAAAGGCGCGTGGTGTATTCCACGCGCCTTTTTTATTTCTACTAGTTAGATTCTCTAGCGTTTATTAGATGTTGGCTTGATCGTGTCGCCTTTTGTTGCCGCCGCCAATGCACTTTGCGCAGTTGCTTTGTCTGAGGCGGTCGCTGCTGCAGGGCCATTTTGTGGACTCGTTGGTCCGCCTTGGCCTTTCCACATGCCAGCTTTCTCTAAAACGACCTGACGAATTTTTTGTAAAACGTCTGGGTGTTCTTTCAGCCAGTTGCGAGCATTTTCGCGCCCCTGACCAATGCGTTCACCGTTGTAGGTGTACCAAGTTCCGCTCTTGTCGATAATGTTTCGTTCTGCAGCGAGGTCGAGAAGATCACCTTCCTTTGAGATGCCTTCGCCGTAGAGAATGTCGAATTCAACTTCTTTGAATGGAGGTGCTACTTTATTTTTTACTACCTTCACGCGTGTGCGGTTACCAATTACGTCGTCACCGTTTTTGAGAGCTGCAATACGGCGAATGTCGAGTCGCACTGACGAGTAGAATTTCAAAGCGTTACCGCCAGTGGTAGTTTCGGGATTGCCGAACATCACACCAATTTTCATGCGAATTTGATTGATAAAAATCACGGTAGTTTTGCTTTTTGAAATGGTACCAGTCAACTTACGAAGAGCTTGGCTCATGAGCCTTGCTTGCAAGCCCATGTGTGAGTCGCCCATTTCACCTTCGATTTCTGCGCGCGGCACGAGAGCAGCAACGGAGTCGACCACTAATAGATCAACCGCACCGCTTCGCACCAGCATGTCAGCAATTTCGAGCGCTTGTTCACCGGTGTCAGGCTGCGAAATTAAAAGGTCTTCAGTGCGCACACCCAGTTTTCGAGCGTATTCTACGTCGAGCGCGTGTTCCGCGTCGACAAATGCGGCTACGCCACCTTGTTTTTGCGCCTCTGCAATACAGTGGAGGGTAAGAGTGGTCTTACCAGACGACTCAGGTCCGAAAATTTCAATAACCCTTCCGCGAGGCAATCCGCCAATTCCGAGTGCCAGGTCAAGGCTTAGGGATCCGGTCGACAAAACAGGAACGTCTTGAACGAGCGTTTGTCCTTCGCCCAAGCGCATAATCGAGCCTTTGCCAAATTGCTTTTCAATTGTGCTGACAGCTAGCTCAAGAGCCTTCGAGCGATTTGCGGCGCCAGCTTCGTCGTGTTTAGAAAATTGAGATGGGGATGTGGAATTCGGATGGTTTAACTGACTCATGGTGAGTGTCTCCTTGTTTTTGTTTGAATTAACACGTTCTAAAAGAATGCGTCCAGCAAATCGCGCGCCAGATTATTCTTTAATGCAGTCCAGTTGCGATTCGCGAGCAATAAATAAAAATAATCGCGATGCGTTAAGTGAGGATTCCGTAAAAAATCAAAGCATTTACAACAAAAGCGGCAAAAAAACCTGCGATCACGTCATCAAGCACTATATGAGCGCCACGTCGGAACCAGCTGGGTGTAGTTTTCGACGCTCGGTCAAAAAATTTTGCCGGATAAGGTTTGACTACGTCGAAAATGCGAAAAAGTAGAAATGCCGCGAGAATGGACATCCAACCAGCGGGCCAATCAGTGGATATGCCAATGGTTGCCCAGAGCATACCTGCAACTTCGTCGATTACGATGAATCCAGGGTCTTTGATTTCGGGTTTTAAGTAACACTCTTGCGCTGCAGCAAGAATTGCGATGCAGGTAAATCCGATCGCGATTACTACTTTTGAAGCGAGGGGAACATATTCCGCGAGAACCCAACAAATTGGAACTGCCGCCAAACTACCGGCGGTGCCCGGAGCAATAGGCACGCGACCAAATCCAAACCAAGTGACCAAGAGGTGCCCTACTTTTGTGGGAAAATACGGATTGTTCATTTTCCTACTTCTAACGCGCTCGGGAATTGCAAATCAAGCGCGGTGTGCGTAAATTCCAAAGAGGGGCGATTTCTAAGAATGCTTTCAGCTGATTTTCTTAAACGATACGATTTTGATTGGGAAATAATGGATGTTGTGATTGGCGGCCGATCTGCCGTTGATAGTCGCAATGCCCTGCGTTTACCGTCGATCTCTGAAGCAGAGCAGTTTTTAGATTGTTACGGATACAACTCTGAGAACCCAATAGAAAAGGCGGAGTTGTTCGGCAATTTTCAGGAAGCTCTGAGTTTCATTCGTCGAACTTTTTTGAAACCGGATAATCCAGATGGAATTCGAGGGGAAATTCCCAAGAAAATTACTGAGGTCACCGATATCGGTCAGCTCTTGATTATTGCGAGTTCGAATAATGCTGAATTAAGCCGTTGGGCTTGTTCGGTCATCAAGGTCATGCACACCATTTCTCACATGGATAAAGACCTTCGAACTCATTACTTTACCGACATTCAAACGCAAATACTTGATCGGGTTTACAAATACGTGCACAGCGAAAATGAGCAGGTGTATCTGGGTAGAGATATTCGCGATCCTGACCGTGTCGATCTAGTGCTTTTCGACAGCAAACCAAAAAAGAAGAGAGACAGTGTTCTTTTAAAGCTGCTGCATAAGCCCGAAAATGTGGCAGAAGACATTTTTGATCGAGTTGGAATAAGATTCGTGACTAAAAATAAGTACGACGGTTTGCGCGTAATTAAGTTTTTGAAGGAACGGTACGTAATCATGCCGGCCAACATTAAACCTAGTCGATCGCGCAATACTTTAGTGAATGTACCGGAGTTTCAACGTGAACTCGACCGGCTCCTGTCTGAAGCAGCTACACAAAAATGGAGTGCTTCGGATATGGATCGACGACTGATCGAATTTTGCGAAAGTCCGGCAGCGATTCCTGAAAGTGCAAAACGAGATTCCGAAAATGCATATTCTAGCCAGTATTATCGGTCGATTCAGTTTACCGCCAGGCAGTTAATTAAATTTAGAAATACACTTTACGACGATGTGCGGGAACTTAAGAACTTAGTTAAAACTTCAACGGTTCCCGAGGAAGTCGCTAAAATTACCGAGCGGCTGGATTTGCGAAACATTCAAAAAGAGATTCGATTTTTTTATCCATTTGAGGTGCAGGTTTACGATGAAGTTAGTCACCGTGATTCAATTGCTGGAATGAGCGCCCATTCAGCTTATAAAAAGGCGCAGATTCAAGCAGCAATGCGCCGAGTGATGGGGGAGCTTGCCGAACGGGAATCCACCCCACATGCGTAGGCTAAAAACCGACGTGGCGATAATTGGTTCGGGTACGCTTGCGATATTTATTGCCCAAGCATTGCTGGCAAAGTCACTTCGAGTAGTTTTAATCAATCCATTGAAAGAATTTGACTGTAGCGATATTCGCCCTCATGCGGGCTTGGGCCTGTGGAACGCAATTTATCGCTCGCAACAAAGTCAACAGTCGCAGTTTGGGTCTACACTTTCCGGTTACGAACATGAACTTGAACGTAGACTCCGAGATTTGTTTCCAGCGCCAGTTCAAAACTCAGGTTTGCGTAGGTTGGATCAGTGGACGCTTTTAAGTGGTACGCCTATTCATAAGGCCCACACCGACGACTTTGAAAAAGAATATTTTCGATTAGAAAAAAAAAACTGGGCCTCCGGTCATGTTCGATTAATTAACCCAGACCATGCCTTGACGATATTGCGAAAGCAGGGCCTCGAAGTGCAAAGAGTGGCGCAGCTCGAAGGTGCTTTCGTGCGAAACTACGCCTTGTGGTGGGATGCCCCAAAAATTCTTTCATTTCTTTTACATTTTTTGAAAAATCGATTTTCCCAGGCTGGTGCAGAGCGGCTATTGAGCCATAAACATGACGCTTTTTTATTTAAAGGTGTGAAAATTCGAGGTCGCTATGGTCGACGCGTTGTTATCGAAGGCAGCGACTTCGAAGAGGTTAGCGTAGAGCCCGAATCAAATTTAATGATTTGTCTTACGGGCGATTTGTTACCCACTATGCGAAGTGTGGTGGCGGCCTGTGACGAGCCCTGGATTCAGGGAGTTCGAAAGAGGCGACGAGAGCAACATTTTGCTTGGTTTAACAGTCCCACCTTAACCTGCGATTCTAATGCTTTTTGGATCGAAATCGGAGGTACGAAATATCTTTGTGGAAAAGGTGGAGCGGATTTGCGCGAATCCGGGTCGGCCGCTTACGCGACCTGGACTTCGGAGCGAGGCCCCGACGCGCTTGATTCGGTTGTTGATGAAGGGTTTCGAATATTAGATTCCGGATCTCGCAAACCGAGATTTGTACGAAGTGAACGTACATTTCGCCTAGAATGGGATTGGAAAAACCCTCAGTGGCGCACTACGGCACACGATACTCAATGGGCCACCGCATTTGAAGGTGATCTCTGGTCCACATTGGAGCTGGCATGGAACGTTCCTCTGTCTTAACAAATTTTCGTACTCAATTAGTGGTGGTAAATCTGGGCGTGGCGCCTGACCTTGATCGTGCCAAAGCCTGGAGCGAGCCGGCGGAAGAGTTTTTACGTCGAATGCATCGTCTGGGTATCGAGCTCGCCGTGATCGGCCCGAAGCCAAATCAAAAGTTTGGCACAAAACGCACGATCAAATTTTTGGATCGACACGAAGTCGTTACGTTGAAATCACTAGAAGCGAGCAAATCTCATTCCCTGGAGCTTAGGGTGCTAAACCGACGCAATCGCACTTGGATTCGACTGCGTTCAGAGGCCTGTTTGGTTATCGGTACGAATGGGGTGTGGCCAGCTTTTTTTGAAGGTTGGAACAGCCCGGGCGTTATGACGGCAGACGCTATGGCGCGGTGGATTCATGAGTATAAATGGATCCCGGGGCGCGATATTCTTTTTTATGGTTCGTCCAATCAGAATCTTCGCTTGGCCACAGCGGCCATTGAACGAGGAGTTCATAGTGTTCATATTCTAGAGCCATCGAATGAACTGCGTTGTTGGAGAGCGCACCGCGATCGATTCACCAGTCGGGGCGGTCGCATACTGGTAAATCATAAACTTTTAAGATTCGAAAATACGGCGGCTGGGGTTAAACAAGTCTATCTTAAGAACGAACAAGGCACGATGATTCTTCCCATTGATACCATCGTGATGGCCCCTACCAATTTTGAAAACCTCAATCACCCGGATCAGATGCGAAAGGGGCAGTTTTACCTTCAACGTCGGTCCAGCCCTCATGAGCCGTATGTCGATGAGGAGCAGTGGTTAGAGAGACTCGACTGGCGAGAGCTTTACTGGCGCGTTGGCAAAGTTTTAGATGTATTAGACCACAATGAAGCTGAAGGCGCGCTGAAGGCATTGAAGGAAGAACGGCGGCGCTTGCAGCGCTATCGAAAGCCCAACTTTCGAAGTGATCTTGTTTATAGTGGGAAAATTTTAGCTCGTGTGTCTTCCGAGAAAATTCAAACAAGCGCGGGTTCTCCTCGAAAGGTAAATAGAGACAAGCCAGTAGCGAGTTTGGAGTGCTTGGAAAATATTCCATGTCGCGCTTGCGCGGATGCATGTCCCGAAAATGCGATTAGTATTCTTGACCTGGCTGATCAACCCACATTGTTAGAGGACAAATGCACTGGTTGCGGAATATGCGTAGCTGTCTGCCCGGCTGGGGCTGCTGCGATGATTCGAGAAAACACGGCAGATCAAAAAGTTCGGCTCTTTTTGCCAGATCACACCAAGGATATATGGAAACCCCAAACCGCGGTTCAACTGTTAAATCGTAGAGGAGATTCTCTTACTCTCGCGCGTGTGGTTGCTAGTCAGGCTTATGTGAACGCTCCGCACCGAGTATTGGAAATTGAAGTTTCCAACGTGCATCTTTGGGAGGGGCGAGCGTTTCGTCCAATGCAGAACCAACACGAAGGTGATTTGAGTGCGGCACTCGCGGACCCGCAATCTCTAAAAAGATCCTGGGTTACGTTAAATGGCAGCAAACGATTGTGCCCTACCGGGGTGCCGCTAACTGTCGCTTTGTGGCAGCTAGGCCAAAAAAGATTTGAAGACGCTTTTTTCTGCGAAGATGGTTCTTGCCGTATGTGTCGCGTGCGAGTGGATGGTGTCGATCGATTGGCCTGTCAGATGATCGTCGCAGAGGGGCAAACTATAGAATTTAATTCCCAATATTCTGGCGAAAGTTGGGTTTGTCCGTGTAGTCGCGTAAAAGCTGAAGAGCTGGACTTGAACAAAAGTGAGGGACTTCCACAAAAACTAACTGCCGAGATTACTGGTTTTTCATTGGGTACCTGTAAAGGTAAATGGTGCCTAAACGAGTGCTCTCAATTTGGAGAAGATCAAAAACCTCGGCCCGCATTTCAAGGTTTTGAAAGTTCTCCTTGGCGCGACTATTGGGTCGATGATGTGATCGAAGTAGGCGAAGGGTAAACCTCTCCAAAAAAACGATCGATAGTAAGGTTTATTAGGTCGGGAATGTCCATTTGCGGGCAGTGACTACCATTTCTAACCAGAAAATAGCGACTCTCAGGTATGAGCTGGTGAAGTACCTCTTGGGCTTCGCGGGGAATGATAATGTCATTCTCACCAGCGATTATCAAAGTAGGGACATTTATTCGATCGAGCCAAGCTGTAGCATCATAACGTTCGTAGTCACTCAACAGTTGTAGCGTCACGATCATGTCCATCTCGGTCACCATGCGAACGTAGGTTTCAATATCTTCCTTGCGCGCTAAATGCGGGTTAAAACCCAACATTCCTACCACGGCCGATGTCCAACGCGTCTTACCTTGCAGAGACCAAATAAAGTTCAAAAGCTTCGGAGCTCTTTTATATAGAGCGTAAATTTTAGGAACTATCGTCTGCATGATGTTGGTGCGAAAGAGCGACTCCAGTGGGCTTCGGGCACTTCCATTGGCGAGCACGATCGATGCAATGCGATCTGGCGCTGTGCGAAACAATTCAAGCACTACGTTTACACCCATCGAGTGGCCCAATACCGCGGTTTTTTTTATTCCAAGTTCATCAAGTAAACAGACTAGATCGCGACCCATATTTTCTACGGTTAGTGCTTCAGTTTTTTTTGGCATTTCAGAGAGATGATGACCTCGGTAATCAGCCCAAATGACGGTATAGCGTTGCTTAAAGTAGTCCATTTGGTAGCTCCAGTGCAGTTTGGAGCAAACAAGACCATAGCAAAATAGCAGCGGGGGCCCGCTACCTTGTACTTCGAAGTATATGCGAGTGCCGTCGAAAGATTTAATGAATCCGTTTCGTGTCATTTTCTTTATGCCGTGTCGTAGCGACTTTGACTAAGATGCCCGGCTCGCAGCATGTAGTTCCTCAGTCCGTTATTTTCCGGTAGGCGAAGCTCGGGGTCAAGCGCCAGAAGTGAGAAAGCTGCTTGGCGGGCTTCAACCAGGGTATCTTTGTCTCGCACAAGGCTGGCGTAGCGAAATTGTAGTTCGCCGCTTTGTTTGGTACCTAAAAACTCTCCCGGACCCCGTATTTCCAAGTCCAGTTCTGCTAGTTTAAATCCATCTCGCGTTTCTTCCATAGCGCACAGTCGTTCGTAAGACGGACCTGCATTGGTCGATGTAATTAGGAAACAATGGGATAACTCGGTACCTCGTCCGATGCGCCCGCGAAGCTGATGAAGTTGCGAAAGTCCAAATCGTTCGGCATTTTCTATGGCGAGTACGGTGGCGTTTGGAACATCGACCCCGACTTCGACGACTGTAGTAGAAACCAGTGCCTGCACTATTCCTTTTTTGAATTGTTCCATTACTGTTGCTTTGTCATTTGCTTTCATTCGACCGTGGAGGAGTCCGAGGCGAAAACCTGCGAGAGGACCGTTTGCCAAATGTTCTGCGCCATCAACTGCATTTTGAAGATCAAGCTTCTCGGATTCTTCTACCAAAGGATAAATTACATATGCCTGGCGACCAGCTTTAAGTTCCAATCTGAGAGCCTCATACAAAAGCTCGCGTTGATTTGGCCTAAGTACCTTGGTAATTATTTCGGGCCTGCCCTTTGGCATTTCCTTGATTGTGGTGATGTCGAGATCACCGTATGCGGTCAGCGCCAAAGTTCGCGGAATTGGGGTGGCCGTCATTGAAAGCGTATGGGGTGGATTTTTCCCCTTTTCTCGCAATTTTAGTCGCTGGTCGACACCGAAACGATGTTGTTCGTCTATTATCACGAGTCCGAGATTCTGGAATATGACCGGGCTTTCGAAAACCGCATGCGTTCCGATTAGCACGTTTATTTTGCCGTTTGCGAGATTCGCCAATAGCGGATCTCGCTGAGATTTTGGTGTGGATCCCGTTAACAGTGCGCAACTGTAACCATTTTTATTTAAAATCGGACCCACAGTATTGAGTGCGTTTTTGAAATGTTGTTCCGCTAAAATTTCAGTTGGAGCCATGATTACGGTTTGAGCGCCGGCAGCCAATGGAGGCAAAGCGGAGGCAAGTGCCACCAATGTTTTTCCACAGCCGACGTCGCCTTGCAAAAGGCGATTCATTGGTTTTTTTTGAGCGAGATCATCATAAATTTTAGATATCGCAACTTTCTGGTCGCCGGTTAATTGAAACGGTATTTGACGTTCCATTTCTCCCAAAAGTCCCAGCGCAGGATTGGTAGGAAATCCGACAGTCGGCTCTTTGCGGATATTCATACGCTTTTGCCCAATAATCCACTCAAACTTAAAAAGCTCTTCGAACACCAACCTGCGTTGGGCTGGACTTGCAAAAGTTTTCAATTGATCGGTTGGGAAATTTTTAGGTGGGTGATGTAAAAATAAAACTGCGTCTTTAAGTGGTAACAAGTCCTGCGTAGTTAGAATAGATTGAGGTATTTCTTCCTCAAGTTTTGGAACTCCTATTGCAACTGCAGACGCAATAATTCGTCTTAAGAGCTTTTGGTGCACCCCTTCGATTTCGCTGTAAACCGGCACAATACGTTCCGCGTTGGCACCAGAATCGTCGCCAGCCCAATCGATGTCCGGGTGAATGATTTCGAAATTGTGGCCGAAACTGCGAATTTGCCCGTAAACCAAGATAGAAGGCTGTTCGGCAAATTTGGTTTCAAAAAATTTCCGATTATATCGAAACCATTTGAGCATGATCACGCGTCCGCTGCCATCATCAAGTTGAGCTTCCAGCAAGGGCTGGGTAAAGCCTCGGGAATTTCCTCGAAGATAAACGAATCGATGTTTTCGAATAGTGCCGCGAACAAGTGCCCGTTCTCCGGCAATGAGTTGAGAAATTGGTTTTAGTTGTGAGCGATCTTGGTAATCTCGTGGAAGATAAAGCACGAGGTCTTCGATAGTGCGAATGCCCTTAGCTTCTAGTGAATGGGCGATCTTAGGACCAACGCCTTTAAGCGCAGAAACGGGAGATCGCAGGTGGAGACCGGCCGCGGCCGATTTACTCGTACCGGATTTCGACGACGTCGTAGAGAAGCGATCCTTTTGGAGCATTGACTGTGACTTCGTCCCCAACTTTTTTTCCAATAAGTGCTCGCGCGAGCGGCGCACTCACTGAAAGTTTGTTTTGTTTGATGTCTGATTCGTCTGTACCTACGATTTTATAGGTCACTTCTTTGCCAGAATCTTGATCAGAAAGTACCACGGTCGCACCGAAAACCACTTTGTCAGTGGAAATGGTTGTGGGGTCTATTACCTGAGCTGAAGCGAGCTTGGCATTAAGCTCCTGAATGCGACCTTCAATGAAGGACTGACGTTCTTTGGCTGCCGAGTATTCGGCGTTTTCCGAAAGATCACCCAGCGCGCGTGCTTCCTCGATGGCCTTAATGACCGACGGGCGCTCTACGGAACGCAAGCGTTTGAGCTCATCTTCTAGCATTCGCTTGCCTTCGATGGTCATGGGTACTGCCGAGGACAAAACTGGTTTTACCGAATCGTTTTCACTCATATCGAATATTTCCTATCACAAAAAAACAAAAACGGTACCTGTTATTAGTTTTCACCCTCAAAGCCTTGGTAAATCGGCTTGAGCAAAATTAAATCGAATGCTGACGTTGACTGAACCGAAGCCGGTGGCAGTTCCCGCAGTTCGTGCCGGTCCAACGGGGCGGATTTCTGCTGTTGATTTGCTAGGGCCATGGCTACGACTTGAATTGCGGAGTCCAAACGCCCGCCTGTGCTTGGTAGCGCCGACGCTATATGTTGATTGATGATGGATGCATCCAAATCGTATTTAATTGCCAATAGTGTTTTTAACAAAACTTCTGCGTCGTTCGGTACAGGAGAACGATTAAAAAAGGGATCATCGAATTGGAGCTTGGAACCAAAATTTGTTGCAGTCTGGGCCACGGTAGCGTCAGGCACATTAAGTTGGGCGCTGATTAGCGTTAAATAGGCTAAAGCTATAGGGTTGGTAGCCAGTGAAGTTGCCCCCAATTGGCGTTGAATATTTCGATACAACGATTCGCTGGCACGTGTGCCTTTAACCAAGATAGCTTTCGCTAAAAAAACCGCTGCTGTGTCGTTGTAATCAGTAATTTTTCGGGCAGCCGCGAAAGCATAGGGTACTGCAGTGTCGCGGTGAGGATTTTCAGCCGCGTCAGCGTAGAGCTCCATGAGCGCGAGGTTTTCTTGAGTGCCCACGGCTGTTTTAACATTTCTTTCTAAACCGGTGCTGCTTGCGGTCACCCGTTTATAGCTTTGGTTGTACTGACGAACAGCATCTTCAGCGCTAATGGAATGCGCGAGCGAGTAGTGGGTTAGATAAGCGTAGGCGGTGTTGTCGAGCCGCGCCTCTCGTGGGAAAAGTGCTGAAACCTGTCCGAAGCGTTGGATTACTGCATCAATGCTAGATTTCGTTTGCGCAACCGATGCCGTTAGTAAATCGACCGCAAGTTCAAAGTCGAGCGGCACGGATTCATTGTGGTTAGAATTCAGAAATTTTAATTTTATAGCTTCGCGTATTCGAATTTGCCCTTTTCTAAGAAGCAGACTGGCCAGAGCTGTTTGTTCGGTTTCGATCACAGAGCTGGACGCGTGATTATTGGTAAGAGTATCTAACGTTCGAACCGACGATTGAATCATGGCTGAAAAAGCAATTGCCCGGTCGAATTCACCACGAGCCACGTTTGCATGCAAAATACGAGCTTTCGGAACAAGTTGAAGAGTTTGATTAGCAACTTCCGAGAGTATCCACTGGCGCAGAACTGCATCAATTGGAGAGGCATTAGAGGCATTGTAGAAGCGTTGATTGATTTCGACGTTGCTAGAGCGTTTTTCCACTTCATTTAAACTGCGAACTATAGCGAAATTAGCTTCAACTAATTTGAGAGCAGTTTTCAGACTGATCATTTGTTCTCGAAAAAGAATAGTTACGGGATTCTTTTCTGGAGATCGAAACCGACTAAAAAATCGCGGATCTTTTAACTTTCGTTGATTGTCGGGTTTGCCAATTTCGGCTTCCAGCCAGGACATTTCGTGTCGAATACTTTTCTCTTCTTTGTTTAAGAGCTGCAAAACTTCATGGGTGGTATATTTTTTTTCTACTTCAATAGCGCTACTCACTTCGAGGATGAATCGACACTCCTCTCGTAGCGCTCCCGGCGTAGGCGGAACGTCTCGCATCGAGCGAGGAAGCGCAAAAGCGTATGATCCAGAAAGGAATGACACGATTAGCAGGGAGTCCCTTACAATGCGGTATTGATGCCCAAGCATGCGCAGCAATATATCACTATACTATACTTAATTAAACGGGTATTTAGAGTGTAGGAAATCTTAATAATTCCAGGGTCTTATTTCTTTTTAAACAGAGCCTCTGCGGCCAGTTTAGCTTTTTCGGCAGCCGAGAGGCCTGCGCCTTTTGAAGTGGGTTGCCCTGGTTTAAAGTGGTCACAAAAATTGGACTTCTCTTTGTCTACCACGCGATCGGCAGTGGTTTCGGCGCATTCATTGTATTTGCTCGTATCGTAATGAATGCAATTGCGACAAACCCGGGTGTCTCGTCCGCAATGGGGGCACCGGTCGGCACGGTTAAAATCGAGAGGGTCGAGCGTCTTGCTGCAGGAATAACAGGTAAGTGACATAAAACTAAATCTAAGGCTCCGTGATTGGCGCAACAGATGTTGCTATCGGATTATTCTGCGCGCTTTCGATCGCTCGCAAAAACGCCCGAGCAGTGGTTATCAAAGTACAGTAAGGGACCTTTTTTTCTAAAGCCGTTCGACGAATGGTGTAACTATCGAGCACAGACTGCTCGTTATATGCCGTGTTAATGACGAATTGGTATTTATTTGCCGCGATACCTTCAACACAGTTGGGAGATCCATTTCCGTACTTATTGACCATTTCTGAGCGCAGACCATTTTTTTCTAGAAAATCGCGAGTTCCCGAGGTCGCCTCAAGGCGAAATCCCATATTCTGTAATTTTTTTGCGATTTCGAGAAGCGCCGGTTTGTCTATATCTGCAACCGAAAGGAAAGCTGTTCCGTGGGTGGGAACCTTGGCGCCAGAACCGCAAAGTGCCTTTGCGTAGGCCAGCGAAAAGTCCCGAGCTCGCCCCATAACCTCTCCGGTTGATTTCATTTCGGGTCCTAGAAGGACATCGGATCCCGGAAATTTATGAAATGGAAAAACTGGCATTTTGATATTAAATGTTTTGAGCTGCAAATCGAGATCATCATTTATTCCAAGTTCTTTTAGAGTTCGTCCGAGCATTACTTGAGTGGCAATTTTTGCAAGCGGCACGCCCACGGCCTTACTAATGAACGGAACGGTGCGGCTTGCTCGGGGATTAACCTCAATAACGTAAATATCACTGTCCTGAACCGCAAACTGCACGTTCATGAGTCCTACGATTTTGAGCTTTTCTGCCAGGAGCCGGGTGTATTCTCGCAAGCGTGTGCAAGTTTCAGGGCCTAGAGTAAAAGGAGGAAGGCTGCAGGCACTGTCGCCGGAGTGTATGCCTGCTTCTTCGACGTGTTCCATGATTCCGCCGACAACTATGTCGGCTCCGTCTCCAATAGCGTCTACATCTACTTCAATTGCATTTACTAGAAATCGATCAAGTAGCACGGGGTGTTGATCGGAAATGAGAATGGCCTCGTCGATAAATTGCGCGAGAGCGTCGCTCGAATATATCATGCGCATTCCGCGTCCACCCAAAACATAACTGGGGCGCAACAAAAGCGGAAATCCAATTTCTTCCGCGGCTTTGAGTGCCTCTTCTCTAGTCCGAGCGGTGCGACTGGGCGGTTGTTTTAAACCGAGAGGGGCAAGCTCTTTGATAAGTGCCTCGAATCGTTCGCGATCTTCAGCAATATCAATATTTTCTGCTGCGGTTCCTAAAATTGGAATGCCGGCGCGCTGAAGTGCCTTGGCAAGTTTCAATGGAGTTTGACCACCAAACTGCAATATCGCACCTCGAAGGTTCGGAAGCGTGCGCGCAATCTCAATTACGTGTTCTGCGGTGAGGGGTTCGAAAAAAAGCCGTGAAGAAATATCGTAATCAGTACTTACGGTTTCTGGATTGCAATTGACCATGACACTGCGATGTCTAGCTTCGCGAACGGCCACAGAAGCATGTACGCAACAATAGTCGAATTCAATACCCTGTCCGATCCGATTTGGGCCTCCGCCCAATATCATCACGCTCTGTTCGGTGAGAGGATTTTCTGAATCACGGGTGTTATAGCTGCTATACAAGTAAGGAGTCTGAGCTTTAAATTCCGCGGCACAGGTATCCACCAGGGGATAACTTGGGTGAATCTTCCGTTTGGTACGTTCGATTCGTACTGCCCATTCGTCAGCGCCTTCGCAAAGACGGGCAATTTCACGATCAAGAATTCCTCGTTGTTTTGCTTCTAAGATTTCAGCGTCGGTCCATTCGCGTATTGGCTTTTTATTTTTTTCATGGCGATCGAAAAAATCTAGAACATCTCGAATCTGATTTAAAAACCAAGGATCAATCGCCGTAAGTTCGTGAATTCGTTTAGTAGTGAGTCCCCGGCGAATGGCGCTGCCCACATACCAAATGCGCAATGCATGAGGTTTTTTTAGTTCGTCCTCAATTTCGGCGATTGAAGTGTTTTTATCGTCTAACTCGGTAGTGCTTAACCAAGTGCGGGAGTTTTCGAGGCTAGCAAGAGCTTTGAAAAAGGATTCCTTAAATGTTCGGCCCATAGCCATTACCTCGCCGACGCTCTTCATTTGAGTGCCAAGCAATGGCGGGCTAGATGTAAATTTTTCGAAATCAAAGCGTGGGATTTTAGTAACGACGTAATCGATCGTAGGTTCGAAACTTGCTGGAGTGGTACCCGTTATTTCGTTTTTAAGTTCATCGAGCGTATAACCGACGGCCAATCGCGCCGCCACTTTTGCAATAGGAAAACCGGTCGCCTTGCTCGCCAGTGCCGACGATCGCGAAACTCGAGGATTCATTTCAATAACAATTACGCGACCGGCATCGGATCCCCAGGGTTTTACGGCGAATTGAATGTTGGAGCCGCCAGTTTCCACTCCGATTGCGCGAATTATTTTTTTCGATAAATCTCGAAGGTGTTGGTACTGTCGATCGGTCAGCGTCTGAGCGGGAGCTACAGTAATGCTATCACCGGTGTGAATTCCCATTGGATCGACGTTTTCGATCGAGCAGACAATTATTACGTTGTCTTTAGAGTCCCGCACTACCTCTAGTTCGTATTCTTTCCAGCCCACTAAGCTTTCTTCGACTAGCACAGAGCGCACCGGGCTTAAGAATAAGCCACGTTCCAGAGTTTTTAAAAACTCCTCTTCGGTGTGAACGATGCCACCGCCTTCGCCGCCTAGCGTGAAGCTCGGTCGAAGAATCATCGGCAGTCCGATTTCTTGTAAACAAGCTCGTCCGTCTGAAATAGATCTTATCAGGCGACTTTTCGGCACATCGATTCCCAATTCGATCATCGTTTTTTTGAAGAGATCGCGGTCTTCCGCTTTTTTTATTGATTCAAGGTTGGCGCCCAACATTCGAACGCCCTGCTCATCCAGAAAACCTGACTCAGCTAATTCGCAGGCTAGATTCAGTGCTGTTTGGCCCCCCATGGTGGGCAAAATGGCATCGGGTTTTTCTTTTCGGATAATAGTTTCCAAAAATTCCCTGGTAAGAGGTTCGATGTAAATTGTATCGGCCATTTCTGGATCGGTCATGATCGTTGCGGGATTGGAGTTTACTAAAATGACACGATAACCCTCGGCTTTCAGCGCGCGCGCTGCTTGGGTGCCAGAGTAGTCAAACTCGCAGGCCTGCCCAATCTGAATTGGCCCGGAGCCGATCAATAAGATACTGTGAATTGTTGTATTTTTTGGCATTGCTAGAACGGAACCAAGGTTTGGATCATTCCCCCCGAGACATTTTCGGTCGGAGTGATGCTCACTTGAATACGTTCCTCCTTCGGGACCGAATCATTATAGGTCTCAACAGCTTTTTCCAGGTTTTTTTCGTTTAAATGCCTTCCAAGTTGTCCGTAGGCGTAACTCGCCAATATCAAACTCGCTCCCGCCCCGATCATGACCAGTCGTGTGTCGCGACGTCCTAACTGGGTGTCTAGTTGCGATGCGTAAATAACGCCCGTAATCATAGAGGCGACGCCGATGCTCCCTGTGATGGCGGGCCAGCGAAGGGTGGTTAAACGGGACTGGTAGTTATTTAGCATTTCCTCTGCCTGCGGAGATTTTTTAAATAATTTGCGCAGTCCCTCTCCGTCGGGTTTTCTACTCGAGTCGGCAGGGTAGGTCTTATTTTTGTAGGTATAGTGCCGTACACAACCGCCGTCTGGCTCGAAAAGCTTGACCGGAGCGATTGGCGATTGAAAATTAGATTTCGAAACTGGCGGTTCCGCGGCGCTTGCGAACTGTAAAAAAAGGAACATTAGCAACAAAGCCAATATTACTTTCGGCACATTCAGCGAATTTGAACCTACGAATGCTCGCACAACACATTTTTACCGTGCCGTTGGTGGTTGTACCAGATTAAAATTTTGTGTGAAAGCGCATCGGGCGTGAGAGGATAAGGCCATGCGAGTCGCTATAGATGCCCGAGGAATTTCGTCGCAACATCGTGGTGTGGGGCGTACCACCGTAAATCTATTGCTGGGCCTCAGTCAAAGGGCATCCGATCTCGAGTTCGTAGTGTTTCACACAGATCCCTATCTCCCGCTTTTACTGAAGCGCGCTGGTGGACCCTTCAAGGGTAGGTTCGATTGGATTCAAGTCCGGAGTCCCGTAGGGTCGGTCACTGAAAGAGTCGAAATACCGTGGTTGGTGCGATTGCACCGGGTGGATCTATTTCATGACATTTGGGGCATCGGGCCCAATTTACGTCGAGCCCGTTCAGTGGCCACTATTCACGAGCTCGAGTTTTTGCATTTTAAAGACGCGTCCCGCAATTCAAATCGCATACGAAAAGTTTTACGTAGGTCTCAATTGGTGGTGGCGCTTACCGAAGCAATTGCTCAAGAAATTGAATCAAATCTTCATATTTCTCGACCGAAGATTCGGGTCGTACCCGGAACTGTTCATCCGTGTTTTTTTGAACGTGCGACTGAGGAAGAGGTACGAGCCATGCGGGGGCGCTTTAACCTGACAGGGTCCTACTATCTTTGTGTTTCGGGCAGTCGCCAGAGCAAAAATCTGAATTCGTTGCTTGAGATCGCCACCCCAGCGATACCAGTAGTTCTAGCTCTTCAGTGGGAACAAATAGCGCATGGTCAGGGATACGATCTTGCCGCATGGAAAACTGCCCAGGAATCAGGAGCATTTCGGTTTTTGGGTACGGTTGAAGATTTTTGGTTGCGCGCTTTGTACGCGAAAGCCGAGGGACTTATAATTCCCTCTTTTTATGAAGGGTTTAGTCTCGCCGCAGTCGAAGGACTTGCATGCTCTTGTTTGCCGGTTTTGTCAGATATTCCTAGTCACCGTAATCTTTTCGGAGATACAAGAGGGCTCGAAGCATTGTTTTTTGACCCCAAGGTGCAAGGGGATTTACGAGCGGCAACCGAGCGCGTGCGAATAGCAGGAAATTCGCTTAAAACCGTGGTTCTTGAAAAATTTCGCGAACTTTGTCATCGTTACGCGGTCAACGATGTTGCTGATCGAATGCAGCAAGTTTACCGAGAAGCCGCAGAGCTTTAGAGGATTGGTGTAGATGGTCCTGGAAAAGAATTTTCGAAAATATTCCCACGTAGTAGTCACCGGAGGAGCGGGGTTCATTGGTTCCCATCTCTGCGAAGAATATCTCAAGCAAGGGGCAGCGGTCACGGCGATAGATAATTTGGTAACCGGTTCGTTTAAAAATATCGCAAAACTCGAGGGGACCAAGGGTTTTCGTTTTATAGAGCATGATATTTCGGCTTCAATGCCGGACGTCGGTGAATTCGATTTAATGTTGCATTTTGCTTGTCCTGCGAGCCCTGTAGATTTTGCAAAGATGCCACTCGAAATTTTAAAAGTAGATTCGCTAGGAACTTTCAATAGTTTAGACGCCGCTACCAAGGCAAAAGCTCGTTACGTTTTAGCAAGTACTTCTGAGGTTTACGGTGATCCATTGGAACATCCGCAGAAAGAAAGCTACTGGGGTAATGTGAACTCAATCGGCGATCGTTCGTGTTATGACGAAGCGAAGCGGTTCGCTGAAGCGACTACCGTGGCCTATCGTCGAAAATTAGGGACCGACTCGGGAATGGTGCGAATTTTCAATACCTATGGGCCTCGCATGCGACTTAATGACGGTCGGGTTGTTCCAAATTTTTGCGGCCAAGCGTTACGGGGCGAAGCATTGACAGTTTATGGCGACGGGCAACAAACACGCTCATTTTGTTATGTGACAGATTTGGTCGACGGAATTATTCGTTATGCGGCCACTGACCGCACTGAGCCGGTTAATCTAGGAAATCCCAAGGAATTCAAAATACGCGATTTTGCGGATTTCATATTGAAGAATATTCCTCAGAGTAACAGTAAAATTGAGTCTCGTCCCTTGCTTCATCTTGACGATCCAAAACAGCGGCGTCCCGACATTTCTCGTGCAAAGGAATGGTTGGGTTGGGAGCCCAGGGTATCGCTCGAAGAAGGCATCAAGAAAACAATCGAATATTTCAGAACTGTTCTCTAACAATGAATATAGCGATTATACATGATTGGCTCGTAAGCCAGCGTGGCGGTGAAAATGTGCTCGACGCCATTTGTGAAATATTTCCACGCGCCGACTTGTTCACCATGATTTACGTTCCGAATTCAGTGTCTCCCAATATTGTTCGGCTAAATCGCCAAGTATCATTCTTAAATCGACTTCCTCAGGCTCATCGCCGTTACCGCCATTTTCTTCCACTCATGCCGAAGGCGGTAGAACGATTTGATCTATCGAAATACGATCTCATTATTTCTAGTTCTCATTGCGTTGCAAAAGGGGTGCTTAAGGCTCCCGGTGCATTTCATCTAAGTTATGTGCATGCGCCCATGCGATACATGTGGGACCGTTTTGATGAGTATTTTTCCGCGGATCGTTCAGGGATTTTAACCAGAACCGTGGCTCGGTTAATGCGAAGTTACTTTCAACGTTGGGATCAAAACTCCGCCTCACGGGTCGACGCGTTTCTTGCTAATTCGAATTTTATCGCTAGTAAAATTAAAGAATACTACGGAAGAGACGCTCAAGTTGTTTATCCCTTCTGTGAAACTGAAAATCTAGGGCGTGCTCGAAACCCCGGAAAAAATTTTTTAATGGTCACCGCTCTTGTACCCTACAAACGAGTAGACCTCGCGATACGTGCTTTTGATCGACTTGGATTGCCGCTAATTATTGTAGGGGACGGCCCTGATCGTTCGCGTTTAGAAAAACTAGCTGGAAAGAAAACAGAGTTTCTAGGTGCCTTGAAAAATGACTCTCTCGCAGATTTATATTCAAAATGTCGGGCGTTAGTTTTTCCGGGAATCGAAGACTTTGGTATCGTGCCAATTGAAGCAATGGCAGCGGGAGCGCCAGTTATAGCGTTTGGCGCCGGAGGAGCTCTCGAAACAGTTACTCCTCAAACGGGGCTGTTTTTTACGGAACCCAGCGAAGACAGTCTGATCGAAGCAGTTCAAAAATTCATCGCTACCGAAAACCAATTTTCAGAAGATGCTTGCCGAAAACAAGGGCGAAAATTCAATCGCACCAGGTTTCAGTTAGAGTTCCTAGAAGCTTTAGTGCACGCTCTCAAAAAAGAGCACTCCACTAAAATCGAGTCATTTTTAAAAACTCTTGGTAACGCGCCTGAACCTGTTCGTGCGTGGTCCTTAACAAGTTTGTAAAACCAAAATCTTCCACAGTAAAACTTGCCATTACACTTCCGAAAATGACCGCTCTGCGAAGAATGGCGTCGTCTTTAAAAATTTCATCGCCGGCGTCTTCGTGCGCAATGTAACCCATGAGGCCTCCGGCAAATGTGTCACCGGCGCCAGTGGGATCTTTTACGGTAGCGAGAGGTAGCGCGGGTGCGGAAAATATTCCCTGGTCTGTAAAAAGTAACGCGCCATACTCCCCCTGTTTTACCACGAGAATTTTTGGTCCCATTGCTCGAATTCTCTTTGCGGCATCGAGAATGTTATTTTGACCAGATAACTGAAACGCTTCGCCCTCGTTAATCGTAAGTAGATCTACCAATTCAAGGGTTTGCAGTAAGGACTGCTTTTTCCCAGTTATCCAAAAATTCATGGAATCAGCAGCAACCAAAACTGGTTTCTTGATTTGGCCATAAACCGAGCGTTGTAAATCCGGATCAATGTTTGCAAGAAAGACATAACGAGAATCAAGATAGCTTTCCGGCAATTTCGGATTAAAATGTTCAAAAACATTGAGGCAAGTGGACAAGGTCTTGGCTTCGTTGAGATCTTTTCCGTATTCTCCAACCCAATGAAAGGTTTCGCCTTTGGCAACTTCGAGTCCCGCCAAATCGATGCCACGATTTTTCAAAACTTCAAAATGAGATTTTGGGAAATCATCTCCGACCACCCCAACCAGATTGAGAGAGGTAAAAAAGCTAGCAGAAATGGAAAAATAGTTCGCCGATCCACCGAGGATGCGGTCAACCTTTCCTGCCGGAGTTTGAATAGAGTCGAAAGCAAGCGATCCGACGGCGAGCATTCGATGTTGTGGAGTGTTTTTCTTAATAAGTTCTGGAATCATGGGCTGCTTCTACCGTAAAAGAAAATGAGATGAAAACTAAAATCGGCATTTTGAGTGCTTTGGACGGCGAAATTGAGAGTATTCAGAAGTATTTGAAGTCCCACTCGCGAAACGTCGAAGAGACACGTTTGGCGGGTCGCATTTATCAAACTACCTCAATACAATCCCCTCGAGGTCCGCTGGAAGTGGTCTCTGTGGTTGGAGGGTGGGGGAAGGTAGCTTCGGCGGTGGCCGCCACTACTCTTTTGGCCAAGTTTAATGTGGAGCAGTTACTTTTTTGGGGAGTGGCCGGCTCATGTTCCCGAATTTTAAAACCAGGAGACGTCGTAATAGGTGACCGCTGCATGCAATACGACGTAGACGCCCGGCCATTTGTCGGTCTAGGCGAATTGCCATTTGTGGGTCGGCCATGGCTGGAGTTAGACGTTGGACTCAGCGAAGAACTTTCGCAAGTCGCGGGCGTCGCGGCGGAAACACTGCGCAAAGATCCACGACCGCGAGCGAGCATTGCCTTGGGCCCGATCGTATCCGGTGATCAGTTTTTGTCACGCTTGGAACAAGGCGAATCGTTGTTGCAGCGCGACCCCAGTATTCTTGCGGCAGATATGGAAAGCGCAGCAGTGGCCCAAGTTTGTGCGGAATTTGGCGTGCCGTTCGGAGTGGTACGGGTTATTTCAGACCGTATTGGCCTAAAACCTAGCGAGTCCTTTCGATCGTTTCTAAGTCAATGGGCCAGCCCACTTTGCGCCGAAATGTTTAAACAGTGGATTTACCGCACTTGAATAGTCGCACTGGTGGCTCGTGATTGATTTTTGACGACCCAATAAGTGCCGCCACCTGCAACTGCGACCAAGCTCCAAAACCACCATTTTTTTAAAAGACCAGATTCATTGGCTGCAACCTCAGTCGGTGTTGTTGTCTGTAGCAAGCTGGGGTTAGTTTTTTCCACTGCGGAATAGGTCGGCGCTACGTCGCGTAGTTGATTGAGATCGGAATCAACGGGGGGTTGGGAATTACTAGGTTCAAGTTTTGAAAAAACCATTTGTTGAAATGGAATCCAGTCTTCGGCCTGAAAAGTGTCGTGAGAATCCAAATACCGAAATATGAAGTCTTGTTTGGATTCTAATGCACTAAAATTGACCGTAAGGGTATTGAGGCCTGTACATTGGAGAGTAATTTTCTGGGCAGACGACCCCACTTTTTGATGTTCGATTACGTCGACCGTAATGGTCACGTCGGGAGCAATGGAGCGAAGTTCACCTAAGAACCGGTGAGTGATTTTTTCGCAGTCTCGGGGTGCCTTGTGAGGCAATTGAACTGCAAGCTCCGAGGCACGAGAACTAGAGATTGTTGATGTCCAAATCAAGCTAATTAGTAGTTGTTTGGTTAGTAATTTTTTGAAATCCATTGTTTTTTTATTTCGTAGTTCCACTTTAGTGAGCTCCTTTTAAATTGGTTGGCAAACGCTCCGAAAATTAGGGTGAATGCTGTGAGAAAAACGACGAACTCAATAATGCTTTGTCCCTGCGAGGAATTCCGAGGTCTATTCGATAGTCCTGGCCTTGTAGCGGAGATTTCTTTACGCCCGCTATCGTTGTTTGGGCGCAGTACCCAAAAGATTCCCGATGTTGCTTTTTTAAATGAACAAAAGCTGCTGATTTGGCATTGAGCCATTCGAGCGGTTTTGGGAAACTGGGAACCGTAGTCGTGTCGAATTTTTTGCGGCGAATTCGCAGGGGTGCATAGTCCAGCAAAGTAGCACCACAGGTCATGAGATGCACCGCCGCACTGCGAGCGCGCCAAAGTTCGATGTCCTGCAAAATCACTAATCCCTTTGCCGCGGCCTCGAGCGCCCGAGCGGTTCCTTGAGCGATGCCCGCAGTGGCTGGATTTGCAGTAGCTAGCATTGCAGCGCGGTGGGCTCGAGCCAAAGATACGAGACGGGCGTTCTGAGTCGATAGCGTGGCAAGAGTCGCACACCGATCTTTCAGTATGTTCACCAAACATCGATCGAGGTTTCGCTGAAGATTCATTTCTTGAAGAGCATTTTTTCGAATTCCTAGAATTAGTGCCCATACGAGAATTACCGGTAGAAAACAGACCAAAAAGAAGACGCTAGCGAATCCTTTTTCTCTGGCACCGACACTTTCGCTTGGATTTTTGCGGCTCCAAACCCTGAGGTAGCGACTACTTGGTTTCGGTGTCTGTATAAATGAATCCGAACGCCTCGAGGTGTGCCAAGCTCTACTCGGGAAAGTTTGGCGCGAGCCGCAAATAGCGTCCAGGTTTGGGCAAGCGTAGCGTGGAACGCTTGTTTGGTGAAAAACAGGGTAGTGCTGAGAATGAGGGTTGTCCCGACTAAAACAATAACCCATTCCAGTAGCGCCTGACCGCGCCTGTTGATGTGGCGAAGGGATTTCATTAATCTTGGTCATCTCGGAATGGGTCCGGGTTAGCTACCTTCGTGTTCAAACCCTTGCGAATAGTTTGATCAAATTTGTTCGAAACACTGTTTAGTTGCCGAGTTACTTTTGATCCGAATACTTTGACGGTTCCGATACAGACCACGGCAACCAATGCGGTGAGCGCGATATATTCCACCAAGCCCTGGCCGCGAACTAGATATTTGGGGCAATTGGTCCCGTTTACATTGTTGTTCATGTTTACTCCTTAAAAATATAACGCATGAACCTGTAGCAAGGTTCGGACCATTGGCTTGACGAGGCTTAGTTCTAAAGCTTAAAGTCAGACTCAGACACTATGGCAAACCCCACATCGCAAAATACCAGGCATTCGGAACCACGACACGAATTGGTTGTGTTTAATAAAAAAGAGATTGTGATCATTCTCTTACTCTTTGTTTTAGTGGCGCTTTTGTCGTTCACTTTGGGCGTTCGAATGGGACGTTCGCTGAATGAAACAAAACTCTATACAGAAACACCTCAAGAGGCGCCATTAAAGGAAAAAGCGGCTCTCCCGATAGAAAAAGCCCCAGCCCACGGGGAAGATCAGAGCGCTCATGACAACCAAGGTGATTCGAAAAGTTTACTAAAGAAGGAATCCGCTACCGAGAAGGAATCCGCTAAGGCGGAGGATTTGGCCGATGGCGAACTACAAGCGGAACTCACAAAGTCGGGCGTAAAAACTGATCGACCAGTTAGTATGGAACTACCAACCGAAAAGAAAGGAGAAATGGCACCTGCTAAATCAGTGGCTGGCCGTTTTACTTTGCAGGTTGGGTCTCACCGCACGGTATCTGAAGCCGCAGAACAGGTGACCTCCTTAAAGGCTAAAGGGCTCGATGCGTTTTATATTGAAGCGGTGCTCCCGGGGAAAGGCACTTGGTACCGAGTTGGAGTAGGGAACTTTGACAGCAAGGAAAAAGCCGAGCTGTATGCTGCTCGCTACAAAAACGAGCTTCCCCCATTTATTGTACAGAGGATGTCGGAGTGAAGGCGCCTGTTAAACGTGTAGAAAAACCTTGGGGCTACGAGCTGATATTTGCAGCCACCAAAGATTACGTCGGTAAAATTTTACACATTAAAAAAGGCCACAAACTTTCGCTGCAGTATCACCGAGTAAAAGAAGAAACGATCTATATTTCTCAAGGTGAAATGCTTTTTGTCTTCGAAGAAGATGGCGGAATAATGCAGGAAATTACACTCAAGCAAGGTGACGCCCACCATATTCCGACTGGAAAAAAACATCGTATGATTGCGATCGAGGACTGCGACGTTTTTGAAGTTTCGACCCCTCATTTAGAGGACGTGGTGCGCCTCGAAGATTCCTATGGGCGATCGTGATTTCATGGCTACCGAAAGTCTTCATGCCATAGTGATGGCGGGTGGGAGTGGTACTCGGTTCTGGCCTCGAAGTCGAAAAAACAAACCAAAACAACTTTTAGCGCTTTGGGACGACAAGACTCTTCTGGCTCATACGCTTGAACGTTGCAGGAAGGTTCCAAGTTTAGAAAAGGTTTGGATCGTTACCGCCGAACGCTTGGTAGACGCATCGCGTGCGGCCTTAAATGGCAGCGATGTGGAATGTGTTCAGTTTCTAGGCGAACCAATTGCTCGAAATACCGCCGCGTGTATTCTTTGGGGGACCTTAGAGGCGGCCCGCTATGTAGAAAAATCCAGAGGCGAGGCGACTGTCGTAGTGATGCCCGCGGACAGTTATGTTGGTCGCGAAGATCAATTCACTCACGCTATTGAAGAAGCAGTTAAGGTCAGTAGGCGGGAAAATGCGTTCGTGACGCTCGGAATTAATCCGACGCACGCTGAGACGGGATATGGCTACATAAAAAAAGGCAAAACCATTGCTCAGACATCGAGCGCTGTTTGGGTCGATCGGTTTGTAGAAAAGCCGGACCAATCAACCGCTGAGGTGTATTTTTCTTCGAGGGAATACCTATGGAATGCGGGCATGTTTGTATTTCCGGCGAGCATAGGGCTGAAAGCTTTTAAGGAGCTAATGCCTTCGCTTTGGGAAGTGTTTCATAATAACCCAGCCAAAGAAGCCTACAAGTTAGTGTTACCGGGCGATGCCATTAGTTTTGACTACGGCATTATGGAGCGGGCCACCGAATTCGGATTCAAAGTCGCAGTCGTCCCAGTAAGTTGTGATTGGAGCGATGTGGGCTCGTTTAGTGCGCTCGAAGAAATTGGACGATCGCAACGGGGCGATGTCGTTTCTCTCGAGTCTGAAAAAAATATTGTCCAAACTGATACCGGCGTGGTGGCGTTGCTGGGAGTTCGAGATTTAATTGTAGTTCGCGACGGCGATGTAGTGTTGGTTGCGCCTAAAAGCCGAGCGCAGGATGTTAAAAAACTACTCGATAAGACCAAAGAAAGATTTCCTGATCTCGAGTAAAAAATTAACGCGAAACATGAGCCTCGACGATCGAAATGAGGTCGCGTCCGTACTTCTCTGCGAGTTTCGGGCCGAATCCGTGCACTGCCACCAGCGACTCTTCATTGGTTGGTTGCGCTTCGGCGATTCCTAATAGGACCCGATCTGAAAGAATTCGAAAAGCCGGCAGTCGCTTGGACTTTGCGAGCCCTAAACGCCAAGCCTTGAGCGCTTCAACTAGTTTAGGCGAAACAAAGGTCTGATTTTCGTTTTCAACCCCAAGACGCCTGGTGACTTTGCTCTTTTTTTTCTTAAATTTAGCGCCAGTTTTTTTAGCTGGCTCGTCTGCGACTTGAACCAATTCGACAAGTGCTTCACGATCTAGTTGCTCTACTTCCCGCCCTTCGGTGGTTATCGATGCCCGTTGATAACGAATGGTGGTACCGCCTTTTTCGAAGGAGTCTTCGTAAAGTTCCACAAGCTTTGCGCGAGCAAGAGCTCCTAGCAAGCGTTCGAATTGCCGACGATCTAAAATTTTGTCGTCAAAGTGTTCTCGGTGCAGGCGCCCAGTCGCGGGGGCTGTATCAGACGAGCAAAGGGCCGTGAGAATTTGGCGTGCTATCACGGCTTCGTCGTCGCTAATTGAACGAGTGCGTGTTCCGGTAATCTGGTCAGGTGCACAAAAATCACAAATGCCGCAAACCCCACCTGCATCTTCTTGGTCACCGAAATAGCGAACAAGTTGGACCATACGACACGAGTGTCCATTTGCAAAACGGGTCATATATTCGAGTTGCATTTTGCGGTGCTCACAGTGTGACTGGTAGGGAATTTTCCAGTGATCAGTGCCGCGAGTAACTTGTTGATCGGAGTTGATAAGTACGCCTTTGTGAATCCAAAGTTTTTCGAGAGCTTTCTCGAAAGTATCAGAATCAATGCCTGTCTTACGCCGTAGAGCGTCGCTGTCGATGGGGGCGCTACCAGTAGCATCGAAGAGTTTATTCAAAACAACGGACGGCGGATAGTCGCGTTCGAAAAAAAACTCGTGAGTTTTACGATCGATAAACGAATGAAGAAGAACAGCTCGGGAAGGTAGCCCGTCACGTCCGGCACGCCCAATCTCTTGATAGTAACCCTCCACACTGGCCGGTAAAGCCATATGCACGACGGTACGTACATTGGCCTTATCGATACCCATGCCAAAGGCGATCGTAGCGACGATGACATCGGTTTTTCCTGTAATAAATTTTGTTTGAACCCGATCGCGCGCTCCAGACGAACGTCCCGCGTGATACACGGCAACTTCGAAATAACTTTTAAGTGCTTCAGCAATTTCTTCAGCTCGTTTTCGTGTAGGAGCGTAAACGATAGCGGGTCGGCGTTCTTCCGGAGTAAGAATCGAACGGAGTCGTTCGATTCGTTCGCCGGGGTTTAGCTCAGCCACTTCGATTGCTATGTTGGTGCGGCGAAATCCATGCACAAATCGAGTCGCGTTCGGAATGGCCAGCTGTTGGCAAATATCATCTTGTACTTGAGGAGTAGCGGTGGCGGTCAGCGCAACAATCGGCGCGGGTCTGAGTGCCGGCAGGCGTTGTCCCAGCATGCGGTATTCGGGACGGAAATCATGACCCCACTGTGAAATGCAATGTGCTTCGTCAATCGCAATGAGTCCAAGCGGTCGACGTGCAAGTACTTCAATAAAACCAGGTACAGCCAAGCGTTCAGGTGCCACAAATAAAAAATCAAGATGACCATCGAGGTACTGTACACAAACCTGACGCGAAGTTTCGCGGTCCCGACCAGAGTGAATTCGTTCCGCCTTAAAACCTTTAGCCTGCAGTTGCGCCACCTGATCTTCAATTAGCGCGAGTAGGGGGCTAATAACTAGCGTGGTTTGCTGCCGGGCCAATCCGGGAATTTGATAGCATAAAGATTTTCCGGCTCCGGTCGGCATAACCAGCAAAAGATCTCTGCCGCTGGCGGCATTTAAGCAAACTTCTTCTTGATAGGGTCGAAATGAGGAGAAACCGAAACCCTGGGTGAGAATTTCTGCAATGCGTGCTCGAATGACTGACTCGGATGGATGATTCAATGTTGACCCCGCGGAGTGGAATTAACACTTGCGTCAGTGAATGCCCATTTTAAATTTTAGAATTCAAAAGTGGCACGGAAGCTATCTGCCGCCGCGCGCCGTTTGTTCGCGCTTTTGTTCGTTGATCGCTTCAATATCTTTTATGATTTTTTGAATTCCGTACATACGGGCAAGATTCTTAGAGTTGACGCGGGTTAGCACAGTGTTGGTGTCTTTTACGGCCAGGTCGGTAGCTATCTTGGCTTTTACGAGTTCGCCAAATTCGTCCATACGAAACGGTTCTTTGCCGTCGTTAGCCTGTTTTTCGATTTCAGTGATCTTAGCGAAGTTGATTTCTGATATTCCTTCGCCGTTTGGGGGAAACAGAGCAGCGTGTTTAACCATGTAGCCCATCAATATGACAGCCTTAACTGAAAACTCGACCTTCTTTTTATGTTCTTTAAGATTCTCTTCGTTCAAAAATCCAACCAACATTTCGAGGTAATCTACGTCTTTAACAAAAACTTCAATCTTATCGGGCGCAGGTTTGTCGATTGCGACTAAACCCACTCGTTCGAGAACATCCAGGAGTTCGGCAACTTTGTTTTCGTGAATACCAATAATTTGATTGGCATATCGTAGAATGCGCCCCATCGGGCAGCGGCCGTCGCCTCGCGACGACACAACTAAAAGTGCTGTGCAGATTTTCATGACGTCGTAAACGCTGAGAAACTGATAATTTGTACTAACACCTTCCGACCCATAGGTATAAGCAGTGGATGCACTTTCGAGTTGACGAATTTTGTTGTTGGCGGAACGTAATCGATTGACCACGGTGCGAAGAAGCACGGGGAGCCACGGCGGCATAGACTTGAGCTGCTCCGCTAAGTTTACGTTACTGATCTCGAGTAGTTCGACATCCTGTACCGCTTCGGCCGAGGCGCTGCGCGGGCCACCGTCTAGAAACCCCATTTCGCCGATCACTTCGCCCTTGTGAATGCTGCCAAGTTCGATCGATCCGGTGCCTTTGCGTTTGAATAGCCGAATAGAACCACCCTGAACGAAATACATGGCCTTCGAGGGGTCACCCTCGTTGAACAACAATTCGCCTTTTTTTAGTCGTCGTACTGTGGGGGTTGCCATAATTTATTTTGAAGTCATCTCCCAGCTGCCGTCCCAGTCCTGCGCTGGCGGATTATTTTTATAGTGTTTGCAACGTTCTATTAGCTCTAGCGTCGGGCGATCGTCTTTTTTCACCTTTAATACTGCCTCTAGGCGATCGATCGCTTGCTCCCAGTTTTGCGCGTAGTAATTGGAGAGCCCGCTATTAAAATGCTCTAGACCACTGCGAACACCTTGAAAAGCCGGTGCGTCCGGCAATACTTCGTAAATTTTCACTGGTTTATGCTTCCCTTTTACGCGAACTGTGTCGATTTCGCGGGTGGCAAACGCTCCAGGCTTTAGGGCGGCGTGGGTCGTATCACTGATAACGATTTTGGCACCGTAGTATTTAGTGACACCTTCCAGGCGTGAAGCAAGATTCACGTTGTCGCCGATAACCGTATACTCAAATACTTTGTTAGAGCCGAAGTTTCCAACACTAACTGCTCCCGAGTTGATGCCAATACCAATGTCAATCGTGAAACCATATTTTTCTTTGAAACTTTTGTTGAGCTCGTCAAGTTTAGCTACCATTTCGATCGCGGTTTTTACGGCGCACATCGCGTGATTTGTGTTTTCTACCGGTGCTCCCCAAAAACCCATGACGGCATCGCCGATATATTTGTCGAGAGTGCCTTGATTGGCTTGGAGAATTTCGGTCATAGCGCCGAGATATTCATTTAAAAAGCTGGTTAATTGTTTGACGTCTACTTTTTCAGAAAGTTCAGTAAATCCCCGGATGTCACTAAATAAAATAGATAGATCTATTTTTTCTCCACCGAGCTTTAATTTCTTTGGATCTTTCAGCATCGAGTCTACGACAGCGGGTGAGACGTATTTATCAAACGCTGATCTAATAAATTTTTTCTCGTTTTCTTCGCGCATGTATTTAAAAATCGTAATCGCGATAAACTGAAATAGAAACTGCATTGCTTGTAGGTAACCGGAAAAAACTATGTTGTTGCGATTGAAGAGAATGACTTGATCAAAATATACCATTCCAGAGATTACTAGGCCGGCGAATAGAGCTCCTAATGCGGCGTTTAGGCGATTGATTAATATTCCGTAGACAAGACTCGCCACAAATATTGCCATCATTACGATGAGAAAGTTTTCAGCAGACGGCCGTTTTAAGAAATCGTCGTTAATCAAATTGTCTAAAATATTCGCGTGATTTTCCACCCCCGCAGCAATTTCTTCGAGCGGCCGAGGGCGTATATCGTAAAGACTCATGGCAGTTACGCCCACTAGTACAAGCGCTTGGTCGAAGAGGTCCTTTTTTGAACCTTCAAAGTTCTGGGCTCCCACGCCGGGAATGTATTGAACGTATGGGATCTTATCTTTGCCTGAAAGTAAGTCAGCTAGGCTCACGTTCGGGTAGGTATAATTGGGGCCGCGATAGTTCACTAGAGTTTGTGCATGTAGATCGATTGGGACTGTGCGCGGTCCTTCGGCAGTTTTAATGGTCAGCGTGAGCGATTCGGTCATTCCTTGTTCGGGAGCGTTGGGTACGATTGAAATGCCAGGTGGTTCGTCGTTTGGACTCAAAAACTTCTGGGCCATTCGCAAGCTCAGGCTTGGAACGAACGTGTCGGCCACCCGAAAAAACATTAGACCGTGCCGGTAGCTACCGTCGCCGTCGTCTTCATTGTTCATGAACCCTTGTGCGACACCAAAGGGCGTGATGTCGGCAGTGTTAAATTGACCGCCGTTTGCGTTATACGAAAATGAAACGTTTGCTTCACGATCAGCCCGAAACCGTGCAAATTTCAAACGCCCGGTACGGCGCGATAACATTGCATTGCCGCCTTGAGTGGTGAGGATTTCTACTCGTTTTTTTAACTCTGTTTCACTTAAGCCATCAGACGCGTTGCGAGTGGGTGCATAACCGAGTACGATTTTGTTTTTACAATCTTCTACCGCTTCTCGAATTTGTTGGTCACCGCTGGAACCCGCGATCATTCCGTCGAGATCGGCAGCGCTTGCTCCAAGTCTTTCTGCTAGTTGTGATTTTAACTTCGGAGCAATTAATTTTTCCCGATCAGTCCAGACCAAGTCGAGTCCCACTACTTTGGTATTCAATTTACATAGTTCACGCAGCATTGGCGCAAAGATGGTTCCGCGATCGAAAGGCCACTGGCCAAAAGTCTGAAATGCTTTTTCATCGGCAGCTAGAATCACGATTTTCGAAGGTGATGCTTGGGCGCCGCGAAGGTGAAATTTAAGATCCAAGCTTTTTTGGTCAATCGCCTGAATAAACGGCACCTTCGAGGGATTAAAATCATGAATCAACGAACCGGTGAGAAATACCAGCGTAATAGAAAGCGAGAGTTTGAATGGCGTGATGCGAAACAGCCTTTTCAGCAAGTTCACGCAAACCTATCGGTGGTTGCCGGCAGTTTCGTGAGGACCGGTAAATTCTACCTATTGGATGAGTTAAAGACCGATGGCCATCGCAGCTTCGCGAGTTAAAAATGCAGCGGTGTAGGCGAGTGTGGTCATGTAAGCCAGCATCGCCATGGGCCAAGTCCAGGAGTTGGTTTCTCGTTTTACGACGGCCAAGGTAGAAATACACTGGCATGCGAGCATGAAAAACACCAAAAGTGCGAGAACCGTTGGGAGCGTGAATACGGGGTCCGCCGCAAGTCGGGTACCAAGTTCAGTTTCCGCGCTGTCACCACCTTGAACGGCAAATACGGTACTAAGGGTGCTGACGATTACTTCACGGGCGGCGAATGAAGAAATAAGGCCAATACCGATTCGCCAGTCAAATCCAAGCGGAGCTATTAGAGGCTCAATTGCATGACCCGCTAAACCGGCATAGCTATTTTGTAATTGATAAGAAGCGATCGCTGCTTCGCCTTGCATAGCTACCTCTTGCGGTGCTTCGACCTTTGGAAAAGTAGCCAAAACCCAAAGTACGATCGAGGTTACGAGTATTACGGTTCCCGCCCGTTTTAGGAAAACTTTCGCACGATCCAATAGACCAACACACAAATTGCGAAGAGATGGTCGTTTGTAAGTTGGAAGTTCCATAACGAACTTGGAATTTTCACCGCGATAAAGTGTTTTTCGCAACACTGCAGCCACGATGACTGCGAACAAAATAGCGCCGAGGTAAAGTCCAAGTAGCACTAGACCTTGAAGACCAACGAAACCCCACACGGTTGTCGACGGAATGAAGGCGGCAATGAGCAACGCGTAAACAGGTAGTCGCGCCGAACAGGTCATTAATGGCGAAATGAGAATGGTTATAAAACGGTCTCGCCGACTTTCGATCGTTCGAGTCGCCATTATGCCCGGAATCGCGCAGGCAAAGGAGCTAAGCAGCGGAATAAAGGCTCGACCGTTTAAACCGATTGCAGCCATTAAACGATCCAGAATAAAAGTCGCCCGAGCCATGTAACCTGAATCTTCCAGTACTAAGATGAAAGCGAATAATATTAGAATTTGCGGTAAAAAAACCACGACTGATCCGACCCCGGCGATCACTCCGTCGACCAGAAGGGATTGAAGCATTCCTTCGGGCAGAAGGGTTCGTACGAAATCGCCTGTGAAAGCAACACCCGATTCGATAAGATCCATGGGAAATTCCGCGAACGAAAATATCGATTGAAACATGAAGGCCAGCACAGCGAGCAAAATAATGGGCCCCGCAAAGCGGTTAAGTAAGATGCGGTCGAGTTTTCGGGTGAACTGGCTGTGGAGAGTTTCGGTGTGTTGTACACAAGATTTTAAAATCGATTCAATGCGTACGTACCGTGCCAAAATGTCTTCAGAAACCGAGCGCGGTGTCGCAGTCGATGCCGGTACATCGGTGGCAGTCGAAGGAGTATCTATTTTTTGCGAGAGAATTTTAATCAAAGGAGCCAGGCCCTGTTTTTTTCTTGCAGATACCGCGACCACAGGTACACCTAAAATTTGTTCTAACTTTTCGACGTTAACTTGAACGCCCTGTTTTTGAGCGAGGTCAGACATTGTTAATACTAATAATAGGGGAGTTTTGCGTTCGATCAATTGCAGCACGAGATAGAGGTTTACCTCCAGATTGGTGCTGTCAGAAACAGCTACCACGAAGTCTGGGGCTTTTTCGTCGGTACGAACTCCGGCCAGAATCTGAGTGGTGAGTTCTTCGTCGGGGGTGCGAGGCTCAAGGCTGTAAGTGCCAGGTAGATCGATCAACTGTACGGTACGCCCGTCGGTTAACGTGAGTAGCCCTTCTTTTTTTTCAACAGTTACACCTGCGTAGTTGCCAGTTTTCTGACGGCTTCCCGTGAGACTGTTGAAAAGAGTTGTCTTGCCGGAATTGGGAGATCCAACGACCGCGACGGAGATCGTTGAGTTGCGATCCGGTTTTACTGCTGAAGTCATGAGTTGGTCCTTTCAACCTCAATGCATGCGGCGTCTTCGGTTCGAAGAGCAATCAAAGTAGATCGTACACGAACGGCGATCGTGCCGCCCAACGGAGCGAGGTGGGAAAGCTCAAGTGTGGCGCCACAGGTGAGACCCATTTCTTCGAGTCGACGGGCAAATTTGCGATCATCAATGCGCGAAAGATTTTTAATTCGACACTGTTCCCCTGGACGGAGATCGCTGATCGTGAGCAACGGCAAAGCGGTCATATCAAGTCCTCTACGTGTTTTAATCCCTCAATAAGCAGGTTCTCGATGTGTTGGTCATCCAGTGAATAAAAACTGGTCTTGCCTTGGCGGCGCACGTGAACGAGCTTTAAATTTCGAAGCGTACGCAGATGATGTGAAACCGCGGGCTGGCTAATGTCGAGCATTTGCGCCAAAGCAGTGACGCTTTGTTCACCGCGCGAGAGCGCCCAGACTATTTGTATGCGCGAGGAATCACCCATGGCCTGAAACGTTTCGGCTAAGAGCAAGAAAACCCGCTGCGAGCGCATTTTGGCCAGCTCTTTGGATTGAATGTTCTGTAAACGCATAAGCATGCGTTGATGTAACAGGGTCGTCGGGGTTTTGCAAACGGGGTGGGGAATGGGGGGTAGGGCACCTCGGAATTAAAGATTTGCTGACAAGTGTTGAATAATTAGACACCTTTGGGCTGAGGTAGGTTGTAATGAATTCAAATAGTTATTCCGTGCTCTGCTCATCAATAAAAACCGGCATCGGTCTTGCTCATGGCAGGTGCGCCATGATTCGATATGGAATTTTTGCATTAGTATTTTGGACCTTTTTAACTGGCACTGCACGGGCTAGCCTTGACCCCCTACCCTTCCTGGCAGTGGATGCCGAAACCGCCCAAGCAATCGAAGCCGATATTGATCGGATGCTTTTAGAGCAAAAAGAAAATCTCGACATCACTTACATGACCAAAAAATGGCTTAGTAAAGATGATCCTACGATGACGCAAGAAAGGTTCGAGGCAGCGGTGGCTTGGATTGCTAACGATCCTTACGGCCGTCAAGTAGTGATCGATGTGATGAAGCGCGCACGCGTAAAAGAAGTGGCCGGGATTATGCCCTACGTAACTGTGCAAGAACTGCAGGCACGCCAATGGATGATTGATGCCTCAGACGAAAATCGAACCATTGAAGCAATGGGCCGGACTCAATATTCATATACGGTACCCACAAGTCTTACGCCGGATCTGGAACGCTTCATGGCAATTGAGAGTTTGCGGCTCGCTTCGGAGCCCAACCTTACAATGGAAGAGCAGGAACAACTCTATCAACCGCTGCTGTTGGAAATGATCGAGAAACTAACGAAATCTGACGGATTAATTAGAGATTTATTTTTCGCACGTACAAATACAGATCTTTCGTTAGTATACGGCATGGAAGTACCGCGCATTCTAGTGAAGCCCAATGTTTCGATGCGAACGGCGGTCATAGCTTTCGCCCACGAATTCGTTCATTTTGCCTATGCTACATTTCGAGAAAGATTAACTTTAATTGACTACGACAACGAGGAAGATGCTGCTTTTGCATTTGTTGATGGTCAGGGCGAAGAAGTTGATGCTCATATTTTTGAATTTGGCTTGAACTCGCGTATGTATAAGAATCCTTACGCAATTCAAAAAGAAATTCGGGATCTATTCGACTCAGATGCGGTTTTCGTTGGAGATCGTCGAAAATTCGCAAAATTTATTCTTGAAGAAAAAAGTTATCAAAAAAGCTTCGAACGTGAATATTTTAACGCCTTACTGACGAGCTATAAGTTCGAATACAAGGCTTTGAAAAAACTCGAGGGCCTCTATTTGATTCGCGAAACTGAAGAAGAGCAATATCAGAAAAAAGGCAACGACCGAAAAGCCAATGCGGCCCTCGCGTCGAAGGTTAGAATTCGAAAAACAATTGAACAGTACGAAGAAAGGCTAAAGAAGTATGAAGATAAACTTGGCATCGTCCGCAAGAAAAAGTCGGCCTAAATTTTTTCTCAGCTGGGAAGACGCACTTTGGCTCGGCGCTGTGCTTGTCACGATCGTGGCAGGCGCTACGATTCACTAAAGATCACTGAATGAAGTAGGGTTGAGTCCACGCTCGAGCGCCATTTAGAGTGATTCGGGCTCGTACGTAACCCTCGCTGCCATTGATCTGATAAACTGCCGGCATGGTTCGGGTCGTGTTCAAAGTGCGGCCCGATTCTCCTAGAAACTCAACAGTACCACTAGAGTTCCAATTAGATACTACGAGTGTGAAAGTAGGACCCTTCACATTCAACCTCGTAATGACCGGGCCACGGGAAAAGTAGAAATCGCCACGTTGGAGTGCCGAGCAAACCTCTGTAGCAGTCAACCTATGGGCAGCCACCTGGACCCAGGCCCGACCGGGATTGGCTTTAGTGGCAATATCAAAATCGCTGTAGTGGTGTGAATCGTCTACCCCTACTCCCCATACAGAGCCGCGGTGGGTGAGATAGTCGTCCCAAAGCGCTTCGTGAGATATTCCTTTTTCTCCACCGTTTTCGTTGACGAGGGGGTGCCCACTGGTGACTTCCAGAAAATCAAAGTCGCCGACTTTACGCAGAATTTTTGCACCAAATGCCCAGCCAAAGTTAGGGTGATTAACGATCGTCAACGCGCCGTCGGCTCGGGCGGTATTGATTTGGTCTTGCAGTATGGCTCCGGGCTGGCGATTTTCCCGAATCCCTTTGAGTTGAGATTTTCCACAGATAGCATTTACATGAATGGGAACTCGATAAGAGCGACCGGTGATTTCGTCGCCGGGAAGTGTAATAAATTTCGAAGTGGAATGAGAGCTGGTGTCGACAAGTTTGTCGTGTTCAGTCATCGATAAAAAGTCGTAACCGTTGCGTTTATACCACTCGACAACCGTATTGAGTGGAGCGTCGCCATCACTTTCTTGGCTGTGGGTGTGTAGGTTGCCTTTGAAAAAATGTTTTAGTTCTACGGACCGGTCGAATTTAGTACCGTTAATCGCGAGGTGCGTACCGCGCTTGGCGGGGGAGAGCGAAGAACAAGAAATTAGTGAGCACATACCCGAAAGGAAGATTACGGACCTCAACCACCGATTAAGCGAAAAACTTGTCAACATCATGGCGTGCGGTATACCCCAAATATAGGTGATTTATGAAAGACTTCTTTTTTCAAATAATACGTTCTGACGAGGGGTGTAGATCCTACGTTTTGGCCGATAGCGGCACTAAACGTGGGCTTGTTTGGGACCCATCACTAGCTGGGCTCGAAAGCACCCTCGAAGTTGTCGCGGAACAGGGGCTAACGCATTTAATTCTCGCGGATTCCCACACTCATGCGGACCATTTTTCCGCAACCGCTGAGCTCGCCAAACGGCTTCGAGATGTAGCTAAGGTGGAAATCGTAATGGGCGAGAAAACGGAGTCTGAACGGCCCGGGCGTCGTCTGCGTGATGGTGACCGACTAGACATGGGTCCAAAAATGCAGGCGGTAGTGCTGGCTACGCCAGGACATACCGAAGACAGTATTTGTTTATACATTGAGGTTGGCGGAGAAAAGTTAGTTTTAACAGGCGACAGCTTACTTATTGGTTCCAGTGGACGCACCGATTTTCCGGGGGCTTCTGCCGAAGCGCTTTATCATTCGTTGCACGAAAAAATAATGAAATTGCCCGGAACTACTTGGTTGTTTCCCGGGCACGATTATTCAGGATATCTCTTTAGTCGCCTGGAAGTTGAGGCAAAACAAAATTCCCAACTCGCCATGGATAAAAGCGAATTTCTTTTGTTTAAACAGAACGAAGTGTTGGACTGTACGCCTGTAGTGCCGAAGATAGTCGATTTCAATCGGGCATCTTCGCCCAGTGCGCCGATGCATATTCCTGCAGCCGCTATTTGTGCGCGATCGGAACCGGTGCCAGGCGTAAGGTCAATTGGAACCGACGAATTGCGTTCTTTGATCGGTGAGCACTCAAAGAAAAGTCTCTTTATCGACGTGCGCGAGCCCGACGAGGTCAATAAAGCTAGAATCCCTGGACTACAGAACATTCCGCTTTCATTAGTATGGACCAAGTTACCAGAGATTGCGGCTAGTGAGAGTGCTTACTTTTCCTGCCAAAGTGGTAGACGGAGTGGAATGGTAACGGCAACGCTTGCTCGTTTAGGTTTCAGCAACGCTATAAATGTAGCAGGCGGAATTCAAGGTTGGATGGCGCGCGGTTATCACGTCGAGGCGTCTTAATTGAAGTTAGGTTCTTCGGGGCCGGCCCCATTTTGAGAGGGAGTTCCGAAGTCGACGGAGTCTGCTCCCGTGGCTTCGCCGACACTGGCGCCGGCTTCATTGACCCGCGTGGTGGTCGTAGTGGTGCTGCTTGGCGCGCGAGATTTGGTAGGTACTGAAATCATTTTTCCACCGATTACGTCTTCAATGTATGCGCGTTCGGTCGGCTCCTTTGATTTCGCTCCGCCCGAGAGTTCATTTCTTTTCATTTTTTGAAAATTTTCCGCGCGGTCAGTCATGTTCTTTTGAAGTTTATCTGCAAGAAGACTGTACTTTTTCACCACTTCATTATTCGCTTCGGTGCGAGCTTTAAAATACGGGGCCATGGATTCCTTGCGAACCCGTTCTCGCTCAGATTGAGGGGGATTAATCCCTAAGGCCTGGGTTTTTTCGTACATGTCGATGTAGGCTTTTCCGAGTACACTTAATGTCGAAGATTTTTTTTCGCCGCGAGCGTGGACCTGGCGTAGTAGACCCGTCGAAAGTAATCCCGTCAGGACCAAGCCAATCACGAAAAACGCACGATCGCCTCGCGATTTGTAATGAGTTAAATGGATATTCAGAAGACCCCCATAATACCCGATCAAATTAATTGTATACATACCTGACTAATTTTGCTAGAATTTTTATTGTGTGAGGGGGATAGGCAAAATGCCTAATAATATTAGATTGTTATTTGGGGTCATGGGCCTCTTTTTGAGCACCATTGTGCCCGCCCAAGAGATTCAAAACGCACTCGATAATGGTCCGTCTCGTGAGGATCAGCTAGATCGCGCTGCCGGAATGCCCACTAAATCTGAGTTGGATTATCGCACGCTCACTGAAGCCAAGTTGAGTTGCCGCAACAAAGGTTCACAGAGCTTCTTGGGTTCAAAAAAGTGTGGGAATGTCGGCTCGGAACTTGGCTTGAAGGGCGAAATACAGAAGCGCTTTAAAGACTCCATGAAGGCCTATGCTAAAAATTATTACAAAGGTGTCATTTATACGGATTTAAGTGCGCCCGACGGCGCGCCCCGAAACATTGAAGTTCCGGTGTGTAATCTGTCGGTCGGTGAAGGTGAAGGGGCTGCAAATCAGAACTATAAGGGTGACTCCTGTTTGGACCTTGCGCGCCTGACAGTCGATACGAGCTACACTTCGGCCTCCGCGAAAGTTACTGCAAATCTATTGAATGGGCGGGTTAAAGAATTCGCCTGGTGGCGTGGGCTTTATCTTCAAGTTTACTTTAACTCCGCTGGCAAAGTGATGCGGGAGTTCGAAGAACAAGGCAAAGTAACCTTAACGCGCTTGCCGGACGGAAGTGTTCCGACCGGACCGATTGCTCGGGACGCTCTAAGGTTGCAAATAGGCCGCGATCGGGTGATTCGAGAAATTGCTTCGATCAAAGGGAGCGATCAAGAAGAGTTGGGTTACGCTCGCGTGGCAGAAACCAAATGTGAAGCGCGTGACGATAAAATAACTTCTCACGCCTGTAGATTGTCGATGGTCAATGAACACGAAGTCGCGCAGTGGACATATCTCATGATGGCAGAAGCGAACATTCGGACTCAGGTGGAAGTAGACCGCCAGTTCGAAAATATGGAAACTCTTTTAGAGGGGTTTCAGTTACGGCTAGAGCCAATTTGCAAGAACCAGTATGACGCCGACTGCACCTTGTGTCGCGACAGCACGAGAACACGAAGAACCAATCGCTGTTATCAAGAACAAATGCCTAATATGATGAAGCAGGAATTGGCTCGGTATCCTACCGACAATTTACTTCCAATTCCCTACGAAGAGCTAAAACGAGAAGTCGGTGATCAAGCGAGTTCTTCGAAAAAAGACGCCGGTTCGTCTAGTCCATTTCAATTTGGAGACGTTAGCAACCTATTAGCCTTAAGTTTGCTTGGCTTGCGTTCGCGAAAGAAACACCGCGAAGTTCGGAATAAAAAGACGTTGGTGCTTTTATTTCTTTCGCTTACGGTCGCTGCGATCTCTTGGGGTTGTGGTGGTGGTGGGGACCCGGCTGGCTTTGATCCGGCTACAAACTGTTCACCTGATTCGCCGACCTTTGATCCGATTAGCTGTAACGGGGGAGGAACCGGACTACCGGAGGGGGCTGGAAACTTTAACGGCGGCCGCGACGGTTTAGCTGCGATTCGAAACGAATACCTAGGAAGTGAGTACAATCTAAAGGAGCAAGATAAAAAAGTACCCAAGTTAGCTGCGACTGCCCAAGGCGTCGATGGTGGTTTTGGTGCCGGGGAAAGTGGCGGCAATTCGAACAACAATGGAGCCGGCGGGGCCATGTCGTTACCGAAGGTAAGTTTTGCCAAGTCCGGTGGCGGTTCGATGAACGGTGGTACTGGTAGCGATGACCGCCTGACTGCTAACGAAAACAAAAGAAGCGTAGCTTCCGACGAAGAAGAATCAAAAACGCTTAGCAAATCAGATGGGTTTGGCGACGCCGCAAAAGGTGGCGGAGGGAGCGCTTCTGGCGAGGGCTCTATATTTGGAAGCCTCTTTGGGTCTAAAGGACTTGGGGGCGGCGCCGGAGCCGGTGCTGGTGAGTCCGAAGGAGCGGGAGACTTAGACGCCTATCTCAAATTGGTCGGGAACAAGTCGCTTTTTGAAATCGTAAACCGGCGCTACGATCGTTGGAGCACGGAGCTTGAAATTAGTCGCAATCCAGCTCAGTATGAATCTGGTCGGGGTGCAGCTTTTTAAACTGATACGGCCCTCTCTCTTGGTGACGTGCGTATAAAAAAAACACTTAGAATTGTAGCGGGGCTGTTTCTTCTACTTACAGTTCTTTTCACTGTATTTGCATTTAGGGTTAATGCTCGATTCGGAGCTGTCGAAACAGAACCGGTAAATTGCTCTACGAAAGCCCCACTCTTTAAGTTTCCCCAAGAAATCAAAGTGATGACATGGAACGTACAGTTCCTCGCGGGCAAGGGTTACGTCTTTTTTTTTGATGTTCTAGACGGCTCGGGGCCAGACACCCGACCAGATCGATCCGCCGTCTCTGCAACCCTGGCCGAGGTGATTCGCGTTGTTCGCGAAGAAAGTCCCGACTTTGTTCTGTTGCAAGAAGTAGATGAGGGCGCAAAAAGAACGGATTACCAAGATCAGATCGCACTTATCTACCAGGGGTTGAGGGAAGTGTACCCCTGTTACGCGACCACCTATTATTGGAGATCAAAGTTTGTTCCACATCCAAAAATTTGGGGTGCGGTAGGTATGAAATTAGCGACGTTGTCGAGGTACCACATTAAAAGCGCGCGACGTGTTCAACTTCCTGTCATGCCAGGGTTGTGGTGGAAACAGCAGTTCGAACTAAAACGCGCGGTGCTCGACGTGGAAATCGCAAGCGAATCTAAGTTTCCACTTCATGTTTTAAACACTCATCTAGACGCCTTTGCTCAGGGCACCGATACAATGAGACAGCAAGTTGAACGAATTGCTGGAATGCTAGCAACCTACGACTACGAAGGAATTCCTTGGATATTAGGCGGTGATTTTAATCTACTACCAAATCGTGAAGCCTTCGATGAGTTGCCAGAGTTTCGAAAATCCTATTACAATTCTGAAACCGAGTTAAATACGTTAATACAAAAATACCAGTCGGTACCCGATACTAGATCGGCATCAAATCGACGACTAGAATGGCGAACTCATTTTCCAAATGATCCACGAGTGAAGGCTCCAGATTCGATAATCGACTATCTATTTGTTTCTCCAAAAGTCGAAATACTCCGGCGGCGTGTTCGTCAGGATGATACGTTTAAAATTTCTGATCACTTTCCGGTTATCGGCGAGCTTTTGATAAAAGAGAAGCAAAAGTAGCTTTCCGGAAGAAAACCAAAACAAATATTCCTAAGAAAGACAAAATAGAAAGCGTCTTGGTAAACCAACGAGCACCGGTGTTCTTGAGAATAAGCTCTAGCGTTTGTTTACCGTGGGGGAGTTCGACCAGGATGCGACCGAACCCCGGTTCAGTAATTTTTTCGATTTGTGTATTTTCGCGCACTACAGTCCACCCCGGATAGTCTAAAACATTAAAGCGAATTATCGCCGGTTGAATGGCCATAACTTCGCAAAAAATCCGTGTGGGCGATGGTCGTTTACATTGAGCCTCTCCCCGACCGCTAACAAAGTCTAACCAAGATTCCGGTTTGGAGGTTGGCATAAAACCGGTACTAGCTGGAACAGTGTAGGGCTTAGCCCATCCGGTTCCCGTGCTAGCCAAAGAACTCGGCGAAAACGTGTGACCGGTAAAAGTATATAACGCGGGTGCTTTGGCGTGAATAAAACCAAATGCCGTCAGGCTCAAAAAAATTAAAAATGTTATCGCGACCTTTTTTTCAATCCATTTGGCTTGCAAATTTATTAGGCAGGAAAACAAAAGGGCACCTAAAAAGGTGGCCATGGTTAAGAATCTCCAAGGGTAGGTCATGCTTTGAAGCCAGGGGAGTAGTTCATACCAAATTGCAGAAGTTTGATGCATGAAATAAAAAACAATCACCATTCCGAGTGCCAGAAGACGAGAAACGTGATTTCGCCATGCCACGAATGGAAATAATAATAGCGCAAAAAGTATTGGTTCTCCGACATTGTAAGCCAGGGTTTTGTTTTTTATGGAAGTAAACGAAGAGAATAAAATTTGAGTGAGTTGCTTAAAGTGCCAAATATAGGCTTCGAAATCGACGCCAATTAGCGGTGAGGCAACATGTTTTTGCTCTAATAGAGCGCTTAACCAGTAGAATGAAGAACTTCCGAGACCGAAAAGAAAACCGGCAAGCAACTTTTGCCACGCTGAATGTTTTCGTAATCCAAAACTTTTGTAGTAAATGAGAATTCCAGCCACAAAAAACGGAGTTGCGATTAATAGGATCGCGGCATGGCAACTAGCGAGCAGGGCCCAGCTAAGAGCATAAAAAATAAAATTAGTTCGCGAAGGTCTGCGAATCAATCGAAGGCTTGTAAGGGCTAATAGCGGCAAAACAACGAAAGCCGTAGCCTCGCTCAGCGCGCCGCGAATGTATACATCACGAAGTAAATACGGGCTTAGCCCATAAACGCTGGCACCGAGAGCCGCTACGGTTCGAGTGGTGTGGTCGCGCAAGAATGCATACATGGCTGCTAGTGCACCCAAAAGAATTACGACCATAGTCCAATTAACCGCTGTGATTGGATCTCTTAAAACTGTAAAAATAAACTCGGTTAGGAAGAGCTGCAAGGGTGGGCGAAACGCAAGGTGTGGTTCTCCGTGGCCGAACCTTAGATCGGCTGCCCAAATCGGAAACCAGTTTCCGCTGCGAATATTTTCGTGAAACTCTGTCGCGTAAATTGCGTAGGCAGCGGTATCGTGGCCGGCCACGAGTTTGTGTTCCACGAGTGCTGGAACTAAGCCGTGAATAGCCACAGCCCCGGCAACTACCAGAAAAATCCAATGCAGACGCTTCACCGCGTACGCCATTTCACCAAATTCCCGCAAGAGCTGTTCGCCGCCGTAAGGCAATGAGCACTCCGCCGAAGGCTAACGTGAGTGTGGCAAAAATTAGCCGTAGACGCCCGGGTTGGTATTCGGCTTCTATTCGAAAGTGTCCGGCGGGAATGGGAACGGCAATCAACGCTGGTGAAACGAGTCTTTTTTCGACCTCTACGCCGTTTATTTTCAGCGACCATAGTGGATGAAAGTTCATTTTGAACACTAATGCAGTGGCAGTTTCGTTTTGACCTTCCGCCCAATAGTTGTAGGAGCTTTTGCCGGTAGCCCGACCAGCAGCAGTAAATTGCCCCTTCGGAGGTACGTCAGAACTCTTCTTTAGATCTTTGAGAAATTGATCGAGTTCGTTTGAAGTGCGGCACCGTCTTTGAAGTTGGAAGGCCGGGAATTGGCCGGTTTCCGGCAGTCTTGAGAATAAAAATTCGAGAGTGGCCCGAACCAGGCCGGCATTGTCGGCGCAAGGAAGAGCTGCATCGGGTAGAAATGCGTTTTCCGGAAATATTTTTGCAAACGCGAAATAGTTTTCTTGGATTCCAGTTGTATAAACCGACGCACTGCCGAATTTGTTCGTGTTTTTGAATTCCGGCGGCATAGTTTGTTTGTCATTTGCTACGAGGTAGCCAATGTTGAAGAGTTCGTTGTGCGCCTTACTTTTCCAAAGATAACGAAATGACGCATCTTCTGTATGGTTTTGATGGTGATAAATTGGGCCGACAGATTCAACGTTGTGTTGTGCGAAAAGTCCGTAAACTGGAATATAAGTTGTCACACGTAAATCGTTACCCCAAGAGCCAGGTAAAACGTTGGGATGAGTTCCCGCGTAGAAACGGGTTCCCGTTTTGCTTTGAGCGAAACGTAATAAATCCTGACTTGCTAAATTGTCTGTCCAAGATTTTTTACTTTCTGAAAGCCAGTGAGCGTTGGTTTTATAAAAATACCTGTGGCGTTCAACCAGCGGCCCTGCAAAAACAAGGCTCACGAGAGTAGCCGCGATTCCGGCGGTCCAGTATTGTGGTTGAGGCGGATTAATTTTTTCTGTGAAAACTTTGTTTAATGCGGAAAGAAAAGAAACAAACGCTATTCCCGTGCATGCAGCGAGTGTAATTTGAAACATTAAAAATGCTCGGTGCCAATGCATGTTGGTTGCGAACGGTAAACTTGTAAGGAAGGTACCCCAGGTCGCGGGTCCGAAACTGATAAGAAACCAAATCAGCATTTGTGCCGAAATAAATCGATACGGAAAAGTTTCAGAGCGCGATTTTTTTTGGAACCATGGAATAAAACACAAAACAAATCCCATGAGGCCAAGGCCTGTTAAAACGGGGATACGTCCATGATCGGCTAGCCCCCCGCTGTACAGGGCTCCAAACATAGATTTGGCTCCGAAACCTACGAATTTGTCATACGGCTCGAACGCACTTTTGTGCTGCCAAACCAAGTCTAGCGCGAGCGGTAGCGACCAAAATGCGGAAAAAATAAAAGTGAGGGCAATATAAAGACCTGCTCGTCCTAGGACGCGACCCCTATTCGACTGGCGAGAAACAAGGGTAAAAATGAAGTCGATTAAAAGCCAAATAGCGGCGAAGTAAGCTACCAAAATGTGGGAAAATAATGTCAGCGCAAAAAATATACTCGAGCGAACTAAACCCGTGCCACCGTTTAGTGCGCGGTGACCGTATCCCAAGGCCAACGGTAGAAAAACCAGGGCATAAAGTTGGGTATATGTACCATACCCCGAGTAAGTGAAGTTGGTGAGTCCAACTCCGTATCCGCCTTTTTCGTGAAACAAAGATAATGCTATGGCTGCAAAAATGGACTCGTTTCGTTTAAGTCCAAAAAGGCGAAAGCCTTTCGCTATAGTCCAGGGCAGGACAATAACCATTAGCGTGGCGCAGAGATTGAACGTGGTTTCAATAGGAAGCCAAAAGAAGATAGTTTTATGGCATGACCATACCAAAAAATGCATGAGGAACTGGTAAGATCGCAACAAGGCGTGGCCGAGATTGATATTGGCCATCCAGAAATCTAAAATGTTGCCGCCGTTTCGCCAAACCTCATCCATCTGCCGAATGACTGCGATGTGGCTAATCGCATCGTTGTAGTAAATCGAAGCGTGTTGAATTTCCGGCAAAAACCAAAAAAACAACAACATCGAATGGGCGACTAAAAGTAGGTCAATTTTTAAATAAGGTGCGAGTCGGTCACGCGCGCTGAGTGGATTTTCTTGAGGGCTCATTTTGAAAAAGTTCACCTTTTATTTGAAGCACTCGCAACTGAAACACCGTTCCGAGCACCTTGAACAGCGTTTTTACATTGAGCTTTGTTTCCCCTAATTTACGATCTAGGAACGAAATTGGAACTTCTTTGATAATAAAGCCCTTTTGTCGGGATCGAAAGAACACTTCTTGAACTATCGAGGGGCCAGTCGAAATAAAACGATCGAGTTCAATAGCTTCGAGCACATGGCGCTTGTAGGCGCGGAATCCGCTGGAGGCGTCTTTTAGTGGTAAATCTAGTAGGACACGAATATAAATTCCCGCCATTTTTGTAATGATCTGCCGGCTTGCGCCACGGTCCTCGTCGCTACCGCCGTTTACAAAACGGCTGCCAGAGGCGACATCGGCCCCCGCCTGAAGCGCCGCCAAAAGATCGGGAACGAATTTCGGGTGGTGCGAAAAATCTGCGTCCATTTCGACTACGCGGTCGGCTCCCGCCTTTAGAGCCCACTTAAACCCTTCGATGCCAGCCAAACCCCTACCCCGATTTGTGGTGCGATGCAGCAGATGCACGTGTGGGTTCGATTGAGCCATTTTTTCAACGATCTGCCACGTACCGTCGGGGGAATGGTCGTCGACGACTAAAACATGGATTTCATGGTCAGGCACCTGAAGGGCCAACAAGGCCTCAGTCAACGGTTGAACATTAAGAGCTTCATTATAAGTGGGCACGACAACAACTGTTTTCATTTTCTTCTGACTATTATAGTGTCCGTCTCAATTGTAAATGGACAAGTATCGATTCGACTGCATTCATTTTCGTGGTTATAAGCCATGCGCCAAAAAAAAGGTCTGTTGGGACTGTGGCGAGTATTCCAAAATTCAAAAAAAAATTCTTATCATTAAGTTAGGGGCTCTGGGCGACGTCATGCGAACGACGCCGGTTCTGTACGCCATTGAACGGCAAAATCCTGGTTCCCACGTTACCTGGGTCACTAAAAAAAATGCGAAGGACATGCTCGAACGCACACCGCGAATTCACCGCTTGGTGTACGTGGATGATCCCGATAACGGAGCTCTTCTGCGATTAATGGTTGAAAAGTTCGATGAAGTGCATTGTTACGATAAAGAAGATGCCGCTATAGGATTAGCGGCTTTGGTAAAGGCTGAGCGGCGGTATGGTTTCGAAATGAACGAGTGGGGCCATATGGCACCCATTAATAAGGCGTCGCAGTATTCCTTTGATCTTGGTCTTTCAGATGAAATGAAGTTCGTGACGAACACCAAGACCTACCAGGAACTGACCTACGAAAGTTCTGAATTCCCGATTCCCTCAAAAATGGACCACTATGACTTGCAGTTGGCTGAGGCCGATCGCTCTATGGCCAACACGCTGTTAAACAGGCATGGTTTCATAGGGAAAAAAAACGGGGGAGCGCGGCCTCTTATTGGCCTGAACACCGGGAGTGGTCGAGTTTTCCAAACGAAGCAATGGTTGGAAGAATATTTTTTAGAACTGGCCCAGAGGCTTCATCGAGAACAGAATGCCCAGGTGCTTTTATTGGGCGGTAAAGATGAAGACGCGCGTAATGCGCGACTTGCGACCAAACTACCAGGAATTGCTGTTTATCCCGGATGCGATTTCTCTATTCGTGAATTTGCTGCAATTCTTGAGGCCTGCGATGTCTGCGTGACTGGAGACACTTTGGCTATGCATTTGGCGGTGGCGCTGAAAACCAAATGCGTGGTGCTATTTGGTAGTACTTGCGAACAAGAAGTCGATCTTTATGGTTTTGGGGAGAAAATAGTATCCAAACCCCCGTGCGCTCCTTGTTACAAAAACGTTTGTGATAAACCAGACGTTATGCGTTGTATGAAAGACATTACCCCAGCGCGCGTGTTCGATTCTATTAGTCGATTAATTTAGCCCGCTCAGCCGTTTTTTGGCTTCTGGGTGATCTGGCGCGGCATTGAGGGTCGATAAGTAGTATTTTTTTGCTTCTTTTTTGTTACCCAAACGTTCGTTGGCGTAACCGGCGCCGTAGAGCGCGTTCGTCGACCGAGGCTCGCTCTTTAATGCCCGTTCAAAATACTGAAGCGCCAATTTGAAGCCGCCTTTATTCAAAGCCATCTGGCCTAGGTTGAGATTGGAATCCGAATGTGTGGGATCAAGGGCCAATGCTTTATGGTAGAATTGTTCGGCCGCGGATGGATTTTTTTTGGCTTGTAACACTACGCCAGAATTGAAGTAGCTCTGCACCAGAGTGGCCTGGGATTCGCGAATTGCCTGTTCGAATTGTTTAAGAGCTTCGTCGCCCCAGCCCTTACGTTGGTAGGCTAACGCCAGTGCCGCTCGAGCGGTTGGGTCGCTGGCTTGGTGCCGAAGCGCGCGATTAAAATGTAAAATCGCCCGATCGACATTACCGTCGTTCAATGCGCGCACACCACGATCATAAAAAGAGCCGAAAGTGTGGCGAAATGTGTAATCCAAAATTACGATTCCGAATACGAGCGAAAGTAGGGCGAGCGGTGCCCGATAGGCCTTCACGAAATTTAAAAAATTGGTTTTTTGAAGCCGCGCCATAGTTGTTGAACCCGGGAGTTTACCTGTCTGCGCCTTTAATATACAAAGAGAGCACCAATGCGCAAAGCGGAACGATTTTATATTTTATTTGGCAAACATGGTCAGGTAGGCCGACGCCTCTTGGAGCGAGTACAAAGCGAAATCGGTGCACAAGTGTTGGCTTTCGACCGCGAGGAATATGATCTTGCGGGTTCTAGTTCAGAACTACGTTCACGATTAAATCAAATCGATGGGCAAATAGAAAAATTTCGAAACACCCATGAAATAGTAGCCTTGTTTACCGCCGCTTACACCCATGTCGATGGGTGTGAACTGCGCCCTGAGTTTTGCCGACACGTAAATGTAACCAATACAATCGAGGTGTTGAATCATGCCGATCGAAACTGGGGAGCTAAGATTGTATTTTTTAGCTCCGATTATGTTTTTGATGGGCGATCTGGCCCCTATCTTGAAACCGATGTGCAGCGTCCGCTTAGCGTATATGGGCGTGCAAAAAAAGAAGTTGAGGATTGGATTGAAACACATTGTGCGGACCGTTTGATACTTCGTACGACAGGAGTATTCGATTACGATCGTTCGTCGAAAAATTTTGTAATGCAGGTCCTTGAACGGCTCGAACGAGGTCAAGCAGTTCACGTTGTGCGCGACCAATATGCTACGCCCGTTTGGGCCAAGGAACTTTCCGATGCGACCATTGACCTGGTAAGGGCTGGGGCGGTGGGAGTGTATAACGTCGCAGGAGGGGGCCCGGTGATCAATCGAGTAGAGCTCGCTCGCGCTGTGGCTCAAGCATTTGGTTATCCTACTCAAAATATAGTGGGCATTTCCACCGCTAGCTTGAGGCAACCGGCTGCGCGCCCGAAACAAGGCGGGCTTTTGAGTCATAAAACCAAACAGCTAATCGGCTGGTCTCCCCGATCTGCCGCCGAGGCACTACGGATTTTGGCCCGTAAGTAGTGGTAAACACCCCAGTTTAATTTGGCTTAAGTTCTAGGACATTTCTGCCGATAGGTAAGAGTGGGCCAAAAGCCCTGTTTCAAACTTGTCACGATAGGGGACAAAAATGTCGAAGCGCCAAGCCCTGAAAACCTTACCGGTCGCATCTGCCAGTCACTCAACTATTCACAGCCCAATGGAAATTTTGAATTACCAGTTCGAACAGGCTGCGAATCTCATTAAGTTAGAGCCTAATCTTCAGCAGTTGCTCAAGGAACCCTATCGCGAGCTCCATGTGCAGGTGCCGCTTAAACACGATAATGGCGAATTAAAGATTTATCACGGCTATCGTATTCAACACAACGCAGTACGGGGGCCTTACAAGGGGGGGATTCGTTTTCACCAAGATGTTGACCGCAATGAAGTGTTGGCATTAGCGACCCTCATGACTTGGAAAACTGCGATTGTGAACATTCCGTTCGGCGGTGCCAAGGGGGGGATTGCGATCGATCCGACCAGTCTTTCGAGCAAAGAAATGCAAGCCTTGACTCGTGGATTTACGTCGAAAATCGATTTGATTATCGGGCCTCACCGCGACATTCCCGCGCCAGACGTAAATACCGACGCTAAAGTAATGGCCTGGATGATGGACGAGTACGGAAAAAAACACGGTTACACCCCAGCCATTGTTACAGGAAAACCGATTGCATTGGGCGGAAGCGCCGGTCGAAGTGAAGCGACTGGGCGAGGGACCGTATTTACGATTGTCGAGGCCTGCAAAGCTTACGGGATAGAACTCAGCAAGGCCACTGCGGTGATTCAGGGCTTCGGCAATGTCGGCTCGTTCACAGCTAAATTTCTGCGCGAACTTGGTTGCAAAGTATTGGCGGTTACAGACGTAAAAGGCGGAGTATTCAATGCAAACGGGCTCGATATTCCCGCCCTGCTTAAGTACGTTCAGAAAGAAAAAACCGTAGTTGGATTTCCGGGCAGCGAACCCATATCGAACGATCAAATTTTTTATACCAAGTGCGACATCGTAGTTCCCGCGGCGCTTGGCGGGGTTTTGACGGGTGACGTTGCGCGCAAAATGAATTGCCGACTTATTGCCGAGGCGGCTAATAATCCGACCACCAAAGAAGCCGACGAAGTATTTTATAAAAATAATGTACCTGTTATTCCCGACATTCTTTGCAATGCCGGTGGGGTGACGGTGAGTTATTTTGAATGGGCGCAAAACCTTCAGCAATATCGTTGGACTGATAAACAGGTGAATGACGAACTTTCAAAGACTATGCGTCAGGCATTTCAAGACGTTTATGATCTGGCCAAAAAACACAACATTAGTCTGCGAACTGCAGCCTACACTTTGGCAATTGATCGAGTTGCAGAGGCGACCCGACTTCGGGTGTTGTAGTAGCCAGTCCGGCACTCGCCGGATTAATTAAAAGCAAATCTTGTCTCTTTGATGCGCTATGGTAGTGCTTCCCCAATCGAATCGAGGGGGGCTTTGGTGCAATACTTTAAATCGAAAAATTTTGTGGGGGTTATATTTGGGCTATGGACCGCCCTGGTTACTACGGGGTGCCCCTTCCTTAGCAACGTAACCGCACCCCAAGCAAAAATTGAGCAACTGCGTGGGCGGGCAATTTTGACGCTTTCGGATTCGGTGCCGGTAAAACGGGTACAAGTGTTTGAGTTGAATGGTTCGCCCGAAAAACGTGGAGCACTTGTTTGGAGCGCCGAAAGTCTAATAAGCGAAGGTCAGTTTCTTCCTGGTTCAAGCGACGTACCAGTAGACCCGAATGCAAATTTAAGTGGTTTCTTTAATATTGGATTACCGGCTTCAGATTGTGAGCCATCGATTCCGGGAGAATGTCACCCAAAAAGGTTTTGGGACTACACTGAAATAAATATTCAAGACGTTCTGCTGGACCAACATCGTTATCAAGTGGAGATCGAATTTTCCGTTACTGATGAACCTACAAAGGTAACTTTTACTCACCGCGCCCGCGAAGATGTGTTTCAATTCAACTGGCCAGAGACATTAAAAACCCGCGACTACGGAGTAATTAGCGATCGCTGGGCTCCGTGGCGTTTTGTCGAAACTCCGTCGGGCAATTACGTATTTGCAGCTTTGAGAAATTCCGAACACCCGGATCGCCCACTTGGTTACACGGCGCTCGACTCGCAGCACGTACGGAATGTGATTCCCCTCAAACCTCTAACGCCGGAATTTTTTGGTGTATATTCCGAAGATCCAGCAACGCGAAATATTACGGGCCCAATGTCCCGACCAATAATTTTGGAAAATGGCCGACCGGTAGTGGCCGTTATGTCGAACGATCATCGCAGCAACTACGGCATGCGGTTGAATGTTTATAAAGGAAAGCCTCCGGCTAGCGTCTCGTCCACCACAACAGCCGTTTTGGAAAACGAATGGACTGCGATCGGCTCAATTGAAACGGTGTACGACGGATGGGCAACCATTTCTACCCCAGCACTGGTTTTGGGGCGGATCGCTGGACTTGCTGATCAACACGATACGTCTCCGCTTATTGTGTCGGGGCAGGACCCTGCTTCCACTAGTCTTGATCCGAAAAATCCCCAGGCCTTTGATCTTTGGTACTTCGCGAAGAACGAAACATGGAAGTCCCTTGGAACGGCCGGTATCATTGATTCCGGTTCGCCTATAATGGCGATTGATCTGGCGATAACAAAAAAAGGTACATTATACGGCTGCGTGCAGTATGCCCTGAATGCAATTCATGTAATGAAATATAGTCCGAACGAGCGAAGATGGAATACCTTGGTTTCTACTCATGCCGGTTTTGGGCGACTCGACAGTGAACACTCCCGTGTATGTCAGCTCGCGGTAGAAGGTGACACTCTAACAGCGGTCGGCTATTTGGCGTCTCCGCGTTATACGCTTTGGGTACAAAAGATTTCTGAAGGCGGTGAAGTGCGAACGATCACGCCAGACTTGGCAGCGATAATTAAATCAAAACCTAGCTGGTATATTCAGGAAGTAGATCAGCCTGTTGCCAGTCAAACGGCACGGGTTCATCACACTCGATTGATTCAGGGCGATCTCTACATCGCATTGGATGACTTCGGGGGATTGTTTCCGTTATCCGATTACTGGCCTTACAGTCGAAGCGTTCACCTTATAAAATTTAACGGAACAGAGTGGGTGCGTGTGCGGTCCAGTGAATTTCCACTACTGCCAGATATGCCACCGCCTAGTCCGGGTTCGGCTCCCCAGAATGATCGTACCGCGACGATTGGGGCCTTTATTACGAAACATGGGGACTCTTTGTTATACAGTGGAGCCCGCTGGATTTCGCCGGCCGACCCGCAAATAGCAGAATTTCAATCGATCATGACATGGGAACTACGTTGAGTTCGAGGACGAATTCGGCTGGGTTAGCGAACCTTCCAATGATTGCCCGAAAATAATTTCAAGGTGTCGCACTATAAGATCCGAATCGAATTTAACTTGGTAGCGTCCTAATTTTTCCTTTTCGATGTCTGAAATGAGTGCGGGGTTCGAAAGTGCGGAATTAAATAATATCGGTGTATCCGCATAACCTGGAATACCTTTAATCTCACGGGCCATTGCGATACCGTCCAGGATCGGCATTTCGATATCGGTAAAAACGAGGTCGTAGTGAGGTTCAGATTCAATTTTTTTCAGAGCCTCCGCTCCGTTTTCTACTGAATCGACGATAAAGCCCATTTGAGAAAATAACTGATTTAATTTTTTTAAGATTACTTTTGAGTCGTCAGCAATGAGCACTCGTTTTCCGGGGTAAGTGGCTTGTGGAGTAACTCGAGAAGTGTGTTCTTCGATAAGTCCGACTGAATCAAGTAAGCTATCTAAATCGAGGACTGGCACATAGGTAGCATCCTTACGAATCAATCCGGTAATTATTTTTCTAGTTTCTATTTTGGATCCCACTGGAGGTGGTAAAAAGCTAGAGCTGGGACAGGTAAATATGCGCCCCGTGCGATTGACCGGAATTCCAACCCAAATATTCTGTAATTCACAGATGAGAAGACGGGCGTCTTTGCCAAGATGGGAACTTTTTTTTCCAACTGAAATAAGCGAGAGAACGTCTACCACTGGTACCGGGCACCCTCTTAAATCATAGATTCCAAGTACATTTTCACATCCACTCGGCATTGGCGACAGATCGCATAATTCGACGACTTCTTTAATTTTTTGAACATTAAGCGCCATTACCAGCGTCTTATCGCCCTCTCGGAGAAGCTCGAAAGTCACAAACTGCAACATCTCGCCGATCGATTGGCCATATTCATTTTTTAACGCGAGCATGGTTTGATCCCCCAGCTTTCAAGAATTAATCCTCCAGAAAGAACGCGCACTGGATTATTATCGAGCGTGATTACGTTGCCAGATTCGGCGCTGGGTGCCGATATTTTTTTTACAGAATCGACAATAAGAGCCAACTGCTCGGAATTGGAAGCTGTTGTATCGGTATTAAGAATCACAATGCGGCTATTTGGTTTCGATTCTTTGCGGCCACCGAACTGCTCCATGGATATTACGGGTATGACTTTTCCTCGTAAATTAATCACCCCGACATGTCCCGCTACCTCGGAAGGGTACGGCCGAATTGGCAAAAATTCAGAAACTTCACCCACCTCAGAAATTGGAATTACAAAATAGGAGTTCGCGATCGTAATTTGCAAATAGGTACTGAGCTCGGAAGCGTATTTGCCATCCTGAGAAAGTGTATGACGATAGTTAAGTTGATTTTTCAAAATTTCATCAGGCTGCATTGGTGACCTCAAATTCTTCTAGAATTTTCGCCAGCGACAGTACGAAAATTGCTTCTCCCGTTGGTAGTACTGCGACGCCATAAACCCACGGAATATTAGGGGACAGTCCAGAAAGGGGTTTTACGACGATTTCGGTGTTGCGTTCGAAACTAGAAACGCGAGCGGCGCAGGTTTCATTGGAAGTACGAAAAAATACGATCGAGCAGGAACGCATATTTTCTTCGTGACTTTTTTCTTCCGCATCCATGATGGAGCGTAGGTCGATACATTTTACGTACTTGTCGCGGAAATTAACATAATCGAACCCGCTATTTCGCTTTACCCACGAAAACGGTACTTGCTTGGTTTCAAGAATATCGCTAGTGGGGACCGCGTATTTCAATCCCTTTATGTCGATTAATACCACTGGTGCTAGCGACATGCTTACAGGCAAGCGAATCGAAAATGTGGAGCCTTTTCCAACTTCGGTATGGATAGTTACTTTGCCGCTGAGCGATGTGACAGAGGTTTTTACAGCGTCCATTCCAACGCCACGACCAGAAACCTCACTAACGGTTTCAGCGGTCGAAAAACCCGGTAGAAATATTAGTTCAATGGCCGACTGATCGTCTGTTACGTGCGAGACATCGAGTCCCTTTTTTTGAGCGGAGGCCAGAATTTTTTTTGCATCGATGCCTTTACCGTCATCTTTGACTTCCACTACTGCTTCGTTACCTGAAATTGTGGCAGACAAAATAATAGTTCCAATTTCTGGTTTATTGCTTCTGATTCGATCCGAGGGTGATTCGATGCCGTGATCCATAGCATTTCGAATCAGGTGAATTAAGGGCTCGCCTAATACATCTAAGATTTTTTTATCTAATTCAGTATTCTCTCCAACTGTTTGAAAGAGAATCTTTTTATTAGTTTTCGCGCTGTAGCTTTGTACGCTACGGGCCATGCGATTAAATAGACCTTGGACCGACATCATGCGCATGCTCATCGTGCTGCGTTCGAGTTCGCCGACCCCTCTGCGCAGCGCTCCGTCGAGCATGTCCCATGTTTGAAAGAAATCGCGTTGATCTAGGTTGCCAGACTTAAATCGATCCACCAGGTAAACCATTTGGTTTCGGATGAGAAATACCTCGGAAACAATATTCATAGTTTCATTGACGCGATTTACGGTAACTCGAATATACTCTTCCGTCGCATTCACTGTAGCTTGTGGGGTTTTCGAAGCAGCGGGAAGTAGTTCTTTATTGTCGGCCCTGGTATCGGCAGAGGGTTCTCCGGGAGAGTTTAATGTTCCGGGAACAAGATCAAGCTGGTCTTTTGCTTTTAGTAGTTCGTCGATTTTCTGAACTTCGTCTCGAATATATTGAATTTCAGGATCATTCAAAGTCTGCGGGGATTCTTTAAATTTTCCTAAATTAGTTTCGAGTTCGTGCGCGATTGATTTGGTGCGAGAAAAGTTAAACATCGAACTACTACCCTTGAGGGTATGTACATTGCGAAATATCGCGGTAATTAATTCCGAACGATCTTGGGCCCCTGGAAGTTTTTCCAGATCGCCGTGAATTTTTTCTATAATATCGGCTGCTTCCGCTAAAAATTCCGGTAATAGATCGTCGTTTTCTGCCATTGTTTAAGCTGCCTTTGAACCCTGCAACCTAGGGGGTTCGTTTTCTGAATCTGTGTTTGGGTTTGAATCGGAGTTCGATGGTGAATCTCGAGGTTCCTTGTCCAGAAGGTTTTGATTGTCTTCTAATCCCGTCATTACTGTGCTCGCGCTGTTACGTAAATTTATGCAACATGCATCTACGGCACTGACCGCCTGCTGTACTTTTTCTGATAAACGCCCAACCTCGTCGGCGACAATAGCAAAACCTTTGCCCGCTTGCCCGGCCCGTGCAGCTTCAATCGAGGCGTTTAGTGCCAGTAAGTCAGTTTTCGCGGCAATGTCCTTAATGTTGCGAATTAGAGTGTCGATTTCATTTAAGCCCTTCATTACCTGCTTCATAGAAAGGCTGGTTTTTTCTAATTCCGATCGGAGTCTAGTTTGTTTTTTTCGTTCGTTCATATATGTCTCATTCCTTAGTCTTTCCAACTTCTAGATTTTCGAGCCACGATAAAAATTTTCCGACGTTTTCATCTTTAAATACTGCCCCATGTTGGGGGCAGATCATTTTAATATCCAGTTTTCTTACTCGGCGGACCCATCGATCTTTTGCTTCGTTGGACGGAAGCCACCGTACGTGAAAGCTCTCCATAAATTGAATATGTGAATCGAAGTCCTCAACGAAGGTAGGGTGTCCACCCGGTAAGAGTGCCGAACCGATATCGCCGCTGAAAAGAATTTTGGCTTTCGGGTCATATAGGTTGAAATTGCCAGACGAGTGACAGTAGTGCGCAGGTACCAATTGAAGATCCTGGTCACCCAATCGAATGGTTTTGCCTTCGTCTGGAATTTCGGAAAAGCGATTCACATAGCTATTTCCGAAGTGAGCGATGAATTTTCCCCAGAGCCAGGAAACATGTATACGCGCGTCCGGACTCAATGCCATCCAGAGCGGAAGGGAAGACATAATGTCAGGGTCCTGATGGCTACAAAGGTAAGACTCAATTTTACGGACATCTATGACTTTCGAGACCTCACTAAGTACGGTTGGAAATATTTCCGAGCCTCCTGGATCAAGCATCATCGCTTTGTCTCCATTGATTATGAGATACTCGTTGGTGTCGATCACGCTTTCTGGCTTTGACGGATCCCTTCCAAGAAATACCCATTGATGATTTCCGTCGTCGAACAGTACTTTACGCAGCATTGAGTTCTCCTCTCATGCAGGCACATCTTTCTGATAAGGCAGCATTGATCAAGGCCACTGTTTCTTGTAGCGACCCGCATATTTTCGTAGCGACATCCGATGTTTCTTCTATCGACTCTGCGATCGACAAGAAAAACGTACCTTCTCCATGCGCTGCGGTGTTTGCTAGTACCCGAAGTGCGACTACTATACTCGAAAGTCGATTATTCACTTGTCGCAGGCCGTCCTGTTCCGGTTTTAAGTGAGAAAGCGCTAGCTGAGCCTCATGTAGTTGGTCAGAAATTTTTTTGCTTAATTCAAGACATACGTGGCGCACAGTGGTGTGGTTGTATGACTCACGAATGGAGCGAAGTGCGAACGAAAAGTGTTCTCGTTGACCAGAATCTACAATACAAGCTAGGACTCTAGTACTGACTTGAGATGTGATAGTTTTTGAGCGCTCTGCAAGCTGGGCGATGAGGGTGGAAGTCGAACCAATTTGTTTTGCGATTTCACTAAATATTTTAGATTGGCTTTCTACGTGGCCAGACGCAATCGCTGCATTTACCGAAATTTCTCTAAGTCTCGTACCCAAATGAAAGAACTGCTCCAGCAGACTTTCAATGCAATGGGTATTTCGAAACAAGTCCTTAAGGCATTCGCCCGTGTAGTGTTCGTCTATCACGGTCTTTTTATCGGAAATTATTTTGCGCGAACTGAGATAAAAGTAACGATTTTAATTCAGATTCAGAAAGGCTTGCCCAGACCAAAAAATTGCGTTGAAATGGCGCACTCAAGCATCCCTATATCGAACGTTTTTTATAGAAAATTCATACTACGACGTCAATGCAATCAAGCAGTTAATGGCAGGGTGATTTGTTTCCGGAAACATTCTGGCTTCTTGGAAGCAACAGCCGGAAACAAAATCTTGTTTCCGGTTACGTTAGCTCCTTAAGCTAAGCCCCTGCTACTCGCTTTCGTTCTTCACTGGCTTAAAGATCTCTGTGTTTTGTCGGCAATCATCCCTGACTCGGGGTGTAACTAGTTATGTGTCTTCTGGGCATTGCCCAGGGTTCTGAGGTGCCTTTTAGGCATCTTGGTTTCAGCGAAAGGGCGCTATCACAAGGTAATGCCTACACGGCGTAGCTGCGGCACAGGGATGCACGCCAATAGGACTTTAATACTAAAGGGATTCTCTTACCCGTAAGTGAGTGATTTCAAGGTCTTAGGGATAGATAAAGCGCGAGAAATAGGCCGTATTTTCAATTCATCAGCCGGAAATGGTGCGTTAATAGAAGATGTTATCGGGGGACATTCCCCGCAGCGCATGCGGCGACGCGAGAAATTGCTCAAAATCGAAAAATATAGACGGAGTGGCTACTTACTTTCCGTCCGTGTTTTTCTTCTGAGTTCTTGCCCATTGAACAAATTGATCGAGCGCGGTGATGGCAACCTCAGTGGTATTCCATCCCCAGGCTTCAGAGATCTTATCCAGCTCAGTAATCAAATCTGAAGGCCAGCGTTGGCTTACCATCTTTCTTGGGCCGCTTGAGTATTTGCGTTCTGGAATCTCGAATGTAAGTCCCTTGGTGCTAAGTTTTGGCATGGCTTAAATGCTAGCGTTGGTTTCAGGTAAAAACAATACGTTGTATTTATGTATTGACATTGTATTGTTTTATAATTAAACCCATCTTCGGAAGTATCGAAGTATGTCAAAACCTCACCCTCTACTTAAACCCTGTTGTAGCAAGTTCTCTCGAATCGCAAGCCAGTACATCGACATTACGTGTCACGATGATTATAGGCTCCGCATGATTGCAAATCTTCTGCATTGCGCAAAAGATCAGGACATCTTCGACATGGAAAGCCTTGAAGAGGTAGCTCTTCTCATCGAAGAGTTCGTAAATAAAAAGATCGCGAGAGAATACTATTTCTTTGGCCGCACTTTAAGGCCCTGTCTCTTTAGCGATGCTGATTTGAGCGCGGAGATTCACCGCGTGCATGCCACGATGAAAGAGTCGGAGCGCATTCATGAATAGGAAGCGTGTCGCTCTTTACGTCAGAGTTTCGTCCGAGCAACAGGATACGGACTTACAGATCCGTGAGCTTACCGAGTTTGTAGCCATCAAGGGCTGGGAAATTTACCGAATCTTTGAAGAAAAGGTCACAGGCACTCACGCCAACCGCAAAGTACTTAAAGAGCTCGAAGCAGATGGCCGTAAACGAAAGTTTGATATCCTTGTCGTTTGGAAGCTTGATCGGATTTTTAGAAGCCTTAAGGACTGCATCAATGGCCTTCAAGAGTTTGCTGATCTTGGAATCGAGTTTGTTTCACTCAAAGATCCTGGCATTGATATGACAACGCCTTCAGGAAAGCTTCTTTTGCACGTTCTAGCGGCTTTTGCAGAGTTTGAGGCCTCAATCATCAAAATGAGAGTAAAGTCTGGTTTAGCTGCGGCTAGAGCTCGTGGAAAGCGTTTGGGTAGGCCTAAGACGCGCGATGATACCAAGATTAGGCTTCTTCGCAGTCAAGGTGCATCTATTCGGGGTATTTCAAAAGTGCTTGGCATTTCAGCGGGAGCTGTACAAAAGGCACTAGTTCATCGAAAAGCTATGCAACTTCAAAGTGGAGTTGGTCAGCAAGGCTGATGGGTTTCTTGGCTCTCGTTTTTACACCTTTGGGTTTACGAAGGTCCACCAATCCCACTTCGACCAGAATGCTTAAGTCTTGGTGAACATCGGCAAAATTTCGATCCACCATGCTTGCTAGTTCAGAAATCGAGTTTGGCTTTTTATCCCGAATTGCTCTCCAGAGCTCTAATCGATTGTCGGTGAGGAATTTACGAACGGCCTCAATGGACTCAAAGAACTCTCCACGAAGAGGCGAGACCTTTTCGCCTTGATCCAGCTTTTTGGCAAACTTGAGCTCTTCTTCGTGCATCTCTTCTCTGGACTTAATAATGATCTTTTTTGTTTTCATGGTATCTAGCCTCCTCAACCTTGGCCTCTTGAAAGAAGTCCTCTAAAAGCTTTTCAATTCCTTTGAACTCGTAAGATCTCTCTTTGTTATCCCAATGCACATGCGGCCCTTTTGGCCAGTGGTTATCGTAGAGCAGAATCACTGAATGAACTTTTGGGTCCACGAGAACCATTCGGTATTTAATGCCCTCGGGGTAGCGAGTTGACCTTGGAATCCTCCAAATTTTTCGCTCCATCAGGAGCCCGCTATTTAAGGCCTGCCGTCTCCAGAAGATGAGGTTTGCTTTAAGCTGACCTTTTGTCGCCATTCTTAATATAGGACCATAGCCTATAATACTATAATAGTCAAATCAGAGCGTTTTAGTCGTACTGGGGAACTGATCTCCTTAGAGGTGTATCCAAAACCCCTCTAAAAGCGCTCTTCCAACCCATTGAAACTACACGGCTCAAATTTGAGAGTTGGGGTGTATTTTAAACTACAGTTTTGGATACAAGTGCAGAGTGCGAATTAAGCGAAATAAGACGTTGCCTATGACTTCTGGCACTTTTGGCACCTCAAGGTTTAGAGAAACGGAACTTAGAAAGTAATCCACACTCTGTTGTTTTGCTTTCAGAATCTCCGTAAAGACTTATGATCTTAGTCGAGCATTAAAAAAAACCAGGGCACCCCTCCCTCTAATAAGCGGGGCTTTCGGGGCTTCTGGGGCGGACTATTGAAATCATTACTATTTTTGGCCTATTTTGCGCCCCGATCTTTAAAATCAAGCGGGGCACTTGGCCCAAAAAGCGGGGCGCAAGCCGATTTTTGGGCTAAAGACGCTATTCTGCCTGAATGGCGTGAAGAGCTATCATCACAATGACTGACTTCTTTGCTTCAAGAAATACGCAGAATTCGTACTACGCTAAGGCGGAACCTGCACCCCAGGTTGGAACCCAAGCCGGAGATTCAAACCCATCAAACAAATGGTTGGAATCAAGACCCACGAATAAGGCACACCCTGGGCCTTTAAAGAACAAGAGTATTGTCTTGGCCTTTCTGCTTTGACACGCACGAGATCGCCTCATTGGAGGGGACGGAGAACGCTTAGACCGGGGGGATGGGGGGGTGCTCGGTTTCGATATGGATCATCCCAGTCGCCCGCGAAAAATTAAGGAGCAATTTTCGCGAAGGCGAGAACGTATCCGTCGGGATCAAGACTATACGCAGCAAGATCTCCCCAGCTTCGTTTTTCCAATCCACTGAGCTCTCTCGCTCCCATTTCAAGGGCGCGTTGATGAAATACTCGGGGATCAGATGAAGGGAGCGGCCTTTATTTAGACCGACTCCCTTCGAGATTCCTTTTTTATTGTTCACTTCTTTTTTACGATGCTTCCGTCTACTGGATTAAAGTAGATCTCAACATCGTTGCCGTCTTTATCCGTGCCATAGATTTCATAGCAGCTGCCCGGCTGCTTAAATTTTCGGATCTTATAGCCCTCCGCTTCCTTCTGCTTTTTAAAGTCCTCTACACGCATCCATTTGTTCTTAGGCTCAAATGTGCAGTTTTTGGCCGCTTGGGCCGGGCCGCTCGTTAGCAGCATTCCGCTCAACATTATGGTGGTTACAAGAGTTTTCATATCCATTGTCTCCTTGATCGGCTGGGTTGGGACTTGATTATCCCTATCCACCACTTACTTTGAGCATTTTTCTTGTTTTGCATATTGGTCAAACGTCTCAGATGCCTGAATTCAAGCCGTATACAGCATTCGCCCCATGGCCAAATCTCTCTAGAGTGACAGTGTAAATTTTAAGGAATGGGAAAATCCCAGTCTCTTTTGTTTGCGGAGGAATTTATGAAAAAAACGAAGGTGTACGACCTACCGACCAGACTCTTTCACTGGCTGTTTGCGGGGCTTTTTCTAAGTGCTTTTCTTATCGCAAAAATGATCGATGATGACTCGCCAAGTTATTCCTACCACATGCTGCTTGGCTTGATCTTAAGCATGGTTGTCTTTTTGCGCATCATCTGGGGATTCGTAGGAAGCAAGTATGCTCGGTTTGCGTCCTTTGCTCTCAAGCCTAATGACCTAGTTTGTTATTTAAAGCAGCTGATTAGCTCAAAGTCCACGCGAACGCTGGGGCATAATCCAGCCTCAAGCTGGGCTGCTCTTGTCACGATGGCATTAGCATTGGGACTTGGACTTACAGGCTATTTGATGACTACTGGAACTAACAAAGAAGCTTTCGAGGATATTCATGAGCTTTTGGCAAACACCTTTATCGTTATCGCTATTGCGCATGTCGCTGGTGTCATCCTTCATTCAGTTCGCCATAAGGACTGGATTGGTCTTTCTATGGTTTCCGGCAAAAAACAAATGATCGAGGGACAGGCCGGAATTGAGCGTTCTCATCGTGGGGTGGCGCTACTTTTCTTAGTTCTTGTCGGAGCGTTTGTTTTTCATCTCACGAACAATTATGATGCCCAAAGTCAGACGCTTCATCTCCTCGGGAATACGCTCCAGTTAGGTGAGTCCGAAGGTGATGACCGCTTAAAAACGGATGAGCGCTACTCAAACGACGAGGATCACGATGACGATTAGGGGGTCAGATGAATACACGAGAGCGAAGTTTTATTGCGATTGTTTTGTCGATCATTGTCGTCATGGTGACCACTGATCTCATTACAGATGCCAAAGAAGGAGTCAGGTGGTTTCACTTACTGATTGAGGGAACTATCGCACTTGCAGCATCGCTTGGGATTTTCATTCTTCTACGTGGGTCATTTACACTTAAGCATTCCCTTGCCGCCGAACAAAAAAGCGCCACTCAATTTCAGGCAGAAGCGGAAAAGTGGAGATCTCAGTCGAAAAAATATCTTGAAGGTCTAAGCCAGGCGATCGATGAGCAGCTCACCTCGTGGAAGCTCACCAATACGGAAAAAGAGGTAGCGTTCTTATTATTAAAGGGCTTAAGTCTAAAGGAAATTGCCACACTTAGGAACACCGCAGAGAAGACTGCACGTACTCAGTCTACTGCCATCTACTCCAAGGCAGGTCTAGCTGGCAGATCGGAGCTTGCCGCATTTTTTCTTGAGGACTTGCTTTTACCTCCCGAGCGGTTAAAAAAAGTAAATCCTGCTTCATAAAAAAATAGGTTTTCCTTCGTTTTGTGGTGACAGTCCTACACCTATGAATAGATTGCCTTGCTCGATCAACACCATTTCGAGGCATGAGCTCAGAGTGATCGCTGTAAGGTTCAACTGGGATCTGAGGATTGCTATTTTGTTGAAGGGCATCCTTGACTCTCAGGTGCATGACTGCACTTTCTGAAAATACGGGCTTAAAAACAGAGCTTAGAAAATTACAGGCAGATCAATAAAGATGATCTTATCGCTATGAGTGGGCGATGTGTAATTTCCGTTTGCCATGGGACCTACTAGCCCCTGTGCATAGGCAATCCCCGGCCTTAGGGTTGCTATTGCTGTTTTAAAAGTGAATCGCGGGCCTACAGCAAAGGATAAGTTTTCAACCGCTGGCTTTGGTACTGCGGAGACTGTGGCGTTATCAAGCCACCTTTGATAGCGAAGCTCGCCAATTAGTGAAAGATTCGGCACAACTGCATAACCTAGGGCTAACCCCGAGGTAAAATTTGTTCGCGAAGGATCGAGATCGATCTGCTCCCCACGAGTTCTTGTGAGTTGAAGAAGAGTGGCTTCAAGTTGAATGGTCCATCCGTGAGCGATGTAGGCGATATCTAAGCCCGGAATAACTGTAAAATAATTTACCGCAAACAAAGCATTATCCATCGCAGAGCGAGCAAGAATCCCAGCGGAGTTTGCCGATTGAACGCTTGAGTCGGGATAGTTTCCACCGCCACTTCCCACGGGGGCTGTGAGCCCCAGAAAAAAACTCATCCGAAAATCCTGAAACAAGCTTAGCGAATAAATTGAACCCAAAAGAGGGTTCATAAGTGAAGTGGCACTAGCGGCACTTCCTGGTGGTTGATTATTGAGCATTCCAACTCTTGCCAAAATGGCGAGATCGGGAATTAGTTTATATGATCCGGTCAAAATGCTTGCCACAGCAAGACCACCTGAGTTGCCATTTCGGTCGTTGTAAAAAGCGATTGCTGAGTCAAGTCTTGCTACGTTTACCGCTAATATGGGTCTTAGTTGCCACGGGATCGAATAAGGACTTGCTTGAGAAGACGGCAGCAAAGGCTCCTTTTTTGAAGGTTGTTCAGAAATAGCATCATCGTTCGATGCTGGAGTCGGTGTTTTAGTTTCGTTTGATTGGTCAGTAGCGTAAGCGATGCGCAAACAGACTGCGACCCCGAACACCGCTGTCGCAAATACTAGAAGCAAAGTTTTAAAGTGTTTTTTGAGCTGCATAAGGCGCATGCCCGCCCCCCTTTTCATCATCAATAATGAAAATCTATCACTGGAGTGACGAAAGGTCGCATGACTTCGATCATAGTATAGTGATTTTGAGGACGATAAGGTTTTGGCAAATGCCACTAGAAGTCTGGCAGACAAAAAAGACAGCATTTTTGGCACGTGAATCGCACTATTACCTTTAAGCGTCAAAACTTGAAAACTTTCGAGACGTTTTGTCCCTTGGGTAAGAAAAGGTGTCTCATATGCCAAGGACTCTTGCATGAGTTATCGCATCGATCCTGATCCGAGTAGCATCTATTTCCGAAGCTTCGCTGATTGTAGCGATGCGATCATGATCACAGATGAATTCGGCAAGATTCTCTACATCAATCCCGCTTGGGAGAGGCTTTATGGATTCAATCAATCCGAAGTCTTAGGGCAAACTCCAAAGTTTTTACACTCCGGTAAGCACGATTCCACGTTTTACAAGAACATGTGGAAAGCCATTACTGATCCAAAACTTGGACACTGGAAAGGTGAAATCATCAATCGCACTAAAAGCGATACACTTCTTCCGGTCTATCTCATGATTACGACGATCAGACGCCCTGACCAGTCTATTTATGGCTACGTCGGCATTGCAACGGACTTCCGGGTACATAAAGAAGGTGAAAAGAAAAATAGACAGCAGGAAAACCTCGCGGCACTTAGGACCTTTTCTGAAGGTCTTGCTCACCAAATTGGAACAACATTAGGCGTGATTCGTGGAAGAGCTGAGTTTCTAGAAGCTCAACCGTCAAGCAAACGTACCGTTCAATCTTCCGCTAAAACCATTATTGAGCAGGCAGATCGTATCCAGCAGTGTGTAGAGTACCTTCTTCAGTTTTGTAGAACCACTCGAGGACTAGATCTTCAAGAAGTTGAAATTGCGCCTCTCCTTCGTGAAATACACAAGCATTATGAAAAACGAGCTCAAGATCTGATGATTTCTTTTAGGTTTAAGCATTCGGATCATCCACCGATCAAAGGTGATTCGCAGAGAATTAAGAACATTCTGATTCATCTCTTAGATAACGCGATTGATGCGATTGAAAACGAGAGAGCCAATCCAAAAAAAGCCGGAACGAATCACGAAATTCATGTGTACACAGAAGAGCACGAATCAGAAATCAAAATCACGATTCGCGACACAGGCTGCGGCATTGAAGAAAAGGATCTGGATAAGATTTTTCAACCCTTTTTTACTAAAAAAGACATCGGACAAGGAATCGGCCTTGGTCTTTCACTCGCTTTAACACTCACTCAAGACTTTGGAGGACGAATCTCGGTTACGAGCCAACCCGGAGCGGGCTCAGCTTTTACCCTTCATATTCCAAAGGCATGAGGGGTTATGACTTAGATCATATGAATAAAGACACTTTTGATGTGAAAATGAACTGGAATGCATAAAGAGATGGAAACAGAAAAGAGACCTCGCGCTAAATGCAATCCTCAGGAGATTGCTCTTAAAAGTTTTTTTCTAGGGCCTCAGGCGGAAAACGCAACTTGGGTATTACCGCTTCTCGATGGTGTTTTTAATCGGTGGGTGCAATGGCGGCGATCGCTTTTTCCTCAGGACGGAAAAGCCATCAGTGCTCGAGATCAAAAAGATCAGGAGTTTATTGCAAGAAGGCAGGACTTTGAACGAGTGGCTTATGAGCTAGTGACCCGCTTTGAAGAAGAGGTTCCTAAATTCTCACCCAGATACATTGGCCATATGTTCTCTGAGGTCTCACTTCCTGCTCTCATTGGCCATATTGTTACGCTTTTACACAATCCAAATAACATCTCAGGTGAATCTTCACGGGTAGGGACTCAGATTGAAGATGAGGCTGTTCGCTTTCTTCTTTTAATGACCGGATTTTCTGAAAAACATGGGATGGGTCATTTTACTTCAGGGGGAACCCTGGCAAACTTTGAAGCTTTATCTCGCGCCCATTCCCGATATGCGCTCTGGTTATCAGCTGAGGCGGCTTTGGCAAATGCCACTCGAGACAAAAACCTATTTCAGAAATTTGATCCTGTGATGGCCGCTCATTCGGGGTGGGAAGGCTTTGATGAAACAATTCGTGAATTAAAAGAACGCTCCGTAAGTGAAAAAGAAATCCTAAATTGGAACATGGGGTTTCAAAACCCTCTGGAGCTTGCTGCGCGGATTGAGGGTTTAAGCAGGCAGGAGTTTCTTGGGCCCGTGATGCTCGTGCCCGAGAATAAGCACTATTCCTGGAAAAAAGGAGCTCACCTTTTTGGTGGTGGGATAGAATCTATTTGGCCTATACGCCTTGATGGAAAAGGAAGGCTCTCCATTGATCATCTTAAACATCTGATTGATCTTGCGATTGTCAAAGGAAGACCAATTCAGCTTGTCGTTTCAGTTGTAGGCACAACCGAGCTGGGTGGCATTGATCCCGTTTGTGAAGTTCAAGACGTGCTTGATCGGTGGAGAAGTGCTAGTGGCGTGCACATTTGGCATCATGTGGATGCAGCGTATGGAGGTTTTTTTCGCACTTTAGATTTAAAGAAATCAAAGACATTTTCTCAAAATGCCTTAAAAGCACTGGCCTCCATTCCACGCGTAAACTCAATCACACTTGATCCACATAAGCTGGGATACGTTCCCTATTCTTCGGGTGCTTTTTTGACGAGAGAAAAAAGGGACTACTATTTCATGTCCTTTGATAGCGCTCCATACATCGATTTTGATGCCGCTTTTGACCGTGGGCCTTTTACCATTGAAGGATCTCGCTCAGCAGCTGGCGCAGTAGCAACGTGGATGACAGCAAAGACAATCGGACTTCATCCAAAAGGATATGGGCTTCTTCTTGAAAGAACGGCAAGGATTTGCAGAGAACTCGAGTCCAAAGTCGAGAAAGCCGGTTTACCTATACAAATAGCGCCAGGATGCGACACGAATATTTTATGCTTTACTTGCGCAAGGCCAGGAGAAGCACTTTCCGTCTCAAATCAAAGAACGATTAAAATATTTGAAGCATTTTCTCCAAAAAACAATGGGGCCTTCATTGTCTCAAAAACCAGTCTAAACTGGGCCGCCTATTCGGCTTATCTTGATGAGTGGGTATCGCAATGGTCCGGTCAGCGTGATGCGAACGAAGTTGTTCTTATTCGGATGTGCATGATGAATCCTTTTTTTGGATCAATCGAAACGAAGGTAAACTACGCCGATAGCTTCATTGATGCTTTGAGGTGTGAGTTGGAGACGTAAGATGAAGAAAGCACAATCACTTGATCAAGAGACCACATTCTACCCATACGAGCTTTTCTTTTCTAAAACCGATAAACGCGGAATCATTCAATCGGGGAACGCAGTTTTTATTCGGGTATTCGAGAGGGTTCGTCGAAAGATCGGGAATGAGTACCATCTATAGCGCACTAAAAGTTTTTCGATATCCAAGACATCTAAAAGCCCTAGAGGAGAAACTTCTAGAGCCGCCGATTCATATTCGGGTAAAGCCAATTAACGCATGTAATCACAAGTGTTGGTTCTGTGCTTATCGCGCTGACAATTTAGACCTTGGGGCTTCTATGCGTGTTGCTGATCGCATTCCAGAACCAAAGATGCTTGAACTCACTCAAGACTTTATAAAGATGGGTGTAAAAGCCGTGACGTTCTCTGGAGGCGGAGAGCCGCTTCTTTATCCTGGAATCAATAAAATAATCAAAATGCTTGATCAGGGAGGAATTAAAGTCGGATGTCTAACCAATGGAGCGCTACTCAGGGGACCACTAGCTGAGACAATCGCAAATCACTGCACTTGGATCAGGATTTCAATTGATGGTTGGAATGGGGAAAGCTACTCGAAATCGCGGGGTGTAAATCAGGACGAGTTTGAGAAAGTCCTCTCCAATATCCAGGCTTTTAACGAAAAATGGGTAAAATGCATTCTTGGCATCAGCTTTGTGGTCACAAAAGAGAATTCTCCTCATATTTTTGAATTCTGCAAACGAGCAAAAGAAATCGGTGTCCGAACAGTAAAGATTAGTGGCTGCGTTGTCTCAAACGATGGAGATGAAAATGCAGAATACCACAGGGAAATTTTTGCAACAGTTCGCAGTCAGATTGCGATGAGTTTATCGCTCGCAAGTGACCAGTTTCAGGTCCTAGATCACTATCACGAACAGATGAGAAGCTTTGAAAAGCCTTATCGATCATGTCCGATTTTGTCTCTTTTAACGGTCATTGGCGCAGATTGTAAGGTTTACTCGTGCCAAGATAAGGCCTATACAGATGCTGGGTCGCTTGGTTCGATTAAAGATAGGTCCTTTCAAGAGTTTTGGTATTCACAAGAGGCGATCGAAGCACGATCGCGCATTAACCCACAGACCTCTTGCCAGCATCATTGCGTGGCTCATCGAAAAAATCTGCTACTGACAGAAGTTTTTGATATTGATCCAGATCACGCCGCCTTTATTTGAGACGCAAAGCGTAAGGTTTTTATGAAGTTGCAGACCGAAGCTCCCAACTAAACCCATTGCCAATGGAGCCACGGTATTACATAATATAAGAAATCTAAGGATTTGCCACCGCTAGCGAACAGAGAGGTATTTTTTTGCCCGCGATGCGGTTTTTTGTTTTCTTTTGGAGGATGAAATGCGGGGCTCACTTACTTCTTTGCTGATCGCAGCAGCACCGATCCTAGGTGCGCTCTCTTTTTCTGCTAACGCGGGTGATTTGCCCACCGAGAAGGCTGTGCTGACGGCGCCTCCGCTTGTGCCTCCGCCGATTACGCGATCTCATCCTGCAAAAGTAGTTGTTGAGCTTGAAGTGGTTGAAAAGGTGATGCCGATCGCAGAAGGCGTTGAATACACCTTCTGGACCTTTGGTGGAACGGTTCCCGGAAAATTCATCCGGGTTCGAAAGGGCGATACGGTTGAGTTTCACCTCATGAACCATCCAGGCAATAAACTTCCGCACAATATCGACCTGCATGCTGTGACGGGTCCAGGCGGCGGTGCGTCGAGCACGTTTACGGCTCCAGGTCACCGCACTCGATTTACGTTCAAAGCACTCAATCCTGGTCTTTACATCTACCACTGCGCAACCGCCCCAGTGGGCATGCACATCGCAAACGGGATGTATGGACTAATTTATGTGCAACCTGAAGATCCCCTTCCGAAAGTAGATCGCGAGTACTACGTGGTTCAGGGGGACTTTTATACGCCAGGTGATTTTGGAAAGAAGGGCAACCAGCCGTTCTCCATGAAGCGAGCGATCGACGAGAACCCAAGCTACGTGCTTTTCAACGGCTCGGCATCCTCGCTTGTGGGTGATAACGCGCTTAAAGCCAAAGTGGGAGAAACGGTTCGGCTCTTTGTCGGAAATGGTGGTCCCAATCTCGTGAGCTCGTTTCACGTCATTGGCGAGATCTTCGATAAGGTCTATTTCGAGGGCGGAATTCGCGCTCAAGAGCACGTCCAAACGACTCTGATCCCTGCGGGTGGTTCGGCGATCGTGGAGTTCAAGCTCGATACGAACGGAACCTACATCCTGGTCGATCACAGCATCTTTAGGACGTTTAACAAGGGCACGCTCGGCATGCTCAAAGTGGACGGCGAGCAAGACAAGGCCGTGTACTCTGGAAAAGAGCTAGATGAGATCTACTTAGGCGATGAATCGGTGGCCACTCAGATCAAGGCTCAAAGTGATAAGAAGGATGAAAAACCCAAGATCGCTCGAGTCGAGACCAAGAAACTGGATGGTGCAGCCCTTTTCGCTAAGAACTGCGCTATGTGCCATCAAGCCCAAGGTCAAGGGATTCCTGGAGTGTTTCCTCCTCTGGCCAAGGCTGATTATCTCATGAAGATCGCAAAGAGCGGGGATCGTTCGGAGCTCGTAAAGATTGTTCTTCAAGGAAAGACGGGCAAGATCACCGTCAATGGCCAAGAGTATAACGGTGTAATGACGCCAGTTTCTGGATTGAGTGATGATGAACTCGCCACCCTTTTGACCTATGTGACCAACACTTGGGGCAACCAAGCTAAGTCCTTCACCAAAACTGAGGTTGAAAAGTACCGCAAGGGATTGGGAGCTGCGGGCGGCAACATGGACGCGCATCCGTAATCTGTAGACATGATGAAAGCGGTATCGGTCCTTTTTATTATCTCTGTAGTTGCATTCAGCTCAGCTCTGGCAGTGAACACTCCTCCTGGTGCTGTGCCTATTCCAGGCGGAAAATTCACGCCTCTCTACGGCTTTGGCAAACAGGACACCCAGCGCGAGTATCAGGTAGAGCCTTTTTTTGTGGATAAGCATCCTGTAACTCGTGAGCAGTATCAGCGCTTTCTTGCCTCTCATCCAGAGTGGTCCAAAAAGCGAGTCGATCCACTCTATACGGACGAGAACTACCTCAAGGACTTGAATCTCTCAGGAAAACGTCGTCACTATCCAGTGACTTACGTTTCGTGGTTTGCAGCTCAGGCCTATTGTGAAGCTAAGGATGGCAGGCTTCCCTCCGTACTTGAGTGGGAGTTCATGGCAGCCGCAAGCCAAACGAAGGCCAACGCTTCACGCGATCCAGAGTTCGTCGAAGAGATCCTTCGCTGGTACTCGAAGCCCTCTGGAAATGCTGGCCTGAACCCAGTCGGATCTCACGCGCCTAATTTGTACGGAGTGCAGGACTTACACGGATTGATCTGGGAATGGACGTTAGATTTCAATTCTGTTTTCGTATCTGGCGATAATCGCCAAGACGGTGACAAATCAACGGCTGCCGTTTGCGGAGCGGGACCCACAAACGCGTCCAACCGCTCTGACTACGCTGCCTTCATGCGATACGCGATGCGCTCGAGCGTTCAAGCACGCTTTGCTCAGCCAAACCTGGGATTTCGGTGTGCATATGATGGGCGGTAGGTGAACGATGGCGAGACCACTTCAATTCTTATTGTGTTTGGGAATGCTCGCCCTCTCGATTTCTGCGAATGCAGGATCGACTGGGTCTCTTTTTTCCACGCAGTTCAAATGGACCGACGATCAAGGAAAGGCTCTTCGCCTCGAAGAGTTCAGAGGTAAGTGGACGATTCTTTCCATGATGTATACGTCTTGCCCGTCGAGCTGTCCGCTCATTGTCCAAAAGATGCGAAAGATCGAATCTCAAATGAGCACAAAGGGTCTTAAGGCAGACTTTGTTCTCGTGACTTTTGATCCAGAGCGCGACACTCCCGCCAAACTCAAAACCCATCGCGCAAAGATCAGCGTGACGGAAAAAAATTGGTATTTCTTAAGCGGCAGTGCCGCTGAAACAAGACGACTCTCAATGCTCCTAGGTATCAAGTTCGCCAAAGACCCTGAGAGCGGTGAATTCATGCACGACAACAAGATCATCCTGGTTTCGCCTACCGGCGAGATCAAGGCTCGTCTGAATTCATTAGGAGAAAACGACTCCGATTTGATTGAAGCCATGACTATCAAATAAGAAGAACAGAGTTGAGACGAGTTCCTCTTAGAACCCTCCTTTGATTTCATTATTTCGCGTAGTTGTAGAAATACCAAATGAGCCTGTGGCAAACGGCACTGGTTTCAGAGATTTCGCTCTAGTGCTTGCTGCTGTGAAAGTACAGAGAGTTGTCGCCGTGTAAGGGCGAAAGCAAGATCTGTGGCTGCACCAGCAAAAAGGGCAAAGCCGATGCCTAAGATGACATCAATGACGTAATGATGATTGAGATAGACTGCTGAAAAAGCCATCAAGATAGAAAATGCGACTGTTAGAATCCTCAGGCGCTTTACTCGAAATGCGTAATAAGCGGCAAGCACAGGATAGGCTGCATGCAGTGAAGGAATAGCTCCAAAGACATCCGCTGATCTTCCGTACCATTCTTTAAAAAAACTTAGTCCCGTCATTTCATCAAATCTTGCGCACCCAGCAAGACTTGCTTGCACATCTAAGCGCGCGGGTCCGAAACCGTATTCCGCGACATACCAAGGCGGAGCTGCTGGATAAACGTAGTACGTGATGTAGCCCAGAATATTGACCACGAAAAACGCCCACATCATGCTCCTAGCGCGCTCTGGAAGCGTATCATTTTTGCACAGAAAAAATCGAAAGTAGGCAGCAACCAAAAGAAATTCAAAAACATAGATGAGATAAGTAGCGCCTGCGATAAGATCAAGAACGGGATGGATTCTTTTTTGCCACCACTCATTGGGTGTAAGAATGGTGCCGCTATCCGATATTCCAAAAAAGCGTTTATCAAACTCATAGGGCTCAATGACGTGGATGGTGCCCCGAATGTAATCAGCAAAAAAGCGCTGGCTATCGTAAACCACGGCAACGAGTAAAAGAGGCAAAAGAAAATCACGCAGACGCTTGATGCGCACACCACCGTAGAAAAGAATCAAAATGACCGCGCCAAAGATGAAATGATCGGCCCTTAATCCTGAAAGTAAAAAAAGAGCGCTCCAATATGCGAGGACAGCAATCGACGGAATCAAAGCTTGAAACACATTCGTAGGTTTAGAGTCTTTGAAGACCATGCTCGTTACCTTTACGGGAACACTTCGACTTCAAGGCCGAGCCCCGTGATCTTACGGGAGAATTCCACTAGCTCATTGGCTTTAACGGGTAGAATGCCAGGAATAGCTGGAGCTCTAGCCGTGGTCGTGAGGTGGATTTTTTCCGGGCGAAGTCTACAGTATAGGCTAAGTAACGCGTTTTGATTTTTCTCTGTCCAATTGGAAACCTGAGGATTACTGGGACATCGCCAGACGAGAGTTTGAATAAAAACGCGATGAAGTTTTTCTATGCGACCGACGTGGTTACTCACTCCACCTACTTTTGGAATGGGGCGATTGTGGCGAAGAAAAAGCTCATCCAGTGCGCAATCAAGCTTAATCCAGGTTTCATCTAGAAGATCACAAGCACGAACGACTTCATTCCTGTCAAGTTCTGAGCCATTAGAGAGGCAGTTTAAAACCCATGACTGAGAGAATTGTTTTCTTAAGAGAAGAAGGCTTTTTACAATAGAATAAAACTCTGGGTGCGCGGTGGGTTCACTGTTTCCAGCAAAAGTGATGGAATCAAAGTCTACACCTTCGTTCATTTTGTCCCGAACGAGCTCTAAAAGATCTCTTTCGCTTGGGACCAACTCATCAGATCGAATGGCTCTTCGCTCACCCATGCCGCACTGGCAGTAGATGCAACCCCAGCTGCAAATCTTTTGACCCGCGACTCCTAGATTAATTCCAAGTGAGCGCCCGTGGCGTCTACTTTGAACAGGACCATAGATCGTAGGGCAATAGCCTTGAGAAAACCCAGGATTCATTCTTTTTGATCCTGGTTTAGTTTTTTAAGTGCGCTTTCGATTTCTTCTACGAGGCGTGCGGCATCTTCTTCTGAAAAATCCTCATGAAAGGTTTTTTTGATGTTGTAGTCTGAGAGTATAAAATGAAGAGTTGGAGTCACTCCTTGTTTTTTTAGGCAGCTCTTTACGCACTGAAGCGGGCAGCCATCAATGGCAATCATGGGTCTTCCCGACTTTGCGACCCGAACCAAGGCCGGTACATCTCCACCCACACCTGCAATGCAAGACATCTCAGCTAACTTTTTTCGGTCGGCCTTGACTGCAAGGTAATTGGCAAGCTGAGCGGCACTTGAGCACCCAGAGCATGAGTAAATGAGAGGAAGCTTTTTAGCAGTGCATTTGTTTTTGGGTTCCATGACCTTTCTTTCCGCAAACACAAGCCCTACGTTTGCTCCACGCTTCCTTGAAAGAGAAAATATTTGAAGAGTGAAAAAGTATTTTTGGGATGAAAAAGATACTCCAAGCCACAAGAGCTACGACCCACACCGCTGCGGCATAAGCCAGATGTTGAAAGTAGGAGTCGGTCCAGATCGCAGTAAAACGCGTAAGTGCTGCTAGGATAATGAGAATACTGGTTGCCGCATAAATACGAGAGCTTGATTCTAGTTCAAGCGCGTAACCCCCATGGGCAAGTGAAACCCTAGAGGCGACAAGGAGCGTGATGAGTCCAAATCCGCTCATAAAAATAAGATGTGCAGCATGAATTCCAAACGATGGAAAAAGAGCATGCACCCAAAGGCCAATAATCAGCGTCCAGGCCGAGATCCAAATCCAAAAAGGAAGTTTTCCAGGGCTTTTGGGGTGCCTATGTAAATGCCAATACTGCACGGCAATCCAGCTTGCGCACACCGCTCTGAGCGCACGTCCCATTTCGGGAAGCATGAAAGCTTCTAAGACAAAGCTCACGAGAAATAATATAAGTTGAAAAACCGGCGGAGTTAAAAGCTTTGGTCTCTCTACAGTGTTTAATTTGAGCGTATTGAGAGGTTTAATTTGATGCGTGGGTACAGGTGCCCATCCAAGAAGAGCAGAAATAAGCTTAGCTCCAATTCCTAGAAGAAAAGCAAGCATCGTTCCGTAGTAGAGAAAAAGCTTACCCGTAAGTGCAAGGCTTGAATCAAGCCAGTTAAACTCAATTAGAGTGAGTATGGCGGAGCCCACAATCCCAAGCAAAAGCCCTGCCGGTAAAAAGATAAAGTGTGGTGGTGGGTTGTAGGTCTTCTCCGAAAAGCGTCTTAGAATAAAGCCCGAGACAAATAAAAGCAGGATGAGTGCAATTGCAGAATGATCAAAGACAAATGAGAGAATGGAGATTGCAACTGCAATCGTTAGCTCGCGAGGAGAGCAGCGTCTAGCACCCGTAAATCTTGGGATTGCCGTGAGAAGAAAACCCGCAGCAAATGAGAGTAAAAAACCAGAGAACATATGGTGGGCGTGAAACTTTGCTGGATAAGGCACTTTTTGAGCTAAATAAAAAATCCACGTCGCAGCTCCAATTACAGCATGCGCGATCCCTAGGGGAAAAAGTAGTTGATAAGGGTCAAGAGAGCTAAAAATATTACGATTCATTTCATTTAAGCCTTTTATTTTTACTGAGACTTTTTTCAAGCATGGGAAGGTTTTCGATTAAAATCCCATCTTGGGTCCAGCTCAGTAAGTGTTGTTTTTGCCAGCGGCTAATAAGCCTGATGATGGTCTCAACTCGGACATCGGTCATCTTGGCAGCCTGCGCTCGCGTGAGTCGGATTGGGATGAAATGCTTAAGATGCGATTCATGCCTACCAAAGCGTCTAATGAGATGATTGATGAGCTCAAACACCCTATTCTCAACAGCTCCGGCATTTAGAATGTCAATTTTATCTCGCAGTACCTGCTCATGCTGAAGAAACATTTCTCTAATCCAAGTGTGGATCTCCGTGTTGATAGGTTTTTTTGTTTGAAGCACGGGGCGCAAATAAAGCTTAATAACTTCAGTTTCTTTTGCGAGAGCTTTTGCACTTCCTGGATAAGAAGTTTTTTTCATCACAGCTGATAATCCAATGACATCGGATGGACCAAAGATGCCCATGGCTATTTCTTCATCACCACCTAATGAATAGCGCGTGATCTCGATTAGGCCAGAGGCGATGATTCCAATAAACTCTCCTGGGTCACCCATCTCCCAGAGGTAGTCTTCTGACGATAGCTTTCGCTTTACGGCAACTGAAGCGAGCAAAGCACGAGCTTCGCTTGAAAGCTTTGATGTGCATCTAAGACTATCGAAATCGGATTTAATCGCTTTTAATGTCTTCTCACTCAGTGTGTGCATGCTTCACTTTTTTCCTATCCATAAGATCTCTTAAAAAAGCCCAGATCGATATGATCTAGATCATACCCTTTAGGACATCCTCAAGAGTAGTTTTAGAGATGTAAAGGGCAAGTGGATTTAAGGATTGGACATAGGGAGAAGATGATTGTTTTAAGTGTTTTCTCCTAAAACCGAAGAAAGGGTCTGAGCCAAATTGTCTCAATCACGAGACAGTTTTGTAAGCGGGATTTGAAAATGAGCGAAACCTACGCACTAGAAAAGAAAGGCAAACCTGGCACTGATCTTGCAATGCATGATGAGAAAGCGACATTAACTATGATGAATCACGCAGCGATGGCGACATCAGTTCTTCAGCATTCAAGGTTTGATCTTAAGGAATTCCAAGACAAGTGGAAGAAAGCCAGGCTTTCAGCCCTCAAAGAAGTCTTAGGTGAGAAAAGTGCCGGGATCAGTGACGAAGAGCTTTTGCTTAAACAAGTCGATACCGAGACCAAAGAGAAAGCTCTTCGTAAGGTTTTTGATAATAGTAGGCGCTTAGGCTTAAGTGTCGCAAAGTTTTTAGGGCTTAGCTGGGAAGCCTCTGACCTAGCCGATCTTTTACCCCAGGTCCATGTACCCTGCTTTTCTCGTCCTTGGAGAAAACACAACTCTGCATATGTCTTAGAAAGAGCAGGATGTGATTCCTATTCAAAAACGGGCAGCCTTGGATGCGATTATTGGCGTGAGGCCTTAGATGGCCTTGTGATGGGAGTCGGTGAAAACGAGCGGCTATCCCGTCACCGAAGTGTGGGTCATGGTGATTCGGAATGCTTAGATGTGCTTTTCGCAGAAGAGTTTCAGCCTCCTAGAATAGTGAGTGCACCTGATCCCGCCGAGAAAAAAACAATCGGTCAAAAGTTTGGTCCGATTCCAGAGGCAATGTTTGAAAGTCTTAAGCCCATCGCTCGCCAGTTTGAGTCGATGAAAATTAAGCTTGTTCTAGAGGGTTTATCTGAGGGCATTCTCTACTACAGGCTTGATGCTCATGAAGGAGTCTTGTGCGGTGCCGGTGGTAAGCTCATGCATGACTCCTTTAGCCGAGAGATGGCAAAGCTTTATCCCAATACTGCTATTCGTGATGTCGCTCCCCTTGCTGTTTATGGAGGCTCATCATGATGAGAAAAAGCTTATCGAGGAGAGAGTTTTTTCAACGCCTCACCCATGATCTTTCTGATCAGGTCAATACGACTACGGTCAAAAAGGCTAGCTCGATCGTGTTTGCATCAGCATTTCAAGATCAAAAGCCTCAAACAGACTGGATCGCAATTGCAAAGCAGTCGGGGATGAGTCCAGGTGTTGAGAAAAAAGTTACTACAGAAAATTTAAGTCTCACCTTGCACTCAAGTGGCGAGGGAATCTGGGTGGAAAAAGATAATGGCAAAAGAATTGCTCTTCGCGTTGAAGCGCTAGGGGTGATTGCTGCCAATCCCAAGATCGAGTGGCCAGCTTACCGGGTTCTTTCTCACATTACAGGTGAAGCGGTTGATTTAGTTCAAGACATTCAAGACGACGATTCAAAACGGGAGATCTCTCATGAGTCATGACAACGATAACGATAATTTAAACGAAGGACGCAGAAAATTTCTTAAAGGCATGGCCGTCGTAGGAGCTCTAGCCTCTAGTAGAACTGTGTTCGGTGCTCCGATTCGGTATTTTAAGCCAACTCACGTCGATAACCCACTTGCTCATTATCCAAATAGGGATTGGGAAAAAACCTACCGAAACATCTTTAGTTACGATTCAAGTTTTGTGTTTTTGTGTGCTCCAAATGACACGCACAATTGCCTGCTTAAAGCTTACGTCAAGAACGGCGTTGTCGCCCGAATTGGCCCAAGCTACGGATATGGGAAAGCAACCGATCTTTACGGCAATACTGCCTCTCACCGCTGGGACCCACGAATCTGTCAAAAGGGTTTGGCACTAGTTCGTCGCTTCTATGGCGATCGTCGTGTGAAAGCCCCAATGGTCAGGCGTGGTTTCAAAGAATGGGTTGAGGCGGGTTTTCCAAGAGATCCCTCTACTGGATCTCCTGATCCAAAGTATTTTCAGCGCGGAAAAGACAAGTGGCTTCGCGTGAGCTGGGATGATGCTTACACGTTTGCTGCAAAAGCATTTGAGAATATCTCAAAGACTTACAATGGAAAGCATGGCTCTGAGCTTCTAACGAAACAAGGCTATGATCCCGCAATGGTTCACGCAGTGGAAGAAGCAGGGGTTCAGACGATTAAGCTTCGAGGCGGGATGGCTTTCCTGGGGGCTACCCGCATTTTCGGCCTTTACCGCTTTGCCAATATGCTTGCTCTAATGGATGCAAAACAGCGAGGCGTTGGACCCGATAAAGCCATCGGCGCTCGTGGTTGGGATAGTTATAGCTGGCATACGGACCTTCCTCCAGGGCATCCCATGGTAACCGGCTCTCAAACCAATGAGTTTGAGCTTTTTTCAACGGAGTACGCAAATCTTATTATTGCGTGGGGCATGAATTGGATCACAACCAAGATGCCAGATTCTCACTGGCTCAGTGAAGCGCGGCTTAAAGGAGCAAAGACTGCTGCGGTGACCGTCGAATACAGTGCTACGGCATCTAAAGTAGATGAAGTGGCCATCATTCGCCCAGGCACTGATCCGGCGTTTGCCTTAGGGCTGGCTCAAGTCATCATCTCAAAGGAACTTTATGATCAGGATTTTGTTTCCGTAAATACTGATCTTCCTTTTCTTGTCAGGGTCGACACGCTTCAGCCTTTGAGACCAGAAGAAGTGATCGAAGGGTTTAAAGAACCCGATACTCTTCAATCCATTCGATTTCTAAAAGACGGAGAAAAAGCGCCGTCAAACGTGGATAATGCAGGACAGTTTGCGCCTCAATCCATGCGAGAGCTTTTTAAATCGTTTGTCATTCGCGATGCAAAAACAAAAAAACTGATCAGTGTCACACGCGATGATTTTGGCGCGAAGATGCGTGACAAGGAAATTACGCCCGAGCTTCGTGCAACGTTCACGGTAAAACTTCTCGATGGAAAAAGCGTTCGCGTGCGCACCATTTTCCATATGACTGAGGAGTATTTAAATAAGAACTTCACACCTGATAAGGCCTCTCAGATCACGGGCGCTCCAGAATCAGCAATTATTTCTCTAGCAGAACAAATTGCTGCCAACCGCGAGAAAACGCTTTTCGCCTGCGGCATGGGACCTAATCAATTTTTTAACTCAGACCTTAAAGACCGGGCAATTTTCTTGGTTGCGGCACTTACCAGAAATGTAGGGTTTCCTGGCGGTAACGTAGGAAGTTACGCCGGAAATTATCGATCTGCTCTTTTTGGCGGGATTCCTTCTTACGCGGCTGAAGATCCTTTTAACCTTGCTTTAGGTCGTGGAGAAAAGCCCAAGATCAAGAAGTATCTGCATTATGAATCGCTTCATTATTATAACTATGGAGATAGACCTCTCAGATTAGGAAAAAAACTTTTCACGGGTGACAGTCACATGCCGACGCCTACGAAGGCGATGTGGTTGAATAACTCAAACTCCGTTATCGGAAACGTCAAGTGGCACTATGACGTCGTCAACAACACACTCCCAAAGATTGAATTCATTGCCTATGCGGATTGGTGGTGGACAGGATCTTGCGAATACGCAGATCTCGTCTTCGGTGTTGATAGTTGGGCTGAGTTCAAAGCTCCGGACATGTGCGGCTCGTGCACGAACCCGTTTGTACAGATCTACCCACGCACTCCGCTTCCTAGAATCTTTGATACTCGAACAGATATCGAAGTGATTGCTGGTGTGTCTGAGAAGCTTGCCGATCTTTTGGGCGAGCCTCGAATGAGAGATATGTGGAAATTTGCTCGAGGTGGAGATGTGCATGAATACATTCAGCGCATTGTCGACAACTCGGCAAATCTCAAAGGGTACAAAGCTCCAGAGCTTGAAGAAAAAGCAGCTAAAGGAATTCCGGCTTTGGTGAACACGCGCACCTATCCGAGGGTTTCATCTTTAGAGCAAGCAAGATCCGAACAGCCTTGGCATACAAAATCAGGAAGGCTTGAGTTCTATAGACCAGAACCAGAGTTCATTGAAGGCGGCGAGAACTTGGTGATTTATCGCGAGCCAGTGGATTCAACGCCCTATGAACCAAACGTTATTGTGGCGCACCCGCATGAAGCGATTCGCCCAAAACGTCCTGAGGATTACGGAATTCCATCTAGTGACGTTTCGGTTGAAACAAGGCAAGTGCGAAACGTGATGAAAACTCCAAATGAGCTTGTGAACTCAAAGCATCCGCTAAAGCTAAAGCTTCACACACACGTCTATCATACACCGAAGTATCGTCACGGCGCTCACTCCACGCCGATAGACACGGATTACACCGCGATTTGGTTTGGTCCATTTGGTGATGTGTATCGACACGATAAGAGGATGCCTTCAAACGTTGAAGGCTACGTGGATATTAATCCTCTCGATGCAAAAGAGATGGGAGTTCAAGATGGTGATTACGTCTACATCGATGCTGACCCAGAGGATCGTCCGTACCGCGGTTGGAAAAAAGGAACCGAAGAATACAAAGTGGCAAGGCTAATGCTGAGAGCCCGCTACTATCCTGGAACTCCACGCGGGATCGCGAGAACTTGGCACAATATGTATGGTTCGACTTTCGGCAGTGTCAGAGCGCAAGAATCAAGACCCGATGGTTTAGCAAAAAGTGGCGAGACCAATTATCAATCGATGTACCGCTTTGGAAGTCATCAAAGTGCAACGCGCGCATGGCTTAGACCAACCCTAATGACCGAGTCTCTGGTGCACAAAGGAATGTTTGGTCAGGGAATCGCAAAAGGATTTGAGCCAGACATTCACTGTCCTGTGGGAGCTCCGCGCGAGGCTTTCGTCAAAATTACAAAAGCAGAACCAGGAGGCATGGGTGGGCAAGGACTCTGGAGACCGGCCTCTCTTGGATATCGTCCGACATATGAAAACAAGGCCATGAAAGAGTACCTCAAGGGCCGCTTCATGAAAAAGAAGGTGTGATTTATGGCAAAGGTAAAGAACTGGCATCTCAAACGTGAAATGGAATATCCCTATGAAGAGAGTCGGCCTAAGCGCCAGTGGGCCATCGTCTTTGACTTAAATAAATGCATCGCCTGCCAAACCTGTTCTCTTGCCTGCAAGACCACTTGGACGAGTGGCAAAGGCCAGGAGTACATGTTTTGGAATAACGTCGAGACAAAACCCTATGGAAGTTACCCTCTGGCTTGGGACGTTCGTGTTCTTGAAAAACTAGGGCATCAACAGTGGGAGCGCCATGAGCCTTATCATGGAAAGACGATCTTTGAAGCAGCGGAGCCATCGGAAAGAGCCGTTCACTTTCATCCCACCGATGAAGATTGGATGTATCCCAATAACGGTGAAGATGATTGCGCTGGAAACGTTCCTCATGGCGATCACATAAATCTTCCTCATGATAAATGGTTTTTTTATTTACCAAGAACTTGCGCTCATTGCACGTATCCCGCGTGTCTAGCATCTTGCCCGAGAAAAGCGATTTATAAGCGAGAAGAAGATGGGATCGTACTCATCGATCAATCGCGCTGCAAAGGTTATGGCGAGTGTGTTCGTGCGTGCCCTTACAAAAAATCGATGTACAACCCTTACACTAGGGTGAGTGAAAAGTGCGTGGGCTGCTATCCGGCCGTTGAGCAAGGATATCAGCCGATGTGTGTGCAAAATTGCATTGGAAAAATCAGAATCATGGGATTTGTAAATCCCCCATGGAAATCACGCGAAGATAATCCAGTGGATTACCTCATTCACAAAAAGGGCCTTGCTCTTCCGTATTATCCGCAGCTGGGTCTAGAGCCTAATATCTATTACATCCCACCAGTGCACGCTAATCGTGAGTACCTGGCGCAGATGTTTGGTCCTCATGTGGATGAAGCAATCGAGCGCTATCAAAAGCTTCGTGAAGATCCTGTCGCTCAAGGACTGCTTGTTCTTATGGGAAGTACGGATCGCATTATTCATTCGTTTAAAGTGACAAGTGGAATTGCTTACGGGTTTGACGAGAAAGGCGATGAAATTGTCAGGGTACCAGTGACCGAACCGATTCTTGAACGCGCAGCTTTTGATCCGAAATATGGAACGGTTAGGAACAACACGCCTTGATGTGAGTTCATAAGTAAGGAGGAGATTTTATGTCGTTATCTAAATTCATTTTAATCACCGCAGCTTTTGTAAGCTCAGTCGCCAGTGCGGCGGAGATCAAAGCGATCAAGATCACAAAAGATCTCTCAAAGCTTACGGCATTTGAAGATTCGATTTGGAAGGGAGCGCGTGAAGAGTCGATTTCTCTTATGGCGCAGCCCATGGCTAATCCGAGACCTAAAACCACGACAACGCAACTTGTGAAAGTTCAAGCTGTACATGATGGCCAGTGGATTGCCTTTAAGCTTCGCTGGAATGCAGAAAGTAAAAATGAAGCTGGAAAGCTAGGACAATTCTCAGATGCAGTGGCTCTTCAGTTTCCTGTCAAAGAAGGCCCGCCACCGCCCGTTTTCATGGGCGCAAAGGATCATCCCGTTCATATCTTTCATTGGCGCGCTCAGTACCAAAGGGATCATGAAAAGGGAAAACCTGAGATGACGGATCTTTATCCTAATATGAATCCCGACATGTACCCGATGGAGTTTAAAGATCCAGGACACGTGGAAGGACTAACGGAAGAAAAAAGAGAAGTTTACTCGCCTGGTAAGGCCGCAGGAAATCCTCAGTCTTATCAAAAAGCAGGAGCCGTAGATGAGATCTTTGCTGAAGGATTTGGTTCGAGTTCCGTCATTCAAAACAGAATGTCCGTTGGTCAAGGCACCTTTAAAAAAGGTGAATGGACTGTCGTGATTGCTAGACCCTTAAAGCGTGAAAACGGATCTGTGCTTGAACCAGGAAAAGGAAGCTACGTTGCCTTTGCCGTGTGGCAGGGCTCAAAACAAGAAGTGGGATCTAGAAAAAGTGTCACGATGACATGGACCCCGCTTCAAGTGAATGGACAGTAGAGAGAGACGAGATGGAAGGAATACGACAATGATTGCTATAAAAAATGTTACCCATGGACCGGCATTCGTTCTAGCTTCGATTTTATCTGCCTATCCCGATGACACGTTTTTTGAAAATGTGAATCTTCTCTTGGAAGATAAGAGCCTTGAGAAGCAAACAGACGGTTCTTTAAAAGAGCACTTGGAGAAACTTCGATCTAGCCTTGATCTCATCTCAAAAGCAGAAGGCGGAATTGATGAACTAAGATCTGAGTACATCGATCTTTTTGATCGCGGAAGACAGGTCAATTCCCTTTATGAAACCGAGTATGGCCGAGAAAGAGCCATGGTCAAAGGAAATGAGCTTGTCGATATTTCTGGATTTTACCGCGCCTTTGGTTTTGAGACAGGCGCAGAAGATGTGCGTGCCGAGATGGTCGATCACGTCGCTGTGGAGCTTGAGTTCTATGCGCTTTTAGTCCTTAAGTCTGAGCTTCTTACACAATCCTCTGACGCAGATGGAGAGGAAATTGTTCTTGATGCAAGAAGGAAGTTTCTAAAAAGCCACTTAGGCAGATTTGTGAGTGCGATTTGTGAACGTCCTGGTGTGATGGAGAGTTCATTTTATTTAGCTGTGTTTCAGTTTTGCCGGGATCTCATTCAAGGCGAATGCGAAAGACTAAACGTTACGGTTGAAAAAGAGCACTGGATTTCACCTCAAGCTGAGACTGCAGACATTAGCTGTGGTGGATCGGTTGGGTGTCTTAAGTAGTAGATGGAAAGGAGAAATGTATGTTTGGATTAAGTACGAGTCATATTCTGATCCTAGGACTGATTGTGCTTTTATTTGGATCAAGAAGGCTTCCTGAACTCGGAGCAAGTATGGGAAAAGCCTTAAGAGCTTTTAAGAGCGCAACAGATGGACAGTTTGTGGATGACATTGCTGCAAACAGCCCTGCGGCTTCTTCTACTCAGACTGCGGCGGCATTGACCCATCAGCCTCAAGAGAGCGAGCGGGTTATTGTAGATCAGGGTGTGAGTCAAACTGTGAAAAAAACTTAGAGGATTTTAAAACTCCGAGCCTTAGTCTCCTAAACCACGGCTTTGTTTTTTGTGGGGTGGCAAGTTCTGGAGATAGGGCCGCATGCGATAGTTCATCGCGTGCCAGGGTGAGGATGGAAACGTTATCACCTCCCGGTTTTGGAAAGGAAAGCTGTGTTAGAATTAGTCGATCGCTACAAAAGAAAATTCGTCTATTTGAGGCTTTCGGTCACGGATCGATGCAACTTTCGCTGCGTCTACTGTTTACCTAATGGCTATCAAGGTTCAGAAACTCCTGAATCAGAACTCTCCATTGATGAGATTAGAAGACTTGTCAGTGGTTTTTCCTCCCTTGGCGTATTTAAGGTCAGGCTCACAGGTGGAGAACCCACTGTAAGACGCGATATCCTTGAAATTGCGCAAGCCGTCGCCAAAGTTCCTGGAATCAAAAAAATTGGTATCACGACCAATGGAAATAGACTTGCAGAACTAGCACGACCTCTCTTTGATGCAGGCGTTACCTCAGTCAATGTGAGTATCGATAGTCTTGATCAAGAAAAGTTTAGGCAAATCACAGGAACCGATAAGCTCATCCACGTTCTCAAGGGTGTCGATCAAGCACTCTCTCTTGGGTTTGAAAGTGTGAAGGTGAATGCCGTTTTACTTAAAGACTGCAATGAGAATGATCTCTTTAAATTCATTACCTGGATTAAAGATAGACCTGTCTCGGTGCGATTTATTGAGCTCATGCGAACGGGAAAAAATGGTGATTTTTTTAATAAGCGCCATCTCTCAGGTGGCATGGTTCAACTTGAGCTTTTAAAAGCAGGCTTTACTCCCGCTCAAGGAGAACGAGGCGATGGACCAGCCGTGGTTTATCGCCATCCTAAGTATCGTGGCTCCATTGGAATTATTGCTCCTTACTCACCTGATTTTTGTAAGAGTTGCAATAGGCTTAGAGTTTCTTCTCGAGGAGCACTGAGGCTTTGTCTATTTGGTGAGAAGGATCAGTCCCTGCGTGAGTACTTAACCCACGACTCCCAGCAGAGCGATCTCATCTATCGGATTCAAAGCTTACTTACTGAAAAACCTGCCACACATTTTTTACACGAAGGAAGATATGGAAACACATGGAACCTCGCCGGTATCGGCGGCTAGTTTTAGAATGATTGATATTGGAGAAAAAAAAGACACTCAAAGAAGAGCTATAGCTTCAGGAGTCTTTTTTGCCTCTCCTCAAACCATTCAAAGGATCAGGGAGAGGACTCTACCTAAAGGCGATGTGCTCACACTTGCCGAAATGGCAGGAATTCAAGGTGCAAAGAAAACTTCTGATCTTCTTCCTCTGTGCCACCCCTTGCCACTTACTTCAGTGCGCGTTTGGATGGAGCCAAAGGAATACGAGATTCATGTTTATTGCGAAGCAAAGGCATTTGGAAAAACAGGTGTTGAGATGGAAGCTCTTTGCGGCGTGAATGCGGCACTTCTTTGCATTTATGATCTGACTAAGGGAATTGATCCTGTTCTAAGAATCGGCGATATACGCCTTGAGATTAAAGAAGGCGGGAAATCAGGTCAGTGGATTAACCCAGAAAGTAAAACTGCAAAAATACTTCTGTCACAGGTCTCCTCAGGCATCCCTGAGAAAGAAAGAGCACCTCGCTTAAATAAACTTAACGCCGCTGTCATTACACTCAGTGACAGGTGTGCAAGAAAAGAAGCTCAAGATCTCTCTGGTCCTTGTGCCACTCAGTGGTTAGAGGCTCAAGGTGCAAAGGTTAAACACACTCTAATTCTACCTGATGAAACTAAAACCTTACGAAATGAACTCACAAGACTTGTAAGTAGCCGTGAACTTGATCTCATTATCACTACAGGCGGAACGGGACTTTCTACTCGAGATATTACACCTGATGCGGTTTTGTCTTTAGCTCATGAACTTCAGGGAAGAGAGATTCCAGGTTTTGGAGAGCTTTTACGTCAAAAAGGAAGTCAAAGTACACCGCATTCTTGGCTAAGTCGTTCAGTTGCAGTCATCGTAAAGAATGCACTCATTGTTTGTCTCCCAGGGAGCCCCAAGGCTGTTGAAGAGGGGTTAAATGCAGTGGGTGATCTTATCCCTCATGCACTTCACACTCATCAAGGCGGTGGACATGAATCTAGCACGGAATTGCATCACCGAGGTGGGCCATAATGAAAACAAGCTCGGGCTTGCGAAACATTCTTGGTGCTTTTTCTGATGGAGCAGTTCTGTTTCCGCTTCTTGCTCTATTGACTCTTAAAGCAGGCTTTTCTGGTGGAATCATTCTTCTTTCGACTGGGATCGCCTACGTTGTAGCAGCACTTCTTTTTCGCGTTCCAATGGCTGTACAGCCACTTAAATCCATCGCTGTTGCTGCAATCACGGTGGGCGCAAGTTTTTCCGAAGTTCGATTAAGCGGGATGCTTTTAGGGGCGTTTTGCCTTTTTATGTGTCTGTTTGATGTCGATCGCATCGCAAAAAAAGTTTCTGAAGCGATGATTCACGGGCTTCAAGCAGGCCTTGGCGTGCTTCTTGTTCTACAAGGACTAAAAGCAGGTGGGGATTTTACTCTCATGGTGAGCTCTCTGGGAGGAATTCTAGCACTCTTAGGTGCAGTGTTTATGCTCATTTGGCCCGAGGTTGCTGGAATTCCAGTGCTTGGATTAGTGGCAACCATTGGTTTAGGGATCGCAGTGTTTTTTCCAGGCGCTTCAGTGGGGGCAAACTTAGTTTCTACAGACAATGAAGTAGTTCGACCTATGCTTGTTCTAGGCCTTCTTTTACCTCAGATTGTTCTCACGTCTGCCAATTCAGTGCTTGCAACGAGAAATGTTTGCGAGCGCTATTTTGGTGAGCAGGCTCGATATGTGACGATTCGTAGGCTCTTATATTCCATTGGGTTTGGAAATCTTTTGACAGGCATGATCGGTGGAATGCCGTTTTGCCACGGTTCAGGTGGTGTAACGGCTCACGTTCGCGGGGGCTCAACCAAGGCTTGGTCTACCGCATTTATGGGTTTTTTCTTACTCGTTCTTTCCTGGGTACAGTTTCACAATCCATCAAGTTCGATCGTTTATCCACCACTTCTTGTGGCAACACTTTTGATCGCAACTGGCGTGTTTCATCTTAAGCTTGCAGCACCTACGGCTCAAACGAACTTTGGAAAAGCTAAGATCGCAGTAGCTCTTGCACTGACATTACTGACGAGAAACTTGCTTTGGGTGCTTGGAGCAGCGGTTTTACTTGAAATCATTGGAGCAGGACTTAGCTCTATGGGGCTTCAAAGAAAAAAGCAGATGGAGGTGGGAGCGTGATCTTATACAGAGAGGCTTTAACGATTCTAGAAGAGATCGCTAAAGTTCATTCACTTTCAGATGAGTGGATAGACCTTGATCAATCACTAGGGCGAATCTTATCCGAGCCTGTTCTTAGCCAAGAGGGTGTCCCTTCATTTAATAACTCTGCAATGGATGGGTTCGCTCTTAGAGCGTCAGATACTTTTGGAGCAACAAGTACGGAACCTGTAAGACTCTTAGTGAGTGGGCTTATTGCAGCAGGAGATTCTGCTCAGTCCCATACAGCCTCTAGTGCAGCTAGATCTTGGCAAGCCATTGAGATCATGACAGGCGCTCCGATGCCAGAGGGTGGTGGCTTTGATGCTGTCGTTAGAATTGAGGATGTAAAAGTGATTCGTTCACCTCAAGGAATGGCTCAAAGTATAGAGGTATTTAAGCCTGCTAAACCGGGTGACAACGTTCGTTTAAAGGGGACGGATTACTCAGTAGGAAGCCTTGCGGTGAATGTAGGTACTCGCTTAGATCCTGAACACATTCTTGCGTGCGCAAGCCTTGGAGTGAGCAAGCTCAAAGTAAAATCATTACCAAAAGTCATCATTCTTTCGACAGGCAGTGAGCTCATCGATTTTAGGGAAAAGACTCTTTCTCCTGGAATGATTCGTAATTCCACAGGCCCATTTCTCACCACAGCACTTAAGAAAATGGGATTTGAGGCAAGCTATCTTGGAGTTGTTCGTGATGATCCACAACTTTATCAAAGAATGCTCAGGCAAGCCATCGATGACAAGGGTGCTGATATTGTGATCAGTACAGGTGCTGTTTCGATGGGAAAATATGATTTTGTTTCGGACGTACTGAAAGAAATGAATGCCAAGATTCATTTTCACAAAGCGGCGATTAGACCTGGGAAGCCCATTCTGTTTGCTGAGCTTAATGACGCTAAAAAGAAGAGATCTTGCGCATTCTTTGGTGTACCTGGAAATCCCGTCTCTACAGCTGTGGGTTTAAGGTTTTTTATTGAACCCTACATTCGATCGCTACTCTCTCTTCCCAGGGAAAAAGGAATTTCAGTCCAGCTTAGTCGGGACGCTTCAAAACCTGCGGGCTTGCGGTGCTTTTTTAAAGGACAAGCGAAAGCTACTGAGAACGGAGTCATTGAGGTCGAGGCTCTTAAAGGGCAAGCCTCCTATATTGTGAGTGCTCTTTTGGATGCAAACGCATGGGTAGTACTCCCAGAGCAAGGTACAACGACTTCAAAAGGAACCTTGGTTGAGATTTATCCGCTTCACAACTCTTTTGAGAAAGGTCTGATCCTATGATTGAGATTCAAGTACGTCTATTTGGGGCTTTTAGAAAATACGAGACGGATCAGGCGCTCATTTCTCTAAAAATTCCAGAGCTCAGTAGCATTGAAGGAGTGAAAAACTCTATTGCATCGCATTTTAAGGAAAGATTTAAAGACTTCTCAGACGAAGCGCTGATTAAAGATTCTGCCATTGCTGATGAGAGGCGTGTGCTTGAGGCAAACACGCTGATCGAGCGGTCGTGTACTTTAGCGATTTTGCCTCCGGTGTGTGGGGGGTAGCTAAAAGTGTGTGATCATGAATCCACTTGGTGCATCGTCACCGAAAAAAGAATTAATCCTGTAGACGTGTTTGAGCTTGCAAGTGATTTTGGTCATGGAGCTCAAAACTTCTTTTTTGGTGCCGTTCGCTCAAAAAACCTGGGCCGCACAGTGGTTGCGGTTGGCTACGATGCGTTTACTCCTCTTGCCGAAGCGACTCTTTATGAGATCGCAAACGAAGCAAAAGCCAAGTGGGGCTCAACTCTTAAGATTTGCATTATTCACCGAATCGGAAAACTTGAGGTTGGCGAGCTCAGTGTCGCAGTCGGTGTAAGCTCACCCCATCGGGATGAGTCGTATCAGGTATCGCGCTACATTATTGAGCAAATCAAACTGCGCGCACCCATTTGGAAAAAAGAATTCTATGACGACGGGGAAACAGAATGGCTAAAAGGCCATGCCCTTTGCCAGCACAGCCATCATCATGAAGAAAATGAAAACATCGAGGAGGGGGTCTCAGGTAACAAGCCCACAGGAACATGTTAGAGATAAGCCAAGCTAAAGATCATCATCATTTGCCCGCGCCCGTATTTTCAGTCGTTCTGGCTGGCGGACGCTCTACTCGTATGGGGCAAGATAAGCGCTTTCTTAAGTTTGGAGGCGAGTTTCTCGTGGATCGCGCAGCAAGACTTGGGGCCGAGATATCAGGAGATAAAGATCATGTTTTCATTTGTGGGAGCGTTCCTGAAAGAAAATGCATTCCAGATGTAGTGTTAGGTCTTGGCCCGTTGGGAGGACTCTTATCGGTTACTGATCACATAGAAAGATCCGGAATCCTTGGTTTTAGTCCTTGGGTGGCTGTATGTCCCATTGATATGCCGTTTTTAAATAAAGAGGTGTTTCGACCTCTGTTTGCAATGATTCATGAAGGCCTTCCCTCAGGGTGTACTGCTATTTCGTATCAAGGCTTTGAGATGCCTTTTATTTTTAGATGCGATTTAAAAGCAAAAGGCCTTCTAGAGAAAATCTGCAAAGATCCGAACCCATCTCAAAGGTCAATTCATTGCTATCTTGAGGCAATTGGCATTCATCGTGTCAATTGCGAGTCAAGTATTAGAAATTCCATGATCAACGCCAACTCACCTACGGATTGGATGCGAGTCAGGCAAGAGGAACGTCTATGAATCTTAGACTTGATTCAAAATCCATTCGCGTTCGCGTAAGTCTAGAAGAAGTAAAAATTCTTGCCGAGGGCGGAAAAATTCAAGAATCACTTCCTTTCCCACCGGGATACTTGTTTTTGGAGTTAAATGAAACCAATCAAGAAAAACTGAGTTTAGATTCGACTGGCAAACAGTGGCTCTTAAACGTTCCAAAGTCGGATCTAAGAAATCTTATGCTCAGCATAGAGTCCGTAAAACCAGCTTCAAAGCAAGCGCTAGAAGTGCGTGAGACGATCTATTTTGAATCAGTGCCTATAGAGCTTCGATTTGAGATCGATTGCTTAACGACGAGAAAAAACAAGAAGGAGAAAAGCCATGATTGAAAATAAACAAATTGATCTTCGTACACTTTCGCCAAGAGAGCGGCATCAAACTGTTTTTAGAACTTTTGATGCCCTCCCCATGGAAAGAAGTTTTGAGATCTTAACTGATCATGACCCAAAGGGACTCTTTTCGCAGTTTAAACGGGAAAGAGCAGCAAACTTTAATTGGGAGTACACCGAAAAAGGTCCTGCTCAGTGGAAAGTGCGTATTACGAAAACAACAGAGGGGAAAGTCCAGCAAGACGCAGACTCCTCTGAGGAAGGTTGTTGTGGAATCTGCAGCAATCGGTAGCTTCTATTTTTCAGGAAGAAAAGCTCAGTGGCTCTGGCCAGCTATCAATTCCACCCGAAAGGCTAAGGACTGGATTTTTTATAGCTTCGCTCAGAAGCTCGGCAGCCTTTGCAGAGCGAACTCCTGCTTTGCAGTAGGTAACGATCGTATTTTCTTTCAGAATAGAGGGAAGCTCTCCTTTTTTTATCAAATCAAGCGGCCAATGAATGGCACCGCGAATGTGTCCCGTGTTCCACTCTTCAGTGGTTCTTACGTCAATAAGCGTAAGATTGGACATATGGGTGTTGAGTTTCGTAATGAGGTCTTGGGCCGTGATCCGGTTGACCTGTTCGCAGTGCGAGGGCAAGTATTGAAGAGTGATTTCAGAGGGGGGCCGAGAGCAAGTCATGCAGCCTGCTTGCTTAGGGATGGAAACGGTAGAAATATCCCATTTTCCAGCAAGATCCAAAATCGTAAGATCCCCGATTTTCGGGAAAAGCGGATGCTTTGGGTTATTCCCAGAAATCAAATACTGAAGAGCCAAAGTGGCTTGCATCGTGCCAATAACGCCTACCACAGAGCCAAGAACTCCATTTTCAGCGCAGTTTTGAATCTTAGCCTTTGGGGTAGAGGCATAAAGACATCGGTAGCAAGAACCCTTATTTCCCCAGAAAAAAGCAACCTGCCCTTCAAATCGATTTACAGCCCCGTACACCCAAGGAATGCCTCTTTTATAAGCGGCATTGTTGATCAAAAACTTGGTTTCAAAATTATCACTCCCATCAATCACAAGATCAAAACTATTCAAAAGTCTCTCAGCGTTTTCATCGGTAAATCGCTCGTTAAAGGTTTCGATTGTGATTTCAGGATTAAGGCTTTCGAGATGCTCTTGAGCCGCTGCTACTTTGGGTCTTCCTTGATCCAAGTCGTGAAAGAGCACCTGGCGTTGGAGATTAGAGAGATCAACGCGATCCGAATCAATAAGCCCAACCTTTCCCACTCCAGCCGCTGCAAGATAAAGAACAACGGGCGAACCCAGGCCCCCCGCACCTACACAAAGCACACGAGACGAAGAGAGCCTTTTTTGCCCTTCTGGTCCGATTTCAGAAAGAATGGTTTGTCTTACGTAGCGATTCAGATTTATTGCTGCTTTCATAAAAATACTCAATTAAAACAGCTCTTAAATACCCTAGAATGGTGGTGCATGAAAGCAAAGACTTCCATGAAACGGGGTATAAGTTTGAGAGAATCAGTCTTATGAAAATGTCCGGTGTACACAAAACGTAAAACAAAAAAAGGAGATGAAAAGTATGAGTTCAAAAATTGTATCTAGTTTATTACTGCTTGGTTTAAGCCCGCTTGCTTTGGCGGCAGGTCCCACCCTAACGCCAGCTCTTCTTGAAAAAGGTAAGGTAAGCTACACGACAAACTGCATGGCTTGTCATGGCGAAAAAGGCGATGGAAACGGGCCAGCCGGTTCCATGATGAATCCCAAACCTAGAAACTTGATTACCGAGAAGTTTAAAAAAGGCGATAAGTTAGATCAGATCTTTAAAACGCTGACTAACGGATTGCCAAATACCACCATGGTGGCGTTTGGGCATCTAAATGATGAAGAGCGATGGGCTCTCTCCCACTATGTGCTCTCTTTGAGAAAGCCAAAGAAGTAGCCTTTAAGTGGAGATCATTACTTGTGTCAGATGTGAAAGGGGCCTTACTCTTCAAAATCGAGGCTAAGTAAGGCTCTTTTTCGTTTGTTATGGCAGGTAAAAGCTTAGGAGAAAACTTGATCTGGCGATGGAAATAAAAATTCGACTTAGAGAAAAGAAGAAAGTAGATGCGGAGTTTGACGGATTTATTGTCCACACCGATCAATCTAAAGAAAATGGTGGAGATCAATCTGCACCAGGGCCTTTTGATTTATTTCTTGCCTCAATCGGCACGTGTGCTGCGGTTTTTATTCAAAACTTTTGCGAGAAGCGAGGCATTCCGATCGATGGGATGGGTCTTGTAGAAAAAATCGAATGGAATGATAAAACGCATCTTGTTTCAAAGATCAGCCTAGAGCTTCATCTTCCTAAGAACTTTCCAGAGAAATACCGAGAAAGTGTCATTAATGCCGCAAGTCTTTGTACCGTAAAAAGGCATTTAAACGCACCGCCTGAAATTGAAATTCGGGCTCAGGTGCATGAGGATTAAACAAATCTGTATCAGATTACACCTGGCTCATTTGTCGTAACGATCAGCTCCCCTTGAATGAACTCTGTGGGTTGAGGTGAAAAGGCTGGGCATCGAAACCCAAACACATAGCAGCTGCGATCCGTACTGAGTGCGCGAATGGAAACATCAAGCGTGTTTGCGCCAGAAGAAAGCAAATGAGAGTAATCCATTTCAAACTGGGTGGGCGCTTGTGGGCAATTTCCCGTCTCTATGCCTTCCACCTTGAGGATTCCTGTTTGAAAAGTACTCGCGCCAATAGTCACTTCAAAGTTGACACAGCCGTAATCCGAGTTTGCGTTAGGCATGGGTTTTAGGGTTAAGAGAAGTATCGATCCAGCTTCCACTTGTTGAGTGACAACCTGTGATCCTGTAATGGAAACAGCATAATTTTGAGTTTGGGTTACAGGTGTTGGATCTGACTCTGGGATGGATACTGGGGGCTCACTCGTGCTTGGCGGATTTGTCGAAGGAGCTTCAGACTGAGGCTGATTTACCGAAGAGGGCTGCGTTCCGCCATCACGCCCACAGCCTGTAGTTAAACTTATTAAAATTAGAACGGAAACCCAAACTAGTCTTTCTCTCATACTGCAAGGAATTGCAAAAATGATACCCTTTTTGATATCAATGGAAAATTGGAGAAGTGAGGCATACATCGATGATCTCAAAAAGAACGTTATGGGGGGCACAATCAAGAGTATCGAAAAGGGGCTCTATCCTAGTGGCACTCCTGTTTATGGCTATAAAAGCGTTGGGAGAAAAGAAAACAGGTACTTTGTTTTAGATGGCCTTCGAGCAGAATACATGAAGGCTGCCTTTGATATCATTGATTCGACAATCTTCGTTGAGGAGAAACTCTCGGATAAGAAACTGAAAACCAAACTAGATAGAATGTTCCCTCAGCTGGAAAAGACTCCTGATCGGAAAAGATTTTGCGTGCTTCTTAGGAATCCCTTCTACACGGGAGAAGAGTTTGTTTACGGTGAAACCACTTATAAAGCTGACCCAGCACTTCAGCCTGCCATTGTTTCAAAAGATAGGTGGCTTAGGGTTCAGGACATCTTGAATGGTAGGCATCGAGGAAGGAAGCTCTCTAAGGCTCACCCCTACATTGGACTAATGAACTGCATAGGGAATCTTTTAGATGAAGCTGGTAACTTGACCGAAGAAGTGTGTGGTTACGCCATTACCGCTGAACAGATTAGAAAGCATTATAAGAACGGCAAAACTCAAAGCTTTAACTACTACCGCTGTTCAAACCAATCAGGACGCTGCTCTCAGCGCGATAAGCATTACATGAAAGCAGTTCTTGGACGTAACGTCAGCTATGGCCAAGAAGAGATTGAGACGATCTTTCAGGATATCTTTAAGTCGTTCAGCTTTGATGAAGTTACTTGCCAGCGGATGAAGCAGTATCTTTGGAAAGAGCACTTTGAGGAAAAGGAAATGCACGGGGAGCGTCGTGATCAATTGCAATCACGTCAAAAGGAACTCGATGAGTTTATCGAGAAGGCCTACGAGGATAAGTTGAAGGGACTGATTTCCGAGGAGCTGTGGCGCAATCAAGATGCGAAATGGAAACATGAACAGCAAAGAATCGTTGATGAGATCCTTGCTCTGAAGGACACAAAAGATGAGTACATGCAAAGAGGCGTAACTCTCATCGAACTCATGCAACACTCTGAAATCATTTTCAAAAACTCTACACCTGAGATCAAGCGAAAAATGGTCGAACTTGTTTCATCGAACCTATTGCTGGCGAATGGAAATCTTGAATATCACTGGAGAAAACCGTTTAATATGCTTGCTGTCAGAGGCAATTTGGAAGAATGGCGCACCCGGAAGGATTCGAACCTCCGACCCTCTGGTCCGAAGCCAGATGCTCTATCCACTGAGCTACGGGTGCAATCCAAGAGATTTCGGCTACTTATCAAATACAACTCAATTCCGGCAAGTGCTAACCCTACATATATGCTAAAATTCCTGGGATGGTGATGCGTACTCTACCGTTAATTTTTCTGGTCCCCTTTTTTGGAATTTTATTAGCGAAAAGCGCTAGTTGTGCTTCACCACCCCCCCCAGGATGCCTAGAAATTAGCGGGGTTATTTCCAAGACTGCGGCGACTTTTAAAAAAAAGTATAAGGACTATCCGCGCTGGACCCGCCCTCAAGAAGACACTCTAGGCTCTACCCAGGCGGGTGGGTTGAGGTCTTTGCAAGGCCATCAGGTCGCGCTCCTTACGCACCCGGCTGGCCAAAAAGACAAAATCGTCGAAGGCTTGGTCGTTGGAGTCGAATACCAAGGCTCCCCGATTGAAAAAATTGCAGAACCATTTCTTCGATTACAGTTGGCCCATGGAAAGTTACGAAATATCAAACTCTCCGAAATGCATGAAGTGGCGGTTGCGCCGTTGCCGGAAGTTTCTTTGAATGAATTTAAAGAGAAATTCGGCCATCTAAAAAAATATTCGACGACGAATCAAAACTACACTGTCAAACCGACTGAAAGCTTTTACGGAAAAAAAATTGCGGTACTCATTGAGCGTGATAATCGAAGGTTTGCAGTTGTCGGAGAAGTGACCAGTAGCTTGTACTTATTAAAAAACAGTAAGGTGTCAGTGTTCCACGAAACCCTCTCGATAAAGCCTGAAGGCCTCGTAATCCCACAAAATTACAATACCTCCGAGATCTTAGAGTTCCGAGTTTTTTAATTTGGAAAATCCTGCCTAGCTCCATTCTGACGCCATTTAGATTTGGTTTAGACTAGAAGTAATATGAAAAAAACCAAATCTCCGTTTAATGTCGGACGTTGTCTTTTACTAATATGCGGTTTCGCGATTTATTCCCTGCCCGCGCAAGCTAAACTGCTTCGAATTCTTCATACGAACGACTTGCATTCCCATTTGGAAAAAGGCTCTAAACCCGAATTCGGCGGATATGCGGCGGTAAAAAGCGTAATCGATTCTTTAAAGGCGCAATCAGCAAAAGAAGGGGTCGACACGCTCGTACTCGATGCTGGTGATTTTAGTGAGGGATCGCAGTTTTATCTCGCGGATCGCGGAGAACAAACCTGGAAAGTCATGGATGCGATGGGGTATGACGCTGTAACTATTGGCAATCACGATTGGTTGATGGGGCAACGCGAACTCAATCGTTTGATAGGAAATGTTAAACCGAGTTTCAATTTATTAGGTGCTAACTTTGTAGCCGAAGAAAAATATCAAAATATTCGCAATCACCTTCGACCATTTGTCGAGTTCGAACGCAACGGATTAAGAGTGGCTGTGATTGGTTTATCAACCGATTTGTTCGTGTGGGCCTGGCGTGCAGGGAAAAATGCACTATTGAGACCTGAAACGGTCGCAAAAAATCTTCTGCCGAAACTCACTGCTAACAATGATTTGGTCATAGCACTTACTCACATCGGAACTAGCGGTGATCGTTGGTTAGTAAGGTCGACCAAGGGTATAGATATTGTCATCGGAGGTCACAGTCACACAACACTTTCGAAGCCCGTATATGTGCGGGACCAGCGCGGACACTCAGTGCCGATCGTACAAACAGGCGCTCATGGCCACTTAATTGGAAGTCTTTTAGTGGATGTAGTGCCCGGTCGTTCGGTAAAAGTTGTTAAGTACGAATTGATTCCGGTTGATCCCGTTGATTCTGGCAAAGATTCACACATTGAAGGTTTGGTTCACGATGCACGGCGAGAGTTGGAAAACGATTACGGACGAGATTGGCTTTACGAAGTACTAGCGCATTCGGAAGTACCCTTGGAGCGTCCGATGAATGGCCCCACTGTGTGGGGAAAAATCGTAGACAGCGCTATTCGGGAGCGAGCGAAAGCTCATCTGTCGATCAACCAAGGGGCTTTGTACGGGATCAATCTGCCTTCCGGACCAATAACTCGCGAAACGCTTTTCGAGTTTTACCCACGAATGTTTGAGTTTTCACGGAAGTACGGATGGACTATCTGGACTGCGAAAGCCCAGGGATGGCTGCTCGAGGCGGCATTAAAACTGGCCCTTGAAAACGGAAGTTATCTAAATACCTCCGGCCTAACTTACGACGAAAAGATCGTCGACGGAAAAAGGCGCATTTCCAATATGAAAATCGGGGGCAAACCGATCGAGAGATTTAAAAATTACAAACTCGCATTGCCCGAGGGTATAGCTCGCGGATCGAAATCGCTTAACAAATATTTGCGCTATATTCTTCAAAAACCTACCGATACGAAGGTGCCGATTTGGACAGCCGTGGCCGACAAAGTGCGACGTATGGGTACGATTCGCTAGCTAAAATAGCGTTGGGAAGCGTACCAAAGCGCGAGGGCTGCGAAGGGTACTCCTAGAATCGAAAGCCGTACACACCGGTCATAGAAGACTCTTTTCGATGAATTAACTGCGTCGTAGCGCTTTCTTTGCAAGACGCAAAAAATGCAGAAAAAATTAATAGCCGCCGCGATCAAACCGAAAAATATTTTTTGCTGTAACCAGTAAGGCCACCGGCCCCAGGATATCAAATAACCGCTTGAAGGGTGTAAAATCAGCCAAAACCCCGTGAGCAAGGTTAAAAGAATTGCGGGACCCTCGAGGAAAAGGTCGATTTTTTCATGAATTACCGCAGTGGTGCGGGAAAACGCCGCTGAGCGTTTCTTCCAAGCGTAAATTTCAATAACGATATCAGCAGCAGCACTACCGAACCAAAGGCAAATTGCTAAAAGGTGAAGAAATACCAGTAAACGCATTTTGCCCGTTTAGTCGATTTCGAAACAGCGAGTGAGTTCGTCGGTGTCTAAGCTGTCGACGTTACCGCGAAACCAACTTAAACCCTGGGGGTTTTCCCGAGGACAGTGCACCAGATAGGCCCTTTCGGTACGGTTCCAAAGAGCGAAGGTAAAGCGACCATCAACTTCATACCCATTAAGTTTGCGGGTCCCGTCGTTGTTAAGTGTTCCATTCATAAATTCCCAGATCGGGTGAATTTCCCAATCGATAATACGAGAATTCGTAAGAATGAAGTCCGGCAAGGAACCCGCAACATCCAAACGCTGCAAATAGCCGCGACCTTCAATTTTGAGTGAAAGGGGTTCGCCATACTTAATGTGCCCGTCGCCGCTCATCGTTTCAAAACGAACCACCCGCGCGTCTGGGGTGGTCAAGCCTACGTCTACTCCGGAGTTAAAATCAAAATACTGCAGAAAGTATCCGTAATGGGATTTCAACCCGACAAGAGCCCCACTAGTAAGGTGGCAAGTTTGTTTCAGCCCGGTCCCGCGGCATATTAAGTTGTATTCTGCTTCCCAGGAATCAGTGATTCTTCGATTAAGATTATCTGAGTTGGGGTCCAAAGTTGTCTCGATTCGCCAATCGGTACTAGGGTTCGTTCCACCGTAGAGTGCGCCATAGTGTTCTGCGGCAGAATCTCGAACTTCATTGGGTGTCGTATGGTGCTCAATAGCTTTTAGGGCGAGGTCGAGGGCGTGACTAAGCACGGGGGCATTCCAAGGCTCAGCTACTACTACGAGGTCGGCGTTGCGATTGAGAAAAGCGTCATATTTGTCGATCATCCCGAGGAGCGCTGGTTTGTAGGAATAGCGATCGTCGGAATCTAAGAGATAGAGTTTGTCTACAAGTAGACCCAGCTTTTTATTGATTAATTGGACCGTTTCGCTCCAGACAATGGCCGAGATTCCAAGTTCGTCCCAGTTAGCGTTCGAAGACGCAGTGCTGTCTTGAACCAGGTGTTGGAAGTCGTCGAATTCGGCAACTTCACGCTCAAAAAGATCATTTAATTCCGAGATTCGGTCGTTGATGCTCGTGCCGCAACCTTGAGCAGAAAACGTGATGAAAGCGGCAAAAAGTCCTAGTGTCTGCAGTAGATTTTTTTTCATTAAAGCCCTCGATAGCCGAGAGTGAAAAATTTGAATCAGAAGGTCAAACGATAAAGTCGCTATCGAAGTTAAAAATAGGCAGGTAACACTATTTCACGCCAAAGTTCGTGGCTCACTTCTTTGCCCCCGCGCAGTCGCAGCATAGGGGTCACCCCGCGTCCGCGGTCGCGCATGTCTTCAGGGGCGGCGTAGAATCCTAGCTTTTCGTAGATCTTCGTAGGAATGTCTGAGTGAATAAAAAAGGCATCGATTCCACGTTCTTCGAGGGTGCCCATCAAGGCGGCTAAAAGAGCCGTCGCGTAACCTTTGTGGCGGTCTTCTGGAGCAGTCACGAGACTTCCGATGCCAACGGCACACTCTGAAACTATACCGCCGAATTTCATTAGCGGATAAACAATACAAGACGACAGCAACTTTCCTGCTTCATTTTCTAGAATGTAAAACTCGCCCTGCTTATATTTATAAGAGGCGGCGCAGCTATCTAGGTACATATCAATGGGTAAACTGGCGCCCCAGGCATCGTAACCCATTAAAAAAACTTCATTCAATTCATTTTCAACCGCTTTGCGAACGCGCATGGTGTGCCCGCCTATCACCTAGAGTGTAACGCCATATAACAATTTGATAAAGAACTATGACGCCGGCCATCACGGCCCAGAACGCTAAAAAACCGCCGCTAGTTCTTGTGGCAAACATAAAACTTAAAGAAAAAAGCGCGAGTCCGACCATGAAAACAGTAATTGGTAATCGAGGTAGGGTGCGCTTTCCGAAAACGTACTGCATTGTCCGGGTTGAGCAAATAAGTAGCACTCCACTGAGAATAGCTTCCATCGACGCCTCCTAGGTTTAGTTTCGACTGCCTTGGCTCGATTATCAACCCCTTGCTAATGCATTCTAAATTTGGTCCGATTATTCTCATCATGGATATGATTCAAACGCGGCGAAGGTTGCCGCAAGGCCTTTGGCCTTGGTTGATTGTTTTTGCAGTTTTTGTTGGTTTGACCAAAGGTGGCTATTCCGCTGATCCGCCACCGATCAAAATCAAAACGGAAATAAAAGTAGGGTTGCTCGCGGAAGATTTCTTTAAACTCCTCGAAGTACACGAGCTACTTTTCGACCACGCAGTCGAAGGGTTCAATTTCTTTTACGATACACCCGAGTTGCAGCTTTATAGTTCCGGTTTGATAGCGCGCGGTCGCGTGCGCTATGGCGGTAAAGATTCTTTTACAATAAAAATTCGACCGATCGATTTTCTGACCGTGCATCGAGATTGGTTCAAAATAGAAGGATTTGATTGTGAATTCGATATGGGGTCGACGTTGGCTGTTCCGGGTTGCGCCATTAACGAGTCCCGAAGCGATGAACAAATTTTAAATGTAGCGCGAGGTCGACTTCCTTTGGTTTCGCTGGTTTCAAACACTCAAAACCAATTTATCGAGCATTTTCTCAGAGCAGTGCCGGACTGGGACTTGCTCGCAATTTTGGGGCCCATTCGCACGTTCGTTTGGGAAATTCGATTTAAAACAATCGTGGAGTCGGAATCTCCCAAGGCTACCTTAGAGTTCTGGATGCTGCCCGACGGGCGCGGAGCTGGTGAAATTTCAATGAGAGTACCTACCGACCAGGCACTGGCCGAGCGGGAACGCCTCGTAGAGTATCTTCGAAATCTCGGTATTACTAAAATCGCGTTGGATGAATCCAAAACGGCTTGGGCAATGCGCTACTTCGCGAGCAAGCTCAAACCAGCGGAGTAGTACCCTCGCGACCACCCCATTTTGATTTAATGACTGCTTTTGCAGTTCCAAAAATAAGGGGGAGAATCGAAACAAAAATTACAAGCACGATAATTTTATCGAGTCGGTTTGCAAGCGGAGTTTGGCCTAGAAAATACCCAATCCAAAGCAGCGAGGTGATCCACAAAATGCCACCACCGATGTTCCAAAAAACAAAATTTCGATAAGGCATTCGCGCAACGCCCGCGGCAAACGGAACAAAAGTTCGTAGTATAGGAACAAAACGTGCGCCAACCACGGAAAGCCCGCCCCATTTTTCGTAAAATTCGTGGGCTGCAACCAAATGTTTCTTTTTATAAAAGCGACCGTCCGGGCGATTCCAAATGGCATTGCCAGTTTTTCGGCCTAAATAAAAACCGACCTGGTCGCCCACAATGGCAGCAATGCAGAGAGCGACGTTTAAAAAAACAATATTTAGTGTGGAAATATAGTGAGGGTTCTCAGGATTAGCTAATAAGCCTGCGGTGATTAACAGGGAGTCTCCAGGTAGAAAAAAACCGACAAGCAGTCCCGTTTCCGCGAAAATAATTCCGATCAACGCCACCAGGCCACCGGCTTGGACGATAGCCGCAATACCTTCCGCCGAGTGTAACCCCTTGAGCCAAGTTATCAATTCCGTCATTTTGTGCCCTTTACAATTTGTTTTCGAAAACTTTTTTCAAAATCAGTCCACGTCTTAACTACTTGGCTACTGAAGCCCGCACTTTCGAGCACTTCTTTAAGAATTACGATTCTCCGGTCGAAGTGCCCAGCTAGAATTTCCGGTAAATCTCGATGCGCCTGTGCGGGAGATTTGCCGCTGTAACTAGGTTTAATACCCCAGGCCTTCAAAAGAAAGTTTTTTTGCTGTTCCGCGATGTGAGGCAAATTTTTACCATCAAAAAAATAGCCAATGAGAAGATCTTCGCTCATTCTTTGGTAAAATGTAAGCAATAGTGCGCCGAGTGTTTTTTCATCGCCGATTGCGTTAAAAAGGGTCTTGAGTTCTTTACCTGAAAGTTTCATGGTAGAAAGTGTGCCTATACAGCGTGTCAAAGTCTGTCATTGCAATTATTTTTGCAACCGTATTTCTACTTCATACTGAAGCCCGGGGGGCCTCGCAAGCCGTACAGGATTGGTGCAAGCACTTAAGCGCCCACTTGCGATCAGTGAATCTTGAAAAATGCCTCAAACGCCCCTGGATTGAAGGCGCTGAATCGGAAAGAAAGAGACCTATACCGCGATTTTTGTGGGACGGTCCGCAAAAAACTCCAATATCAGATGATTCGTCGCCCGACCGAGTATTGATCGTAGGGGCGTTGCATGGCGACGAAATCACCGCCGTTTCCACGGTTTTTAGGTGGATGGAACTCCTCGAACGAGAGCCCGCTGATAGCGAGATAAAAAAACACTCCTATCTTTTTATTCCATTGGCGAATCCCGACGGATTTTATCTCGATCCTCGTACTCGTACCAATGCCAACGGAGTCGACTTGAATCGGAATTTCGAAACGAAAGAGTGGAAGAAGGACGCTTTACGCTATTGGAAGGTCAAAGCAGGTAACGATCCTCGCAGGTATCCGGGCAAAGAAGCCGCTAGTGAGCACGAAACACGTTTGGTACAGGATTGGATTAAGGAATTTAAGCCAGATCTTATTATTTCGGTTCATGCTCCATACAAAGTCGTGGATCATGACGGTCCGATCGAGTTTCCAAACGCCCACAGTCCGCTGCCGGTGCGCACATTGGGGGCATTTCCTGGGTCACTCGGTACTTATGCAGGTATCGAACGAAACATCCCGGTCGTGACTCCGGAACTACCAAACGCCCGCATCATGCCCGATCAAAAATCAATCGAGGCGCTATTTCGTTTCATAATGAAGGCGAAGTATTAATCTTCCCGGTAAACAAAGCCCAGTGTTTCAGCTAGTTTTTTCGTTGGAAAAAATACTCTGCGGCACACGTCTACGTAAGTGTATTCTTCCGGACGGTAAAGAGTCATGGTGTCGATGTCGGCGACCCAGCGTTTTGGCGCCTCTTTGTTTATGCGATTGCGATATTCAAAGGGTAGTTCAAGCATGGGATTCTCTGGATTAAATACACCGAGCTCTTTGGATCGCGCTTCGTCGCACGCTGCGAAATAATCTCGAACTCGTTCGCGTTGGAAAAACTCTTCGTTGCAACGAGGACCATCGCAAATAATGTAAGGAGTGGCCCAACCATCCTTTACCATTCGGTAGTTGATGTTAACGTTACGATAAATGACCCACCCCAAATGGCGACCGTAGCGATCTTTGCCGAAGTCCACTAGTGAAACGCGTGTCCCTACTGGAATAAGCCATGCCAGGTACTTAGTCGCATGTTGACCCCAGGGTTCTTGTCCAACCCAGAGGCGATTATGCCAAATTTCTGGAGTGTCGATACTTACGAATCGCACCCGCAAGTCTTCGTCGTCTTCGTACGAAAGGTCGTCGCGGAATCGAATGGTGTCGCCATCTGAAATCGCGGTTACGTAACCAGTTCGAAGAATCGGTTCCCAAGAGTTTTCGGTGGGGGGAGTTTGTTCTCGATCTGCATCTTCGCCGGGAGCATCGGCGAAAACTAGCGCGGGTTGAGTTAGTGTGAAGATTAATGAAAAAAGAGCTAGAACCCATCCCTTGCGCGCTCGTCCGTGTCGCATGGCAACCTCCTTGGTCGTTGGGTGGAACCGTTGTGTAATGAGGAAAATCTAAACGCGAAAACACGAAATTCCAAATCCCTCTCGAAAATATTTTAATCGCGGAGCGTCGAAGCGCTCCCATTTAGTTGGTGAGGCCGCACTAGGGGTTTAGTAGAGAACTTCTCGCGGACGCGCGCCGTCGGCTGGTCCCACGATACCTTGCATTTCCATCGCTTCAATCATGCGCGCCGCGCGATTATACCCGACCTTTAAGCGGCGCTGTAGCATGCTGGCGGAGGCTTGGCCCAGTTCACGCACGATGGTAATGGCTTGTTGGTAAAGTTCGTCGCCCGCACCGTCGGCTTCTTCTGCGTTTGCTTCGTCGGGTGCGAGTAGAATTTCTTCTTTAAACACTGGCGCTCCCTGAGATCGCCAGTGATCACAAATTTTTTCGATTTCGTCTTCCTTAACGAAAGCGCCATGAATTCGAGTTAAGCGCGAAAGGCCCGGTGGAATAAAAAGCATATCTCCCTGACCGAGTAATTTTTCGGACCCAATACTATCGAGAATGGTGCGACTGTCCATTTTTGAAGCGACCTGAAAAGAAATTCGGCTCGGTAGATTCGCTTTAATTAAACCAGTGATCACGTCGACCGACGGGCGCTGGGTTGCAATAATTAAATGAATGCCCGCGGCTCGAGCTTTTTGCGCTAAACGCGCAACACTTGTTTCAATATCTTTGGGCGCAACCATCATTAAATCAGCAAACTCGTCTATGATAACAAGTACAAACGGCATGCGTTCAATGACCGGTTTTCCATTGGAGTCGTGTTCGAATAAATGTGAGAGGCTTTCGGATTCAGGCATTCCATCGTCAGTCATTGGGCAGAGAGTTTTAATGGTTTTTTCTGGGCCATCGTTTTCGAGTTTTTCGTTAAAGCCTGCTAGATTGCGCACGCCGAGCTTTGCCATAATTTTGTAACGACGTTCCATTTCATTCACTGCCCACTTCAGAGCCGTTGAAGCCTTCTTCGGGTCGTCGACCACGGGAAGTAAAAGGTGAGGAATGTTGTCGTAAAGGTTTAATTCAAGCTGCTTTGGATCAACCATTAGCAGTCGCATGTCGTGAGGTGTAAATTTATACAGCAAGGAACAAATGACCGAATTAATGAAAACGCTCTTTCCGGCACCGGGCGCACCCGCGATCAATAAATGCGGCATGCGCGCCAAGTCGGTAGTTACCGGAGTTCCAGCGATGTCTTTTCCGACTGCCAGAGGGATTGTTTGGTTGCTTCCTTGAAACTCCTCGGTCGATAAGATTTCTCTTAAGTAAACTTTTTCGCGTTCGTCATTGGGAATTTCGATGCCCACCACGCTTTTTCCGGGGATTGGTGCCACGATTCGAACACTCTGCGCAGACAGCGCCAATGATAAATCGTCGGCCAATGCGGCAATCTGAGATATTTTTACGCCCGGGCCAGGTTTGAATTCGTACATCGTAATTACTGGCCCCGGTCGGACGGCTACAACGCTTCCTTCAATTCCGAAGTCCGTTAGTTTTTGCTCTAAAATCTTAGAATTTTCGACTAAACGTTCGCGGTCTAAAGTGTGATTGCTAACTTCTGGGTGATTTAAAAAGCTAAGCGGCGGCAATTCATATTTGCCTGAAAACTGCGTGACCTTTTTTTCTTTGACGGCGGTTTTTTTCTTGCTCGAAGCGCTTTCCGGAGCAGGATTCGCATCATCTAACAGCACCAAGCCATTGGGCCGTTCGCTCAAAACACCTACTGCATGAAGGCTAGAAGTTCGCTTAGCGGGTTGGGGGGCCTCGATCACAAGCTTCTCACTCGATTTAGATTGAAGTTTCTGAGTAATGACTCTTCGCGCTTTTATATGGGCCAGAGATTCTCCGGCGTATTTTTTTAGATATTTCCCCGCAGTAGCAAAGCCGGTCCAAACAACTCCTGCAAATAGTCCCACGCCCCGTAATAGTTGAGTGGTGGTAACAGGAGTTGAAAAAACGACCGCTACTAAAAGAGCCGCCATTAATATCAGGACGGCACCGAAGCGGTTTAAATAGTGGCTAGAAATTCCAGCAAGTTGTTGGCCGAGCCACCCACCAGGAGCAAGTGAAGCTCCGCCATAGAAAATGGGACCGAACAATAGACCCAATAATGTTGTCAGAGAAAGTAGAGCAGTGATTTGCCAAAAAGCGGTTTGAATTAACCGCGGGGCATTTTTTTTCCGACGCACTAGTTCAAGGCTAAATAGCACAATAAAGGGAGGCAGCACAAACGCGGCCATTCCGAAAACTTGCAGGAATATTTCCGATAAATTAGCGCCTATTCTGCCAGCATAATTTATGGGAATTCTCTTGGTTTGACTGAATAGCGAAGGGTCTTGATGATCGTAAGTAAAAACAGATACCAAGAGTAGTGCACCGAAAAAAATTCCGATTAGTGCAGCGATGTCGCGTCCGATCGGAGTTGCTTTTGATTTTGCCAGGGAAGAAATTTTCTTTTTGTCCATAGCAAACCATTTTACCGAAAAGAAAAAATGTCACACGCTTACGTAGGAAAAAACTTGCCAGAATGCCGGGAGCCGATTACCAAATTTACATTCAGGTCTTTTTAGGAATGACTGCATTCGTCGTACAACGCAAATGGGTTGCGCTGCGCTGCGAAATGTGGGGCGGCAAAAAGTGCTGCAATTTTCTTGACACCCTTCGTAGTCGAGGTGATTCTAGATATTGTCAGTAAACTATTAGCCGTACAAACTTAGTTAGCTTCTGCTTTTAGTGTGGTTCTTTTAGAGTAGACAGCTTTTGTTTTGGGCAAAGAAGTTTGGAGAATAATGCTTTAATGCTTAGGGCTTAAAGCAATAGCCAGAAAACTTGGCCTAGTTAAGAGGAGGAAGCATGAAACGCAAGATATTATTAACAGCAGTGTTAGCGACGTGGCTTGTTGGAAGCAACGCTTTCGCTAGTATTGCGCGATTGGCGGTACTTGGTACTCAGCCGTCGTTTACAGCTGCGAACAGCAGCGTAGCCACTAACGTGGTTAACGGTTCACTCTGGTATGACGACAGTTATAATATGTTTTATAACCCGTCAGCTATTATGGACTATAAAGACTACGTAACCTTCCAAAAAGGTAACAGCACTTCCGGTAACGGTGGTGGTGAAGCCGGTTGGGTTTCGTCAGTTGCAAGAAGCTTTGCTTACGGTATTTATGTAAACCGTGGTGGCAGTGCTGCTGCAGCGTACGGTGATACAGCTCGTCTCGTTGCTCCGGGCATCAACTCGGCTACGAATACGGCGTTCGCGGGAACCAGTGCTAACGCATTGAACACCCAACGCGCGATCGACTTGTTGTTCGGTGGTGACACTGGCATCAAGTGGGGTGGTAAATTGACTTGGGCGTACAACCGCAACCAATCAATCGCTACTCAAGCACAAGATGACCTTGAAGCTACGACTCGTTACTGGCACCTTGCTTTGGGCGCGCAAGTAATGGGCTTTGAGCCATTCATCGGAACGACCATTTCGTCGAAGTTTCATAGAAACAACACGTCTGACAAAACCTTGCAAGCAACTGACTTGGTTGACGATATGAACGTTGGTGTTCGCTACAAATATGAAGCGTGGACTCCATATGTTACTTATCGCAAGTTTCGTCGTGCTGGTGACGGCGTTGGCGTAAACGATCCAGAAACCTCGTCGGGAAGCACTCAAGTTCAAACGAGCATGAATGTTCTCGGTCTTGGTGTTGGTCACGATATGAAAATTGCTGATGGCGTGCACTTGCTTAAGAACGTAGGCGTTTATTACAACTCTGTTGTAGATACTGCCGGCGCTACTTATACAAACCGCGATTACAAAGACTACGTGTTGCCTGTAAACTTTGCGATTGAAGCAGACGCTGCTAGTTGGCTGACGCTTCGTGCAGGCGCCGAGTACCACCTTTGGAACGAGCGTAAGTTCGCATCCAATGGAACTAACTCGACTACCAATGCTACTGCTGCGAAAGACAAGAAAACCAGCCAAGCTGGGATTTCAAGCGTTCGCATCGGTTCGACGTTCAAGTTTGGCAAGTTGCACATCGATTCCGCTTTCGGAAACGGTGCTACCACTAACCAAACTGATCAAACTCAAGCAATTGGTTTTGATGCGAATACCTTTGCTTTCGTAAGCGCAAGCTACAACTGGTAATTCCAGTCAAGCTTCGCCGAATAAGCGAAAAAGTTGGGGCTCTTGGTTTCGACCAAGGGCCCTTTTCTTTTTTAACGGGGTAGAAGCTCTTCGATTGTTTCGTTTAGATCCTGGTTGATTTCTTTTAGTGTTTTCTCAGCGAATTTTTTAGGGTTGCTCTGAAGCACCTTTATTTGGCGCACAATCGCATCAAAAACCTTTTCGAGTATCACCTTGGGGTTGTTACGGTAATTATGATGACTCAAATAGTACTTACCCAAAAATGCCCGTGTTCCGGCGAATAGCTCGTGAGGAGAAACAATGGCACCCATTTCCGCGATGCCGTCGCCCGGTCGACTCGAGAAACGCCGAGCATTTAACCGGCCAGATAGGCGTGCCCGTTCCTGTTTGGTCGAAAGGCGCATGCTAACTGCATCATCGTGTTTGGCCCACTGGTCAAACCGTGAATGGCTCACGTAAGAACGCATGCCCGCGAAATCCACAGATTTTTCAATTGCCTTAGGATCTTCCGTGAGAATTACCGCTACCAGATCTGCAAATAGTTCATCGTACCCACTGACGTACGTAAGGGTTATTTCGTAGTCACCTTGAGCAAAGTCGAGCTCCCCGACTTTTTTGTTGAGGGAGTCCAGCTGTTTTTTAATATTAATTTTTGTTAGGCCTTGCTCGCGCAGTTCCTTTTTTAGTGCGAGCGATTCTTCGGGTGATAACGCCGATTTGAGCTTTGTTTGGCCAGATTTGATTGTGGTCTCGAGATTTACGATCCGTTGTTCGAGATTTCGAATTTCTTGGACAATGGCATTTCGGTCCCCCAGCTCTCTCGCCCTATGCAGGTGTTCAGTTTTGAGTAGCTCGCGGGTATTAAGGTCAAAAATAGAATGGGTATACTCGTGAGCAGTGGTGGTGACGCGGTGTTTGGGGTGCTTACGAAAGGTGCGATTGCCAACCTTGAGAGATGCCTCTGAGTTTAGGCTCACACTGTCCGACGCCCAATTGTAACCATCTTTTAGCCCTCTCCCGACAATGACCTTCATTTCTGCCGGAATGGCGAGGTGATCGTCTAACAAAAGATTCACACCCGCGATTGTTTCTGAAATTGTGTCGGCGGTTGTTTTGTCTAATGCGGAATCAGGAGTAGAGACCTCAATTGAAGCATTTTCCGAGGTGTTGTATTTTCGTGTTGTTTTGCTTTTAGCTCTTTCTTCGGCAATCGCGGCAATGACATTGCAGCCAAGTTCGGTGTCTACCGCCCCGACGGTATCAACCGAACTTAATATCGCGAAGACAACTAAAATAAAAAAACCGATCTGAGAGTTCACCACTCATTAGATCGGTTTTTATTAACTATCTATTCAATGCGGCAAAAATTGCCGAGACTTAAAATCTGTAGGCCATGCCGAGACCAAGGAAGTGGTACGAAAAATCCGCTCTAACAGCCCAATCGGAATTGATTTCGTACAACGCTCCCACGCCAACTACTGGAAAAATTCCACCGCCCTTAACATCGCCAGTGTCGATGCTGGTCGCGTTGTAGCCCAGTCCTAACGTACCAAAAAAGGTCCAGAGTTCGTCTTTAGTGAAGTCCCAGCGCCCGGCCGCGAAAAAGTGTACACCCGTTACGTTTTCCGATTTTACTCGGCCGTAAAAAGTCATTCCAACTCCGCCTTCGATTAAAAACGCGTCGTTTACACCTTCGATGAAGCCCTCGGGCATCGCCCGATATGCATAGCGAGCTTGAAAGCCGAAGTCGCTAAAGTAGTTTAGTCCGAGGCCTGCCCCAAGCTCGTGTTCGTTGGTACGCGGGCGTCCTTTAAAGGCGTCGCTATCGGAATTAGATGCGTCGACTGATTTATAAACCGGGCGGGTATTGGTATTTTTTTTCTTTGATTGTGCACTAGCATCTGTCGCACCAAAGATGAGTGCGAGCGCGCTTAAAACGACGATTTTTTTCATAGCTGAAAAATTCATAAAGCCTCCGTTCGTTAGATTGAGTGCCGAGTTTAAAGGCTCACGTATGCGAAAGCAAGGACGAGAGTATTCTCGCGGTGGCGCCCCAGATTCGATGTTCTCTATAAAAATAAGATCGTAACTTGTATTGACGCCCCTCGTGTTCGACGGTTTCAATTTTTTGACTGGCCGAATCTAATAGTACGGGCAGCGGCACGAAGATTGAGGTTTCTATTTCATAGGGGTTGATTTGAAGCTGTACACTATTCGCTTCGATAATTCCTACAAACGGGTGAATTTCAAAAGCCGAGGTTACGGTAATCGCTTTCGGTAGTGGACCCAAAACCTGTACCTGATCTGGCGCAAGCCCTACTTCCTCGTGGGTCTCGCGCAGTGCCGTTGCCAGAAGGTCGCGATCACTTGGTTCGTAAACCCCTCCAGGAAAACTAATTTGGCCTTTGTGATGTTCTACGCTGTGGGTACGCAGTGTAAAAAGCACATTCGTGTGTTCGTTGAGCGGCACGCTTTTACCGGTGCCAGGAATTTCCCAAAGTGGAGCCAGGGCACTTTGAGGATTTTGGGTAACAAAAATGGGCACCAGGACGGCCGCTTTGGTTGGGTTTTGTTGGTTGCTCCCAGTCATAATTCTGGATTATACGTAGCGCGATGCAACGAAGTAAAGATGTACTGGAAAAACGGGCTCAAATCATTCGCACGATTCGCGAGTTTTTTTGGTCACAGGGATTTATAGAAACCGATACCCCTACCTTGGTTGTTTCGCCTGGGATGGAACCGCATATCCGGCCCATTGCCACCGAAAATCCCAAGGTATTCCTTCCAACTAGTCCGGAATTCGCGATGAAGAAGTTATTGGCCGAAGGCTTTGAAAAAATATTTCAAATTTCAAAGGCTTATCGCAACGAACCTAAAAGTGCGACTCATAACCCAGAGTTTGCGATGTTGGAATGGTATCGCACTGACGCGGGTTACGAGGCGATCATGGATGACGTTGAGGCACTGTTTAAAACGATCGCAACTCGCCATGCTCCCGAGCGATATGATCATGGGTCGCCATGGCCACGCATGTCGGTTCGAGAAGTTTTTGCGCAGTTTGTGGGCCTCGATCTCGGACAAGCTTTAGAAGATATCGAAATGCTTGCCCGAAAATGCGTAGAATTAAATCTCGCACCAAAAGACGTGCTTCAAAAATCGAGTTTAAATGCACCCGGGGCATGGGACGATTTTTTCTTTCGTATAATGTTGAATGTAGTGGAGCCGCGACTTGAGCAAATGAATCGGCCGATTATCATGCACTCCTACCCACCTAGCCAATGTGCACTTGCTAATATGGAATGTGATTCTGAGGGTCGACCCTGGGCTAAGCGTTTTGAAGTTTATGCAGGCGGACATGAACTCGGCAATGCTTTCGACGAGTTAATCGATTCAAATGAACAACGTCGTCGTTTCGAAAAAGACATGAATTTGCGAAAGCAGATTTACGGTAATTCATTTAAGGAAAATCCAATCGATGAAGAGTTCCTGAGTGCGCTTAAAAAAATGCCAAAAAGCGGTGGAATTGCCATGGGCGTGGATCGAATCGTCATGTATTTCTTGGAAAAACAATCGATCGAGGAAGTGCTTTTCGGTAATTCTAACTGGAGCTAATCAACCCATTCCCGAAAAATCGGTGGAACAGGGCTTTCCACTAGGATCTGATTTTTGGTCACCGGATGAGTAAATTCAAGCGAGTGTGCGTGTAAAAAGTGGCGGCCTGCTTTTTTGCAGTATTCAGGTTTGGAACCATATAGAAAATCCCCAACTACCGGGTGTCCAAGAGAGCTCATGTGAACGCGAATTTGGTGGGTGCGACCTGTAAGAATTTTGAGTTCAACCAGAGAAAAACGAGAATTTCGTTGGAGAACAGTGTATTCGGTGATGGCTTTTTTTCCTCCAGATTTTACGTTTCCGAATTTAGCTATTTTTCCTACTCGCCCGACTTCGGCCATAAAGGTCTCGATTCGATCAGACTGTTTTGAGAGCGATCCCTCGAGCACTGCGACATAAATTTTGGTACAAAGGTGCTCTTTAAACTGATCGGCAATGAATGTGTTGAATTTCGAATCGCGTGTAAGGAGCATGACCCCTGAAGTATCGCGATCCAAACGGTGATGAAGCCCAAGATAGGCACCGGGTCCATCTTTTTTTTGAACTAATTTTTTGGCCATTTCAAAAAGATTAGCGCGAGCGTCGTCGACGGTTGGTTGAGTCGGCAGTCCCGCAGGTTTGTCAAAGCAGATCACCGCTTCGTCTTCATAGAGCACTCGCAGTGCGGGAAGTGTTTTCTCCGGTGGACGAGCGACAGAACTAGATGCAAGTTCGCTGTTAATGTAAAGATCAACTCGCTCGCCGCCCCGCACAGCTCGAGACGCGACGCGGCAACGCTTTCCGTTTAAATAAACACCACCCGCGACAATCAATTTTCGTATGAACGACTTAGAAAGGGTCGCTTTAGGCGCCTGGGTCTCGGCAGCGAGAAATACACTCTGGTCAAGTCGACCCTTGAGATCAGGCGGAAGTTTTAAAGAAATTTTTTGGATACTCATAATATTTCTTTCCACCTATGCATAAATGAATTGAAACCCGCTTTGCAAAAAAAATATACTGAACTCGTCTCTAAGTAAGGAGACGTGCTCAGTTTATTCGATTTTTTTCACGGAGGAACTCTTCATGACGCAGACCTGTCGTCGAAACTTTGCCCGATCTCCAATAGTCTTTCCACTATTAATCGCGGGGCTTTTGGTAGGCTCCCATTCGCTTTTTGCACAGGATTGCCGAACTACTTTTAAAGTAACAAAAATTGAAGATACCGCGGATGGCAATTGTTCCACTAGTGACTGTTCGCTCCGTGAAGCGGTGATTGCTTCAAATAGTTGCCCCGGTACGAACTACATTCAGTTAACGGAAGGGGATTACCTGCTGACTCGTCGGGATTCTTTGAGCAATTCCGATGAGGAGTATGCTAAAACTGGTGATCTCGACATACGCGGAACGACTTTTGTTACAGGCGAAGCAGGACGCGAAGTTTGGATAGACGGTGGTGGTCGTTCTAGAATCTTCGACGTGAAGGGCGAGCGTTTTACACTCTCGAACGTAAGTCTCAGAAATGGCAGATCTGACGCGTTGGGCCCAAACTCAAGGGGGCAGGGCGGCGCGCTTCGCATTGGAACGGAATCTCGTGTTTACGTTTATAATTCGAGATTTTTGAATAATTCGGCGCCCGAGGGGTATGGAGGTGCCATCTATTCAAGCGCTTATGTTCGGTTAACGGGCGTTACGCTCTCGAACAACACGGCCGGAGGCGGTGGCGCCTTTTACGCGGGCTATGGGTCCACAGCTTATTTTGACCGAGTCTTAGCCTCTGAAAATACCGCGCTCGGGGGTGGTACTCTAATGAGCGCCGGTTATGTCAGTGTCTTGAATTCGAAGTTTGAAAGAAATTGGGCCACCGAGGGAGTAGGGGGGGCCATCGCAGGAACGGCGGATTTAAACGTTCGCAATTCGGTCTTTCTTGCAAACTCAGCGAAAACAAAGGGTGGAGCGATCTATTATCGTTCGAGGGACTTTTTGAACCCGCTTTATCGACTGTCTGTTGTCCATTCGGTGTTTACGAATAACGAATCCACAAACGGCTCAGGCGGGGCAGTTTCGATGAACCCAGGCTCTGTTCACGATTCGCTCTTTGAAAACAACGCGGCAGTGGCTGCTTACGGCGGCGCACTTGAAGGCGTTTCGGCAATTGTGAACCGATCAGTATTTCGCAATAACTCCGCGCTCAGTGGCGGAGCGTTGCAAATCTATGGAACTGACGTATTTTCGAGTGCTGTCTATGGCAATTCAGCTTCGGAACGTGGTGGAGCGATTCATAGTTCGGGTGGCGTTAGAATTCTTAATTCCACTATTGATTCGAACTACGCCGGCGTACTTGGGAGCGCGATAGCTCACGAACTTGAATCTCTTCAGATAAAAAATTGCACGATTTCTGACAACGGCGATGGCAGTTCACCCGCTGTTTGGGCGTCGGTGTTCGCGTCTGCCTGGATTGGTCATACGGCCATTAAGGGCGCCGGGCCTCGTTGTGATTTCGACGGAGGGATAGTTTCGGCCGGTTACAACGTAGAAGATGGCGCGAGCTGTGGGTTAACGACTGGGTCAGATCGCCAAAATACGACGGTGGCACTAGGTGCCCTTGCCGGTAATGATGGGCCTACGGTGGGAAGCCCGTATTTTTCCTACACGGCCACATTGCCTTCCCGTCTTCCGCTGGGGGTTCGAAACGCGTTGGTGGACCGTGGCGCAGACTTTGCGAATCAAACCGATGATTTAGGTAGTGATGGTTGTTTAAAACTCGACGTTCGTGGGCTTGCTCGCCCCGAGGGTAGAGCCTGCGACATTGGTGCCGTCGAACTGGAGGGGTTGGTGAGCGAACCAAGTCCATCGAGCGGTACTTGACTTACGCATAACTTACGCATACCCTTTTAAGGGTGAGTACGGAACATTTTTTAACTCCAAAACAGCAGCAGTTGTTGGCCTTCATTCAAGGCTATCAACAGGCTCATGGGTTTGCTCCGACTCAACAAGAAATTGCCAAGCAGTTTGGCTTTCGTTCGCTTGGAACTGTTCAAAATTACTTGGTCCGTTTGGAGCGCCAGGGTCTTTTGAAAAAATCCTGGAATGCGCGTCGAAGTCTGCAACCACAACCACTCTCTGCGGCGAAGTCTGCTTCGCTCTCCGGTTCGCTCAAAAAGACGCTGGCGCTCTCCTCCCACAGTTTTTTTTCACTACCGCTTTTGGGGCGAGTGGCGGCCGGTCTTCCTATCGAAGCAGTAGAGTCTAAAGAACACGTCGATATACCTGCGCACATGCTCCGCAGTGCCAAGGGAACTTTACGTGAGGTTGGTGATCACTTCGTTTTAAGAGTTGTAGGTGATTCGATGATCGACGATGGCATCTTAGACGGAGATATCGTTGTGTTACGAAAAACGCCGATCGCTGAAAACGGGCAGACCGTCGTGGCCCTAATTCAAAACGAAGCAACTATTAAAAGATTTTACAAAAAAGCAGGTCGTATTGAGTTGCATGCGGCTAACGCCAAATACGCGCCCATCATTATTTCTGAAGAAGATGAAAAAAGTTTTTCAATCGCCGGGGTTTTAAGTGGCGTTCTGAGGACCTACTAAAGTGAAAGTGAATGCGGCGGTTTTGAAGGAAATGTTTGCAAAGGCCTTGATTGCCGAGAGCTCTTTTAAGCGAAAAGAGTTTCGTTGTACATGGAGTGCGGATCCCGTTTACGCGGGACATGTTTTTGAGTTGGCTGGCAAACCAGGCTCCGGAAAAACCGAATTGATGATTCGTTTTTTTTCTGAAAATCCAGGATTAAAAGTCGCTTGGATCGAAGAGGAGTTTTCTTTTTACCCCTACTTTTGGGAACAGTCTGGTTTAGATCTCAAAAAAGTTTGTTTTCTCGAAAGTGGAACTCACTGGAGCTGGTGTGCAAGGCAGGCGCTAAATAGCGGCATTTTTGATTGTTTGGTTTTAGGGGGGGGCACTCGCGACGCGCTAGAACTGCGGCGGTTGCAGCTCTTAGCTGAAAAATCGAAATGCCCAGTTTTTCTTTTGTCGAATGAACCCACACAGGCGGGTGCTTGGCCGATTCAAATGCAGTTTTCAGTTCAACGAATGTTTGACGGATCACTCAGCGTTCGTAAGTTGAGTTTAAAAAAACATTCCCTAGGGTGAGTCGCCATGGTGCTTTGTTTTTTTCTCGAACAAAAGACGAATACGTCTAGTAAACGCTTACGTTTATTTGCTGAGGCCTGTTATCGTTACACGCCGCGCATTGCGGTTCGTGAGAATGAAGCCGTTTTTTTAGAGATTGGAAAATCTCTTCATCTTTTTCAGGGCCAAAGTCTGCCTCTTCGATTACAAGCGCTTGCGGACAAGTTCCAAATAAAGGGACGTGTTGTAAGTGGACACTGTGTGTTGGCAAGTTGGATTCGAGCGTTGGTGGGTCAGAGTGAAAAAAGAGTAGAGACGCTGGCGATCGATATACTTCCTATTTGTGATGACGTCTTAGAGCAGAAACCAGAAGATCGCGACGAGAGAGAAAGAAAAATATTAAATTTCGTCGGATATCTTAAAAAGCTCGGCATTAAGAATGTAGGGGATTTTTTTAAGATAGCTACCACCTCTTTGGGATCACGTTTTGGTCAGATAGCAGGTGAGTTACAGCAAGAACTTTTAAAGGCCGCTGGTCGTAGTCAGGCGCCAGATTTTTGGCCGATTTTCCGATTGAGTGAACGCATTCAAGAACAGCAAGACTTATCAGACCCTAGTGCAAGACGTGGAATAGAGGGCTTGGAGCCCCTGTTGTTCATGATGCGAGCCATGGTGGAACGGTTAGTCACGCGCGTACGTGCACGATCTGAAAAAATAGCCTCGCTTCGAGTTGAATTTGAACAGGAGTGGTCTCTTAAGAAAAGTGAAAAAAAACGTCGAATAGATTTGTTATTTTCCGTGGCTCAAAGCGCTTCGATTGGCATTTTAACCATACTTAAAAATCGATTTGAACGCGAATTTAACAGTAGGCCACTGGAATCTGAAATTTTGAGTGTCGAAGTCACGGTCTTAGAATCAGTGCCAGGTCCCGTAGCGCAGGCACATCTTTTTGATCGTGATCAGGAAGAAACTGAAAAAATGGAAACGTTCTACGTTCGTGTACAGGAACGTTTGGGGTGCGATCATATTTTTTTTGCCGAAACTTCGGAGAATTATTTGCCGGAAAAATCTTGGAAAAAAACTGGTCCCATTGAGAAAAATAATTTTCTCAATTCCGAAACTTCACTGGTACGTCCCACCCGACTGCTCAAAAGGGCCGTTCCTGTTTTACGACGAGGCGATCTTTTTTTTCTTAAGAACAAAACCGCGCATCATTGGAAAATTATCGACGTCAATGGACCGGAGCGCATTAGTGGTTATTGGTGGGAGACCTCAGCACAGGAACCTAAAATGGTTTGCCGGGATTACTATCGTTTCGTGACTCAATCCGGAGAACACCTCTGGGTTTTTAACGAAGGTGGAAGCTTTTTTCTGCACGGATTTTTTGATTGAGTGCCATGCGCTATTCTGAGCTTCTTTGTAAAACCAATTACTCTTTTTTAAGAGGGGCGTCGCATCCTGAAGAGTGTGTTGCTCAGGCAGCAGTACAGGGGCTTTATGCGATCGGCATATGCGATCGCAACGGTGTGTACGGAATACCGAAGGCCTACCAGGAGTCCAAAAAACATCCCAAACTTAAATTGCTGGTGGGAGCGGAGTTGCTTTGTGAGAAACGGGCGCCAGTACAGTTTTTGGCCCGCACTCGCGCAGCCTACGGGCTGCTCTGTCGTGTGATCACCACGGCCCATGCTGGTAAAGAAAAAGGACAGGCTGTTCTGAACTGGTCAGAGTTGTTGGCGCTTTGTGACGCGTTCAGCGCTGGTGCAGGTGATTTACTGGTTTTTTCCGATACCGAAGAGGGGGCTGGCGATCTAAAAGATATTTTTGGTGCCAATTTTTATTTGCCACTTTTTCGTGGTTTGGATGGGAAAGATAAATATAGGACTGAACGAGCGAAACGGATTGTTGCGAGATTTGGCATTCAAATTGTGGCCACTAACGACGTGCATTACCATGTGCAGTCCCGTTCGGTATTACAAGACGTTGTCGCAGGAATACGGGACAGTGTACCTCTCGATTCAGCCGGGAAAAAATTATTCTCCAATGCTGAGCGCTATTTAAAAACGCCCGCCCAAATGGCCAAATTATTCTCAGACATGCCAGATGCGGTCGAGCGCACTGCAGAAATCGCAGATCAGTTTTCTTTTTCGATGGCTGAATTGCGTTTTAGGTATCCATCAGAATGGATTCCGGCGGGGCAGACCGCGCAACATTATTTAACGACTCTCGTTTGGACGGGGGCGTGCTCGCGTTATCACGGAAATATTCCAGTCGAGGTTGAACGTCAGATCGCACACGAACTTCAGTTGGTCGAGCAGTTGCAGTTTGCCGACTATTTTTTGACGATCTGGGACATCGTAGAGTTCGCACGCGGTAGGAAAATTCTCTGCCAAGGTCGGGGATCTGCCGCCAATTCGATTCTTTGTTATTGTCTGGGAATCACAGCGATAGACCCGGTGAGAATGAATCTGCTGTTTGAGCGATTTATTTCGGTCGAGCGCGGAGAACCGCCAGACATTGACGTCGACTTTGAGCACGAACGTCGTGAAGAAGTGCTTCAGTATGTATATGAAAAGTATGGTCGTCACCGCGCTGCTATGGTGGCCGCCGTTATTACTTATCGAACCCGGTCGTCATTGCGCGAGGTTTCTAAGACCTTGGGACTCGATTTAGATCGTGTGAAATCCGAAGAAGATGATTTTCCAAAAAAACAATTAGCACGGCAACTAGCTCAGGAATTGAAGGGGTTTCCGAGACACCTTTCTATTCACTCTGGTGGTTTCACTTTATCTCAAGATCCGATCATTGAAACAGTACCGGTTGAACCGGCTCGAATGGAGGGGCGTACCATAGTGCAGTGGGACAAGTACGACCTCGACATTGTTGGGTTGTTGAAGGTCGATCTCTTAAGTCTTGGGATGTTGAGCGCCATTCAAAAAACTTGTGAACTAGTGGGACTAGAATATTCCAAGATTCCCGCTGAAGACCCGGCAACCTACCAAATGATTCAACGGGCGGATACGGTGGGCGTATTTCAAATCGAGTCACGAGCGCAAATGAACATGCTCGGACGCCTGCAACCCGAGAGTTTTTACGACCTCGTGATCGAGGTGGCGATTGTGCGGCCGGGCCCCATTGTGGGCCGCATGGTGCACCCTTATTTACGGCGTCGTCGAGGACTTGAAAACCCAAAAAGTCCAGATCCTAGGCTCGAACCAATTCTTGGTCGTACTCTGGGGGTGCCGCTTTTTCAGGAACAAGTCATGAAAATGGCTATCGTCATGGCGGGATTTACTCCCGGCGAGGCTGATGAGCTACGGCGCGCGATCGGTGCCTGGCGTTCGAGTGGGTCGATTGAAAAAATGGGCCAAAAGCTGCGAGATGGTTTTCTTAAAAACGGGTTGCCCTCTGAATTTGTGGATCGTGTATTTGAGCAAATAAAAGGTTTTGCTGAGTATGGATTCCCGGAGTCTCACGCCGCTTCGTTCGCATTAATTGCTTATGCGTCGTCGTACCTTAAATGTCATTATCCCGCCGAGTTCCTGTGCTCCCTGTTGAACTCCCTGCCAATGGGGTTTTATTCCGAGCACACGTTGGTGGAAGATGCCAAAAGACATGGCGTAAAGGTATTGCCGATCGACGTTAACGGTTCAGACTGGGATTGCCGCATTGAAAGCGGCGAACTGCGTTTAGGATTTCGTTTAGTAAAGGGAATGGCGCGCAAAGTGTTCGATCGACTTTTTAATGAACGAAGTGAACGGCCGTTCGCAGGAATTGGTGATTTCATTGCGCGGGCCAAGCCATCTTTGCGAATTTTAGAAAGTTTGGCGTTGGGTGGCGTTTTTGAACCATTTAAAGTGTCCGAACGCGAAGCCCTATGGGAGGCGTTGGCCTACGATTGCTTGCTACGAGCTGAGCTTGGCCAGAGTCAGGGGCAGCAACTTAGTCTGTTTAGTCAGAGCGGGCTTTCGGGTTTGCTACGCGAACAGAGTGCGCCCCAGTTGGTTGGGCTTGATGACTTTGAACGTGTGAGTGCCCAGTTTCATTCTTTTCGATTGTCGTTGGGTGAACATCCAATGCCAGTATTGCGACGTTTTCTTCGTCAGGTTCCACGCGCGGTTACGGCCGACGCCAAAAAGGGGCGACATGGTCAGAGGTTTCGAGTTGCTGGTATGGTGATTGTGCGTCAGCGCCCGCCTACCGCTAAGGGCACGGTCTTTAGTGCCCTCGAAGATGAAACGGGTCTTCTGGACTTAATTTTTCACAAAGCAGTCCATGAAAAATATCAAAAAACGCTGAGTTCTAACGCATTTTTAGTGGCTTCGGGCGAACTGCAGAAAGACGGTTATTCCGTAAGTCTGTTGGTGAGTAAAATAGAACCTCTAATGCCACCAGAGACTGAGCAAACCCTGAATTTTAAAACACATGACTGGCATTAAACGGCGAGCCGAGATAAAAGCCTTAAATGAAGGAAATCGGCGCATTTTTGCTAGCGGGTCTATTTTGGGGCTCGTCTTTTTTATGGATAAAAATCTCAGTCGCCGACGTGCACACCACAAGCCTGGTGGCTTGGCGCCTGTTGTTCGGCGCACTTGGTTTGATCGCAATTTTGAAGATTCGGAAAAAAAAGTTGCCGCGCGACCCACTGGTTTGGAAAAGAATTATATTGCTCTCATTTCTGAGCCCAGTGATTCCTTTTTACCTGATTGCTTGGGGTGAAACTCAGATTGACTCAAGTGTTGCATCGATACTGAATGGCACAACACCGTTGTTCACCATCGTGGCAGCTCACTTTCTATTGCACGACGAAAAAATTACCGTCTCAAGGGTATTCGGCCTGTTATTGGGGTTTGCTGGCGTGATCGTATTAGTAACGCGCGGACAGAGCACCACAGGTTTGTTGCAAGGGTTAATTGCCGGAGGCAGTACTGGTGTCGTTTTGGGTAAGCTCGCAGTCGTAGGCGCTTCCTTTTGTTATGCAGTTTCGACCGTGTTATTGAGAAAAACGCTGCGAAATATGCCATCCTTCGAACTTGCGACCTGTATTTTATTGGTCGGGTCAATAGTAGCTTGGATCGTAGTTTACTTCGTGAACCCCCCTGTCATATTGCCGACCAAACCGATCACTTGGTTCGCGCTTGCTTGGATGGGATTACTCGGCAGCAGCCTGGCGTTTATGCTTTATTTCTATTTACTCAATACGTGGGGAGCCACTAGAGCCGCTTTTACGAACTATATCTTTCCGCTGGTCGGCTTAGGTTTGGGGATAGTGTTTCTCAAAGAAAAAGCCGACTGGAGTTTGGCGTTCGGAGCACTTTTAATCGTAGCCGGAGTTCTGAGCGCCAACATCAAGAGCCTGTCGTTCTTTGTCAGCAAAGAGAAGTCCATACCCCCAAGGTAACTGCTTGAAATCGCAGTTTTTTTAAAAAAAATAAGAACGCAACCTCCCGCGCCTTGACCTTTCAAAGCAAAAAAATGAAGGTACGCGCAGCCTTACAACATTGAATTTCACATCACGTTTCTAGGGGGTTCTGCTTGGGTCGCTTGGGGTATGCTTTCTCCAGATGTTTCCTTACGCTCGGTGCCAGTGTTTCTGCGTTTTTGTTTTTATCCTCTTCTTGGGCGCTGCCAATACCTCCAGTGTTCCGTCAATTAGTTGTTGATGAGAATCGCGAAGAGTTAATCGAAAAATTCGAAGCCATTCCCGTTGTTAGTCCTGAAGAATTTTTGAACCGAGTCGGTCCCAGCAATTTACGTTTGTTGGGCAATGGTTTTAATGGCGTTGCTTTAACCGATGAACTTCGTGTCGTGAAAATCTTGCAGGACGTTTTTAAATTTCATGCCGATCAAGGTGGCGCTTGGCAAGGATTGCAGAAATACCGACCGTTGGCTGCTCTAATTCCCAGCGAGGAGACAGCTCCAAAAAAGGACCGAATCGGAAGCCTCAATGAACATGTGCTCGAAAAAGAGACGCTCGGCAGTCTATTGTGGGCGCTTGTAATGCCGGGCGCTGAAAGAGATTTCCCCGACCTAGTGTCGAGTGACGGAATGGCGCAAAGAATTCCCCTAGTAGAAGGTCAGTCTCTAGACAAAGTTTTAGCGGCGGAACGCAGAGGCGAAAAACCATTGTATGACCCAGCGGCCCTTTGGCGCGAGATAACCGAAATACTCAACCGAGCGGAACGCTTGCTGTTCCGTACTGGAGTAACGGTCGACATCTTAAATTCCGCTAATTTTTTAGTAAGTGGCAGTTATAAGTCCCCGGTAGTGCGATTGATAGATCGTGAATTGGTTCAGCTTTCTCCGGAAGGATACGAGTATTATGAAAAACGAGGTTTCGTGGTCCCTCGCTCGTTGTATGCCACTCAACGAAAACTGGTATATTGGCCTTTGTTTCCGGACCACGTTGTTTTTAGTAACTTGTGGCGCTTGAGTCTGGAACAGTCGCTCACTTACGTTCGGGTGCGGTACGGCTTTTCAAAAGACGGAGCAGCCGAGTACTTGTCTCGAGTACCAAAGCTGCCAATAAATTTTGTGACCGAACAACTAATCAAACTCATTCAACGGCGTGAAGGGTTAACACATCAAGAAACTTTAGAATTTTTGCGAAGGAATCCAAAAATTTTAGAACAACAAGCTCCCAATCAAACCAATTTTTCGAATATCGAGCGTGCTCTGTGTTCAGACTTGCTCAACGACGCTATTACGCGTCGATATGATCGAAGCTAAACAAATTAACGTCGATTCATGAGACGGTGTATGCGATTGAGGCATTCCCATTTGAGGCGATCCTCGTCAGCTTGAAGTCCCCATTTGTAGTGGTAATATTCGTTCTTCACGTTTCGTTGGGGTATTCCAAAATCGGTACCCTGGGAGTTTAAAAAAACCGAAAATTTACCGTACCAGGTGGCGAGTTTTTCGCGGTATTCTTTTTTAAGATCGATGGTCTTAAGTAGCTCTTCGCCGAGTCTACGTTTAAGAGTGTAAAGCGAACGAGTGAGACCTTCTTTTTCGAAATGCTCGACGAGCGCGCTACGTTCCTCTGGTGAAGGTTGAGGCGTTTGCGGTGAACTATTCGAGTCTTTGATGGTCGGAACGTCTTCGGAAGTGTCGTTGGAAGGATAAATGCGTAATGGGTCGTACTTTTGGTCCAGTGTAATTTGAGTCATGATTTCAGCGAATAGTTTGAGCGAACTTACGGTGGCGTTGCCCTTTTCCTTTTCTCGAAACTCGGCAGAATAGACGACCCCATTGTAAATACCTTCGTAGTGCCCGCCTTGATCAAGCACGTTCATATAACGTAAAAATTCATCTTCGCTTGCTATCGAACGTTCGAGAACAACTTGAAACAATTCTCGAATGAATTCGCCGTTAATAGCGCGATGCTCGAGCGGTATGTCTTCTGGTGAAGGCTCTTTGCTCGGTTCAGGCTTATTCGCAAATAGCGGAGCAATTTTTTTTTGGTACATTTCTTTAGGCGAACATCCGATATGAAAAATCGAAACGATAATTAAGATAGTCGCACTAAAAGAAAAAACTAAGTTTGGTGCCATAAGAGTTGACGTTCCTGGTAGTAAAGTCGGCCTCTGCTGTAATTCGTGCGAACCCCGCAACTAGTGATGTTCCTGCAAAAAAGTGGCCCGCGTCGATGCTAGTATCAAAACTTACATTGGAATTAAGTGGCAAGGTGCTTGTGGGGTTCGCTACGTTCGCGTTGACGTACCGGTAACCCGCGCCAGCGAACATATGGACGAAAAGAATCGAGTGACTCACCACCAAGTCGGCGCCGTAAGTAGCGGCATTCGCTAGGACCAGGTCCGCGTAGTTGTACTGCGCTCGAATTGCAATGGGTGGAAGGCGCGGTCGGTCGATAGCTGTCCATTGAAGATTAAATCCGTAAGCTTCAAGTCGGTAGCCTCGCACCTTTATCGTAGGTATAAATTCGCTTCCGATCATTAAATTTCCCGGCAAACTTTTTTGAATATTCACCTTGGGGATTGGGATGTAGCGTGGAACGTTTTGAATACCGATTTCACTCAACGCACTGGCGACTTTTGCCGGCACGGTAACTGCTGAAACACTGGTACCAAAATCAATGCCGATATCCGAACTAAACGGCTTTGCACCTTCGTACGCTCGTAGATCAGCGGCGAGGCCCACAAACGCACCAAGTTCTGAAATTAGGTTGTTGGTGGCATTAATAAAAGTCGAAGGGTCAAAATTAGCGGCCGTTGCATTGGTTCTTAGACCGAGCATTAAGATTACGAAACTAAATTTCAGAACACGAATATCGAGGAGGTGCACCATGGGACAATATTAACTTGAAAGAGCCTTGGGTACAAATAGTCCCCCTGGTGACTTGGCAGCCCTACGATTGACAACTGCGAGAACCAAAAGGGTAGCGATGAAAGGCAGACTTTGCATCCATTGCACGGGTAGTGTTCGGTCGCCCCAGAGCGGAATATCTTGAAATAATATCTGACACGCTTCGATAGAGCCAAAAATCAAGGCACCAGCTAGAGCGCCCTGTGGCGTCCAGCGACCTACAATAACGGCTGCGAGGGCGACATATCCCCGACCTGCTGTCATGTTACGAGTGAATCCTGCCCCATGATCGATGGATAAATAGGCGCCGGCGACTCCACAGAGCGCCCCAGATAAACACACGGCTAACCAGCGAACTTTTTGTGAAGAAATTCCTTGAGCGTCGAGTGCGTCGGGAACTTCACCGGCAAAACGGATATACTGTCCGAAACGGGACCAACGGTGCATTACATAGAGCAAAAGCGCAACGATTGGCGCGCAAATCACCAGCGGTGAGACGCGGCCACCAAGAGCTGTGATGCGCTGCGCATTTTCGAGCATTGGTGAACTTGTCGAAGAGTCAAACAACGTCTTACAAAGTACCGGTGTCAAACCTGCTACGACCGCATTCACGGCCAAGCCGCTGATGATCGCATGAGCTCGAAAGGTTATTGTCAATAATGCGTGTAGGGCACCAAAAACGGAACTGGCTAAGACTCCTGCCACGAATGCAAGCCATGGGTCTTTAGTTGCCCAGGCAACCGTGGCGGCCGTAAAGGCACCAGCCAACATCAGACCTTCCAGTGCAATGTTCACTACGCCCGCACGTTCTGAAAGCATCCCGCCAAGCGCGGCGTAAACCAGCGGCGTAGACACACTTGCAACGGTAAACAGAAATTCGGTCATGACGACGCTCCACCTTTTTTGCGAGTTTGCAGAGCGAGTACCAATAGGATTACGGCCTGAATCACCGCAGCGAGATCACGAGTCACGCGTTCGGTCTCTAGGTCAAGATCTAGAGCCCCTTTTTGAAGGGCGCCAAACAGAAGCGTTGCAGCAATCAGCATTGGTAAGCTGCCGCGTGCAATTAAGGCCACAGAAAGCCCGATGAATCCGTAGCCAGGAGAAAACCCGTCTATAAGACGATAAGCATGACCGAACACTTCGTTCACGCCGGCGAGCCCTGCAATTGCACCTGCTATCAATAGGCTTTTTAATCGAATTTTAGTGGCAGCAATGCCGGCAAGTTCGGAAGCTCGTGGATTATGCCCTGTCGAACGGACGCGGAGTCCAAACCAAGTGGTGGTGAGTACGGCATGTACTAATACGGCGAGTCCAATTGCGAGAGGTGCAAAAACGGTTGCGTGTTTCCAAAGCGGGCCAAAGCGCAGACCCTCGGCGATCCAAGTGGTTTCGAGGCTCTGATTTTCTGGGTTTTTAAAAATTTCTAGCACCGACCAATTTACAAGGGCTAAAGCTACGAAATTCAATAGAATGGTTGAAATTACTTCGTGAATACCGTGGCGAACTCGCAACCAACCCGCGATACCAGCCCAAAATGCCGCGGCCGCCATAGCGAATACTATTGCACTGGGAATTACAACGAAAACTGGAAGCGTTGGTCCAAACCAAAGTCCAAACGCGACAGACGCCAAAGCCCCGATCAACATTTGTCCTTCGGCGCCAATATTGAATAATCCAGCCGCGAGAGCTAATCGCACGCTGCATGCGGTTAGTAAAATTGGAGTGGAATAAAACAAAGTATATGAAAAATTTTCCAGGGACCCAAACGCGGAATTAAGAAGTACGCTGGCGACACTAATCGGGCTATCACCAATTCCTAGCACAATGGCCGAAAGCACAGCCAACGTTCCAATAGTTAAAAAAAAGGACTCTTGATATTTTTTCACGCTCGTCACGATACTTGCGCCCTTTTTTGAGAAAGCCCAGTCATTGCTTGACCGATAACTTCAGAGTCGAATGAAAAATTACGTGGATCGCGAAAAAAAGGTCCTCTCAACTCGTTTTTGTAGAGAACATAAATTTTGTGACAGAGCGCGAACAGCTCTGAAAGTTCACTAGAAATTAGCAAAATTCCCGCTCCGCTTTCGGCGCGATCGAGCAATTGACGGTGAATAAACTCAATAGCGCCCAGGTCGACCCCTCGAGTTGGGTGCGCAGCGAGAATGAAACCATTTCTCGTAATTCCTGCCAGTTCTCGAGCTAAGATGAGTTTCTGTTGGTTACCTCCGGAAAATGCTCCAACAGGAAGGCCTGGCTCAGTTGGTCGTACGTCAAATTCCCTCATTTGATTGAGGCAACTGGTTTCTAGTGTCTGCACTGGAATTCGCGAAAAATCACTGGCACCACACTGTTTTTTTCCCAACAAAAGATTTTCAGCTGCAGAAAGTTCGAGAACTAATCCGTCGTGGGTACGGTCGGCCGGTACGATCGCTAAGTCTCGAGAGCGAACAGTTCTTGTGTCGCACTCGCGTAGTTCGTTACCGAAAAGCTTGACTCCGATACCTTGATGTTCAAATTTTAAATTTTGGCGGGTAATAAGGCCTACCAGTTCGTCTTGTCCGTTGCCTTCAACCCCAGCGATTCCAACAACTTCGCCGCTCGAAACTGTGAAAGCAAACCGATGGGCTTTCGAATCATAGATTTCGAGTACGTTTGCCGCAGAGTTTGGTTGATGGTTTGGTTTTGTTGGTAGCGTTAAAGTGCGTCCCACCATGAGCCGCGTTATTTCGTCGACTGAAGTGTTCAGAGTTTGAAGCTGAGCTACGGTGCTTCCCGCGCGAAGCACTGTTACTTCGTCGCACACCTGCATGATCTCACCGAGTTTGTGGGTCACGATTAAAATTGAATGACCTTGCGAGCGAAGTGTTTTTAAAATATTTAAAAAATCATTTACTTCGTAGGGCGTTAAAACCGACGTAGGTTCATCTAGAATCAAGCGTCGAGCGCCCGAATAGAGGGCCTTCAATATTTCACAGCGGCTCTTTTGTCCGATAGGCAGAGCACCCGTTTTTTGATCGAGCGGTACGTAGAGCCCTGTGTTTCGCATGAGAGTTTCTATTTTTCGTCGCTCGGCTTTTCGATTTCGAATACCAAGCAAGGCGCTCTCACTTCCGAGTACGATATTATCGTGAGCTGTTTCCACGTCCGATAGGTGAAAGTGTTGTTGAACCATACCGAGACCGGTGGCTGCCGCTTTACGTACATTCCAGTTATCGACGGGCCTGCCATCAATCATCACATGACCGCTGGTGGGAGTGATCATTCCAAAGAGAATTTTCATGCTCGTCGATTTACCAGCGCCATTTTCGCCGACCAGGCCGTGAATTGTTCCTGAACGTAAAGTGAACGAAACACTCTTGTTGGCGCAAACGTTTCCGAAAACCTTCGAGATGTTTTGCAGTCCTATGTCGCCGGAACTCATTGAGAGTGTCCTTTATTTGCTGGATGCCGTATGTGCGTGAAGTTTGTAGTAGTCCTTCGCGGTGATTTTTTTTGCTATTAGTTGGTCTTTGACGGTCTTGATTTTTGCTAAATCGGCTGTAGTGAAGAGCGATTTATTGTGTTCATCCAATGCCCAATCGACTCCGTCGTTTTTAAGTCCAAAGACTTTGGTTCCTCCGCGGAGTGTACCTGCTGCTACCTCCGAAATCACCGCGTACACCGCCGTGTCGAGACGTTTTAACATACTGGTTAAAATGAAACCTGGTTTTATCCAGTTTTGGTTTGAATCTACTCCAATGGCTAATTTTTTTTGATCAGCTGCGACATCGAAGACAGCGTTGTTGCTGGCTCCTGCGGCCGTAAAAATAACGTCGGCCTTTTTTGCATACTGATTTTTTGCAATTTCTTTAGCTTTAGTCGGGTTGTTCCAAGCTTCGCTAGTGAAGCCAATGTAATTTACAACGACTTCTGTTTTAGGGTTCGCGGCTTTGGCACCCTGAGTATAGGCCAATTCAAAACGTTGAATAAGAGGTATTTTCATGCCGCCCACAAAACCGACCACTCCGGTTTTCGACTTCAGACCCGCTACGTAGCCTACGAGATATGAACCGTCGTGTTCATCGAAAATTAATGAGGTCACGTTGGGCAGATCAACCACCGCATCGATGATCGCGAAACGTAGATCAGGATTTTCACGCGCTACTTTTTTCATAGCTTCGGCTTGGTTTACGCCCACACCAATAATAAGATCGAATTTTTTTTGGGCGAACGAACGCATGGCGGGTTCAAATAAAGTATCATCTGAGGCTTCGATTTCTTTTAGATAGATGCCAAGTTTAGCTTTGGCCTCGGTAGCGCCGCGAAAGGCTGCGCTATTGAAGGATTTGTCGTCTTTACCGCCACGGTCCAGAATGAGGCCTATTTTTTTTTGGTCCGAATAACCACTGGTCGAAACTAGAAATACAAGTAGCGCGCACCAAAGCACCAAACGATTCATGAAGACCCCCTGCTTCGGAAGTGCCGAAAAACCCTGGGTTAGTCAAGGCGCGGACCCACCTTAGCCATGGGTGCGCTACGGATTGTTTTGGTGAACTTTAAAACCGAGTATTTCGGCTTTCTCAACATGTTGTTTAGAAATTAAAAAGCCGTTTAGATCCCCGCGATCGACTCCGCACATTTGAATGCGGGGGCGTGGGTCGCGGAGTTTTTTGCGTTGTGCGACTTTTACACCCGCCTTTTCGAGCTCGCCAGCCATGACGTCGAGGCTAATACCTTTTTGAGTGGCGCAAGACTTTGCTTCGTCGGGTTTGGCAACCCAAACAAGATCGGACTGTTCGGGCAACTGGGCGGATTTCGAGGTATCTGAGCCTCCCAGTTTTTCAAGAGCTCTCTCGGGAGGGCGTTCAGATGCAGCTGGCGTTTTACAACCCCCGGTTACTAGAAATCCGAGTAAAAATAGTGGTAGGCCAAATCTTGTCACCATAGAGCGGCATTGTCGGGTGGTTTCTGTGGATTTTCAATGGTCTTTGCGTTATTTCGATGGAGCAGTTTTGTCAGTCAAAACGATCCCGTAGCTCAGCTGGATAGAGCATCTGCCTTCTAAGCAGAGGGTCGCAGGTTCGAGTCCTGCCGGGATCGCCATTTTCGCCAACGGCGAAAAGGCGAAATCAAAATAAAAAATGCGAAGCATTTTGTACTTTTCGGCTGGACTCGAATGCCGGAAGGAGCGGGGCGCCCGCTAGCGGGCCGCGACTGAGGCGGGGTCGCGTGGCGAGCGCGGAAGCGCGAGGACACGTGACCGAGTCCTGCCGGGATCGCCATTTTCGCCAACGGCGAAAAGGCGAAATCAAAATAAAAAATGCGAAGCATTTTGTACTTTTCGGCTGGACTCGAATGCCGGAAGGAGCGGGGCGCCCGCTAGCGGGCCGCGACGATTCTACTCACACAATGGTGGGAAGCCCCACATCAAGCCTTTAAGAACAAGCGTTTAGCAAACGCAGTTTATAACATTCGAACGACCTAAAGCCGTAAGCCCTTCTTTTTATGATTCAATCGTTAAATTGAGTCTTCTTTACCGTTTTTTCAAACATGCTCGAAACAAATGTTTTCTAGAACTCAAAAACTCGGAAAATATTTGCCTTTGTAGATCATCGATAGCAGATGTCTAATAATATAAATTCATGAAATTATTATTTTTTATTTCGTATTTACACTTAAATATCGTATGATACAATATACTTATGTTAAAGAATATCTTTAAAACTCTCGATAAGTGGATAGCTGAAGAGAATAAAGCTCGCAGAACAGACGGGGCTTTGGAAATCGACAAAGCCGAGTTTCGAGTATTGGGGCAAACAGCATTATTAGAAAGCCAGCTGGAGCTTCACCTTATCGCAACTCAAGATGTTGATGCCTACGTGAAAGCACAACAAGAGGTTTACAAGAAACTCGATGAATTGCTGAAGGCCGAAGGAAAGCATCTCGATCCGGATTGGCGACAGATTTGGATGCCCGAGGAAACGGAATACGACGAACTTTATACAGGGAAACTCGTAACTGCTCTAATCGCTAAACCTGAGTATGTCTTGATTTCGAAAGCCTTAAAAGCGCCAAAGAAGAACAGAGCATTGATTGTTGAATATCTCGCAAGTGGAGCGAGCAAGAAATTTGAGGTCCTGGCCGAGAAATACAAAGTAGATCTGGAACAGTTCTTATGACGAGATTTCAAGAATTGCAGAAAAAAGCGCAGAAGCAATTTCGACGCCTGCAAAAGCAAAGGCGTGATCCCCGCTATCTCAATGTGATCGGAAGGCTCGTGCACGAAGGCTTGCTTGAAGGACGAGACGTTACTCCAACACGCACGAGAGCAACAGTCGACGACGCGCTTTGGGCTGCGGAGATCGAGCCACGCATTCATGAGTTGTTGCCGGCTATCCTCTTTCGCCATCCTCGAATGCTATTACAGACAAGACCGCTACCAGACGATCTCGCACAAGTCGTAATGGAACTGCGTCGGGGACGAGCAGAGACTGCGTTTCGCGGTATACCCCCGGAGAAGTACGTGCAGTGGGTAACGCATGTCGGACGCGACAAAGCGAAGCGACCCGCTGTTGCGAAAACGCATCGGTTTTCTGAAGAAGACCTCGAGCTGATCGCGAAGCTGAAGAAGCGGTGGGGCATAGGCGAAACCGAGGTGCTGAAAAGAGCATTGAAGATGGTCGGTGACACATGATTCCCTTTCAACTGAAACTCTCAGCCCTGCCGCGCGCGCTAAACGGTACTTTACTGCAGAGGGAGTAAGTCGCGGAGCTTTCTGGGTTTTACTCCTGTTTCGCATTTATTTTATAAATTGCCCTCTGACCTTTGCGAGAGGCATCAATCGATAGACCTAATATTCTTGCCGCCTCTTGGGGGGCGTGAAATCCAGTCGAGTTTTCAGCCTCAACGAAGTCTAATAAAAACTGGGCCCGTCTCTGAGCCTGCCGACCAAGTTCGATTCTGCTTTGTGGTACTCCGGTTTTGTTGGCCGATTCAAGGTCGTGGATTAAATCCAACAGGGCGTCCATCGCGATGTTTCGCAACTGAAAAGTACGGTCCTGAATTTGTTCGACTCGGGCTTTCATTTCACTTTCAGGCCAAGAGTGGCAAGTGCGGCATGAGGCGCCTATGTCAAGCATTGGGCTTTTTACGTGGTGATCAGTAACTTTCGCTGCACCAACTCTTTTGTATGGCATGTGACAATCAACACAGCTAACGCCCGATCTGGCGTGAATTCCTTGGCTCCACATCTCGAACTCGGGGTGTTGGGCCTTTAGAACCTGGGCCCCAGTTTTTTCGTGAATCCAGTCCTTGTGGCCGTTTTGTTCGTAGTAAGACAAAATTTCATCGCCCTTGGTGCCATTATTCCACGGAAAAGTTAGGCGTTTTTTGGGCCCCTTGAAGTAATACTCTACGTGGCATTGCGCGCACACGAACGCCCGCATTTCCTGGTGAGAGGCCATCTTGTTTACATCGTAGTTATTCACACCTTGGCGTTCTTTTAATACCTTGATGCCTTCCATGAAGGCGGGACGTGTCACTCGAAGTGCCATCGTTTGAGGAGTGTGGCAGTCTAGGCATGAAACCGGGTGGGAAACATGTTCCTTTGCTTCGGCGTAGGGCATTTGATTGAGAGTCTCAAAGCCCGCCATCACGTTTCCGCGTCCCAAACGCCGCATAGCACTCCAGGTCGAAGCGTGACAATTGAGACAGGTGCCTGGTTGTTTGGCAACGAGTTGTCTTTCAGTGTATTTTTGGTCCACCAGCATATACGCGTGGCCACGTTCTTCGCGAAAGTCTTTCGAAAAAGCATAGCCGGCCCACATTGTTTTTAGCCGTGGGTCTTCATCCAGGCGCGATTGAGCTACGGTGTTTCTCGGGTCGATCTCCGTGGGTTTTCGAGGTAAAGCTTCGCTTCCACCGAAGCGTGTGCGAGTTTGATCAACTGTTTTGAGATACGTTTCATACTGCATGGGAAAGTTCTTTCCCCATTCTGCCGGATCCTCTGTGTCCTCGGTGATATTCGCTAGCGGAATAAAAGGTCGACGAGAGTCTTGTTTTTTTTCAAAGATATCAACTAATAGTGCGACCGCAACTGCCGTTCCGATTGAAGCGACAAGCGAAAACAGTGCCAGCTGCAGAATGTGTTTACGTCGACGCCTCAATTCTTTAAAACGCGAAAATTTCATTTTTTTTCTCCGAATTTAAATCCAGTCGCGATGCCTGAGGCATGTCCGACGTCGCCATGGCATTGAAGACACGACGACTCTGGGTCATGCCGAGAGATCGAGCCGGGTGCGAAAACATTTGTGTGGCAATTTAGGCAAGCTTTTTGAACGTCCAGACGATTCGCCGCTTTGATGCGAATTGGCTCATTGAATCGACCTGTAGTGAAAGCATAGGAATGAGCGAGTCCATTTACTATTTTGGTTTTGATTTTTTGCGGCAAGTTTCCCGGAGCGTGGCAGGAATTGCAGCTTGCGACCGTCTTGTGACTCGAACGGGACCAACTCGCAAATTGCGGTTCCATTACGTGACAGCTTACGCAGGCTTTGGGGTTGTCAGTTATATAGCTAACACCGTTACCGTACCAGAAAACATAAGTTCCGACCCCAAGGGGTGCACCGATTGAAGCGATTGCGATAAAAAACATTATCCGCCGAATAGCGCGGATTGAACTGCTGTTGTGCTTCATGACGGGAACGTTTGATATTTTAGGCTATCGACAAAGATGGGGCTTCCACCTTCTTCGGACTCAAGCAACTCTAAGAGTTTTAACAAAAGATCATCGGTTGTAATAATGCCACGTGGAAATTTCCCATCGCGCGCCGTAACTAATAGAGAGGATAGCTTTTCATCTAACATCTTTCTTATTACTTCGGTCAGAGGAGTTGCCTCTGATATAACGCGTGTCGGCCAGCTCATGAAATCACTTACTTTGTGAGCCGGGTTAAATTCCACGCTCGAAGTTTCCCAGGTCGAAATCTCGGAACCAGGTTTCGGCGTCATGGCGCGGCGAATATCGCGATCACTAATCATACCAACCAGCTTACCAGTCGCTTCAATCACTGGGAGATGGCGTATTCCAGCTTCCTGCATGACCTCGAATGCTTTTTTTATGGGGTCGTGCAGTCGAATGATAGTCAGTTCGGTCGACATGATTTTTTTTGCATCGTTTCTCAATTTCCCACCTTTTTTCTGTGAAACTTTACATTAGAGCAAAGCAAAAACAGTGCCGGCCCGTTTGCAAAAGTTTTCAGTGGCGGTTTCGGTTTTCCCGCTCAACAGGTGAGACAATTTGACCCGACTATTGGACCAAATAGCCCAGGAGCGAGGGCCTATTACCCTCATTTCATCAGTCTTGAAAATTTAGTTCACGAAAGCTAGCCTTGCGGAATGAATCACCAAGAACCAACTTCGGAATATAAGTTCATTCAACGCGCGGGTCTCATTATCTGCGGGATTTTGCTGGTACTTCTAAGCGTTTGGGCGGTAATTCCAGCTCAACCGGGCCTGTGGAATTGATGCCTCGACTGTGGTAGCCCCCTCTTTGGTTATGGGGAGGGGCTACGGTGTTTCGGGGTATATTTTCTTTTTTTGGGTTTTTTCTACTTTCTCTTTCGGCGAGTTCAATAGAACGAGAGTTCGAGTGGCACGAAGGTTGGACGGGCGTAATATCTGACCGCGAAGAGTGTGAATTCGATAGTATTCGTAACGCACTGAATCATTCCTGCGTATCAGAGTTTAATTCAATAGCCGAAAAATTAACTCAGGATCGGTTTCGAATTTCAAAAAAAGGTCTGGCAACCCGGCGTGACATCGAGAAGGTGGTGTTGCTCCTTCACAGTGAAGAAGCGCTTTCTTTTTATGAACGACTCTATAGCAAGTACGCTCAAAGCTTCACGCGTTCGGCTAGTGTACTCTCGCCGCTACCAGATAATCTCAGTGGGATGGATGCAATGGTGCAACGAGCTGAAGAGAAGGAAGCGAGCGGCTTCTCGGACCTTGCTTATTTACTGAGTTCGAAGGTTTTTGGTAGCGATAAACCGGCAGTATACTGTGGTCTTTTAAAGGGAAGTTTCCGTGGCTATGCGAGTCAGTTCAGTTCGGTTAATCAGGTCGTTTTCGTTTTGATTTGTCGTGAGGCCCAGAAGAAAGAAATGGATTGGCAAGGAACCGAAAGTGCAGCGGAAACGGAACTTCGGGAAAAACTTGATTCCGAAGCCCCATTTAGAGTGGAGGTGGTGCTGCGGGTTCCTCGAACCGAAGACGGTAGTTTGCCCGAGTTTGTGCCACGGGACTCTTTAGCTATAACTGCAGAATACAGAATACGCGGAAACAAGTCTGCTGTTGTTGGATCGACCAAGTATTGGAATTATCAATTGTACAGTATCGAGTCTAAGTTTGACTTGAGATTTGCTACAGAGCCTATTCTTAAAACAGTGTTGCAGTACGAAACGCTTCCTAAAGAAAAACTTAATTCCTATTTAAACAAAGTTCCGTATTACTTCGAAACGGAAACAGGTTTTTGCGATGCGCTCGGAAGTTTTATCGTAAAAGAATTAAATGCGAGTCAGAAAAACTGCCAATAGGTATCGGTAATTGAACTATCGCTTTAATGCTATTTTCGCCGCTTCCTGGGCAAACTGATAAAAATTGGCTCTGCCCATGAAAGCTTTGTAAAGTAGTTCGTCCTTAGGGTCAGGGGCCGCGCCACGTGCTCGCGCCATTGCCATGCGATAGAGGGGAAGTTCGCCGCCCCATCTAGGAATCAAAGGGTATGAAAAACGAAGCGCGCTCAAAGCCGCTACGTACAAAGCATTTTTGGTTCGGGATCGCTCAAAGTCGAATTGCTCCGCCAGTTTTTTTGGCAACGTGCTGGCCGTAATCGCATCAGAATACTTTCGTGCAATCCAAACTGCGGGGTTTTTACGTTCGACTTCGCGACTCATGACCCGGAAATGTTGCTCGAGCGCGCGTGCATCGCGCGAATAGGTGAGTTCGGGTGAACTTACCATGGTGTCGAAGTAGGTTTTGAATTCACTCCAGTTGGACGGGATCATGTTTTCCGGAATACCCAACAGCATGGCAAAAATTTTTGTCTCGCCAATGTAAACGTTTCTCTCCGCATCTGTGAGTGTTCGTACAAACACTTCGTAGGTGCGGAGTACCGCGTACCAATGAGTTGCGTGAATCCACAACAACGCAAAAGGATCGTTGGCGCTGTATTGATAACCCGCTTTGTATGAGCCTGCGTCGGTGGGAAGAGTGCCGGTGATTTTTCCGTGAATGCGGCTTAGTCGTAACGCCAGCATTGACGCTTCTTCGACCGTTCCGAATACAATTCCCCAAATATCAAAAAATGTACTCTGAAAACGGCGAATTGGGTCTTTTTTAAGTCTTTGAGAATAATCGACCACGCCCTGGGCGCTTGGAGGGTGTGCAAGTTGCATGTAGAGTTCTGGCGCCGCAAAGAGCATTAAAAAGGGGATTCGATTAAGTTCCCACATCATTGAACTAGGACCGAAAAAACCGTGGGAGTTTGGAACTCCCAAGCGGCGTTCGAGAATTTTTTCTATATTAGTTTGAACATCGTTTTGGTCGACACGTTTGGCGTCGTGGGTGGAGCTAAAAATTAGGTCAAGACAAGAAACTTCGTGGACAGAAGCATGGCCGACAAATGGCATAACCAAAAACGCGAAAACCGACAGAAATTTTTTTGATTGCATTGCGCCCGAGTAGCACGGTCGTTCCTTAGCGTAAAACTAAAATCAGCGGATTTGTCTTCTTTCGCGCAAGGCGTCGATGGCTCGAGAGGGGCTCTGTTCCGCGAGTAAGAAGCAGAGGCAAAAGCAGATAGACTAAGGTTGTGGGTAAATTTTTCATTGACGCAACCCATCACAATGAACCAACGTCATTAAGATTGGATTCCCCTTTGAATTGATCGAGCCTAAAATGGAGTCATGTTGAAAAATTGTCGCGCACGCACCAAACCAGAAATCCGCATGGTGAAACTCAAAGATCATCTGAAGTTCGTAGACAAATATTATTCCACTTTATCGGTAGACGAAAGAAGTCGGGCTGATCGTTTTACGATCAAGAACGTGCGAGAGCGGTTTATTGTGTCTCGAGCCTTATTGAGAACTTTAATTGCAAAAAAAATCGGTATTAAAACGAATGCGATTGTTTTTGCATACGGACCCCACGGAAAACCCCAGCTAGATGCGGTAATGACCGGAATCAGTCTCAAAGAACCGTTTCACTTTAATGTGTCTCATTCGAAAAGCATGGTGTTATTTTGTTTCGGCCTGCTGCCGGTTGGAGCTGATATCGAATTTGTCCGAAAATTAAATAACCCGGACCGTATCGCCCAACGCATTATTTCGAAAAGAAAATTAAAAATTTTTCGATCGCTACCTTTGAAAATGCGCCACGAGGTTTTGCTTCAAATTTGGACTCGAAAAGAATCTATCGTTAAAGCGCTCGGCTGTGGCCTTACGATACCAGTAAAAAATTTCGAAGTATGGACTGGCTCGAAGGCTGATCCCCTTTCATTTGCTCGTCGTGTAGAAATTCCTGATGAGCGTTTTGGCGATTTAATTATTGAAAGTTTAGCGCTGAAATTACCCAAAACCTATGTTGGCGCAGTCAGTTTTATTTGTGGCAACAAACAAAAGGATAACCCATGACGTCAATGTACAGAATTCTTTGGTCAGTTCTGCTTAGCTTTGGATGTCTCGTTTCCTATCGAGCGAGTGCGGTAGAAAATACTTCCTCAGTGGCAATGAGTGGGACCCAAATAATGGAACACAACTTTAAGGCCACTCGTCTAAAGCAATCTCGTGTGACTGCAACCATGGAGCTAATTTCGAGTAAGGGCGAAAAACGCGTGCGCCAACAGCGAGGCGTTTCAAAGTTAAAACCCAACGGCCTTGATAGCCGCGGGCTAACCGTATTTGATTTACCCAACGATATTAAAAATACTGCGGTTTTAATTGACGAAGACCAGGCCGATGGCGACAAAGTTTGGATATATCTACCGGCATTAAAGAAGAATCGGAGGCTTCCTGGAAGCGGCAAAACGGAAAATTTTGTGGGAAGCGACTTCACCTACGGCGATATCATTGTTCCGAAAGTTGCCGAATACAAACATACGTTATCTGGCCAGGAGCCGTGTCCCGACGATTCCAAAATTAAATGCTACGTGGTGGATTCAGTTCCCGCGAGTAGCGATATCCTCGAGACCCGGGGAGTAAGTGCCAAGCGGCAATGGGTTCGCGCCGACAACTACATGGTCGTTCGTTATGAAACCAAAGACCGAGCCGGCCGACCGTGGAAATCTTTTTTGGGAAAAAATCCCAAATTGGTGGACCCGAAAGAAGGGAAGTATCTCTTGTTCGATGTTGAAATAACGGACATACAATCCAAGCATCGAACACGATTAATTCTTAATAAAGTCGACGTGGTGTCGCCAGTTTCCGATGATTTGCTGACGACAATGCAGCTCGAGCGAGGGCTGCCTCAGTAAGCTCAGTTTAGACCGTTGTGTCTAGGTAAATTATTGAAATTCCTATCGAATTTCATTCGCCTCTCAAGAAAAATCAATATCCGACCGAAAAGATATGATGATGGGTGTGTTTATACGGTGGCTCATAGCCCACGCACGTCTCGTATTAGTGTTGGTAGGTCTAGTTACCTTGGGACTAGCCGCTGGAATTCCGCGCCTTCGACTTGAGAGCAATATAGAAAACAATTTGCCCTCGACCCACTCGTACATAAGAGCGTTTGAAACAATCAAAGACAAATTCGGAATTAGCGACGTAATTATTGTCGCTTTTCGAAAAAAAGAAGGCAGCGTACTCGAACGCGATTTCTTATTAATGTTGGAGAAAATTACCAGTGAACTCGGAACTATTCCTGGAGCCTCCAGTGCGAACATACTTTCGCTAACGGCCCGTAAGGTAAAAGACATTCGGGGAGTGGCCGACGGGTTGGACGTAAAACCGTTAAGTGATTTTACGGGTTCAGTACGGGAACTAGACGAAGCGATTAAACGCAATAAGGTTTATGAGAGAGTTCTTATTACCGACGATCGGCGCGCGAGCGCAATCGTTATGGATTACAAACCCGAAGGCGATCCGCACTATCAACAGAACGAAAAACACATTCGTGAAATTGTCGAACGACACCTACTGCCGAATATAGAGTACGGCATGAATGGCGCGCCAATAATAATGTCGGCGCTCGAAAAATATAGTGAAAAAATTGCGCTCTATTTTTTGATAGCCATCGTTGTTATTGGGCTTGTCCACTTCGAAGCATTTCGGAGTTTTCAAGGGTTAGTGTTGCCGCTTGTAACTGCACTGCTTTCAGTCGTCTGGTCCACAGGTGCACTTTGTTGGTTGGGGTTCAATACACTTGACCCGATCACCGCACCGACACCAATTTTGATTCTAGCGATAGCCGCGGGTCACGCCGTCCAAGTTTTAAAAAGGTTTTACGAAGAGTTTGACGTAGTGAAAGACAATAAACTCGCGGTGCAGCGTTCGTTGGAAAAGGTAGGTCCCGTCATGGTGCTGGCGGGATCAATCGCTACGATTAGTTTTTTGACACTTTTATTGTTTGATATTCCTTCAATTCGTAATTTCGGTCTCTATAGTGCATTGGGCGTAATGGCAGCCCTTGCGATTGAATTGACTTTTATTCCCGCGCTCCGAAGTCTAATGCCGGCGCCCAAAGCGATTCGCCACAAAGACCATGCTCTCCTCGATCGCGTAATGACCTGGTTAAGTGACCGCCTGGTACTAAAGAAAAATTTTAAATTAGTTTTAACTACCACCCTGGTGCTTTGCATTTTCTGTTTAGCATTTACCTTTAGAATCAAAGTGGAAAACTCTCCTAAAATTATGCTGCCCGAGGACGAGCGCGTATTGGTTGAAGATGAATGGATCGGGCGAACCGTCGCCGGTGTTGCTACGATTTGGTTTCTCCTCGAAGGCAAAGAAGATGATTTGAAACGTCCAGATGTTTTGATTGCTGCAGATCAGTTCATGCAATTTCTAGAGTCTGATCCGGATGTAAGTAAAACAATGGGACTGCCGTACTTCGTAAAAAAAATGAATCAAGGCATGAACGAAGGCCGAAATGAAAAATTTCATATACCAATGAACCAAGATTTAATTGCCCAATACCTCTTTTTGTACAGTATGAGCGGCGATCCTGGAGATTTCGATTCTTACGTTACTCCTCAATATGACAAGGCTGTTATAACTGCATTCCTCAAAAATAGTTCCACCGCGTATACTGAAAAATTAATTGCAAAAGCCAATGAGCAGGCCGCAAAACTTTTTCCCGCAGATATCAAATTTAGCGTTAGCGGAACCCAGGCCAATATCGCTGCAATTAATCGAGTGATCGTAAATGGAAAACTTGGTAATATATTACAAATCGTTTTTTCTGTATTTGTTTTAACTGGACTCATTTTTAGATCCCCCGTTGCGGGGGCCTTTGCGATTGCCCCCATTGTGATCGCCGTAATCGTTAACTTTGGCATCATGGGCGCCGCTGGCATACGTTTAGATGTCGCAACCGCCATTGTCTCTGCCTTGGCCATTGGTATCGGTGCCGATTACGCGGTTTATTTTATTTCAAGGTTAAGAGAAGAGCTGTTGCGATCGGGCGACTATAGTGAGGCCGGTTGGATTCGCTCCACGCGCCACACGCTGGTGACCACTGGTAAAGGAATCTTCTTCGTGTCCTCTGCGGTCGCACTTGGTTATCTTACTCTTTGCTTATCTCCATTTAAGCCACATTTCTTTATGGGCCTGTTAGTTGGAACCGCCATGGTTGTTTCGAGCGCAGCGGCGGTAGTAATTTTGCCGATTTTTGCTTTGTTATTTAAACCCAGATTTTTAATTCGTACCGAGAGATCAGTTGAACATAAGGAGGCCGCTTAAGATGAATGCCGCCGAACAGAAAAGCTTAGTCGATGTTTTGCGAGGCCGGGCCCGCGAAACTCCAGACCGATTAGCATTTAATTTTTTACTAGACGGGGAGTCTCTTGAGGCGCCCGTAACGTATGCGGAACTCGATGCTCGAGCGCGTGCTATAGGTGCGGTTTTGCAAAAGAAAGGTCTTACTGGAAAACCAGTTGTTTTACTTTATGCACCGGGGCCCGAATACATCGCGGGATTTTTTGGTTGTCTTTATGCAGGTGCGATAGCAGTGCCGGCCTATCCACCCAATCCTTCGCAAATTCGCCTTACTGTAAAAAAACTTCAAGGAATTATGAAGGACGCAGGTTGCGCCGCAGTTCTTGCAACCTCGGACATTGTGCTTCGTTTAAAACCCCTTTTCTTGCTATCGCCTTCGATGTGGCGCCTTAAGTGGGTTCCCACCGATCGCGTTGAAGACTCTGCTGGAGATCGCTGGGTCGAAACCGAACTTACGCGCGATCACCTAGCGTTTCTTCAATATACCTCCGGATCCACCGGCGAGCCGAAAGGCGTTATGTTGTCGCACGGAAATTTGCTTTCGAATCTAGAGTCGATCAGAATTGGCTTTGGTTATACTCCGGATAGTCGAGGAATGGTGTGGTTGCCGCCGTACCATGATATGGGTTTGATTGGCGGTATTCTTTGTCCGATATTTACTGGATTCCCAGTGGTTTTAATGTCACCGATTGATTTTTTAACAAAGCCGCTGCGTTGGTTGCAAGCAATCTCAAAATACAAAGCAACGGTTAGTGGCGGTCCTAATTTTGCCTATGCGCTCTGTGTACGAAAAATTTCAGCGGAAGATCGGGCGAGCCTGGACCTCAGTTCATGGAAAGTGGCATTTAATGGTGCCGAGCCCATTCGTAACGAAGTGCTCGAGTCGTTTTCCCAGACGTTTAAAGGTCAGGGTTTTAAAAAAGAAGCTTTTTTTCCCTGTTATGGCTTAGCTGAATCGGCACTTTTCGTAACAGGTATTCCACCTGGGCGCGGAGCTGTTTCGGTTGTGGTGGACTCGGCCGAGTTAGAAAAAAATAAAGTTGTGTTACGGCCTGATCAAAGTACTCCGGGCGACGTTTCAAGTAAGCGGTTGGTCGGCTGTGGAATGTCCGCGGTGGCGCAGAAAATGCTGATCGTGAATCCCGACACTTGTGAAATATGCACTGATGGATCAATAGGCGAAGTGTGGGTTTCTAGCGCTAGCGTAGCGAAAGGCTACTGGAAACAAGAGGAGCGCTCGGAGAAAACTTTTCGGGCCCGAGTAAAAAATCAACACGGTTTAGGTGCGTTTCTTAGAACCGGTGATTTGGGTTTTATCACGGCAAGCGGCGAGCTATACGTCACTGGACGATTAAAAGATCTTATAATTATTCGCGGACGTAATCACTATCCCCAAGACATCGAACGGACCGTAGAGCAAGCGACCCACTCAGTTCGGCCTGGTTGCAGTGCCGCGTTTGCAATCGATGTAGGTGGCGACGAAAAATTAGTGGTCGTTTCTGAAGTTGAGCGCCGCTTCTCCCCTACGGCTAAGCGTTCTATTGTGGGAGAGGGAATTAAAAACGAGCCAGAACGATTAAAAGAACTTGATTCCGAAGCAGTGTTTCAGGCCATCCGCAAAGCGGTAGGCCACAATCACGAGATACAAATTCATGAAATTGTATTGGTGCGCGCAGGTAGTGTGCCAAAAACTTCGAGCGGAAAAATTCGACGAAGCACCACCAAGCAAGCGTACTTATCCAAGGAGCTTCACACGGTGGCGACTGACCTGTTTGGAACAGGAACACCTAAGAGACCTCTGAACGCTGTTAATGATTCGAATAAAAATAGTGAGGCCGAAAGTTCGAACGCCCTGCCGCGAGTTCTTCATGAAAATCAGCCAGGTATCGAAAAGGAACTGCGCGAAAAACTGGCGGCTGCAATGAACGCTCCGGTCGATTCTCTCGATGTAACTCAGCCGATGTCTTCGATTGGGTTAGACTCACTGCATTTGGTGGAAATTGGAACCTACATTCAAGGTCGTTACGGAATCGACTTGTCGTTTGAAAAGTTCTTTGGCGACACCAGTATTGCAGCCTTAGCCAACGAGCTTGCTTGTTTGGGGGCGATGAGTGGTGGTGGAAACTCTTCTGCCAAACCCGTGGGTAAGGTGCCGTCGCCTATTCCGTTACGGACGATGTTTGAATACTCTAGGTTGTCCGCCGGTGAGTCGTGGCAACAAGCATTGGTGGCCTTGTATGCGCCGATCGGAATTGCTTTGGTATTTGCGAGAATTACAGCGTTGTTAGTGTGGATTCCGACCTTTTTACCATTTGCTATGATTTCGCGGCGACTCACTCAAGTGTACTTTAAGGTGACGTGCTTTCTTGCTGGCATGGTAGTGCACGTACATAATCGCGCGGCATTTGATCCCTACAATGGCCCACGTATTATTGTGGCGAACCATCCTTTTACCTTAGATGGTGCTGCATGGATGGCCGTTTCGCCGTCGGCACTGGTCGTGGCCGACAAACTTTCGAAAAATGCTTTTTATCGACTTTTTAGTTTTGTGGCTCGTTTCGTAGTGGTGCAGCAGAAAGATACCCTGCCGAAGCTATACGAAGCGGTCAATACTTCCGACCGCCCAGTGGTGTGTTTTCCCGAGGGCTGTACGACCAATGGAATTGCCGGTGTTCTACGTTACCATCCTTTTCTTTTTTCACTCGGCATCCCAGTTCATCCGGTCGCCATACGTTTGCGTCGACCGGTTCCCATCGTACACTCGTTGCTGTGGAATAATTATTACGCTGACTTATTCTGGCAGCTCTTTGTGCCATTTACAGCTTTCGAAATGACGCTGCTGCCACCTCAATCCAAACGACCTGACGAAAGTGCTCAAGAATTCGCTGATCGTGTTCAAAGGTTAACGGCCAAAGCGGGTGGCTTGGTACCAGTGGGTTACGACGCAGACGATAAAACTCGTTTACGAAACAAAACCAAGGGCAAAAAGAAGGCCGTAGTACCGGTTACCGCTACGTACAAAGTGCGTTGGAACAAGGATCAGGATAAAAAGAAAGCTGCTTAAGAATATGCAAAATCTAATATTAGATTTCGATGGCACAATCTGCGATTCATTTCACCAGACGTTACACGTTCTTAATGAGTTAGCGGCACTATTTCGATTTCGGCCGGTGCCGGAAAGTTTGTTTGATGAATTAAAAGACCAGGGGTTTCACGAGTTCACCAAAACGCTTCAAATGGCCCACTATAAGATTCCATTCGTGCTCTATTACGGGCGTAAGATCATGCGGAAAAAAATGCCAACCCTGAGACCCTTCGAAGGTTTAGCAGAGGTGCTGGCTGAGCTGCGAAATAGTACTTCACAACTTGGAATTTTAACCACCAATTCGCAAAGTAACGTTGAATCTTTTTTAAAGTTGCACGGTCTAGATTTTTTCGACTTTATCCAAGGTGGTTCAAGTGTATTGGGTAAAGCGAGAATTCTGGAACGCATCCTCGCGGAAAAAAACATGGATCCCGCCACCACAGTATACGTTGGCGACGAGGCCAGAGACATAGTTGCGGCACGAACCGTAGGCGTGCGATCGGTAGCGGTGACTTGGGGGTTTAACTCGCGGAGACTCATTGAGGCGGCTACCCCAGATCGAATAATATCCAAACCAATCGAATTGTTAAATTTGGGACACCTGTATTAGGATCGCAGGAGACGGCTATTGGTCGGGGGGCCAGCATCTTGAGACTGCGATCTATCATTATATACAGCGTTTTTCTGCACGGGTTGCTTTTGTTTGGGGCCTTTGTGCATGCCCAAGATTCTTCGACTTCGCTTTCTAATCTTCAGACTGTTTCGGTGGATTCAATTAATATTAAGGCGAGTGTCTCTTTGGGATCGGATCGCCCTCCCGGAGAATTTACCTTTCGCCCCCTTGATGCGTTTTGGGTTTGGCGGAAGGCCCACCAGTATTCAGAGGTTGGCACGCCCGCGGTGCGCGTTGTTTTTAGTGACGGACTCGACCAACGCCTTCTGCTCGATTCAGTTATAGAAGAACAAGACGTCATGCTGGTGTCCCGTAAACAACGAAAAATTACGGTGGACCTTCTTGGCAGCTCCGCACGTCTCAAAGTTCGCGTCGCCAGTCAGGGTTCGGTCTACACTTTCGAGCTCCAGTTTCAGTTGGATCTAGAGGTGCCGCAACTAGTCCGAGGTAGCACTTGCGAAAATTACGGAGTCGATCTCATTCGACGTGAAGGACCAAGTGGGTTTCCCTTTTTGGGGGTAGATTGTCTCGAAGAGGAAAATGCGATTGCCGTTGGAATCGTGCGACCTGGAGGTACGAGTTGGGTTGCCTCTAGCGATGCTGATAGGCTTAATCGAGTTTTTCGTCGCACGGTTAAAAAAAGCGGTTTTCTTGGTAACGATTTGCACCTGAGACTTGTTTTGCCAGATGGCAAGGCGGCCAGCTTCCACTTAAGAGTGAGTGAAAAGAAACCCGCTAACAGTCCGATATTCGTACCCACGTTTGGCGGTCAGCTCGCAGCACGATCTTTTTCGGGTTCGCGGCAACTCGATGATCGGCGTTGGTTAGAGGGAATTAAGGGCGACTTTCGCCAAGAAAATCAAATTTGGAATCTGCGAACCTATGTCGAAGCACGCGCTTTATTCGAGGAGTTTGCCGATCTTAGTGAGCGGTACTTTGATCTTCGAGAAGGTTATCTAGAATGGTCTCCGTTTGGCGCGGTGCGTTTAAGAGTAGGTAAGCAGTTAGCAAGCTGGGGGCGCGCCGACGAGATCAACCCGACCGATGTGTTTACTCCTCGTCGAACAGGTTTACTCTTGGTCGATGCGTCTTCTGAGCAAAAGACTGGCGCCTTGTTGGGCGAGTTACGTTGGAACAGTGATTGGCTCGGAACCTTTACTGCCGTAGGAAATCCGTATCTTGTTCCATCAGATATTTATGCGACTGGAGATCGTTTGCAACGAACGCGCCCTTCGCGAAGGTCTCAATGGGGAGGTGGATTTCGGTGGGATCGACAGTGGGATCTTATTGAAACGGGCCTGTCTTTTTACAATGGTGTCGACCCTGCGGGTAATCTAGGACTTGGTCAAAACTACTCGGTGACTCAAGAGTTTCGTAGAACCGCGATGCTCGGCCTCGACGGAGTGTTGGCTGCGGACCGGTTCGCCTTGCGATTTGAAGTGGCTCGAACCTGGCCTTTAGGAAGAGATTATCGAATTGGTGAAAAAAGATCGGAATTTTTTGGAGTCGGTGGCTTTGAACGCCAGTGGGATGACGGTTCTGGCGGGGTGATTACACAAATTATCGCCAAAAAGATATTTCACTTAGACCAAGGTACATACGCGGGTTCACTTTTCGAAGCGGTAGAGACTAATTCGAGACGTTACCACCTACAAAACGAAGAATACATGCTGGCTTTTAGCGCCCGCATAGCCCGATCGTTTTGGAATGATCGAATTGAAGCTGAAGTTTTCGGTTTAAAGGAATGGACCACTGACAATTACTTTCTTCGACCTAAAATAAGGTACTCTCCCTGGGATCACTGGAAGATCCAAGTAGGATACGAGTACTACGGTGGCACCGAGGTTGGAATTTTTTCCTTCGTTCGTCGAAACGAGTTGGCTTTTTTTGAGATTAGTAGGTTTTTTTAAGGTTCGTTAGAAGCCACTATTTAAACTCGCGTCACTTTGTGGCGAACATTCGGACGGCACCCTTTCCTCGTAGTACAGATCCCACGTCGGTATTTCGCTCTGGCTTTCTATTTGTTCGATAAATGACGCTTCATTGGTCCACTCCAGTGACCAACAGTTGTTTTGGGGGTCGCAAAAATTGGTTATTACAGACTCGTCTTCGTAGTTTGCGATCAGCTCAATCTTATAGGGACCTCTATTTTTCTTACGCAGGCTCTTTTTGATCGCCGCGGCGACCGAAATAAAACTCCGATCACCGTAAACGTACTCGATAAGTTGATCGCCAATTTTAGACTTTACTTGGTATTCCATTTCCAACGCCGCTAGCAAATGATTTTGGTGCTGTCGTATTAAGTGGCGGTATTCTCGTGCAAGAATTTTGGTCTCCCGCAGACAATCGTTGGCGAATAACTTTTTAGGGAGCATGGTCGCCGCGGCGACCGAAATTAGAAATAAGAAAAACAGTCTCGAACGGGATTTCATTTTTACCTCCAGAAAAAAAAGTAGCGAACTAAGCAAGGTCTATGCCAACCGTTCGTGTTTCGGTCGCCGTGGCGACCGAATTAAAAGTAGTAAAAAAAGAAGGTCGCTTCATAAATTTCTGCCCTTTTTTGGAAGCGCGTTTTATGATCTGTGAATCTGGAGTTTTTTTCCGATCGTACGTCAAGATACATTTTCAACCAGGGAGGGTGTGCAAAATGGCTTCGTTCAAAGATCTCGCATTTACATCTGCCGAGTTCGCAAGACTTGCGCAGATATCAAAAAACCAAGTAGATGAATTCGAAAAAGAAGGGGTGCTTACCACCATCCGAAAAAAGGTCGGCAATGTAGATCGCAAGATGGTTCCGCTTGAATCTGCTCAATCGTTTTTTTCGAAGCTCAGAGAAATGAATGTTCCTTCGGTCGCCGCGGCGACCGAGACACCGAATGAAGCGGGCGACCCAAGTTTAGCTGCCGGCTCGGATTCTTCTGAGGTTGCCATGAACGCTTCCACCGGTCGCCACGGCGACCAAAAAGCGCCAATTGGAATGTTTTTGCCAAAAAGCGTGCAGCACAAGGTGCAGATGTTCTACAACGTGAAGGGTGGTACGGGGAAATCGACCTTAACTGCGCAATTTATTATGCAAGCGGCGCTCATGGGCTATCGAGTTTTAGGAATTGATCTTGATGGACAGGGGCATTTGAGTTTGAACCTCGATGTATTAAATGCTCACGAGCTTCCGACGATCTACGACGTGCTGATTAACGATCTACCGATGAAAGATTCGATCATAAACGTGGCGCCGGGCCTTGATTTAGTGCCGGCAAACCTCGGTTTGTGCACGATCGAGATCCCACTTAATCAAAAACCACGTCGCGAGTATCGTTTGGGCGAGGCGATTCGCTCGGTATACGACCAATATGACCTAATTGTGGCCGATACTAATCCAGCAGCCTCGATTCTTAATAGTTCTATGCTCGTAGCGGCAGACCAGGTGAATGTAGTTTGTGCCACAAATCCACTTTCTTTCCATGGAATGTCGCTCGTTATGGCGACTATTGAAGAAATGGAACGTGAATTCCGCAAAGAGCTCGCCATAAAGATCATTCCAAACATGTACGACAACCGCGAGGTTATTAGTCAGGAAGTTTTGGGTGAATTGAAGTCTCAATTCGGAGATTACTGTGCTCGTTCCGTTATTAGCCGTAGTGTGGATTTAAACGAAGCCACTAAACAGCGTACAAGTGTTTGGGGCGTAAATTCACGCGGGATCGGTGCGCAGGATATCGGAGCGTTGGCCAACGAACTAATCGCTCAAGGACAAGCAGAACTTGGTTCTGCTTCGCTAGGGAACGCTTAAATTAGTTTGAAGCGTCGCAGCAGATCGTTGAAAGCGAATCACAAAGCGACAAACGTTCAAAAAATCACGGAGGATTTGAATTATGGATGAGAAGAAAGTCAAAACCAGAGAAGGTAGCGGTTACTTAAGGCAGTTGTATTCCACTGCGCGCAATACAGCGGGAACCAATTCATCAAACTTTAAAAGTCTTACGACGTTTTTGGTGAACTTTATTCCAGTAGATAAGGTCGATGCTTCGGAGCTCCAAGTCAGAGTTCACTTCGACGACGCTGAAATCGATGCTTTGGCAAATTCGATTAAGGTGCACGGTGTATTGCAACCGATTCTCGTGGTTCAGAACGGCGACCGTTATAAGGTTATCGCGGGTGAGCGCCGACTAAGAGCCTCGAAAAAAGCAGGGATCGAACGCATTCCTGCGCGGGTCATTAACAGTGACGACAAAGGTGTTCACGAAATTGCACTGCGTGAAAACTTAGATCGCGTTGACTTGCATCCGATTGAAGAAGGCGAAGGGTATCTGTCTTTGCTTGAAGCTCAGGCGTACACCAGTCATGAAAGCATTGCGAAGGCGTTTCTAAGGCCGAAGTCTCGTATTACGGAATGCATTGGTTACACGAAGTTGCCCGATGCCACCAAAAAAGAAATTATGCGTCGCAACATAAAGGCGCGCTCCTTTATGAGAAAGCTCATGTTAGTGCCGCCCGAGCAACACATGCAGTTGATCGAAGACGCGGTGAAGGATTTAGAATCCGAACCCACTTTAGTCGCCGCTTCGGCAGTACTCGATAGCCCAGAGGCAGAAGCAAAACCAAAGCCTAAACGAGAAGTAAAGTCTTTCGAGTATAGCGTTTCCGACAAGGCCATCAGTGTTCCGGGTTTTCGTTGGAAGGTTGGCGAAGGTACAGACCGTCTACTCGATTATGCGGCACAGGTTGAAAAACTTCTGGCCGATGTAAAAAAAGTCATCGAGATTTAATCACACCCAAAGCTCAAAGAGATTACGTCAAAGTCTCTTTGAGCTTTTTTTCCCTATCCACGAATCACTTGCGCGCAATCAAGTTCAAACTCTTTCTGAACAGATAGACCGTTTTAGGCTGGTGAACTACGGACCTAGGATCCTGCTTTTCCAACGCGACTTACTTTTTTCGAAAGCTACTCGTTCGTGCAGGCGGTTGGGTTTGCCGAACCAAAATTCGATTCGAGTAGGCGTGACCGTATAGCCGCCCCAACGCTTGGGCCGTGGTATTTCGAGACCTTCAAATGCGGTTTCGATGGTTTGTGCCGCTTCGGCCAGTTTTTCGAACGACGTGATTTCGGTGCTTTGGGGCGACGCTAATGCGCCAATCTGGCTCGCGCGTGGGCGGGACTTCCAGTAGTCGTCGGAATACTTGGCGTTCGTTTTGCGTACTTTTCCGTCGATTCGAATTTGAATTTCGAGCGGTTCCCAGAAAAACATCAACGCCGCTCGCGGGTTTTGGGCCAAGTCTTTGGCTTTTTTGGAGAGGTAATTCGTGAAAAAGCAAAAGCCACCTTGGTCGATGCCTTTAAGCAAAACGACGCGGGCGCTTGGCGTTCCTTTTTTGTCGGCAGTTGCCAAGGTCATGGCTTCGGGCATCGGAAGGGCCTTGCGCGCTTCGATGAAAAGTTTTTCAAAAAGCTGAATCGGGTCCTGGGCTCCGCGTGCTGAATAAAGCGATTTGTATTGAAGTGCGGGACGCCAACGAAATACGGAGTGTTCTTTTTTTGTCACGGGCGCACCATACTCCCGATCAGCCCTAACCGCCAAGTCTTTTGGTCAATCGCAGTGTTGCCTGCCGACTAAGGGTCGCGTTGTAAGTGGGTCCCAGGAGTGTTTGATCATTATAGTTTAGTGATGCCGCCCAGTCTTGGTGGGGGGTAACCGAAACTGAGCCGCCCACGTTCCATACTAAACGAGGAGCGGCGCTGGCTTGCCATTCAGGTCCCACCGACAAGCCAAATCTGGAAGGTAGGCCGAAGACTGCTGAGTGAAAGCCGCCGGCCAGGTCGACCGTTGTGAGTGCCCCCGGATTGAAACGAACTTGGTTTCGCCCAACCGTTCGAGTTTGCGAAAGGTATCTTACGTGTTGGCTGGTGAGGCTTGTGTCCCAGCGAGACCAAGTTTTTAGGGCATGCCCACTGACTGCAAATCCCCACGCGCCATTGCTCGACACATTGGTACCCAAGCGATCAGAGCGAGCGTCTGCTGCGCGCCCTGTGGGTAAGAAAGTAGCAGAGCTTAGAAACACTCGAGGTCGAATGGGATAGTAGGTATATTCGGGCAAAATTTCGTAGCTGGCACCGAGCGAGGTGTCCCCCCAAGCCCAGGTGGATTCGCGCGCACCACTCAACTTTTTTTCAGTTCGTAACAAATCGGTGCTGGCGCTGATTTGCCACCGGTCATCAAGGGCGATCGTCTGGGAAAGGCGAAACCGCAGTACGGTGTCTGAACGTTCTTCATTATAAAAGACGCTCGAACCGTCGTCCGATGAATGACCAATGGTATCGGAGTAACTAGAAGAAAGAGTAGTTTGAGCTTTGCTATCTTCGGTCATTAAAGACGGAGCGGCGGTGGAGCTAGCGCAACAGGCGGAGGCAGCGGACGGACTGATAGTGACGGTGTTGATAAATAAGAACAAAAAAGGGAGCAGCGTAAAAAAAAGGAGATTCACTGCACGTCCAACTCAAACTCGAAAGTCTGTTGATTGATTTCCACGGATAAAACCCATCGACCAGGCATAGTGAACCAAACTTCACTTACGAAATATTCCCGGTCGGATATTCGCTCGAAATTAAACACGGAGGTACCATGACCCATGTCTGGCATATCTGCCCAAGAGTCGAATTGGGTGATGGGTTGATCACTCGTTACTGTGAATGAAGATTCGCCGACAGATACACCGTCTTTCCAGGCGATTTGGGCGGTTCCATTTGCGATCTTTACTATATGTTGGGGCTCGACTTCGTTGCGGTGAGCCGGCGGCGGAGTTTTTTCGTCTTCGTGCTGAAACAACGGTGATACACCGCACGCCGAAAGCAAAAAGGCGAAACCTGCGGGAAAAAAATATAGAAAATAATTAAGGCCGCGCAATGAAGCACCCCAAAGTTTTAACGAGTGCGGGTTCGGGTAGTTGCCCGTTCGCAATTTGATTAAACGCGGTTTCCAAAATTTCCTTTTCCGCAATTTTTGCATCACGCGCATCGTCGACACCGCCCGAAAAAATAACGTCTCTTGTGGAGTTTAAAATGAATACGTGTGGGGTTTTTAGGGCTCCAAGTAGATTGGCGAACCGGCTACCGGGGTCATGCAAAACTGGAAAAGATAAGTTGGCTGTTCCAAAGTATTTCGCGGCTTCGCTGAGAGGTTCGTTTGCATTGGAATGAATTCCAATGCACCTTATTCCGCGGTTTGAAAATCGAGCGCAAAGTTTGGAAAGTTTTTCTTCGTGTGACTTAGAGCAGGGGCAGCGTGCAGAAAGAAACGCGAAGGCTGTGAACCGTGAATTGAGAGACAGCTTTACCATCGTTCCATCCAGCTTTGAGAGTTCGATTTCGTTTGGCAGAGGTGTAGCGGCCAAACATAGAGCCCAAAGAAGAAACAAAGTTGCAATTTTTACCAACGCGTTCACTTGGACTCGGGCTTTCTAACCCAGGCAATAATTCGAGCTTCGTCGTCTTTGCCCGCGCCTTTGAACTGCACGGAAATCCGCCAAATTCCGGCCATCGTGAAAATCACATCATTTGAAATCCAAACCGCCGCTCTTTCGTTATCGTCGATGGTCTCGGGTTTGGCTGTCGGTTCTTTTCCGGATCCGTGCCCCATTCCGGGCATGTAGCTCGTCAAGGAAACGTCTTTAACCGGTACCAGTTTACCATTTTGATCAACGAATCGAACGGCAAGGGAGCCCTTGAAAAGGTTTCTTTTTTTGGCGTCCCGAAAGAGCACAAGATCGTAGTTCAATAGAACTTTGCCTTCACTTGTTGCTTCGACCGTACAGTCAAGACACTGATAATCTGGAATTTCCGAGGCCGAAACGCGAGCGCAATTAGCCACGAAAATTAGAGTCAAAAACATGTTAACAACGAAATGCATGGGGTCTGGTTATCTCGGCACAAAGCCGCGTTCAATCAATAAATCATAAACTTCGTCAGGACTAAGGCCGACCTCATTGATCGGTTTAGGTAGCCCAAGCTGGCGAAAATATTCGCCCCAGTGAGAGCCGTGGAATGTCATCGGGGTGGGGGGCAATCGAAAGTGTTTGGCGAGTAATTTAGAACAGTAGAAGGATTCGGGTTCGTTCCAGCGAAACGCTGGGTCGTAGGGCAGTCCTCGAATTTTTCGAACGAATCGAGTACTGGGTTCGCGTAATTTGCGGTGTTCGAGCACTGCCGCAATTTGACCAAAGCGACGGAGAGATTTGGAAATTTGGACCCCGCCGTTAGGGTGTGCGTGTAGCCAACGCCCTTTGTAAGAAACAGCGACGTGGTAAAAACCGTGGCCCGTGGGGTGCAGTCGAAGCAAATGTCCTTCGGCGTTTTTTTTGGTTAGAAAGGCTACCCGAACCACCGCCTCAGCTGGAATTGTGGTGGTGAAGGCAACCGCGAAAAATAAAAAAACTAATAGTGCAAAAGTACGCAAAAGTGGTGCTAGCGAAGAAGGAGAGCTTTTCTCTACTTTCAGCGCTGAAGCAACCCCCACTGGCATTCGCGTCTGAGGTAGGAATGAAGAGCAACAAGAGAATAAAAAAAACCGCATGAATCGCCTTCCTAGCGACTTACCCGCCTTTTTTCAACTGAATCTCCTTTAAATAATGGCTAAAGCTTCGGTCGATCTAACGTAAAAATATCTCTCACCGGACAGTAGGCCGATCCAGCCAATCTTGCGATTGGGTCGAAAGCTTCGATCAATATTTTGCCATCTTTATAGACTGCAGGGTCGAAGTGCATGTGTAATATTTTTCCAATGACCACAGCCCCACTTCCGGGGCCACCGGGGCCCACTTTGACAATTTCAATAAGTTCACACTCCATTGAAATGGGAGCCTCTAATACCCGCGGAGGTTTGACTTTTTTGCATTTGCCCTCGGTCAGACCGGCTTCTTTGAATTCACTTATGCCGAAGGGATAGTTTGCCGATGTCTGATTCATTTTTTCTGCGAGACCACGTGACACCAGATTAACTACGAATTGTCGATTGTCTCGAATATTGACGAGTGTGTCTTTTTCGCGACCTTCCGGCGTATTTACTGGGCAGAACAACACTGACGGTGGGTTACTGCAAACTCCATTAAAAAACGAAAACGGTGCTAGGTTGCTCACGCCAGATTTGTTCACTGTGCTCACCCAAGCTATCGGACGAGGTACGATCGAGCCGATAATTAATTTATAAGCTTCTTGAAACGGAAGTTTTTCAACATCGACTTCGACGTGGGAACTTTTAGGGTTTGGCATATTCTTTCCAACTATTTTTATAATCGACCATTTCACAAGACACTGCGGTATCGAACGCCTTTAGGGGGCGAGTGGTGTCGATCATTACGGCATATTCCTGCGCAAACTCTTTGGAAAACTGATTTGCGAACGCCTTAGGATGCGGCCCGTGATGAATTCCCTGGGGGTGAAAAGTGAACATTCCGGGCGTTATACCGCTGCGGCTAAAAAAATCGCCGTCGTGATAAAAAATCACTTCGTCGAATTCGATATTGCTATGAAAAAATGGCACTCTCTGCGCTTTCGGATCCCCGGTCTCCATTGGGCGTGGGGCGAATGTGCAAAGTACAAAGTTTTTGGCCATTAACGTGGTGTGTACGCTTGGCGGCAAATGAAAGCGTGGGCTAATAATGGGTCGAATATCTTCAACGTTAAAACGGTAAGCAAAGGCATCCCCACGCCAACCAACGACGTTAAGTGGATTGAAAGGGTAATACACGTCAGTGTATTCGTTTTGTCGCTTAATTTTAAGTTTCCACTCTTTGCCGTCGGTCGCTGGTGCGCCACTGGCAGCGGCCTGCGGAACATCAATGCAAGCAGGGTCTAAAAAAGCGTGACGACCGAGAGAGCCACGATCGGGAAGTTCAAACTCGGAAAACGATTCGATCAATAGATAAAATTGGGGAGCCCCAGCGTCCGGAAAAAAACGATAAGTCGTTCCTCGCGGGACAACCAAATAATCGCCTTTCCGGTATTTGAGAGGGCCAAAATCTGTTTCTAGAAAACCCGAGCCAGCGTGAATGAACCAGGCTTCGTCGCCGTCGGCGTTTCGAACATAGTGAGGAGTTTGTTTTTGGGGTGCGTAAATCCAAAGGCAAACATCGTCGTTTCCTAAAAAACGTTTTGGGGCAGTAGTCGCCGTTCCGAGTGCTGCGTTGGCATCGTACGCATGAGGGTGAAGTGGCCCGTCGATTCGTGTCCAACCAGTGGGCGCATTTTTACGGTAAAGGTGAGTGGTGCGCCCGAAAAAACCTTGGCGACCGTATTCTTCTTCGAAGGTACCATTTGGCAAGTCAACGTGAGTTTGCTTCGATACCGTGCCCGATGAAAATGGAATTTGTGGGGGTTTATGGGACATGCTCAGTTCCTCTATAGGTTGGTCGGATTTTTTAGGGTTTGGCGCCGACACGATTTTGAAGCTCGCCGATTCCTTCTATTTTTAAAGTCACTGTATCACCGGGAGTCAGCCAACGGTCAAGTTCAAGGCCGCACCCCCGGCCCACTGTACCGGAACCGTAGAGATCCCCCGCGAAAACCGGTTCGTCGCGGCTCACGTGCGCAATCATATCAGAAAAACTCCAGTGCCGAGTGGCGGAGTTGCCATCGCTCCAGCATTGGTCGTTGATAAATGCTTGCATCCGAAGGCCGTTGGCGTCACCCAATTCGTCTTTGGTAACGATACAAGGACCAATACTCGTTCCAAAGTCTTTGCCTTTTGCGGGTCCAAGCCGACAGAGCATTTCTTTCGCCTGAATATCGCGTGCGCTCCAATCGTTCATGATTGCGTAGCCGAAAATGTGATCGAGAGCCTTTTCTTTTTTTATGTTCACGCCGCTTCGACCGAGGACCATCGTGAGTTCAAGTTCGTAATCGAGTTTCTGGGTGAACGATGGCCAACGAATCGTATCACCAGGACCCCAAAGTGTGCGGTGATTACCTTTGTAATAAACTGGCATTTCGTACCACTCAGGAGGTAAATCGAGTCCGCGTTTTTTCCAGCTCCAGGAAGAGTGTTCTTCAAATGCTAAAAAATCCCGCATCGATGGAGGACGTGGAATCGGCGATAAAAGCGTAAGTCGAGAAACCGGTACTCGGCCCGCGACGCGCTGAGATTTATTTTTCTTGAGCCTAACAGCACTGCCAAGTTGCTTCCAGGCGCTTGGACCTGCCTCAATTAAGTGCAGCAATGTCGGGACTTTTTTTGAGGTAAAGTCAAATACGTCGTTGTCGATCCAAACACCCCAACGCGCTTGGGCTGCGCGGTTCCAGGCGTAGTCGTTGGGCTTGTCGGTTCGGCGATAGGGTTTAGATAGAAAAGTAACGAGCTTCATTTAAGGTCGTACGCGGTCAATCAAAACATCAACTCCACCGGACCCTACAAGCGCGGGGTTGTCTTTGTGAACGCCCTCAATATCGCCCGCAGCAGGCATTGCGTCGCCGGAACGCGAAAGGCGAGCGGCAATCGTAAGTTGGGCGCCCGCTTCGAATCCACCTGTACCGCCCATCATCGCGTCTTCCGGGCCGATCACATATTCCAAGGGAAACGTTGGGTTCACGATTCGTTTAACCGCAGTAGGTGGGCCCGACTGTTGGTTTCGGGCAATGATGAAAAGAGTGTCCGTTGGTTTTAAAGACGGCACCAGCTGTTGATCGATAACGATTCTTCCTGAAATTTTTCCGGGAGTCGCAGTGGTCTTATTTTTGGTACAGCCAAACGCGAAACCAATCGCAAGCGCGACGAAAGTAACTTTTGATACGAAATTAAAATTCATAAACGTTCTCCAGAATGATGCGGTGGGTATAGAAACAAATTGCTCCATCATCCAAAATTATGTTGCAACACTTTTAAGTCTTCATAGACTGAAAGAGTCGGCCAAACAATGTCGAAACGCGAGCGTGAATGGGAAATTCCCTTTTTGATGATGTGGTGCGTCTCACTGGATTACCCGAGGAAACAATTTTCGGTGAGCTTTCCGATATTGTCGGTAAAGTCGGGGCAGAGCCCAAAAGTTTAACAATCGAGCAACTGCGCGCGGCAATGTTGTGCTACCTTGAGGAACTTGCCAGTTTCGAGGAGTTCTCTATTGATGAAACACCCCAAAGTCCTGTAAAAATAATAAAAGAGGATAACCCCTCTTGATCGGACTTCGCCCCTTAGAAATTCCATGCAATTGAGTTCGCAACGGAGAGCCAAATGAATCGCAACCAAGCCCTTGAAGTCCTCTCTCAGTATATACCGAATCCGATCGTCGTTGAGCAAACGGCACGGGGCGAACGGCAATACGACATTTATAGTCGGCTGCTGCTTGACCGGATAGTTTTTCTGGGCACTGAGGTGAATGATACGGTCGCCAACCTCATCGTGGCTCAATTGTTTTTCTTAGAAAGTCAGGACCCCGAAAAAGACGTTCATCTGTATATTAATTCCCCGGGTGGGTCCGTGTCGGCGGGCCTTGCTATTTACGACGTAATGCAATTTATAAAATGCGACGTTTCGACCTATTGTTTGGGAATGGCAGCGAGCATGGGATCTTTGCTCCTTTGCGCGGGCGCAAAAGGTAAGCGCTACTCGCTACCTCATAGCCGTATCATGATTCACCAGCCACTGGGTGGTGCCCGAGGGCAGGCAACCGATATCGAGATTCAAGCTAAGGAAATTCTTTATTTGCGGGCTCGTCTCAATGAAATTTATTCGCGGCATACGGCTCAGAAAACAGATCAAATTCAAATTGACACTGAGCGCGATAATTACATGTCCTCCGAAGAAGCCATGAAGTATGGCTTAATCGACCGTGTAATTACCAATCGGGAAAGTGTTTAAGGAGAACCATGGAAAAGAAACTGGGTGACGGGTTTGGTAATCTCTGCTGCTCTTTTTGTGGGAAAAATCAAAGAGAAGTAAAAAAACTAATCGCAGGACCAACTGTTTATATTTGCGACGAGTGTATTGAGCTCTGTAACGACATCATCGCTGAAGAAGGTCAAAAAGAGGCTGCGAAAACTACGACCGAGCGGATTCCGAAACCAAACGAAATCAAAACGGTACTTGACGAATACGTAATCGGGCAAGAGCGCGCAAAAAAGATACTTTCTGTAGCAGTTTACAACCACTACAAACGTATTCAGCACAAGCCTACTTCGCGCGATAAAGACGCAGTCGAATTGTCGAAGTCCAACATTTTGTTGATTGGTCCGACCGGCTCCGGCAAAACACTGCTGGCCCAAACACTGGCGCGTTTGTTGAATGTTCCTTTTGCGATGGCTGACGCCACGACTCTTACTGAGGCCGGTTATGTAGGTGAAGATGTTGAAAACATTATTTTGAGCCTACTGCAAAGCTGTGATTTCAACGTGGAACGTGCCCAAAAGGGTATCGTTTACGTAGATGAGGTCGATAAGATCGCGCGCAAGGGCGATAATCCCTCGATCACGCGTGATGTTAGTGGTGAGGGAGTTCAACAGGCACTGTTGAAAATTCTAGAAGGAACTATTGCTTCGGTGCCTCCAAAAGGTGGACGAAAACACCCTCAACAAGAGTACATTCAAGTTGATACTACAAACATCTTGTTCATCTGCGGTGGAGCTTTTGTTGGTGTAGATCGAGTCATTGCCTCACGCCAGGGTAAACGTAGTCTTGGTTTGGGTGCAAAAATCTCAAGCAAAGAAAACGACACATTGTCTGCGACTATCGCGAAAATTGAACCAGAGGATTTGGTGCGTTTTGGTTTGATCCCAGAATTTATTGGCCGTCTACCAGTGGTTGCCACGCTCGAAGAGTTAGACGAAACGGCTCTTGTGGAAATTCTGAAAAAACCAAAGAACGCACTGACGAAACAGTACCAAAAATTGTTTCAGTATGACGGCGTTGAATTGGAGTTTGAAGAAGAAGCAATTTCAGCGATTGCACGCGAGGCGATAAAACGAAATACCGGAGCCCGTGGATTGCGCGCAATAATGGAAAGTTGCATGCTCGATGTGATGTACGACATTCCGAATAAAGCAGATGTTAAGAAAGTCATCGTGACACGCAATTGTATTGAAAAAGGTGAACGCCCAATTGTGATGATGGCCGACGGTGGCAAGGCCGAGTCGGCCTAGTTTCGAAACTCGAAAGTAAAAAAATGTAAAGTTCGTTTCGGGACCGGTGTCTTTTTGCACTGGTTTTTTTACACGTTTCCATGCAGATATTTCGCGGTCGAGATAAGGTCTCAAAATTCGTGCCATAGTCTTGGGCAAATACTGCGCAATCATCAGTGATTTTGAGTGTTTGGCGGATTGCAGCGTTTGACACAGATCCGGCACTATGATCAAGTTAAATTAAGGAGCAGTTCCCAGGCGGGAATTCCCCCGCGCAAGACCTGGTCGCCTCGATATGACGAAAAAAGATGGAGAAAAGAAGCCGGTTCGGCATCAAATTCCGCTCCTGCCTTTGAGAGATGTCATTATTTTTCCGCACATGGTGGTTCCGCTCTTCGTAGGGCGCGAGAAATCCATAAACGCGTTGGAAGAGGCTGTTAACAAGAAACTCGATTTATTTTTGGTGGCGCAGAAACAGGCCGGTACGGTTAATCCCAACGAGGCAGATATATATAACGTTGGAACGATCGGGTCGATTCTGCAGATTTTGAAGCTCCCAGACAATACCGTAAAGGTTCTTGTCGAAGGCAAACGCCGTGCTCATATTTTGGATCACGTACCAAACGACCGCTACATGGAAGTACTGGTCGAAGAGGTTGTAGAGCATATTGACCAAAATGTGGAAGTTGAAGCGCTCGTTCGTTCTCTGAAAACAGTTTTTGAGACGTACGTGAAACTTAATAAACGAATTCCACCAGAAATGCTCATGAGTGTGTCGACCGTCGAAGACCCTTCGCGTTTGGCCGACATCATTGTGGCGCACTTAAATCTTAAGATTGAAGACAAACAGGAGATTTTGGAAGTTTCCGACGCCGGTAAACGACTGGAAAAGTTGCTCTCGCTCATGCAAGGCGAGATCGAAATACTCCAAGTCGAGCGCCGTATTCGAACGCGCGTAAAGAAGCAGATGGAGAAGTCGCAAAAAGAATACTATCTGAACGAACAGATGCAGGCGATCCAGAAAGAGCTTGGCGAAAAAGACGAATTCAAAACGGAGCTAAACAATCTCGAAAAACAGATAAAGGCCAAGAAAATGTCCAAAGAGGGCACTGAAAAGGCCATGCGCGAAATGAAAAAGCTTCGCATGATGTCGCCGATGTCGGCAGAGGCTACCGTTGTGCGCAACTACATCGACTGGCTCGTAACCATTCCATGGTCCGAATCTACCGAAGACAAAAACGATCTTACGCTTGCCGAGAAGGTTCTAGAGGAAGATCATTACGGACTCGAAGAGGTTAAGGAACGAATTCTTGAATACCTAGCCGTGCGTTCGCTGAACACTAATGCCAAGGGTTCGATCTTGTGTTTCGCGGGCCCTCCGGGTGTTGGAAAAACCTCGCTCGCTCGCTCGATTTCCAAAGCGCTTGGTCGCAAGTTCGTGCGCTGTTCTTTGGGCGGGGTGCGTGACGAAGCTGAAATTCGAGGTCATCGAAGAACCTATGTCGGCGCACTACCCGGTAAAGTCGTGCAGTCGATGAAGAAAGCGGGAACGATTAATCCAGTTTTCTTGCTAGATGAAGTCGACAAAATGTCGATGGATTTTCGTGGCGACCCATCGAGTGCGTTGCTCGAAGTGCTCGACCCCGAACAGAACCACAACTTCGGGGATCACTACCTTGAAGTGGACTATGATCTTTCAAAGGTCATGTTCATTCTGACGGCGAACTCATTGCACAGTATTCCTCGCCCTTTGCTCGACCGTATGGAAGTGATCAACATTTCTGGGTACACCGAAATTGAGAAGTTTAACATTGCTCGCAAGTACTTAGTACCGAAAGCGATTACCGAGAATGGTTTGTCGACCAAACAAATTGAAATCGGCGATAAGACTATTGAAGGTGTGATTCGCTACTACGTAAAGGAGTCCGGAGTTCGGAATCTCGAGCGGGTTATGAATACTCTCTGCCGAAAGGTCGCAAGGCAGGTAGTGGCTCGCAAACAAAAGAAGAAGGCCGAAAAACTAGTTAAGGTTACTGCGCAGGATCTCGAAAAATACCTCGGGCCTCCGAAGTACAACGTCACCGTAGCCGAAGAGAAAAACGAAATCGGTCTGGTGAACGGTTTGGCTTGGACTGAAGTCGGTGGCGATATGCTGCAAATCGAAGTCACCACCTTTCCGGGTAAGGGCAAACTCACCATCACTGGGAAATTGGGTGAGGTGATGCAGGAGTCGGCTCAGGCTGCCTTTTCGTACGTGCGCTCAAGAGGCGATCTCTTGGGTCTCGACAAAGACTTCGTAGAAAAACTAGACATTCACATTCACGTTCCAGAAGGAGCGATTCCGAAAGACGGCCCTTCCGCGGGAATCACCATGGCAACGTCGATCGCCTCGGCATTGACCAAGTTTCCGGTGAAAAAGAATGTGGCTATGACTGGGGAAATTACGCTCCGGGGTCGGGTGCTTCAGATTGGCGGACTAAAAGAGAAGCTTCTTGCCGCTAAAATCGGGAACATCGATACGGTCTTAATACCGAAGCAAAACGTGCCAGACTTGAGAAAAATTCCCAAAGATATCACCAAGGGAATGACCATCATTCCGGTCGACCACGCGGACGACGTTTTACGGGCTGCTCTCGAAATGCCGTTTCCAGAGGACTTCCTTAAAAAGAAGGCCATTGCCGACGATGTGGTGCCGAGCTCGTCTTCGTCGTCGCCACTGCTCAGCCGTCCGACCCCCGATGGGTCGAGCGAGCCGGTAGCGCAGCACTAGTTTTCTCGCTGGTGCGACTGCTGTTTTTGGTTGTCAAAACGGTGAATTGTTAGTTAAGAAAGCACAGCCCTGGCTAACCGCCGGGGCTGTTGTTTTTTAAGTGGGAACATAGCTCAGCTGGGAGAGCGGCGCCCTTACAAGGCGTAGGTCACAGGTTCGATCCCTGTTGTTCCCACCATTCGTCAAGCTTTTCGAACAAGGAAACCTAAAAATTTTAGCCTGGCCCGAGCCCTCCCCTGAAAAGGGGGAGCTGGCCGAAGCCAGCTCCCGATAGAAGTGATTCTCACCCACATAGAAATGCAGCCTAAAGCCATCTGGCTTGATTTCCACCTTATGGATTAGGCTTTGGACTACCTTGGCCCTATCTGGTCCTGCTTTGGGGTCTTGAGCGAGCTTATTGAGGCCGCATAGAAACTCTCTATAAGACGACAGCGCCACGGGTTGCTCGATAGTGCCGTTCTCGCCACCCAGGTCATTGATTCGCGCCGTCTCTTCAATCTTTTGCGCTTCCAACTTTTCCATTGTTTTGAAGATATGCGCCGCCGATACAGATTTCGGCAGTTGCGCTAGCCGTTCAGCCAATGCTTCCAAGTGACTGTTGATTCCCTGGATACGTTCTTTGATTCGTTTAATCTCGCTATTCTGCGTCTTTTTCTGATGCAAGGACTGAGCTTCGGCTATCAAGTCTTCTGCAAAAATAGGATTGGCTAAAAGCCTTTCGACTTGCTCCCAAACTGCGGGTTCAAGCTTCTTTGCAAGCACGCGGTTAGGATTACAGTCGAAGACCTTCTTGACAAGGCACCCTTGTCTTTTGGTCGACCAACCGTGTTCATAGTACGGAATTTTACCGCCCAAACCATGGGCCGACTTTCCTGTTAGGTGATCTCCGCACGTTGCACAGGTCGTAATATACGCCGTCAGGAACGGGTATCGGTTGGGGTAGCTGAGTTTCGTCCTTGAATGGTTCTTTTTCAGCAGAAGTTGAACCTCTTTAAACGTATCTTCGTTAATTATTGGCTCCCACACAGCGCGAACTTCTTGTACTCCCGCCTTGGTTTGGTAGGTCCGAATTCCGATATAAGCCTTACTGGTGAGGATTTTATGCAAATTACCGAACGTAAAATGGCCTAGCCTTGAGCTACGACCGCCGCCCTGAGTTTGCCGCTTAATGCGTAGCCCCAGCCGATTCAACGACTTTGCTGCTTCCGTTAGGGACTTTTTCTTTAGGAACTCTGCGAACGCCATACGAACGATTTTGGCCTGCTCATCATCGACAGCAAGGTAGCCTGCTTTATCCGCGATGAGCTTATAGCCAACGGGAACAGGACCGCCGTTATAGAGCCCGCGAGCGGACCTAGCATTAAGATTCGCGGTTACTCTTTCAGACACTTGGCGTCGTTCAAACTGCGCGATGTTTGCAATCGAATAGAGCACCATTTCACCCGCAGCCGTAGTTGTATCAAACTGCTCACGCATACTCTGAAATTCGCAGTCGTTGGCACGCATCATTTCCCAAATTTCGCAAAAATCCTTGATTGAACGGGATAATCGCGACAGCTCCGTGACCATGACAAGCGTGATCTCTTTACGACGAATAGCCGCCAACATCTTTTGAAGTTCTGATCTATTGGTATCTTTGCCCGACTTCGCACGGTCTATATAAACCGCCACTACTTCGCCAAAATTACCGTCCATGTTTCGGAAATGAACGTGGTTTCGCAGACGTTGTTCCTGGCTCTTAATCGAGCCTTCTGGGTTTTCCGCCTGCTCTTCCGTAGAAACACGAATATAGAGCGCGATCTTATGTCCTGTTTTAATTTGCTGAATAGGTTTTTTAGCCATGTGTAGCCGATCTCCTTTTTTCAAAAGAGTGATTCGGACTACCGGGCACAGTGGCGGAATCACTATTTAGATTCCGAGATACCGAGGAACTAGCAAAGTATTCATACAAAATTTCGGCGATCTCAGCAACCATTTGCTTATGCCGCTTGCCGTCGACAGTGATATCAACAAGTTCAGGCTGTGCCTTTGATTCCCAGCGTAACCTAGTCATTTAATTTTTCGGAAGAAGGAGCAGCATTAAGCTGCTCCACCGTCCTTTTACTTCTTCTTTTCCTCTTCGGCTCCTCGGCCTTCACGTTCAGAATTTCTGAAAGACTCGTCGTCTCGCCCCGAGCTTTTGCCGCTTTTAGTTCTTTTAGCGCCCATTCTGCGAATTTCACTTCATCAAAGAAATGCCGTTCAACTTCTTTGACCTCATCTGCGGACAGCGTGCTCGCATGATTCTGGATGAGCCAATTCACAAGATCATTACGGTTCAATTTAATCCCCTTAACTTCCGTTGCAATCTGTTCAATCCAATCAGAAAGACGAGAAAGCGATTCTTTTGCTACCGTGATTCGCTCAGGATTCACGCGACGCTTTTTGATAGGCTCTATTCCATTGTCCATACGCTACCTCGGTCAATGGTGCAGGAAACGTGGCGCTTGATGAATCGCCGCCCGTTGTCCTCGATCTTGTCAGGAATCTCAACGCAGTTCACGTCAGGACGAGTAATTGCGGGCATCCCCGACTTGTCGTTAACAACGTTCATGTTCTTGGGATCAATCTTCGTCTCCGAAGATTTGCCAATAAGATATCCCGTGAATCCGCCGATCGCAGCGCCTGACGTGGCACCAATGAATGCTCCGCGAACGGCGTGCTCTGGTGAGCCAATCGCGGCTCCTGCGAGACTGCCAACAGTAGCTCCGATACTTGCACCTATTACAGTGCTTGGTTTAAGTGTGGCACAGCCTGACATGGTCAGCGCTGTACTGATAAGGACGATGAGAGATTTGGTCATAAAGTATGGCCTCCTTTCTGTGAGGGAGACGAACTAGGGTTAGACCCTAGTCGATCAGAAAAATCGCCTGGCGCGAATGGCGCCGAAGCCTTTGATCTGTGAGGAGTTTTTCTTGTGTCCAAAAGAACATTGGTCGAAACATGTTTCGATGAATGTTCCAGTCGATTGCCGAGGATATTTGCAATCGTTTTTCCTTGATCAATTCCAACTTCAATTCGTGCGTTCCAACCTTTGGATTGAAACTGTCCGAACGTTACAAAGTCGTGGATTGAGGGACTGCCTTTGAGAGCTTTCGCTATTTGCTCATGGATGTTTGTCGCCATAGATTGGCGCGGCACAATCCAAAGAGCGCGGAGAATTTCGGGATAACGGCTATAAAAGCTTCCCACAATCTCGTATTGGACATTTCGTTTTGGCGTAAGTTCGACTTCAAGCGCCACCGCGTAGTTGCCTGTGGCCGCAGGAACTTTCCAGTACCCATCAGGGCGGTGAAGATCGGTCTTAGGAGCCCACGCTGGATAGTGATCAAAATGGTAAGAGCGAAGCTGCTGCTCCGAAAAAAGCCCGACCCCCGTGGGTGCATTGGTGAGCCATTCACCAAGATGAACAGCATTCACTAAAAGGTCATGCCCAATACTTTCCGATCGGTAGCCGTCTGATCTTAAAACCGGAAGAGTTTCTTTGATGGCAGCATAACCTTTTTTGTCTAACATCCAGACAAATTTTCGGTACTGACTATCAGCTCTGACCTGAATGAATCCGCGATGCTTCAGTGTCCAAAGCCTTTTGTAAGCAGTGATAGGAGACTTATCGGGGAAGAACTTTAAAGAAAGTGCCGCAGTAGTTGATAGTTTCCAGCGCCACAAGAATTGAAGAATTGGTATGTCGCGATTCATCGAAAGGCTAATGTTTTTTGTCATGCTGCCGCCAGTTTCTCAGCTTCTTCCGCAGCACCTTTCGATGCGGTTGTATCTGCTTGAGCCAAATGCGTCATTGAGGACTGTAATTTGGCGCTGTGCTCTTCTCTTATTCCCTCAAGAAGTTTGTCGACCTCTTCAGTAGGAAGGTACGGTGTCTGCACTTCAACGAAATCAACACCACTCTTCCAAATAGCGCGACCAGGAATCGGCGGAAGATCGGTAGCGCGGCCATTGCCAAGCACAGAAATACTCGACGCGTCGTTACCCATTTGAAAGCAAAGTACGCCAGTAAGATTGGCTTTTACCTGTGGATCAAGCGCTTTGGCGTCGGGACGTTGGGTTGCAACCACGAGATGCACGCCAACGCTTCGCCCTTGTCTTGCGATCTGGCTTAAAACACGGCGCGCGGTTTGGATTTCGCCCATCGATGCGTGGTTTCCTGCAAGAAACATTTCCGCAGCCTCATCGACGATCAGGATGTGCCGGTTTAACTTTGGAGCCGCAGGAGCATTGCCACCGTTTTCGGATTTTTGATTTTCCTCTTTCTTCAAAAGATCGGCGTAAGCATCGATATCTTTGCACTTCTTAGCTTTTAAAAGCTCCATTCGCTGCGAAAGAAGGCTTCCGACATATTTAAGAGACGCCACGGCCTTTTCGATGTCAGGAATCACTTCAATGCGCGGTAGGTTTTCAAAAAGTTGAAACTCCAACCCGCCCTTTAAATCAATCAATGTAAATTCTGCGCTGCCATCGTTGAGATAGGTGGTGGTTATGAGCTGACGCAGAAAGGTCGACTTCCCGCCGCCAGTCTGACCAGCGATGAGAAGGTGCGGTACGTCTTTGAAACTGGCGATCAGTTGCTTGGCCCTTGTTTTACCAATGACGAACTTGAGCTGGCCAACACCATGAATATTGTCGATCGCCGTTCGCGTTGGCATTGGAAAGTGGGAATAGATAATATCCACCGTACCGCCAACGCGATCTTCTCGGACCTCATCGACGTAGACCTGCAAGCTTCCTTCAAGCGATGGTTTGGCCTTTTCAAATTGTTCTTTTGAAAGAAGCGCACGCGTAACACAAAGTTTTCGCGTGTATTCATCCACAGGGCGATCAAAAACGAACGCTGGAAATGCGCCTAATGGATTTCGTAAATTTGCCGACGCGAAAACCTCGGTGAGTCTTCGCATCATAGCGTGGCGCATTGCCGTCTGGATTACGCCCCACACCCAAAATCCGCTGCCAATCAGACATACTCGGTAGGCAAGATTCCAATACCATGTCGTCGGATACAGCTTCGTAAGGCCGATTATTTTAAACGGGGTGAGATCATAGTATTTTAGAATGCACACGCCCATAAGACAGCCCCACGCAGAGCAAAGCGCCCAAGGGAGTGTTTTTGCTCGAATGCCATGAAAAATTTCAAAGATGGGGCTAATGACGACGTTCTGAAAAAACGTCACGATCCGAGTGGCGGCCACCGCCGTTTGCGCTGCAATATTGTTATTTGGATTAGTTGGTGTAGTCATCAGTTTGCCTCAAAAAGTACGAAGACCGGAATGTCTGCTGCGACTTCCATTTTTGGCGGCCTATTTCGGTAGTCGTTCATCATTTCTTGGGATTGCTCCAACGCGGCGGTCGATGCTCCGTTAAGAAGAGCATTGCGTGCATTTGGCTTACGAATGCCAAAGCCACCTTGAAAATCTGATTCCTGAAACGCTTGAGACATACCGCCAACGAAGTTCAAGCCAATGCTGGCGGCAAGTTTGAAAGCTTGGGTTCCAACCTTGGAACCTTTTAAGCCTGCAATTTTATCTTCTGGATCGCATGCTTGGGCCTGAATAGAGGTAAAGCCGCCATCTTTAAACACCATTTGGCTGAAGCGAATAAAAAGGCGCTCATCAGTTGATTGGCCAACACCCAACAGAACGGTCCCGTCTTCGATAAGTGTTTCGCCATGCAAGCTAAAGGACTCTTTAACCTCCGCGCGAACTGGTCCGTCCGAAGCACCGCTTACGAGAACGGCCCGAACCATCGTTCCTGGTGGAATTTTAACGGAACCATTGCGCCTTACGACTTGAGGCGCAGTGTACTTACTCGAAGCGCTTCCATTTCGAGCTTGCCGCTGGCGTCCGTCGGAAGTTTGCCCAGCATCGTGCGAAGATGGCACATTGACTTGATCTGCTTGAACGACTTCTTGTGGCGCGGAAATGTCAGATTTCCGCTCTGGACCAATTGTTTCGGGGCTTCCAAAGATCATAACAACAACGCAGATTACCAAGAGAGCCACGACGCTAAAAATGCTAAGCGTTCTTGTGATAACGGTAAGTTTTCGTCCTTCTTTTCGATAGAACAGTCCTGTGGCCCATTGACGAGCCCGCCCAACCCGACTTGCAAGTGCTACTTTGTTTTCAATAGTCATGGTACGTTCACTTTCATTCGGGCATCCACTTGATCGCGGACAAAGATTACTTCGTCTCCACCCGCCGACACCGTTGCGAGATCAAATGCAAAGCGCCGACCGTCGAGATACACGAAGATGTTTGAGCGTGCCGATGGGCGAAGTGCCGCTATAGCGATGTCATTTTCAATGTATTCAACGGCAAACATGCCTTGGCTTCCCAGAACTACTTTAGAGGGCTTCGATGGAAAGCTTAGAATTGTAGTTCTGCCCGGCGTAATTTTGATTCGTCCGACTGTTTGATGATTTAGGCGCAAAGTGCGCACGTCTTTTGCTTCAAGATCACGATAGATAAAAAGTCCAAGAATGAGCGTCATAAAAACGAGAAAAAGAAAGTCGAGGTCGACATCGTCTTTATTTTTTCGCATTGGCCTCCTCTGTCTTGGGCTGACTGATCTTTAAGATCGAAAGCCCGTAGGGATTTGTTTCGCTCCTGGCCTCCGTCGCTATCGTTACGACGAGAGGAAATGAAAAAGCTGATCTAATCTGGCCAACACTAATAAGCCTGTCGGTATCAACGCTTACTTGGTTGCCAGTCACTTTGACTGAATTAACGATGACTTTTTGACTCATCGAACGGCTTGCGAACTCTTTTTGTTCCTGATTTCGCGCGGCCTCTTCTTCGGTTGAGAAAAATCCAGGCGTAACCTTTGCGTCCGAATTAAAACGCTGCAAGATGGCTTCTTTTATGAATGCATCAATCTCAGTTGCACTTCGCTCCGCAGTGCTCTGGGAGAGCGCCTTTGAATAACAAGCGCGCTCAATTACAATGGGATTTTTTAGCGCAAGCTTGGTTGCAGTGATCCCAAGAACAATGACGCAAATTGAGAGGCAGAGAACAGTGATTTTAAGGGTAACGTTCTGTGAAGAAACGTCAGCCCATGCATAAGTAAATTTCATGATTTACCCCCCTTTCGGTGGTGAATGAGACTTCCTTTGATTTGAACGATTTGGTGAATAAGCTTCCCGAATCCGATTACTCATCGGCGTGATGGTTTTGGCGTAGGCGGCTTTTCCGACGGTTGACGCCATACCGACAAGCTTCATTGGTCCAATAGCAGTGCCGCCAACGGCGATACTGCTCACAGTTTTTGCAATGCTCGAAATGCCGGAGCCCGCCAGCGCGTGGACGATCATCGGCGTTGTCAGAAGTGATCCGGCCAGAATGAGATTTAGGCAAATCGCGGTAACAAAATTAATATCGTGCCCAGGCTTATTGATATCGCTAAGCGCCGCACTCCAAGCCAACGTCGAGATCACCGACCACACGATTTTCCAGCAGCTTGCTTCGATAAGAGATCGATAAAGTGCGGTGGTTGCTCCCGCCGTGACCGGAAGCACATAAAGCGCGATCAGAAGCGGCGAAAACACATAAAGTAGGGTCCAGGTGTATAAAAGCAACGCCTCTGCGACAAACACCGAGAAGTAGAGCAGGAAAAAGGTGGCAAAGGAGAGAATCCACGTAATGGTTTCTCTGACACCTTGCCACCAGTTCGGGCTTTGCTCATGCCATTTTTCTCCCATCTCTTTTAAGACGACCTTAATCTGATTAAGGTCGCCAAGCCTTGCGCATAGTCCATCGGTGACATCGGCAAGCGTATTCGTGACTTCTGGGTACGAATGCAAAAGCAATGCGGCGATGAACACTCGGCCAATAAGGCTTGTAAACGACGGCATCCCGCCAAGCGGCCACTTAAAGTATTCAACAAAAATTCCAATGAGTAAAAGCGCTGTAACAAAAGCGTAAAAAAGTCCGTAGAACAGGTCGTGAATCGACCGTGCCTGTGCAGAGAGCCAACCTATGTCTGTCATCGTTTAAAACCTCGGAATTGAAAATCGGCTATCTTGCCTTTGCATTGCCGTTCGTAAATTTTCCGTGGTCGTCAACATTTGACGGGTTGATTCTTTGTCTTTCTTATTTTGTATGGCAAGGGCTTGCGCTTGTAGCTTAAGACCCGTTGCCTGTGTGCGAAGACCTGCGTTCAAAACATGGAGCATTACGCCTAGAGTTTGCGCGGTTAATTTCTGCGCTCCGCCAGGAGATACGGCGTGGCTATAGCTTTTGACTTGCTCACCGATTTGGTCGATCTGCTTTGTGTACTCGTAAATCGAGTTATTGAGAGTTACCGCGTCGGCAACACCGGCATCGGTATCACGTTGGATTTGTGCGTCTCTTGACGGCACAATAATGCCATACACCTCGCGAAGTCTTGCGATGACTTCATCGACATTTTTCCAGTCTCGATAAACGCCAGGATCAATATTGGGATTCAGCGACTGCAACGCACGAAGAGAATCGTTGATCCCTTTGTTGATATCTTTTACGAGGTTTAAGCTATCTCTGCCCCCTTCTACCATCGCGCGGAGCTGATTAAGCTGCGAAATAGCGTTGATAAGAATTTGCGTTAAAACCATGATGTCTCCACCAAACATGTCCGTGCGCGCTGGCGTTGGAAAGCACATGAGGATAACGGGAATAAAAGCTAAGAATTTCTTTTTCATGCGGCCTGCTTTTGAGATTGCTCCGGCTCTTGTTTTGCCGAAGAAACAACTCCCCGTGGATATTTCCGGGCAAGCTCAAGAAGGATTTCTAGAGGTGGCTTGACCTGATGTTCTTTTTGAGCTGCGTCAAACGTGGCTAAATCGCGTGGATCGGTGGTAGCAATCCAATATTCAAGAGGCGTTGACTCAACGGCGACAACTGATCGGTAGTCACCAGCCATAAGAAATGCCTCGGAATAAAGCCCACGCTCCTGATGAAGAGAGGCAACGAGTGCCATCTCGCTATCATTGAGCTGCAAAACTTCTTTAAGGCGCGCCTGATCGGCTCCGCGCTGCATAAGAATCCATTTGATAGATGAGTTCGAGAGAATCGCGCCCGCAACTTTACTTTTGGCAAAGTCATCGATGTTCTGGGAAATCGCGATAGCTGATGCATAATATTTTCTGAAAGTGCGAAAGACTTCCGCGATAAAAGCCGATCCCGCTTCATTTTCTAAAAGTTTCCAGCACTCATCGAAGACTAGAAATTTCTTAGCACTTCGATCTTTTTGAACCTCACGCCAGATATAATCGGTGATGATGAAAAGGCAAATGGCTTGAAGGTCGGGGTATGCTTCCATTCCTTTGAGGTCAAAAGAGACAATAGGTCGCTGAAGCTCGATTGTCGTAGGACGATCGACAAAGCGGCCATAGGGCGTATCTCCGCACCACGGCGTCAAGATACGACCAAAACGGCGAATTTCTACGTTTTGATGCTCAAGAAGGATTTCGCGCAAAACAGAAAGGCGCGGCTTATGGCTTCGCTCGTATACTTTTTGAATTGCCTCTTCGATTTCCGCGCGCTCAAGACGCGGGAGCCTAGTATCTCCCTCTTCCTTGGTCATGCTCTCAATTAGTCCAAGAATAAATTTGATCTTATGGCTATCAGGAATCGTTTCACCCGGCGGAAGGTCAAACGGGTTAATCGACATACCAGTATTAACGCCAAGCGGAATGTATTGACCGTCGAGGTTATCGGATATTTTTTTGTACGAACCTCCGATATCGACAATAAAAACCTTGGGACTCTCTTTGAGCGTTTGGAGAAGCAAAATATTAGTGAGAAAGCTTTTTCCACTGCCTGACCCGCCACTAATCACATGGTTGTAGTTCGTAAGGTCTTGTGAAAATGGGTCAAAGCTTACAAGGCTTCCCATTCGTGATCGAAGCATAATGCTTGGCTTTGCATGACCACTCCACGGTCCATAAATGGGAAGCAAATCGGCAAGAGTTGAGGTTTTCATCCGCTTGGCGCGTTCTTTGGCGCGGGCATTGGGAATCGAAAGCTCAGCAAAGATTTCAAATGCAGCTAGGCTTTCTTCCATTGCTTCAGCAGCCGAGAGTTCACGCACTTTGGCCAGCGTTTGCGCAACCTGTGTATCCAGGTCGTCAACTGATTTTGAGCGCAGCAAAATGTTGAAGCTAACGTGAAAAACCTTTTCTCCCTGCGCGATCATCTCAGCAAGCAAGGTTTCCAAATCCTGAAACTTGGCTTCGCTCTCGATATCAGAAACGCCGTTTCGTTTTCCTCGCGCCATCGAGAACGCGAGGCGCCTCTGGATCTGAAGCGCCTCAATCTCTTTTTGCTGATCTGGCACATGAACCGTAAGAAAAATCCTTGAATCAAACGGCAGCTCGCGCAGTACGGTTGCCATCGAAGAATACGTTTGTTCGGGCAAAAGCTTTAGCGAAACGACACGAAAATGCGTATCGCCAAGCGAAAAGCCTTTTTCATCGTTAGCGACATCGGTGAATAAAAGCGATGACCTGACATTCTCGGGATCGGTATGCCCACGCCCAATGGGCCGAGATGGGTTCCACTGCCAATACATCAGATCCATGAGCCGATCGGCACCGATAGGCTTTGCATATAGTTGCAACGTATTGAAACTATCAATGATCTCGCGCTGAAGCCGCTCAAGTCTTCCAAGTTCGCGCTCTAGCTCATGTTCGGCGATCTTTGGAAAGAGAACGGTTTTTGAAAACAGCTTCGGCTTTTCAAGCAAAGGTCGCGATAACGGTTGCCGTACAAAGAGCTTCAGCGTGTGCCTTGGAATGAGCCCCTGGGCGTCAAATTCTTTGAGGCGTTGAACGCGCGTATCGGTAAGCGTGCGCGCCGTCTCAGTAGCCGAATCGGAGCAAAGAGCTGTATGAGCACCGATCACCGAATCATTTCCACCGGAAATCTCTTGAATGAACTGAAGATCAAGCCCAGGTGATAATCCGTTTAGAAACTGAATGATTCGACCCGTAATGTCATTGATTCGATCTTCGCTCCAACAGGAGACATCCAGTGGCGAAAGCTCTAGGCCAAAACCTAAAGAGCCGTCAGAAAAGAGAATAAGATCCTTCTCAAATCCCCAGACTTGAAGCCTATCGGCAAGAATAGCACTCATGCGCACCTCCGATTAAGGCGTGGCGGAGCATTCCACAGCGTCGGCTCATGAAACGCTGAAAGCGTTCCTGGCTTGATTTGAAAGCGCAGCCAGTGGACGAGGTAATTGTCTGGCTTGCCTCGCTTTCCATAGCGAAGAGCCGCAGCAAGGCCAGCGGTCGGTAGCCACACAAGAGCAAGCTTTAGTGGCGTGTTGCCAAACAAAAAATTCAAAATTGATAGAGTCAGAAAAATCGCAAGCAAGTCTGGAATTTCAAAGCCGAACAAAAGTAGCTTCTTATCCAAACATTTACTTACAGGAACAGTTTTAAGTGCCAAAATGCACTCCTTTCTTGCGGCGTTGGCGAATTTAAAATCCACCAACGCCACAGCAAATTTGATCGAGCCGTTAGTTCACAAGACCGCGAATGAAAGCCACAAGGCTTTGTGCCCCGAAGCCGACAACTGCGCCGATAATCGCCAAAATGAGGTGATTACGGGCGTTCGCGGAACCTGCTACGAACGAAAGACCAGCGAAGACGAGTCCTAAAATTGCAGCAAGCGGCAAAATCGTGGTGACAAGTTTTGATTGAACAGCCGCAAGGCTTGATTCGACGCTACAGTATCCAAGCTGGGGCAACACGACCGCCGCAGCGATAAAAATGAGCAAGACAACATATTTTGAGTATTTCAAAAGTTAGACCTCCTCCGACGGGAAAAGATTCATGAATACGCTTCTTCCCAAGAGCGGAAATTTGATCTCCAAATGCGATTTGAGTTCGGGATTCAGGTACGCAGCACCAACTGGCTCATCAAACTGCGTGATGTCTCCGTCTCTAAAGCGCTTCGCATACACGGTGTAAGTGAGCATCGAGTCTTTGTTACGTTTCACGAAGTATCGCGTGCGCGGAAACATCGTAAGTCGCAACACGTAATACTCGGTGCCCGCACCGAGATATGCTTGACCGGCGGTAAGCGGTCTAAAAATGACACCGTCAATTTTCCTTCCTGTCACAACATCATGGACAGTCCGAGTGGGTGAACTTTGAACATTGGTACTGCTATTCATAAATTACTGCTTTCTTTTAAAATCGTGCTGTTCGTCTGCGGCTTCATGATTGCGCGCAGTACGACTAGCATTTGGCGAATTCTCCCCGTTCGTTTCCTTAAACGCAGATTCGTCCTGCGTTCATTTTTTGAGACGAGCCTAAAGAGACGATCAAATTCGTTTTGCAATTGAACGATCATGGCTATTTATCCTTTCAAGGTGTTGGCACGAGTGTCAGTCGCCTTGGAGCTTGATAGATGATCGACCTTTGGCACTCATCGATGCCGTCGAATCGACCGTCCTCAAAAACAAATTCAAACGATCCAAAGCAAAGATTGATTCCATGCTCTCTGCGATAAAGCTGTTTAAGGCGCAGAGCTGCCTCGGCAAAGATTGCAACGTCTGAAACACCCTCAAGATTTACGATGTCACTGCCCACATTCATGTTGAAACTTCTTCCTGCGCACAAAGCATCCGCTCGATGCGTTCAATGACGCGAACAAGACATGGGTTCGACACGATTTCATTTTCTGAAAGAAGACCGCACCAATCATGAAACTCGGACTTCAAGTCGCTAAGACGAATATCTTTCATGACTTGTTCTCCAACATTCCTGAGTGGTGATGAAACGGCCTTGGTCGTTCTTTGGACGAAGGCACCGTTGTGCAGCCAACTGCAATCAGTGAAATCAAAACGATCAGAAAAACCGTGAGCTTCATTTATTTAAATCTCCTTTCACGTTATTTGGGTTGGTTCCTACCGTCGGTGTTGCAACGACCTCTGGGCTTTTCGTCGATTTAGGCGTTGGCGTTACAACAATTGATCCGAGATCAATGTAAGTGATCGCTGCCCGTCTTTTGGGTTTAGCTTTCTGAATTTTTTGTTCTTGTTCGCCGAACATGAAGGCAATCAGTGAAAGCAAAAGAATATGAAATCCAATCGAGATACCAAGCGCAGTGAGTAAATTGCGATGAGCGTAGTGCGTCGAGCAATGTCTGCATTTTTCCGGCAGCATGGTGTTCATAGGCCACCTCGGATGAAATACCAGTTGCGTGCGTATCGATCGTCGATTTGAGTCATTGCGTGGTTATGGATTTCAGCGCCTTCAACACTCTTTTGTTTGAGATATCGAAAAGCACAGATTGCTCCGCGCCGAACGAGATCAAGCCACTGACGCATGGATGACCTCGCCTTCGTTCTTCAAGATCAGTTCTTCCGGCGTTGCGGGCCTTTCCGTGCGCATTAGCGCCTCGATAGCCCAGCCTGGGATAAGAAAGTCATCGGCACCGACCTCAGATTCAAAATCATAGGTCGGGCTGTATAGGCACTCAGAGCAGTAAGAATGGGTTTTTAGCCGTTCATAACTGCCCATGCCGCATCTAGGACATTGATAAAGACACATTTTGTAAAACCTCCTTGCGGTTTTGGTTGCGAGAAGCGCGACCTTCGCGTTCCTCTCGCCATATAAAAGTGCAAGAAGGCAGGGGTTTGTGCCGAAGTGGCAGACCTCTGATTTAAAAGAACTTTTTTGTTTGATCGAAGGTGAAGCAATTAGAAACGAGGTGAAAATCCTACGTCGCGTTGTTTTTTTTCAACGTTAACGATTCGCCCCAGAGGGGGTTCGCAAGGGAATCCGTGACTTAAACCAATAAAATTCGCAAATTAAAAACTTTGGCATGAAACAGCCCTTAACTTGCACTTTAGGTTGCTGAGACAAACGCGCAGGTTGACCTCAACAGTTACAAGATTTGGAGCTTGCCGTGGATCAGGCAGGTGTCGGAAAAGCACTGCTTTGGAAACTGTGGAACGTGGGCAGAACACGGCTGGTTGATCTTTGAAAACTAAATAAACAATTATTCGTCGTAATCCACTGGGCGGGCACGGTGTGCCAAGGATGGCATACTGTTTTTTCATGCAACTTCCGCCATACAATCTAGTTTCAGGAATGATATCTGCTAGTTGTTTACAGCAGATATAGAAAAATTGCCCTCACCTATTGCTAAGTTGAATCGCTGGCCCCACTTGTTTTCCACAGAGAATGGAATCGTGAGATTCGGATTGTTTTGTAAAACCTTAAGGCCACTAAAGTCATCAACTCTGAGGTTCATCGAGGCAAACCCCTCCTTCCCTACAGTTAGGTTGGAAGATTGCACGACCTTTACTGCGCATGAAGACAGGTTGGCTTCCGCAAAACAAGAGATTGAAATATCCCGGGATTTGCTCTTGATTTTCAACTTGCCATTAGCTTGAGGCGCTAGGGTTTGAATGAGTGCCTGGAGAGATCCCGGTTCTACTTCGTTCAAAATGACATAACCCTCTTGCGGTGAACTAGCTCGTATCATCACTTGGAGTGATATCTGCTGATCGGCGAATGCATTCAGTGATCCAAAAACTAAACTGACAAGAAGTAGTTTTCTCATTATGTTCCCCCTTAAGATAGCAAGACAAATATCAGGTAGTTCTTGCGATGGCAAACGAACGAAGCTCCAGTTTATGGCGCCGCCTCGGAAGCCAATCATTCCGGCCCAAAACCGACTCGACAACCCTTTCTTAGACGTGCGAAGGGTTGTCGAAATGGCCCCATACACTACCTACCGAGTTTTCCTCCGCCTTCCCAAGCTCGATTGGCTCTTTTGACGCTTTCATCAACATGTTCCTTGAACTTGTTCTTCGCATCTTCGTTTGAGAAATAGTATGTAACGCCATTGTGTACGAGCCTATAATCTGGCTTTCCCGCGATGTCGTATTTTCCGTTCGCAACACTATAGGCGCATTTACCGTCGAACTTCGCCTTATCTTCATGGTGATGGTGTTCTGCAACGTTTTCATGAGTGGTAGCGCAACCTGCTAGTCCGGCCATACTAACCATTGCTCCGATCAAGAGTGCCTTCGTGATATTCATTTTTTTCCTTTCTATTGAGGTTATACGGCTAAATACGATTCACAGAGAGTATTTGTGACAGGAAGAAACAGGAACTCGACTGAAAAACAACGGGCATCATTTTCGATTAAGATAGAGCGTGTCCCACTACTTGTGATAGCACTGGACCACAAGTGACTGATATAAAAGGAGTATTTTTAATTGCCAGAAAAATATTCTGACTTGTCACAACAATATGATTCGCAACGTATTCCTTGCTGTGAAGGACAAAAACATTCTGCGAATGCAGAACAAAATTAAACAACGCATGTACCGACTAGGAACGCTTCTCGGTCTTACAGTACTTCTGTTCGGCATTTTTGCTTCAGCGCAAGAAAAGGCCTGCAACCTATCGCGCCTTGGATCTCAAATTCACTTCGTAGCTCAAGCAGAACAAGGACACTCTGAGCATTGCATTCGCCATCAAAAGCCCCTACCGGAGGGCGAAAGAGTACGCAGCTCTAATTTTGACCTCGGATCACTTATTTCGGCGTCGATCTTTAAGTCTAACTTTGTCGGACTGGCAAACTCGTACGTCAAGAATCCAATTCCTAACCAGTTGCCGTTTTCAGGAAATGGAATTCCGCTATACAAACAGCTCGCTCATTTCCTCATCTGAAACTTCATTTCCTAATAGTTCTGATCGAATCGTTTTAACAAGAATCTTAAATACAATGACTTACGTAAAAATTGGAGATGAATTTTATGAAAACACGTTTACTTACTTTGGTTGCTTTGAGTCTGCTTTCTTCAGTGCCTGCTTTTGCTATGCGTGAAAGCGAAGGACCTCAGTTTTCTCGCCGTTGGATGGTGGCGCAGGCTGCAAATGATCCAGAGAGTATTGAGAAAAAGGAATGGTCTGAAACTTCTGGCCGAGCTTTGAGCAGTGATGAGAGTAAGAAAGCCAATGAGGAAGAATCTTCCGACCAAGAAATGGAAACAAACAAAGATAAAGAAGAAGTGAGAGTTAGAAGACCAGTGTTTCACCATGTAGGGATGGGTGAACGCTAGTATTGGTTAGTCGTCTAACCCGAGGGAGAAGCGATTTTCATAGCTTCTCCCTCGGCTATTTTTTTACTGTAAATTTAGTGGGATTTGCAAAACCGAAACGACTGATATACTAGAAGAATCGAAATAAACTATGGTGAAGCTCTTTATTGCATCCTTACTGTTAGTCGTCTCCTTGGTAAACGCAGCAAACGCTGATGTTTCCGAGTTCTTTTCTGAGACTTATGGTGGGAATACGTGCGTTAGTTTTTCTACTGACGAAAAGAGCAACGTGGTTAGTGCACATAATACTGCAACCGATTGCGACCGTAGTGATTGTACACATGAAGGCCATTCAGCCACTCATCATTGTCATGTCGGGCATTGCCAGTTTGTTGCAACAGTAAGTTCTTTTTCTCTTTTTGCTCCGAGTTTTATTCTTGCCTCTATTCTTGGCCGCAATTCCACTCTTCAAAGCATTCTTCCTTCAGCCCCCATCAAACCACCTCGGGCCTAAGTTTTCGCCTTTGGGCGAACTTGCGTTCTTTAGGGCTCAGTTATTTCTAACAAAAAACAGAAGTGATTTAAGGTGAGGTCTTGTGACACCTCTTTGGATTGAAGATAAAAAAATACTAAGATTGGTGCTGTTAACGTCAGTTGTCGCATCAATGATCACGCCTCTTTTGGGCTGGAGCGATGAGCTGGCCGCGACCGGATGCGGAACGCTGAATAAACCTCGTGACGTCATCGAGTGCGCTTTAAAGAACCACCCTGAAATGAGGCAAGCTGCCGCTGCTCTATCGCAAGGCGACGAACTTGATGCGGTGGCAAGCCAAAGACCCAATCCTGAACTCAGTACAAAAGCTGTTACCGGAAAAACTCTTGGCGATACCGTTGTTAATTTAGAGGCAAATCTTTCGCATACCATTGAACTTGGTGGAAAGCGCGGTGCTCGAATTGAAAAGGCCGCTGCTGAAAGAGAAACAATCGCGACGAGTTACCTAAAGGAAAAAGAAGAGGTCTTTCTTGGTACGCTGACCACTCTTTACCGACTCAGACAAATTCAGGCTGAATTGCATGTTCTTGATGAGGCGCTCGATACATTCACCCGGATTCAAAAGCTTTTCAAAAGCCGCCCAAAGCTTGCGCCAGAACAACAAGTTTCAATCGGTGTTTTTCAATTGGCAGAAGGGGATTACAAGTTTCGATTAGCGGCGCTTTCCACTGAAGAAACTGCGCTTTTAAAACAGCTTTCATTTGCATTAGGGCAGACTTTTTCTCCTAGCACAAATCTCCTTCCACCGAAAAAGAAAGACTGGGTTGAGCCAGACACTCTTCAAAAAGCATGGCCACTACGTGGTTCAGCGATCAAGGCACCGCAAGTGGGATTAAAACTTGCCGAAGCAGAACTTGAGCTAGCTAAATCAGAGTCCTGGCCCAATGTCATGATTGGTCCAACCGTTGAGTCTCAAACGCAGGGTCCATTTACCTACCAAACCTACGGCCTAAACCTTTCTTTTGCTCTCCCTCTCTTTCAAGTCAATGGTGGGGGCAGAGCATTTGCCTATCGTGGAATTGATCGTGCAGAAGTCGTGCTTCAAGCGGCACAGAGAGGATTAAACACGGAAAGAGAAATTTTGTTTCAAAAATACAAAAATGCAGTCGTTGCCCTTAAGAGTGCTGTTTCGACGGCTGAGATGGAAAGAAGGCACCATGACCTTGAAAGGCTATTTAACCGGGGCATGATAAACAGCCAGCTCGTTATCGAAGCCCACAGGCAGATGGTGGATTTTACCAAGAGCCAAAACGAACAAGAGCTTTCAGCAATCGAGGCGCTTTACAGCATTTATAGGCTTGAGGGACGTCTATTTGAGGAAAGACTATGACGCTTAAAGAATTTCTTTCGATGTCGATGATGGCCATAGCTCTTCTCGGGCTTGGAATTGCGGTCAGGGCAAATGGCGATGAGCACGGCCATAAGCATGACGAGTCAAAAAAAGAAAACAAAGAACATGCTGATGAGCATGGGCATCAAGAAAAAGATGATGCCCATGGTGAGCACAAGGATCATGGCGAAGAAAAAGAAGACGAACATGGTCATGGAGATGAACATGGAGACGAGCACGGCGAACATGGCGAAGAAGAAGAGGGCAGTTCCAGAGTTGGTCCAGGGAAAGCCATAACGGAAGCCTCAAAGAAAAACGGCATTCGTCTATCAGAAAAAGCCGTCAAGACCATTGGTATTCGCACAGAAACGGTAAATTCAGAAAACACTCACAAGATCTCGCCCAAAAGCCTTGTCTATTTTCAAGATGAAGTTGGTTTCTACAGACTCAGAGATGGCCTCTACAAACTCGTTGAAGTGAAGGTTGAAAAAAAATCTGTAACAGAAGCTATCGTTAGAACCTCCGAGCTGAAGCCTGGCGACCATGTTGTCGTTGATGGAGTCGGCTTGCTTCGCACGGCGGAGCTAGAAGCGTGGGGCGGATCAGGAGATGGACATGGACACTAATAATCAGCATCCCGGCGTACATCATCCAGTCAATGACGATGGCCTGATCGCCAAGGTCATTCATTTTTCCGTGTATCACCGTGGCACTGTCTTGATGCTTACGGCAGTTGTGGCAATCATTGGATGGCTTAGCTTTCAAAGTCTTCCAATCGACGCCGTACCCGACATCACTAACGTACAAGTCCAAGTCAATACGGCTGTGGACGGCTTAGCGCCTGAAGAAATCGAGCGCAATATTACGTTTCCGGTTGAAACCGCGATGAGCGGTATTGCCGGCGTTGAACAGGTTCGCTCTATCACTCGCTTCGGTATCTCATCCGTTACTGTTGCCTTTGAGGATGATGTCGATATTTACCGTGCGCGGCAGCTCATTTCAGAGCGCCTGCAAAGCATCGCGGGTCAACTTCCAAAAAACGCGCAGCCTAAGCTTGGTCCAGTGAGCACGGGCCTTGGTGAAATTTATCATTACGCTGTTGAAGCAGAAAAAGTAGCTACAGATCCCAAGGCTCGCATGGAGCAGCTTATGGAGCTTCGAGCGCTTCAAGACTGGTTCATTAAGCCACGGCTTCTTACTGTAAAAGGTGTTGCCGAAGTTAACACCATCGGTGGCTTTGAAAAGCAGTATCATATTCAACCTAATCCCCAGCAGCTAGCCCGGTATGGGTTGCACTTTAGCGACTTAATGGAAGCGCTTGAACGCGTGAATCAAAACGTCGGCGGTGGTTACGTCCAGCAGACTGCTGAACAGTTTCTTGTTCAAGGCGTTGGTCTTTTTAAGAACATTGAAGACATTCGTGCTGTCCCAATCAAGTCGCTTGAAACCTTTAGGACACTTACGATTGGCGATGTCGCAAATGTCACGTTAGCCACTGAACTTAGAACGGGCGCTGCCCTTGTTCGTGGAAAAGAAACGGTGCTTGGCAGTGCGTTCATGCTCATGGGAGAGAACAGCCGCACGGTTTCTACGCGAGTAGCCGAGCGAATTGAGGAAATCAAAAAAGGACTTCCTGCTGGCTATACGATTGAGACCGTTTATGACCGATCAGATCTTGTAAACGCAACCCTTGGCACGGTTGAGCACAACTTGGTCACAGGTGCAGTACTCGTGATCGTCATTCTTCTGCTCCTTGTAGGAAACGTTAGAGCTGCCCTCATTACCGCTGTCACTATTCCTCTTAGTCTTCTTATGACTTTTATTGTCATGAAAAAGTTCAACATCTCAGGAAACTTGATGAGTCTTGGGGCGCTTGATTTTGGCATCATCGTTGATGGCGCAGTGATTGTCCTTGAGAACTGCGTGCGCATGGTTCATCAAAAAGCGCACGCTCTTAAGCGGTCACTTACTAAAGAAGAGCTTCAAAAGACAGTTTATGACGCAGCAATTGAGATTAGAACGGCAGCGGGTTTCGGTGAACTCATCATCGTTGTTGTTTTTCTTCCTATCTTTGCCCTTGTCGGCATCGAAGGGAAAATGTTCAAGCCCATGGCCGCAACCTTTAGCATCGCGGTCATCTCAGCTTTGATTCTCTCGTTTACCACAGCTCCTGCACTTGCAAGTCTTCTTCTTAAAGGCAATGTCGATGAGAAAGAGCCCTGGCTTCTTCGCATCGTTAAGAAAGTATATGAACCATTTTTGGCTCTCTCTCTTCGATTCCGCAAACGCGTCGTGGCAGTGGGTCTTGGTGCCGTAGCGCTTGGTGCAGTTCTCTTTGCAACGCTTGGCGGAGAATTTCTGCCTCAACTTAACGAAGGCTCTTTAACCTTGCAATTCGTTAGACCCGTAAACGTCAGCATTGATCAATCTGTCGCGCTTCAAGAGAAGTCCGAAAAAATCATCATGGAGTTTCCAGAAGTTGAAGTGGCCTTTTCACGGTTGGGAACCTCGGAAGTGGCAACAGATCCCATGGGTGTGAACCTTGCGGATACTTACGTGATGCTAAAGCCAAAAGAGGAGTGGCCAAAGATCGATGGCAAAAGGCGCACCAAAGCAGAGCTCACCCAAGCCATTGTCGATAGACTGCAAGCAGAAGTTCCTGGCCAGAGAGAATTATTAAGCCAGCCCATTCAGATGCGCTTTAATGAGCTACTTGAAGGCACTAGAGCTGATATTTCGGTCAAAGTTTTCGGCGACGACATGGATAAGCTTTCTGAAGTCACAAAACAAATTGCAGCCGTGATTCAAAAAGTTCAAGGTGCAGGCGATGTGGAAGTGGAACTTAAAGGCACTTCGCCACTTCTTAAAGTCATTCCAAAAGAAGGCATTTTACATAAACTGGGTGTTTCCTCGCGCGAAGTGCTTGAAACGGTTGGTGTTGCTCTTGGCGGTGAAGAGGTTGGTTATCTCTACGACGGCATCAAACGTTTCCCTGTGGTTATTCGATTGAATGAGAAAGATCGCTCCGATCTTGATGCAATCCGAAGTCTTCCGGTTGGAATTGCGGCTAATGCAACAATTCCACTTTCTGAAGCTGCGACGGTTAAATTTGATGAAGCGTACAGCTCGGTATCACGCGAGCAATCGAAAAGACGCGCAGCCGTCATGATCAACCCTCGCGGTAGAGATACGGAAAGCTTTGTGAATGAAGCTCAGCAAGCGGTTGCTGCGGCTGTAAAGCTCCCGCCCGGCTATTACTTAGAATGGGGTGGCAATTTTAAAAATCTTCAAGAAGCGAGATCGCGTCTCCTAGTTTTAACTCCACTGGCTTTGGCTCTTGTTCTTATGATGATTTATGCCGCGTTTAAAAATGTCTTCCAGACGGCTCTTATCTTTTCTGGAGTGCCACTTGCGTTGGTTGGCGGAGTTTTGGGACTTATTTTAAATGGCCTTCCTTTTAGCATTTCGGCAGGAGTCGGTTTTATCGCTCTCTCCGGCATTGCCGTTCTAAACGGCGTTGTTCTCGTAAACTATTTCAACGATCTGCAAAGAATGGGGCTTAGCGGAGAGGCACTTGTAAAAGAAGGTGCTCTAATTCGGTTGAGGCCGGTTCTTATGACAGCTCTTGTGGATATCTTTGGGTTCTTGCCCATGATGCTATCCACAGGTGTTGGCGCGGAAGTGCAAAAACCACTGGCATCGGTGGTTATCGGCGGCATTGTTTCATCCACACTTCTGACGCTTATCGTACTTCCAAACCTTTACGTGATTTTTGAAAGCCGGATGAAAAACAAAGATTTAGGTGCGGCATGAAGCCCCAGATGAAAACTGTCCTGTTGCGCCATATGGTAATGGCGCCAAGACAAACTGATATAGGGGCTATCTATGAAGAAGTTTGCAATACCTCTCTTTGCAGCATTGATTGCATTGAGTGGCTGTGACGGCAATGAACGCTTAGAAGAAAAAGCTAAAATCGAAGGAACGGCAGGAGCTAACGCGGAGCTTAATGCACAGAACACAAATCTGATGCAAAAAGCAAAAGAGATGGAAGATGACCTGTCGACCAGGCATCGTTTTTATCAAGCAGCTCAAGGGACTTATGAAGGCGTCCTTAAAACGGACGAAGGCAAGTTCAAAATCAAGATTACTCTTGTATCAAGCCTACCGCCATATGCTGTACCTCGAACAAGACAGCTCGAAGAGATTTCCTCTGACCTGAATAATCTTTATTTCAATGCGCAAGTCGTTCAATGGAATACTGCAAATAAGCTAAGCGCCGTTGGCTGTCGTATCGAAAATGTTCGACCTGATATTCTATCTGGAACAATTGCAATAGCGTCTGAAAACTGCCCAAACTTTTATTCTCTGAAAATTGCGGATCAAGGTGTTGTCCAAGACCTGGAGAATGGAATGGCACTTAGGACTGACGGTCAAGAGAGTGTCGTATTGGCTTCTTCTATTCGCATGGGACGTGCGGACAAAGTCGCAGCTCTTCGCGGTGAAATGCACCCAACCACCAATGCGACAGTTTACGAATTCCTCGTAAAAAAGACCGAGAAGTAAAGGATGTGCCAAATGCGTAAATCATTATTTATTTTCAACATTGCACTGCTTTCTTTATTGTCGATGAGTTCTTTAGCAGGTGCAAAAGAGCCCATCAAAATCACTCTGCAAGACGTGGTTAAGAAAGTCAGTACAGAGAATTATCTCATTTATGGAAATGCTCTTAGAGTTTATGAGGCAAAGCAGGCCATTAAAGCAGCTCGTGGCAATCTACTCCCCAAGCTCAACCTTTGGAGAATCGCAAAAGTTGTTTTTGATCCTACTTCAGTCATAGACTTAGTCGCAGAAGACATAGCTCCTTTCGCAGTAGCAAATAACTGGTTCAGGCTCGATCAGACGAAGGTCTTGTATCTTGCCGAACAAGAGGGCTATCGAGCGCTTTGGGCGAACGAAGTAATGACGGCTAAGTCGCTCTATATTCACCTACTTCTTGATCAGTCGTTGTTGGAGCATATCGAGCAGAGCACGAAAGAACTGGAAGACCTTCTTGTAATCGTTCAAAGTCGCGAGCTTCTAGGCGGCGCTAACCAAGGTGCATCGCGCGACATCGAAGTTAGACTTTTAGCACTTCAGGAAGACAAACGTTCTTTAGAAGTCGTCATCAATGAAGAGGAAAGTTTGCTTTCCTACATGATGGGATTTCCTGCTGAAACAGAGATCAAACCAGCATCTATTTCTATGCCCGACTTTGCGACGCTTGAGCCCCTCGATTACGGCGATTTCTTGTTTAGGACTCTTGATTCTTCGCCGGAGCTTAGGCAGTACAGCCATTTCATTACTGCTGCCGATTACGTGAAAAAAGAAGCCGGTAATTGGTCGATTCTTGGCGCATCATCCGTAAGTCGCGGAGTGGCTGGCGGTGTTTTTGATAATATTCCGCTTCAAGACGGCTTAGGTTTTGGCAAGGGCGCGTCCAAAAGCATCATCGGAGCGAGAAAAGAGGGCTTGCAGATCCAGAAGAAAGGCATCGAGGAAACGCTTAAAAGGCAATTGAAGCTTCTCGTAAACAACTACAACCTCGATCTAGAAAACTACGCAAACTTAAGGAAGCGAGAGGAGCTTACTAAAGAGACCATTGTGCAGCTTTATGAACGACTAGAGCTAGGTCAGAACGTTGAAGCCATTGAATTGATCGAAGCCTCAAGAAACCACATTCAAGCTGATACTTCCTTTTTTGCAGTTAAGTTTCGCTTCTTAAGTAATGAAAACAAGCTTGAACGTCTAATTTTTCATGGTGACTACAATATGAAGCCAGCAACGATTGAGGAGCTTAAGAAAAATAAAGCCGCTCCAGCCAAGAAAGCGGGGAAAAGAGCATGAAAAAGCTAAAGCTCATCGGGCTAACGTTCGGATTGTTTAATTGTCTTTTTCTATTCTCAGGGATTTCAGGTTGCAATAATGAAACTGTCGACATCCAAAATTGGGTCGACAATATTGGTGCGCTGCGAGTCACCGCTGATAAAGAAGCCCAAAGAACTCCCTACCGGATGGAGCAGCACAAGGCTCTGAAGGCTTATTTCTTGGAACTAAGCAATTTGGCCTTGGCTGTGAAGAAAGACTCTGGTCTTGCAAACCGCTTCAATGGCGCTGCTGCAAAGGCAGACTTACAGAAAGTCTGCTCAAAAATGTTTTTCGCGCGAACAGACTGGCAATACATCATGAGAAGCTGCAAGAAGAACAGATTTTTTCTCTGTTCTGAAGAAGTCAGGGCATATCCGAGGATGGTGTCGACATTGCGATCAAGCTTAGATGCTGAACGGCAGAAAAAATTCGATCAAACAAGAGCCTGCAACGATGCCCTCTGATCGTGGTCACAGAAGTAATTGGGATGAGCGCCAGTTTGCTTGGATGAAGAAGAGAGAGAGGTTTCTTCCAAGGGCCTATCAGCAATTCGGAATTGAAGTCAGGTCGGCGCACGACGCTCTGGTGAGCGGAAAGTCAGATGAGCGCATCTGGTATCATTTGGAGCGCGCCCATATCGTAAGTCAAGTCTCGGCATCGCGACATTTGGGGATTCATTTCGTGATGTTTTTTTTTGCCATTATGAAGTGCGACTTTAAGGAAATCATTGGACAGATTCCTAGAATGATCCTGGCTGTACCATCGTCATTTTTCGGAAAAGCTCCGTCAGGCAATACGGGGAGATCCAAGATGAGTATGTTTGCGTCGAAGCCAGTGCCTAGGGATCTAGAGGGTATTCTAAAGTAAGCATTATTTAAAAACAAACAAGGGGGAAATCAAATGAAACACTATCGTATTAGACTAACTATTTGCACGCTTGCGCTTATGGCTATGTCAGGCACTGTCTTGGCAGAAAACTCTGGCGCTGGATCAAAAAATAAAAATAGCACTAAAGCACAACCGGGAAGTTCAAAGAAAAATAAAGTCTGCAAAGAGTGTGGAAAGCTTGAGAAGGAATGCAAATGCAAAAACGAAAAGCATGAAGATAGTCATGAGGGACACGTCCATTAAGTGGCTACTAAAAAACTGCTGGTTGATTAAAAGTATAAAGAAATGGAGAAATGATATGCGCTTTATGTTTAATGCGTGGGTATTGATTTTATCACTGTCAACATCTGTGCTTTCATTTGCGAGCACGACAAAGCCAGTTCAATCGTTAAATGACTTGCCTGCCAAGTGGGAAGGGGTTGCGGGTGATCTTCTTACACGCGTTCCAGCCACTTTGGTGATTGATCGTATTAGAAAAGTTTCTCGAACCGAGAGGTCCAATGGGTTTGTTGCGTTATACGAGGTTGACGGGTCTGTGTCATTTGGGGAGCGCAAAGTTTCTATTTCGAAAATAGAACTAACCGCCTTCACAAAAGAAACTGCGACTTCTTATAGTCTTTTTATCATGACGGATGATCAGCTGACCCCAAATCTTTGGGCAGCTGTCGTTTATGATGAAGCAACGGATACTTTTACTCTAAAAGAATATCCAAGAGCAGGTGGCGATCGTCGTTTTGTGTTTCAAGCACGCGCAACTGCAAATCAGCCCTAATGCGGGGAGACGGCGCGCTCGGTCACGGCCAAGCGTGCTGTCTACTCACTTCGATGTGAATTTGCCAGGAATCTCGATTTTGCGTAAGATTTTCCTATCCATTATTCAGGAGAATAAATCTGATGAAGAGAATGCTAAGGATTTGGGCACCATTAAAATTATTTATTGCAACGCTTTTGCTTTCTAGCGTTGCTTTTGGGCATGGCAGTCATGGCCCCGATCTTACCGAACATAAAAATAACCCGGAATACAAGAAGGCTCTTGCTCACAGGGAAGATCTAATAAAGCTGTCTTCGGAAATGCATGCACAGTCCATGAAAATGGCAAGCGATCTGCAACTGCTTCCTAAGACAGGTTATATTGAAAGAGACTTTGCTCAGTTACTCATACAACAACACCAGGCAGCTGCTGAAATGGCAGAGTTAGGCCTTAAATACGGCAAGAACAGTGAACTGCGTGGAATTGCCGAGAAAATCTCAGAACAACGTCGAAGCGATATCCAAAAGCTCAAAGAATGGTTACGCGATCACCGGAATATCAGCCCAAGATAATACGTGAGCAAGAAAAAAAGCCAAAAGCTGCTGTTCTTTACTGGGCAATTCCTGCCGATAAAGAATGCTTCTTAGGCAATTCACCGCGATGCGGTGTTTTGCATCCCTTAAAGCAATGCTTTAAACTGTTTAAAGGGAGCGAAGTCATGGAAAAAACTAAGTTTTGGAGAATCATTTTAACCCTGGGCACGCTTCTTATCGGCAGTCCCGCATTTTCTAATGAAGACCTCAAGTCGCTTCAGGACTTAACAAAATGCTACTACGGTCTAGCAATATCAACAGGTCTTGTTGAGCATGGTCATGTTGGTCGCGCTGGAATCGTCCGAGAGATTTCCAAGAAGAGCATCATTGTCGAAGGCACTCATCCGACAGATAAAAAAGCGCGTGGTGTTTATCTTTATCAAGAAGACGGATTGGTATCTTTTTATTCTTATCCAAAGAAATACGCTTCGATAAAAAGCCGTGAAAGTCAGCCGTTCATATTGTGCGATGTCGGTAAATCTTGCGAGGAAAGTAGCGCTGGTAAAGAGCCCGTTTTCGTAGTTTACGGTAGTGATGAAGAGTTCTATGCAAGCTCAGTTGACGGATTACAGAAGGTACAAAAGCAGGTAGAAAAAGACCGTAAACTTGATTTCGAGCGCACTGGACGAAACGATCCTCAGTATGGACCGATAAACTGGCTCAATCCAAAAAGCAAGGCGCTGATACCTCTAACAGGCGGCGAGGTTTTAGATTTATCAACCACAAAGCGGAAAGAGGCAATGCTTGCGCCTTTACGCAAAGCCTTGCGAAATTTATTCAAGGATAAGGAATTCGTAAAAAAACACATCAAGCTAGAAATCGATAGCCATGGGGATGAACTTTTTACTGACCCTATGACACAAACTGAAAAACCTTATCGTAAGGTGCTTGAAGAGCAAATAGACTTCTGCCTTGCCGCAACAGATGATCGCAAAATTAAAGCAGAGCTATCATCTTATAAGACGATGGTGGCTTCTACGGTTCAAGGCGAAAAAGAAGACGCAAGTGAAGGCGCGAACGTACAGTAGCGTGTTAACCCTATCCCTTTAATTGGACCAGCTTATGCTTAAGTCAAAGATGCGTCTCTGATTCTTCGTAACCTTCCGCTTCAAGCTGCACGGTTGCATGTTGGATTCCAAATTCAGATGCTACGCACTGATGAACCGCATTTAAAACTTTGTTGTGTATATTGCAATCCGGCAGTACGACATGAACACTTAAAGCGGTTACACCGGAAGTAAGAGTCCAAACATGCAAATCATGAACTCCTATCACCCCATCAATTTTTGAGATCGACTCACGAACAGCAGCTAAATTGATGTGCGCGGGTGTTCCTTCGAGCAGAATCCCAACAGCTTCTTTTAGGAGCGTCCAAGTGCGTGGCAAAATGAAAAGACCAATTCCTGCGGATATAATGGGATCGGCATAGTACCATCCCGTCGTCCACATGATGATAGCAGCAACAATGACGCCGACTGAGGTAAGTGCGTCAGAGAGAACTTCAAAATAAGCTCCCTTTAGATTCAAGCTTTCTTTGGAGCCTTTTTTCAGAATGATCATTCCAACGATATTTACGATAAGACCAAGGACTGCGATGACAAGCATTCCTTGGCTTGAAACTTTTGGTGGGTCACGAAAGCGCTCGTAAGCTTCGTACAAAACATAAAATGAAATCCCGATGAGCAGAACTGAGTTTGCAAGTGCTGCCAAGATTTCCGCACGGTGATACCCATATGTGCGCTCGGGGGTCGCGGGCCGCTCTGCGAGCTTCATCCCAATCAAAGCAAACCCAAGCCCTGCGACATCGGTTAACATGTGTCCAGCATCAGCAAGCAGCGCAAGACTTTGCGTTAGGATTCCGCCCACCACTTCGGCGACAAGATAGCTGCTCGTAAGAACCAATACCCAAATGATTCGGCGCTTATTCTGTGCTGTGCGATCAGCGGCGTGTGAATGTTTGTGGTCATGCCCCATACTAGTGATTCTATTATCCTTTTATCCAACTCTGGTCAAAGTAAAACGACCACAACTTGTTGATTTATTTGATATTTATGGTATTTCTGTCGAACTGTCACAAAACATAATACACGCACGTATTCACTAATGAAGGAGCCCTCGGTGGTACAAGAAGAGGCTACCGATGAAACATTGATGCAGGCTTACCAGAACGGAAACAATGGGGCACTTGAAGTGCTCTATCGTCGCCACTCGGCGAAAGTGTATGGTTTTTTACGAAAAAAACTAAAAAATCAAGCGCTTGTCGATGATGTTTTTCAGGCGACCTTTATGAAGCTGCATAAAAGCAGATCGCATTACGATCCTTCTTTTCCGTTTATCCCATGGCTTTTTACCGTTTGTCGAAGCGCCATGCTCGATAGCTTGCGAAAAAAAGAACGTATCCAAGAAGATTTAAACGAGACGGCTGTTTTGCAGGCAGAAGCTCCAGTAGACGAGATTAGCGCAGCATCAGATCTTCCTGATATGAGCCAGTTACCTCAACCGCAGAGAGAAGCTTTAGAGCTGCGCTATAAAGAGGATTTATCTTTCGAGGAAATTGCAAAGCGTCTTGAAACGTCGCCTGCGAATGCAAGACAGCTCGTGAGTCGAGCAATAAAACGTCTAAAGGGAATGGCAAATTTAGGGAGGAATTCATGAAGAAAAATCTATCTCCTAAAGAATGGGCAAATGAGTTCGAGGAGTTTGTTTCGGCAGATCCTGTTAATCCACCCGTACAACTATCGAATCAAATTTTGTCTAACGTACAATCAGATCTGAACCCATCAGTTTGGAGCGTTTTTTCAAAGATTACTTTCATTCATTTCGTTACCGGGATGGTATCGCTTCTTTTTTGTCCGCAGTTTGGTGTGAGCCCTTTTCATGAACACCATGGGTTAATGGAAATATTCATGAACCTTGGAAAGCACGGCTGTATGTTGGGCTGCGGCGCTGTTTTCTTGGGAACTGGAGGATTGGCCACAAGTCTTATTCTCCGCCCAGAAGAAGTTCGTACAGTAATGAAAACCAAATTTCTTCAGTTCTCACTTCTAAGCGCTCTTTCAATTGGTGCTTTTATCTGCGCGGGTGCCGATGTTGTTTTAAATCTAGCAGTTGCTTGGTTTATCGGTTCGGTCTTGGGTGGCTTATTGACGTTAGAACTTGGTTGGAAAATCAGAGCACGCTTTAGAAGTAAGGTTGTGTATGGTATCTGAGGTTCAACAGGGTTTTGTAAAGAGAGTCATTCTCTTGTCGTGGTTTACGATTGGATACAATTTTCTTGAGGGATTATTCTCAATTGCATTTGGCATTGAAAATGAATCTATCGCGCTAGCCGGCTTTGGAGTTGATAGCTTCATCGAAGTTGGATCGGCAATGCTTGTGCTCTGGCGGTTTCGCAGCGAGTCCTTTAAGAGCGCAGATCAATCATACAGTTTACAAAAAGAGCGAAGCGCTACCCTGGGTATCGGAGTGCTCTTTCTCGCACTAAGTGCGGGTACTACGCTTGCTTCAGTTCTTCAAATCTCAAATGGCTCTCATCCTGAGACCACTTGGCCCGGACTTTTAATTGCTGCGATTAGTTTAAGCTTTATGTTTTTCCTTTGGTCGTCGAAGCGTAAACTCGCAATTGCTCTGGATAGTTCCACGGTAATGAAAGACGCCAACTGCTCTTTGGCCTGTATCAAGCTTTCAATCGTCCTTTTTGCAGGCAGCATTCTCTTCCTGATTTTCCCGCAGCTATGGTGGGTCGACTCGGCTGCTGCCTTGGTACTCGCTCTTTTTATAGGCAAAGAAGGCTGGGAGACGGTTTCTACAGCACGATCTGAGAGTTTTTCTGGTGGCTGCGGTTGCAGTCATCAATGCGATTAGAAAGAATTTGAAGTAGGCAGAGGTGATTTTACCTCTACCTACTTTATTCGACTATTTAGACTCTGTGTTCTCGCACTTGTCGTTTCCGGTGCATTTGCCGGTTTCTTTACAGGCGCAATGGCTGCATTTGCAGTTCTTTCCCTGCCCTTTTTGACACTGCGCCATGCACTCTTTACTACAGTCACATTTGCTGCCTGCGGCAAACGTTGGTCCAGTGGCCATTAAAGCGAGACTTAAAATGATTGGTAAACGCATGATTTTCTTCTCCTTATAAAGGAATACGTTCGGACAGTAGGTTTTGTGACAAGGGCCACGTAGATGGTTGGAAATAAAGCCTTCCTAACTATCTAAAGTGATCGCTAGTCTATCCTTAAAAGGGGGAACATTTATGGAAAAGGTAATTAGGGACTGTCACTGCAAGTTTGATGGTCGAAGGAAATCGAATATTGAGCACGAGTGTCGGTGGCCGATTAGAAAACGAAGGCAAACAAGAAAACAAATTCAGCAGATGAGTTGGGCTACCTCTCATGCGATCGAAGTATTTGCGGTTCTTAACAATACAACAAATGCATTGCCTAGAAATACAACCGCTCTAATGGAACTGATTTTGAAAGGGTTTCGACGTTATCAGACGAAGCAACTGATAAAAAAATTTAGAACCAATGAAAAAATGCAGAAAGATATCGAGGTCGAACTATGAGGACGGTTGGACTATATCTGCGAGTTTCGACTGAGGAGCAGGCGCGTGTTCAAGAGGGCTCTCTCGTTTCTCAACGGCACCGTTTAGAAGAATACGTAAAGTCTAGGAATGCAGTGAATGAAGGATGGGGACAGATTATTGGAGTTTACGTCGATGAAGCAAAGTCCGGTAAGGACACAAATCGTTCCCAATACCAAGATCTGTTGAAGGCGATCGAGAAGAGATTCATCAATACTGTACTTGTGACAGAGCTTTCACGTTTGTCTCGATCGATTCGAGATTTTTGTGACTTTTGGGACTTCTTAAAAAAGCATCAAGCACAGTTTCTGTCATTACGCGAACAATTCGATACAACCACAGCTGCGGGAGAAATGATGATGTTCTCGATAATGAATTTTGCTCAATTCGAGCGAAAGCAGACAGCTGAACGTGTATCAGCGAATTTTTTGGCTAGGGCCAAACGCGGCCTTTATAACGGCGGTCAACCACCTCTAGGATACGACCCTGATCCTCAAAACCGAGGCTCGCTCAAAGTGAATGAGAAGGAAGCAGTACATGTCAGACAGATTTTCGAAACCTTTCTTGAGCAAGGGACCTTGAGTGCTACGGTCGATCAGCTGAACAAGGAAGGTGTCGGTACCAAAAAATGGGTTCGAAAAGATAGTGTGATAGTTTGCCATGGCAAATGGACACCTTCGAGGCTTTGGTACTTGCTGAAAAATCGCCATTATATCGGTGATCGTGAAGTCAATAAGGAGTATCGCAACTTCAAGTCAACTCAAGTTCCGACAGGCTGTGAGTATCAGGTTGTGAAAGCAAAATGGCTCCCGATTGTGTCTGAAAATGTTTTTGAAGCTGCTCAAACACAACTGCAATTTAATAAAGCGAGATATACGAGGCGACCAGATCGCGTATTTGATTATATTTACAGCGGAGTGCTCCATTGCGCAGAATGTGGAGAGGACCTTGTTGGATTAAGCGGGACTGGTCGACGAGGAATGAAGTATTGTTACTATGCCCATCGTGGCCGAGAAATTTCATGCTCTTTCCATGGCATATCAGCTCCTAAGCTTCACGCCTACCTATTGCCATATTTGAAACAAATTGTTCGAAATGAGCGGCTGACCTTCGGACTTCATGAAGAAGCCAAAAAAAGAGAATCTGATCAAATCACAGATAAAATAAATTGGAGACAGCATTTGATAACGGAACTTAACCAAATTAACAGGAACATCAGAAATCTTGTTGAGCACTTGAAGCAGACATCAGGTAATCATGAAAGCTCCGCTCTTTTGACGGAATTAAGCTCGAATGAAGCAAAACTGAAGTTTATTCTCCAAGAAAAGGAGAAGCTAGATGCAGAAATAGATTTTGTGAAGACTGGTAATTCCAGTGACAAATATATTCGCAAATATTTGAGCGACACTAGAAACTGGTTTGATTCGTTATACAGGTATGAAAGAGCGCGACTAGTGCGTTTATGGTTCAAACGAATCGAGATAGGTTCCAAAAATGTCACCCTGCACTACTTCCATTCCGAACAAGGAGCACCTTGAGCTTGGCTTGAGCGTGCAGAAGTCTTGGGTTGGTCAATTCCAAAAAGGCGGAACTTCTTGTGAATCGTTGTACGATCTAACTTAAGCTGATTAGCCAGAGTTGTCTTACTGTGGCCCACGGCTTTGTATCCAGCCTCAAGAAATTCTTTTTCAGCCCAATCCATGTGCTCCCTATAGAGTTCGGGGGTCAGATCATCTTTACTTAACGGCAAGTACGGCATGGGTTCGACCGTTTGGTCGACGCGGCCATAGGCGACATCATGCAGCCGAATCATTTCGGGTTCGATGACAGCCTGTCCATCCGCTCTAGCTTTGATTATAGCGCCCTCAATACTGTTCTTTAGGGCCCGGATATTCCCAGGCCAAGAATGCTGCCCTAAAAGGCTTCTAGCGGCCTTAGAAAGCGCCATATGCTCGGCTCCAAAGCCCTTAAGGAAGTGCTGCGCAAGCACCGGAATGTCCTCGATGCGCTCTCGAAGCGGCGGCACTTCAAGTTGGACGACAGCGAGCCTATAAAACAGGTCTTCGCGAAAGCGTCCGGCGCGCACTTCAGCACCAAGATCTTTGTTCGTGCCCGCGATCACGCGAACGTTAATCGGGATAGACTTATCCGAACCTACCGGAGTTACGACACGCTCTTCAAGCACCCGCAAAAGCCTTGTCTGCATGTTCAATGGCATTTCGCCGATCTCATCCAAAAAGATATCGCCGCCGTTGGCCGCAAGGAACTTTCCTTTACGCGCTTGGATAGCGTGGGTAAACGCGCCCTTTTCGTGGCCGAATAATTCGGACTCGATCAGAGTCTCAGGCAGCGATCCGCAATTTACAGCAACAAAGGGCCGAGCTTTGTTTGGGTCTTGGTTGTTTAAGGCTCTAGCGATTAGCTCTTTACCAACGCCGGATTCCCCCGTGATGAGCGCAGTGGCTTGCGTGGGGCGCACGGCGATGATTTCAGAGCGTAGCTTTAAAGTCGCGGCGGAGTGACCGATGATCTCGTACTTTGCAGTGTGCTCGGCCAATTTTGCTGTTAAACCTGCATTCTGCTTGATGAGATCATAGTTCCTCATGGCTAGGCCAAGCCGCATGCGCATTTCTTCATCGAAGTTATCTACACTTTTAACCACGTACTCAGCAGCACCCGCGAGCATAGAATCAATGGCCAGTCGATAGTCGCTGTAGCCAGTGAGCATGACGACGGGTACTTCGGGATAACGGTCTCGAATAATTTTTAGTAGTTGCGTGCCTGGAATGTCAGGCAAATTAATATCGAGCACAACAGCATCAAATCGCTCACGTTGAAGCAGGCGCATTGCATCTGACGCGGCCTTGCCGACGGTGATATCGAGCTCGGTGCCAAGTATTTCCTTTAATCGCGCTGGCGCGAAATCTTCATCATCAACGATAAGGAGCTTTTTCTTTTCAGGCGCTTGCGTTTGCATACTGCTTTACCTCTGGGTTCCATTGAATTGGGACGAGTCCCGCCATGGTTTTTGGGATCAAGCGAATGCCGCGCTTGATACATTCTTCGCGGATCGCTGGTTCGTCATAACGGCTTGTCACAAGAATTGATTGGCTTTCGATTTTTAAAAGTTTGATGACCTCAAGACCATTGAGGTCTTGCCCTAAAAGCTCGAAGTCGCAAAAACAAATGGCCTTCTTGGGCTCGTCATCCCCTGCGTAGAACCAATCCATGATGTCGTTTGCCGTGTAGAAGTGGTGAAGGTTGATAGCATCCAAAGGAATGCCTGTGCTTTTGAATCGATACTTCCAAACAAGATGGGCCATTTCTTCGTCATCAAGCACGCAAATCGTATCACCTGGATTAATAACGAGCTGAGGAATAAACCAGCTTGGTGCTTGCGCGCGCGGGAGTGCGATAGTTACAGTAGTTCCGCGTCCGACCGTGGATTGAATATCAAGGCTACCACCCCAGGATTTCGCAATTTCAATTGCGCTGCGAAGACCAATGCCGCTTCCGCCCTTTTTGTTAAACGTGCCGCCAGTCGATAGGACTCTATCTTTGATAGGCTCGGGCATACCGCAACCGTTGTCAGAAATTTTTAGAATCACGCGATCTTCGATGCCTTCGGCAGTAATTGATACAGTTCCGCGCTCACCAATGGCCTCAACCGCGTTATTGATCAAATTCGACAAAACGCGATGAAGTTCATTTGCGCTGACGCCGACAAAGAGGCCGTAGGATTTTTCCTCAAGCATCGTGCGAATTTCGATATTTTCTTTTGATCGGAACCGCATTCGCTTTTCGGATATAATCGAATCAATGAGGCTAGAAAGAAGCTCAACAGACTGTTCGGTACGCAGCGGCCTAATCGCCGTAGCGCCTTCTTGCGCAGTAGCCTTGCTCTTTTGGATTAGGTCATTTGCAATGCCATGGATGCGCGCAATAGCTTTTTTTGTGAGAGTCCGCTTTTCTTCGGGCATTTGCTCTAGCAGTGGCAACGTTGAATCAAGAGCAAGAAGCGGGTCGCGAATATCGTGCGCAACCTTTTTGGCAACCTCGCCAAAGGCGGCTTTTGTCGAAGCTTCTTCGATGTCGGTCTTATAGTCCTGTAATACGCCTTTTAGGTTTGTTAGCGCTGACGAAAACTGCGACTTTTCGACCAGAACCGACTTTTGTAGTGGTACTTCTTCGCCGCGCGTAATGCGGCGAACAGCATCAATGCTCCATTCGATCTGCCGGCGAATCGAGCGAAATGAGAAAAACACCATGAAGTTAAAGAGCGTCACGACAAGTAGCAGAGCGACGCCAATGTACATTCTGATCGTGCGGTCAATTTGCGCCGTACTCTCGTTCTGAAAGGCGACCTGAACAGCACCCATCGGTTGTTTACTTTCAGGATCGTAAAAGAGCTTTGCCGTGTAAATTTGCAGATTGTCGTTATTTTGCGAAAAACAGCTTTCGCCATTTGCAGCGGCACATGCACCCTCGCTGCCATCCACAGGAATAAAACGCACAACCCGAACCGCTGGGTCGTTTAATGCGCTTCTAACTACTGTTCGCATGCCTACGTAATTGCGATCGGGAATAAGGGAGCGAATCGATTTTGCGATAAGTTCTGACTTTTGCTGATTAAGAACGCGATCATTGGCAATGAAAATATCTTTGATCTTGTGACTTACAAGATTATACGTCGCATAGCTAAACACGACGATCAGAATGTTAAACGAGATTTGAAGCGCGCGCGTAATCGATATCTTCATGCGTGAAAGCTCGTAAAAATCGGAAACGGCAAGAGATTGTTGTAGTTTTTGAGCGTCCAGCGCTTAGGAATCAAAAAACGTCGTGGAAAATGGTAAAGTGGCACGATTTTTCCCGACTCGCGAATGTCACGATAGACTTTAAGCAAGCTTGCGTTGATGCTCTCGCTACCCGTGCCTGGTTTTGCTGCAGTGTTAAGCGAATCGCATACAAGTGGCTGAAGCGATTGGTAAGGCTTAAAGCCCGTGCAGAAATAGCCGTAAAGAAGCTCAACCTCGTCGTCGGCATTCACACCCATGCGCATGAGCGTGAGTCCGTAGTCTTCCATTTCCCAGCGCCTACGAAAATCTTTAATGCCCTTAACAATCTCAATCGTGATGCCGATTTTTTTTGCTTCGCTTTGAATTATCTCAGCATCGTAAAGTTGATTTTTCGTTGCCTCTTCGCCAAGTTCGAGTTTGAGCGTCACTATCTTGCCGCCAAGACGCTTTTTTGCTTCAGCAATAGAGATCCGAGCGGACTCTTGGGACGACATAGGGACCACTGAATAAGCGACGGGGCGAGAAGCTGCTTTTTTCGGTGCTGGCGAAAGGACATTTTTATCAAGAAATTCTCCCAAGACCTGTACTGCGCGACGCTGTTCAGGTTTCAACTTTCGCGCCTGCATCGTGGCAAGGTTATCAAGGCCGCCATCGACCACTTGGTAAAGGCCACTTTCTGTTGCGGTGGCAAGCACATCGTCCGACTGCGCCTCGTAAAAATCGAGATTGCCTTGCTTTAGACGTTTTATGATTTCGGCAGTATCTTTGATGACGGCGAACTCGATGTGCTGCGGGTTTTCAGCTTGAACTTGCGAGCTAAAGCGGTTGGGAACAAGTACAAGCGCATTTTCGGTGATCGATTCGATCTTGTAGTTGCCTGAAGTTTTTATTTTGGCTGTCAAAACTTTAGTTTTTGAAAGCGAATCCGCGTCAATAACGCCGTACTCAGGACGCGCAAGGTTATAGAGAAAATTTTGTACCGGCGCCTCAAGGCGCATGACAAGCGCGGCGCCGTCTTCGAGATAAAGGGCTTCTTCAACTGGCCCTTGCTTAAGCAATTTTTGCAAGAGCGTGGCGTTCTTATGGCGCGCCTGACTCGACATCGAAGTCAGCACTTGGTCAGGCGTAATAGAGCTGCCATCTGACCACTTGCGACTTTTATCGAGCGTGAATTTATATGTTTTACCGCCGTCTTCGATTGACCACTTGTTTGCAAGCCCTGAGACAATTTGGTTGTCCTGGTCAAGCGTCACAAGTGTGGCGGTGATGTTGAAATGAATGTACCACTCGGGAAGCGAAAGATAGGTGAATGGATTAAGCTCTTGTGGTGATCGCACCAAAGCGATCCTCATTGTTTTATCCATAGCTTCGCTCCGAAAAGCTGTGAGGAGGAAAAGAGCCAAGACAATACTACGCCAACGGGTGCGGCTCATGATTGACCTCCTCATATGTGATCTGTTGGCCTGCGATTTGGCTCAGCCTCTCTAAATTAACAACCTCGGGCTTCGTCGTTCCAAACCAGAGATTTTGACATTCACTCGATTTGGCGCGGTAAACCAGATATCCCGTTTTGCGCGCAAATTCGTTGCTTGGTGTTAGGTCATCGAATGTGTAGCGAAAGTCAGGAAAGTGTCGAACTTCGTTCTGTGGCTTGAACCAAGTCGCAAGAAAATCGTTTACGGGAAAATCGAGATAATATTTAAGATGATCCATCGGTTCAGCATCGACTGTCAGGGTTTCAATTGGACGCGGTGCTCTCGAAGATTTGAGATCAGATACGCTAACAACCGCTTCTCTCGTTAAATGCGATACGAGTTCTTCAATGGATCGCTTCGCCGCTGTAGCAACGACAAGTTCGTTTGATGAATAAATTGCAATAATTCCCACGAAAAGACCCATGCACTTGCCAATTAGGCCCATACTCGTCTCGAAGCCCTCGGCACGAAGCTTGTCGAGCCGTTTTAGATTGAAAGCTTGGTCCTTAAGATTTTTGGGATCAACTGGCAACGCGGGGATTCGCAAGAGCCAGGCAGAAAGAAATACATCGCGCTCGATTAGTTCGGCCACTGCGCTTTCTTTGGCCTGTTCATGAGTGATATGGCTAGCAAAGCCGTTCGATGTCGTAGCACTGTCGTCAACGTGGGCAGTCGCGCGAAACGAATAACGTTCGACAAACTCGCCCCAAGCGCGCACGATACCCATTTGATCGGAAAAACCAGCTCCAGAGCCACGAATCTTTTTCCCAAGCTGCTCATCGATGGTGGAAAAACAGTACCAATGAACATTCGTTTTTGAATGATCTGCGGCCTTGGCGACTTTGATGTCGCCGTGCTGCAAGAGCGCGCCATTAATCGCGCGCACCGTTGATCTTGTCTTCCACCAGTCGATGAGCATTTGATTCACCTGCGATTACTTCGCCTCGGTACGCTCGCTGCCGTGGGAACCGACGTGTTCCACTACGACGCCTTTTAAGCTCGACTTTGCTTGAGCGGGAGCTTGAAAAATGGCGAGGCTGAGTGCTTCGATAACGAGTAAGGACAAGAGAACGAGTTTCGATTTCATCTGTGAACTCCTTTCCGAGTTTCGTGAGAGGTGCATCAGTATCAAAAACATACCAAATTAGTCAAGTTAATAAATGCGTGTATCTCATGAATTCAGAAAAGGATTTTAAGGCCAAATTTTTGCTTCGGGATCGAGCACAAACAGGATTTTGAAAAACATCGGCAGACTAGGCGCTCTTTGACTCTGCTCAATAAATTTAATTGTAGAAATGCTGATCGAGGTCAGCTCTGCGAGCTTTTCTTGGGATAATCCCTTTTCTTTTCGAAGCTGTTTAATTCTACCAGCGATTCGCTTTACGTTTGCCTGTACGAAACTTCGCTCGCTCTTCGTCAAGAACTCGAGATTTGAAAACTCCAAACCGTCTCTGTATGTGCGCTTTTCTTTTCTAGTTGCCATACAGATATGTTGCGATGGTATACAGTCGGTATACAGCTACCGACGGTAGCTGTATACGAGGTGATAATGCGTAAAAATAAGCAATCAATAGCCGATGACATCGAAAATATAAAACTTGGGAAAAGCCTGAAGAAGCTACGAAAAAGAGAAAAATGGACCCAGGCTGAGCTTGGCGAGATTCTAGGCTTGCATCAGAGCGCTGTGTCACGCCTAGAGCTTGGTTTACAAGCGCTGAACCTAACGCACCTGTCTGCAATAGCCCGGTTTTTAAAGTGTCACCCTATGGAGGTTATGGAAAGACTTAGCGATCCTTCAGCCGCCGATAGTCCAAAGAGCTGAACCCAACATCGATTTGAGGTTAAGAGATGGGTTGGCAAAAGCATCAAACCACTGTTCAAAAATGGGGATCACTATTGCGCTTTCTAAGAGCGCCTTGTGAAACTCTTTGTATGCGGCATCTTTCTTGGTGGCGTCGTCGATCGCCTGTATTTTTGTGAGCTTCTTGCGTAGCTCATCATCATCAGCCCATAAGAGGCGATCCGGGTTTAAAGCGTTATAGAAAGAGATATAAGGGTCTTCGCCACAAAAGTCGTTCCACCCAATGATGGCGTCGGTTTTACGGGCACTTTCGCTGTAAAGCTCATTAAAAGATTTTACCCAGGTCACTTTGGCGGAAACACCTGATTTTTCCAGAAAATCGACAATGTGGCGGCTAACTGGTTTATCAACGGCCGCAAGCGTAAGTGACAGCAGATCACCAGCTTGGAGCTGGCTTGAAAACTTCGGTCCTGACGCAAGTCTGCCGAATCCTTTACCAATAAGTAGAGTGTTCGTCTTTTCAAATGCTTCTAGCTGTGGAGCTTGGCTAAGAATTGCGGCCAAAGATTGACGTGCGCCAACATTTTGTAGCCAGGCGCGCGCGTGATTGCGAAACCCTAAAAAGTAGGTGTGTCCAAAGTCTCTATAAACTTGGCTCGATTTTTCGAGTTTTGCCCTTGTATTAGATGGCGGTGGCGTCGTCGGAAAAATAAAATCCACGCCGCCTTTTATGCGCGCCTCAAACGCTTCGGCATCTGTCATGCGGCGAATTTCAACTTCTTTAAATTGCACTCGTCCCTTGTGAGCCGGAAAATGAGGGTTGAGCCGAAGCGTAATCTTTTCGGCGCTATAAGATTCCATGATGCACGGCCCGCTTTGTGAGCCTTTGATTAAATTGAGCTGGTACGGCTTATCATTATATATAGGCAGTATCGTTGCCTCGACTTTGCCGATAAGTCTGGGGAAATTCTTGTTCGCCTCATTAATACGAAGCTGAACTTGGTTACCCTCAAGCTTAAGCCCTTCGCAATATCCGTCCTTTGAGTGGCCGCCGCCTACGAGGTCTTTTTTAGGGTTGAAATGGATTCCAACCCCGGCGCGAATCGTTCGGGCAATCGAGTGATACCAGTTTTCGGCGGTAAGCGGCGATCCGTCGCTGAACTTAGCGTCTTTGGCGAAGTGGACGGTCCAAAGTTTGAAGTCGTCCGAGCTTGTGACTTTGTTGGCGTAAATGTTCTCGATGTGAGCGCCCCAGGAAAATACCGGCGCACCAATCAATTGGATTAAAATCTCATGAACATCCAAAGTACGGACCACCGCAAAGTCGAGGTCTTCTAGCTTAGGTATCGATGGGAGCGCGACGGTCAGCTTGGATAACATTGATTTAATTGTAACATATGTCCCTAATGGTGCGCAGAGTTGCGTGGAATTCCCCGTACCAAGGGTTGTTTACCCGAAGCGTTTCCTGTCAGGAGTTGGCGATTCCAAGCCCCTAGCTTGATTAGGCCCCGACGATGTTCATGAGCAGCTTTTACCTTGAGCTGGTTAGTGACCTCAACTAACGTTCCCGCCGATGCGAGCGTAAATCCAAGGGCCAGCAGCCCCGAAATGAGTTTTACAACACCGTCCATTTTAATCTCCGAGCTATGCTTCTGTTTTCAGAGCATCGAGCTTTTTGCCAATCGTGGATTTCGCCAGGCCAAAGTGCCGAGCCAGGCGTATTAAGGCCCAACCTTTTTTGAACCGAAGTTTTGCTAGTTCCTTGGTGTCAATTTGGGGTCTTTTCCACTGTGCCGGGTAGTCCCGAACCACGACCTTTTGTTCGACTACCTTACTGCCGGGGCCACCATTTATCAAAAAGTGTTTGATACCCGATATCGCCCTTTATCACAGCGATCTTTCTGGTTCACTCCCAAGACTTCATATAATTCCTAATCCAAGTGCTACAGCGAGCAAAAAAAGCGCTACTGATACAATGGTTTGAACCGCGTGCATCGTAATCTTTTTAAGAATTTTATTTCCCAAATAGGCGCCAATAAATGCTGAAAGCGTCGCACAACTTAAAAGAGTCGCGTTTTCAGAAATGCCATCGCTAGAGAAATGATGCCAATATATACCAAGTCGAACTGTATCGATGAAACATGCGATAACAACGCCTGTGGCAATAAAACTCTCCTTAGATAAGCCCATGCGAATAAGAAAGGTGCTCCGAAGAGCGCCTTGATGACCCGAGAGACCACCAAAAAAACCACTAAGTAGACCGCCCAAAGAGATATATTTTTTAGCGACCGTCCAGTTCTTTAACTTTGGGATAATCTCAAAGAAAGTGAAAGCAATGATAAGTAGGGCTATCGTGAGTTTAAGTGGCTCTATTTGGTAGTGGCGTTCAAACATCTCATAGGTGGTAATGGGAGATAAATTAGACACGCGAACTAAAACCCATGCTCCTAGCGCCGCTGCTACAATAGCAGGAAACCCAAACCTTATTACGGCCTGTTTATTTGCATTTCTGCCAACCAAAACAAGCTTAAACAGGTTATTAAGAAAATGAACGATGGCCGTCAAAGCCACTGCCAAATCAATTGGAATCCAGATAGCAAATACTGGCGTGAGCACCGTTCCAAGCCCAAAGCCCGAAAAGAAGGTTAAAATTGAAACCAAAAAAGCTACTAGGGAAACAATCAACAACGTCATGCGTCGACGCTCTCCGAGAGTTCTAAAATGTGATTCATCCGAAAACCATGGGATAGTCCTTTTATCATACCTGAAGTGTCCGGTCGAATTAGGGGTAAGCCCAGACAAAAGTGCACTAGCGCCCCAGAAAGGTCGGCATAATCCCGAGTTATATTGTATGGTATTGAAAGAAATAAATGATTTCATGCGAAGAGTTAATTCGTGGGCGCCGAAAAACCGATGAGAAGGAATGGTCGTGTTATTTGTTAAAAGATTGGTCACGGGTCTGGCGCTTCTGGGGCTTCTGGGGCTTTTGGGCGCTCCGGCATCGGCAAGCTCGAGTTCTTCAAAAGTCTTCATTACGCTAAAGAACGGCAGAGTATACGAAGTAAAAGATCGAATTTCCGACGGGTCTTTCGGGATCGTCTACGGTGCGACTGCACGTGGCAGTTCGGAACCGGTGGTCATTAAATTTTTTCGAACGCGAGCCCATTACGATTTGGAAGCTGCGGCACGTTTCGGAAGGGCTTATCAGTCTCAGGCCAAGAATCACCTCGTAAAAATATTGGATCGAGGTGTGGTCGAAAACGTGAAGGGCGATATTCCTGCGGAACTTGTAGAATTGACCTCCGTAGTTGTGATGGAGCGGGTGACGGGGGATCTATTTGATCTTTTTGATCGAACAGAAGTTGCGACTAACACCGGTGAAATTCTCGAGATTGAAACTGAAAATTTCGTAAAGCGAGTCGAATTTGTTCGAACCTTGGTCTTTCAATTAATGAATCTTTGGGCCGGACTGGCTTCGAGTAAATTAATTCACGGTGATATCAAACCAGAAAACCTAGGGTATTTAGATGCCCCTTTCGTAGTAAAGCTTATTGATTTGGGCACAATGAGAATTGGACCACTAAGCAGCAGATCCGGCGTTAGATTGAGCACAACGAGTGGGTACGAAGCGCCGGAAGTGTCGTCTTTCTTAAAAAAACAATTAGCTCCCGGGGAGTTTTTGTCGAGTTATGCAGATTTATATTCTATCGGCGCTACGCTTTTAGATCTACTTTGCGCCCAGTGTTCACCAGAGGAAATTGCAAAGGCTTTGAGTGCGTGGTCCGAAAAACTTAATCAGAGCAACATAGATAGTGAAACCAAATTACTAACTTTGGCCCGGTCGAATTTGATATTAGAGTTTCTAAAAGCCGCGTCCGAAAACAAACCCAAAGATCGTTATTTGAAATTGCAGGAAGGAACCTTAGGGAAGGTTTTTAGTTTTCAGGCTGGAAAGACTCTAATGCAAGGGTATCAAGCCATGCGGGTGCGTGTAAAAGTGGATACCCCCGAAAGCCTCGACAAGCTGTATGTGGCTGCTGGCGAGGCAAAACTATCTGATGAAGCTATTTCACCTAATATTAAGAAGGATCTCGCTGCTGAACTGCTAGATCCTGCCAAAACCGAGCCCGAATCTGACCGTGGCCTAATTCGGCGTTTTATCGGAAAATGCGGCGATATTCTCAGAGCCGTTCTAAGAAAATAAACTAAATTAGTCGGGAGTTTGAAGAAAATCCCCCGATCATGTATGAGCCCCGCATGAGAATTTTAAGGCAATGGCGCTTGTTGGGACCAGGCGTTCTATTCCAGCTTTTCGTGGCGGGTTTACTTTGGACAACGTCGGGTATCTGCGGCCCGGTGGTAGTGCACATCACCTTTAACGACGAAAAAGCGTTCACCCAAGGGCATGCGCAATTCATTAAGCGCATATATGAAATCACGTTGCCCGAAGCCCGGTACTTGGAATGGTCCGTTGATGTTCCTCAGATAGGTCGATTGTCGGAGTACAAATATCGAAATGAGATCATTGATCAAATGAAGCGCGATCTGAAGTTAAATGATCAAATTACGAATCTCGTGATCTCAACCCACGGAAATACAATTAAACGTGATGGTCATCGGTTTACTCGTCTTGATTTAATTGGCGAGATTGGGCCGAATGGCCTTGACCCAAAAGCATTGAATTTTTTTGCACCGCTGGTTGGACGATTTTCCAAAAACGCACATATTTTCTTAAATTCCTGCGATACGTTTCGCGGTCCGATCGCGGAGGTGAAGGTTCGAGCTGAGGCCTTCATGCGCGCTCTCAGAATAGATAGTGGTAAAATTTACGGCGCCGAAATCGCAGACGATCCGTTTCCTCTACCTAATCACCGCCCAGTTCATTCCCTTATGAACTATGATCGACCGAACATCGAGTTTGAACTAAACAACAGTTTAGTTTGGTACCAAGGGCTTGTCGCGATGAGTGCCCCAAGTCTCGGCCGACGTATGTACACGGCAAGTAGAATGTGGTTCAAAAAAAGCATTCAAAAGAGAACCGGATTTCTTATTTCCATGAAAAACGGCCGAGCCGATCAAGTGCAGGGAGTCCACGAACTTAGAGATGCTGATTTGGTTTTTGGAATCCCTGAGTCATCAACCAACGATTGCATTAAGTACTTAAAAGAAGTCGCCGGGGTCGCTACTGACCACTAATTTCCACAGCATTTTTTGAATTTTTTGCCGCTTCCGCAAGTGCAAGGATCGTTGCGCCCGACTTTCGGGCCTTGGCGGACAGAGGGAGTCTGTGCTTCGTGATGGTGGTCGTGCCCTTGGCCTTCTTCGTGAACGTGAGAGTCACCGTCGACAAAAAACCAGCGATCGCCGTGTTTAATGAACGTCGACACTTCGTGATGTTCGAGGGTTTTACCGTCGATGCGATACTTCGCGACAAACTCTACCTTGTTCGAGCGAGCTGAAAGTATTTCAAGGCCGAGCCACTCAGCCTTTTCAGCCCATTCCTTAGAGGCTTCTGCATCGAAATCCGTTCGCGCTTTGGGCACGAGCGTGCTTCGTAGATAATCGATGTTTTTCTTAACATGCGCTGTATAACGCGAGCGCATAAGTGCTTCGGGGTTTGGCGCTAGCGCCTGGCCATTTAAGTAAGGTTCACAACATTCAGAAAACGGTTTAGTACCGCCGCAGTAGCATTGCATAGAGCCCGACTGTTAACACGGCTTTTAGGCTGGAACAAAGCCTTTTGAAATGGCGAGCATCCAAACACCACAATGAAGGGCGTGGTCAAAGGTTCCATCATTAATTGCCGATTTAACCGTTTCGAGCGTAACGATTCGTACTTCGATCCCCTCGTTGTTTTTTGGTCGAGGTCTGACGGATTCCTTCACTCTCGCAAAAAAACAATGCAGCCGATTGCCAAGACGCCCAGTGTCCGGAATGAGCGCACCGAGTGAAAACAGCTCCTCAACCTCGAATCCCGTTTCTTCAAACAGTTCTCGTCGTGCAGTGACTTCCGGTGCTTCTCCCGGGTCGACGAGTCCACTTGGAAGTTCAAGCGTAACTCTTTCGGCGGCCGGGCGGTATTGTTCGACCAATACTACCCGTAGGTCTTGGGTTAGTGCGACCACAGTTACGTAGTCGGCAGGCATCACCACATAATGTGGTCCGTCGCCGGTTCTCGAAGCGCGAGTTTGAATTTCAAACCACGGGGTTTTGAAAACGGTTGGGTGTGGCATTTGATGTTAAAGGAGGAGTCCGAAGCGCCTCGGGTAATTCTGCACGCTTACCAAGTAAGGTTGTTTGAAATGCGTAAAAGTACCAGTGTAAATAGGCGGGAGCCCATTTTAATACCTGAAACCGGCTCTTGCCCACGCGGCGTTCAATCCACTGGGCTGGAACTTCGGTAACTTTAAGTCGCAGTCGGTGGCATTTGACGAGACATTCTAAGCTAAACGAAAAACCCATCGTGGATTCAAATGGTAGAGCGTTGAGTACTTTGCGCGAAAATAATCTAAAACCATTGGTTGCGTCGCGGGTGGGCAGGCGCGCGAAAAAGTGAAGGGTGAACGAAGAAATACGAACAAGCGTGGCTTTTACCCAATGGCAGCCCACCATGCTACCACCACGCATAAACCGGCTAGCAGAAACCAAATCAGCTCCACGTTCGAACTCTGAAAACATTTTGTCGATCAAACCAGCGTTGTAGTCGTCGTCTGCTGGCATCACGATGACCGCTTGAGATTCACTAGCTCCATGCTGAAAACCGGTCATGATTGCCCCGTGAACACCAACTCCTTGGTTTTTCACGAACTCAATGGAGAATTTAGTAGGCCCAAACGACTTTACAGCAGGTAGAGTGTTATCGTCGTCCCGGTCATAACAAATCAACATTCGAAACGGAGTTTGAACTTCGCGGTTTAATGCCGCGAGCACACCGTGAATATTGTCACCTTCGTTATAAACCGGAATGAGTAAATCGAGTTTAGTCATTAGGAGTCCAGACTCACCACGCGAGGCTCAGGAAGGGGAACGATAAATTTGCCCTTGTAGCCGCGAGCTTTCAGTTTTGGCATAAGTTCGTCGGCAATATGCCAAGAAAGGAGCAGGGCGTACTCTGGTTGTTTTTCGAACAACATATTTTCGTCGAGTACCGGGATCACAGTTCCAGGCATGTATTTGCCAATTTTGTAGGAGCCCTTGATCTCAAGCACTGCGTCTAAAATGCCATCGTCGAGTCCAACGTAGTTGATTAAGGTACTCGCGCGAGATGGAGCACCGACGCCATAAATTTTTCCACCTTTTTGTTTAATGCCCGAGAGCAACGAATAGAGATCGAGTTTAGTTTGAACCACTTTATCGCGAAACGCCAAGAGCGATTCAGGGCCGAGGTTGGCCTTATTTTCTTCATCCATGATTTGTTGAACGCTGCCGAGCGGGCGACGGGTGCCCTTCGGAGCCGCGACAACTCTGATTGAACCGCCGTGAGTCGGGATTTTTTTTGCATGAATGACTTCGAGACCGTGCATTTTAAATAAGTACGACAAGCTTTTGAGCGAATAGTATCGCAGATGTTCGTGGTAAATAGTGTCGTACTGCAGCGTTTCTACTAGGCTGTTGAAATAGTGTGACTCGGATATAAAAAGCCCGTCGTCGGTGAGCATAGAAACAATTCCTGAAACAATATCGTGAATGTTTTCAATATGCGCGAACACGTTCGTGGCAGTTACAACCTTAGCGCGCCCAGCTTGAGCCACAGCCTTTTCGGCGGTTTTCTTACTAAAAAATTCCATGATCGAGGGAATACCGCGTTCGGTAGCAAGTTTGGCCATCAGTGTCGGTTCTATTCCCAAAACGCGGTGCCCCCCGTTTTTGAAATTGCTAAGAAGGGTGCCGTCGTTTGAACCGATGTCCATAACGAGGTCGTCGGCTTTAAGCGGGAACAAAGTATTTGTTTCTTGGTAAAGTTCGGCGAAGTTTTCACGAAGAATTTTAGTGGTGCCGCTAGTGTAGGGATATTCCGGTGGGAACAAAATTTTTGGATCGACTACGAGACTGAGCTGCGCCAACTCGCAGGTAGGACAGAACAATAATTCTGCAGGGTAAGAAGGTTCTTCTTTTGGGCGCTCGCCGATTTTAGGCATGGTGTTAACTGGTGGCAAGTAGCCTAGGAACATAGCCGATTTTAAATTCGTATTGTCGCATATTTGACAACCGCGAATGACAAAACTTGTACCGGTACCAGCAGCGAGAGTTGTTGAAGTAGTCATGTTCATTTTTCACCTTCCAGTTTGTAATTCGCGTCGTACCAGCGAGCAATCAAAGGCAGACCCTCGCGGAACGAAAAACGGGGCGCATAGCCCAGCGCTCGCATTTTTGAAATGTTAGGACAACGACGTGGAGTGCCGCCTTTTTGAAGGGGCCCTTCAATAATATTAATTTCTTTGCCAAAGAAACCGCCCACGGCCTTTGCCACATCACGAATAGAAATCTCTTCTTCAGTGCCAATATGGTAAATTTCTAGGTGTTTGCCTTTATCGTGCATGGTGACGATTCCGTCGACGAAATCATCAATAAAATTAAATGCTCGAGTTTCGCGACCTGTTCCTTGAATTTGAAAGGGGATCGGCTCACTGGAAGCTTCGTGTTCTTTCAGGAGCTTTTTGAAACGCATGATAAATTGCGGAAGCACGTGTTCCCAGCCCATGTTGGGGCCGTAAACGTTGTGGGGCCTGAAAATGAGAACTCTTTCAAAAAATTTACGACCGTAATTGATGGCCATTAGTTCGCTTATGAGTTTGCCGCCAGCGTAAGAATAACGAGGGTTATGAACATCGGGAATAACCAACGGCGCGGACTCGTCGGTCGGTACGGTGGGTGGAACTTGATAGACTTCAGAACTAGAGGCCAAAACTAGCTCGGGAATGTTATTTTTAATACAAGCGTCAAGCACATGCACCATGCCTTTTACGCCTACGTCGAGAACGAGTTCCGGTTTGGAATAAAAAAACTCGGTGCCATTCACGAAGGCTAGATGAAATACGCTGTCTGCACCTTTCGAAGCAGCTAGCACCGAAGCGCCATCTCGCACGTCGCCACGCACAAATTCGAACTGGCCCTTAATGTCTTCAAGTCGCGAAACATTGCCCCGCGAATCGTCGTCGAGGACTTTAACTCTGTGACCTTCGCGCACCAGACGACGCACGATAGCCGAACCAATAAAACCGGTTCCCCCAGTAACAAAAATGGACTTGGATTTACTCATGATTCAATGCCTATTTCTTGGTTTCTATTGATACTCGATCTTTTTGCAGCATCAATCAAAACCTGCACGCGATACGCATTTTCGAAGTTCGGTGTTTGGGGCGCTCCCATCAGCGCCCAGTCGATAAAGCGTCTCGCTAACTGATGAACAGCCCATACTCGGCCATCCTTAACTGAAAGGGCGGGGTTGGTTGCGTCAAGTTCTGGTACCAAAACCTGACGCAGGGCGGAGTCGGTTCTGCCGGCCGACCACAGTTCAAATCCCCGAATGTAATCATTTGATTGGTTATTTAGAACAAGGGTGCCGTTTTCCCCGTAAACAGTGATTCGGTGGCCATTGCCTAAAAATGCGTGGGTGCTAAGTTGGAGAGCAACGGGCGCCCCGTGTTTCAGGGTAAGATTGGCGGAAACGTATTCGTCGTCTGACGTAGGGTGAAGTGTCGCTGCTACACTCGTAATCGGACCTAAGAGCCACTCAATGTTATAGAAGGCGTGCGATCCAAAGGCATTCAGCGCACCGCCGCCCTGTTCGGACCGAATCTTCCAGCTGTCTTTTAGGCCGTGTCGAATAGCGTAGATCTCTATATTCCACTGAACACTTACGTGGCGAATGGCACCGAGCTCCTCATTGCGAATGAGACGCTTAGCTTCGATCCAGGCTGGAATTTCCTGAAATTCGAAATCGATCATATGGGCAACCTTCGCCTGTTTTGCAGACTCGAGCAAACGCCGGGCCGTCGTTAGATCGGTAGCTAGCGGTTTTTCGCAAAAAACGTGTTTGCCGCGTTCCAGGGCGGCCAAAGTGATTTCTGGTTGAATATCTGCCGGAGTTGCAATGCTAATGGCATCGAAGTCATGAAGATCGAACTGAGATTTCCAATCGTTCGAACAGTTGAATACGACTTCACAACGGGGGTCTGCTGCAAACGCTGGTACGTGTACAGCTTTGCCGAAACCACGACCTACTACTCCGATACGAAGCCTGCGATCGTTCATCAAACCAGAGTTCCAGTTTTACGAAATCCCCAAACGTCGACCAGGGGTTTATCGCCTAGATCAAGCGACTTGTACTGCTCATGTGGTGTGCATAAAACGAGCAAGTCTGAGCGACGAATGACTTCGTCAACCGGCAAGAGAGTTTTGTCAGTTTCGACATATGGGTCGGTACAGAGTACGCTCTTAGCTTTGAAATCCAAAACTTTCTTGAGCTTATAGGATAGCGAAGACCGAACGTCGTCTGTTTCTGATTTAAATGCCATTCCGAGTAGTCCAATCGTCATGTCGGCGAGAGGGTGCTTAGCGGCGATTTGGTCGGCAATGTAAAGGACGAGTCCTTCGTTTATTAGAACCGCAGAATGACCAAGGCTGAATTGATTGTTCGAAAATGCCACGAGCTGCATGGTGTCTTTAAATAGACACGGACCAGCGGCAAAACCTGCTTTCGGAATGTCGCGCGCACGTGGGTAGTTTTTCTTTAACCCGTCGAGGACTCGGTAATAGTCCACACCTGCGTTGTTTGCGATCATGTAAAACTGGTTGGCCATGGCGAATTGTATGTAACGATAGGCATTCGCAAATAACTTCGCGAACTCTGCTTCGGTCGGAGTTAGGCGAACAACCTCAGGACAAAGTTCTTCGAAAAGTCGTGCGGCTTCGTTTTCCGCCTCTTTCGAAGTTGCACTAATAATCTGAGGAAACTGTTGCAGTTCTTTTATCGCGAGACCCTGCACCACTCGTTCAGGGCAAAAGGCCACCTTCAAATTTTTGCCAATAGATTTTAGGTAGCTGTCGATCCACTCTGTCACTCCCGGTGACACCGTGGAACGAAGTACCACGAGTTGTTCCTCTGAAAGGTAAGGGGAAAGATCTAAGAAACATTTTTTTATCGCAGCAAGCGAAGGGTTGTGAAATTCGTCGACCGGCGTGCCGATCGTAACAATAATAGTTTTGGCATCCTGAACCGAAGCTGGATTATTTGAAAGACCCAAAAGTCCGGTTTTTAAAACCTCAGTCAACAGTTCTTGAGCGCCCTCTTCTTTGAAGGGCATTTTTCCTTGCCGTACTTCTTCGAGCACTGCGGTGTTAAGGTCGTAGGCAACAACGCGTTTTCCTTTACTAGCCAACAAGATCGCAAGCGGCAGACCAATGTGACCAGCGCCACCGACTACACAGATGTCGGTTGGTAGATCGCGAGGCGTGGTAAAAGATTTAGCGTTTTTGTCCGTCATATAGTTGGGCTCACAATGTGGGTTGAAAATCGCCTGGAACATAACAAGCGAGGGCGAGCAATTCAAGGATTGCTGTGCAGTCGGTTGTTCCTCAGGGTGCGGCGCCAACTTTATGGGTGAGCGGCCGGAGTCTATAGCCAAATTTGCGACCACCAGGCGTCTTGCCTTTGAGTCGCTCAGGGACGCCCCGTCACCCCGTAAAGTTGGCTCCGATCTCCAGAGCGGTTGTCGCTTGCCAAAGAATCGCCTTTCGTACATGACCAAAAGATGCGGTTACAAGCGTTGGCGTCAAAAATACTTCTTTTGGTCGTAGGAGTGCTGTTTGGCATTCAAGTAACCTTTGCTCTCAAGTATTCGATCGATATACCCTGTAATGACACATGGAGTCTTTTCGACCCTGGCCGCATTCAGAGGGCTTTCGACCTAGGCTGGTTGCTTGGCTTTCACAATGAACATCGCATTTTTACTACCAAGTTGGCGGCTTGGATCTTGTACCGAATCAACGATTTAAACCTGGTGCACCTATTGGCCGTGGGGCACCTGTATTTTGGGGCAGCTGTGGTCGTGACGTTGCTGCTTCTCCGTAACTTGATCAAGGCACCTTTGGGTTGGCTCGCAGTGTTCGGCACAGCTCTGCTCATGACCCCATTGAACTGGGAAAATCATGTTGTGCCGTTTCATATGCAGTTTCATGCCTCGATGTTTTTTTCGCTTTTGTATCTGCATTTGGTTTTTAGCGTTGGAGACCGAAACCACTGGACTTGGTCGCGCGTTTTGTCGGCCGGCTTTTGCGGGTTCCTTGGCGCGTTTTCGTTTGCAGGCGGCGTGATTCAGATGATCGCAGCTTTCGGAGTTTTGCTCATTACCGTAGGGAGCAGTGCTGGGTGGCGGGCGCCTAAAGTGCCGAAAACCGCATGGGGATTGATCGTACTTACTTTTTCGGTGATCGCGCTTTATTTCGTAGGCTATCAAAAACCCGGACATCACCCGGACCCGATTCTCCCTTTGAGTTTACAGTTTTGGCGGTTTTACGCAGAACTTTTGAGTTTAGGTTTCGGGCTACGCGAGATTTCGGTCGAACGATCGACGATGGTTCTTTTTATTTCCCATGCGCCGGCTGTTTTTCTGTTAGTGAAGACGCGTTTCTTAACTAAAGCAAATTCAGATGAACGAAAAATAATTGCCGCCTGGGCCGGATTGGTGCTGATTATTGCGAGTGTGGCCAGCGCGCGCTCTGGCTTTGGGCTCGTGCAGGCCAAACAAGTGCGTTACGCGGAGTGGGGGCTATTTTGTGTACCCATGACAATTGGTCTTTGGTTGCTGTGCCTTCGGAATTTGCCAATTCGATTGCTAGGATTATCAGCGCTTCGTCTAAAAAACGCCGTAGCATTTGGTCTTTTAGTTTTTCTTAGCCTTACGTTTTGGGACGAATGGAGTTTTACAGGGGCCTATGTAAATTGGCGCAATCTCATGATCAGAGGGCAAGATTGCGTAGTGGAGTACTACCGTAATCCCGACAAATACCAGTCACTTGAGTGTCCTTACTTGGACTCAGGTAACTTGGTTCCCAACTTAAACCACGGAAAAACCCGAAATTTTAGTTTCTACCGTTCCGCGATGAAGCGGGTCCGAGCGGAAGCAAAATAACTGCGAGCAAAATAGCTTATTTCTTTTTTCTTCGGCGCTTGTTCACACACGCGCGGCAAGTAAAACCAAGGCCATACTTGTTGCCAGCGGCAAGTGGGAAATACTTTTTATTAAAATCTTTCCGGGTTTTGCACTTCTTGCAGGCGTTTGATTTTGGTTTCATGTCTAAAATGGTACCTACGAGAAGGAAAATGTGCGAGCCTAAAAATGGGGGTAGGAAAAAAGTTCATGTCTAACACGATTGTGGTGGAACCGGCGCTCGATATTGCTAGAACAATTTTGGCTGGTTTCGGCAAACATTATCGCATTTTCCGCGACGCAAGTATTCGGGCGCGCTCGCTATTCGAAAATCAGCAGTGGGCGGAACTAAAAAAAAATAATCGCGAACGCATCGACTTTTATAATCTACGCGTTTTGGAAACCGTGGAGTATTTGACCTCGGAGTTTCCAGACATTTTAAACGAAGCGCTGTGGCCTCAAATAAAAATAGAATACATTAGCTTATTGTATCAACACCGGCAGCCCGAATTGGCGGAAACCTTTTTCAATTCCGTTGCCGCTAAAGTTCTGAAACGACGATACTATAACAATCAGCACACTTTCACGAGTCCCGCGGTAGCCGCTGAACACATTGAAGGCAAACAAGCGACCTATCGATGTTACTATCCGCTAGTAAGTGGATTGGAGTCTTGTCTGCGACAGGCTTTGACTGACTTCGAGTTCGGAGTACCGTTCTCTCATTTAGATGTATGTGTGGCCAATCTCGGGGAAGCGATTCGAAAATGGTTGCCCGACGTACAGCAATTAGGCCCTAACTTTCATATTCAAGTTTTGGTTTCGCCATTTTATTGGAGCACATCGGCCTATGTGGTGGGGCGCGTGGTGCATGGACATGTTCGGTCGCTATTTATGATTCCGTTAAAACATTCGAAAAAATCGCCGGGCAATGGCAGTAGCGGATTGTATGCCGATGCCTTTATTCACGAGCCCGACGACCTTGCGAATTTAATGTCGGTATCTCACGCCTACTTCATGGTCGATATGGAAGTTCCGTCTTCGTGGATTTCTTTTATAAGCGCAGCGCTTCCAGACAAACCAAAATCCGAACTTTACACTGCAGTAGGATTGCAGCGGCAGGGAAAAATTCTGTTCGTACGCGACTTACGCCAACACCTAAAACATTCGGCGGATCATTTCGTAGTAGCCCCTGGCACGCCCGGAATGGTGATGCTGGTTTTTACTATGCCGTCGTTCCCTTTTGTTTTTAAAGTAATTCGAGATTCATTCGATCCGCCGAAAGACACCACCGTTGAGGAAGTAAAACAAAAATATCGCCTTATTAAGTTACACGATCGCGTAGGGCGTTTAGCGGATACTTTAGAGTATTTCGATTTAGACTTTCCTATCGATCGAGTCGCGCCGAGTTTGGTCGAACGAATGAAACAATTGATCCCGTCAAACGTAGAAATCGACGGTGGACACTTGGTGATTCGCCACGCCTACGTCGAGCAGCGCTTGACCCCGCTAAATCTATATTTGGCTGGAGGTGACGCCAAACGCTTAAAACACGGTGCTCAAGAATACGGAAACGCGTTGCGGGATTTGGCGAGGGCCAATATTTTTCCTGGTGATCTATTGTTGAAAAATTTCGGTGTTTCACCTTATGGTCGAGTCGTTTTTTATGACTACGACGAGGTGTGTTTATTAACCGATTGCAATTTTCGAGCGATTCCAGAAGCCGTAAATCTCGAAGACGAAACTCGTAGCGAGCCCTGGTATGGAGTTGGAGCCAACGATGTGTTTCCAGAAGAGTTCGCGAAATTTTTGTTCAACGATCACGATTTCGTGCGTCAATTCTTTGAAAAACAACACGCTGATCTTTTGAAACCAAGTTTTTGGATCGAAACGCAGAAAAAAATTCGCCAAGGTGAGGAAATGGAGTTCGCGCTTTTTCCAAAGTCGCGACGCTTTCCGAACCGAATGCTTGCTCATCCCAGTCTCGTTCGTTAGATTAACCGTGCGGAGAGGAAACACGGTTATGGAAATCACATTGACCCGGCCCAGCACCAGTCGAGTAGTCACGCAAGCGAGCGAAAACCTTGTAAAAATTCTTACGCCCGATGCGCTCGCGTTTGTAGAAAAATTAATTCGGCGATTTGAGCCCCGAAGGCGCGAACTTTTGGAGCGTCGAAAAAAAATTCAAAACGAAATAGACAACGGGATGTTGCCCGATTTTTTGACCGAAACCGCAAATGTGCGAGCTGCTTCCTGGAAAGTGGCTTCTATTCCTAGAGACCTTCTCGATCGCCGAGTGGAAATTACCGGGCCAGTAGACCGAAAAATGATTATCAACGCACTTAATTCCGGCGCGAATGTTTTTATGGCGGACCTTGAAGATTCTCATTCCCCCACCTGGGAAGGAACAATTCAAGGGCAAGCAAATCTCTACGAAGCCGTTCGAAGATCTCTAAATTTTCAAAGTCCCGAAGGTAAATCTTATCGGCTGAACGACAAAGTTGCGACGCTTCTTGTACGACCTCGGGGTTGGCATTTAGACGAAAAACATGTGATGGTCGACGGTAGCGCAGCTTCAGGCAGTCTTTTCGATTTCGGACTCTACTTTTTTCACAATGCCAAAGAACTAGTAGACCGAGGTACTGGACCTTATTTTTATTTACCAAAACTAGAAAACCATCTGGAAGCTCGGCTGTGGAACGAGGTCTTCAATGAAGCTCAAGACCTTCTGGGAATTCCTCGCGGCACGATCAAAGCGACGGTATTGATAGAAACTATTCTTGCCGCCTTTGAAATGGACGAGATTCTCTATGAGCTTAGAGACCACATTGTAGGTCTCAATTGCGGACGTTGGGATTATATATTTAGCTTCATAAAAAAATTCCGGAATAAACCCGAGTTTTCGCTGCCAGATCGCGCGCACATTACTATGACCCAACATTTTCTCAATTCGTATTCTGAACTATTGATTCAAACCTGTCATAAACGCGGAGCGTTTGCGATGGGTGGTATGGCGGCGCAAATACCGATTAAAAACAATCCAGAGGCTAACGCCGCGGCAATGGACCGGGTATTAAAAGATAAACAACGAGAAGTGCGTATGGGGCACGATGGAACTTGGGTGGCGCACCCGGGATTGGTCGAACTGGCTCGAGGAGTATTCGATCAAGCGCTAACCGGCCCCAATCAATTAAATGTTTTGCGTGAGGACGTGCGAATTACTGCAGCAGATTTGTTAAAAATCCCCGAAGGGACGGTAACTGAAGCCGGAATTCGCATGAATATTAGTGTGGGGGTTCAGTATCTTGAGGCGTGGTTGCGGGGCCAAGGATGCGTGCCTATTCATCATTTAATGGAAGACGCTGCTACTGCTGAGATTTCGCGAGCACAACTGTGGCAGTGGTTGCGCCATGGGCGATTAAACGCGGTCCAATTTCAGAATTTTTTGTCGGACGAAATGAAAAAAATAAAAGAAACAGTTGCTCCTAGCACTTGGGAAGCTAGTCGATTTGAACTTGCGGCAGAACTTTTTTCGAAAATTACTACTGCATCAGAGTTTCCGGAGTTTTTAACACTTTCTGCTTACGAGCATCTCGCTTGAATAAAGAGCCAAAAAAAGGGGTAATTATGTCACAGCAAACAGAAACCTTGAGTAACGCAAAGAAATTAGAAGAAAAGTGGAAGACGGACCCCCGTTGGAAGGGGATTCAGCGCGGGTACACAGCGGAAGACGTGGTGCGACTGCGTGGATCGTTACAAATTGAACATTCCCTAGCTAGACACGGTGCTGAGCGGCTCTGGAATTTATTGCAAAAGAAAGATTACGTTCCAGCGCTTGGTGCCCTGACCGGCAATCAGGCTCTGCAAATGGTAGAGGCGGGGCTCGAGGCTATTTATCTTTCTGGTTGGCAGGTTGCGGCAGATGCGAATCTTTCGGGGCAAATGTACCCTGATCAAAGTCTTTACCCGATCGACAGTGTGCCTCACGTTATTCGTCGCATTAATCAAGCGTTTCAGCGCATGGATCAGATTCAGTGGGCTGAAGGAAAAGGTGCGACCAAAGATTGGTTTGTTCCCATTGTGGCTGACGCCGAGGCCGGTTTCGGTGGTAATTTGAATGCATTCGAGCTCATGAAGATGATGATCGAAGCGGGTGCGGCCGCCGTGCATTGGGAAGATCAGCTAGCCTCTGCAAAAAAATGTGGTCATATGGGAGGCAAGGTTTTGGTCACCACTCAAGAGGCCGTTCAAAAACTTGTTGCCGCTCGTTTAGCGGCAGACGTTTTAAATGTGCCAACCTTGATCGTTGCTCGCACCGATGCCAACGGCGCTTTTCTCGTGACCAGCGATCATGACCCGCGGGACAAAAAGTTTCTCACTGGCGAACGAACCGTTGAAGGTTTTTTTCGCATTCGGGGAGGCCTTGATTCTGCAATTGCTCGCGGCTTGGCCTATGCTCCATACGCCGATCTCGTTTGGTGCGAAACGTCCACGCCTAACCTTGAAGAAGCGAAAAAATTCGCAGAAGCGATTCATCGTGAATTTCCTGGTAAGTGGTTAGCGTATAACTGCTCTCCGTCTTTTAATTGGAAGAAAAAACTCGACGACGCCACGACTGCGAAGTTCCAGCGTGAACTTGGCGCGATGGGGTACCGCTTTCAGTTCGTAACCTTAGCGGGATTTCATGCGTTGAATTATTCGATGTTCGATCTTGCTCGCGAATATAAGAGCGAAGGCATGGCGGCTTATTCGCGATTTCAACAAGCGGAATTTGCTGCAGAAACTAACGGGTACCGAGCTGCAGCTCACCAACGATTTGTTGGAACGGGCTATTTCGACGACGTGGCGAACGTCATTGGCGGTGGAACAATTTCGACTTCGGCCTTAAAAGGCTCGACCGAAGAAGAACAATTCGACCACGGAACTAATACAAGCGGATCAGTCCGCCCGGCGTCGCCGAGCCATTAAAGCTGGTAAATGAACCGCCGATCATCGTTTTTCCGGTGGCGGTGCTGGTACCCATATCGATTGAAAGTGCCGTGATGCTGGAGTTGGCGCCCAATCCGCCGTTGTTGAAGGTCGGGTCGAACGAGCCGTTGTTGTTTAATCTAATAACATTTGCCGGTACAGAAGCGCCGTTGTAGTTCGAAAAATTGCCTGCCACGAGGTATTTGCCGGTGTAATTGCCGGCAGAATTTTTTTCGGCTACAACTGCGTTTACCGTTCCTGCTCCAAAACCAATGCCGCCGTTGTTGAAAGTTGCGTCTAATGTACCGTTACTGTCGAGTCGAGTCACTCTGTCGCCGATGTCGTTACCGTTGAAGACTGTAAAATCACCAACCACGATGATTTTACCGGTCGAAAGTCCGTCTGTTCCCATATCTTGTATGATGTTTTTAACTTGGCCATTAAAGCCCGATCCCACATTGAAAGATCCGTTGATAGTACCACTATAGGCAAGTTTGATAATACGACTATAGGGCGTTCCATTATAGTTTTGAAAAGAGCCACCAACAATAATCCAACCCGTGTAAGCGTTCGAAGTGTCTTTTTCATACAAAATAGTGCTTACGTCTCCATCGAAACCGGTGCCCATATTTGTTAAAAAGGTGGCATCGGGAGTACCTGAATTGTTTAAGCGCACGATTCGATTAGCGCTCGTTCCGTTATAGGTCGTAAAGCTACCGCCCGCGATGAGAGTTTCGCTGGGGGGGTACTGAGCAAGTGTATAAACGGCGCCGTCGAATCCAACCCCACTATTGTTAAACGTAGTGTCGTGGTTGCCCGAACTGTCAATTTTCATCAAACCATCGGGAACGATGTTACCGTTGTAAGTTGTAAAGCTGCCACCCACTATAAATGAACCACTGAGCGACCCGGCATATACTTGCTGAAGCGCTGCATAGGCCGGGCCGTCAAAACCCGCTCCTCCGTTATTGAACGATGTATCTGCAGTACCGTTACTAAATATTCGCACCAATTTATTAGGCACCGTATTTCCGTTGTAAGTACTATTTCCGTTCACGATTAAATAAGACCCAGTGCCGTTGCCGGTGCCGGTATTTAATTCGGGCAATATGAAGTTAACAGCTGGGGTCGAAAATCCTGCGCCACCATTGTTAAACGAAGTGTCGCGAGTACCAACCGCCATTGAGGTAGACGACCCAGAAGAGTTCGGGGTGGGTTCAGTGCAAGTAATTGTTGCTGAAGCGCCAGAATAGGAAATGGGAATAACCACAGTCGCTGGTTCAGAAAGATCTCGAGTCGCTCTACCCAAAAAATAGCCACTGTCGCTACTAGACCCCGAAGCACCCGAAGCCCCGCCGGGGCAGTCGTTTGCCGGCGGATAAATTCCGTAAACGTCGATGTTTCTTTTGGGGCCCGCGGGAATGTCGAGGGTAATACTTTGACCTCGCGAAAAAAGCCCTTTTGAAACGATGCCAACTCCCACGCCTGCAAAGTTGTCCGTCGAAGAACAGTCCGACAAAGCGTCCGGATTGGATTGAATGCCTTCGCCAGTTACATTTACTGCGAAACAATTAAAATCGCTTATCGACGTAGGTGCGTCGATAGTCGGTGCAAAGGTATTGAAGGTATTGTGAAGGTTTGTAATCAGTGTGTTTTGCGGTTGCTCTTCGAGAATAATGCGTAAGCCCGAACCGGACCACTTAGGTACTTCCATTGAACAACCTACCAATAGTGCCAGCCCCAATAAAAACGTAAGTGATCTTTGCATTCGACAATCGTGCTATTTGATTGGTGCTTTTTCAAGACTAAGTAAAACCAATGTTTTTAATTCACAAACTATGTGCGTCGGCGTTATGGCTCGGTTTGGAGGATTTATGTTGAAGTTACTTCGTTTGTTCGTACCTGCTCTGTTACCAATAGTATCGATTGCGGCTCCCCCTCCTTCGACGCCGGCCAGCGTTGCCAAAGGCAAACAGATTTTCTCTATTCACTGTATCGTGTGTCACGGTGAAAACATGGATGGCCAAGGTCCGGCGGGAAAAGCGCTCGATCCGCGCCCTAGAAACTTAATTTCGGACAAATTGAAGAAAGGTGAGACCCGCGACGAACTTTTCAAAACAATATCTGAGGGATTAGCGGGAACCGCAATGATCGCCTATGGCCATTTACCAACCGAAGAGCGCTGGGCGTTGGTCGATTTTATTCTCTCAAAGAGAAAAGCAAAAAATAAATAAATTAGAACTAAATGACGCTCAATGTGAAATTTGAATCCAAGCGAAAAAGGTGTAGCCTCCGAGGGGCGCTTTATTTTGTCGCAGTCATCTCACTGGTTTTTTGTCACACACTGCACGCTACGAATCCAAAACCGCCAAAAGATCGAACGGTTTTACGTAAATGTGTAACCATTTTGAAACAATATTCCGATACCGAGATTAAGAAAATGGGGCCTCTGTTGTTGGGCACGGCCCTGTCGCGGAGTCTGGTTCCAACAAACACCGAAAAAAGTGGCGACAACACGGTTAAACTAGTGGTGCAGATTACGGGTTCACTTTCTCCCCGTCACGGCGAGGCTAGTGCGCTTTCTCTTAGTGATCTTTGGGAGGTGGAGCAGGTGTTCGTTGGGCTAGTTTCAGCCATGATCGTAAATGTTCCCATTAAAAATCTTCCCGCTTTTTTGGCGCACGATAGTGTTTTGGCAGCAGAGATCGAACAGGCCAATGTGAATTTAAATCTTTTTTCCACAGCCGATGAAAATCTATTGAGAGAGCTGCTTCATAGCGATTCGAAGGTGGTTCTTGATCTAAGGGTGATCGGATCGGCCAGGGAATTTGAAGAGTCCGAAAGACTTGCTGCGGCATACTCTTTGGACCTTTTTGTGGAGCCTACCTCTTACATGCCGGATATTAAAGTTTGGCGAATAACCGCTTCCGTGGCGAATCTGCGAGATTTTTTTTCTGAAAATAAACGAGCGAACATTGCCATGATTTCGCCTCTTGTTTCTCACATAGCGTCATCAAATCCATAAAAAACACCTGCGCGTATTGACGGGCACCTATCCTCACGCTACCGATTTATAGACGTCCTGGTGAAGATGGAATTTAAGAACCACCGGACGAATTTTTGATGTCCTTGGGGAAGGGCTTCAAAAATTTTACAACTTGGAGGTTAGTGGGGATGCTCAAAAGGAATTCGCGTCCGGCCTGGGGGATAGGCCGCCGCGATGTGTGTGGGGCAGTTCTAGGTGGAGTCTATTTTTTTCAAACGCTGAGTTTAGCACTGGCGTTACTTTTGGGTGTGGCTTCATACCAAGCTCACGCGAAGTTACTAGAAAAATCGACTTTTGAAATTACGGCACCAGAGGTTCAGGCCGCCGCCGAAGATCCGGCGCGGTTTTACGTAAAGACTCAAAACGGAAGTTGGGCGCAGGATAAATTCATATATTCGCCCGACACTGGGTTGCTCTTGCGCTTGGCGGAGAATCGGGAAGTTACCGCGGTTCATTCATTTGGAGTCATTCCCGGTCTTACAGAAAATGATTTAGAAATTCTGTCGTTCTCGTCGTTAATTCCCTTCGAATCAGAAGAGCCGTCGCGAGTAATCGTGCGACACGGCGTGTGGATGTCGATTGTCGACGCCCAAGAAGATCGATTGATCATGGGCAACATCGGACCGGTGGAACCCGGAGTAGGCGGAAAATGGTTTAACCGCGAAGTGGTGGTTGGCGGAAAGGTTCGTTATTACACGTTTGTGGCGCGCACTGCGCTTCGAAATCACCCGCAAACTCCGGAAAATGCGCCAGATCGCGAGCTAATGAATCGATTAGTGATGGTCGATCTCGAGACCCAGAGCGTCGGAGTATTGCCTTTGAGGTCTGATATCGAACCAATCGAAATGCGGATCGTTGGTACCGACGCGGGTGCAATTAGACTTGTTGGTCGTTATCACTCGCCGCAACCTGGCTCTAGAAATCCATTTCAAAAAGCGGAAATGATAGTTGATCTTAAAGAACTCAACGTCACCCAGGCCGAAGGAGTGAGTTTTTTTGCAAATCGCCCGATCTCTAACATGAAAGTATTACGCGCCGTGCGGGGAATGTTTTCCAACGATCAGTTGGCCGAACGACTCATGTTACCCGGTATTACTTCCGAACAACTGATGAGTCAGGGGAATCCGAATGACACCGCGGCCAAAACAGCCGCACTGTCATTGGTGCAGCAAAAAATCGCAGATGCAAAATTAATCGAAGGTGCAGTTCGCGACGGTCTCCGTAACATTCATGGTCAAAAAGATGCGATTCAGGCACTCGTTGCCTTGGCTCAAGGTAGAGCGACGGCCAAGAAAGCTCAAGTGTCGGTAGCGGGCGGAACCACCGGAACGGGCAAAACTAGCGGTGTTGCCGCATTCGCAAAAGCACTATTTCCTCAGAAAACTCAACCAGTTTTCGAAATTAGTTTTTCGGAAAACACCGAAGAGAAGTTTCTGCAAACCACTCTCTTTGGTTCGGCACCCGGTTACATAGGAATGGACACACCTTCGGGCTTAATGGTTTGGCTGCTAGCAAATCCGGACGGCGGAGTTTTGCTTTTCGACGAAATTGAAAAAGCACCTCCCGAAGCAATGAAAATTCTAATGTCTTTTCTGGACCGTCAGGAAGTAAAAATCACGCCGCAGCTCTTGAAGTTCATGATTGCGAGTTACCAGGAAATGAAGCTCGAAGTTGAGCACTGGCCGCTTGCGATTCGAGAGGCCACCAGCAACGGCACTAAATTGGATGTCGGGGTAACTTTACGGTTAACTCCGGATCATTTTATTTTTCTAAATACCAATGCTGGCGCCTCACTCTATAATGGTTCGGGAATTTCAAACGTGGCTTCCCAGCGTCTCGAGACTGAGCAGCAATTGCGGGCCGCCAACGCTCGCTTTAATGGCGAAGTCATAAAAGCAGAATTGCGCGAAAGAGGTTACGAGGACGAAATCCTAAATAGGGTTTCGACCTACATTCCGTTCAAGGTAATCATGCCTGAAGATCACAAGTATATTGTGCGAGATCGACTGGCTGAAATTGAAGCTTACTTCAAGAAAGAGTATTTTATAGATCTCACTTACAGTCCTGAGGCCTATGAATATCTAGTTCAGGCGACCTATAGCCCGCTTGATGGCGCTCGATTCGTGGAGAATCAGCTTCGCAAGTGGGTAACTTCCAACCTAACCGAGGCCCTTTTCCAAACGGAAACACTTCGAGCAGGTCAGGCTGTGCGATGGACATTAGATCCAAGCGATGGGCGTCGACACAATCAGTTGGTTCTGGTCCACGAGGAAAATGGTAAACTCAACGAACTCGGGCGTTACAACGTGGGTAAAGCCCCGCCCGCAGCGCCAACATGGATTTTGGAACGAGCAGAAACCCGCTTATTGCCCATGTTAGTCGATCGAATTCGCGGGCATCAGCACGAAAAAGAACAACTCGCTAATCGCACCATTTCGAATCTAAAAAAAGCGGTGAAGGCACCCTCTAAAGCAGGTGGTGTGGTTTCTTTTGAGTATAGCGATGGACCTCCGGGTACCGGAAAAACAGAAATTGCAAAGGTATCCGCGGAAGCAATTTTCGAAGATCCACGGGCCATGATTGTGGTCGAAATGAATAATATTAATTCAATGGACGATTTTTATCGCATGCTTGTACAGCCGCTCAAAGCCGCTGCTACCAGTAATCCGGAAGGACTAGTGGTTCTTCTTGACGAGTTTCCAAGAGCGGGCGGCGATAACCCCTTTGTTCGAAAAGAAATTCAGCAAGCGTTTTTGAGCATCTTAGACGAAGGAGTGCTTCCCGCAATTCCATGGGAAACCAAAACCGTAGGATCTAAGCATGTGAGAGAAAACTCCAAAACTCCTTTGCCGAAGGCCACGTTATTTTACGCCACCGGCAATATGATCGAGGGTGTATTGGGGCCTAATGCTGAGTTTATGACCAATAACGAACTGACGGCTCAATTACTTTGGTTGCAGAAACACCCCGAACGGTTTCGGTCGGTGTATCAACAGTCGTTTGTCGCCGCGTTACGGAGTCGCATGGGCGAACCGAACGTGTTCATGAATTTAAGCGATGCCGATCTAGAATGGTTGCGTGACGAAAAGTTTCTACCGAATGCGTTGAAATTGCTCAAGGAAGAAGGGGTCGAAGTGACCCTAGCCAAAAGTGCGAAAGATTACTTTCGAAAGGAACAAATCGCTATTCGGGGTGGTCGCTGGGTGCGCGACAAAGTCGAAGTGTTAATTGAAGCGCCACTCAACGCGTGGTTGCTTGGTGTGCTTAAGTATCGCAACTCGCAGGTGACGGTAGAGTTCGATGCCGATAGTCGTGAGATGCGGGCCAGCGTGGCCCGCGGCGGCAAAGTGTACGAAGAAAAAGTGTTAGCCAAGGTACCCCGCGCACGAAGTGATGTGCACCCCGAGGTTAAACAAAAGCTACGTATATCCACTCATGTTCACGAGGCGGGTCACGCAGTGGTGATGCGGGCGCTTTTTGGAAAAGACGCGGTTGATCGCATCGTGACATTTGGCGGCGGTGATGGTGGTTGGACTGAGTTTGCCACCGATGCCAAGGGCCATGAACCGTATTTAACAACCAAAGGTGGGCCATTTCACATTGCGGCACTCCTTGGGGGACATTTAGCCGAACAGTTATTTCAAAAAGGTAATACGTCAAACGGTGCGAGTTCGGATTTTTCACGAGCACGGTCCACCTCGCTCACGATGATTCTAGATGGCAGTGTTCTCAGTGAGGCGCCGATCGCAATTACGGTTGATCCGAAAAACGGACAACTACAGTTGTCCGACGCGATGAAATTAGAGTTGGAGCTTAAACAGAAGGCACTTCTTGGATTTGGTCATCGTTTGGCTACCTGGATCTTGAAACACAACTCGAAGCTCATTGCTGCGATTGCAGAGCGAATGGAAGCCAATCATCAAAACTTTTCAATCGAACGCGAAGAGCTAGAAGAAATTATTGAAAAAACCGGTTTGCGAGTGCCTTCGGACAAAGAAATACGAAAAATAATGTTAGCCGACCGCAAGACACACCGTACTTGTCGCGAAATGTTATTGAACGAAGACACCACGGTGCTTGATCGTTTGCTCGATTTTATTTTGCGACGAAAATAGCGCTGCTTTCGACGTTAACGAAGGGCCGAGATTAGTTCGCAGGCAGAGCCCGTGTCGCTCATCACAAAAATATGTATGCCAGGGGCGCCGGCTTTGAGGAGTTCCTGGCAGAGTTCGAGAGTCGCATTCATGCCCACCTCGCGCGCCGCTTCTTTGGAATGAGCTTTGGTCAGTTTCTCGATCAGCGAATCAGGAATGCTAACATCTGAAAACTTGTTTCTCATGCGTTCGGCGGTCTGAGCCGATGTTATGATTCTAACGCCAGGAAGTATGGGCACGTTTAGACCACGCTTTGCCAATGCCTCGACAAATCTTTTGTAAGGGTCCGCTGAAAATAACATCTGGGTAATGCCGTATTGCGCGCCCGCCTCAATTTTTCTTTGAAAATATTCAACACCCTGCTCCAGCGGTGCGTGTTCCGGATGAGCGGCGACACCAATACAAAACTTCGTAGGTTGTCCCGTGCGTTCTTTGTTTTTGTCGTCAAATCCGTCACGGTGAAGGTAACGGCCAGCGTTAAGCGCTCGGATTTGTTCTACCAATTGATAGGCATAGGTGTGCCGATTGGGTGAAGGTTGAAAATACCCGGGCTGCCCGTCGGGCGGGTCGCCTCGCAGGGCCAAAATATTTCGAATTCCGAAATAGTGATGGTCCATCAAATTGTTTTCGATTTCCTCTTTTGTGTAATCGCGGCAGGTGAAATGGGCAAGCGAACACACGCCAAAGCTCGAACGAACGAGTTGAGCCAACGGCAGGGTTCCACCGCGCAGACTACCACCCGCGCCCTTGGTGACTGCAATAAAATCTACCCCGGCGCCACGTAGGCGTTCGATTTGATTAAAAATCGTCTGAGTTTCCATTCCATTGCGAGGCGGAATGATTTCAGCTGAAACCGTACGCGGTTTGGTTTTTAGAATCTCGATAATGGTTTGTTGTGGCGCGAAGTTCTCATTTGTCATAGTAAAAGAGTCTCTTTTATACCCTATGCCGAACGTATCTCTCAAGATCGTATTTGAAAACGAAAACGTGGTGCTGGTCGACAAACCGGCAGGCTGGCTCTCGCGCCCCTCACGATTTGGGCTTAGAGATGAACGCCCCTGCGTTTCAAGCGAGCTAGCCAAGACTCGAAGCGAGCTATGGGTCGTTCACCGCTTGGATATCGACGTTTCGGGCCTTTTGTTGTTTGCAAAAAACAAGAGTTCCCATCGCGCCTTGAGCCAGGCGTGGGAGGCCCATGAGGTACAAAAAAAATACCATGCCCTTGCCCATCGCTTGGTGGCCGCTACCACCGTAGAACCCGAAATTGGAGAGCTAGAAACCTGGGAGCATTTAATAGCCGAAGGGAAGCGTCGCTCGTTTCTAGCAGAGCACGGAAAAAAAGCGATCACTCGGGCCATTTGCGTTAAAGTGGAAAACCGAGTTCACCACTGGCTGCTCGAGCCTGTTACTGGGCGACGTCATCAGCTGCGAGTGCAGATGGTGGCAAGAGGGTTTGTAATTCTCGGCGATGTGCTCTACGGGGGGGCTAACGAACAATGGAAAAGTGGAATCGCCCTGCGCGCGGTACGGCTAGATTTTAAAAAGTTAGATTTATCAAAAGACCTAAAAATTCCTGATCATTTTGAAATAGAGAGTCTATCTCTATGAATTCGTTTAGGTGGCTCGCCACTTCGGCACTTGATGTAGACGCCTATTTTCTAAAAAACGGGCAGTGGTTTCTTTTTGTGATTTCGCGAAAGGGTCTTACAAAGAGTGAATTAATTAAGATCGCAGAGAATTTTCCCCACGGCGAAGTAGCGATCGTCGCCGGGGCAGCCAAGGCGAATACTTCGGCGAAATCCGAGCCGGTTGAACCGGTAGCGTTTGCAGAAAAAGAGGAACTGGTAGCAATTGAAGGTGAAACCCACTATGCGCTAGAGGCTGAAGCAGTTTTAAACCCAGGTCTTTTTTTGGATCAGTCGAAAAATAGAAATTTTTTAAAAATGAACTGTCTCAAAGGTCAGACGCTTTTAAATTTATTTTGTTATACGTCTTCATTTTCAGTTGTTGCAGCGAAGCAGGGTGTTGTCACCACTAGCGTAGATGTGAGTGCACGCTATTTAAAATGGTCGCAGAAAAATTTTGCGCTCAACGAGCTGCAAACAGGCGGACATCGATTTCTAAAGGCCGACGCACGAGACTTTGTGCGCCGCGAAGCTGCGAAAAAGCGAAAATTTGATTGGGTGATTGTGGATCCCCCGACGTTTTCACGCGCCGATGGTAAGGTGTTTCAGATCGAAAAACATCTTGAACCTCTGTTGTGCGACGTTTTGAAAAGTTGGACTGAAAAAGGGGGGGTACTGGTGTCTACCAATGACGCTTCCTGGGACGAAGCGGACTTCGAAGGCTGCTTGCGCCGCGCAACCAACGAAAATCATCGACTGCGGCGAATCGAAATTCCAACGGAATTCGGAACGCATTATCCGCTCAAGGGGTTTTGGATTTTACCGCGCGCAAGCGGTCGACAAGCTTAACAATATCGGCCGGCAATAAGGCTTGGTAGCGCTGCCCATCAATCACAAGCGAGTGAGCATGAAGCGCTGGACGATTAAATAATAAATGAGAACCGGCTTTTTTGTATAGGTGATCACCAAGGAGCGGGTGACCTTCGAGCGCAAAATGGCGTCTGATTTGGTGTTTACGCCCAGTTTCGAGGTCGACCTCTACAAGTGTTGAATTGGCAAAACGTTCGGCAACTTTGTAATGAGTGAGCGAAGTCTTATCGTCGAGCTCATGGGTGATCTGACCTTGATCGTTGGGCAGTTTGCCGATCACCACTGCAATATACGAACGACGCATTTTGCCCGCTATTAGCGAGTCGGTCAGTTTTTTTGCTGCTTTTTCGTTTTTTGCACACGCCATCAAGCCCGAAGTGTTTAGGTCCAATCGGTGCACTAGGCCCGCATAGCCGTAGCGGTTGCGCATCCATTCGACCACACTGAAACGAGATTCTTTTGAGTTCTGTGAATCAAGTCCAGCGGGTTTGTTAATGACTAGAAAGTCATTATTTTCGAAAACAATTTCGGGTTCTAAATTTTTTGCCAAGCTTAATGAAAATACTGGAGTGCGGGAACGAAGTCCAGTGTGGTCGAGAGCAGTACTACGCCAAATTTACAGAACTGAGCTGCGAGCCAGATTGGTACCCCAACCAAGGGTGTGTGTGCCAGTAGCATGCCGATCAGGGCTAGCGGCATGATTGTCAGCGAAATCAGCGGTCCAATGATCGCGTTGGTAAAAAGACCGGTAAAGTTTATTTCGCCGAAAACAATAAAGGTAATCGGTGTGGCACCAATACTAGCTCCTAGCGTGGTGACCACGTAATCGAGCAAGCTCCCGTGCTGGTTAGGGAACAAGCCGGCTTTTATTTTGTGGGCAGCGACCATTCCAGCAATACAAGAGTAGGTTAGTTGAAAGCTTACGTTAAACCAAAGGGTTGGAGCAATGATTAGTGAGAGCGAATAGTGCACCAGTAATATGCGCCAAAACGGCGCCCGATGGTCGAAAACAAAAAACAGAAATCGTGTAACTATAAGAATTAAGGCCCGGGCAATAGGTGGGCTTTGATCAGACCAAAGAAAAAATATTAGCCCACCTGCGAGAAAGCTCCAATGCAAGAGGTCTTTCTTTATGCGCAACGTGAGGCGCGAAGGAAAAAAACGTAGACTCAAGGGTTGCAGCAGAAATGCGAAAAAACCATGAAGCAACATGGCCACAATCCAACAGTTGGAACCACTAGCAGCAAGGGTGTGTAGAAGGCCCGCTTGTTGAAATAGTGCATAGTGTTCGTTTGAAATGCGGTCCGTAGCGCCTAGAAATATTCCAGCGACTAGGCCCGTGGAGTCGCTTTTTTGGGTGCCCTGGATAAAATGGCGGCGCCAGTTTTTGAAAAATTCTGGAATCCATGGCGCAGGGGAGGTTTTCCGGGCGTTGAACGTAAGGTTTCCGAACTCCGACTTCGGACGAGCTGGGGGTTGCGACCAATAGGTCATGCTTACGTGCAGAGCAGCTAAAACGAACAAAAACAAAGGCCCACGGTAGAAACGTGCCAGCCACGCAATACGCGCCCGGCTAAAAGAATTGTTGCTGGCTTGCGACATCTTAAAAACGAAATGCTAAAATCGAGCCAATGGACAGTGCGCTCGTAAAAATTTTTGGGCTGAGTCAGTTTTTAATTCTAGGGCTCATTGTTGGCACGGTCGTCGTGGTGTTCGTAAAACAATGGCTGCGCGACAAGGCCTTGGAAAAACTGCACGATGAACAAAACAATACCCAGACCGATGCGTTAAGAAAAAACAGTGCTGTAAAACGGGTAGGGGTACCCGAGTCCGGGCAGAGTCGGTCTGACAATACCGAGCATCACCAGCCTCGCGAAAAAGGTCGCCCTCAGTTGGCGAGCGCCTTTCCTAGCTGGACCGATGCTACGCCCGCCCACGAAATACTTGAAGTGGCTATCGACGCCGATGCGGGAGCGATCGAAAGCGCGTACAAAAGGCAGTTGAAAAAGTATCATCCGGATAGATTTGGTGGCTGGGGTGTGGAATACGCCAAACGTGCTCACCAGATTATTCTGCTACTCCAAAAATCGCGCGATCGAATGCTTAATTCACGTAACCACCGGTAACTACAAAGTTCCAGATCGCGGCTCCGGAGGTTCCCGCATTGTAACGAAGAAATCTCCCAACGGCTAAGCGACCGTTTCCATCGCGTACAAATATGTAAACTGGAACGTCAGCGCCATCGTTGTCGAGGCTATTACTATAAATAGGTACCACGTCACTGGTTGCCACAATAGGTGATACACGTATGGCGGAAGTATTATAGGTATTTGAGTCTCGGTCGTAGGCGACGCCATTAAAGTATGCGACGGCATCAGAGTCGTTCATAGTTAGAGTTTCGTCAAATCTCATGTAGGCGACAGATGGTATCGCTCGGTCGCAGGGGTATGAAGTGCCTCCGTCAGTCGACGGACAAATGGCCCGTCCTACCAAGAAAACCCGGTCAGTACCTAGGATTGTATTCGCCGCAATGGCGACACCGTCTAGGGCTTCGTCATGGTCGTTTGTATTGGGGCCCACATAGGCGGGTTGCGGCGCGCCAACGAATGTAATGTTGTCAAAAATTTGCACTCTGTCGACCCCGCCTCCGGAAGGGTCCTCAGCTCCGGCCGCACTATAGCGGTAAACGGCGACTCTTTTCAAAAAAGACTGAGGTGACGTATTGTTAACGTCCGAGTGAGTAGCGGTTAAAAGATGCTCCGCATAAATTTGAATGATGCTCGAGTTGCGAGTGTGTAGACTCAGGTTGCCAATAATTGCGGAAGTACCATTAGTTCGAGAGTCTGATTCAATATCATCCCAATTAGGGGCATTTACGAAATCATTTGCGGTGCCAGTCGCGGGTACTGCGGCGCTAATTGTGTACGCAGTACGAATGATAACGTTTCCGTAGTTATACCAGCGTTGGGTTGCTGGTGCCGCCGCGGTGGTCTCGCCTGAACTTGGACCGATCGGTGGATGCAGCACAGCTGTTCCACTTCCGGGGTCAGCTCCATTATCGCTGTCCAGCAGGGTTCCAAATATATGCGCCCGCACGGTCCCGGCTACTACTTCTAGAATAGTACCGACTGGATCGCCCTGAATTCTAAAGATATTGCCATCATTATCTTTTACGGGCATCCAGCCAGACCAATTGCTGAGATTGTCGAAATCAAGCGTGCTACCCGAGCTTACTTCCCCGTTGGTAGATCGAGCGTAATTATAAAACACAGCATTATGGTACGTTCCCAGCGCTCCGTCTGACGACTGTAAATGAGAAACACGCACAAGGATCATGATGTACCCTTGCACTACATCGGTCGCGATTCCCGATACAGTATCCATGTAAGACAGCACTACCGGTTCCCCTGCGATACTGATGCCGTCGTTTGGGCTGAGTTCGGGCACCGCTGTGTAATCAGACACAAAGGCTGAAAAGGTGCGGTAAGGAGCAGTGTTGATCAATTTTGCACAGCAAGCGTTTTCGGTGTCATTGGCCGGGTCGCTGCAGTCTAATGGCGCTGCGCCCGCTTCGGCGCTGCACATCCAGGGTCTTCCAAGGCTTGTCCAGCTTTGCCAGCGGCGGTTGTTGGTGTAGTTCATGTATATGTTGCCGTCGGTCGCGCGTGCAAATACCCGAAGCCGCGCAGGAGTTGTGCTTGAAGTGGTGCTGGTACTTAGCTGCGAAGTATCTTCAATAATTTGCGGAGTTCCAACCGCAGTAATTCCGCCGGGCAACGTGCTCGATGACGAAGAGTGATTATTGCCGTATTTGGGAGAAAAATTTTGTATTGCAATGTTTCCTCCCGTGGTTCGGTGAACTGCGGTGACTGCGCAGGGATCGCTTGCGTGTGAGCAGGTGCGTGATTCTACCGTTCCATCCTCAGAGTCGGGCGCGAGGGCGCTGCTCTCAACGACACTTACGGGTAGAAAATGTAGGCCCGTGACCGCTGAAGTCGAACTGGTAATTGTTCCGGTAGACGAAAGAGAGTTTCCACTCGAGTTTTCGACAGCGAAAGGGCCCCAAGAGTATTTGTAATAACCTAGATTACTAAAGAGGCCGGGGCCAGCCGTATCGAACGTTGCAGCATTGCCATCGTCTACATTATATTTTGAAAGTCCAAATCCGTGCAGCGCGATCGGATTCCCGTACTCTGTGCTGGTTGTTGATCCGGCGTCTTCGTCTATCAAATTACGATTGGCCGATGTGCCGCTCATTGAAAGTCTTTCAATCAGGGCAAGCCCCGACGAGTTTGTCGTAGCAGTCAGTGGAATCGATGCGGCAGCGGGAGCCGTGGTTGAAACGCTCCCAGTTCGAAGATCACAGCGGTTAAAACTCGCAACTTGTGATGTCGAAGACCCACTAAAATGTTCTACGCAATCTTGCCATTGAATATTGTTTGAAGATTTATACGTATTGGGCTTTAGACGATACTCAAACGAGTGATTGCCAATGAGCGTAGCGAATGTACCAAAGTATGGCGTTCCCTTTGAAAGCGCTTCACCGGCACCATATTGAGAAGCATCGATCGCGAGATCCCAGCGAAGATAGCCTACATCCTGATGCACGTTGAACGGCGAAAGCGTACTATATTTGTGTACATTGGGGCCCGTGGCCAGCTGGGGTTCAGGAGGAGGCGCTGCGGGAACTAGTTCGTCTAGGCAAAGGTTTTGATCGGACCCGCTCGAAGAATTGCAGTAGTAAGTTCCAACATAAAAGCCAACTCGCAAGAACGGAGTCAGCTGATCTTCGTAACCTGGTTGGGTCGTTCCACCGCCCCCAGTAGTTGCGCTTCGGCACGAGCAAGTCGTGAAGTCGACAATTTGCCCAGTTCCGCAAGCGGGAATAATGCAAGAACCTCCGATTGTGCGAACGTTAGTGTGCACGCACTCGATGATCGTATTATCAGAAGCGCTCGCTCCATATGAACTTACGCACGAAAGGCACGTGGAGTAGTCTCTAGAATTATCAGTAAAAATTGAACACACGCCACTCGACGAACTGCTGGAGCTTGACGCGGCTGATGATGAACCGGTTTTGGTGGCTTTGGTAGAAGGGGCCGACGTATTAAGGCACCCCGCCAGCACGAAGGCGAGAAGCGTAGGGCCCAGTATTACGAGACTGCTAATTCGATTCAACATTCGATCCAATGGGTTTGTTTGCGTTCAAAAACATACAAAAACACTCGGTATTTCATAGATTCCATCGGATTTCGGAAAATAAAACTTAATAGCACGAAATTAATAAGGAAAATCTATAGTTTACGAAATTATTCCGGAAAATTTTGCCGCTTTGGCATACTCGGTGAACCTGCCGCAGAACATGTATTCAGCTGTCTTAACGTGTACTTTAGTCGGGTTTGAAGCGCATGCCGTAGTGTGTGAGGTGCATCTAGCCAATCAGTTACCAAGCGTCACCTTGGTCGGGCTGCCGAGCTCAATCACCCAGGAAAGTCGCGATCGGGTGCGATCGGCTATCGTAAACAGTGGGCTCGAGTGGCCGGCCCGAAAGGTTACAATTAATCTTTCGCCCGCGATGTTACCGAAGTGGGGCAGTCACTTTGAACTCGCAATGGCACTCGGAATATTACTCGCAGGGCGAGTGCCGAAAAAAGTATTCGCGGTGGGCGAACTCTCACTCAGTGGGCAGGTCAAAGCCTGTGGTTGGTCGGGTTTGATCTTGCCCGTGTTGCGGGATGTTCGAACTGTAGTTGCTCACCCCGTAGATATTGCGGAAATTCAGAATCAAATGTCGGCAAACGATGTGGCGAAGTTACGTTGGATTTCGGCCGAGAATTTGAATCAAGCGATCGAAGCTTTTTCGGCTGCCCCGGCAGTTGATTTATCTGACGCTGATCTTTCGGTTGATCCCCCGGCAGTCCAAGTGACCTCGCCTGATTATGCACTATTAAAGCAGGTCACAGGCGAGCCCCTCGCGGTTCTCGCCGCACTTTGTGCGCTTAAAGAACGATTTCATTTGTTGTTGGCTGGCTCCCACGGAGTTGGAAAATCAATGCTTGCGCGCGCGTTGACACTGGCACTCCCTCCGCTCTCAGAGACCGAACTGCAATCCAGAAAAACTCTTTCCGCAATGTTTGGTGAACTGCCATTTAAGAACAACGGGCGTGCGCGCCCGGTGATTAGTTTACAGTCAGGCGCTACCAAACAGTCACTCGAAGGTTCGCTACTCGATTCCGGGCGGGTGCTCCCGGGGGAACTCACACGTGCTCATTGCGGTGTTTTGATTGTCGATGAGTTTTTGGAATTGCGGCGAGATGTGATCGAGTCGCTGCGCCAACCCATTGAAGAAAAGTGCGTGCGCATGAGTCGCGCGAAATTAAAGACTGTGTTACCTGCGGATTTTCAATTGATTGCGACAACGAATCTTTGCCCATGCGGATACCTCGGGCACGCAAGGAGGCGTTGCCGGTGCGGCGGTCCCAGCGCTGTGCGGTACCTCACCAAACTTTCTGGGCCCATGCTCGACCGATTCGACGCGATCATTTTAATGGGTGACCCCCGCGTCGAATCTGAATTGAGCGGGCCCGCCCGTGATTTACTTGGGTGGCTTACAAACCCTGTTCATTGGCCTGGCCTGTTCGAGCGGGGCCCTGATGCGCGGTCGCTCCGGAACGAACCGGCTTTTCTGTGGCAAGATCTGGGCGAGGCAGACCCTGGTTGGTCGCCGCGGGTGCGCGAAAAACAACTTCGCCTCGCGCGTGTGATTGCCACGCTGGCTGGCGAGCATCGGGGGCTTCCACCAACTGTGTACTTCGAACTAGCAAACGCCCTACGTGCCGATCTCGACTGGGAGGTACGGCGCGACGGGGCCATCGCTCGTGTATAGAGCAATAATTGCCGATTAAAGACTGACCAAAAGTATTCCGAACTCATTAGTATGTTAATGGATGGTTCCTTGAATCTGCGCTTTGTCGCGCGAGTTCTAGTGGTATTGACTCTCGCGTGTAGCTTCGCAGCGTGCGGCAAAGAAAAAAAAGCTGACAAGGGCTATATGAAGGAATGCGTATTGCCGGCCGACCAGACAAACGCATTTCAAGGTGCGTGGAGACAGCGTCCCATTAAAATTGCCTTTCGCACCGGTCACTGGGATGACGCACAAATTGGTGCGATCGTAGCAGCTGCTAACACCTGGAATGAGTTTTTTAAGTCTTCAAAGGGTGGTCCCATTTTCGACACAGGTGGGGGGGCGTATCGATCAACTGCCAACCTTACGGCCCCCAACTGCTCGTCGACGGACGGAGTGGTGGTTTATAAACGTCAAGCAGCAGGTTCGTGGCCCGCGGAACTGGGGCCATCGGCTGCGGGTGCCACCGGCGTTGTGAGTTGCGGTTTTGGCAATGGTGCCAACGGGTATCCAATTTTAGCGGCCGGTATGATGGAATTTAATTTCGTAAATTATTTTCGTGAAGGCACCACTGCGCTGCTCGATTTACAAACCGTAGCAGTGCACGAGTTGGGGCATTTGCTTGGGCTCGATCACGCGTGCGGGCCTATTAAAAATGGAAAACCAAACGCGTCTTGTCCAAAGTATCTTTCCGCCGTTATGTACCCTAGCGCATTCTATGATTCCGCTACCCGTGTCGGACAAATCAAACGAAACCTCGATACCAATGATCAGGGACGAGCGAATTGTCTTTATTGAGCTTTCCCAACAAGTGGTGAAATTACTCGACAATTTTACGCGCTTTCAACAAAGCGTAAGCTGCGTCGTTTCCGTATACATTGGGTATAAAATTAATCGAGCGAGAAAGTTTACTTACCAACGTATTTTCTCGTTCCACTAGCAAAGAAATTTTACCGTGTTTTGAAACTATCTTAACCGGGTCACGTTCGGTGTAAAGCTGACTGCGATCTTTACGCGTGCCCATGAGACTGGCGTAATCTTTGGTAAAAATGACGTCTTTCGACGGAACATCGGCAATGATCCATTCCCGCCCTTTGCCATGTTTTGTAATTAAGTGCTGAATTTCTTGGATCTTAGCATTTAATTTTTTTACGGCCTCTTCGCGCGGGGAGTTTTTTCCAGTGCCAGTTTCGAGAATGCGGTGTTCGCTTTCTTTTAGGCGAATGGTCTTTGGAGGAACACGATATATCAGCATGCGCATTTGTTCGTTGACGATCGGATCTGGAATTCGTTTGGACCAGTAGAGGTCCTGAATTCGCGACATAAAATACACGTCGTTAAAACCAAAAAACCGTTCAGGGTCCTTGGCCGCTAGCTCTAAAAGTTCGTGATAGTGGTAAATTAAATTATTTTTTAAGAGATATGACGCAATATGCGCTGCTAAAATGTCGAATTTTGCGGAACTCGAGTTACGAATTACCTGGGAGTACCAAGCGAATCTTGCGATCAAGAAGTCTTCCACCGCATGTACGGCGTTTTCGCGTACTGCGAGAATTTCTTTTTTTCCATCTGTGAACGCAGTGGTCAAATGATAGAGAATGTAATCTTTATCGATGTGACCATACTTGATGCCAGTGTGGTGAGCGTCGCGAACTAAGTAATCGAGCCGATCGGCATCGATGTCGGAATGCAGAATTTGATTCGCTACGAGATTGCCCGAATCACCTTTGATAAATTTGGAGAGCGACGTAAAATCTAAGCCACTTTCCTTTAAAATACGGGTGATTCCCCCCTTGAAGTCAGTATTTTTAATCAAATAAGAGCCCAGGTGCTCGTGATTATTTGGCAACTGTTTGCCGGGGAGCTCACCTCGTTGGCGCAGTGACTCTCCATATTTGATGTAAGAACCTTCGATCGAATGAGAAAAGGGAAACGTGCCGATGTCGTGTAACATTGCTGCAATGCGAATGCTTTTGTGAAACATCGAATTGGCATCGGTGGTTTTGGTGCTGTAGAGTTGAGCATCGGGTACCCCACGCCCGATGGCACGCACCATTTGGTCGGCGCAGTGAAGTACTCCGACTGCGTGAGCAAAACGGGTGTGTTCGGCACCGTCAAAAATATAGGAAGCAAAACCCAGCTGCTTAATCCAGCGAAGGCGCTGAAAAAAAGCTGAATTGATAATTTCTTCTTCTGTTTTGGTTAAACGAATAAATCCGTAGATGCTATCGTAAATTTGGCCGGCTCTAAAGCTTTCGGGTCGATGTGCTGGTCTTGCCATGAGTTCCACTCTCCGGTTCCCATTCTCGCAGAAATTTTGGGCTTCGTCACCTGGCACGCTCGTTGCTAAGTGCATGCTGAGAATAATTAATGTCGAGGAAATTTTATGTTTTTGAAGTTCAATTCAACGAGTAGTTCAGTGCTGAGTTTGGGTGTTTTAGCAGCTCTCGTTTCGATACTCAGCGGCTGCGGGCGGGAGCTCAAGATTCGAGTAGCTCCGAGCGAAGAGGTTCGCCACAGCGCCGCTTCGGATTTGGTGCGACAAGTGGAGATACGCTACCGGAATGCGGCTGGGGAGGAGCGTTTTCGAGAATCAGTCTCGGTCACCGGACTTGGTCAGCCATTAGACATTAAAAACGAATCTATCCAGGATCTGGACTGGTCAAAAGATGGGCGCTGGGAAGCCAACGCTTTCAACGGGGACGGCGCATTGATGTTGCACGCATCTACCCAGGCAGACCCAGAGGAAGACGAACAGATCGACCTAGTGTTGGCTCGGGCTTCGGGTCCACAAGCGCCGGCAAACCTAAATTCGGTCTTTTTGAAGTCGTTTCGTACGACCGGCTTTAGCGTGGACACAAAACATAGTGTCGAAAAGTTGCGAAGCCCAGTCTGTTATGAATTGCCCGCAATATATTTAGACGCAGGATCTGGGGCACTGGCTCGTGGTGTATTTTTCGAAACAAGCGTTGCCGGCACAGCGGTGCGGGTGGCCATGAGCAAGGACGGTGAGCGGCGGGTACTCCCTGTTCATTCGAGCGGTGACAGTTATCTTGATCTAGCTGATGAAATTGAAAAAATCGGATCAACCAGGCGTAGAAATCTTTATATATTTACCGACGAATACGAAGGTTGCGTAACCTTGAGTGCCGGATTATCAAATCTGCTTGCCCCGACTCTGACGTACAAGTTTCTTTACGAGGCAGGCCGAAACGTCGGCATGGGGAAGGGCATGGCCGGTGAAATTGTCGTTCTCAACCCGAACCCCATCGAGGTCGCGGTCGCGGTCAATTGTTCTATCTATTCGAACGCTCAAGATCCAAACGGCATTTTCATAGGGCCTCTCGGTCGTGATCATTACGTATATAAAGAGGAGTGCCAAAGAACCAATGCCAATCATTCGTTCACCCGCTCTGGCGTCATCGCCAAACGCGATACATTTCGAGTGCCGGTGTGCGGGTACGGGAACCTATACGGGGAAAGTCAGGGGCATTCAGGGCTTGTTCATACCGGTTTTACCCTTCAGTGCAGCGCAAGACTCGAAGTCGACGGGTTGATCGGCTCGTCGCCAACTGTGTTTCTAACGGCACCAAAGTAAGTTACAGTTCTAGGCATGGAATCCAATTTTTCGATACGTCCTGCGACCGAAGACGATCTACCCGCGATCCTCGAAATCGAAAATAGTGTTTACCCAATTCCTTGGACCGCCGAACAGTTTAAGGCCGAAATCGAAAAACCGTTCGCGAATGTTTTGGTTCTCACCGACGACGACACCGACCAGATTGTGGCCGGCTACGTCGTTTTCTGGATGATGTTCGACGAATGTCACATTCTCAACGTCGCGGTTCATCCGAATTGGCGGGGGCTCGGAATCGGAGGTAAACTCACCCGAATAGCAGTAGATTTCGCTTTAAAAAAGGAACTCAAGCGGGTGTTTTTGGAAGTTCGAAAGTCCAACGAGGCGGCCGTGAAGCTCTATCAGAAGGTCGGATTTTTCATTGATCACATCAAACCACGCTTCTACGACAACGGGGAAGATGCCTATTTCATGGTGATGTACCTAACCCGACCAAATCATTTTTAATTCAATAGTATCAGTGGTTAAAGTCCTTTATTCCGCTGCTGTAGCGAGTTTCCGGTTGGCGCTCGACGCTCCCGCGTTTGACTTTTTTGGGCCGCTTTGTGTAAGTTGCGCGCTTTACTATGTATCGAGCTTTAAAAAACGGACTTATTCTTTCAAGTTTTTTTGCCGTGGTTTTCGTTTTGAAACCCGCTGATCAGGCGGCAGAACGCGCTTGGCTGGCGTCGCTTTCGGACCCTAAAGAAGCGCTGCTCGCAAAACAACATTCTAAGCGGTCGAAAAAGGCCTTTGGCGCCAAAGAGGTTCGTCGATTTTTAGAGCGCCAAATTAAACAGGCTTCGCCCGAGCAATTGGATTCGATTACCCAAGTCATATTAGAGGTCTCGAAGTCGTACCATTTTCATCCGGCGCTCATTCTTTCTTTAATTCGAGTAGAAAGTCGGTTCAACGCCTGGGCCATTAGTCCAAAGGGTGCCATTGGTTTGATGCAATTGATGCCGGAAACAGGACGCTGGTTGGCCGATCGCATGGGCGCTCGCTGGGACGGTCCAGCTATGTTGTTGGATCCCGAGATAAACATTCGATTTGGGACTTACTACCTCGCCTATCTGCGTGAGCGATATAACGGTGACCCAAAGTTTTATCTCTCGGCGTACAACGTCGGTCCGGGTCGGATGGACGGTTGGGCAACGACCGGGTATAAACACAGCTTAGAGTATTATCATCTTGTGAAGCAAAATCTCCCACTCGTGAATTGAGATCGGCATTTATGAAAAACTTTGGTGTCAAAATTCGAGTCGAGTTCCCAGCCGCGCACCACATTCGGGGTTACGAAGGCGAGTGCGCCCGCCCCCATGGGCACAATTTTAAGGTCGAAGTTGAGGCCACCAGTCCGGGTATCAGTAATATCGGAATTGCACTCGACTTTCGCGATCTAAAAGAAATGACTAAAGAGTTAGCAAATCGCTTTGATCATCAAGATTTAAACACCATCGCCCCGTTTACCGACATTAACCCAACAGCTGAGACTCTAGCACAGTACTTTTTTGAAGAGCTAGAACGGCTAGTTCAGCGCAACCCTAAAACTCAAACGGTTACGATGAAGCGAGTGACTGTTTGGGAAAACGACCGTTCCGCCGCGAGTTACGGGTACTAAAAATGCGAAAGGCAGTTGCACTACTTTCGAGTGGACTCGACTCGGCCGCAAACCTTGCATTGGCAAACGAAGCGGGCATCGATGTTCAACTAGCTTTGACTTTCGACTACGGTCAACGAGCGGCGGTCAAAGAAATAGAGTCGGCGAAACGGCTTTCTGATTATTTTGGAATCTCCCACCTAGTAGTTAATTTAAGAAATTTTCCTGAGTGGTTGGGATCCAGTGGTAGCGCGCTCTTAGACGAAGGTTCGATGCCGTCACCTGAATCACTCGACGATCTGGCAGTGATTCGAAAGTCCGCAAAAGCTGTCTGGGTGCCAAACCGTAACGGTGTATTTATTTCGATCGCGGCCGCAGCAGCGGAGGCCCGTGACGCAAGTGTAGTTTTGGTTGGATTTAACGCGGAAGAAGCCGTGACCTTCCCGGATAATTCCCGAGCGTACATTTCAGCAATGAATGCTTCACTCGAATTTTCGACTGCTAATCGTGTAAAAGTTGAAAGCCTGACCAGCGCGTGGAACAAAAAAGAAATCGTCGCGCGTCTGTTGGAGTTTTCACCTAGCTTCCCGAATGGGAGATTTCCTTTTGAAGCGATTTGGAGTTGTTACGTTGCGGAAAATCAACATTGCGGGATTTGCGAGTCCTGCCAGCGGCTGCGTCGCGCTTTGCTTGCTTGTGACGCTGTAGGCGTGGCGAATAAAATTTTCACTAAAAACCGCGACGATGGAGTACCCAGTGCTTAGTCAGGTGAAGGCACGCGTGCTTGATAAACCGCTTTTCTACACTGGCGTGGAACTGCGGCCTCATTGGTGTCTGGAACAAACAGGTGTCTATGGGTCTGTTATCACGGCCTGGGTGGGCCCGTGTAGGGTTGCTACTTCAGAGCTCGTTGATATGGAAGACCGCTTGGCTGCCGAACGCATTGAAGCGAAAGAAATGCTTCATTTTATTGCGGAGTTTTACGGAATAACGCTTGAAGCCGGAGTGCTCTACCAGAGACTTTTTGTGCAATGGTGCGAACGACTATTGCGTGAGGCTGGCATGCAAAACCTGCGTCGCGAGGGAGATGATCTATTAACCCCTCATGGCAAACTATCGGTCTCGATCGCCACAGTGTCACCGGTGAGCGTACTTATTCACTGGGCTCTAAATATCGATGGCACGGGGGCACCCGTTCCTACCGCGCAATTAGCGGATTTAGGGTGGGGGCGAGAGCAATCTTTAGGCTTTGCCAAAAAAGTACTTGAACATTACATTGGGGAAATCGAGGAGATTCGAATTGCCCAATGCAAAGTACGTCCCGTTTGATTTAAAACTGGATTTGTCCGAACATCTTAAAAAACTCAAGCCATACGTTTCTGGCAAACCCATCGAACAGACCAAACGTGAGTTTGGTTTGAGCGAGGTTATTAAACTTGCCAGCAATGAAAACCCTACCGGTGCCTCTCCGAGAGCGCTCGAGGCTGTACGTAAAACACTTGAGCAGAGTCATTTATACCCGGATGCGAGCTACCAGAGCCTCAAAAACGCAATCGCGAAGAAACGCATGTTGGATCCGAATCAGGTTGTTGTAGGCGCCGGATCCAATGAAATCATCGACCTTGCCATTCGAGTATTGCTGCACCCCGGGCAAAACTGTGTGGCTCCGGCCTATTCATTCATAGCGTATCAGTTGTGTGCAGAGTTAAACGGCGTCGAATTTCGCACGGCTAAACTAGATGCGGATTTTGCTATATCGGTAGATCAGATATTGGCGGTAGTGGATGCGAACACTCGAGTCGTGTTCTTAGCTAATCCGAACAACCCAACGGGTATTACACTCGAAGCTAAAGAGCTCCGCAGATTGGCCAGTGGTCTTCTTAAAAAAAATGTAATTCTGTGTTTGGATTATGCCTACTGGGAATTTGCGGATTCAAAAGACTTTCCTGCTGCTGAAGATTTGTTAGTGGATTACCCGAATCTGCTAGTGCTTCATACCTTTTCAAAAATTTATGGTCTCGCGGGATTTCGAGTGGGTTATGGTTTGGGACGACCGGAACTAATTCAGTGGATCGAACGAGCGCGCCAACCGTTTAATGTTTCGTCGATTGCAATTGAAGCCGCTATTGCGGCGCTAGAGGATCAAGCCTTCTTAATTCGAGTAAAAGAGCAAAATGCAAAAGAACGTGAACGTCTAGCTATGGCGCTTTCGCGTCTTGGACTTCGAGTTTACGGATCGAACGCTAACTTCGTGTTTGTGGATTTGCACCGAGACGCTGAACAAGTGAATTCGGAATTGCTCAAACGCGGTGTGATTATTCGCCCGCTTTTGAATTATGGTTTGAAAACCCAGGTGCGGGTAACTGTAGGACTACCGCAAGAGAACGATAAGTTGCTGAAAGCTTTAAAAGAGGTGTTGGTATGAGCGAGTCGAGATTCGTGGTTGCAATCGATGGTCCCGCCGGTAGTGGCAAAAGCACCGTCACCCATTTGCTAGCTAAGCGTTTGGGATTTGCTCATATTGATACGGGTGCGCTTTACCGGGCCATCGCCTACCGTGCGACTCAAATGAAAACTTCACTCGACGATGCCTTAGCCCTAGGAAAAATAGCGACCTCGGCGAAACTTTCGTTTCAGTGGCTTAATGATCGGAATCAAATATTTTTAGACGGCGAAAACGTTTCGAGTATGATTCGCACTCCCGAAATTAGTATGGCGGCCAGCAAGATTTCTGCCTACGCGCCAGTGCGGGACGCGCTTCTGCAGTTGCAACGAGACCTTGGGGCTAGGCCTCCGGGAGCAGTGCTAGAGGGTCGCGATATCGGCACAGTAGTTTTTCCTAACGCCGAAATTAAATTTTATCTGAATGCTTCGGTCGATAGCCGAGCGAGACGTCGAATGGTGGAATTAGAGGAAAAAGGAACTTTTCTTGATTTTGAAGAGGTTAAACGCCAGGTAGTCGAACGCGATAAAGGCGACATGGAGAGAAAAGTAGCACCATTAAAAAAAGCAGATGATGCAATCGAAGTGGATACAACCAACATGAATGTCGAGCAGGTTGTCGACTTCCTGTTTGCGCTGGTGCAGGAGCGACGCGGACTAGCCCAGTCTGGCCGTTCAAAGGGGCGATAGCTTGCGCTTGCTCGTGGTTAGGCCCGATCGCATAGGTGACGTGGTTCTTTCGACCCCCGCCTTGCAGTTATTAAAGGCGGCTATTCCCGATGCTGAGGTCCACGTTCTGGTAAATAAAAACGTTGCGCCGGTGCTTGCACAGCTACCCTTCGTGAGCCGAATCATCAGTCCGCCGAGCTCCGGAAGTGCGATGGATCGCCTCAGGAAGCTGTCGCAAATGCTTGGCGCCGAAAGATACGATCTTGCGATCGTTCTGCAGGTTGAACCACTTTCGACTCTTGCCGTTCGACTGGCCCGAATTCCGAACCGGGTAGGACCTCGATCGAAGTTCTATTCTTACATGGCATTTAATTATGGGCTCAAACAACGCCGTTCGGATTCCAAACAAAACGAGGCCGACTATAATACGGAACTAGTGCGCCACGCAATTCGGGTGTTGGGCCGAGATCCGCTTGAAAAAAAAGAATTCCAATCAAAGATAGTGGCGGATCCTTCTTTAGAAAATGGTGTGATTCGAGATTTGTCGAAGCTGGGACTTGAGCCTGGCCGATTTGTTTTGTTGCACCCCGGAATGGGAGGGTCGGCTCTCAATTGGAGTATCGATTCCTATGCTGAGCTCATTCGATTGATCATTTCGCGCGGCCGCAAGGTCCTAGTTAGTGGATCGTCGGTGGATGAAGATACCGTCCAAAAAATTGTTATGCGTACTCGTGAGATTGGGGTCGAACAAGCACATTTAAACGTTCTGCTTACCTATGATTTGCCGCATTATATCGCGCTGCTTAAGTTAGCGGGACCCATCGTGGCACCGAGTACAGGTCCACTTCACCTAGCGGCAGGGCTTGGAAAACCGTGTGTGTCATTCTATCCTCCAATTCAAGTTCAAAGCTCGAAACGCTGGGGCCCTAGGAGCAGAGCAGCCCAAAAAATCTTTACGCCGGAAGTCGCTTGCGGTCAGAAGTACAACTGTATCGGTTCACGGTGTGAGTTTTATTATTGTATGGATCGTATTTCGCCAGAGACAGTGGCCAAAGAGGTAGAGAAACTTGCAGAAAACGCATCAGTTGAAATCCAAACGTGTTGATCAGATCACTCGAAAGTTTGACCGAAAAAAGATCGTCGTATTTGGTGATGTGGGTGTCGATAAATACACTGTTGGGAAGGTCTCTCGAATTTCCCCCGAGGCCCCGATTCCAATTGTAGAAGTTTTCGATACGCGGCTTAAACTCGGACTTGCCGCCAACGTCGCAGATAATATTGTGGAAATGGGCGGGGTTCCGCTCCTAGTAGGGGTAGTCGGTCAGGACTCTGGGGCTGACGATTTTTTTTCTTTACTACGAAAGCGTAAAATTCCTAAAAATCATGTGGTTCAAGACGCGACTCGAAAAACAACGCTGAAAGAACGTGTGGTGGCTGAAGCTCAGCAGGTTGTGCGAATTGATCACGAAACCCAAAGTAGAATTGAAGCTAAACTTATCGAAAAAATAGGGAAAGCCTTAGAACGAGCAATTAATGAAGCGGCAGCTTTAGTAGTTGAAGATTATGCGAAGGGGTTAATGGAAACCTCGCTAGTTCGTCGCGCAATTGAAACTGCGGCTGCCAAGGGAATACCGATTTTAGTCGATCCTAACGTTCGCTCAAACTACGCAGTGTATGCGGGCTGTACGGTGATCACTCCAAATATTTTGGAGGCCGAAGCTCTTAGTAAAATTCGCATCGTCGACGCTAGCTCGTTGAAGCAAGCGGGAGCACGGTTACAGCAGGAAATTGGCGCTGAAATCGTCATTATCACTCGTGGTAAAGATGGCATGGCTATCTTTAAACGAGGACGACCGAACCCGATACTCATACCTACTTTTGCCAGAGAAGTTTTCGATGTATCAGGCGCTGGTGATACTGTGATCGCAACGCTCGCTCTTTCGCTGGCGTCGGGTGCTAATATTGAAGAAGCCGCACTGCTTGCTAATTTTGCCGCCGGTGTCGAAGTTTCGAAACGTGGAACTGCAACTGTTTCAGTTAAGGAAATGAAAGAACACATGCGTTATGTTGGAGCACTTCGACGTTAAGATGAGACTTCAGGCAATGTCGAAAGGCAATACGTCGGAGTCTTCTACAGTTACTCGAGCGAAGGCGGTTTGGTCTATGTGTTCAAGTATTTTCGCCAGGGCGGCTTTAGCCGATTTTTCATTGGCTTGAGTGACCGAAAAACCAAGGACACAGCGCTCGCAATCATCGAAGTCTGCGAGTTCCACCGCTGAAACCTCGAATTTTTTTCTAAGCTCCTCTAACAGTGCGCGCATATGAAAACGCTTGGTTTTTATTTCGACGTTTCCATGAAAATCGAGAATTACTTTTGCAACTCCGACATACATAGTTAAATTTTAGTCAACCACTTGCTGTATTTTGGGTTTCGCCCTTCGACTATATCGAAGAATTTTTTTGATAAAGATTTTGTAATTTCTCCAGGTTTTCCGGATCCGATTTTACGGTCGTCTACCTCTCGAATTGGCGTTACTTCGGCTGCAGTGCCCGTAAAAAAAGCTTCTTCCGCAGTATATAGTTCGTCACGCGTAAAACGCGCTTCCTGTACCGGAATGCCTTCAGCCTGGGCAAGTTGAATAATCGTGGCGCGGGTGATTCCTGGCAAAACTGAAGTCAAGGGTGTTGTTTTCAGAAGCCCGTCTCTGTAGATAAAAATATTTTCCCCTGACCCTTCAGCGACGAAACCATCGGTATCTAGAAGGAGCGCTTCATCGTAGCCCATGCGTTTGACTTCGAGTTTGGCGAGAATACCAGTTGAATAACTACCAGTTAATTTCGCTTTACTCATTGTGTGGTTCACTGCGCCACGACTGAAACTAGAAATTTTAATTCTAGCTCCTTTCGCCTTAGCTTCCGCACCAAGATACGCGCCCCAAACCCAGGTCATAATCGCGACTTCGACGGGTGGATCGAACCCTGGAAATACGCCTAGTGGGCCGTCTCCTAAGAAAACCAAGGGGCGTATGTAACAACCACTTTTGAGTCCCGATCTTCTGACGGTTTCAGTTATGGCTTGGTTAATTTGTTTTTCAGTATAGGGAATTTTTATTTCAAGAATTTTACAAGAATCAAAAAACCGTCGAGTGTGTTCTGGCAGCCGAAATATGGCCTGACCCGTCTTAGTCTTGTAACAACGAATGCCTTCGAATGCCCCTAAACCGTAGTGCAAGGAATGGGTAAAAAGGCTAATTTTTGCGTCCTCTGAATTAGTCCATTTACCGTTCCACCAGACTGCTTTTCCCAACTGTCTTCCACTCTTCGAACTCATGAGATTCCTTTCTAGTTGCCTCTATGGAGGATTGGCGGCTTGCTTCTTTCGGTTGAGCATGAGCTTAATAATTTCCGCGGCAGTTTCTTCGAGTGCTTTCGCCGTAACGTCAAACACTGGCCATCGCTTGTTTTTTCTAAATATCTGATCGGCGTATTCTATTTCGTCCATCACTCGATCGATACTAGCGTAATCACCGCCCTCTTCTTGTCCGAGCCGTTCGAGTCGATTTTTTCGTATTGTTGCAAGAGTGTCAGGACTAATCGTTAAGCAAACAATTTTTTTCTGATCTGCTTCGAAAATCTCTTTGGGAATTTCTAATCCTTTAATAATCGGGATATTCACGACTTTCCAACCCTGGTGGCCGAGGTACATTGACAGCGGAGTTTTCGAGGTGCGCGAAATTCCTAATATAATGACGTCTGCGTTATCAAGGTTAGTAAGATCCCTTCCGTCATCATGCGCGAGCGTATATTCAATTGCTTCTATGCGTTTAAAGTAGCGGTCGTCGACTTGATGGAACAGTCCCGGTAGGGCCTTAGGTGCGAGATTAAAAAACGCCGCCATTGAATTAAGAAGAGGGCCCAAAATGTCGATTACCGGCACCTTTTTTTCAAGCGCCTTGTTTGCAATATATTCTCGAAGTTCCGGCGAAACGACCGTGTAAACGATCAAATCATGGTGAATGGCGGCTTCTTCAAAAATTGATTCAACCTGTGCTTTGGTTCGAATGTTTTTATAGCGCGTAAAGTAAATTTCTTTGTCGGAAAACTGCAACATAGCCGCTTTGGTAATTTGCGCCGCAGTTTCTCCTGTACCATCTGAGAGAATGACAAGTCGTAGTTCTTTGACACTGTTGGTTTCGGTCATAGTTGTTGAGTTTTAGCCTAGCACAATGCGCGCCGCATTTAAAAATGCTTCCTCCGCCGAAGGTAATTCGAACCAGTCGATTGACTGCGGAAAGGTTTTAAAGAAAGTCATTTGTTTTTTTGCAAGTTGCCGGGTGGATATGACAACTCGTTCTCGACATTCAGGAAGCGTCATTTCGCCCCGCAAAAATTGAATGACCTCGAAATATCCGACGCACTGAAGCGCGCTGGGGGATGTAGAAAATCGCTCAACTAGCGTTTTGGTTTCATTCACGAGTCCTCGGGAAAACATATCGTTAGTTCGGGCAATGATCCGCTTTTCTAGGTCCGGTTTAGATCTACGAATTCCCAGTATGCGCGACGGATAAGGCAATGGATTCTGGGGCTTCTTTTGTGCAAGCTGATCGGAAAGGCGCATGCCCGTGACTTCAATAATTTCGAGTGCCCGAATCACTCGATATCGATCATTAGCTTGAATTTTAGCGGCATAACTGGGGTCTTTTTCGAGCAACTGTGCGTAAAGTAGTTGGGAATCTTGCGGTTCGAACTGAGCCCGCAGGTCCGGCTGGGTGGGGGGGGCGTCCCAGGTGCCGCAAAGTAGCGCCTTGAGGTAAAAGCCTGTACCGCCAACAATGATTATCTTCTTTTTTCGTGCGACCGCATCGTCGATAATCCCGCGGGCGTAACGTACGTAATCGCCCGCATTATAGTTTTCGTTGGCGTCGACTAAATTTACACCGTGATGTGGCACTCTGCGCATTTCGTCGTCGGTAGGCTTGGCAGTCCCAATTTGCAAATCTTTATAAACCAGCAAAGAGTCGCAGCTTAAGATTTCGGCGTCGAACTCTTCGGCTAGCCGAAGTGCCAATTCGCTTTTACCGCTAGCCGTTGGGCCGACAATACAAAGTATCGTTTTCATTTTTAACGTTTAAAAAGTCCTTCGACTTGAGAGTATGAAAGTTGAATCGAAGCAGGGCGTCCATGTGGGCAATTTAGTGCGAAGTCCGTGCGATCCATGGTGGCCATCAACGCGCGAGCCTCTCGTTCCGACAAGGCTTGACCCGCGCGAACCGCTGAGTGACAAGCCATGGTTGCGATCAATCGTTCGAGTTTCGCTGAATGTCGAGTAGGGTCGTTTACTAACGAAACGCTAGAGGCGCCTTCGAGTGACTTCAATTCCGCCAACATGGCCTGAAAAAGTTCAAGGGCATGTTGCTGGCTCAACATTTCGGGGACAGTGCGAATTAATATACAATTGGTGCCAAACGATTCGATTTCTAAGCCGAGTCTGGCAAATAAGTCGCCGTAATCAATAGCGAGGGCGGCATCTTCGTCGGAGCATTTGTGGGTGGCGGAAATGAGCAATGGTTGCGATTTAAGCCCACTTTCTGAGAGTTCTTTTTTTAAACGCTCGTACTGCACTCTTTCGTCTGCTGCGTGTTGATCGATGAGCACCAATCCAGTTTCGTCTTGGCAAAGCAGATAAGTATTCTTTAGTTGCCCAATATACTGAAGTCGAGAAAACGGTGAGGTTTGCTCTCTTGCGCTGTTTGCAAGTGGCACCGAATCAAAGCCAATATCTGTTTTTGTCCGAAAAACGGTACGTGCAGCAGCAGGGTCACCCGCAAGGAGCGGCATTGCAGCCGCAGCCACTGGCTGCGGTGTTAGTTTTTCTGTAGAAAAGGCATGGTTAATTTTTGAAGGTTCTTTCCAACCATAAGAACGATCCGGAGAGGCATAAAAAGCTAAGTTCGTTTCTCTGCCAGAGCGTTCGATTACGCCATGTACTAGTTGAAAAACATCGCGCGACCGTTCGAACCGCACCTCGCTTTTGGCAGGGTGAACGTTCACATCTACTTGATTCGGGGGAACGAGTACTTGCACGAAAATTTTTGGATATTCGCCTTCCATCATACGAGGGCGCAAGGCAAGCAAGACTGCTTGCTGTAACAACTTATCGCGCACCATGCGGTGGTTTACCGAAAGATACACGGAACGACTATTAGGCATGCGGGCATTACGGTCGAGATAACCCCAAACCTGAGAGCCTTCAAATTGAGTAGAGAAATGTTCGAGGTCGTTTTCGCTAGTGCCAAAAACCTGGGCAACACGGGCTGCTTCCGAAGAACAAGTCGGAAGGTCGAGGCTTTTTCTACCATCGCTAGAAAACGTAAAATGGACGCCCGGGTGAGAAAGCGCAATGCGTTCAATTAGATCGCGAATTTGAGAGGTCTCCCCACTTTTGGCTTTTAAAAATTTTAGACGCGCGGGCACGTTATAAAAAAGATTTTCAACCGTCAGGCTAGTTCCGCTGCTTGCGATGGCGCTGGTGGCACCGAGCGGTTGATCAGATTTTAAAATGCCCCCCTCTAAGTAAAGTTTCCGCCCCACTTGGCCGGCGACGCGACTCTCAATAGTAAATCTCGAAATCGCTGAGACGCTGGGGAGAGCCTCGCCTCGAAACCCCATTGACGACAAATTCCACAAATCATCGAGTTTAGTGATTTTACTAGTAGCGTGGCGCTCAAGGGCTAAGGGTAAATCCTCTGGAAAAATTCCAGATCCATTGTCGATCACGCGGATCGACTCTTTGCCGCCGTCAACTATTTCAACCACAACCTTGGTTGCACCGGCGTCGATTGAATTTTCTACCAACTCTTTTATAACGCTCGAAGGGCGCTCAATGACTTCGCCAGCCGCGATTTTTTCGGCCAGATCACTCGGTAGGCGATGAATGCGACGGAGAGGGGTTTCCATGAAAGTTCAACATAGTGACAAGGAGCGGACCTTGGCAAGGGGCTGGTTAACTGGCTGTACAAACCTGATTTCGCCCAGACGATTTGGCCTGATAAACGGCTTTGTCTGCCAACTTAAAAAGCGCAGTGTGAGATTCAATGTCTAGTGCCGACTCGGCCACGCCGATACTGGCGGTAACAGGGAGCTTTTTGCCATCGTAGGTGAAGGGGTGTCGCTCTATGCCCGAGCGAATATTTTCTGCCACCTGGACTGTGGCCTCTAGAGTGTGTTCGGGCAAAAGTATCAAAAATTCTTCGCCACCAAATCGACCGAAAATTGCCGATTTCGGAAGAATTTTTGCGCGTATCAGGTGGCACATTTCTTTAAGTACATAATCGCCCGCATCATGACCGAATGTGTCATTTACTTTTTTAAAGTGATCCAGATCTAAAATAATCAACGAAAAATCATGGTGCAACGCACGGGCACGTTTAAATTCCGCCTCTAGAGCCTCCGAAATATAGCCTTTGTTATAAACCTTGGTGAGCGGATCGGTGTGCGCTGCGCTTTCAAGCGTGCCAAGGTAAAAAATTTCAAGCTCACCCTGCGGTAGAAATTTTAAAATAGTGTTTCCAAGTTTGATCATGTCCTCTTTACGAAGCGTAACGGTGTCTTTGATCAACTTGTCGTTTACGAAGGTGCCATTGGTTGAACCATTGTCGCGTAATTTGATTTCTTTGCCTTCGCGAATTACTTCGGCGTGTTTGCGAGATACATTTTGATCGTTTAATGCGATTTCAGCCGACACATCGCGGCCCAGAAACATGGAATCTTTATTGATTTCGTAACGTTTGCCTTGAGGGCTGCCACGAATAATGATCAAGCAGGCTTCTTGGTCTTTTGCTCGTTCTTTTTCGACCTTAAGAGTGTCGGACTCACCACTTAAAACGACCGTTTTTTCGTCAGACCCCTTCGAGCTCATGCTTAAAGGCTAAACGATTGCATTTTTTTTGCAAGCATTGATGCGGTCGATCGCGAGAACTTTGCCCTCTTCCACACCTGGTTGATCAAACGGGTCGATTTCGAGCAAATAGCCCGCGAGCGCAGTGGTAAGTGCGAGAAATTGAAAAAGCTGACCCAGTGTAGTCGGATTTAGTTTGGGTATGCAAAGACTGAAATGTGGACGCGACTGATTGCTCAAAACCTGCCGAGTCGCATTGAGTTCGGCGTCCATAAGTTGGTTGAGAGTTATTCCGCTCACCAAGTCGAAAGTTCCTCCGGTTACACCTGTCCACTTAAGTTCAGTTAAATTTTGAAAACCTAAGACTTCGATAAAGCCGACCGTCTTGTCGTTGGGACCGTCTCTTAAAATCTGCAGCAATGAATGTTGATCGGTGGGACCGGTGGCTGCAACCGGAGTGATTCCTAATCCGTTTTTTCCAAGACCCTCTGCCCAAAGTTGAACAAACCACGCCGAAAAGGTTTTAAGTTTTTGAGAGTATGGCATCAGAACAGTGATATTGCGGCCGTCTTTTTTGTAAAATTGAACCAGTCTTGCGGCAAGCTCTAGGGCATCGGGCACCACTTTGGCGTTCACCTGATCTTCAAAATGAGAGACAACTTCCTGCGCGCCAGTGAGAAAGGGGTGATAATCGAGTCCCGCTACCATCGCTGGAAAAAGTCCAACCGCGCTAAGTACTGAATAACGCCCACCCAGGTTCGGAGGAATTTCAAAAGTAGGAATGCTCCACTGTTTTGCGAGATCCCTTAACGAACCTCTTTTGGGATCGGTGCAAAATACCAAACGTTTTTGTGCTTCAATGGCGCCTAATTTTTTTTCGAGCCAGGCGTAAAGCACTTCAAACTGCGCAATAGTTTCGAGCGTATTACCCGATTTACTCACTACATAGATCAAAGTAGTAGCTGGGTCCGCAACGGTCATGACGTCGCAAAGGGCGTCAGGGTCAATATTATCTAAAAAATAAAATGCGGGAGCATTAGTCGGTGCCAGAGCGCGAACAATGGCTTCGGCGCCCAGACTCGAGCCGCCAATTCCCAAGTGAATAAATGTTTCAACTCTGCCCATTCGACTTGCAAGCACCGCTTTGCGTTCCAGTATTTCGCTGGGAAAGGAATTTTGTTTTGGAAGAGCATAAAAACCGCTCTTTCCAGCCTTCATATCGCTGATAAAGTGTTCGAGTGCGGAACTAACGGAGTCCCGAGAAACCGGAGTACCAAGGGCATGCAAATCGACTTGTAAGTGGCTCATGTGGTGGTGTTATTCCTTGTGATTAATCTTTGGTGAGAGCGCGTCCAATGATCATGCGCTGAATTTGATTGGTACCCTCGACGATCTGGGCGGCCTTCGCCTCGCGCATGTATCGTTCGACGGGGTATTCCCGTACGTAACCATTGCCACCCAAAATTTGCACTGCATCGGTCGTAATTTTCATAGCAGAATCAGTGGCAAACATTTTTGCCATAGCAGCCTGCATGGTAAACGGCAGCTTTTGATCTCGAAGTTCCGCAGCTCTAAAAACTAGAAGTCTCGAAGCTTCGAGGGCAGTGGCCATGTCTGCTAGCATGAATTGAATGCCTTGAAATTCGGCAATAGCTTTTCCGAATTGCGTGCGGCCCTTTGAGTACTGGGTCGAATATTCTAAAGCCGCGCGGGCTACCCCAATGGCGGTTGCGGCGATCGTAATACGCCCACTATCGAGAGCGCTTAGTGCGATTTTAAGCCCTTGTCCTTCTCGACCAATAAGATTTTGTGCTGGAACTTTTACGTCTTCGAGAATCATTTCGCAGGTAGGCGAAATATTCATTCCCATTTTGGCTTCTTTTTTTCCGGCGCGAAAGCCCGGGGTATCTTTTTCAACAATAAAAGCAGAAACACCTTTTGGACCATCGCCGCCGGTACGTGCGAATACCACCACGGTTTCTGCGACGTTGCCTTGGGTGGTCCACAGTTTAGTGCCGTTTAAGACATATTCGTCTCCGTGTTTTGTGGCTTTTGTTTTGAGGCCCGCAGCGTCGGAGCCCGCGCTACTTTCAGAAAGACTGAAGGCACCCACCGCCTCACCGCTTGCGAGTCGCGGAATGTATTTCTTTTTTTGAACTTCGTTGCCGTAGAGACTCAAAATTACTTGAGGCAGACCACTTACTGCCACGCTGACGGCGTAAGCACCGCTTACAGCTGCGAGTTCTTCGAGTGCGATGCAATATTCAAAATACCCCAAACCCGCCCCGCCGTAGGCTTCGGGAGTCGGCACTCCGGTAAGCCCGAGTTTTCCGAGTTCTTTAATGATCTCGGGGCGAAAAGTTCCTGTTTCTTCGTCTTTTTCCACGATGGGGGCAATAAACTGTGCAGCCGCTTTGGCGGCAACTTCCTTCAGCGCTTTGTGTTCAGGTTTTAGATGCTCGTAGTGCATGGGTACAGTTAATCGCAACAGCCCTTGTAGGTCAAATAGGGGCTTTAATCCGCGTATTTTCGCCTTTTTCTATTAGAGGCGATTCTGAACGTGGGTAATTTCCAGGTGACTCACTGGGGTTACTACCTAGAGATCCCCCAACAAATCGCGTGCGATCAGTACTCGAAGAATTTCGTTAGTTCCGGCGCCAATTTCCATGAGCTTAGCGTCGCGCATGTAGCGTTCAACCGGGAATTCCTTAATGTAACCGTAGCCACCTAAAATTTGAATGGCATCGAGCGCTACTTTAGTGCCCATTCGTGCAGCGACTAATTTGACTTTGGCGCCAAGCGAGCGGGAATTTTGCGGTGTCAGTATGCCGTCGTCCCACGCTTTGGCTGCTCCGTAGACGTATGCGGCTGCGGCTTCGTATTCGGCCTGGGCATCGGCCAACATGGCCTGAATCATTTGAAAATCAGAAATGGGTTTTCCGAATTGGGTGCGGTCTTTGGCGTAGCGAACTGCATGATCGATCGACGAGCGAGCAATGCCTAAACTAATTGCTGAAATCGTGATTCGTTCTATGTCCAGGTTTTTGATCATATGAGCAACCGAATCACCCTCACGACCCACCAGGTTCTCGGCCGGTACTTCGCAGTTTTCAAATATCAATTCCCCAGTGGGCGAGGCGCGCATGCCCATTTTTTTAAGTTTTTTGCCCATTTTGAAACCGGGGAACTTGGTCTCCACCAAAAAGGTAGAAATGTCTTTCTTGCCATCACCAGTGCGGGCGTACACGTAAAAGAAATCACCCACTACCGCGTTGGTGATAAACATTTTTGTACCGTTTAAAATGTATTTATTGCCCTTTTTTACCGCTCGCGTGGTCATTGCAAGGGCGTCGCTGCCGGCGCCGGGTTCAGTCATGCCCATGCCGCCGATCCACTCGCCGTTTAGCAGTTTTGGTAGATAGCGCTTCTTTTGTTCGTCGTTACCGTTGGTGGCGAGATTGTTTACCGCCAACATGGAGTGGGCTAGGTAGGTGAGTGCGGTCGAGGCGTCGATCGCGCCTATTTCGTCCATGGCAATGCTTGCCGCAATGCATCCCATGTTCGTTCCGTCGTATTCCTCAGGCACCGTAATGCCTAAAAGTCCAAGCTCAGCAAGCTTCTTGAAGCACGACCGGTCAAATTTTTCCTCTTCGTCCAGGGCTTCAATCTTAGGTGCAAGTACGGTGTTTGCGAAGTCGCGCACGCTTTTTTGAAGCATTTTGTGCTCGTCGGAAAAAAATAATTCGTGTGCAAAAAGTCGATTCATAGCTTTTTCCTAAATAATGAATATGTTACCTTTTTAGACGATGAATGAGTCCTTCGAGCGCATCAATGCCACGCGCCAAAATAAGACGGCTTCCGGCCTAAGTAGTGCAAAGCTAAAAGAAAAAGATCGCTTTGCGCAAGCTTTTAATATCTTAGTGAACTACTGGGAAATCAAGCCGTCACTTTACGAAGCTAAGCTCCAAGAGCTCGCCTTGCGGGACGTGCGAGTGGTTAGCGCCTTTTTGCCATGGGCTCACGTTGAAACTGACATTTATCACTCATTAAAAAAGTTTTTACGTGCGGCCGTGGCGGCTCGTCTGCGCGTTCGTTTGTTTGTAATGCCCGAGCTAGGAGTGAATTATCCGAATGCCGGCGTACCCAAAGAGCTCCTCACGAATCATGCCAATCTCGCGGTAAATCGCCTAGGGCAAGTGATTTACAGTTTCGCCGCTCCGAATATTTTTTCGATGCCGAGCTTTGCTTCGACTGAGGTTTTAAAACGATTTGGCAACTACCTGCTCAAGGTAGGTTCGGTGCTCGGTGAGGTTTTTGAAGAAGTTGGTGATTCGTCATTTTGCGAAATTGTAGTTTCAAATTCACTCTTCAACTATTATCGCAGCTTTGGCATGCCGAATGCCGATCATGGCGACTATTCGGCGGCTCACGTCATGGCTTTTCGCGACTTTTTAGATCGCGAATACAAAAGTAACACAAGTTCGGCTGAAGCAGTCCAGCGCGACGAAGAATTCAAAATGCAGTTGTACGAAGGTTACAATCGGCACCGATTTTTTACCCACATTGAAAAGCTGTTGCGAGAAAAAACCGATATGGTGTTTTCGCGAAAAAACTCGAACTGCGCTATTCGTCACATTGACGTATTTAATCCGGAGGCTTCGCCGGAGTTTTCGTATCAAGGTTTGCTCACCGAGGTGTTCGATTTCCAGCCCTCGGTCGGACGATTATTCGACTCAATCGTGCGAGGCGGTTATCGCGGTGAGACAATTTTTCTTGGTCGAAGTGGTGTTTTACGGCGGCTAAACGATCAAGAACGTAGTTTCTTAATTTTAGCTTCTGTCATTTATTCCGGAGAAGTGGGCGTAGAGTCCGAGGATTTATTTAAACTTTCCCCGAATTTTCAGCGTAAACTGCGCGGCTTGATGAATGCCATCGAAGAGCGCGACTACGAATTGCAACGACCAGTCACTTACGTTTCCGCCAGCAAATTTTCTATGGAAGAACGTTCTTTCGAAAGACTGTCGAAACTAGTGCCCGATATGGTTTCGGTTAAGGCCGACCTCAGTGCGCGGTCACGGGCATTGCATGAAAGGCTGATCATTACCGACCCAAGAACCATTGTTCGATTGGTCGAACTGGTGCAGGCTTTGGCTGTTGCACAAACCGGTAAGATTGTCGCTTTGCCACTGCCCATGAAGGGGCTTTCCAATTATACGGTCGACGCCGTGGCTCAACTCGATAAATTTCGAAAGGGCAAAGACCCCCTACGAATTCAATTGGGCGTTGGATACGAGGTCTACGACTATCAGTTGGGGCAAGTCGTATTTTATGATCCTACGTTGTTTTGGTCGCTTGCGGCTACGGAAGAGGACTCGCATGAAGCGATATCCATGTTTTTGCAATCGCTAATTGGCCTGGCAGAAGTAAAAGTGCCATGTAGTTCCTCGGACCCACGAGTGAATGTGGTTCATTATGTGGCAAAAGAAGACTCAGCTCGGAGATTGGTGTTTTTAATTAACCCTACACATAACGAAATTCACACACGGTTGAATTTTCCGAATTCCGTACAAGTGGCACCTCTGGCCACCGGTAATCTTGGTGATTCGCCACAGCCGATTGGTGGCCAGTCATTTGAACTTCGAGTTCCAGCATTGGGCGTACTACCTATGCAGATATTCGACATTCCTTCGGTCGAAGGGGGAACGGCCTAATGGATCTTTCCCACGATTGGAAATCACTAAACGAAGTTCTTTTTTGTCAAAAAGGTTTAGCTAAACACGCGCCCACGCTCGTAGCTTTAGAAGACGGTAAGAAAATTTTCGATGCGGTGTTGTCTACTGGGCAGCCCTATTCGGATCGACTGGCTGCTCGAGATACTATTGGAGAGCTTTCGCTCAAATACGGCGTAGAACAAACCGTTTCCTTTGCAAAAAAGGAACTTGATCAGATAGTCGCTGACGCTGCGTCGCTCGGAACCAATTATTTTCAGCAATTGGAGTACGTTCGTTCGAAGGTTTATAAACATGTGAATAAGCCAAGTGAAATTCGTATTTCACGTGATCACTTCATTCTTCGTTTTTTTTCCGGAAAAATGGCTTCATTGTTGCCACGGCGCTTTAATGTTTTGGTTTTTTTAGACCAGCGCCCTTCGTTTTCGTCCACCTTGCTCGCCTTCGAGCATCGGGCCATACTTTTGACCTTTGATCGCGGAAAGCTTGATCAGTTTTTCGAGCCCGATTTTTCGAGTTTGCACGAACAACGACTTCCTGAATGGCTGCTCGACCCTGTTGCCATCGGAAAGTACCTAGAAAGTCGTTACATCCTACCGTGTTACGGAATTTTCATGCTGCAGTCCGATTGGGACCAGTGTGTCACGGGTGATGACCCTTGGTCGGTCGTTATCTCTGCGCTCGACGATCATCGGGCTGCGATTTACCCGCGCACGGGTCTTGTTAAAACCCTAATCGCTTTTCAGCGAATTTCCGGGTATCTTTCAGGTTTTCGCCGCTAATCCCCACAGAAACCCCTTGCACCCGGTCTAATGATGGGGTAAATCGCTCGGGAATATGGGATGTGAAGTATCGGCTGCCTCAGTACCGCCAAAACGTCACCTTTGCGACCTGCGCATGGGAGATCTCGCGCTCGAGCTCGCCGGACTAGGATTGGCCGAAAAAAAAGCTCGCTACCACGCTAAACAGATCTTCAACTGGGTGTACCAACGCAAAGTTACCGACTTTGAGGCCATGACTGATCTTTCAAAGCTCGTTCGTTCGCATTTGAAAGAGAACTTCGACTTAACGCCCCTAGGGAAAGTGTTTGAGCAAAAGAGTGTCGATGGGACTCAGAAGTTTCTTTTTCAGCTGAGCGACGGAAAAACGATCGAAAGCGTGTTGATTCCGGCACAAGACCGCCTCACCATTTGCATTAGTTCCCAGGTTGGCTGCGCGATGGGCTGCAAGTTTTGTAATACGGCCTCCCAGGGATTGATGCGCAATCTCGAAGTACATGAAATCACCCGCCAAGTATTAGAACTTTCGCGCGTCGCTAACATTACTAATATCGTTTACATGGGCATGGGCGAGCCATTGCACAACTTCGAAAATGTCTGCCGATCGGTTGAAATTCTTCTTTCGCAGGAAGGGTTAAATTTTTCAAAACGGAAAATTACGATTTCTACGTCTGGTCTGGTGCCGCAAATTCGAAAAATGAATGAACGACTGGTGGGGCCTAATCGTGTTAATCTCGCAATTTCACTCAATGGTTCCTACGATTCGCAGCGTGAATCGGTCATGCCAATCAATCGTGCATTCCCCATCGAAGAGCTCATGCAAGCCTGCCGCGACTTCGAGCTCGAACCGCACCGCCGAATTACCTTTGAATACGTGATGCTTGGCGGTCTAAACGACAATCTCGAAGACGCTGAGCGAGTCATGAAGTTAGTCGAGGGGATTCCCTCGAAAATCAATCTGATTCCCTACAACCCGCATCCTGCAAGTCCCTACGACCGTCCTAAAGAAGAAAAAGTGGAAGCTTTTCACCGCTATCTATTAGATCGAAATGTATCTGCAATGATTCGTCACAGCCGAGGCCGCGATATTTTGGCCGCTTGTGGTCAGTTAAAGAGCAAATTCGATGAAGTTGTATCAGTCGCTCAGTAAGATTGCAGTTTTTGTTTTCTGGGTGTGCCCGGCAATTGCGGTAGCCTCCACAGATGATGCTGTTCATTTTACTGCAAATTGCGCGAAATTAATTTCGGAGCATTGGAATAGTTCTTCCGCCGAAGACAAACACGTTTTCGAAGAGGAAATGGCCCGTATTTCAGACGGGCTTGGTCGAAATCGAGTCGAATGGTCGCGAGCGTTTTTAAACGTCTACAGTGACTCTGATCGAGGTCATGAGGGACCTAGAGGTATATCGACCATTCTAGGAGAAGTTGGCGACGACAGCCGATTGCGCCGGGTAGCAGTTTTCGATCACCCTTCGGCCGAAAAACGATTCCAATATATTGTTCCGAATCCAGTAATTGGACGGATATTTCAGATAGCGTTGCATCCCGACGGGCGAGCCGCTGTTATTTTGGTTCGCCCTACGAACGCCGATTCCTGGTTTAGCAAAGAAACTACCTTGATCGTCAGTGATAAGAACCCAAGTTTGGTTCCACTGCAGAATGAGAATAATTTTCAAATTTTGCCGAATCCCCAAGTTACGAAAATTTCGTTTTCAACCGACGGGCAGGACTTTTGGATGTTCGAACAAAGCAGTGGCAACTTACGTCGTTACTCAAATATTCCGTTAACGGAATCGGCAGGGGCTACAGTTAATTCTAAAAAAAGTGACTTCGAGTATAACGTACCTTCCCCGGTGCCCTCGGTACGTTCCATTGTAGGGTTAGGAAACGGGTCCGCTGCTCTGGAGTTCGAAAACTATATTCGTGTTGTAGGCGAGGACATTCGTCTAACTGTAGCGCTAGACCCACTTCGCAGGCATCTTCACGCCAGAAACCTTGGCGGGTTAGTCGCGGGCAGTTTGTACTATGTTCATCGCTTGAGAGGTGGGGCGCTTTTGTCGCTGACGTTTGAAAGGGCCGGAACCTTTATTTTTAGAAGATCTCGGCGAGAGAAACGTTGGGTAGTACATTCCTGGTTTGGTCGGCCAGACGTTGGTCCTACCGGAGCGATCGGAGTGCGTCATATCATTGAGTCGCCCGTAGGCCGTCCGGTCGAGGATCGAATTTTTGCGCGACCATCGACGCCCGTTCGAGCGGGGTTTCCGCGAATTGGCGCGCCTCGTCCAATAGTCGGCCAAGCACCCTTGGCAGGCGGCTGGCTCGACAATGAAACGATTTGGCGGGTTGATGTTGCAGGAAATTTTGAAGCTCTTCGTCAGTATGATGGACAGTATAAATTATTAGCACGCTTTAAAATTGAGACTTGGGTGCCTGACTCCAGTGCAATATTCAGAAAGCGAGATCTCGTTTCGGAAGTGATTATTGAATACGACTCAGGTCACGTGAACCGAATTGACTTGGACGCGTTTCGGCAGCTTTTGTCAGCCGGCGAACAAGATCATTGAATGGTTCCCAGCGTTTGGACGCCCAGTCTGGAGCGACGAGATCTTCGGGGTGCGTGGCTAAAGCATGGGTTCGTTCGACGTATATGTTCGGGTCTAAATTTTCTAAAAAAGCACAAGCAAGTTCATTGTACTGCTCAAGAGTAAACAGCGGCCAAGGTTCACGGGCGTAACGTGTGGCCAGACCGGTATTTTTGAGAATCATCAATTGATGTAGCTTTACACCATGCACGCCGAGATCGTTCATCGTCTGGGCGGCGTCTATAGCTGTTTGCAAGTTGTCACCAGGTGCGCCGAACATCAAGTGCACGCAGACCGCGAGATTTTTGTGTTTGAGCGCGCGACGAATGCCATCAACACCTTCTTCAGCCGTATGGCCCCGAGTATAGAAGTTCAAAGCATCATCACGCAGACTTTGAAGGCCTAACTCAAGACTTACGTATTGCCCGCCAACGGCGTATCGGTCGAGCAAGTTTAGAACCGGTTCGGCAATACAATCAGGTCTGGTGCCAACCGCCATGCCGACTACGTCAGGAATGCCTATTGCCCCGTCATATACTTCTTGGAGATATTTTACTGGCGCGTAGGTGTTGGTGAAGGACTGAAAGTAGGCCAAAAATTTATTAGCGTTAAAGCGCTGTCGAATAGCTGGAATAGCTTGCACGATTTGATCGCGAATTGCAGCGGTGCCCTGGCCAGCGGAAAAAAAGGAACCCGACCCGTGTTCATCGCAGAACGCACACCCGTCTGAACCGCGTTTGCCGTCACGAGTGGGACAAGTGAACCCGGCAGACACTGTGACCTTATAAACTTTTTCGCCGAATCGCTTTTGGAGATAGTCGTTGTAAGAAAACCACGGTTTAGATTGCACCCGTTTGCACCTATAAAATTGGAGCGGCTTCAGGAGTCGCTTCCGGTTGTTCTGGAGCGGGCGCCACAGTAGGTGAGGGAAGTGGTGTTGATTCGGGAATTTCACCATACACCACGGATTGGTGCCCTACGAAATTCAGCACTCCGCGAGTTAAGCCCTCCGCTACTGCGTCTACTCTGGCCGGATAATCGCCGTAGCGGCTGTCGTGGGTGCTCATCATCTCAAATTCTTTTGGATTTTCGTACATCATGCATTCGAAGTAGGTGAGAAGGCCGTGGTAGATGCGTCGCGTAAGTCCAAGGTTGCGAGCATACACACCGTCTTCTACACGAATTGATCCGAAGTCAGTCGGGCTGTTTTTAACGGGTACATCCACTCGTTTGGAGAGCGACTGAACCATGTGTTTAGACATGTCGAGCGAAAGATCCCAACGCACGGGATTCAACAGTTCTCGGAGAATCAGGGCGCGATCTTCACGGGATGCCGCTTCGCCGGGCATAACATTGCCCATGATGTAAGTGCGACTTTCGTTAAAGTCAGGGGGGTTTTGGCCCCAAGACCAAGCATCGTAATGTATAATGACCGTAATATCAGGTTTGAACTCAAGTGCGCGCTCAATTCTGGCGGCTAAATCCACTCGATGAGTAAAGACACTTACGCGGCGAGATTCACTATAAATCCTTTTTCGATCTTCAGAATTTTCAAACGCCGAAAAAAGATCAGCGCCTATATCAAAGATCGAGAGAATTGAATCAAACCAGGCTCGATCGGTAGCTGCAAGCAATTCGGCATGAGCGTAGGGCGTGAGATCAAATTCACTAAAGCTTTCTTTGGTTACGGCATCGGCCGAATCTCGAATGAGTAAAGTCTCCGCGCCAAGATTACGAAGTTCGCGGGAAAACGCTTGAGCGGTGGCGAACGTAATAAAACCTTCGCTTACAAATTTGTCATTCATTTTGACGTACTTGCCGGTGATGCTGTCCCATTCACCGCTATGCATGTGGCCTGCGTCGATTGCGACGCGCAGGCCTTTAAGCGGTAAATCCACCGAGTTTTCGCGTAATGCTGCAATTTTGGTAGTGAGATCATTTACCGTACGCAGTTCCCGGGAGTGGTCTTCTGGGGCAAAACGAATTGAAAAATCTTTTATGCGTTTGGAGTCACGGTCGCGGTAAAGAGATAGTTGGTGATCGTCCCAGATGGCATAACGAGTGAGTTCATTTTGAGGATCGATATACTTCAATCGAGCTTCGAATTCGCGACGGGTCGTTAGTTCCGAAAACTCACGAACGAGATGGCGATAGGAACTTTCGTCGTCGATTCCGAATTCACCTAAGACAGCTAATAATTTTTCGAAGCGAGAAGGCGTTCCGAGTACCTTGGAACCAGGGGCCGGAGAAGGTTCCACCTGAGACAACTGTTCGAGCGGGGGAACTGGGCGAGCGCTATTGATCTGATCAATCGTAACATTTGATGAACTGTTAGTGGCCTTTTCATCTTGTTCTTTGCCACAGCCGGAAAACACCAAAAAGTTGAGGTAGAGGAAGAAAAAAAACAGGCCCTTCGGCACCCTACGATAATGCATAGGGCGCGGTCATATCATAAAAAAAACCGACGAAAAAGGTTAAATAAAGCCGCGAATTCGGAGCATTGACCTAATGCCCACGCCTGTGGCTTGGCTTCTTTGAAGGGGTTTTTTTGGAGGTTTTGACGGCAACCTTCTTTTTAGGTTCATTGGCTTTCCGTAGGTCCACCACTGCATTGCCGAGCTTCGCGACCAGCTCTTTAAGTTCTTTGATCTCACCAGTAGCCGACTTTAGGGCGCCGTCTTGATCGCTGATTTTTTTGTTAGCTTCTTCTAGTTTCGCTGTTAAATCAGAGACTTGGCCCTTTAGTTGGTCGTCTCCTTTACAAGCGAAAAACGTGAGTACAATGAATACCATCACGAGGCGGCGAAGGACTTTTCCGAGAATCCATTGGGCCTTAATTTTTCGGTTCATCGATGTTCTTTCCTTAAAACATAAATCGTTTATTACTAATATTCGTAAGTATGGCGATTCCTAATATGGAGGTGATCAGTGACGACCCTCCGTAACTCATAAATGGAAGTGGAACTCCGACTATCGGCAATAAACCGCAAACCATTCCGATGTTGAAGACCACGTGCCAAAAGAAGATAAACAGCACCCCCAACGCTAGAAGTGTACCAAACTTATCATGTGACACATAGGCGATATTTAATGCGGTCATGAAAAACAGCAAATACAAGGCGAGCAAAACCAATGCTCCGATAAAACCGTGTTCCTCGCTAAAGACTGAAAAAATGAAATCAGTGTGATGTTCAGGGAGAAAATTGAGCTGCGACTGAGTTCCTTTTTTGAACCCTTTTCCCATGAACTGGCCACTTCCAATTGCAATCATGGATTGGATACTGTTGTAGCCCGAACCTTTGGGGTCTGACATTGGATTTAAAAACGAAATTATTCGCTGCCGTTGGTATTGTTTGAGGCCGTACTTATAAATTACTGGTGCAGTGATAAGTCCGACGAGCGCCAATATCACGAGGCTTTTTTTCTTAACTTTAATGAAAAGCATCATGCTCGAAAAAGTAAGCAGCAAGATCATCGCGGTACCTAAGTCTGGTTGCATGATGATCAGTCCCACGGGAACTGCGATCAACATTCCAGGGAGCCAAAGGTCGCGCAAGCGGTAGCCCGCGGTTGTATGGTCTGTTTCGAAATATTTGGCCATTGCGAGTACTGCGGAGAGTTTCATGAACTCCGACGGTTGAATATAAAGTCCTCCGAAACCGATCCAACGCCGAGCCCCGAGGCTTTGTTTGCCAATCACCAAAACTAAAACAAGTAAGAATAGGTTTAGAAAATAAACAATGTAAGCTGCGCGAGAAAGCATTTTGTAATGCACTAGCAACAAGCCAATTGCTGCCGTACTTCCTATGCCGAACCACAAGAGTTGAGTTTGATATAGTCTAAGACCCTTGCCGCTATATTCCGCGAACGTCGCCGCATAGAGATTCAGAACGCCTACAATAAAAATAACCACCGAAATAAGAATGAGCGACCAATCAAACTGCCGAAACCGTTCTTCTTCCATTAGTGAGTTCCTTCTGGGTCGGGGAGCGGTTCTTTATGAGGTTCGACGAAATCGTTGAGGCGGACGCCGTCTTCTTCGCTCTCCAGCGTTGATTTAATTTGAATTGAACGTGCGAGATTACCTTGTTTTAAGCGAGCTTTGATCGCTTCGTCGCTATAGCGCTCAGGCATGTATTTTTGCAGGTAAGTTTTGATGACTTCCATCGCGATTGGCGAAGCGCCGCTGCTACCGTGACAGGCGTGTTCGGCAACGACTGCGACCGCGATAACTGGGTCATCGGGGGGAGCGAAAGCCGCAAACAACGCGTTATCGCGAAACTTAAAGGGCATCGATTCACACTTTTGTTCTACTTTACCAGGAGCCATACGAACAACTTGCGAGGTACCCGTCTTGCCAGCCACGTCGATACCCGGCAGACGGCGATAATAAGCTGTTCCAATTGGATCGGCCACCACACGGACCAGCGCTTTTTTAATAGCTTCCATCGTTTTGGGATTGATCGACGCCGAACTGATCGATTCGGCCTTGGGTTCCTTAATGGGTTTACCATCAGGAGTTTCAACGGTCTTTACGATATAGGGTTTCCATAAATGACCGCCGTTTCCAATGGCTGCAAAAAGATTTGCAAGTTGTAGCGGGGTCGTAAGCATGTAACTTTGTCCGATCGCACAGGACAAAGTTTCGCCCGCGATCCATTCTTGCCCGTAGCGTCTTTTTTTCCATTCTTCAGTGGGAATCAAGCCCGTTTCTTCATGGGCGAGATTGACTCCCGACTTGCGGCCAAGGCCCAACATTTTGGCGTACTTGGCGATGCGATCTATGCCGAGTTTTTGGCCTAGTCGATAAAAATAGACGTCGCAAGACACAGCAATGGCAGAACTTAAATTGACAATTCCGTGACCCGACCTTTTATGGCAACGGTAGGTTCGGTTTCCAAGACGGTAACTTCCTGGACAATGTACGGTGGTGTTTTCGTCGATTTCTTTTTCTTCTAAACCGGCAATCGCAGTGACTACTTTGAAAGTCGAGCCAGGACTGTAGTGATCCTGCAATGTCTTATCTCGAAGCGGGTGAAATTCGTTGTTCAATAGTTCGTTCCATACTTTAGTAGATACGCCACGAGAAAAAAGTGTCGGATCAAAGCTAGGTTGGCTAACAGCAGCTAGAATTTCGCCGTTTTTGGGATTTAAAGCGATTACGGCGCCGATTTTCATTTCTCCGTGCAACTTATTGAGCTGCTCGGCGGCCTTGATTTGCAGGTCTTGATCAATCGTTAATACCAGGTTTTGGCCTGGAACACTTGGTTTCGCTTTGAGTTCGGTAGCTAATCCCTTGGTGATTTTCTTTCTTCTTCCGAGCGCATCAACTTCAATGTATTCCTCTCCATCAATTCCTCGAAGAGTGTGTTCCCAGCGCGCCTCGAGTCCAAACTTTCCAGTGCTGTCTCCCATTTTGTAAGGTACGGCGCCGGGGGCCAGCGCTTTGTTTAACCGAATCAAGTCAGCCTGATTGACTTCACCGATGTATCCCATGAGATGGGCGGCTAGATCGTTGTAGAGATTGGTGCGTTTAATTTCCATTTGAATGTTAACGCCCGGCAAGTCTAGTTTGTGCGCTTCAACGATTGCTACTTCTTCATTCGAAAGATCCTGTTTAATTTTAATCGGCAAAAATCTAGGCTGGCCCTTTCCAGCGGCGAGGGTCTTGAGTATTTCGTCGACCGGTATTTTGGTCATTTTCGAAAGGCGCGCCACTGTGAGTTTCCACTCTTTGTCGGCGTAAAGTTCTTGGGGGGTAATTTCCAGATCAAAGGCCGGACGATTGTCCACCAATAGTTTCTTGTTTCGATCGAAAATCATACCTCTAGGGCTAGGTATTTTTACTCGTTTTATTCGATTTTCTTCGGAGTACTGGCGAAACTTGTCGCCACTAATAATCTGTAAATACCAAAGCCGAGCGATCAGTATAATGAAGGCTGCGAACAAGGCAATGTACAGGTACCGAAACCTAAACTGGTACTCTCTAATCTGTTCGTCTTGCCCGAGAAACGACACGTTATTTTAGCTCCCTGTTGGAAAACTGATATTCGTCGTCGGCATGGGAATCTTTGTAGGTACGCAGATCCACTCGGTTCAGCCAGGTAAACACCACTGGAGTGAGAGCGGCCTGTACCGCGACTCCCGGAATTAAGTAGATCAAAAAACTCTCGAACGAGTTCCAAAATTTTCCAGCGTGGGCCAACAAAGCGAGTAAAACGAGTTTTTTAAACAATGAAAGACCAGCGACGATGCCCGTGCTCGTCATGAGATCAGGCACCACAACGGCGCGACTTAATATTTTCGATATTACGAATACAAAAACGTAAACAACCAGAGAATAACTCTCTGCCGCAGTGCTGTTGTTCTCGGCAATCATCGCGCACAAAATCGCAAATATTCCACCTTCAATGTTGTTCCGGTGAAACCCGGCATAAACACACATGATCAGCAAAAGGTCGGGCTGCAAGTAATGAATTGGAAAATAGGAGAATACCGTCGATTGCACGGTTACGCCCAATATGGCGATAAATATAAAAATAAAAAAATTAATTCGTTGAAGAAAATTTCTGTACATTTTCCGTCTGTAAAAGAGGGTCTTTCTTTAATATGACCAACACTTCTTCTAGTTTGGTAAAGTCGACGGCAGGCCGAACTTCGACATCTTGGGTAATCCCGTATGATTTGCGATTCACGGAAGTTACGGTTCCAAGCGGCAGCCCTTTGGGATAAATTCCATCAAGTCCCGAACTGACAATCATGTCGCCCGCTTCGATGTCGTCTGTTCGCAATGCGTATTTAAGTAAACATGAAAAATCAGAAGCGCCTTCCAGTATGCCGCGTGCGCGTGATCTTTGAACAATCGCATCAATTGCCGAGAGATTATCGAGTATAGTGATAACATCGGCGTAATCATTGGTTGTTCTGAGTACTCGCCCAACAATACCTTCGTGGGTGACTACCGGCATGCCGTTTTCGAGCCCGGCGGCTGAACCTTTATTAAGACGAACCGATTGAAATTCCGTAGTGACATCGCGTGCGATTACCTGGGCAGTAACCTTTTTACCTTCGACAGAGTCTTGGAATTGAAGCAGCGATCGCAACCGTTTGTTTTCTGCCTCCATTTCGCGAAAATTGTGGATCGAGGAAATCAGTTTTCGATTTTCCTCAACCAGAGTTTTCAGCTCTTTTTCGGTATTTATTAGGAAAACGTAACTTTGAATAAACCGAGCTGTTCGGTCGACCGAAAAACTTACCAGTGCCTGGACCGGGGCGGTTACGAAAACTATGATGCGGTCGAGGAAATTGAAATCCCCAGCCGCCTTGCTGCTTGAGTTTAGAGACAAGATTGGTATAAAAACCAAAACAGCGAGTGAGCAGTAAAATCGGTATTCTTTAATCCACTTCAGCATTTAGACAAACTATAACATGTCTGGTTGTGGCGTCTAATCGCATTTGAGAAGAAAGGTTCCTATGTTTCAAACCATGCGTCGAGTTTTCGGTCCGATTACGGTTGGTCTTATTGTTGGCGCGATTGCCATAGTGTTCGTAGCAACCGGAGCCATGGATGTTTTGGGCGGCCGAATGGGCGGGGGAGGCGGCGGATACGCTGCGATGGTGAACGGTGACTCGATCAGCATTAACGATTTCAATCGAGAATACCAAGCACGCATGGAGTCATTCCAATCCATGATGCAGGGTAAGGTGGACCCCAAGTTTCTCAAACAGTTGGGGGTCGAAAAACAGGTATTAGAAGACCTGATTCGCAAGCAAATCATGCTTCAACAGGCGCATAAGCTTAATCTTGTGGTATCCGACGAAGAACTCAAAGATCGAATTCAAGACCTTCCTTACTTTAAAAAAGACGGCAAATTTAATGCGGCGTATTATAGGGAGCTGCTCAAGGCCAACGGTCAACAACCGGCGCGTTTTGAAGAACGAATTCGGGAAGACTTAGTTCGCGGTAAATTTGCGGAATTAGTTCGGGGAATGGCCCGAGTTTCTTTGGAGGAGGCGAGACACGAATTTCTTTCAAATGAAGATCGACGTTCGGTGTCCTACGTTCTCGTAAACTCCAGTTATGGAAGAGAACGGGTTACAGTATCTCCAAAAGAAGCAGAGGATTTTCTTAAAACCGAGGCGGGTCTAAACTCGACTAAACAGCATTACGAACAATATAAGTTTTTATACACCAAAAAAAGTGCAGCCCCGTTAGCTAAACCCAAGGCAGGTGAGCCCGCCGCTAAACCCGAATACCTAGCTTTTGATGAAGTTAAGACTAGGATTGCTGTGGATTTGTTAAAGGATCGCCGGGCCGATGAAGCAACCAAAATAACCCGTGCGGTCGCTGAAGGCATTCTTGCGGTCGGCAAGTCTAGCGGTTTGGATGCCCTTAAAGCATCTGCCAAAGCGCGCGGGCTTGATGTGAAGACCAGTGAGAAATTTAATCGTAGCCAGGGTTCCATTGCAGGACTTGGAGTTCTGCCCGACTTGGTTAAAGACGCGTTTTCCAAGCCCTCGACGTTGAGCAAAGAAGCGAAAATTTATGAAAACCGAGGCTCCTTTGTGGTGGCGTTTTCTCCGATGGAATACCAACCGGACCTGGCCAAGTTCGACAAAGAAAAGGACGCCTTGCTGGATTCGTTAGCTCAGAAAAAGCACCAGACTCTGGTGGAACAATGGGTAAGCGATGCCCGCCAAAATGCTCGAGTTAAAATTAATCCGATCCTTTTTCAGCAAGACGCCAGTTAAGCGGTTCAGTGTTTGACTAATTAGTGCAATGTGTTAGTGCGCTCCCATGGGTATTAGGATTAGGGGGGCGTGGGGGCTCTCGCTTGCGGTTATTTCCCTCACATCATCGTTCGCATATGCAGACGTCAAAGTGCCACGCTTGCAACTGGACGTCGATCGGCGCGAGGCCGAGAAAATGCAACTGGGTTATGGAATGGTTTCTTCGAGAAAGGAAACCCGAAAATTTCCCGACCTGCTCTTGGCGGTAGACGTTCCGTTGCCGTCGTTTGTTCCAATTAGAAATTTAAAGTCCTACACCAGAATTACCGGCCAGATTACTTATTCTCCGGAAACTGACGAGGCTCGACTTGAGCTGGAACTAACTCCCGTTGAAAAAATCGTAGATTATGAGGATCCCGATAATCTCATCGATTCAGAGGCGACCAGTTACCTTCCAATTTCTTTGAAAGCAAAAAACGGCGAAGTTTCGGTGATCGATGCGGGCATAAGTGCGATCGGCTGGCAGAAACGACAGACTTCTCGTTTAAAGAAATTTTCGGCATCTGAGCTAGATGACTTTGTGCGATTGGCCGTCGAAGCGGTTAAAGTGCGATACGTTAGACTTAATCGGTCCGGGTCAGACGACCAGTTTTTGGTCGCAACCCCAGCGGTCGTGAAATTTAACGCAGGTGCTTCGTGGGACTCTAATTGTAGTCCAAATAAATTAGTTTTCGAAATGGGCGGAGTCATTGGTTTCGATGGGGCCTTTGCCCTTAAAAATCAGCAACGCAACGGACTGTTTACTGGAGTGGGTAATGCGGACCTGTTTGCGCGTGTTCGAGCGCGCGTCGAGTCGGCCCTTGGTGAATGGGAACTCGGGTTGCAGACGGGTGTATTAATTCATAGTAATAAAAATGACGGATCGCGTCTTAGTTCTGCGTCGTTTTTGATTCAAGGTTCCAGTGGGCCTAGTAGCGATACTAGCGGGAACCCTAATGATATAGCGCAGGGCAGCGGTGGAAGTGCCGAAACGTTTGCTTACACGATGCTTTATTTAAAATGGAATCAATAGTTAAGTCTTGAAAGGGCGTTCAAACTAGGACAAGCTCCTTTCTGTAATTTGGTTTTACTCTTTTTCGATCCTGAAAAAAGAGCCGAGAAGGGGCCTCGCTTAATTGTGGGGCCCCTTTTTTTATTCCGCCAAGATCTTTCTCAGATGTTTGCCAGTTAGCGATGACTCAATATTGATTAGTTCTTCCGGCGTCCCGCAACCTACAATTTGACCTCCCGTTTCTCCGCCACCAGGGCCTAGGTCAACCACCCAATCGGCTTGGGCGATAACGTCGAGGTTGTGTTCGATCACCAAAACAGTATTTCTTTGGTCGACCAGTTCATGAAGTACGCGAATAAGCTTTCGCACGTCGTCGACGTGCAGACCTGTGGTCGGTTCGTCGAAAATATAAAGTACATTGCTATTCATTTTTCCTTCGAGCACCGATGCGATCTTGAGTCGTTGCGACTCACCACCTGAAAGTGTGGTTGAACTCTGTCCCAACTGAAGATATCCGAGACCCACGCGTTTGAGCGTTTGAAGCTTAGAGCTCACGGCGGGATATTCCCGAAAGAGGTCGATGCACTCTTCGATGGTGGTTCCTAGTAGTTGGAAGACATTTTTCTTTTTAAATTCGACTTCCAGAACCGTTTTTTTGAACTTGCGGCCTTCGCATTCGTCGCAGGGAATTTGAACGTCGGCCATGAAATGCATGTCGAGTGAAATGCTGCCTTCGCCCTTACAAACAGGGCAGCGCCCTCCATCTACGTTGAACGAAAAATACTGGGGCGAAAAACCTCTCCGAATCGATAGGGACTGATTGGAATAGATCTTTCGAACATCATCCCAAATTTTTAAATAAGTAGCCGGGTTTGAGCGTGCACTGCGGCCAATAGGTTTTTGATCGAGCATCACGACGTCTGAAATGCTATCGGCACCGTAGAGTCTACGAAACTTCCCGACATCAACATTTTCACGATGAAACAACCGATGCAAAGCGTTGTAAAGTGTGCGGTGAATGAGAGTCGTTTTTCCGCTGCCAGATAAACCGGTAACCGCAACGAGTTGATGTAGCGGAATCTCAAGTTCGAGGTCTTTAAGATTGTTTTCGCAGGCCCCTTCAATTCGAATAGTTTTATCCCCGCGGGGGCGACGTTCCACCCTTTTTTCAATCGAAAAAGTTCGCGAAAGATATTTTGCAGTGAGGCAGCCCTTATTATTTAGAACCTCTTGAAGTGAGCCAGCGGCCACGACTTCACCCCCTCGGTGCCCGGCGTGGGGCCCGAGTTCGATGATATGATCGGCACTCGCGATCAAGTCCAAATCGTGCTCTACCACCACTAAGCTATTGCCGTGGTCGCGCAGTTGGTGAAGAAGCGTGATTAGTTTTTCAGTGTCTTCAGGATGTAGCCCGATACTGGGTTCGTCGAGTACGTAGAGTGTAGAACACAAGCGATTCCCGAGTTGGGTTGCGAGATTGATGCGTTGGCACTCGCCACCAGACAATGTTTTGGCCAAACGTCCCAGCGTTAAGTAGCCTACCCCGACGTTCTTTAAAAAGCTCAGACGCCCGCGAATTTGCTTCAACACATCTTCGGCAACTTTTTGGTCGTAGGAATTCAAATTCATTTCCGAAAAGAAGCGGTCAGCATCAATGATCGGAAGAGAAACCACTTCGGCGATATTTTTTTTTGGTTCCGTGGGTAAAAAGACCGAAAGGCTTTGGGGCCCCAATCGAGAACCTTTGCAGGAGTTGCACATTCGTTGGGTTTGGTAGCGTCTGATAAAAACCCTTACGTACAGTTTATACTTCCAAGCTTTTAACTCTTCGAAACAACCGTTGATTCCCGGAAACCCTTTTTTGGCACCGTCCCCATTCCAGATAAGATTCTTTTGTTCCTGAGTAAGGTCTTCGTAGCGTTTTCCGACTGGTATTTTGTGTTTCTCACAAAACTTAATTAAATCGTGATGCCACTCTTGGTAAGCAGGTTTGGTAAAAGGATCAACCGCACCATTTTTTAGAGTTTTTCTTTTCTCAGGAACGACTAAATCCTCGTCAAGTTCCAGATTAAAACCAAATCCACTGCAGTCGGAGCAGGCTCCAAGAGGACTATTAAACGAAAAAAATTGAGGTTCGGGCTTTCGATGAGTGGTGCCACAAGCATCACAACTAAACGCGTTCGAAAAATTGAGCATTCGCCAACGAGAGTTCGAATCTTCAACGACGCCGATTGTTAGTTTTCCGTTTCCTTGGCCGAACGCCTGATCGAGTGCATCGCGCAAACGGGCGTCGGTCACCGGTTTTTCGGGGCGCGCCATTCGATCAATAACAAGGGCGACGGTAGATACTTTAGTCGGAATTTTTTCTACCTCTGAAAGTTCCAGAACAAGGTCCTGTTGATCGTTCGAAAGAGCAATTCGTTCAAAGCCCGACGACATGAGAAACTTGCGTGTATCTGGCCATTCTTTTTTGGAAATGGCCGGAATCGGAGCGAGCACATAAAACCGGGCATCGGGTTTTAGTTTCTCAATTTCTCGCGCCACCGTTTCTGAAGAATGTTCGAGAACTGGTGCGCCGCACTTAGTGCAGAAAGTCCGACCGATTTTCGAAAATAGTAACCGAAGGTAATCATAAATTTCGCTCATGGTTGCCACAGTTGAGCGACTGTTGTTGATGTGGTTTTTTTGTTCGAGAGCAATTGAGGGGCAAATATTTTCAATCGATTCGATATCTGGTTTCGGCATTTTTTCTAAAAACTGCCGTGTGTAAGTTGAAAGGGATTCTACGTAGCGGCGCTGACCCTCGGCAAACAGCGTATCAAAAACGAGCGATGATTTTCCGGAACCAGAGACTCCCGTAACAACGGTGAATTTTTTTTGAGGGATATCGACATCGATATTTTTTAAACAATTAGTTTTCGCTCCGCGTAATTTAATATAACGCAAAACGTCATTTTTGTTTTTCGTATTCTGCAGCGGTTTTTCAGCGATTTTTTGCGATGTTACTTTAATTTCTGGCATGATGCGCAACGCTAGCATGATCGTATTTCTTTTAAAAATTTTTGTTGCTGCTCTTGACGCATCGGCTAGCGAAGAATAGTTCAACACGTCTTAGGGAAGTTCCTGGGGAGTTTCGGAAAACGATTTTTGGGGAAGATCCGAAACGAAGGAACTAGGGGGGTTCATGAATTGTTCCGGCGTTAATGCGTCTACTTTATCTGCAGTACCAGGTAGCAATCACGAAATCAGGAAGGCGATTAAGCAGTTTTGTTTGTTTACAGCGACAATTTTAGCGATGGTAGTTTCTTCGCAGGTGTTTGCTTCGGACAAGAATCTTCATTTGTCTTGTCGCGACATTATTGCGGTCGATGCTGATTCGGAAGAAGCGCTTCAAGATATCGCGCGTTACGAATTCCTCGAACAAGAGCGAAGCCTGCTAGACCTTGTTTCAAACAACCCAGAGACGAATCTTGTTGTACAGCACCCATGGATCGCGATGAACGCATGGCAGCGTCTTTGGACTATGCTGCACAGCATGGGAGTCGAGCGAGTGCCGCACCCAGATCGGCCGGGAAAGAAGATTCCCGTGTATAGGTTTTTCGAAGCAGGCGCTGAGCAAACGGGTGGTCGCAAAATCGTAGGTCACTACGAAGCGAAAGCCCGCATGGCGAGTGTCATCAAAGCGAGCGGTACAGGCGACGCAGCTAGTCGGTCACTTAATATTTTAGTGGGACCAGCTGGTTCCGGAAAAACCGAGCTGATCGAAGTTTTGCGAGAAGCTTATCGTTATTTCATGGTCCGAAATCCAGATTTTTTCCTTTATTCGATCGTTTTTAAGAATCTCAACGAAATTCCAGCACTTAAAAAATGGCTTCAGGACGAGTATGGCCACGTAGAAGATTTCGTGCCGCCGTATCCGCAATTTCCGTTGGCGATACTTCCTAAGGCTTTTCAGAAATCGGTGATCAAAATGGCCGAGCCTAGAGTCGCAGAAATGACAGGGGGAATGAAACCTCGCCCGTTTACCGACCTGAGTACTCCACTGGACCAAATTCGAGATATGATTCTAGAGCATTATCACCAGATCGAGTTGGCGTCTCCCGGGGAGCGGGTAAAGCGCACGCCACAGGAGCGATTGCTTCATGAGTTGGCAATTCTCGACAAGCACGTAAAACTTCGCCGTATCGTGCTGGCAGCACCAAAAATCGACGGCAAAGATACCGAAGTAAACTGGCGTAAGTTGTTGTTGGGTGAAAACCCTGGATTTGTTTTAGATCCAAACAAGAACAACCCGTTCAAGATTGATTATGGCGGGAAAGTACCAAATGCCAATGGCGGCGCCATTTTGTGGGACGAGTATTTGCGTAACGGAAAAAAACTTCGAGACGCCACGCTAGGAATTATTGAAAGCAACGAAATTAACTCTGAACTTGGGGAAAGCCCCAAGCTAGATATTGCCGCGTTTGCCGCCAGCAACAACGAAAGTCTTGTGGCCGTGCGTGGAGAAGCTAGTAGCAAGGCGCAGCTCAGTCGGATGCGTCTAAATCAAATGCCGTGGCCAATCTGGCCGCACGAAGTTGCGGAAGTTATTTTGTTAGTTAATAAACGCGGCACCTACATGCAAAAACTCGGTGTTCCGGAAGCCGACGCCGACGGAGTTGTTCAGTTGCCCGAAGTTAAACCGATTAATCTCTCCGAGCTTTTTCCAATGCGTCAGTACGGAAAGCGCACGGAAGGGTCGGATCGTCGGTATGCCTTGTTCGTGGGCGAAGGGCCTTCGCGCATAACGATTCAACCGCATGCTTTGATGTTTATGAGCTACGTGACCGCTCTTACACATTTGAGTTTTGAGGTTCGAGAACTTGAAAAGAAAATGCCGAACTCTTCAATTAAGAATTCGACGGTCTTTAGAGACGGTATCGCACGATTAAAAGCTCTGACCTATAGAATAGAAACAAGTAAAGAAGACAACTACGCCGAATGGCGCGAGCTGATGAAGGCATCCACGCTTTTGGGTGAAGGCCACTTTGGACTCGATATGCGCCATGTAGCTAAGAACTGGTTTCCATTGGCGCTTGAGTTGGCCCGCGATAATGCAAACACTTTAACTGTGGCGGTCGCTAGAGAGGCGTTCGAGCAGTTGCTCAATCGCGAGGAAGACATTGTTGTTCCCGATAACAATGCAAGGCTCACTTGGTTGGGTTACGCTGACCGGGTCATTGTTGATTTGATTGTACCCGAAATGCGACGTGACATTATGCGCGCTTGGGGGGCCGAAGAAGGTAACGCCCGGCGCATTTACGACATGCTTCTTAAAGAGCTCATGAATTCTAGTGGGCGAGGCCCGTCGGAGCGCCTTAAAGACGTAATGAAATTCTATCTCGAAGTGAATCGTGAGCCGTTGGTGCCCGCAAATATTACCGAGTTTTTGGCGCGCGCTCAGGAACGACTTTTGGAAACTGGGGGCAAAGGTTTTGTCGATGAACCGCACCCAGGACTCATGGAAGCAATTCACGAGTATCTCGCCGATCAACAGTCGAAAATTGTTCCGCTAACTGTAATCGCTGATTCGATTGCTGGAATTGAAACTGATGCTGCGAGTTCCGAAGTGCGGGAAGCCTTCAAAAAAGTGATGATCCATGAGTTGGGGTATGCTTCCGATCGCGCAATTGCTGATGCAATCGCAACTGTGGATGAAGTGCTCTCCAAAAAAGAAGAACTTGAGTCTCGCTAATCATTAAAGAGGGCTGTTTGTTGTGAAGCTCCGAGAGAACGTTCTGAAATGGTCGATTCTAACTGGTCTGGTGATTGCGCTTTTTGCGTCGAACGCTGAAAGCGCGGTTATCAGTCGGCAAATCGTTGGTGAAGGCGGTGAAGAGCCTTTCTATGCCAAGTTTGCGGACACGAAGGCAGAGCTAAAAGACCCAGAAGTTCGAAAACAAGTTGGAATCTACGTTTTGAACCAGAGCGGCGAACTGGAAAAGGTTGTCGAAGGTCAAATTCTTTTTCATAGAATTAAAGGACCTATTCTCCATCGATTCGAAACGACAGTCTACAACGGTCTGCATGCAATGGCGGCAATCGTAGATAACCGCCTTAAGATTTTTTCGCTCGCGAGCCGACTAAAAGACCCTGAAAGCGTGATCGAGCTTGGATCAAAGGGAGCTCAGTTGTTGGATTCAGCTACCAACCGGGTAGTAACGCTTCCTCTTATTCAAGACGCTGAAAATGTTAACTTCATAACTGGTGAAGCTACGAAAAAAGGCCAAACCTTTGTTGTTTCAATTAAGTTTCCGAAAAAAGATGCTCGTGGAAACGGAGTAACGTTCGCGGGCTTCTTAACTTCGAAGGAAAATGGCAATGAAGAGTCGCTTGAGATTGCCTCGAACCTATATGTATTGGATTACAAGTATTACAAAGTAACGGAGTTACAGAACTTCATTGCCGCGGAAGACGATAGGTTAAAAGCGGAATTCGAAACCGTCATTTCACCACTCTACGGGAACGTGTTGGCTTTGCCTGCGTCTTCGGATGACCGCACAGTCACAGAGTGGCGAAATACCCAACTTCGAATGATAAAAAACATGCACGGAGACCAACGTGCGTTGGACGAGCTCCCAAGAATCAATCTTTTAACCGGTCAGCGAATTATTCCCGCCCCGCCTGTTGGGCTCGAAGATGGGGGGCACTGGCGCTTCGAACAACGCTACGATTTACTTGGCGGTAAAAATGAAGTGATTATCAACGGCGGCCGTGACGACATTAAGTTGAGCGGTCGATTAAATACGCGCACCGATAAAAAGTCCGGCGGCAATGAAAATTATGCAGTTTTTGAAAACTCGAATGAACCGAACATTGCCTTATTTACACTCAATGATCAGTTGCACCTAATTCTCGATGATACCAGCGGCAAGACGCGGATCATTCGAGTTGATACCGAAGCTACTCCCACAGAGATTACTTTTTTAACTAGAAAAGTGGGATCTGCCACTTACTTAATGCTGTCTGGCAGGCTGACAAACGGGATCGAATTTACGACGGCATACGAATTGGTGTTAACTGGACAGCAGGCTCACATTCGCCGCGCGGTGCCGGTGAATTCAATATATTATAAGTCTGCTGATGAGTTGGCTGGCCGATTCATGGATGACTTAAATTACGATGGAGCATCAGGCGAACTTCTACTATTTGACGACCTAACACCGCTCGCGGGAAATTTTTCAAAATACCGAGCTGCTCGCCTAGAGAACCCGGTCGCGCGTCGCTTGAATTTGTTAGAAAGCAACGAGGACAAACAGATTTATTGGTATCCAGATACTGAAAATCAACACTTTCGAGTTGACTGGCACTCCAACCGACTGTTCATAAAAAAATTAGGCAGTTCCGAGGCGCCTACGAAACTGTTTGATGTACAACCCGACGAGATGACTTTTTTTGCTTTCCCTCTAGACGGTTCAGAAGAAGACGATGCGCGGGAAAAAAAGAAAGCTAGAACCTACGTTGCGCTGCTATCGATCAAGTCCGGCGATAGAGGTCGCACCCATTCGTTTCATGTCAGGGATTTAGGAAAAACGCTCCTTGTCGAGCAACATGTTGTTTTGAGCGATACTTTTTATTCGAAGGCGGAATTGGGCCGACGAGTAGTGTTGGCAGAGGATGATCGATATATCTTTGACGACGTTACCCCTCCGCAACCCTCAATTTCAGCTTACGATTCAGTATATGAAAGCAGTGGGCTTCATATCGATATACTTGCGAGCCATGAAAACAAACTGGCTCGCCGACTCAGACGACCAATTGACGAAGTGGAATTGGGCCCCTCTCTAGCGGTTCGTCTCTACGGATACGGTGATGAAATAACTCCGCCTTCCGGAGTATATACGGAACGTAAAAAAGGAGCGCCCCTTATTGCGGGGCAATTACTTAGTAGGGCCAACGAAAGTGGCGAGAAAAAATACTTCGTGCGCCGTACAACGGTGAACCTACCTGGTGAAAATGGCAATAAACCTCTTACGTTTAACGTGAGTGCCGCAATTATTGACCCTTCGTTTGGCTCTGGTAGTAGGGGTTACAACGTTCAAATTTTCGTAACAAGTCCCGAGGAATCTTCAGTACCATTTTATGCAAAAGAGAGTTTGAGTAGTCCCTCAAACTCCGGCGACGGGCAGCTGGATCAATTGGAGGCCATCGAATTACGTTCCGGCAAAGGCGAAAATTCCGACAAAGTTTTTCTAATCATGGCGTTTCGAGACGTTGTGGCGCACGGAAAAATTCTGCGTAAAGGTTACATCGCGGTTAACCCTTACACAGTATCTCTACCAAATAAAAAAGATGCCGAGCGAGGGCGTGCTAAAGAAGTAATTTTAAGTGCAACCACTAAACCGTTTGTCATTCCTGACATGTCCATCAGTCATAAAGAACTGAACTCGCGATTAGTGTTTGAGGCTTCCACTGGAGAACCCTGTTGGGAAATGAATCCAGATTTAGACACGGCAGATGCGAATTACGAGGTTTTAAGTTTTCTTTCTGGCAAGGCGTGGAAGCCAAATTTATCAGAAAATCCAAATGCAAAAGTGGAACGTTTAAAAGACGACGCTTACCGAAAAGGCCAGTCCTGGAAAATTCATGGCCGCAATTCGAATCGGGCCGAAATCCAAAGTTTAAATAAAATGGACCTTTCGGAATATCGACAAGACGTACTTCCGAAAATTACGGAAGTCATGGCTGAAATGATCGAACCAGGAACTCCGGTAGGACATCGCGTTTTTATCGTCGATAAAACATTAAAATCTTTCGTCGTGAATACGCTTCTCGCTCGCTACATTGATGAACTAGATAAAGCACAGCCACGACGTTGGAATTACCGAAACGGTGTGCCACTATATTTATTTAATCCCGCGGATATAAAAGAACAGTCGACCGTTATGGAAAATCTCGAAGGCATTCGAGATATGAAAGGTCGCCCTGTATTGGTCGTAGATTTACAGCACCTCTCGAAAACGGAGATTAATCCGACGCCGGGTAGTGATGGGTTTTATGTGCGAGAGACCAAAGCTAAAAAGGGGACAGGACCTGAAGCTGAAACCGGTGACGTAGATGTGCTTTCTGAGCAGAAAGTTCCAAGTTTAATGTATTTGTTGGCCACTGAGGGACAGCGAATCGAACTCGTAAAGTTTCCGAAACTGTCCACTGGATATCGAAAGATATCAACCCTGTTCATAGGTACTAGAGAAGAATGGGCCTCGGCAAAGGCCAAGACTCCGGAAAATAAATACGGACTATTCGAAAAAGTCGAAGTCATCGATTTAGGTGAACCAACCGCAGAAATGAGAAAAGGACTTTTTCGCCGTTCCCTTGAAGCCCCAGAGATTAAAGCACTAGAACTGCAGTTCGATAGTTCCGAGATCGCTCGACACGAAAAAAATCTTACCAACGAAGAGCAACTAGAAAGAATTCTAGACTATATAGTTTCTCGTTCCGAACGGCTTGCTTCCGAAGAAAATCGCGACATTTTTAACGCCTTTCTCCGGTTGCGCAATCAACTTGTTCGATCGCTGCTTGAAGACGAATATATTCGAAAAAATCGGGTAGTGGATGTTCGATACGTGGACCGAGTTTTCACGCAAGTGTTCAACGTACCACTTAGTTTAAAAATTCTCCCTGAGAGCGATCCGCTTAAAAAACTTTCCAAACGCAATGCGGTCGTTGAGTGGCAGAAGGCGGGCTACGCAGGGGCATTTTCACTCAAACAACAAGTAATTGAGACCATTCTCGGCCAAATGCATCGAGACTCGGGCGTAAAAGTTCAAGCATCCTTCCTAATCGTAGGTAGCTCGCGTTCAGGGAAAACATTCCTTTGGGAAACATTGGTCAAAATGTTGGGACTAAAGAAGTACGATTTCTACGCAAAAGATGTTGCTGAAAACGACGATGCTCAAGCAATAAAAATTGGTATAACGGAAAGTCTTGGGCGCAAAGATTCGACACTCGACGCCCGTGATCTTACCGGTGCCGGCGACGTGATGAGTCTCGAGACTCAGCTCAAGCACCTTGAACATTTCTTAACTCGGAAAAACGGAAGTCGTGGGTTCATTCTTTTTGATGATATTCACCGATTCCCGCCGCGAGAGCGTCGCATATTAACCGAACGAATTCGCGCTCTACTAGAGCAAGAGTATTATGTGGCGCAGTCCACATTTGATAAAAAGATCGTCGAGCGCCCAAGTAGTGGATTGGCGGTTTTTGCCACGTTGAACCCGCCGGATGACGTTACCCGCATACGGGAGTTTGATCCAAATTGGCATCCGTGGTCGGGCGAAAAACCGCACCCGCTTATTTTGGCTAAGGCTGCCTTACATGACAAAGAAGTACCGATCGAAGAAAGCTTTTTCACGCGATGGAAGCTACCCTTGTTCATTGATAAATTTCCAATCGGCGCCAAGAGTCCGGAACTCGTAAATAACATAGTTAAACTTTCGCGCGATGCTCTTGAGGATTCCGGAAATCCGTTTTTAGTCACACCCGAAGTTATCGCCTCTCTGGTCTATGGATTTCGCGACGAAAACGCTAAAACGTTTCTTTCAGATTCTTCTTCCGCGTTAATTCAGTTAATCGCTCGTGCTCAGTCGGCCTATTCCGCGCCTAAAATTATCGCTCTACGTGAAGGCAGCCCTTTGCCCGATCTATCTGCAGAAGTAAAAATCGAACCCTATGCGGAGAGCAAAAACAAAAAACCGCAGATACGCGATCATGTAAATCAGCACTTTGTAGCGTTGTCATTTGACGAAGGTTATACTGGGCACCTGGAATTGCTACGTCTCATGGTAGACTCGTTTCGAATCCGAGTTTACGAAGAGCTTGTTCAGGAACTGTCGCAATCGGAACGCTACGCGCTTGATGTAAAAATTGCATCTTCAGTTTTGGCGCCTGCCCTCTATGGACTTGGGCGACACATGATGGAGCGGCCGAAGTTGCCACTAAAGTTTCTGCAGCTCGATGCTTACAAGTTGGGTGGAACCTCAAAAGCTGACGAATTAGTTTTCCACGAGGAATTAAAAAAACTAGCAGACCGTGAACCGACTGAATTTTTTCCGCAGGGGTTTGATCGGACTCAGCGAATTAAGGGTTTAATTAGCGCAATTGAAAAGCGACGTGGCACGGGTCCCGAGGGATTCACGCGACAACAGGTTTTAAGAGAGTACGTCGAGTATGCCCAGATCGAACTTTATGAAGCTTTTTTAGCAACGATGCGATTAAGAACCACCCAACCATTTCCTAAACCAATGGATTGGTTGAGGTCGCTCACGCCGCAGTCTGCCGGCGAAGCCAGCCCGTTTAAGGTGTTAGCTCCAAAATTGGTCCAAGTGTTTGATCGTTTCAGAAAAGATATTCTCGACGCACGACTTTATCACGGCGTGCCCTCAGAAAATATTCCGGATTTTTACGATGTATCGAGACTGTTTGGATTTGTTTTGGATAAGGCGATGACACGCCTACCGTGGTCGGAAAGCACGACCTTCATGGTCGATTCGTTAAGTCTTTTGAGTGACGACATGAATTTAGCGCAAATGCGGGGTGTGCAGGATTTCTTCTTTCTACGCCCTACCGCGATCATTCGACCTACTACGCGTGACTTAATGATTGAGTCAGTGGTGAGCTCGCCGGTAGTTCAAGGGATCGACGAAAAGCGCCGGGACGAATTGGAGAAGCGATTCCAACTAACCTGTAAGGAAATTTTGGAAAAGTGAGTGAGGCGTATTTAATGCGATTACCTAGAATTTTTCGAAAAACTTTATTGATTTCGGTGACGGTAATTGGCTTTGCAAACAGTAACGCCGCTGAACCTCCAAAAAAACCAGGAATCGTTGCTGATGACGTACCTGGTGCAGCGGTTTGTCGCGATATAATTTCTGCAGCGGTTCCACAAAAAGAAATTTTGAGACGCGATCGTTTAGCCCGCACGAAGGTCGGAGATCTGAGCCTTGTTTCCAGTGGCCGTGATGAAAATTTGTTTCCAGAGTATGTAAAAGCCGCTGAAGAGATATTCGGGAAAGACGGAGTCGCGCACAAACTTGGCATCGCGGTTCCACCGCATCAGCTAACTTTTGTTCCGAGTGATAGACTCGCTATACTCGCGAGCATTGGACACCACGCGATTCCGCATTGGTACGACGGCATGAAAATCGCTCGTCAAGCAAAAGGTGCGGCTGGTGTGTTGGAGTTTGTAACGCCCGGTTGTCCTACTTGTCGTTCTTTTTATCGCGACACGTCTTCGTTTCCTGTTCAAATTTCGATCATGTTTCACGTGGCTGGGCACAATGATTTTTCGGTTTATTCGCCTTTTGCGTTGCGCAGGCAAGCTGATCCGATCGCGGCTTCTCTTGAACTTGCCGAAATGGTTCAAGACTATTCCCGGCGTTTCGATGCCGATGCGGTGCATCTTTTTTACCAATACTTAAGCAGTTTTAGTTTTTTGCAGGACATCAACTACGGAGAGTTTACCCATCCTGATCATCTAAATAATGCAGGATTGCGTGACGCGGACCTTAAGCGAGTGGTGCACGGTGAGGGTAAGCGTGATCCCTACCGCGAAGCAGGAGTGATTGGACCGTTTCCCAAGCAGCCCAATATTAGCGGCCTTCAAGCAATGGTCGGTTATTTAAAGGGCCGCGGGCCGGAATGGAAGTACAAGCTTGCTTCGAAGTACGAAGAAATGGTTCGCGTGTACGGCTATGTTCCCGTCACTAAAATCATGAACGAAGGTTGGGCCACCTTTCTGCAAATCTTTTTAACAGCCCATTCAAGATGGAATAATTCAAAGAGCGTTCTGGAATTCGCAAATTTATTGTCAGGAGTGGCTTATCCGCAACTGACGAATCCCTATTGGATGGGGTTGGAGGCGTGGCTTCGAGTTTACAAAAACTTCGTAAAGGAAAATCCAATTGGCCCCGGCATGACAATGCTCGAGCGCGACCGCCGATTCGTGCAGCACGCGCACGGCATGATCGAATGGATGACGGACGCTGATTTTCTTCGACACGCGCTCGATGAGCAGTGGGTCACGGATATGAATCTTTTTCTGTCCCGGCCAGCAAGTGAACAAGAAGTGGATCCTACGCTACCGCCTGATCCAATGCACCCCGATTACAATGAGCAAAACGTAGTAGTGTCGCGAGATCCGAAGCGAGTTATTAATTTTATTACCGACTTGGTCGCAAATAAGAAAAAGCACTTGCCACGCATTACGGTAAAAAATATGCGCTCGCTCGATCGAAACGTATTTCATTTTGCGCATGAGGTTTACGAAAATTATCCTCTCGAAAGAAGCAGTACTGCGCAGACACTCTACGTGGCTGCTCAAGTGCTCGGTGCACCGGTGGCACTCGATACGATTGATCAAAGAAAAGTAATAAAACAAATGCCGTACCCAGAAGACTGGCCGGACTTTTGGCGACGCTTTATGCCACCGCCAACAACGGTGACATACGAACCCGTTCCGATTCGAGTGGAAGTGGATCTTGGTGGGAAAGTCGCCGTTTTCGAGCAAGTTAAGAATGCTGCGGATGGTGAACTTTTAGAGCGCGAAAACAAAGAAATTGCGACTGAGATGCAAGCAGCGATCGCGGCTTATCAAGACAGTGTAACAGGACTGGTAAATGGTGATCTTGAGAGAGATTGGCGCCATCTTTATGCCGATAGTGGCAAAATGATGATGCGCATCGCGGATCACAACACCACTCATGTTATCGAAGGTGTAGTGCACGACCCCAATTCCTCCGCGGCAATTGCGGAGTACACTAGGGTGATCAAGTCGGTGGGCCCTGCTCGACTTCGGGAACTCATGAAACGCGCGCGTCGTACTGCAACTGGCATCGCAATTCCAATTTTGCCGGACATTCCTGAATTCTCTTTTGATCGCGAAATGGTAGAGACGCTAAAAAATCTCGAGCCTCCGGCACCTGTCGATGCAAACGAGCGTATCCGCCCATTTGAGAAAATTTTAAGCGCTACTAGCAAAACCTCTAACAGTGGCGTCGGCGCGCTCATTGCATCGACCACCATCGACCTAAGTCGTTACGCCGGAACTTCCGCTTCAGTGCAAATGCTGCTTGATCAAGTGAAGAGTTTTGTAAATCAAGCGGGCCGACGTGAAATTATTTTTACGGGCTCCGATAAGGCGGAACGTTTGGTTCAAGAAGTAATGAACGTTTTATTGAAAGAATCGGTTTCCACTATTGATGGAAGAACTATTGATCTTTCAAACACAGTAGTTTGGCTTGAAACCAAAGACGGAACTCGCGTTGCGCATTCTCTGCCTCAAAAGCGAAATACTACTTTGGTGCTTTCGATGGCTAAGAAAGAAGGCGGTGTTACGCCGGGCCAAGGGCCGCGCCGTCCGGGCGACCGGTTTTGGGGACCGAAACCTGGCCAGGGCAAAGGTCCGGGTAAACCAGGCGATCCGGGCACGGATCCTAGTCAACCCCACGAAATCGAAATTTCGCTCGAAGACTATGGCCGAATTCTGGCTGAGGATATGGAGCTTCCGAATATTCGCCGTACTCGAGGGCAGTCGGAAAAAGTAAAGTGGGTGACCGAAGGATCGATGCTCAAGCCCGAAGGGGAAGTGGATTGGATTCGCACTGTGGTCGCGCCCAATGCCTATGGCCGTGGGCGAATGAACGAAGAGCTAAGAAATTTAAGAGTGGCTCGTGAACTTGCAGAAAAAGACGGGAATACTTTAAAGGTTGCGGAGATCGATGAGAAAATCGCTTCATTGCGCCGAAAAATTTCGAGCGTCATGAGCCGTGTGCAACGCGGCATGATGATGACCACCGAAGCCGACTACGTAACCGAAAAGCAAGAGCCCGTAACGATCCCCGATTTTAAGGCCGTACTTTTTGTGATGGTCGACATGTCGGGCAGTATGGGTGGTATTCGACAAGAAACTGCCAAAAATATCGCGTTCAAAACTCGGGCGGTCCTACGGCATTTCTATAAACATCTTGAGATCGTTTATGTTGGATTCGACACGGAAGGACACGAATTAACTGAACAACAAGTGTTTCACACATTTTTGGGCGGGGGCACTGCCTATTCAGGAGGACTTGCGAAGGTCCAGGAACTTTACCCTCGGTACCCGGTGGAACAATATAATCGTTATTTAATTATGTTGGGCGATGGCGAAACCGGTGAGGCCGATGCACAGGATTCGATTAAGATTCTCGAAGACCTCTATGAAGAAACTCAATACATGGGTTTTGGTTATTTAACCCTCAGTGATTGGGGCGGAGGCTTCAACTGGAGCGGCCCTTTTACCCAAAGCTTAAAAAACTGGGCGGCCGATAAAGAGTGGTTTGGATTTGCCGACGTGAATGACTCTTCGGAAGAAGCCCAAATAGAAACGATTAAGAAGTTTTTCGGAAAAAAATAGTAGCTTCCTTGAGTTTTTAATTTCGGCTAGAGCCAGGCGAGCCACACGAGCCAGGCACTCATGGCTATCAATGTAATGGCACTTGCGCGTGCATGGCAGTGGTCGGTGTGGGTTTTTTGAGGACCAAAATCTGGTCTAATGTTCATATACCCTAAAGTAGCAAGTCATGTGCCGTGTCAGCAGCGCCTAAGGGGGCAGGGTCGCCGCCGCCCTTTGGCTAGGGTGGCTTGACGAGTGACTAAAAGTTCGACGATTCTCGAGAGCAGCCCTTAGGGAACCCCTGGGAGCGACTTTTGGCACCTCATTTGCTTATGGAGCCATCAGCGTTTTTAAGAAAGGCGCTGTTGGAGGTTCATTATGTTGAAGCGCACGTCTAAAAATTTGATCTTAGCTCTGGTAGTTGGAACACCCATGGTCGTGGCCAGTGTGCCGAAGTCGCGTGAAATTTCGAACGACACGTCGATTTATCAAAATCTGCGAGAAGTTCGCCTGAGTCCAGTGAAGCACACTGACCTCGAGGCGCGCATTGATGCAGGGTTCGAAAAACTCTCCGCGACGGAAAAACAACACCGCACGCGAGTATTGCCGATGCGGGTATCTGGTCCGATGGACCGGGTTATGAAAACCCCTTATTCGCCGAGCTTTAAATCGCATAAGCGCGATCGGCGTTAGGTCCTACCGCCCATAGCGGACGAGGTGCCCCCCGCCCCGGGTCCTATGGTCCCGGGGGGCGGCCCCAACGAGCACGTGACATTTTCGGCCGCATCTAATAGGTTCACTTCATATTTATTAAGGAGATGAACCATGACCCGTGGAGCTTATAAAGTTGCCGATGAACGCCTTGCAGAACAAGGCCGTCTAAAAATTGAATGGGCCGAGAGCCGTATGCCCGTGCTCATGAAGTTGCGTGAAAAATACGCAAAAACTCAACCACTCAAAGGTCAACGCATTGCGGGTTGTTTGCATGTTACGAAGGAAACCGCTGTGCTTGTTCGCACGCTGAAAGCTGCTGGCGCAGAAGTTAGCTGGTCTGGCTGTAATCCACTTTCGACTCAAGATGATATTGCAGCAGCACTCGCCGCAGAAGGCATTAGCATTTATGCATGGCATGGCATGAATAAAGAAGAGTTTTACTGGTGCATCGATAGAACTCTTGATTTCAAACCCACGCTTACGCTCGACGACGGTGCAGATTTAATTTTCACCGTTCACTCCAAATACAAAGAACTTTGTTCGACCATTATTGGAGGAACAGAAGAGACCACCACCGGTGTACACCGTTTGCGTGCAATGGCAGAAGACGGAGCTCTCAAGTACCCAGTAATCGCCATCAACGATGCGATCACTAAGTGGGATTTTGATAACGTATTTGGCACCGGACAATCTTCGATCGACGGCATCTTGCGTGCAACGAGTGTAATGCTCGCGGGTAAAACTTTCGTAGTTGCAGGATTTGGCCACTGCGGCCGTGGTTGCGCAATGCGCGCTCGTGGCATGGGAGCCCGGGTTGTAGTTACTGAAATTCTTCCTACTTCGGCGCTCAAGGCAACCCTTGAAGGTTACGAAGTGATGACTATGGACGAAGCTGCGAAGATTGGCGACATCTTCATTACCGCAACTGGAATGAAAGATATTATTGTCGATCGACACTTCCGTTCCATGAAAGATGGCGCGATTGTTTGCAATACTGGTCACTACGATTGCGAAATCAATTTGGAACAACTCGGAAAGTTAGCAAAGCGAGTGCGTGAAGTTCGACCGAACAATGAAGAACACACGATGGCAGATGGTCGTCGCATATATGTTCTTGCCAAGGGCCGACTAGTAAATCTTGCGGCGGCAGAAGGTCACCCTTCTGAAGTAATGGACATGAGCTTTGCAAACCAATTTCAAGGAATGTTGCGTTTGGCGCGCGAAGGCAAAACCATGAAACCAAACGTTTACACCTTGGACCCAGAGCTTGATCAAGAAATCGCCGGAATTAAGCTCGAAACAAGCGGAATTAAAATAGATCATCTCACCGCCGAGCAAGAAAAGTACGCTCGCGATTATTCTGCAGGTACTTGATAGGGTATTAACATTCTAAAATGAACGCCCAAATGGAGTTTTGAAATACTCGGTTTGGGCGTTTTTTTTTGCGTTGGGGGACGCATGAAAATTCTTTTAGCATTTTTATTGAGTCTAAATTTCTTGGCATCGGTCGGCTACGGCGCGACTTCTGTTGGACAATACAACAACGGCTGCATTCTCAATGCCAAACCGCTGCCTAAAAAAACAAAAGGTCTTCGCAAAATCAACCCCGATCGCAAGCGACATTACGGGCATCAAAGCATGGTCGCGATTCTAAAGGCCCTTGGAGGCGATTACCGAACGCGGTACCCAAGCCCCAACGAACGAATTCACGTGGCCGATATCGCATCAAAGCGCGGCGGGCCTCAGAGGCCGCAGCATTCGTCTCATCAAAACGGATTAGATGTCGACGTGATTTACCTGCGGCGCGATCAGCGTGAAAGTAAAACCATGGACGAGAGTTTTGTGAATAAAGACGAAACTGAAGTCACCGATAATTTTGATTCAGAACGCAACTGGTGGGTCTTGAAGTACTTGGTTGAAACAGGTTCTACGAATCGTATTTTTGTAAACCGCGCCATCAAAAAACACTTCTGTGACCTGGGCGAAAGTATAGAACCCGAGGGCGAAATACGTGCAATTGTATTGCGCCACCTTCGGCCCTGGAAGGGGCACGACGATCATTTTCACTTTCGCCTCTTGTGCCCGCCGACCGATGAACACTGCTCGGGCAACAGTTGGTTGCCGGAGGGAGACGGCTGCGACGACCCCGTGCTGACCGATGGGTTTCCGAAAAAAACTAAAAAGACTGAAGATAAACCAAAACCCGCGCCGCATCCGTTGTGTGCAAAGGGCGTTTAAATTTAATTTCTATTGAGACGCTGGTTTGTAGCACACGTTGCACCGCGAGGCATTCATACTATCCGGCGACGATCCCCATGAGGTGGTCTCAGAACCGGCTCTAAATGCCATAGTGCCCATAAAAGGAATATCGATATAGTTCCTTACGCAGGAGCCGGGGCTTTCTTTATCTACTTCGAAGATCATGCCGCCGGAAGCTCGTTGAAATGCGCCCCCTAACAAAGAGTAACCAGACCACAGCGAATCCCAGCCCGTTGGGCAGGTAGGAACTTCGGCTGCATTGCCGTGCACTACATTTATTGGACCCGGAATCATGCACACCGAGCATCGACTAACTTTCGGTCTGAGCCAGTTTTCTATTGTGGTGGTGGATTCTGGGTAGCTGGTCTCGCAGTTTGTTATGCATTGAGGTTGATTGGCTTCGATGACGTGGACGCAAGCATTTAAACACGTCTGATAACCAGTATTCGTTGTCGAATAGATTTGCTGAGTGTTAGAAAATCCGGCTCTCAAAGAAGAGACCAAATACAATGCCGTCGGCGCAGTCGGAGACCCGTAATTTCGCTGCGTACAGCCGCCAGTGGTGCAAATTCGCTGGTCATTGTTCAGAGCTCCACAAGAGCCCGGTGAACCGAGGTCATAGACTGTACCAATAGTATTCGTGTTCCAGTCGCCAATTTTCGAGTAACCGGTGCCCAACTGTTCAAATGTTCGACTTGAATTTCCGTTTACCTGAAACGTGCAGGTAGGAGATAGATTGTTCAAGGTGTGATTTGCGATTACCGTGTGGTTGAGCGGTTCTTCTTCGGGCATTACGCCGACCACGTTGCCATTGGAGATGAGATAACGGGGAGCGGTCACTCGCTCACCCAATGTCTGGTAGCCCTTAAGTGTAACGTTAGGATCTTGTCGAACAGCACCATAGAGGGCGAAGTTATAGGCCTTGGTACAGCCTACCGGCGCGGGGGTCGGTGTCGGAGTCGCAATTGGTCCAGGAGTTGGAAATCCGGGATTCATTACGATCGGCGGCATGATGACGACAGGCAAGCGAGGAGCTGGGCAGGTTATTTGATAAAATGTTTCCACGATCAACGGACATTCGCATGCGGTCGCAATGTTTCCATCGTCGCAGGCTGAAATCTGAGTGGCATTACATTTCACGCCGTTTACAGTGTAACGATCGTTTGAAAGTGTGGTGGACGAAGCCGGAATTCCAGCCATGCTGTAGAGCGTGTATTTGGTGCGAGCCTCGTAAGATCGAGGGACGCAATCTGACAGGCCGTTGGCGTCAGATGAGCATTTTGCGTAATCGTCGATGAGTTTACCGACCCCAACGTTCGCAGCAGCCGATGAAGAATTTAGAGTGGTGAAAACTGCACTGTCGTCGCGCAGGGTTCTTTGAATTTGACTGAAGAGATCATTTCGAGTTTGGGCGAATTCGGCGCTTTTCATTCCGCGTTGGTAATTCAAGAGTACTTGGCCCAAAGCCAAAGCCGCGGCTGCGATAATCGGGCCCGCGATCATAGCACCAACTAACGAAACGCCCGCCTGGGAGGCGAAGCGACCCCTTTGCTTAAACATAAAAACACCCCTCACCGGATATTATACCATTAGTTGATCTTTTTGATTAAGTAATAAATTTGGCTTTAACTATTTGAAATTATTTATTAATTTCCGATATTGGTGCTAAGGATATTTTCTGAAACTCCAGGCGGTTTCCAGCACACAGAGCATTTGAACGGTGCAGTAGTACGAGTGGTCCAGTTGTTAGTGGTTTGTTCGATCTGGCGACCAAAGTACGCCGTGTACTGTGCGATGCTCAAATGACCAAAGGTGTTGGAGCTCGAATAGTGTTCGATGAAAGGCATGCGTCCATGGGTGTATAGCTTCCAGCTTTCGGCCTGACTGTCGGTTAACCAATCCACAAAGGGCACAGTTTCGGCGTTATAAGGGTGGCAGCTTGAAATGGAGCTGAGATCATGTCGAACGGTGTACCCTTGAAAATTGCCTCTACCAGCACCCGAAAAGGCCGCCACTGAGCGACCTTCGTATAAACGATCGTAGCCCGCCGGGCACTGCGGTGCCAAATGCCGGTGATCTGTTTTGTTAAAGTTGTGCACCACGGATATGTGGCCTTCAATTTCACACACGGCACATTCACTGAGTACTGTTTGTAGGTTTGGAATGGTCGCTTCGTTGATAGTGGCCGACTCCGGTAGTCTGCGGTCCACGTCGCGCAACCACATGGTGCGGTCGTACAGTGTAGGAGACTGGCAACTACCTGATCGACTGCATTCGGTGTAAAAACCAGCAGCAAAGCGACTGTTGTTAATACACGAACCGTGTCCGCCTAGATCAATTTGTGTTCCGAAACTATAAGTACCCCAGAGCCCAGCAAAACTACGACGAGTGGTGGGATTGCCGGCATAAGGCAAGGTCACTCTTGCGGGCAACGACGAGTCTACGTTCTTAAAACTTACGTTGTATCGTGATCCGTCGGGGCGCACCACGTTTTTAAAGGTGCATCCGGGAGCGGCCTGGGTGCCCGAAATATAGTGGCGTGCGATTAGGTTAGTGTTCACAGGCGGGCGGCCGCAAATGAAATTGCCGTTTGCTGTAATTCCAGTCGGTACGTAACCGTTCGCGGTGTCACAGCCCGGGTTCGTAGGTGGTGTTACGTAGTTAATTTCTTCTGTCGTAAGTACGAATTCCGCTGAAATGGGCGCCGTACGAAAGCCGTTTGCGTCGCCAGTATGCGGAGAAATAGGATTTGTTACCTCGTAGCGAAAAACTAGGTGAGTGGCAACTTCACAGGAAAAAAGAGAATCATTTTCGGTGTGGCAGACCGGCCGAAACAAAACACGTGAAGCAATTGGGCAGTTCCGAGTGGCACCCGTGGCGTCAAGGCAGGGGGTTCCGTCGATTTTCCAAAATTGGTATTCGCCAATTTGGCGCATGATGGTTCGACCAGAGAGTGGGTGCACTAGCTCATGAAGAGGATTGAGTACGTAAAGGTGGGTTACCCATTCGTTTGGTGCGAGTTCTAGGCAGTCGAGCGTTCCACCGTCGTCCGTTAAACAGCCCTTGAGTGTTCTGGTGGCGCGAGCGCTTGGTGTGTTAAAACTTAAGATGTCCCAGAGTTTATTCGAGGTAACCCGTAAACCTTCGGGCGAAGAAATATAGTGCCGAACTCGCTCTGCGACCGCTTTTTGGCCGATTTTTAAGTTCTCACTTTTTTGTTGGCGAATTTGTTGAAGAACTACTTGGCCTCCGCTCGCTACTGCGAGCGCTACGGCTGCGGCAATTATGATTGACTGCAATGCCGTGAACCCGCCCTGTAAATTGATTCTTCTTTTAATTCCGTTACTCATAAATTCCCTATCCACCCAATACATTCGTTAGAGGCTGTGTTGTGAGAGGTTGTGTTGAGACGCTATCGAGTTGATCATTTGGTTGCTGGGTAATTTTCTGCGGTTTGTAGCAGACCGAACAACGCGACCACCGACCAGACTCGGACGTCGACATGGGGCGTCCACCAAAAAACTGAGCGTAGTCACCCGAAGTATTGTGTAAGCAGCGACGATCACTGGAATCACTCGTGTGATGACATTCGATGAATGGAGTGTGATACGGGAACTCCATTTGAAGGCAGCTGCCAGGACTAGCCATGTCCTGATTCGCGGTGTAACCAGCATTAAACCCGTCAGAGTGGGCAGTGAACGAGCCGAAACTAAAGCCAGCATACAATTGGCCCCAACCGTCCGGGCAATTTGGCACCGTATTGTTAGATCTATTTATGTTGTGCACTACCGACACTTCGCCTGGAATTTCACAAACGGCACACCGGCTTATCTTTCTAGCACCGACTACATTTTCGTTGTCTTCACCGTAGCTCACTCCGTCTGGAGGATTGCTGAGATTAGCCAGCCAGAGCGTAAAATCACCGCTCGAATTGCGGCGAACTTCCAATTCATCGTCGATTTCGATCGTGATCCCGTCAGTGAATTGGTCCCAGCGAGTTGCCGCGACGTCTACGCAAGATCCGGCACCACCCAAATCGATGTTAGTGCCTACTCGAATGTCGGTGAATGCGCCGGCGAAACTGTAACCATCTAATCTCGGCTGAGCATTGGGGAACGTTTGTTGAGTATTGGTAAACGTATTGCCGTTTCTCATTCGAACTTGAAAGGAGCAGTTTGGTACCGATGAGCTAAATGAGTGGCGGGCAAGTAGCGTTTTCTTTTTTTGCACTTGCACGCAACGTAAATTGCGGTCTGTCGTGACGCCGGCCAGTACTTGCCCATTTTCTAGATTACACGATCCGGTGGCGACGATTTCGGTTCGAGTGATTTTTTCAACCGACTGAAGAATTGGGTCCATTGATGTAGAGTCCACCGTTGGAAAATTTGCGCCCCCGCCGAAGAGCGAAGAACTTGCGACCGACACCCAATAAACGAATTTAATGTCGGTTGCCCGATAACACGAAGCCTCACTCGCAAGGTTGTCGTTGCATGCGGCGACATAGGCGAGTTCAGAGCGAATAGGGCATGCGTCCCGCGACGCATAGGTGTAGACAGGTCGCCCGTCTCGGCCGTCGCACAGAACACCATCGATCGTCCAGCGTGCGACACCCGGGGGGTGTACGTATTGGTTCGAAGCATTTCGTAGCTCGAAATGATAAACGGCCGAGGTCGTGAAGTTTACGGGTTGGGGTGACATTTGCACAACGTCGATCGGAACGATGTTGGTTTCGATGACTCGCATGTAAGGCCTTTGTAAACAGTCAGCCGTATTTTCCCACTGCGATTGATACAAACAGCGACGAATGTTGCGGTTTCCAGTGAACGCACCTTGAGCTGTTCTTACAACTGCTTCGGAATCTTTGAGTGTGTTGGAAAGAAGGCGCGCAATTTCTAATTGAGTGCGACGAATTTTGTCGTGGTTGGCAGCTCTTTGCAGGTTTGCCAATATTCCAGAGGCCACCAGCGCTATTACGCCGGCAAGACCTACCGATATGACGAGCTCAAGTAGTGAGAGACCTTGGGTCGCTTTTTTTGGTGAGCGGAAGGCTACATTAAACATACCTTGTTACCCCGTGAACCCCTTCTAATAAAATCTAGTTACCAATCACGATCGCCTGCCAAACAAGTGGCTGTGGCTCAATTCGCGATGGTTTGTAACAAACAGAACATTGAAATGCGCGAGCGTTGTCACGTGCGTACCAGAGTGCAAAATCCCCCGGCGTACGGTGCTGACACTGCGGTGGCGTGCCTGGCCCCCACCAGTCGCCATCACTTGTGTAGTGTTTGCATTCAAAAAACGGAATCGGGTCAATCGTTCCCGCGATTGGCAGGCAACTGCCTGGACTACTTAAGTTTGTACCGTGATTGAAGCCGCTGTCGCCATCACTTGCGTGTAACGTCATCGCAGCCAGAGCGCGCCCTGTGTAGAGACGGTCCCATCCGGCAGGACAAGCAGGCGGTGCGTCGGGTGTTGCTAGGTTGAAGTTATGTACGGCAATCACTGGACCGTCGATTTCACAGACGTTGCATCGACTTACGTATGGAGCGGTATTCGGAAAATCTGCTAGCGGCACGCTAGGCGGAGTTACGTTGGTGGCTCGCATCCACATTGAAAAATCGTTTCCAGTGCCCCAAGCCCGAAACGGAGTGTCGTCATCCATTTCAGCAAAAAAATCGGTTCGAGCGACTCCGTTTACTCGGGACATAATGTCGCTGAGATTCGAAACGACTAAGCACGAGCCTGGTTTTCCCAAATCTGGAACTGCACCGCTTTGGGCGCTAATCCAAGCACCCGCGAAACTGTAACCACCAACACCAGAAGCAAAGGCACTCGGAAATGATTTAGCAACCGGTACGGTGGTTCCTGAACGCAGAACGCTGAAATTACAATTCGGAACGCTATTTCTCATGGAGTGGCGAGCCAACAAATGTTTCTGAGTCTCAATCTTCGAGCAAATCAAATCGCCACTGCTGTCGATACCGGTCATGACTTCGCCATTATCCGTATTGCATTGTCGTGCGTTCGCTATCTTTAGTCGCACGAGGTCGGGCGTAGAATAGACAATCGGGTCTAATGTAGATTCAAGATGGCTGTTGTATGGCCGCAAAAGCGCGCCGCCAGGGACGTTTGCTCCCTCGCGAATTTTCACAGTATAGAAAAAGCGAAAGTGAGTAGCGATCTCACAGGTCGCTCTTTGCGAAAGATTATTGGTTGGGTTGCAAGCCGCTTGATAAAAGACCCCCGACTCGATCGGGCAAAAACTGGCTGGGGAGCTTGGTGTTGGTCGGCCGTCGGCGCCGTCGCAGGGCACGCCGGCTGCGGTCCAGTAAGTTTTTCCCGGACCATGAATCAATTGATTGACCGAATCAACCAACCGGATCTGAAGTTGGCGAGTGGCGAGCGAAGAAAGTTGGTTGCTAAGCGCTGGATCCGTTAACAAAACAGTTGCGGGCGGAAACGGAATGGCCGATTGCACACAGTCGTTTGCATTATTGTTGTCGGCTGAACCTTCGTCATAGAGACAGTTTAGTAAATTGGTGTTTCCTTCGTAGGCGCTGTTACGAGCAGACTTTCGAATCGCTGATGGATTTTTTAGTGTAGAGGAGACTCGGCGAACAATATCGCCGTAAGTGTTTTTAAGCTGATTGGCCTTTTGGTTTCGAAAATAATAGAAGCTTAACGAACCAACCGCTGAAGCAACAATAGCCAGTGTGCCCATGCCTATAAGCATTTCGATCAGCGAAAAACCCAAAACTCGACGTTTTGGTGCGAAACTCCCCCTCATATTGGCCCCCTAATCAAGAAGTTTAGCAGTTCTATCGGGAATTGAAAGCGTCAACAGCCCAAAAATTTCAGGGGGTTAGTTGGTAATTAAATTTTCTTAACGGGTTTGGCACACTTTTGAATCGGTCCCCCACTTGGGTGTGTCATTCAATGCGTTTTAGGTAAGCTTTCTGCATTTTTTCAAAGAGTGCTTCACGTTTATCGTACAGCCTTTTGAGTTTTCGTGGTTTGCAGCGGTCAAGCGCGTAGGCGGTAACGAGCGGCAGCGAAATCGTAGTGTCGCCGTAGCAGACCACGGTGTCGGGCAATTGATCGGGGTCTACTTTGCCCCAGCTAACGGCTTCACTGGGAGTTGCTCCAGAGAGTCCGCCAGTGTCCGGTCGTGCATCTGTGAACTGTAAAAAGAAATCGTGTCCTTTTTCGTCGAGACCCAAAACTTCTTGAATTTGGGGTTCAGTTTGTAAAAGAAAGTTCTTGGGCGATCCGCCACCACAGATAAAAACGCCACTTTTTCCTTTTTTTCCGGAAGAGTAACCTTTTTTTGCGCCGTAGACGATCGCAGCTGTCTCGTTAACGTCTTTCGACACGTCGAAACGTAGCCGTGATCCACGTAGGGCCATGGCAGCAACGTTCATGCCGATCGAACTGTCACCGGGACTACTGGTGTAAATCGGAACAGCGCAACGATAGGCTGCCGTGAGTAAACAAGAGTCGCCTTTGATTCCGAGCGCTTTTTCGCGGGCGGCCAGAAATTTTCCGCAAAGATAATGAAATTCAGCTGAAGACATGGCCTTTTGAAAATCTTCGTGTTGAATGATTTCTCGAAAAAAAGCGTCAGTCGAAAGCAATACGTCGTAGTCAAAGAGTACATCGTAAATGCGAATAACGCCTTCTTTACGAAGTAGGCGATCGTCGATATTCGGATTGCCTCGCACTAGTTTTTTCTTAAGACCAAAATGTGCGTCGTGATAAAGATTGGCGCCTGTACTGATAATCCAGTCCACAAAACCGGCGCGTACCAACGGAATCAAGCAAGAACGACCTATACCAGCCGGAGTTAGAGCTCCCGTAAGGCTCATTCCGATCGTAACGTCGGGTTTGAGCATAGATTGAGTAAATACCTGGCAAGCCTCTCTTAGTCGCGCGGCGTTATAGGCGTGAAATGTTTGATCGATGAGATCCGACGCCCGAACCATGCGTCGAATGCCGTCGGGGAGAATTTGTTTGCCTTGAAGAAAACGACTTTTCGATTTGCCTTCAATGGCTCGACCGCCGCGGTTTTTTTCAGATATTGCGGTCAATTGACGTTTGGTTCTGCTCATAACAACGCATTGCTCCGATCTTGGTGTTTAACTTGCTCGCACGTAGCTTGCTCTGTATACCGGGTTTTGTATGGAAATTCGAGATGTCATTCACGGAGTCGTAGAGGTAAGTTCGATTGAGGCCCAAATTGTCGATTCACCTTTTTTTCAGCGCCTTCGAAATATTAAACAGCTGGGATTCGCTGAAAATAGCTATCCCGGTGCGACCCACAATCGATACAGTCACAGCATTGGTGCAAAGTATCTTGCGCAAACTGCATTTCGAACTATTTTCGGCGGACGAGCTGGCCTGCTGAAGCGACGCCCGAAAACTGCAGAGCGTTTCGAGGCGGTTCTGCGATGTGCGGCCATGCTGCATGATATTGGTCATGGTCCGCTTTCGCACACTACGGAATTTGCTATGCCCAAGGTCGACAAATTGGGGTTAGCGCAACTCGCCTGTTTACCAGGAAAAGCGTGTGTTTTTTCCGGTAGTCGACAAGCCGATCACGAAGACTACACTATCAAAATTATTTTGCAGAGCTCGCTCACTGCTAAGTTGCGACGCGCGTTAGGGCCGCTCGGTGCGGAACCAATTCACATTGCGTGCGTTATAAACGAAGACATTTATTGTCCTGATTCATTTTTTGTCGACGAAGGAATTGATTATCGACCAGTTCTGCATCAACTAGTATCCAGTGAAATCGATGTCGATCGTATGGATTATCTTACGCGCGACTCCTATTACGCCGGAGTAAACTACGGAAACTTTGATTTGCAATGGCTGTTGTCCCATTTAACTTCGCATGTGCATCGCAATAAATGTTATTTAGCGTTGGGACATAAAGCAATTTATGCTTTCGACGATTTTTTATTGTCGCGCTACCACATGTTCTTGAACGTTTATTTTCATCACAAAAGTGTGATTTTCGATGAAATGCTTTCGCGCTATTTTAAGTCTTCAGACTGCGACTACGAAATTCCAAGTGATATAGAGTCGTACATTTTCTACGACGACTATCATCTGTACACCCATCTTTCGAAATCAACCAATTCGTGGGCCAAACGTATTTATCACAAAAATCCGTTTAAGATGGCCGCGGAGTTTCACTCCGGAATACCCCAAGGTAAAGATCACGCGCGAGAGCAAAAAGAGGAACTCGATCGCACCATACAAGGGTTTAAAAACCGTGGCATTGATTACATCGTAAAAACTACCACTGGTGAACTTTCAAAATACTTTCGGCGCAATGAGCGCGTGCCAATTTTTGTGCATTACACGAGCGGAATCGGAAACGAGAAATTTTACCCCCTTGAAGAGTGCACAGATCTGTTTCAAAAATACGCAAATACTCGTTCAATTACGCGGGTCTACACCCCCAAAGACCCTAGCTAGGCCACGTTAAAAGTTAAAATTTCTGAACTTTTATTTATATCTATTTGATATTGTTGATGTAATTTTAACTTTAGCGAATTGAGCTAACGCCCGTTGCCTCTTACAATGGGAGTTGATGACTAAGGGTGGTTTTTCTCGTTTTAATTTGACGGTTTTAGCAACCATGTTTGGTGCCTTCGGCATCGTGGGTTGCGTGCAACCAGAATTGGTAGACGATGCGGCGGTATCAACTGCTCCGGCCGTGGTGACTCCAGCGTTTACTATTGTGAGTGTGCCCGATTTAAATTCGAGTTCCGCCACAGGGACATTTAATTTTACTTATGTCCCGAGTGACGCAAGCGTTACCTGTTATGTCGATGCCGATCCAGCCGCTCCTTGCATTTCACCACACAGTTTCAATGCGCTGGCCGATGGGGCGCACACTGCAAATTTTTCGTTAAATGGCGGAGCTGCTACCTACACCTACACTTGGACTGTCGACACGGCTGCTCCGGGAGCCCCTGCCGCAGTTCTTGCTTCATCAACGCCCACCGCTAATTCAGCCGCCACGATTACGATTGGTAGTTGCGCGGGTATTTCCCATATATTTGTAAATGAAGGTGGCGTTGCACCGAGCGCGGGCGCGGCTGGTTGGCAAACATGTAGCACGGTAGCTGCCGCGATCACCTATACCTTAACCACCAACGGCAATCGCACACTCAATGTTTGGGCAAAAGACTCCGCGAACAACGTATCAGCCACGTCTACGGACTTAGCAGTGACGTTTGACAACGTAGGTCCGACGATCGTGATAACCGAACCAGATAATTCGGACGCTCTCAAAGGTGGCGCTAACTTTGATGTGACTTGGACCGCTACTGATACCAACATGGCTGCTAATACGATCACCATCGATTATTCGACCGATAGTGGCACCAACTGGACCAACATCGTAACCAATACAGCCAACGACGGCACCTATACCTGGGCAGTACCTGCGTTGAATACCGCGAACGTTCAAGTGCGAATTACCGCAGTGGATAGTCTTGGAAATTCCGATAACGAAAACTCGACTGGAAATTTTATCGACTCTACGGCCCCTACATTAACTGCAGCTCAAATGTCGCTCGCCGCCGGGGCGGCCACAACGACGAGTCAGTATGTAGCCGTGGATTTAGCGGGTTCTGATAATTTAACGAATATTACGGAATTCTGTCTTAAGTACAACTCTACAACTACCCCAACTGCTGCTGCCAGCTGTTGGGTACCAGTAACTGCAAATCCTCCGGGATTAGTTGCCGCCCAGACGTTAACTCTGGACGACTATTCCTTCGGATTAGGCTTCGTCGGCGGTGCGTACACGGTTTACGCTTGGCTGAAAGATGCGGCAGGTAACATTTCTACTCTTTCGAATGCTGGTGCAGGTACTGACGCTCAAGATCGAGACGATATCACCTATTCCCCAGGTCAAGCTCCGACCGTTGTCGACATTGCAGTGGTGGATAGCGATCCGCTCCCTGCTCCCATTACTTCTACTGACACCGCATTCGAACTTGCGGGAGATTTCGTTTACATTCACTGGGATGCCAGCGACGACGGAGCTGCGGGTAGTATCAGCATTGATTTGTTGTACACCACCAACGACAGTACGTGGACCCAGTTCGCTACCGGTTTGGCTTATAACGATAGCACGAACTGTACGGTCGCCGCCGGTAGAACCGGGTGTTACCGTTGGGCGCTCCCCGGCGCTCTTGCCAACACTTATTTTAGAATTCGTGTGAAAGCCACGGATGCAACTTCGATGGTGAGTTACACTAACTCCAACGGATTAAACGTATGGCCGCCAATCAATTATTTAGCCGGGAATACTGAACCCGGTACCGGTGCTAGCGCTTCTGCCGCAGTGTTTTTTAATAATACGGTAACATCTTCGGTTCCTGACGTTGGTAGCATGGTCGTGGCTTCGAATGGCACAATCTACTTTCGGGATATTTATCGGGGAATATTGCGCATTTTGCCGACTGACGGCGTTGTGAGTATTTATATTCCACTAAATAGTGCTGCTGCCTCCAACAATGGTGACGGAGGGGCCGCCACTTCCGCGACGGTGAAAGATCCCTTGAAAATTGCGCTCGATTTTTCTGATCGGCTTCTGATCTGGGATGACGATCGAATTCGTCGTGTAGAAACCAATGGTACGATCAATACCTTGATTGGCGGTGGTGCCGCGGCCGATTCCAATGGTATGGCGCCTACCGATGTTCAATTTACCGCCCAAAATTATGCCACTACTTTTTACGCCCCGTTTTACATATTACCGAACGGGGATCTATATTTTGCTTCCGGAACGAGTACTGGTGTTGGCGCGGCGGCAATGAAGTATAAACTCTACGATGCTAGCAGCAATACGGTAAGTATTTTTTCGATTTCTGGCACTGGTGATCGCCAAAATGTCGCAACTCCTGTGGCCGATTGTTTTTCCTACGGCTTTGGGGTTTCGTTTGACGCAGCAACATCTAATGTGAATTACATTATCGGGGAAGTTGCTCACGGCGCGACCTACGGTGGGTGTACTCTTGGGGGAAGCGGCGCTTCCGGAGTACGGCTAGATGCATCGGGAGTGTCGGTGGGCGGAGTTATTACAAATCACCCAACTACCAACTCTTCATGTATTAAAGTAACTGGTCGTGATGGCAAACTCTATTGTGTCTCCCGCCTCCTCGGCCGAATTCAACAGTACGACGACACGGCACGAGCGTGGACCACAGTCATTGGCACTTCGACGGTCGGATACTGTGCCGACGGCACAGCGGCAACGTCGTGTAACATTGAACCGCACGATCTTTTTGTAACGCAAAATGGTACAATGTTTTTCGTTGACCGCGGAAAAATCAGAGCGGTCGACACCAGCGGTAACGTTGTAACAGTTGCCGGCCAAGGTTTTAACTACGGCGACGGCGGTGAGGCTCTTTCTGCGCGTTTTGGAACTATTCCGGACATTGCGCTCTGGGACGATGCTGGTACTGACAAAGTTATTTTGCTCGACAGCTTCAACTACCGCTTCAGGGAGTTCGCAATCGGCGGTACTATTTCGACAATCGCTGGAAATGGTACCGGAGGCACGCCTAGTACAGGAGCGGCTGCGACCGGTCAGCCACTTACCATCGGGCATTCAGGCCAAATTTTTGATTTGTTCGAAGCCGATGCTACTGGAGCCATCTATTTTAATAGAACCGCCAATTATATCGCGAAAATGCCACGCTCGGGAGGCACCGCCGGTCAATGGGTCAATTTAGTGGGTGGTGGGGCAACCTCGTATACTACTGCAGTGGACACCACTTTGGGCGCGAATATCTCGCTGTCGGGAACGACCGCTTATCCTGCAGTCATCATTGGAAACGACGGCACCAATATCCTCACCGCTTTCGGCACCTACACTAGCCCGAGTCACGTCAACGCTATGGTGCATGCTTACGCAATGAGTGATGGCGCAATAACCCGAGGTGGGGGGGTTATCGGAGCTGCAAATTCAACATTCTGCGCAGTTGGAAATGCAGTATCCGGTTGTAATGTACCAATGGCTCACGGTGGCTTGTATCGCGGAAGTTATTGGGATCCAACCGCCGCGAATTGGGTGATCGCCCACGCTAATTATCCTACACTTCCGAAAACCTTTCCAATTGGGGGTAATCTTGGTGATTTGGTAACTCTACCGCGGTCGTTTAGTGCGATTACCGGGTATCATCCAGATGGGCTCACCCACATGCTTTACTATTGTTCGGGAGGCCGTCTTTATAAGTACAACATGTTAACCACAACAGAAACCGCGCTCACCTGGCCGGTTGCTTCGATGAGCTGCGCCGGAAAACAGTTAATTTACAGTCCCGCCGCCGACCGCAATTCTTTGATTTTTATTTACACTCAGGCCAACATGTACGGCATTGCCGAGTATTTGAATCCTTAAATTAAAAAACCCCAAGCCGCAATTCAACAGCTTGGGGTCTATATATTGGAAAATCTTAGAACTCGGCGTCTACTCTTCAGCGCTGTAATCGCGGCCGCCGCCACCAAACCCAAAAGAGCTGCTTGAGCCAAAAGCGCTTCCCAAAGCGCCCGCGCCCAGACCACCAGCAAAACCCGAAAGAGGGCTGCCCAAGTTTGTAGTTTTAGGCGCAGCTTTGCGAGCAGCGGCTTTTTTCGGTGCAGCCTTGCGCGCTTTAGCGGCAGGTTTTTTAGCAACTTTTTTCTTGGTTTTTTTTGCGGCCTTCTTAGCGGGACGCTTTGCTTTTTTTGCTACTTTTTTTGCTGACTTCTTAGCTGTTTTTTTAGCAACTTTTTTGCCAGCTTTGCCGCGGGCTTTTGCTTTTTTCTTAGCCATGACATGAGACTCCTTTGAAAGATTTATGCTTCGAAATGACCATACGATTAAATCAATGGCAACTGATTAATGGGTACTAGAATTGATGTCAGGAAGCGTGCCAAAAAGGTTTTCTCGGATAGTCCGGAACGGCACGTTCGCCTCTAGGTTACCCCCGGTGCCGGTTTCACTGTATAGGGCCCGCAATGGAATGTACTTCACAGAATAGCCGTCCCGCCCGTTTTGGAAGTGGTTGTAGTCACGGTCCGAAGTGAAAGAACTCACAGCATTTTTAAACGAAAGAACCTTGCCTGAAATATTGGGTGGATTGTCCGCAAAAAGATATCGACCAAAAGGGTCTGTCATTCGCGCTACATTAAAATTGTTTTGACCTCGAAGCGTGTTCAAGTAGCGATCAATCTCTGCTTGCAGCATGGCCGAAAGGCGCGCACTGTTTGTGGAAGCCGTAGTGGTTAAGCTGATGTTGTCTTGAATTTCTTTTTTTAGAAGGTCGCGTAGTTCATTGAGGTCGCCCCCGGCATTGGCCGACTGAAGCGGAGCCCAAAACGTGTATTCCGATTGAAATCCGTTATTCGCAGTCTGAAAGTAAGTGATCATGGGCCGGGCCGGCGTTACTGCTCCCGGAACTGGCAGAGATTCAACGTCTACTGGAATGTTGTAGCGCCCGATTTCAAATTCGTCTGGAAGCATTGCGGCGTGTAGGCCGCGATTAATCGCGTCAGTACTAAGCGAGTCACCGGTTTGTACAGAAGTTCGTAGCACTTGGTAGAGTCCTCGTAGTACGTCGCCGCTTTCCATCGTAAAGCCCGGGCCGCTACCATCTGTTAGCGGGAGTGTAGGGTAGGAAATCGTCTGTCCGTTGACGTTGCCTTGCCTAATGAAGTGCGAAGGTTCTAGCTTTGGACCAATGCGCGAGCCGAAAGGTTGGGCGGCAGCGTAGGCCGTGAGTTCGATTTCGGGCGCGGGATTGCCGAAAGGAAAAGGGTTGAAAAATATTTTAGCTTTTGCCGTTAATTTCACCGCGTAGTAGACGCGCTCTGAAGAATCTTTGTAAACCCCGAGATACGGTTTGGCCCGCAGTTTTTGGACAAGTAGCGGGCACGCGCGACCGCCTGGTCCCCCGCCGCCTGACGGAATATTGTTGGTGTCGATAATTGTATACAGAGCATCAAATTCGGCTTGAATTGGTTCGAGCACAAGCTGGCGATTGTCCGCGGGTAAGAGTTCCGTCATTTCTACCGTATCATGGTCGAAAACATTTTCGTTTAAATTGCCTCTCGCGGTTTCGAATGCCAGGATCGTGCGTTCGTTGGCGACCTGATCGGGAATGTCAGATAAATCTGCGATTCGACGTCGAGTGACCCCTGTTTTGGGCGGCGCATTAATATACATGTTTTGAACAGTTTTTATTCGCTGATAGTGCGAAAGATTTTCCGGTACGAGACCTAAGTCTTTTACAAGAGTGCTGAGGTTTGTTTGAGTCTGAAGCCTCGTGTCTTTGTTGGTTGAGTAAAGCCAATAGGTTAACAGTTCTTGATTCACCACCGTGTTGGCGTTGCAGCTCTGGCGTTGTAGATTCGCAATTTGTTGCGCAGTGGTTTGAAGCTGGCCGCAGATAGGGTCGGTCGGAAAACAAGGTGGCGCTTGTACCACCGGCACGCCTTCTGCCGAAAGCTGGCAAACGTTATTTTCACTAGAAACTGCGACACAAACCGAAGGAGCTCCGGGGTAGGTGCTGCCGGGATTTTTCCAGTCAAAATTTGTGGCGCCTGAAGCTTCGCCACTGCCACCGCTTTGTACGCAATGTTGAGCGTTACCGCGCGGAAAGCAGCGCATGCTCATGTTGCCCAAAACATAATAGCGGAACAGAAATTTCTTATAGGCTTGGCGCATTTGATAATTGAGGTGTGAAATGTGCGTGAGCTGCCGGGCCTGAGTAGCGGCGCCAGCATAGGCAGCAAGGTCGGCTGCATTTTGGAGGCTAATCTTGGCGTTTACCAACATGCCAACATTGATGACAAACGCAAATAGCGTGAAAAGAGGAATGAGGCTCAAAACGATGAGCACACTCATTTGACCGCGAATCCGTTTGCGGTGGTTAACGAACATAGGCCTATTCTATGCCCGGCGTGTTGTCCGGGCAAATTATTGTTGAGGTGGTTTTACTCCGTGCGAAACAAAGGCATCTTTATTGATTTCGAGGTCGTCGATAAGGCCGACCACTGTTTGCACGCTTTGTATGAATTGAGTCAAATCTTTCATGCTGCAAATGCTACCAAAAATGCGGGGCTCAAATAAGTTTTCCCTCAGGGGAATAGCGACGTACACCCGGGAATTGACGAACGAGACGTAAATTTGGCAATCCATTTTTATTCGTAGGTTTTTTATCCGTTCCATAAAGGCTGGCGTCAAAATGTAACGCGCTTCCACCTGGTTGTCGGCGGTGACAACAAACATTTTTTCAAACTCGGGATCTTCCAGATCGACTAGTCTTTCGCCATAGGCCACCCGCTGAACGCCGCGACCCAAGACGCCGAGGAGCCCTTCCGCCGTGTCTGGTTTAATGATAGTCCGAAAAAAGAAATTGCGGTGAAAGTCAGCGCTGAAAAATAGTCCGGAAAAGACGTCTACCACCCTGGTTCGCTGGCCACTTTTTGTCCGAACCTTTTCTAGCCGTTTGACATATAGCTCGGAAAAGTGGAAATCGGCGCTCCCGTGTTTGCCGGAAAAAAAATCTTCGCCGGTGTATCTATTAAAATCGCTCGTAAAAAGTGAACTTTCAATAAACTGATCGGCAGTCACGAAGCCCATTGGCACGTAGGCGAGTTCCGGGTAAAAACGTTCGATTAAACGTGATACTACGCGGTGTTTGAATTCGCTGCGAAAAGATTTGGATCGAATAAACAGTGCGATAAAGGCAAAACCCACCACTACGATTGCCAGGCCTACTAGACCGGCAAATATCAGCGGATCGTGGCCGTTTGAAAAACGAGGAATGTTTTTTTCCCGAAAGTATACAAAGCCTGCGATCAGCAGCGAAACCGTAAGTGTGAACGCTTCGGCCGATTTACGTTTGCGGTCTAGGCCACTGATGTACGGATGAATCTCCATTTTGTAAAACGTTCGGAGTTGCTCAAGAGATGGCTTTTTAAACTTTGGGGAGTTCTGAGAAACGTTTGCAGGATGGGCCACTACTTACTCGCGAAAAGTTTTTTTACGTCTACGTTTTGACGTTCATCGTTCGTAGCCTCGAAGAGCGCTTCGGGTTTGAAGTTAAGCATGGCTGCAAAAAGATTCGAAGGAAACATGTCGAGCGCATTGTTGTAAATGGTAACCGTAGCGTTATAGGTCCGCCTAGTAGCCGCGAGTTGGTCTTCGATTTCTTGTAGCGCGTGTTGGAGCTGGAGAAAGTTTTGATTCGATTTTAGATCAGGGTAGTTTTCCACCTGGATCATGAACCCCTTGAGCGCCTTGCTCATTTCGCGGTCGATTTCGGCGGCTTTTTTGGAACCGCTACCGAGCGCTGCTGTCCCTTCGCTTCGCAGGCGAACAATCATGTCCAGTGTCGATTGTTCAAACTTGGCCGACTGCTGGGCGGTGGCCACCAAGTTTGGAATCAAATCAAATCTTTTTTTGAGCATGGCATCGATCGAAGCGAACGCGTTTTTCACGTTGTTGCGCTTTGCGATGATCGAGTTGTAGAGAAAAATGCAGACGACAGCCAGTACGCCAGCAACGATCAGAAAGGTGTTGGTGTTCATTGCTCTAAGGGTACCAGGAAATTCAGTTGCGTAAATACGGTTCGTAATAGGATTGATTTGGTCGATTAAATATCGTAGTAGGATGGCGTGTTTAGGAGCAGCGCATTATTTTTAAGTGTTTTATTTTGGGGCCAATTGGTCACTAGTTTTGGATTTGCTAATTCTCCTTATCGCGAAAATCCGGCGGACGACGAAATTGAGGTTTTAAAACAAGAAGTTGGAGCCCTGCAGCTCGAAGTTGAGCGTGAAAGAATCGAGTTGCGGAATCATGCGTTGCTGCCGGAGATTGAACACCTCGCCCTCAGAATAGAAGAAATCACTGACGAACTCGATTTGCTTCGCGAGAAACAAAAAACTGCAAAAATTTCAGGTTATCGCGAAACTTTAGGAGCACGAATTGTATCTTTGACCACAGAGTTAGGGCGCGCCCAACACCATTACCGTATTTTCTCTGAAGCGTTAGAGCAGGCCGAAAAAGAAATTGCGGAAAAAGAGCTGATACTTTTGAACAAGCGGCGAGTTTTACTCTTCTTTGGTTCGCCCGAAAACATTCGGTTGCAGAAGATTGTAGAACAAAGTGAGGCGCTTTTTCAGAAGGCCCGTAAGGCAGCCACGGTAAGTTATCAGAGTTTAAAAACCGGAAAAGTAATAACGAGTATCAATTTAAATTTGGTGTTTATGGAAATTGCCAAATTATCAGAAAATGCCGAACGGCTACTCTTGGAACTGCGAGCGGCACGTTTGCTTGCTGCCGGTGACAACGAACGTTTGACCGAATTGTTGGGGCCCGAGGAAATAAAGTATCTGAACAAGCCTATAGAGTTGTTGCAGGAAAGTTTAGTGATCAATTTCTTAGTGGCGTTGCGACTAAGTGCAGACGAAACCCATTTTAAAAAACGTCATCTTTCAGTAATCGAGAAAAGGCGAGCGGCAGGAGCCCTGGGCTGGTTGGCCCATGCGACGAGCGGGGCAGCGTTATTAGCCCAGGTGAGCACCACCCTCGCAGTCGCTTACGCATTGGCGACTAGTGGCGCAAAGGCGGTGCTTGGACTGCTAAAAATAGAAGGTGCTTCGATCAAAGAAGGTAGTCTTTTCGATCGAGTTCAAAGCGCTATTTTCTCCCCGTTGACGGCGCCAGTTTCGAACAAACTCTTGGCGATTCCCACTGAAAGTTCGGTTTCAGAACAAGTGCTTCTGGACCACTATTTTGGACCCGGTTTGCGTTCAGCCCTGGCTACGAACATTCACCGAGACGGTGGGCAGCAGACCTCTGATCTGGTCGATGCATTGTTAACGGAAGCGGGCTTTCAGAACCAAATGTGGAAAGGCTTCAATCCTCCGGTTCAATTTGATTCGAGGGGAGAGTCGCAGGGAGCTGATTGTCGCAATATTTTAGATGCCACGCGCCAGACGGTTGCGAATGTTCTTCGAATAATGAACGAGGGCAAAACAACACTCCAAAAAAAATAGAGCCCGAGCGAGAGTCTGGTACTGTCTAAACTTTTGACACCTGCCTCCGCAGCTACAAACTTTTTTGGTCGCTGCTCCGGCAGAACAAGTCGCAAAAACTGGCCCGCCCCTTGCTCTACATCTCAGTCGTCAGACATCGAAGAAGAGAGAAGAGTGGTTTATGTGGTTGATGTGGAAGCGGAATCTTCAAGTAGTAGCAGTAGCTCGATATTGTGCGTTTGCAGTTGGATCGCTCTTTTTCCTTTCGATGAATATCGCACGCGCCGAGATTGCGTACCCGCAATTCGCGGCCCCAGGTTATGTTCCCACTCCGAACTGCGCTGAATGCGCGACCCTGGCCAATGCCCCTGGGATGCCGGAAATTAAGCTCCCATTCGAAAAAAACCTATACGAAACCAAAAACGGTTTTTTGTACCCTGCATCGGCGACCCGCTATTTGGCGGCACCCTCGGCGCCTCTCCCCACCGCGGCACCTTCGTTTGTGCCTACCGCGGCCAATAACTGGGGGTTCCCGACGTTTCAGTATCCGAATACCACGGTTCAGACCTCGCCTAGTACCTGGTTTGATACCAAAAAGATTGTGGATTCATGGGGTTGGAACTTCAACCTCTTGAATTCAAATAGCTTCGTCCCTTGAGGACGATCTGATCGAGGCGCCCCCTTCCCCCTCATCCCCCTCTCTAAAAGGGGGTGCCTCGGTTCAAAGAATTCCCAGTCGATACGACACACTTGAGTTTAAAAGTCAGATACCGAAATGTGGTTCATGGGTCACAACCACGTGTTTAGGCTGTGTCATGTTTGTCGCAATATCAATGAAGCCGAAGAAGAGATTCTTCGCTGCGGTCATTGCGGAAAAGGGTTTCTTCCAGTGCGGTACTTCGAAAAGTTAAAACAAGAGTTGGAACGGGCCAAAATCGAAGCCGCAGGAACAATTGAAATTCCAATGAATCCGCTGCCCGGACTTCTAGTCTTTTGGTAGCAGCGAAAACATAAACAAAAATCCGATTGTGCGAAAAATAAATGCCGGTACGGCAAAGCGTAGGTGTTTTTTTCGAAGCATCGGGCGATCGGCGGTCGGGCTACCGATCTGTCGAAGGCATTTAAAACCGAAATAAAGGGTTGGAAAGTAAAGCACGGTCGCTATGGTCGAAGATAACACATGGCACATTTGTAGTGGAGTGAGGCGCAGGTTTACCGCCGTGTCGATAGCGTTGCGCTCGATTTGAAGTAGTAGCACTAAGGCGAGATCCAAAAAAATAGCAAATCCCATGAGACGGCCGTGCAAGAGTCGGTTCTTTTTTCGCAGCGAGAGGCCCACAAGTAATATTACATAAGCGAGGGTGGCCCAGATCATATGCGGGCGGGCTAGAAAACGGTCGAAATTTTGGACGATGAGGTCATTCATTTAAAATTCATTTCACAGTTAATATTAAATTTCTAGATCAAGGCGCTATCGTGACGCGGTTGCGCCCACCTTCTTTAGATTTATAAAGCGCTTCGTCGGCGGCCTTTAGAACTTCTTGCCAAGTTTTTCCGCTTTGTGGAAAGCCAGAGATACCAACACTTATCGAAACAAATCCCATGGGCTGTTTTTTGCCATGCTCGAAGGCGTGATCTGCCACCGCTGAACGAATACGTTCTCCCACGATGAGGGCTGATTTTAGGTCAGTTTCCGTACAGAGCACCACGAATTCTTCGCCCCCATAGCGTGCGGCAACGTCAGTGTTTCGCACGCAGGTTTCGAGCACTCCGGCAAATTCGCGTAAGAGGTCATCACCCGCAGGGTGGCCGTTGGTGTCGTTAAAGTTTTTAAAGTGGTCGATATCGCAAAATACGATCGAATATTGTTTTTTGTAACGGTCCGACCGAAGGTGTTCGGTTTCAAGCAGTTTACAAAACTGACGGTAATTCACCAAACCGGTCATTCCGTCGGTCGTTGCTAGTTCTCGTAGTCGTTTTTCGGCGTCTTTCTGGGCGGTTACGTCGCGCACAATGACTTGCAATACCTCAGATTCGTCTTTTAGTTTCAACGGACTGGCCGCCATTTCCGCGACAATAATTTTAGTCGGATCGCCTACATTCAAACGCGTTTCAAAGCGTTTGGGGTGGTAGCGGCGCATGGCAATTCGAATCATTTTTTGAAATTCCACCAGGTCGTCGGCGTGAGAAAACTGGTAGAGGCTCACGCCGGTGAGGCTTTCGGGCTTGTCGAGCAGGACATTTTCGGTGGCGTCGTTGGCTTGCAGAATTTCGAGATTTTCAAGACTTACCAGTAATATCGCGTCGAGCGAGCGGTCGAATAGGTCGTAGTAGGCGGCTTTGGCAGCAGGGCTTTCGGGTGAGTGTGTCGTCATTGGTCCATTGTAACGGGCAAAGTTCCGGAATTGAAGAACCCTTGAGTTTTAGCTGACGCAGTGGTGTATTCAGGGTTCGATTATGCTTCGCAGAAAACCCGATTGGCTCAAGGTCAAAGCCCCCGGTGGGGAACGCTTTGGGGCCATCAAAGAACAACTTCGGTCTTTAAAGTTACACACCGTGTGTGAAGAAGCACGATGCCCAAATATGGGTGAGTGCTGGTCCGGCGGGACCGCAACGGTCATGTTGCTTGGCGACGTCTGCACTCGCGGGTGCCGGTTTTGCGCTATTACGAGTGGCAAACCCGGTGGGGTAGTCGACGCGGAAGAGCCGTATAAAGTGGGTGGTATGATCGCATTGTCGGGGCTAGAGTATGTAGTGCTCACGTCCGTGAATCGAGATGACTTGCCAGACGGTGGCGCGGCACATTTTTCGGAGACGGTGCGTCAAATCAAGTTACGCTCCCCCCATATTCTTTGTGAAACTTTAGTTCCCGACTTTCAGGGCTCGGAGGCCGCTATTCGCGCGCTGCTCCTGGGCGGAGTCGACGTTTATGCGCACAACGTAGAAACCGTTCGCCGCCTCACAACCCGGGTGCGCGATCGCCGTGCTGGGTATGACCAAAGTTTAAAAGTCTTAAAGGCTGCCAAGCGAATTGGCCTCGAACTTCAGTCGTCGGGTTTGATTCAAAATCCGGTGTTCACTAAAACTTCGATTCAATTGGGACACGGAGAAAACGACGAGGAAGTCTTAGAAACGCTGCGCGAGCTTCGTTTGCATGACGTCGATGTGGTTACTTTCGGTCAGTATTTGCAGCCTACCCAGAAGCACCTGCCCGTGGTTGAATATGTGACACCAGAAAAATTTGAAACCTGGGATCGTATTTCTAAGGAATTAGGATTTGCATATGTCGCTTCCGGACCATTGGTGCGATCTAGCTATAAAGCAGGGGAGTATTTCATTTCCAACATGATTCGCAAAACACGAGGAGAGGAACCTATTCATGGAATTCAAGCTACCTGATATCGGAGAGGGCGTTCACGAAGGTGAGATCGTCAAATGGCTTGTTAAAGAGGGGGACTCCGTAAAAGTTGACCAACCAATGGTCGAGATCATGACCGATAAAGCGACAGTCGAAATTCCTACTTCGACTGCCGGCGTAATTCAAAAATTAAACGCCAAAGAAGGAGATGTCGTAAAAGTTGGTCAAGTCATCGCAGTTTTGGGCTCAAGTGGGTCAGAAGTTGCGCAGACCCAGGCGCCTGCAGCCAAGCCAGCCGCTTCTGCGCCAAAACCAGCAGCCCCTGCAGCCAAGCCAGGAGCGTCCGTACCAAAACCAGCAGTGGCCGCCGCTATGACCCCAGCTCCGGCTCCGCAGCGATCGTCGGTTTCACCGACGACTTCCAGTTACACTGCAACCCCCGGCAATGTTTTGGCCACTCCGGCAACACGGCGTTTGGCGCGAGATCTTGGTGTCGATCTCTCGCGAGTCGACCCTACGGGCCCACACGGTAGAGTCACAAAGGAAGATGTTCAACGCTTTGGCGGGGCTTCGGCCGCTGGTCCAGCCATGCCGGTGTCTAATCATGGAACGTCTCTTGCTCGCTCGAGTGCGTCTTTGCCAGCGCGTGGTCGCGCGGGCGGAGGGGAGCTTGAAACACTTGTTCCTTTTCGTGGCATTCGTCGAAAAATCTCCGAAGCCATGTCTCGTTCTCGTACCTTGATTCCCGAATTTACCTATGTTGACGAGGTGAATGTCAGCGAACTGGTCGCTTTTCGCAAAGAAGTCAAAGAAATCGCAGAAAAACAAGGCGTCAAACTCACTTACCTGCCGTTTATCTGCAAAGCATTAATTCGCGCATTTCGCGAGTTTCCAACGCTCAATGCGTCACTCGATGAACAAGGTGGCAATGTAATTGTAAAAAATTATTTTAACATTGGTATCGCAGTCGACACCGAAGACGGCTTGATTGTTCCGAATATTAAAAACGCCGATCAAAAAAGTATTTTACAGCTTGCAGCCGAAATCACTGAACTTGCTGAAAAAGCGCGTACTCGCAGACTCTCGCTCGAAGAAATGCAGGGCGGAACGTTTACCATCACGAATCCGGGACCGATCGGTGGATTGATCACAGCGCCCGTGATCAACTGGCCAGAAGTCGCGATCCTAGCGGTGCACAAAATTGTTAAACGCCCGATCGTGACCGAGGACGACGAAATAAAAGCAGCGAGTATGATGTATCTATCCCTCGCGGTAGATCATCGCGTAGTTGATGGCGCCGTGGCGGCGCGCTTTATGAACGTGGTCATTGAGTACCTAGCATCGCCTAAACTCATGATGTTGGACATGGCGTAAGGAGATTCACTTTTATGGCAACCAAACAATATGATGCAGTGGTGATTGGCGGCGGTCCAGGGGGCTACGTTTGCGCTATTAAACTAGGACAGCTCGGCGTAAAAACAGCCTTGGTTGAGAGGGAATTTCTTGGTGGCGTTTGTTTAAATGTCGGGTGCATTCCTTCAAAAGCGCTCATTCACGCGGGTACTTTTTATGAACAGATCCAACACCACGCACCAGAACTTGGAATTGATGTTCAAGTAAAAGGGTTTGATCTTACCAAACTTGTCGCCTGGAAAAACGGCGTAGTGAAAAAACTCACCGGCGGTGTAGGCGGATTATTGAAAGCCAATAAAGTAGATGTCATTAACGGCGAAGCTAAATTTGAAAATCCCACTACGCTCACAGTCAAAACTGCTCAGGGCACTGAAACACTGACTGCAAAAAAATTCGTGATTGCAACTGGATCGCGGCCATTTGTGATTCCAGGTTTTGAACCCGATGGAAAATCAATTCTCACTTCTACCGAAGCGTTAGACCTGACGAGCGCTCCGAAAAACTTGGTCGTTATTGGTGGCGGTTACATTGGGCTCGAGCTGGGCACTTATCTAGCTAAAGTTGGTTCTAAAGTGACAGTGTTAGAAGGAACAAAACAGTTGCTTGGATCTATGGATCAAGACTGCGTTGGAGTCGTCGCACGCGCGCTTAAGAAAAAGGGAGTGCAGGTACTTACCGAAGCCAAGGCCAAGAGTTACAAAAAAAATGGCAAGAAACTGGAAGTCACAGTTGAGCTACCAACTGGTACTCAAAAAATCGAATGCGATGCGGTTTTGGTAACAGTAGGTCGTCGCCCGAACTCTGACACGCTTGCACTCGAAAAAGCAGGGCTCAAGCCAGATTCCAAGGGGTTCATTACGATCGACAAAACTTGTCGCACAGCAATTCCGCATATTTACGCCATAGGCGACGTAGCTGGTGGATTGCTTCTCGCTCACAAGGCGAGCAAAGAAGGAATAGTGGCGGCAGAAAACATTGCCGGGCACAAGGCGGCGTTCGATACCACCATTATTCCAGCTGTAGTTTTTACCGATCCCGAAATCGCGGCCGTTGGGTTAACTTTAGCCGAAGCGTTGAAGCAGGGCTTCGACGCACACGAGGCAAGCTTTCCGTTCGCTGCGCTTGGCAAGGCGCTGGCTACCGGCGAGTCTGACGGATTCGCGAAACTAGTGGCCGACCGTAAAACCCAGCGGCTACTCGGAGTGCATGTGGTGGGCGCTAATGCGAGCACAATCTTGGGCGAAGCAGGGCTTGCGCTTGAAATGGGCGCGGTGCTAGAAGACCTGGCACTTACAATTCACGCGCATCCGACGTTGCCGGAAGCCTTGATGGAAGCGGCGGAAGTGGCGCTCGGACATCCGATCCACATAGTTGCTAAACCACCAAGGGCCTCCGCCGAAAAGTCGGCTTAACGTAAATAATAAAGGACTTATGCAAACTCTCGATCTCGGCCGAAAAAATTACCTCGAAGCGTGGGCGATTCAAAAAGAATTCGTCGAAAAACGCGCGGCCGGAGAAATTGAAGACACACTTTTATTTGTGGAGCACGAACCGGTGTATACGGTTGGGCGTGCGTCGCAGTCTTCTCTCGATCGGTCTGGCGAAAGCGCCGATGGTCTTGCTTCGGACCGAATCACGGATTCTATTCCGCCGGCAACAGAAACCGCTTCGATTCATGTGCGAAAACTAGGCGATGTTCCGGTAGTCGAGGTCGAACGTGGTGGTAAACTGACTTTTCACGGACCTGGTCAAATTGTAGGGTACCCGATTTTTCATCTTACTCGACGTGACCTACGTGGGTATTTGCGCGAAATGGAACGAATTCTCATGAGCACCATTTCTGAACAGGCGCTGCTATCAGTGAAGCCTTGCCCAGAAACTTTGTTTTTAGAACCCGGCCAGCTGCAAACCGGTGTTTGGGTGCGCGACAAAAAATTAGCCAGCATTGGCATTGCCGTGCGCAAATGGGTAAGCTTTCACGGCTTTGCGCTCAACGTGCACACCGATTTACGTTATTTTGAAGCGGTCGAACCCTGCGGTTTCAGTGGGTCCATCATGACGTCGATTGAACGCGAACTTGGTGGTATGGGCGACATGCGAGTACTGGTGAGCAACCTCAAACGCACCTTGGCTGAAAAGTTTTCAGTACTGTCCAACACCTATCACGCAGCACCGCTGCAATCGCCAGAGGTTTCTGCGTCGGTTTGACTTAGAAAAATCAGAGCAGTTGAGCTTGAGACTCGAAGGTGCGGTCCTAGATTGTCAGCGTCTTACCGAGCAAAAATCTTAGGGTAAATAAAAGACTCTGCTACTAAAATATTTTTATTGGCGGTGGTTCGAAGCAAACCAAGATTGTAATCGAGTGCCGAATGCACAGGCGCCAGGTCTAAATCGCGATAAGCCCCGTGGGCTGCCGGAAGCGATAGTTTTTCGAATGTTGCTTGGGCCATTTTTTCTGCGGCATCCCATGCCGATTTTTTTAAATCTGCAAAATGACCAGCGCAGTCGAGCAACATTTTTACAAATTCTTTGTCGCGACCTTGTTCAACATTCAGTAGCTGGTGCCACATTTCAATGGCATCTCCAAAACGATCGTTATTGAAGTGCTCTTGTCCCAAACGCAAAAGTTCCAGCCGTCTGGCAGGGTGTAGAAGAATCGGTGTTTTGTCGCTCGAAGAAGTGTCCGTCATACTGATATTAATTTTAAAAATTCGGAGCGAGTTCGAACATCATCTCGAAACGCACCCAACATGCTAGAAGTCACGGTCGAGGAGTTTTGTTTTTCCACTCCCCGCATCATCATACACAAATGATTGGCTTGCACAACCACGGCCACGCCTTTTGGCTTGAGCACGTCGTTGATTGCTTCAGAAATTTGGTGGGTCAGGCGCTCTTGCACTTGAAGTCGTCGTGCAAGTACGTCGACCACTCGGGCCAGCTTCGAGAGTCCTACGATCTTACCATCGGGAATATAGGCTACGTGAGCTTTTCCGTAAAACGGCAACATATGGTGCTCACACATGGAAAACACTTCAATGTCTTTGACCAGCACCATCTCGGAATATTCTTCCGAAAAGAGCGCAGATTTTAAGAGATCACGAGGGTCTGTCTTTGCCCCTGAAGTTAAGAACTTCAATGCCTTAGCCAACCGTGCTGGAGTTTTTTGCAGCCCCTCCCGGTCAGGGTTTTCGCCGAGCTCTAACAATAAAGAACGAATTGCAGATTCCATACCCCTGGCCTTATCATAGATTGATGGACGGCGAAAAAAAGAATGTCCCCTTGGTCTGTTTCTGTCACTGTGTGCCTGAAGCTGTTATTCGCGAGGCCATTCGGGCGGGCGCCCGCACGATTGAAAAGATTCAAGCCGAAACTCAAGCCAGTACCGGGTGTGGCGGCTGTCACGACGAAGTACAAGCCATTCTCGCCGATGAACTCGAAAAATTAAAAATTTCTGAATCAAAAGCAGGTTGACGACTTACGGGCACCCTTGGGCGGGGGCAGTCGACTCTAAGATCGCGTTCAGGTGTTCTTGATTGATCGAAAATAACTGCAAGTCGGAAACCAATTCTTCACCTAAGATGCGGGTCCATAATTTGGTGCATGGGGTCCAGTAGTCGGTGTAACCGCTTCCGTCAGATTTTTGCCCTACCAGATGTTGAGACTCGGCGATTTACTGAAAGAAGGATTGATTAGTAGGTCCCAAAGGACGAAAAAATATAAAAATCCCAGGTTCATATCGAACAATGATCGACATATTTTTAGGGCCGAATAAGCCTGGAAAACTCTGTCCAGGTGCAATTTTACGCACAGCGAGGGCTTCAAATAAAAAGCAATTTTAAGTGATGACCCCGCTCAAAGTTGCGATATAAGGGGAACACAAGACTAGGAAAGGGACCTAAACGATGTCACTCACTCTCGATTCAGTAATGGGCGCGCTCAGAGGCGTGCGTGGACTCCCGATGGGGATGGTCAAAGATTTGAAAATTACCGACCGCAACGTGTCTCTAAAAATTAATTTAGCGGGCGCGAATCCGGACGTTGTAAAAGAAATCGAACTTCGCACCCGGCAAGCTCTTACAAACAGCGGCGCCTCGAGTGTGGATTTAATGATCGACGGAAAGGTCGCAGCGACTGCGCCTAAAACCGACGCTCAGTTTAACAAACATTCTGTTCCCGGAGTAAAACACATTATTGCGGTTTCTAGCGGCAAGGGCGGCGTGGGTAAATCGACCGTCGCTTCGAACCTTGCGATCGCACTTAAAAAACTGGGTCATAAAGTAGGCTTGCTCGATTCTGACGTGTACGGCCCGAACATTCCTACTATGATGGGTTCACTCGAGCCCCCGATGGCGCGCCAAGACGCGACTCGCGGCGAATTGATTCTGCCGCCCGAAGCACACGGCGTAAAAATTATGTCTATGGGTACACTCAATCCAGGTGATCAGCCACTCGTTTGGCGAGGCCCAATGCTTCATAGCATTGTGAATCAGTTTTTAATGAAAGTAGATTGGGCTCCACTCGATTATTTGATCATCGACATGCCGCCCGGCACTGGTGATGTGCAGCTTTCGCTTACACAACTTGTACCTGTTAGTGGTGCGGTAGTCGTAACTACTCCGCAAGAAGTCGCCATGCAAGACGTGCGCAAAGCCATATTCATGTTCGAAAAAGTTAGTGTGCCTGTTCTCGGCGTTGTTGAAAATATGAGTTACTTCGTTTGCGGCAAGTGCGACGAGAAACACTATATTTTTGGAGAAAACGGGGCAGAAAAATTAGCGGAGAAATTTAATATACCAGTTTTAGCTAAACTCCCGCTGCACCCAAGTGTGCGTGAAGGCGGAGATACTGGCGTACCGATTGCCGCCATGCTACCAGAAGGGCCACACGCCGCGGCATTTGCTGAGTTGGGCCGAGCGGTTGTGGCTGCAGTTCAAAAAACTGAAGCCGCAGAGCTTGAAGTCACGGGTTTTTAGGCCCATAGAGCCACGCGAAACCTATTTCCGATGCTTTTAATATAGTATTGAAAACCGCTCGCCAGAGTGTTAATGCGGTGCAATGCGATTTCTGTTCTCTAAAAAAAATACGCAACTAGCTGCAATTATTACGCTTTTAATTGTAGTCGGCGGCGACGCCTCGGCCGCCTGCAAGGACGTGTTGCTGAATCGCGCTCTCGGTTTAGAGTGGGAACTTGGCGATATTCGACGTGAGCGAGTGATTACAGAGGCCGATGGTACAAAACCGCTTCGTTACATACTTTTGGAGCGCTCAAAGATTCAAGATTTGTATGGTTTTTTTGGCCGCGCCGAATCCGAAAATCCAAATTCCCCCTGGATTCGTAATTTCTTGCCTCAGCGAGTAGCGGAACACCCCGAAGTCATAAATGAATTGGCCCGATTGGGGCTTCGAATCGAGCAGGGGGTGCTCACAGGGTTGCAGCGGCTCTCTGGCCAAGACATTCACTCACTCGTAAAAACTTTGTTTGAAGCCCGCGGCAAATTTTCTCGTGACCTTCGATTGCGCAAAGTGCCCGAAGCTTGGCTTCCCAAGGTCGGGGAAGTTCTTACCAAAGAGCAGCACGCGCTTGATGATCTTATCGCCATGGAATTAGCCGAAGAATGGATGATCGATGCCAGTGGCAACAATGTTTTTTTGACGGTGGAATTTCCTTCGGAGCGGCCCTTCACGAATCGAGAAGAATTGGTTGCTTACCTCCAGCACTTCGTGGCTCGTCTCGAACTTTTACCTCCTGAAAAGAATACCCAAATTAATGTATTGCGCTGGCTTGCCGGACATATTCACCACACGTTTGACATTGCCCAAGTTGACGACCGCTACGTGCGAGAGACCTATTATCGCTCCTTGGTGCGAATGTGGGGCGACCTCAATGATCTCGATATCGTTTCCTATTTAAATCTAATGTCCATTGGAAGCGACTACCTCAGCGGTGAACTTCCGTTGACTCGTTCGCAGTTCGTCAGTTTGGCAGAACAGCTTGAAGGCATGTTTCAAAATCGTACTTTTAGCATTTTGACTCGCGAGATGTACGAACGACTGGATATAACCGATCGAGGTGTCGTAGTTCGAGAACGTGATAAAGGGCTTGATCCGTTTTTCGACGTGAACTTTCCGGTTGTCTATAAACGGCTTTCTTATGGCCTTCGCGGCAACTACGGGCAAGCAACAGTGCCCGCCGGTGAGCCAGTTCCACTCGTAGGAATAGAAGCTCGCGGACATCGGGCATTTGGCGATGCAATCGCCAGTGTTCCTGAAATGGCAGCTAAAATTTTAGATCATGATCAGGCGGGTCCTCGGGGCTTATTGTCGGACTCTGATTTGCTTCGCCGCAAAGCAAGTGAACTTGGAATTGATTCAGATTTCATGGTTGATGCCGAACATGTCTTGGCGCAGGGGACCTATCGCTGGACCCCCGAACAGGTGCGGGCAATGGTTTTCTTACCGCTCAACGACTGGCTGAAGCACCCTTTGGCGAAAAAGAATTTACAAGCGATGGGTTCCTACACTCGCGTGCGAGCCGAGGCTAATTTCGAAGTGGCACTGAGTCGCTACGTGGTTCGTATGAACGAACTCGCGAACGCCCGCAAACGATTAGAGTACATCTATCGACCGTGGAAAAATTACGTGCGAGAACGACTTGGAGATTTCAATATTGTAAACCGCTCACATCAATATATGGACCTTGAACGCGCCAATTCGGGGTACAGTTACGCCGAATACGCAGACGACTGGTTTCGAAAAGTCTTAATATTGGAGTCCGCCCGTTTTGTATCTGAGGCGCAGCTGGCAGCCATGCTCGGAGCAAAAGACGATTCGGAGTAAAATGCTATTCTTTACCGATAGCTTCAACCGGACAGGCTTCGAGGGCCGCCTGACAGGCCTTTTCTTCTTCCGGAGTGGTTGGTTGCTTGAAAACGTAGGAATAACCATGCGAATTATTGCGCGTGTAGTTGCTTGGAGCCTCCGTTCGGCAGGCATCACAGTCGATACACTGGTCGTCTACGAAAAATTTGCCGGGCACGTTGTCTTCCCACTTTTTATTTTTGTCCGCCATCGTCGATTTCACCTAAAATAGTTTAATAAGCTTTTCTGTAGACCTATACACTAGCGAATGCAACGAATCAAACTAGTCATAAGCGACTGCCACCTTTCCGCCGGTCTGAACTTCGAGAGTCAGCGAAATCCGCACGAGGATTTCCTGTTCGACGACGAAATGATCGCATTTTTCGAATACTTCTCGAGCGGGCCCTACGGCGACCAGTGTGAAGTAGAACTCATCATAAATGGGGACTATTTCGATTTCCTAAATGTCCCCTATAAAGGGGAGTTTGAAGAAATCATCACCGAAGAGTTCGCTCTCTATAAGCTCGAGTGTATCTTAGCGGGCCATCCGCGGGTAATCGACGCATTGCGTAGGTTCGCGGCGCGGGAACGTAAAACAATCATTTATAATATCGGCAATCACGACGCTGATCTTTTTTTCCCAAAAGTTCGCGAACGCTTGGTGCGGGCGCTCGACCCTGACGGCCAGTTTCCGAGCAATAAAGTGCGGGTAAACTACGAAACACCGGTCATTAATTTACCAGGTGGTGTTCAGATTCATCACGGCAATCAGTTCGAAGCGGTGCATGTTTTTAATTACGAAAATCCACTTTTGACGGACGGGTTGTCGCAGCCGGTACTTAATATTCCCTGGGGCAGTTTTTATGTTTTAAAAATCGTAAATCGCTTTAAGTGGGAACGCGAATACGTGGATAAAGTGCGACCTGTTAAGGCGATGATCTTATGGGGCCTGGTTTTCGACACCTGGTTTACCTTGAAGTTTGTTTTTATGTCGACGTTCTATTTTTTCAAAACACGTTTCATCTACAGTCCCAAACGTCGAAGTCGTCTAACAGTGACTGCACAAATTCTAAAACAAGAGAGTACGACTTTTTTACAGGACCTAGAAGCCGATGCCAGACGTCTTTTAGACGAACAGCCTCATGTGCACACCGTAATCATGGGGCACACCCACGGCCCAATGCACAAAGTTTATCCTGACGGGAAGGTATATATTAATACGGGTACGTGGACGCGAATGATCAGTCTCGATCTAAGGGGGATCGGCAGTAATTACCGCCTTACCTTCGCAATGATCGAATACGACGACCAAGGTAAAGCCTTCGCTTCACTTCAGCAGTGGGACGGGGAGCATCGCCCTCATCGTCCGTTTCTTAGTTAGTGGCACAAAATACCGCTCTCTAGATCGTTTATCGAAATACCGATTCCCTATTGAAGGGGTGTGGCTCGGTGAAGCGTTATATTTGTTTTAATGCCAACGGAAATAGCTATGGGGTCGCGACTGACGACTTGGCGGGCGTTTCTGAACTTAGTCCAATGGCGTCTTATCCCGGTTTGCCCAGCGGGGTTTCGGAAATCGCATATTGGAAAGGCAAGCTTTACGTAGTGCCTGAGTCTGATTTTTTCTCGCCGCAAGCGGGTGGCGCGGTTTATCTGTTTACCCATAGAAGCGCGCCAGCCTACGCGCTCGATCTCGCATTCAAAATTAGCGGTAATATTTCGGTAAAAAGAAACGACGGTTCTTTTACTGTGCTCTCCCTCGACGATTTGCAAAGACTTCGTCAGCGAGGGCAGCGTGCAGCCTGAAATGAAGTATAACTTTTTACTCGACGAAGAAGGTTATGTACGAGAGCTACGCACGGCCCTTGATGGCCCTTCGAAAAGCCAGAGTATTGAAGAAAAAATTCGTGACGGATCGCTTTTTCGCGTGACTCATACGCTTAAAGGACTCTCTTTAATGATTGGCATCAACTCGCTCGTTCCGAGCTTGACGGATCTGGAGCGAGCCATAGCCGAGGGAAATTCTAATGCGATTGAAATGCGAATTCGAGACTTCCTAGACCAATTCGAAAATGAAGCGATGGCCCATTCAGCCGTTCGTGCGTCAAAAAAAAACGAGAAAAATTCAGGGAGTCAAAGTTCACTACTTCGCTTGCTTTTCAATGGAGGGGAATCTGTTGATCTACTGGTTTGGGAAATCGAACAAGTATTGTATGCCCCCCGTTTGATCTCTTGCGGAAAGCGATGTTACGTTTACTATCGAAGGAGTCTGGTGCCAGTTGCGCGAGGCACTCACGGAAAGTGGGTGGTGGTTCGTGCGGTGGGTAATGGACTCGATGCATTGATTTGTGAAGCAGTTGATCTTGTTCCGGTTACGACTCAACAGTTAAAGGCAGCCTAGGCGACATGGCACCAAACGACAGCACTTATCTTTCAATTTCGCTCGCTACCCTTCGCGCGAACATTAAACTCGGGTTTGATGTCTTCATTCATATTTCTGAAAAGCATATCTTGTATATTCGGGGCGCCGATTCGATTGAAAACGAGCGTCTGGAGCGGCTGGCCTCTAAAAATGTTCGTCATCTTTATATTTTAGATAAAGATCGGGAAGCTTATGAAGTTTTTCTAAAAGCCTCGCAACGTGCGGCGCTTTCGGACCCCCATATGCCTTTGGCCGAGAAGGCCGAAGTGATCAACGGCCAGGCAAAGTCGGCCGTTGAAAAAATGTTCGAGAATCCCGAGTCCAAAGAAAATTTTGAAAAAGCCGAACAGAGTGCTCGGGCCCAGGTCGAGCTCTTAAAAAAGGTGCCGGCTGCGTTAGAAACCATGATGAAAATAGCCGAACACGACAAAACCACCTACCAACACTCGGTGAATGTCTCGAATTTGGCGATCAGTTTGGCGGCAAAGCTTGGAGCAGCACCCGAGGTTTGTGAAATCGTAGGGACCGGCGCTTTATTGCACGACATCGGTAGGGGCGCCCTTACTCAGGGCGACATGACGGCAGACAAATATTCTCAACATCCCCGCGCGGGCGCCCAAATGCTCAAGGGAAAACCATACATCACGAAAGACGTGCTGGATATTATTCTGCTCCACGAAGAACGTTTAGATGGAAAAGGGTATCCCGGTGGCCTAAAAAAGATCGAGCAGTTATTTCAGATTGTAGGGCTATGTAATTTGTATGACCGTCACGTGACCCTCATGGGCGAGCCCCCTGACCAGGCGTTCGCAAAAATCTCGGCAATGAATCCGCCACCCTACCAAAAAGAACTGATTCTTGCGCTGAAAGACGTGCTCGCCAAACACAAAATCTTGTAAATTCGCTCCCGCTTGGTAATTTAGGAGGTGCATCCAAAAATTGTGCAACTGGAGTGTGAATGCTTCCGAAAATATTTTCGTCCTCAGTTTTCAAGAAAATTTTGATGTCTTTGACCGGGTTTGGGTTGGTAGGTTTTCTGATTACCCACCTGATTGGCAACGCGAACCTCTACCGGTCGGGCAGCGACCCTTTTAATACCTACGCAGCTAAATTACATAGTCTCGGACCCATTTTAGAGGTCGCTGAAATAGGTTTGTTGGGCATGTTCGTGTTACACATAGTGACTGCCTTGCAGTTAAAGTTTCGTTCTCGGAACGCGCGTCAAGATCGCTACGCTGTGAATGCCTCAAAAAAGGGCCCTAGCAAAAGTGGTTTTATTTCTCAGAACATGGCTCTGAGTGGGCTTTTGATTTTGGCGTTTGTGGTCCTTCACGTAAAACAATTACATTTTGGTCCCGGAATGGACGCGGGTTATGTGACGAACGTCACTGGCGAGTCCACTCGAGACATTCATCGCTTGGTTGTTGAAACTTTTTCGGATCCTTTAAACGTCGCGCTCTATGTTGCAGCCATGATTGTACTTGGATTGCATCTGCGCCACGGTTTTTGGAGCGCCTTTCAATCTTTAGGACTCACTTGCGAAAGAAGCTCTAAGGCCCTGTACATTGCTTCTGGGCTACTCGCCGCACTTATTGCGGGTGGTTTTTTGTTCATGCCAATTTGGATTTACTTCGGGGTGCAATCATGAATTTAGATTCTAAAATTCCGTCAGGTCCCCTTACTCAAAAGTGGGAAAATCACATAGCGAACTTAAAACTCGTAAACCCAGCTAACAAACGAAAGTATACTGTGATCGTGGTCGGCACTGGTTTGGCGGGGGCCTCGGCCGCAGCTTCGCTGGCGGAGCTTGGCTACAATGTTAAAGCTTTTTTTATTCATGACTCTCCCCGACGTGCCCATTCGATCGCGGCTCAAGGTGGCATCAACGCGGCTAAGAATTATCCAAACGACGGCGATACCGTTTGGCGTTTGTTCTACGACACAATTAAAGGCGGCGACTATCGCGCTCGTGAAGCCAACGTTTATCGATTGGCTCATCTGAGCACTGCGATTATCGACCAATGCGTGGCTCAGGGAGTTCCGTTTGCTCGCGAATACAGCGGTGAACTGGCTAATCGTTCGTTTGGCGGAGCCCAAGTTTCGCGAACCTTCTATGCTAGAGGCCAAACAGGCCAACAGCTTTTGCTCGGCGCGTACCAGGCTATGCTTCGTCAGGTTGATGCCGGTAAAGTGACAATGTACCCCCGTCGCGAAATGTTAGATCTTGTTTTAAAAGATGGGCGCGCCGAAGGTATTGTCGCGCGCGATTTGGTGACGGGCAAAATTGAACGGCACGCGGCCCATGCGGTAGTGCTGTGCACGGGCGGGTATGGTCGCGTGTTTTACCTTTCAACCAATGCCATGAATTCAAATGCAACGGCGGCTTGGCGCTGTCATCGCAAGGGTGCAGCTTTCGCCAATCCCTGTTTTACGCAGATTCATCCGACGTGCATTCCGGTAGCGGGAGAACATGCGCAGTCAAAGCTCACTCTTATGAGCGAAAGTCTGCGTAACGACGGGCGAGTGTGGGTGCCCAAACGCAAGGAAGACGCCAAGAAACACCCCAGCGAAATTAAAGACGAAGACCGGGACTATTATTTAGAGCGTAAATACCCAAGTTTCGGAAACTTGGTACCCCGAGATGTTGCCTCACGAAATGCAAAAGACGTGTGCGATGAAGGTCGTGGTGTCGGCAGTAGTGGGCTTTCGGTTTATCTTGATTTTCGTGACGCCATTAAACGTGATGGCGAAAACGTAATTCGCGAAAAATATGGAAACCTCTTTGACATGTATCACCGGATCACTGACGAAAACCCATACCAGGTGCCCATGCGCATGTATCCAGCGGTACACTACACCATGGGTGGGTTGTGGGTAGACTACAATCTCATGAGTAACATTCCCGGGCTTCACGTACTTGGCGAAGCAAATTTTTCGGACCATGGTGCTAATCGACTTGGCGCCAGCGCACTCATGCAGGGGTTGTGTGACGGGTACTTTGTCATTCCTTATACGATCGGTCACTACCTTGCCCAAGTCGGCGCTTTTAAGCTCGACTCCGAAAGTTCCGAGTTCAAAGCTGCCGAAGCCGCGGTGAACAACGAGATCAAACGCCTTATGACCGTAAACGAAAAAGGCAAACGGACCGTTAATGAGTTTTACAAAGATCTTGGAAAAATCATGTGGGACAAAGTTGGAATGGCCCGCAATGAAGCTGGTCTTAAGTCGGCAATCTCGGAAATTCAAAAAATGCGGGCCGAGTACGGCGAAAATTTAAAAATCGGAGGCAACTCTTCCGAGTTAAATAAGAACCTCGAAATGGCTAGTCGTGTTGGCGATTTCTTAGAGCTAGGGGAATTGATGGCGCGCGACGCGCTGATGCGAAAAGAATCCTGCGGCGGACACTTTCGTGAAGAAAGTCAGACGCCCGATGGCGAAGCCGATCGCGACGACGCGAATTTTAGTTTTGTGGGTGCGTGGGAATATAAGGGCGCAAACGCCGAACCTGCATTGCACAAAGAAAATCTGGTGTTTGAAAACGTTAAACCTTCCCAGCGAAGTTACAAATAGGAGTCGCCATGTCACAAAACATTTCAGTAAAAGTGAAAGTTTGGCGCCAAGATGGGCCGCAGGCAACTGGTCAATTTGAGAGTTTTGATCTTTCCGGAATATCGACGGATATGTCGTTTTTGGAAATGCTTGATACGCTCAATGAACAGTTACTTAAAGAAGGCAAGCGACCAGTCGAGTTCGATAGTGACTGTCGCGAAGGTATTTGTGGTTCGTGTGGGTGCATGATCAACGGCATGGCGCACGGACCTGAGCGTGGCGCCACAGTTTGTCAGTTGCACATGCGATCGTTCAAGAACGGGCAGACCATCGTGGTAGAACCTTGGCGAGCCACCGCTTTTCCGGTGATCAAAGACTTGGTCGTTGACCGTTCGGCATTCGATCGGATCATCGCCGCTGGTGGCTACGTGTCTGTGAAGTCTGGACGCCACGCCGACGCCAACGTCATGCTCGTGCCCAAAGACACCGCCGAAAAAGCGATGGACGTAGCCCAGTGCATTGGTTGTGGCGCTTGTGTTGCTGCGTGTCCGAACGCCTCAGCGTCGCTGTTCACTGGAGCTAAAATTACGCACTTGGCGCTATTACCTCAAGGCAAAGTGGAAGCGGCACGCAGAGTGCAGCGCATGACCGATCAAATGGATAGTGAAGGATTCGGTGGCTGTACTAACATTGGGGAATGTCTAGCGGCTTGTCCTAAAGAAATTAAGATGGAAGCGATCGTGTCGATGCGCCGCGAGTTTATAAAAGGTGCCTTTGCCGAGCCGCCACGGCAAGCGGGTAGCGACAACGCTTAGTCGGACAGATAAATGTTTGCAGCATTGTCAGCCTGGCAGGCAATACCGATGTCAATAGACCCATTTCTATCTAGATCGGCAGCAAAACCGTAACGCGGATCATCGCAGGTGGCTTCGCTTTCGATGGCCGCGAAAGCGCCGGCTCCGTCACCCGAAAGAAAGTTCACAGCATTTAAACCTTGGAGCGGCACGGCCACGTCGAGATCACCGTCTGAATCGAAGTCCCCAGTAATGGCGTCGTGTCCGACCATGCCGCCAGCGTTAAGATCGAAATTGGTAACTGCGCCGAACGTACCGTCACCCACACCAAACATTAATTGAAGTTCGCGGTCTAGCAGGCCGGCACCGGCTGCATTGCCTTGAATAATATCAAGAACACCGTCGCGGTTAATGTCGGCCAAGCGCGGCTGCAGGACGTCGTTGCCAACAGCATCGTCTAACACCGAAGTAAAGGCCGCGGGAAAACCACCCGCTCCATCATTGAGTGCAATTAAAGTGTCGCCCTCGTCACGAATACCGACCACAACGTCGAGATCTCCGTCGTTGTCGACGTCGCCAATCGTCATACGTCGACCATTGTCTCCGGTGTGGGAAATTGAATCCGTGCTAGCGATCATGCCAGTTCCGTCGTTGTCGAAAACCTCAAAGTTCGTATCGTTGTCAAACTCGTTACCCACGGCCATGATGTCGATGTCGCCGTCTTTGTCGATATCTCCAACTTCGACATCCCACGGATTACCACCGCCGGCACCAACGTGAGCTGATTCACTATCACGAAAAGTGAATGTGCCGTCACCATCGTTAGTCCACGTGTGGATTTCGCCGTCGCTTCGCAGTGCCATGGCGATATCAAGCCAGCCGTCTTGGTTGAGGTCGGCTAATTCGACGCCTGCTGGGAACGAGCCCGCGCCGGATCCTACGTTGAGTGATTCCGATAGTGCAAACCCGCCCGATCCGTTGTTGTCGTAAACTTTAACAGTTCCGTCGCCCGCGCAGGCCACCACCAGATCGACGTCACCGTCGTTGTCGACGTCACCACCGACGGAGTCTTGAGCGCTGCTGCAAGCTAAAGGAACGCCAGTTAAAGTGAATGTCGCCACCTCGCCTGGGTCAGTGCCCGAAACAAGAGTTGGGGCGGTGTCGCCTTCGATGACCGCAGTATCTACTTCACCGTTGCGATCAAAATCACCCACAAGTGGGTACAGCGGATAATCGCTGGTTGCAGTGTTGGTCGCTGCACCGAAAGTGGCTCCCGCGGCACCTAGCAAGACGCTCAAAGTGTCAGAGGCATTATTTGTAACGGCCAAGTCCAAATCTCCGTCTTTGTTGAAGTCTCCAACGGCGACGCCAACGGGGGTGCTACCAACCGCATAGGTTACTTCAGCGCCAAAAGAGCCTGCACCGTCACCCGTGCGAACCGACACCGTAGTGGCGCCAGAATTTGCAACCACCACGTCGAGGTTACCGTCGCGATCGAAATCACCAAGTGCTACGCCAACTGGCGTAGTTCCTACGGCAAAAGTTGTTTCGGCACCCAGGCCGCCCGCACCGTCGCCAAGACGCACCGAAATATTGTTGTCGGCAGAGTTGGTGACGACGACATCGGGGTTGCCATCGTGATCGAGGTCTCCGGAAGCTATTCCAGTCGGCGCGGTCCCCACCGCGTAAGTCGCAATCACTCCAAGCGTACCTGCGATTGAGCCGGCCATGAGCCCTACTTGGTTGCTATCAAGAATAGTAATCGCTACGTCCACAACACCGTCACGGCTAAAATCGGCAATAGCAATGCCGGCGTTCACGGCGCCGCCCGCTTCGGAAACAGCAGCGGCGAATGAACCTGCGCCGTCACCCAAGAGAACTTCTACGGTACCCGTGTCGGTGGTTACGAAAAGATCCAAGTCACCGTCGCGATTGATGTCGGCGGTGGCTACACTAATGGGGGTTTGGTTTAACGCAAATGTTGCGACAGCGGCAAAAGTGCCAGCGCCATCACCTTCTGAAAGTAGGACCGCATCGGCCGACTGACTGACAAAGGCCACGTCTAGATCGCCGTCGTGGTCGAAGTCACCTAGAGCGGCTTGCATGCCGCGAAGGCCGGAAGCCGTAGTGCCGAAGGTAGAGCCGCCGCCACCGCCGCCGCCGCCGCCACCACCGCCACCACCGCCACCACTGGAACTAGAGTCCGCGGTGGCTGCCGGAAGCGTGCGCAGTAGCTTTGGTTGGCAACCTGCTAATAATGAAACGCCCGCACCAATTAGAAGCAGAGTAAGCGCAGAGCGTTTCGTAAAGCGTGTCTTCATTCAGAATCCCACCCTCAAAATGGGCCATTAACCTTGGTTCTATTTTACTGCATCCCCGGGGGTTACAAAGAATTGAATTAAAAATAAAGTGCTTTGAAATCGGCTATTTATGCCGATTGTTAGGCTGGCTTAGGAATTGTTAAGGGTCCGTACTAGCCTGGATACCAAGCCGGGGCCTTCGAAGATCATTGAGGTGTAAAGTTGAACCGCGCAAGCCCCCGATTTTAAACGAAGATTCATTTGTTCCTGGGAGTAAATTCCCCCAACAGAAACAAGGGGATAGCCTGCGGGTAGGTAGCCTTTGGCTTCTATTAAGCAACTCTCAGAACGGCGGTTTAGGGGGGCTCCCGACACCCCTCCTTGAGCCCCGGCTAGGGTGTTTGTGAGAATAAGGCCTGAAAAAAAGCTATTCTTTTCAAGGAATTGGCAAATGGAGCGCAGTGCCTCGCCAGTGACCTCTGGGGCAAGCTTAAGAAACACGGGGCAGCCGAGTTGTTCGGCATTTAGGCTTGTCGCCAACTCAGTCAAAAAGGCTACGTTTTGAAGATCGCGAAGGCCCGGTGTGTTGGGGGAACTAATATTGACCGTAAGATAATCGGCTAGGCCTCGGAACGCGCGAGCACATTCACGATAATCTTCAACCGCGCGTTCAATGGGCGTGTCTTTGTTTTTGCCAATGTTCACGCCAACTGGAATCGAAATAAACTTTTTACTTCTGCGCAGTCGTTCCGCCACGACTATCGCACCGTCGTTATTAAACCCCATGCGATTTATGAGGGCCAAATTCACGGGGTCTCTAAAAAGTCGCGGTTTCGGATTACCCGCTTGAGGTCGTGGCGTAACGGTCCCGATTTCTATGAAACCAAAACCCAGCGTTTCGAGGCCAATGGCCAACTCGCCGCTTTTATCGAAACCCGCAGCAAGCCCGATGGGGTTTTTAAGTTTTAGTCCTGCCAGATTCGTTGACCGGGTTGAAAAAGCAGTCTTTCGGGAAAAAATAAAACGGCTCAGAGCTCGGCCCAAGCGAAACTGCCAGAGAATGGAGCAAACCCTAACCATCAGATTGTGCGCAACTTCGGGATCAAGCCGAAAAAGCAGTGGTTTTACGAACGATTTATAAATCATGGCTCTGACAACTTATGGCAGGGCATCGAATTCGGCAACGGTTTGGGCGGTAAACGCGGCAGACTCGCGAAGTTCGCGTTCGATGGTAGTGGTCCAGGTCGCACCGTAATCGTGGCCGGGGTAAATGACGGTGGATGCCGGCAGTGCACGCAGCCGCGCAAGCGTTTGCAGCATGACGGGGGTAGATCCCGTTTCCAAGTCGGTTCGCCCGACGTTGCCCACGAACACCGTGTCGCCGGTGAATAGGTGCCAATGTTTTTCCCCGCGAATGAGAAAGCAGCACTCACCAGCGCTGTGGCCTGGGGTGTGCAAAATCTCGATATCGATTTTTCCGAGGCGCAATTTGTCACCTTCGTTTAGGTATTTCGTACGACTTTGAACGAGCTGCGACTTTTTATTTAGTCCCCGAATATCCCCGCGGTGTAGGTAAAACGGGACGTCGTATTTTTCGGCTAATTCGTCAACTCCAGCGACATGATCGTGGTGGGTGTGTGTTAGTAAAACACCTTTTAAGGTGGATCCGAGCTCGTCCCGTGTTTTTTCCCACGCACTCAGGTCTTTCTGCGAATCCACAATGAAGGACTGTTTGTCACTTGTGATTAAGTAAACAAAATTGCGCATCGATCCAATGAGGTGTTGGTCGATGCAAAACAATCGGTCTTCGTAACGTGCCGAGTAACTAGCCTGCATGGCTCCCTTATAGCTAAAAAAAGGGTTAGTAGAAGATAGCATTTTATGTAAACGCCGCGTTAGGGGCAAACAACTCGCAAGGTGTTGCGCTTCCCAATTGACGCTCCGTTAAATTTCTTGCTACCTCATTAGACACAATTACAATAATTGAGCCTATACCTATTAGATCGGAGTGCATTTCATGAGCGGCTATACCCAAGTAACCCCACCCAAAAATGGTCAGAAAATTAAAATGCGTGCGGACATGACGCTAGAGGTGCCCGATAATCCGATTTTGCCGTACATCGAAGGCGACGGCACCGGCCCTGATATTTGGCGAGCCTCCCAAAGAGTTCTCGATGCAGCGGTCGAAAAGGCCTACCAGGGTAAAAAGAAAATTGAATGGTTCGAAGTCTACGCCGGTGAAAAATCGAAAAACAAATTCGACAACTGGCTTCCTGAAGACACAATTACTGCGTTTAAAGAATATTTGGTGGGCATTAAGGGCCCGCTCACTACTCCGGTGGGCGGCGGCATTCGTTCGCTCAATGTAGCTCTTCGTCAGATGCTCGATCTCTATGTTTGTTTACGACCTGTTCGTTACTTCAAGGGCGTGCCTAGTCCCGTGAAGCGGCCCGAAAAAGTCGATATGGTGATCTTTCGCGAAAACACCGAAGACATCTATGCTGGCATCGAATGGCAGTCTGGTACTCCAGAGGCCCAAAAAGTTATTCAATTTTTAGAAAAAGACATGGGCGTAAAAAAAATCAGGTTTCCGAAAACCAGCGGCATTGGAATAAAGCCAGTTTCGCAAGAGGGTTCAGAACGTTTGATTCGCGCCGCGCTCGAATATGCGATTTCACAAAAACGGAAAAGCTTAACGCTCGTGCACAAAGGTAACATCATGAAGTTTACCGAGGGCGCGTTCCGCGACTGGGGCTACGAACTCACGAAACGTGAATTCAAAGGAAAGGCCATTGGTTGGGACGACTGCGAAGGTAAACCACCGGTCGGCCAAGTGCTCGTGAAAGATTCGATCGCGGACATCACACTTCAACAAGTGCTCACGCGACCTGAAGAATTCGATGTAATCGCCACTCTCAACTTGAATGGCGACTACCTCTCAGACGCTTTAGCAGCTCAAGTTGGTGGTATCGGAATTGCTCCGGGTGGCAACATTAACTACATTACCGGCCATGCAATTTTTGAAGCGACTCACGGCACCGCACCGAAGTACGCCAATCAAGATAAAGTGAATCCTGGTTCGGTGATCCTTTCGGGCGAAATGATGTTTCGCCACCTAGGTTGGAACGAAGCAGCAGATTTAATTATTCGCGGCATGGACCGCTCGATCGCGGATCGAACGGTTACGTACGACTTTGCTCGCTTAATGACGGCGGAGGGCTTATCTGGCGTTAAAGAAGTAAAGTGTTCTGAGTTCGGTGATTGCATCATCAAGAATATGTAGCAACAGCTCCTGGAGGACAAAATGAAAGCACCTGTTCGAGTGGCAGTAACCGGCGCCGCCGGTCAAATTGGCTACGCACTTTTATTTCGTATTGCGAGTGGAGAGATGTTGGGCAAGGACCAACCTGTTATTTTGCAGCTCCTAGAGTTAACGCCAGCGCAGAACGCGCTTAAGGGCGTGATGATGGAACTTGAAGACTGCGCGTTCCCACTGCTTGCGGGAATGGTTGGTACTGACGATCCAAACGTGGCGTTCAAAGATGCTAATGTGTGTTTGCTTGTTGGCGCTCGCCCACGTTCAAAAGGAATGGAACGAAAGGATCTACTTACCGAAAACGCAAAAATTTTCACCGTTCAGGGCGAAGCGATCGGTAAAAATGCGAACCCCGATGTGAAGGTTTTGGTGGTCGGCAACCCTTGTAACACGAACGCCTACATCGCCATGAAAACGGCAGAAAAGTTTGGTCGTGTGAAAACGAAAAATTTTACTGCCATGTTGCGGCTCGATCAAAATCGCGCGCTTGCGCAATTGGCGACGAAGGCTAAGCGCCCGGTCGGTAGCATTAAAAAACTCGCAGTGTGGGGTAATCACAGTCCGACAATGTATCCGGATTACCGATCGGCGACTTCAAACGGTGATGCCTTGAAAACCTTGGTTAACGACGACACCTGGAATCGTGAAACCTTCATTCCGACTGTAGGTAAACGCGGGGCCGCCATTATCGAGGCTCGTGGCGCATCGTCGGCAGCGAGTGCCGCAAATGCCGCAATCGACCACATGCGCGACTGGTGGCTTGGAACCAAAGGCGAATGGACCACGATGGGTGTTCCGTCCGACGGCAGCTACGGCATTCCTAAAGATATTGTATTTGGGTACCCGTGCACTACCGAAAATGGCGAATACAAAATTGTTCAAGGTCTTGAAATTGATGCGTTCTCCAAAGAGCGCATCGCGCTTACGCTCAAAGAATTAGAAGAAGAACGAGCCGGCGTAGCTGATTTGTTGAAATAAAAACGAAGTAAATTTTTTGATGACCGGAAAACGGAGCACCTTGCGGCGTTTATTACAGCGCCGCGACTAAGAAAGGGGCGTACCTTACCGGCTGATTCGAGACAGGAGTCGAGAATGAACGTTCATGAGTACCAGGCCAAAGAATTGCTTAGACGTTATGGCGTGCCACTGCTCGCTGGAAAGGCCGCGCTCAGTGTAGACGAAGCGGTTAAAGGCGCCGAAGAGTTGAAGGCTAAAACTGGCACGGGCGTGTGGGTGGTGAAAGCCCAAATTCACGCTGGCGGGCGTGGTAAGGGCGGCGGCGTAAAGGTGGCAAAATCCATTGACGAAGTTCGCAATCATGCCCAAAAAATATTAGGCATGCAGCTCGTCACTCACCAGACGGGGCCCGACGGAAAAAAAGTTCATAAACTTTTCGTTGAACAAGGCTGTGACATTGCAAAAGAATATTACTGCGCGCTTTTGGTAGACCGTGCGACGAGCCATGTGATTCTAATGGCCTCTTCTGAGGGCGGCATGGACATTGAAGAAGTAGCCGCCAAAACCCCAGAAAAAATTATTAAAGTCGATATTGATCCCGCAATTGGTTACCAACCATTTCACGGTCGCAAGGTCGCACTTGGTATCGGTGTTCCGAAGGAAAGCATGAACAAAGCGGCTAGCTTTTTTGGAGCGCTTTATAAAGCATTCATGGATCTTGATTGCAGCATGTGTGAAATCAACCCACTTGTACTTACCAAACAAGGCGACCTTGTTGCGCTGGATGCGAAATTAAATTTTGACGACAACGCGTTGTTTCGCCACAAAGACGTTGCCGAAATGCGCGACCCCACAGAAGAAAGTGAAGCTGAGACCGAAGCTGCTAAGTACGATCTTGCGTACATTAGTCTCGACGGCACGATTGGTTGTATGGTGAATGGCGCCGGCCTTGCTATGGCGACACTCGACATCATCAAACTGCACGGCGCGGCACCTGCGAACTTTCTTGATGTAGGTGGCGGCGCGACCAAAGAAAAAGTCACTGTTGCGTTCAAGATTATTTTGAAAGATCCCAAAGTGAAGGCCATCTTGGTAAACATCTTTGGCGGCATTATGAAATGCGACGTAATTGCTGAAGGTATTATTGCTGCAGCAAAAGAAGTTAATCTCGCAGTTCCGTTGGTGGCTCGTCTCGAGGGCACAAACGTAGAGCTTGGAAAGAAAATGTTGGCGGAATCGGGGTTGCGTATCACTCCGGCTTCTGACTTAACCGACGCAGCAAAAAAAGTAGTTGCAGCGGCAGGAGGACGATAATGTCGATTTGGATCAATAAAAACACCAAGGTGATTTGCCAAGGCATTACTGGTTCTCAAGGACTTTTTCACTCCAAAGGCTGCAAAGATTACGGCACCCAACTCGTGGGTGGAGTAACGCCTGGTAAGGGTGGAACTACGGTTGAAGGTTTTGCGGTTTTCGACAGCGTTGCTGAAGCGAAAAATAAAACAGGCTGCAATGTTTCGATGATTTTTGTGCCGCCTCCTTTCGCGGCCGATGCCATTTGTGAGGCAGTCGATGCGGAGTTGGATTTGGTAGTGGCCATCACCGAGGGAATTCCCGTACTCGACATGCTTCGAGTGAAAAAATACATGCAAGGCCGCAAAACGCGACTCATCGGGCCCAATTGTCCGGGCATTATTACGCCAGGGGAATGCAAAATAGGCATTATGCCGGGCCACATTCACAAAAAAGGTCCTGTGGGGGTACTCTCCCGCAGTGGCACGCTCACTTATGAGGCAGTGTTTCAGCTCACCCAAGCGGGCGTCGGTCAAAGCACCTGTGTGGGGATCGGCGGCGACCCTATCAATGGTACGAATTTTATCGATGTACTCGACGCTTTCAATCGCGACCCTGAAACGAAAGCTGTGATAATGATTGGCGAAATCGGCGGCAGCGCCGAAGAAGAAGCCGCGGAATTCATAAAACGTGAAATGAAAAAGCCAGTGGCTGGATTTATTGCTGGCCAGGCTGCCCCGAAAGGCAAGCGCATGGGCCATGCTGGGGCAATCATCAGTGGGGGCAAGGGAACCGCGCAAGAAAAGATTGCGGCATTGGAGGCAGGCGGTGTAAAAGTGGCCCGAAGCCCAGCCGACATTGCGAATACTTTGTTTTCAGTTTGGAAACCTTAACAAGGCGGCCAACGGCTAGATTTTTATAGGCCCTGAATTATTAGGAGACTTACCATGGCAATAGAGAGAACTTTTTCGATCATTAAACCAAACGCCGTCACCAAGAACGTGATGGGCGAAATTATAAGCCGGTTTGAAAAACGTGGCTTACGTATAGCGGCTGCTAAGTTTTTGAAACTTTCTAAAGAAAAAGCAGAAGGTTTTTATATCGAGCACAAGGACCGGCCATTTTTTGGTTCCCTCGTTATGTTTATGACCAGCGGACCAGTGCTCCTCATGGCGCTCGAAGGCGAAAACGCTGTTGCGTTGAATCGTGAAATTATGGGTGCGACTGATCCTGCGAAAGCGGCTCCGGGCACGCTTCGTAAAGACTTTGCTGATAGCATTGAAGCAAATGCAGTACACGGCTCCGACAGTCCTAAGTCGGCTGAGCGAGAGATTGCTTACTTTTTCGATAAAAGCGAGATCCAAGGCCGCTTTTAACTAGCGCTGAAGTCTTGATCAAAATTGCGCTTTGTCAGACAAATACGATGATCGGTGATTTTGTCCACAATGTGGATAAAATCACCGATTTTTTGTTTCGCGCCAAAAAAGAAGGCGCGCAACTTGCGGTTTTTTCGGAGCTAACACTTTGTTCTTACGCGCCTCTGGATCTAGTCGAAAGAAGTGACTTTCTAGAGGCTCATGATGCCGCACTTTTGCGATTACGCGACCAACTAACTGGTGACGACGTTCCCGAAATCGTTGTGATCGGGGGCCTCGAACGAAACAAAAAACTCTCTGGCCGCGCGCTTCATAATAGTGCGTTCGTTTTTCAAAAAGGGGAGTTGTTGGATAGTTATGCCAAACGACTTTTGCCCACCTACGACGTCTTCGATGAAGCCCGATATTTCGAACCAGGCGATCGCACTTGCAAGTTGGATATTAAGCTAACAGGTGGCGAATCACTTCGTTTAGGTATTTCGATTTGCGAAGACGCGTGGTTTGAACAAGAAGCCTCTGGTCGACGCCGTTATACTGACGATCCCGCTCATGATCTTCGTGGCTGTGACTTGGTGGTGAATCTAAGCGCTAGTCCCTTCGAACTGAATAAACGAGAGCGACGCCAATCTGAAATTTCGGGATTTGCGTTGAGAGTTGGCGCGCCCGTGGTTTACGTCAATCAAGTTGGCGCGAACGATGAAATTTTGTTCGACGGTGCGAGTTTGGTTTTCGACGCGACCGGTAGAAAAATTTTCGAAGCCCCAGTCTGGGATGAGTCGCTAGATTTGGTGGAACTTAATGTTGAAAAAAAAGAGATCGTCGCTCCCAAAATTTCGTCTACCAAAAAGGTGAATTCCAGTGACCCAATGGAAGTTCTTTTCGACGGGTTGGTGGTAGGTATTCATGATTATTTTTCGAAGTCGGGATTTTCTAAAGCAGTAATTGGCCTTTCTGGTGGAATTGATTCTGCGGTAGTTGCGGTGCTGGCAGCGGCGGCGTTGGGCCCCAAAAACGTCTTAGGGGTTTCGCTGCCCGGGCCCTATTCTTCGAGTCATAGTCTGGCCGATGCAGAAGAACTTGCTAACAAACTAGGAATTGAACATCGCGTTCATTCCATTAAGTTTATGAACACCGCTGCGCTCATGGAACTAAAGTCCAGTTTCGCCGGCCTGCCGCCCGACGTAACTGAAGAAAACCTCCAGTCGCGCTTGCGTGGACTTTTCCTAACTGCACTGGCCAACAAACGCCGCGCACTCCTCCTAGCAACCGGCAATAAGTCGGAGCTGGCTGTAGGGTACTGCACTACTTATGGTGACATGGCGGGAGCGATCGCGCCGATTGGCGACATTTATAAAACTAGGGTCTACGAGCTTGCTCAATACATAAATCGCAAATGGCGAGGCGTCATTCCAGAGTCTACTATGACCAAAGCCCCAAGTGCGGAATTACGTCCGAATCAAAAAGACCAAGATTCCCTTCCGCCTTACGACGAACTCGATAAGATTTTAGAATCCTACTTTGAAGGCGGCGAAAGCGCGGAAGCTTTAGTCAGTTTCGGTTTTAAAGCGCCCGTGGTGCATCGTGTGTTTGAGCTCATTCGGTTGTCGGAGTTTAAGCGCCGCCAGGCGGCCCCGGTGTTGAAGGTGACCTCGAAAGCCTTTGGGCTCGGGCGTCGAATACCTATTGTTCGCCGAAGTTGATTCACTAGTTTCGAAGAAATAACACGCAAAGACTGTCCACCACCTCGGTTGAAAATCCGTCTAGCAAAGTATCTTGCAGAAAGTGAATTTTTGTAATTTCTGGCAACACTTTATTTTTATGAATTAGGTTGGTGTATTCGTCTGCCAGTCCTACGATTTCCGCCACGCGGTTGATTTTTCCAGCTCCTAAACCGAGAGGGAACCCTTTGCCATTGCGTCGTTCGTGGTGCTGGGCGACCGCCTGCACTGTGGTCGAATCAATCCCCGGTACCCCCGCTATCATCGTCGCGCCGGCCCACGCGTGGTCTTTAAAGGTCGCAATTTCTTGCTCCGTCATGCGGGTGAGGTCCTCGTGTATTAGGCTTGGGCAAGTTTGAATTTTCCCGATGTCGTGCAAAAGGGCTGCAAGGCCGATAGAGTTCTGAACTCGTTCGTTTTCAATGCGTAAGCCCCGCATTAGTAGGGAAGTCACTAGGGCGACGCTCACGCTGTGTTCCCACTCTACCAAATTATTCATGAATGCCCCGATTTCCCGGTGGCGATCTAGTTGCAGTTTTTTTGTTAATTGGTTGCAGTCCTGCACAAAATTAACGGCGTAGTGAATCAGGTCACCAGATACGCCTGCGTGTCCAAAATATCGTAGAGTTTCCTCGCCGAGATTGAGCACTTGGTCGCGCTGTGTTTCGATTGAATGCATGCCATGTTCGATCAATTTTTTCGAAACAAAGTCGCAGTATTCTAAATAGGATCTGTGTGCGTCTTTGCGAATATGGAACCACTGAATGCCACGGGCCAAATATTGTTCCAGTCGGCGAGCGTCGAACACATCGCCGGCATTCAGAATTTTGAGAAAGCGATTACTTCGAATCTGCACGTAGACACTAAAGTGAGAACGGTGGCCTGATAGAAAATGTTGGGCTCTGATCGGCGTGAAGTCGTTTTCCGGGGCTCCGAGCTCGGTACCTACCATTGAGGAATCTTTGATTCCTTGTGAAGGGGCGACGCTTTTAAATCCCACCAACACCGATTCGAGCTGTTTGACGAGCTCTTCGTAAGTAAGGGGTTTCGGGAGCACTTGTCGAATACCAAGGGCGTTTAAGTTTTCCTTTAGATCTTCATTTTCAATGGGTTCTTCGCTGAGCAGATAAACTGGCGTTCCAAGATGGCGGACGTGAACCTGACGGACCACCGAATAGGTACCGTAATCGGCGAGCTTCTTATTGACCAGGACCGACGCAAAAGGGCCCCGGGCATGGGCGATGGCAGTTAACGCATCGGCTCGATTGTGCGCAATAACTAGATCGATTCGACTCGACTTATTTTGGCGAACTAAATTTTGAGTGAAATCGCGGTCGGAGTCGACCACTAGAATTCGTCTCTCGTTTTGCATAAAACCTCTCGTAGCCGGGTAGCGCTCCCCGCGCCCACTGTGTGAGCGCCAGGAAAAGCCGGGCTGGCAAATTGAGATATCGCAAGATATCGGCCAGGCCTGTTCCCTAGGAGTTTTAAGAGGACTCGTACTGAAGTGGTGCTTTTGGACTGAGTCACCGGCACCTCAAAAGAAGGGAAAGTTTCCGCTTGGCCCTTTAATATCGAGGTGTTACCTAGCCTTTATACAAAACATTGATTTGAAGGGTCTGGGTCTTTTGCACGCATCTTTCCCAAATGTACATTTTTATAAGCGCCGATTCCTTGATTCTAAAGGGTTAATCGTGGCCTTTTCGATGGCTGCAAGCATATTGGCCTTCGGTTGCGCCCCACAAAAGACGATTTATGCAACTCTTCAAAAATGCGAGTCGGAATACCCAAAAGCCAACCGTTCGACCCGTGATCTCTTCAGGGCATGTCGAGAAGGTGTGCAAATCGCTGCCGAACAGTCGGTGGCCGGAATTGACCTACAGTTGGTAGAGATCTCTGAACGAAATCGCGCTGGCGAGGTCTCAATCCGCACAGTTACCGGCTTCTCAAGCGAAGGTTTAGACGCCTACTACGAACAGGTTTCGCAGCTGTGTTTTGAGCGATATTCCGAGCGAGAGAGGACCGATGCCTGCCGATTCGGCGCCATCAAGTACGCCTCTGAAGTACGGGAATATCTTATAAAAAACCGGTTTATTCGGTGTGTTGTGCTCGATATTCGTCGCGAAGTCGGGGTACCCAGAGACGTTCTTCAAGGGCGGGCTCGACTGACGCCCCGGGACCCCGGTGAGTTCTGTATTCTGCAGAAAGACCTCAGTACTTCGCCCCATGCCCCGGAAAGCCGTTGAACTCATTAAAATCGTATGGTAATTCCACCTCTCTTTTTGTAAGACAACGGGATGCGTCTACTCTTCATTTCGTGTCTAGTTTGAAATGAAGGCGAGAACATCTTTTATTTTTAACGGAGGAATCTAAGATCGCTGCTCCATTGGTAAAGCCCCAAGGTAAAGACGACATTCGAGTCAACGAAAGAATTCGCGTGCCCCAGGTTCGCGTAATCGACGAAGAAGGCAAGATGCTCGGTGTATTCATGACGAGAGACGCCATTCACATGGCGAAAGACAGGGGGTTTGATCTCCTGGAAGTCTCTCCAACAGCGGTTCCTCCGGTTTGTAAGTTTGCCGATTACGGCAAGTACAAATACGAAAAGAAAAAGAAAGATCATGAGGCCCGCAAGAAGCAGGCAGTGATCAGCGTGAAGGAAGTGCAGCTTCGGCCGCAAACTGAAGAACACGACCTCGATTACAAGTTTAGGAACGTGCAGAGATTTCTGCAAGAAGGCGATAAAGCCAAGGTGTCGGTCATGTTTCGTGGGCGCGAGATCGCGTATGTCGAGCATGGTCACAAGTTGCTGGGTCGTCTGATTGAAATGGTTAAGGATTGTGGAATCGTTGAGTCGCCGCCAAAGCTTGAAGGCAAGCGTTTGACGGTGGTTCTGGCTCCGCTGCATAAGTAGAAGATTTTAGTGAGATTGGAGATTTTATGCCAAAGGTGAAAACAAAACGCGCGGCTGCAAAACGATTCAAGATGACCGCGAGTGGGAAAATTAAATTTAAAAGAGCGGGCAAGCGCCACCAATTGGGTCATCGTAAGAGTGCAAAGCGCAAATTGCGTCTCCGTAAGGGCGGCTATGTGCACCCATCCTACATGGATCGCGTAAAAGGCACGTTGCGGTATACCGCCTAAGAATTTTTGAAATAGGAGTACATTCAAATGGCAAGAGCAAAACGGGGATTTAAAGCCCGTCGCAGAAGAAAAAAGATTTTGAACATGGCCGAGGGTTTTACCCATCGGAGAAAAAATACAATCCGTCGTGGAGCGGAAGCTGTTGATCGAGCAAAACGTTATGCGTTTCGCGATCGTCGCGCCCGTAAACGTGATTTTCGCCAACTCTGGATCACTCGCATCGGTGCAGCTGCTCTAGAAAGCGGAGTGAACTACAGTGGCTTGATTGCAGGTTTGAAAACTTCGAACATTCGCTTGGATCGTAAGATTTTGGCGGATCTCGCTGTGTTCGATCCAGCCGCTTTTTCCGCTGTTGTAAAACAAGCGGTGAGCGCGTAATCAACGGCTAGATTTTTTTAGCTTTGAATGGGGCTGCACCGAAATTCGGTTGCAGCCCTTTTTTTATTTACGGGAAACAAATCATCTATGGATCTGTTGAATCGCATCTCCGAACTTGAAGGGGAGTGCCTAAAAGCGATCGCGGTTGCGACCACCGCGGAGGCCCTCCAAGAAGTCGACCTGAAGTATCTTTCGAAAAAAGGTTTGTTTAGCGAGTGCATGAAGTCGCTTCGTGACGTCTCAAGTGAAGATCGTCCAAAAGTAGGTGCTCGCGCTAACGAAGCTAAGACCCGTATTGACGCTGCGCTCACAGCAAAACGCAACGCCTTTGCTGATGAAGCGCTCAATGCGCAACTTCAATCGGAAGCAATCGACGCCACTCTCCCAGCTCTACGTAGGCCGCCCGGATCGACACATTTGATCACCAAAGTAATGGGTGAACTGGTGCGAATTTTTCAGCGCCTTGGGTTTGAAATCGCCGATGGTCCAGAGGTGGAAACCGAATTTCACAATTTTGATGCGCTTAACATGCTCGATGACCACCCAGCTCGAGATATGCAGGATACATTCTTCGTAGGCGGCGTCGATGGTAAAACGGCTAAAGCTACCAACCAAACTGGAGTAGTACTGCGGACCCATACGTCGCCAGTTCAGATTCGAACTATGTTAGCGAAAAAAGAACCGCCGGTCAGGATTCTGGCACCAGGAGCGGTTTTTCGTTCTGACTACGACGTCACACATTCGCCGATGTTTCACCAACTCGAAGGCTTGTACGTGAATAAGAAGGTGAGTTTCGCTGAGCTAAAGGGCTGTCTTTTATTTTTTGCGCGCGAGTATTTTGGTCCCAATACCCAAATTCGTATGCGACCGAGCTTTTTTCCGTTCGTAGAGCCAGGTGCAGAGATCGACGTGAGTTGCGTCATGTGTTCTGGGAAGGGCTGCCGTGTTTGCAAAGAAACTGGATGGCTAGAAATTTTAGGCGGCGGCATGGTGCACCCGAGCGTGTTTAAAGCAGCTGGTATGGATTCGCGATTGGTTCAAGGTTTTGCGTTCGGAATGGGAATCGAGCGAATTGCCATGTTGAAATACGGAGTTCCCGACTTACGACTGCTGTTTGAAAATGACCCTCGTTTTCTCAAACAATTTGGAATTTAAACGGTGACGAAATGAAAATAAGCGTTAACTGGTTGTCTAAATATATGGATGTCGCACCACTGCGCGCCGACCTTTCGGGGGTGCTCGCGCGCCTGACCATGCGAGGTTTGGAAGTCGAAGCGGTCCACGATCTATCAAAAGGGTTCGAAAAAGTGATCACCGCGCAAATTGAAGCGCGAGACAAACATCCGAACGCCGATAGGCTTTCAGTTTGTCGGGTCAACACCGGCAAGGAAACGTTGCAAATAGTTTGTGGCGCTCAGAATATGAAGGCAGGCGATAAAGTTGCGCTTGCGCAGATTGGTGCTCATTTACCTATTAACTTGAAAATCGAAAAATCTAAAATCAGAGACGTCGAGTCGTTCGGTATGCTTTGCTCAGAGACTGAACTAGCAATTGCCGATAAAAGTGAGGGTATTTTAATTCTTCCAGCGAATGCACCGGTAGGCCTGCCGCTGGCGCAGTATCTTGAACGTAACGACGTCGTTTTTACGTTAAACGTAACCCCAAACCGAGGAGACGCGCTATCGCACTGGGGAGTGGCTCGCGAATTAGCCGCACTGCTCGGTCAAACGTTAAAGCAACCCACGATTCAATTAAAAGAAGACAAAACAACAACCGCCTCAAAATATAAGGTGAGTGTAGAGTCCTCTGGGGGCACTGAGCGCTGCTTTCAGTACCATGCGCGCGCGATCAATGGCGTAAAAGTCGGAGCTTCGCCGCAGTGGCTGAAAACCGCGCTCGAAGCGGTGGGGCAGCGTTCAATTAACAACGTGGTTGATATCACCAATTTCATTTTACTAGAACTCGGTCAGCCGCTACATGCCTTCGATAGCGACAAATTGCGCGGCGGCGCTATATTTGCGCGTTCCGCCAAATCGGGCGAAAAAATTCCGTTACTAGATGGTACTGAAATCCAACTGACTGCCGAAGACGCTGTGATTGCCGATGCCGAACGTCCGGTGGCTTTAGCCGGTGTCATGGGTGGTGGCAACTCCGAAGTCACTGAGACTACCAAGAATATTTTGCTCGAGGGCGCTCAGTTTTTACCGGCATCAGTTCGCAAGACCGCTCGGCGTTTTCAAAAACAAACTGACTCGTCTTACCGGTTTGAACGGCAAGTCGACGCGCGGCAAGTGACTTACGCGCTTGATCGCGCAGCTCAACTGATTCAAGAAGTAGCCGGCGGTGTTGTTTTGGCAGGACGAGTGAGCGCCTATTCGAAACAAGGTGAAAACCTCGTTAAGGGACCACTTCGAAGCATTCAACTTTCGATTGATGAAATGAATAGTTTTTTAGGCACCGAACTTTCCCGTGAACGAACAGTAGAAATGCTTGAGTCGATTGGATTTACTGGAAAAGGCGCTGGTAGTGGCATGTTAGACATTGAGGTGCCGTCTTATCGGCCCGACGTTCAAATTGTAGAAGACTTGTACGAAGAGGTTGTGCGAGTTTTGGGTTACAACTCCATTGTTGCCAGCGTGCCAGTATTAAGTGATTTACCGGCGACGACTTCCGGAGCTGAAAAGCGCTTTGCCGCCGTTGAAAATGTAAAAAAGAGTCTCGCTCGTGCGGGTTTTAATGAAGCTCTGCACTTTGCGTTTGTATCTGAAGAACTAAATAAAAAATGGGGCGAGGGTCCGGGCGTAAGATTGGCCAACCCGCTCAACGAAGAATTCACCACGCTCAAAAGTTCACTGCTTACTGGGCTGGTTCCAAGTTTTGTACAGGCCATTTACCGTCAAGAACCCAATGTACGCATGTTTGAAGTTAGACCAGTGTTTTACCCTGACCCGGCGTCTGAGACTGGCGTAACCGAACAGTGGAGAGTTGCGTTGATTGCGAGTGGGCGGTCCTATTCGAACGCGCTTGAAAAACAGGATCGTGATTTCGATTTTTACTGCATGAAGGGCGTGGTCGAGGAATTGCTCGACGAAATGGGAGTGCGAGGTTTGCGCTATCAGAATTTTGAAAAAGCGGACCCGCGCTTTCACCCGACCCAGTCGGTGCGAATTGTAATGGGCAAGGGACCCAGTGGAATGATCGCTCGTCTTCACCCGAAATACGAGTCGGAATGGAAGTGGAAAAAACCAGTGTTCGTCGCCGAATTTTCGCTGGAGCGGGTACTCGAGGTAGCAAAAACTGAACGCAAATATGTGGCGATTTCGAAGTTTCCAAAAGTGGTGCGCGAACTTTCGATTGTTGCAGACCGTACTCTCAGCGCCGATCGCATTGTGACCACTGTTCAAAAGCACGGCAAACCATTAGTCGAGGCGGTGCAAGTAGTTGACCTATTTTCGAGCGACAAGCTTGGGGCCGGCAAAATGAGTGTTTCGATTTCAATGACTCTTGCGGATCCAATGCGAACCCTCGAGGAGACAGTGCTCGAGGGTGTTCAGCAAAAAATCATTCAAGGTCTTTCGAAAGACCTTGGTGTTGAGTTGCGAAAATAGTCCGCTCGAATATTAAACAACATCCCAGCCATAATGGCCGCGTTCGCACGCCTTGGCTGCGATCAGTTTAAGCTGGTCGTCGTCGTTGCGGTCGATTGATTTAAAGTTGCCGCGAACTCGGCGGTTGGCCACTGTAAAGAAGCTCACCGCCATCGCAATTTCTTCTTCGCATTTATCGGCCCCTCGAGTTTCAATGATCGAACTTACACGTGCCAGTACGCAAGACATCGCAAAAAGGTCGATTGTGATATCCGCAATTCGTTTACAGGCAAATTGCTTGTCTGCTATCGATTTACCATGACGTTGAAGTAGTTTCTGACACTGCAGAGCGAATTCTCCGACGTAGTCTTCCAGAACTCCCGCCTCTCGTTTGAGCAACGGATGGGTTTTCAGCATCGAAACCCCAACTACATTTAGGCGAATATTTTTAGCGGCAATGTTCGAGAGTAGACCTATTCCCTTTAGAGGTTCTTTAATAGCTCTTGCGACTTCAGCCAGCTCTTGCCCAGGTCCCTGTAGGCCTGAAAGTGCAATAAACAGGCGCAGAACTTCGTTGGCACCTTCGAAAATCAGATTAATACGGCAGTCCCGCACTACTTGTTCTACGCCGCACTCGCGCATGTAACCCATGCCGCCTAGAATCTGGAGCGTTTCATTAGAAACCTGCCAAAGCGTTTCGGTAGTAAATACTTTGGATATTGCGGACTCCAAGCTGTAGTCGCAATCGCCGCGGTCAATGAGACCTGTGGTCATGAAAATCATGCTCTCGGCAGCAAATGTGTCGACCACCATGCGAGCGATCTTTTCTTGAATCATGCCAAAGTTGTTCAGCGGTTTGCCAAACTGTTTGCGGGTATTTGCGTGCTCGATAGCCGTTTTGATCATACGGCGGCAGCCCCCGAGACTTCCGCCGGCGAGTCCAAGACGCCCGTTGTTTAAAACCTCCATGGCGATCTTAAAACCCTTGCCACGGCCGCCAAGAACATTTTCTGCTGGGATTTTGACATTTTCGAAATGAATCGCTGTCGTTTTACTTGCCCGAATTCCCATTTTATCTTCCGGCGGGCCATAGGTGATACCTGGGGCTGGAGCGTCGACGATAAACGCTGTAATTTTGTCGCGCACGCCGCCTTGGCCGTCTGGTTCTTCCGTTTTGGCAAATACAGTGATGAATTTGGCCATGCTTCCGTTTGTGATCCAGATTTTTTCGCCGTTGAGAATGTAGTGAGTACCATCATCACTCAAAACCGCGCGGGTCTTAATGCTGCCGGCATCAGAGCCGGAACCCGGTTCCGTTAGTGCGAAACATGCAATTGTTTCACCCGATGCGAGACCTGGGTAGTATTTCTTCTTTTGAGCATCTGAACCGAACAGTGTGAGAGCTTTAAAACCAATGGACTGGTGCGCACCGAGAGTGACTGCGAGTGCGCCGTCGATGGTTGAAATCTCTTCGGTCACTCTGACGTAACCGGTAGAACTTAATCCGAGACCGCCGTAACTTTCTGGAATTGCCAGGCCCATGAGACCGAGTTCAGCCACCTGCTGAATGAATTCATCTGGAAATGCTCCGTCGCGATCGAATTGTCCGGACTTTACATTCGGTCGAAATTTGTCGATTCCATCGATCATCATGCGAACTGATTCGGCTTCGTCATTCGAAATGGCAGGATACGGAAATAAAATGTCTTCCCGAATGTCTCCGTGGAAGAGGGCCTTACAAAAGCTGTCTTTTTTAGTTTCCATTTTGGGGTTCCTACCTTCGATAGTGGTGATGACAAATTGGCAGAGTATCCACTAGCAAACACCGACATCTTTGACAAAATGTCTTTGCGGAAAAAATGATCCGGTAAAAATGGCCCCGTTTTAAGCAGGAAACGGTGGTTTGAGAGGTTGGCAAGGGCTTTGCTTTATCACTCTATAGATGAAAATCTGGGACCGGATTAGAAAACTAAGATTCTCGGATTTACGCTTTTGGAAACGTCGGAAGACTGATCCAAATGCGGAAGATTCGGTGACACCATCAGACTCCAGCGCGCCCCGCAAAGTGGCCTTTAATGAGTTTGGTGATCGAATGGACCCGGGCACTAAACTAATATTAAAGGCTCGGACCAAGGCACGAGTTCTGGCCGATCGGATTGCGGCGATCGATTGGCGCGAAACCCTCGAACGAACCCGCACAATGGTCTCTGGTCGAGCATACGGTACCTATTTTCGAATGGGCGCTATAACGTTAGCTGCGTATTTCCTGGCCGATACGGTTTCTTTGTTTACCGATTCTTTTGTGCCAGATCCCCCGGTTGTTCCCCCGGCGCGCATGAGCGCTAAATCTGGTGCAAGAAAGTCCATCGAAGAATATGGCTCTATTACTTCCCGCAATATTTTTAATTCCCAGGGATTAATCCCCGACGATGGGGTGTTGGGCCAAGGACCAGCGCGAAAGAGCAACTTGCCGCTGCACTTGGTCGGGACTGTCGTCATGAAAGACGAATTAAAGTCGATCGCGGCCATCGAAGACAAAACTCAGAGTCTTGTGTTTCCCGTGCGAGTGGAAGACGGCATAGACGGACGCATTCGTATTACCAAAATCGAACATTTGCGGGTTTATTTTATAAACGAGAGTAATGGGCAGCTGGAATACATTGAAATAGTCGACGATCTCGGAATTCCTGCGCTACGCACAAGTGCTGCTGCTCCAACCAAAAAAACCGGGGACGATGAAGGAATCACCAATCGTGGAGAAACCCAGTTCGACATAGATCGGACCGTGGTCGATAAGGCCCTGACCAACATAAATGAAATTTTGACTCAGGCGCGGGCAATTCCGAACTTCGAAAACGGGATTCCGAACGGATACAAACTCATTCAAATTGTGCCTGGCAGTATTTATGAAAAACTTGGTTTAAAAAACGGCGACGTAATTACGCGGATCAATGGCGAGCCAATTACAGATCCGGCAAAGCCAATTCAAATGTTTAGCGAATTAAGAAGTATGAACCGGTTAGAACTCACCGTTAAGCGCGGTGGCCGTACCCAGAGTTACGGTTATGACATTCGGTGAGCGAGGAGGAGTTATGGCATTGAAAAAACTAGTAAGCGTGGGGCTATTGATCTTCGCCTTAGGCCTATTTGTAAATCGAACCGAAGCTCAAAGCGACGCCCAAGATGGTGGTGAAGCGGCTCGGCGCGGGTTCAATGCCCCTGGCTCTGGGTTTGGTTCCAACCCCTTTAGTCCCAAAGCGGTGGCTCCCACTGCAGATGAAGAGGACGAAGAAGATATCGAAGAAGACGAAGAACTTGATGAGTTGAGTGAAGAAATTCTAAAGAGTCGCATGGAAAGTCGGTTGCGTGAACGCTCGCAGCAAGGCGGAGGTGCAGCTCCGACCCCCGAGGCTCGCGTAGATTCTCGGCCTACCTCACGAGGCAGCGTCAATTTCCGAAATGCGAGCGACGGCATTGGTGCAACCTCGCTTAGCGGTGGTGCCAATGCGAAAATAGATGTTGGGAACAAAGCAGGGTGCTTAAAGCTTGATCCTCATACCGGATACGGACCAGATATTGTTACCAACTTTGATTTTCCCGATGCCGATATCGTGGAAATCGCTAAAACTCTTGGTCGCTTAACTTGTTTAAATTTCATTTATGACAAAGACGTGAAGGGCCGCATTTCCGTAGTAAGTAATGCACCGATTACCATAGGCGAAGCTTGGAAAGCGTTTTTGACGGCATTAGAAATGAGTAACTATTCGATCGTTCCGTCTGGCGCCTATTTGCGAATTACTCGTAAGCGAGAGGCGCGCGAAAAACAAATTAAGACCTATTCCGGCAGCTTTAGTCCCGATACCGATACACTCATTACCAGAGTGCTTCCGCTAAAATACATTAGCGCCGAAGAAGCTGCTCGAGTGTTTCGGAATTTTATGTCGCCTGATACACGCATCGTAAACTACGATCAAACTAACACGTTGATCATCACCGACACTGGCGCCAATGTAAAAAAATTGGTCGATATAATTAGACTATTAGACGTTGAAGGGTATGACGAGAGTTTAGAAGTTATCCGCGTGAAAAACGCCTCTGCCCAGGAAATTGCTAAATTGATTGACCAACTTTTACCTGGCAATCAACCTGGAGGCGCAAATCCGCCGCCCGGCGTGCCTCGTTTTCGCGCTGGATTTACCGCCCGTAAAACTAAAGAGGGTGGCGTAATCTCCCACATTATTCCCGATGATCGCACCAACTCGGTTATCGTGTCTGCCAATGGCAAGGGTCACGATCAGGTTCGAATGCTAATTCAAAAACTAGATTCCAAAGTTGCAGCCAGTGCGGGTTCTAGCCGTATACATGTGGTTTATTTGCAATTCGCGGATGCGGAACAAGTGGCGCAGACTTTGAACAATCTAGCTTCGGGATCAGGCGGCGCCAAACCGCCGGGCCAGCTCGGTGCCACTACAACGGCGCAATTGTTCGAAGGCGCCATAAAAGTGTCAGCAGATAAACCAACGAACTCGATCGTTATAACTGGATCACCAAGCGATTTTCAAACGGTGAGCCGTGTAATTGCGAAACTCGATGTTCCTCGAGACCAAGTTTATGTTGAGACAATTATCATGGAAATCACGCTAGATAAGCGGTTCGATTTAGGAACGGCGGCAGCGTTGCCGAACTCGGCCATTTCGTTTGTGCCAAACACTGATTTCAGTTCCGCTTTTGGAAATTTATTAACTAATCCTTTGGCGAACACCGGTTTGGTTATGGGATTTCAGGCCGGCGAAGGAACACGAACATTCACTGTTCCAGGTACCAATAACTCAATTACCGTGAAGAGTTTGCAGGGCCTGATCATGGCGCTACAACAGAATACAGTGGGCAATGTTTTAGCCACTCCCCAAATTCTCACTCTTGATAACCAAGAAGCGGAAATTGAAATTGGTGAAACAATTCCAGTGCCCACTGTTACGGCGGTTCAGGGCGCGGGCTCTCAGCAAAGCTTTACTCGTGAGAAGGTTACTCTTTCACTTAAGATCAAACCGCAGATCAATAAAATCTCTAACTTCGTGAAGCTTGATCTGAAACAAAAATACGAAGACTTTTCGAGTCGTGCAGTACAAGCGCCCGTACCAGGGACTGTTACTCGTTCTTCTTCAACGACAGTCGTGGTTCAAGACAAAGACACCGTCGCGTTGGGTGGTTTAATGCGCGATAAGTCCGAAGAAAAAACCATCAAGGTACCCCTGTTGGGAGATATTCCGCTGGTGGGTTGGCTGTTTCGTTCCAAAAGTACTCAAAGCACTAAAACCAACTTAGTGGTTTTCATTACGCCTCATATCGTTAAGCAGTACCAAACAGTTCGGAAAATTTTGGATAAAACACTTAAGAAACGCGACGAGTTTCTTGAAAAGAATGCAGGTGGTGAAGATCCTTTACTCGACGCCAAAATGGATCTTATCAAAAACTTGCCCCCGGTAGAGGCACTGCGGGAAACTGGAGCAGTAGATAATAGCGAAATTCAAACAGCCAGTGACGCAATTAAAGAAGATAAAGAAGAGGCTTCTTCCGATCTTCCACCTAGTTCCGGAGTGAAAAAGAAACCATGAGTAAACCCCGAGACCCGACAGAACTCGAGTCTGAAAGTCGTATAGGTCAGCTATTGCTGAAAAATACGACGCTCTCTCCTACGCAGCTAGAAGAGGCGCTCGAAATTCAGAAACGCGAAGGCGGCGTATTGGGGGAAATTTTAGTACGTAGAAATTTCGTATTGCAGCACGAAATTCTAAGAGCTCTTTGCGCGCAACTGGATCTGCCCTATGTCGAAGATCTAAAACCCAATGATGTAGATGCGACCCTCGTAAAGGATCTTCCCATCAACTACGCAAAGACTAAGGAAGTCCTGCCTATATCTAAGTTGGGGGACACGCTCAAGGTCGCTACCAGCAATCCGTTTAATTTGTCGATGTTAGAAGATATTCGGGTTTTCACTGGTTGCCGAGTGCAACTCGTCGTTAGTACGCCCGCTCGAATTCAGGACGCAATCAATCGCGTATACGAGCGCGCTCAGGCTAACATGATGACCGATATTAAGAACGAGTTCGACGAAACCTACGATTTAGAAGGTCCAATCGACATTCTCGATGCGAGTGAAGACGACGCACCAGTAATTAAATTCGTGAACTCCATGGTGTTTCGGGCAGTAAAAGAACGGGCTTCGGATATACATGTCGAGCCATTTGAAAAAGAAATGATCATTCGATTTCGAATCGACGGCGTACTGTATGACATTCTTCGCCAACCGAAACGCGCGCATGCTGCGATTTCGTCACGCATTAAAGTAATGGGTCAGCTCGACATTGCCGAAAAACGCCTACCCCAAGACGGTCGTATTAAAATTAAACTTGCTGGTAAAGATATCGATATACGGTTGTCGACAATTCCTACCGCACACGGTGAGCGGTGTGTAATGCGTATTTTGGAGCAGACTGACCGCGTGTTAGAGCTGCCACAGTTGGGGTTCTCAGGTGATACATTAATTCATATTGAAAGCCTCATTAAGAAGAAACACGGAATTATTTTGGTCACCGGTCCGACTGGACACGGTAAGTCGACCACTCTTTCCGCTGCCCTAAGTAAGTTAAATAGTCCGGAACGTTGCATCATTACCGTGGAAGATCCAATCGAGTATGTCATTCACGGGGTGAATCAGATTCAGGTGAATTCTAAAATCGATTTGACGTTTGCTCGAGCGCTACGAAGTATCTTGCGTCAAAATCCAGACGTAATCATGATCGGTGAAATTCGCGACCGTGAAACAGCCGAAATTGCCGTAAATGCTTCGCTGACCGGTCACTTAGTTTTATCTACCTTGCACACCAATGATTCATCGGGTGCTCCTACTCGATTACTCGACATGGGAATCGAACCGTTTTTGATTGCATCTTCAATACTCGGGGTGGTGGCGCAACGATTGATTCGACGTGTTTGTACCAAGTGTCGTCAGGAATACACACCCACCGATTTCGAGTTGCAGGAATTGGGAATTACCCGCGAAAACGCCAAAGGTGGGCACTTTTATAAGCCAGTCGGATGCCCCAACTGCGCCGGCAGTGGCTACGCGGGACGAACCGTTGTGCACGAGCTGTTGCTTATTGATGATGAAGTGCGCCAATTAATTGTTAAGGCCTCAGACTCAGCTGCCATAAAAAAGAAAGCTATTGAGCAAGGGATGCGAACGCTGCGCGAAGATGGCGTACAAAAGGTCATGCAGGGAATCACTACTATCGAAGAACTTTTACGTGCGATACAGGCGGATGAATAATGCCTATTTTTGAGTACAAGGCGCTCGACGCGGCCGGAAAAATTATAAAAGGCTCAATCGATGCTGAAACAGCAAAGGCCGCGAAGCAGAAACTAAAGAAAAACGAATTGTTTCCCACGGAGATACGAGAAAAGTCCGCAGCCAAGTCGAAAAGTACGGGCCGCCCGAGCGGAGGCGCCCTTTTTAGTAGATTGAAAATTCAAGATATTGCTTTGGCTACTCGGCAGTTGGCTTCGCTTGTACGCGCGAACATTCCACTGGTGGACGCCTTAAAAGCACTGATCGAGCAAACCGAACACGAAAAACTTCAGGTAATTTTCGAAGAAGTAAGAAAGGACGTCAACGAGGGATCTTCGTTGGCAAAAGCTCTCGCCAAGCATCCCCGAGCTTTTAACAATGTATTTATCAACATGGTGGAGGCGGGCGAAACGTCCGGCACTCTTCCACTTGTATTGATGAAGTTAGCTGACTTTCAGGAAAGTCAGGTGCGTTTAAAAAATAAAGTAACCTCGGCACTTATGTACCCTGTGCTCATGATGATCGTGGCAATGTTACTTTTGATCGGAATTTTTACGTTCGTTATTCCAAAAATCGTAAAAGTGTTTGAATCGATGAACAAACCGATGCCGCTTCAGACTCGAATCTTAATTGCCATCAGTGATTTCCTTACTAGCTATTGGTACTTTCTTATGGCGGCTACCGTCATTGGGGTAGTGATGTTCTTGCGTTACATCAATACTTCGGTGGGACGTCGCCAATGGGACGGATTTTTACTGCGAATGCCGGTTATGGGCCCGATGTTTCGAATGATCGCGGTAGCGCGATTTTCTAATAGCATGTCGACATTGTTGACGGGCGGAGTGCCAATCGTGACTGCCATGAACATTGTCAAAAATATCGTGTCGAATACTTTGATTTCAGAGGCCATCACCCAGGCTCGGGAAAATGTGACTGAAGGTCAAAGTATCGCGGAGCCATTACGGCGCAGCAAACAGTTTCCACCACTGGTAATTCATATGATCGCCATTGGTGAAAAAACTGGGGAATTACCCCAAATGCTCTCGAACGTCAGTCAAACGTATGAAGAGCAGGTTTCAGTGAAAATCGAGGGTCTCACTTCATTGTTGGAACCCGCGATGATCATTTTCATGGGACTTGTAGTTGGCGGGATCGTGGCGGCGATATTTGTGCCGTTACTAGAACTCAATAACATCTCGTAAAAACAACAAAGGAGAACGTAGTATGAAAATAAAACAGAAAAACAAAGGCGTTCTGCAGGCAGGGTTCACGCTTGTAGAAATCATGATCGTGATCACGTTAATCGGAATCGTAGCGACACTTTTTGTGCAAAATTACACAGGTAAACTCGAGGAAGGTAAACGCAAGAGCACCAAAATTTTGATGCAACAGATTCGTACTGCCCTCGATGATTACTATCGAAACTGTAACGGATATCCCACCACCGCTCAGGGCGGACTCGATGCACTCGTGAAGGCTCCGGCCGACGGATCGTGTAAGGATTATGATCCAAACGGCTATTTAAAAGACCGTCGCGTACCGAAAGACGCCTGGGATAACGATTTTATTTTTCTCGGTGATGATGGTCGTACGTACGTTTTGAAATCTCTTGGAGCTGACCGTAAAGAAGGCGGCGAAGGGAACTCTAAAGACATAAGTACTGACGACCCCGAGTTCTAGTTGAAAATATGAGGGAATACCATCGTGCAACCAACGCGAATCACTAAGAAACAAGAATGTCAGCGGGGTTTTACCCTGCTTGAAATTCTTATTGTGATCGCGTTGGTTGCGATGGTCTCTGCGATCGCAATTCCCTCTCTAGGCGTAGGACTGAAAGTAAATATCGACGCCGCGTCCCGAAATCTCGCTTCTATCGTGCGCACCACGCGAGATGAGGCGGTCCTAAAAGGACAGATCTATCGCGTCGCATTCGATATTGAAAAGGGCCAGTACTGGGCAGAAATAGGAGATCGTTCCTTTTTAATGCGCACTAGCGAACAGGAAGAAGAGGAACGGCGACGTAAAGAGCGTTACGGGACTGCTGACGAAAAAGATAACGAAAAGGCTCAAAGGCGAGATGACGGTTTTTCGATGGCAGCTTCCATTAAGAAAAAAAAGCAAAGCCTTCCCACGGGTATTAAATTTGTTGATCTCATCAACTCTAGAACCAAAGAGCCGCAAACGAGCGGAATTGTGTATGCACATGTATTTCCCCACGGTTTTGTTGAAAAACTAATTATTCACGTCAAAGATTCTTTAGATCGCCAAGCCACGCTTGTGGTCGATTCGGTGAGTGGTAAGTCACGAGTATTTAATCGGTACGTTAAGGAGAGCGAAATATGATCTCCGCGCGGCCAAGGTCCCAACAAGGTTTCACGTTGCTCGAGGTCATGATCGCAGTGGCGATCATGGTAGTCGCATTTACCGCGATTTTAACTTCGCAAAGTTCGGCGATTCAGCTTGTTATTAAGAGTAAAGAAATCAATATCGCCACCTGGCTTGCTAAAAATAAAATGCAGGAGTCGGAACATTTATTCGAAGGGAAACCATTCGACGAACTTGAAAAAGAAAAAGAGGAAACCTTTCCGGAACCTTTTGCCCAATATAAGTGGCATCGGGAAATAAAGGAAATAAAGTTTCCAGAGATCACGCTACCAGCAAAAGAAGAAGGTGGTGTGCCCGAGCCATTGCGTATCATGGCTCAAACGCTTACTCGACATTTCGATAAAACAATCAGGGAAATGGTAGTGACTGTGAAGTGGCAACGCGGCACTTCTGAGCAAAAAATAGTGATTTCAACCTATTTAGTTGATTTAAATAAGGAGTTTGATTTCTCGATATGAAGGGATTCACGCTTCTTGAACTATTGATTTCCATCATGATTTTGTCGTTCATTAGTTTGGGCGTATATCAAACGACCTCGTCGAGTTTTTCATTGCGCGAAGATCTCGAAAAAGATGGGGACTTCTATAATTCTATTCGAGTCGCATTGGATATTATAGGTCGCGATATTGCACACATGTATTCTCCGCAGGGCTCGGCTTTTCCGGGGGATATCGGCAAGGCGACCATTATTGACCCGGCTAAGCCAAATGAACCTAAAGAACGCTCTCCTTACACCGATGTGATTTGGCCATTTTGGGGCGGCGCAATCAATGCAATGGGAGTGCGACCTGCAAGGTTTTTAGGTGAAGCCACCAAAATGACTTTCATCGCAAATTCCAATTTTCGCCTATTTCGCGACGCTCCGGAGAGTGACTTTATTAAGGTCACCTACTCCTATGAAGAAGACACGCTCGCGGGGCGAGGTACGCGTGCTCTATTTAGGCGTACCCACACCGACGTATTTACCGAACGTGAAGACTCCGCTACCGAGGTACGATATTTGCTAATTTCGAGACTGAAGTCGCTTAAGTTTTCATTTCTCGATGGGGAAAAAGACCGGTGGGATATGACCCCTCGTTGGGATACCGCGGAAGGGCTCTACAAAGATGTTTACCCCGCAATGATTCGAGTAGAGATTGAAGTGTTTACTCCTAATTCCGATGAAAATACCTTTAGTATTTCTCAACTTTACCGCCCGGAGCTCAATCTATGAAACGAAGATTGGGTGGAAAACAAAATGAATCTGGCATCGCTTTGTTTATGGTAATTAGCACAGTAGCGCTATTAGGGGTTTTAGTGACCGAACTCACATACTCGACTCAGGTGAGTTCGAGATTGGCCTACAACGCGCTCGATAATGCCAAAGCCTATTATCTTGCTAAGGCTGCGTATAGATTTTCACTGGTACGTTTGAGCGCTTATGCCGCCGTTAAGAAATTTTTAGATGACCCACAAAACAAAACAATTAAAGCAACTGTAAACCCGTTTGTGGATCGAATTTGGGATATCCCATTTGCTTTTCCGCCGCCGCTTCCGAAAGACGCCCCAGCCAGCGTTGCCGACCCGGTAAAGGAATTCGTGGCGGAGTCTTCGCTGGCGGGGAACTATACGGCTATGATTTTCGGTCAGAGTTCAAAGATAAATTTTAATAATCTTTTTATTAAAGAAGTGGATGCCGAAACAGAATCTGAAAATAGTAACACCGGTAATTCGGGCGCCTCAAATAATGCAAAAAGCTCTAACAAAACCACAAATAGCAATGGTGAAGAAAAAGAAGAAGTGAACTTTCGTCCGATGGTCGAGACCACGATTTCCACGCTTCTAAATCAAAAAATGAGTCAAGATCAGGAGTTTGCCGAGGTTTACCGAAATGTCACCGGTGCAGACGTAATCGATGCGATTGAAGGTTACTTGAAGCGTGAGTCTCGCGGTTCGGCATTGCCCGGTTACCGAGCACCCGAGACTCCGAAAGAGGCGCCATTTTACGACATTTCAGAACTTCATATGGTGCCTGGAATCAATGACGAAATTTATAATCTGCTCATTGATACCTTTACCGCCAGTGCTACGCCCGGAATCAATGTAAACATGGCCTCGCGCTCCACTCTATGGGGGCTTTTGCCTGAACTTACGGAAAATGAAATCGATGATCTTATGCGTAAACGCGACGACCCCGATGTCGGTAAACCTTGGAACGATGAAAAAGATTTTTGGAGTTCCGTTGGTACCACAGCGTCTGGTGCTTCGGCATTGAGGTCTATACAAGAGCGCTTTAAGAAGGCGGGACTTAAAATTATTACCAATGAGAGTAGTTTTCGAATTGGAATAGAGGCCACTGTAGGTCAGTCGACGCGTAGAATCGAAGCGCACGTACTTGTGGCTGGTGCTCCGAAGGCCAGTAAAACGGATGCTCCTGGTTCCGGTAGGCCGCAGACCCAACCAATGGGTGCGGGCATAAATCCGCCAACCGTCGATTCTACTACGAAAAAGGGTTCGGAAAACCTACAATTGGTTTATTGGCGGTCTATTTAGGAGGCTATGTGAAGATTCTCAGCATTGATCTCGGATCTAGTTCGATTAAAGCTGTCGAATTTGAATCAAGCTTCGGGCGTTTGGAGCTTGCCGACTACAAAATCGTGGAAGTAACTGAACCGGCCATAGAGGCGGCCTCCGTTCCTGCGGCCGAAGTGGTCGCATCAGCCGGCGAAGGAGCTGCTGAATCGGGCAGTGGATCTGAATCTAAAGACGCTGCAAATTCCGCCGAACCACCGAAACGCCAACTACTTACAGCGGGGCAGATAGCCGCTATTCGCCAAATTTTTCGCGAAAAAGACTATAAGTACGACAAACTTGTCGTAAACGTACCGAGAGCCTGGGCGACTTCTCGCGTTTTTCATTTTCCCACTAAAGATCGCAAAGTAATTCAAAGTTCTCTGGTCTTTGAACTCGAAGACGACATTCCTTTTGATTTAGAAAAGGTGACCCATGATTTTGCGATTCTAAATTACGACGGTCATCAGTCGACCATTTTTACTGCAGTAATTCAAAAAAACGATTTGCGGGATACGATTAGTGAATTGCAAATGATAGGACTGGACCCCGACGTTATTACTACTGAGCCTTGGGCGCTTAGTCAGCTTTTGCGTCGCACAATTCCTGTCGAATATCGCGACCGCCCCTTTTGCGTAGTGAATTTAGGCGCTAAACAAACCGGGATTCATATGTTTCTTGGCGAAGGTCCGGTACTTTCCCTTAGTTGTCCTGCTGCGGGTGATGACCTAACTCGTGCGATTGCTCAAAATTACGGACTTACATTTGATCAAGCAGAGAAGGCCAAGATCGAAGGCGGATTCGTACTTACGAAAATGCACTTGAGTGAACATGCCGCAACCATCACCAAGGAGCAGGAAAAATTCTCAGGAGTGATCACGGATGCGTTAGTTCCGATCGTGCGAGAAATTAAACAAGCACTCATTTCCTACAAAGCTCAAACCAAATTAGTACCGAAGGCGATTTTTCTTACCGGCGGAACTTCTCAATTGCCGAACCTACAATTGTACCTCGAAGAAATTTTGCAAATACCGGTTTTTCAAACGAAGTATATGTCGCAACTGGTGGGCGATACGCTTCGATTGGCGGAAAGCACCGAATCCCAAATAGCCGTCGCGACGGGGTTGGCGGTTTCTTCGATCAAAGCAGAGCGTTTCGCGACTATTAATTTTAGAAAAGATGAGTTTGTTAAAAATCGAGGTTGGGGTTCTCTTTCTCTTAAACATTACAAACGACCCTTGATGTTTGCGGCAGCCAGTTTGGGTTTCGTGTACGCCAATATCTTTGCTCAGTGGTTAATTCTGAACCGTCGAGAAGCTCAGCAGGAACAAACATTAGAAAGGAGCATTAAGGGAGTGGTAGGTGCAGTCAGTCCCAGCGTGCTTCGCACTTACATTGTAAGTCCATCAGTATTGAGAAACGATATTAAAAAAGAATTCGCCAAATATGAGCAGTCAAATGTGGTTTCGCCCTCTAAAAAGAGTCTCTCAGGTTTTGACTTGCTAAATATGGTGAGCAAAAAAATGCCACGTGACGTTGTAATAGACGTAACGCAGTTCGATTTCAAAGAAGAAAAGCTTTTAGTGAAAGGCTACCTCGCGCCGGAGTCCAGCGTGGATCGTCTACAAGGCGCTCTAGACGACACCGGTGTGCTTACCGGGGTGGCTGTCGTTAAACAAGAAATGGTTCCAAAATTGGGAAAAAGGTATTTCGAAATCACCGCTTCCGTGAAGGGAGAAAACAATGTCGAGACTCGATGACTTAAAAGCATCACTTAAGCAGATAATAGATCGACTGCGTGAGTCCGATGCCTACTCGCAAGCGCGAGCGCGTTATGATGAACTCGATTCTCAGAAAAAGCTTTATGTTAAACTCGGCGCTGCGGGAGCAGCTATGATGCTCGTCGTAAGTACGGTGTTGGGAGGCATGGTGCGAGTCGCGACGCTAAAGAGTGCGATCGATGAAAAGGAAGCGTTGATCGGATATCTCAATCAGTCTGGCGATACTTTGCGGCGATTTAAAGAAAAACAATCTGGGGCAGGTGCCGCAGATATGAACGCTGGTTTAAGTTCGTTTCTTCAGGGAGTCATTGAAGAGGCGGGGGTGAACGAAGAAAAAGTAAAAGTGGGTTCAGAGGTATCGGCCGACTTAGATAAGGCGATTCAAGAAACTAAAGTTGAGGTGACTCTTTCCCAAATAAATCTGAGGCAAGTCACAAAGACGCTCTACGACATTACCTCAAAGGGAAGCGTTCGCGGGACCGCTATTACTGCGTTGGACATTCAGGCTAAAGATGATTTTAGTGGCTGGCTTGATGCGACCTTTACCGTTTCGGTTTATAAGGCGAAGTAGTGGAGCAAATTTATGAATCAAAATAACGAACCACAGTACCAAGAAACGACTGGTTCTTTGGATCTTTCAAAGGCGGAACCGAAAAGCCGTTTTCGCACCCTTGGTTTCGTTGCATTTGGTAGTTTTGCTTTTTTTGTATTCCTCATTTTTAAGTTTCCGGAAGGTCGAATTCAGAACTATTTGATCGCCCACGCTCGAATTGTGATGCAGAACGAGGGTCTTTCATTTGCGGCCGAAAAAGTTTCTCTTAGTTTTATTTTTGGGCCAGCTGTAAAATTTTATAATATCGAAATAAGGGCAATTGACGACGACTCTCAGATACTGAAAATTCCATTCTTAAAAATTCGACCCAAAATTAGTTCACTCATTTTTAAAAATAAAAAATTAGGAATTAGTGCCGAGTTGCTGGGTGGTGAGTTGAGTGGGACCGTCGGTGCGGGCGCGAGTGGGTCTATGCTGATCGATCTCGATGTTGATCGAATAAATTTGGCGCTCTCTACTCTCGTTAAGAGGTACACCATTGTAGAGTTAAAGGGCGAGGTCGACGGTAAGGTCGAAATCGATTTCGACGGTGTTGATCCATCTAAAACTGAAGGAATAATTGCGCTTAAACTCAAGAATATACAAATTCCCGATCAAATTGCCTACGGATTTAATCTTCCGACGTTGAATATCAAACAATGTGTTATCGACATTCCGATCGGCCAGGGTAAGGCGGATTTTCGGTTGGTCGAATGCGGGAAAGACGTAAATAAAGACGACATTATCGGAAATTTATCTGGTCAAATTACGTTTGATCGAGTCATCAATAATTCCAAACTTAATCTTAGAACGGTGTTTCAATTATCCGATACCGTCGTAAAGGCATTTCCGCTCCTAGACGCATTGCTCGCAAGCGCTAAGTCCTCGGACGGAAAATATCTCTATCGCATTGGTGGGAGTATTTCGGGCATCGACCCTGTTCCCGGAGGTTAGCGAACCAATGTTTTCGAGATCGAAACTACGACCCATTCTTGTTGTCGGCGACTCTTGGCCTACGATCGAGGTAGATCGAGATTCTTCTTTATATTTACTAGATCAGGGGACACGAAACCACCGCGTAGCGGCTTGGTGGGCTGAACCCAAAGATCTCTTCGTGCGAGCTAATGAGTTATGGGTCAATGCCTTTCCTGTACTTTTCAAAGACAGCGCTGTTGTGCCGTTCCCTAAATTAGAAAAAAAACGAAAACTAATTCCCGTAAAAAAATTTTCCCATCTACTTTGGCGGTGTGATCCGCCCGTAACACTCGAAACCCATCGCATGTGGGCTTTGTTAGACTGTGATTCAGAAAGCAATGTAGTGAACGACCCGCGAGCCATGGCGGTGTGGAATGAGAAATTTGCTCTTCTCAAGTATTCGAAGTGGGCAATTCCGTCATGGATCATCAACGACGAAGCCGCTCTGCGACGGGAGCTAACAGGTCTTCGGGGAAAATCACTCTTGTTGAAACCAAGCGCCGCAGCTGCAAGTTATGGCGTAAAGCTTCTTAGTAAATCTTTGAAGTCGAACTTGGCAATCTATCGAAACACTGTGAAAAAATACGGGCCAGTGGTCGTACTTCAAGAGGTTGATCATCGGATTCATCAGCTAGGGGAGTTTCGTTTTTTCGCTATCGGCGGAAGAGTAGTAGATGCCGTTCAAAAATTCCCAGGTTCGAACGACCCTGTAATGAACTGGTACACAACGAAAATTAATCAACCGCGCTTGCAGATGGCCGATTCCAACACGGTGGAATTCCGAAAGGCCGAACGTCGAGCGCGGCAGGTCGCCAAAGATTTAATGCGAGACGGGATATTCTTGGCCAGTATCGATTTCATCGGCGAACGCATTTTGGAAATTAACGTTACTAGCCCGGGCTTATTGAAATGGGTGGACGAAGTAGGGCGGTTTACTCAAAAAAAGCCAAAACGAAAAACTCTGGCCGAACTCTTTTGGGGCGAATTGTTTACTAGTTCGAACAAAAGGCGATGAGGGATTGAGTTTCGAGGATCGCTTCATTGATTAATCTGAAGCGATCTTGGTCGATTGCAATCTTGATTTTCTTTGAAGCAGTGAGTTCGCCCGATTTTCGCATTTCGGCGAGCCTTTTTTTGGCGCCTTCAATTGAAAACCGCTGAACATAAAGCAAATGTTTGATGAGCAAAACTTTTTCAACGTCCGCTCGGGTGTAAACACGCTGTTGGGACTTTTCTTTGTCTTTTTTAGTTTCCGAAATCATACTGCCGCGCGCGGGCGATAGGATGGGAAACTCCGATTCCCAGTAGCGTAAAACATAAGCCTTCACACCCACGATCTCAGCGACTTCGCCGATCTTAAAGTACATGCGGTCAGGAATGCGAGCTTGCTCAATAACTTGACTAATTTCCATTCGATTCGCCCGAGTTGCCGGAACCTGGTTTGGTGGAATTATTGACGTCCGCTCTTAGAACCTGCGATGGCTTAAACGTAAGAACGCGCCGCGCGGTAATTTTGATCGCCTCGCCAGTCTGGGGGTTTCGGCCAGTACGGGGGCGCTTTTCGCGAACTACGAAATTACCAAAACCGCTGATTTTGATTTTTTCGCCCCGCGAAAGAGTGTCCTTGATCGTGTCAAAAATCAGCTCTACGAGGTCGGCTGCGTCCTTCTTGGAATAACCGATCTTTTCGTAAAGGGCCTCGATGATGTCCGCTTTGGTCATGCTTCTCATTCTATTGTCCCCGTCTGGTTAGCAAAACAGCTGAGATATCAATATGATATCGGGAACCCGCCAAAACGCAAAGAATAATTTTTCTAAGCCGCCACCGCGGTTTTTTTGGCTGCTTTGTGGTATGTAGCTGCTCGGAAAAAGGGGTATTGTGTCGAGGTTTAAAACATTCATACTGACCCTCCTCTTGAGCTGTTACGCCGCTTCTGCTGCGGCCGTTGAAATGGTAGAGATGTGGGCTTTCATGAGCGGAAGTGCGATCACTCGTTTTCAGTGGTCGGCCACCGAGAGTCAGATTCAAGAATGGATAAAAGAAGATCAGGCCACTGTTGCGGCCATTTCGCGTTCTTTGGAGCGTTTATCCGAGATCGAACCGAAGGGCTCGTTAAAGGGGTTGGGTATCGATGGCAAATCGCGAGCAATGCAGAACTATATTTTGTTAGACCTCAAGCGCGCTAACGACGCCTTGAAGGCGATCAGCAAGTTAGAAGATCGTATCGACGAAACCGATAATCTTGCCATGAGAGATCCTGAATATAAAATGCAGGCCGAGCGTTTACGTACCGCGCGGGCCGAACAGATAGAAATAGTCGAAGCTGAAGTGCGCAAAGCGCTTGTGCATTACATGGTTATTTTGAAACTAGCGGCGAGTGCCGATGAAAAATTTCCGTTTTCTCTTTCCGTCCTTGAAGCAGAGAGTCAAAATAAGAGCTTAAAGCTCGAGAATTCTCTCGAAAAAATCTTGATTCGATTTACCCGCCCAAAAGAACAGATTCGTTGCAAGCACCTACTGTAAGTGTAAATATCTTCGCTCAATACCAAACTTTCACCCGAGGAATCAGATGCGAACGACCGTTCCTAGATCGAACATTGACGTGCATTTAAAAGAGACGCGTTTATTCAAGCCTGATCGAGCTTTCTCGAAAGCTACCGGACTGGACCTAAAAACCTATAAAAAGTGGTTGCGCTCAGGAAAAGCAACTCCTGAAAAATACTGGGAAGCAGCTGCCCAGGAACTTACCTGGCACAAAAAATGGAAAAAAACTCTCAAGTGGACCCCGCCTCATGCTCAATGGTTTGTGGGTGGAAAACTAAATGGTGCTGAAAACTGTTTAGACCGGCATCTTCCTTTGCATGGTAATAAGGCCGCCTTGGTGTGGGAAGGTGAACCCGGTGAAGTGTTTACGTGGACCTACCGCCAGCTTCATCGCGAAGTGGAAAAGTTCACCGCGCTATTACGCAACACAGGGTTGAAGCCCGGCGACCGAGTCGCCATTTATATGCCGCTTGTCATGGAATCGATCGTGGCCATGTTGGCGTGCGCGCGTGGGGGCTTTACTCACACTGTAATTTTTGGTGGTTTTGGTGCAGAGGCACTCAAGGATCGAATTAATGACGCCGCGGCCAAAGTGGTCGTAACGGCTGATTACGGTTGGCGCAAAGGTCTTCAGGTAAAACTTCGTGAGCAAGTCGATGCGGCGCTTAAGAATTGCCCCACGGTGGAGCACGTAGTGCTGCTTGAGCGCGCTTTTTCTGGCCGTATGACAGACGGTTTTAGCGAGTCGTTGGGGCGGGGAACGCGCGTTTCCCAACCGAAACATTTGGGGCGAGCGACCGTGTTGCTTTGGCACGACGCGCTGGCAGCCGTTTCCGAAACGCAGCGAAAAAACTTTGGCGGTATCGAGTCGGTTGACGCTGAACACCCACTATTCATTCTTTATACGAGCGGTACTACCGGCAAACCCAAGGGCCTAGTTCATTCCACTGGCGGTTATTTGGCCGGGGCATTGCGTACCGCCAAAATAGTTTTCGATTTAAAACTTACTGACGTGTATTGGTGCACCGCGGATATTGGTTGGATCACTGGTCACTCTTATGTGGTGTATGGCCCGCTAGCAGCAGCCGGCACCGTTTTCCTTTACGAGGGCGCACCGACGCACCCGACGCCTGATCGTTTTTGGAACATGATCGCGCGCCACCGCGTTTCGATTTTTTACACTGCGCCGACGGCCATTCGCTCGTTCATGCGTCTGGGAAATGAACTTCCAAAGAAACATGATCTTTCTTCGCTGCGCGTATTAGGGTCGGTGGGGGAGCCGATTAACCCTGAAGCGTGGATGTGGTACCACGATATAATTGGTGGCGGTCGATGTCCGATCGTCGACACCTACTGGCAGACGGAAACTGGCGCGATAGTGATTTCCCCTCTTCCTGGATTCATTGCAACCAAACCGGGCTCTGCCACTCGGCCTTTGCCCGGTTACGATGTCGACGTAGTGGATAAGGCCGGAAAATCAGTTAAAAACGGCACCGGCGGTTATCTAGTGATACGCAAACCGTGGCCGTCGATGGCACGTACGATTCATGGAGATCCCGAAAGATTCAAGAAGCAGTATTTTTCTGAATTTAAAGGTGGGGTTTATTTTACCGGCGACGGTGCAAGGCGCGATCGCGACGGGTATATTTGGTGTCTTGGTCGAGTCGACGATGTTTTGAACGTGAGTGGCCATCGGTTGGGAACAATGGAAGTGGAAAGTGCCTTAGTTTCCCACCCCGCTGTTGCGGAAGCAGCAGTCGTAGGCCGGCCAGACGAACTCAAGGGGCAGGGAATCGTTGCATTTGTTACTCTCAAAGCGAGTCATGCTGCGCAACTTCGTGGCAATCTATCCGAAAAAGCCCAATTTGAAAGTCTCCTCAAGGGTCATGTCGTTAAACAGATTGGGGCGCTCGCACGGCCCGACGAGATTCGTTTTACCAAAAATTTGCCCAAGACCCGCTCTGGTAAGATTATGCGTCGACTACTTCGCGAGTTGGCCACCAACGGTACAGTTCAGGGCGACACTACCACCTTGGAAGATTTGAGTGTGATCGCAGCTTTGCAAAAGGATGAAGAGTAGTTTAGACCAAGGCCCAATGAAAGCTCTGCTTCGTCTAGTTGAACGTAGTGATCCGAATGAGTGCCAACGTTTTGCTCAGTGGGTGAACACGCACTATCCTAGTCGATTGCCGCTCGAAGCTCGAACTGTGGCTTCACCCGATCATTTTTCTTTTTGGGTTTTTGCCGCGGATTCTGGTGAAAAAGGGGAACTGCTTGGAGCCACCTCGTTTGCCGAGCGCACGCCCCACCTGGCTGAGACTATGCGCACGGTTGTTGCGCCCGATTATCGCGGAAAAGGGATCGGTTCTTTGATTTCGCAGTTGATTGAGTCTGAAGTACGAGATCGTGGATATAAAAAGATTCGCACGACAATACTGATTAAAAATCTTCCAATGATTTGGATCAAACTCAAGCAGGGGTATTTGGTGGAGGGGCTGCACCCACACCATGAATTACCGGACCTACACGAGTATTCACTTGGAAAAATGCTCGACTAATTTTATTGGCAGAACCATTAGGGGGACAATTTCCGTGAAACGCATTTACGCCGTTTTGACACTGCTGACTTTAATGCTGGCCAGCCCTTGGGTTTTTGCGCAAGACGACCATTCGGAACCTTGCGCGCCTGTTCTTCGCAATGTTCAGACCGATGGGGTTCGGCAGTTGCTCGCGGGTGATCCAACCAAGCGATACATTGTGTATTTGGTAGTGCCTTACTACGGGCAAAACCCTCTCAACCCTGAATACCCACGCTGGCCGCAGATCGAAGAGGAGCTTCGTTACTTTGATCTTGAAACCCTGGCGGTCCTTGAGTCCTACTCCACTGAAGGGCGTCGGTTGGTAAAGGTTAACGGCATGGGGCAAAAGCTCCAAGAGGCGTCGCATTCACCGGGTGTGCTCTGGATGGGGCTTAAACCTAATCGAAGAGCCGTTCATAGCACCTTAAAAAAGGGTATTCCGCTGATTCCCGAGAGAAAACCACCGTCCCACAACGTGGTGGTGGACCCAGCGGTGGTTGAGTTTTTTTCTAAAAATAAACAGGGCCTCCTCCGAGTGAACCTAACCCCGCGTGAGGTGAGTGGCGGTGCAGGGAACACCCTCGAGGGGGTCGTGCGACAGTTTAACGAAAATCATGGGTCGAGGGCATGGCATCTGGAATTGGTTCGCCCAGCTCGTGGAAAAGAGCCGGCAATATTTGAAATAAACTTAAAAACCTACGAACTTTGTTTGGAATTCCCGCATTTAGTAGAGAAAATCGCGAGTGCATTGCACCTGTAAGTCTCAGCTGGTCCGGTAATATGCTGTAATTATTGATTTAATTTCGATTGTGGTCAAACTCAGTCTGTCTTTACAAAATCCGAGTGCTGTGTTAAATTCCGGGGCCACTTGAGGCGTATTTTAGGTCGTCTCGAGCAAGGTTTTTAACAATGCTGCGACCCCGCGGTTTAGGGTCTAGTAAGGATTGTATTCATGGACAAATTGCAGTTCAAAGTTGGCGACAACGCGGTCTATCCTGCGCACGGAGTTGCTGTCATCAAGAAAATCGACGAAAAAGAAGTCGGTGGCAAAAAGAAGCGATTCTATGTTTTACAGGTACTCGAAAACGAGATGACCATCATGGTTCCAACTGACAACACGCAGTCCGTTGGCCTTCGTCCGCTCGTGGGTCAAAAAGAAATTTTAAATGTTTATAAAATCCTAAAACGCAAAGATGTAAAGGTCGACAACACGACCTGGAACCGTCGTTACCGTGAATACATGGAAAAAATCCGTACTGGTTCTGTTTACGAAATCGCAGAAGTGCTGCGTAATTTGTACGTTCTGAAACATAATAAAGATCTCTCGTTTGGCGAGCGAAAAATGCTCGACACCGCGCGTGCGTTGCTTGTCAAAGAACTAAGCTTGGCTCGCAGCGAAGACGAGACGACCATTGAAACTGAACTCAACGACATTCTCGAGCCGTTGAACTAAACGTTTCCACATGGTTGCCCCGCCGGGGGCAACCCTAAGGTCGCACACTTGATTCCCCAAAAACCTTGTTTATGATGTTTTCACGAGGTGAAAACATGACAGCATGGACTTTGCTTTTCGCGGCAGGGCTTTTCGAAGTAGGTTTTACTTATGGGCTTAAGCTCACGCAAACCACTTTGAACGTATTTTCGTTAGGATTGGTGGCGGTTTCGGCGATTTTGAGTTTTGGTTGCCTGTGGCTTTCTCTCAAGCACATCCCGCTTGGCACAGCTTACGCTATATGGACCGGCATGGGCGTGGTAGGCGCCGCGCTCATCGGCGTGGTGAAATTCGACGAACCCCTTAACTTCGCGCGCATTGCTTGCATTGGCTTAATTGCAGCCGGCGGTATCGGGCTTCGGTTGTTGGGAGTGCAGAAATAGCGTTAAGGAACTAAAATCGACCGCTAATGTGTTGGATAAATAGCCTTAATTCCTGATCAAAAAACTTTACTATTAAAGTAGCCTGAGTATAATGCCCTCGACTGAATTTTGGAGTCGAGATGCTACGTTTTTTTGATTTTCGAATATTCGCGTTCTTTGTCATTCTACTTTCGGCAAATTCGCTGATGGCTGACGACCTCATCGACGAAGCTGTTCGGGTGTATGGCAAAGGCAAAAGCCGCGAGGAGATCGAAAAAAAAGAAGGTCCCTTAAAAAATCTTAAGTTGTGGACTTTGTCTCAGCGGCTAATCGAAGAACGGCTTATTCCTGAGGCTCTGAAGGAAATTGAAACTTACGCGCGGACTATAGATGAGGCCGAAAAGAAGGGCGATATTGAGATCTACCGAGGCGCCCGTGGCGCCGTCGTAGCGGCAAACGCGGAAGGTCTCCGGCGTACCAACGAACGAGTTATTGCCGCGTTATTTAGGTTGGCCATCATTGAGCTCGGACAATTTAGAGACTTCGATAAAACTGCGAAAAAAGGCCGACAACCAATTCGAAATTTTTTTAGGCACCGTGGGCAAGCGTCCTTTGACACCATTCTGGCGGTGGGCGGGGTTGTTTCGTTTTTGCCCCCGGAATTTCAGATGCCATTTCTTGGGGTGACCCATTTGGCGAGCGAGATTTTTCACGGGTACATGCGACGTCTAGAACGTAAAGAAAAACCATCTGCCGTTTACATGTATATAGACTACCTGAAAGCGCTGGAACGAATCGCGGAGCGGTCTAGCCGAGAGGTCGCAAAAGTCATGCACGAGATTTTGGACCAGAATGTTTGGACTCTCAAAAGTTCCAATTATTTTAATCAGAATGCGGTGAAAGCATTGTGTGGTGACGTGCTCAGTGCGGGCCGTTTGTTACCGGCAACCGCGGGCACCGGACCTCGTTAGACCGAACCTTGTACGAAAAGCAATCCTATGCCAAAGTGGCCCCAGAATAGGAAAACTACTCATGGGCGTTAAAGATTTCGTTGGTGATTTTTCAGCAATTTCAAATGAAGTGCGGGTGCGGTTTGCGCCAAGTCCGACAGGGTATTTGCACGTTGGTGGGGCGCGCACGGTGTTGTTTAACTGGCTTTATGCCAAACACACCAAAGGCAAGTTTATCTTGCGCATCGAGGACACCGATCAGGTGCGGTCTACTCGCGAAGCCGAAGAAATGCAGATCGAAGACATTAAGGTTCTGGGCCTCACTTATGACGAAGGCCCAGATGTCGGTGGGCCACACGCACCGTACCGCCAGTCCGAGCGCCTGGCGATCTATGGCAAATACGCCAAGGAACTCATGGACACTGAGCGCGCGTACCATTGTTTTTGCAGCGAAGAATTACTGACTCAAAAACGCGAAGCTGCCATGAAACTAGGTCTCGTACCGCAGTACGATGGTACCTGTCGAAAAATTCCTAAAGACGAAGCAGCAAAGCGTCTAGCCAATGGCGAAAAAGCCACTGTGCGTTTTAAAGCACCGGTACGAACCTACAAACTAAACGATGCCGTTCGTGGTGAGGTGGTGTTTCCGGAAAACATGGTTGGTGATTTCGTACTTCTACGAAACGACGGCATGCCAGTTTATAATTTTTGCTGCGTGATCGACGATCATTTAATGAAAATCACGCACGTATTGCGCGCCGAAGAACATTTGTCGAACACAGTTCGTCAAATGATGCTCTACGAAACATTTGGCTGGCCCCTTCCCATAATGGCGCACTGTTCGTTGATCCTTGGTCACGATCGACAAAAACTTTCGAAACGCCATGGTGCAACTAGTGTGCACCAATACGTCGAAGAAGGTTTTTTGCCGAATGCCTTGAAAAATTTTCTGCTGCTTCTCGGTTGGTCGTCGCCCGAAAATAAAGAGATTCTCACCGAAGCCGAAATGATTGAACAGTTTTCGCTCGAACGGTTAAATAAAGCTCCGAGCGTGTTTGATCCTGTTAAGTTGCGTTGGATGAATGGTGAATACATTCGTCATGGCAATCTAAAAGAAATGGTGGAACGGGCGTTTCCATATCTTGAAAAAGCCGGTCTCCCTGTGAAAAATGTTTCCCAAGATTGGCTCGAAAAAGCGTTCGATACGATTCGTGGTCACTTAGAAACCGTGGCCGACGCGCCTAAGTTTATGCGGTTTTATTTCGATGAAACGTTCGAACTCGAAAACGAAGCGAATGCGGTAAAAGCCGAGGCTACCTTCGCAGCTGTAGCGGGGGCTCTCAAGGAAGGTCTTGCGGAGCACGTCAGTGCCGCTGGAGATGCGATGAGCGCCGACGACTTCACCAAACTGCAAGACCGAGTAAAAACGGCCAGTGGAGCTAAGGGCAAAGGTTTGTTCATGCCGATGCGGGTTTGTTTGACCGGTCAAGTGCATGGGCCTGAGTTAAAATTAGTGGTACCGCTTCTTGGTGCTAAACGCGCGCTCAAACGCGTGGAACAATTCATTCGGTGAACGTTCATGGCCGATGCCAAAAAAGTCTTTCGACTGACGAATACCCAGTCCGGTAAACGAGAAGAATTTCGGCCACAAGATGGCCGAAAGGTCACCTTTTATAGTTGTGGACCGACGGTATACGGACCGCTGCACATTGGAAACGCGCGGCAGTTGATATTTGCCGACTGGGTGTTTCGCTGGCTCAAACACATTGGCTATGATGTGAATTTCGTGCGCAACTACACTGACGTCGACGACAAGATCATTGATCGAGCTGCGAAAGAAGGTGTGTCTTCGTTACAAATCGCAGAACAGTATATCGAATATTGTGAGACCGACATTCGAGCACTGAAGCTCTTACCGCCAACTAAAACAGTGCGGGTGACAGATACAATTCCAGAAATCATCGCAATGATTGAGCAGATTCTTGAACGGGGCCATGCCTACGTAGTCGATGGTGAAGTTCTATTCTCGATCGATTCGTTTCCGAACTACGGTAAACTTTCAGGAAAGAAAACTGAGGATCTGCTGGCAGGGGCACGAGTCGAAGTGCGTTCGATGAAGCGCAATCCGCTTGATTTCAGTCTTTGGAAACCGCGAAAAAAAGAAAACACAGCCGAACCTTTTTGGCCGAGTCCCTGGGGCGAAGGTCGCCCGGGCTGGCACATTGAATGTTCCGCGATGGCATCCCGGTGGTTGGGCGTGACCATAGATTTGCATCACGGCGGACAAGACTTGGTGTTTCCGCACCACGAAAACGAGATCGCCCAAAGTGAAGCGGCAAGCGGAAAACTTTTTTGCCGCCACTGGATTCACCATGCGTTTTTGACTTCAGGTAATGAAAAGATGAGTAAGAGTTTGGGAAATATTTTTTCCATACGCGAGTTCAATACCAAGTTTCATCCTGAAGTTTTGAAATACATGTACCTTTGCTTTCACTTTCGCTCGGGTGTGCCGTTTGTAAAAGACACGCTCTCGCAAGTATTGGGCGAATTAGAGCGAGTCTATCTAGCTAAACGCTGGGCAGAGAAGGTGATTCGCGAAAGTGCCCATGTCCAAAAAACGGCGAACGAATCGGCGGATCACACCGCGGCATGGAAAGCGCTGCTCGGTCGCGCCGACTCTGCGTTTGTCGGCATGCAAGACGAACTCTACGCCGATCTTAATACCCCAGGCGCCTTGGGCCATTTGTTCACGCTCATTCGAGAAATTAATAGAGTAGAGGCCACCGCCGCTGGAAAACCTGGAGCGGAGGCACCGCTGAACGCGACACGCACCACAGTGGCACAGGAATTTCTAAATTTTTTAGAAAGGCGATTGGTTCCACTGTGGAACGTATTTAATGAACCGAGCGAAGCGTTTTTAAAAACTATCGATTCACTTAGGCTGACGGTCAAAGAAGTGTTCGACGGAGCCGATGCTTCGGCACAGGTAGATGCCGCAGAGATTGAAAAACTCATTGCCGAGCGCAACGCAGCAAGAGCGAGCAAGAACTTCGCACGTGCCGACGAAATCCGAAAGCTACTCGACGCACAAGGAATCGTGCTGGTCGACGGTGCCGGCGGTACATCCTGGAAGCATAAAACGTAGATAGTTAAACTCTCCAACCACCGCTCTTGATCTGAATCGAGAGTAACAGGTATAAGAGGCTATGCGGTCTGCGTCTAAATCAATGTTCAAGCTCTATACCGATTTTCAACCTACCGGTGACCAACCCGGTGCGATCGATAAGTTGGTGGCGGGAATAAAAGAAGGGCGGCAGCACCAGGTCCTGCTTGGTGTGACTGGATCAGGCAAAACCTTTACAGCAGCCAATCTTATATCGAAGGTCAATAAGCCGACCCTCGTACTGGCACCGAATAAAACCTTGGCCGCGCAGCTATTTTCGGAGTTTAAGCAGTTTTTTCCAGAAAACGCAGTTGAGTACTTTGTTAGTTACTACGACTACTACCAGCCTGAGGCCTACGTGCCATCGACCGACACCTACATCGAAAAAGATTCCGCTATCAACGAAGAGATCGACAAGCTGCGGCACTCTGCTACACGTTCGCTGCTCGATCGTAGTGACGTGATCATTGTTTCAAGCGTATCCTGTATTTATGGTTTGGGTTCGCCTGAAGCTTACGAAGGAATGATCCTCTACGTTGAAGAGGGTCGAAAAACCAAACGCGAAGAAATTTTAAATAAGTTGGTAGAAATTCAATATCAACGCAGCGATATCGACTTTCACCGCGGCACCTTTCGGGTGCGGGGTGATATTATCGATGTATTCCCGGCCTACGAAGAAGATTTGGCCATTCGTATTGAACTTTTTGGCGACACAGTTGAAGCAATTTTTGAATTGGACCCATTGCGGGGCGTGAAGTCTCGAAAACTGCAGCGCGTGACCATTTACCCAGGTAGTCACTATGTAACCACCAAAGAAATTCGAAAACGCGCGATTGAAAGCATTCGCCTGGAGTTGCTCGAACACCTACAATTGCTCAATAAAAACGGGAAAATTGTCGAAGCCAAGCGCCTAGAACAACGTACTATGTTTGACCTCGAGATGATGGAAGAGCTCGGTTATTGCCAAGGTGTAGAAAACTATTCGCGCCATTTGACTGGCCGAAAGGCAGGTGAGGCGCCACCTACGTTGCTAGAGTATTTTCCCAAAGATTTTTTGCTTTTAATCGACGAGAGCCATGTAACCGTGCCCCAGATCGGTGGAATGTATCGCGGCGACCGCGCTCGCAAAATGACCCTCGTTGAACATGGTTTTCGCATGCCCTCAGCGCTCGACAATCGGCCGCTTAGTTTTGAAGAATTTGAAAAAGCCGGTGGGAGTCGTATTTATGTTTCGGCAACCCCAGGCCCCTACGAACTAAACGCCACCGGCGGTGAAGTGGTCGAACAAATCATTCGTCCCACTGGGCTGGTTGACCCGGTGGTAGAAGTTAGGCCAGCGACGTCGCAAATTGACGATCTGCTAGTTGAAATCAAAAAAACTGTCGATGCAGGGTTTCGCGTTCTGGTTACGACATTAACCAAGCGTTTGGCCGAAGAGCTTGCGAATTATTATCGCCAGGCAGGAGTTAAGGTGAAGTACCTGCATTCCGACATCGAGACGCTTGAGCGTGTAGAGATTTTGCGAGAACTACGCCAGGGGGGCTTCGACGTTTTGATCGGTATTAATCTGTTGCGCGAAGGGCTCGATCTTCCCGAGGTAGCGCTGGTCGCGATACTTGACGCCGACAAAGAGGGTTTCTTGCGAAGTGCCCGCTCGCTCATTCAAACAATAGGTCGAGCAGCCCGAAACTCCGAAGGGCGAGTGATCATGTATGGCGACAAAACCACCGACAGTATGTTGAGTGCGATATCCGAAACCGAGCGCCGGCGAAAAATCCAAATCGCTTACAACGAAAAACACGGCATTACTCCGACCACTGTGAAAAAAGCGATTCACGCCCGCATCGTGGAAACGGTGTCCGACATGGTGAAGGCTGCGGAAGAAGCTGGCCAAGAACGAAAGAATCGACTTGGGCCTGCCAGTGATTTGATGCCCGATTATGTGGCCGAAGACCAGCGAGTCTTGCGCGTACTTGACGAATTAAATATTCCCAAGAAAAAGCGCAATGCTTCGGATATCCAAAAAATGGTGACTGAGCTAGACACTAAAATGAAGGCTGCCGCCAAGGCCCTTGATTTCGAACTCGCAGCTTCGCTGCGTGATCAAATGCGCAAACTAAAAGTCGTCGAGCTAGTGTTAGGGAGCGGATAATAATCTCTATTTAACGAAATTATTTCTCAATCGCGGGGTAGCGCTTCAAAAAAGTTGCGTACAGCCATAGCAGTGAGCCGCTCGAGCAGCGCCATTTTTCCGCCCTCGGGATTGTCCCGTGAATTGACGGTTTCGGAAGCTTCACCGAAGCCTTCATGCAACACCTTGTCTTGCGCTACGTCAAAAAAGGTTAGTTTTAAACGAACTTTACCGGCATTACCTTTTACTTTTACGTGGCGTTTACCGCGAACTGTTTTAGAGCTGCCCGATTCTTCGGTGAGTAGCGAATCGTCTTCTTCGATTGTGTCGTAACCTTGGCGCTCTTTAACAGTAAAGTCGACTACCTTAACCCCCAAAATAAAGTCTGATTTCAAGAAGTCGCCTAGACGCTTCCAATCGGATCGGTCGGGGTAGGTTGAAAGTGCATCTAATACAGTGGTGCGATCCAATACTTCGAAACGACCTTGATCAATTACTTCATTGATAATCGCGACTTCTACATGAGCGCGCGATTCTTTAGCGGCGTCAATCTGCGCGATAGCTACGGTTTTACCTACAAGGTCTTCACTGTATAATTTGTTGGCTGGTTTTTTTCCGGAACATGCCGAAATCACCATGAACAAAAGCGGTACGACTGCGATTTTTGCCAAAAACTTCATTTTACGGCAGATGAACCTGCGTGAATCAAGATTTTGAGATCTCCTTTAAACAAGATCTCTGCTTTATTCGGGTGAATTACTCGCATGACAATGCCTTCGCCAAACATCGAATGGTTGACGATAACGCCAACATCTAAAAGTGTTTTAGGAGTGTATTTAGTCCGCGGAGCTGCGCCCGCTTCTTTAAGAAGTCGGGTCCACTCTGCTTCCATGGAAACAGCCTTGCTTGAGCCTTCTGCACTTGTTTTGGTTTTACGAGCCTTTGGAGCTGGGGCATCGCCTGGGTCCGAAACCCCCTTAGGTGCTTTAAAACCGTGTTCTTTTTTGCAGGTTTTGCACTGTACTTTAACGATCTTAGCCCCCGTGCGAGCCACGACGATCGCCGCCAGGTCCATCTTGCAGGAGCCGCAATAAGCGAGCGTTTCTTTTGCTGTTTCGATTTTCGGAGTAGCCATTGTATGTTCTCTCTCAAGGGGTTGAATTTATTTAGTTATGAAGATCGCACCGCTCGAATCTAAAATCAAGTCCCTCGCAGAGGACCCTGGCGTCTATCTCATGAAAGATGGCTCGGGAACCGTATTATACGTCGGAAAAGCCAAGAATTTACGTAATCGCGTAAGCTCCTATTTTTTGGAGGGGACCGAAAAATCCCCCCGAATTCAACTACTGGTTCGAAAAATTGCCGACTTCGAGGTCGTTCTTACGGACACGGAGGTCGAAGCACTCGTATTAGAGTGCAATTTGATCAAGCGTTATCGACCCAAATTCAACGTTCAACTCAAGGACGACAAAACCTACCCCTACGTCAAAATCGACACCAGCCAAGAGTTTCCGCGCCTCGAATATGTTCGAAAAGTGCGAAAAGATGGCGCGCGTTACTTTGGCCCCTTTGTTTCTGGATCCCACATTAAAGACGTCTTACGCTGGTTACAAAAGACTCTCGAACTTCGCGATTGTTCTGACCCAGAATTTCGTAATCGTGTGCGACCTTGCATTTTGCACCAAATGCACCAGTGTTCCGCGCCCTGCGTTGGTAAAATTAGCGAAAAGGACTACGGCGCCCAAGTACAGCGCGCAATTCGCCTGCTCGAAGGGCGAGGCTCCCAAGTTTTAGACGAGTTACACACCATGATGGCCGAAGCTTCTGAGCGCGAAGATTACGAACGTGCCGCGGTGTTGCGCGATCGCATTCGAGCACTCGAAGCGGTGAATGAGCAGCAAAAAGTAACGGACCCCGAAAGCAACGCCAATCGAGATATAGTCCACATGGCGCGCGGTGAGTCGGCCGACGGAAAGGCCTCGCGTGCGGTAGTGGTGGTGCTCAACGTGCGGGAAGGGCGCGCGGTAGGTGTGTTTCAATACCCGTTTGAGAACGTCGACCCCGATATGGCTTCGCCGGAAGTGCTATTTGAATTTTTGTCACAGTACTATTTGTCGCGCTCTGAAACGAGTTCCCAACTGCTCCCTCGGGAAGTCCTTTTGCCTGAAGAATGTGAAGTATTAATGAAAGACCAAATTCGAGTGCTCGAGAGCGCTCTTGGGCGCGCCATTGAGTTTCGTATTCCCCGGCGAGGCGAAGCGCTTGAGTTGGTTTCGATGGTCAAAAAAACCGCCGACCATCGACTTACCGACATCGCAAGCCGCGTGGGAAGTGCAATGGAGGACCTAAACGATGTGCACTATCGTTTAGCACTCGAGCGCTTTCCGAGTCGCATCGAGTGTTATGACATTTCGCATTTTCAAGGGGAAGGCACGGTTGCATCTCGAGTGGTGTTTTTAGACGGTCGCCCTGAAAAAGACCTTTATCGGCGGTATCACGTACGTGAAGTAACCGGTGTCGACGACTTCGGCAGTCTTCGCGAAGTACTAGGTCGCAGGTTTGAAAACGACCAGTCTTTGCCAGACCTCGTGGTCATTGACGGCGGCAAAGGGCAGCTTTCTCAAGCCGAAGCGATTTTTAAGGAACTCGGAGTGGTTGGCGTAGACTTAGTTTCCATCGCCAAGGCGCGCACTGAGCGCGATTTCGGAGCTTCCGAAGTGAAAGCTTCATTCGAGCGAATTTTTAAACCGGGCCAGAAAAATCCGATTATGTTAAAACCAGCGACTGGCGCCTTCCGCGTGCTTACTCAAGTGCGTGATGAAGCCCATCGATTCGCGATCACCTTTCATCGAAAAGTGCGGGCCAAAAAACGAGTTTCAAAAAGAAAATCGAATAATAAAGATTAATTACTCGGCACTGCGACCAAAGCTTGTAGTCGCTTCCGCCGAATTGACAGATTTTTGTGCGCCATTTGTTGATTTAAGAAGCAGAGTGATATCAGCCAGAGCGGCGGCAGCCCACTTTTTGTAGCCCTTAGCGGTGTAATGCTTTCCGTCGGACCCTGAGTACTTTAAATAGGTTCGACTATCGAGAATGTTGCAGTTGGGCGCCAGTGCGGCAATCATTTTGTAGGTTTTATCCACCGCTTCTTCAGAATAAACTGTGACGTTGGGCGGGCCAATCCAAATGCAGCGATTTCCATTTTCCTCTATAGCTTTTGCCATGCAATAGGTTCCGGCCATTTGAGACAAGCGTTTTTTTTGACAATCAAATTTTGGGTTATCCGGTATTTCTTGTTTTGCGAAGTCGGTGACCATGTTCGTGCCAAGCGTAAGAATGACAGTGCCATCCTTCGGCAAAACCTTATTAAGGTCTGGAGTCTTTCCAATTTGTTGCCGCTTCTTTTTATTTAATTTTTTGAATTCGTGATAAGGAAGGTAGTTTTTCTTACCGCCGTATTCTTTGTCGAGCATTCCACAGTTAGTGCTGGTTCGGTTGAACCACCAGTTCGGCGAACCACCGCATCGTGCGATGACTCGTACCTGTTGAGTGTGATTTTCCAGTCCGTCGATCAAGTCGAATGAGTAATCGCTCACTCCGTGGGAGTCGGTGAGAAGTAGAATCTTCGAAGAGGCATTGGGCGTTTGACTAAACGACACCGCTGTGGAACCCAAAAAAGTGCTGGCGATTAGCAACGATAAAATCGTAAAAGGTTTAGAGATCATGAGTGTAAAGGGTCCTTTTTCTGTATTGTTGCCCGTTCGTAATGGCGGCGTTTTTTTGCAAGACGCCCTAGACAGCATTCTAACACAGACGCTACTGCCCTGTGAAATAGTGCTTATTGACGATGGTTCGACGGATTCTACAGGCCATTTGTTGAATTTATTTAAAAAACAAAACGATAAGAAATTTCAAATAAAGATTGTCCGCACCCTGGGGGTGGGAATCGCGAGTGCCCTGAATACTGGAATGGAACATGTGTCGTGCGATTGGGTGGCGCGCCTGGACGCTGATGACATTTGTGCACCACGGCGATTCGAATTGCAGTGGACTGCGGCCTCTGGGGGGGCCGTTGATTTGTGGAGCTGCCAAATTACCACAAACGTGAACAAAAATTGCGACGCGATTACAAACGCTGGAATGCAGCGTTTTGGTATTTGGAGTAATTCAATATTAAGTCACCATGCTCTTGAGCGCGCAATGTGGATTGATTCCCCCTTGCCGCACCCTACCTGGTTTTTAAGAACCGCCACATGGCGCACAGTTGGGCCGTATTCTTTAGAAGAAATCCCAGAAGACTATGAGTGGTTACATCGTTTCTTTTTAATGGGATTTAAGGCCGAAAAAATTCCTGCAAATTTGATTTTGTGGCGAGACCATTCTACGCGACTGACCCGGACCCACGCCGCGTATGCTGACGATAAGTTCGTCGAAGTTAAACGCCGGTTTGTGAACCAGAGGCTTAAAACAACGGGCAAAACTCGCCTATGGTTCTTTGGTTTGGGCCCCACAGGAAAGCGAATCTTTACAATGGTGATGGGTTTCGGGTGGCCTATTGGTGGAGTAGTCGACGTGAGTCCCAAAAGAATTGGAATGGCCTGGAATGGTTTTGAAATTCAAAGCCCGGTAAGTTGGAGTCGTCAGTGGCGGAGTGAAAGTGATTTAGTACTAATTGGCGTAGGGACCGCGGAACAACGCGCTGCCTGCGAAAGTTTCTGTCGCGAAAACGGGTTGTCTGAGAGTGAATATTTAGCCCTGTCCTGACGGTTATTGGAGTTTGTGCAAGCGCGCGCGTACGCGAATGCCGCAGTCAGGACAGCGAGCGGTTTCTTGAATGATACCGTTGCGAAAGTCAGCCATGTGATTGAAATGTAGGTGGCCACCGCAAAGCGTGCATAACAAATGCCGCTTCATGACTTCGCCCGCGTCACCAAAACAATCGCGGTATTCTTCGAAAGTGAGGGACGTTGAATCGTTCTCTGGATTTCTTTGCATGACACGCGCCTCCGTGCGGTTAAAGCGTCACTGAATACAAAGACTCTTCGGCGCAGTCGCGTGATTCATTTAGAGAGTGGAGTGGGTAAGATATTTAGGGCTCGATGGAGGCAGAGCGACTAGTCTGCCTCAAGACCTTCTGACGGTTCATTCTCGGAATTAGAAATCGATGTATTCGTCGCGGGTAGCGCCGACGAAACCGGGGCTTGCGCTGCCGCACATTCTTTGGGGGCAATTGTTGCCGAGTTCGTATTTAAAAACTGATTAAAACCTACTTCCACACGCAGGATCCAATCTTCAAACTTTCGTTTGTCAGTGAGAAATTCCTGGGTTTCTTCGATGTTCATTGGGAGTGCGGTTCTAAACGAGTATCTCAATCCGTTCGATTCATAGACGGAATCATAAATTATGCTGTGCCCCGGCGCGAAAATGGTATTGCGCGCTTTTGGTAATTGACCCGTATTTGTTTTTTCGTAAATCGGGGCTCTCCAGTATTTATAGGTTCGAACTTTCGAGCCGTTTGAAAGTAGAAAATCTTCGCCACGATTATAGTCCATGTTTAAGAAAAAATTCCCGTTCTTACGTAGTTCGAAGTAACTCGATAAACCGGAATAGTTTGGTGAAGTTAAAGTGCTCTTGGTGCAATGATTAACCCAAAAGTAGTCACTAGTTATTGTATTGTTCAAAAAACTGCCCAATTTAGTACCGAACACCGGAATCGAATTAGAAGTACAGGTAGTGGTTTTGTTCGTAGTGTAGGGCGCCAGCGCTTCAATGTAGGCGTCGGTTAATTTTTTTTGTTTTTCGTAAAGTTCTTTAGCTCGAATTAAGGTTATTGGCTTGCCCGTGCGGATAACTTCAGCTTCCAAATTGGATTGAAGTTGAACAACTGCAGCTATTTCATGGCTAGGTACTTTTTTAAAAAATTTCTTTTTGATTTTTGGAAGTATTTTTTTCTTTTGGTGGACGAGTTTGTGGGTGCGTGTGTAGTCGTTTCGTATGGTTTGAAGAGTTTCTTCGCGGATTTTTTGTAATGTAATTTGGCACGAATTCGGAGCCTGACTTTGCGCATCAGACAAAGGTAAAACTAATACCTGACCGAGAATGGCGAAACCTAGAAAGCAAGCTGAGTAGTTTTTTAAACTAAGTTGATTTGATCGCATCTTTTTTTTCATGCCGCTTTTTTCGCTTTCAAATTGGTACGCAGCTTGTCGATTTGTTCTCGGCGACTGAGAGCTATTTTTGAAAATCGTTCTAAAATAGGTTCAATCAAATGAAGTATTGCGCCCCTTAGAAATTGCTCTGCGTTGATTTTATTTTCAAAAAAAGCCCGTGCTTGGTTGAGTGCGCTTTGAAGCTCGACTTCATCAAGATTAGCAAACAAGTAAGCCGATATTGGCGATTGGCTTACGTCGAACTTTTCTTTACCACCGGCCCGACCAGTTTGTAGCAGTAGTTGAACTTCGTATCGTTCGGTAGTTTTATCGTCGTTGAACGGCAGATCCTCAATGAGTTCTTTCCAAATCTGAAGCAGTCCGAATATAGGGTGCCGGCCCATAAACAAAATTATGGGCGCGTCGCCTCCTGTCGAATCCGCTACCGCTTCCACAACAGCCGCAGCGAGAAGTTTGGCCTGAATATATTCGCGCCCGATTGTTAGATTGTGTTCCGTGGCCTCCCACAAGTGGGCTAAGACTCGGTGGTCCGGATAGTCTAATGTAAATGGAAAAATCAGACGCAGGTCTATTGAAGAAAAAAAAGCTTCGGTTTGTTGAATTGCTTTTCGAAATTGTTTGACGGTGTACGTTTCTTTTTGAAGTCCGGGGTTCGATTCCCAAATGACTTCCCACGAATTTTTAAGAAATAATCCACTATCTCCCGCTGCGAAATTATTGAGATCGTGCAGAGCTAGTTCAATAGCTTCGGTAGTGACTGCGCGTAAATCCGTATCGGAAACTTTGAGCTTTAGAGCGGTCGCAATATTTTTAAGACGGGCACGCAGGGCCATGGGTGCAGTCACGTCGCCCACTGGTTTTCGAAAAGGAATTGTCGCCTCAATGCACGCGAGTAGGTGGATCATTTGCCATGGTTTTAAAATGCCTTTAAATACATTTTCGGCCACACAGGCGCTTAAGAACTCGTTGAGACCTTCGGCCGGTGTGATCTGTGTGCGGTTTTCGAACCCGAACACTAAACGTGAAAGTATGCCGGGCTCGTTTAGATCAATATTGTTTAGGTCTAATGCATCGAAAAGTTCGGAGACCCCGTCTTCGGTAGGAGCATAGGGCGACATATACTGCCGTAAGGCTTGGTGGCGGGCGCGGTCGATCTGCCAGTAAACGATGTCGTGGAATAAATAGGCAATCACCGCGATGGGGCTGAGATTTTTCGGGTAATTCAACGAATGTTCAATGCGGTGGTAGGCGCGATTACGGGTGGACATGGCTTCGTACAGCATGACCGAAACGCGTTCCAGGCTCCGAGAACTGATTTTTATTCGTAATTTCCCGAATTCGCGGTGCAGCACTTCGACCAGTGTGTTGACTGGCGAATATTCGTGCGGTTGGAGCGAGTCGGTGAGAATCATTGCGTTCGCTGTCCTTTGGTTATTCGTGTCTTTATACAATTCGGTAAAAGATAGTGTTCGCTAAAGCCCGCTGAACAGCTTGACACCGGAGTACTTTGCAGAGAGAAAAGTTGAAACCACCAACACGAGGCTGCGTACGATGACGGAAAAAAATGCCCACCTTTCGCAACAGCAGAAAGAACAAATGAAAGAGCATTTAAAAAGAACCTATGGCGAAGACGCGATCGTCTCAAAACGAGCATTGACTCGTCGCATTGCTGGAGCTTCGAAGGCTCGTCAGTTTTCAAGCACAGCGCTTCGCCCGACCGTCGCGGCACCGCCGCTTGCTTCGGTTGGCAACGCAGTCGACGCGTTACCGATCGACCTCAAACAACCAGCGCTGAACGAAACGCTCCAAGAAATAAAAAAGGATCTCGGCGATTGTACGCGCTGCAAACTTTGTAAAACGCGCACTAATATTGTTTTTGGCGAAGGAAACGAAAAAGCAAAGATCATGTTCGTCGGCGAAGGCCCCGGCGAAACCGAGGATCTCAACGCCCGCCCATTTGTGGGCCGCGCCGGTCAATTGCTCGACAAAATCATTGAAGCCATGGGCTACAAACGGGAAGACGTTTATATCGCCAATGTGGTGAAGTGCCGACCGCCGGGCAACCGCGTGCCTGAACCACAAGAAGTGGCCACCTGCGAACCTTTTTTGTTTCGCCAAATCGACGTCATCAAACCAAGTGTGGTCGTTGCGCTCGGTGGAACCGCCTTACAGTCGCTTCTACATAGCGATGCTAAAATTAGTAAAATGCGGGGCAAGTTCGTGGACTATCGCGGTACCAAACTCATGCCCACCTATCACCCAGCATTTCTGTTAAGAAACCCTTCAGCCAAAAAAGACGTTTGGGACGACATGAAAGTCGTGCTCGAACTACTAAAGAAAGAGTCGGCGTAAAAAATGGTGCGTTTTTGGGTGGTCTTCATTTTTTTTCTCATTAACGCCACATTCGCCAGCGCCAACCTCGTGGTTCAAATCCACCTCGACGGCGTAATTAATAACGGAACTACCAAATACGTAGTACGTGCCGTCGAATACGCGCAGCAAAAGAATGCAGATTTTTTGGCTATTCGCTTAAATACTCCTGGTGGACTACTCAACAGCACTCGCGACATTGTTAGCGCCATGAACGCGAGCAAGGTTCCGATCGGTGTTTTTATTGGGCCCGGCGGAGCCTCAGCCACTAGCGCCGGCACCATCATCGCGATGGCAGCAAATGTGAGTGGTATGGCGCCTGGCACCAATATCGGAGCTGCACACCCCGTGGCCGGGCAAGGCCAAGACATCAAAGGCGACATGGGTGAAAAAGCCGTCAACGACACCGTGGCGTTCATTCAATCCCAAGCGCAGTTACGAGGGCGCAACGTGCAGTGGGCCGAACAAGCGATTAGAAAATCGGCATCGCTCGCTGCAAACGACGCAGTGGCAGAGAAAGTGGTCGATTTTGTAGCGGACGACTTCGACTCCTTTGTTCGAAAAGCGGCAGAGAAAATTGGAAAACCATTTCAAATGGTTCCAATTGAACACCTCGAAATGACCAAAGCCGAACGTGTTTTGCATTTTTTAGGCGATCCCAACGTTAGTTATATGCTCATGGTTTTGGGGGGAGTCGGTCTTTACGCTGAAATGAGTTCGCCGGGTCTGGTGTTTCCTGGTGTGGTCGGGGCTTTGTGTCTGGTGCTCGCACTTATTTCATTTTCCACTTTGCCAGTGAACACCGGTGCAGTGGCGCTACTCATTTTAGCAGTCGTGTTTTTTATACTTGAAGCTTTCATTACGAGTTACGGTTTACTCGCGGTAGCTGGAATCGTTTCCATGCTTTTGGGCGGGCTATTCCTGATGGATTCTTCAACCGGAGATCTTCGCCTTTCGCTCGCGCTACTCATACCCGTGGTTTTAGCTTTTGGCAGCATCATGCTCATTATCGGGTATATGTTTCGCAGAGAGAGTAGGGGGAGGGCCTCACTCGAACTCGAAGGGCAGGTAGCCGAAATTGTTGCGCTCAGCCCGTCTGCCGCCCATAGTACTGCCCACGGGCGCGTTCAATTGCGGGGCGAATTCTGGGACTTTCGTTGGCAAAATGAACCGCGAAAAACACCCGCGATTGGCACGCAAGTTCGGATAAAGTCTCGCGATCAGTTTTTGTTGATCGTAGAAGAATTTGTGCCATGATCGGGCCCGCAGCTCATTTTTGGACGGAGGTTTTATGTTTGAACTCTTAGGTAGTGGCGTTGGAATATTTGTGGTCGTTATCGGCGGTTTTCTCGCCACGTCGGTTCGCATTCTGAACGAATACGAACGCGGTGTGGTTTTTCGACTAGGTCGAATTATTGGCGCCAAAGGCCCCGGTATGGTTTTTTTAATACCTGTCGTCGATAAAATGATGCGTGTAGATCTGCGAACAGTCACGCTTGATGTTCCTGCCCAGGATGCAATCACCCGCGACAACGTAACCGTAAAAGTAAACGCAGTAGTTTATTTTCGCGTGATCGACCCGAACCGCGCAGTAGTAGAGGTCGAAAATTACCTCATGGCTACCTCGAAGCTTGCTCAAACCACATTGCGCTCGGTCATGGGCCAAGTGGAACTTGACGATCTGCTTGCGTCGCGCGACGAAATCAATCAAAAGCTCCAGGGAATTTTGGATAAACAAACCGAACCATGGGGCGTGAAAGTCGCGAATGTCGAAGTTAAGCAGATCGATCTACCTGTCGAAATGCAGCGTGCAATGGCTCGCCAGGCTGAAGCCGAGCGTGAACGTCGCGCTAAGGTGATTGCTGCTGATGGCGAATTCGAAGCTTCAAAAAAACTTGGCGAAGCCGCCGAAGTCATGGAGCGTCACCCGATGACCTTGCAACTGCGCTATCTGCAGACTCTTTCGGAAATGTCGTCGGAGAAAGCCACTCACACGATTATTCCGTTCCCACTCGAATTTTTGAAAAGTTTCATGGGCTCGATGAAGTAAAAAAGAAAGGTCCCGGCTTTTGCGCGGAAGCGTTCGCGCGATAGGGTTTTTTTGCCTAGTCAAACCGGGGCGTCTCGTCCTGTAGCCTAGCGCCCCAGTGAAGGGCGCCCGATTTTTCCGGGCAAATTCGCCGGGACCTTTCATGTCCCATTTACAAATACCGGATCGGTTTTGTCTTCTAAATGCTTTACAAAATAAATCAGGTTAAATTATCCAGATTTAACGCCTGGCGTCTTGCTCGAACTGGCACCTAGACCGCTACAATCAAAGGTGGAGGTTACTCACGGTGGAGTATCTCAAGCCCAAGGATGGGCAACTTCCCTTTGCCATTCTTGTTTTCTGTTTCCTTACAAACTTAACAGTTCTCCACGCCTCGCCGGTACCGGTGGTGCGTGTTATGGTTGAACGCGAAAATAAAAATATTTTAATTGAAGGTTTCGATCTTGTTTTTCGCGAAGGGGTGCAAGGTAAATCGGTGGCACATGTCGACCGTCGTGCAGCTGTTCCACTTTCCTGCGATGCCAACGGAAAACTCGAGTTGCGAACCTCATTGTCAAAAAAAATAAAAATCACCCCGCCACTACGGGTGCAAAGTTTAGGTGGTTTTATTCGTATTCACGGGCGTCAGTACCGCGACGACCTCTACGTGTATGGCCATCGGGGTGACTGCGTCGTAGTGAATCACGTCGATCTCGAAAAGTATGTTGCCGGTCTTTTGAATAGCGAGATGTCGGTGAGTTGGAATTTAAACGCACTAAAGGCGCAAGCCGTCGCCGCGCGAACCTACGCACTCTACCAAATGAGCTTGGGTAATCCGGCAGATCCGACCCGATCACCGTTTGACTTAGAGTCAACCGTTCGTGATCAAGTTTACGAAGGCGCTCACAAAGAACGTTATAAAGCACTCAAAGCAGTGCAAGAAACACGAGGGCAGATTCTGACTTTTAAGAATCAACCCGTTAAAGCGTTTTATCATTCGACTTGCGGCGGCGAGACTGAAAATGCGGATCGTGTTTGGGGAGCGCGTTATCCTTATTTGAGGCCAGTGAAGTGCGGTTACTGCAATAATTCTCCACGATTTCAATGGACCTACGAAGTGTCTCAAAGCGAATTAGAAAAAAAGCTGCTTGCCAAAAATTTATTAAAGGGTTCGCTCAAGGGCATTCGAGTCATCGAACGCAACAGTATTGGGCGGGCGGCATTCGTCGAAGTAATAGGATCGGGTGGCAAACTAAAAGTAAAAGGTACCGAACTGCGAGATGCTCTTGGCAGTGTGCATTTGCGTAGTACGGATTTTCGCGTAACTGCGTCGCTACGAAGCAATTCAGAAAATAAAACCATTCGACCGAGCATGCGACTGGGTAACTGGGTGTACTCGTTTCGAGGGTCAGGGTCTGGCCACGGCGTAGGAATGTGCCAATACGGCGCAAAGGGCCAGGGGGATGCTGGTAAATCCTATGCTCAAATACTGCGCCACTATTATCCCCTCACAAGTATTAAGAAAATTTATTAACGAGCGTTCGAAATACCGCGTGCTATAAGGCCACTATGGCGTCGCTCGAAGACTTTAATTTTCATTTACCCGAAGAACGAATCGCTCGCGAACCGGCCCGCCCTCGCGATCATTCGAAACTGCTATTGTGTAGTGCTCGCGGGCGTTTGGGCGAATTTTCCGGTCCTATTGCGTATAGTGAACGGCGATTCCATGAAGTTCTAAATGAACTCAATTCCAACGATGTGTTGGTCTTAAACAACGCCAAAGTATTACCCGTGCGATTGCTTGGCCATCGCCTGAACGACGACGGCACGATGGGCGGCCAAGTTGAAGCGGTATTGAGTACCCCGATTTCTGATTTAGAATGGAACGCAATTTTGCACCTTTCGGCTCGGGTGCGCCCTGGCTTAAAGTTACGGTTCGAGCCCGGACTAATAGCAGAAGTTTTGAGTACCCACGAGGAGCGACTACAGAACGCCGGAGAAGTGCGATTGCGATTGAGCGGTCCTGGACTCGCAGAACAGAGTCTCGAAGCATGGCTCGTTCGCCACGGTCACGTTCCTCTTCCTACCTACATGGAACGTAGCGATTCTCAGCAAGACCGAACGGATTATCAAACTGTTTATGCCGAACGCATCGGCTCAGCCGCTGCCCCAACGGCGGGCATGCACTTTACGCAGCCTTTGTTAGACGCGCTTGCTGAAAAAGGCGTGCATATAGAACGTCTCACGCTGCATGTGGGCATTGGTACGTTTCGCCCCATAAAAGCTACCAGAATAGAAGACCATCAAATGCACGAGGAGACCTACGAAATAACTGACGCGCTCGCGAGTCGTCTTCAGGCCCATAAATCCGCTGGGCGTCGAATCGTGGCAGTAGGGACGACCGTGGTGCGAGCGCTTGAAAGTTGGAACGGGGAATACTCGGGTGTATTTAAAACTCGAATTTTTATTTCGCCGGGATATCACTTTCGTTGGGTAGATGATTTGATCACAAATTTTCACCTACCAAAGTCCACCCTTCTTGTGTTGATCGGAGCAGCCATGGGGGTCGAAAATATGAAAAAAGCCTACCAATATGCCATTGATCGCGATTATCGGTTTTACAGCTATGGCGATGCCATGTTTTTAAGAGGAAATCATGAGTCTTGAAATTAAAACCTTGGTGGTCGGTCCGTTTCAGTGCAATTGCAGTGTTATTGTTTGCAAGCAAACTAAAGAAGCGATCGTAATTGATGCCGGAGACGAGTTTCCGAAGATCAAAAAAGCTCTCACTGATCTGGGAGCGAACGTAGTGTTTTCGGTTGCCACTCACGCTCATCTGGACCACATAGGCGCATTTTCAGAACTAAAATCTTTTTCTCCAAAAACTCAGATCGCACTTCATCGAGACGACGAGTTTTTATACAAAATTCTCCCCGATCAAGGCCGTATGTTTGGATTTTCCTATGACATGCCACCTTTGATTGATCGCTACCTTCAGGACGAAGAAGAGATTCAATTCGGCCAGCAAAAGTTTTCGGTTATACACACCCCGGGGCATTCACCGGGCGGAATTTGCCTTCGTTTCGAGGCGGGCTCGCTTGCGCCTGAGCCGGTAGTTTTTTCGGGAGACACTCTGTTTCGAAGCTCTATCGGCAGGACCGACCTTTGGGGCGCTGATCATTCCCAATTGATAAAGAGCATTAAACAAAGGCTTCTAACTTTCGATGATCAAACCCGAATTTGTCCAGGCCATGGTCCGAACTCATCGGTTGGCCTAGAGCGTCGCGAAAACCCTTTTCTGTGATCGCAAAAACTTCCTAGTGATGGATCTTTGATTTCGGTCTAAAATCGACTTACAGCTCTGGGGGGTTCTATGCGAGGCGTTGTTTATTCGGCATTTATTCTTATCGGTTCCATCTTAACGTTAGGTGTTTTGGTTTCAGGTTGCGGTGGCCACGGTCGGGCGCTGATCGTAAAGTCTGAACCAGGCGATGCCGAAGTTTGCATTAAAGGAAAAGCGGGCAGCGAATATTTTCATAATCAAAAATCCTGCGTAGGCACGACGCCATTCGAGGCGCATAAAGTAAAAGCGCTAAATCCCGACGGCGAACGCCACGATGTCAAATTTTCCAGCGTCGAAGGGGACAGGGAATCTTTTTATGTAGTTGTCAGTCGTCCCGGGTACGTCAGCGAGGTGTTGGAAGTTCCGGGTAAAGCCGGCGAGTGGGATTTTAATTTATTTCTAAAGTCCGAACAAGCCGCGGCAGCGGCGCAGGTTGCTGCAGTTCACTCGAGAGCACCTGTTATTCCAATTTCTGTATCTCCAACGGAACCGCACCCGGCAAACGCCCAACCGCAGGTGGGACTTGGAACGGTACGAGTTACGTCAGACCCGGTAGGAGCATTGGTTTACATCAACGGTGGTTTGCGCGGAAATACGCCTTTTACCCACGAGGGCAGAGGGGGAGAGTCAATTCAAATCAAGCTGGAGCTCGACGGGTATCGCCCAGTGGAAAAGAATTTTACGTTAGAATCTCAAAAGAATTTTGTAATTAATTTCAGACTTCAGTCTACCGCTGATGGGGCGTCGGCTGCTATTGTCGAGCCGGTAGTTACCCCGGTTGCGAGTCCCGTAAAAAATCCTGAGCCAAATAAAAATCAGCAGTAGAAGGAAAGGATTTTTTTCGCTGCCCGCACGACATCGTGCGCATCTGCTTCGGTCATTGCAGTGCCGATTGGCAACGAAATGGTTTCCGCAGAAAATATTTCAGCTTCTTTGAAGGTTTGACCAGGTTTCAAATATTTTTCATAAAGCGGCATAGTGGTTAAGGCAGGGTAGTGGACCCCCACTCCAATATTCTCGGCTGAAAATGCAGAGAGTAGTTTATCGCGAAGTGCGGCTTTAACTCGAATCTGGAATAAATGAAGGGCGTGCCGATCATGGGCGTTTTCACGAAACTCTGCAGACGGAGGCAGCGTGAGAGGTAAGTCTCTCAGCTCATTCATGTAAATTTCCCAAATATTCTTACGAAGCGCGTAGTTGGATTCGACTTTTTTCAGTGAGTGAATTCCAAGTGCTGCCGCAAGATCTGGCATGTTGTACTTAAATCCAACATAATCATAGGACTGATGGTGAAACCCGGGAGTGGTAAATCGTTTGTGCGCGTCTTTAGACATGCCATGAAGTGAAAGTTTGCGCACAAGGCTAGCTAATTCTTCGTCCCTAGTGAGAAGCATTCCGCCCTCTCCGGTAGACACATTCTTCGTAGCGTAAAAGCTAAAACAAGAGGCCCAGCCATAAGTACCCACGTGACGGTCGTTCCAGCGCGTTTCAATAGCGTGAGCGGCATCTTCGATCACTCGAATGCCGCGTTGGTCAGCCAAGGCCATGATTTCGTCCATTGGGGCAGATCTGCCCGCAAAATGCACCACAACAATAGCTTTGGTTTTGGGCGTTAGTGCTTTTTCAATAGTGGCCGCCGATACACAAAGACGAACAGGATCTACGTCGGCAAACACCGGGGTGCCCCCAGCATGAATCACGGCGTTTGCGGTGGCGCAAAACGTAAGTGCAGGAACAATTACTTCGTCCCCGGGCTTCAAATTTAGGCAAACCGCTGCCAAATGAAGGGCGGCGGTACAAGAGTTGAGAGCAATGGCGTGTAAAGGTTTTGTCGGCCAGAGGTACTCGGCGAACTGCTTTTCGAAGGCGGCAGCCCGTGGACCTGTGCCAACCCAACCCGATTCAAGCACGCTTAGAATCTCAGCTTTTTCTTCGGGGCCAAACTTTGGTTTGCCGAATACCAAAAACTCGGAACGAGTTTTGGCGCCACCCTCTAGGGCGGGTTTAGGCTGGGCGGATTTCGAAACGTCGTTGAGCATTGCCGTACCTTAGCATACGATGTCGACATGTCCAATCTGCCCAAATTATCGGCCTGCGTAATTACTAAAAACGAGGAACGGGTGCTGGCGCGCTGTCTTTCGAGTCTTAAATTCGCCGACGAAATAATCGTCGTTGACGCACATTCCAGCGACCAGACTGTAGAAATAGCTAAAGCCCACGGGGCAAAAATTATTTCGCGCCCTTGGTCTGGTTTTGCCGCCCAACGCAACGTCGGGCTGGAACAGTGCAGCGGAGATTGGGTCTTTTTCCTAGACGCTGACGAAGAAGCTTCTTCGTTGCTGGGTGAACGCTTAACCAAAGTCGCTCGAGATCAACACAACCGGCACCCCAACTGTTATTCCATTCAACGAATAGAGTACTTCTTGGGGCGGCGACTTAAATACGGCCCTGGAAACCCTTCACACCAATGGCGTTTTTTTAAGAGAAACGCAGTGCGGTTTGAGGGCGAGGTTCACGAATATCCCAAGTTCGCCGGCCCGGTTGGAATGATTGATGAGCCAATTTTTCATTGGCCGGATCTTGGAATTGAAAAATTTCTAACAAAAATGAATCACTACACCTCTATCGAGGCGCTTGAGAAGTTTTCCCAGGGGCAGCGCACTTCGCTTTTTCATGCCATCGGTACTTTTTTTTCCACGTTTTTTAAAAACGGCGTTCGTTATCGCGGGCTGCTTAACGGTAAAGAAGGTTTTATTCTAACGTTGCTCGAATCGTTTTCGCGGGTGGTTCGCCATTTAAAACTCTGGCTGCTATGGCAAGTTTACGAAGGCCGCCTCAATGTTGACCTCGGAATAAAGTTGCCAACGCCAGGTTCAACTCGGCCGGTTCCTACGACCGAACTCGAAAAACCAGAATGGACCGGTCGCCCTTGAATTCCAGACGCATCGTACATTCTTGTACTTCCGAAAGTTTTTCAGGGCTCGAACGATATGTGCTTGATCTCGCGTTGGAACAATATCGAACCGGTTTGAATGTAGAACTATTTTGTCGTGAAGGAACAGAGCTATTTGAAAGTGCCCACGAACGTGGTTTGCCAATTTGGTCGCTTAATTCGAAAACCAAAAAGGGTCCAGCGGCTTGGGCCGAAATTCGAAGGGAGTGGCATCGCAGATTGTCGGCGGGAGATATGGTTCTACACATGCATGCCGGCGGTGAGCCGTGGTTTCACCTCCCGTGGTTATTAACGCGTCCAAACACCTTAAAAAAAACCATTTTGCAGTATCACATTTGGATCAATCACTCGAAGAAAGACCCGTTACATTGGGCTGTGTTCCGCGGAATCGATGAAGTCTGGTGTTCTTCGGAAACCGCGCGTGTTCATTTGAGTTCGCTGCTTCCTGTGCCCCGCGATCACTTCCGGGTGGTATTTTATGGTCGTGACGTCGCGAGACTTTCAGACCCTTCCCAAATAACTTGGCGGCGAGAAATTCGTGAACGTTTCTCGATTCCCGAAAACGAAATTCTTGGTGTCTGTGTCTCTCGTATCGAACCCATCAAAGGCATTGCGGAGCTTTTTGATGCCTTCGTGAACTATGCCAGTCGTCATAAAACCGGTACCTTATTACTCGTAGGTGACACTTCGCCCAACGACGAAAGCGCTGAGCGACTAGGTTCCGAACTAAAGTCGCGCCACACGCGACTTCCCGAAAATATTCGAAGTCGACTTCTGATGCCTGGTTACCTGGGTGAAATCGAAAAAGTCTTAGCGGCGAGTGATTTTTATGTCGTGCCCGCCTATGAGGAATGCAATTCTCTCTCAATGATAGATTCGGCAGTAATGGGGAAAGCCATATTGGGTACCAATTCCGGAGGTACTCCCAGTGTCGTTCGTCCCGGTGAAACAGGTGAGCTTGTGCCACCTAAAGACGCAGCGGCTATGGAGCGAGGTTTGGAAAAACTATTTCTCGATTCAGACCTACGCACCCGCTGCGGCCTTGGAGCAAAGGCTCTGGCCCCTACTTTCGATCGCCGCCGTATTTTTCAAGAAATACAGCGGGCCTACGAACAATAGGCTCTACTTGAGACCTGTCTGTTTCTCTTCGTTTTTATCTTTATGAGATCCCGACTTGATGATGTCGTCGCAGCCAAAACCTGTTTGGATTGTTTGGATCAGTTTTGATTGTTCTAGAAACCAATCTCGTACGGGTGGTGTCAAATCGTTGACTTTCACTTCGTTCCAATCAGCTCCGACCGATCGAGAAAGGGAGTCCACCAGTTTTCTCAATATATTTCGGCGACCATCCAAGGACCAAGCTTGGCTATGACCCCGGTCTTCGCTCAAAAGTTTTGCGGCCTTTAAGCGCAGCGAGAAAGGGTACACGTAGCGATGAACTAAAATTTTCGGGGTGTGGCCGTTGGAGAGTTTATGTTCGCCAATGAGCACGCCTTTGCCGTCAGGAGTGTGTTTTGCTTCAAGGGTCAGAATTGCTTCTGCCATTTCCGCTAATTTCTTTTCGAATGTAACGGACAAGTCGTCGGTCGAGAGGTAGCCATTTTTCGAAACTGCTTCGTAGTCGATTTTATAATTTAGAAAAACGTCTACCATCAGGTCAGTGAGAGCTATGTTTAGGTGGTCGATATAACTTCGAGCTCGATCTCGAATGAGTGTTTCTTCATTTTCGGTGAAGCGGTGTAATTTGCCGTCAGCACCTACGAAGCCATTTTTTCTCAAAATCTCTAGTCGATGATCGAGTTGCTTTAAAAGAGTCTCGGCATCGAGAATAGTTTTTCCTTCCCTGAGTCGAGCGTTGTGCGGAAAGAAGGCAGCTTCTACGCCACCGGCTTTTTCGATTTGATCAGCTACCCATTGCCACTGGGCCACGCGTACTGCCTCGAAATTCACCTGCGATACGTAAGGAAAACGTCGTTCAACCGCAAGCGCTCGCGTGTCGTTCTGCATCCATGGGACCGCGCGCAACATGTTAACGGCTGTATTGTACAAATGAGAAAAGGTACTGAGTGCAAGTAATTCAAGATCAACCGCATCGCGTGGGTGGTGCGGTGCTTTCGCGGCGATGAATCGCTCTAAAATATCGTTCGCGACGCCTGCCAACAGCCTCTTTTGTTCACGAACTGCATCTACAATGGGCTGAGCGCCCGAAGTGAACAAGTCCACGTCGTAGTGGGAAAGTAAATGGGAATCGGTTCCAAAAAGCGGCACCGTCTTTTGGTCAATTACAGGTTCCTTTTCCTTAGAAGGAGCGTAACCCCACTGGAGTGCCAGGCGGTCATGTTCACCCGCTGGAAGATTACGTACAATGCGTGTGCCCGAAATCACGGAGTCTTTTAAATTCAAGTAATCCATCACAGAACTTGTTACCACCAGCGACTCAGCAGGTAGCTCGCCCTTCGTTAAATAATTCATAAACGATTGGTCTCTCTCCTCGAGCGAAACGTTGAGGGCGGTTTTGCCGAGAAAATTGTGTCGCAACCCGAGCGTGTGACCGACTTCATGCGCCACCACGTCGCGGACATAGTCTTGGGACAATCGTAGTAAAGCCGCGTCGTCAGTTTCGTGTTCTGCGATCTCCTCGAGTGCATTGATCAGCTGGTGATTGACCTTCATGTGGCAAAGGTGTTTGTGTTTGCCGTGGCCATTGTCCGCAAGCCTGCGATTTTTCAATTGTGATAGAGTTGATTGATTTTCAAAAACAGATGAATCCCCGCTCTTGTCCGAAGTTTGCTCTAGTAAGCCGCGAACATCCCGCAAAATTTTTCGCAGTTGCTGACGGCTAGAAAAAGCAAAAACGCTCGTTAGGTAGACTTGGGTATTAAGAATTTCACCCGTGCGAGGGTCCGAGAGAGCGTCAGCGTATGCCATTCCTGCGCGATCCCAATCGATCCATTGAACCATGTTCATTTTGGCATCGGGAGCGGTCATTCCCATTGGAGCCAATTCCGCCTGAAGAACGTCTTTTCCAAATGCTTTGTTCCAATACAAAATACCTTCTCGAACAGCCTCGACATATTCCGGCGGTGTATTGGCGCTAATAAAATACTTAATTTTGTTTTCGGAATTTTCCGGAAGCGAAAATCGCGTAATAAACACGTTATTACGACCCGTGCCAGGTTCTAATTGCGGCGGCGTTTCGAAAAAGCCGAAATTTCTAAAACCGAGATTTTCTTTTGAGTAGAAATTAGAGTTTGGTTGATAAGGCGAAAGGTAGTAGCGCGCTTCAAAGCTAGGAAAATAGGTGTCGCCGATATTCAGTTGAACAATCTGGTGAGTTTGAATGGTGTCTTCACGTGTGAAGGAGTCCTTAATGAAGCTGTGTTCGACTAATGCGGCTTGTGATCTGGTGCCCGGATCATAATGTCGGCCAATCCAATCACTGACATGCCAGCCGCCTGCCAGAAAAACTTTCGCCATGCCCTGGTTGAAGTCGACGATAACGCGATTCTCATTTTCAGTTAGAATTGGAAGTGAGGCGAGAATCATCGACGCAGGTAGCGACTGAGAAGCAAGATGACCTTGGGTGGATTCCATCATTAGTACGCGGTTGCCGTCGCGTCGAAAATAAACGATGCGACTGAGCAATCCTTGGCTCGACGCCAAATCAAATTGCGGAATAAAAGACGATCTAAATAGAAATTCAGTTCCGAGAGTGAGCGATTCTGAAGATATCGACAATGTCGATTGATTCAATTCTCCAATCCAAAGCTGATTAGGGGGTTGGGTGGAGTCCGCGCTGGCAAAAGACTCAAGTGAACTCAAAGAAATTGAAAGAAAAAATAAAACCGACACCACCGCTAAGCGGCCAAAGATTTTTTGCATTAATTACCCCCAAAAAGTCGAACTAAGGTTCGTCGGTATCAATCAGAAATGCGAGCGTCAAGTTAGCCGAATGACGTGTTGCGTCTTCGAAGAAGTAGTTTTTCGAGTTTACGGTGAACGAAAATGGAGTAACCTAGAAGGTTACGAGGAGATTTTTATGAAATTAAAGCGACCATGGATGGTGCTTTTCGTATTTGCTTCTTTGTGGAGTGGTGGAATTCGTAGTCAAGTTGACGCGGCTACAATAGAGAGCGTTACTTTGCTTGCGCCCGAGCAGTTTAAAAATGGGCGAGCGACATTCAGCGACTCGAATCTGCTGGAAAGCGAACGAGTTGTTCTAATTGGCGTGCATGCCAAACAAAACTCGAGTTCTGGTTATTCTTATGAAATACGCGCCGAAGGTTTTTCCGGAGAGCGCGCAAACTTGCGCGAAAACGACGAAGTAGATGAACCCGATAGCCCCGACGAGGAGGGGGAAATAATTCTTCCGGAGGTGAAGCGTCATTCGGACTTTTGGTCTGACGCTTGGTCTGCCATGACCGAAGAAAAAAATCTTAACCCCGGAGTCGGCGACCCTTCATTTCAGTACGGACGCACTGAATGTAAGCCTCCGTACAATGAGGGGCAGGAGTGTGAGTTTTCGATTCTTGATTACGAAGATAATTTCAAGAAAGAAACCGCCAGTGTTCGATTAGTCACTGATTCCTTCGTGGTGTTCGTGGAAAACCGAAGTCGCGTATCAATTTCCAATAAGGAGCTACGCAAACTGATAGCCGGTTTTGAAAAGCGACGTTTCGCAGAGACTGAAAAGGTATTTGGGAAATCGACCGACCTTGACGACAACGGTAAAATTTTTATTTTGTTTTCGGGTCATCTCTATAATTCGAGCGCGCGAGAAGGGGTTATGGGCTACGTCGCTCCGTGGGATTTTATTAAATACCGAGGTTATCCTCACGTAGGAGGTGAAATTTTTTATTTAGGAACTCCGGACGTGTACGTAGACGCCGGGTTTTCACGCAAGAATCTTTTTAAATATCAGTACCCCTCTACTTTAGTGCACGAATTGAAACACATGATTGCCATGGGGCGCCGGACGTCTACAAAAAAGCCATTTGAGGAACTCTGGCTGGAAGAACCTTCGGCGGTGGCTGCCGAGGAACTGGTAAATCTGGGAACGCGACTTCGGGGGCCGCAAAGTAGTTCTAGGTCCCAGTTAAAGAAGCCCCAGGATTTTGCAATCCGTTATTCAAGGCGTCCCGAAAATGCCGATGAAAATTACGGTATGTACGGAATGAACTTTTTATTTCTGTGGCGACAAGCTGAGCGAGTTGGGCATGCGAATTTCTGGAGCCGCTTTGTTGATAGCGGAAAGCGCGGGTTAGAAAACTTCGAACTCGCCAGTGAAAGGAGCATTGACAGTGCCATGCTCGATTTCGCCAAAGCTTTGTTTTTTGATCACACTGGTCTAGCGCCAGAAGAAGACTTCAAAACCATCAATCTTAGAGATGGAACCTGGCAAAAGCTTGGCACAGCATCTCTAAAAAACGGTCTGAATAAGGGCCGCGTTCGATCGTTTACCTACTATGAAGCAAAGGGACAAAATCGTCCGGTAGATATTGATATTACCACTGAATTTAATTTGCCCTATTTCATGGTGATCAAGTACAAGCCTTGACATGCTTTTAAAGGCTGCCGAACTCAAGGAATCTTTCGAACCGCCGTTTTACCCGCGTTGCTTTACTCTCGAGACGAGTCATGGGCCGGTTCACGGCCCACAGTTCATGCCGGTGGGAACTCAAGGTACGGTTAAGGCCCTGACCCCGCGGGATCTCAAGGCTTCGCACGCCGAAATGATTCTTGGAAACACTTATCATTTATACTTGCGCCCAGGACACGAACGCATCGAACGTTTAGGGGGGCTTCACGAGTTTATGCGGTGGGACGGCCCGATTCTAACCGATAGTGGTGGGTTTCAGGTATTTAGTCTGTCCGCACTCAATAAAGTGACCGACAACGGTGTAGAATTTCAAAGCCATCTCGACGGGTCCCGCCACTTTTTTACACCGGAACATTCCATGGCAATTCAACGCGCCCTTGGGAGTGATGTAGTGATGGCTTTCGATGAATGTCCCCCTTTTACCGAAGACAAAGCGACCGTCGCAAAAAGTATGGAACGCACATTGGCATGGGCGCGTCGATGTCGCGACTTTAAGCTCAAACCCCACCAAAAACTGTTTGGAATCGTTCAGGGTGGGATGTTTACCGACTTGCGTGAAGAGTGTTTAGAGAAATTGGTAGCAATCGGGTTTGATGGTTACGCGTTGGGTGGCCTTTCAATCGGAGAGCCTGTTCAGGTCATGCATGAGATGGTTAAAATTATGGGACCCAAAATGCCGCAAGACAAAGCTAGGTATTTAATGGGGGTTGGGCGGCCAGAGGACCTTATTGTGGGAGTCGCATACGGTATTGATATGTTTGACTGCGTTATGCCTACCCGCAATGCCCGCAACGGCCAATTATTCACCAGTGAAGGAAAGGTGAACATCAAAAATGCGAAATACGTAGAAGACACTGGGCCCCTCGATCCCCAATGTGACTGCTATACCTGTACAACCTTCACAAGGGCCTACTTACGGCATCTTTTTGTGTGTGGCGAACACTTGAGTGGAATTCTCAATTCCATCCACAACGTGCACTTCTATCTGTCGCTTATGCGACGCTTACGTGACGCAATCGCCCAGAATCGGTTTGACGAAATAGCCCTTCCACTCTATACCCGATCATTATGACAACATTATTTTCATTGGCCTATGCAGACAGTGTGCCTCCTGTTCCAGGTGGCGCGAATACAACTACCGCATCCACTCAGGTGGCCTCGGGGGCCCCAGGTGCTCCCGGTGCACCAAGTCCACTAGCGTCGATACTGCCACTCGTATTGATGATCGGTGTGGTTTATTTTTTGATGATTCGTCCTCAGCAAAAGAAGATGAAAGAGCATCAGTCGTTGCTTGAAAAAATTCAACACGGCGACGAGGTGGTTACAACCGGTGGAGTTTTCGGCAAAGTTACCGGTGTTGCTGATAAAGTTTTGACGCTCGAAATTTCCGATGGCGTTCGGATTAAGCTTTTGAAAAATCAAGTCGCTTCGGTCAACCCAAAACTCAGCTAGTAGACAAATCACCGAATAGGGAGATTCAGTATGACGCGCAATTGGTGGATGAAGCTCGCGCTTCTTGTTGTTGTGGCCGTGGGGTCGGCTATTTATGTTGCCCCAACAGCCCTCAACGTGAACCCCGAGACCACGAAGTTGTTCTATAAAAAGAAGGTTAATCTTGGTCTCGACCTCCAGGGCGGCGTTTACATGGTCCTTGGTGTTGATTTCAAAAAAATCTATTCGGATGTTGTTAGCCGATTGGCTGAAAACGTACAGGACGATTTGAAAGAAAAGAACATTGCGTGTTCGTTGCCGCAAAACCTTGAAACGAAGGCTAGCGACGACCCCACTTTTAAGGTGACCTGTACAAGCGCTGACGCGAAAAAAGCTTTTTATGCGTTAGTCAAAGAAAGTCACGATACGCTGAGATTCACCTACGACGAAGGTTTGATTTACGAGTTAGGGATTTCTAAACTTTACCGCGATAACGTACGCGAAAAAACAATCAGTCAAAGTATTGAAGTTATTCGAAATCGGATCGACGAATTCGGCGTCGCTGAGCCGGTCATTGCGAGCCAAGGCACCGATCGTCTAACGGTTGAGTTGCCGGGAATTAAAGACGTTGAACGTGCCAAGGAACTAATTGGTCGCACAGCAAAACTAGAGTTCAAAATTGTGAACGATGGGATGTCGCCCGACGAGGTGGCAGCAATGGTCTCGGAGCTCGAGGCTAAAAACGGAGCATCCTATAAAGAGGGCGCCAAGTTTTCAGATTACGTAAAGCAAATCAACGAACTGGCTAAAGGCAAGTTGCCAACTAATTCCGAGATTGCATTCGAGAGAGAAGAGGGGCTGACCGCCGGAATGGGTGGCAGAGTTCCTTATGTTTTACATTCTAAAGTAGAAGTGACAGGCGATGATCTCAAAGATGCCTTCATTCAAGTAGACTCTCAAACAAATTCGCCAGAGGTTGCACTTCGGTTTAACGCCAAAGGTGCTCAGAGTTTCGAGCAAGTTACTGGAGAGAACATTGGCAAACGCCTAGCGATCGTGCTTGACGGCATTGTTCATTCCGCGCCCGTGATTCAAGGGCGAATTGGTGGTGGCGAGGCCCGTGTGACATTGGGGCAAGGCGATTACAACCAGAAACTCAATGAAGCGAAAGACCTATCAATCGTTCTACGGGCTGGCGCATTGCCGGCGCAACTAGAGTTTCTTGAACAACGCGTAGTGGGACCGAGCCTCGGAGCGGACTCCATTAAGAAGGGCGCTTACGCCGGGGTGATGGGGTGTTTGGCGATCTTTATTTTCATGCTTCTTTATTATCGCATGAGCGGATTGATTGCGGATTTTTCACTTGTACTTAACGTACTCATAGTGATGGCCGTTTTGATCGCGCTAGATGCTACACTCACACTTCCGGGTATAGCTGGTATCGCCTTAACGGTGGGAATCGCAGTGGATAGCAACGTTGTGATTTACGAACGGATTCGAGAGGAACTCGCCCTCGGCAAAGATCCGCGTGTGGCAGTCAATATGGGTTTTGATAAAGCTTTCACCACAATTCTCGATGCCAACGTTACAAACGCTTTTGCAGCCGCCGTGCTGATGAATTACGGCACTGGTCCCGTAAAAGGCTTTGCGGTTACATTGCTCATCGGTATTTTGGCTACACTGTTCACTGCGGTGTTTGCGTGTAAGATGATTTTCGAGTGGTACTTAAATCGCTTCGAAGTAAAAGAACTTTCGATCTAACGAGGGCCCTATGCTGCGAATTGTTCCAAAAAATACGAATATCGACTTCATGGGTAAACGGTACATTTGGGTGGCGATTTCTACAATCGCAGTGCTCGGGAGTATCTTGTTGGTTTTCACGAAAGGTTTGAATTACGGCATCGATTTTACTGGTGGCGCTGAAGTTCAACTGGCATTTCAAAATTCGGTAAGTGTTGGTGAGTTGCGTGAACTCATGGACCAGGGCGGATTTAAAAGTACCCGCATTCAACGTCTCGGCGGCGATACTTCGAAAGAGTTTCTCGTCAAATTCCAAGGTGAAGAATCGGACTTGCAACAGGTCGGTTCAAGAGTGTCGGCGGCGTTGTCAGCGAAAATAGCGCCAACTAGCTTTGAGGTTCTCCGGGTGGACGTTGTGGGGCCGCAGGCTGGAGGAGAACTTCGAAAAAGCGGTTTTCTATCTATGTTCTACGCTCTTCTTTGTATTCTGATTTACGTCGCGATTAGGTTTGATGTCCGGTACGCGCCAGGCGCGGTCGTTGCCTTGTTTCACGATAGTATTATTACAATTGGAATATTCGTGCTGCTTCAAAAAGAGTTTTCGCTCCAAATCGTTGCGGCGATTCTTGCGGTCATTGGTTATTCGAATAACGACACTATTATCGTTTATGACCGCATTCGAGAAACCCTGAGAAATTATCCGGGGCGACCGCTTCTTGAAAACGTGAACCGTTCTATCAATGAAACATTGAGTCGAACCATTTTGACATCAGTTTCAACTTTAATGGTAGTCGTTGCACTAATGTTGTTTGGCGGCGGAGTTATTGCCGATTTCGCGTTTACGATGTTCGTAGGTATGTTGGTGGGCACCTATTCTTCGATCTTCGTTGCATCGACAGTCGTGGTTCTCATGACAGAGTTTCAAGAAAAGCGGGCACGCTTGGGTAAGGGACTCAGTGGAAAGCCACTTTCAAAGCCCGTCTGAGATCGCCAATTATCTTAACTGCGAACGTTTAACGGCGCAGCTTCTTTGGAGTCGCGGTTATCGAACCGTTCAGGCAGTAGAACAACTCTACAATACCGACTTAGCAAACTTGCCTAGCCCTCAAACGATTGTCGACCTGCCAAAGGCTGCCGCTCGCATTGCCGATGCTTTGGAGCGCAAAGAGCCAATCGCGGTGTACGGTGATTACGACGTCGACGGCACGTGTGGTGCTTCAATATTTTTCGATTTTTTTCGGCAGCTCGGTAGTACGGCCCGAGTTTATCAACCCAACCGCTTCAGCGAAGGATACGGTGTACACTCCGCTGCGATTCGAAATTTAATTAAAGGCGAAGGGCACCGCATCGTAATTACAGTTGATTGTGGGATCACAGCAGTTGAACCAGCCCGGGTGGCAAAAGAGCTAGGCGCGGATCTAATAATTGTAGATCACCATAAATGCGGGGAGTCTTTGCCCGAGGCTTTCGCCGTGGTTGATCCTCAACGTCCGGACGATATGTCGGGTCTCAAAACAATTTGTGGTGCGGGACTCGCTTTTTTTCTGATCATGGCAGTACGTGCGGAGCTTCGAAACCGCGATTTTTTTGTACGAACCGGGCTTCGTGAACCGAACCTGTTACGGTTTCTGGACCTGGTAGCAGTAGCTACTGTGGCTGACGTAATGGACTTACGCGGCGTAAATCGCACGCTAGTCACTCACGGGTTAAAAATATTACGAACCAATCCACGCCCGGGATTAAGAGCAATTCTGGCCGCAGCCGGTATTGAAAAACCAACAGCGATGACTTGCGGTTTTGTGATTGGACCCCGAATCAATGCGGCGGGTCGCCTAAAAAGTGCTAAAACCTCGTTCGAGTTACTGACTACGGAAGATTATGGTTCGGCGTTGGAATTCGCACAGGAACTCGAAAAATTTAATTTGCAGAGGCGTGAAACCCAAAATGCAGTGTTTGAATCGGCGCGCCAACAGGCGCTAGAAATTTTAGCCCAACCGTTGCCGAGTGACCTTCCTTCCGCGGTGGCGGGGCCTTGGCCACGGGCCCTGGTGTTGGCAAACCCCGAATGGCACGAGGGAGTGGTGGGGATAGTGGCGTCTAAACTAGTCGAAGAGTTTTCGCGGCCAGTGTTTGTACTCACCGAATCGGAACAGCGGCCAGGCGCTTTCAAAGGAAGCATTCGATCGATAGCGAAGATCGACATCTTGTCCGTAATCTCGGCTCAGTCGGTTGCCCAGTTTTTACTCAACTACGGAGGTCACGCACACGCCGGGGGAGTGACGCTCGAGCGTGAACGCTTAGAAGATTTTACGCGAGCCCTTAACGAACATCTTTCTATCACGACAGATCAGTCACATTTCACGAGAGAAAAATTTTTCGACGTAGACGCAGTGGCATCCGATATTACCGAAAAATTCCTCGTCGAAATGGACGCGTTGGAGCCATTTGGGCATCAGTTTCCGGAACCAGTTTTGCGGTTGGCCGCAGTTGATGTGCAGAGTTTTAAAGTGTTGAAAGAGAAACACGTTAAGCTTCGAGTGACCGGCCCGCGAGGTGTAGGGGTCGATGCAATTTGGTTTAACGCCTTTGCGAAAGACCCCGATCTTTCGCCCGAAACCGTGTCTAGTCGCGCACTTTTCGTAACGCCCCAGTGGAATGAGTGGCAGGGCATGCGCCGCTTGCAGCTTAAGGTTCACCAATCGGACCTAATCTAACGAGGTAGCCCCACGGTGTGACTTCCACACCGTTTTGTGGTACACCCAGACTGCGTTTTGGTTCGATGGGAGAGGGACAAACAATGTCATTGGGGCGCATGCACGGCCTGGACCCCGAAACGGTCCGCGGCGGTTTTCTTTACTTTATTCGATTGTTATTCATTTCCCCTGTGGTTTTCATTACTTACAGGGTTTTTAATTGGCGCGGATCTCCGTTCGCTCTGAGAGCCGATCTTTCAGGCCGGCCCGCGATTCTGGTAAGCAATCATACCAATTATCTTTTCGACACCATGTTGGCGGTAATGGTCGGTCCAGTTTGGCCGTTTACTTTCGTGCGTGCCAAGGTTTGTCGTCTGCCAATACTTGGTAGTCTCTATCGATTTTTTCGAGCCATTCCGTTCATTCGTACCGATGATCCGAATTACACGGCCGCGCAACGGGAAAGAAGCAATCAGCGCAACTTACGTTGGGGTATTCGGTTGTTGCGCCAGGGCCGCTGGCTTTCAGTCTTTCCAGAAGGTTCTTCGTCTTCCGACGCCAAAGTGCGACCTTTAAAACCGGGGGTGGCCTACGTAGCGCTTAAAGCTGAAGATGCGGCGGGTTGGAATTTGGGTTTGAATATTTTTGTATACGGAACAAACTACGAAAACCCTTCCGCGGCACGCTCAAACGTATTTGTACGTTGGGCTACGCCAATTGTAGTGGCTCATTACCGCGCCCTTTACGACAAAGACCCCGCGGCCGCCCAGGAGAAGTTGTTGAGTGACATCGAAGAGGCGCTCGGATCTACAGTGCTTCAGGCCGATGATCCGCAAGTTTTACAAGACGCCCACCGGCTAGCGGCCCAGCGGCGCCAGGCATACTTCAGCGGGGTGCAGCAGGCGCTCTCGGAAGTATTAACAGGAAAGTCGACCCCGCGGGAACTTACCAGAATCGTATGTAATAAACAGGAATCACTCTTGTTTCAGGCGCTGGGCTTTTTATTGTTGGGTCTTAGTTTCGCAATTGGTTGGCCGTTTCGTACCTTCGGAAAACTTTGTGCCTCTGATCGATCGCAAGAGATGAGTTACCAGTTCGTTCTTTGGGTTTTGGTTTTGTTTGTGGGCATGATTATCGATCCGCTTCGCTGGCCTGCCGTGCAAGTGATAGCAACGATTTTAGTTCAACGCGTTTGGCTGTGGGCCTGGCGACGCGGAATTATTTGAAAATTTTTCCTGGATTCAAAATTCCGTTCGGATCGAACGCAAACTTCAGCCGCTTCATAAGCGCAAGTTCTGCCTCGCCATAAACGATAGGTAAGTAGGCACGTTGAACGTAACCAACGCCATGTTCGCCACTGACTGTACCCCCAAGGCGTTTAACTTCTTGAAAAATTTCGGTGATACACTCTGGAAGCTCTCGTACCCAAGCGTCGTCACTTAAATTTTCCTTCAGCAAATTTACATGTAAATTTCCGTCGCCCGCGTGACCGTAACAAACATTGGCAACACCATAACGAGCACAGATTTTTTTAACCGACATGAGCAATTCGGGGAGAGCGAAACGAGGTACAACGGTATCTTCTTCTTTATAAATTGCTCGCGTCTTAACAGCTTCACCGATTGAGCGACGAAGACGCCATAACTTGGCTTGTTGTTCGGGAGTTTCCGCTAAAGCCATGTCGGCTGCTCCAAACCGATCCAACACTTCAGCCAATTTTTCGAGTTGTCGCTCAATTTCTGTCTGGCTGAAACCATCTACTTCAATCAACAACATGGCTTCGGCCCAAGGGAAAGGATTCGGCTGGGAAGTTTGTTTGGCGCCTGCTTCAACTGCGCTTTTTTCCATGTACTCGCAAGCACTGGGTGTAAGGCCAGCCTGAAATAAAGCGGCTACCGCACGTGCCGGATCTTCGAGAGTACGAAATGGCGCTAAAACCAAGGCTTTGTGGGTGGGGTTCGGAACTAACTTGAGAAAAATCTTGGTAACTACCGCAAGAGTACCTTCGGAACCAACTAGAAGTTGGGTGAGATTGTAGGCCGTCGAATTTTTCAATAATTTGCCGCCGTGTTCAATAATTTCGCCCGAAGGGAGTACGGCTTCGACGCCGTAAATATAGTCCTTGGTTACGCCGTATTTCACCGCATGTGGTCCACCGGCACAGTGCGAAAGATTGCCGCCTAACATACAGCTGCCGCGACTGGCGGGATCGGGTGGGTAGTAGAGCCCTTTTTCTTGGACAGCGTTTTGCAAAATCTCGGTGATTACACCGGGCTCTACCACCGCGACCAGGTTGTTTTCGTCGATTTCTAAAATGCGGTTCATTTTTTCGAGGGAAAGTACAATGCCGCCAAAGACGGGAAGCGCCGCGCCGCTTAAGCCAGTTCCCGCGCCGCGTGGTGTTACAGGAATTCGGTGTTTGTTTGCAAACTTCAAAGTCGCAACGACGTCGTCACGGTTTCGTGCAAGTACGGCACAGTTTGGCGAAAAACGCAGGTCTTCTGTGAAGTCGTGCGAGTATTTTTCGATCGCTTCAGCGTCTTGCAACAGAATCTGCGGCGAACTTAGAACGCTTTTTAGTTCCGCGATCATGGCCGCGGTCAACGAGTTGAAAGATGCCATAGGGCGCCAAATTTACGTCACATTCGCGGCAGAGTCACGCCTCTTTGTGCTTGGTATTTTCCGTTTTTGTCTTTGTAGGAGACCTCGCAAGGCTCGTCACTTTCGAAAAATAGTACCTGGGCGATTCCCTCGTTGGAGTAGATCTTAGCCGGCAGTGGAGTAGTGTTGCTGATCTCGAGCGTCACGATACCTTCCCACTCTGGCTCAAAAGGCGTTACATTTACAATGATGCCGCAGCGCGCGTAGGTGCTTTTTCCTAAACAAATCGTAAGTACGTTTCGGGGAATACGAAAATATTCGATCGTCCGAGCAAGGGCAAAAGAGTTGGGCGGCACAATGCACACGTCACCTTTGTAGCTAACAAACGAATTGGGATCGAAGTTTTTGGGGTCAACTAGAGTATTGTTAACATTTGTAAAAATTTTATATTCATCGGCCACTCGTACATCGTAGCCGTATGAGGAAACCCCATAACTGATAATCGGGGTCTTGTCGGATTTCCGCATCTGTCGCGGTTCAAAGGGTTCGATCATTCCGTGTTCGAGTGCCATTTTGGTGATCCAGCGATCTGATTTAATCGACATAGTCAGAGGTCCTCCCGATTTCAGAACTAACATAAATCAAAACAAATCCTAAAAATTGTTTGACTTGAAATCGTTCTGGGCGAACAATTTTGAGAGATCCATTGTTGCTTGAATCAAGGAGGATTTATGGCGCAGGCCGTTCTACGGCGTTTGTTCGTTTTTGTTATTTTGGTATTTGCCTTAAAATTCTCCTCTGAAATTCTGCTAGGCGCGGACCGAGCGCCCAAAACCAAAAAGTTTCCCTACCGTGCTGGCGAAGTTATCGTGAAGTTCAAATCGGGTTTCGGCGTCCGTTCATTCGTGAACTCGACTCGGACTCTAGCACCGGCAATGAAGGTAAAAACCTTTAAAACTGATAAACGCTTCGCAGTGGTTCGCGCCGCAAGTGTTGCAAAAAAGCGAGGAATTAGTGCCGATCAAGCGATGGACCGCCTATTAGAAGAAATTCGTGCGAACCCTGCTGTTCAATACGCCGAGCCCAATTACATCTACAAAATCGTTGGAACCCTAAAAAAGAAACAACGCAACGCACTCGACGAGCCTGCTCCAACGGCAGAGCCGGCGCCAGCACCCACGGCAGAGCCAGCACCCACGGCAGAGCCAGCACCCACGGCAGAGCCAGCACCTACGGCAGAGCCAGCACCTACGGCTACGCCAGTACCAACCCCGGCTCCGTATGTGCCACCGGTCTATAGTCCGACCGCTGATGAGCTTATTCCGAACGATCCAGATCTATGGAAAGCTTGGGGACTGCTAAATTACGGGCAGCGGGACTCAGCTCGTGTTGAAGGCACGCCTGGCGTAGATATCGACGCCCCGCGCGCTTGGAAGGTGGGAACGGGTTCTAAACGCGTACTGGTAGCGTCAATCGATACCGGCGTTGACTATACACACGAAGATTTAGTTGAGAATATTTTCGTGAATCAAAAAGAAATCGACGGCAACGGAATTGACGACGATGGAAACGGATTCGTCGATGACGTTCGAGGCTGGAATTTCTTTCATGACAACAATGACCCGATGGATGACAACGAACACGGAACCCACACTGTCGGCACTATTGGCGCGCGCGGTGACAACGGTATCGGAATCGCCGGAGTGGCATGGAACGTTAGTATTCTGCCCATTAAGTTCCTCGACAAAGACGGCTACGGTTCGCTGGAAGATGCGCTAGAGTCGATTAAGTATGCGACGCTCATGGGGGCCCAGATCATGAATAACTCGTGGGGGGGCGGGCCATTCACTCAGTCGCTCTATGAAGCGATCGCGGATGCTCGGGCCAAAGGTGTCTTGTTTGTGGCAGCTGCTGGCAACGAAAAAAATGACAACGACATGAGCGCTGCTTACCCAGCTTCTTACGATCTCGATAATATTGTTTCGGTAGCAGCCACCGACAACAAAGAAAAACTCGCGTGGTTTTCGAACTGGGGGCGAAACAAGGTTCATCTGCTCGCACCCGGTTTCAACGTTTATAGTACGGTTCCTATGAATAAAGGAAAATACGATTCCTTCAGTGGGACCAGCATGGCATGTCCTCACGTAGCGGGTGCCGCTGCTTTGGTGTTGTCGCTGAATCCGCGCATGACCTACATGGATCTAAAAAACCGACTAATGAAGACGTCCGACTACGTGAAGAAATTGAAACGTCGTGTCAGTTCAAGTGGTCGCTTGAACGTAGGAAACGCGGTTTTGAATGTAGTACCAGAGAGACCGTTGGATCCGCTGGAAAGTGAATGGCGCGCCATTCGCTTCAAACACGAGTCGGAACATCCGTACCAGAACAGCGCTAAAACAAGTTTCGCGGTGTCTGCTACTGGCGTGAGTAAGATGCGTATTCACTTTTCAAAAGTTGAAACCGAGCCAGGTTACGATGTGATTTTAATTAAAGACGCAAATGGTGAGGTTTTAGAGGAAATATCTGGAAGTCACCCTAACGGATATACTACCGACTACATGGATACTGACTCGGTAGTGGTTGAATTTGTTACGGATTTTTCAGTTTCCTTTTTCGGCTACGCCATTGATCGTTACGAGTACATTGATTGATTCGAGCGTCCGTCGTATGATGCCGTCAGTATGAGTCGGCAGAGAATAGTAAAAATTGGATTACTTTTGAGTCTTGCGACCGCGGGTATTCTGTTGCGTGGATCTTTGAATAAAGGGTTCCACGCGATTGCAGTGGCCACGGGTACTGAAGATGCGACCGACCCACGGGTGCCCGGCGAAGTTGGGACGATAGACCGAATTAAAGCTCGGGCCGCCGAAAAAAGAAAAGTTTACTCCGAAAAATTTCGAGCTCGTCGTGAATTAAACGCCCGGCATAAAGCGGAAATCGAAGAGTTGAAAACAAAACACCGCGCCGCCAGGGAAGAGTTTGCCGGTTCCGATCAAGCCAAAGAAAGTTCCAGCGAAGAAAGAAAAAACTTCTTTAGGGCTCAGCGAGCCGAAATGCAGGAACTTAAAGACCGTCAGCGTAAGGAAAGAATTGCCCTTTCGCCCGAGTCGAAACCATAATCCTACCAAATCCCCTCAGTCTTTAGACACTTTCGCCCGATAGAGACCAATGAGGAGGAAGGCCTTGGACTTTCACGTATTGCGTTCGCACATAACTAAAATGTTGTTCGTTGGCGCGAGCTTAACAGTCGTGGCAGTGTGTCCAATTCCTAGTTCCGTAGCAGGTCAGACAGCCCACCATAACGCCCGTCATGAAGCAAAACCTAGTGTGTTTCGTGCTTTCTTTGACGAAATGATACGAAAAGTACGAGAGCTGGCCGCCGCAGATCAAGTGAATCAAGAACTTCGTGCCCGAGTAGCGGAGTTGGAATTAATGAACCAACGGCTAGCCTACGAAACACTTAAAAATAGAGAGTCAGCACGGGTCGAAGAAAATCGCAAAAAAAATGAAGCCGAGGGTGGGCGTGCGGCATCGCGTACCATTGCGTCGCTTGAACCGTCGGATGCTCATATTCTTTCTAAACCCCCCAAAGAAATTTTTAGCGCCGGAGTACAAGCTTTTGGAAAAGGTGATCACGAAACAGCGGCTAGCGCGTTCTTGGCACTGGCGGAAAATAAAGAAAACACAGCTTATCACCGGCCACAGGTATTTTTCCTGGCTGGAGTAAGTCTCTTTAAGATGAAAAATTACAAAACTGCTAAAACTTATTTTGAAAAAGCCGCTCAAAGTGCCGAAGCACTGGGTGAGCAGTCTGACGAGTTGGCCTATGCTCCCCGCGCTCTCGCCTGGTTGGCTCTCGCCCATAATGAATTAGGCGAGTCTGACGCCAAGAAAAACGTGCTTAAAAATTTGATTCAAAATTATCCCAAGTCTCAGGAGGCGCGGAGGGTAAATGCGGGCCACTGAGATTTTGAAAAAAATTGTTCACGTAGGCAGTCAGGTGGAAGTGGGTACAAGAGCGACTGCAATCCTCGGTCTGGGCGCGATCCTGGTGGGTGGGTACAGCCACGGAGCCGGATTTACTGGGAAACATTCTCAGAAATCTAGCTTTGTGCCACCAACCTTTGGAATCGTCGCCCAGATTGAGGGCCTTGTATATGTGGGCAAAGAACGATTTGAGTTCAAAACCCCGGGCGGCAGCGTCCGTAGGATGCAAATCGGGGACTCAGTTTTGATCGGAAATCGCATTTGGGTCGACACCAAGGCAAAACTTGGTGTGATCGATGGCAACGGATCCGCCGTGCTCGTTCAGGGACCCGCAATTGTCGAGATAGCGAGTGAACGTAAAATTGCAACTCTTCAAGGGACCTTCAGGGTAATCGGAAAAATTGAAATTCATACACCTTTTAGTGCCGCGAAATCTGATGGCGAATTCGCTGCTTGGATTTCTAAGAAGCAGGCTCAGTTCGTTGCGGTTAGAAAAAAAACTTTTGTTTGGAATCCTCACTTAGAAAATGAAAAAGACGCTGTAGTAGATTTACTTCCGGGTTGGTACACCGAAGCTTTCGTGGCGGATCGCCAGCTTCAACCGCGACGGCCACGTCTAGTAGATGGGAATGCCGGCTCGGAACTACTCGCCAACTTAGATGCGATGTGGTTGCCGACTGTAGCTCAGGAAACTGCCGAAATACTATTTAAGCGACCAGTCGAAGATTCCAAGGGTGTTCGTGGATCTCGAGTGTTAGCTGACGTGCGTGAAGAAGCGAATCCCGAAGCTGTAGAAGCTATGAAGGAGCGTTTATTCAAAGGTGTAGACGAAGTTTATACTTCACTCGAAGTGGCGGGAGCTGCTCGACGACGCAAACAAAATGCGCAACTTGCGGGAAGTCGCTCTTTTGCCTCGGTTCCATTGTCGGAAGAAGTGGCAAGTAAAACGGCCTTTCCTCCCGGGATGGAAATTCGAGTAGAAAGAAAGAAACTCAACGAGGAACAAAGAACTTTATTGGAGAGTTTGAAGACCGAAATTCCTAGGTATTAAGTATTTGATGGAGAGTGTAACGTGCAAGGATGTACGGACAAGAACCCTCTCGGAAGAGGGCGAAATAAATTAGCGATTACATGGTTTTTCGCTACCGTGTTGGTGGGGTTGTTTAGCGACCCTTTTCTGACTGATGCGTTTGCGAGAAACGGCCAATTTTCGTTCATGGCTTCCTACTCAAAAAGTAATTACGGAAATAATTCCTATTCAACTCAACGCCGCTATACCTTCGCCGGAGCTATGAACCTAACCCCTGTTACAGAGATTGAGTTATCGTTTACGTCTTCGAAGGCATTTATAAATTACGATCCTTATCAAACCACAACGACCAATGACGCGATACTTGGTCTGTCGCTCATTCAGGTGATTGTACCGCCTACCTGGCCGATTCAGCCCTACGTGAAGGTGGGTGCTGCTCAGTACAATCGAAAACAAACAGGAACAATCAATGGCGTTCCAACCGCGCCAACCTCGACCAAGAGTCCGTCCGCGATTTTCGGCGGTGGAATAAGGGCCTTTTTCGCAAGATCATTTTCGCTTAAACTCGAGATCACGACCTATCTTCCAGATATGGAAGTTGATCAGGCTAAAAACAATTACGCCGCTCAGGCCGGCCTTGGATGGCATTTCTGATTGAATAAACTATTTGTGCTCTCGATAGTGTTGTTGACAACGACGGGCTGTTCTAGTGCGTCCTATCTGGTGCAGGCCGGGCGCGGGCAACTGGCCATATATAATCGGGAACGTCCGCTGGAAGAAGTCATACAAGACGATCGTGTGTCGCTTAGCTTACGCAATCAATTACGAGAAGTTCCGGAGATCAAGGCCTATGTTGCCAAGACTTTGGGAGTAGCCGCGACCAGTAACTACAAAACGTTTTCTGATCTGAAACGTAAATACGCCATTTGGGTGCTAAGTAGCTCGGCCCGTTTCGAACTGAAATTAAAAACTTGGTCCTTTCCGATTGTGGGGACCTTTCCTTACCTCGGATTTTTCGACGAAGAAATGGCGCGTGAATGGAGTGCGCGGGAGCAGGCCGAGGGGCAAGATACCTATGTTAGGGGAGCTAGTGCTTACTCGATGTTGGGTTTTTTACGTGAGCCGTTATTGTCTACAATGCTTCAGGGTCGAAAAGAGGATCTGGTGAATCTCATTTTCCATGAAACCCTACATAGTCACGTTTATTTAGACGGCCAAGGTGCTTTTAACGAGCAAATTGCGAGTTATTTTGGCGACTATGGTGAACTTCAATATTTAGTCGAGAATTTTGGTTCCGAGAGCGAACAGGTGCAGATTTGGAAAAAAAATCGTGAAGATCGACGCAGGATGGGGGCGCTACTTCGAGAGTTTGAACGAGAACTAGCAGCGCTTTACGAAAACATTAAGAATTTATCAAACGCCGAGAAAGAACAGAAAAAAAAGTTAGCGTTCGATTTATTTAAGCGACGGGTCAATGCCGTCAAGTGGCATCGAGCCCGCACGGGGGAGTACCTCTCCGAACGTGTTACCAACAACGCTACGGTACTGGCATTTCTGACCTACGAGGATGAACAAGGACTATACGACTTATTGCACGAAAAAAGTAAAGGTGATCTCGCAGTGTCATTACGACTTGTTCAAGAATTCGCAAAACATTACGCTAGTTCTAAGGCTGCCGAAAAGCCTCAGAGGTTGCTCGAGTCGTTCCTACGTGAACGAACCAAACAACCTCTTTAGCAAATCAATCTTAATGCGGTCCAATTAGTTCGTAGGCAAACACTCCGTGCGATCGCCTTCAACGAATACTTCTACCGACCAAGTGTGGTTTGTATCTGTACTTGTCAACGGACCAACGCTGCACTGTTCGGACCGGCATGAGGCCACCATGTCGAGGCGTGCGCCGTAACAAGTGTAGCCGTAACCCGAGATGTAATACCATTGGTAGCCGATATTTGCGTTACAAAGGCTAGCGTGCTGCGGCCAATAAAATTCGTTGTAATAAACTTTAGGGTAAGCGTTACTGTTGCCAGTGCAATAGTTGCTACACTTCATGTTGGTGTAAGGGTTAGAGATCGCCACTTTGTAGCTAGCACCGGCGCGCAAATACTGTGAGCCCCAGGTGATTTCGCCAGAAAGCGTGTTAACCGAGATTCCATCCGGGCGACCGTCTGCATCGACCGTAGTAGGTACTACGATGCTCGCTACTTTGCTGTACGAAGTAGAACCGGAATTGCGACGCCATAGTTCTACTGTGCCACGAAACTTGGTGAACGAGTTGTTGCCACCTGCTCCGTCATCCGCGCTCGAAGATTGGCCAAGAGAGCGAATTTTAGCCTTAATGTAGCTGTCGGCGTAGAACGAACTAGCCGAGGTGTAAACTCGGTTGTTGGCGGTTCCATTCAGAACCTGCCTAAATAAATCTGCTTGAATCACTTCTTTATCACAAACTGCAGGAGCCGCGGTTGGCGATGGAGTCGTGGTTGGTGAGTTTGTTGGGTTTGGTACCACCGGGCTAGCATTGCCGCCTGACGGGTTGGTTAGCGCGACGTCTTCAGCGTCTTTGCCACCGCAAGCGGTGATCGTTAAGCACGATGCCAACAAAATAACTTTTAGGAACTTCATAACTACTTCCTCTCTTCACAACATCGGGTCGCAACTGGAGCGACTACTTAAAAGTAAATTCGACCCGAATATCTCTTTCTCAAACTCTAGTTAGTGCAATCACGGTGCCATTTTTCGAATCCTTCTTTGCGCGGGCTCTTCGTTGTAATCGGCGTCTAATCATTAGACACACGGCTAGAATCTTAAAATTCCGAACGCGTATTTTCGGTGATCGCTTCGAGTTCCACACTCCACTCTTCAGTGTCGAGCATGTACTGAAACGGATCATCGACGTTGCACCAGCCGGGCGGCGGCGTAGGCGAAGGCGCAGTATGCAGGCCGCAAGGGTTGGTTGACATGATGCGGTCGATATAGACTTTCTGTTCACCAGGATTGCACTCCGCGGTGTACGACGTAAGCAGTGAATGGCTCACAAGGCAGCCACGCTTTTCACCTTCCCAATAGGTGCAAAGTCCGTCATTGCGATCGGCGCCGTAAACATTCGCTTTAGATTCTGGGACCGCGAGTGAGCCGCCAAAAAGACAAAAATGCGGGTAAGTGCACGAAGGAGTTTGGCCGTGTCCAATGAAATGCGAAAGATCAACGACCTCTGACCAGCCATTATTTTTGGCGGTAACCGTGAAATCTGAGCTCGGGGCACCCTGAATGGCTACCTTCATGCGAAGCGCAATATAGGTACGAGTAGGGGCAGGCCAACGTGAGATGATCGGATCATTCGAAACAGCGGCCGGCGGTTTAATTCGAATTTTTAGAGTTTCGTCGGCTGCAATACAAACATGTTTGGGGTGGTTGCCCTTGCCGGTAACAGTAAAACTCAACGGGGGATTTCCAGCCGGAACCGGGGTCGGTTCTGGGGTTGGCGGCGGAAATGGTGGAGGCGTAATCGGAGGTACCGGACTCGGAGTGGGACCTGCTACGATGCTTCCGGAGCTGATTTGGGCCTTGGTATTTGACGGAATTCCCTCGGAAGCCTTAGGCGAGCAGCCGCTTAAGCCTACGAGTGTAAGTACGGTCAGAGCCGCATAAGTAGTACGCATGAATCCCTCTCTCTAAGCTCTATAGTTTGCAATGGGGGTGCCATTGGTCGAGCAAGCGAGACCAGGGCAAAATCGGAAAAAACCCCTAAAAACCCGGTAAAAACAGTGTCTAAACTTTAGACACCCGTCTGGTTATTGCAGCGACTGTGAGGGGTGGGCGGTATATTGATGACTGCCAATCGAGGGTTCAATTGTGGTACGTGCCTTGTATTGCTAGTCAGGTGGTGAATAAATTGGAGCGATTCGGATTATCAGTAGTTACGGTACTCATTTCGGTGGTGTGCAGCCTCGTGTTCGTTTCGCGAGGTATGGGCGCCGAAGAACTTTTGCCCCCACCAAGTTTGGTTGAACCAAAAACCTGCACTGCAGCGAGCTTTTGTAAAAACAATAAAAGACAATTCGACTGGGTTTCCCGCGCAGTCGGTGCAGATTTGGTTGTTAGGGAGCTAGTTCGAATTGGGGTGCTCCCCGGCCACACCACTGTTGCGGTCGTAGATTCCGGCTTCGATTTCGCCAACCGATCCCAATCCATAGTGTCACCCGAAGTAAAGCTGATGTGTTCTGGCAGCGAATGCATACGGACCGATTTAAATGGCCACGGAACGAGCGTGGCAGGCATGATCAGCGGCAAAGATTTCGGGGTCGCTCCGGATGTTTCACTTTTGGTAGTACCCGCGGGCTCGGGCGACACCACTAATTGGACTATTTTAGTGAAAGACGAAGAATTGGCAATCCTTAGAGCCTGTGAGGCCGGAGCCGAGGTGATTAACGTAAGTTACTCTTCTTTGGAAGATGAGGTTGGTTTGAGAACCGAGTGGCTCATGCCCGAAACAATCGATGAGTTACGCAAAAAAGGGTGTCTACTTGTGAGAGCCGCTGGAAATAGTTCCCTGCAGCGAGACGTCGGTAGAAAGTATTTCGATTCGGATGATGCACTGTTGAGAGTAGAGGCTACCAACTGGGCAGGTAGTCGATCTAGTATTTCTTCCGCCGGTGAAATTCTTGCTCCCGGTGAAGATGTGTTTACCTTGGCCACCCAGAAACATTCTGAGGAACTAATCAGCGACAAGTATTTTTTCGATATTATGGGTTGCGAGTCGCAGCCGCACGGGTATTTCACTTCGGGAACCAGTGTGGCAGCACCAGTTGTGGCGGCCATCGCGGCTCAAGTAATGGGTGTAGCCAAAGTTCACGGACTATGGAGCATTCTAGACGCGTCGGAAAGAGTAAAATGGACCAATCGCGTGGTGCTCGCATCACGATTGAATAATCAGATAAACGCTCTCAGAGCAGTCACTCTGGCCGATGCAGTAGCAAAAGATTGGGTTAAAAAGAAAAATACGACGAAACGCAAATCAGAATTTGAAAGCTATGTAAGTCGGGCTTTCGCCGAAAAAAATCTAATGGCTGCCTACAAAGTAGCGGTGAAACCCTTTTGCACTTCAGCGCTTAAAAACTTAGTTACTGACTGCAGTGCTACAAATTGTGAGGAATTTACCTCGTGTTTAAATCAACTGCGAAAAGTAGCACAGCTTTGCGATGGCGCATCCGAAGAACAGCTTCTGAAAATTGCCGATCAGCTTGCGCAAGCAGGGTGGTCGACGGAAGCCTTTCAGGTAACAGAGTCCGCTCGCGCTAAAGTTGAAAAAAGTAAAAATCGCCGTAAGAAAAAGAAGCTCGATAATGAACGTTTCACGGAAGTGGAGGTGGTTCGCGAGCGCGTACGAAACTATTGGGCCGAATTAGTAACTCGTTTTTCAGTAGTTGGTCCCATGTTGCCCGGGCAAGACCCCGAATTAGGATATTACTTTAAAACAGACGCTGCTATCGGAATACTCGAATTGGCGATCGATGGATTCAGTGGGGATTCGGAATTCGATGCCCACTGGTTCGAAGAGGTTTTATCAATCCTGCGATCTTCGCTAAATAGTTACAGCTCTCGGGTACCACTTTTTGAACAAAACCCCAGGTTAACCACAGAGTTTCGCAGTCAGCGCCAGTCAAACGGTCAACGCGAACAAATGCGAAACTTTTTTATATTACTACACCAAAAGGTGGGGGCGAAAAACTTCATCGAAGTGGTAAGTGCGCTCGGAGAACAAGCCTTGTTGGGCTTTAGAAAAGAAAAAGCTCTGGATATTTCGAGTTACTTTGCATTGAGTGAATTGTTACTCGAAATTAAGGAATTAGATAAAATAAAATCGAAAATAGCAGCGAACCGAAAGGTTGTGTTTCAAGCTTGGTTGGCCACCCCTGCGACGGTTGAACTCAATGTTTTTGATTACCACGTAGGTCTAGCGCTGTTTGCCGACGAAACAGAGCAAATCCTAGATAAAGTGAAACTTTACGGCCAAGGAAAAATTTCGAAATCGGGTCTAGGCGAAGGGTTCTGTGAATATTTGGAATCCCAGCAGGGCTTATTGAGCAACACTTGGGTTCCCTTCGTTGTTAAACGCACGCAGGTCGTATTTGAAACCGGTACTGGTGAAGATAAGGTTTTTAGGCTTCGACGCACTTTTGTTTTGGCTACCGCTATCGAACCCCGCCTGCCAGATGTCTCCAAACAAATTCTACAGGCATTGGAGCAACTATTGCTCGATAAATTAGACTCAGGCTTGGCCCATCATTATTTATACCAAAATCAGTGGTCATTTTGTGCGACCGGTAAAATAGGGTCGAAACTGCAACCCAGTGAATTATATGTGAATCAGCCCGATTCGGTGACGAAGCTGCTGCTACGTTTAGACGACCTGACTCTTGAGGTTCACCCGATTTTCCCAAAAGATTTTTCGACGGACTTTAAAATTGCGGCGAGTGAAGCTTCACTTTTTTGTTTGTTAGGTAGGTCAGATTTTTCAGACAGTGAATTAGAAGGGATTTATCTAAAAAGGCTGAGAAAACTGACACTCGCCTGGTCGGAGTACGCAGATTTAGGACATTCGCTGATTAGCAAGGGTAGCACCTATTCCGCTGACGAAATGCAACTGCAACTACAAGAACTTGATCGACGCAGAAGTCATTTCATTAGTTTTAGGACGCGAAGCGAATACGGTTGGTTGTCGAATGTAGTTCTCAAACATCTTCCCTATGAACGCCTACGGAACTTTGGAACTTTCATTGGTGAAGTCGAAACATTATATTCCAAACTTGAGCTTAGTGAACAATTTGTTCGAGAACAGCCGCGAGGAACGATACCAGCGGCGTTTGAATTGTTTGACGCACGGGAATTGAAAAAAGCCTTGGGATTACTGCTTAGTCGACCAGCACCGGGACCTCAAGCACCGCCCCCGATGCAAACCGACTCTCTCAAGCCAACCATTATGAGTGAAGACTCTTCCAATTGATTGGTACGAGTCAAAAAAAACACCTACAATAGAGAGCATGCGGCTTAAGATTCTTTCTTACAATATACATAAGGGGTTTTCGCTGGGGGGGGCTCGGTTTGTTTTGCGCGAAATACGTGACGCGATCGAAGAAACCCAGGCCGATATAGTTTTATTGCAGGAGGTTTTCGGAAATCAGCATCGCCGCGAAATGCAGTTTGAGTATTTGGCAGACCGGGCTTGGAAACACTACGCATATGGTAAGAATGCGGTTTATCCCAGCGGTCACCACGGCAATGCGATTTTGAGTAAATTCCCAATTGCGCGCTGGGAAAATATCGATGTCTCGACCAATCGCTTAGAAAAAAGGGGGGTGTTGCACGTACGAGTTGATGTGCCGGGCGAACTCGACATCTTTTGTGTGCATTTGGGGTTGTTTGAGGCGGGCCGTGATGAACAACTCACACGCTTGGCTGAATTGATTGCGAAAGTCCCGGAGGAGAGTCCCGTGCTTTTAGGGGGGGATTTCAATGACTGGCGAATCAAAGCCTCTAGTAAATTATTAAAGAAAAATCAGTTAAAAGAAGTTTTTGAGACTTTAAAAGATCGTCCAGCTCGAACGTTCCCTGCGATTTTGCCGGCACTTTGTCTTGATCGAGTCTATGTACGAGGTTTGAAACCAATTCATTGCGAAGTAATGGATACCGCGCATTGGTCCCGGCTGTCGGATCACGCAGCCTTATTTTGTGAGGTCGAGTGGCCGGGAGTTAAAGATAGTGACCGCGCCTAACCTGGCGAAGCTACGATTGTTGAGTCGCTAATAGTTCCATATCCGGTGCAATCAGCTTGGCAATCTCGTTTAGAAACTGTTCGAACGAAGTGTCGAAAGCTGAAGTAGTTGTCGCGTCGATGTCGATTTGGCCTAGAATGTCGCCGTTCGATTCCCTTCTTACGAGAACTACGATTTCAGAGCGTGTCTCTAAATTGCAAGCTAAGTAGTTCGAGCGGCTTCGAACATCGTCGACTATTTGGTTGCGATTTTCGGCTACTGCGGTGCCGCACACTCCCTGACCAATTCGAATAAAGACGTGTTCCGTAGTGGGGCCGACGTATGGGCCCACGTGGAGACCTCCGTTTCGGTACACATACACGCCCACCCAGTAAAAGCCCAAAAAACGAGTTTTTAAGAATTGCATCGTCTTCTTAACGCGATCGGCGCCCGGGGCGCAGCCGATGAATTGGTCTTTAAGTTCCTTTAAAAGGGAGTTCGAATCATTAGGTCCAAGTTTTTTGGCTTGGAAAGCTGGAGGGGGAGATGCACTTTTCATGTCGCCAGTGTGGTATCACAACCCAGGCTGACGGCGGTAACTTTTTCCGGTCTAGTAGTTCAAAATCAAATGAGGCACCCTCAGAAAGAGGGGGCTCTTGTGGAACGAATCCAACGTCATAATCATCGCCAGCTTTCGAGAGAACTTTTTGCGACTTGGGCGCAGACCTGGGGGCTTTCTTTAGGGTTCGCCATCACCCAGTCGGTCGATGAGGCCGAAAAAATAGTATCCGACGCAATTGTGGCTTTGGTGGCTCGTAAGTCAGCTTCTCCACGAACTATTCCGCTTGAAGATGCTGAGACCGACTTTGAACCTACTGATTTTGCGGCAACCATTTGGCAACTTGCTTCCCCTAAAGCGTTTCGCGGTTTTGGAGCTGACAGTTTTTTTAAACTCTCGGTGTTAACACGTGCGGTGGTGATGTTGAAACTCCGCGCCAGATTTTCGCGAGGTCAAATAGCCGAAGCGCTAGATCTGCCGATAGATCAGATCGAAAGCCACCTCGAATCGGCGCGTCTGGTGCATTCTGGTGGGCGCAACTGGTTAGTGTCGCCCGCCCTCAACGAAGTCGATGGTTTTGCTACATGTCCCCAATGGGAACGCGTGTATCAAATTCCGCAACATTACGTATGGAAAGCAAAACAAAAAATTGATGGCCAAAAGGTTCAAGAAAAAAATGCGGACGCTGTTGTGCGAGCGGAGTTTTTACAGGAAATTTTTGATCGCTATGTGGGCAACGACTTAGACGACAAAACCACCAAGGCTCTTCATGGCCATTTGAGCGATTGCACCACTTGTCGCAAGGGCTTCGTACATTTTCGGAAAACTTACAACGATTGGGTAACTACAATTCCTACGGTCGAAGCCGATGCAGCATTGCAAAAGCATCTAGATGGCGTAAGCAAACAAGCGACTCGCCAGCTTGCGGGCAATCCGACTGCGTGGCTTGCGTTCAAACAATCGCTGCGGAATCCCCAGTTGCGCGCCATTTTGGTTCTACTAGCTGCGGGACTAATCTACGTATACTTTAAGAACTAGTACCAGCGCAGATCAGGGCTGGAATCGCCCATTGGGTCACCCGAAACGCGGACTAAAAATTGCAGTCGATAGGAAAAATTTAAACCATCTTTAAATAGTCCAGGTGGTGGGTTCGGAAGCGACCCTAGCTTTCGTACTGCCTGCATGGTGGCCGAATCTAGTGTTGGCACACGAGAAGATTCAAGCACCGAGATGCTGTTAAAGTTGCCCTGGCGGTCAATTACAAACTCAATCGTGACAGGAAATTCGCCTTCGCCCGATTTACTTATTTGGGCGATTTCCGCTCGAATGCGCTTTTCGTGAGTGCGCAAAAGAAAGTACCAATTGCGCACGATCGGTTCTTCAAACCGCGCGAAGAACGAATAATATTCGCTTTCGATCGCGTTTAGGAGGTTTTCATTACCGCGTTTTAAACGGGCGTCTTCTCGGCCCACTGGTCGTCCGTCTTCGCCACGAGGCTGTTGCGGTCCCCGGTGGCCGCTAATGTCTTCAGCATTCATGATTGGCTTGGGTAGCGGTTTGGACCCCAGTCCTAACTGCGAAAGTTTTAGAGGTGTATTTTTGACCCGTGGTTCCGCTCCAACATCGCTTCGACCAACGCGTCCAGCTTTGGGGGCGTCGGGTTGGGCTCCCGCCACTGTTTCTTCGGGTACGATTTGATTATGGGGGGCAATGAAACGTGCGTCTTTAGGAATTTCTTTGGACTTTAGTTCTTCTCGCAACTCTTGTTGGAATAAGGCGGGGCGTTCGGCATTTGCGAGAATAGTTTTTTTTAGTCGTGCAAGATCGTCAGGTGATATTTGTACAACCTCGGTTCGATCGTGGGTGTGGCCCCCAAATTTAAGCCGGGGGGCGATGACCAGCATAAATAGAAGATGCGCTGCCAGTGCGGCAACAGCGGCGGCGAGAATTCTTTTCTGTCTAACGCGAAAATCCAACACCATTGACAAGGGTTATGCCCTGCTCCATCATGTGAGTATAGCCTTTCTTATATAAAACATGAGGGAATATGGGAACTTCAGTTCAAGAAATTGATTCTGCCATTGATAAAGGTCTCGAGGGCATTGTTGCCTGTACGACCAAGGTGAGCTCGATTATTGACGCGACGCTTACATACCGGGGCTACACGATTGAAGATCTAGCGGCTAAGGCGACTTTCGAAGAGGTCGTTTTTTTGCTCTGGAATGGCAAACTTCCCAATAAAAACGAAGCCGAAGCGCTCCGTGCCGACCTTGTTAAAAACATGGATTTAAAGCCAGAAGTGGTAGCCGTGATGAAGTCGCTGCCGGCAAAAAAAGCGATTCCCATGGACTACCTGCGCACGGTGGTATCGAGCCTTTCAATGTTTGACCCCGATGTTTCAGATATTACTGAACCTGCTAATCGCCGCAAGGCGGTTCGCCTGACGGGTGTAATGGGCGCGTTGGTCGCAGGCTTTCACCGTTTGCGCGAAGGCAAAGAGATTCTCAAACCCGACCCGTCTAAGGGCGTTGCTTGGAACTTTCTCTACTTGTTGCAAGGCGAAAAGCCGCAAGAAGACACTGCACGCGCATTTGACGTGTGTTTGATCTTGCATGCCGACCATGAATTGAACTGCTCTGCATTTTCGGCTCGTGTGACCACATCAAGCCTTTCGGATATGCATTCGGCTATCACGTCGGCCATTGGTACTTTGAAGGGCCCGTTGCACGGTGGCGCCAACGAACAGGTCATGAAGATGCTGCTTGAAATCGGCACGCTTGAAAAAGCCAAAACGTTTATCGAAGATGCGTTGCAGAATAAAGCCAAGGTCATGGGTATTGGCCATCGTGTTTATAAAAACGGCGACCCTCGCGCGAAGGTTTTGCAAAAGATGAGTTCGGAACTCACCGCGAAAAAAGGCATTAAACATTTTTTTGAAATGTCGGTTCAGATCGACACCATCATGCAGGAGAAAAAAGATCTTCTGCCGAACGTCGATTTTTATTCGGCCACGGTTTATTACAGCATGGGTATTCCGATCGACATTTTCACGCCGATTTTTGCTGTGAGCCGCGTGTCGGGTTGGATAGCCCACGTCATGGAACAATACTCCAACAACCGCATCTATCGCCCTCGCGGCCGTTACGCTGGACCACGCGATCAAAAGTGGACGGATATCGGGCAGCGTTAAGATTAGTTTGAATATTTCAAAAAGCGACTAGTCGAGGTCGATCGTCAGCGCCCCGTCGTCGTTTTCACGTTCGGCTCTGAACGCTGAAACGTAGGGGAGTTTTCCCAAAAGTTCTTTCAAGCCCGCCTTGATCGCGCCAGTGCCGTGGCCCGTGATGATCGTCACCGACCCCATGCCCGCACGCAGAGCGTTGTCTAAAAACGACTCAGCAGCGGCCAACGCTTCTTCGGTGCGGCGGCCACGCAAATCGAGTTTTTTTGAAAAAACCTCGGTCGAAATCGGAGTTTCCACATGAATGCCACTCGAGCGGTGTTTCTTACCCGCTTCTTCGAACAAGTCTAACTCTGTCAGTGCTTTTTCCATGCGCAGGATTCCCAGTTGCACCACGGCGGTGCCTTTGTCTGGATGTAGCTCCAAAATCACGCCGTGGACGTACCGTTTGTCGCGCAGCCGAATTTTGGTGCCCACTTTGAACTCGACGGTCTTTCGGTCTTTGGTAGGAGCATCAATTTCGAGGGCCTCACCGAATGCAGTTTGCGCAGCCGAGCCTACTTTTCGGGTCGCTTCTTGGGCGATTGCATCTGTCTGAGCCTTTAGTTTTGCGCTAACCGAAACCGAAGACGTCTTACGAGCGCGCTCTACAGCAATCGCTCGCAACGCCTGGTCGATCGCGATACGAATTTTTTCTTCGGAATCTTTTAGAAATTGTTCTAGCCGATTTTTAAGGTCGCGGTTTTCACTGCGCAGGCGGTCGGTCTCTTGACGGTGGGCCAATTCGAGTGCCGCTTCTTTTGCGCGCAATTCCTGAAGCGCATTTTGGTAGTCCACCTTGCCTTGCGACACTAGCGCCCTGGCGCGTTCCAAGAGCTTTGGCGGAAACCCCAAACGAGCGGCCACTTCAATAGCGTGACTCGACCCCAGTTCGTCGAGTCGTAACTCATAAGTGGGCCGACCATTGCGGAACTCCATGGCGCCGACTGCCGCGTGTTTGTTTTCGCGCACCCGAGCGGAAAGTTCACTAAAGTGACTGGTGACAAGCAGGTGATGCCCGCGAGCCAAACATTCTTCGATAAACGCCTGCGCAAGTGCCGATGCTTCTTCGGGGTCGGTGCTTGAAAGAATTTCGTCGACCACAATTAAACTAGGAATCGCCGCTTCGTTCAACGCGCGCTTTAGTTCGGCAATCTGAGCCGAAAAACTCGAAAGCCCGGCTGCGATACTTTGCTCGTCGCCAATGAGAGCGTAGAGGTTTTTATAAAAAGGCAAGACGCACGCGTCGTCGGCCGGAATGTACAGTCCAGCTTGCGCCATGGCGGTTGCGAGCGCTGCTGCTTTAATGAGTACTGTTTTGCCACCGGTATTCGGGCCCGAAATCAAGATGCAGCGGCGCCCGGCCTGGGGCGGGGCTTCGGTTTCCAATGCAAAACTGTTTTTAACCGCTTCAATGCCCTGGCTTGAGAGTTGCGGGTGAAATAATCCACGTAAAATGAGTTTGCGGTCCTCGGAAAATTTAGGCCGGGTCAGTTTAAAATCGCGCGCAAAAAGTGCCGATGCAAATACTAAATCAAACTCGGCTACCGGCTCAACCCAAAGTTGAAAAACTGGAGCCAATGCGCCAATTTTTGCGCTAAGTTCCCGCAAAATCCGCAATTCTTCGCTTCGAATCGAAAGTTCGATTTCTTTGAGTTCATTATTGGATGTCGTGAGCTCCAATGGTTCCATGAACACCGATTGCCCAGTGTTGCTGCGCCCTACCAAGGCGCCTTCGAGTTTCGATTGTTGTTCCACCTTTACGGGAACCACAAAACGGCCTTCCATGACGTCGTAGAACTTATCTTGCAGCAAACCCTTTGCATGCCATTCTTTAACTTTAGATTCGAGTTGAGTTTCAAAGGCCGAACGACGATCGGACCGCAGGCGGCGCAGGCGCAGTAGTTCGCTTGAAGCCGAATCGAGAATGAGCCCTTCCGACGACACAGCTCGCGAAATTTCGTTACAGACCGCTGGCACGCTGGGGGCTGTTTCAAACTCGAAAGCCAATACTGGCGCCAGGGTTTTGGCACTACGCAATTCTGAACCCAAAAAACCCACCGACTGCATAAAATGGCCGACGTTCCACAGTTCAAGTGGCATGAGAATGGCCTCACGGCTCGCCCGTTCTAACTGTTCGCTTGGGTCTTGAGTACCTGAGACGAACGAGTGTACGGTAGACCCATTGTTGGCAAGTCGCAGGGCTTCGGCCGTTTTGGTCTGAAATCGTTCAGCGGCCTGAGGGCTGGTAAACGGGCGGTGTGATTCGCAACGCGCTTTTCCTAGATCGCTCATGGCCCGTTCCGAGAGCGACGACGTGATAAGTCCCCAATTGAGTGTTTGCAGCGAATGGTCCGAAAAATTAGATGAAACCTGCATGGAGTCTTTCATACCAGTATGAGCTTTAATTATCTAGAAATTGAACGGGCATTAAGCGAGATTCACCGCTCGGCCAATGAAGGCGCAGAAGACTTTCTTGTACGCTCGATCGAGTTCGTCGAGTTCCCGTTATTTAAGAAAACCGAATTGCGCACTAGTAGTGCCGTGGTGCTCGAAGATGTGTGTCTGGCCTTTCGTCTTGCGGACTATTCGCTGGTGTTTTCACTCAAGCACCCGTGGGTCGGACTTTTTTGGATGCGGCATCCAGCTTTTCGAAAAATAAAACAAACTAGTATGGCGGGATTTAGTCTATCGCAATTTGACTCTCTGAAAGGTCAACGCATCGACCTCCTTGAACAGGTATCGGGCGATCGAGTAGTGAAGCTTCACTTTTCCAGCGGGGCGCAGCTTGAAGTCGAACTCTTTGGTATGCGCCCGAATTGGAAGTTAACCGGACCAATAAATTCACAGTGGCGACCGGATTCAGCGCAACAAAATTCAACACAACGCGCATTGCGCGACGCCGGTCCAAAAATTCAGAAAAATTTTGAAATTCGCGATTTCGGTGCACTTCATAACACCACGATTTGGCTAGAAGGCGCTTATTACGAATACCGTGCGCTACGTCGCACGGCCTATTTAAGGGCGCTTCGTGGCTGGGCTGCCGGGGAGCTTGAAAAACGACTCACGCACCTTTTAAAAGTGCGTGGCGCCATGCAGGAGCAGCTGCGAGAAACGCGAGAAGGGGATCGACTGCGCAAAGCCGGCGAAGAGCTCAAGGCGGTTCTTTACCAACACCCGCCAGCTTTCAAAACGAGTCATCTTCCTGGTTTTGCCTACGAATTAGATGCTGAAAAAACTTTAGCGGAAAATGCTGATCTTTTTTTTGATCGCAGCAAGAAGTTGGTTCGTACTTCGAAGGAAGTCACGAAACGATTACAAGAAATTGAGTCTCGCGTTGAGCGTCAAAGAAAGTTAATACAGCGGCTTCGTGATCAAAGCTTGAGCACCACGAACTCCCAGCTCCCGCAAAATTTTGACCTCGAGGTTACGAAGATTTCAGAGTTCTTAGTTGAGGCCGGACTCGATAACCAGGTCGATAAAAAATTAGATGGCCGCGAGTTTAAGCAAAAAGAAAAAATGATCGCCGCGGGTGCGCGCCAGTTTCGCAGTCGCGACGGCCAAATGATTTGGGTTGGTCGCAACCAAGACGAAAATGAAAAAATAGTCATTCGCGTCGCCAACGGCAACGACATTTGGATGCACTTAAAAGGGCGCCCCGGCGCCCACGTGATTGTGCAAATTGCCCGCGGAAAAAGCGCTTCGCTAGAAACGCTACTCGACGCGGCAGCCCTCGTTTGCCATTATTCCGGCATTGGAGAGCAAGAAAAAGCTGAGGTCGACTACACCTTTCGCAAATACGTCAAGCGACTTAGTGGCGCGAAATTCGCGGTCACCTATTCTCAAAATAAAACGCTTGTGGTGAAACAAGACGCCGACCGCCTAAAGCGGCTTTTGGCTCAGGACTATTAAGATTTTTAAGTTTTATTGGAAGGGTTAAAATGGACAGTTCGTTGGTTTGGTTTTTTTCGGCGATCGCAATTGGCGCGCTCCACGCGTTTGAGGGCGATCACTTGGCAGCCGTCAGCGCATTTGTGGCGCGTCGCCCACACTGGAGAAACGCAATGCGCTTCGGCGGACTTTGGGCCCTAGGCCATGCCGCAAGCCTGCTGGTATTTGCGGCGGTATTGGTGGGACTAAAAACCACGTTTTTGCCGACCACCGAAGCCTGGTTTGAGCGAGTCGTAGGGTTAGTATTAGTAGGGCTCGGCACCAGCCTGCTTTTTCGGGCGGTTCGAGTTCGTGATTCCTACGTTCACACGCATTCCGGTCGGGCTCCGTTATTAATGGGTTTGCTTCATGGACTAGCGGGTACAGCAGGTTTTTTGACTCAAGCGGTGGCCTTTCAGCAAAAGGGCCTGGGAGCTGTCACCTGCGTAGCTCTGGGTTTTAGCATAGGCGTTCTAGTGGCGATGGCAGGTTATTCCTTAGTATTAGGGCGGGTGTTTTCGCTTGGAACTAGTCCGGGCGTCTTGCGCGCGATTCAAGGGCTTTCCGGGGCCCTGATTGTTGTCGTCGGTATTACTCGAATGTGATAGTAAACCAGGAAGCTATATTCAGGAGAACATCGCCAATGACTATGGATCAAAATTTTGACGACGTAAATCAAGACAACCTTGAACTTTCACCAAACGAAGCTCTCGAAAAATTTCGGGGTAATTCGGCAGTGTTTGTTGATGTACGCGAAGCGCCAGAGTGGGAAAGTGGTTGTGTTCCCAGTAGCTTTCGGTTGCCACTTTCATTGCTTGCTAGTGGTCGTGCCGCCGAGTCTTCGGTGTTTGCTACCCTGGACGCACTCGATGCGCCGATCATCGTTTATTGTCACGGCGGTGTGCGATCGCTGACTGGAGCCGTGGTGCTACGCAAAATGCTAAGGCGCGACGACGTTCAGAGCATGAGTGGTGGAATTATTGCTTGGTCCGGCGAACTCGAAGTGCCAACTACTTAATTGAAAAATCTTTAAACAAGTAAGAGTTAGTAGCGGTAGGTGCGAAACCTCGAATGTTTTTGCGCACCAACGCGTGATTTTTGCCGTAATAGAGTGGGTGAGCTATTGCGTGTTGGTCTAAAAGTAGCTTGTGTGCGTCGGCGTAAAGTTTCTTTCGCGCCTTAAGATCAGACGTGGTGCGCCCCTTCAACACCAATTCGTCGTACTGCGTGTTTTTCCAGTTGACGCGATTGTTGCCAGCATTGCTGAGAAAAATTGAAAAAAAGTTATCGGGGTCGGGGTAGTCGGCCGTCCAGTGCGTTAGGATCATGTGATAGCCACCGAAATTGACCGCCGACGAATAAAAACGTTTGGGTTCAAACGTACTGATTTTCAGATCTATGCCGAGATTCTTTTTAAGTTCAGTCTGCAGAAAATCTCCAACTAAAATAAAGTCGTCAAAACCGGGCGCTACCAATTCGAGCGACGATAGGACTTCGGGGTTCACCTTTTTTAGATATGACTTTGCTTTTTTTAGATCGAATTCGAGTCCGATATTATTTTGAAAGCTCAATAACCCGGGCGGTACGAAAGAAGTCGCTGGTTCGTAGGCACCAGATACAATTCTAGAAAGTCGTTTTCGATCAATTGCGTGAAAAACCGCTTTTCGTAGTGCCAACGAGTCTGTTGGCAAAGTATTGGGATTAAGATCTAAATGCACAGTTCGTAATTCGGTCCATTTTCGAAGTTCTTTAGTAGTTGAAAGTCTTCGAACGTCGGCCGATCCAATGCGAGTGACAAAATCTAGAGCACCAGATTCAAATTTTTCGACTGCGAGTTTATCGTCCGAAATCAAATAGGCATGGATCTGATCGATATTTCCAACTTTGCCCCAATAGTGCGGGTTGCGATCAAGAGTGATGCGCTTGTTCGGCTCGTGGGAAGAGAGTACGTAGGGTCCGATGGAAATTAGTTTTCCAGGTTTATCCCACGCTGTGCCGTGTTCGGCGATCAGGTCTTTGCGAATGGGAAACGTGCTCCAAAATGTGGGGATCCACAACCAGTAGGAAACCGGGTTGCGGAGTCGAACCTCCAGCGTGTGAGAGTTGAGTGCTCTCATTGCGACACCGGTAATGGGGCCTTTTCCGTGATGATAGTCTTCTGCCCCTTCGATGTCGAATAGAAGGTAGGCCGTGGTTGCTTTGGTTTCAGGGTCGAGTAATCGTTCCCAACTATCAACAAAGTGCTGCGCCAATAGGGGTTTTCCGTCAGACCATTTTACGTTTTTTCTTATAAAAAATTTGTAGGTTTTGCCATCGGCACTGAGAGTCCAACGTTCGGCAACTCCAGGCACTACTTTTAGGTTGGTCCCAACGGCCACCAACCCCTCTTGAATGTTTCGTACTAACGTAGCTTCTACCGGCGTAAAAGCTCTATTCCAGTCGAGAGTCGCAGGTTCACCAAACGTGCGGACGCGCAGAACATTATCGTTGCGCGCGTGCGCAGATAAAGTTGTTAAAAGTAGCGAGAACATGAACCATAAACCGATGCGGCGTGCCATGACGAACTCCGTTTTTTTAATCATTCTTGCACAGGATCTCAGTTTGGCAAGGATGACCCGGAGCAAGACACCATGGGAGGCGTCGCATGCGATATGCTTTTCTTTTCTCTTTTCTAATTTCTATTTCCGCTTTTGCAGACGGCGTCGGTATCGAATCCGATTCCGGAATTCACGGTCCAAATTATGGCGATCAGATCCAAGAATTAAAAAACCTAGAGGCAGAATTCGCCGGTGTGGGTCAATACGTAGAATATGGCAAGACGGTAGAAGGGCGACCGCTTGCAATGTTGCGTATCGGCGGAACTCAGGTTGACGAATCAACGCTAGGAGGCAAGGCGGTTTACATCGGCGGTGCAACCCACGGCGATGAATATCTCAACATTGAAGACCGCCTCGCACGAATTTTTTTGACGGAATGGGCCCAAGGCGACCGATCCACCATGCCTGAATTGCAGCGCTTCGTTGCCGAAGGCGGAGTCATTTACATCGCGCCTATTTTGAATCCCGATGGGTACGAGGGGCGGTATCGTGAAAATCGAAATGGGGTTGACCTTAATCGCGACTTCGGTTTGCCGCCCGAAAACCTACCGGGGTTCACGCAACCTGAAACACGCAGTTTAGTAACGACGCTTCAGCGCGACGCCGCCGCTCATCGTCTGAACTTGCGGGTGGCTGTCGATTATCACTGCTGCATTGGCGCTTTGCTCTACCCGTGGTCCTATGACGAAGGTCCCGAAATGCCGCGCGAACACGAAGCCGCTTATCAGGCGCTCGGCAATGCGATGCTTAGGCCTTTTAAAGATGTCGGGCGCTATCGGTTGGGCAAAACTCCGACCTTGCTTGGCTACAACGCAGTCGGCACTTCAAAAGACTACTACTATGCGGTGCATGGTACGCTCGCGTTCACGTTCGAGGGAGTGTTTCGCAAAGAGCAAGCCAATCTTGCTCAACACATTGCGATGTGGGAGTCTGTCTTTCGCTTCTTGAACGCAGAAAAAGCGGCAGAAGCGGAGTGGGAGTGGACTTATGGAGCTACATACTAGTCGGACCAACGGCCCCAATCCGGGCGCTGCGGGCCCAAAGGGGCACTGGTTTTTCGGTAATTTGCTCGACCGTCGCCGGCGACCGCTCGAACTCTATGCTGATAGCACTCGAGTATATGGTAAAACCGTACGTTTTCGCATGGGTCCCAAAACCGTATGGCTGCTTAGTAATCCGGTCGACGTGCAGCTGGTTTTGCACGATCAAGCCAAGAAATTTGTTAAAGGATACGGCTACGATATTCTTGAGATTTTTTTAGGCCGAGGACTGTTAACTTCAGACGGCAGTTTTTGGCACCGTCAGCGCCGACTCATTCAGCCCGTGTTTCACCGATCCAATTTGGTGGGTTTCGCGCAAGTCATGCAGGATGAAGCAGACGCCCTTGTTCTCCGCCTGCGTGGACAGGTCGAAGTCGATGTAACTACGACCATGCTCAAACTCACCATGGAAATTGTCGGCAAAACGCTTTTTGGCACAAATGTGTCGGACCATACTTCGGAAGTTAGCCCAATTATTTCTGAATTAATCGAAGACGCCAATCGCCGTTTGTTGTCGGTCGTACCATTGCCGGTGTCCGTGCCGCTACCACGTAACTTGAGAACTCGCCGACTAATTGAGCGCCTTGATGGATTGATGTCGAAAATGATCGAGGAGCGGCGTAATCAAAAAGAGAACGATCCAAAAGACAAAGGTATCGATCTTTTGAGTTTGTTGATTGCCGCCACTGACGACCAAACCAACGAACGCATGACTGATCGACAATTGCGTGACGAAGCCATGACGATTTTCGTGGCTGGACACGAAACCACCGCAAATGCACTTGCGTGGACACTCATATTGCTGGCGCAGCACCCGGAAGTTCAAACGCGTGCTCGCGAGGAAGTTCAAAAACCTAATGCAGCGCCGGGGCTTTTTGAGCGTGTGCTTTCGTACGAATATCTGGGGCGGGTAATCGATGAATCAATGCGCATGTACCCGCCGGCGTGGGTTGTTTCGCGCCAATCGACCGAACCAGTAGCGCTGTCGCAAACTGTCGTGCATCCAGACGAAATTGTCGCGATTTCAAGTTGGGTGTTGCACCGCGATCCCGATTTCTGGAAAGATCCGCAAACATTTGACCCAGAGCGTTTTACGGCAGACGAATGTGCCAAAAGGCACAAGTATTCCTACATTCCGTTCGGCGCTGGTCCACGCCAATGCATTGGCACGCAGTTCGCGCGTGTGGAACTATTGACCGTGCTTTCAACGCTGCTGCGAAACTACCGATTTGAACTATCAGGTGGTTCGCAACAGAAAATAGAACCCCACCCGTTGGTCACACTGCGACCACGTGGCAGGGTTCCTATGAAGTTTATTCCGATTTAAATGCTTATTTGATGAAGTGCTTGTTCAAAACCGACGTCATCTTCATCATATTGATGGGTTCGCCGCCGATTAACGGAGCAAGCGTAGCGTCAGGAACGATTGTTCGCTTGTCGTTTGGGTCTTGAAGGTTGTTTTTCTTAATGTAATCCCAAAGTTTTTTAGTCACATCGGCTCGGGAGATTTCGTCAGCTCCTACAAACTTTGCGAGCTCCGGCGACACTTTTACCTTCTTGTTGAGTGCGGATTCTTTTGCTGTCATGTGTCTAGGTCCTTTCTAAAAATTCTGAGAATTAACAAAAGTATTTCATCGATGTCCCGGGTTGTCTACCTGTCATAAGAACGATAAAGGCCCGGAAACTTTCGACGTAAAAACTCTGAAATATCATCGAGTACCGCGATGGCCGACGGAAATACAAACGCGGTGAGTAGCGAACCAAAAGCGAGGCCCCACCCCAGTGCCAGCGCAATCGGAACAACAAACCGATCTAAGCCCCCAATTCCGTAGGCAGTGGGTAAAAGGCCAGCCACGGTCGTTGTAGTGGTCAGAAAAATCGGGCGAATTCGAAGCTTGGCAGTTTGAATAATGCTTTCGAACCGATCCATTCCATTGATACGTCGTTGATTTACAAAGTCGACGAAAACGATCGCATTATTCACGATCACGCCACCCAATGCGATAATGCCGAGCATCGACATGAAGCTCAACGGCAAGCCGTGAAAGAATAGTGTCCAAATCACCGAAATAATACCGAGCGGAAGAGTGATCAACACCAATAGGGGTTGCAGTAGCTGTTTGAAGGTCATTACTAAGATCAGAAAAATGGCAAAAAAAGCGATTCCAAAGGCCCTCATGAGTGACTTCAAGCTTTCCTGAGTGTCTTCGTCTTCTCCGCCAAAGGCGATCGTTACATTCGGAAATTTTTGGTTGAGGTCAGGAAGCATTGCCCGCACAGCGTTATTTGCCTCTAGTGCGCTACTCTTCGTTACGTCAACCTCCGCAGTGACCTTGACCTGGCGTTGATTGGCTTCGTGTTCATAAACCGCAAGCGACTGAGCTTCAGAGATTCTAGCCACGCTGGCAAGTGGAACAAGATTGCCAAAAGAGTTGGGTACCAGAATTTCGCGAAGTACATTTTCTTCGCTGCGTTGTTTTTCGAGCAACGAAACTCTTACGTCAATTTCTTCATCGAGATTGCGTACGGAAGTGGCAACAATTCCTTCGAAAGCCGCCCGAACGGTGGTGCCAATTCCGGCCACAGTCAAACCGGCCGCTGCGGCTTCGGTGGGGTTTACGGCTACTCGTAATTCGGGTTTGCCGAGCACGTAGGAATCGTTAATGTCTGTTACGCCGGTAACGCCCGTTAATAACTGTTTCAGTTCTTTTACAGCCGGCATGATATCTTCGTAAGTTTTACCGCGCACGCCGATGCTGACTGGTTTACCAGTCGGCGGGCCAGGGCTAACTCGCTCGAAGCTCACGCGCACGAAGTCTTTGGGTGTTCCGCCTATTTGGCGAGCAGCCTCGATAATTTCAATCGCCTTTCGTTTTCGCTCGGTCTCGGGCGTCAAGAAAACCGTAATTTGGGCATATTCGCTCCCACGCTTGGTGTTGGGATCGTTTGGATCTTGTTGTTGAATGCCAATGCTAGTGATGTAATTTTTAACTTCGTTTTTTGGTAACTGTTCGACAATTTTTTCGAGCTGTTTGGTGAGGCGGGCCGTAGTTTCGAGACTAGAACCCACTTTGGCTTGAGCGCGAATGAAAAATATTTCAATGCCCTCTGGCGGAAACAAGATAAACCGCATTCCCTTGACCGCTAAACCAATGCTACTCGAAAAAACAAAAACCAACGCAAGCATCATGACCCAGCGGTGGCGCAGGGTCACGGTGAGCAACTTAATGTAGCGAGGCACCACCCAGCTTTCCCAAAAACCCCGGGTTTTTAAAAGTGTGCTGTCGAGTTTTTGCCGAACCCGTGATCGACTCTTGCGTTCGCCCCCATTGGCGGCAACCGATGGTACACGAACGAATCGGGCAATGTGACCGGGAAGAATAAAAAAACCTTCAAACAAACTAATGAGGAGCGCGCAAATAACGCCAAGCGGAATTTCTCGTACGAATTTACCAAAAATTCCACTCATGAACATCATGGGCAAAAAGGCTACGATCGTGGTTAGCACCGACGCGGTGACAGGGGCCACCATTTGAGAGGCGCCTTCGATTGCCGCAGCTCGAGGTTCCATGCCCTCTTCGATAAGGCGAACTGAATTGTCTGTGACGACGATGGCGTCATCAACCAACATGCCGGAAACGATAATCAAGCCCAGCATTGAAATGAGGTTAATGCTAAAACCCATCCACTGAAAGATCAGCATGGTGCCCAAAAACGCAAAAGGTATTCCCAATGAAACGATCAAAGCTACCCGTATTGGCAAAATAAGCGACAGCAAAAAAAGTACCAGTACAAGACCGATCATGAGGTTGCCGGTGAGAATATTTAGACGCCTTCGTATGAATTCCGACATGTCGTTGAGAAAACTCAGCTTCACACGCGGATCTAGGTTTTTTCCAATCTGGTTCAGTTTGGTTTTAAGACTGTCGACCAGGGTAATGGCGTCGGCTTTTTCTTTTTTTAATACCGTAAGACCGAACGCCGGAAGACCGTCAGTGCCGTTAATGGTCGTAGCGCGCTCGAGATCGTCGTAAACTTTAGCGACATCTCCTACGCGCACTCCCTGGGCAAGGTCATTGGCGCGAATCACAGTTTTTCGAACATCTTCTAGAGTGAGGAAGTCACCGATAGTGCGAACAATTCGCTCGTCTCTTTCCGGGTGCTCGGGGTCCGCCTCTACGGTTCCACCGGGAATAGAAACGTTCTGACCCTTGAGCGATCGAATCAAATCGTCGAGCGAGAGTCGGTAGCGAGCAAGTTTATTTTGATCTGCCTCCACTCTAATTTCTAAGTCACGCAAGCCTCGATGCACTACGCGCGCAACCCCGGGGATCGCTTCAATTTCATTTTCAAGATGCTTGGCGACTTTGCGAAGTTCCAAATCGGTCATCGCTCCCGACACAGACACTTCAATGATAGGAGACTGTTTAGACTGAACGGCAGTGACGATTGGGCGTTCGGCATCGATCGGAAGATCGTCAAACCGGTCAATGACGTCTTGAATATCGGTTTTGCCTTCCTGTTCAGACGTCTGGTCAGGGTCGAGAGTCACCACGATGCCGCTTCGGCCTTCGACTGAACCCGAGATTACTTTTTTAATTCCATCGACTTCTTTAATTTCCTGTTCGAGGGGATTAGTGATGAGTTTTTCGATCTCCTCCGGCGCCGCTCCTGGAAAAATCGTATTCACAGTGATGATGTCAAAACTAACGTTCGGGAACACTTCGCGTTGTATAAGGGTCATAGAAACTAACCCAGCCAACACGACAAACACGGTGAGTAAGTCACCGAAAACTTGTTGATTTACGAAAAACGCGATGACCCGTTTCATATTTAGAGATCCTTAGTGAGAAACTGTTTAGCTTTCGCTGGGAGTTTTTTTCCAAGTTGATTGCTTAGATGGAAAACATGCCAACTTGCAATTCGACGCTCGATATCAATTGTCCGGTAATCAATATCGGCCAACGCGGCGTCGTCACCCGATTGAATGACCCCGATCGTGGTGGTGCGTCCAATGCGAAAGCGCTCCTCTTCTAGAGCTGCTCTTCGAAGTTGGTTGTTATAGGCGGTTTCTCGAAGTTTGGCTCCGTCAACTAGACGTCGAAGATCGGCACACGCGTTGAGCCAGTCAATTTTGAGTTGATCGGTTGATGCGCTGGCAAGTGCCGCTAGTCGTTCAGCATTAGCTCGATTGATCGATGCTTCGGCGCGTTCCAAATGTTGGCCTAAACTATATTGAAGTTGAATGCCAATCTGATATGCCGGGTGTTTTCCGGTGCGCATTTCAGTAAATGCCCGAGACTCCTGCTTGGGGTCGACTCCGTTCGATGCAAGCGTGCCGTAGATCTTTAAATCGGGAAGGAGCAAGTTGTTCGTTCGCTGAGCCTCGAGTTCGGCGGCACGGGCTTGCATGTTAAGTCGTTCTGTGGCGGCGCTTTCCGAAGGCCCTTGAGTCGCTTCTAATGAAGACCCGCACACGGCAAGTGCGTCGGCCGACGGCTCGTCCAACACCAGTGGTATCAATGTAGCGTCGATCTCCGTCCAGTTGGAAGGCAATTTGAGATTAGTGACCAGAGATCTCCATCGATCACCAAGAATTTTTTCGCGATGGTCTCGTTCGACCTTGGCAGCAAGTAACGCGCTTTGAACTTGAAGTCGATCGGGCTCTTCTGCGGTACCCCGGCGCTCTTTTATAGCGGTAATGTTCATGAGCCGCTCTCGTCTTTCAAGGTTGTGTCGCGCCGCAATAGCGCCGGCTTGCGCGAGCCAGGCATTGTAAAATGAAGAAATTAAATCAATCGACCAGAGTTCGATGTTTTCTTGAAGCTCAAGCTCCGCCGCCCGGCGGCTGAAGTCTCCAGCGGACTTAAGGCGTCGTGTGCCGTAGCCGAAGCTGTTTTTAACTAAACTTTGAGAAAGAGTAAGTGACCCTTCGCTTTCGCGCACATCGATGGGCGCGATCGTAGCGAAACCGAGTTTGGTTTGGGACTGGGAAATTTCGCCACTCAAGTCGGTGCCGGTTTCGAAAGAGCGTGATACGCCTAGAGTGAATTTATTTTCTTCATTGGAAGTTGTGCTAAAAGAATTTGTCGCCTCTCGCCGGTCCAGCGAACGAGTACCACGTAAGAAATATTGAAAATCCGTAGCAGCCCGCGAACGATGATAACTTGCGTCTAGCGCCTGCACCCCCGCACTTGCGGCCCGAAACGAATCCGATGCTTCGGTGGCTCGCTCGAGCACGAAGTTTAGAGTGATTTGCCCACCAGGTAGTTCCCGCAATATTTCTTGCGCGCGTTTGGGCAAACGTTCCATTCCATTGTTTTTTTGACCACCACTCCACACTTTGGCTGTGGCAGAGGTTGACGCGGTGAAGAGCATTAATGCAGTGGCGAATACTGGGCGCCGGACTTTGTAAAACGTCACAGATGTTACCTCGTGGGAAAAGATGGACCTAAGATAGCATCAGACTTCCACCGTTTCTATAGAGGACTGGAGTGCTTATTGGAGAGGGGTAATACCACTAGGACCTGGGTCACAATGACGCCAGTTTCAGAAAGACACCGGGGATCAAAAATTAACTAACTGATATCATGAGCATAAATTACCGATTGCGTAGCACATGCCTTGCAATAACCTGAGAATAAGGGGGGCGCGATTGGGCGCCCCGAGGGTGATTATGCGGTTCGTGAATTCTATTCGGTTGGGTTTGATCGTGGTTGTGGCGGCCCAGGTGTCGGGGTGTCGCTTCTCAGACCGAATCAACGGATTAGTCGACAGTTTAAAAGGCAAGGTCCCGGTGCCGACTGCTACTCCTGTGAGCGAACCGTCTGGTGGCTCCGGATCCACGCCGACAACGACAGGGACGAACACGCAATTCGGTGGACTCTCTGGGGGACAAGCTCAAACCCTTAGTTCTCCGAGTTTTCGGGTAAATGGTGTGATCGTGGGGAGCCGCCCAGAAAGGCAGATTCAGTAAATTAGGCTATGAACAAACTAAGATTAAAACCGAACAAGCCCTGGACCTTCGCGGTGTTTTTTTTCGCACTTTTAGTGGCGAATTTCACCTACGCCGCAGAAACCGGACTACAAACAATTCATTTCCAGGGGCAGCTCACGGATTCCAATGGAACCCCAGCACACGGCGCGCGAGAAATGCGTTTTGGGTTATATGTGGGTGGTAGTCGTGTGTGGTTTGCTCGTTATTCCGCGGTTCAGGTTAACGCGGGAAGCTATTCAGTGAGTTTAGGTGCCGACCAACAAGGCGCTGCGGCGCTCGATCCTCTGAACGGAACTGCGCTCCCGCTTGCTTCGCTTCCAATTCGTTCTGCGTTAACTGCGGGATTGGCGCCTGGCACTAGCGTAGAAATCGAACTAGAAATTCACAACGGAACTGTTTTTGAAACCCTGACACCGCGAGTTCCAATGAGCGCGGTCTTTTTTGCACTGAGTGCCGACACGCTCGATGGATTAGACTCCGAAAATTTTGCGCAATTCAATGGCACTGGAGCGCTGGTCTCGCAGGGCGGAGTTCCCGTTGTCGATGCAAATGGCAACTGGATCGGCCCCAGCAGTGGATTAGTGGGCCCAACCGGTCCGCAGGGTCCGGCTGGTGCGAATGGAGCGACGGGACCACAAGGCCCCACCGGTCCCCAGGGGCCCGCCGGCGCACTGAACTATCAGCTTCGGACGGTAGCGGCGAATGTTACGAGCCTGGTAGTGGATTGTCTTGAAGGACATTACGCTCTTTCGGGCGGAGGGGACTGTATTACGGGTGGAAGCAATCGAATGGCAGCGTCTTGTCCTGCTGCCTCTGCTACAGCGACAACTTGTTCGAACTCTCTGCCGTCACGTTATTGGCTAGTTCGCTGCGCGAGTGCGAACGCCAACAACAAGGCGTTCGCACTTTGCGTTCCACAGTAATAACTTAGTTTTTGTTTCCGAATAGCGTACGGTCAGCCGAAAAACGACCGGGACCCGCAACGAAAAGTAATACGGAAAGTACCAAATAAATTGCAGCGAGTTCGTAAGAGCCGCCACCTTTGCCGGTTGCCACGAACGGGTCGCCGAAGACGAACTTATGCATGGCTGCTGCCACCAACATTGTGCAGGTTAAGCCAAAGGTAGAGAGCGTAGTGAGCAGGCCAAGAATCAAACCAATACCGCCGCCAAACTCCGAAAGTGCTGCGAGCGCCTGAAACACTCCGGGCACCGGTGATTCGGGCCCCATCCAGCTAAAGGGAGTTTGGATTTTTCCCCAACCGTGCAAAACGAAAGCGTAACCCATTACCACGCGAACCAGCGTGAGTGCGATGTCTACACTCAGCGAGTGTTTTTTTATCGCAAAAAGATTTTTCATAGGAGCTCCTTTATTCTGATTTTAATGCATTAAGAATGGCAGCAATCCGAATAAAAAAGCAATCGCAAGCATTGGAAAAAAAGCCAATGTGAGCGTTCGTGCGAACGGTTGAGTACTCAGCCCCCAGGAGATAGCAATTTTTGCGGCGAAACTCGCACCAGTGCCCAGCAGAATGGCGGTTTTGGCGCCTTGCAGATCTAGTATTTGGTGATTGAACATTGTAGCGGTTGCGAGAGTTATTCCATGGAGCTCAAAGAGTCCGGTTAAAAATGCGATCACGAGTGTTCCCTGGTCGCCAAACCAGAGTTTAGCAAAAGACACTGCGGCTAGAATTGCAGCTAGCAACGTCGCAAGTCTAAGAACTCCTCGTAGATCCAATGGCGACCTGAGCGATAGCGCCGACGTCGGGGCTTTGGCGCCTTTACCGCGTGAGACATAAAACAAAAATGTTGCGCCGTATGCGATGATGAGTCCCATCGGAGTAAAGAGTTGGTACAATAGGGTGGGCGAAACCATACCGACAATCACTAAAAGTTGAACAATAGCCGCGATCTTGGCAGCCAAGGCCGATTGAACAAAATTCCTCAAATTCTTGGGATTTTTTTTCGACTGACGTGCAGAAGAAAGCAGCACAGCGGTGCTCGATACGAAGCCACCAAGAAAGCCTACTAGAACAGAACCGCTTTTTTCACCGAGCAGTTTAGTGAAAAAATAACTGACGAATTCAAGAACAGCTAAAATCAGAACCAGATAACCAAACTTTTGAGGGTTAAAAATTCCCCAAGGGTCTACAAGGCGATTGGGCAGCAAATCAATAGCCACCACTCCGAGCAGCAAAATAAGAAGTGCCGCTTCTAGTTCGGACTCTTTTAAGGCGTGGGAGAAACGATGAAGTATCTTTTTGGAAAAAAGCACCACTCCAATGACAGGTCCTAAAAGCGCGGCAAGAGTGGGCGATTGATGAGCTATAAACCCGAGACCAAAAACGAGGCCTGCTGCGAATTCGGTTGTGAGCCCACGGTCAAGACCCGTTTTGTAGGTTCGAGTTTGGTTAAAGTAGGAAACCACAATCAACGCTAATGCGAAGATCGCAATCGAAAAAGCGATCGCAGTTTCTTTTAAACCGCCCGCGAATGCTCCCAATAGGGCAATTAGCAAAAAAGTACGCACTCCCATGGTGCTAGATCTGGGGTGGGTTTTTTCGCGTTCGATGCCTATCAAAAGGCCAGTAACCGCCGCGATAAGGTAAGGTTTCCAATCGCTCATGGACACTGGATACAAGGCCATCGGGAGATTGGCAACGCAGGCCTTGTTTCAGAGAGTTGGCGAGTTTTTGTTTGATTACGGCAGTTTTTGCCGAGCTTAATCACTGTCTCTTATACACATCTCCGAGCCCACGAGACGGACTCCT